>Ga0210409_10000006_pt1 | contig 802092 bp, 685 predicted proteins | sample IncBWH17MmetaG_FD_161649 | JGI IMG/M metagenome (GOLD analysis project Ga0210409, IMG submission 161649) | Forest soil microbial communities from Barre Woods Harvard Forest LTER site, Petersham, Massachusetts, United States - Inc-BW-H-17-M | ecosystem: Environmental > Terrestrial > Soil >...
CTGCACCACGTAGAAGGGACTGTCGTTCAAGTCGATATACGGATTGAGGCTGTCGCTGTGCAGGCTTTTTACCAGCGTCTTGTGCTTCATCTGCAGCAAGACCTTGATCACGCCGGCCACGCCGGCGGCCAGTTCCAGGTGGCCGATATTGGTCTTGACCGAGCCCAATCCGCAGTGCTGATCGGTCACGTTGCTTTCGCCAGTGGCGGCGTACAACTCTTTGAACGCCACCTTCAAGCCATTGATCTCGACCGGATCACCCAGTGGGGTGCCGGTGCCGTGCGCTTCGATATAGGTCACGCTGCGCGGATCGGTACCCGCCTGCTGGTGGGCCTGTCGGACCACCGCTGCCTGCGCCTTCGGATTGGGTGCGGTCAACGAATTGGCGCGACCGCCATGGTTCTCCGCGGTGCCACGGACCAAGCCATAGATATGATCGCCGTCGCGCTCGGCAGCTGACAACTTCTTCAACACCAGCATGGCGACGCCTTCGCCGCGCACATAACCGTTGGCTTCGCTGGAGAAGGTCTTGCAGCGGCCGTCCTCGCTCAGCATGCCGGCCTTGTTGAAGCTGATATGCGCTTCGGGCGTCACGATCGTGTTCACTCCACCGACGACAGCGACCGATGATTCGCCGTTCTGGATCGCCGCCACACCGCGACGCAAAGCAATCAGCGAACTGGAACAAGCCGTTTCTACCGGCTCGCTCGGACCATGCCAATTCAACAGATAGCTGATGCGGTTAGGACCGACCGAAGGCACACCGCCGGTCGAGGCATATGCCTCCCCGCCGAGATGGGCACGGTTGATCAGCGTGCCGTACCCGGTCGCGCCAGTGCCGACATAGATCGCCGTATCGCTGCCCGACAACGCGGGTCCGGCATAGCCGGCATCTTCCAGTGCCTTCCAGACATGCAGCATCATCAATCGCTGCTGCGGGTCCATCAGCTCGGCTTCCTTCGGCGAGATGCCGAAGAACATCGGATCGAATTCATCGACCCCATCGATGAAACCGCCCCAGGTAATGTTGGTCTTGTTTTCCTCTCGTGCCGGGTCCCCATACCATGCACGCCAATCCCAGCGCTCGAGCGGAATCTCGGTGATGCAATCCTTGCCGTCGCGCAGGTTGCGCCAGAAAGCCTCGATATCGCGCGCCTGCGGGAATTGTCCGCTGATGCCGATGATGGCGATGGGTTCGTTGACCGCCTGACTCCGGCTCGTCACCGCCGTACGGAAACCGCTGCGCCCGCGCGCACGGATGCGCTCAAGCACGGGCGCTGCCACGACCGGTGCCGCCGTAGGTGCCATGTTGTTCGCCACGGTAAACTGCGGTGCCAGCACCGCTTGATGCTCACGCACCAGATAGTCGGCCAGACCACCCAGCGTCGGGTATTCGAAGAAGATCGTCGGCTTCAGTTCAATCCGGTACTGCTGGTTCAGAGCGTTGCCGAATTCAGTCAGCGAGATCGAATCGAAACCGTATTCGCTCAAGGTCGTCTCGCCGTCGATATCCTCCGGCTTGACCTTGATCAGCGCTGACACCAATCCCACCAGCATCCGCTTTATTTTTTCCGGCAATGACTGGTCGTCCTGGTTCGCCTTCGCACCGCCGTCGTTGGTCGCCGCAGTCGACAGCACCGCGCTTGTTTCTTGCGATTCGCCCAGTATCACTTGGCGGATACGCGCCGCGTCACCCGCCACCACTAGCAGCTGGTTCGATCCACTCGCCAGCGCCTGCCGCAAAGCCAGCACACCGCTATCGGTGGCCAGGGCGTGCATGCCCAGCTGCTGGATCAACATCGTGCGCGTGGCCGCATCCACCTGCATGCCGCCTTCGTCCCACAGCGGCCAGTTCACCGAGAGCGTGCGTCCGTAACGCTGGCCTTGGGCCACCAGCTCGGCCCGATGGTGCGCAAACGCATCCATAAAGGCGTTCGCCGCCGCATAGTCCGCCTGTCCCACATTGCCTACCGCCCCAGCAATCGACGAGAAGCAGATAAAGCAGTCAAGCGCCATGTCGCGACTGGCCAGATCGAGATTCAGCGTACCGGCTACTTTGGCGCTGAATACCTCATGCAATTGCTGACGGGTCTTCTTGGCGATGAAGCTATCGCGCACCACGCCAGCACTATGAATGATGCCATCGAGGCTTTCGAACTCTTCCGGAATGCTTTGCACCAGTTGCGTCAGGGCAAGCGCATCGGTGACGTCGACCGCGTGGTAACGCACTACCGCACCCAGGGTTTCCAGTTGGCGGATGCTGGCCTGGATGCCTTCGTTCAACGGCGAGCGACCGGTCAGGATCAATACCGCGTTGCGAGCCTGGCGCGCAATTTCGCGGGCGAAGATCAAGCCCAAGCCACCGGCGCCGCCGGTGATCAGGTACACGCCTTGCGCCTTCCACGGTGAAGCGGCATCGGTTGCGCCTGTCCGTTCGGTCCAGCCACCTACTTGGCGCACGCCATCCACATAACGTATCTGCGTTGCTACGCTATCGCGATTTTCCAGTACGGCCTGAACGACATCCTGACCCGCTTCGACACTGATCACCTGGCCGACGATGCGCGGATTTTCCAGCTGCGCCGTACGCAGCATGCCGCTCAGTCCGGCCATGGCCTGGCCGGCGCCCTGACTTGGCACCACGACCTGGATCAGCTGTTTACCGGGCTGGCTGCCTAGTGACTGGAGCTGTTCCAGCAAAGCGCTGGCCGCCCGCTCATAGCTCGATGCCAGATCCTGCTCCGCGGCAAATACTATGCATGCCACGCCCGGCATCTGCGCTTGGACGCGATCCGCAGCTACCGCATCGAGGCCGCACAACATCACCAGCCGCTGCGCAAATACACGGTCGGTGGCACTATCGGCGCCGGCAGGCTGCACGGTCCATTCCGGGTGCAACAGCAGTGTCTGGATCGGCGCATTGTGCATGACCGCACGGGCGGTCGATTCTGCTTGCCGTGGCGCCGGCGCTGCTTCGCTATTTGCAGCGCTCGCCGTGAACGGCCTCAGGCTAAACTGCTTGAAACGCACGCACACCGCGCCGTGTTCATCGCAGAGATCGATGTCGAGACGTTGCACGGCGTCGCCCAGCTTGCTGCCGGTGCTATGCCGCACAACCGCCCACATGGCGACGCTGCAAGGTGCCCGTGCCTCCAAGGCACCCAAGGCAAAGGGCAGCATCAGCGTTACCTTGCCCGCTTCCGAACCCTCGCCCATTTGCAGGCCCAGCGTCGCTTGCAGCGCAGCGTCCAGCAGGCTGGGATGCAGCGCGTAGCCATCCATCTGCACCGATGCGGGCAAGGTGATCCGCGCCAGAACCTGTTGCGGTCCGACAAACAAATCACTTAACCCCTGGAACCCCGGGCCATAGTGCAGGCCCATGCGTTCGAACACGGCGTAACACGCTTGCGCATCCCAGTGCGCCTGCGTGCATTGCTCGCGCAATGCCGCCAAATCGTAGGCCGTGCCAGCCAAGGTCAGGTCCTGGCCATTTACCGCGGCCATACCCTGGCTGTGCACCAAGGCTTCGCCATCCTCGCCTTCGCTATAGATTTCGAAGCCCATGTCGCCGGCTTCTTCCGGGTAGAGCGCGATATGCAGCATTAGCCCGTCGGGGCCGACCACGATGGGCCGTACCCACACCACGTCGTTCAATGCGATAGGAGCTGTTTCGCCGATCACCTCGCTGACCGCGCGACGCGCCATCTCCAGTTGCGCTACGCCCGGCAATACCCGAGCGCCCTGCACCACGTGATCGGTCAGGAAAAATTCTTCCCCGCTCAAGTGAGTGCTGAAGCGCAAGCCGGCGACGTCCGACGTGTTCCGATGTAGCAGCGGATGCAAAGCCGCACCGGTGCCGGATGAGATCACCGACTGCACTGGACCGGTCTGTATCCAATAGCGTTCGCGGGCAAACGGATACGTGGGCAGGCTGATACGGCGCAGGCGGATTTGTTCGGCTCCGTAGAGGCGCTGCCAGTCGAACGCCAGGCCTTTCACCCACAGATCCAGCAACTTGCCGAACTTGCCCTTGGCGATCCACGCCTCAACGATGGTGGCCATGTCGTCGTCGCCGGCCAGTGCCGCCAAAGCGTCCTTGTTGCGTTTGACCTGGCCACGATACAGATCGTCGATAGCGGTTTCGCCGGCCACATAGGCGCTCAGTTTTTCGCGCAGCTCATCCAGCGAATTCACCACCAGTGCCAGTCGTTCTTCCATCGCTTCACGGCCGACTTGCAGGGTGTAGGCCAAGTCGGCGAGAGCCATATCTGGGCTTGATGCGATGGCTGCGAGCAATCGTTGTACTTGTTCGCGCAACCGGTCCTCATGCCGCGCCGACAGCACGATTAGCGCGGGACCACTTGCAGCTTGCGTCACCGTCGGTGCGATGTATTCTTCGATCACCACATGCGCATTCGCACCGCCCGCACCGAACGAAGAGATACCGGCGATCCGCGGTCCTTCCCGTTTCGCACCACCTACCTCCAGCATCGGCCGCGGCCACGCGGCGAGTTCTTGCTGCACCACGAACGGCGTGCCATCGAAGTCGATATTCGGATTCAACACGCTCGAATGCAGGCTCGGCACCAGTTGCTGATGCTTCAGCTGGAGCAATACCTTGGTCACCCCAGCAATGCCCGCCGCGCTTTCGCAATGGCCGATATTGGATTTGGCCGAACCGATCGCGCAGAACTGCGTATCTTGGGTCCAGTTCCGGAACGCCTTGGACAACCCGGCGATCTCGATCGGATCGCCCAGGCTGGTACCGGTACCGTGCGCTTCGATATAGCTCACTGAGCGTGCATCGATCCCGCCTTCACGCAAGGCCCGCTCAATCACCTTGGCCTGTGCATTCGGATTGGGCACCGTGTAGCCGTTGGTCTTGCCTCCGTGATTGATCGCGGTGGCCTTGATCACCCCGTAGATGTGGTCGCCATCGGCTTTGGCCTGTGCCAGTGGTTTGAGCAGAACGGCGCCGACACCTTCGCCCGGCACATAGCCTTCGCCACCCTCACCAAAGCTTTCGCAGCGGCCCTTGCCGGAAATGAACTTGCCTTGCGCCAGCATCAGGTATTTGTTCGGGTGTACCGACACGTTCACGCCGCCGGCAACCGCCACGGCGCAACCACCGCGTTGCAAGCTTTGGCAAGCCAGGTGGATCGCCGTCAGCGACGACGAGCACATGGTGTCCAGCGCCATGCTGGGACCGTTGAAGTTGCAGAAATATGAGATGCGATTGGCAATCGACGCTGGGCTGCCAGGCACAGCAATCGGCCGCCCCTGCACTTGCTCTTGCGCACCGTAGAGCTGGTACTCCTCGTACATCACCCCGACGAACACGCCGACATTCGCATCCTCGGCCAGGTTGTCGCGGGTATAGCCGGCATCTTCCAGCGTGGCGTGTACGCATTCCAGGAACAGCCGTTCCTGCGGGTCGATCTGTTCGGCTTCCCGTGGCGAAATATTGAAGAACCGCGGATCGAACAAATCGACGCCATCGATAAAGCCGCCCCATTTGCCGTAAGTCTTGCCGGCTTTGCTGCGGTCTTCGTCGAAATATAAGGAGTGATCCCAACGCTCGCTAGGAATCTCGGTAATGCTGTCCTTGCCCTGGCTTAGATTGGCCCAGAACTGTTCCAGGTTGCTTGCCTGCGGATAGCGTCCGGCCATGCCAATGATGGCGATCTCGCTGATACCGCGATCGGCGCTGCGCAAGTCGAAGCGCGAACGACGGCGGATGGCCGGCGCAGCCACCGAATCGCCACGAGGTCTTGCGACCGCCGCAGGCGCTGTGGCGATTGCTTTTTCATCCAGCAGCTCGACTAGCTTGGCGCGATGGGCTTGCAGGAAATAATCAGCCAGTGCCGCCATGGTTTGGTATTCGAAAAACAGCGTCTTTGACAGCGAACCGAAGGATTTCTCCAGCCGCAGGGTCAAATCCATCACCATGACGGAGTCGATGCCATAGGCTTCCAACCGCGCGTTCGCATCGATTTTATGTGCTGGAAGTTTGAGCGTCGTCGATAGCAGACGAATCAGGTGACGTATGGTTTTCTCGCGCAAGTCTTCAACCATCGGCACTGCGCGATCCGCCTCGACCGCCACGGCTATCGGCTGCACCAGCGCTTCTTTCAACAGGACTGTCTTGAGTTGCTCCACTCTGCCTTCGGCCACCAGCACCTGCGGCAGGCCGCTCGACACAGCCTGCATCAAGGCCGCACAGCCGCTGGCAGTACGCAATGGCGTCATGCCGGTTTGCTGCAGCAGGTATTGGCGAGTAGCGGCATCGACTTGCATGCCGCCCTCCTCCCATAGCGGCCAGTTCACCGACAACGTGCGCCCAAGGCGTAGGCCTTGGGCTACCAGGCCGCTGCGGTAGTACGCGAACGCATCCATGAAGGCGTTCGCTGCCGCATAGTCGGCCTGACCGACATTGCCGAGCGCGCCTGAAATGGATGAGAAGCAGATAAAGCTATCGAGTGCCAACTCGCGACTGGCTTCGTCGAGATGCAAGGTACCGGCCACCTTGGCATGCAACACCTCGTGCAACTCTTCGCGGGTCTTCTTGATGATGAAGCTGTCGCGCAAGACACCCGCACTGTGAATGATGCCGTGCAGGCCACCGAAGCTTTCGGTCACGCCTCGCACGCATTGCATCACCGCGTCACGATCGCCCACGTCGAGCTGGCGGTATTGCACCGTGGCACCCGATGCCTCGAGTTCGCTGAGCTTGGCTTGCGTCGCTGCCGTCAGCGGTGAGCGTCCGGTCAGGATCAGCGTTGCGCCGTTGGCCTGACGTGCGATGTCGCGCGCGAAAATCAGGCCGAGGCCACCGGCGCCACCGGTGATCAGATACACGCCCTGCGCTTTCCATGGCGATACAGCATCCAGCGACGGCTGCCGTTCGACCCAGCCACCGACTTGGCGTACACCGCTGGCGTAACGGATTTGTGTCGCCAGACTGTCGCGGTTTTCCGCCAGTACTTGTGCGACATCCTGCCCGGACTCAACGCATATCACCTGACCGACGATGCGCGGGTTTTCCAACTGCGCGGTGCGCAGCATGCCACCCAGTCCGGCCATGGTCTGACCGATGCCCTGGGCTGGTACCACCAACTGGATCAGGTGTTGCCCAGGCTGGCTGCTCAGCGACAGGATGTGTTCCAGCAAGGTGGCGGCCGCCGATTCATAGCAGCGCGCCAGATCCTGATCCACGGCAAACACCTGGCAGGTCACGTCCGATATGTTCGCCTGCACACCATCCGCGTCTGCTGCATCGAGGCCACACAACAGCACCATGTTCCGCGCGAATACGCGACTTATGGCGCGATCAGCTATGGCGGGCTGCACCTCCCACACTGGGTTCGTCAGCAGAGTCCGTGGCGCCGCGTCGGGTTCGGCAATGGCCGTCGATGCGCGCAGCTCGAGTTGGCTGAAGCGAACGCATATCGCCCCTGCGTCGTCGCAGAGCTCGACATCCATCGTTTGCAATGCGTCACCGGCTGCGCTGCCGGCACTATGACGCACCACCGCCCACATGTTGTCCGTGCAAGGTCCCATTACTTCCAGCGATCCCAACGCGATGGGCAACATCAGCGCCGGTTCGCCTGTGTCGTCAGCAGCGCGCACCAAGCCAATGGCAGCTTGCAGTGCCGCGTCCAGCAGGCTGGGATGCAGCGCGTAGCCATCGATCGGCACCGAGGCAGGCAAGGTGATCCGCGCCAGGACCTGCTGCGGCCCGACGAACAGTTCGCTCAGACCCTGGAATCCCGCGCCATAGTGCAACCCCATCCGTTCGAACAAGGCATAACACTGGGCAGCACTCAGATGAGTATCGGCGCACTGCTCACGCAAGGCGGCAAGATCGTGTGCCGTGGCTGTGCTCGGCTGCGCGCTTGCAACGGCGACTACCGTGCCTTGGCTATACGCCACGGTTTCGCCATCCTCAGCATCGCGGTAGATCTCGAAGCTGATCTCGCCATTCGCTTGCGGCAACAGCGCGATGTGCAGGTCGAGTCCGTCCGCACCGACCGCGACGGGCCGCATCCAGGCGATGTTTTTCAATTGCAGCTGGCAATCCTCGTCGATCGCCGCACTGGCTGCGCGGTGCGCCATTTCCAGTTGTGCAACGCCTGGCAGGATACGTGTGCCCCGCGCCATATGATCGGCGAGAAAGAATTCTTCGCCACTGAAATGCGAGCTGAAACGCTGCATCGCAAAACTGGACGTATTGCGATGCAGTAGCGGATGCAACATTCCTCCCGTCAGCGCCGGGTTCATCGATTGAGTGGCGGAAACCTCGATCCAGTAACGCTCGCGGGCAAACGGATACGTGGGCAGGCTGATACGACGCGGGTGCACGGCGCCATACAGGCGTTGCCAATCAAATGCGAGGCCCTTGACCCATAGGTCGAGCAGCTTGCCGAACTTGCCTTTGGCAATCCACGATTCGACGGCAGTGCCGATGTCGTCGTCGGTGGCCAATACGGCCAAGGTCTCCTTGTTGCGATTGACCTGGCCACGGTAGAGATCTTCGATGGCCGCTTCGCCCGCCACATAGGCACTCATCTTTTCACGCAGCTCATCCAGCGAATTCACCACCAACGCCAGCCGCTCTTCCATGGCTTCACGGCCGACTTGCAGGGTGTAGGCCAGATCAGCCAGCGCGAGATTCGTGTCCGATGCAATAGCCGACAACAACTGGTGTGCATGTTCGCGCAACCGGTCATCGTGACGTGCCGACAGCACGATTAGCGCGGGACCACTTGCAGCTTGCGATACGACAGGTGCAACGTATTCCTCGATCACCACGTGCGCATTCGCACCTCCAGCACCGAACGAGGAGATGCCGGCGATCCGCGGTCCTTCCCACTTCGCACCAGCAACCTCGAGCATTGGCCGTGGCCACGCGGTGAGTTCTTGCTGCACCACGAACGGCGTGCCGTCAAAGTCGATATTTGGATTCAACACACTCGAATGAAGGCTCGGCACCAATTGCTGGTGCTTCAGCTGGAGCAATACCTTGGTCACCCCAGCAATGCCCGCCGCGCTTTCGCAATGACCGATGTTCGACTTGGCCGAACCGATCGCGCAGAACTGCGTGTCCTGCGTCCAGTTCCGGAACGCCTTGGACAGCCCGGCGATCTCGATGGGGTCGCCCAGGCTGGTACCGGTGCCGTGTGCTTCGATATAGCTCACTGAGCGTGCATCGACCCCGCCTTCACGCAAGGCCCGCTCAATCACCTTGGCCTGCGCATTGGGGTTGGGCACGGTGTAGCCGTTGGTCTTGCCACCGTGATTGATGGCAGTGGCTTTGATCACCCCGTAAATGTGGTCGCCATCGGCCTTGGCCTGCGCCAGCGGTTTGAGCAGAACGGCGCCGACACCTTCGCCCGGCACATAGCCTTCGCCACCCTCACCAAAACTCTCACAGCGGCCCTTGCCGGAAATGAACTTGCCCTGCGCCAACATCAGGTATTTGTTGGGGTGCACCGACACGTTCACGCCACCCGCAACCGCCACCGAACAGCCACCCCGTTGCAGGCTTTGGCAAGCCAGGTGGATCGCCGTCAGCGACGACGAGCACATGGTGTCCAGCGCCATGCTGGGGCCGTTGAAGTTGCAGAAATACGAAATACGATTGGCAATCGATGCCGGGTGACCCGGCACAGCGATCGGTCGTCCTAACGCTTGCTCTTGCGCGCCATACAGTTGGTATTCCTCGTACATCACGCCGACGAACACACCGACATTGCTGTCTTCGGCGACGTTGTCGCGGGTGTAGCCGGCGTCTTCCAGCGTGGCGTGGACGCACTCCAGGAACAGCCGCTCCTGCGGGTCCATCAGCTCCGCTTCGCGCGGCGAGATATTGAAGAACAGCGGATCGAATAAATCGACGCCGTCGATAAAGCCGCCCCACTTGCCATAGGACTTGCCAGGCTTGGTACGGTCTTCGTCGAAGTAGCGCTTATGGTCCCAGCGCTCCGGTGGAATCTCGGTAATGCTGTCCTTGCCCTGGCTCAGATTGGCCCAGAACTGCTCGAGGTTGCCTGCTTGTGGATAGCGTCCGGCCACGCCGATGATGGCGATTTCGCCGACCTCGTCGCGGACATCCTTGCTGATACGGCTGCGTGTCTCATAACGCGAGCGGCGGCTTGGCGACGCAGAAGCAGGCTTATCGATCTTGCTCGCCGAAGGCGTCGATACAGCGGCTGCGACGGTGCGGCTTTCACCCAGCAGCGCAGCCATCGCGGCCTGATGATGCTGCACAAAATATCCGCTCAACGCGGCAATCGTTTGATATTCGAAGAACAGTGTTTTTGGCAGCGGACCGAACTGCTTTTCCAGAGCGCGCGTCAAATCCAGCACCAGCAGCGAATCGATACCATAGGTTTCCATCTGCGCGCGCGGATCGATCCTGTGGGTCGGTAGTTTCAATGTCGCCGACAGAAAGCGCACGAAATAACGCGAGGCTCTTTCCTGGATATCGTCCGATGCATCGGTGGCGCTGGTCGCGACAGCCGCTTTCTCCCGTTCCATTGGTGCCGGCTGCAGTACTGAATCACTCACTTGATGGGCCTCCAGATGGCTTGTCACGTCTTCCGAGTCCATATCGCGGTTACTGCTGCCCGTCGGCGGAGTGGTCAATACCCGCAGGCCTAGCTGTTTGAATCGCAGGCACGGCACGCCGTTGTCATCGCACAAGTCGATGTCGACGCTGTGCACGGCATCGCTGCTTGCGCGACCGGTGCTGTGCCGAACCACCGCCCACATGCTGGACGTGCAAGGGGCAAGCACGTCCAGTGCACCCAAGACGAACGGCAGCATCAGGGTCAAATCGCCTGCGTTTGCGCTTATCTGCAAACCGACCGATGCCTGCAGCGCGGCATCGAGCATGCTGGGATGCAGCAGGTAGCTATCCTTCGACGCATGCACCGAGGCCGGCAGCATTATCCGCGCCAACGCCAATTGCTTGCCGACGAACAGTTCGCTCAAACCCTGGAAGCCATCTCCGTAGTGCAAACCCAATTCGTCGAACACGGCATAGCACTGCACGGCATTCAGGTGTGTCTGCGTGCATTGTTGACGCAAGGCCGCCAAGTCGTGGATCGCAGGAGTGGTGTCCTCGATGACATCGGTTACCACGCCGTGGCCATAGACAATCTCGCCATCGGCGATATCGGCGTGAATCTCGTAGCTGACCTCACCGTTGCCTTCCGGATAAAGCGAAAGATGCAGTTCCAGCCCCTCACTGCCGACGAGCGCAGGACGCGCCCATACGACGTCCTTCAAATGCAGCTTGCCGGCGCCGTCCATCGCTTCGCTCGCCGCAAAGCGTGCCATTTCCAACTGAGCCACGCCAGGCAATACCGGGTTATCCAATACCACATGGTCGGCAAGGAAAAATTCGCTGCCATCAAAACGGCTGCTGAAACGCGGCCCTGACAAGTTCGATGAATTGCGCTGCATCAACGGATGCAGCATGGCGCCCACAGCGGGCGCCGTCGACAGGCCGGCATGTCCTGCCGGGACCCAATAGCTTTCTTTGGCAAAGGAGTAAGTCGGCAAGCTGATGCGGCGTGGTTTGCGGTCGCCGTAGAGGCCGTTCCAATCAAGCCCGTAACCCTTCACCCACAGATCGAGCAGCTTGCCGAACTTGCCTTTTTCGACCCAGCTTCGAACGGTATGGGCCATGTCTTCATCGGCCGAGAACGCAGCCATGGCATCTTTGTTGCGCCTGACTTGTCCGCGATGGAGCTCGTCCGCGCCATCGTTACCGGCGAGGAAGCGCGTCAGCTTGTCGCGCAAGTCGGCTAGCGAGTCGACTACGAGACCCAGCCGCTCTTCCATCGCCTCACGCCCGACCTGCAGCGTATAAGCCAGATCGGCCAGGCCGATCTTCATTTCCGCTTGCGGTGTGCTGATAAATGCGAGCAGCTGCTGTACCTGCTCACGCAGACGTTCTTCATTGCGCGCTGACAACACTACGACGATCGGGCCATCCGCGACCGGAGCCGTCACCGCCGAAGGAATGTATTCCTCCAGCACCACATGGGCATTCACGCCGCCGAAACCAAACGAACTCACGCCGGCACGACGCGGCAAGGCTTGACCGTGCGCATCGCGTACCGCCGTCCATTCGCGTGCTTCCTGCACCACGTAGAAGGGACTGTCGTTCAAGTCGATATACGGATTGAGGCTGTCGCTGTGCAGGCTTTTTACCAGCGTCTTGTGCTTCATCTGCAGCAAGACCTTGATCACGCCCGCCACACCGGCGGCCAATTCCAAATGGCCAATATTGGTCTTGACTGAGCCCAATCCGCAGTGCTGATCGGTTACGTTGCTTTCGCCAGTGGCGGCGTACAGCTCTTTGAACGCCGCCTTCAGGCCATTGATCTCGACCGGATCACCCAGCGGGGTGCCGGTACCATGCGCTTCGATATAGGTCACGCTGCGCGGATCGATACCTGCATGCTGGTGGGCCTGCCGGATCACTGCTGCTTGCGCCTTCGGATTGGGCGCGGTCAACGAATTGGCACGACCGCCGTGGTTCTCCGCGGTGCCGCGCACCAGGCCATAGATATGGTCACCGTCGCGCTCGGCGTCGGACAACTTCTTCAACACCAGCATGGCGACGCCTTCGCCGCGCACGTAGCCGTTGGCTTCGCTGGAGAAAGTCTTGCAGCGGCCGTCCTCGCTCAGCATGCCGGCCTTGTTGAAGCTGATATGCAGCTCCGGGTTGACGATGGTATTCACGCCACCGGCAATCGCCATACCGCAGTCGCCACGCTCGACTGCCAATATCGCTCGCCGCAGCGCCACCAGCGAACTGGAGCAAGCGGTTTCCACCGGCTCGCTCGGGCCGTGGAAGTTGAGGAAGTAACTCATCCGGTTAGGCCCCACCGAGGCCACCGCGCCGGTCGAGGAATAACCTTCAATAGCCATCCGGGCACGACTGATCAAGGCGCTATAGCCACTCGCCATGGTGCCGACATAGATTGCCGTATCGCTACCCGAGAGTGCTGGGCCTGCATAGCCGGCATCTTCCAGTGCCTTCCAGACGTGCAGCATCATCAAGCGTTGCTGCGGATCCATCAGCTCGGCTTCCTTCGGCGAGATGCCGAAGAACATCGGATCGAATTCATCGACCCCATCGATAAAGCCACCCCAGGTGATCTTGGCCCTGTCCTCCGCGCGCGCGCGGTCGCCATGCCATGCCCGCCAGTCTTGCCGTTCGGGTGGAATCTCGGTGATGCAATCCTTGCCGTCGAGCAGGTTTCGCCAGAAGGCCTCGATGTCGCGCGCCTGTGGAAACTGACCACTCATGCCGATGATGGCGATGGGTTCGTCAACAAGCTGGCTGCGGCTGGCGACAGGCGCCGTTATGGCAGCGCTGAAACGGCTGCGACTATGTGAGCGAATACGCTCGAACGCTGGCGTGGGTGCCGCAACGGCAGCTACCACCGGCGCTGCCACCGTGTTGTTTGCCGTCGCAAATCGCGGCGCCAAGGCCGCGTGATGTTCGCGCGCGAGATAGTCAGCGAGGCCATCGAGTGTCGAATACTCGAAGAAGATGGTCGGCTTCAGTTCGAGCCGGTATTGCTGATTCAGTGCGTTGCCGAACTCGGTCAACGAGATCGAATCGAAGCCGTACTCGCTCAAGGCCGTTTCGCCGTCGATGTCCTCCGGCTTGACCTTGATCAGCGATGACACCATGCCGACCAGCGTCCGCTTCACCTTCTCTGGTAAGGCCTGATCTTGTGAAATGTGTTCTTGTGGGCCGTTCAGCGGCAGCGCACGATTGTTCACACCACCATCGCTGGCCGCCGCAGGCGGCAACGCTGCGGCTGTCTCTCGTGGAATGCCCATCACCACCTGGCGAATGCGTGTCGCATCGCCCGCCACCACCAGCAACTGGTTCGATCCACTCGCCAGCGCCTGCCGCAAAGCCAGCACACCGCTATCGGTGGCCAGGGCGTGCATGCCCAGCTGCTGGATCAACATCGTGCGCGTGGCCGCATCTACTTGCATACCGCCTTCGTCCCACAGCGGCCAGTTCACCGAGAGCGTGCGTCCGTGACGCTGGCCTTGGGCCACCAGCTCGGCCCGATGGTGCGCAAACGCATCCATAAAGGCGTTCGCCGCCGCGTAGTCAGCCTGGCCGACGTTGCCCATGGCCCCGGCAATCGACGAGAAGCAGATAAAGCAGTCGAGCGCCATGTCGCGGCTCGCCTGATCGAGGTTCAGCGTACCGGCCACTTTGGCGCTGAACACCTCGTGCAATTGCTGAGGGGTCTTCTTGGCGATAAAGCTATCGCGCACCACACCAGCACTATGAATGATGCCATCGAGGCTTTCGAACTCTTCCGGAATGCTTTGCACCAGTTGCGTCAAGGCAATCGCATTGGCGACGTCGACCGCGTGGTAACGCACTACCGCGCCCAGGGTTTCCAGTTGGCGAATATGGGCCTGAATGCCTTCGTTCAACGGCGAGCGGCCGGTCAGGATCAGCACCACGTTGCGGGCCTGACGCGCAATCTCGTGGGCGAAGATCAAGCCCAAGCCACCGGCGCCGCCGGTGATCAGGTACACACCATGGGCTTTCCAGGGCGAAGCAGCATCGGGCGAAGACGACCGCTCGGCCCAGCCACCGATCTGTCGCTCGCCGTTAACGTAGCGCACTTGCTGCACATCACCGCTGCGGTTTTGCAACAGCGCCTGCATCACGTCCTGTCCGGCTTCGACACTGATCACCTGGCCGACGATGCGCGGATTTTCCAGCTGCGCCGTGCGCAGCATGCCGCCCAGTCCAGCCATGATCTGTCCGGCGCCTTGGCTCGGCACCACGACCTGGATCAGGTGTTTACCGCTTTGGCTGCCTAGCGACTGGATTTGTTCCAGCAGCACGCCAGCCGCGGCTTCAAAGTGCTGGGCAAGATTGTCGCCGCTGGCTGGCGCCAGGCAGATGGCGTTGGGCAGGCGTTGCTCCAGATCAACGGCATCCACTCCGCACAACAACACAACATGGTGTGCAAATGCATCGCCAGTCGCCGCCAACGCCGGCTGCACCGTCCATGTCGGATGTAACAACAGCGTCTGGACTGGTTTGCTATGGGCAGCACTTGCCGTCAACGGCCTCAGGCTGAACTGCTTGAAGCGCACGCACACCGCACCGTGTTCATCGCAGAGATCGATGTCGAGTCGCTGTACTGCATCGCTCGCTTTGCTGCCAGCACTGGATCGTACGAGCGCCCACATGGCAGCGGTGCATGGTGCCCATGCTTCCAGCGCACCTAATGCAAAGGGCAGCATCACCTTGCCCGCTTCCTGCAGGCCCAGCGTCGCTTGCAGGGCCGCATCCAGCAGACTGGGGTGAAGCACGTAGCCATCCGTCGGCGCCGACACAGGCAGGGTAATCCGCGCCAGGACTTGCTTCGACCCGATAAAGAGTTCGTTCAGGCCCTGGAATCCCGGCCCATAGTGCAAGCCCATCTGTTCGAACAAGGCGTAGCACTGCGTTGCACTCAGATGCGAATCGGCGCATTCCTGGCGCAAGCTGGCAAGGTCATGCGTCACCGCGACAACTGACTCTGCATTTACCACCGCCATCGCCGAGCCTTGGCTATACGCTACGGTTTCGCCACCGTCGCCTTCGCTATAGATCTCGAAACCGATGTCACCGGATTCTTCCGGATAAAGCGCGATATGCAGTGTGAGTCCGTCCGCACCCACCACGATGGGCCGCACCCACACCACGTCGTTCAATGCGATAGGAGCCGTTTCGCCAATCACCTCGCTGATCGCGCGGCGTGCCATCTCCAGTTGCGCTACGCCCGGTAGTACGTGGGCGTCTTGCACCACGTGGTCGGTCAGGAAGAATTCGCTGCCGCTCAAATGAGTGCTGAAGCGCAAGCCGGCAACGTCCGACGTGTTCCGGTGTAGCAGCGGATGCAAAGCCGCACCGGCCCCGGATGAAATCACCGACTGTACTGGGCCGGTCTGTATCCAATAGCGCTCGCGGGCAAACGGATACGTGGGCAGGCTGATACGGCGTGGACGCTCGGAGCCGTACAGGCGCTGCCAGTCGAACGCCAGGCCTTTCACCCACAAATCAAGCAGCTTGCCGAACTTGCCCTTGGCGATCCACGCCTCAACGATGGTGGCCATGTCGTCGTCGCCGGCCAGTGCCGCCAAAGCATCTTTGTTGCGTTTGACCTGACCGCGGTACAGATCTTCGATGACGGTTTCGCCCGCTATATAGACACTCAGTTTTTCACGCAGCTCATCCAGCGAATTCACCACCAGCGCCAGTCGTTCTTCCATCGCTTCACGGCCGACTTGCAGGGTGTAGGCTAGGTCAGCGAGAGCCATATCTGGGTTTGCTGCGATGGCCGCAAGCAATCGTTGCACTTGTTCGCGCAACCGGTCTTCGTGACGTGCCGAGAGCACGATCAATGCCGGTCCGTTTGCAGCTTGCGATACGACGGGTGCGACGTATTCCTCGATCACCACATGTGCATTCGCACCTCCAGCGCCGAACGAGGAGATACCGGCGATCCGCGGTCCTTCCCGCTTCACGCCACCTACCTCCAGCATCGGCCGTGGCCACGTGGCGAGTTCCTGCTGCACCACGAACGGTGTGCCACCGAAATCGATGTTCGGATTCAGCACGCTCGAATGCAGGCTGGGTACCAGTTGCTGATGTTTCAGTTGCAATAGCACCTTGGTCACGCCAGCAATACCTGCTGCGCTCTCGCAATGGCCGATGTTCGACTTGGCCGAACCGATCGCGCAGAACTGCGTGTCCTGGGTCCAGTTCCGGAACGCCTTGGACAGCCCGGCAATCTCAATCGGATCGCCCAAGCTGGTGCCGGTGCCATGCGCTTCGATATAGCTCACCGCGCGTGCATCGATCCCGCCTTCACGCAAGGCCCGCTCAATCACCTTGGCCTGCGCGTTGGGGTTGGGCACGGTGTAGCCGTTGGTCTTGCCACCGTGATTGATCGCGGTGGCCTTGATCACGCCGTAGATGTGATCGCCATCGGCTTTCGCCTGTGCCAACGGTTTGAGCAGAACGGCACCGACACCTTCACCCGGCACATAGCCTTCGCCGCCTTCACCAAAACTCTCGCAACGGCCCTTGCCGGAAATGAACTTGCCCTGCGCCAACATCAGGTATTTATTGGGGTGCACCGACACGTTCACGCCGCCCGCGACCGCCACCGTGCAACCACCGCGTTGCAGGCTTTGGCAAGCCAGGTGGATCGCCGTCAGCGACGACGAGCACATGGTGTCCAACGCCATGCTGGGGCCGTTGAAGTTGCAGAAATACGAAATACGATTCGCGACCGACGCTGCGCTATTGAGCATCGCCAGGTTGTTTCCCCTGGCCTGCTCTTGCGCGCCGTACAGTTGATACTCCTCGTACATCACACCGACGAAGACGCCGACGCTGCCTTCCTGTCCCGCACCGGCATGTTGAGTGACGCTCTCCCTGGTGTAGCCGGCATCTTCCAGCGTGGCGTGTACACACTCCAGAAACAGCCGTTCCTGTGGGTCCATCAACTCCGCTTCGCGCGGTGAGATGTTGAAGAACAACGGGTCGAACAGATCGACGCCATCGATGAAGCCGCCCCATTTGCTATAGGTCTTGCCGGCCTTGTTGCGATCTTCGTCGTAGTAGAGCTTGTAGTCCCAGCGTTCGGATGGAATCTCGGTGATGCTGTCTTTGCCCTGGCTCAGGTTGGCCCAGAACTGCTCGAGATTGCCAGCCTGCGGATAGCGTCCGGCCACGCCGATGATGGCGATCTCGCCGACATCCCCGCTGGCTGCCATTGAATTGACGTGCGCGACATCGCCGGATGATCTGGCCCCACCCTGGAAATTTTCCTGCCGCAGGCCAAAGCGGGGGCGACGGCTTGCTACGGCAGCTGTGGCCGGCGCGACTTCCTCGCGCAGCGATGGCGCTACCGGTGCGTCGTGCAGTGCTTCATCGAGCACTTCACTCAGGCGGGCACGATGATTCTGCAGAAAGTGGCCGGCCAGCGCGGCAATCGTCTGATATTCGAAAAGCAGGGTCTTGGAGAGCGAGCCGAACACTTGCTCCAGGGCTCGAGTCAAGTCCATCACCAGGATGGAGTCGATACCGTAGGCCTCCATCTGCACCCGCGCATCGATGCTATGGGCAGGACGCTTGAGCGTGCTCGACAATAGCCGAACGAAATAACGGATGGCTTTTTCCTGCAGCTCGTCAGAAGGCGCATTCGCCGCCGTACTCTCGGACTTGAGCGCCACAGCAACTGGTTTCGCTAGCGTAGATAAACCGGACTTGAAACGGCGTATCGCCCCTTCGGCCACCAGCACCTGCGGCAGGCCGCTCGACAAAGCCTGCGCCAAAGCCGTGCAACCGCTGGCACTGCGCAGAGGAATCAAACCGGTCTGCTGGGTCATGCTCTGACGTGTAGCGGCATCGACTTGCATGCCGCCCTCTTCCCACAACGGCCAGTTCACCGACAGCGTGCGTCCATGACGCTGCCCTTGCGCCACCCGTTCAGTACGTTGATGGGCGAACGCATCCATGAAGGCGTTCGCCGCCGCGTAGTCGGCCTGGCCGACATTGCCAAGCGCGCCCGACGTCGACGAGAAGCAGATAAAGCTATCGAGTGCCAACTCGCGACTGGCTTCGTCGAGATGCAAGGTGCCGGCCACTTTGGCATGCAGCACCTCGTGCAATTCTTCGCGGGTCTTCTTGATGATGAAGCTGTCGCGCAAGACACCCGCACTGTGAATGATGCCGTGCAGGCCACCGAAGCTTTCGGTCACGCCTCGCACGCATTGCATCACCGCATCGCGATCACCCACGTCGAGTTGGCGGTATTGCACCGTGGCGCCCAATGCCTCGAGTTCGCTGAGCTTGGCTTGCATCGCTGCTGTCAGCGGCGAGCGTCCGGTCAGAATCAGCGTTACGCCCTTGGCCTGACGTGCAATGTCGCGCGCGAAAATCAGGCCGAGGCCGCCGGCGCCACCGGTGATCAGATACACGCCCTGCGCTTTCCATGGCGATACGGCATCCGGCGATGGCTGCCGTTCGACCCAGCCACCAACTTGGCGTACACCAGCGACGTAACGGATTTGTGTCGCCAGGCTGTCGCGATTTTCCGCCAGCGCCTGTGCGACGTTCTGCCCGGACTCAACGCCGATCACCTGGCCAACGATGTGCGGATTTTCCAGCTGCGCCGTGCGCAACATGCCACCCAATCCGGCCATGGTCTGGCCGATGCCTTGGGTCGGCACCACCAGCTGGATCAAGTGTTGCCCCGGCTGACTGCTCAGCGACTGGATGTGTTCCAGCAAGATCACAGCCGCCGATTCATAGCACGACACCAGCGGGTCACGCACATCGATGTCAATACACAATGCGTCAGGTAATCTCGACCGTAGCTCAGGCAAAGCGAGGCGAAAGTTTTCCGAGTCGCCACACAGCAATACCACGTGTTGCGCATAGCGTGGCGCACCGACGCTGAGCACCGGTTGCGCTGCCCAATCGAGGTGCAGCAACGCCGTCCGTGCCGGCTCGTCGGATCCCGCATGTGTCGTTGCGCGTGCGCAAAACTCACCGAGGCGTACGCAGACTGATCCGTTTTCGTTGCACAGGTCGATATCGAATTTCTGCAGCACATCGTCTGCAGCATGACCGGCACTGCGGCGTATCACGGCCCACATGTTGTCAGTGCAGGGAGCCAGCACCTCCAGTGATCCCAGCGCGAAAGGCAGCATCAGCGCAGCCTCGCCCAGTCCGCTGGCACTATCGGCTTGAAAAGCTATCGCCGCCTGCAGCGCCGCATCGAGCACACTGGGATGAAGGACATAGCTTTCCTGCAACGCTTTCAGCGCATCGGGCAGCGCGATCCACGCCAAGGCCAGCCCCTCCCCGACGAACAGCTCGCTCAGGCCACGATGGCCTGGCCCATAGTTCAGGCCCATCCGGTCAAACGCGGCATAGCATGCCTCTGCGCTGATCGGCGAGGGCGCGCATTGCTGGCGCATCGCGGCAAGGTCGTGCGGCACTGCTGCACGCGACTCCGCATCCGCGACGGCCAGCACCGAACCTTGGCTATACACCACGCCTTCGTCGCCGCCGGCACCGTCGTAAATTTCGAAACTGAATTCGCCGTTGCCTTCCGGGAACAGCGCTATGTGCAGGTCTTTTGGCTCAGACCCCACCACGACAGGCCGCAGCCATACGACATCTTTCAAGCGGTGTGGACCGCTGCGGGCAACCGCGTAATCTGCTGCACAACGGGCAATTTCCAGCTGTGCCGCACCCGGCAAGGTGCGCTCACCCAGCACAATGTGGTCGGCAAGAAAGAATTCGCTTCCGTTAAAGCAGCTGCTGAAGCGCAGCCCAGCGGAATTCGACGTATTGCGATGCACGAGCGGATGGATGGCCGCCTGCGACGAAGCCGATGTCGTTGACGGCTTTGCCTCAACCCAATGTTTCTCTTTGACGAATGGATAGGTCGGGAGTGCGAGGCGTCGGCGTTTGCCAGCTTCATGCAAAACCGCCCAATCAAGCGCATGCCCTTCGATCCACTTGCCTGCCAGCACATGAAGGTCTCCGCTGGCTAGCAGCGAGGTCAACGAGCCATCGCGCTCCGTCTCGTCTCCGGCGCGTGCCAACACTTCGGGTGAAAGCTGACCGCTAAAGACATCGCCGGATGGGGACGATTGCGCCAACCAGTTTTCCAGCCTCGTCTGTAGCGCGTCGAAGGAGTCGACCACCAACGCCAGGCGCGCCGCCATCGCCTGCCGCCCCACTTGCAGCGTATAGGCCAGATCCGCCAAACCGGCCCGGCGAAGGTCGGGTGACGCCAATGCGGCAAGCAGTTGCTGCGCGCGTTGGCGTAGCACCGGCTCGGTCTTGGCCGACAACAGGATGAGCATAGACGGCTCGGACGAAGCTCCAGTTGCCTCGCCCTCCGGCTCGACATATTCCTCGACCACAACGTGGGAATTCACGCCACCGAAGCCGAAAGAGCTGATGCCCGCGCGACGAGGGATAGCCTGTCCGTTGTCATCGGCCAAGGCGGGCCACGACCGCGCCGTGTCGATAATAAAGAACGGACTGCCATCCAGCGTGATACGCGGATTGAGCTTCTGGTAGTGCACCAGCGGCGGAAAGGCTTGGTTCTTCATGCATAGAATCGTCTTGATCAAGCCGGCCAGGCCGGCCACCGATTCAAGATGGCCGACATTGGTCTTGACGCTGCCGATACCGCAGAATCGCTCGTTCAATACTTCCCCGCGATCGGAAGCGACACGGGAAAACGCCAGTTTCAGGCCCTCCACTTCGATCGGGTCGCCCTTGGGCGTGCCGGTACCGTGCGCTTCGACATAGCCGATGGTGCCTACCGGTACGTTTGCCTGACGCAAGGCCTCGGCGATCACGTTCGACTGTGCGGTCGATCCTGGGTAGGTCACCGTGCGCGCGTGGCCGCCATGATTCACCGCCGTGCCGCGCAATACGGCGGCAATCCGATCCTTGTCTCGAATGGCTTTGTCGAGCGGTTTGATCAAGATCATCGCCGCGCCTTCGCCGCGGACGTAGCCGTTGGCACGCTCGTCAAAACTCTTGCAACTGCCGTCGGGCGACAGCATGCCAGTCTTGGAAAATGAAATGAAATGGGTGGGGCTGCACAGCACGCTCACTCCGCCGACCAGGGCGTAGTCGCATTCGCCGCGACGGATCGCATGCGCCGCCTTGTGCAACGCGACCAGCGAGCTGGAGCATGCGGTATCGATCGGCAGGCTTGGGCCATGCAAATTCAAGAAATAGGAGATCCGGTTAGGGATGAGCGCGGTATGCGTCCCCGTGGAAACATGCCCTTCGATCGCATCGAGCGCATGTCTCAGGTGATCTTCGTAATCGAAATTGAATACCCCGACATAGACACCGGTATTGGTGCCGCTGAATGCCTTGGGGTCGTAGCCCGCATCTTCGATGCATGCCCACGCCTGCTCCAGCATGATCCGCTGCTGCGGGTCCATCACTTCAGCTTCGCGTGCCGAGACACCGAAGAAATCCGCGTCGAAAAACTCGACGCCGTCGACAAAACCACCCCACTTGCTGATCGACTTGTTCTTGTCCTGCACGTCGGTCGAATAAAAAGCATCCTTGTCCCAGCGGTTTTCCGGAATCTCACTGATACTGGACAAACCGCTACACAGGTTCTCCCAGTATTGGTCGTAATTTCCGGCACCGGGAAAACGGCAAGCCATGCCGATGATGGCCATATCCCCACCGTCACGATGATCGACAATGTGATCCTCGCTCTCCTCGCCAGTAAATTGCGATTGGCTTTCTTGCGGCGGAATCTGACGGACATTCATGATCGTACCTATCCTTTGGTGTGCTCTTTGGATGCTGCTTCAGTCAACCTGATTGCGACCGTTGAAACGGCAGGCCGCCTCGCCCGGACAACTCCCGCGGACTTGGATCGCTTGCACGCGTGGCACGCATAGCCGACGCTGCGATCGTCCCGGTCACATGGCCGGCCTGAGGCTCGGCGCGTGCGGGCCTGCCCATGCCCAGTCGCTTCTTCAGCTACTGAGAAAGCGGGCAAAAGACCGTGTCAGGTGTTCCGCCGTCGCATCCATGATCTTGATCGCGATGTGATCCACGTGACGCTTGGTCCACTGTTCCAATTCCGTCCCTTTGACCCACTGATTGAACGAGCCCAATGCCGGCCCCGTCTGGATCTGATAATTCACACGGTCGTCGCCGTTGCCTTCCATGGCGATGCGCGTGCAATAGGCAAAGTACCAACGGAACACCAGCGCCATCTTGTGCTTCGCATTGGCCTCAGCCTTGGCAATTTCATGCTCCAGCTTGACTGATTTGAAATAACTCGCCGTCTCGGACCAGATCTCATCAAAGGTCTTTTTGAAGAATGTGGTTTCCAACTGGTGCCGGGTGCGCTTCGGTATATCGTCCAGGCTGTCGTAATGGCGATAGAGCGAGAGCAATTTGTTCGCCCGCGCCGGAAAGAAAACCGACTTCTTCATCACCTGAACCTGTGCGCCGATTTCAAACATGTCGCCAGCCGGCGCATATTCGGTGTCCTGGATGTCCATTTCCTGCAGCATCGATTTACCATCCGGACTCATGCCCGCTTCGACGGAACATTGGTTGATCGAGCCGGTCATGATGAAATCCGCGCCCAGCAGGAAGGCGGCAGCGGCGGCTTCAGGCCCACCGATGCCACCTGCCAATCCCATGCACATGGGCTCCGTGTAACCGTACGTCCGCTGCATCTCGTCACGCAGCCGCAAAAGAGGCGGCAACATCACCGCCGCGATGCCGCCATCGGTATGGCCGCCGGAATCGGCTTCGACGCAGATGTCATGACTGACCGGAATTTTCTGCGACAACGCCGCTTGCTGCGGTGTTATCAAATGCTGCTCGAGAAGCTTCTCCACGATGGCGATCGGTGGCGGACTCATGAATGCCTTGGCTACTTCCGGGCGCGACACCTTCGCGACGATCCGGTGGTCGCAAACGATCTCGTTGTGCGCATTGGTGTGCAGGCCTTGCAAGCGGAATCTGACCAGGGCCGGGGTCATCTGCATAAAGGCAGCGGCCTCGATATTCTTGATCCCGTACCTGAGATACAGATCGACCACCGCGGCTTCTAACGCGGGATATTCATAATTGGCCAGTAAGTTCATGCCGTAGGGCTGACCTGCATTCAACTCACCTTGTATGCGAACGATGTTCGCCTCGATCTTTTCCAGCGACAGCCCGCCCGCGCCGAAAAAGCTCAACAAGCCCGCCCTGCCCATTTTGATGACCAACTCGGCGGAGGCGACGCCGCGATACATCGCGCCCGCCATATAGGCGTACTTCAAGCCAAACCGGCGCTGAAACACTTCGCTGCCGAGTGAGGTCGCTTCTACTCGAAGCGGCACACCGTGCCCGTTGATCTGGTCTGCTTCGTGTGTCGCTGCGAGTGCATTCGCCTTCAGGTCGCCCGCGTTCGGCGTTGTCGCGCCTTCGCTTTGCACTACCTTCTTCGCACCCGGCTGGACACGCGGCGCATAGTCAATAATCGGCGTTTCCTTGGCCATGATTTCGTGCACCATTTTCGAAAGCACGCTCGCTCCGATCTCCTGGAACTCCACCTCGCCCTGGCCCATCAAGTAGCGGATCGAATCCACCCATTGCACCGGCGACGCGATCTGGCGGGCCAGCGTCTCGGCGATGCGAGCCGGATCGTAAGGACGAGCGGTCGCATTGGCGATCACCGTGGTGCTGGGTGCCACAAAGGAGAACTGCTGCAGGAATTCGGCGAACTCGGCTTGCGCCGACCGCATGTGGCGTGAATGAAATGCTGCACTGACATTCAATGTTACACAGCGTAAATTCTTTTTCGAAAACAGCTCGGCCGCTGCCGCGAGCGCGTTTTTCTCACCGGCAATAACGGTCTGCGTCGGTGTATTCAAGTTGGCGATATCGATCTGTCCGAGTTGATGCTCATCAAGCATCGCCCTGATTTCCTGGGCCGAAATGCCGAGCACAGCCGCCATCCCGCCACCGCTGGCCGCGCCCATCAGCTCTCCCCGCTTTTTAACCAGGCGCAGTCCCGTTTCAAAAGAGAACACCCCGGCCGCGAGCAAGGCGTTGTATTCGCCAAGGCTGTGGCCGGCGAAGAAATCCGTTGACGGATCGGTTTCGGCGGCGGCATGCAGTTCGCGCTGCCGGTAGTAATGCAGGGCATTGACTGCAAACAGCGCCGGCTGGGTATATCGCGTCTGCGATAAATACCCGTGCGCATCGTTCAAGCACAAATCCTCTAGCGAGTAGCCGAGGATGTCGGACGCGCTTTTGACCTGTTCCGGAAATAGCGGAAAGAGGTCTTTGCCCATCCCCTTAAACTGGGAGCCCTGGCCGGGGAAGATGATTGCCTTCATTTTGCGTGACACCATGTTGCGCTTGCTCCGTGCCTGGTTGTCTTGATGGCCCGGTGTCGCCGGACCTATTTCTTGATTTATGTTCCGCACCGCTGGCCGCGAAATCGCTACCAGTTCAGTCAACCGGTCCATGTCGCCGCCGAACGGCGACATGACGTGATGAATCTGAGATGTCGAATCAATCGACAATACATATTTCAGGAACGTCGCCATCGTTCCACCAGGGCCAACATCGATATAGCGGCAGCTATCCTGTGATTCGATCACGCGAATGGTTTGCAGAAAGAGGATTGGGTCACGCACACACGACCAGAAGTGACCGTCGGGTAAGGTGTGCAACAGCCTGCTGCTGGCACAACAAATGATGGGAACCTTGCCTTGCCGAAATTGAAGCGTGCGCAGGAATCCTTGATAGGACTGCCTGGCAGCGTCAATCCAGCGCGAATGAAAGGCGAAGTTAACCGGAAGTCTTTGGAACGCTACGCCATGCTGGCGAAGATAGGCTTCGGCCGCCGCCACGTTCGGTCCCGGTAGCGAGATCACCGAATGGGTAGCGAAGTTGCTCGCCCCAAGCTCACAGAGCGCGAGCAATTCAGGCGTGAGATAGCGCTCCGGCTCACCCATGACTGCGATCATGCAGCCAGGCTCGCAATGCTTTTCCAGCACAATTGCCTGCTCGATCACTGCCAGTAACGCGGCATCCGGGTCGATGCAACCTGCTGCGGCAGCCGCGGCAAATGTGCCTAAGCTCGCGCCCAGGACCATATCAGGCCGCACGCCAGTATCGATCAGCGACTTAGCCAGCGCATATTCCACCATGAAGATGGCGGGGTGGCTGTGCAAGAGGCGATTGAGTGGAATATCTCTGGTATTGCGTTCTGCAAAGAGCGCAGTCAATACCGATTCGCCGCAACGCTCGCGCACCACGCGATCCGCGTGTTGCATGGTGGCGCGAAAGCACGCATCGCGCTCAAATAGCTCCCGTCCCATTTGAAAATGGTGTGAGCCCTGTCCCGAAAAAAGAAATACGGTTTTCACATGCAACCCACACATTCCGGGCCATAAATCCGTCTCAAAATCACGCCGCCCACCAATGCATGGTGAATTGGTGAATTTGGATATACGGCAGACCGCGCAAACAGCTATCAAAGGTGTGCGCGCATGCTGGCGCATGGCGTCCGAAAGCACGCACAAGGAAACTGCCGACACTCCTCTGGCAGGTCAATTACCCACGATAGGATGCCGTTGTTTTATTTCATTTCGTCGCTCGCGACGTGGCTAACTGGACTGCATCCGCGCGCGGAGCGAAAGTGGACGCATATCGGTCCATACCTCGCTGACGAATTCAAGACAAGATTCTTTTGAGCCTTGCTTGCCTGCCTTCGCCCATCCCTGCGGCACGGCTTTACCCACCGGCCAAATTGAATATTGTTCGTCCTGGCTGACAACCACTTCAAACATCGCTTCGGACTGACTCGAACTGGTGGACATGCATGCTCCTCTGCAAAAGAAAGACGCAATCGCCTTTACAGGCCGATTGACGTATCACCCACTTGAAAAAGATGGCTTGTACCGGGCTCTGGGTATGGACCAGCCAGCCAGGAGGATCTGGCGCTTGGTCATCCGTATACATCAGCTTGCCCCCTTGAGTCCGTTCTCAAACACGCATGGAGTAGGTCCATGCCACCGCAATTCCCTTTTGCTCGTTGCTCCTATACTTCGAGGAATACGGCCCAGTTTGTCAACAAGCAGGATCTTGCGCATTTTCGCAAAAACGCGCCGGCCGCCCTGAGCAGCAGCTTCTAGTCGCCCCCCCACTTGAGTGCTGATGGACAATCCAGCGCAATACCTGCGGAGGAATATGGGATATTTAGCGCACCGAGTATCCGTAGTTACCAAGAGTGCGAAATTGATGTTGTGACATGGTCCTCACTACCGACCGAATCTGTTCTTCAGCAGGATTAGTGATATCACGACCATGAACCTCATCGAAGACTAGCCACCCTTTCCGATCCGATAGAACAGCTCTGCGCTGAACAGCGGTCTCGCGCTGCTCTCCAGCCCCGAGTAAAGGATCACACTGAACAGCCAGCCTCCACCCGCCGATGCGGGATGGTTGTCGTCCGTCCACGTTTGTACGGCGCCCGCGAGCGCTCCGGCAGCACCGGCCAATGGCTGGTTTGGATAGAGGGCAACGGGCAGCTTGCTCAGCAAGCTGTTGTTCTGCGAGCCGAGGTCGCGCACCAGCTCGTATGCATAGAACACACCCCACGATGCCGTGGTATCCGCCAATACGCTGGCGGCAGGAAATAGCGTTTGCACGGCATCGGCAAGTGCCGTGTTGAGATCGACGCCGGTGATTTCCTGAGGAAGGTCTCGTTCGATTAACGGAGTCACGATGCTGGTGGCGCTGACTTCAGCAGTCTTGAGCAGGAAGCTGGGGCTGGTCTGCAGCACCGGGTTGTCCGGATGCGCAGGGTCGTACAGAAGGTCTTCGTTGCGCACCGCCAGCATGCGTGCACGTGCGTTCTGATACGCGGACACGCTGATGTCATTCCAGGCAAGCCGGAAGGTCTGCTGGTTTTGCGCAGGAACCTCGGTTCCCGGCACCGGCTGGTACACCATCGTGGCGCTTGGCGTGAGCGGAACCTGCGCCTGCAGCGGCACCCCTACTCCGTCAGGCAAGATCACCTCTACCTGCGGCCAGGAGCTGGCCGGGCCCGGCTGATCTTGCTGGCGGGTCAGGGAGAAGCTCTTGATGAGAAGGCCATTCTCCGAGTAGGTGACGCGTGCGTCGAACGCAAAACTCTTGCCGACGATGTAACTATCCTCAGGCGCCGTGCTGTTCGCCTGCTGTGGAAGGCGGATATGCCAAGAGCTGGCGATGGTCGCGACCAGATCGCCGAAGGTCTTGGCGGCATTCACACTAGGGGACGTGGCGCCGATATTGCTCCCGGGGACGGTGAGCGGACCCATCAAGGTCCATAGTTGGTCGGCCACAGCCACGTATTGCGCCAGTGCACTGAACAGGTCGGCGGTCAGCAGCGCAGCCCGCATCTGCAATGGCTTGGCGAGATTGAAGTCCGCCGTAATGTTGACGCTGTCCTGTGCTGCGAACTCATGTGTGCAGGTGAGTTTGTAGGTCCACAGCGGCAATTTGGCCAGACTGTCCGGCAGCGCATAGGTTGGCGAGGCAGCCTGTTCGCGGATCGCAGGCAGCGATGGGTAGGTGCGCAGCGGCACCGGCGCCAATAGTGCGCCAGGGTTGGTGTTCTGCAGGGCCGTGGGCTTGGCGACCTTGTCCTGCAGCGGAATGAAGGACAGCCAGTTGGACGCCTCGTAACCCGTCGGCACACCCGCCTGCGAGATATCGAATTCGGTGTGTGAATAGGCGTATTCCAGGGTGCCTCGCACTGAGCTGTGTCGTTCGGGATCCGCCACGGTGGCGAAGAAGCTGACGAAGGCGCGCGCAGGATCAAAACCCGTCTTGGCCGCAGCGAAAGTCACCGCGGTACCGGTGTCGGCCAGGCGGGGCTGGCCGAACAAGGACACTGTTGGCACCCCTACCCCGCCCGTCCACGGCGTGGTGGACTGAGTGTCGTACTGCGCGATCACCGACGTGTCGTACGCTTTGAGCAAGTTGACGTAGAGCTGTTGACGCAGCGCGTCGCGCGCGACCACCACGCCTTTCTGATAGTTCGGGTCGGGGGCCGGCGTATAGGCCGAATAATTGAACACGCCTTGCAGTTGCTCCGCGATGGCACCTGCAATGGTGTACTTGTCGCCGATGGCGCCGCTCAAAGTGTCCCGAAGCCCGGTCTGCGTATACAAGATCGTCGCCATGGCGCCGCCAAGGAAACGGTCGAGATCACTCAAAAAGCGCTGCGCCCAGGGCTCGGCGTCGATGGCCATGAAATTGGTCGGTACGGCGACGTCGTTGAGCGTGCCGTCATCGTTCAACCCCTTGATGTCGAGCTTGCGGGTGACCAGGTGATCGTAAAGCGGTGGCAAGGCAAGGAAGCGCGGCATCGGCGTTTCGCTGGGGAATTGCACGCCCGGGATCAGGCTTACCGATGCAATGCCGGTAGACGAGAAATCCACGCACCACAGATCGCTGGTCTCTCCGGCCACCTTGGCCGTGCCCACGCGAAGATCGGGTATGGCCTTGGTCAGCGCCGCGATGAACGGGCCGAAATTGAGGCTGCCCGCGCCGACCGCATCGCCTTGTGCATGAGGTGCCAGCGGCGAGCTCACTCGCGCTACCGGACCGTCGACATCGAAATCCGGATGGACCAGCGCCACGGGACGCGCGAGTGTAAGCGAGGCGTTCAACCCAAAGACCGTCTGCGGATACGGTCCACCGGATCCGAGCGGCACCTGTTCACGCACCGAGGCCGGGGGCAACAAGGCCAGTGCGTACTCGACGAACAATGCGGCGTCGGGGTTGCCCAACGCGATGGCGCCCGCATCGGTGGCCACGCCTTGCACCGAGAAGCGAACGATCACGGTGTTGAAGGTATCGTTCGCCTGCGTGGTCACCGAGACCGTGCTGTCGGGATTGCCGGGATCAGGCAGGTTCAACGTGATCCCGTTTGCCAGGAGGCCGAGCGTGGCGGTGTTGGCCAGCGAGAAGCTCGCGCCATCGACGCCGTAGAGCGCGGCAAGGTTCTTCGGTGCGCACGCTGTCGGCAAGCGTACCCGCGGGAACAGCAGCAGCGCACCGACCTGCAGGGCGCCGGACAGGCTGGCGATGGCGGCGGCCAGTTGATTCATCGTTGTCTGCGAGTTGATCGCCTGCGCCTGCACCAACGTGGAGGAGAACGAAGCATTGGCCAGCGTGGTGATGGTGACGTCGCCACTGGGCACCTGGATGTGGATGGTGACGCCTTGCGCCAGCGTGCCGGACAGATCGGCGTTGGCGTTGACGCAATCATCCACACTGGCGCTGCCAGTACCGCCGGCATAGGCCGCGAAGCGGGTGCAGAGGGTGGCGAGCAGATCTTGTGTCTGCACCGTGTAGGGCACGCGCAGACCGTTCAACGTCTTCGCGTCCTGTGACCAGGCGAAACAGCCGGGCACGGCCAGCTTGCCGCCGCAGTCAAGCATGGCATTGCTGGAGAGCAACAGCTCCGCCGGGCACGCGTAGCGCTGCGCGATCACGTTCAGGGTATCGGTCGATAGCGCGAGCTGTTCGCTGCCGAACTGCACCAGCGCGCCATCGTCGAAAATGCCTGGCGTGAGCGCGTTGGCATTGCCCAGGGCCTGGGTCGTGACACCACTGTTGTTGTGGCTGGGCGTGTCGAGGGCCTGGGTGACATAGATGTTGTTGCTCAGGGTCTGGTTCGGCTTGAGCAAGCCGACGATCCCGGCGTTCTCGGCAGCAATTTGCGTGACGCTGAGGTTGGCGCCTTGCGTGGCGAACGCGGATTGAGCGCCGTCGAACGAATCGGTCTGGCCGGCGACCACCGGTACCTGCAGCGTCACCGTGGTGCCATCGGCCTGCACGAAATCCGCGGTCAGCACATTCGGCAAGTCGGGCTGCGCTCCGTTGTTCTCCGCCAGGATGGCCGCTTGCGCGTTCTGCTCGCCGAGCAACCCTGCATCGGTGTAGTGCGTCGCGGCGAGTTGCGCCAACGATGGCGTAGCGGTGTCGGTGCCACTGGAGAACGTCACCGCACTGGGCAGCAGCATCGGCACGCCGATCGCCAAGGGCAGATCGGCGTTTTCCGCCAACGAAAATAGCGCGGCGGGTGAGCCGGGATCAGGCCAACCCTGCGGCCTCTGCGCATACAGATCGGTCAATGAGCGCTGGGCGATGTAAGGCATGAACGCGGGGACCGCGACCTGACTTCCGGCGGCAAACAGATCGGTCAGCGGAACGTCCTGGTTGGCTACTGCCATTTCCGCGTAACGCACCGGGTAGGTAACCAGCAGGTCACTCAGCTTCGTGCCCGGCGCAGTCACGGCGACCAATGTCGTGGCGGCGGTCGCATAGGCATAGGAGCCGGCCGCGTAGCGCCACAGCGTGCCGATGTCGATAGCCTGTCCCTGAGGCGTGTTGCGCAGACTGGTGGCGAGGCTGGCACCTACGCCGCTTTGTATCAATTGGTAGTAAAGCTGCGCGTACTTGTCGCTCTGTTGCTGGGCTGCGTTGACTGCGGCATCACCACGCTGCGACGAACTGGGCACGGATGCCGCCGCCTTCAGTCCGAGCTGCATGACCAATGAAGCCTGGCCCGGCGTGCCAAGTATCTCGAAGTACGCGGCCAGCTCGGGCCATTGCGACAGACCGATCAGCTCGTCGGTGTAACCGACCTTCAAATCCACCACACCCTGCCCCGCCGTTGCGGGTGCCTGGCTGTGGTTGCCGAGCAGATCGGACATGCAGAAGGTAATCGTGGGGTGGGGGCAGCTCGTAGCACTGCCGAAACCCCAGTAGGGATCGTTCGCCTGCTCGGGCAGACCTTGCGTGACTGCCAGCGGCTGGACCGTGGTGAAGCGATAGAACGGGATAACTTGCTCGAAGTGCCAGTACGGCGAAGGCGTATCGTCGACGGCACTCGCCGGCCTCCGGCGGGCGATGCGCTGCCGTTCCCATGCCTGCAGCTGCTGGCCATCGCTGGGCTTGGGCAATGCGGGCGTCCAGGCCGCCGGGATCGTATACGGCGAAACGGCATCGGCACACCAGAACACCAGCGTGTTGTAGCGATCCTGCAGCGCGCTCTGACTGTCCTGTCCGCTCGGCGTGTCGATGGTGAGCGAGAAGCCCGCGTTGCCGGGCGGCGTAAGGGCGATCTCGCTCAGATCGGAGTTGTCGGTGCCTTCGGCATACAGGCTCTGGATGGAAGCATCCAGGCCCGGGGCCACGAGCAGACAGTTGTTGTATACCTCGAGCGTGCGACCTGTCGGCGCCACCGCCTGCTGTCCGCCAGCGATGGCAAGCAACGTGAAGCCTGCCACGCCTTGCCCGTCGAACGCGCTACCCGGCAGGTCCTTGCCGAGTCCCAGGTAATAACCCGTGCCGCCGACCACACTGCCCTCCCAAAGCAGCAGCAGGAAATCGGCGAGCTGGGTCAGGAAATCCGCATAGTAGACCGGCGTCGGATCCGTCTCGACCTTGGCGCGCAGCGCATCGGGCTGCGGTTGCGAGTCAGTGGAGAGATTGGTCTTGATGATGAAACACGGGATGTTCGGATCGAGCAGCGCAAGGCCTTGTGCGTTGGACGCGTTGGGCGCCGGAGTCACGGCCAGATAGGCCTTGGTTGCTCCACCCAGCAGCGAATGGAGGATTTCGTCACGCAAGGCCAGCAACAGTCCACGTTGGTCGGTATCCACGCCAAGCAGCTGGAAGCGGCTGGAGCCATCATCCATGCGCCGAATGCGGAAGCTGAGTTGGCAGCCGTAGGTCGTGGACAACAACGCGCGCGCCTGGTCCACGGTGGCGCCGGGCTGGCTGCCGGCAAAAATGTCGTATGGCGTGGCGACGCTTTCTGCTGCACGCTGCAGCAGTCCTTGAGGAAAAGGCCACAGGCTCGCATAGCCAGCCATTGGCGTCCCGCCCGTCGGGATGGGCAGCGCCTGGGTGGTCTGCAAGGTCACCGGGTATTCGAAGCTGTAGGTGTTCGGGGCAGTTCCCTTCAGCGGCAAGGGCGAAGGGGCCGGCGGCGTGGCTGGCGAGGTGGTCAGCTTCAGTCCGGTAGCGGGCGCGTCGTTAAGGATCTGCTGGTTGGTGAAGCTGAAGTCCAGACTGCTCAGGTCGACACTGGAGAACAGCACCATGCCCGGCTGCAGGCCGTCCGGTGCGCTAAGGCGCGGGTTAAGGGCGATCAGGTCGGAATGTCGTGCACCGAGCAGATGGATGTCGTGATCCGATTCGACGGTGAACGAACTGCCGAACTGTACCCAGTCGACAGCGGACGTCACGGTCATCGTCAACGCGACATCGCCACCATGCGTGGGGTCGGTGTTTACCGCGAGACTGAACTGTTGGCCGCTCAAATCGTAAAGCGGCAGTGGATGGTCGGCGTCGGGTACTACATGGCCATTGTCGAGCTTGAGGCCAGGCAGGCGCAGGCCCGACATCAACATCTGCGAAGCCTGGTTCACCACGCCCGCGAACGAGGTGCTGTCGAGCACACCCTGTTCGATCTGCGCGACCGTCATCACCGGCAGCTGCTTGACGATGAGCGTCGAGGGATCGGGTAGCAGGCCCTGGTGATCCTGCAGACACTGGGCCACCTCGGACAACGCCAGGCCATAGGTATCGGCCAGACTCTGGAAGGTAAAGGCTTGTTTGTCCGAAATGCTGGCTCCCGGCATCATCACCACCGCCAACGGCGAGAGCACTTTCGCCGGACCGAGCCACATAGAAACGGCGTTCCAGTCGTAGCTCCACCCGGCAGCGACGGCGAAACTCGCATCCACGATCAGTCGGCGCGTGAGCGATTCGGCCGTCTCGCCGGACAGGATCGCGATGCCTCCCGTCTGGCTCGGCAGGGGCCATGCGGGGATACCAAAGTTCGTACCGCTTGAGGTTACGGCTTGCTTGAATGCGGTCCATTGCGGCGGCAGCACGTGTAGCAGGCCGGAGTCCTGGCACAGCACCAGCATGCTGCCGATACGATGCAAGGTATCGCCCGCCACGGTGGTGTAGGCACGCGTCGTGCTGCGATCGCCATAGTGGAGGGGAACACTCAGCGGCGTGCCGGGATCGATCTCTACCGACTCGCCCGCATCGCGCATCGCTGCGGATAGGCTGGGGTTGAGGATGGCGATGGCCTGTGCATACCAGGCGGGCATGTCGGGCCAGACGGGCATGTCGGGTGAGCTAGGCAAGGTCGACTGCGACAGGTCCGGATCGGCATAGCGCACGAAGAACAGCGCCGCGGTCTGATTCAGGTCGAAGCCGCCGTTGGCCGGCGGCGAAAAGGTCTGGGCTGGCAGCGCGAAGCTGCGCCCTTCCTCCAGCAGATTGGGATTCTGCCCCAGCGTGTAGCCACTCGATCCGGGCGGTGGCGTGTAAGCGAACAGGCTGGCTACGTTAGCGATGTTGAACAGCGCGGCGAGGTCGCTCAAAGCGATATCTGGCGAGCCGACGGCGCGGGACACGTTGCCTAGTGACCACGCGGCCTGCTTCAAAGTAATGCCGGGGTTGTCCTGCGCCAGCATCTCGGGACTCACGCCGATAAGCGGTGCCGGATTCAACGGACTCCCCACCGCCGTGTCGGCAATATTCTGCTCGATGCCCGGATTGAGGAAAAGCAACTCGGCAGCGGTGGCGCCCACGCGCACAGCCACGCTCTGAACCGTGTCGCCGGCTTCCTTGATGCAAGGCACGGCGGCGGTCGCGAAGGTTTTCGCCGCATCCGCCAGACTCATGCTGCCGGTCAACGTCACCGGCGCGTTAGTGAGCTGCTTCTGCGCTTCGTTGATGGCGGCCTTGACCAGCATCTGGCAGAAGTCGCGGAACAGATAGATGGCGAAGGATTCGTACTGCGCAGGATCGTCCGTTGCAGCAGGCGCGACGCCGCCGTTCACCGGGAAGTACGGATCCAGGATGGCACTTACACCGGCTTCATAAGCCGCCCCGACCGCGTTGTAGGTCGAGAAGTCGCGAGCGCCCGCCTGCGGCGAGGTCCATGCGAGGCCCGGCGGCATGGGGAACAACATGGCGCCCTTGTCAGCCGGCATCGGACCTGCCGGCACGCCGCCAACGAGGAATTTCAGATTGGTGTGGAAGAAGGTGTTGAGTTGGCTCATCGCGAAACCGGCAGTGGCAGTCTCGGGCAGGCTGAGCTGTTCGGCCAGCAGCGCCAGCTGTGCCGCGTTCACGCTGTCCTGCGGCGAACTGGGGCCATCGGGCAGCGCATAGAGCGCGTAGCGCATCAGCGCGGTGACGAGCAAGTCGGCCGGCAGTGGATCGTTGTTGCTGAGCCGCGCACTGCGCTTGACTGTGCCTTGCACGGTCTTGGCGTCCGGTGCCATGCCGGTGTCTGCATAGAGCAGAAACGCAAGGCGATAGTCCGGATTGGCATTGACGGGCACGCCGCCGGCCCAATCGACCGGCACCTGCCCTACCGTGATGTAAGGCAGCATGGTCAACGCGGCACTCTGCTGGCTGCCGAACACCAGCATCGCTGGCTGCCAGTCGAGCAGGTAGCCGCTGTCGTTCGCGCTGAGGCCGAGGGCGATGCGCTTTCCGCGCAACCGTGTCATGTAACCCTGCCGCATCAAGGCACGGCGCTGCGCGTGCCGCGGCACGGACAACCAGACGTCAGCACGCGTCGCGCCGGTACCGCCGCTGCCGTTGGCCAGGATCCACGGCGTGGGGCTGGAGGAGCCGATGGTGAAGCCCATTTCCAGCGTGACCGAGAAATGGAAGCTGATGCGGATAAAGAGAATCTTCACCGATGCTTCGGCGCGTACCCCGACCGAAAAATCCAGCAGAATGGGGCGGTAACTCTCGAACACCACCATCGCCTGCGCGAAAGCCTCTAGCGTCACACTCGCACTGATGATGACGAAATCCACTCGCCCATAGACCTTGCCGTGGATCGCCACGATGCCTTGCGCGCGATAGTAGGTCGCCGGCGTACCGCCGCTGCTGGTCGGATTGAACCACGCAAGCACGCCCTGAAAGATGACTTCGATCTGTACATAGGCGCCACCGGAGAGGATACCCACGTTGATCTCGCGTCCTACGCCCGCGGCAAGACCCACACCCAGCTCGATCACCGGTGAGAAATTGCCGTTGGTGATCTTCGGTACGCTGGTCGATGTATCGCCGTTGAGCACGCCGAAATAGAAACCGCCGCGGCCAATGAAGATGCCTGCCTGCAGCGAGAACGAACGGCTGTAGTCGCGGTTGTACGGAAAACCCAGATCGATCTTGAAGTTGCCGTTGGTGTAGATCTCGATCACCGCGATGCCCAGCGTCAGCGACACCGCGCCGAGCTGGATGGTGCGGAAGGCGTCGGGCACGCGCAGTTCAATGCGATACATTCCGATGTCGTTGGTGATCTTCTTGTAGAGGATCTCGAAGCGCAGTCCGGCAAGCGAGCCCGCTCGTTCACCGCCCAGGGCGATGGATAAGCCGTAGAGCTTCGGATCATTGAAAATGATGCCCAGATCCAGCGTGTTGAGCAGACCGATATCCAGTCCCATCAGCCACTGGCTGTCGTCGGCATAGACCAGACCGGTGCCAGCAAGCGGATCTTTTCCAGGCTCCGGTTTTTTCATGGCAGCACGCAGCGCCGCTATGCTTGCTGCAACGGTATCGGGCGTGGGGCCGCCGAAGGTCACCCGCTGACCAATGCCAAGGAAGCGTAGATCGACCGTCGAAGATCCCTGCCCCGGCACACTGGGCGGGGTGCCGTCGACCACGTCCCAGCTCAGCGGATCGGCGGCGCTGTAAGACTGGCCGAAGAAATTGCCGGTAAGAATCAGCTCGACCTTGCCCTGCCCTGTACCGCGGCGGTAGCGCGCGCCCACCGTGTCCACGCGCATCACGCCGAGGTCCACCTCGGCATTGAACACGAACTCGACGACGTTCTCCTGCGGATCCAGTGTCAGCACGAAGCGCGACAGATCCACGCGCTTGAGCAGATCCCATGGCGGATCGAGCGAAAACCCAAGCGTCGGCGCGGCGAGATTGACCAGATATTCGAGAATGTCGCCGAGCGTAATGCCGCCGAGCTGCACCGATACCACCTGATGCCGCTGGTTTTCTTCGCCCCGCCACGCGGTAACGGCTTGCGCCCACAACTCGCCGAACATCACTTTGAACAAATAGGTGGGCTCCGCCACCCCGATATCCATCGCCACCATGATGGCGATCTTGTTCACCGCGAAGCTGCCTGCCAGAGTGCCGGTGACCGGCAGACTGGTACCGGTGCGCGCAATGTCGGCGCTGGCCGAAGCGCTGATCGACAGCGTGGTACCGAACAGTTCCGGATTCCATCGCATCGAAGCGGTGCCGCCAAAGGTATACGCCCCGGTGCCGGTGGCAAAAGTCGCGTCCATGCGATCGATCAACAAGTGCGGGACGTAGTCGGGCACCTGGTACGAGGGATCGCCCTTGATGAACCGCGCAACCATCTGGGTGAGATCGATCGATGTGCCGGGATAAAGCTGCGCGGCAAACAACCAGCCTTTGGGGTCATCGCTCCCCTGCAACGGGTACTTCGCGCTGAGTCGCAGCTGCGGGTCGTCATACGCGTCGGCCCCTGCGCCTTTGAGGAAGAACACGCCTGCGATGCCGCCGCCGACACGCCCGCCTCGCGCCTGTATCCACATCTCCAGGCGCTCCAGCGAGATGCCTACCGTGCCCACCTGCATGATGGTCCACGCTTGATCGGGCTGCGGGCTTTCGGGCGTGCCGAACAGAATCTGCGCCTGGCTCCCGTAGACCTGCCCGATGGGATCGGCAGTGAACGACAGCGCGGTGACATTCATATTGGCCGGCACCAGAGGAATGCTGCCGCCGAAATAATCGGCGAAGGCCCGGCCGATCGGGATGTAGTCGCCATCGCGCATGGCGCCCGAGATATAGAAGCTCGGTATCGACAACAGCACATCGATCGTCACGCTGCCGTCCGGCGACATCGGCACAGGCAACGTTGACGACGATAGCGGCATGGGCGGAGAAGGCAGCGCGGGCGCGCCCTGCAACGAGCCATTACCACCGAACTGGATGGAACCGAATACCGTACCCGTCAGCAGGTAGATGCTTTCCATCCGCCCCGTGTTCGGATTTCGTGCCAGCGTGGAACCCCAGACCCAGCGGATACCCACGTCCTTGAACGACACGAAAGGCACCGGCGGCACCCATGGCTCGTTGGACTTGATGCTGAGAGCGAACGTGCGCAACGAGAATTGAGGCAAGGCATTGCCCGCAGCCGCGTTCCACAGCTCGACGTCGACCTCGGCGAAATGGAATTTGCTGAGCAGCGGAAAATCCATGGGAATGGGCAGCTCGACACCGAACATGCGGGTCAATGAGGCCAGGCCCTGGGTTAACGAGGATGTCGTGGGATCGAATTGCGCACTGAAGGACCAGGTTCGGCCAGCCGACAGAATCCGCGTTGAGATCACACCAGACAGCCCGCCTCCAAGGGTGAACTGACCGCTGAGGAGAAGTGATGAATAGCCCGTGTGGCCCAGTACTGGATCGGTCAATCGGTCCACCGAGATATTCAGGCTCAACGCATTCGCGCTGAATGGATCGGGCCCCTCCACGCCAGGTATCTTGCTGCCGCTGAGCATGTTGGTCGAGCTGCCCTGTGCCGTCAGCAACATGAGCGGGAAATCGTTGATGGTCGCGGGCATCTGCAGCGAGCCTTCAAGACGCAGCGGCCACGGTGAAAGCAGGCCAAGCTTGTTGCTGATATCCGGATCCGCGAATTCGGGCAGAAATCCCAGAAGTCTGAGTTGCTCGCCTACCCCATTGCGACCGATGAACGAAGGCGAGTTCACCACTACCTCGTAACCGGGCCGCGCACCCTTCAGGAAAGAGGTCGTCCAGCGAATGCCACGCGCTTGCTCCGTATCGACGGTCGAGCGCTCGCTATCGGGCAGCATCGGAAAGAATGTGGCGAACGTCCACGGACGACTGTCCACCACGCGCAGGGTCAAGGTAAAGCGCGCACTGTCGGTATAGGTCAGCGTGGCCGCTATGGCATAGGTATTGGCTGTAGCTGCACCGGGCTGGCCGAAAACGCCGGATGCGGTAAGCGTGACGCTGCGGTTGTCACCGGCCAGGTCGGCCTGCGTCAATACATAAGCGCTGTTGATGCCAAACAATCCGAGCACCGGCACCAGATCGGCCAGAGCCGGTGCGCCATTGGCAGCTGCCCAAAGGTCAATGCTGCGACCGGGGCTGATGATGGCGGCGTTTAAAGCGGCGTAGACATCACTGGCGGCCATAGGAATTCGCAGATGAGAGGATGAAGGAGGTCAGGCAATCAACGGAACGTGCGCATGCGCGCCAGCGACCAGGCGGCGGATGCCGTTGCCGCCTGGGTGGAGCTGCGCGGCGCGCGGCGATCCGGCAGGTCTTCGGGCGGCGACGGGAACAGCTCGGACGGGTGCGGCGGCAACGGGCGGTCTTCGTTCGTGGCGAACGCGCCTTTCACCGTATCGCTCACGGCCTCCGGCACGGTACCGTCGGAGGTGAACTTCGACGTGGAAGTAGCGGGCATGGCCTTGTAGCCACGCACGGTGTTGCCGCCCCCTGTCGTGGTGGTATAGACCCAACATGCGTGCGGATTGATGGCGGGCGCTTTCTTGGCCTTGAATTTCGCGGGCGTGGACATCGAGACGGCCTTGAACTGGTATGAAAATTTGGCGATCTCGCTGTAGTAATACGTCGCGAAGAGATTGGTTTCGCTGTTCAGCGTGTGGTAGTCCTCGGTCACCTTGGCGAACGTGGGCAGGTACAGCGGCACGTCGACGTTGCACACAGCGAAATGGCTGTCGTCGTTCAGGCGCTCGTCTTTGAGCGTTGCCGTGCTGACCGTAGTCGGCGAAAAATAATTGATCAGCTCGATGGAAGGATGGCCGTGCAAGGCGTAGGCGCTGACCGTAAGCGTCTTGGCGCTGGCCAGGGTCGCAAAGGTCTTCACGACATCGATCGACTTCTTGTTGGCCGCTTCGGCGGAGCTGACGTTAAGTCCGGTGGCCCTGCTGCCATGGTGCGGCAGCGTGATCATGAGCGCCTTGGTGAAAGAGTCCGTTCCGAAGTAATAATTGGTCCATGCCATCGTGCGGTTGGTGGCGTCGCCGCAAATGAGCAGCGAGCGATTTTCGTGGATCAACGCGCAGACAATGGACACGCGGTTCTTCTTTTCCGCCACCTTGCCGAACGCAGTCAGCTTGAAGATGCCGGGCTCGTTGTCGATGACGTTGCCCATCAACATGCTGACCTGCACCGTATTGTCCGGGCTTATCCACATCGGCGGCGTTTCCCAGTCGTGCTTGGAGCTGTCGTACTGGGACTCGTTGTAGTCGGGCGTGGTGAAGCTCTTGCAGTAGCTTTCCAGGTAACTGAGGATGTTGAAGCTGTTCTTCGTGTAGAACTCCGGGTCGCCTGCATACCAGGTGCTGAGGATCTTCAGTTTCTTCTTGCCTTTGTAGGCATTGATCAGGTTGTACATCAAGCTGATGTGATCGTTGTCGCTATGCGAAAACACCAGCAGATCGATGGTCGGCGTATCCATCGACTGCAAGGCGTCGGCAATCCACTGGATGTTGCCATCCGTGGTGGGGCTGGATTTGTCCGTACCGCAGTCGAACAGCAGCGTGTGCACAAGTTCGGGCGGCGTGCTGTCGTCGAAGATGCGGGTGAATGTGCACTGCCCCTGCCCTACATCCACCACCGTCGTCTCGACCTTACTGATTGCCATGGCGGCTTCTCCTTTACGCGACCGGCGGCGTGCGCCGTCCATTGGCCAGTTGACGTGCCGGGGCATCGATCCGCGCGGGCGCGGCTCCGTCACCCAGCTGCAAGGCGCTGTCCGGCTTGCTGTCGTAGGCGGCATACCAACCCAGCGAAGCACTGGGGTCGCTCGGCGCGCCGAACAGCACCAGATCCGCATTGCCCGGCGGAAAACTCCAGCACAGCACGGACAGCGCGAAGCGCCGCATCCATAGCTGGTATCCCACCTGGTTGACGCCTACCTGATAGGCGATGAACTCGAAACCGCGGAAGCCAAGCTTGAGCACACCTTGCAGTGGCAGACTGCCGCCACCGGGCACGAACGAGGCGAGCTTCAGACCCAGGTAGACCGGCGGATCGCTATCGGCGCCGGTGGACCAGGCGGCAAGTACGGTCATGCCCAGACCGATGCTGCCCGATAGCGCGCCAAGCGAGCCCAGATCCATGGTGTATAGCAGTCCATACCAAGGGGCTGACATCGGTGTCTGGTCGAGTGGGCATGCGATAGAGACAAAGCCCATTTGCTCGGGCGTCAGCCCCTTGCCGTCCGCGCCCACCGGCACGATCTCGATCCCCGAGACTTTGAGCGGAAAGTTGGCAGCCAGGGAATTCTTTCGCAGCGAACTGTTGACCGGATCCAGCGCGGTTGCACTTTCAAAGGCAGTGAAAGTCTGCTGTTTCGGCGCGGACAACGTGAATTGCATGCGAATCGACAAGCCGGTAAAGCGCAGATAACCGTCCTGGCCCTGACTGTCTGCGCCGTAGCAGAACATGTCGAAGGCAGCCAGTTCGCGAAAGCGAAGATTGCCTTGCAGGGTGAAACTGCAGGTGACCGAATCGCCGACCTCGGCGGTGGCGGTATCGATGCGCACGGCCAGCACTTGCGCACTGACGATCGCCGAGCCTTGTGCGTTGAAGAGGTTCTCGCCATCGAGGGCGAAGCTGTATGAAGGTACCCCTGCGACACGCTGGCAGCTGCCGTCCATGATGAGGTTGTTGCCGCGAGACGGATCCTGTTTGCTCAACGGTGTGCCGAACAACGTGTTCACCATCAGTTCGCACTGCGCGGCGAAATCGGCGATGCGCGCATTGGCGAAGCGTATTTTCAGCTGCAAGGTCTTGAAGCCGAATGGCGTGGTACTCGACGGTGCCAGATCCTGTGGATCTTCGTAGTCGATCAAACCGAAGGCCGCCGTCTGCCCCGGCACGATCGTGCCCCCCGTGGCATCGACCGGCGTGACCGAAAAACCCACGTGGTGTGCGTAGAACTTGGTGGGATCGATGCCCGCCGCAAGGAACTTCAGATCCGGTGGCATCAGCCCGAGATCAACCGGCGCGTTGAAAAACAGCACGCCGTTCCACATCGGATTGTTGGCCACCTCGTTGTAGAAAATGACATAGGGGTCGCCGGGTATCGGCGGCACAGCCTGAGCACGTTCGCGGGCGGTAAGAAGCAATGCCTGCAGTTGTTGTTGCGTCTGGCGGAGCTCGCCGGCGGCTTCTTGCCAGCCCCACGCACTGGTGTCGTCTGCCAGGTCGGTCAAGCTGCGATTGCAATACTTGAACACCATCAAGGTCGCGTTCGACTGAGCCGGGGTGCGCCAGTCGCTGGGATTGAGTTTGAACGTCCAACCGTCGAGCGTGCAGTTCAGACCACTGCTGCCTACGCCGCTTTGTTTCAAGAACTCCTCGGCGTCGGCAACCACGAAAAAAAGCTGGTTCGACTGCAACGCCAGCGTGAAACGTTCCTTGACCGGCGTGAAGAGCAGCGTTTGCGCACTGCTGGGCAGGTTGCCGAACAACACACCGGCCCACGCGGAACCGTCAGCGGAAAGTTGGGCTAGCAGGCCTTGAGGCGTGACGGCCAGTGGCGGCGTGTCGGCACTGCTCCTCGCCTCTTTTGACGGAGGGAGACCTCCAATGACGGCACGACGTGTCGGCGCGAGCACGGCCGCTTCGATGGCGCGTGCCAGTTCGATATCCGCGGAAGGCAGCCAACGATACGCGCCAGCCGGGAACAGCCGCGCCGAAAGATCGGTGGCTTGCGACTGAGGTGGCAGGTTACCCGCCAGCATGGTGTGAAAATCCAGAAACCCGGCCCCGAGATCGCTGGCCGCCATAAAGAGTGGCGCTTGCAGGGGTTGGGCGTAGTAAGGCAGACCGCCCGAGGAAGCCGTGCCCGACAACAGCGTCAAATAGGCGGTGGTAGCCGCAGAACGCAACGGCGATGTGCCATCGGGCGGATCAGCCGGTATGTAGGCCGGACCGCCGGCGCTGAATACCAATACGTCGCTCGACGCCGAATCCAGAGTGGCGTATTCGGCACCGGAATCGCCAAACATCCACTGGTCCTGCTCCACGTTGCCGTTGCTGGCAGCAAGTCTCGCGCGCCGCTGTTGCACGCTTACCGGCACCAGCACGCCGATCGAGTAGCAGCCATCGGGCGCAAGGTGGAAGACTTCGTTGCCCTGGTTGTCGCCTTCCACCGCGTAGATGGGGCTTTTGCAAAACGCCAGACGGCCAGAGCGCGCCGCAGCCAAGCCGGCCCGCGGTGTGAGCGTGGTGGTGTAACCCAGCGTCGTCACGAACGCGCTGGACAAGGCATAGGGCGCTGCGCCCGTCGGTGCCAGATCGACGAAACTGCGTCGCGGATCGAGCGGAGCGCTGGCATCAAAGTACAAATTGGCCGCCAGGCTGCCTGTGCGTAGCCGCAGCAAAGGCATGGACAAGTAGCGCGCCAGATTCTGTGCAACGGCCTCGGCATCGTCCGCGGCAGGCGTGGTTGCGTAGCGCAACATCACGCCCAGCTGGTCGCAAGGATCAGGTTGCTGCGGCCGAAGCGAGAGCGGCACGGCCAAGGCACCGACGGCCTGGCCTGCGAGTGCGAGCGCCACCGTGGCACTCGCCCCCAGCGCGAAGTCGCCATGCGAAAAAATGGCCGCACCCGCAGGCAGCAACAATCCGTAGTTGCTCGCACCGTTCTGCAAGGACAGACGACTGCCCGCCGCAAGCTCCACGCGGTAGTCCCCCAACATCAGGCGCGTTGGCGTTACGAGTGCCCAAGGTCCGCCTGGCGCATCCTGCGGCAACGCCGTAAGCATGCTCGTGGACCAGTAGTTCCAGGAGCTGTCGGCCGTATTCGCCAACCAAAGTACTTTGACCAGGCCGGTTGGCGAAATTCGTGGCGCAAGCTGCGCCAGCTGTCCCGCGAACACCGCCAGATCGCTAGGCATGGTTTGCGTAAAGACATAGAAACCACCTACGTCGGCCCAGGTCTGCGCCAGGGTTGCGGTGGCGCCGAAGCCTGCCGAAGCGCTACACCAGTAGCCTGCAAAGCCGCCTACGGGAGCGACGCTACTGGCATACAGGCGCGAACCACTTGCTACGGAAGTAAAAATGGGTGCGTCCATGCTCCTCAGCCCAAGGTGATGCGATCACCGGGCAGCAGCGGCAGTGAAGCCACTCCCCACCCTGGACCATAAGCCGCACTATTCGCGGCTTGCCAATCCAGATGCAGCGCCGCACCGGCGGGCTGCGACGGTGCGTTGGGATCGAGCACGGCGCCGCCCAGTCCACGTTCGATACTCACGCCCACCAACGGCGGTGGCACGGCTGGCGCCAGCCGACCGCTCTGCTCGAGCAGATTCGCCAGCGTGGTACCCACGGGCACAATCTGCCCCACGCCGTCGAGCGTCACGCGCATACAGGCCTTGAGAACGGCGCGGCCCCGGAAATAGGCCACGGTCGTATTGGCCGAAGGTGCGCTGGTGGCATTGCACAGGCCGACAAAGGTGGCGGCTGCGGCGAGCACGAAATTGTCGCTGGCTCGCTGGCTGCCGACGCTGCTCGGCGACAACAGGTTATTGGGCACGAAAAGTCGATAGAACGACTGGGTGAAAGCTGGGAAATACAGGTCCGCCGCTTCGGCCACGCCCTGCTCTTGTCCTGTGCTCGGGTTGGCTACCGGAGCGGTCACGCTCAGGGCGCCGTTGCCTACGAGCTGGCCGATGAAAGTGTCGAAACCTGCGCTCCATGCGCCGTTGGCACTGATCAGGCTGCCGATGTCGTAATCGATGCAGGCGGCCCCCACATAACCGGTCAACCATGAGCCTTGCGTCTGTCCCGGCACGGTTTGATAGGGATTGGGCACCACTCGCAGCACCATGCCGGGGCGCAAATCCACACACCCTTGCGACGCGCCTGCACCGGGAAAGGTCAGGCCAAAGCTGTAGTACAACTGTTCGGCAAACGTCTGCGGCAACGAACGCGCCAGCACTTGCTGGAGCAGCACGATGCCCCAGGGCACGGCACCTGCCGCTTCCACATTCTTGAGGAACGTTTGTACATCGCTGGCCAATCCGGTGCGAATCGTTTGTGCGGGGGCAAAGGTCCAGGGGTTATTGGTCGCGACCGTGTTGGAAATGGTCAGGACATACGGATACACCGCACTGTTCTTCGACGCATCGGTGTTGGCCACCAGCGCAAAAGCACCTTGTGCTGGCAGCGGCGTGGTCAATGGATGTCCCGCACCGATGTCCGGCAGATACAGCGTCAGCGGCTCGCCCGTCATCGCGCTGTTCGTCGACGTTGCCGTGGTGATCAGGGTTGCGGGATACACAAACGGCGGTGCCGTGCTGGCCGCGCTGGTCGAGGTATAGAACCCCGGGTCGAAGATGGACGGCTGATTGGCCTGCGATCCGCGATCGCCTGCCCATTCGCCCTGAACCAGCAGCAGATATTTGGCGGTCGAACTCAGCTTGTATGCATTCGGAAAAGCGACAGTGCATTGCGTTGCCCCTGCAGCCGCACTTGCATTCGCCAGTTCGGTCAGCGTTCCGCCGGTGATGGCCATCAGTGCGACACGGTATCCCGTAGCACCGGGTAACGGTTCCCAGGTAGCAGTAGCCGTCATGGCTGCCGCGTTGAAACTTGCCTGGATCACGCGCGCGCGCTGCGTGGGCAGACGATGTGGTGCCATGGTCGGGCCAGCGATGCTCAGACCGGCTGAGCCGGCCAAGGGCGTGACGCACACCGCAAGGTCCGCCTCTGCGGGCAGCGGATTGGCAAAAGTGTAGGTTGTGCCACTTTGCGTCACCGGCGTGCCGTTGCCGAAGTCGAGGCGATAGCTGCTCGCATTGGCCACCGCAGTCCACGACAGCGTGCAGAGTCCGCTGATGGCGTCGGTAACCGCCGTCAAACCGGTGACCGTCGCCACCAGTGGATTGGCGGATGCACTAAAAGGTCCCTGTGCACCATCGGGTCCGATCGCCGCAACAGTCGCGATATAGCTTTGACTGGCGTCGGCGACCATCAGGCGGGCCTGCGTAGCCTGCCCGCCTTCCACACGCAAGCGAGCCGCCACGGAGGCACCCGCCATCAGACTCACCATATAGGCTGCGGGTTGGGCCGCCGCTGCAGGCAGACTCCATGTCACGCTCAATTCGGATCCCTGACACAACAGCGCAGAGATCGTCGGCGCAGCCGCCGGCAATAGCCAGGTTTCACCGACAGCCGGCACGCTGCCGGTGGCACCGGTAGCCCACAGGCGGATACCCCAGGTTTGAGAGGCATCCAGACCTCCAACGGGCAAGCTGGTGAAGCTGGCATTACGGCTACTGCCCCCGGACACTGCCTGCGTATAAGTCTGCGCAGGGTTGGCGAGGTTGTAGACCTCGATCATGAAACCCGTGATGGCCGCGTCCGGCCCCACCTGCCAAGCCACGCTGATAGCACTGTTGCCCGAGGCGTAGGCCGCGCCCGATAGGACCGGCAGCGTGGAGAGCACCGGACTGGCTGTGGTAGCGACACCGATACCGGAATTATTGAGTGCCAGCAAGCGCAGAGTGGAACCGGGCTCGAAACGGCCAGGAAGAAACAGCGTGCCTGCGGCACTGGTCGCGCCGGGCACGTCGAGAAAGCTGCCGGGTGTGCCATCGGGCGCATAGCTCTGCAAGCGATAGCGCGTCACACCGGTCGATGCGCTCAACGCCGTCCACGTTGCATTGATGAAACTGCCCTGGGTATCGCGCTGATAGCGTGCGCTCAGCCCAACGAGGCTAGGTTGCGGCGAGGCCAACAACGGCGAAGCCGCCAGGGCGGCATACACCTTGTCGCCGTCGTTGCTGGCCACCGTGCCCGCAGCAGCAACTTGTACATTCCATGATTGCCCGGTGGGCAGCGCGGGATTGGGGATCATGCCCCACCAGTTGTTCGCGGTGGGCGCCGTGCCGGTGGAAGGGCTGCCGCTGCTGCCGTAGATCTGCAGAAAATAACCCTGACTTGCCTGTTCGCTTGGCTCCCATTCGAGATAGAAATTGGTGCCGTCGTAATAGCCTGTTCTAAGCACCGGCAGTCGGGTGATCAGCGGTACCAGCTGGCTGGTTTCGTTCTGCCCAGGGCTATTGCCCCACATGGTGCTGACTTGCACGAAATAGCTGGTGTTTGTATCCGGCAAGCCGCCGGGCAGACTCAGACTACCTATCTGGAAAGGTGGATTGCCCGGCGCGAAAGTGGCCGTGGTGAACACGCTGTCTACGCCAAAGAATACCGTCACTACGTACTGCGTAATGGCGGGGTCGGCCACGGTGGCCCAACTCACCTTCAGATTGGCGCCGTTGAGATAGACACTTTGGATAGTGGGCACGGCCATGCTTGCAGGTCCTTTGAATGTCGGATGGCTTGCGGGTGCTGTGCGCGAGGCACGGCCGGCACCGGAAGACGTGCAACATGACGGGCTGCGCCCGCAGAAGACCAGGGGATGCGCCTTCTGCAGACACGTATCGCCGCGTTGACGTCTCCAGTGCCGCCGGCCGCTTCAGCGATGCTGATTGATGAAGTTCTGGTACTCCTGCCGCCACTTGTCGTCGGGCAGGCGCCGCAGCACTTCCGTCTTGTCGCTTTTCAGGCGTGCCACCTCGTCCTGTTCCATCTGGATCTGCGACACGGAATCGCCGATGAAGATGCCGTTGGCGCTATGCGTGCGGCGGTCGGATCTGGCTTCGTTGAACCAACCCAGCCGCAGGCTGTACACCTGACCGGTGTATTTCTCCTGTGCTGTGGACACGATCTTGGCCACACCTTTTTCCGTCTTGACGCTATCGCCGACCTTGAGGTCGCGTGCCATCACCAGGCCGTTCACGCTCAGCACGGGATGGGTCCGGGTGATTAGCAGCTCCTGCCCCAGGCTGGTCTTGATGCGAATCATGGGATGGAGTTCCACACCCTTGGCCGTGCCGAGCACAGTGCGCTTGTCGCCCGCCGCCGTTATCACCTGCGGCTGGTTGTCGGCAGTGATTTTTTCGATCACCGTGGTGCTGCCATCAGCCAGACGCACCAGCGTGCCGGCGGCAACACAACTGTCTTCCAGGAAAATGGCAGGAATGCCGAGATAGCCCGGCGGCATTGGAGGGCTGTAAGCACTGGTGAACGTGATGTAGCCGGTGTTCTTGCCAGCCCCCGTGTTCAGCGGCACTTCGACATAGAAATTGAAGTTGACCAGCCTCCCCCCGCTTACTCCGAGACAGTTGGTTGGATTAGTCATCGAAAGCTGGGGCAGAGTCCACTGCAAAGTCGATGCGTTGGCCAGGCTCCAGCCTGTGCCCAACGCCTGATGGTCGGAGAACACGCAACCGCCGCCTATGACCGGGTCGACGATCGACGCTGTGTAGCTGCCCACCGTTGGGTACGAGGGATCGATGGTATTGGTGCCGAAGCTTGCCGTACCGTTCTCGGGATAGAACACGCTGGTGGCCGGGCGACCCGAGCTGTTGTAGTAGTCGCAGGATTGCTGGCTGCCACGGTTGAAGCACACCTTGATGGGTGGCGGGCTTGGCACCAGCGTGGTGCTGGTGGTCTGGTACTGCGTCTGGCCACCATTGATCACACAGTTGGAATTGGGATCGCTGGGGTTCGTGCGCACGCAGTAATTGGGCGCCGTCATCGTGCCGGTGGAAGCGGGAACCATCGCGGCGGTGCTCACCACCGTGGTGTTGCCGCTATTGCCAACGACGGTGACGATGGTGGCTACCGCCGCGAGATTGGCGGAGCTCGGCACCTTGCCGGTGACCGGCACCTGAAAGTTGGTGCCCTGGGCATACTGGGTGCTGGATGCGCTGGCGTAGACCGTCTTGGTCTGGGTGTCGATCAATTGCGTGGTGATCGTTGTCTGCGTGGTGCCGCCAAGCACCGACGAATAGCCAGTTGCCGTGTAGACGCTGTTGCCCTCGTCTCCGAAGTTCGAAATGGTTTCGATGTCCTGAGGGGCGCCGGCGGTGCTTGCCGACAGGGGTCTGGCTGCGAGCGCCGTGACGCTGTGATTCGCTGTCGCCGCCAATTTCTGATCGCGTTGCAGCGTCTCATGCACGGCCGCGTAGGTCTGGGGCGCATTCGTCGACGTGCGATGAGCAACTGCCAAGGCGCGCTGCGAGAAGCGCAGCTGCTGTGGGTCGGCCAAGTTGAGTATGTAAGGGCGGCCGGGCTTGACCATGTTCAGCACATGGGCGTAATCCTGCGCCTCTTCGGTTGTCATGGGGCGAGGATAGGTCGAGGTGGGTGCAGTTTGTCCGTAACTCGATCCGCCGATACATAAAATGCCAATTGCCCAGAGCACTTTAATGCCGAATTTGTGCATTGTGATGAAACGCATAAATGCCTTCCCCTGTTTATTTCGACAAAACAACACCTTTTCGCCGCAAAGCGGCGAACCCGGTCAATCAAGGAAATCGGTTAATCTACGGCACTGCAGGCAAGCCAATGCGCTGCCCGCCCTGTCCGCGGAGCTATCTAAAACTCACCAATTGGAAAACCCCCTGTTTCGGCACCGACAATCCTGTGGTTCCAAGCGGGGGCCAAGAACGGCACTGCCCGCTCCCGGACTTATAGGCCCTGCGCTGTTTAATTTGCGTGAAGATATAACCAGAGCACGCTGCTTAGGCTTCGCCATCTACCGAATCCAGTCACGATTGCCGTCAGGAAATTTGCGGCAATCTCCAATACCCACCGCAAAACATCGCTAACCTTCAATGACGCCGAGAGAGCAGATTTCTCACGATAGACAGCACATGTGACGATTACTATTCGTGGCGATTACTATTAATGTCTTACCAAGACATTGATCGATGCCGACTCCAGTAATCGTGTCATTTTTTTGACCAGATCAGCCTCGCTTGGCGATCAAGAAATCCTTCAGAGCAGCTGTTGGTTAGCTTCCAAGCTCTATTCAGCGCATTGCGATCGCTGATTGGCAGGCCCCGCGCAAGACGACGTCCGGATGAACTGCCAGCGATTGGCGAGGACGATCTGCTGTTCGGCAGGCGCCGTAGGACGGTGCCACACAATTCCGCAGAGCGCCAAGTATTCACTCCTGCCTAAACAAAGCCACGGCACTGTAACGTGCCGTCCACACCATGCAGGCATTCCGTCGAGGGTTGCCTGCATGCGTGTCGCTTCATGGTTTTCCGGCCAAAGCCGTCATCGGATGGCTATCAACCTGCTGGCAGGTGGCGCGGCGTTCCTGGCGTATGCCGCGATGTACGCATTCCGCAAGCCGTTCACGGCGGCCGAGTTCACCGGCATGCATTTTGCCGGCGTCGACTACAAAGTGTGGCTGGTGATCGCACAGGTTTTCGGCTACATGCTCAGCAAATTCCGCGGCATTACCTGGGTCGCCGAGATGCAGCGGCAGAATCGCGCCCGTACGCTGGCCGGATTGATCGGTTTTTCCTGGGTCGCTTTGCTCGGCTTCGCGTTGATTCCGGCGCCGTGGAATATCGCCTGCCTGTTTCTCAACGGATTGCCGCTGGGCATGGTGTGGGGAGTGATCTTCGGTTACCTCGAGGGCCGACGCGGTACCGAGCTGATGGGTGCCTTCATGTGTGCCAGCTTCATCGTCGCTTCCGGCGTGGTGAAAACGGTCGGCAAATACCTCATGGTCAGGTACGGCGTCAGCGAGTTCTGGATGCCGTTTGCTACAGGTCTGGTGTTCGTACCGCCACTCTGTCTTGCCACCTGGCTGCTCGAACGCCTGCCTGCTCCCAGCATCGACGATATGGCCGCTCGCAGCCCGCGCATGCCGATGGACGCGGAGAGTCGCAGCGCATTCCTCGCACGTTTTCTACCCGGCGTGGTCATGATCGCGATGGCATATATCGCACTGACCGTAATGCGCGACTTCCGTGACAATTTCGCAGCCGAGATCTGGTCCGATCTTGGTCGTGGCCACAGCGCTGCCGTGTTCACACAGACCGAGGTACCGATCGCACTGGCCGTGCTGCTGATTACCGCCTGCACGATGGCCGTACGGGACAACCTCAAGGCACTGATGCTCAACCATGTGATGATTTTCAGCGGCTTTGCCATCGCGGTAGGCACTACCTGGCTGCACAGCCGCAACCTGATCGATCCGGTGTGGTGGGTTGGCGGCAGCGGCTTCGGCCTGTACCTCGCTTATGTGCCGTACAACTGCACCTTCTTCGAACGCATGCTGGCGACATTCCATGTGGCTGGCAACGTTGGCTTCATGATGTACATCTCCGATGCCAGTGGTTACATGGGCAGCGTAGCCGTCATCCTGTTCAAGGAATTCGGCGGCATGCACCTGTCGTGGGCAGCGTTCTACGCCAGTACGGTAGTCGCACTATCAAGCATCGGCATGCTGATCACTCTGAGTTCGGCCTTCTATTTCAAGGCCAAGGCCCGGTATGCCGACATGCCAGTGGCGATGCCTACCCTCGCCTGAATTTCGTTGTCTTAGTGAAGCTGCGTGATCGCATCCAGCAACGCGGCGCCGGCTTCGGCAAGATCGCCGTCGTTGTGAATCATAAGGGCTCCTGCTGGCACCTGATAGGCATCGCTGCGAGCTAGTCGTTCGGCGATGTCTTCACTGGTTTCACGGCCACGTGCGGCCAGACGTTTGGCCATGGTCTCGCGACTGGCAATGATCAGTACCGGCTGCAACGCAGGAAACCGTTCGCATGCCTGTATATAGGCATCGCGTGAACCGTTCACCACTACCCTGGCACCGCGCTCCAGCCAGTGCTCGATTTCGCGGCCAATGCCGTAATGCAGACCGTGCGCTTGCCAGGTCAGAGCGAACAGGCCGCGATGCGCGCGCGACAGGAATTCCGTCTCGCTCAACGCCACATGATTTTCGCCGCCGGAATCCGCCGGTCGGGTGATGTAGCGGTGCGCGCAGAGCACATCATGCGAAACGCCATGCGCGCGCACCCAGCCAAGCACGCTGTCCTTGCCTGCACCTGACGGGCCCATCACGTAATACAGGCGTCCTTCACTCACGACGTGTACTCCATATCCGGTGCGCACAACGGAATCCGTTCGAGTAACTCGAAGGCGTCGCCCGGCGTGGCTTCACGACAGATCGACAGCGCATCGACTCGCGTCGACGGCAGCATAGCCGCACGCGGCTCCAACCATTGGCGCATGGCCAGCTCTTCCGACTCGGTTGCAGGTGCGGACAAGGTCATGTGAAAGCGATAACGATCAAGGACATAGGGATAGCCATAGAATTGCAGCAAGGCGAGTTCATCCGCATCGAGACCGACACCGCGACGATGCAGCGCCTCTTCTGGCAGAGGAGCGCACAAGGGCCACAATGCTCTTAGGCAGGTTGCAGCCAACTGCTGCGGCGCGGCTTCGTCAAGGCATGGACGAAGGGCGAGAAAGTCGGCTAGCCGATCGATCCGCAGGGGCAATTCGAACGATGCCGAGGCGCGTGCCACCGAGGTGACGGCACGCCGCACATCGTCATAGGTGATATCTACCGCCGGCGTGAACGGGGCGCGGATCGTCGCATGCCAGCCGTAGCGACGTACATCGACCAGCAAGGTATCTCGTCGTCCCATGCTGATGCCAGGCAGTTCAGGCACGGGGGCTGATGCCGCAAGCCAGTCATGACCCAAGCGTCCCAACGCGGTGTCGCTGGCGGGGCAAAAATAAATCGCGTAGCGCATCAGTCGTTCGCCATCAGCACAAGCTGCACCCAGTCGCCCGAAAAGCGCGTGATGCCATATTGCACCGGCATGCCGCGCGGATCGGCATTGATCGATTGCACATGAAGCACAGGGCGGTTCGCTGGCTGTTTCATCAGTCGTGCCGTATGGGCGTCAGGCAAGCGCGCGGAGACGCGCGTGTGCTTGCGCATATAGTCGTTGATCCCGAACTCACCCAGGGTCTTGGTGACGGACTGCGTGCGTCGGTACACCGCCGGCAGGCCAGGAAAGCGCGCTGCTGGAAAATACGCCGTGCTGTGGTCGACGATATGACCGTCGGCCCGGCTCAAGGTGTCGATGCGATAGACATACTCGGTGCGTCCCAGGCCTAGTGCCTCCGCCACCTGTGTCGGCGGGATCTCGCGGGCGTCCTCCAGAAACTCAATGTCAGTGTCGACATTGAGGTTGCGCATGTTCTGGGTGAAGCGAGTGCGCCGGCTGATCGCGTAGTCCAGCGTCTGTTCCTGCACGAACGTGCCGCGTCCCTGTTCGGTGCGCACCAGATTGCGCTGCTCCAGCGTAGCCATCGCCCGACGCACGGTGTGCCGGTTGACGTCGAAACGAGTGGCCAGCTCCTGTGCGGAAGGCAACATCTCGCCCTGCCGCAACCGTCCTTTGAGGATGTCGTCGGCAAGAATGTCGCCTATCTGGCTCCATAGCGCCACGCCACGCCCGCGCTCTATTTCGCTCATACCACTTCCCTCGCCTGTCTATTCACCGTCATGGCAGCGGCACGCTGACCTGCTGGAATGCACTGCACCGGGCCAGTGCGACCCGGTCTGTCTAGATAACTAGACATTTGTGACAAACCTAGGAACATGCATGGACACCTCCCCTCACCTGGCGCGCGCGCAATGGATGTCATTGCTGGCGCAAGCCGAGCCAGCCGAGCTGGCCCAGGCCTTGGAAGCGTTTGCGCTACCGGCCAATGCCACCACCTGGCTGCGACCGCCGCAGACCGGCCTTTATATGCTGCGGGGCCGCATTGGCGGCACCGGACCGCAGTTCAATCTCGGCGAGGTCAGTGTGACCCGCTGTAGCGTGCAGGTCGGTGAACACATCGGCCACGCATGGGTTCGCGGCAGCAACGGTCGTCATGCCGAACTGGCAGCTTGCGCCGATGCGTTATTGCAGGACGCCGAGAAAAGCCCGCATTTGCATACACAGGTATTGGAGCCCTTGCGCCAGTCCCTGCATCAGCGCCGCGATACCGCCAGTCGAAAAGCCGCAGCCAGCAAGGTGGAATTCTTTACCGTGGTACGGGGCGAATGATGCTTGCCGCCTTCGCTCATCCCGTATTCGATAGCCAGCGCAACTTTCGCGAGCTGCTGCAGGCCATGGCCCGCCCGGTTGCTCCACGCGTAGTTCCCGTGCCGGCTCCGACGCCTGCCCCGATCCTGCCGGCGACCATGGCCGTCTTACTCACCATGTGTGACGCCGACACGGCACTTTGGTTGCAACAGCCCAATGATGAGGTGGCCACCCATCTGCGCTTCCACGCCGGAGTCCGGCTTGTACAAGAACCGGCCGATGCGGATTTCGCCCTGATCACCGAACCGTCGTCGATGCCGCCGTTGACCATGTTTGCCCGTGGCGACCTGCGCTACCCGGACCGTTCGGCCAGTCTGATCGTGCAAGTCGATGGCTTTCGCGAAAACGCCGGCATGCGCTTCGCCGGCCCCGGCATCCGCGATGTCGAACAGCTGTTGATCGAAGGCCTGCCGGCTGACTTCTGGCGACAGCGCGCCGCAATGAGCACGCTATTGCCATTAGGTGTCGACCTGATCTTCATCTCCGGCGAGCGCATGGTCGCGCTGCCGCGCACGACCCAAGTTTTGGAGGATTGAATGTACGTTGCCGTTAAAGGCGGTGAGCAGGCCATTACCCGCTCGCTGCAATTGCTCGCCGAGGCGCGCCGTGGTGATCCGGCCACACCGGAGTTGGCGCTGGATCAGATCCGCCAGCAACTGCGCCTTGGCGTTGCCCGCGTCATGCAGGAAGGTTCACTGTACGACGAGGAGTTGGCCGCTCTGGCAATCCGCCAGGCTGCGGGCGATATGCTCGAGGCCATTTTTTTGCTGCGCGCCTATCGCACCACGCTACCTCGCTTTGGCTACACCCAACCGCTGGACACCAATGCGATGCGCGTGCGCCGTCGCGTTTCGGGTACCTTCAAGGATATCCCCGGCGGCCAGGTGCTCGGCCCCACCTACGACTACACCCAGCGTTTGCTTGAGTTCGAATCGACGACGCCGAACAACCCTGTGCAGGCCGAAACACCGCTGCAGGACAACATGCCACGCGTGCTCGATCTGCTCGATGCCGAAGCATTGATCGAACGCATCGATGCCGGCATCGATCCCGAGCCTACCGACCTTACCCGTGAACCGCTGATGTTTCCGGCCGATCGCGCCACCCGGCTGCAGAACCTAGCGCGCGGTGACGAGGGTTTTCTGTTGGGCATGGCCTACTCCACCCAGCGTGGGTATGCCGAGAGCCATCCGTTCGCCGGCGAAATCCGCATGGGCGAGGTCGACGTGGTGATCTGCCCGGAGGAGCTTGGTTTCGCCATCGAGATCGGCTCGATCACCCTGACCGAATGCCAGATGATCAATCAGTTCCATGGCGGCAACGGTCTGCCACCGCAGTTCACTCGCGGCTACGGCCTGAGCATGGGCGAAGGCGAGCGCAAGGCGATGTCGATGGCGCTGGTCGACCGCACATTGCGCTGCGACGAACTCGGCGAACCCTCGTACGCGCCGGCGCAAAACCAGGAGTTCGTGTTGTCGCATTCGGACAGCGTGGAAGCCTCCGGCTTTGTGCAGCACCGGAAACGACAGCAGTACGTGGACTTCCAGGCCGAGCTGTCGCTGCTGCGCACGTTAAGTGCACAGCACGCACACCATGCCAGAGATGAGGCAGTAGCCACTCAGGAGACCTCGTCATGACGTCGAACTACAACTTCGCCTTCCTCGACGAAAACACCAAGCGCATGCTGCGCCGCGCCCTGCTCAAGGCGGTGGCGATTCCCGGATATCAGGTACCGTTCGGCAGTCGCGAGATGCCGCTGCCGTATGGCTGGGGTACCGGCGGCATCCAGCTCACGGCTGCGCTGCTGGGACCGGATGACGTGCTGAAGGTGATCGACCAGGGCGCCGACGACACCACCAACGCGGTAAATATCCGCCGTTTTTTCGCCCGTGTGGCCGGAGTCGCGACTACCGAGCGCACGACCGAGGCGAGCGTGATCCAGACCCGCCACCGCATTCCTGAAACACCGCTGCGGGAAGATCAGATCCTGGTGTTCCAGGTACCCGAGCCGGAACCGCTGCGCACGCTGGAGCCACGCGAGGCGGAAACGCGCACCCTGCATGCGCTGGCCGACTACGGATTGATGCACGTGAAGTTGTATGAAGACATCGCCCAGTACGGGCACATTGCCACCAGTTACGACTACCCCGTGCTCGTCGACGGCCGCTTTCTTACTTCGCCGTCGCCGATACCGAAGTTCGACAATCCCAAATTGGACCATTCGCCGGCGCTGATGCTGTTCGGCGCTGGTCGCGAAAAGCGGCTGTATGCGATTCCGCCTTACACGCGGGTTGAAAGCCTGGCCTTTGACGATCACCCGTTCGAGATCCAGCGCTGGGAACATCAATGCGAAATGTGCGGATCGGACGAAAGCTATCTGGATGAAGTGGTCGTGGACGATCGTGGTTCGCGTATGTTCGTCTGCTCTGACACCGACTACTGCGACCAACATCGCGCGGAGCAAGCCGCATGAGTGCCTTGCTGCAAGTACGTGGGCTGAGTCATCACTACGGCCACCGCATCGGCTGTCAGGACGTGAGCTTCGACCTTCATCCGGGTGAGCTGCTTTGCATCGTCGGTGAGTCGGGTTCGGGTAAATCGACCTTGCTCAAAACCGCCGCGGCACAACTCACTCCAAGCTCCGGTTCGGTGCGCTACCACCAGCGCGATGGCGGATGGCTGGATCTCGATGAACTGAGCGAGGCCGACCGTCGTCGCCTCGCTCGCGAGGAATGGGGCTTCGTTACCCAGAACCCTCGCGATGGACTGCGTCTTAACGTCAGCGCGGGTGCCAACGTGGCCGAACGACTGATGGCACTGGGCATGCGCAATTACGGCCAACTGCGCGATATCGCCAGAGGCTGGCTGGAACGGGTCGAGATCGATCCGTCACGGATCGACGATGCGCCGACGGCCTTCTCCGGTGGCATGCAACAGCGCCTGCAGATCGCCCGCACCCTGGTCACCCAGCCGAGGTTGGTGTTCATGGACGAGCCGACTGCCGGCCTCGATGTATCGGTGCAGGCACGCATTCTCGACTTGCTGCGCCGACTGGTGAACGAACTCGGACTGGCCGCGGTGATGGTCACCCATGACCTTGCCGTGGCGCGCCTGCTGGCCTCGCGCACGATGGTGATGCAAGGCGGCCGTGTCGTCGAAACCGGACTCACCGATCAGATTCTCGACGATCCGCAGCACCCCTATACCCAATTGCTCGTTTCCTCGGTGCTGACCACATGACCGCTTCCACCATTGCAGTCCCCACCCCATCCATGCTCGAACTACGTGGTCTGGGCAAATCGTTCGAACTGCATCACCAGCACGGCGCCCGTCTCGATGTGCTCGATGATGTCGAGCTGACCCTGCACGCCGGTGAATGCGTCGTGCTGTCAGGCCCCTCTGGCGCGGGCAAGAGCAGTTTGCTGCGGGTGATCTACGCGAACTATCGACCCAGCCGTGGCGCGGTCCGCGTGCGTCACGACGGTGGTTGGCTTGACCTCGCCGAGGCCACGCCGCATCAAGTGCTCGAGGTGCGGCGTCGCACGCTGGGCTACGTCAGCCAGTTCCTGCGGGTAATTCCGCGCGTACCGGCGCTGGACATCGTTGCCGAACCGCTGATCGAAGCGGGGTTGTCCATGCCGGAAGCACGACAACGCGCCAGCACGCTGCTGCATCGTTTGAATGTCCCCGAACGCCTGTGGCGACTGCCGCCTGGCACCTTCTCCGGCGGCGAACAGCAGCGCGTGAACATCGCCCGTGGCTTGATCGTGTCGCGCCCGCTCCTGTTGCTGGACGAACCGACGGCTTCACTTGATGCGGACAACCGCTCCGTCGTCGCCGAATTACTGCAGGAAGCGCGCGTTGCCGGCTCCGCAGTGCTGGGCATCTTCCACGACGAGGACATGCGCGACCGTGTCGCCACCCGCTTGTTTCCCATGCGCCCTTTCCAGACCGCCTAATCTCAGCTCATCGGTTCCCTCATGAATGATTTCGTTCTCACCAACGCACGCATCGTGCTCGACGACAGCGTCGTGCATGGCACCTTGATCGCCCGAAACGGCTTTATCCGACTCGTGGATGAAGGATCGACGCAGGCACCCGGCGCCATCGATTGTGACGGCGACTATGTGATTCCCGGCCTGATCGAATTGCATACCGATAACCTGGAAAAGCACTTGATGCCACGCGCCGGAGTGATCTGGCCAGCGCTTCCAGCCGTACTTACCCATGATGCGCAAATCGTGGCCTCCGGCATCACCACCGTGTTCGATGCATTGTCGGTGGGCGACCTGGAAGAGGAAAGCGTGCGCATCGAGACACTGCGCAGCACGTACGATGCCATCCTCGCCGGCCAGGCCAGCGGCGCACTGCGAGCCGATCACTGGATCCACCTGCGCTGCGAGCTGGCCTACCCGCGACTGCTCGAAGCGCTGGAACCGTTGATGAATCACAGCAGCGTGCGCTTGCTGTCGTTGATGGATCACACACCGGGGCAGCGCCAGTACCGCGACATTCAGCAATACCGCAAGTACTACAGCAAGAACCACACGACATGGACTGAGGACGAGTTCACTGAAGTCGTGAAGCGTCGTGTCGACCAACAGGCCAGCTATAGCGCGCGTCACGAAAAGGCGGTGCTCAACATCGCTCGGGATAGGGATATCGTGCTGGCCAGCCATGACGACACCGATGCGCAACAAGTGGAGCATGCGCATCGCATCGGTGTGACCATCTCCGAATTTCCCACCACTCACGAAGCTGCCGAAGCGGCACGCAAACACGGCCTGGCCACGGTCATGGGTGCTCCTAACGTGGTACGCGGAGGCTCCCACTCCGGCAACGTCGCCGCGCTGGAGCTGGCTCAGACCGATCGTCTCGACCTGCTGTCGTCCGACTATGTACCGGCCAGTCTGCTGCATGGTGCTTTCATGCTGCACACCCACGCAGGCTGGTCCATGCCCCGCGCCGTCGCCACGGTCGCAGGCAATCCTGCAAAGGTACTTGGCCTCAACGACCGTGGCCAACTCAAACCCGGTTATCGCGCGGATGTAGTGCGCATGCGGACCATAGATGGTTTACCCATCGTGCGTACCGTCTGGGTACGGGGCGAACGCTCTTTCTGAGTAACACCGAGCGCTGCCGGGGTCTCCGTCCGTTTCTCTTTCGTCGCGTGAGTCGCCCGAAACACAGGTTGGTCTAGACAACCACCGCGGGATGTTGAGTCCGTGCAGGCAGCGCGACATGCCTCCTAAATCACGATGCAACGGGAATTCACTGAAATGGTCGACGCCGTCTTAGGCGGACGCCGCATGTGTGTTATCCGCCCATCATCCTACTCATCTCAAGGCCAGCCCATGACCTCGCTTCGTACACCATTGTGTCTCGCGCTTCTCTCCATATCTCCCGTACTCGCGCTGGCTACCGACGACCCTGCAACCACGACAGCAACCACCACGATCGATGCGAGTGCCGCAGCGGCTCCCACTTCGTCCAATGCCAAAACGCTGCAAGCGGTTTCGGTGGTAGGTCAGAGCGAAACCCGTCAGGTGCAGCAACTGGACAAGGCGCAGATTCAAGCTCAGACACCGGGCACCAACCCCTTGCAGATGCTGCAGAAGTTGCCTGGTGTCAATTTCACTTCAGACGATCCGTTCGGCAACGACGAATGGTCGTCACGCATCACGTTGCGCGGCTTCGACCATACGGAGCTGGGTTACACGCTGGATGGCGTTCCGCTTGGCAATAACGATTTCCACACCGGCGACGGCATGACACCGACGCGCGCGTGGATCCCCGAAAACCTGGGTGAACTGGAACTGGCGCAAGGCTCCAGCGCTCTGGGTACGGCCTCCACCAGCAATCTTGGCGGCACGGTGCAGTTGCATACGGATGATCCGAACCCGGTAGCCGGCGTGCGTATGAACGCCACGGGTGGTTCTCATGGTTTTCAGCGCGAATACGTCCGCGTCGATACCGGCAAGATCGGCGGCTTCAGTGGCTATCTGTCGGGCATGTTTACCGATGCGCCGTTGTGGAAGGGCCACGACGAGCAGCGTCAGGCGCAGATCAACGCCAAGGGCGTATACGCATGGAGTGGTGGTTCGATCACGGGCATTGTCGATGCGGTTCGTCGCATCGAACAGCCTTACATCGACATGTCCAAGGATTCACTCGCCCGCTGCGGCTACGGGCTGACCTATCTTGAGCCGAACTGGGGCGAAGCGTTGGCCATCGCCAATGGCCACTACAGTGGCTGCATCACCAACCCGGATGATACCTATTACGCCGGCAACGAACTCCGCCGCGACTTGCTGAGTTCGGTAAAGGGGCAATTCTTCCTCAACGACAACCTGACGCTGAATGTACAGCCGTACTACCACTACAACCGGTCACAGGGACACTGGTTTGTGCCGCAATCGGATCTTCCCTATACGCCGGCGCCTGGCGATGCACCGATCGCGCTGCGCTTGTCGCACTACCTGCTGACCCGCGGGGGTATCGTCAACTCGCTGACCTACGATCTGGGCAATAACCACATCGAAGGTGGCTTCTGGTTCGAAGACAGCCAGTACACCATCGGTCGAAGCTTCGAGACGATCCGTGCCAACGGCGGACCGATCAGCCAGAACACCATGTACACCACTTGGTACAACACACGCTTCCATCAGCGCTTCCTCACCCTGACGCGCCAGTGGTACCTGCAGGATACGTGGACCTCGGAAGACGGTGCGCTGGAACTCAATGGCGGTTTCAAGGGCCACAACATCAATACCCACGCCATTGCACTCGCGCCGGGCCGCGCCAGCGGCGACCTGACCAGCAAGAGTGACTTCCTGCCGCAGATCGGCGCGAACTACAAGCTCGGCGGCGGCTTTGAAACCTTCGCCTCGTTCCAGATGAGCCAGAACGCGTACGAGCCGGGCGCGAACGGGGCGTGGTCATCCACCCAAGCCACTTTCGATGCCTTGAAAAACTCGCTGCGTCCGGAACGCTCCAACAACAGCGAACTCGGCCTGCGCTATGTCGACCAGACCGTGCAGACCTCGCTGGCGCTGTACAACATCGACTTCAAGAACCGCCTGCTGGTGATTACGCCTTGCGCCGGCGTAGTGAGCTGCCCGAACCAGATCGCCAACGTGGGGCGCGTCAAATCGCGAGGCGTGGAATACACCTTTGTCTGGCACCCGACCGAAAATTTCCAGTGGTTCAACTCGGCCACGTACAACTCGGCCCACTACGAAGACAATTACATCAACGGCACGGTGGTCGATGTGAAGGGCAAGACGGTGGTCGATTCGCCGAAGAAAATGTTCTCCAGCGAGATCACATATAAGTTCGCCGGCGATTTCACGGCCAAGCTCGGCACCAAGTTCACCGGCCGGCGCTACTACACCTACACCAATGACCAGAGCGTGGGTGGCTTCGCGTTGTGGAATGCCGGTCTTACCTGGGAACGCAAGGATCTTAACTTCACCAAAGACCTGAAGGTCTCGTTGACCGTCAGCAACCTGTTCAACAAGAAGTACATCGCCACGGTGGATAGCAATGGCTACGCCGACAGCGATCCGGCAGGCACCTTTGCCACTCTGCTGCCTGGTGCCCCGCGTGCTGGCTTCCTCAGCGTCGACATGTCGTTCTAAAAGCCAGCTTCGCGCCAGGTTACCGGCCCTGGCGCGAAGCTGTGCACTCTAGCCCGGTATCTCAAAATAACTTCAAACAAGTTTAGCGGCTGGGTATCTGCGATACGCCACCGCTTCGCGCAACGTCCTGCCTGGCTCACGTTGCTCAAATTGCATTGAAACAGTGCAGCAGCAATCGGCCACCCTGAAATCGCAAGCACTTCCAGCCGATGACTCACGGCCCGTTATTGCCAGGCGCATAACCAATCCGTCGCAGGGGTTGCACTAGACAGGCGCGGCAACCTGGACAGTCCCTTACATCCGCTTGACCCCATTCCCGTATGAAATGCACTGCGGGGCATTTCACTTCGTATGCAACCTAGCCGGTTGCCATGCACGCATATCGGCGGAAAGCCCGCGTGCGGGTGCGTCGTTGCGGCCATGCCTCTCTCATCCTTTTCCCTTCGGAGACAGTGCAATGCGTACGCTCACAAGTATCGCTCGCTGCAGTTTCATGCCGTTGCTGTTGTTCGTTACGGGGGCTGTTGCACAGACACGCACAGCCGCCGTTTCCCGCCCCGACCATGTGGTCGTGGTCATGATGGAGAACAAGGACTACGCGGATATCATCGGCAATGCCGATACGAACACGGGTGCACCGTTCATCAATGCCTTGCTTCCCATTGCAGCCAGCTTCACCGACTCGCACGGCGTGCAACACCCCAGTGAGCCCAACTACATGGAGCTCTTCTCCGGGGGCCCTCAAGGCATTACTGCCAATGAAACACCGGTCAAGCTTCCGCTGACGGTACCCAACCTCGGCGCACAGCTTCTCGGCGCCAACTATTCGTTTATCCAATTTGCCGAAGGCCTACCCTCCGATGGTTTTTCCGGCACCGCCGAGGCTGGATATTCCAGCCCCTACGGCACTTATTATCCGAGCGAAAACGTCGCTATCTGGTGGACAAAAACAGCTAACTCGCAGCCGCTTAACACGATGCCGCTTTCGGTCATGCATACCATGCAGGACTTCCCTAGCGACTACAGCAAGCTGCCCACCGTCTCTTTCGTGCATGCCACCGAAGACGACAACATGCATAACGACGGTGTCAACCACGGGGACAACTGGCTGCGGCTGCACATGTCCGGCTATGCGCAATGGGCGATGACCCATAACAGTCTGCTGATCCTCACCTGGGACGAATCGCGAAGCGACGTGCCGGACACCAACCACATCCCCACCCTGTTTATCGGGCCAATGGTCACCCCAGGCAACTATTCGGAAACCATCAACCACTACAACGTGCTGCGTACACTGGAGGACATGTACGGACTGCCATACGCCGGTGCGGCGGCAAGCGCCACCTCCATTACAGACGTCTGGAATGCTGCGGCGCCTCAGCCGGTGGTCTCTTTGGACAGCCCAGGCAACCTGAGCAGTACGACCACCGGCGCGCCTATCACGCTGAACGCGAGCGTGGCCCCCAACGGACACAGTATCGCCAAAGTCCAGTTCTATAACGGCACCACCCTGCTCGGCGAAGCGATGCAGGCGCCGTACACCCTCAGCTGGAATAACGCTGCCGTCGGCAGCGATACGCTAAGCGTCAAAGCGGTATACGACGGCAGCAAGGTGGTCAGCTCCGCTCCGGTGTACGTCACGCTCACCGGCCCGCTGGTGCCGGTGGACACAACCGGGTTGGTGAGTTACCTCAGTTTTGATAACACCCTTTACGCCCAAGGTGGCACTCGCAATGCCAGCGTACTTAGCGGTACCGCAAAATACATCGCCGGTAAATTCGGTGCCGCCGCGAGTTTTCACAACAACGGCGGCAGCGGCGCTCCCAGTGATTGGGTGGCCTCGCTCGGCAACATGGAAAGCGTGTATGCCAGTGATTTCTCGGTGTCGCTTTGGGTACGAACAGCCTCCACCACCGACGCCGCCATCTTCGGCAACAAGGATTGGACCAGCGGCAGCAATACCGGCTGGCTGGTAGCGACTACGCTAAGCAAATCGGTCAACTGGAACACCGTCGGCGGCACGCGTCACGATGTAGGGCTGACCCTCGCCGACAGCAAATGGCACTTGATCGACATTACTTTCAACCGTGCCCAGAACCAGATCACTACCTATCTGGACGGCGTGACGCAAAATACCAGCCCGCTCGGAACCACGGGAACCGCCTCACTCAACGCGAACTTGAACACCTTGATCGGGGGCAGCGGCAACGGTGCGTACTCGGGTACCGCCGATGTCGATGATCTGGCGATCTGGTCACGCGCGCTGAGCGCCGGCGAAGTGTCGAACATCTATCAAGGCGGCCAGGTAGGAGAGCCGCTATTGGCCATCGGCAAGTCCGGCAACACGCTGGCGGCTAATTTCAGCCTAATGGTCAACGGCCTTGCAGCCAACTTTGCCGACAGCTCTACCGACAGCGTTGGCACCATCGGCACACATGCTTGGAGCTTCGGCGATGGCAACACCTCGACTGCCGTCAACCCAAGCCATACTTATGCAGCGGCCGGCACTTACAACGTGACTGAGACGGTGAGCGACAGTGCGAGCGGAAAAACCAGCTCGAAAACCGTACCGGTGGTCGCCGTGGCTTCCGGGGGTAGCAGTGTATTCAGCAATAACACGCCGATCAGCATCGGCGACAACGCCACGATTACCAGCAACATCGCGGTAAACGGCCGCAGCGGCAATGCCTCGTCCGCCCTGAAGGTGCATGTAAACATCACCCACAACTGGTCGGGTGACCTGACGATTACTTTGATCGGCCCAGACAACAGCCAGACCGTACTGCAAAGTCCGGACTACAACGACGATGGCAACATCGCCGCCACCTACACCATCGACGCTTCTGCGGCACCAGCCAACGGCACATGGCAGCTGCAAGTGTCGGACGATGACGGTGGGTTTCCGGGCGATTCCGGTACGCTAAACAACTGGAGTCTGTCGTTCTGAGGTTCGCGGGTCGTCGGTTTGCCCGCGACGAAACATTCATCGTATTAGTGATGAAAAGTGGGCGAGGCTATATAGCCCCGCCCACTTTATGCAACTCACATCGGCAGCACTCTAGGGAGTTTTGATTCTTTGAGGCTCGATCGGATCAATCGGCGAGGCTCAGACTGGGGCACCACCTGGCTGGATTGCGACAGATCCCAAATCATGACCTTGCTAGGAATTGTCTGAAAGAGCCTTCGACACCTCCGGCCTAGACTAGCGATGCCCGGCGCTGCGGCATCATGACGGCAGCCCGCGCATACCCAAGCGTGCGGCCCGTCGTCCATTCAGCACTTTCGATCGACGCTCGCTTCGCCCATCAGCATCTTCGCGGAGTCTCTAGCAATGGCATTACATGGCATTTTTGTATGGCTGGTCATCGGCGCAGTGGCCGGTTGGCTGGCCGGACTGTTGGTCAAAGGAGGCGGCTTCGGCCTGATCGTCGACATCATCGTCGGCATCGTCGGTGCTTTTATCGGCGGCTGGCTGGCCGGCGTTCTCGGCATCAGTCTTGGCGGCGGCCTGCTCGGCTCGATCATCACCGCGACGATTGGTGCAGTGCTGCTGCTGTTTCTCATACGCCTGTTCAAGCGGGCCTGAGCCAATAGCGGTGATACGAAGAGCGCCGGCACCATGCCGGCGCTCTTCAGCATGCCGCTATCGGGCAGACAGCATGGAACCCATGATTTACAGCATCCGGGAAGGCCATAACGGACTTTGGAGCATCTGGTCGGCAGACATGGTGGTGTCTGCGGGGCTACGCCTGGGGCCGGCGATCAAGCTGGCGCGCCTTCTCGTTCGCGAAAAGCGGGATAGTCAGAAACCAACCCCCAGAATCGAATTAGTCAGCTGCGGACATACCATCCATGTGGACCACTGATTCCGTGTTGGCGCCAACCATGCGTGCATATTCTTTCAAGCAAGTCGTCCCCATGGGACAACTGCTCGACCGCTGGTACCTCGCATGAGTATTTCCTTCGAGCAGAGCATGTTCGTGCCCCGTTCGCCGGAGCAGGTCTTCGACGTACTTGATGATTTTTCGGTCACGCCGAAGTGGCTCGACCGGTGCATCCGCGTCCAGAAGCATCAACCCGGCCCCAACGAGGTCGGCGATGCGTTGCGTTATGTGTATCTGGACGGATTGCGCAACCGCGTGATGGAAGGAAGCATCACGGCGCGCAGCCGTGCGGAGCATCTGAGCTGCCAGTATGTCAATCGCAAGATGGTGGTGAGCATCGCGTTCCGGATGCGCCCGCACGGCGTGGGTACCTATCTCACCCATAGCATCGACATCCTGCCCAGGGGATTCGTCACGCGGCTGATGACGCCGCTGATCCGGCGAACACTGTCGACGCAGACGGTCTGCGCCATGGCCCGGTTGCGCAGCTGCATCTTGCATATCCCTTTGCATCCCTAAGCGAGCCGCCTGACGCGCGCGCTCAGGCCGAGTGCTTCAGCATCACTACTGCCCGCCGCAGCAGGTCGCGCATTTCCGGATCGACGGCGACCAAACGGTCCGCCGCACGCAGCATGACAAGCGACATGTAGTCGCCCAAGGCTGCTTCCCCCCACTCCGCCAACAGAATTCGACGCAGGATACGCAAGCGAACTTCGGCCAACGAGGCCGGGTTCTCTGGGTCGATGGTGGATACCAGGTGACTGAGATCACGCCTCATGGCGATTTCCCTGATGTCCAGTGGAGATGAAAGGTTGCGATGGCTGGCGATATGACGCAACACATCGAGCAGTGAAGTGCGATGCGGGACTGATCCCATGGGGAATGGCATAGATGGACTTGCCGGCGAAGCCGGATCAGGGTGAATGGACGTTGCGGATGCACTGACCATGCGCGAGCTGCGTTGTTGTGGCGCTCTCATGCTCTCGGTCCTTGTGGTTCGTTCATTGCTTCACGCTGCGTCCGAGGTCGCGACCGGTATCGAGCAGATTCACCAGAACCACGATGCGGCGATTCGGGGCGAGGCAGTCGATCAGGGTGGCGCGTTCCGAATCCGGGCAGTCCTTCACCGGATCGGCTTTGCCCAGGCCTTCGGCCTGGATGAGATCGGAAGGCACGCCGTGCGCCACCAGGTAATCCATGATGGCGTAGGCACGGCGTTCGGACAGGCTGTCGTTATACGCATCGCCGCCCAGCCGATCGGTGTAGCCCATGATGCGGATATTTCCGATACGGCTCTTGTGCACCTGCAGATTGTGCGCAAGCTGGCCTAGCTGGTCCTTGCCACCATGGGTGATATCGGCGACGGACGCCCGGTCAAAAGCGAACAACGCATCCGTCGACAGATTGAACTGCTCGGACGGCTGGCCAGCGGCATCGGCCAGCGCCGCTGGCTGCTGATAGTGCGCGCACTGCGCCGGCATCCAATAGAAGCTGCTGGCAAGCTTGTCCTGGTCGAACAACACCTTGAACTGGCAAGTGGTGACCGTATCGCTGCCAGGTTCGCGGAAGTTGAACAGATAATTCCACTCGCGCACGCCCCACACGCCTTCGCTGAAATGCGGGAAGCCGATGAGGTTGGCGATTTGCTGCTTGTTGAGCCCCGCCTTGACCAGGTGCAGGTCGTCCCGGTTGGGGAAGGTGCCACCGTTGTGTATCGGCGTGGTGTCATTTGGCGCCGGCCATACCAACGCTTCAGCGGTACGGCCGTCCTTGGCGACACCGCGGCTGACGTTTCCGCAGGCGCCAAGCATGCCAAACACGCAAAGTACAGCCAACGCCATCGAAAGTTGCTTGATTGAGTCGCGCATGTGTTCGAACCCCTTTGTATTCCAGTCCCGCCTCCGACAACCTTTGCCCAGCCCTCTCCCCGTCTGCATGGCGGCAAGAGGGCTGCCCCGTCGAGAGACGGCCATTACCAAACTACCCCTGCGCCCACGCCCACACCGGTATCACCGCGAGTGTTGGTGGTGGCATTGACCTTGAAGATGTAGCGCCCGCTCTCGCTGATGGTCGACACTCCAACCGCAATGCCGGTCTCACCATGGAAATTGCCAAGCGCCACACCGGCCGAGCTCTGGTTCGGCTGGTAAGCCTGCGGCAGGCTCGCCATCGCCATGGCCGAGGCAACTCCGCCATTGGCACGGTTGCCGATCGCGTTCAGATTCTGATTGAGAGTGTTGAAGCGTTGATCGGTGTAGCTCTTGGACCAGTCGACCGCCTTGCTGATCGCACCGCTCAACTGCCCCACGTTCACCGCATCCGTCGACGCCGAGCCGGCATTGACGTTGTGGACCGTGGTCGCGGTGGTATTGCTCCCACCACCGCCAAGCGTCACGCTGCTGTAGTTGTTGCTGCCATCGGCATTCGTGTCGTACTGCACATTGCCAGCCCGCGAAGATTGCAACTGGCTCACGTTCACCGCATCGGTCGCCGCCGTACCTGCCGCCACGTTGGTGATCTGCCGCTCGTTGCCCGCGCTGCCCACCGACACGCTATTGGCCGCACCTGCCACCGAACCGGCGCCGATCGCCACGCTGTTGCTGCCCGTCGCCTGCGCGCCGTTGCCCACCGCCGTGCTGCTACTACCCGACGCCGTGCTGTTGTTGCCCAACGCCGTGCCGCTGTTGCCAGAAGCCACCGCGCCATTGCCGCCCGCTGCCGAGTTCGTGCCGGTCGCCACCGGCGCCGTCGTATTGGCATCCGGACTCACCTGGAACATGCCTGCGGAACCGTTCTGCAGATTCTTGATGTTTGTGGTGTTGGTGCCGACCTGGTTGCCTAGGTTGGTAACCGTTGTCCCCATATTCGTTACCGATGTGCCCACCGCCGCGACCTGGCTGGCCACCGAGTACAGCTGGCTGCCATTGACCGCATCGGTGGAGGTGGCCGTGACCTGACCGGCTGCCACGTTCTGGACCTGCCGCTCGCTGCCCGCCGCACCCACGCTGACTGCACTGGTCGGGCTCGTACCGGCGAAGCCACTGAAGGTCATGCCATTGATCGTGGTACTGCTGACCCCGGTCGCGGCACGAGTCACCGAGCCCGCGCCCAGTGCGACATCGCCAGCGTTCGTTGCCGTGGCACCGGAACCGATCGCCACGCTCTGGCTGGCCGAAGCCGTGGCGGTATCGCCCAGCGCCACCGCGCCGGCCGCGCCGGCGGTGCTGGTATTGCCCAGCGCCACCGAGCCCTGCCCGATCGCCTTGTTGCTGTTGCCGATCGCCACCGCACCATTGGCCTGGTTCGCCGCCGTGGCCGTCGCCGTGCCATCGCTGTTGGCGATGTTGCTGGCACCGCCGGTGAATGCACCGGTACCCGATGCGTAGCTCGGATCGCCGATCGCCACCGCACCGTTGCCATACGCGCTGTTACCCGCACCGATCGACACGGCCGAACCGCCAGCGGCACTCGCACCATGACCGATCGATATGCTGTCGGCGGAGACCGCAAGTGCGCCGTCGCCGGCCGCATAGCTGGAGGCACCCGTCGCCACGCTGTTCGGGCCGATCGCCACCGAGTTGATGCCGTTCGCCAGGCTGTCCGGATTGGTCGAGTTGGCGTGGAAGTACTTGATGCCGCCACCGTTGTTGATGGTGGTCAAGGTGCTGCCGATGGCGTTCACTGCCTGATCGGTGGCATACAGCTGCGAACCGTTCACCGCGTCCGTGCTGCTGCCGCTGACTCGACCGGCCGCCACGTTGGTGATCGTGCGCTCCTTGCCGGCACTGCCCACGCTGACCGTGCTGGTCGGCGCCGCGCCGGCGTAGCTGTATGCCGTGCCGTTGATCGTATCGCCGGTGGTTGCCACCGCCGCTGCGGTGGTCGAGCCTGCACCCAGAGCAACCGCATTGGCATCATTGGCTATCGCGCCGTTGCCCAGCGCCACGGCATTCGTGGCCGTTGCCGCCGTGGTCGCGTTGTAGCCCAGCGCCGTCGAGCCCTGGCCCTGCGCATACGCATCGCTCGCCGTCAGACCCGTGTCGTTGGTCCGCGCGTACTTGATGCCCAAGCCGTTGGCGTTGGTGTAAGTGCTGCTGGTGTCGCCCGCGATATTGGTGACCGTGTTGCCTAGATTATTGATCGACGCTGTGTTGTTCGCGATGTTGGTCGTGTTTGTGGCCACGTTCTGGTTGGTCGCGTACAGCTGCGAGCCGTTCACCGCGTCCGTGCTGGTGCTGCTCACGTTGCCATTGGCCACATTGGTCAGCGTCACTGGCGTGGTCGAACCCGCACCGCCCAGCGTCACGCTGGTCTTGCTCGCGTTGTCGTACTGCACCGCGTTGCTGGCCAGCGTCGATACGCTCCCCGCTACCGACTGCAGTTGGCTCACGTTGACCGCATCGGTCGATGCGCTGCCCGCCGCCACGTTGGTGATCCGACGCTCGTTACCCGCACTGCCCACCGACACCTCGCCTACCGGTGCCGTGCCGGTCAGCGTGGCCGTGCCCGGGTTGTACGCCGCCGCCGACAGCGTGCTGCCTGTGGCTGTGCTGTTCGCACCTAGCGCCACATTCGTATCACTGCCCGTGCTGCTTGCCGCGGCATTCGCACCGATGGCCACATCGCTGACACCGCTCGCATTCGCCGTGTTGCCCAGCGCTACCGCATTGGTGGCCGCTACCGCCGTCGCCGCGTTGTAACCCAGTGCCGTCGAGCCCTGGCCCTGTGCAAACGCGTCGCTCGCCGTCAGACCCGTGTCGTTCGTCCGCGCGTACTTGATGCCCAGGCCGTTGACGTTGGTGTACATGCTGCTGGTGTCACCGGCGATATTGGTGATCGTGTTTCCAAGATTATTGATCGACGTGGTGTTACTCGCGATGTTAGTCGTGTTCGTGGCCACGTTCTGGTTGGTCGCGTACAACTGCGAACCATTCACCGCATCCGTGCTGGTGCTGCTCAACGTACCGGCCGCCACGTTCGTGACCTTGTTGCCGCCGTTGTTCAGGCCCGTGTTCGCCAGGCTCACCGTGCCGTTCGTGCCGCCGGTGATCGTCACGCCGGCATTGTTCAGCACCGTGCTCCCCGTCGTGACGCTCGTCGCCGTCAGGTTCGGGTTGGTGTCGATCGTCAGGTTCGTCCCGCTCTGCGTCACCGCGATGTTGCCGCTGCTGCCCTGCGCCACGTTCACCGTGCCGCCCGGCGCCACGTTCGTCGACGCGCCGCCGTTCGCCGACAGGTTCCAGCCCTGCGACGCCGTCGCGCTCACCGCCGTCAGTGCGCTGTTGACGTTGTTGTACGTGTTGCCACCCACCGACAGCGACGTGGTCACCGCCCCCGTCGCCGGATTGTAGGTCGAGCCACCGCCCAGACCCGCCGCTGTCGTGTTGCCCAGCTGCGTCACCGTCGTGCCCACCGCCGTGATCGCGGTGTTCGCCGCAAACAGTTGGCTGCCGTTGATCGCGTCCGTGCTGGTGCCGCTCACCTGACCTGCCGCCACGTTCTGGATCTGGCGCGGCGCGCTGGCGCTGCCCACCGACACCACATCCCCTGCCGCCGGCGCACCGCCGGCATAGGTGTAGGTCGTGCCGTTGACGGTGCCCGTTGGCGTCGCTGTCGCCGCCGCCACCGTCGAGTTGTTGCCCAGCACCACCGCGCCGTTCAGGCCCGAGGCGACTGTCACGCCGTTGCCCACGATCATCGCGTTCTGCGAGCTCACGCTGTTGCCGTTGCCCACGATGCGCGTGCCGTCCGCCGCCGTACCCGCGGCAAAGGTATTGTTGTTGCCGAACACACCCGCGTTGCTGGCGGCGATCGTGCCGTTGTTGTTGCCGACGCTGAAGGTGCCCGAACCGGTGATCGTGGTCGGGTCGCCGATCGCCACGGAGTTGGCACCGCTCACCACGTTGCCGGTGCCGATCGAAATCGAGTTTCCGCCACTGGCCATGGCGCCCGTGCCGATGGCGATGTCGCTGGTGTTGGTCGCCGAGGCGCTGACACCCGAAGCCAGGGCGTTGCTACCGGTGGCACCGGCGTTGTTGTAGTTCGTATCCGTCGCCGTGTTCGTCGAATTGACGCTGTAGTCGTGCGTCGTAGCTGCCGACAACGCCGAGCCTACGTTGTTGTAGGTGGTGCCGTTGATCGTGTAGCTGGGCGCGCTTACCGTGCCCGTGCTGCTGTTGTAGGTCGCACCACCGCCCAGGTTATTGGCCACGCTGCTGCCCAGATTCGTCACCTGTGTGCTCAACGTATGACCTGCGTTGTACAGCTGGCTGCCATTCACGGCATCGGTGCTGGTCGCGCTCACTTCACCGTCGGCCAGCTGGGTGATCTGACGCTGACCCACCGCTACCGCACCGTTGGTCGGCGCCTGGTTCACGGCAAAGGTCTGCCCGTTCACCACCGCATTGGCCGTGGTGTAGTTGGTCGTCGCATCCGCACCGTTGCTGGTGGTGCCGGTGCCCAGCGCCACGTCGCCGGCACCATTGGCTACCGCACCTGAACCCACCGCCGTGCTGTTGGTGCCGATCGCCGTCGGCGCCGTGTAGGTGGTCGGGTTACCAGTGATCCACTTGTTCGCCGCCGTCGTGGTCGAGCTGGTCAGCTGACTCACATTCACCGCGTCGGTCGGATTCACGCCAGCCGACACATTGGTCAGCGTGCGTGTACCGCCACTGGCATTGGCGAAGCTCACCGTGGTGCCACCGGTGTTCGCACCCACCGTGATCGGATTGGTATTGCTCGGGCTGATGCCGCCTGCCTGCTGCACCAGGCCCGCCGTGCCGTTGTTGATGTTGTTGATCGACGTGGTGTTGTTGGCGATGTTGGTGGTATTGGTGGTCACCTGCTGGTTGGTCGCATACAGCTCCGAGCCGTTCACCGCATCCGTGCTGCTCGCACTCAAGCGACCCGCCGCCACGTTGGTGATGGTGCGCTCGCTGCCCACAGCGCCCACGCTCACTGTGCTGCTCGGCGTTGTGCCGGCAAAGGTATAAGCCGTGCCGCCGATCGTCGCACCCGTTGTGCCTACGGCCGTTGCCGTGGTGCTGTTCGCACCGAGCGCCACGTCGTTGGCGTTGTTCGCGACCGCGCTCTGGCCGATCGCGACGCTGTCGGTACCTACTGCACTCGAGTCCGTGCCGGTCGAGTTGGCGTGGAAGTACTTCGTGCCGGTGGCGTAAATGTTGTTGACCTGATTACCCAAGTTGGTAATCGACGTCGTGTTGCTGGCCACCTGCTGATTGGTCGCGTACAACTGCGAGCCGTTCACCGCGTCCGTGCTGGTCGAGGTCAAGGCGCCCGGCGCCACATTGGTGAGTGTCTGCGCCGCTCCTGGCGCAGCTCCCGTCCCACCCGGTGCAACCAGGGCCAGCTGATTTGCTGTACCCGTCTCCTGTACTGGACCAATCGTCCCATTGGTGACGTTGTTGGTCAGGTTGCTGATGCTGGTGGTATTAGCCGTCACCTGCTGATTTGTCGCAAACAGCTGCGAACCGTTCACCGCATCCGTGCTGCTGCTGCTCAGTTGGCCCGCTGCCACGTTCTGGATCTGGCGACCACCCACACTCAACGCTGCCGTCGGCGTCGCGCCGGCAAACGTATAGTTCGTGCCACCGATCGTTGCGCCACTAACCGCCGTGGTCGCCATGGTCGTGCTGTTCGAACCCAACGCCACATCGTTGGCGTTGGTCGCCACCGCGCTCTGACCGATCGCTACGCTGTCGGTACCCACTGCACTCGAATCCGTACCAGTCGAGTTGGCATGGAAGTACTTGATGCCCGCCGTGGTGCCGCCACCGGTGATCGCATTGACCACGTTTTGCACCGAGTTATAGGTGTTGCCGGCGTAGCTCAGGTTAGTCGTCACCGCACCGGTCGTGCTGTTGTAAGTGCTGCCGCCGCCCAGGCCAGAAGCCACGGTATTACCCAAGTTGGTTACCGTCGTGCCCACGGCAGTAACCGCCGTGTTGGTGGCGTACAGCTGCGAGCCGTTGACTGCATCCGTGCTGGCTGCACTGACCTGGCCTGCCGCCACATTGGTGATCTGACGTGTGCCACTGGCCGTACCCACGCTGACCACACCCGCCGGGGCTGTGCCGGCATAGCTGTAGGTCGTGCCATTGATCGTGTCGCTCGCCGTCGGCACCGCGGCCGCCGTGACAGTCGAGCCCTGACCCAACGCCACGTTCGAGCCAGACACGCCAGCGGTAATGCTCGCGCCCTGACCCAGCACCGTCGAATCGGCCACGCCGTTGTCGGTCGCCTGGTTGCCCAGCACTGTCGAAGCCGCACCCGTCGCCGTGGCGCCGAAGCCACCGGCCGACGCGTTCGCACCTGAGGACACCGGCTGCACCGCCGTCACCGAGTTGTCGGACACGAACGGACCGATCTTGCCGTTGGTGAGGTTGATGATCGATGTGGTGTTGTTGGCGATGTTGGTGGTGTTGGTGTTCACCTGCTGGTTGGTCGCGTACAGCTGCGAGCCGTTCACTGCATCCGTGCTGGTGCTGCTCAATGTACCGGCCGCCACGTTCGTGACCTTATTGCCGCCGTTGTTCAGACCCGTGTTCGCCAGGCTCACCGTGCCGTTCGTACCACCGGTGATCGTCACACCGGCGTTGTTCAGCACCGTGCTACCCGTCGTGACGCTCGTCGCCGTCAGGTTCGGGTTGGTGTCGATCGTCAGGTTCGTTCCGCTCTGCGTTACCGCGATATTGCCGCTGCTGCCCTGCGCCACGTTCACCGTGCCGCCCGGCGCCACGTTCGTCGCCGCACCGCCGTTCGCCGACAGGTTCCAGCCCTGCGACGCTGTTGCGTTCACCGCCGTCAGCGCACTGTTGACGTTGTTGTACGTGTTGCCACCCACCGACAATGACGTGGTCACCGCCCCCGTCGCTGGATTGTAGGTCGAGCCACCGCCCAGACCCGCCGCTGTCGTGTTGCCCAGCTGCGTCAGCGTCGTGCCCACCGCCGTGATCGCGGTGTTCGCCGCAAACAGTTGGCTGCCGTTGATCGCGTCCGTGCTGGTGCCGCTGACCCGGCCTGCCGCCACGTTGGTGATCGTCCGCTCGCTGCCCACACCGCCCACACTGATCGTGCTGGTCGGGGCGGTACCGGCATAGGTGTACGTCGTGCCATTGATGGTGCCGGTCGGCGTAGCGACCACCGCTGCCGTGCTTGAGCCGCTGCCTAGTGCCACGTCGCCTGCGTTGTTCGCGGTTGAGTTGGAGCCCAACGCCAAGGCATTCGCTGCGGCCGCTTTCGCCGTATCGCCCAGGGCCACGCCGCCCGCCGCTGCCACGCTGGAGCTGTTGCCGAGCGCCACCGAACCCTGACCCGTAGCAGCATTGGTATTGCCCAACGCCACTGCACCCTGCCCGTTGGCAGTGTTGCTGTTGCCCATCGCGACCGCACCGGTGCCGGTCGCACTGTTCGGATCGCCGATGGCCACTGCGCCATTGCCCGATGCCGTGTTGCCCACGCCGATCGACACCGCCTGGCCGCCGGTGGCTGTCGCTGCCTGGCCGATCGCGACTGCGCCCGCCGAGTTGGCGATTGCACCGACGCCCTGCGCGATGGCATCGCTACCAGTCGCCTGCGCGCCGTTACCCAGCGCGATCGCACCGACCTGCGATGCAACGCTGGTGGCACCGAGAGCAATCGCGTTATCTGCTGTGGCCTGAGCACCGGCATTGATATTGCCGCCGATGGCAATGGAATCCATGCCGTTGGCGAGCGTCTTCTTGCCGATCGCCGTCGCGTCGTCCACTGCACCGGTCACCGCGCTGGCGCCGATGGCGATGCCGTTGGCACCGTTCGCCGTCGCGCCATCACCACCAGCGAAGCTGCTCACGCCGAATGCCTTGGTATTGGCACCCACTGCCGCAGCGTTCGCGCTGGTGGCCTGCGCGCTGTCGCCTGCCGCCAGCGAGCTGGTCGCCGTCGCTCGGGTGTTGGCACCCAGGGCTGCAGCGTTGATACCGCTTGCCGACGCGCGATCGCCCACTGCTGTGCTGCTGGTCGCTGTGGTCTGAGTGTTGGCGCCGAGCGAGACGCTATTGATGCCATTGGCCGTTGCCGCATTGCCCAGCGCTGCGGCATTGGTTGCCGTGGTCGCCGTGGTCGCGTTGTAGCCCAGTGCCGTCGAGCCCTGGCCTTGTGCAAACGCATCGCTCGGCGTCAGCCCGGTGTCGTTGGTCCGGGCATATTTGATACCCAGGCCATTGGCGCTGGTATATGCGTTGCTGGTGTTTCCAGCGATGTTGTTGACCGTATTTCCCAGATTGGTCACGTTGGTGTTCGTGGTGGTCAACTGACTCACGTTCACCGCGTCGGTCGGATTCACGCCCGCCGCCACATTCGTCACGGTCACCGGCGAGGTCGAACCCACACCACCCAGGGTCACACTGGTCTTGGCGCTGCTGTCGTACATCACCGCGTTGCCGGTCGCCGCACCCACCACCGCCTGCAACTGGCTCACATTGACGGCGTCGGTGCCCACACTGCCCGCTGCAACGCCGGTGATCTGGCGATTGCCGACATTGACCTCGCCCGACGAGGTCTGCGGCGAAGCCAGGCCATAGGCCATGTAATTGGTCTGCGCGCCGCGCGTATCGACCGAGCCGGCCCCCAGTGCCACGTCATTGGCAAAGGTGGTTGTCGCGCCATTGCCCATAGCCACGCTGTTGGTGCCGCCGGAGCTGGCGCTGGTGCCGATCGCCACGCTGTCGGTGCCCACGGCACTGGAGTCCGTGCCGGTCGAGTTGGCGTGGAAATACTTCGTGCCGGTCGCGTAGATGTTGTTGACCTGATTGCCCAGGTTGGTGATCGACGTCGTGTTGCCGGCCACCTGCTGGTTGGTCGAGTACAGCTGCGAACCATTCACCGCATCCGTGCTGGTGCTGCTCAACGTACCGGCTGCCACGTTGGTGACCTTGTTGCCGCCGTTGTTCAGGCCCGTATTCGCCAGGCTCACCGTACCGTTCGTGCCGCCGGTGATCGTCACCCCGGCGTTGTTCAACACCGTGCTTCCCGTCGTGACGCTCGTCGCCGTCAGGTTCGGGTTGGTGTCGATCGTCAGGTTCGTCCCGCTCTGCGTCACCGCGATGTTGCCGCTGCTGCCCTGCGCCACGTTCACCGTGCCGCCCGGTGCCACGTTCGTCGACGCGCCGCCGTTCGCCGACAGGTTCCAGCCCTGCGACGCTGTTGCGTTCACCGCTGTCAGCGCACTGTTGACGTTGTTGTATGTGTTGCCGCCCACCGACAGCGACGTGGTCACCGCCCCCGTCGCTGGATTGTAGGTCGAGCCACCGCCCAGACCCGCCGCTGTCGTGTTGCCCAGCTGCGTCAGCGTCGTGCCCACCGCCGTGATCGCGGTGTTCGCCGCAAACAGTTGGCTGCCGTTGATCGCGTCCGTGCTGGTGCCGCTGACCCGGCCTGCCGCCACGTTGGTGATCGTCCGCTCCTTGCCCGCGCTACCCACGCTCACAGTGCTGCCCGGCGTCGTACCCGCGTAGCTATACGTCGTACCGTTGATCGTCGTGCTGGCCGTACCCACTACGGCAGCCGTCGTCGAACCAGAGCCCAGCGCCACATCGCCCAGATTGGCGCTGGCCGTTGCACCATTACCGATCGCGGTCGCATTAAGCACAGACGCAGTGGCGCTGACACCGAAAGCTGCTGCATTGTTGCCGGAAGCATTCGCCCCGTTGCCGATGGCCGTCGCAGCCACGCCAGTGGCTGCAGCACTTGCGCCGAGCGCGCTTGCGTTGCTGGCCTGTGCGGTCGCGGCTTGCCCGATCGCCACGGAATCGATGCCACTGGCCGTACTACCCGTTCCGATCGCCGTCGACTGTATGCCTGATGCGTTAGCCAACGCACCGATCGCCAAGGCCTGGTTCTGGCTTGCCGTAGCGCTTTGTCCCAAGGCAACAGCGCTGCCCCCGGAAGAGACCGCATTGGTGCCTTGCGCAATCGAACTGCCGCCGGTCGCCTTTGCGCTGTAGCCCAACGCGATGTCGTACGCCGTCGGCGTGCCGCTCACGCCCGCCACCGCGTTCAGGCCCTGCGCGATCGAGCCGGTGCCGTAGGCATTGGCGACCGGACCGATAGCGATGCTGTCGGTGCCCGCCGCATTGCTGTCGGCCTGCACGGAATTGGTGTGGAAGTACTTGATGCCGGTGGTGTAGATGTTGTTGACCTGGTTGCCCAGGTTGGTCACGTTGGTGTTGGTCGCATTCAATTGCGAACCATTGACTGCATCCGTGCTGGTGCTGCTCAACGTACCGGCCGCCACATTCGTGACCTTGTTGCCGCCGTTGTTCAGGCCCGTGTTCGCCAGGCTCACCGTGCCGTTCGTGCCGCCGGTGATCGTCACGCCGGCATTGTTCAACACCGTGCTCCCCGTCGTGACGCTCGTCGCCGTCAGGTTCGGGTTGGTGTCGATCGTCAGGTTCGTTCCGCTCTGCGTCACCGCGATGTTGCCGCTGCTGCCCTGCGCCACGTTCACCGTGCCGCCCGGCGCCACGTTCGTCGACGCGCCGCCGTTCGCAGACAGGTTCCAGCCCTTGTTGGCTACCGTACTCACGGCCGTGAGCTGACTGACGTTGACAGCGTCGGTCGGTGCCACACCGGCCGACACATTGCTCAGCGTGCGTGTACCGCCACTGGCATTGGCGAAGTTCACCGTCGTGCCACCGGTGGTCGCACCCACTGTGATCGGATTGGTGTTGCTCGGGCTGATCCCGCCCGCTTGCTGCACCAGACCCGCCGTACCGTTGTTGAGATTGGTAATCGCCGTCGTGTTGTTCGCGATGTTGGTCGTGTTCGTGGCGATATTGGTGGTGTTGGTGGTCACCTGCTGGTTGGTCGCGTACAACTCCGAGCCATTCATCGCGTCGGTGCTGGTCGCGCTCAGGCGACCTGCCGCCACGTTGGTGATGGTGCGCTCGCTACCCGCAGCGCCCACGCTCACCGTGCTGCTCGGCGTGGTGCCGGCGAAGGTATAAGCCGTGCCGCCGATCGTTGCACCCGTTGTGCCCACGGCCGTTGCCGTGGTGCTGTTCGCACCGAGCGCCACGTCGTTGGCGTTGTTCGCCACGGCGCTCTGACCGATCGCCACGCTGTCTGCGCCGGTCGCCGTGCTGTCCGTGCCGGTCGAGTTGGCGTGGAAGTATTTGGTGCCAGTGGCGTAGATATTGTTGACCTGGTTGCCCAGGTTGGTGATCGAGGTCGTGTTGCCGGCGATATTGTTGGTATTGGTGGTGACCTGCTGGTTGGTCGCATACAGCTGCGAACCATTCACCGCATCCGTGCTGGTCGCACTCAGCGTGGCCGGAGTCAGGTTGGTGATCTTCACCCCGCCTGCCGGCGCACCGGCACCGCCCGTCGCTCCCAGCGTGATCGTGTTGCCGCCCACGGCGTCGTACTTCACCGCGATGTTCGCGGTGTTGTCGACGTTGGTGTTGAGTGCAGAGAGCGCACCGGCCACCGTGGTCTGCGCCGTCGTGGCACCCACGGCACCGGTCGTGCTGACACTGTTGATCGGTTGGCTGAAGCCGGTGATGTTGCCGGTGGTCGAATTGTAGGTGGCACCGCCGCCCAGCGTGCTCGACGTCGTCGTGCCCAGGTTCGTCACCTGCGTGCTCAGCGTATTGCCCACGCTGTACAGCTGGCTGCCGTTCACCGCATCGGTGCTGGTCGCGCTCACTTCACCGTCGGCCACCTGGGTAATCTGACGTTTGCCCACTGCCACCGCACCGTTGGTCGGCGCCTGGTTCACCGTGAAGGTCTTGCCGTTCACCACTGCGTTCGCCGTGGTGTAGTTGGTCGTCGCATCCGCGCCGTTACTGGTGGTGCCGGTGCCCAGCGCCACGTCTCCCGCCTTGCCCGCCGTCGCCCCCGAACCCACCGCCGTGCTGTTGGTGCCCGTAGCCACCGGGGCTACATACGTGGTCGGGTTGCCGGTGATCCACTTGTTCGCTGCTGTATTGCTGGACGTGGTCAGCTGGCTCACGTTCACCGCGTCGGTCGGGTTCACACCAGCCGCCACATTGGTAATCGTCGTATTGTTGGCGTTGATGCCCGTGGTGGTCACGCTCGGACCGCCGGTGATGGTCAGGCCGTTGGTGTTCAGCAGCGAATTGCCCGCCGTCACACTGGTGAAGCTCGGCGTCAGGCTGGTGGCGATGGTTACCGCATTGCCCGCCTGGGTGATCGCGATGTTGTTGCCCGCCGTGTACGTCACCGTGCCGCCCGGCGCGACGTTGCTCACGCTGCTGCCACCAACCGTGCCGGTGCCCGTCGCGTTCGTGGTCAAGTTCCAGCCCTTGTTGGCCGTCGTGCTCACGCTGTTGATCGCGCTGTTGGTCGCAAACAGCTGCGAACCGTTGATCGCGTCGGTGGAGGCTGCCGTCACCTGACCCGCTGCCACATTGGTGATCTGGCGAGCGTTGCCGGCCGAGCCGACGCTGACCACGCCCACCGGCGACCCGCCGGCGAAGGTATACGTGGTGCCGGCAATGACGGTGTTCGGTGTTGCCACCGCCGCCGCTGTGGTCGAATTGTTGCCCAGCGCCACGCTGTTGGCGGTGCTCGCGTTGGCGCCGGTGCCGATGGCCACCGCCGTGGCGGCATTGACCACCGAACCCGAACCCACCGCCGTACTGTCGGTACCGGTCGAGCTTGGTGCCACGTAGGTTGTCGGCGAACCGGTGATCCACTTGTTCGCTGCCGTGTTGCTCGCCGTGGTCAGCTGATTCACATTGACCGCGTCGGTCCCGGCTACGCCTGGCGCCACATTGCTGATAACGGTGTTGTTGGCGTTGATGCCCGCGGTGGTCACGCTCGGACCGCCGGTGATGGTCAGGCCGCTGGTGTTCAGCAGCGAATTGCCCGCCGTGACGCTGGTGAAGCTCGGCGTCATGCTGGTGGCGATCGTCACCGCATTGCCCGCCTGGGTGAGTGCGATGTTGTTGCCCGCCGTGTAGGTCGCCGTGCCGCCCGGTGCGACATTGCTCACGCTGGTGCCGCTGACCGTGCCGGTGCCGGTCGCGCCCGTGGTCAGGTTCCAGCCCTTGTTGGCTACCGTGCTCACGGCCGTGAGCTGACTGACGTTGACTGCGTCGGTCGGGTTCACGCCCGCCGTCAGGTTGGTGATGGTCACGCCACCCGCCGGTGCGCCCGCACCGCCCGTTGCACCCAAGGTGATCTTGTTGCCGCCCACGGTGTCGTACTTCACCGCGATGTTCGCGGTGTTGTCGACATTGGTGTTGAGAGCTGACAGCGCGCCGGCCACCGTGGTCTGCGCCGTCGTGGCGCCCACTGCACCGGTCGTGCTGACGCTGTTGATCGGCTGGCTGAAGCCGGTGATGCTGCCCGTGGATGTGTACGTTGCACCGCCGCCCAGCGTGCTCGCCGTCGTCGTGCCCAGATTGTTCAGCGATGTGCCCACCGCATACAGCTGCGAACCGTTGACCGCATCTGTACTGCTGGCGCCAATCAGCCCAGCAGCGACATTTTGTATCCGGCGTTCAGTGCCAGCCGCACCGACACTGACCACTCCCGCGTTCGAACTAGCGCCAGCGAACGGACCAAAGGTAGTGCTGCCTATCGTTGCGTTGCTTACACTGCCAGTACCGCCTGTGGCTGCCGATGCAGCGCTAGTTGTGACTGCCGAAGAACCTAGTGCGACGGAGCCTGCAACGCTGGCAGTCGCGCCAACACCCAAGGCCGCACTGTTGGCACCAGAAGCCGTAGTCCCCTCGCCGACGGCGGTCGCGTAGTTGCCGGATGCTGAACTGTAATCACCAATGGCAGTGGAGTTGCCGCCAGTAGCAGAGGCATTGCTGCCGATGGCGGTGTCGCGGATATTGACCACACTGACAGAGCCTGACACACCGGCCGTCGAGTTGAGCCCGATCGCGATGCTTTCCTTGTTGTAGGCATTCGCCGTATCACCTAATGCCACGGCTGACTGCCCTACTGCGCCGGAGCTATTGCCCAAGGCCAGCGCTCCCTGGCCGATAGCGCTATTGGAGTTGCCGATCGCCACTGCGCCGTTGGCTGCCGTGGTACCAGCCGTATTGCCGGCAGCAGTGTTGTTCGCGCCCAGCGCCACCGCGCCGGTACCATTGGCGGTATTCGGATCGCCGATCGCCACCGCACCGTTGCCGGTGGCTTTCTGCGTCATGCCGATCGCCACTGCGCCGCCGGTCGATGAACTCGCGTTAGCCGTCGTTCCAGAGGAGCCAATCGCCACATTCTGGCCGGTCGCGCCCGAAACAGTGCCGTCACCCTGCGCGATGCCAAAGACACCGTTCACCGTGGCGCCACGTCCGATGGCAATGCCTGAAGTACTGGTAGCCGTCACGCTGGATTGGCCGCCGATCGCTACCGCATCAGAAGCAGCAGCAGTGGAGCCAGACGTCCCATTGCTGCCCAATGCTGTGGCGCCGACGCCTGAAGCCAAAGCAGCGGTACCAAACGAGGTTGCGTAGTTAGCGTTCGAAATGGCGCCTGCGCCGATCGCGAGCGTATCAAGCACTGAGGCCGAAGAATTGGTGCCGATGGCCACCGCGTTGGCCCCCGCTGCCTGGGCGCCCGCGTAGATGGAGCTGCCGCCGATGGCGACAGATCCATTACCCGAGGCGGTCACTTTCGTCGCCGTGCCGCTGGAGCCAATTGCGACGCCGTACGCACCGCTGGTCACAGCGCTGTCACCCTGCGCGATGCCAAAGGCAGCGCTGACCGTGGCGCCGCGCCCGATGGCAACGCCCGAAGTACCGGCACCCGTCACGCTGGATTGCCCGCCGATGGCAACGGCGTCCGTCGCCACAGCCTGCGCACCCTTGGTGGCGTTGCTGCCAATCGCGACGGCGCCAGCGCCCGATGCGGTGGTGGAATTCGCCACCGACAAGGGTATGGTTCCGTTGCCGCCGGCGCCGCCGATAGCTACGGAATTGAGCGCGGTGGCATTGCTGCCGAAGCCTAGAGCGGTGCTCGAGGTGCCCGAAGCGAGCGCTTCCAGGCCGAACGCCGAACCCCAATTGCCTGCTTTGCTCAGGAAGCCGAACGCCGATCCGCCCGTGCCGGTGGCTTGGGCGTAAGAACCGAAAACAGAAACGGCCAGCTGGTTATTACCGCTGGCATTGCACCCGAGCACATTGGAAAACGTGCCCGAACCATCCGTGGGGCCGGCCGTCGTATTGCCCGGCGTGGTGCGCCCCACCAGCGTGAGCGCGCCACCGGATACGCAGCTCTGATCAGGGGTGTAGGTGTTGGCATATACCGGCGATGACCACCCCTGCAGCAGCATCACCATAGCGGCGGCCAACGAAGTCAGCTTCAGGGCGACACGCCCCGTACCGTTGGATGCACAGGCGCTATCACCGCTTGCCAGCTCCGAGGCCACCACAACCTGGCCCAGCGACCGATTCCACACCTTGCTGAAAATTCTGTTCATTACCGCCTCTCAGACCGCCTACTAAGGGATGTCACTCAGGCGCGCCGCTGAAACGAACACGCACGCCCACTCGCAAAAACGAGGGGCGTGCGAATGAATTCGAATCGATATTCGCCAAGAACTTCCCTGGCGACAGAATGCGATTCAACTCACCAGCATCCTTCGCCGCCCTCTTGCCGCAACCAGATCCCGACAGCCGAGCCCCAGGGGGACCAAAGCTCGACTGCCGCCGACGTACTCGCCGACACATACGCATCCTTGGTATGTGGGAAACCGTCATGTGGCGGGCTCGGACCCCTGGTCCGGACAGTGCACTTGGCGCCCGCCACCTTTGATGAGTGCGATTTTGTGTGACGCACCTCACGCTTTGAATCAGAAAATTCCTAGACAACCGAGAATGTGACTCTTGACGCACTTCAATAATTTTCATCGTGCATATCGAGCTCGAACGAGCACACCGACGTAGAGCCTCTGCGGCCACACGCACACGCCGCCTTGACCATGAAGCCGGGACGGATACAGGTTTCGGAAACGGGACCAACTCAGTCGAGCTGGTTTCAGTCCGCTGCGTGGAAAACAGAAAGCCTGCGAGGGAATACCCGGAAAGCGATCTAGAGCAGGCCGCTGGAACGGGCGTACTCGTACCACTGGTTATCGCCGTCTGCGCACGGCGTTGCGCTTCTGCTGGTCAGCGGCTTTCACGCTACGCCCGGTGCGACGGGCGATTTCAGAAACGGTGAGGCACCGCTCAAGCGCGTCACGGAAACGAACACGTGCGCCCACTCGCGAAATGAGGAGGACGTGGGAATGAATTCGGATCGATATTCACCAGGAACTTCCCTGGCGACAGCACGCGATTCAACTCACCAGCGTCCCCTTGCCGCAATTAGATCCCGGCAGTCGAACCCCAGGGGGCCAAGGTTCGACTGCCGCCGACGTGCTCGCCGACACATACCCATCCTTGGGCATGTGGAAAACCATCATGTGGCGGGCGCGGACTCTTGGTCCGGACAGTGCACATGGCGCCCGTCACATTTGCGGGAGTAATTCTGGGCGACGTGCTTCACGCTTTGAATCAGAAAATTCCTAGACGATCAAGAAGGCGACTGTTGACTCGCTTCAATAACTCATCGCACGTATCGAGCCCGAACGAGCGCACCGACGTAGCAACCCTGCGACCACGCACACATGCCGCCGTTACCATTTCTCAAAAAATGCCTGTTCGGCGGCCTATCGATTGTCGGTTCAACGGAAGCGTGGCTGCGCCTCGTGGACCGCGCTGCCGGAAAGCAGTTCCATCGCCAACGGCTGTTACGGATGACCGCCAATGTGAAGCATGCAGGCAACGCCGTCCTCGCCTTCCAGTTCGCTGCTATCGATGCCGTGCACGCGCACGGCGTAATCGCCATCAGGCACGTCGGGCAAGCTGATGCGCGTGGTGCTGGTGACGTGATCGAGCAGCAACGCTTCGAAACGGTCGTTTGGCGCCATCTGCACGCGGTAGCTTTTCGCACCGCCAAGTGCTGCCCAGGCGAACGTGTGAGGCCGTTGATTCAGCGGCTGTGGGGAGCAATGCAATGTGGGCGCGTGTAGCAGTGGCTTCGGCCGAGGCGGCTTGAAACCGTCGGCTACCTCCTCGCCACGTCCCGCCTGCACCAAAACATGCGCATGATCAATGGCAACGTCGACGCGCCCGGTCAACACATCCGTTTGTGAGTGGCCATCATTATCCACCACGCGAAAATGCGTGCCGCGCACGGTCGAAATAGCCTCGGGTGTTTCCACACTGAAATGCGCGGCGGCGCCTGTCATCGGTGTGACTGCGTTGGAGACACGGCCATGCTGCAGACGCAAGCGGGTATCCACCATACCCGTGTTTCCGTAGGCGCTCATCTGATCCAGATCCAGTTCGCTATGCTCCTCCATCAGCACGCGCGAACCGTCGGCAAATTGCAGAGTGAGACTGGCGTTGGCATCTGTGCTCAGGTGCGTGCCACACCCGAGCGCCATGCCGGATGTTACGGGTATCGAGTGGGTCTGGCCGGGCCGCTGCACATGCGCGTTACCAATCACCGCCACCACTTGAGCATTCACTGGCTGCGCACGCAGCCACGCGATCGGTAGATGTAGCACCAAGCCGGGGGGCAAGTGGTCAGGATCGGCCACCTTGTTGTAACCCTGCAGTTTCTGCCAAGGCACATCCGGCTTCATGTAATGGATGGAAAGATCCCGGAGGTTGTCATGCGGTCGAACGTGGTAGTTCCAGTCCGAGGCCGACACGATCGGCACGATCGAGAAAGTCAGAAACAGAGCAGCAAGTCGCGACAGCAGCTTGTGCCGGGTGGGATGCATCGTCGTCCCCCTAAATCCTATGCGGCACGGAGTCCGCACCAACGAAACGCCCCCTACGTCACGAGTCAGCCGTGGGGTTGTTGACCTTGGTCCGGGGGTCGACGAGCCTGGCTGCGTGGATCGAGATCAATTTTGCGGTACTTGGCGCGCAAATATCAATCGACCGGAAAAGCCGGCCAAGATGGATTCATACGCGGCTCGAAGTTGCGGTTCGCAAAGCAGCCCACGCCATGGACCTACGCTTTCGAATACATCGCCGAGACCTGCCTAGTTCGTTGAATGAACACTAACGACAATCACTTCGTGGTTCGATCAGTCGGAAAAATCTGATGTAGTCGTTTCGAACGAATTGGTACTTTGGTTGCTTTGGTGTTGTGACGGTAACTTTCCCACCAAGCGCAAAGCGACATGCTATGTCGCGTTCTCCCGTGCGCAGCCTCGGTGGTGAACATCCGTCAGGGAAATGATGGTGCAAAGTGTCGATCTGTTATCTCATCTGCCCGCACTGTCAGCACTCAGTTGCTAAGGGCATTCTTGTGTGTCCAGGCTGTGACGCTACCGTTCGATACGGCACACCTTATATCTGGATATCCGCAGCGCTAGTTCCAGCTGCGTGGGCTATGTTCGAATCGCACAAGTTTTTTTACGACTCGATGATTCTGTCAGGCCTGATCGGCGCCATTGTCTTCGGTGGCCTTTGGTCAACACTCAGCAAAGCCTTCGAAGACCGCGTGGTGTTTACACGCAAGCGATACGATCTCTACAGATGACAACGAATCGCCGGCCGTTACGACAGGGCGAAATCGCCGTGTATCGCAATCCGCGGCGCCGATCCACATTCTTGGTGGATATCGCCGTCCGTGACCCAAAGGGCGGACTGTGCTGGGAGCCCCTCGCGCATAACGATCCCCGCGCCATCGAGGCGATATGCAATTTGCATGGACAGTGGCTGAAGGAGTGAGTGCGTGCACCTTCTGGATGTGCCCTAGCGAATCATGAGGCGTCTTGGGGCGCCTGCTCCCTCATACATAGCGGAGTTGCCGACAAAAGTGCCGCGCGACCGCCTTGGCAGCTCCAAGCCGCAGTCGACCCCCAACTGTCGTGCATGTGTGTTCGGAGGAGACACATGAGTTCCCTGTGAAATGTGCAGGCCTCGGCGACGAGTTCCGTGGCAAGATTCGCTTCAGCCATATGACGGGCAAGCCGTGCTGCCAATAGACAACGTGCACGGCTTTCCGATAACTCATTGATACGGACAATGGAATAAGACATAACAGCCAACCTCACCTAGCACACAGTCGGAGGAGTTGTCGTTATGTGCTCGGCAGAATTTATAAAATCCTTGCACGCGTAAGGCCATCAGAAAGTTCTGATACGCCTGAAGGCGATCTCGTACGACCCGCGAGAACGGCTATGCCATGAGTCAGCAAGTATGCAAACGCATCGTGCAGGGCTTAGACCATTGACGGGATCGGCGAATGGCGGAAGAGCCATCACCCACCTGACCGGGCATCGCGCGTTGGGGAAACGCTGCTTGCATGGCGTCGGCCACGATGATCTGCGATCAACACCGTCTATCGTTAGATATGGAGGGTGAGGTTTCTCAACAATCTGTTAGAGCAGGCCGTTGGAACGGGCGTACTCGTACAACTGCTTGTCGCCGTCCAGGCCCAGCCGGCGCATGGCGTCGCGCTTCTGCTGGCTGACGGTTTTCACGCTGCGGCCGGTGCGACGGGCGATTTCCGAAACGGTGAGGCCCTGAGCGATGAAACGCACCACTTCCGCTTCTCGCGGCGACAACGAGCCCGGCTCATCGCCGATCATCGACACTCCCTCTATCTGCTTGCGCGTGCGCTCGCTGAGATAGGTGCGACCGGCCCGGATGACGTCGATCGCGAGCATCAGTTCCTTGGTCATCGACATCTTGTCGACGACGCCACGCACTCCCATGGAAAGCATGCCCTGCACCAGGGCGGGGTTGCTGAGCATGGTAAGTACGAGAATGGGAAGCTGCGGATGGCTCTCCCGCAACCTGCCGAGCATGGCCAGGCCGTCTTCCGAAGCTTGGTCGCCCGGCATGGAGAAATCCGTGATGAGCAGATCGCAGGACTCGCGCGACAACAGACTCACCAACTCCTTGCCGTTACGTGCCTCGCCGACGATGCAAAACCTGTCCCCGTAACTCTGCAGCGTGGCTTTCAGCCCCATCAGGACGACGGGATGATCGTCGGAAATAATGATCCGCACTGCGCTACCTCATCGTACGACTTCAGTTGCCCGCGGCTCAGCCACCCAGCTCGCGTGCGTTCGCGCATGCGGTGTGGTTTGTGCCGGAACTGCTGTAACAGTAACATGAACCTGTAGCAAGGCATGGACTTTGACGGCCCCTGCGCGATGGCGAGATGGCCCGATGCATGTTCGTTTCAGCGGTTCGCAAGGCCAGCCATGAACCTCGTCAGCAACGCATCGCCAAGGAGCGACATGCCGACCACGCTACGCCATTCGTTGTACAGGCCGGCCGCCATGAGCCCATTGCTCGGTATCGTCGAGACCGCCAATCAGGCGGTCCCCGTCTCTGCCACTACACTGATGCTTGCAGCGCTGCTGATCCTGGTGGCGGTCGCTGCCATGGGACTCGCCTGGCTGCTGCAGATGCAGGTGAGCAAGGCCAGACGCCTGCAAGCGGAGCTTCTCGCGCAACGCGCGTTTTCCAAGGGCGCCTTTGACGCGTTGCCGGCGCCCGTGGTCATCCATGGTCTGGACGGCCGCATCCTCGACACGAATGCGTATTGTCGAAAGCACCCCGCTGCCGCCGACGCCATGATGCTGGCGATCCAGGCCGAAGGCTTCGATGCCGCCGCGGACGGACAAGAACCACGCGAGATCGATTACGCGTCCGATGACGGCGCATCACGCCAGGCTTTGTTGTGGAATCACCCGATCTTTGCCGAAAGCAGCGAGCCTGTCGGCTCGATCAGCATCCTCATCGACATCACCGAATTTCGCGATGCCGAACGCGCTGCACGAATCACCGACCAGGGCTTGCGCGAAATCGTTCAGCGCATTCCCGTGGTGGTCTTCACCATTCTCCGGGACACTCAAGGCGTTCGCCATCTCACGTTCGCCGCGGGAGACGTGCGCGCCCTGTTCGGGCTGGAGCTGGCGGATCTGCTGGGAACCGGAGACGTGCTGCAGGAACGTCCGCTCCAGGGCCGCATCCATCCCGATGACGTGGTCGCCTTCGGGCGCCTGATCGCCCCAGTCACCATCGACCTGCAGCCGCGCTCGCTCGACTTCCGTGCCTTTGGCCGCGATGGCCTGCGCTGGATCCACGCCATGCTCGCGCCGCAGGAGTTGCCCGACGGGGGCCTGCGGTTGATCGGCTATTTCATCGACACCACCGAACTCAACGCACGCAACGAGGCCTTGCGGATCGCGCGCGATGTCGCCGAGCGGGCCTCGAAGGCGAAGGCGGATTTCCTGGCCACCATGAGCCATGAAATCCGCACGCCGATGAATGGCGTGATCGGTATGCTCGAGCTGCTTGGGCGCACGCCGATCAATGCCGAACAACGGGAGCTCCTGCGTGCCGTGGAGGATTCGGCGGATGTGCTGCTGCAGGTTCTGAACGACATCCTGGATTTCTCCAAGCTCGAGGCCGGCGACCTCCGGCTCGACGAAACGCTGTTCGATCCGCGCGTGCTGATCGACAACGTCGTCAGCGTGATGGCGGCGCGCGCCCAGTCGAAAGGGCTCGACGTGCATCTGGCTATCGACGCCACCGTTGCAGGCGCCCTGCGCGGCGATGGCGTACGTCTCCGCCAGATCCTGCTGAACCTGTTGAGCAACGCCACCAAATTCACGGAGCGTGGCAGCATTGCCGTGCGGATGGTCGTGCTTGGTGACGATGGCATGTACCAGCATCTGCGTATCAGCGTGGCGGATACCGGTATCGGTATTCCAAAGGACAAGCAGGCCACGCTGTTCAATCCATTCACCCAGGCCGAGGCCTCGACCAGCCGTCGCTACGGTGGCACCGGGCTGGGCCTGGCCATCTGCCGCCATCTGGCTCAGCTGATGGAAGGCTCGGTCGAGCTGAGCAGCGAGCCCGGACTGGGAACGACGGTGGGATTCGAAGTCCGCCTGCCCGTAGCTCGACGCGAAGCAGCCGCACCGGCCGGTTTGCATGGGCGCCACGCCGTCGTGCGGATCGGCTCAGCCGAAATCGCCGCGGCGTTGAGCGAACACTTGAGGTCGCTGGGCATGACGGTGGAGCAAGCCATCCCCCCGCAGCCGCTGCGCCAAGGCATGGCGGCGAGCCTGCTGTTTGTCGACCCGACCGACACGGACAGCGAAACCCAGATCAGTGCACACGTCGTCGCCGTCACGGAAGACCCGCTCCCATCGACCGGGATCGAACGCAGGGATGAGCGAGTGTTCCTCAGTGCGAACCCGCTGAAGTGGCAAGCGTTGGTGCGTGCCTGTCTCGCCGCACTTGAATTGCGCGACGACATTACGCTGGAAAGCACCCCACTCGTCCCTTTCACAGCGATGTCGGACGCCGATCCGCTGCCTTTGTCCCTGACCGATCTGCCTACCCATCGCGGTCACATCCTGGTTGCCGAAGACCATCCGGTGAGTCAGAAGCTGATTCTTCGCCAGCTGGCGCTCCTGGGTTTGAGCTGCGACGTGGTCGACAACGGGCGCGACGCTTTCGAGGCCCTGAGTGGAAACGAATACGCGCTGCTGCTCACCGACTGCAACATGCCATTGATGAGCGGCTACGAACTCGCCACGGCATGGCGCCAGCACGAAGCGGAGACCGGAAGCCCACGACGGCTTCCCATCATCGCCATGACCGCCAACGCGCTGGCCGGCGAGGCCGTGCGCGTCCGCAACGCCGGCATGGACGACACCCTCAGCAAGCCGCTGCAACTGCTCCCGCTCAGCCAGAAAATCAGCCAATGGCTGCCGGAGCAACCGACCTCATTGACGAGTGCCTATGTACCCCTCCCACATGATGCGGCGTATCTGGCTGGCTTGACCGGCGGCAACGAGGAGTCTGGCTTGCACGCCGAGATGGTGCAGGCCTTTTCGAGCGCGAGCCGCGATGACCTGCTTGAACTTCGCCGTTGCGTCGAAAGCGGCGATGCCGCAGCGGCGTCCCTGAGTCTGCACCGTCTGCTCGGCGCCCTGCAGTTGTTCAACGACGGCATGCTGCTAGGCCAAGGCAGGCAGTTGCTTGAAGCCCTGCATGATGGACCGGCTGAAGAAGCCCTTTCCCAGTTACCCGGCTTTGCTCGGGAAGTTGAAGCCCTGCTTTCGAACCTGAACAGCGAACTAGCTGGATAAACAGGTCAATTAGCTATTTCTTCGGGTGTCCATGACAATAGGAATTGTCTGTATGCCGCGTGAGGCCTGTCGAATCCGGATGATTCGGCGTGCCTGGAGGGATCGAGCGGACAAACGTCAGGGGGAGAAACAGGAACGAGGTTTTCCTATGACACACCGGGTTTGGGGACGGCCCCAGCTTAGCCGCTGGTTATTTGCTGCATCGATTGCTGTCGCTTTCGCTCCAGCCACCGCAGCACCGCTCGCCGATTGGAACTACCGGGTACGGCCCAAGGACACGATCTGGGATCTGACCGGCCATTATCTGAAACCGGACATCCCCTGGCAGAAGCTGCAGAGCTACAACAACGTCGCTGATCCGTTTCACTTGCCGCCCGGCATGACCTTGCACATTCCAGTGGCGTGGTTGCGGATGGCACCTGCCAAGGCCAAGGTAATCGCCGTCATCGGCAACGCCACAGCGACCTTGCCCGGCAACGCTCAGCCGATGCCCGTCACGCAGGGTATGTCGTTCGGCTACGGCGCCACCTTGGTGACCCAGGGCGATACCAGCCTCACCCTCGAATTCGCGGACGGTTCGCGCATTCTCGTGCAGAGCAACAGCGAGTTGTCGCTCGATCGCCTTACTGCCTATGGCAATACGGGCATGGTCGACACGCGCCTGCGCCTGCAGCACGGGCGCGTCAACAGCGATGTGACTCCGATGAACGGGAGCGCCGCGCGTTTCAGCGTGTCGACCCCAGGAACGATCTCCAGCGTGCGTGGTACCCACTTCCGCGTCATCGCTGACTCGGAAGCAGCAGCGGCAAGAACCGAGGTGACCTCCGGCAAGGTCGACGTCGGCAACGACAAGCGGCATGTGTTGGTGAAAACGGGCCTTGGCGTAGCCACCGCCGACGGCGCCTCGCCGGGACAGCCTCAATCGTTGCTGCCGGCACCGGTGGTGCCATGCCCGACGGCGCCCATCCATCAATTCCCGTTCGAATTTGAGTGGCATGCCGTGACGGGCGCGCAACATTACCGCGTGCAAGTAGCACGCAGTGCAAAATTCGAAGCGTTGCTGTTGGACCGCGTCGTCGACGACACTCGGACTGTCATTCCGGATATGAGCGACGGCACCTATGCGATCCGTGTGCACGGTATCGGCACCGATCAGCTCGAAGGCCTCGATGCCACTTGCGCAACCGTGACCATCGACGGCCACCCGCAGCCGCCGCTGATTGTGTCGCCACAGCCGGATACCAAGGTACGCGATACACGGCCACAATTCCGCTGGACAGAAAGCCAGCAGGCCGTGTCCTACACTTGGCAGCTGGCTAGCGACCCGTCGTTCGAGCACATGCTGGCCGAGCAGTCGCAAGTAACGGGAGGCGACGTGCGTCCACCCAACTCGCTGCCCTTTGGGCGCTACTACTGGCGTATCGCCAGCCGCGACGGCGCCGGCAAGGTCGGTCCGTATACCCATGCGCTTCCCTTCGACCTGGTGCCCGAGCCGGCCTCTCCCGTGTCCGGCGAGCCAAAACGTTCGCATGGCGACCTGGTACTGAGCTGGTCCGCGGGCACGCCTGGTCAGCATTATCACGTGCAGGTCGCACGCAATCCGGCATTCACTCAGCCGGAAGTGGATGCCACGCTCGATAAACCAGAGATCGATCTCAAGAAGCTGTCGAGTGGCAAGTGGTACGTGCGCGTGCAGACCATCGACACTGATGGCTACGCCGGGCCATGGGGCTCGCCACAGAACACGCGCATTCCATGCATGGCGTGTCGCTGGGCGGCGGCGGGCGGTGGCGCGGCGCTACTGTGGCTGGCGCTTTGATGCGATGACGGCGGCGCTGATGAGTGGATCTCCTGCCGGCGGCGCTGCAGTCGATGATGCGTCCTGATCCGCTCGTCGTACTCAAGCGTGCGCTGGTCTGGATGATCGGCGTCGCCGCGCTCACCCTGATCATGGCCAGCGGCGCGGCAACCCGGCTCGACAACACCTTCTACGACCTGCACATGCGTCACTGGTCGTATCGGACCAGCGACGCTGTGGTGATCGTGGCGATCGACGCGAAGAGTCTGTCGAAGCTCGGCAATTGGCCGTGGTCGCGCGCGGTGCATGCTCGACTGCTTGATCGCCTCACCGATGCAGGCGTTCGCGGCATCGGTATCGACCTCACCATGGCCGAGCCCGACATCCATCACCCGGAAAACGATCGCGCCCTGGCGCAGGCCATTCGCCGAAACGGACACGTCGCCATGCCTGTGTTCGCCGAAGCCGCCGAGCTTGGTGGCACGCTCGAGGAGATGCTGCCCACGCCGGAACTCGCACGTGAGGCGACCATCTTCGGTCACGTCGATGCCGCCAAGGACGATGACGGCGTCATTCGCGGCGCCTACCTGAAAGCCGGCCTTGGACGTCCCTATTGGCCGGCATTCGGCCTCGCCGTCTATGACATGGATCGGAAAACGCAGGCGCCATTGCCGTCCAGCCTGCATAACCCTGAACCGGAAGTAGAGTCGCCTTACCAATGGATGCGCGACGATTACGTTCTGCTGCATTTCGCCGGCCCGGCCGGCAGCTTCGATCAGGTCTCCTACATCGACCTGCTGGAGGGCCACGTACCGGTCGCGCTACTCAAGGGGCGCTGGGTGCTCATCGGCGCTACCGCATCGGGACTCGGCGATTTGTTGGAGACCCCCGCCTCCGGCGGCGACGAGCGCATGCCCGGTGTCGAATATCAGGCCAACTTGCTCGAATCCATCAAAAACGCCGGCACGTTGGTGCCGTTGAATTTCACGAGCCAGTTTCTCATCGGTGCCGCGTTGCTGGTGTTGCCATTGCTGCTCTACGGCTTGCCAGGATTCCGCCATGTCTGGCCTGTCGCTGCGGTTTCGCTACTCGCATTTTTTGCTTTGAGCATCGCGCTATTGCGCTCAGCCGGATTATGGTGGCCACCTGTAGGCTGTGCGATGGTCGTCGCGATTGGCTTGGCGGCGGTGTCCACACTTCATAAACTTAAAAAACGCGCCGATTGAAAAGCACCGCCGTCGAGCTGCTCAGCGGCCGAAGATGATTTCCTTGCCTTCGTGGTCGCGATCCCAGCCGCGCAGCTGGTCGCGAATGTGCGCGATACGCTGGCGGCCGAGTGCGTTGCGCTCTTCGTCGAGTACCTGGCCATCCAGCAGCTCGGCAAGACGTTGCGCGGTGGGCAGCATGGCGTCCCACGCGTCGAGTGCGGGCAACGGTCCGGGCAAGGTCATGAAAAAGCTCACGCCGGGCGTCTGTAGCGCATCCAGTCGGGCCAGATCGAAGTTGCCCGGTTTGAGCATGTTGGCGACGCTGAAGATAGGGCCAAGTTCGCGCTTGCCGTCGAGCAGCCGGTGATAGATGCCCATGTCACCGAATTCGAGGCCCGCCTTCTCGGCGGCCACGACCATATCCGGGCCGTTGAAGTGCCCTCCTTCGCGCGCCACCACGAACAGCGTGACGATGCGTTCCACCGCCAATTGTGCCGGACGCCGACCGAGATCCGAGCGTGGCGGTGTGGTTGTGGCAGTCGCCGCAGCAGGCGTTGCCGGCCGTGTCGTGGTCGGCGACGGGACATCCCGCGGCATCGGCTCGGCCGAGCTGGGCGCGCGCAGAGCGTCGACGATGGATGCCACATGGTCGGCCAGTTTAGGCTGCGGTTTGGCTTTGGCCACGGCGGGTACCGGCATCTGCGCACGTTCGCCGGATAGCGTGGCACCCAGGCGCTCAAGCTCTTCACGCAAGCCCACTTCGAGTTCGCCCTGCTCGGGTTTTGCATCGCCGGCCAGCGGATCGTCAACGACCGAGTCGAACGCACTGAACGAGGGTTCTTCGCCAGCGCCCGGCTCGCCCAGCGTGGGTTCGCGACGTTCGCCGCCGTGCGGATTGGGCATGATTCGACGTTTGCCCTGCTCTTTTTTCGGCTGACCGAACAACCAGATCAGCGCCAGCACGATCAGGCCGACAATCAGCAGCGGAATGCCGACGGCAGGGTTCCAGGCAAAGGCGAGCACGGGTTGCAGCGTCATCATGGGTTCCTCAGGCAGCTCCTGCCAGTTTAGCCGCTTCAGCCAGATCCACCTGCACCAATCGCGATACGCCCGGCTCGCGCATGGTCACGCCGCACAGCTGGGTCGCCGCTTCCATAGTGGCCTTGTTGTGGCTGATGAAAATGAACTGCACTTTTTCGCTCATCTCGCGTACCAGGCTGGAGAAGCGTCCGACGTTCGCTTCGTCCAGCGGCGCATCCACCTCGTCGAGCAAGCAGAATGGCGCCGGATTGAGGCCGAAGATCGCGAAGACCAAGGCCACAGCCGTCAATGCCTTCTCGCCGCCGGAGAGCAGCGTGATGTTGGAGACACGCTTACCCGGTGGCCGCGCCATGATCGACACGCCGGTATTGAGCAGATCGTCGCCGGTCAGTTCCAGATAGGCATGACCGCCACCGAACAGCCGCGGAAACAGTTCCTGCACGCCGGCATTGACCTTGTCGAAGGTTTCCTTGAAACGCTGGCGCGTCTCGCGGTCGATCTTCTTGATCGCGCCTTCCAGGGTTTCCATCGCGCTGACCAGATCGGCCAGCTGATTGTCGAGATAGGTCTTGCGCTCGCTCTGCTCGGCATGCTCCTGGATCGCGGCGAGGTTGACCGGTTCCAGACGGGCGATTTTCTGTCCGATGTCGCCAAGCTGCTGGCGCCACTGGTTGGCATCGATGTCATCGGCCAGCTCGGCCAGCAAGGTCTCCAGCTCCAGGCCTGAAGCAGTGATCGCTTCGGCCAATTGCTCGGCGCGCATATGCAGTGCCTGTGCGGCGAGGCGTTTCTCGGACAGGCTTTCGCGCAAGTTCGACAAGCCCTGCTCCGCCAGATGACGTTGCTGCTCCAACTTGCGGAACTCGATGTCGCAATCTTCCAGCGCACGACGCGCTTCGACCAGCTGCTTGTCGACCAGCAGGCGCTGATCCAGATAGGTCTGCCGCTCGCTTTCAAGTTCCGCGATGGGGTCGGAGCCGGCGGCGAGTTGTTCGGTGATTTCGGTGCGGCGCGATTCGATCTGGCGCAGCTGGGTGTCCATGCGACCCAACGCCTGCTCCAGCGAGGCCAGCGAGGAGCGCTTGGACTCCAGCGCCAGTGCCAGCGAATGCGACTGGTCGGCGGCCTCGCGCGCATTCATGCGCGCTTCCTCGCGCGCTTCGAGCAACGCGCGGCGTTCGTTTTCCAGTTCGCGGCGCTGGTCTTCCAGATCGCCCATCAGGCCGACCGACTCATCCAGTCGTGCACGCGCCTCGCGGGTCTGGCCCTGCAATTCGTCGATCTGCGTGGCCAGATCGGTCAATTCGCCGTTGACCTTCTCGGCGCGGGCACGGGCGGTTTCCAGCTTGCCGCGATGGCTCTGCAATTGGCCAGCCAGTTCGGATTGGCGGCGATGCGCGTTGTACAGCTCGCGCTGTGCGTCGTCGCGTGCACGCTCGGTCTCGAACTTGCTGGTGCGCAAGCTATCGAGTTGTTCGCTGGCTTCCTCCAGCTGTGCTTCCAGCATGGTGATCTGCTCGGCCAGCAGGCGGATCTCACGCTCGCGTGCCAGCACGCCGACCTGGCTGCCCTGTGCACGACGCACACGCGCCCAGCCCGGGCCAAGCCATTCGCCGCTGCGCGTGATCACCGACTGATAGGGCGCCAGCGCGGACAACGATGTCACCTGTTGATGCGCATCTGCGAGCGACTCAGCAGTCAACACATGGCCGAGGATCGCCATCGCCGCGGCCGGCCCGCGCACATGCGCGGCCAATGTACCAGCGGTGTTGATACCGCCTTCGGCAACATCGAGCAGTGCGACATCGGCGTTTTCGAGTGCATTGAATTCAGCGGCCAGTGCATGCGAACCATCCACCAGCACGCTGTCGAGGAAACCGCTCAAGGCGGTTTCCACTGCAGTTTCCCAGCCGGCTTCGACCTGCAGCGATTCGCCGAGGCGGCGCGCCTTGTTCAGTCCGAGCCGGACCAGCCAGCCGCTGGCGGCGCTTTCTTCCTGGCCGAGCGCGGCGTGTTGCAACGCTTCGAGCGAGGCGTGCCGACCGCGCGCGGTCTGCAGTTGCTGGCGCGCCTCGTTCAACGCCGACTGCACCTGACGTTCGTCTTCCTGCACCTTCTCGTGGCTGGACTTGTGCTGGTCGAGCAGACTGCCGAGCGTTTCGACATGCTCGCGCTGGGTGTCGTGTTCGGTGTGGAGTTGTTCGCCGGTGGCATCCAGGGCGGCTACGTCGGTAGCCTTCTGCTCGGTTTCCAGTGCTTCGCGACGCCGGGACAGGTCGATGCCCTGACGATCCAGGTAGTTGAGCTTGGTGCGCTCCACCTCGGCCGCACGATTGGATTCGCCGGCGTTGCGGGTGTGGGTGTCCCAACGCTGCTGCCAGTCGGCCAGCTTCGTCTCGGTGCTGCGCTGGGCTTCGGCGGTGTCGTCCTGCATCTGCTGCAGCGCTTCGAGCTTCGGCTCGCCTTCGGCCAGCGCCATGCGCAGCGTATCGATCTGTTCGCGGTCGGTAGCGATATGCGCGGCCAGCTCGGCATGCTCGCGTTCGGCATCGCCATGGGCGCGCTGCAGCCGATCGGCGGTTTCGCGATTGTGGCGAACCTGCTGCTCGACCCGCGCGATCTCGGCGCCGACCTTGTAGACGTCAGCCTGCACCGCGTTCAAATGCTCGCTGGCATCGGTGTGGCGCTCGCGCACGCTTTCCAATTGCGCCTCGATCTGACGCTGGCCAGCCAACTGTTTCTCGATCTCGATTTCGGCGACGGACAGATCCGCGCCTTCGCCATCGTGCTGACTTTTCAGGCCACGGTATTCCAGCGCGCGAAGTTCGGCTTCTTTGCGTGTCTGCTCTTCCTTCAGTGCCTTCCAGCGCTCGGCGGCACGCGCCTGGCGATTGAGGTGTTCGAGCTGCTTGTCGACCTCGTCGCGCACGTCGCGCACGCGGTCAAGGTTTTCGCGGGTTGCCTTGATGCGGCTTTCGGTTTCCTTGCGGCGCTCCTTGTATTTGGAAATGCCGGCGGCCTCCTCCAGATGCATGCGCAACTCTTCCGGGTGCGCATCGATGATCTGGCTGATCATGCCCTGTTCGATGATCGAGTAGCTGCGCGGGCCGAGGCCAGTGCCGAGGAACAGGTCGGTGATGTCGCGCCGACGGCAGCGCGCGCCGTTGAGGAAGTACGCGGACTGGCCGTCGCGGGTGACCTGACGCTTCACCGAAATCTCGGCGTACTGACCGTACTCACCCTGGATCGAACCGTCGGCATTGTCGAAGATCAACTCAACCGTGGCCTGCCCCACCGGCTTGCGCGTATTGGAGCCGGAGAAGATCACGTCGGTCAGCGAATCACCGCGCAGTCGGCTGGCTGCGCTCTCGCCCATCACCCAGCGGATCGCGTCGATGATGTTGGATTTGCCGCAGCCGTTCGGGCCGACCACGCCAATCATGTTGCTCGGCAGATGCAGGGTGGTCGGGTCCACGAAGGACTTGAAACCGGCGAGTTTGATCGTGCTCAGGCGCATGCGGTCATCAGTAGGTCAGTCAAGTAACGCCCGTTGGTCGGGCGACAGGGCACTGTGCCAAACGCGGGGCGGCGCTGCAATGCAGTTTCGCGTGAAGTTTCACTTCAATAGTGAAACATAAATACATGTTATTTATTGTTATTTACCTTGAACGGCGTCGATCGACAGCGCATGGATGCCGTTATCCATCAACCCGTCGAGCGCCGCATAGACCATCCGGTGACGCTTGATCGGCAGCTGGCCGGCAAACGCGGCGCTGACGATCCGCACATGGAAGTGGCCCTTGCCCTCTCCCGCATGACCGGCGTGCTTGTGACCTTCATCCAGCACTTCCAGCTCGCTCGGCGCGAACGCGGCTTGCAGGCGTTCGCGGATCTGCTCAATGACGGGTTGCCCGGTCATCGGTGTGCCCACGGTCACGGCAGCACTTTGCGGAACGGCTTGACCGCGGTCTCCCGATACACGCCGGCAGCTATGTACGGGTCGGCCTTGGCCCAGCTTTCCGCATCGGCCAGCGAAGCGAACTCAGCCACGATCAGGCTGCCGCTGAAACCTGCCGGACCTGGATCTTCCGCATCAATCGCCGGAAACGGACCGGCCAGCAGCATGCGGCCCTCGTCCTGCAGCTGCTGCAGGCGGGCCAGGTGCGCCGGACGCGCGGACTTGCGCGCTTCGAGCGAATTCGCGTTGTCGGTGCCGATGATCGCGTACCACATGGTTCAAGCCTCCGGTCGCATATAGGGAAACAGCAGCACGTCGCGGATCGACGCCGAATCGGTCAGCAGCATCACCAGCCGATCGATGCCGATGCCGAGGCCTCCGGTAGGCGGCAGGCCCACTTCCAGCGCGCGGATGTAGTCGGCATCGAAGTGCATCGCCTCGTCGTCGCCGGCATCCTTGGCGTCGACCTGGGCCTGGAAACGTGCGGCCTGATCTTCCGGATCGTTCAACTCGGAAAAACCATTCGCGATCTCTTTGCCGTTGACGAACAATTCGAAACGGTCGGTGATGCCCTTGTCGGTGTCGCTCTCGCGCGCCAGCGGCGACACTTCGACCGGATGATCGGTGATGAAGGTGGGCTGGATCAGCGTGTGCTCGACCGTCTTCTCGAAGATTTCCAGCAGCAGCTTGCCCCAGCCGTAGCCGGGCTTGACCTGCGCGTGCAGGCGCTTTGCATGAGCGGCCATCGCTTCGCGATCGCGAAGTTCCTCACGCTTGATTTCCGGGTTGTGCTCCAGCACCGCGTCTTCCATCCGCCAGCGACGGAACGCCGGGCCGACGTCGATCGCCGCGCCGTCCCAGTTGAGTTCGGTAGTGCCCAGCACGGTCTGCGCGGTATCGCGGATCAGACTCTCGGTAAGATCCATCACCTCGTGATAGGTGGCGTAGGCCTGATACAGCTCCAGCATGGTGAACTCGGGGTTGTGCCGGGTCGACACGCCCTCGTTGCGGAAGTTGCGGTTGATCTCGTAGACGCGGTCGAAACCGCCGACGACGAGGCGCTTGAGGTACAGCTCCGGCGCCACGCGCAGATACAGATCCATGTCCAGCGCATTGTGGTGCGTCACGAACGGCCGTGCGGTGGCACCACCGGGGATGATGTGCATCATCGGCGTCTCCACTTCCATGAAGCGACGCGCCGGCGCTTCCAGCCACTGGCGCATGAAGCCGATGATCTGCGAGCGCTGCATGAAGGTGCGCCGCGCTTCCTCAGTGACGATCAGGTCGACGTAGCGCTGGCGATAGCGCTGCTCCACGTCGGCCAGTCCGTGGAACTTGTCCGGCAGCGGACGCAGGCTCTTGGTCAGCAGGCGCAGGCCATCGACGCGCACCGACAACTCGCCGGTCTTGGTGCGCATCAGCACGCCTTCGGCGCCCACGATGTCGCCCACGTCCCAGCCCTTGAACGCCTCGTAGGTTTCGCCCAGCGTGCCTTGATGGATGAATAGCTGGATGCGGCCGCTGAAATCCTGCAACTGCACGAAGCTGACCTTGCCCTGCACGCGTTTCAGCACGATGCGACCGGCCATCTTCACGTGCCGCGCTGCGGTCTCGATCACCTCGGCCGTGTGCACGTCCTTGTCGATGAACTCGGCCTGCAGGTCACCGGCGAAACTGTCGACCTTGAAGTCGTTCGGAAACGCGATGCCCTGCCCGCGCAGCGCATTCAGTTTCTCGCGACGCTCGGCGATCAGCTTGTTTTCGTCGATGGGTAGGGTGTCGGCCGGTTCACTCATGGGGATTCCGTTACAGCCGGCGCTCGTGCCGAGCGTCGGACGTTTCTCTGTTTATGGTTGATTTGCAAATAACGCAGGAGGGTCTTTCTTCGGAACGGCGCCGCCCGTCAATCGCCCTTGTGAAACACGTGCTTGACCGCATGCTTGGTCGCATCCCAGCCCTCACGCGCACCGTGGCCGACGGCGATGCCGGCTTTCTTCGCGCCGTGCCCGATGCCGACGCCGGCCTCCTTCGCGCCATGCCCGACCGAGACGGCGACGTGCTTGGTCGCGTGGCCGACATCGCGGGCGCCGTTGGCGACGCCGTGGCCGACGGCCTTGGCGTCCTGCTTGACTCCTGAGCTCTCCTGAGCACCAGCCGTGCCGTTGAACGCCGCAAGTGCGGCGAATGCGATAAGGATTCCGCAGATCTTCTTGCTGTTCATGCAGTGGCTCCTTGCAGGTGATCGAACCGATTCAATGGATCAGTAGTCACGCATCGACGCGCTTGGCGCCAGCTTCGAGGCCGGATTTCAAGCTGGCCTCGATGAATTCGTCTAGGTCGCCGTCCAGCACTTTCTGCGTGTCGGTGCGTTCGATGCCGGTGCGCAGATCCTTGATGCGGCTCTGGTCGAGCACGTAGTTGCGGATCTGGCTGCCCCAGCCAATGTCGGATTTGGTCGCTTCCAGCGCATCCCGCTCGACGTTGCGCTTCTGCACTTCCAGTTCGTACAGCTTCGCGGCCAGCATCTTCATCGCGGTGTCGCGGTTCGCATGCTGGCTGCGACCGGTCTGGCAAGCGACGACGGTATTGGTCGGGATATGCGTGATACGCACCGCCGATTCGGTCTTGTTGACGTGCTGGCCGCCGGCACCGGACGAACGGTAGACGTCGGTGCGCAGGTCTGCCGGATTGATCTCGATGTCGATGTCGTCATCGACTTCCGGCGACACGAATACCGAGGTGAAGCTGGTGTGGCGACGGTTGTCCGAATCGAACGGGCTCTTGCGCACCAGCCGGTGCACGCCGATCTCGGTTTTCAGCCAGCCGTAGGCGTAGTCGCCTTCGACGCGGAATGTGGCGGACTTGATGCCGGCCACTTCGCCGCCGCTGACTTCCATCAGCTCGGTCTTCCAGCCACGCGACTCGCACCAGCGCAGATACATGCGCAGCAGCATTTCGGCCCAGTCCTGTGCTTCGGTGCCGCCGGCGCCGGCCTGGATGTCGACGAATGCGTTGGTGGCGTCCATCTTGCCGGAGAACATGCGCTGGAATTCCAGCTTGCCGACCTGTGCCTCAAGCCTGGCAAGGTCGTCGATCACCGACTGCGCGGTTTCGTCGTCGCTGTCGGCGATCGCCATCTCCAGCAGCTCGCTGGCGTCGGTGAGGCTGGCGGTCAGCGTGTCGATGCCGTTGACGATGGTATGCAGGCGGGCACGCTCGCGGCCCAACTCCTGCGCGCGCGCCGGATCGTCCCAGACATTGGGATTTTCCAGCTCGCGGGTTACTTCTTCCAGACGCTCGTTTTTTGTAGCGTAGTCAAAGATACCCCCGAAGCGACTCGACCCGGCCACGGAGGTCGGCGATCTGCGCAAGGATGGGATTGGTCTCAATCATGTTCGGGCCGTGGTTTGTGGCGCCCGGACGGGCGCTGGATGAACCGCGAATCATAGCAAAGCGCCATCCTGCACACACGGTCGCGAGGGGCAGTTCAGCCCAGCGCCTGCTGATGTACCCCCTTGACCGCCCGACCGGACGGATCGGCCGCTTTGGCAAACGCCGGATCCCACGACAGCGCAGCCGGCGACGAGCAGGCGATCGACTTGCCGCCCGGCACGGTGGCTGCACAGGCTTCGCCGGGAAAGTGCTGCTCGAAAATGCGCCGGTAGAAATACGCTTCCTTGGTGGCCGGCGTATTGAACGGATAGCGCGCTGCGGCAGCGGCAAATTCGCGATCGCTGATCGCCTGTTCCGCGTGCGCTTTCAGACCGTCGATCCAGCCATAGCCGACGCCGTCGCTGAACTGCTCCTTCTGCCGCCACAGGATTGCATCAGGTAGCGCGCCGTCGAACGCCTCGCGCAACACGGCTTTCTCGATCCGGCCCTGCCCCGCCATCTTGTGCTTTGCATCCAGCCCCATTGCGACGTCGATGAAGTCCAGGTCGAGGAACGGCACGCGCGCCTCCACGCCCCACGCCATCATCGCCTTGTTCGCGCGCAGGCAATCGTAGCTGTGCAGCGCATCGAGCTTGCGTACGGTTTCCTCATGGAACGCTTCGGCCGACGGCGCCTTGTGGAAGTACAGATAGCCGCCGAACAGTTCATCCGAGCCTTCGCCGGACAGCACCATCTTCACGCCCATCGCCTTGATCCGCCTCGCCAGCAGGTACATCGGCGTGGCAGCGCGGATGGTGGTGACGTCGTAGGTCTCGATGTGCCGGATCACTTCGGGCAGCGCGTCCAACCCTTCCCAGAACGTGTAGACGAAGCCGTGATGCACGGTGCCCAGCGCGTCGGCGGCGATCTGGGCGGCAGCCAGATCCGGCGAGCCGTCCAAACCGATCGCGAATGAATGCAGCCGCGGCCACCATGCCTCGCTGCGGTCGTCGTCCTCGACGCGCTCCCGCGCGAACTGCGCGGCGCAGGCAGCGACCAGCGAGGAATCCAGACCGCCGGAGAGCAGCACGCCGTAGGGTACGTCCGTCATCAACTGACGATGCACAGCCTGCTCGAACGCCTGCCGCAAGACGGGCGCGGCTACATCGTGGCCACGCGTATGCGCGTACTCGCGCCACGGCTTGTCGTAATAGCGCTGCAATCCGCCGCTGGCGCTGTCGTACACATGACCCGGCGGGAACGGCGCCACGTCAGCGCATACGCCGACCAATGCCTTCATCTCCGAAGCCACGCACAAGCGACCGTGCGCATCGTGACCCCAGTACAGCGGGCAGACGCCGATCGGGTCGCGCGCGATCAGGTAGCGCTGCGCCGCGCCATCCCACAGCGCGAACGCGAAGATGCCGTTGAGCTTATTCACAAAGTCGCTGCCCTGCTCGCGGTACAGCGCGTTGATCACCTCACAATCCGAACCGGTGGTGAAGTCATACTTGCTGGCGCTACGCAGCTCGCGATGGTTGTAGATCTCGCCGTTCACCGCCAACGCCAGCGCTCCGTCGCGCGAACGCAGCGGCTGCGCGCCGCTGGCCGGGTCGACGATGGCCAGCCGCTCGTGCACAAGGATCACCCCCGCATCGACGAACACCCCGCTCCAGTCCGGCCCGCGATGACGCTGGCGCTGCGACAACTCCAGCGCTTGCCGGCGCAACGCAGCCATGTCGTCGCCCGGCTGCAGGTCGAATATTCCGAAAATCGCACACATGGTCATTGTCCCTTGGGTTGGTATCGGCTTTGTTGAAAAGTCCGGCCATGGATGGCCGGTTTTGCTTTTCGCGAACGAATTCGCGTGAAACAAAAAGCAGAAGGCCCGCACTGGGCGGGCCTTCGTCGCGTATCGTTTCGTGGAAACTTGAAGCTACGCGAGGGCCCGCCAACGGTTGGCGTTATTGTTCGCGCGATTATTGTTGTTGCCGGCCAGCACGAAGCTCCGCGCGGAAAGCGCGGTGAAGATCAGAGTGCTGGTGGCGACGGAATGCATGACTCAACTTGAACAGATCGGGCTAGCGTTGGCAAGTGCCGCAAACGGCTTCCGGCCAGCCTTGTCAGCTGCTGGCTGGAGCGGTTATCCAGCGCTTGGCTTCATCAATTTCCGCGCCGCGGAACAGGCGAAACTGCGCAGGGATCGCAAAGCTGAAGGCGGTAGCTGTGCCGCGCAGCCACGTCACGTCGGTGACCAGTGCAATGCGTTCCCAGCTGCTGAAATGGCGCATGCCCAGCTTGGCGTCGTCCCACATCGCACCGGCATCGAAGCCGGTGAAATCCTCGGCGGTGACATATAGCAGACGCAGCTTGCGGTTGAGCGCGAACGCCGCCTCGACATCCGGCACGATGATGTTTTCGTAGTCCGCCGCCGTGACCTGTCCGTGGGCGCGAAAACCCAGTGTGCCGGCAGGCAATCCTTCGATCTGTGCGATCACGGGCGTTCTCCTTCGATGGGCTGAACACCAGCTTGAATCAACCTGCGTGAAAACCGTGCAAGTTGGTCGAATCGGCAGGATCAGGCCGGCTCGATATGCCGCAACAGCAGGCGCGGCGTTTCGCGGCCCTGCCAGTCGTTGATGGTCAGTTCGTAAGCCGCACGCAGTTGCGGCGGCGGTGGCTGGCCGTGATACGCGTTGAACATCACCGCATCATGCAGCACGCCGTCGCGCGGGTCGCGCAGCTGCAGGCGCAGGTGGCGCTCACCCATCACCTTCCAGCTGACGCACTCGAATAGGTTGTCGAACAGCGGTTCGGGGAACGCTTGCCCCCACGGACCGGCCTCGCGCAGCTGCCGGGCCAATGCCAGCGACGCGGCACCGGGCGGCAACTCGCCGTCGGTATACAACACCGCCTGCAAACGTTCGGCGTCGATCAGCTCACGCGCGATCGCGTCGAAGGCTGCAGCAAAACGCTGATAGTCGCAGGCCTTCAGGCTCAGTCCCGCCGCCATCGCGTGGCCGCCGAAGCGCTCGATCAGACCGGGCTGGCGCGCATCGATCGCGGCCAGTGCATCGCGGATATGGAAGCCGGCAATCGAGCGCGCGGAACCGCGCAGGTTATCCGTGTCGTCTTCGCTGGCCGGTGCGAAGGCGATCACCGGTCGATGCAGGCGATCCTTCAGCTTGGACGCGACCAATCCGATTACGCCGGCATGCCATGACGGTTCATACAACACCACGCCGATCGCGTCGATGTCGGTCATGCCGACCACCATCTGCTCGGCCTCGGCCACCATCGACGTCTGCAGATCGCGGCGCTCCAGATTGATCGCGCTGAGCTGTTCGGCGTAGTGCCGTGCCTGTGCGACGTCGTCGGTGAGCAGGCACTCGACGCCCAGACGCATGTCTTCAAGTCGGCCCGCTGCATTCAGCCGCGGCCCGACGGCGAAGCCGAGATCGCTGGAGCACAGCGTCGCCACGCTGCGCTTGCCGGATTCGATCAGCGCCGTGATACCGGCACAGGCGCGGCCGCTGCGGATGCGTTGCAGTCCGGCCTCGACCAGCACGCGGTTGTTGAAATCCAGCGCTACCAGATCGGCTACCGTGCCCAATGCGACCAGATCCAGCAGCACGGACAGATCCGGTTTTGCGCCAACGAATGCGCCCTGCTCGTGCAAGCGCGCTCGCAAGGCCAGCAGCAGATAGAACATCACGCCAACACCAGCCAGCGCCTTGCTCGGAAACGCGTCGCCCGCCAGATTCGGATTCACCATCGCATCGCATGCCGGCAACTGTTCGCCAGGCAGATGATGGTCGGTGACGATCACCCGGATACCGCGTACCTTCGCCGCCGCCACGCCGGCCACACTGGCCACGCCGTTGTCGACGGTAATGATCAGTTGTGGTGTCGGCTGCAGCGATGCAACCAGCGCAGGACTCAATCCATAACCGTGGACAAAGCGATTGGGGATGGCATAGCTCACCCGCTTCGCACCGAGCAGTCGCAGGCCACGCACGGCCACCGCGGTGCCGGTGGCACCGTCGCAGTCGTAGTCGCCGGCAATCAGGATCGCCCAGTCGTCGCGAATCGCCTCGGCCAGCAGATCGACGGCTTGCGCCATGCCGCCGAGCAATTGCGGCGACAGCATGCGGGCCAGCCGGTGCTCGGCCTGGCTGGGATCCAGCACGCCACGCGCGGCGTAGATCTGCTGCAACACCGGATGCACGCTGCTCGGCCAGCCGCTGGGCAAACCTTTGCTCTCGCGCCGGCGCAACTGCAACGCGCTCAATGCCCTGCTCCACGCCAGACACGCCAGCGATGCCACGGCTTGCGCCGCCAGCGCTCGGCGCTGGCGAAATGCAGCACGGTCGCCTGACGACTGAGCAATGGCTGCAACGTGGGCCACCAATGCGATGCGATATCGTTCGTCGGCAGATCCTGCAGATCGATCAACCAACCCGTTGTGGCCGCAGCGACAGATTCGGGCGTACGTGGCTGTTGGACCGTATCGGCACACGCAGCCAGCGCGCGCAGCAGCAAGTCATCGCTGATCACACCATGCAAATGGCTTTTCAGGGGAGCTGGCAAACTGCCACCGCCCCACAGCCACAGACTGTTGACCGGCGCCAGTCCGCGGGCACGTCGTTCCGCATTCAATGGATGCTGATGCAGCAGCACCTGGATCTCGTTGAGCAGCACGCGCCAGCGTCGCCCCTCCGCGCCTTGCGGCAGGTGTTGCGAAAGATCTTCGCCCAGTGCCTGCTCGGGCGCAGTGAAGCTGGGCAGCGAGGTGTTTGCCGGCAGCTTCAGATGCCAGCGATCCGGCGTGGAAATTTCCAGCTGCATGCCGGCCTCGTCGAACACCGGCCGCAACGGCGCAGCCAGTGCCTGCGCCTCGTCCATGCTCAATTGCAACTGACCGCAGGCCAACAATCGCACGCCATTCATGTCGGGCTGCACCCAGGCCGGGTCGGCCGACAACCACGTGGCGTCAGCCGCATCGCCAGCGAGAAACTCGCGGGTGATCGCCGCCGCAGGCAAGCTGGTATCGATACCCTGGAAATAATCGCCGAGGCCGCCCAGATAGCCGGCGTTGCCATCGCTTAGTCGGTCAGCGCGAGCCAGCCACTCACGTAGCGGATGGCCCGGCTCGAAATACGCCAACGCTGGCAGCCACAGTTGCAATGATGGCTCCGGCTTTGCGCTCACGCGGACATTCCTACGCTTCCAGTTGTTCGTACAGTTCCAGCCATTCCGCTTCCAATGCTTCCTTCTCGCGGCGCAACTCGGTCTGGCGCTGTCCCAGTCGCATCATTTCCTGGGTCGGGCCGTTATATGTGGCTGGATCGGCCAGACGAATTTCCAGCGCGGCCAGTTCGCTGTCGATCGTGGCGTTGCGGGTTTCGATCCGCTTCACCCGCTGGCGCGAGGTTTTCTCATTCTCGCGCTGGGTCGCGGCGTTGCGGCGGCGTTCCTCGGGCGATTCGTCCGGCACGATCTTGACCACCGGCGCGGCCGCAGCGGCCTTGGCGGCCTTCTTGCTGGTCGTGCCGCGTGTGCGCAACCATTTGGCGTAGTCGTCCAGGTCACCATCAAAGCTTTCCACCACGCCGTCGGCGACGCGCCAGAAACTGTCGCAGACCATGCCGAGCAGATGGCGGTCATGCGAAACCAGCACCAAGGCACCGTCGAAGTCGGCCAGTGCGTCGGCCAACGCCTCGCGCATGTCCAGGTCGAGATGGTTGGTCGGCTCATCGAGCAGCAGCAGGTTCGGCTTGTCCCACGCGATCAGCGCCAGCGCCAGACGCGCCCGCTCGCCGCCGGAGAAGCCGTCGACCGACTCGAACGCGCGCTCGCCGGCGAAATTCCAGGTGCCAAGGAAGTCGCGCATGACCTGGGTGGTCGCGCCCGGCGCCTTGTCCTGCAGGTGGTCGAGCGCGCTGGCGCCTTCGCGCAGACTTTCCACCGTGTGCTGGGCGAAGTAGCCGATCTTCAGATCTTTGTGCGCCTTGCGCTCGCCGCTGAACGGATCGAGATCGCCGACCAGGCTCTTTACCAGCGTCGATTTGCCGGCGCCGTTGGGGCCGAGCAGACCGATCCGCTCGCCCGCTTCCAGGCTGAAACGGACATCGCGCAGGATGATGTTGAGGTCGTCGCCGTCCGTGGTCGGATAGCCCGCCGTGATGTCTTCCAGCTGCAGCATCGAATCGGGCAACCGCCCCGGCACCGGGAACTGGAAACTGAAAGGCCGCTCGGCACGCACAGCCTCGGTGCCGGCCAGCTTTTCCAGTCGCTTCATGCGCGACTGCGCCTGCTTGGCCTTGCTGGCTTTCGCCTTGAAGCGGTCGACGAACGACTGCAGATGCGCCCGTTCGGCCTGCTCGCGCTCGTGCGAAATCTGTTGCTGGCGCAACTGCTCGGCGCGCAGGCGTTCGAACGCGCTGTAGTTGCCGGTGTACAGCTTCGCCTTGCCGTCATTGAGGTGCAGCGTGTGGGTGATCACGCCATCGAGGAATTCGCGATCGTGCGAGATGATCAGCAAGGTGCCCTGGTAACGGCGCAGCCATTCCTCCAACCACAACACGGCATCGAGATCGAGATGGTTGGTCGGCTCGTCGAGCAGCAGCAAGTCAGACGGACACATCAGGGCCCGCGCCAGATTCAAACGCCCGCGCCAACCGCCGGAAAACTCCTTGACCGCACGCTCGTGCGTCTCCGGTGGGAACCCCAGGCCATGCAGCAGGCGGCCGGCGCGCGCTCGACCGTCGTAACCGTTCAACTCCTCGATGCGGTGATGTGCCTTCGCCATCGCCTCCATGTCGCCGCGATCGCCGGCATCGGCCTCGTCGCGCATCGCGGCGGCCAGCTCCTCGTCGCCACCCAGCACGTAGTCGATCGCCGCGTCCGGCAGTGCCGGGGTTTCCTGCGCCACCGAGGCCAACCGCAGCTTTGCCGGCATGTCCAGCTCGCCGGCATCGCTCTCCAGCTTGCCCTGCAAGGCGGCGAACAGGCTGGATTTGCCGCAACCGTTGCGACCGATCACGCCGAGGCGCCAGCCGCTCTGAATCACCAGATCGATGTCGGAAAGCAGCAAACGAGTGCCGCGGCGCAAGGCAAAGTGTCGAAAGGAAATCATGGAAAAACAGTATCCGAACCGGGCGGGTAATCGTCCGCAGCCGCCCATGATAGCGGTGATGGCGCTATTCTCGACGAAATGGCCGGTCACGCCTGCGCAAGGGCCGAATGCCGAACCCATCGCAATCGGCGCGAACCGGCATGGCGTAGCATGGGTAGTTCTGCTACAACGACGCCGCATACAGCCTTGTATGGAGAGGGGGAGCCATGGTCAAGTTCACACGCAGTTTGCCGATCATCATCATGCTGGCCGCTACGGCCGGGTTCGCCGCGCCACAGGTGGCCCAGGCAGCGCAGCATGGGGACAACCTGCTGATCCACCGCGTGCAGCAGGAAAACGGCATGAACCTGCCCCACCGCGGCATGAGCATGAGCCAGGTCGAACAGGCCTACGGCGCTCCGCAGCGCAAGCTGTCGCCGCGCGGCGGCGATACGAAGAAGCATCCGCAGATCAACCGCTGGGAGTACGCGAACTTCATCGTGTATTTCGAGCATGAGCACGTGATCCATGCCGTGCTCAACACGCCGGCGGGCAACAACACCAACCCCGCTGCCGTCAACTGACATCCGCTTTCCGACGACGCGGCCTGTGGCGACACGGGCCGCGTTTTTGTGTGTGCGGCAATCGCCTCGTCGTACACTTCACAGCCTGATGCCCCGATGGGCGCCTCCTCCCTTGCATGAGACAAGTCAGCATGAACGACCACTCCTTGCGCCTGCCGGCGGAATGGGAACCGCAGGCCGCGGTGCTGATCGCCTGGCCGCATGCCGATACCGACTGGGCCGAGCGCCTGGCTGCAGTGGAAACCACCTACGTGGCACTGGCTGCGGCGGTAACCCGCTTCCAGCCGCTGATCATCGTGGTGGCCGACGCCACGCTGCAGGCACACGTCGAGTCTCTGTTGCGCGATGCCTCGGTCGATCTGGCCCATATCCGCTTCGTCGAACTGCCGTACGACGACACCTGGCTACGCGACTCCGGCCCGATCACCTTGCAAGGCGGTGATGCCGCCGATTCTCAACGATATTTCCAGCTCACCGATTTCCGCTTCACCGGCTGGGGCGGCAAGTTCGGCGCCGAGCAGGACGACGCGCTGATCGCCGGGCTGGTCGACGCCGGCGTATTCGGCCATGCCGCGCACAAGCGCGTCGACTGGGCGCTGGAAGGCGGCGGCATCGAAAGCGATGGCGCAGGCAGCGTGCTCACCACCTGGCGCTGCCTGGTGCAGCGGCACCCCGAGCAGTCGCGCGAGGAAATGAGCGTGATCCTGCGCGACAGCCTGCACGCCTCACGCGTGCTGTGGCTGGACTACGGCTACCTCGAAGGCGACGACACCGACGCGCATATCGACACCCTTGCGCGTTTCGCGCCGGGTGATCGCATCGTGTTCCAGGCCTGCGACGACACCAGCGATCCACATCACGACGAACTGCAGCGCATGGCCGCCGAACTGGCCGCGCTGCGTACCGTCGATGGTCGCCCCTATCAGCTCCATCCCTTGCCGTGGCCCCAACCCATTCTCGACGAAGGCCGCCGGCTCGCCGCCTCTTATGCGAACTACCTGATCGTCAACGGCGCCGTGCTGGTGCCGGCCTATGGCGACGAGGCCGATGACGAGGCCGCGCGCATCATCGGTAGTGCTCATCCGGGCCGCGAAGTGGTGCAGGTGCCTTGCCGCGCGCTGATCTGGCAGAACGGCAGCCTGCACTGCATCACCATGCAGCTGCCCGCCGGCCTGGCCTGAGCCTCGCCGGCATCGGCTAAACTTGCCGTCTGTCACGTCAGGCTCCAGCCGAGGATTCAAGCCGATGACCCGCAAGACCCTGAAGGTCGCGCTGCTGCAGGAAACTGACCGCGGCAGCCGCGACGCCAATCTCGACGCGATCGAGGCCGGCCTGCGTGAAGCGGCCGAGGCCGGTGTCGAGCTGGTGTTGCTGCAGGAGCTGCACAACGGCCCGTATTTCTGCCAGCACGAGTCGGTCGAGGTATTCGATCAGGCCGAAAGCATTCCTGGTCCCGGCACTGAGCGCATCGGCAAGCTGGCCGAAGCATTGAAACTCGTGGTGGTCGCTTCGCTGTTCGAGCGCCGCGCCGCCGGGCTGTATCACAACACCGCCGTGGTGTTCGATCGCTCCGCCAAAATCGCCGGTACGTATCGCAAGATGCACATCCCGGACGATCCGGCGTTCTACGAAAAGTTCTACTTCACGCCAGGCGATCTCGGTTTCGAGCCGATCGACACCTCGGTCGGCCGGCTCGGTGTGCTGGTGTGCTGGGATCAGTGGTACCCGGAAGCGGCGCGCCTGATGGCCTTGGCCGGCGCCGAACTGCTGCTCTACCCCACCGCGATCGGTTGGGATCCGAACGACGCGCAGGCCGAGAAGGATCGCCAGCGCGACGCATGGATCACCGTGCAGCGCGGCCACGCGGTGGCCAATGGCCTGCCGCTGCTGTCGTGCAACCGCACCGGTTACGAAGCCGATCCGAGCAAGGTCGGCGCCGGCATCCAGTTCTGGGGGGCGAGCTTTGTCGCCGGCCCGCAGGGCGAGTTCCTGGCCCAGGCTGGCAATGACGGGCGCGAGCTGTTGCTGGCCGAGGTCGATCTCGCCCGCAGCGAGCACTTACGGCGGATCTGGCCGTTCCTGCGCGACCGGCGCATCGACGCGTATGCCGACCTGCTCAAGCGCTTTCGTGACTGATACCGCGCTGATGCCTGCGCTTGCAACTTGTTCCGCATGGCCGTCGTCCCCATGCTTGGATTTCCCCTTGAGACCGGCCTGCTGATCGCATGAGTGTTCCCGAAACCGACCTTGCCCTGTTGTCTGCCCTGCAGGGCCAGCCGATCGAACGCGTGCAACGTGATGGCGTGGAGTATGTCGTGCTGGGCACGGCGCACGTCTCGCGCAGCAGCGTGGATGCGGTCGATGCGCTACTGGCGCACGAACACTTCGACGCGGTGGCGATAGAGCTGTGCGACAGCCGCGCGCAGAGCATGCGCGATCCGGAAGCGTTCAAGCAGATGGATCTGTTCAAGGTGATCCGCCAGGGCAAGGCCGGCATGGTCGCCGCCAGCCTGGTGCTGTCGACGTTCCAGAAGCGTCTGGCCGATCAGTCCGGCATCCAGCCCGGTGCCGAGATGAAGGCTGCGATGGATGGTGCCGATCAACGCGCCCTGCCGCTGTGGCTGATCGACCGCGAGGTCGGCACCACGCTCAAGCGCGCCTGGCACAGCGTCGGTTTCTGGCAGCGTTTCGGCCTGCTCGGCGGCCTGCTGGCCAGCGTGTTCGAGCGCGAGGAAATCGAGCAAAGCGAGATCGAGAAACTGAAACAGGGCGATCTGCTGGAGAGTGCCTTCAGCGAATTCGCCACTGAGTCCAAGCCGCTGTATGAAAGCCTGATTGGCGAGCGCGATGCGTTCATGGCCGCGCGCCTGCGCCAGGAAGCTGCACGTTCAACCACGGCAGAACCACGTCGCGTGCTGGTGGTGATCGGCGCCGGCCACCTCAAGGGCCTGAGCGGATTGCTGCAAGAGCAGAAGAATGATCCTGCCACCATCGTCGCCGAACTGGCCGCCACACCGCCGAAGGCACGCTGGCCGAAGTGGCTGGCAGCAGCACTGATGTTGCTGGTGTTTGCGGCGATTGCCTGGGCCTTCCATCGCAATGCCGCGTTGGGTACGCATGCGTTGATGGCGTGGGTGCTGTTCACCGGCGGTTTCGCCGCACTCGGCGCATTGGCGGCAGGCGGACACCCGCTCAGCATCCTTGCCGCCTTCATCGCTGCACCGATCAAACCGTTCCGCCCCGGCATTCCTGCCGGCGGCATCAGCGCGATGGCAGAAGCCTGGGTACGCCGTCCGCGCGTGGTCGACTTCGACACTCTGCGCGACGACATCGTGCACTGGAGCGGCTGGTGGAAGAACCGCGTCGCGCGCACCTTGCTCAACTTCCTGCTGGTCAGCTTGGGCACGATCATCGGCGAGTACAGCGCCGGCATCCACATCTTCAAAAGCCTGATCTGAGCAAAGCTGCGGCCATGACGCCGGGCTTGCCGATACCCCGCATGCTACGATTCGCGCCGCCTGCGGTATGTCCGCAAAGCGCACTTACATCATTCCTGCCCGGATGGCGAAACTGGTAGACGCAAGGGACTTAAAATCCCTCACCCTCACGGGTATCCCGGTTCGATTCCGGGTCCGGGCACCAAGAACGATGCTTCAGAGGCCAGGCCATGCGATCACACTTCGCCTGATCCATTCGCCCTGAGCGCAGCGCACGCGGGGATCTGAAACAGAATTTCCATGACCTCAAAAAAGAGTGCGACGGGCAATGCCGTCGCACTCCGGTGACAGACACTCGTTGAGTGCGTCAGGGCTATCAGGCTGCGGCGTCCTTCAGCTTCTTCAGCGGGCGGATCTTGACCTTGACCGATGCCGGCTTGGCGGCGAACCACTGCTCTTCCTTGGTGAACGGGTTGATGCCTTTACGCTTCGGCTTGGCCGGTACGCTGACGGCGGAAATCTTCAGCAGCCCGGGCAGCATGAAGGAGCCGGCGCCTTTCTTGTGCACGGATCCGGCCACGGCACCTTCCAGTGCGGCGAGCACCGCGCGCACGTCCTTGGCAACGATGCCGCTTGCCTCGACGATATGCGCTACCAGACCGGACTTGCTCAAGGCTTCCTTGATCGGTTTGGGAGCGGCAGGTGCGGCCTTCGCCTTCGGTGCCGTTTTGTTCTTGACTGCCTTCTGCGTCTTTGCCATGAATTTCCCCGTCGTCAATGATGATGGAATTGTTTGGAATGCCTCTCGGCAGGGTGAATGTAGGGGAATTTCGCGTTGTAGCCAACGGGTTTGAGCAGTAATAAGTGATTTCTGATCGTCAAATCAGGCGCGTGGGATCAAACGATGCTGTCTGCTGTGCGACGACGGCTCCGCTCCGACGGATATTTGTTGTGCCGTTGCAGCCAGTTCCAGCGGATTTCGAGCGCACACTTTCTGCGAGTGAGGTCCGTACTGACCTCATGACATGACAACAAAAAACCCGCCAGCGGCGGGTTTTGAGGGCTGGGTCGCAGCCTATTGCGCAATGGAGGCCAAGGTCGGAATCGAACCGGCGTACGCGGCTTTGCAGGCCGCTGCATGACCACTCTGCCACCTGGCCATTGCTTGGTGCATCGCGACCATGATGATCGCAGCTTGCTTCAAAAAAACAAAACCCCGGTGAACCGAGGCTTTGCGGAAAACTGGAGCGGGAAACGAGACTCGAACTCGCGACCCCGACCTTGGCAAGGTCGTGCTCTACCAACTGAGCTATTCCCGCATCGGAGCCGCGAATCATAGCAGAACGAAGTCACTTGTGAATAGCCGTGATGACATTTCTGATGCGGCGAGGCTTCCGATCTGTTCCCCGAAACAACGACCCAAGCAACATCGATCTCCACTACCGTCCACCGTCTGCCGTCAACTGCAAGATTGCCGGGTACGACGCCGTCCGGAAACGACAAAGCCCCGAACGGGTCGGGGCTTTGTCTGCAAACTGGAGCGGGAAACGAGACTCGAACTCGCGACCCCGACCTTGGCAAGGTCGTGCTCTACCAACTGAGCTATTCCCGCATTGGAGCCGCGCATTCTAATACGTGAATGCAGATCGTCAAGCCTGCATCGCTCAGACCGGCATCATGGCGATCACGCGTGGCCACTTCCACCGGATGGTTGTTCCGGCGTATCACCGCGCAGGATCGGCCATGCCGCACGCAGGTAGTACAGGCCGGACCAGATCGTCAGCACGCCAGCAATCACCAGCAAGGCCTCGCCGATGTGATACAGCCGCAGTGCCTCGGCGGCCTTCTCGTGCTGCACGATCAGCACCACCAGCGCCACCATCTGCATGACGGTCTTGAGCTTGCCCACGAAGGCGACTTGGACGGTGGCACGCATGCCGATTTCGGCCATCCATTCGCGCAGCGCAGACACGCTGATCTCGCGTCCGACGATCACCGCGGCAGTCACCGCCATCAGGATGCCCGGCCAGCCACCGCGATGCGACTCCACCAGCAGGAACAGCGTCACCGCCACCATCAGCTTGTCGGCGACCGGATCGAGAAACGCGCCAAACGCTGAGGTGAGATTCATCCGCCGCGCAAGGTAGCCGTCCAGCCAGTCGGTGAACGCGGCCAGCACGAACACGATCGCCGCGGTGATGTTGTGCCCGGGAAACGGCAGGTAGAACACCACCACCATCACCGGCAGCAATGCGACGCGGAACAGGGTCAGCCAGGTCGGCAGGTTGATACGCATGATTCGTTCCGATGGTTTGCTGCAGTTTCGCACGTCGACGCGCCAGTGCCGAGCTAGCGCGCTCGCCGATGCTCAACCATGCAAACTGGCGTAGATGCGTTCGGCCAGGCCACGATCGATGCCCTTGACCTGCATCAGTTCCTCGATGCCGGCGCCCTCCACTCCCTGCAGTCCGCCAAAGGCCTTGAGCAACGCCGAGCGCCGACGCGCACCGATGCCCGGCACATCCTCCAGCACGCTGCGCTCGCGCGCCTTCTCGCGGCGCTTACGGTGGCCGCTGATCGCGAAACGATGCGCCTCGTCGCGCACGGCAGCGACCAGGTGCAGTGCAGGCGACGACGAGCCAGGATGCAGTTCACGCCCTGGACTTCCTGATTCCAGCCGGGCCAGTACCAGGGTTTCCTCACCCGCGCGGCGCCCCGGCCCCTTCGCCACGCCGACGACTTCGATGCCGCTCACGCCAAGCTCCTTCAGCACATCCAGCGCCTGCGCCACCTGCCCACTGCCGCCGTCGATCAGCAGGATGTCGGGACGCGCGCCCTCGCCTTCGGCCACCTTGCGGAAGCGTCGGGTCAGCGCCTGATGCATCGCGGCGTAATCGTCGCCAGGTGTGATGCCGGTGATGTTGAAGCGTCGATAATGCGATTTCTCCGGTCCTTCCGGCCCGAACACCACACACGAGGCGACGGTCAACTCGCCCATCGTGTGGCTGATGTCGAAACACTCGATGCGGCGCGGCGATGCGGCCAGTTCAAGCACTTTCTGCAAGTCGTCGAAGCGCGCGCCCAGCGTCTGCCGGCTGGCCAGGCGTGCGGTCAGCGAAGCTTGCGCATTGCGCTCGGCCATCTGCAGGAATTGCGCACGATCGCCGCGCACGCTGGACTTCAGTTCGATCGCGCGGCCGGCATGCTGACTCAGCAATTCGGTCAGGATTTGCTGATCGGCCAAGGCTTCACCGAGGATCAGTTCGCGCGGCACCGGCCGATCCAGGTAGTACTGCGCGATGAACTGGGTCAGCACGTCGGACGGCTCGGCATCCAGCGGCAGCCGCGGGAAGAAGTCGCGTGTACCCAGGCTGATGCCGTTGCGGAAGAACAGCACGCTGATACAGGCCATGCCCGACTCGATGCGGCAGGCGATCACATCCATATCGGCGCTGGCGCCGTGCACATGATGCTGCGCCTGCAACTGGCGCAGGGCAGCGACCTGGTCGCGCAGTTTGGCCGCGCGCTCGAACTGCAGCGCCTTGCTGGCCTGCTCCATCGCCTCGGCCAGCTCGTCGATCACAGCATTGCTGCGCCCTTCGAGAAACATCTCAGCGTGGCGCACGTCGTCGCGATAGTCGCCCACGCTGATCAACTGTACGCATGGCGCCGTGCAGCGGCCGATCTGGTGCTGCAGGCATGGCCGCGAGCGGTTGCGGAAATAGCTGTCCTCGCACTGGCGCACCTTGAACAGCTTCTGCATCAGGCTGAGGCTTTCGCGCACCGCGTAGGTGCTTGGATACGGCCCGAAATAACGTCCCGGCAGGTTGCGCGCGCCACGATGGAATGCCAGCCGCGGATAGTCCTCGCCACCGGACAGGTAGATGTACGGATAACTCTTGTCGTCGCGCAGCAGAATGTTGTAGCGCGGCTTGAGCGACTTGATCAGCTGCGATTCCAGCAGCAGCGCCTCGCCCTCGGTGCGGGTCACGGTGATCTCGACGCGGGCGATCTGCGCCACCATCGCCGTGATGCGCGGCTCCATCCGCGGCTTCAGGAAATAGCTGCCGACGCGTTTCTTGAGGTTGCCGGCCTTGCCTACATACAGCAGCTCGCCGGCAGCGTCGAAATGACGATAGACGCCGGGCGAGGAAGTGAGCGTGCGGACGAAGGCCTTGCCGTCGAACGATGGCGGTTGCGCGGACTGCATACGGGCATTCTAACGGGTGGGTGGCCGGACGCGCCGGCATCACTGTCAGAAATGGTGACTCAATCTTGCGTGCGCAACCACTGTTCGGCGCGTTCGAGATCAACCAGCGTGTCGATGCCGGGCGGGAACGGTTCGGGGGTCAGGCGCACCGCAATGGCGTGGCCGTGTTCCAGCACACGCAATTGTTCCAGTGATTCGGTCTGCTCCAGTGGCGTGCGTGACAGCCGGGTGTAACGCGCCAGGAATTCCGCCCGATAGGCGTAGATGCCGATATGCCGCAGGAACGGCGAGCCGGACGGCAATGCATTTCGGTCGGCGGCAAACGCGTCGCGCGCCCATGGCAATGGCGCCCGGCTGAAATACAGTGCACGCCCGTTGACGGCGCGCACCAATTTCACCACGTTAGGATCGAACAGTTCCTCGGCGTCGATGATCGGCGTGGCCAGCGTCGCCATCGGTGCGTCGTCACCGTCCAGCGCCTGCGCCACCGCGCGAATGCCGGCCGCCGGCGCGAACGGTTCGTCGCCTTGCAGGTTCACCACGATACTGTCGTCGGCCCAGCCGTAGTACGCAGCGCATTCGGCCAGCCGATCGCTGCCCGAAGCATGGTCGCTGCGGGTCATGCAAATATCCACACCCTGCCCGGCCAACGCGTCGGCGATGCGCTGGTCGTCCACCGCCACCACCACCTGGCTGGCACCGGCCTGCAGTGCGCGCTGCGCCACCCGTACCACCATCGGCACGCCGCTGATCTCGCGCAGCGGTTTGGCTGGCAAACGGGTCGAACCATAGCGGGCGGGAATGGCGACTATGAATGGGGGCACAGCGTTGGACATGGATAATCCTTCAACTAGGGATGCTCTGATCAATTCTACGTAGGCGGCATGATGTCCAGAAGGCGCGCAGGCTGTGTTGTGCGGCGCAGGGAAGACTGGCCGTCTTGCCAAGCTGCGCGACGCAGCCTGCGCGCCTTCTGGACATCACCCCATCACTTTGAAGTCAATGCGTTGGGGCCGTGACTGTCTGTCCGCATGCCTTCGGTCCGCCGTCTCGACAGACGGCCAGTCTGCCTTCGCCGACGGCCCTGTGGCCTGCGAACAGACAGTTACGGTGACGCCTACGTAGAATTGATCAGAGCATCCCTAGTTGACAAGCCTACCGCAACGTCGCGCACGGACGATTCAAACGACGGTTTGCAGGGCGAAGCCACAGCCATTGGCCAGCTCGAGAAAACCGGGAAAGGACGTGGCGACATGGCTGCAGTCGTTGATCCGCACCGAGCCGCTGGACACCAGCCCGGCCACCGCAAAGCTCATCGCGATGCGATGGTCGAGATGGCTTTGCACGCTGCCGGCGCCGAGCCTGCCGCCGTGGATGATCGCGCCGTCCGGAGTCTCCTCGATGACGATGCCGAGCGCGCGCAGGCCGGAGGCCATCGTCGCGATGCGATCGGATTCCTTCACCCTCAGCTCGGCCGCGCCGCGAATGACCGTCGTGCCGCTGGCCACCGCCGCCGCGATGAACAACGCGGGAAACTCGTCGATCATGTCGGGTACCAGCGCCGCAGGCAGCTCGACGCCATGCAACGGCGCGTAACGCACGACGAGATCGCCGACTGGCTCACCACCGCTTTCACGTTGGTGCTCGATCGTGATGTCCGCTCCCATCAGGCGCAGCGCCTGCAACAGTCCTGTGCGACGCGGATTGAGACCGACTGCGGGAAGCTGCAGCTCGGAACCCGGCACGATGCTGGCAGCGACCAGAAAGAATGCCGCCGAGGAGAAATCAGCCGGTACGTCGACATCGGCGGCATGCAGCGCATGGCCACCGGCGAGCCTGGCGCGACCAGGTGTAAACACGATCGGCCAGCCGAACGCGGCAAGCATGCGCTCGGTGTAGTCGCGGGTCGGATGCGGTTCGATGATCTCTGTTTCGCCCGCACTATAGAGGCCAGCCAGCAACAGCGCGGACTTCACCTGCGCGCTGGCCACCGGCAGTTCATAGCGGATGCCTAGCAACGGCTGGCCACCATGTACATGCAGCGGCGGCAGGCCATCGCACGTGTCGATGAGTGCCCCCATCATGGTCAGCGGATCGGTGACACGCCGCATCGGCCGCTTCGACAGCGAGGCATCACCGACCAGCGTGCTGTCGAATGCCTGCCCGGCCAGCAAGCCGGTCAGCAGGCGCATGGCGGTACCGGCGTTGCCGCAGTCGAGCGGCTGCGATGAGCCGCGCAAGCCATGCAGGCCGACACCATGTACCACGCGCTCACCGGCCAAGGGCGTGTCGATGCGCACGCCGAGTTGCGCCAACACAGCGGCGGTGGCGCGGGTATCCTCGCCTTCGAGGAAGCCGCAGATGCGCGAGTCTCCCGCGGCGATGGCTGCCAGCATCAATGCGCGATGCGATACCGATTTGTCGCCGGGTACACGCACGCTGCCGTGCAGCGGCTGGCCAGGCCGGCTGCTCCAGTCGAGACGATTTAATTCCATGTCAGGGCAACGCCACCGGGTAGGAGCCCAGCACACGGATCGTCGCTGCCGACTCACCGATGTCCTGCACAGCCGCCTGCAACGCGGCATCGTCGATATGGCCGGAGACGTCGATGAAGAACGCGTACTGCCACTTGCCGGTATGCGCCGGCCGCGACTCGATCCGGTTCAAGCTGATGCCGTGCTTGGCAAACGGGCTGAGCACGTCGTAAAGCGCACCCGGCTTGTCGTTCACCGTAATCAACAGCGACGTCCGATCGTTGCCCGACGGCGGGAACAGCGAGCGACCGATCACCAGGAAGCGAGTGGTGTTGTCGGCACGATCCTCGATGCCCTGCGCCACGGTCTTGAGGCCGTAGATCTTGCCGGCGGTCTCGCCGGCGATCGCCGCGGCGTCATCGGCATGTCGGGCCAGCCGCGCGGCCTCGGCATTGCTGCCGACCGCGATGCATTCGACGCCCGGCAGGTTGATGCGCAGCCAGGTCTTGCACTGCTGCAGCGACTGCGCATGCGCGTAGACCCGCTTGACGTCCTCCAGCTTGCCCGCCTGCGAATGCAGGCACTGATGCACGCGCAGCTCGACTTCGCCACAGATGGTCGCTTCCGAAGTGAGGAACATGTCCAGCGTGACCTGGATCATGCCCTGCCCGGAATTCTCCACCGGCACCACACCGAAATCGGCATGTCCGGCGGCGACTTCCTGGAACACTTCCTCGATGCTGCCCAATGGCAAGCCATAGGCGGCATGGCCGAAATGCTTGCGCACCGCCTGCTCGCTGAACGTGCCTTCCGGGCCAAGGAAGCCGATCTTCAACGGGTCTTCCTGTGCCAGGCAGGAGGACATGATCTCGCGGAACAGCCGCACCATTTCGGTATCGGACAGCGGGCCGTCATTGCGATCCACCACCATGCGCAACACATGGGCCTCGCGTTCAGGGCGGTAATAGTCGATCGCCGAAAGCCCCGCGCCCTTCACCTTCGCCACCGTCTGCGCGTGATTCGCGCGCTCGGAAATCAGCTGCTGGATCTGTCGATCGATACTGTCGATGCGCTCGCGCATCTCGCTCAGCGGTGTCTTTGGATCGGTCATGCTTTAGCCGCCTGGATGGATAGAAGTCCAAATGATGAACATGCATCTTGCCTGAAAAACGCCATGCATGGCCAATCAGCCATGCCGCCGCGTGAAATCCTGCATGAAGCTCGTCAGTGCCTGCACGGCTTCCAGGGGCACCGCGTTGTACAACGAGGTGCGCATGCCACCCAGCGCCTTGTGGCCTTTCAGCGCCAGCAACCCGGCAGCTTCCGACTCCTTGAGAAAGGCGGCGTCGAGCGCGCTGTCATGCAAGGTGAAACGGACGTTCATGCGCGAGCGCGCGGACAGCGAAATCGGGTTGCGGTAATAGCCACTGGAGCCGTCGATGACCCGGTACAGCAGCTCGGCCTTGGCGCGATTACGCTCGGCCATCACCGTGAGTCCGCCCTGCTCCTGCAGCCACTGGAACGTCAGCCCGGCCACATACCAGCCCCAGGTGTTCGGCGTGTTGAGCATGGAATCGTGCGCGGCCTGCTCGGCATAGCGGAAGATCTTCGCCATCGGCCGGCTCGCCCGCTGCAGCAGGTCGCGGCGGATGATCATCACCACCAGCCCGGACGGGCCGATGTTCTTCTGCGCGCCGGCGTAAATCAGCCCGAAACGCGAGACATCCATCGGTTCGGACAGGATGTTCGAGGACATGTCCGCCACCAGCGGCACCGCACCGACCTCGGGGATGCCATGGAATTCCACGCCGTGGATCGTCTCGTTCGGCGTGTAGTGCACGTACGCGGCTTGCGGATCGAGCTGCCAGCTGTCGCGTGCCGGCAGTTTCAGATAGTCGTCGGCTTCGCCACTGGCGGCCACGTTCACCCGCACGTACGGTGCCGCCTCGCTGACCGCCTTGGCACTCCAGTGGCCGCTGACGATGTAGTCGGCACTGGCGCCCTCGGCAGCCAGGTTCATCGGGATCTGCGCGAAGTGCTGGGTGGCACCGCCCTGCAGGAACAGCACTGCGTAGTCGGCAGGAATGTCCAGCAGGCTGCGCAGGTCGGCTTCGGTCTGCGCGGCCATCTCGATGAAGCGCTTGCCTCGATGGGACTGCTCCATCACCGAGGCACCGCTGCCGTTCCAGTCCAGCATCTCGCGCTGGGCGCGCTCAAGAACCGCCTGCGGCAGCGCTGCCGGACCGGCGCTGAAATTCCAGACTCTGCTCACGTGCTGTTGCATCCTGTCATGGTGTTCCACGCATTATGGCGCGGCGCAGCATGGGGCGGTCAACCTCCAGCGTGTCTAATAGTTTCAGGTTGCCTGCGAGGACTTGATGCGACAGCATCAAGGGGACTTTGGTCGATGGCGAAGCCAGCCGTTACAATGACGAAACGGTCTGGCAAGCAGGCCATGGGTAGCCATCAGGGGGCGTATGACATTGGCAAGGCAGTCTCGTTTCGACGGATCGTGGCGCAGGCAAGCCGCGCTCGCAGCCGTCCTGTTTACCGTGCTTGGTGTGACAGGCTGCGCCCAGGTCAATGCACTCAAATCGAAGGTCAACGGAAATCCAGCCACGACGACGGTTGTGCCAGCCGTCCAGCCGGAGACCAGGCGAACGATGTCGTTCACTGCCATCGTGAACGAGCTCCAGCTTGGCCACTACAGCGATGGCGAGCAGGATCTGCGGCAGTATCTGGCACAGCATCCTGGCGACCGCCCGGCGCAAGCCATGCTGCGCCAACTTACGGTCGATCCCAAACAGGCGCTCGGTTCCCGCTCGCACAACTATGTCGTGCAGACTGGCGACTCCTATAGCACCCTGGCCGCCCGTTATCTGGGCGATCCAGGAGCCTTCCTGATCCTGGCGCGCTATAACGGATCGACCAACCCCTCCGTGTTGCGCACTGGCGAAAACGTACATCTGCCTTTGTCCAATTCCGGTACATCGCTGACAGCGGGTGCCGCACCGCCTAGAAGCAGCACCTCCGATCCGGATGCATCCGGCGGCGAAGCTCCGGTCACCGAATTGCCGATTGCAAAGGCGCAGCGATTGCAGAGGGAGAGCCTGACCCTGCTCGATCAAGGTCAGAATGACCAGGCCCAGTCGCGCCTCGACGAGGCTTTGTCGATCGAACCCAGGCTGAAACCGGCAGGACCGCAAGCGGCCGCCCTGCGCGAACAATTGCTGGCCTCATACCACGAGCGTGCGATCGTGCTGTACCGCGACCAGCAACTGGATCAGGCCATCACGTTATGGGATCGCGTTCTGGCGATCAATCCGAATTACGAGCCGGCTGTTATCTACCGCGCGCGCGCGCTCGAACTCAAGCATCGACTGAAACAGATCTGATTCCTGTCGGGCGCCGGGTCCGGTCTGCCGCTCGGCAGACCGGACGGAAAACGGAATACCTCAGCCGGCCTCTTCATCGACCGCGTGCGGCGTGATGATTAGCGTCGGTTGCGCCACGTCATCGGCCGCGGCAAAGGAAGGTTGCTGTTCCGCAACGTGCAGCCGCGCCTGCAATGCGCCGTTCATCAGGTTGAAAGCGGTGAACAGCCGACCCAATTCATCCCTGCGCTCAAGCCGGATGCGGTAGTGGAAATCTCCCCGCGCAACCCGGAGCAAGGCATCGCCGAGCATGTCCAGCAGAGCGAGTGGCCGCCTGAACAGCCAATAGGCGGCACCGACCACGGCCGCAAGCGTCAGCACGAGGACGGCAACGATGACCCACAAGGTCGTCTTCTGTGCCGTGCGCAGCGGTTCGTCGCTGACACCCAGGCGTAGTTCACCGACCGTCTTGGTCTGGTAACCGATGGGCACGTCGAACAGCAGCATCTGGTCACGACGCGTGCCGTCCACGATCTCGCCGCGATAGCTTTCTATGCCATCCGATTGCGACAGGTATTTTTGCCCGCTCGAAGCAGGCAACTTCTGCCCGATCTCCGCTTGGTGCGTGCTGGCGATGATGTCGCCATGCCGATCAGCAATGGCGAGATAGTGGATCTGCTGGTTGCGTGCGACATCCTCCACCAGCGCGCGCGTGGCGGCGTGATCACCCAGCAGCATGTTCTCCGCTGATTCGCTGGCGATCATGCGCCCCAGGGAACTGCCAAAATCCAATGCCAGACCGGTGACAGCCGAGTTCTGCTTGGCATAGATAGCTGCCAGGCCCAGCAGCAAGACGAGACACAGCGTGGCTCCCAGGGCACCAGCCCAGCGCAGCCGCAGTGAGATGATGCGGTTGGCCAAGGGCCTTTCGTTCAGCCGCTCATGCTCGCGACGTGCCAGGCGCAGATCGTCGATGACTTCAGCGCCGCGCTGGTAACGCGCCTGGGCGGTGGGAGCCAGCAAGGTATGCACGATGTCGATCAGCATCGACGGCGTGGCAGGATCAACGGGTTCGACTGAGGGACGCGGCGAGCGTTGCCGTTCCCTGATCAGGCGCCGCACGTCTCCGGTTTCCGGCCAGGGCAATTTGCCGGTGATCAACCAGTAAAGCACCACACCCAACGAAAACAGGTCGCTTCGCGCATCGGCGGACTCACCTCGCAAACGCTCCGGAGCCATGTAGGCAGGTGTTCCGCCAATCTTCCTGCGCTCGCCGCTGTCGGTATCGTGCATTCCGCGTCGATCGGCGATGCCGAAGTCGCTGATCTTGGCGTAATGCCAGCCCTCGGCCAGCATGATGTTTTCCGGCTTGATGTCATGATGGATGACACCTTGGGCGTGGGCATAATCGAGTGCCGCGGCGATCTGGGTGGCCAGCTCGATGATGACAGGCAGCGGCGGCAGCCCTTCGCTCGAGATTCGGCTGGCAAGCGTCTCGCCTGAAAGGCGCTCCATGGCGATGTATGAGCGGCCGTCGTCGGTCTCGCCCGCATCGAAGATTGTAACGATGTGGGGATGGGTCAGGTTGCCGGCCGCACGGGCTTCGATCAGGAATCGTTGCCTGTAGCCGGGATCGGAAGCCACCTCCCGGTGAAGGCATTTGATGGCTACCTGTCGTTCAATGCCAGGATCGAAGCCGGCATAGACGACAGCCATCGCTCCTTCACCAAGGATTCCCTCGATGCGATAGCGACCTAGGGTTGGGGGCCACACGCGTTCGCTCATCGAGATGGCAATAAGAGGAGCCACCAGACCAGCACGCCCAGGCCGATGAGTCCAGCCAACCCCATCGCAAGGAGACGAAGGTGCCTGGGACCGGGTGACCCGTGATCACGGGTCAGAAACACCAACTCGACCTGCCCGAGGCGGATGCGATCACCGTGCCTGAGGGTTGCCCGATGAATTCGTTTGTCATTCACGAACGTGCCGTTGGTGGACAACGTATTCACGATGATGCAGCGCCCCTGCTGGTTCGTGATCCAGGCATGCGACGAGGAGACGCTCGGGCCACTGACAACAATATTGTTGCTGGCGAGCCTGCCAATCGTCTGGCGGCCTGAATGAACGGAGAAGCGTCGTCCTCCGAGCTCCGGACTGATGCTCTCCAGAACCGGCTTGTGCACGCTGGGCCGCCCTTCGGATGCGTTGCCTACCTCGGACGCGAGTTGACGTAGATCCTCTTGGACGAACAGTCGCGTTCCCTGCGGACCGGAAGAGCGCTTTCCGGTGACAGCGGGCGATATGGGGCGCGGATTATCCATTGGATATTTTAAGCATCGATTCTGTCCGTCATTGTAGCCGGCCGCATGGCGGTTTCCGGCCGTGCGTCACGAATTCCGGGGCGGCTGTCCCCGATCTCTGGAGTGTCATGCGGCTGGCAGACTCAGAAGCGGATCAGCAGCACCAGTGCGATGCCCAGCGCCAGCACGGCGGCGGTAACGATCAGCCACCATACCTCGCCCGTCGGGCCGGCAGCTTCTTCCGGCAGATGCGCCGGCGGCGGCTCGGGCATCACGATTTCAGGCTCGGCTTCCATCCCCGGCGCCTCGACCACGAAACGATGCATGGCCAGACCGATCTGGTCACCGGGCTGCAGCGCCAGCTTCTGCACGACAACGCCATTGACCCGTAGCGGATGACGAGCGGATGGCTGGGTGGCCTCCAGCAGCAACTGGCCGCCATCCCAGAAAATACGCAGCGTGGCCACGTCGCCCTGCGGCAACTCCAGTGGGCAACGACCTTGCGGCCCGAGCTCCATGCTGTCCTGCAGCGGCAACACGCGCCCGGACAACGGGCCAGCCACGGCGCGCAAGGCCACCGTGCAGCGTCCCTGCTCCGGCACGCTCAGCGGCGGGCGCAGGGTTGGATCCTGATCGGCGCGCAGCAACATGCGGCAATCGCCGACGCTGACCACGTCGCCGGCACGCAACAACGCACGCTCCTGCACTGGCCGTGCATTGACGTAGATGCGATCCGCCGACGGCAGTACCTGCAGCACCCAGCCGCGACGATCCTGCTGGATCCGCAGATGCTGGGGCGCCGCCTGGCTGGCGGCCAGCACGAGGTCGTTGTCGGGCGCACTGCCGATACGCAGCTGCGCGTGTGCCCAATGGAAATCCTCACGGGCCGCATTGGGAAATTCGATACGCATGTGTGAACCAGTCGATAGACCGCGAAACTCTAGCATGCAGTCGTGTGGCATTAAGATGAGGCATTCCTCCGGAGCCTGTCATGCCAAAAATCGATATCCGTCGCCCGCATCAACTGTCGATTGCCGAGGCTCGCGCCGTGGTCGACAAGGTGGCCGCGCGGATGCGCGAAAAATTCGGCATGGACGGGCAATGGCAGGGCGACACCCTGAAGTTCACGCGTCCAGGCGTCAGCGGCACGATCGCCGTCGGCAGCGACGCCATCCAGGTCAATGCGGAGCTCGGCATGATGCTGGCGCCGCTGAAGGGTATGGTCGAGCAGGAAATCCGGCGCAAACTGGATGAGCATTTCGCCTGATCCGTATGGATCAAGGCTTTCCTTGATGTTTCTTTAACCAACCGCCTATTCGTGGCATAATCGTCGGCTTACGCAGCCATGACGGCTGTGCGTGAACCCCGGAACACATGGCCAAAGACGACGTCATCGAAATGGAAGGCACGGTCCAGGAGACCCTGCCCAACACCATGTTTCGTGTGCAATTGGAGAACGGGCACGTGGTTATCGCCCACATCTCCGGTCGCATGCGCAAGCACTACATCCGCATCCTCACCGGCGACAAGGTCAAGATCGAAATGACCCCGTACGACCTGAGCAAGGGACGCATCACGTACCGCATGAAGTAAAGCGGGTACGTCGGCAGCTGCCGCGCCTGCGCGCAGTGATCCGGTAGCGGTTGGTGTCAGACATGCAAAAGGCGGCGCAGTGCGCCGCCTTTGCTTTGTCCCGCGTTTGGTCGGTTATCGAAGCAGTTACTCGACCACCGCTGGCAGCTTCTCCGCCGCTTCGCAATCCACCTTCAGCGCGCCGTCGCGCACGCTCAGGCGAACCACGCCGCCCTCGGCCAACTTGCCGAACAACAGCTCGTCGGCCAGCGCGCGCTTCACCTTCTCCTGGATCACCCGCGCCATCGGCCGTGCACCCATCTGCGGATCGAAGCCGTGCTCGGCCAGCCAGTGGCGGGCATCGGCATCCACGTCCAGACTCACGTGCTTCTCGGTCAACTGGCTTTCCAGTTCTATCAGGAACTTGTCCACCACGCGCAAGATGTGCTCGAAATCGAGTGCGCTGAACTGGATGACCGCGTCCAGCCGGTTGCGGAACTCCGGCGTGAAGATGCGGCGGATCACTTCCATCGCGTCCGACTCGTGCTTCTGCTCGACGAAACCCATGCTGCGCCGTGCCGCGATCGCCGCGCCCGCATTGGTGGTCATCACCACCACCACGTTCTTGAAGTTCGCCTCGCGGCCGTTGGTATCGGTGAGCACGCCACGGTCCATCACCTGCAGCAGGATGTTGAACACATCCGGATGCGCCTTCTCGATCTCGTCCAGCAGCAGCACCGCATGCGGATGCTTGGTGACCGCCTCGGTCAGCAGGCCGCCCTGGTCGAAGCCGACATAGCCCGGAGGCGCGCCGACCAGCCGCGACACCGAGTGGCCTTCCATGTACTCGGACATGTCGAAGCGGATCATCTCGATGCCCAACTGCATCGCCAGCTGTTTGGTCACCTCGGTCTTGCCCACACCGGTGGGGCCAGCCAGCAGGAAGCAGCCGATCGGTTTGGACGGGTCGGCCAGACCGGAACGAGCCATCTTGATCGACGCCGCCAGTGCTTCGATCGCCGGATCCTGACCGAACACCACCATCTTCAGATTGCGCTCCAGGTTGCGCAGCACGTCTCGATCCGACGCCGACACCTGCTTGGCCGGAATGCGTGCCATCTTGGCGACGATGTATTCGACCTCGCTGACGTCGACCGTGCCGGTGCGCTGGTCTTCCGGCAAAAGCCGTTGACGGGCGCCGGCCTCGTCGATCACGTCGATCGCCTTGTCCGGCAGCAGGCGATCGGGAATGTGCTTCACCGACAGATCCACCGCCGCCTTCAGTGCCTCGTTGGTATAGGCCACGTGATGGTGTTCCTCGAAGCGCGAGCGCAGCCCCTTCAGGATCTCGATGCTGTCGGCCACGGTAGGCTCGACCACGTCGATCTTCTGGAAGCGCCGCGCCAGCGCGCGATCCTTCTCGAACACACCGCGGTATTCCTGGAACGTGGTCGAACCGATGCAGCGCAGCTCACCCGAAGCCAGCATCGGCTTGATCAGGTTGCTGGCGTCCATGGTGCCACCCGAGGCCGAGCCGGCACCGATAATGGTGTGGATTTCGTCGATGAACAGGATCGCGCCCGGTTGTTTCTTCAGCTGCGCGATGACTCCTTTCAGACGTTTCTCGAAATCGCCACGATATTTTGTGCCAGCCACCAGCGCACCCAGATCCAGCGACCAGATCGTGGCATCCTCCAGCACTTCCGGCACCTCGCCGTCGACGATGCGCTTGGCCAGACCTTCGGCCAGTGCAGTCTTGCCCACGCCAGCCTCGCCCACGTAGAGCGGGTTGTTCTTGCGCCGGCGGCACAGCACCTGGATGGTGCGCTCGATCTCGTCGGCGCGCCCGATCAGCGGGTCGATCTTGCCTTCCAGCGCCAGCTCGTTGAGGTTGCTGGCGAACTCGTGCAGCGGATTGCCCTTCGGCTCGCCGCCCTCCTCGCCTTCGCGCTCGCTGCCGCCGGACACGCCGGCCGCCGGCTCGTCGCCAATCTTGGCGATACCATGCGAGATGTAGTTGACCACGTCGAGCCGGGTGATCTCCTGCTGGTGCATGAAATACACCGCATGCGAATCCTTCTCGCCGAAGATCGCCACCAGCACGTTTGCCCCGGTGACTTCCTTCCGCCCGGAGGATTGCACGTGGTACACGGCACGCTGCAACACGCGCTGGAAGCCCAGCGTCGGTTGCGTATCGCGCTCGTCGCCGTGCGGCAGCACGGGCACGGTTTCGTTGATGATGCGCGTCAGTTCGGTCGACAGCCGAGACAGATCCACGCCGCAGGCTCGCAGCGCGCCCAGTGCCGACTGGTTCTCGGTCAGCGCCAGCAGCAGATGCTCCACCGTCATGAATTCATGGCGCTGTTCGCGGGCCTGCTTGTAGCAATGGCCGATGGTGACTTCTAGATCCTTGCTGAACATTCGGATCGTCTCCGCTTGCTTGTTGAGCGGCCTTCAACGCCGCGATGAGCACAAAATGGGGTCGCTCAGAGCTTTTCCATAGTGCACAACAACGGGTGCTGATGGGAACGTGAATACTCGTTTACGTGAGTCACCTTGGTCTCGGCCACCTCGCGGGTAAATACACCGCACACACCCCGCCCGCGGGTATGCACGTGCAGCATCACCTGTACCGCCTGCTCCTGGTCCAGGTTGAAAAAGCTGCGCAACACCTCGACCACGAAATCCATCGGGGTGAAGTCGTCATTCAGCAGCAGCACCTGGAACAGTGGTGGTCGCGCCACCTCCGGTTTGGCGGTTTCCAGCGCCAGGCCGCGGTCGCTGTCGTGCTCGTGTTCGGATTCGTGGGCCATGGTTTCTTGGGGTGTGATCTCTGATTCGAAGTATACGCCGCGGTGAATACACCTCTCCGCAGCAATGCGTTTGCAGAGGTGATGGCACAATGGCCACTTTTCCAGCCCTTTGCCCTTTCCCATGGTCGATTCCCCTGCCACCGTCGAGATCTGGCGCCCGCGCGTCACCGTCGCCTGCGTGGTGGCTGACGGCGACCGCTATCTGATGGTGGAAGAAGAAGTGAACGGCCGGCTCGCCTATAACCAGCCAGCCGGTCACCTGGACGACGGCGAAAGCCTTGTTGCGGCCGCCCTGCGCGAGACCCTGGAGGAAACCGGCTGGACGGTGGCGCTGCAGCATCTGATCGGCGTGCACCAGTGGCGCAGCACCGAACATGGCGACGCTGTGGTGCGTTTCAGCTTTGCCGCGCGCGCGATCAGTCACGACCCGGATCGCTCGCTGGATACCGACATCCGCCGCGCGCTGTGGCTGACCCGCGCCGAGATCGCTGCGCTGGGCGAGCGCCTGCGCAGCCCGATGGTATTGCTGAGCATCGACGCATGGCTGGCCGGCCAGCGGCTGCCGCTGGACACCCTCAGCTACCTGCCCGAAGGTGGCCAGACGTGAAGGTGATGCTGGGCATTTCCGGCGGTGTCGACTCCTCGGTCGCGGCGCTGCTGCTGCAGCAGGCCGGCCACCAGGTCGAAGGCCTGTTCATGCAAAATTGGGAAGAGCCTGAGGACGACCGTTCCGGCCCGTGCACTACCGACGCCGACCGCAAGGACGCCGTGGCGGTATGCGGCCGGCTCGGCATCCCGTTCCATGCGCGCAACTTCGCGGCGGAGTACTGGGATGGCGTGTTTGAGCATTTCCTCGCCGAATACCGCGCCGGTCGCACGCCGAACCCCGATGTGCTGTGCAATCGCGAGATCAAGTTCAAGACCTTCCTGGACGAGGCTCATACGCTTGGTGCGGAGAAGATCGCCACCGGCCACTATGCCCGCGTCGATTTTCACGAGGGCCGGCATCGCCTGCTGCGCGCGGTGGATGTGACCAAGGACCAAAGCTACTTCCTGCACGCGCTGGGCCAGCAGCAACTTGCCGCCACGCTGTTTCCGCTGGGTGAGATCGAGAAAACCCGCGTGCGCGAACTCGCCCGCGAAGCGGCGCTGCCGACCCACGCGAAGAAGGATTCCACCGGCATCTGCTTCATCGGCGAGCGCGATTTCCGCAGCTTTCTTGCCCAGTACATTCCAGCCCGGCCCGGCGCGATGCGCACGCCCGACGGCGAACTGATCGGTGAGCATCAGGGCGCGATGTACTACACCCTGGGCCAGCGCAACGGACTGGGCGTCGGTGGCCGCCACGGCGCCAGCGGCGAGGCCTGGTACGTAGTCGGCAAGGACGTGCCGGCGAACGTGCTGTACATAGCCCAGGGCGGCGAGAACCGCTGGCTGTATTCGCAGCGGCTGCAGACGGAAACGCCGAGCTGGGTCGCCGGCACTGCGCCGTCCACCCATTTTCGCTGCACCGCCCGCACGCGCTATCGCCAGCTCGACCAGGCCTGTGTCGTCAACGTGCATGACGACGGCCTTGAGGTATGTTTCGACGAGCCGCAGCGCGCGGTCACGCCGGGGCAATCGGTGGTTTTCTACGATGCCGACGTATGCCTCGGCGGCGCGGTGATCGCGGCCACGGATGCACCATACGGCGGCTTGCTGCCAGCATTCACTCCTTCCCCCACGTTCCCAGTAAGAGAATCGCAACCCCGTGTTTGAAACTTTTTCCATGAATGAAGAACGCGTACTCGCCCTCGCCGGCCTGTTCCAGGCCTGCGCGCTCGCCCAGCAGCTCGCCAACGAGGGACGCTGCGACGAAGGCGCGATGGAAGCCAGCGTGGCCAGCGTGTTCCGCATCGATGCGCCTTCGGTAGTCGGCGTGTACGGCAACATCTCCAGTGTGCGGATCGGCCTGCGCAACCTGATCGCCCAGCTGGACGAAAGCGACCGCGACATGGCGGTGACCCGCATGGTGGTGACCGTGATGCGGCTGGAACGCAGCCTGACGAGCCGGCCTGTGCTGCTCGACAAGCTGCAGCAGGGCATTGTCGCCGCGCAGCGGCAGGTCGAGCATTTCGGCCAGGACTCGGCGCAGGTCACCAGCCGGCTGGCCGAGCTGTATGCATCCACGCTGTCCACGCTGAAACCGCGGGTGATGGTCAGCGGCAATCCGCAACAGCTGCAGCTACCCGCCGTGGTAGAAAAGGTGCGCGCCAATCTGCTCGCTGCGGTGCGCTCGGCCGTGCTGTGGCGACAGGTCGGTGGTCGCCAGTGGCAACTGCTGCTGTACCGGCGCCAGTGCAGCATGCTGGCACGTGGCCTGCTGACCGGAGCGACGCTGGACAATCGTTGACAGCGGCATTTCCGGGCGGCCGAAAAGCAAACGGCGGGCATATGCCCGCCGTTTTCCGTCCATGGGTAGAACTCCCTTGCGATAACTTTTGATTACTGCTGCTTTGACCACTGCCGCTTCGATCACTGCCACGGCTGCAGTATGCCGCGGCCATGTGACAGTTTTAGAACGACATTGTGTCCGGTGCTTACTGATTTTCCGGACGCTACAAAGCAAACGGCGGGCAGTGCCCGCCGTTTTCCATCCCTAGGTCGAACTCCATGCGATAACCGTCAGGCTCAGTAGCTCAACATGCCCCAGAAGCCGATTTCGTTGGTCTTGTAGGTGAACGGGCTGCTTGCCGGACCGGCGAGCTTGTCGTACTTCCAGGCCAGCGCCAGGCGCAGGTTCTTCATCACGTCGTAGGACACGCCCGCGTTGTAGTAGGTGTCCTTGAGCTTGTGATCGACGCCGCTTACACCGGAGTACTTGTAGTTGACGCCGTCATAGCGCGCAAACAATGCCCACTGCGGCATGAAGGTCCAGTCAGCGAAGACCGAGTAGCCGTCGGCCTTGTCCTTGATCACCGCCGGTGCCGGCAAAGCGCCCTGATACTTCAGCACGTCATCCCAGTTGCTGGCGGTGAAATACTCGCCACCGATGCCGAACGTGTCGTTGCGGAAGGCGATCAACGCATCGCCACGGCTGGCATCGCGGGTCGGCTGGCCGTTCTGCACGTCCTTGGCGCGCTTGCCCTGATAACCGCCGAGGGCGATCACCATCTCCTTGATCGGCTGATAGCCGATGCGGGCCTCGACGTCCATGCCACTCGAGCGCGTGGGATTCTTGTAGCCGCCGCCGTTGACCACGGAAACCTGATAATTAAACGCATTGTCGCCCGTGGTGGCGCCCAATGCATGGACACCCCAGTCCGACGAGTTGCCGAATGAACCGATACCGGTGGGAGCGGCGCCAACCGTGCCGCGACCGCCATCAATGGAGCGGTCGGTGATCGTGTTCTCGAGGAAGCGATAGCCGTACCACTTCTCGACATACGGGATCCACGGCATGTCGGCTGCACCGAAGCGCACCGTGAAGAGCGGATCGAACGCACCCTGCAGGTAAGCCTTCTTGACGAACAACTGGGTCTCGGAATCGGCAGACACGTAGTTGAAATCAGTGGTCAGGTTGGCCGACCAGATATCATTGAACTTGTGGTCGACGGTGAGGTAGAAGCGCTTCACGTCATAGCCAACGCCATTGACCGAGCCGTGGCCGTCTTTCTTGACGGAACTGCCGGTACCGGTCTGCTCCTTGTGGCTGACGTCGGTCATGTCGAAGAACATGGTGCCGCTGACCTTGGTGTTGTTGACCAGCTTGTCGATCGTGCTGACCTTGGTGTCGGCGATGACCTGCGCCTTCTGCACCGTCTCCACCGCCTGACCGGTCGACACGTTGATGTCGGACTGCGCATCGGTGCGCTCTTCCAGCGAAGTCACCTTGGCTTGCAGTTCGGCAAGCTGGGCTTTCAGCTGCTCGATTTCACTGCTGCTGGCTGCCTGGCTGCTGCTGGCTGCCGGTACTGCTGCCTTCTTATGCTTTGCCGGCGCTGCGACGACCGTGAAACTGGTAACGCCCAAGCTGGCAGCAATCGCCACCGCAATCAATTTGGAACGCATGTCATTCTCCGCAAGTTGGTGGGATACATCTCAACCGCCCCCTCGATCCGATGGCCGGCTAGCGATTAGTTAACAAGTGTGGCGAGGGATTTTTACGATTGGATGCATCTTTCATGACACATTCAAGACAGTCTGCCGGTGCGCGCGGAATGCCCCATCAGCCGATGGCTTGCCTCACGGCGCGCGAGGCGGCTGATATGCTTCGTCGATGGAAATACTGAGCAACAACACGGCAGCACGCATGGCCGAGCGATTCCGTGGCTTCCTGCCGGTGGTGGTCGACGTCGAAACCGGCGGTTTCGACGCCGAACATGACGCCTTACTGGAAATCGCGGCGATTCCCCTGCGCATGGATGCGGACGGCTTCCTGCGCCTGCAGCCGACGATATCGACGCACGTGGAGCCGTTCCCGGGCGCAAATCTGGATCCGCGCTCGCTGGAGATCACTGGGATCGATCCAACCAATCCGCTGCGCGGCGCACTAGCCGAACGGCTGGCCCTGGATCACATCTTTCACGTGGTGCGCGAGGCAGTGCGCGAGGCCGGCTGTCAGCGCGCGATCCTGGTCGGTCACAACGCCGCATTCGATCTGGGCTTTCTCAACCAGGCCGTGCGCCGCTGCGCGCACAAGCGCAATCCGTTCCACCCGTTCAGCTGTTTCGACACGGTCAGCTTCGGCGGCCTGGCCTATGGCCAGACCGTCCTGAGCAAGGCAGTGCTGGCCGCCGGCCTCGCCTTCGACAGCCGCGAGGCGCATTCGGCGGTGTATGACGCCGAACGTACCGCGGAACTGTTCTGCTGCGTGGTCAACCGCTGGCGTCAGCTGGAGCTGTTCGAGCAGGCTCACAGCAGCCTCGACGCCGCCTGACAGCATAGGGTTCAGGGCGGGCGGTGCCTATTCTGCGCAGCTAATGCGCCCGCACCGGCTCGCCAGATGACAGTCCGTCACACATTGTCATTTTCCTGAAACATTCATTTCATCCAATGGCAACACGGAGGGCCTGAAATGGCGGTGTCCCATTCCGACTTCCCTCCAGGAGCTACCGTGTTGACCACTCGCAAATCCCCTACCCGGCCCGCCCGATTCGCTGCCGTCGCCGCGATTGCCGTGGCTTCGACGTTCGGCGCTGCCGCGCACGCCACCGACATCACCGGTGCCGGCTCCAGCTTTGTCTATCCGGTCATGTCCAAATGGTCGGCTGCGTATGCCGAGAAGACCGGCAATCACCTTAACTACCAGTCGGTCGGCTCAGGCGCCGGCATTGCACAGATCAAGGAAGGCACCATCGACTTCGGTGCCTCCGACGCGCCGATGAAGGCGGAAGACCTGCAGAAATACGGCCTCGGCCAGTTCCCGATCGTGGTCGGCGGCATCGTGCCAGTGGTCAATATCACCGGTGTGCAGGCTGACCAGATCAAGCTGGATGGTGCCACGCTCGGTGACATCTTCCTCGGCAAGATCACCAACTGGAACGACCCGAAGATCGCAGCCCTCAACGCGGGCCTGACTCTGCCGACCGCCAAGATCACCGTGGTGCATCGTTCGGACGGTTCGGGTACTTCGTTCAACTTCACCAACTACCTGTCCAAGGTCAATCCGGAATGGGCCAGCAAGGTCAAGTTCGGCACGGCGGTGGAATGGCCGACCGGCGTGGGCGGCAAGGGCAATGAAGGCGTGTCGCAGTACGTTCGTCAGATCAAGGGTTCGATCGGCTACGTCGAATACGCCTATGCGGTGAAGAACAAGCTGTCCTGGGTCGACCTGAAGAATGCCACCGGCAACTTCATGCAGCCGAGCGCCGCTGCATTCGCCGCTGCTGCCGCCACCGCGGACTGGGCCAGCGCCAAAGACTTCAACCTGATCATGACCAATGCACCGGGCGCCCAGGCATGGCCGATCACCGCCACCACCTGGATGATCATGTACAAGACTCCGAAGAATGCCGGCAACAGCAAGGTTGCCTTCGATTTCTTCAAGTACTCCCTGGAAAACGGCCAGCAAGCCGCCAGTGCATTGGACTATGTGCCGCTGCCGACCGCGCTGGTCAGCAAGATTCAGGCGTATTGGGCTGCTGAATTCAAGCATTGATGCTGCATCAAGACCCTCTCTCCCGCGTTGCGGAGGAGAGGGTTGGGTGAGAAGGAAGCTCTGGCTTTCTTCAAGAGTGCAACCTCACCCCTGCCCTCTCCCCCAACGGCTCTGTCGTTGGGGGAGAGGGAGTTTTTATTCCGCACCACTGGATCACCCATGCCAGCCAACGAAGCCGCCGCTTTGCCCACCAACATCCTCGAACAGCGCAGCCATCGCGATGCGCGCAATGAACGGCTGTTCCGCTGGTTGCTGAAAGGCTGTGCACTGATCGTTCTGGCGGCCCTGCTCGGTGCTGCCGGTGCCACGCTGTGGGGCGGTCGTCACGCCTTCGGCACGTTCGGCTGGCATTTCCTCGTGAGCTCGGCGTGGGATCCGGGCAATGATGTCTACGGTGCCCTGGTACCGGTCTACGGCACCCTCGCTACCTCGTTCATCGCCTTGCTGATCGCGGTGCCGGTGAGCTTTGGCATCGCGCTCTATCTTTCCGAAGTGGCACCTGCCTGGCTGCGCACACCGGTCGCCTCGGCGATCGAGCTGCTGGCCGGCATCCCATCGATCATCTACGGCATGTGGGGCCTGTTCGTCTTCGCCCCGTTCTTCGCCGAACACATCAAGCCGTGGTTGACCAGCAACCTCGGCAACAAGCCTGATGACGGCAAACTGTCGTGGGTGGCCGAACACGTGCCGTTCGTCGGCAAGCTGTTCGGCAGTGATTATCCGTTCGGTGCCAGCATCCTGGTAGCTGGCATCGTGCTGGCCATCATGATCATCCCGTTCATCTCCTCGGTGATGCGCGAGGTGTTCCAGACCGTGCCGACCCGCCTGAAGGAGTCGGCCTATGCGCTCGGCTCCAGCACCTGGGAAGTGTCGTGGGACATCGTGCTGCCGTATACCCGCTCGGCGGTGATCGGCGGCGTCTTTCTCGGCCTTGGCCGCGCGCTCGGCGAGACGATGGCGGTGACCTTCGTGCTCGGCAATGCGATGCAGTTGTCAGCCTCACTGCTCGACCCGGGCACCTCGATTGCCTCGACCATCGCGAACCAGTTCAGCGAAGCGTCCGGCCTGCAGAAATCCTCGCTGATGGCATTAGCGTTCCTGTTGTTCGTGGTCACTTTCATCGTGCTGCTGATCGCACGGCTGATGCTGCGCCGGCTGGCCAGTAAGGAAGGTCGCTGATGAGCGCCCTGTATCTGCGCCGACGCATCACCAATTGGCTGGCGATGGGACTGAGCATGCTGGCCACCCTGATCGGGTTGGCGTTCCTGGCCTGGATCCTGTGGGAAACCCTGCGCCAGGGCATCGGCGCGCTGAACCCGAAACTGTTCACCCGAATTACGGCCTACGGTGAGGACGGCGGCCTCGCCAACGCGATGGTCGGCAGCCTGATCATCAACTTCATCGGCATCGCGATCGCCACGCCGATCGGTGTGCTGGCCGGCACCTGGCTGGCCGAGTACGCGAACCGCACCAAGCTGGGCGAATCGATTCGCTTCCTCAACGACATCCTGCTGTCGGCGCCGTCGATCGTGATGGGCCTGTTCGTCTACACCATCATCGTGTTGCCGAGTACCGCGCTCACTCACGGCTCGACCACCTTCTCCGGTTTTGCCGGTGGCGTGGCGCTGGCACTGATCGCGCTGCCGGTGATCGTGCGCACCACCGATGAGATGCTGCGACTGGTGCCGTCCACCCTGCGCGAAGCGGCGCTGTCGCTCGGTGTACCGCAGTGGAAACTGACACTGCAGATCCTGATCCGTGCCGCACGCTCGGGCATCATCACCGGCGTGCTGCTAGCGTTGGCGCGAATCAGCGGTGAGACCGCACCGCTGCTGTTCACCGCGTTCGGCAACAACTACATGGCGATCAATCCGATCGACAAGATGTCCAGCCTGCCGCAAATCATCTACCAGTACGCCAACGATCCGGGCGACGCGATGCACGCACTGGCCTGGGCCGGTGCGTTCGTGGTCACCATGTTCGTGCTGCTGCTCAGCCTTGCTTCCCGCCTGATCCTTTCCCGCACCAAGGTGTCCCATGACTGACTCCGCCATCGCCATGAACCCGGCGCAGGCGGCGGCCGCATCGGCTGTCGCGCCCAAGCTCACCGTGCGCGACCTGCACTTCTACTACAACGGCTTCCAGGCGCTGAAGGGCATCAGCATGGACATCCCGGAAAAGAAGGTCACCGCGATCATCGGCCCGTCCGGCTGCGGCAAGTCGACCCTGCTGCGTGTCTTCAACCGCATCTATGCGATCTACCCGAAGCTGGAGGCGAAGGGCGAAATCGTGCTGGACGGCGACAATATTCTCGACCCCGGTTATTCGATGAACCGCCTGCGCAGCAAGGTCGGCATGGTGTTTCAGAAGCCGGTGCCGTTCCCGATGACGATCTTCGAGAACGTCGCCTACGGCATCCGCCATCATGAGAAGCTGTCGAAGTCAGATATGGAAGGCCGCGTCGAGCAGGCGCTGCGCAGCGCCGCGCTGTGGGACGAGGTAAAGGACAAGCTCAAGCAGAACGCGCTCGGCCTCTCCGGCGGCCAGCAGCAGCGGCTGTGCATCGCCCGCGCCATCGCGCTCAAGCCTGAAGTATTGCTTCTGGACGAACCCACCTCCGCGCTCGACCCGATCGCCACCAGCCGTATCGAACAACTGGTGGAAGAACTGAAAAGCGAATTCACCATCGTCATCGTCACCCACAACATGCAGCAGGCGGCCCGCGTTTCCGACCTCACTGCCTTCATGTACATGGGCGAGCTGATCGAGTTCGACGGCACCGAGAAGATATTCACCAAGCCGGGCAAGAAGCAGACCGAGGATTACATCACCGGTCGTTTCGGCTGATCACACAGGACATCACCATGAGCGGCAGCGGCAAAGAACACATCATCAAGAGCTACGACGACGAACTGACTCGGCTCACCGGCGAAATCGTGCGCATGGGCGAGTTGTCGGTGACTCAGCTGGAAGCGGCCATCGACGTGCTTGAACGACGTGATGAGCGCGCCGCGCAGCGCGTGGTCGGCAACGACGACGCGATCGATCAACTGGAACAGGAAATCAGCCACGACGTGGTGCGCCTGCTGGCGCTGCGCGCGCCGATGGCCGGCGATCTGCGCAACGTGTTCGCCGCGCTGCGCATCGCCGCTGATATCGAGCGCATCGGCGACTACGCCGCCAACGTGGCCAAGCGATCCATCCCGCTGTCGATGGTGGCTCCGGTCGGTCCGGTCGGCGGTCTGGGGCATCTGGCCGAGCTGGCCGCGAACGAAGTGCGCGAAGTCCTGCTGGCCTATCGCGACCGCGATGCCGAGCGTGCCTATCAGGTGTGGAAGGACGACGTGGTGCTGGACGAGGCCTATACCGGCTACTTCCGCCAGCTGCTCACCTACATGATGGAGGATCCGCGCAACATCACGCCGTGCACGCACCTGCTGTTCATGGCCAAGAACATCGAGCGGATCGGCGACCACGCCACCAACATCGCCGAGAACGTGTGGTTCCAGGTCACCGGCGAACCGCTGAACAAGCAGCGCAGCAAGCGCGACCTGACCTCGAATCCGGAAATCACCAAGCTCGGCGAGTAGCCTGCAGGAGCGGCGATGGCGGGCAACACCCGTCCGGCTTGCAGTTGGACGGTTCAAACGAAAACGGCGGGCATTGCCCGCCGTTTTCGCGCAGGGTGCACCTACGCGTTGACGTCGCGTTTCTCGCGGCGAACGCGCAGGCCACGCAACACGCCATAGATGCCGATGGCCGCCCACGCCACTTCCATCACGAACGCCGAGAGGTTGAAGCTGCCGAACAGCAGCGACAGCATCACGCCGAGTGCGCCCACGATGTTCATCAGCTGGTAGGTCAACCCGTTGCCATGCAGCTTGTGCGCCTGCAAGAGCAGGAACGCCAGCAGCACCAGCACCACGCCGATATAGCCGGCCCAGTCATGCCACATCAGGTTCATCGCTTGGCACCTCGCTGACGCAGAGCTTCGAACAGCACCACGCCGGTGGCGACGGAAACGTTGAGGCTTTCCATCGTGCCCGGCATCGGGATCTTCGCCACGAAATCGCACAATTCGCGAGTGAGTCGGCGGAGGCCCTCGCCTTCGCTGCCCAGCACGATGGCCACCGGCCCCTTGAAGTCGACGCCATAGACCGAGGTGTCGGTGTCGCCAGCCAGGCCCGTGATCCACACGCCGGCATCCTTCAGTTCGCGCAGCGTGCGGGCCAGGTTGGTCACCGCGATCAGCGGCACGCGGTCGGCACCGCCGGCCGATGCGCGGCGCACCACAGGGGTGAGTCCGACCGCACGATCCTTCGGCACGATCACCGCGGTGACTTTCGCCGCTGCCGCGCTGCGCAGGCACGCGCCGAGATTGTGCGGGTCGGTGACGCCGTCGAGCACCAGCACCAAGGTGTCGCTGCCGTCACGCTCCATCAGCGCGACCAGATCGTTTTCATGCGCCATCGGTGGCGCTTCGTAACGCGCCACCACGCCCTGATGACGCGCTTCGCCGGCGAGCTTGTCCAGCTCATCGCGCGGACGATGCTGCACCGGAATCTTCAATGCCTTCGCGCGCTCGGCCAGCTCCAGCACGCGTGCATTGCGCTGGCCATGCTCGACCAGCACTTCGCGCACGCGCTCAGCATCGTTGCTCAACGCACCTTCGACCGGGTTGATCCCGACGATCCAACTCTCGCTCATGACTTGCCTTTCGGTTTCGGTTTGCGTCCGCCGTTCTTCTTCGGTGCATGCGTGGCAGCGGCCGGTGCCGGCCCGCGTTTCGCGGAACCGTCCTTGCGCGGACGACGGGCTGCCGGCTGACCGGCCCTGCCGGCATTCGGCGCACGACTCGAACGCTGCTCGCCGGCATGCTGACGACTGGAAGTGTGCGGACTGGACGGCAAATTATCGCTCGCTGCGGCCTTGTATGGGGCCCCTGCGGCAGCCGCGGGTTCCTTGCGGCCAAACGCACGGCCGATCGCCTGCGCAGCCCGCCCGAACATGCCCGGTGCCTTGGTCGCGGCAGCCTTCTTCGGCAATGAGTAGCGCTCGCCGCTGGCCGCGTAGTCGTAAGCCTTGCCGCTGCCTGTCGGTGGCGTAACCGGTGTGCGCGGCGATACCAGCCGGAAGTCGATCTTGCGATCCTCCAGGCTGGCGCGCAGCACCTGGATACGCACGTGGTCGCCGAGGCGGAACTGCACGCCGGTGCGCTCGCCCTTCAGTAACTTGCGGGTGGCGTCGAAGTGGTAGTAGTCGTTGGCAAGCTGGCTGATATGCACCAGGCCGGACACCTTCGATTCGTCCAGCTCCACGAACAGGCCGAACGAAGTGACGCCGGTAACGACGCCCTCGAACTCGCTGCCGATGTGCTTCTCCATCCACGCGCACTTGAAGCGCTCGTCCACATCGCGCTCAGCCTCTTCGGCACGCCGCTCGCGTTGCGAACAATGGATCGCCATCGCCGACATCTCGGCGGGACTGTACGTGTAGTCACTCGGTTTGCCGTTGGTTAACGCATAACGGATCGCACGATGCACCAGCAGATCCGGATAACGGCGGATCGGCGAAGTGAAGTGCGCGTATGCCTGCAGCGACAGACCGAAGTGGCCACGGTTGTCCGGCTGGTACGCCGCCATGCTCTGCGAGCGCAGCAGCACGTTCTGGATCAGCTCGCGCTCGGGGCGGTCATGCACCATGCGCAAGATCTCGGAGAAGTCCGCCGGGGTGACGTCCTCCACCGGCGGCATGCGCAGCTTGAACTCGCGCAGGAACTGCTGCAGGTCTTCGTATTTCTCCGCCGGCGGCGGCTCGTGCGCGCGGAACAGCGCGGGAATCTTCTTCTTTTCCAGGAACAGCGCCGCCTGCACATTGGCGGCGATCATGCATTCCTCGATCAGCTTGTGCGCATCGTTGCGCTCGGTGGCGCCCATCGACTCCACGCTGCCGGTCTGGTCGAGGCGGAACTTCACTTCCGGGGTCTCGAAGTCGATCGCGCCGCGACGCTTGCGCTGCGCTGCCATCGCGCCATACAGCGCGTGCAGGTTCTCCAGCTGCGGCAGCACGTCGGCTACCTCATGGCGCGCATCCTTCTCGCGCAGGCCCACGGCCTGCCATACCTTGTCGTAGGTGAGTCGCGCATGCGACAGCATCACTGCGTCGTAGAACTTCGACTTGGTCACGTTGCCTTCGGCATCGACCAGCATGTCGCAGACCATGCACAACCGCTCGACCTTCGGGTTCAACGAGCAGATGCCGTTGGACAGCGTCTCCGGCAGCATCGGCACCACGAAACCGGGGAAATAGGTCGAGGTGCTGCGCTCGTACGCCTCGCGATCCAGCGCGTTGCCGACCTGCACGTAATGCGACACGTCGGCGATCGCCACGATCAGCCGCCAGCCACCACCGCGCTTCGGCTCGGCATACACCGCATCATCGAAGTCGCGTGCGTCGGCGCCGTCGATCGTCACCAGCGGCAGCTGGCGGATATCGGTGCGGCCTTCACGCTCGGCGGCGGTCACCACGGATTCGACCTGTGCCGCATCGCGCAGCACTTCCGGCGGCCATTCGTGCGGCAAATCGTGGCTGGCAATCGCCATCTCCACCACCAGCGACGGTTGCAGGCGTTCGCCCAGCACCGCACGGATCTCGCCCATCGGGCCACGATGCGGCGTCGGCGGATCGGTGATCTCAACCACCACGATCTGACCGGAGCTGGCACCCTGCTCCTGTCCCGGCTTGATCATCACGTCCTGGTTCATGCGACGGTCGTCCGGCGCCACCAAGGTCACGCCGTTCTCGATCACCACCCGGCCGACCAGTCGCGACGAACGCCGTTCCAGCACTTCGGCAATGGCACCTTGTCGGCGGCCACGGCGGTCGATGCCGACCACGCTGGCGAGTACACGGTCGCCATGCATCACCGCACGCATCTGCTGCGGCGACAGGTACAGATCGTCGCCGCCTTCGTCAGGGCGCAGGAAGCCGTAGCCTTCGGCATTGGCCAGCACCCGACCGGCAATCAGGTCGAGCTTCTGCGTCGGCGCGTAGCCGCCGCGCCGGCCCAGCAACAGCTGGCCATCGCGCACCATCGCCGCCAGCCGCTTGCGCAGCGCTTCGAGGTCGTCTTCGTCGTGAATTTCCAGCGCCTCGGCAATGCGTGCCTCGGTCAGCAGCTCGCCGCGCTCTTCGAGAAGGGCGAGGATCGCCTCGCGACTGGGGATCGGGCGCGCATAACGCTGCGCCTCGCGATCGGCATGAGGGTCACGCACGGCGCCTGCGGCAGCCTTGTTGCGTCGTGGTCCGGTGGGTGTGCCGGCCTGCTGTTTCTGGTCGGCGGATTTTGCCCGACCTTTGGGGGACTTGGAGTCCTGGTCCTTGCCGGACTGCGGGGGAGTTTTTCTGGTCACTAAATGTCCTTGTGGTATTTGCGGCGCGGAGAATGACACGACGCGATGAATGGGTGTGAAAAAGTGTTGACAAGCTACCGACAGATGCCTACATTACGCGGCTCACGCAGCTCGCAGAGCGGTGTGACACCTGCCCAGGTGGCGGAATTGGTAGACGCACTAGCTTCAGGTGCTAGCGGGGGCAACTCCGTGGAGGTTCGAGTCCTCTCCTGGGCACCAATTGTAAACGAAGGCCGCCTCTCAAGGCGGCTTTCGTCTTTTCAGGGTTCAGATAAGCCGGCCGGAAGACCACCTCGACCAGCGCCCGACAGCATCAAACAGCCGCTGGTCCCTTCAGCTCGATCATGTTGCCCTGCGGGTCGTACAGATAGATCGACGGGCCTTCGCCGCGTGCACCATAGCGCGAGCCCAGCTCACCGATGCGGACCCCATGCGCCTTGAGGTGCGCAAGGATCGCTGCCTCGTCGTAGTCCTCCACGCGCAGGCACAGGTGATCCATATTGTGGCCTTCGCTGCCGGGCGCAGCGCCGCCGTAGCGGCCGAGCTTGCCGTCGATACTGACCAGATCGATCAGTGATGCGCCGGCACGCAGCTGCACCAGACCGATCCCGTCCTGCCGGCGCTCCTCGTGGCAGCCGAGCACGTCGCAGTAGAAGCGCTGCATGGCGTCGATGTCGATGACGCGTAATACCACGTGGTCGATTTCAGCAATGCGGATCATCTGGTGTTCTCGGGATGCGAGGTGGGCTACCGAGCATAAACCGTATGGATTCTGCTGGTCGTCACCTGCCCGTAGCGGCTGTATAATTGCGGAGGTAAACGTTTGGTGGGAGAAGCGAGCAAGCTCTTGCAAAGGGCATGTCCGCTGCCGAAGACGCAACGCCCGTAATCGCTCAGGCCCCGTACCATCACGCGTAAACACTCTGGAGAGAGCGGTTGAATCCGCCGCCGAAGGGGCACGAAACGCACCCGCGTTTCCAAACTCTCAGGCAAAAGGACAGAGGGGCGCCCCACGTGCGGCACGCACGTCCGGCCTTTATCGGCCACTTCCGGACGCCCGTCATGAGCCAGACCAACACGCCTTCCCTGCGCGACCTTGAGCACCACCACGCCTTCATCGAGCGCCACATCGGCCCGAACGACGCTGAAATCGCGCAGATGCTGCGCGTCATCGGCCACGATTCGCTGGAAGCGATGACCGATGCGATCGTGCCGGGCAAGATCAAGTCGCCCGCGCCGCTGGCTTTGCCGCAGGCGATCACCGAGGTCGAGGCGCTGGCCAAGATCCGCACCATCGCGGACAAGAACGAAGTGTTCCGCAGCTTCATCGGTCAGGGCTATTACGGCACACTCACGCCGAACGTCATCCTGCGCAACATCCTGGAGAACCCGGCCTGGTACACCGCGTACACGCCGTATCAGGCGGAGATCTCGCAGGGTCGCATGGAGGCGCTGATCAACTTCCAGACGCTGTGCGCCGACCTCACCGGAATGGAGATCGCCAACGCCTCGCTGCTGGACGAAGCCACCGCCGCGGCCGAGGCGATGACGCTGGCGAAGCGTTCGTGCAAGTCCAAGTCGAACGTGTTCTTCGTGTCGAACGGCGTGCATCCGCAGACGCTGGAAGTGGTCAAGACCCGCGCCGAGGCGCTGGGCATCGAGCTGCATATCGGTGCCGACGCCGAGGGCGGCTCGGTCGACAGCTTCGGCGTTCTGCTGCAGTACCCGAACACCTTCGGCACCATCAACGACTACCGGGCCATCGCCGATGCCGCGCATGCGCGCGGCGCACTGGTCGCGGTCGCCACCGATCTGCTCGCACTCACCCTGCTCGCCGCGCCAGGCGAATGGGGTGCTGACATCGTGGTCGGCAACTCACAGCGCTTCGGCGTGCCGTTCGGCAACGGCGGCCCGCATGCCGCGTTCATGGCCTGCCGCGACGCGTACAAGCGCTCGATGCCGGGCCGCCTGATCGGCGTGTCGATCGATGCCGAAGGCAAGCCGGCCTACCGCCTCACCCTGCAGACCCGCGAGCAGCACATCCGCCGCGAGAAGGCCACCTCCAACATCTGCACCGCGCAGGTGCTGCTCGCCGTGATGGCGAGCATGTACGCGGTCTACCATGGCCCGGAAGGTCTAACGCGCATCGCGCGTCGCACGCATCGGCTCAGCGCGATCCTCGCTGCCTCGCTGCGTCAGGCCGGTGTCGCAGTGGGCGCGGATTTCTTCGATACGCTGCATGTCACCGGCGTCGACGCTGCCGCGCTGCACGCCAAGGCTGCGGCGGCACGCATCAACCTGCGTGCGATCGACGGCAGCAGCGTCGGCATCAGCCTCGACGAAACCACCACGCGCGCGGATGTGGTCGCGCTGGCTGCGCTGTTCAGTGCAACCGTCAGCGATATCGACGCGCTGGATGCCGCCACTGCCGACGCCCTGCCCGCTTCCCTCGCACGCAAAACCACCTTCCTGCAGCACCCGGTGTTCAACACCCACCACAGCGAGCACGAACTGCTGCGCTACATGCGCGCGCTGGCCGACAAGGATCTGGCGATGGATCGCACGATGATCCCGCTCGGCTCCTGCACCATGAAGCTCAACGCCACCGCCGAGATGATCCCGGTGACGTGGCCGGAGTTCGGCAACATCCATCCGCTGGCACCGACCTCGCAGACGGCCGGTTACAAGGAACTGATCGACGGCCTCGAAGCGATGCTGGTGGAATGCACTGGCTACGACGCGGTGAGCCTGCAGCCGAACTCCGGTGCGCAGGGCGAATACGCCGGCTTGCTGGCGATCCGCGCCTACCACCGCTCGCGCAACGAAGCCCATCGTGACATCTGCCTGATCCCCGAATCCGCCCACGGTACCAACCCGGCCTCCGCACAGATGTGCGGCATGACCGTGGTGGTGACCAAGTGCGACGCCAACGGCAACGTCGACGTGGAAGACATCCGCCGCGCCGCGGAGAAATACAGCAACCGCCTCGCCGCGCTGATGATCACCTACCCGTCCACCCACGGCGTGTTCGAGGAAGACATCGTCGCGATCTGCGAGATCGTGCACGCGCACGGCGGTCAGGTGTACACCGACGGCGCCAACATGAATGCGCTGGTCGGTGTGGCCAAGCCCGGCAAGTGGGGTTCGGACGTCTCGCATCTGAACCTGCACAAGACGTTCTGCATCCCGCATGGCGGCGGCGGCCCGGGTGTCGGCCCGTGTGCGGTGAAGTCGCACCTCGCGCCGTTCCTGCCGCGCACGCTCGGTAGCGAAGGCGCGGTCGGCATGGTCAGCGCGGCCAATTATGGTTCGGCCTCGATCCTGCCGATCTCGTGGATGTACATCACGATGATGGGCCAGCAAGGCCTGCGCAAGGCGACCCAGGTGGCCCTGCTCAACGCCAACTACATCGCCAAGCGGCTCGAAGCGCACTACCCCACCCTGTACACCGGCCGTAACGGACTGGTCGCGCATGAGTGCATTCTCGACCTGCGCCCGCTGAAGGACGCTACCGGCATCGGCGCGGAGGATGTCGCCAAGCGCCTCATCGACTTCGGCTTCCACGCACCGACGCTGAGCTTCCCGGTATCCGGCACGTTGATGGTGGAACCGACCGAGAGCGAATCGCAGCACGAGCTCGATCGCTTCATCGACGCGATGATCCAGATCCGCGACGAGATTCGCGCGATCGAAGACGGCAAGCTCGACCGCGAAGACAACCCGCTGAAAAACGCTCCGCACACCGCCACCATGGTCTCGTCCAGCGAGTGGACACACGCCTACCCGCGTGAACTGGCCGCATTCCCACTGGCCAGCCTCAAACTGCAGAAATACTGGTCGCCGGTCGCCCGCGTGGACAACATCTACGGCGACAAGAACATCATGTGTGCCTGCATCCCGGTGGATGCGTACAAGGAAGAAGCGGAGGCGTAAGCCCTCGCCGCACCTTCAGGGAAACAGCAAAAGGCCCCGCACGATGCGGGGCTTTTTGTTTTGGAGCGAGTAGGCGTTCCACACCATGGCTGGGAATACGCCAGTCATCTGCTAAATTGCGCGACCTCCATGCTGACGCCTTCATCATCGCCATGATCCATCGGGCTCATGGCGAGATGCATGAGCTGCCACGTATCACGAACCTTTATGGTTCTCACCCTAGAGTCGGCATCGCATGCAAATCCCCCGTCTCATCTCATTAGCCGCGATGGCTGCGGCCGCTGGCGTCTTGTCCGGCTGCCTCTACACTCCGGAGACCAGCGGTGGCTATCCGGCGCCGTGCGAACTGCAGAAATCCCTCGACTGGAAACCCGGCGCCGCCGACTCCCTGCAGTTGAAGCTGGGAGCCCACACGATCAGTCTTTTCACGCGGCAGATCTCCGATCCTTCGCAACCGGGAACCCTCATCGAGGTCAGCGCTTTCGGTATGACCGCTCCCCGCAACATCGACCGGCCCGTCATTCTGCTCGACCCGGCGCGGGCCTATATCGAGGTCGGCAGCAAGCGGTTCCCTGCGACAAGCCACCTGCAGGAAAACCCCTTCATGAAGATGCACTGGGAATGCGGCGGTGCGCCCTCAGCTCCGGCCGACTTGCAGAAATGCGGCCCACTCGTGCTCACCTTCAACGCTCAGCTACCCAGGCATTCCGGCCTTCTGCTGCACCTCGGCTCACTGGATATCAACAACCAGACCCACGAGGTTCCGGATATCAAGTACTGCTACATCCCCGCCAAGACGTACTGGGTCAAGTTCCGCGGATAGAGAAGCACGACGGCCCTGTCTACGGGCACATCCCCGGCAACTTCCCAATGAAGACCATCTCGACGCCATGAGCCGAGCAGAAAACATGTTCCAGCCACGCCCAATGCTTTGCGACTTGCCACCATGGAAGCGCCGCACCGCCCGCATGCTTGTCGCCGTATGCACAAGCCTCCTGGCGACAGCCTGCGCCTCAAACAGACCCTCACTCAGCGATATAGCTCGCGAGGAAGCAATCGCGAAACAGCACGATTGCAAGCCAGTGAAGTATCAAAGAGATGCCATGGCAATCGAAGTCACCGCTACAGGAAGCGGGCGGCAGTGCCTGGTGCAGGATCTGATGCAAAGGCATGTCTGGTCCATGGCGGAGGGTTTCAACGAACGGGGAAGACCTGCTCGCATAGTGACTTTTTATCGGGCCACTCACGTGGATCTCGATCTGCAAGGACATCTTGTTTCCGGCGCGCCGTTTGAAAACACCACGGGCGTTGCACTGAATCAGTCCACCTCAGAGACATCGTTGAGCCATCTGGATGATTTTCCGCAGCACATGAGCGTGCGAAATGGCGTGATCAAGACACCCGGCCCAAGCGGCGTCGGCGTCTACCTTGGCTTTCACAAGAGTTTTGATCTTTCCACTCGCGCCTATGCGAGCGCTTACGAAGTGATGCCTGAAGATCAGCGACCCATGGGCGACCAACGCCCCTATGAGTCCGGCAAAAAAGTCGGCTTTATCCATCCGTGGAACTATCAGCCGGAGACCTACTACTCCTTGGACAACCTGCAAGTAGTGTCGGGCGGTCGAGGCGTCATCATGGTTGGCACCAACAACGTGCTGCGCAACAGCACTATCGAGGTGGATGGCGATACGGCTGTCTATCTCTATGGACCCAACACCCTGGTCGAGGGCAACACGTTCATCGTGCACCTGAGTCCAGCGAACGCCTCCGAACTGCCCGCCGCACTGAAACTGCGGGACGCCGATGGCGCGATCATCCGGAACAACCGGTTCATTGTGAAAAGCAGCAACGGTCAACAGGCGGCGGCTGCCATCAATCTGCTGGCGTCGAAAGGCGTATTGATCGAAAACAACGTGATGGAGAACACGCGCCAACTTGTGCGCAAGGACGCTGAAAGTACAACGGTGGATCGAAGCAATGAGCCTAGAGCGAGCGCCGGAAATTTGAGCAAGCCGGCAAGGACGACCTTTCCCTGAGAGCATCGCGAATGGTAGCGATGACGAGAGCAGACGCCGAAACGTAAGCTGCCGCGTCGATCCGCTGAAAGCAAGGGCCCCCGCATGTGGGGCCTTTTGTTTGACCACGTCGAGCTATAGCCCAACAACGCAAGTTGGAATGAGCGTCAGCGAATCCCAACTCAAGCCGCGACGATGCAGTTCCTGCCCTGCTGCTTGGCCGTGTACAACCGCTTGTCCACTGCATCGATGAACGGCAGCAGTTCGTCGCCATGAGCAGGGAGCACGCTACCTACGCCAAGGCTGATGGTCAGCACCGGACCGATCGCGGATTGCGTGTGCGGAATCTGCTCGTCCAGGATCACCTCACGGCAGCGTTCGGCCAGCTTGTGGGCGGCGGCTTCGTCGGTTTCCGGCAGCACCAGCACAAACTCCTCGCCGCCGAACCGGGCCAGCAGGTCGCGTGCACGCGTCGCCGTCGACGCCAACATCGTCGCCACGCGCCTCAGGCAGTTGTCGCCTTCGAGATGGCCATAACGGTCGTTGTACTGCTTGAAATAGTCGATATCCAGCATGATCAGCGACAGCGGCTGCCGGTTGCGCCGTGCATTGCTCCATTCCAGATCCATGATCGCGTCGAACCGGCGCCGGTTGGCCACCCCGGTCAAGCCATCACGGAAGGACAGCTCCTCCAGTTCCTTCTGCAGGATGATCAGCTGCTGCTCGGTCTGCTTGCGTTCGCTGATGTCGAACATGAAGCCGATCAGCGAATCGACCGAACCATCCGCGTTGCGCACCACGTGCACCACATCGCGGATCCACACGTAATCGCCGGCGCGGGTCAGCGCGCGATAGTCCGCCTCGTGATCCACCCCCGCCTGCGACTGCGCCACGCAGAAATTCACTACCCGCTCGCGATCCTCCGGGTGCATGCGGCTGGCCCAGTCCTCCACCGTCACCCAGCTCGACGGCGCCCATCCCAGCAGCGCCTCGATCTGCGGCCCGATGTAGGCGAACTGCATACTGCCCCAGTTGATCTTCCACGGAATCGCCCTGGTGGACTCCAGCAGCGTCTTGTAGACCGCGCTGTCCAGAACCATGTTGTCTGCCGAACCTGTCATCGCTCCCCCTCAACGAGTCAATGTCATCACACCGATTGGAACATCGACACCGTACACCAGACCCAGGTACCGAAAAGGCCCCGCTGAGCGGGGCCTTTGGTTATGGCATCAATGCAGCCGTGCTCCCTGCGATCAGCCGCCGTTCTTCGCCAGCCATGCGTCGATCGCCGGCAGGCGTTCGTTGCGGATCATCGTGCGGTAGGTGATGTTGGCGATCACGGTATCGGCAGCGCGGCGCGAACCGGCAGCGATGTGGGCGTCGGCATAGGCCTTGATCTTTCCGATCATCGCCGGATTGAACGAGCTGCTGCCCAGGCCCGGGTAGTAGCGGCTGCTCGACGTCGAATCGACCAGCTTGTCGACCTGGGCACGGTGCGCCAGCGCAAAGTCGAACGCCATATCCGGATGCTGGTACGCGACGATGCTGATCATGCCGGCACTGTTGGTGGCGCCAGGTTCGTCGGTGAGTGCCAGATCCAGCGCGCGCTGGGCCAGTGCATCGTCCTCGGCGATGGACAGCATCGAATACAGCTGGTCCTTGATCAGCGGCGTGGTCTCGGCCTTGGCCGTGGCGTGCAGCTTGTCCCAGGTGGCTGCGTCGGCATGTCGTGCCACCACCGCCACGATGGTCTTGCGCAAGGCGGCCGGCACCGCCTTCGGATCGCTCGCCTGGGCCGCGTAACGACGCTGCGCCTCGTTGATCACGGCTTTGTCGCCCAGGTCGGCGAGCACACCGATCAGCTGCGTGCGCAGGATCGCGGTCGGATCACTCTCGTCCGCCTTGGCCTCCCAGCCGATACGTGCGAACACCGGCTGCAACTGCTTCAGCGCAAACGCGTCGAAACGTGCCTGTCGCGCCTTGTCGCCGCGATAGTACTGATGCAGGCCGGAGAAGCTGCCAGCGATGTCGCCCCAGATCTGCGGGTCGGCATTCGCCGGCGTGGCCTGAGCCAGGTCCAGATAACTCGACGCCGGCTCCAGCCCAGCCATGCCCAGCGCCCAGGTGTCACCCATCAGACCCATCTGGTCGATCGGCGCCAGCTTGGCGAAATCGCCCTTGATCGCGGCAAACTGCGCCGGCGAGTACAGCGTGCGGTAGTAACCGCTCTGCCCGGCATTGACCAGCACCGGACCGCAGCCGGGCACAGACAGCGTGGCCGTACCGTCCACCACGGTGCGTGCCGGTTCGCCGCCGACGCTCTGTGCGATCACCGGCACATGCCACCTCAGCGGCGTCTTGTTCGGACGGTCCTTGGTGAATTCGCCCTGGGTCAGCTTCAACGTGGTCTTGCCGCCGCTGCACGCCGACGCTTCCACGCGGATCAGCGGAACGCCCGGCTGCAAGGTGAAGTCATGCGCGATCTGGGTGATCGGCTTGCCGGCCGCGGCCTGCACTTCGCGCCACAGATCGTCGGACACCGTGTTGTTGTACGCATGCGCCTTGATATAGCGGCGCACACCATCGCGCCAGGTATCCGCGCCGACGTAAGCCTCCAGCATGCGGATCACCGCCTCGCCCTTGGCGTAGGTGATCGCGTCGAACGCCTGGCTGGCCTGCTCCACCGTCTCCACGTGCTGCACGACCGGATGCGTGGTCGCCACCGCATCACGCGACATCGCGCCTTCGCGCGCACCCACTGCGTCGAGATCGGTATGCCACTCCGGGTGCAACTTCTCGGTGGTGCGCGCGGCCATCCACGAGGCAAAGCCCTCGTTGAGCCACAAGTCGTCCCACCAGCGCATCGTCACCAGATCGCCGAACCACTGGTGCGCCATCTCGTGCGCGGCGGTGTTGAACACTTGCTGCTTGTCCGACTGCGTCGAGATCGAGGGGTCGAGCAGCAGCGCATATTCGAAGGTGTAGATCGCGCCCCAGTTCTCCATCGCCGAGAAGAACTGGCTGCTGCCCGGCGAGGCGATGTTGTCCAGCTTCGGCAGCGGGAACGGCACGCCGAAATAGTCGTTGTATTCGTGCAGCACGTCACTGCCCGATTTCAGCGTGAAGCCGGCCTGCGAGGTCAGCCCCTTCTGCGTGATCACGCCGATCTCGGTGCCATCCGAAGTGGCGGTGGCGCGGTCGAACTCGCCCAGGCCGAAAAACAGCAGGTAGGTGGACATCTTCGGCGACGGCTGAAAGACCACACGGGTCATGCCGTTGCCCAGGTCGGTCTTCGACGCGGCCGGCATGTTGCTCACCGCCATCTCGTCGCTGGGTGCGGTCACTTCCAGATTGAAGGTGGCCTTGTACGCTGGCTCGTCCCACGACGGGATGAAGCGGCGCGCGTCGGAATTCTCGAACTGCGTATACAGCGCGCGCTTCTTGCCTGCCTTGGTGTCGTAGTCGATCGCGAACAGGCCGTTGGCCTGGGTGCCGATCTTGCCGGTGTAGCTCATCGCCAGCTTGTAGCTGCCGGCCGGGATCAGCTGCGCGAACGTGAACGTGGCCGTCTGCGCAGCGGCATCTACCGTCACCTTCGGCGCCGCGATGGCGATCTTCAGCCGGGTCGGCGTCAGGCTCACCGACGAGAACGTCATGTCGATCGCATTGAGCGTGATGCTGGTGGTCGGCTGCAACACGTCGACCGTCACCGTCACCGTGCCGTCGAAACTCAGTTTGTCGGCATGCGGCACCACCGCCACGTCGTAATGGCTGGGCCGCACGCTGCGCGGCAGCTGGGTGGTGGCGAGCTCCGCCGTGGACGCCCGAACTGGCGTCGCCGCCATGCCTGTCATCGAAACGCCGGCAAGCGCCAAGGCAATCGCCGAAACCAGAATGCTACGCATGAGATCCCCTCAAAGGTGAACTCGACATGCCAGCAGCCAACTTGGTTGATGACGGCTCAAAGATGTCGAGTAAAAAGAACTGCAACGAAGCGAGCCCTGCAAGAGCAAGCTCCCCATTTCCCGATAGTGAGGCCTGACACCGCTCTCGAAATACCGCCGGAAGTCATGCATGACCTGCAGGGTCTTTCGAAGTGACAGCAGCCCGGGTCGCCGCACCAAAAAGGGAGCCCGTCCGTGTGCGACAGCGACGCCCTTTGCAACTATGACCTGGTCGAAGTCGTGGCACTCACTGCTCAGGACCCGCTGGATCCTGCCGTGCCATTCACCAAAGGTGCGCCCATCGACATATCTGGCTGACGTGTCGATTCCATCGACATATCTCTAATTCATGTCGAAATATTCATTGAATATCGACATATTTTATCCTACTCTCGACACCATCGACATGTTCCGCCAACACGTCGATATGGACAGGAGCCCAACGATGCCTTTCGATCCCAAGCAGCCGTACAACACCCTGCCCGAGCTTCCACCGGCTGCCGATATTGAAAGCAAGCCGCTGCTCAAGGCATGCATCGAGGCGCGGGCGGCGCTGGCGGCATTGAAAAGTGCCGGTGACCTGATTCCGAATCAGGCAGTACTGATCAACACCATTCCATTATTGGAAGCCCAGGCCAGCAGCGAGATCGAAAACATAGTCACCACCAGCGACGCGTTGTTCCGCTACGCGCAACTGGAAGACCAGGCGGACGACCCAGCCACCAAGGAAGCCTTGCGCTATCGCAGCGCGCTCTACGAGGGGTTTGTCTCGCTCAAGCATCGGCCACTCAGCACCAGCACTGCGATCCAGGTGTGCAGTCAACTCAAGAACGTCGTCATGGATATCCGGCGAATACCGGGCACTGCACTGACCAATGCCGCCACCCGCGAGCTGATCTATACCCCGCCGGTCGGCGAGGCACTGTTGCGCGAAAAACTGGCCAACTGGGAGCGCTTCATCCACGAGCACACCGAGATCGATCCGCTGATCCGCATGGCCGTGGCGCATTACCAGTTCGAGGCGATCCATCCCTTTCTCGATGGCAACGGCCGCACCGGACGTGTACTCAATCTATTGCTGCTAGTGGAGCAAGGCCTGCTCACCCAGCCGGTGCTGTATCTATCGCGTTACATCCTGCAGCACCGTGCCGACTACTACCGCAACCTGCTGGCGGTCACGCGCGACGGTGCCTGGGAGGCGTGGGTCAGTTTCATGCTGGCCGCGGTAACCGACACCGCCCAGTGGACCACCGCCAAGATACAAGCCATCCAGAAACTGCAAACGCAGGCCACTGCCTTCGTCAAGACTCGTGCATCGAAGATCTACACGCGCGAGTTGGTCGACATGCTGTTCGTACAACCGTACTGCCGCATCCAGAACCTGGTGGAAGCCGACATCGCCAAACGCCAGACCGCCTCGGTATATCTGAAACAGCTAGCCGACCTGGGCATGCTGCGCGAGATCAAGGTCGGTCGCGAAAAGCTGTTCATCCATCCCAACTTCGTCCGCCTGCTTACCAGCGACGACCATCCCGTGCAGCCCTACGGCAACGATCTCGTCCACGTTTGAAGGTTGTCGAAAATCCGCGCACTTACTCTTCCGGCACAGGCTTCATCTTCTCCAGCACTTCTTCCAGATCGGTGATCGCGTTTTCCAGCGCCTCGTGCAGCTGCCCTTGCCGATCCATCAGATCGGCAATCTTGTCGGCCAGCTTCAGCTTGGACAGCTCGCCGTCGAACAACAGCCATTCCGCCGTCAGCGTTTCCACGTTGTTCTTGGAGTAGTGCCGCATTTCCTTGAGCTGCGCCACCGTATCGCCGATATGGTCGGCAGGTGTCTTGGCATGTTCGTCGGACATTTGCGGCTCCTCTTGGCGAGTGTGGCTATTCACTCAAACCGTAACGCCAAGGATGCGAAGCCGAGGTCAATGGTTGCCCGCTCAAATCCTGAATGAGCGCGCGTCGGTAGTCAGCGACAGCCGCTGCCACTTCTTCGCGTGACCAATGCTCATTCGCCGTCAATACGGTCCTATCGATAAATCACACGCAGGCACTCAAGGTTGTGCCGCGCCACTTTGCGCCTTTGCTCGCAGTGCTTCATACAACTGCGCAGGTCCCAGCAGGATGTCTTTCAATCCATCACGTACGCGATCCGAACCGAGTGCCTGAGTGCTCATGGTGGTGTGCGCTTCCAGCGCATCCATGATCGCGTGCATCAGTGCATCTTTCAGGTCGGGTGAGTTGGCGAACTGTTCCTTGCTGTTGCTGCCGGCTTGCTGCATCAGGGTTTCGTTTTCCAGCAGCTTGCCCTTGAGCACACCGTTGACGTAGACCAACTGGTCATCTTCGGTGAGCTGGCCCTCGAACAGCCCGTTGACCTTCTGGATGATCTCGGTCAGATAGGCCTGCTGCTTTTCCTGCACCGAGCCGCTGCCCACTGCATCCATCGGCGGCAGCTTGTAGCTACCGTCACCGTTGAGGCTGATAGGCTGGCGTCCGGCGTTGCGCAAGGTGTGATGGGTCAGAACCACCTTGGACAGATCCACCATGTCGCGCTCGCGGCCGAATTCCAGCAACGGGATCAGTCGCTTGTAGAAGATGAAGCGCTTTTCGATATCGGTGTTGCCGTAGTCGAACACCTGCGACAGGAAGGCATACAAGCGCACGTAGGCGCCCATGTCGTTCTTGAATAGCATCAGCGCATCGAGTACGTCCTTGTTCGACTCGGCAGCCTTGTCGTCGCCAGCTGCCAGTGCGGCGGCCCTTGCCTGCTGCGCGGCCTTGTAGCGCTTGAGCAGGCGGTCGGCTACCGGCGCAATCGCTGCGCTCAGCTGGGCTTGGGTACCTAGCGGGTCGATCTCCACTTTCGCGACGCGCTCCACTTCGAAGTCGTCGTAGTGAGCGCTGGCATCGAGCTTGGCGCGCAGGTCGAAGACCAGATGCGGATCGGTGGTCGCTTCCAGCTCGGCGGTGTCGTAGTAGGTCTTGGAAGCTTTGAGGATCTCGGCCGCGTCGTTGATAAAGTCGAGGATGTAGGTGGTGTCCTTCCCCGGGTGCGCGCGGTTCAATCGCGACAATGTCTGCACCGCCTGGATGCCGCCCAGCATCTTGTCCACGTACATGCCGCACAGCAACGGCTGGTCGAAGCCGGTCTGGAACTTGTTGGCGACCAGCAGCAGGTGATAGTCGGGCCGGGCGAAGGCTTCGCGGATGTCACGGCCCTTGAGGCCGGGATTGAGATCGGCGCTGGTCTCGGTGACCGCCTGCGGATAGCTCTCCGAATCATTCACCTCGCCGGAGAACGCCACCAGCACGCCCAGCGGATAGTTCTGCCTGGCGATGTAGGCGCGGATCGCCTTCTGCCAGCGCACTGCCTCCTTGCGGCTGCCGACCACCACCATCGCCTTGGCCTGGCCATCCAGCAGCGGCTGCACGTTCTCGCGGTAATGCTCCACTACGATCTGCACCTTGGAGACGATGTTGTAGGGATGCAGGCGAACCCACTGCATGATCCCCTTCATCGCCGCGCTGCGTTCCACCTGCGACTCGTCATACTCCTTGCCGTCATGGGCCAGCCTGAAGGCAAGCTTGTATGGCGTGTAGTTTTTCAGCACGTCGAGGATGAAGCCCTCCTCGATCGCCTGGCGCATCGAATACACGTGGAACGGCTGCGGCAGGCCGTCCGCACCGGGGCTGCCGAACAGCTCCAGCGTCTTCTGCTTGGGCGTGGCGGTGAACGCCACGTAGGTCAGGCCCTTGTTGCCGCCGACACGTGCCGCCATGCCGGCCGCCAGAATGACTTCAGTGTCGATCTCGCCGCCGTCCTGCAGTTCGGCCCATTCCTCTGCGCTCAGCAGTTGCTTGAGCTTGGCCGCCGCTTCGCCGGTCTGCGAGCTATGCGCCTCGTCGGCGATCACCGCAAAGCGCTTGCCTTCGGTAGCAGCCAGCCTCTGCACTTCCTCCAGCGCGAATGGAAACGTCTGGATGGTACAGACAATGATCTTCTTGCCGTCATTCAGCGCCTGACCCAGCTGCGCGCTCTTGCTGCCGTGTTCGCTGGTGATGGTTTCCACCACGCCGGTGGTGCGCTCGAAATCGAAGATCGCCTCCTGCAGCTGTGCGTCCAGCACGTTGCGGTCGGATACCACCAGCACACTGTCGAACAGCTTCTTGTGCTGCGCATCGTGCAGGTCGGCTAAGAAGTGCGCACTCCAGGCAATCGAATTGGTCTTGCCCGAGCCCGCCGAATGCTGGATCAGATAACGCCGCCCTGCACCCTCCGCCAACACATCAGCCACCAGCTTCCGCGTGGCGTCAAGCTGGTGGTAACGAGGAAAAATTACGCTACTGAGCTGCTTCTTGTCGTCGCGCTTGCCGATCAGATAGCGGCCGAGGATCTCCAGCCAGCTGTCGCGCGCCCATACCTCTTCCCACAGGTATGCTGTGGCAAAGCCGTCCGGGTTCGGCGCGTTGCCGGCCGCGCCGTGGTCGCCGCGGTTGAACGGCAGGAAACGCGTGGCCGGCCCGGCCAGCCGCGTGGTCATCATCACCTCGGTCTGGCTCACCGCGAAATGCACTAGCGCGCCGCCGGGGAAACCCAGCAGCGGTTCGACCTGCCCGCCCTTGGGCTGCGGATGACGGTCGAAGCGATATTGATCCACCGCATCGTTGACGCTCTGCGTGAAATCGGATTTCAGCTCGGCCGTGGCCACCGCGATGCCGTTGACGAACAGCACCAGATCCAGCGCATCCTTCGCGTTGTTCGGCGAATGCCGCACCTGGCGCACCACGCGCAGCCGGTTGGCCGCGTAGTGCTGAAGGATCACTGGATTGATCGCCAGCGCCGGTTTGAACTGCACCAGCGTCAGCGGCTCTTTCAACCCCAGCATCTCAACGCCCCGGCGCAGCACTTCCAGCGTGCCGCGTTCGTTGAGGTTCTTGCGCACGCGTTCGGCGATGCGTTCGCCTGCTGCGGCACCGTGGGTCTTGGAGAGTCGCTGCCAACTCTCAGGTTGGGCTGCTTCGATCCAGGCCAGCAGGTCAGGCAGATAGAGGCCATGCGTGCGGTCGTAGTGCTCGGCGTCGCCATCGGTGTAACGCCAGCCGTGGGTGGCGAGGTGCTCGCAGATCTCGCGCTCAAAATGCAGTTCACGATGCAGGTTCATTCGGCCGGCGCCCTCTCCTGGGGCCCCGTGATATCGCTGACACCTCGCTTTGCCTCGACCCATACGGTCTCCAGCCACTCCAACCATTCTCCATATGTTTGGCCGGTGGTCTTGAGTACCCAGCTTGTTCGCCCATTATCCGGACGGCCAAAAATTACTGCCGAGGCCGCGCTAGGGCTATTAAAGGGAGTGTCTCGCGTAAATATAAGTGCACCATTCTCTGAAGGAACCAGAGCACCGGCGTCGATGAGGTCCTGTCGAAGTGCCTTGTATCCGTGATCGAATCCAGTCCAAGCCACCCTCGCGTTTGAGCCTCGAAGGACAATGAATTTTTCATCGAAATTTCGGGCTAATGCATGCAGGCCGTGCTTTGCACTCGAAAGCTCGAACTCGAACGGCCGATCCCCTTCTTTCTGCGTCGCTAACTTTCGCAACACGGTCGCTTGAGGGGTTTCGCGATCCTCAAGGCGCCATTCTTGCTCAAGCGCTTTTAGTAGCTGACCTTGTCGCTCATCCAGCTCTACCGTGGTCCATTGCTGATGCCTTAGCACCTGCGTGGTCAATGCAAATGGACTTACGCCCCCTTTCGAGAAGTACGCCGACTTCTTCCGGTCAAAGTCGTAATTACCCGCTGCGCTATTTTTCTTGCGCGTCAACAGCGCCAAGTTCCCAAGACGATGCACCCAATCGAGCCGACTTTGCGGTGACGGCATCCAAGCCAGCCATATGCTCTCGGCTTTCGGCTGCTGGGGTAGCACATGTTCTACCGTAACGATGTCGTGATCGTATGTGGCACCACCACCTGAAACAAGCTCATCCAATCTCAGCAGAATGACTGAAAGCGCTCGGGCCGAATGCGTTTCGTACAGTGGACCATTCAAGGCTGCGTATGTCTCGTGCTGCTCTCTGGGAGTAAGTTGAAGCGGCGAATCGGTCGCATACAGATCTCGCTTACCCTCGATTGCCTCTGTCAACGAGGAATAGCGCTCAATGCGCTCATTCACGCCAGAGCGGCGAACCAGCATCGAGTAAGCTAGCCGCTCCAAGTCCCGGAAGAATCGAAGCATCGCCTCCGGCTCATTGCGATGAAGCGAAAAGAACGTCAGGGCGGGTGGCACCCAGTCCTTGAACTCGATTCGGTTAAGCAAGCGAAACGTTCCGTTGACGGCCTCAGCGTGCTTCTGGCTGGCATAGTCAGCGTCTGTGAGCTCGCGAAATGCCTGCGCCATAGGCTGTAGCACTTCATCAATGAACGCGACGGAATCTTTCGGCCCTACATGGTCTCTGAATTCCTTAAGTACCGTACCCTTCGGCTTGGCTTTGCGATAAACCATACGGATGTGACTGAAGAGCTCGCCGAAACCGTCGCGCCCCAAGTCTTCTTCCAACTGCTCCCATCTCTCCGTGTAAGCGTCACGACTTGCTGTGTCCACGGCACCGATGATCTCGGCTTTGAGAATATCGGTTGCACCCAGATCGAGGCCGCGACTATTCATCACCCCGAAGATTCGGTAGGCGGAATCCAAGTCAGGGGTCGAGACCGTCACTAGGTAGCATCGCGTTGCTATGAATTGGACCAGTCGTACCAGAGTCGCAGCATCGAGGTCCTCCAAAGCATCCATAAAGTGCCTTGCGTTTGCCCTTAACTTTCCGCGACTGTCCGGAAGCACATTGTTCAGCAGAATCAACTTCTCGATACCGCCCTCATGCTGCACATAATCCCGAAAAAACTGCCGGTCTCGTTCCCGAAGAGAGACGCGATAGTGGTTCTCGGTGGCGGTGACCACATCGCCTTGTTCGTAGATCCGCTTAGTGATCCCCTTGCGTACCATTTCGTCTTGCACCGTGGCACGAATGCACGCAAGCAAGAGCGTAAGCGTTGTCAATCGCTGCTGACCATCCACCACCGTTGAGCCGGGAACAGCCTCTCGTTTGATCAGCACGATGCTGCCGAGAAAGTAGGGAGCAACCTCATCTAATTTGGAGCTACCCGCGCGCATGTAGCCGAGGAGATCATCGAGCAGCTCTTGCGCTTGGTCGATGCCCCACGCGTAGGGTCGCTGGTAACCCGGAATCGTGAATACATACTCGTCACTAAATACTTTCGACAGAGGCTGTTCTTTTGCTGAAAGTGTGCTCGTCATGGTTATCCCCCTGATGCTCATATCCGGCATATCCGGACAACTTGATTCCTAAAAAACTAAAGGCTTGCTGATCAAATTAACCAAGACACCTTTGCCCATCTCGGTAGCTTGCTTCATGGCTCGACTTAGCGCAGTTGGCGGCTCATGCAATTGTGGCAAGTAGACGCGGCAGCCAGTCTTGAAGTGGAAGTGCCGAGCCATGTACCACAACTCGCCGGCGACGGCCTCCTCGTCGTAGCCAGCGCCATGTAGCCGGACGTAGCGTTCCAGAGCCACGCTGGCGAGCATGTCGCCGCGTGTTTCATGCTCGCGGGTGGGATCGCCTTGCCAGCGCACGCGCACCCAACCCAGTTGATCATCATCGCCTGAATCGTCGACGGGAAGAATCAGCGTGCCGTCGATCAAAGAACGGGCACACCACAGGTCTTCGTGGCGCTCGCCGTCGTAGAGCGGCAGCAGGTTGGCGATGAAGCCGACTAACGCCTCGCTCTTGCCGCTCATGCGGCCAGCCTCACATCGATCTTGCCGGTGACAGCGGCGGCGATCAGAGCGCCGCGGCGTTCATTCAGAGCGTACATCGCATGAGCTGCGTCAGAAGAGAGCTGATCAAGCTTGGCGTTTCGTTCATCAAGGAAGGAGGCGATTTCTAACTGCTCAGGAAGCGGAGGAATAAAGACCTTAAATTTCTCAAAAGCAGCGTTTGGGAGATGAGTCTGACTTACCCCATCATCGTATCGAAGGAAATACGGGTTCCTATCGAGGAGGTAGAACAGGAACTTGGGTGAGTTTTCGCGCGGTGACAAAATGCACACGCGTTGATTGACGGCATAGGAAGCCCTGTCTTCAACGAGAAACGCTTTGGCGAGCGCCCTTCCATTCGGAAGGTCACTCATCACCATCAAGATATCGCCCTCTTTTGCGGGACTGAAATTTTGCGTGCAGTACTTGCGGGAAGTCCCACCAGTAGAGACGAATCTTGAGTTAACGCAAATGAATTCGCCAGAATCATCTACAAATGGCTCATGGGCCTTACCCGATTCAAATCCGCACAGTTCTGACAGCCTGCCTAGACGCCAATGGACAGGCACCTGGCCCAACCATGGTACGCCGGAGCCTTCATTGGGGCGTTTGGTTTGAGGCCGCGGGTGACGGCCTGGGAGATAGCGGCCTGGCGCTTTTCGGCCAGTAGCGTCAGCAGCTTTTCCTGCTCGGCAATCAACGCATCTATCTTGCCGGTCTCGCGGTCGAGGAAAGTGGCGATGGCGGATTGCTCGGACAGTGGCGGCAGTGGAACTAACGTCTCCGCAAGATAGTTGTGCTCAATGCTCTCAACGGTCGCGCCCTGCTTGGCCCATGCAAGTAGCAGCGCATTGTTCAGCCCCTGAACCCAGCGCAAGAAGAACTCACTGGTGGCCAACTGCTCCTTGAAACGAAGCGCTTTCATATCTTGATTCAGCGCAACTGGCACATCGTTGATCGCAACTGGAATCGTGTGCTTGAGGATTCCCGACCGGACAACCACGAGCAATCGGCCCGAATCCACTAGCGACGATGAACTGCTCGATAGCCCTTCGTCAGTGATGTACTCCTCCGCGCCTTTGATCCTCTCGAACTTCATGTCCTTTGGCGAAACCCAAGGGATGTCTCCGTTCCAGAAAGCCAGATTGTCGCGGCTAGGAGTACCACCGCCACAAAACTGAGTGAACGCTTTCACTTTGAGGGGCTCCCAATGCGCCGGCACTTTTCCCAGCCACTTCACCCCACTGTCCTTGTACTCCGCATACCTCGGCATACTCATTCGGCCAACTCCCCCAGCATCGCCATGATCCGCGCCGACACGCCCTTCAGTTCGTCGTCGATCTCGTGCAGGTCGCGCGGCGGTTCGAACACGTAAAAGTGGCGATTGAACGGGACCTCGTAGCCGACCTTGCTCTTGGCTTCGTCGATCCACGCGTCGGGCGCGTGCGGCAACACCTCGCGCTTGAAATAGGCCTTGATGCTCTCACCGAGCGGCACGTTCTCGGTGTCGCGCAGTGAACTGTCCGGCTGCGGTTTGCCCTTAAGCTTGCCTTTTTGGCCCAACACCAGCTTGCTGTTCTCGTCGCGCAGCGGGCGTTCGACGGTGATGGTGGTGTAGCCGAAGTCCTCGTTCTTGAAGATGCGCGAGATCGGCGCGACCTTCAACTTGCCGCCGGCGGGTGGTTCGGGGGCGAATTCGGCGGCGGCGATCACCTGGCGGCTGGCTTCCTTGCCGGCGGCGTCGAACACGGTGGCCAGTTCGGCTTCGGCGAAGTCGCCAAACAATCGCGTGATAGTGGCGATGTGTCCGTCACTCATCTCCTTGCGCTTGCTGCCGAGGCTCTTGCGCATCTTCTGCCAGAAGCTGCTGGCGTCGATCAGTTGCACATAGCCCTTGCGATCGTCAGGCTTCTTGTTGGAAATGATCCACACGTAGGTGGCGATGCCGGTGTTGTAGAACATGTCTGTGGGCAGGCCGATGATGGCTTCCACCAAGTCGTTCTCCAACACGTAACGGCGGATTTCCGATTCACCACTGCCCGCGCCACCGGTGAACAGCGGCGAGCCGTTGAGCACGATGCCGAAGCGGCTGCCGCCATCGTTGGCCGGTCGCATCTTGGCCAGCAGGTGCATGAGAAACAGCATGGAGCCATCGGACACGCGCGGTAGGCCGGGGCCGAAGCGGCCATCGAAGCCCTTCTCCTCGTGCTCTTTGCGCACCACCTTCTCGACCTTCTTCCACTCCACGCCGAACGGCGGATTGGACAGCATGTAGTCGAACTTGCGCCCGCCATGGCCGTCTTCGCTGAGCGTGTTGCCAGCGACCATGTTGGCAACGTCCTGGCCGCGGATCAGCATATCGGCCTTGCAAATGGCGTAGGACTCATCGTTCAACTCCTGCCCGAACAGGGTGAGCCGCGCAGACGGGTTGTGTTGCAGCAGATGTTCGGCCGCCACCGACAACATGCCACCCGTTCCTGCCGTTGGATCGTAGATGGTGCGTACCACGGCATTGCCTGGTTCAAGCACATCGTCGTCCTCGATGAAGATGAGGTTGACCATCAGCCGGATGACTTCGCGCGGGGTGAAATGCTCACCAGCAGTTTCGTTGGAAAGCTCGGCGAATTTGCGGATCAGCTCTTCGAACACCAGACCCATCTGCGCGTTGTCCACCGCATCCGGGTGTAGGTTGATGTTGGCGAACTTTTCGGTGACCAGGTACAGCAGGTTGGCCTTGGCCAGGCGCTCGACCTGCGCGTGGAAATCGAAGCGCTCGAAGATGTCGCGCACCGCGGGCGAGAACGCCTGGATATAGGCGTAAAGGTTCTGGCGGATGTGATCCTGATCTCCCAGCAGCGTGGGCAGGTTGAGCTTTGACGTGTTGTAGAACGACTGCTTCGCTTTGCGCAGCAGGAACGGATCGGGATTAAGACCAGCCTTTGTCTTGACGTCGAACTCGGTCAGTACGGCCTTCTTGGTTGGTTCGAGCACACAATCCAGACGCCGCAGCACAGTGAACGGCAAGATCACGCGACCGTATTCGGATTGCTTGTAGTCGCCGCGCAGCAGATCGGCGACGGACCAGATAAGGGCAGAAAGTGAAGCTTGATTCATGCGAATGCGAAAACCTGATGATGAGTGTCAATCAATGACGAGCGAAAGCAGGCAGCACGAAGCAGAGGATGTAGGCACCTGACTCACTGAGTATCCGCAATCCCGTCGCACATGGCGAGACATCGTTATCTCCCCTTGCGAATAGCAACCGCGCTCAATCTGACCCTTGGACATTCAAAACGAACAAGCCCCGCATGGCGGGGCTTGTTTTTATGCCTGGAAGGGTACGGTTGACTCAAGCAAACGGATCATCCAGCACGATCGTGTCATCACGATCCGCACCAGTGGCGACCAGCGCCAAACGGCAGCCGGAGAGTTCTTCCACCGCGCGCAGATAGGCGCGGGCGGCGGGCGGCAGTTTGTTCCAGTCGCGGATGCCGGCGGTGGATTCTTCCCAGCCGGGGAATTCGAGGTAGACCGGCTTGCACTCGTCCCAGCCGTCGGCGTCGAGTGGGGCGAGTTCGCGGCGTTTGCCCCGATATTCGTATGCGATGCAGACTTTGATGGTTTCCAGGCCGTCGAGCACGTCGAGCTTGGTGATGGCCAGGCCGTTGATGCCGTTGATCTGGGTGGCGCGCTTAAGCGCGACCAGGTCGATCCAGCCACAGCGGCGCGGACGGCCGGTGCTGGCGCCGAACTCGTTGCCGACTTTGCGCAGGCGCTCGCCCATCTCGTCGTTCAATTCGGTCGGGAACGGGCCGCTGCCGACGCGGGTGGCGTAGGCCTTGCAGATGCCCAGCACGTAGTCGATGTCGCGCGCGCCCACGCCGGTGCCGGCCAGCGCGCCGCCGATGGTGGTGTTGGACGAGGTGACGTAGGGATAGGTACCGTGGTCGATGTCGAGCAGCGCGCCCTGCGCGCCCTCGAACAGGATGTTGCCACCTTCCTTGCGCACGTCGTGCAGGATGGTGGCGACGTCGTCGACCATCGGGCGGATGTACTCGCCCCAGGCCAGCGCGTCGTCCAGCACCTTCTGGTAGTCGACCGGCTCGACCTTCAGCCACTGGGTGAGGATGAAGTTGTGGTAGTCGACGGCGGTCTTGATCAGCGCCGGCAGTTCGTGCGGGTACATCAGGTCGGCTACGCGCACGCTGCGGCGGGCGACCTTATCCTCGTACGCCGGGCCGATACCGCGACCGGTGGTGCCGATGGCCTTGCCGCCGGCGGCGATCTCGCGCGCCTTATCGACGGCGATGTGGTACGGCATGATCAACGGCGTGGCCGGGCTGATCTTGAGGCGCGAGCGCACTTCGACACCATTGGCTTCGAGCTCGGCGATCTCTTCCATCAGCGCGGCCGGCGACAGCACCACGCCGTTGCCGATCAGGCACAGCGCGTCGTCGCGCAGGATGCCCGAGGGGATCAGGTGCAGCACGGTCTTCTTGCCCTTGATCACCAGCGTGTGGCCGGCGTTGTGGCCGCCCTGGAAGCGCGCCACCGCGCTGACCCGCTCGGTCAGCAGATCGACGATCTTGCCCTTGCCTTCGTCGCCCCACTGGGCACCAAGAATTACGACTGACTTACCCATGATGTTCTCGCTTCGTTGGTCATGCCCGCTGATGGGCATCGTCATAGTTGCTCGTCATTCCGGCGCCGAAGCTGGACTCCGGCTTGCGCCGGAATGACGGGTAGTTCGGAATGATGCGCCGAAACCCGCCGGCTCAGCGCTTGCCCGATGCCGGCTGGCCGAAGTAGCGCAGGAACTCGTCGCCCGGCTTCATGATCAGCACGCCCTTGCCGTCCTCAAACGATTTGCGGTAAGCGGCGAGGCTGCGATAGAAGGCGTAGAACTCCGGATCCTGGTTGTACGCCTGTGCGTAGACCGCGGCGGCTTGTGCGTCGCCCTCGCCGCGGATCTTGGCCGCGTCGCGCTGGGCATCGGCACGCAGCACCTGGCCCTGGCGGTCGGCGTCAGCCTGGATCGTCTCGGCCGATTCCTGGCCGGTGAAGCGCAGTTCGTTGGCCAGTTGCAGGCGCTCGGCGCGCATCCGCTTGTAGACCGATTCGCTGACCTCATTGGGCAGGTCGATGCGCTTGATGCGCACGTCGACCACGGCGATGCCGAGGTTCTTGCGCGCGGATGCGTCGGTCTGCGCACGCACCCGTTCGGTGATGTCCTTACGCCCGCCGGAGATCAGGTCGGGCAAGGTGCGCGCGTTGAACTCGAAGCGCAGTGCGTCCTTCACGATCGGAGTCAGCCGCTGCGCGGCCATCAGCTGGTCGCCGCCGGTGGCACGGTAGTACGCGGCGTTGTCGGCCACGCGCCACTTCACGTAGAAGTCGACGTTAACGCTCTTTTTCTCGGAGGTGAAATAGCGCTCCGGTGGCGCATCCAGCGACAGGATGCGCTTGTCGAAGTCCATCACCTGCTGGATCACCGGCAGCTTGAAGTGCAGCCCGGGCTGGTAGTCGGTGTGCACGATGCGGCCGAACTGCAGCAACAAGGCGCTATGCCCTTCGCTGACCACGAACATGCTGTTGAGGCCGAGCAGGATGAGCAAGAGCGCGATGACGGCGGAAGTGATCTTCATCATGGCTGCGTCCCCTTGTCGGCCGCGTTGCCGGCGGCTGGCGCAGAGGCCGGTGCCGGCGTCGGCACGATCGCGCCGACCGTGGCCGAGCCAACGGCAGCGGCGCCCTGCAGCGGCGGCAGGTTGATGATGTTGCGGCCATCGGAGCCGTCGATCACCTTGGGGTTGTCCGCCATCACCTGCTCCATCATTTCCAGCCACAGGCGCTTGCGGGTGACTTCCGGGGCAGCCTTGTACTCGGCCAGGATCAGGTTGAAGCCGGTCGTGTCGCCTTGCGCGCGGGCGATCCGCTCGGCCTTGTAGCCGGCCGCCTCGGCCGCGATGCGCGCGGCGTCGCCACGTGCCACCGGCACGACTTTGCTGGCGTACGCCAGGGCGCCGTTCTCGATGCTCTGCTTGTCTTCGCGGGCATTGTTGACGTCGTCGAAGGCGTCCTTCACCTCGTTCGGCGGGGACACGTTCTGGAAGCTGACCTCGGTAACGCGCAGGCCGGAATCGTAGCCGTCCAGCGTCTTCTGCAGGGTCACCTGGGCCTCGCTGACCAGGCTGGCGCCGGCGGCGGACAGGATCTGGTCCATGTCGCTGCTGCCGATCACCGAGCGCACCGCAGCCTCGGCCGCGGCACCGATGGTGCCGTCCGGGTCATTCAGCGAGAACAGGTATTTGCGCGAATCGTCCACCTGGTACTGCACGGTGAAATCGATGGTGATGATGTTTTCGTCCTTGGTCAGCATGGCCACCTTGTCGGTGACCGAGCGGATCCGCGTGGCCTCGACCTTGCTGACCGACTCGATCGGCTGCGGCAGCTTCAGGTGGAAGCCCGGTGCCAGCGTGCGCGAGTACTGGCCGAAGCGCAGCACCACGCCGGCCTGCCGTGCGCCGATGATGGTGTAGCTACTGAGCAGCAAGCCGACCACCAGCAGTACCAGCACGGCGGTGAGGATGCTGCCGGGGCCCTGGCCCAGCTTGCCCAGATGGTTCTTCGCGTTGTTGAGCAGGTCGTCCAGCGACGATTTGCCGGACGGACGCTTCCTGTTCCACGGATCGTTCTGCCCGTTCTTGCCGGGTTCATTCCATGCCACTGTCAGTCTCCTTGAGGCCGTCGGAGGCCGGCAACCCCGGCCGGGACATGTCTGGCACCGGGTTGCACATGAGATTCAGCCTGAGCTGTCGATGAGGTGTGCGGCCTGATGGGGAGCGGCCGCACAAACACTGGATATTCTAGCAGAGCCGGCGCCTCATTCCGCCACGGCGAGCAGCTCGCGCAGCAGCCGGGTTTCGGTGGCATCGCCACCGCTGAGCGGCGCGATCACACTGCGCGGCGCATCGATGCGCAGCTGCCAGCCTTGCTCGTCCACCGTCTCGCCGGTGATCGCGCCCGCCGCCTTCAGCCGCGCGTGCAGCCGCCCAGCCGACAACGGCAACTGCAGGTCGGACTGCACCCGTTCGCCGCCGAGCAGTTCGCCCAGCGCCTGGCGCAGCAGGTCGAGGCCGACACCGGTGGCGGCGGACAGCCAGACCCGCACAGGCTTGCCGGCCGCATCGCGATCGATGCGCGGCTCGGCACCGGCCAGGTCGATCTTATTCATGATGTGCAGCTGCGGTATGTCGCCGGCGTCGATTTCCTCCAGCACGTTGTCGACCACGCGGTGCAGGCGCTCACGCTCCTCGTCGGCGGCATCGCTGACGTGGAGCAGCAGATCGGCATCGTGCGCTTCGGCCAGGGTGGCGCGGAACGCGGCGACCAGATCGTGTGGCAGTTCGCGGATGAAGCCGACCGTGTCGGCGAGCACGGCCGGCCCGCAGCTGAGGTTTTCCAGCTTGCGCACGGTCGGGTCGAGTGTGGCGAACAGCAGGTCGGCGGCGTAGACGTCGCCGGTGGTCAGCGCATTGAACAGGGTCGACTTGCCGGCGTTGGTGTAACCGACCAGTGCCACCTGGGGCACGGTGTTGCGCAAGCGCGAGCGACGCTGCTGGCCGCGCTGGGTCTGCACTTTCTCCAACCGCTTGGTGAGCATCTTCACGCGCACGCCGATCAGCCGGCGGTCGGTTTCCAGCTGGGTTTCGCCGGGGCCGCGGTTGCCGATGGCACCGCCGCGCTGGGCGTCCAGATGGGTCCAGCCACGCACCAGCCGGGTGGCCAAGTGCTTGAGTTGGGCCAGCTCCACTTCCAGCTTGCCCTCGTGCGAGCGTGCACGCTGGGCGAAAATGTCCAGGATCAGCCCCGCGCGATCGACCACGCGGATGCCGAGATGCTTTTCGAGATTGCGCTCCTGCACCGGGGTCAGCACGTGGTCGACCAGCACCACGTCGGCCGCCAGCGCGCGCGCCGCCTCGGCGACTTCGTCCGCCTTGCCGCTGCCGATGTAATAGCGCGGGTTGGGACCCTCGACACGGGCCGTGACCACACCCAGCACTTCGGCACCGGCGGACTTCACCAGCTCGGCGAATTCCTCAGCACGACGCGCGGTGTCGCCTTCGCCGCGGGAATGCGGCAGGACGAGCACGGCGCGATCGCCTTTCTCTTTTCTATCGAACACTAGTGGGTACGATCCTTAGAGCCTGTTCATGATCTCCAAGTGCCCCGCGCCGGGAGCCGTTTGCGCGCAGGCCAAGGAAGAACGAAGAAGTGGACGTCCGTCCACGACTGAGTGATGACGCCGGCATGCGGGCAAACAGGCCCGGCCCGCAGGGTTGCCATCGAGTGGCCGCCAGGTGGTAGCGCGCGGCTTGACCTGACGGCCAGTCAGGCGCTGCGCCACGCACTACCACCTGGCGGCCACTCGATGACAACGCGGGGTACTTGGAGATCATGAACAGGCTCTTAGAAGCAGACTCACTTCATGCGGGCTGATACCCCGTCTATCAAGCGTCAGCGTCGGCGGATGCCGGTGCGTCGTGACCTTCATGGCCTTCATGACCATCGTGACCATTGCCGATACGCACATTGCGGCTCGGTACCACGGTGGAGATGGCGTGCTTGTAGACCATCTGACTCACCTGGTTGCGCAGCAACACTACAAACTGGTCGAACGACTCGACCGTCCCCTGCAGCTTGATGCCGTTGACCAGATAGATGGCGACCGGCACGCGCTCGCGCCGAAGCGCATTCAAAAACGGATCTTGCAAAGATTGCCCCTTCGACATTTCTTGTTCTCCCCTTGCCACGGACAGGTCCGGGAAAAAACGCCAATGGCGCCCCGGCCCAACATGACGGCGATGTTAGCTGCTTTCAAATACTTGATGAAAGGAGATTTTTGCGCCGCGCCAGTGCGCTGGATCACGCTGGCGACGCGAGCCGACGCCGCGGATCGGCGTTATCACACGACGACCGGCGGATCGATGGCGCCAAGGAACAGCTGCACGGCATCGACGGCGCGAGCGGTAACACCGGGCTGATCCGGGTCGAACAGGCGGGCGCCGACGTCGCTGCGCAGCCAGGTGATCTGCCGCTTGGCCAGTTGGCGGGTGGCGAAGATGGCGCGATCGCGGAATTCCGCCGCGTCAGTCACGCCGTCCAGGTGTTCCCACGCCTGCCGGTAGCCGACCGCGCGAATGGCCGGCAGCTCCGCGTACAGGTCGCCGCGTGCACGCAACGTGTGCACCTCGTCGAGAAAACCCGACGCCAGCATGGTGTCGAAACGCTGCGCGATGCGTTCGTGCAGCACGCCACGATCCGGCGGCAGCAGCGCCAGCTTGAGCACGCGCCACGGGAAGTGCGTCGCGGTGCCACCGCGTTGCAATTCAGAGAGCGGTCGGCCGGTCAGCTCGATCACTTCCAGCGCGCGCTGCAGGCGTTGTGCGTCGTTGCAGCCGATCCGTGCGGCCGCAAGCGGATCCAGCTGCGCCAGTCGTGCGTGCAAGGCGGGCCAGCCTACCTGCTCCGCTTCCGCGGAAAGTCGTGCACGAACCGCCGGATCGGCTTCCGGCAAATCGGACAAGCCTTGCTGCAACGCGCGGAAATACAGCCCGGTACCTCCGACCAGCAACGGCACCCTGCCCTGCGCGCTGATCTGCTGCATCACCGGCAGCGCGTCGGCACGGAAATCCGCCGCCGAATACGGCTGAGCCGGATCGCGGATGTCGATCAACGCATGCGGATAGCGCGCCAGCGTCGCCGCGTCGGGTTTCGCGGTGCCGATGTCCATGCCGCGATAGACCAGCGCCGAATCCACGCTGACCAGATCCAGCGGAAAGTGATCGCTCAGCTCGCACGCCAGCGCGGTCTTGCCGGAGGCGGTGGGACCCATCAGGAAGATGGCGAGAGGGCGGGTGTCGATCAGCATCGGGAAAGTGTAGAGGGCGTGGTGTCAGGCAGCCAGCGAGGTTGACCGAAGCCACAGCCGAACACCTGGCTGGTTCTATAATTGCCGCCTCCCTGCCCGCAGCGCGGGTCAACCTATGGATTCCCCATGTCGCAGACGATGAAAGCCCTGGTCAAGCGCAAGCCCGAACAGGGCATCTGGATGGAAGAGGTGCCGATGCCGGTGGTCGGCCCGAACGAAGTGCTGATCAAGATGGAGAAGACCGCGATCTGCGGCACCGACCTGCACATCTACAAATGGGACGAGTGGAGCCAGCGCACGATCAAGCCCGGCCTCACCATCGGCCACGAATTCGTCGGCCGCATCGTCGAGATCGGCCCAGGCGTGACCGGCTACAAGATCGGCGACCGCGTCTCCGCCGAAGGCCATATCGTCTGCGGCCACTGCCGCAATTGCCGCGCCGGTCGCCAGCATCTGTGCCCGAACACGATCGGTATCGGTGTGAACCGCAACGGCGCGTTCGCCGAGTACATGACAATGCCGGCCTCTAACCTGTGGCCGATCCCGGACCAGATCCCGTCCGAGCTGGCCGCGTTCTTCGACCCGTACGGCAACGCCGCGCACTGCGCGCTGGAATTCGACCTGATCGGCGAGGACGTGCTGATCACCGGCGCCGGCCCGATCGGCATCATCGCCGCCGGCATCTGCAAGCACGTCGGCGCGCGCAACGTGGTGGTCACCGACGTCAACGACTACCGCCTCAAGCTGGCCGCCGACATGGGCGCAACACGTGTGGTCAACGTGTCCAAGCAGTCGCTGAAGGACACCGTGAAGGATCTGCACATCGAAGGCTTCGACGTCGGCCTGGAGATGAGCGGCAATCCGCGCGCGTTCGGCGACATGCTCGAGTGCATGTACCACGGCGGCAAGATCGCCATGCTCGGCATCATGCCGCGCGGTGCCGGCATCGACTGGGACAAGGTGATCTTCAAGGGCCTCACCCTGCAGGGCATCTACGGCCGACGCATGTACGAGACCTGGTACAAGATGACCCAGATGGTGCTGACCGGTTTCCCGCTGCAGAAGGTGCTCACCCATCAGATCGCGATCGACGACTTCCAGAAGGGCTTCGACCTGATGGACGCCGGCCAATGCGGCAAGGTCGTCTGTTCCTGGACCTGAGCAAAGCCTGTCACGCCATGCCTTTTCGATCGGAGAAGGCATGCTGAAATATCGGCCGCCCTAGTACACTGCCTGTCAGGGCGGCCGACAGAATCGCCGGGATTGTGAAGGTGTCAGGCCTGCGGGCCGCGCACGGTCGGTACGCGACGTCATCGGAGCATCGTCGGTATGGCTGATCTTTTCGGCAATCCCCATCTGGCCGCTGGACGCGAGCGAGCGCTCGCCGTCTATCGTTCCCATCGCGTACGCAAGACACTGCTGATCCTGGCTATCGTGCTGGTGATCTTCGGCCTGCTCGGCTTCTTTGCCGCTCCGTCGATCATCAAGGGGCAGATCGAGTCGCGCGCCAGCGCCGCGCTGAGCCGCCCGGTGACTCTGGGCGGTGTGCACCTCAATCCCTATACGCTCAAGCTCGACCTGGATCAGCTGCACATCGGCGATAAGGACGGCAAGTCGGCCTTCATCGATATCGACCGGTTGACCATCAACACGTCATGGACGTCGCTGTTCCGCATGGCGCCGGTATTGGACGAACTCGCCCTGCAGCATCCGCGGATCCGCATCGCCCGCATCGCCGACCAGCAGTTCAATTTCACCGACCTGATCGATCGCTACGCCTCCAAGCCGTCGGATCCGAACGCACCGCCGACACGCTTTGCGCTGTCCAACATAAGTGTGCACAACGGCGATATCCAATTCGACGATCAGGTGATGAAGACCAGTCACCATGTCGAACAACTGGAACTGGGCATTCCGTTCATCGCCAACCTGCCCAGCGACACCGACATCTTCGTGCAGCCGTTGCTGGCCATGCGCGTGGACGGCAGCCCGGTGCGCATTGAAGGCAAGACCAAACCGTTCGCTAACAACCGGGAGTCGAGCATTGGCTTCCAGCTCGACCATTTCGACCTGCCCCGTTACTTGAGCTATGTGCCCACACCTTTGCCGGTAGCGATCCCGCAAGGTCAGCTGAGCGGCAAGTTGGAGCTCCATTTCGTGCAGGTGCAATCCACCCCGCAGTTGCAACTCACCGGCAACGTGCAACTTGATGACTTCACGCTCAACAGCAGCCATGGCGAGCCCGTAGCCAAACTCGGGCACGGAACGGCCGAGCTCGTCGACGTGCAGCCGCTGGTGTCGCGTTACCGCCTGGGTGCGTTGAAGCTCAATCAGGCGCAGGTCTATTACACGCAAAGCGCAGGTGGCCACAGCAATTTCGACACGCTGACCAGCGCGCCCGCCCCGACTGAAGCAAATAAGAAGTCGCCGCCCACCGACCTGCGTATCGCCTCCATGGCGCTGACCGGCAGCGCCGTGCACTACACCGATGCCAACCAGGGCAAACTGGATCTCACCGACCTGCACGGCAATCTGCTGGGCCTGAGCATGCTGCCTGCACCGCCGGCCCGGCTCGACCTCGCTGCGCAGCTCTACGGCGGTGACCTCAGCGCCAAGGGCACCATGGATCTCGCAGCGGCCAAGCTCGATGCGGCGCTTGGCCTCAAGCAGGTGGACATGGTGCCGCTGCAAGCCGTCGCAGACCCGTCGGTTGCCGCGCGCGTTACGAAGGGCAAGCTCGATGCCACCAGCCAGGTACAGCTCGATTGGAGCAAGGCGGTCAATGTGCACCTGGCTGGTGCGCATGCCACGGCGACCGATTTCGCGCTGCAGCCGCAGTTCAAGGGTCAAGGCGCGCCGGTGGCCTGGGCCAAGCTGGAAGCGGATATCACCCAGGTCGACCTTGCCAGCCGCCAGGCGCAGCTGGGCAACGTTATCGCCACCGATTTGCAGTTGGACGTACGGCGCAACAGCAACAAATCCATCAGCCTGACCGACCTCTTCGCCGCCAAGAATGCATCGCACAAGGCTCCCGCCGACAGCGGGCCGCCGTGGCACTGGAGCGTCGCGCACCTGGGCGTTGAAAATGGCACGCTCCGCTTTACCGACCTTGCCACCGGCACACCGGCCAAGGTCGCGATGCAGTCGCTCAAGGGCAGCATCGAAAACATCAGCGACAAGCTCAACGAGCCGCGCGAGATGAAGCTGGAAGGCCGTGTCGACAAAGGCAGCTTTGCCATCTCGGGCAAACTGCAGCCACTGCCCACGCTGGCCGATCTTGACCTCACCACCAAGCAGCTGGACATCGCCAACTTCGAGCCGTACATCAGCGTGCCGCTCAACGTAACGATTTCCAGTGCCCGCATCAGCGGCAAGGGCAAGCTGCACTACGACGGCCGCAGCGCGGAACCCAGGTTCGCCTACAAGGGCAACGCCGCGCTCGAGCAGGTACGCGTGCAGGACAAGCTGACCGGCGACGATTTCATGCGCTGGAGCGCGCTGTCCGCCGCCAATCTCGACGTCAATGTCGGGAGCGGCACACCTCGCATGCATGTCGGCAGCCTGGTACTGCGATCCTTCTACGCCCGCATGATCATCAATGCGAACGGCCGGATGAACCTGTCTGACGTGGTAGCCAAGAGCGAGGCTGCGCCAGTATCGGTGACCCGCGCAGAGAACAACGCTCCCGCCGCACCTGCGGCACCCAAGCCGCAGGCACCGGCCGCGGCAACGACGCCGACGGTGCCTGCGGCATCGACGGCGGATATCCGCATCGGCCAGATCACTCTGGTGAACGGCCAACTCAACTACTCCGACAACTTCATCAAGCCGAACTACACCGCCAACCTCACCAGGCTCACCGGCAAGATCGGCACTTTCGGTACTGCTACTGGCGGTCCACCGGCCGACCTCGCTGTGCAGGCCCAATTGGACGACAACTCGCCAGTGGATATCGACGGCACCATCAACCCGCTGGCGCCGGTGGCTTTCCTGGATATCAAGGGCAAGGCCAACGAGGTGGAGCTGACCCGGCTCAGTGCGTATTCCACAAAATACACGGGCTACCCGATTACTCAGGGCAAGCTCACCGTCGATGTGCACTACCTGCTGGATCAGGGCAAGCTCAACGCCGACAACCACATCTTCATCACTCAGCTGACCTTCGGCGACCGCATGGAAAGCCCGGGTATTTCTCACCTGCCGGTGAAGCTGGCCGTGGCGCTGCTCAAGGACACTCAGGGCAACATCGATGTGGACTTACCGGTGTCCGGCTCGCTGGACGATCCGCAGTTCAGCATGGGTGGCCTGATCTGGCGCGCGATCGGCAACCTGATCGCCAAGGCTGCTACGGCGCCATTCCGGCTACTCGGCGCGGCCTTTGGCGGCGGCAATCACGAAGACCTGGGCTATGTGGAGTTCGAACCGGGTTCCGCCGTGCTCGGCGCGACGGCGAAGGAGCGACTGGGCAAGATCGTCGGCCTGCTCAATCAGAAAACATCGCTGAACCTGGACATCATCGGCCGCGTGGATCCATCCAAGGATCAGGATGGCCTGCGCAAGGTGAGCGTGGATGAAATGGTGCGCAAGGAGAAGGTGATCGACCAGTCCGGCAAGAACGCCGATACCTCCGAGGCCGCACTGGCCGGGGTATCGATCACCCCGGACGAGTATGAGCACTACCTCAAGCGTGCCTACAAGCATGCCGACGTAACCAAGCCGCACAACCTCATCGGCCTCAACAAATCGCTTGAGCCTGACGAAATGCGCAGCCTGATGGAAACCAGCGTGCCGGTGGATGCCAAGGCCATGCACGACCTGGCCGACCGTCGCGCCGCCGCCGTACAGGCCTGGTTCCGCGGCAAGATCGACGACAAACGCGTTTCGGTCAAAGACCCCAAGCTGACTGCTGCGGGCATCGACGACAAGGGCAAGACGACGCGAGTGGATTTCGGCTTGCATGGCGAGTGAGAGATTGGGGCGGGAGATAGGTCGCGGGGACGCAGGGATGATTTCATCGCCCCGCCCCGCATGCCGTCGCCGGCAAAGCGAAGATCCATCGACCGGCGCCTGAGCACAGGGCTTCTGCGCCGCTTCGCCCCATCGCCTATCCGCCTGTTTCATCCTGGCGGTTCACAGCGTGCCCGCGAAGGCTCAAAATGTCGCTTTGTCCCAGCTGGAATTTCCCCATGAGCTACACCGGCCAGTCGCGCTTCGCCAGCGAACTCGAATCCATCCGCGAGCAAGGCCTGTTCAAGGCCGAGCGCATCATCACCTCGCCGCAGTCCGCCGAGATCACGCTGGAAGACGGCCGCAAGGTGCTGAACTTCTGCGCCAACAATTATCTTGGCCTGGCCGACAACGCCGAGGTGATCCAGGCGGCGAAGGACGCGCTGGACACACATGGCTTCGGCATGGCCAGTGTGCGTTTCATCTGTGGCACGCAGGATCTGCACAAGCAACTGGAAGCGAAGATCGCCGCGTTCTTCGGCACCGAGGACACCATCCTCTACGCCGCCTGCTTCGACGCTAACGGCGGTTTGTTCGAGCCGTTGCTGGGCGAAGAAGATGCGGTCATCTCCGACGCGTTGAACCACGCCTCGATCATCGACGGCATCCGCCTGTGCAAGGCCAAGCGCTTCCGCTACGCGAACAGCGACATGGCCGATCTGGAGAAGCAGCTGCAGGCCGCCGATGCAGCCGGTGCGCGTACCAAGCTGATCACCTCCGACGGCACGTTCTCGATGGACGGCTTCATCGCACCGCTGGATCAGATCACCGCGCTGGCCGCGAAATACAACGCGCTGGTGCATATCGACGAATGCCATTGCACCGGCTTTCTCGGCGACACCGGCCGCGGCGCTGCCGAAGTGCATGGCGTGATGGACAAGATCGACATCTTCACCGGCACGCTGGGCAAGGCGCTCGGTGGCGCGCTCGGCGGCTTCACCACCGGCCGCAAGGAAGTGATCGAGATGCTGCGCCAGCGCTCACGCCCGTATCTGTTTTCCAATTCGCTGCCGCCACACGTGGTCGCCGCCGCGATCAAAGTGTTCGACATGCTCGGCAGCGCCGGCGACCTGCGCAATGTGCTCAAGGAAAACACTCGCTACTTCCGCGAACGGATGAGCGCGGCCGGCTTCGAGATCAAGCCGGGGGTGCATCCGATCGTGCCGGTGATGATCCACGATGCGAAGAAGGCACAGGCGATGGCCGCCGGCTTGCTGGAGGAAGGCATCTACGTCACCGGTTTCTTCTATCCGGTGGTACCGCAGGGTCAGGCGCGTATCCGCACCCAGATGAGCGCGGCGCATACCCGCGAGCATCTCGATCATGCGATTGCCGCGTTCACCAAGATCGGCCGGAAGCTGGGTGTGATCGGCAGCTGATATCCAGCGCGCTTGTGGAAGCGACTTCAACCGCGATGCTCTTGCGTTCTCTTCGGCCCTGCCTGGAGCATCGTGACTGAAGTCGTATCCGTAAAAAGCAGATGCCGGATCCCGGCATCTGAAGGGACTATTTGCGGGTGTCGAGCGCCCTGACCTCTTCGGCGCTCAACCGTCGCCACTGCCCTTTCGCCAGTTCGCCCAACGCCAGCGGCCCGATCGCCACCCGGATCAGACGCAGCACATCAAAACCCAACGCCGCTAGCAGGCGCCGGATATGCCGGTTGCGGCCTTCGTCCAGTACCACTTCCAGCCACGCATTCTTCTCGCCGGCACGCAACAGCGTCGCCCGCCGCGCCTTCAGCAGGTCGCCAGCATCGTCGATGCCCGCCTGCATCGCCGCCAGCACGGTCACATCCGGCTGGCCTGCCACCTGCACGTGGTAAGTCTTTTCCAGATGCGTGGCCGGATCGGTGATGCCAGCGGCCCAGGTAGTGTCGTTGCTCAGCAGGAGCAAACCCTCGCTGGCCTTGTCCAAGCGACCCACCGGACCCAGCCACGGCAGTCCGGCGGCGGCCAGCGCGGTGTAGACCGTATCACGGCCCTGCTCGTCGGCCGCGCTGACAACTAGCCCACGCGGCTTGTTGAATACGACATGGATGCATTCGGCGGATTTCACCGCGTGGCCATCGACGGCGACCTGCTGTTGGCCAATCAGCGTCGGGTGATACGGATCACGTACGACGCGTCCGTCCAGGCTGACGCGACCGGCGCGTATCCACTGCTCGGCCTGACTGCGCGAACAGGCGCCCAGCTTAGACAACACGCGTGCCAGCCCATGTCGCGGTGGAGGAGTCGTGGACACAGCGGAATGTGCGGAATGAAAAGGTGGGCGAGGCATCCCGCTAGCGTATAAGCCGGAGCCGCAGCACGACAAGGATCATCATGATTTGGTGCTGTTAGCGTCGAAGTGTGGAAGCTGTTTTTACAAACAAAAAAAACCCGGCCGAAGCCGGGTTCTTTTATGCAGCTTTACTTGTCGAGGTCAGATTACTGCTTGACCTGCAGTTCCGTACGACGGTTCTGCGCGCGACCGGCATCCGTGGCGTTGTCGCCAATCGGATCGTTCTTGCCATGACCAATCGGGCCTTCCAGGCGGCTGGCGTCGATACCGTGGCTGGTCAGGTAGCTGTACACGATCTGTGCACGGCGCTCAGACAGGCTCTGGTTGTACGCATCCGCACCCTTCGAGTCAGTGTAACCAGCAACCGTCACATGCACCTGCGGGTAACGCTGCAGGGTATCGACGGCCTGATCCAGAACCGACAACGAGTCCTTGGTCGGCTCGGCCAGCGACTTCGCGATGTTCGTCTCACCCTTCTTCGGGCGGTCGAACTTGAAGTTCACGCCGCGCAGATCGATGACGACCTTCTGCGGGCAACCGTCCGGACCCACAACCGTGCCTTCCGGCAAGTTCGGGCACTTGTTGTCGCAAAGGTTCACACCGTTGACGACAGTCTTCGAGCAGTCAGGTGCGGCCGGGGCAGCAGCGACGGCGGCCGGAGCTGCTGCCGGGGCGCCAAAGCGCGAGACGATGCTGAAGCCGAGGAACCAGTCGCCAAAGCCGCTGTTGCTGCCGGAAGTGTTGGCGTTCTTGAGACTCTTGTTGTCCCAGTCATAGCGATAGCCGCCTTCAACGCGGATATCCGAACTATCGGTAATGGTCTTGGACACGCCTGCGCCAAGCTCAGCAGCCGGGGACCAACCGCGGTCACCGATATCGTGATGATTGCTGCCCATTACGCCAGCGAGCAGGTACGGACGCCATGCAGTCCATTCGCCGAAGTAATAACGCGCGGCGGCACCGACATTGTTGTTGGACCAACGGTTATGGGAGTGACCACTGCCGCCATTCAAGATGGCGTTGTCAATCTTGCGGCTGGTACGGTCGAAGAACAGGTCGATCGACACGTTCGGCGCGATGAATCGACCAACGCCCAGACCGTAATAGATCTGCCGGCTGTTGGTATGACGATCGGTGTCGTTGTAGTAACCGCCCACGGTCGGCGCGATATACCAGCGGCCGTCGTAGCTCGGAGTGGCCATATCGGTGGATGCCGGAGCAGCCGCCGGTGCAGTGGTGTCCTGCGCATGAACGGCACCTACGCCGCCCAGGGCCAGCGCGATAAGAAAATACAAGCCCTTACGTTTCATCAGGTGTCTCCTCTAATTATTAGGTTTTCGCGTCCGTTCAACCCCAACCGGAAGTCGCGCGTCAGAACTGAACTACGTCACTCAGAGCTTTTACAGCCCCTGCTTGGCGTTTCTGCGACAAGCGGCGGGGAGTGTAGCAAAATCGTTAAGTGGGTGGTGCTTTAACATCTTTGCAACTAAATCCTGGTGAGACTTCGTTCAGGAAAGTATATCGCGGTGCCCGAGCCTGAATCTTCGGGTGGCTAATGTATTACCTGCAGCCCCACATTTGTCCATCAGGATATGTCAAGCCGAATGACAGGGGCAGCAGCCATTCCGCCCCTGCCCTGCCTTAATCTTCCACTCACGTCGTCTTTACAACGTGAAGAGCGCCAGGAACTGCTGTATCGGCATGGCATCGAGCTGTGCCGGATCCTTCGTGGCCGCCATGATTGCGCTGACCTGATGCGCCGGCAAATGGCCACGCATGGCCGCTTCGAACTTCTGCAGCAGCACCGGGATACCCTCGGCACGGCGCTTGCGGTGCCCGATCGGATAATCGATCGAAACCTTGCCTGTACTGCTGCCGTCCTTGAAGAACACCTGCACCGAATTGCCGATGTAACGCTTCGCTGGATCGAAGTAGTCCCGCGTGAATTGCGGATTTTCGACAACCGTCATCTTGTCGCGCAGCGCGTCGATACGCGGGTCGGCGGCAATGTCGTCATTATAGTCGCTGGCCACCAGGCGGCCGAAGATCAGCGGCACCGCCACCATGTACTGAATGCAGTGATCGCGGTCGGCGTAGTTAGCCAACGGACCGGTCTTGTCGATAATGCGGCAGCCGGCTTCCTGCGTCTCGATGACGATCTTGTCGATCTGGTCGATCTTGCCGACCACTTCGCCGTGCAGCTGCATCGCGCATTCCACCGCAGTCTGCGCATGAAATTCGGCCGGGAAGCTGATCTTAAACAGGACATTTTCCATCACATAACTGCCGAACGGACGCTCGAACTCGAACGCCTTGCCCTTGAACGCGACGTCGTAGAAGCCCCAGGTCTTCGCGCTCAGCGCCGACGGATAGCCGACCACGCCACGATAGACCGCGTTGATCGCGTGGGTCACCGCACGACGGCAGGCGTCGCCGGCAGCCCAGCTTTTGCGTGGGCCGGTGTTCGGCGCATGCCGGTAAGTACGCAGCGCACCATTGTCGATCCAGCTGTGCGAGACCGCGGTGGTGATCTGCTCCTTGCTGCCGCCGAGCATCGCCGTGGCCACTGCAGTGGAGGCCAGCCGCACCAGGATCACATGATCCTGACCGACACGATTGAAGCTGTTCAACAGCGCATAGCAACCCTGGATCTCGTGCGCCTTGATCGCGTAACCGAGCACGTCGCGCACGGTCAGCGGCTGGCTGCCTTCGCGCTCGGCCTTTCGGCTGAGGTAATCGGCCACCGCGAGAATGCTGCCGAGGTTGTCCGACGGATGACCCCACTCGGCCGCCAGCCAGGTGTCGTTGAAATCCAGCCAGCGGATCTGCGTGCCGATCGCGAACGCCGCCTGCACCGGATCCAGCTCATGACTGGTACCCGGCACGCGCGCGCCGCCCGGCAGTGTGGCGCCCGGTACCAGCGGACCGAGGTGCTTCACGCATTCGGGAAATTTCATTGCCAGCATCGCGGTGCCGAGCGAGTCGAGCAACATGTAGCGCGCGGTGTCGTAGGCCTCCTTCGAGTCGATCTGGTAGTCGACGACGTAATCGGCGATATCGACCAAGGGTTGGTCGGGATCGGGACGGACGGCGGAACGGATGTCGTGCGCACTCATGACGGATCTCGCTACAGGGGAAACCGCCATTTTAGCTGACTGGCGCATGCAAGCGTTGCTTGACCGTGACTACGCCGGCCCCGACAATCCAGCAACACACCCCAAAGGGGAGTAGTTCCCGAAGCAGGTTCACTTGCCTCGGTGCCGTGATCGTCAACACGAGCGACGCTTCGCTCCGGTCACCTCGGCAGTCATGCTGCGAACGAGACTTTTGTGGTGGATACGGGCCGCGCGCGTCCGTGTCCACCGCATTGTCCGACGCGCATGGAACCCCGCATGGAATTCACCGGTACCGACTTCTTCTCCGGCCTGCTGGCCATCATCCTGCTTGATCTCGTGCTGGCCGGCGACAACGCCATCGTCATCGCCATGGCGGCCAGCCGCCTGCCGAAGACACTGCAGAAAAAGGCCGTGTTCTGGGGCACGTTCGGCGCCGTTGCCGTCCGCTTTGCGCTCACCGCCGTGGTTGTCTATTTGCTCAAGCTGCCGGGGCTGATGCTGGTCGGCGGCATATTGCTGCTGCCGATCGCCTGGAAGCTGCTGCGTCACGGGGACGATGCCGATCCTGACATCAGCGTCACCGATTCGTTCTGGAACGCCTTGCGCACGATCATCGTCGCCGATGCACTGATGGGCATGGACAACGTGCTGGCGATCGCGGGTGCGTCGAAGGGGCAACTGGGGCTGGTCATCATCGGCCTGCTGGTCAGCGTGCCGCTGGTGGTCTGGGGCTCGACCCTGATCCTGAAACTGATCGAGCGCTTCCCGATCATCATGTACATCGGTGCCGGCGCAATCGCATTCACCGCCAGCCGAATGATTTCGCACGATCATTGGTTGAGCGACTGGTTCGACACGCATCGCTGGGTAAAGTACGCGCTGGATGTGCTGCTGGTGATCGGCATTTGCGGTGGCGGTTGGCTGATGCAGCGACGGCGGCGGTTGAAGACCATTGTCAGCTGAAGCCGTATCCGATGCATAAGCACCGCCATGCCCCGCCCAAGCAAAAGCCGTTGATCTGAATGGCCTCGATCAACTGGAGCGGTTCGCCCGGCACATGCACGCCGAAAGCATCCGGGTCGACAGCTAGTACATCATCGGCACCCTGACCGTCACGGTGGCATCGGGGGTATCGCGGGTGACTCCGACGCCAAGCGTGAAGTTCATGCTGCGCTTGTCGCTGAAGCGATACGAGCCGCCAATCAGCAAGGTGCCGAGCACGCTCTTGGCCGAGCCGGCCACGGTCTTGCCGTTCTGCTTGGTGACGCCGACAAAGCTCTGGTCATAGCCGATGCTGATCGACGCCTTCTCGTTGAGCGCAAGCCCCATGCCGAGGCTGATATCCGCGATGTCGCCAACTCGCACGGTGCCTAGCGGCTCCTTGCCGCCCAGCAACACGGTACGACTGACATCGTGCCGAGGGAAATTGTGCAAGTAGCTCAGGTTGCCGAAGAACACCACCGGATCGGAGGGGTACAGCCAAGTCACGCCTGGCTGCAGCGAGTAGAAACCCGATCCGGTCGGAAGCTGCAACGGCAGGCCGGTGCCGGTCGCATTCTGCACGCAGCGGGTGACGCAATCGGTAGTGACTTCGAAAGGATCACGACCGGTGCGCGACTTGAAGCGCAGCCAGCCCACGTAATACGGCTTGTCCGCGCCGCCATCGTTGATCTGGTAGCGGGCCGTGGCTTCCACGTCACCGATGCCATGACCACTGCTCGTGAAGACTCTGTCGGTGGCGCTACCAGTGAAGATTTCGCGACTGATCGTGTCGGTGTGCCCATAGACGTACGGTATTCGCAACTCCATCTCCAGCCGGTTGGTGAGCCCGTAACGCAGCGCGACCGCGCCGGTCTGGGTCGTCGTCTTCACCTGGCGCGCGTCGATCAGGCCGATCAGGATCGCCGGGATCACGGTGTAGCCGATCAATGCGACCCGGTCGGCGGACGAGTAGCCGAACTGATAGGACGGTTCCACCACCAGCTTGCCGCTCGGGGTCAGCACGCCGGGTTGATTGAAGATAGGCGCGACGGCAGGCGGACCCGCTTCGCGCTCGGGTGCCTGTCCGACCGTCCGATCCGGCGACTGTTCTTGTGGCTCCGCGGCAGCGACCGTGTCGCCAGCCGGCATCGGCAGCGCAGTGGCCATCGCGCCACCGGCCCGCACGTTACCGGCACGCTGCCGATCGAGCACATCGAGACCCACGGCATGCCGCAACGCGCGGTAATCCGCCTGCTGTGTCGCGAGCGCGCGCTTCATCGCCTCGATCTGCGCGTTCTGGGCGGCGAGCTCGGCACGCATCGCTTCGATGCGCGAGTCCTGCTCCATCACGCTTTTCCGGATCACCGCTGACAGTTCGCCCGAACCCGCCGCTGGCGGACTGGCTGATACCGGCGGATCCTGCGCCTGGGCCATGCCGCCGAGCAAGACCAACCCGGCGCAACCGGCCGAACATCTGCTTTGCCATGATTTCAGGGACATCACGTTTCCTCTTGGATCGGATATCGCTCAAGTGCTGCTGTACACGGCCAGTCTTCGGTGCTTCGGCTTTGGATACGTGCCGGTCTAGTGCCCCAACGAACCGATCACGCCAGCCTGCAGGCTCTCCTGCAGGCCGAGCGCATGGAAGGTGTTCAGGCTGTTCACGGCCGCATTGATCGTGGTCAGGCTGCGGATGTCCTGATTGTCGAGACTGTTCTGGATCACCGTCGCAGCTGTCGCGTGGTCGAACGTCGCCGGATCGACCGTATTGCCGGCGCCGTTCTGGATCGTGTTGACCGTTTCCGTGGCGGTGGCCAGGGCACTGGCCTGAGCCGGGGTCATCCGGCCGATGTCGGGGATGTCTACGTGGGTGCTGGAGACCAGGTTGCCGTTGATGTAGACCATGCGAGCGATGCCGAAGGACGCCAGCAGCCCGTTGCCGAGATCGACACCGCCGCGGGTGTCATCCAGGCGACCGTCGCTGACCGCGACCGGCCATACGGCCACTGTCCGCCAGCTCGCCGGCATGCTGCTAACCGGTGATCCTGACAATGAGGACGACGTATCTTGCGCATGAGCCATGCCGAGCCAGGCTATCGACAGACCGGTCAGCACGCACAGACACGGAAACCTGGCATGGGCGTTGTTCATGACGGCACTCAGATGTCCCCCGGACCACGCTTGGGCAACGTGATGTTGCCCAGGCCGGAACGGTCAATGACAGAATCAATGGGTGCCATCGGCGCAGCACGCCAATCGGCGCTGCTGTTGAATATCGCCAAGGCACGCCGGTTGTGGATCACGAAAACCAGGCGGTTTTTCCACGTCGCCTCGAATTGCGCGCGCGGTATCGAGCGCGTACCGAGAGCTGGATCGCCGACCAGAACGCGGCCCGCACGCATTCCCTTGATCACCACGAAATGGTGGTAACCCTTTTCGTCAATGAGCACGATCGCCGGGAGGTTTTCCAGCCGCAACTTGTCCAGCGGCACCTGGAAACCGTCGGCCTCGAAACCATTGGTCTGCAGAAAACGTTTGATGTCGAGCAGCGAGAAACCTTCCCGGTTGATCTTCGGCTGGTCGCCGTGGGCATACATCTGCACAAACGCTTCCTGCTCGTTGACCGGATAGCCGTACTGGTAGGTCAGCAAGGTCGCCACCGCTGCGGAGCCGCAGCTGAAATCGTATTTCTGGCGGATCGTGTTCCTGAAGCGAATCTCTTTCAGGCTGGTCATGTGCAGGCTGTAACTGCCGCCCTGCGCGCCCGGCAATACGACCGCCGCCAGCGGCAGCGACGGCAGCAGGCCGGCAAGGAACGCCGGGACCAGCCAGCAGGAACAGCGCAGCCAACCTGTCATGGCTGGAACTGCACGTTGATAATGGTGGCGTTCTGGATCAACACGCCGCTGCCGCTGTTCTGGATCACCATCGGCAGACCCATGGCACCATTGAATGAGCCCGTGCTGATCATGTTGGCCCCGGTCACCACATGATCTACGTTGTTGTTTGCCACCGTACCGTTTAGCGTGATGGTTGCGGTGACGGCGGTGCCGCCGCTGAAATTCGCCAGTGCTGCGGAATCAATGCTCGGACCCCATCCCGCAACGTAATGCGGCTGCGCGACTTCGTGCCCGGATGATGAAGACAATGCTGCCGCAACTTTTGGCGACGGTGCAGCAGGCTCTGCCGCCGCCACATTCCACACCGTTGCAATGAACAACAGCACGATGAGCCAGGACATGGGTCTGACTGTTCGCATGGTTCTATCTCCCTCACAGGTGCGGGCAGCGAGCTCTGCTCATATTCAGCGGCCCGGACACAACCATCGGAAAACACGGTGGAGCGTCAGGCGCCCCACCGTGTCTGGTTCTACTTATCGACCAACGGTGAGATTGGCCTGAACGTTCACGCTCTGCTGGATCAGCGAACCGACGCCACTGTTCTGCGCCATGACCGTAACGCCAGCAGCTGCTGCGGCTGCGCCTGACATGTTGTTGGACATGTCGAACGTGCCGGCATTCACCGAGTTCGATCCACCGGCACCGCCGGATCCACCGGCTCCGGCGACACCTTCGCCACCCGTGCCGGATGCACCGCTACCACCCGCACCGCCCATGCCGCCAGTACTGCCAGCCGCGCCGCTGTTACCGCCCGTACCCGAACCGCTGCCGCTACTCGCAGTGGATGCTCCGCTGGTGCCGGCACCGCCGGCCCAGGCACCACCGGCACCCCCAGTCGCAGTTGCCGAACTGGAACCACGTGAGCGGGCATGCGCGCTGCCGTTGTTATCACCACTGCTGTCGCCACCGGACGCGGTACTGACCGCGCCGACGTCCCCGCTGGTGCCCGCGGCATCACCGCCAGATCCGCTGCGGGCGTGGCTGTTGCCACCGTCACCACCGGAGCCACCACGACCACCCTGGGCATTGCCACCGGAGGCGTCGCCACCGGAGCCACCACGCCCGCCATTGGCGTTACCCCAGTTGCTGGCGACATTGCCAATGTCGTGTGCGCGGATGTCGGTCACGGTGCCATCGAGCCGGCTGATGGCGACCGCTTTGCTGCTGTTGAATGAGCTGGTTATCGACGAAGAAGCTGTGCCGCCATTGTTGGCTGCAGCGCTACCCTGCCCATTGGCATACGCATCACCCGTACCACTATCCGTGTAGGTGTGCATGGAGCTGTTGCTTTTCTGCACCGCGATGGAGTGTCTCTGGGCAGAGGGTCCGGCTCCGCCGGTCTGCGTGTCATCCGCCAAGGCTGGAAGAGCAAGTCCCAAGCCAATGCATATCGCTGTTAAAAGTAGAGTCTTGCGCATGTTTGTTCTCCTCGAACAATGCTGTGACCCCCTGTTTGTCTTTGCCGTGAAGCAAGCGACTACAGCAATCTTCGCGCCAGCCCGGAAAATTTTTTCCCGGTCGCTGTCGATCTACTGAAAAATCAATCCATTGGGCAACCCACTACGCAGGCAGGCATGACGCCAGACGCGTGGCGAAAACCGGGGACTGAATCAGTTGCGCAACATATCGACCTCGCCGCAATTCGTGCATACGCGTGCTATCGGTGGGATCCGGCACGGATACCGAGCTCGCAGCTCCTTGCTGCAACATGTAACGAAGGTGATACAGCCGGATCGTCGCGTGAATGGCTCGAACCATCCAGGAAGTCTCCCCGCAACTGATTTCATCATTTCCCTGACATGAAGAAGGGAGCCTTTCGGCTCCCTTCTTCATGTCAATACGTGCTGGTTCAGCGCTTGTCGATCGGCACGTAGGCCTGGTCTTCCGGACCAGTGTAGTTCGCGCTGGGACGAATGATCTTGCCGTCTTCGCGCTGCTCGATCACATGCGCGCTCCAGCCGGAGGTGCGTGCGATCACGAACAGCGGCGTGAACATGGCGGTGGGCACGCCCATCATGTGATACGCGCTGGCGGAGAACCAGTCGAGGTTCGGAAACATCTTCTTGACCTCGGCCATCACCTTCTCGATCCGCTCGGAGACGTCGAACAGAGTCGGGTTGCCGCCGTCGGTACACAGCTTGCGCGAGATCTCCTTGATGATCTCGTTGCGCGGGTCGGACACCGTGTACACCGGGTGGCCGAAGCCGATGATGATCTCCTTGCGCTCGACGCGGGCGCGGATGTCGGCCTCTGCATCGTTCGCATTGCGGTAACGCGCGATGATCTCCATCGCCACTTCGTTCGCACCGCCGTGCTTCGGGCCGCGCAGCGCACCGATCGCGCCGGTGAGCGCCGAATACATGTCCGAACCGGTGCCGGCGATCACGCGGGCAGCGAAAGTCGAGGCGTTGAATTCGTGTTCTGCATATAGCACCAGCGACTTGTCCAGCGCCTGCGCGTGCAACTCGCTCGGCTTCTTGCCATGCAGCAGGTGCAGGAAGTGCGCAGCGATCGAGTCATCGTCGGTCTGCGTCTCGATGCGCTTGCCGTTGTGGCTGAAGTGGTACCAGTACAGCAGCATCGAGCCAAAGCTGGCCATCAGCCGATCGGCGATCTCGCGCGCGCCGGTGAGGTTGTGATCGTCCTTCTCCGGCAGCACGGTGCCAAGCACCGAGCAACCGGTGCGCATCACGTCCATCGGATGGGTGGCGGCCGGTAGCAGCTCCAGCGCGGCCTTCACCGGCGCCGGCAATCCGCGCAGGCGCTTCAGCCGGGCGCGATAGTTGTTCAACTCGGTCCAGGTCGGCAGCACGCCGTGCACCAGCAGGTAAGCCACTTCCTCGAAGCAGCCCTTGGCCGCCAGATCGTGGATGTCATAGCCGCGGTAATGCAGGTCATTGCCGCTACGGCCGACCGTGCACAGTGCGGTATTGCCTGCGGCAACGCCAGACAATGCGACGGACTTCTTGGCCTTGGGCAGCGTTTGCGTGGTTTCGCTCATGAATGGAACCTCGATCAATGAAGATGCGCCGGCACACCGGCACAGCCAGGGAAGGAACGCGTCAGTCAATCAGTCGGATTTGCCGCCGGCAAACAGTTCGTCGAGCTTGCGCTCGTAAGCGTGGTAGTCGAGGTAGTCGTACAACTCCTCACGCGTCTGCATGGTCGGCACGGCGGCTTTCTGCGTGCCGTCGCGGCGCACCGTCTCGTAGAAGTTCAGCGCCGCCTTGTTCATCGCGCGGTATGCGCCGCAGCAATACAGGATGATGTCGACGTTGGCGCTCGCCAGTTCCTCGCGGGTGAACAGCGGGGTCTGGCCGAACTCGGTGATGTTGGCGAGGATCGGCACCTTCACCGCGGCCTTGAACTGGCGATACTGCTCCAGCGTGTAGATCGCCTCGGGGAAGATCATGTCGGCACCGGCCTCGACGCACGCCTGCGCGCGTTCGATCGCCGATTCCAGCCCTTCCACCGCGATCGAATCGGTACGTGCCATGATCACGAACTGGGCGTCGTTGCGCGCGTCCACCGCGGCCTTCACCCGGTCGACCATCTCGTCCTTCGACACGATCGCCTTGCCGGGCCGATGGCCGCAGCGTTTGGCGGCCACCTGATCCTCGATATGCAGGGCGCCGGCGCCCGCCTTGATCAGCGAACGCACGGTGCGTGCGATGTTGAACGCGCCACCCCAGCCGGTATCCACATCGACCAGCAGCGGCAGGTCGCAGACATCGGTGATGCGACGGATGTCGGTCAGCACATCCTCCATCGAGCTGATGCCCAGATCCGGCATCCCCAGCGAATTGGCAGCGACGCCGCCGCCGGACAGGTAGATCGCCTTGAAGCCGCTGCGCTGGGCCATCCGCGCGGCGTAGGCGGTGATCGCGCCGACCACCTGCAGCGGCTGTTCTTCGGCAACGGCGGCGCGGAAACGCGCGCCGGGGGATGCTGACTGTGTCATGTCACCTCCGTCAAAACGGTCATTTTAGCGCACTGCGACACACGATCCCCTGCGCGACCTTGATCAGCAGTCGATCGTCGGAAAGACCGAACCTGCCTGGCGACCGTATCAAGAAACTCACGGATGACGAACCGACGCGGTTTCCGTGCCTTCAACCGCCCGAACACATCCGACGCACTGGCAAAATGCAATATCCGAGGCGGATGATGCACACCACGGGGGACGTTGAAAACGGGACTGATGGCCACAGGTCCGGTCCCGCATTGATAGTCATAGACAATCGAACCGATGCTGACAATCAATTAGATGAATCGAATAAAACCCCATATTCTCTCTACACGCTTTCAACCACACGGGAAAACCAACGATGTCCCTGATCAACACTGAAATCAAACCGTTCAAGGCCCAGGCTCTCAAGAGCGGCAAATTCATTGAAGTTTCCGATGCCGACCTAAAGGGCAAGTGGTCCGTCGTGTTTTTCTATCCGGCCGACTTCACCTTCGTCTGTCCGACCGAGCTCGAAGACCTGGCGGACAACTACGCCGAGTTCCAGAAACTGGGCGTCGAGATCTACTCGGTCTCCACCGATACCCACTTCGCGCACAAGGCCTGGCACGACACCTCAGACGCGGTGAAGAAGATCAACTACACGATGGTTGGCGATCCGACCGGCGCGATCAGCCGCAATTTCGGCGTGATGATCGAGGAAGCGGGCTTGGCCGATCGCGGCACTTTCGTGATCGACCCGGCCGGCAAGATCCAGATCGTCGAAGTCAACGCCGGCGGCATCGGCCGCGACGCGTCCGAGCTGCTGCGCAAGGTCAAGGCAGCGCAGTACGTCGCTTCCCATCCGGGCGAAGTCTGCCCGGCCAAGTGGAAGGAAGGCGAGAAGACCCTGGCGCCGTCGCTGGACCTGGTCGGCAAGATCTAAGCAGCATCGCGCCATGCGCCACGGACCCGGAGTTCTTCCGGGTCCGCACTAACGAAGAAAGCACAAAACGACGCCCGGGTCCGCCCGGGTGCTCGCCAAACTCACCCTGAAGAAACCCATCGACGGAGAGTTCGCCCATGTTGGATGCCAATCTCACAGCCCAGTTGAAGGCCTATCTGGAAAAGGTCACGCAGCCGATCGAGATCGTTGCGTCCCTGGATGACAGCGCCAAATCGATCGAGTTGAACGAACTGCTCGAGGAAATCACCGCATTGTCCGACCGAATCAGTCTGGTGCGCCGCGACGACAACTCGCGCAAGCCGTCGTTTGCGATCAACCGTGTCGGCAGCGACATCGGCGTGCGCTTCGCCGGCATTCCGATGGGCCACGAATTCACTTCACTCGTGCTCGCCCTGCTGCAGGTCGGCGGCCATCCGTCCAAGACCGCCGCAGAAGTGATCGAGCAGGTGAAGAATCTCGACGGTGACTATCGTTTCGAGACCTATTTTTCGCTGTCCTGCCAGAACTGCCCGGACGTGGTGCAGGCGCTGAACCTGATGAGCGTGCTGAATCCGAAAATCCAGCACGTCGCCATCGATGGAGCGCTGTACCAGGACGAAGTCGATGCACGTCAGGTGATGTCGGTGCCGACCGTTTTCCTCAACGGCGAAGTGTTCGACCAGGGTCGCATGAGCCTCGAACAGATCCTGGCGAAGATCGACACCGGCGCCAGCGCCCGCGACGCCGAGAAGCTCAAGGCCAAGGATGCGTTCGACGTGCTCGTGGTCGGCGGTGGCCCGGCCGGCGCGGCTGCAGCGATCTATGCCGCGCGCAAAGGCATCCGCACCGGCGTGGCGGCCGAGCGTTTCGGTGGCCAGGTGCTGGACACCATGGCGATCGAGAACTTCATCTCGGTCAGCGCCACCGACGGCCCGAAGATGGGCATGGCACTGGAGCAGCACGTCAAGGATTACGACGTCGACATCATGAACCTGCAGCGCGCCGAGAAGCTGCTGCCGGCAACGGAAGCCGGTGGCCTGATCGAAGTACAGCTGGCCAACGGCGCCACGCTGAAGTCGAAGACCGTGATCCTGTCCACCGGCGCGCGCTGGCGGCAGATGGGCGTGCCCGGCGAAGACCAGTACCGCAACAAGGGTGTGGCCTACTGCCCACACTGCGACGGCCCGCTGTTCAAGGGCAAGCGCGTGGCGGTGATCGGCGGCGGCAACTCCGGCGTCGAGGCGGCGATCGACCTGGCTGGCATCACCCGTCATGTCACCCTGATCGAGTTCGACAGCAAGCTGCGCGCCGACGAAGTCCTGCAGCGCAAGCTGCGCAGCCTGCCGAACGTCGACATCATCGTCAGCGCGCAGAGCACCGAAGTGCTGGGCGACGGCCAGAAGGTCAGCGGCCTGATCTACCGGGACCGCGTCAGCGGCGACGTACACACGGTCGCGCTGGAAGGCATTTTCGTGCAGATCGGCCTGCTGCCGAATACCGAATGGCTGAAGGGCACGCTTGAACTATCCCCGCGCGGTGAAATCGTCATCGACGAACGCGGCCAGACCTCGCTGCCCGGCGTGTTCGCTGCTGGCGACGCCACCACGGTGCCGTACAAGCAGATCGTCATCGCGATGGGCGCCGGCTCCACCGCTGCGCTGAGCGCGTTCGATCATCTGATCCGCAGTCCGCTCCCCGTGGCGGAGTCGGAAAAAGAAGCGGTTGCCGCTTGATCGCTTGAGCAGAGACGAACGGGATGGCACAGGCCGTCCCGTTTGCGTTGATGACCCTCAGCTGCCCTGATCGGGACCGCGTTCCAGCGCACGGCGGATATCGTCCAGCGCAGCCGGATCGTCCAGCGTGGACAGGTCGCCCGGATCGCGCTGTTCCGCCAGCGCCTGCAGCGAGCGGCGCAGCAGCTTGCCGGAGCGTGTCTTCGGCAACGCATTTACCACGTACACACGTGCCGGCTTCGCCACGCCGCCGAGTTGGTCAACCACGCGCTGCTGCATCGCCAGCGCCACGGCACCCGCACCGGCTCCCGCATCCTGCTTGAGCGTGGCAAACACTACCGGCACCTGACCCTTCAGCTCGTCGCGCACGCCGACCACTGCTGCCTCGGCTACCGCTGGATGGCTGGCCACGGCTTCCTCGATCTCGCGTGTACCCAGCCGATGACCGGCCACGTTGATCACGTCGTCGGTGCGGCCGAGGATGAACGTATAGCCGTCCTCATCGCGGATCGCCCAGTCCAGCGAGCTGTACAGCAGCTCCTTGAAGTGGCCGAAGTAGCTGTGCACGTAACGGTCGTCGTCACGCCATACCGTGCTCAGGCAACCCGGCGGCAGCGGTGGCTGGAACACCAGCACGCCCTTTGCACCAGCGGCGACTTCCTTGCCGGTGTTCTCGTCGATCACTTTCATCCGGTAGCCCGGTGCCGGCAACCCGGGCGAACCTAACTTCACCGTCTTCAGCTCCAGTCCCGGCATCAGCGTGATCGCTGGCCAACCGGTCTCGGTCTGCCAGTAGTTGTCGATCACCGGCACGCCGAGACTGTCGGTGATCCACTGCGCGGTCGGCTCGTCCAGCGGTTCGCCAGCGAGAAACAGCCACTTCAGTTTCGACAGGTCGTACTTCTTCAGCCAGCTCTCGTCCTGTTTCTTCAGCACGCGGATCGCGGTGGGTGAGGAGAACATCGTGCGCACGCCGTAGCGCTCGCACAACTGCCACCAGATGCCCGGATCCGGCCGCGTCGGCATGCCTTCGTACAGCAGTGAAGTCGCGCCACCGATCAACGGACCGTAGACGTTGTAGGAATGCCCGACTGCCCAGCCTACGTCCGAGGTGGAGAACATCACCTGCCCCGGTGCGATGTCGAAAACGGTACGGATCGACAGCGCCATCGCCACCGCGTAGCCGCCCACGTCGCGCTGCACGCCCTTCGGTTTGCCGGTGGTGCCGGAGGTGTACAGCAGATAGCTCGGCTCGTTCGATTCCAGCCAGGTCACCGGCACCTCGACGCCTTCGTGCGACCGGCGCAATCCGGCGTAATCGAGGTCGCGCCCGTCCACGCGAGTCATCTGCGGATCGAGTCCGCGATCAACGATCAGCACCTGCGGTGGCGGCGCCGAGGCCTCGTTCAGTGCCGCATCGACCAATGGCTTGTACGGGATCATCTTGCCGCCGCGCATGCCGGCGTCGGCGGCGATCAGCAGCTTCGGCTGCGCGTTGTCGATGCGCAGTGCCAGGCTGTGCGCGGCAAACCCGCCGAACACCACCGAGTGGATTGCACCGATGCGGGCGCAGGCCAGCATCGCGAATACCGCCTCGGCGATGTTCGGCAGATAGATCACCACCCGATCGCCCTTGCCCACGTCCAGCGACCGCAGCACGGCAGCGAACGCATTCACCTCCCAATACAGCTCACGGTAGGTGAACTCGCGGGTGACCTCGGTCTCGCTGGAAATCGCCACTAGCGCCAGTTGCTCGGCGCGTTCGGCCAAGTGCCGGTCGACGGCGTTGTAGCAGAGGTTGGTGGTACCGCCGACGAACCAGCGGCGAAACGGCGGATTCGACTGGTCGAGGATCTGCCGCGGTGGTGTATCCCAATGGATCAGCCGTGCCTGCTCGGCCCAGAACTGCTCCGGCCGATCGATCGACTGCCGGTAGAAATCCTTGTAGTCCATGTCGGACTCCCACAATCGTACTTGGCCAGCTCCTGCGATGGTACCTGCAAGGTTAACCGGATTGCCTTCACCACGGTCTGCGATCATGGTCGCATTCGTTCGGGGGATTTTCGTGTCATACGACGTGACAGCGGCCCGCTTTGTCACATATCAAATGGCCGTCCCAATTCTCGAATCCTTCACGCATACGGGAGAAGCATCCTCGTAAGCGACTTTCGAATCCGTTGCATGTGTAATGGATCACCTGCATCCGACAGGCTGCACACCGCGTAGATATCCGGTACAGGGGGAACAGCTGTATTCCTTATTGCTACATCGCACGAACGCTCGCGTTCAAGGAGTGATGATCATGCATAAGACCCAGGTTATTCAGTTACTTCGACAGACCTTACTCGCCAGCTGCATCGTGGTAGGCGTGGCATCGCTTGCGGCATGCAGCGGGTCCGGCTCAATCAAGTCCAGCGCTGGTCACGGCAGTACTGTGTCGCCAATCGGTGCCGGTAGCGGCGGATCCAGTGGGGGAGCTGGTGGAGGTTCCAGTGACGGCTCAGGCGGCTCCAGCGGGGCGGGTGGAACCGGCAGTGGCAGTGGTACCGGCGGTTCCAGCGGCGGCACCGGTAGCGGCTCAGGCACCGGTGGCAGCTCGGGCAGTGGTGGCAGCTCGGGTAGTGGCAGCGGCGCCGGTGGCAGCTCAGGCGGCGGCTCAGGTGGGAGTGGCAGCGGGAGTGGCGGCACAGGTTCGGCAGCACCCAGCGGAGCCGTCGGTGCGATCGCCACTCAGGCTGGCAACATCGTATCCGCCGCTGGCGGTGCGGTTACCGGCATCGGCTCGCAGATTCCCAACCAGGCCGTTCTCGGCGGCAGCAATGCCACCACCCGTGGCCTCAGCAACGTGGTGGGCGATCTTGGGGGTGCCGTATCCACCGTGGGTAATGGGTTATCGAGCGGAATCGGACAGGTCGGCAACATCAATGATCCGATCGGCGGCACGCTGCAGAGCACCGGTGGCGTGGTCGAGCACGCGGGTCAGGCTGTCAATGATCTCGGCCAGACGGTAAGCAGCGTCGGCGCATTCCAGGGCACGCCGATCAACCCGATCACTTCGCTGGTCGGCGCGACCGTCTCGACGGTGGGTCAGGACGTCTCCGGACTCGGCCCGACACTCAACCACACGTTGGGCGGCGGTCCGGTCCAGGGACTGGTCGGAGCTCTCGACAAAGTGGTGACACCGGTGGCCACCCTCGGTCAGGGTGGCAGCAGCGACAATCTGGTAGTCGACGCAGGCCATGTCGTGAGTGGCCTTGGCCAGGGTGTCGGCGGTATCAGTAGCGGCCCGCTTGCCCCGCTCAGCCCGGTGACCACACCTGTCGGTCAACTCGTCACCGGCGTAGGCAACACCGTTGCCACGGTGGGCGCGGGTGTCGGCGGCAGCAATCTGGTAGTCGACGCGGGCCATGTCGTGAGTGGCCTTGGCCAGGGCGTCGGCGGTATCAGTAGCGGCCCGCTTGCCCCGCTCAGCTCGGTAACCACACCAGTCGGCCAGCTCGTGACCGGCGTAGGCAACACCGTGGCCACGGTGGGCGCAGGTGTCGGCGGTGGAACCACTGGCGGCCTGTTGCAACCGGTACTGCAAACGGCAGGCAGTACTGTCAATGGCCTTGCCGGCGGTACCGGTACCGGCGGCCTGCTCGGCGGCCTGTCCGGCGTGACAGGCACCTTGGGTGCCGCCACCGGCGCTTCCGCCAGCACCGGTGGAAGCGGTGGCCTGCTCAGTGGCGTGACCGGTACGCTCGGTGCCAGCGCCGGGACATCCACGACCGGCGGCGGTACCAGCCTGCTCGGCGGTTTGACCGCGGCGGTGGGCGGATCGGCGGCAACCGGCAACAGCAACACCGGCCTGCTCGGCCAGGGCGGACTGCTTGGCACCGGCCTGCTCAAATGAAAAATTAATACCAGGTAGGACATCGGAGGCGACGCAAGTCGCCTCCCTTTTTGCTGACTGTGGATGCATAGCCCAAACGGCATCCATCAGGCAGTGATATCCGCAACAGGGGGATTCCACATGCAAGCCTCGCTCAGGAAGGCATGGCTCGGCTGGCTGGCCGGTAGCGCGATTTTCACCGCCCACGCACAGGTGTTCAGGCCACCCACAGCCAATCCGTTGCAGACGCTACCGCGTGTCGACACACCACATCCGGCGCCCTCGGTCACCCTCAACGTGCAGACGCAGCACAATCCCCAACTGGAAGCGCTGCTCGCCCGCACCATCACGCCCACGCGAATCGACATCGTCGGTGTGCATGCCATCCCCTTCGCGGATGCGGCGTTGCCATTCAAGCCGCTCACCGGCAAACCGGTGCGCATCGGCGAACTGGTCGACGCCGCCACGGCGGTCACTGCGATTTACAAGCAGCGCGGCTATGCGCTTTCTTTCGCCTTTCTGCCGAACCAGGATTTCGCCGGCGGCGTGGTGCATGTCGTCGTCGTGGAAGGCTATGTCGCCGAGGTCAATCTAAGTGGCGAACCTGGCACGCTGACGCGCAAGGTGCGCATGATCGCGGGACACATCAGTCACGAACGGCCACTGCGCACAGCCACGTTCGAACGTTATATCCAGGTGCTCGGCCTGTTGCCCGGTGTGCATATCACCGCCAACGTGCCAGCTCCCACCACCACCGACGGCGCGACGCGACTCGAACTGCACGTGACACGGCAACGCTTCAGCGCCAGTGCCGGCATCGACTTCAACCATCCCGGCATCCAGGGCCTTCTGACTGCTGTCGCCAACGCGCTGACTCCACTCGGCGAGCAATGGAGCGTCAGCGCGCTGTATCCGCCCGGGCATGGCGACCAGCAGTACTACGCCGGCGCATTCGCGCTGCCGCTCGGTTCAGATGGCCTCGGCCTCAAGCTCGACGGCTCGCGCTACCGGGGCAATCCAGGCGAAGGCGATCAGCTGCCGTCGACGCTGCAGCGCCGACTGAAACAGGATCGCATCGCGCTCACCCTGAGCTATCCCCTCCTGCTTGGGCCAAACCACAGCCTGATTATGAGCGGTGGTGCATACGGCTCGAATGGAACGGATCGCTATCGCAATACGCTCAATGACGCCCAGCTGGAACTTCAATCGGACGTGCGCGTGCTGCAGGCCAGCCTTGACGACAGCAGCGCCAGCATGACCCGGCAGCGCAAGTTCGGTTTCGGCGTCGCGCGCGGCATCGATGGCTGGGGCGCCCGTTCGCGCACACTCAGCAATGTGCCGGGAAACCCGTTCGTCGCGCCCGGCGATGTGAGCTTCACCCGCTTCGATGCGAACTTTGTGCAGATCGACCAATGGCCGGCACGCTTCGGCAGCAGCATCAGTCTGGCCGGCCAGTACAGCCATAACCGTTTGCCGTCCACCGAGCAGATCAGCTTCGGCGGCCCGCGCTATGCGCTGGCCTACGATCCTGGTGTTGCCGCCGGCGACAGCGGCTGGGGCGCCGCACTCGAACTTAATCGCAGCTATGCCGCCAGATCCAGCTATCTGAAATCCGTGGTGCCTTACGCCGTGGTGCAACTGGCGCGGGTTTACGTGAATCGCGGGAGCTTGCCGGTCGATCAACTTGGTTCGGCAGCGCTCGGCCTGCGACTCTCCGACAACAAACACTATTCCATCGACCTCTCGATCGCGCAGCCATTCGGTGACAAGCCCCCGGAAACCAATCGGCGGCGACCGCGCGCCAACCTGGGCTTTGCCTATCAGCTGCCCTAGAACGGCAACCGATTGGTGTGTAAAAAAAGGCGGCCATTGGCCGCCTTTTTCGCGAATAGACAACCTCACCGTAGCGCCCGCTTCCGCAGCGCTTGACCCTCACGTAACGTAAGGCCCCAGTGTTCACGGCGCACACCCAAGGAGAAGAGTCCATGTTGTTGACCGTAGGCGAACTTGCACGACGTTGCGGACTGACCGTCCGCTCGCTGCACCACTACGATGCCATCGGCCTGCTGACGCCTTCGGTGCGCTCCGTTGCCGGCTATCGACTCTACGACCGGGCGAACATCGAACGCCTGCATCGTATCCAGGCCTTGCGTCAGCTTGGCCTGTCGCTGGCCGACATCGGCATTGCCCTGTCCGGACCACAACAGCCATTGGCCGAAGTGGTCGACCGCCAGATCGCACAGATCGACCGCGAACTGACCGAGGCTGCAAACCTGCGTGAGCGGCTGGTGTACCTGCGCATACAACTGGCGAACGGACAGTCCCCTGACCTGGCCGACTGGCTGGACACGTTGGAGCTGATGACGATGTACGAGAAGTATTTTTCCCCCGAGGAACTGAAAGCCCTGCCACTGCATACCAACCTGGATGTGCAGGTGGAATGGAGCGCGCTGATCAGCGCTGTGCAATCAGCGATGGACCGTGGTGCAACCACGGAAGACGCGGACGTGCAGATGCTCGCGCTGCGCTGGATGACAATGATCGAACGCGGCACCGGCAACAACCCCGATTTCCTCATGCGCCTGCACGCCATGAACGAGAACGAGCCCATTGCCCGCACGCAGAGCGGCATCACACAGGCATTGCAGACCTTCGTGGAAGAATCGGTCGTCGCGGCGCGGTTGGCGATCTTCGCGCGCTACCTGGATGCGCACGACATGGAACGCATGCGCGCCAACTATGGCAGGCAGATGTACGCCTGGCCGACGTTGATCGTCGATCTGCGCAAGGCCATGGACGAAAACACCCCCACTGATGACCAGAAGGTGCAGCAGATGGCCAGGCGCTGGATGGAATTATTCCGCGCCTACGCGGGCGACGCCGCCGCTACCCATGCACGCATCCGTGATGCGTATGCGAAAGAGCCCGACCTGCGCAGTGGCAGTTCGGTGGACGACGCACTGCTGAGCTACGTGCGGAACGCAGTCGCCAGTCTGGCACCCACGACACACTGATGCGCCGTGGGCGCCGTGCGCACTCACCGGCCTCGGCACACCGTAAAAAAAGGAAGGGCGGCCGGAGCCGCCCTTCCTTTATTGTCGTTGACGAGCCCGCTTACTTCTTCGCGAACAGGTGCTCGACACCGGCACGCTCTTCGCGCAGCTCCTTGTCGGTGGCGTCCATGCGTCCGCGCGAGAAGTCGTTGATCGCCAGACCCTGCACGATCGTGTACTTGCCGTCCTTCACGGTCACCGGGTAGCCGTAGATCACGCCTGGCGCGATGCCGTACGAACCATCGGAAGGAATGCCCATCGAGACCCAGTCGCCTTCGGCCGTACCCTGCGCCCAGAAGCGCATGTGGTCGATCGCGGCCGACGCGGCGGATGCCGCAGAAGAAGCGCCACGTGCCTTGATGATCGCCGCACCGCGCTGCTGCACGGTCGGGATGAAGTCGCTCTCGTACCAGGCCTGATCGATCAGTGACATCGCGGCCTTGCCGTTGACGGTGGCGTGGTGGATGTCCGGATACTGGGTCGAGCTGTGGTTGCCCCAGATCGTCATCTTGCGGATGTCGGTGGTATGCGCGCCGGTTTTTTCAGCCAACTGCGACAGGGCGCGGTTATGGTCGAGGCGAACCATCGCGGTGAAGCAGTTCGGATCCAGATCCGGCGCGTTCTGCTGCGCAATCAGCGCATTCGTGTTGGCCGGGTTGCCGACCACCAGCACCTTCACGTTGCGCTTGGCGTGCGCGTTCAGCGCCTTGCCCTGCGGACCGAAGATCGCGCCATTGGCTTCCAGCAGGTCCTTGCGCTCCATGCCCGGACCGCGCGGACGCGCGCCGACCAGCAATGCATAGTCGACATCCTTGAACGCGACGTCGAGGTCATCGGTAGCGACCACGCCGGCCAGGGTCGGAAACGCGCAGTCGTTGAGCTCCATCACCACACCTTGCAGCGACGGCAGCGCCGGGGTGATTTCCAGTAGGTGCAGGATCACCGGCTGATCCGGGCCCAGCATGTCGCCAGCGGCAATGCGGAACAGCAAGGCATAACCGATCTGGCCGGCGGCGCCGGTAACGGCAACTCGAACGGGGGCTTTCATGGGGTTGACTCCTTGGATGATGTGTTCAAATTCTTTGCAGGTGATCGTCAGACCAGCTCGGCGAAGAACTGTTGGATGCGTTGCAGGCCCGGCTCCAGTTGCGCGGTCGGGCAGGTGTAGGAAATGCGCATCGCGCGCGGCTCGCCGAAGGCCGAACCCGGCACGCAGGCAACACCTTTGGCTTCCAGCAACGCGGCGCAGAACTCAACGTCGTTGCCGATCTTGATGCCGTTGTGGCTCTTGCCAAACGCCACCGAAATATCCGGGAACGCGTAGAACGCGCCCTGCGGCCGCGGGCAGATCACGCCCGGAATCGCGCTGAGCGCCGCGAACACCGTGTCGCGCTTGCCGGCAAACTCCTTGCACTTGGCCAGCGGGATGTCTTGCGGTCCGGACAACGCCGCTACCGCCGCCGCGGTGATCACTTCCGGCAGGCTGGTGATGTGGTTGGAGTTGAGCGTGGTGATCGCCTTGGCGACCGACTCCGGTCCGGCGAGCAGGCCGACGCGCCAGCCCGGCATGCCGTAGGTCTTGGACACCGAATCGACGAAGATCACCCGCTCGCGCAATTCGGGTTTGGCGAACACGAAGTTGTGGTAGCCGAGACCGTCGAACACCATCGAGTTGTAGATGTCGTCGGTGATCACCCAGGTGTCCGGATGCTTCGCCAATACCTCAGCCAGCGCAGCGATTTCCTCACCCGTGTAGACCATGCCGGTCGGGTTGGACGGGTTGTTGAACAGGAACACTTTCGGTTTGCGTGCCAGTGCGGCATCGAGCTGCGTCGGGGTGAGCTTGTAGTTCTGCTCCGAGCCGCAGTGCATCACGTTGGTCTTCGCGCCCACGATGTCGGCGATGTCGCGATAGGTGGTCCAGAACGGCGCAGCGAAACAGATCTCGTCGCCGTCGTCCAGCAACGCTTCGGCCAGGTTGTACAGCACGTGCTTGGCGCCGATGCCGATCGACAGGTTCATGCGTGTGTAGCCGCTGAAGCCTAGCGCCTCGATGTGCTTCAGGAACGCGTCCAGCAACGCCTCAGCGCCGCGATTGCTGCCGTACTGGCCGGAATCGTGCGACAACGATTCGCGCGCAGCGGCATATACATGTTCGCCCGGCAGGAAGTTCGGTACGCCGATCGAGAAGCTGATGATGTCGCGTCCGGCAGCCTTGAGCTGCTTCGCCTTCTCGGCAATGACCATGATCGCGCTGGGTTTGGCGCGGCCGACACGCTGGGCAAGCTGGGGCATGGGTTCCTCGATATCAGGGGGATGAGGTCTGCAAACCCGCGAATTTTAGCATGCGGCGCTGCGGCATCCAGCAGGATCGCAAAAGCTTGCGGGATCAAATGCCTATGGTGCAATCCAGCCAACTCGTTGCATGATGCAGACGCCGCCGCACCACGTGCACACGGTCGCTGGTGGAATTGATCGACTCAAAACAACCCAGGGAGGTAGGTGTCCATGTTCCACCTGATTTGGTCCATCATCGTTGGCTTCTTCGTTGGTCTGATTGGCAAGTTCGTCCTCGATCACGTTTTCCACGCCGACATACACCTCGGCTTCTGGTTGACAGCCATCGTCGGCATCGTGGGTTCAGTCATCGGTGGTCTGATCGGCAAGGCGATCAGCGCACCGGCGCCTGACTCCAAGTTCCACACGGCAGGCTTCCTGATGTCGATCGTCGGCGCCATCATCCTGCTGCTGGTTGTGCACTTCGTGTTTCACTGAGTATCACCATTGACCGGAGCGCAGGCATCGGTCTTTGCAGGCGGTACAAAAGAAATCGGCGGGGTAGCTCCCCGCCGATTTCTTTTCATGAAATCACATTCGGCTTCAGGCCCGCTGCTCTCAGGCCTGACCGCCCATCAGCTTGCCGGCAAGGCCTTCAAGCATGCCGAGATTGAAACCGCCGCCCTGCCCGGCAGCCGGAGCCTGACCGTCGGGTGTCAGATGATCGACCGCATGCGGCAACACCTGTGAAAGCCCGTTGAGTACCACGCTGGGATCAACGCCAAGCTTGCTTGCAGCCTCCTGTACCACCGACCCCATGCCGCCGTTCTGCAATGCCTGTCCGAGCTGCTCGCCCGACACGGCCTGATTGGCGCCCGTGCCAACCCACGACTGCACCGCCCCGCCCAGGCCATGCTGCTGCAGCATGTTGGCCAGGCCCTGCACACCACCGGCTTGCTGGATCAACTGGCCAGCCACACCGATCAGCGAACCTGCACCCACACCAGCCTGTTGCCCTTGTCCTCCGAGCAAACTATCGAGGAATGACATGGTCGTTCTCCTTTGATTGAATGAATGGGCGTGAAGCCCGCCGATCATAGGCGCGCAAATAAGCATTTGTCATGACCTTGGCGCACAAAAAAACCGCCGGCTGGCAGCCGGCGGTTTCCTGCAGTTCCAGTGACAAAAACTCAGCCGCGCTGGTCGAGCACCGCATTCCACTCTTTCACGCGATCGGACTGCGCAGCCAGCAGCGCGTCGACGTCGCCATCCACCGTAACCTTCTCGATCGTATCGCCCTGCTGGATCGCGTTGACTACTGCGATGTCGGTCGCATCGACCACTTCGCCGAACACGCTGTGCTTGCCGTCCAGCCACGGCGTGGCGCCATGGGTGATGAAGAACTGGCTGCCATTCGTGCGCGGACCGGCATTGGCCATCGACAGCACACCAGGCTTGTCGTGACGCAACGAAGCGTTGAACTCGTCCTCGAATTTGTAGCCGGGGCCGCCACGACCACTGCCTTCCGGGCAGCCGCCCTGGATCATGAAATCGGCGATCACGCGATGGAACGACAGCCCATCGTAGTAACCGCGCCGGGCCAGGTTGACGAAATTGGCGACCGTAACCGGCGCCTTGTCTTCATGCAGGCGCAGGTGAATCGGGCCGCGGTTGGTGGTGAAGGTGACATTGATGGTCATCGCAAATCCTTGAGTTCGATAGCAGCATCGTGCGCCGGCACGGGCACGAGGGTCGCCAAGAATACTCCAGCACCGCCATAGGAGCGCAGGTCTGCCTGCCACAACCTCTAAGTCAGGCCCAGCATCTTGCGTTCCAGCGCACCCGCGCCACGCGGCTGCGCCGCCGGTGTCGGTACGGCGGTCGGCCATGCCGCGCCTTCGTACAGGTGCGCCCACAGCCGATCGAGCGCCGCATAGCCATAAGGCAGCAGCGGTACGTATCGATCGCCGAAACCGGGCAGTGCGAGGAACGCATCGAAGTGCTGCGCGTGCGGCACCTTCCAGTAGACCGGTTCACGCCCTTCGCCGCGCAGCCACGCCACATACGGCTCGGAGCTGAACGCGGTCGGCAACAGTCCGTCGCTGGCGCCATGCACCACCCACAACGGCAGATCACTGCGTGGCAATCTGGCGGCCGTGGCCGCAATGGAGGCATGCAAGAACTGCGCTTCGTGATCGTCGCCGGTCCATAGCGCACGCAGGCCTTCAACTCCGATCAGACTGGGATCGGCTGAGACATTCACGCCGCCCAACAGACCGATACCGTCGCCCGGCGGGATGCCCGAGCCATCCGCCCACCACGCCACCCGCGTTGCGGGATCGACCACGCCCGGCAAGCCCTTGGCGTCGATCGTCGCGTAATGGAAACCGCACGGCATGTCAGTGGCGCCGCGACGCAGATAGGCCGAGGCATACCCCGCGGCGATCACCCGCCACAGGTCGAACGCGGCCGAACTGGCGGCCGCACTCAACGCCTCGTCGGTCCAGCCCCGAACATGCAGATATTGATAAGCCTGCTCCGCTTGTTCGGCCACCGTGCGGCCGTTCAATTTGCCTTGCGCACGCAGACTGGCGCAACGCAGCGACCACGCCGGCGGCGGCAGGCCTCGCGGCCCACGCGCGAACGGAGACGTATCGAAACGTGCGCTGCTCAACGCGCACGGCAACCAGATCGCCGCCTCGGTAACGTAGTCGTACATCGCACGGCCGTGCTCAAGCACATGCACGTTCGGTTCCAGCGCCACCACGCCGGCGAAGAAGTGATCTTGGTCGAGGCCGGCCGCCTGCAACACCGCGCCGCCGCCGTTGGACAGGCCAGTGGCAATGATCCTGGTGTTCTGCGGCGTGAACGGCGCCTCGTCCGGAAACGCACGATCGAGCATTGCCAACCCGAACTGCGCAGCCTGGATCACCTGCCGACCCCAGTCAGCCTCCGGATTGTCACCGGAGTTCATCTGCTTCACCGCGATGCCCACAGTCGGCGGGGCCGGCGCTGGCTGGAACTCCAGCTCCGCCTCGCCGCGTTTCGCTCGGCGGCCGTCGAGCGCCACGCCGCTGTTATCGGCGTAGTCGAAATAACCGGCACCGCCACCTTTGTCGGTATACGCCACCGCGCAGCCGCGCGGCAGTCCCCATGCGCCGGCCAGTGCGATCGCGCCGTAGATGCCGCGCGAACCGGACGAAGCCGTGACCACCAGACAACGTTTCTGTCGGTCGAAATGATCCGGTAACTGCAGCAGCACCCGATGCGGCGCGCGCGCGCCCGGGATCCGCGCAAACGCCTGGTATTCGCGCCCCGGCACATCCGGAACGCCGCCATACACCGTGCCGTAGCCGCCGAGCGGGCCGAGGTCGGCAATGCCCTTCCAGTTGGCCTGGATCGCCCGCCGGCGCAGTTCGTCCGCGGCGGGATCCAGCGGATCGGCAAACGGCAGCGGCGCGCCCGCCAGACCGTCCAGCCCCAGGCCCGCACTCAACAGGTCATCTTGACTGCGATGCTCGGTCACCCGCACTTCGCCGTAATCGACTTCACGCATGGCAGATTCTTCCTTGGTTGTATTACTGGCACCAGCCGACAGCATGACGGATACCGGCGAATGAACGGGTAATCGAAATCACGGGCAAGTTGTCACATAAGTCCGTATAATCGGTTGATTAACCCTTCAAGAAACCTGCGCGACGGCCTGTGCGCCGCCCGAGTCGATCCCATGTCTATCGAAAAATTGCGCAACATCGCCATCGTCGCCCACGTCGATCACGGCAAGACCACCCTTGTCGATTGCCTGCTCAAGCAGTCCGGCACGTTCTCCGAACGCACCGTGCTGGCCGAGCGCGTGATGGACTCGAACGACCAGGAAAAGGAACGCGGTATCACCATCCTGGCCAAGAACACCGCGATCGAGTGGAACGGCAACCGCATCAACATCGTCGATACCCCGGGCCATGCCGACTTCGGCGGCGAGGTCGAGCGCGTGCTGTCGATGGTCGACTCGGTGCTGATCCTGGTCGATGCGATGGACGGCCCGATGCCGCAGACCCGTTTCGTGACGCAGAAGGCGTTCGACATGGGCTTCAAGCCGATCGTGGTGATCAACAAGGTCGATCGCCCCGGCGCGCGCCCTGATTGGGTCCTGGACCAGACCTTCGACCTGTTCGATCGTATCGGCGCTACCAACGAGCAGCTCGATTTCCCGGTGGTCTACGCCTCCGCCCTGCACGGCTACGCCAGCCTCGACAGCACCGTGCGCGAAGGCGACATGACGCCGCTGTACGAAGCGATCATGCAGCACGTGAGCGCGCCGAACGTCGACCCGGACGGTCCGTTCCAGATGCGCATCAGCCAGCTCGACTACAACAGCTATGTCGGCCTGATCGGCATCGGCCGCATCCAGCGCGGCAAGGTCAAGACCAACCAGCAGGTATCCATCGTCGATCGCCACGGCAAGAAGCGCACCGGCAAGGTACTGCAGGTGCTCGGCTTCATGGGTCTGGAGCGGCGCGAAGTGGAGGAAGCTGAAGCCGGCGACATCGTCGCCATCTCGGGTATTCAGGATCTCTCCATCTCCGACACCGTGTGCGCGCTCGACACGCCGGAAGCGCTGGAAGCGCTGACCGTGGACGAGCCGACCATCAGCATGACCTTCCAGGTCAACAACTCGCCGTTCGCCGGCAACAAGGACAAGAGCGGCGGCAAGTTCATCACCAGCCGCCAGCTGCGCGAGCGCCTCGAGCGCGAGACGCTGCACAACGTGGCGCTGAAAGTCGAGGAAGGTTCCGACCCGGACAAGTTCCTGGTCTCCGGCCGTGGCGAGTTGCACCTCTCGGTGCTGATCGAGAACATGCGCCGCGAGGGCTACGAACTGGCCGTGTCGCGCCCGGAAGTCATCATCAAGGAAATCGACGGCAAACCGATGGAGCCGATCGAGCAGCTGGTGGTCGACGTCGAGGAAATCCACCAGGGCGGCGTGATGGAGCGCCTGGGCATGCGCAAGGGTCAGCTGAAGAACATGGAATCGGACGGTCGCGGTCGCGTGCGTCTGGACTATGAGATCCCGGCGCGTGGTCTGATCGGCTTCCAGACCGAGTTCCGCACCCTGACCCAGGGTTCGGGCCTGCTGTTCCACGTGTTCGACCATTACGGCCCGAAGGCCGAGGGCGCGATCGCCAAGCGCCAGAACGGCGTGATGATCGCCAACGCCGCCGGCAGCACGCCGGCCTACTCGCTTGGACCGTTGCAGGAGCGCGGCAAGCTGTTGGCCGCCGAAGGCGACGAAGTGTACGAAGGCCAGCTGGTCGGCATCCACTCCAAGGACAATGACCTGACGGTCAACGCGATCAAGCCCAAGCCGCTGACCAACATGCGCGCCTCGGGCAAGGACGACGCCATCCAGCTGACCCCGGCAATCAAGTTCTCGCTGGAACAGGCGCTGGAATTCATCGAGGACGACGAGCTGGTCGAAGTCACCCCGAAGGAAATCCGTCTGCGCAAGCGTCATCTCAGCGAGAGCGACCGCAAGAAGGCATCGCGCGGTTGAACCATCGCCCTCATGTGATTGAACAGAAGGCCGCCGCAAGGCGGCCTTCTGCTGTGCGGTTACGGCGCGACGGTTTTTATCTTCGCACCCATCACGCGCAAACCCGGCCGCTGCCGCGCCAGTTTGCGCAGCAGCTCAGCGAAACTTTGCAGGTCGTCGTGCCACGGCGAGGCATCGCGCCAGTACAGCGCGATCTCGCGACCCGATGCCTGGCCTTTCAGCTTGGCAAGCACGATGTTCGGCATCGAGGCCAGCCGTTCGTGCGCCAGCGCCGGCACCAGCGCATAGCCGCCGCGCAGGCTGACCAGTGCGGCAAGGCTTTCCAGGCTGACGTCCTGCACATGACCGTGTTCGCCGCCATCACCGTCGAGACCGTCGGCGTGGCTTTCGGCCATCAGCGTGGCCTCGGCCGGGTCGAGCTGATTCAGCGCGATGCTGCTCTGCCCAGCCAGCGGATGATCGGCGCGCAGCATCAGCTCCCACGGTTCGGCAAACAGCGGCCGCATCGCGACGCCGCTGACGGCCGGCGTCGGCGGTGCCAGCACCGCATCGAGCTCCCCTTCATGCAGGCGGCGCAGCAAACCGCGCGGCTTGCCTTCGGAAATGCCCAGCCGTGCGCCCGGAAAGTGCTGCGGAAACGGTGCGATCAAGTGCGGCAGCAGATAAGGCCCCAGCGACGCCGGCACGCCAAGGCGTAACTCGCCGCCGAAAGCGACCGCACCGGCACGAGCAACCTGCTGCAGGTGCTCGCCCGCAGCGAGCACCGCGTCGATCTGCTGCAGAAGTCGCTGGCCACCGGCGGTCGGCACGATGCTGCGGCCGCCGCGCTCGAACAACGGCGCACCCAGCGCCTGCTCCACCTTCTGTACCTGATGCGACAACCCGGACGGGCTGATGTGCATGGCCCGCGCTGCGCTGTTGAAACTGCCGTGACGATGCACCGCCTGCACCAGCGCGAGGTCGCGCAGCGAAACGGCCGAAAGGGTGGTCGAAATCATCGAACGCTGCATGTCATCAAAGGCGTTTGTGTGTGCGGAGCATCGGGCTCATCCTGTGCGGCGTTGTCAGCCACAAGCGTTGGCGCAGTTTACCCGCCGCGCCGGCCGAAGCACGCATCCCAAGCACCTTTCGCGCACCGTCGACATGACGGATCGGTTCGCGGCCGCAAGGGGTTTGGGCGATAATTGCGTTTTTGCCGGGCCGGCGAGTACCCGTCGCCAACGTTCAGCCATCCCAGCCGCAGGATTCAGCCAGGAGCACGTCCCCATGAAAGATACTTTTTCCGTACGCGACACCCTCGAGGTCAATGGCCAGCGCCATGTCTTCGCCAGCCTGACCAAGCTTGGTGAACACTTCGACCTGAAGCGGCTTCCGTATTCGCTGAAAATCCTGCTGGAAAACCTGCTGCGCCATGAAGATGGCATCGACGTCACCTCGAAGGAAATCGAGGCGATCGCGAAGTGGGACGCCAAGGCCGAACCAGCTACCGAAATCGCCTTCATGCCGGCCCGCGTGGTGCTGCAGGATTTCACTGGTGTGCCCTGCGTGGTCGATCTGGCTGCGATGCGCGATGCCGTGGTGAAGCTCGGCGGCGACGCCACCCAGATCAATCCGCTGGCGCCGGCCGAACTGGTGATCGACCATTCGGTGCAGGTCGATGTCTACGGTTCGGACAGTGCGCTGGAGCAGAACGTCGCGATCGAGTTCGAGCGCAACCAGGAACGCTATTCGTTCCTGCGCTGGGGCCAGAAGGCGTTCAATAACTTCAAGGTAGTGCCGCCGCGCACCGGCATCGTGCATCAGGTGAATCTGGAGCATCTGGCCCGTGTGGTGTTCACCGCCGACATCGACGGCGAGAGCTGGGCCTATCCGGATACCGTGTTCGGCACCGACTCGCACACGACGATGATCAACGGCCTGGGCGTGCTCGGCTGGGGCGTCGGCGGCATCGAGGCCGAAGCTGCGATGCTCGGCCAGCCCTCCTCCATGCTGATTCCGCAGGTGGTCGGTTTCCGGCTAACCGGCAAGCTGCCGGAAGGCGTCACCGCCACCGACCTGGTGCTCACCGTCACCCAGATGCTGCGCAAGCTCGGCGTGGTCGGCAAGTTCGTCGAGTTCTTCGGCAACGGCCTCAAGCATCTGCCGCTGGCCGACCGCGCGACGATCGCCAACATGGCACCGGAATACGGCGCGACCTGCGGCATCTTCCCGATCGATCAGGAAGCGCTGAACTACATGCAGCTGTCCGGCCGCACGGCTGAGCAGATCAAGCTGGTCGAGGCGTATGCGAAGGCACAGGGCATGTGGCATGACGAGAACGCCGTTGAGCCGATGTTCACCACCACGCTGGAGCTGAACCTGGCCGACGTGCGGCCGTCGATGGCCGGCCCCAAGCGACCGCAGGATCGCGTGCTGCTGGAAGGCGTGCGCAAGAGCTTCCATGATGCGCTGATCGGCCTCACCGCAGGCCGCAAGCCGAAGGTCGACACGATCGAGCGTTTCGCGAACGAGGGCGGTGCGACCGCCGTTGGTCGCGATGAAAGCGCGCTGTCGGAAGGTCAGCATGTCGAATTGAACGGGTCGAAATTCCATCTGCGCGACGGTGCCGTAGTGATCGCCGCCATCACTTCGTGCACGAATACCTCGAACCCGGCCGTGATGCTCGGCGCCGGCCTGGTCGCCAAGAAGGCCGCCGCGCGCGGCCTGAAGGCCAAGCCGTGGGTGAAGACATCGATCGGACCAGGCTCGCTGGTGGTCAGCGATTATCTGAAAAAGACCCACCTGCTCGAAGAACTCGAGAAGATCGGCTTCTACATCGTCGGCTACGGCTGCACCACCTGCATCGGCAACTCAGGTCCGCTGCCGGTAGAGATCAGCCATGCCATCGGCGAAGGCGATCTCGCTGTCGCCTCGGTGCTGTCGGGCAACCGCAACTTCGAAGGTCGCGTGCATCCGGAAGTGAAGATGAACTACCTGGCCTCGCCGCCGCTGGTGGTCGCCTACGCACTGGCCGGCACGCTCGACATCGACCTGACCCAGGATGCGATCGGCACCGGCAGCGATGGTCAGCCGGTCTATCTGAAGGACATCTGGCCGTCCAATCAGGAAATCTCCGACGCGATCGCCGGCGCGATCAACCCGGCGATGTTCGAGAAAAACTACGCCGACGTGTTCAAGGGCGACAGTCGCTGGAACCAGATCGCCTCGCCGGACGGCGCGCTGTTCAAGTGGGACGACTCCACCTACATCAAGAACCCGCCCTACTTCGACGGCATGAGCAAGGAAGCCGGCACGATCGATGACATCCACGGTGCCAGCGTGCTCGGCCTGTTCGGCGATTCGATCACCACCGATCACATCTCGCCGGCCGGCTCGATCAAGAAGGACAGCCCGGCGGGCCGCTTCCTGATCAGCAAGGGCGTCGAGCCGAAGGATTTCAACTCCTACGGTTCGCGCCGCGGCAATGACGACGTGATGGTGCGCGGCACCTTCGCCAACATCCGCATCAAGAACCTGATGCTCGACGGCGTGGAAGGCGGCTACACGCTGCACGTGCCGAGCGGCGAGCACCTGGCGATCTACGACGCCGCGATGAAGTACAAGGCGACCAAGACTCCGCTGGTGGTGTTCGCAGGCAAGGAATACGGCACGGGCTCGTCGCGCGACTGGGCGGCCAAGGGCACCCTGCTGCTGGGCGTGAAAGCCGTGATCGCCGAGAGCTTCGAGCGCATCCACCGCTCCAACCTGGTCGGCATGGGCGTACTGCCGTGCACGTTCAAGGATGGCCAGAATGCACTGTCGCTGGGCCTGACCGGCAAGGAAACTTTCGACATTACCGGCCTCGACGACGGCAAGTCGAAGGAAGCCACGGTGACCGCCACGGGTGCCGACGGCAGCAAGAAGCAGTTCACCGTACAGGTGATGCTGCTGACCCCGAAGGAGCGCGAGTTCTTCCGTCACGGCGGCATCCTGCAGTACGTGCTGCGTCAGCTGGCCGGCAAGAAAGCCGCCTGAGCTTCAGCGTGACCTTGTGCAAGACCAGAACCGCCCCGGCCTCCGGGGCGGTTTTTTGTTGCCGCATAGGCAGACCGCTAGATCGAATGTTTCCAGTTCGCCGTATAGCAGCGCCACTTGCCACTCTCATTGCGCCACGCCGACTCGACCTGATACAGACCCAACTGATCAGGCAGCAACTTGCCGCCGCTGGTCAGCGTGACGGTGAATGTGGCCAGTATCCGTTCACCACGATGCTCGATCCCCACCGGCCCCATCGTCACGCCGATGTGCTCGCCGCGCAGCGCGAGGAGTCTGACCATGTTGGTCAAACCACGCCGGTCCAGCTCACCGGCATTGCCGTCGAAATCATCGCTGAGTGGTGCGCTCACGTCGCCGGCAGCACCGGCCTCGGCCGCTTGCGCGACCGAGGCGATCGCCTCGCGCACTTGCTGCTCGTCCGGTGTGCGGTGGCAAGCCGACAAGGTCAGCGCGAACAGCGCAAAAGCGATAAAAAGACTGGCGATATTTTCCCGTCGGATCATGGTCGGAACTCGCTGCAGTGCGGCTTGCCGCTGTACGCGGGCGTATGCTCAAATGAACCACGCAGATGATCCATGATGGATGCCGCCGTCACTCCATGTCCATCCTCGATCAGCGGTCATCCACACAGGGAACCCAAGCATGAGCAATGAACGTCCGTGGCTGGATCACTATCCGACAGGCGTGCCCAGCCAGATTGACGTCAACACCTATGCCTCGGTACCCGCTGTGTTCGAGGAAGCGTTCGAACGCTTTCGCGAAAGACCGGCTTTTGCGAATTTCGGCCATCGGCTTACCTACGGCCAGATCGACGAGATGAGCCGTCAGTTCGCCGGCTATCTCACTGGTGTGCTCAAGCTGAGCAAGGGCGATCGCATCGCGATCATGATGCCGAATGTGCTGCAATATCCGATCGCCCTGTTCGGTGCGTTGCGCGCCGGTCTGGTCGTGGTCAACACCAACCCGATGTATACCGCGCGCGAACTCAAGCATCAGCTGGAGGATGCCGGCGCCAAGGTCATCGTGGTGCTGGACAACTTCGCCGCGACCTTGCAGCAGGTGGTGGCCGAAACCCATGTGCAGCACATCATCACCACAGGTATCGGCGACCTGCTGGGCCCGAAGGGCGTGCTGATCAATTTCGTGCTCAAGCACGTCAAGAAGATGGTGCCGGCGTTCAACCTGCCGCATGCGGTGCGCTTCCGTGATGCGCTGGCGCGCGGCGCGGCGCATCCGCTGCAACCGGTTGCCCTGAATCACGATGACATCGCATTCCTTCAATACACCGGCGGCACTACCGGCGTGGCCAAGGGCGCGATGCTGACCCACGGCAACATGATCGCGAACATGCTGCAGGCCGGCACCTGGATCGGCAGCAACGCCAAGCCGGGCGAAGAAGTGATCATCACCGCGCTGCCGCTGTATCACATCTTTTCACTGTGCGCGAACGGACTGGTGTTCACCCGTCTGGGCGGCCTGAACTGGTTGATCACCAACCCACGCGACATGCCCGGCTTCGTCAAGGAGCTGAAGCAATCCGGTTTCACCGCGCTCACCGGTGTCAACACGCTGTTCAACGGCCTGCTCAACACAGCAGGTTTCGCCGAGCTGGATTTTTCGAAACTGCACCTGACCCTGGGCGGTGGCATGGCGGTACAGCGTGCCGTCGCCGAGCGCTGGAAGAAGACCACCGGCTGCACCCTGGCCGAGGCCTACGGACTGACCGAAACTTCGCCCGCGGTGTGCATCAATCCGCTGGATATCAAGGAATACAACGGCTCGATCGGCCTGCCAGTACCGTCCACCGATGTAGCCATTTGGTCAGAAGAAGGGCAGCCATTGCCGGCCGGTGAAGTCGGCGAACTGATGGTGCGCGGCCCGCAGGTGATGAAGGGTTACTGGCAGCGTCCGGATGAAACCGTCAAGGTGCTCGGCGCCGACGGCTGGCTGCACACCGGCGACATCGCGAAGATGGACGAGAGCGGCTATTTCTACATCGTCGACCGCAAGAAGGACATGATCTTGGTGTCCGGCTTCAACGTGTATCCGAACGAGGTCGAGGACATCGTGATGACCCACCCCGGCGTACTCGAAGTGGCCGCGGTAGGCGTACCCGACGAACACTCCGGCGAAGTGGTGAAGTTGTTCGTGGTGCGCAAGGATCCGAACCTGACCGAAGAGACACTCAGGCAGTTCTGTCGCGAAAACCTCACCGGCTACAAGCGACCCAAGCTGATCGAGTTCCGCGACAGCCTACCCAAGAGCAATGTCGGCAAGATCCTTCGCCGCGAACTGCGCGACGAGAAGAAAGCCGCCGCCTGATCTTGCCTTCCATAACGAAAACGCCCGCTAGAAGCGGGCGTTTTCATGTGCATGAGCGGTTTCGCTCAGCCGTCTTTCCAGTACTCGAGGATATCGGCGTAACCGCCGAGCAGGTTCCACAGCGGAACCTGTTTGTCCTCGGGAATGCGGCTGTACGAAAAACCGATGTGGTGATCGGAAATGCGCGCGACGACGGCTTCCAGATGAATGTGCAGGTTGTGCCCGAAGATCATGTCGAGCACCCAGCTCTGCCCTGTCTCGCCGGACCAGCCCAGGGGACGCCGCAACAAGGCGCCGGTAGCCGAGATATCGACCAACTCGGTCGGATGCGACTCACCGTGACGACTCATCAACGCGGTCGTCTCGATCTGCATGCGCGCCGGACGCAGTTGCTCCGGTGTACTGCCATCGTGTCCACTCTTGTCGATCGTCATCAGCTCTACCGTTCCTATTGCGCTTGCGTCTGCCAGAGGCAATGACGCGATGTTCAACATCATCCTGAAACCTTTCTGCTGCATCATTCACTGACGCCGCAGCACCCTCATCCGCATGGCCGCGTGCATGACGCTTCGGCGTACCGGCTGGTCTGCCGTATTCAAGCAATCGCCGTGCCAGTCAATCCGCTGCACCCGTCGCGTACGCCGGACCGCTCATACTGACCATCTTCAACCGCGATCGGCCGAGCCGAGCCATGCACCACGCGGGGCACACTTGCCGAACAGGCGCCTGCACGTCTCGCCACAGATGGGCACCGGCTTCTTTCGTGATGCAGCACGGTCGTGCCCCATATCGTCACATTAGGTCACTTGCCGTCCCGGTATCGCGATGACCCCGGCTCGACAAGCAGGCCGATCAACACGAATCACGTATTGTGCAGCACAAAATCAGAATTCCGCGAATGGCCCAAGCCCTGGCTGCTGGCTGAAACGTCCCTGCTGGACTTGCCGCCGGCTAGCCGCTACTCTTCACCTGCGCATGGCTCCATGAAAAGCGTCTGCCGATCACTTGCGGCGACCCATGGCCTCCATTCGATTGCTCTCAAACCGACCAGTGAATGGTCAGTGGTGCCGCTCTTCGCCACCTTTGACTTGCGCCTTTGCCGTGGCTGACAACCCGGAGCTGGCGTGCGATGGCCGACTGCGACCCGCCTGACCGAACCACCACCGAGTGGCTTCATCTTGCCTGTCGTGTCGATGGCGCCCGCCGCGCCGCGGCTGAAGATGTGAAAATACGCAGTACCCGGGAACACCGCCTCACCGCCGTGTTCCGAGCACGGACATTCCATGGTTTGCCGATGTGTGAATGGTTCCGATCATGTTGAACGCACTGCCAGCCGCTGAAGGCGGCCCCATGACATGTATTGATGAGCACTGAGCCAGCCGAGCCCGAGAGCCTGGTCCCCGCACCGCAGGATGCGTTTGCGGCAGTACCGCAACAGCAGGAAATGCCGCTGGCCATCGTGCGCGGCCAGCCGATGCTGCAGATGCCGCAGGATCTGTACATCCCGCCGGATGCGCTCGAGGTGATCCTGGAGGCGTTCGAGGGGCCACTGGATCTGCTGCTGTACCTGATCCGTCGGCAGAACCTGGACATCCTGGATATCCCGGTCGCCGAGATCACCCGGCAGTACATGACCTACATCGAGCTGATGCGCGATGTGATGCGGCTGGAACTGGCCGCCGAATACCTGCTGATGGCCGCGATCCTGGCCGAGATCAAGTCGCGGCTGCTGCTGCCGCGACCGCCGGCCGAGGAAGGGCTGGAAGAGGATCCCCGTGCCGAACTGGTGCGGCGTTTGCAGGAGTACGAACGCTTCAAGCGGGCAGCCGAGGATATCGAGGCCCTGCCGCGGCAGGAACGCGACAGCGTAGTGGTGCATGCTGAGGTAGGCGAACGCAACGTGATCAAGTTGCCGCCGCCGCTGGAGCTGAGCGAGATGCTGCTGGCGCTGAAGGACGTGATGCACCGGGCTGAGCTGTTCGGGCATCACGCGATCAAGCGCGAAACGCTCAGCGTGCGCCAGCGCATGGGTGAACTACTGAGCCGGCTCGACGACAGCAGCTTCCACCGCTTCGAGAGTCTGTTCGACATCAGCGAAGGGCGCCTCGGCATCGTGGTGACGTTCCTGGCGATGCTGGAGCTGGCCAAGGAAATGCTGGTCGAGATCGTGCAGGAGGAGCCGCTGGCACCGATCTATGTGAAAGCCAAGGCGAGCCACGCCGAAGAACCCGTCGAACTGTTGGCGGACGACACCCAAGCGGGCGAATCGGCTTTGATCGAATCGTCCGGCGAATGAACGACACCCACCGCATCGGCATCTGACCCAAGGTTATGCAGATCGAGCAACTCAAACCCATCATCGAGGCTGCCCTGCTGGCCTCCACCCAGCCGATGACCGTTCATCAGCTCGGTGACCTGTTCAACGAAGCCGACGACGTCGGCCACGAACAGATCGCCAGGTCGCTGGAAGCTCTGGCCGACGATTGCGCCGGCCGCGGCGTCGAGCTGAAGGAAGTCGCCTCCGGTTTCCGCTACCAGGTGCGCCAGGACGTGCATCCGTGGATCTCGCGGATGTGGACCGAACGGCCCAGCCGCTATTCACGCGCATTGCTGGAAACACTGGCGCTGATCGCCTATCGCCAGCCGATCACTCGCCCCGAGATCGAGCAGATCCGTGGCGTGGTGGTGTCCTCCAACATCATCAAGACGATGGAGGAGCGCGAGTGGATCCGCGTGGTCGGCTACCGCGACGTGCCCGGCAAGCCGGCACTGTTCGGTACCACCCGTGCCTTCCTCGACTACTTCAACCTGAAATCGCTGGACCAGCTGCCGCCGCTGTCGGAAATCCGCGACATGGAAGATCCGCAACTGCGCTTCGAGCCGGATCCCCTGCCTGCCCGCATCGTTCGCGACCTGCCGATCGATCCGGAGGAAGACGGGGAATCCGTCGACAGCGACAGCGAAACAGACACCGAACACCATGCATCGGCAGACACCGCCGATGCCGATCACACCCACACTGCGGCCGGCGCCGACGCGCCAGCCACTGCATCCGAGTCCGACGAGCCAGGCTCCGACACGAGCCTACCCGCCGAGATCCTGACGACCACTGCCGATGAGGCAGCGAACCCCGCCGCGGACGTCGAACCCGACGCTGCCGAGCAAGATACCGAGGAGTACCGCGCATGACTGCGCCGCAGAAATCCGTTTTATCCCTGAAGCGCGAACCGCGCATCGACACCGACGCTCCCGCACTGGAAGAGCGCCTGCACAAGGTGCTGGCCAACGCAGGCCTCGGCTCACGCCGCATGCTTGAGCAGCGCATCCAGTCTGGCGAAGTCGAGTTGAACGGCGCGCCCGCCGAAATCGGCATGAGCGTAAAGGCCGGCGACCGCGTGGTCATGGACGGCAAGCAGTTCGTCGTCGCCACCGACAGCCGCGACGACACCGAAGTGCTGATCTACCACAAGCCCGAAGGCGTGCTTACCACCCGCGACGACCCGGAAGGTCGCCCCACCGTATTCGAACAGCTGCCGCGCCTGAAGGGCGCGCGCTGGGTCGCCGTGGGCCGCCTCGACATCAATACCACCGGCCTGCTGCTGCTGACCACCGATGGCGAACTGGCCAATGGCCTGATGCATCCGAAAAGCGGCCTTGAGCGCGAATACCTGTGCCGCGTCCACGGCGAAGTGCCGGACGAGATCATCGAGCGACTGAAAGCCGGCGTGGAGCTGGACGACGGCCCTGCCCGCTTCGACGAAATCGCCGTGATCAGCCGCGGCGGCAGCCACAGCTGGTTCCGCGTGGTGATCCGCGAAGGTCGCAACCGCGAAGTACGCCGTCTGTGGGATTCGCAAGGCTTCCTGGTCAGCCGCCTCAAGCGCATCCGCTACGGCAAGATCGAACTGCCGCGCAACCTCCGCCACGGCGAATGCGAAGCGCTCGATGCGGAGGCCGTCAAGCAGCTGCGCCAGACCACCGGCCTTGGCGTGCCGCAACCGGTGCTGACCTTGAGCCCGGTCTTGCACCAGCGTCGCGCCAACCGCAGCGTCACCGAATATCGCCCCGAGAGCGGCAGCAGCAAGGCCTGGACTGGCGGTCAAGACGAGGCGCGCGAGCTGCGCGCGTATGACCGCATCCGCGAGGAACCGACCCGCGGCCGCAAGCCACCGCGCCGCGACGGCAAGGAAGTCAACGGCAACCTGGCTCGCCCGGAGCGCGGTGCAGGCGGCGGTGGCCGAGGTCGGCGCGTGGCGCCGGGTCAGGAGCTGCCGTCGGTGCGTACCTGGTTCGCCGGCGAAAGTCGTTCGGGCGCCGGTCGTCCCACGGGTGGGGCTCCGCGCGGCAATGCTGCAGGCGGCGCCGCGGCAGGTAATCGTCGGCCGGCCGGTGGCAAACCGTTTGGTGCACGTGCCGCCGGTGAGGGTCGTGGTGCTGGCAGCCCCTACAGCGGCTTCGGTGGTGAATCACGCGGTGCCGCCGGTGGTGGTGGCAACCGCGCGCGACCTGCTCCAGGCGGTCGCTCGCAAGGCCAGGGCAACCAAGCGCATGGCAATCAAGCACACGGCAACCAGGCGCATGGCAATCAGTCTTATGGCAACCCGGCGCACGGCAACGCGCGTCCGCACGGTCAAGGCGGCGCGCGCCCGCAAGGCAGTGGTGGCCGCCCGCAAGGCCAGGGCGGCAATCGCCCGCAAGGTGCCGGCCGACCACAGGGACAAGGTGGCAATCGTTCGCACGGTGGTGCCAGGCCGCAAGGTCATGGCGGTCCCGCTGGTGGACGTCCGCCGGGCCGCGGCGGCAACCGTTCGGGCAATCGCTGAGCCACGGCTCGGCGTGACGACACGAGAGAGCTGAGCGATGGTGCGTATTTATCACAACACGCGCTGCTCAAAATCGCGTGCCACGCTGGCGTTGCTGGAAGAGCGTATCGGTGCGTGCGAGGTGGTCAATTACCTCGACACGCCGCCGAGTGCGGTCGAACTGGGCGTGTTGCTCGACCAGCTTGGCATGACGGCGCGCGGACTTCTGCGCACCGGCGAACCCGAGTATCAATCGTTCGGGCTGGATGACCTGTCGCTCGATGACGCGACCTTGATTGCCGCGATGGCTTCACACCCTAAGCTGATCGAGCGTCCCATCGTGGTCGCCAACGGCAAGGCGATCATCGGACGGCCACCCGAGGCGGTGCTGGCGATACTCTGAAGCGCATCGACATGTGATGTCCGCCGTGTTGCGATCTTCCATGCATCACGGCAGACATGCTCATTGCAGATCGAGTACTTTGCGATCGCCGTCACGGCGATACTGTTCCTTCTGGCTGAAGCCAGCCATACAGCTGTGGCGCTTGATCATCACGCAGTCCAGATAGTCGGTGGCTTCCACCAGCGCGCCGCGCACGGCCTTTCCGGCCGGCCTATATCCGACGACCGAGACGCATCAATCCGGACGGATGGTGAAATCGTCGGCATCCATCCACGCCGGAAACCGTTCGCGATGTGCCAGCAGCGGCGCCGGATCGAGAGTCACCGTCACTACTTGCTCCTGCATACCCAGCTCGACCAGCGGCTCGCCGACCGGATCGATCACCGCGCTGTCGCCGGCATAGGGCAAGTCATTGCCGTCCACGCCGACCCGGTTCACGCCAATCACGTAGCTGAGGTTCTCGATCGCGCGCGCGCGCAACAGCGTGCGCCAAGGCTGCCGGCGCGGCGCCGGCCAGTTCGCGACAAACAGTGCAAGGTCGTAATCCATGCCGCCGTTCGCGGAGGCCAGCCGGCGATTGCGCAGCCATACCGGAAAGCGCAGGTCATAGCAGACCTGCGGCAGAATCCGCCAACCCTTCAACTCCACGATCAGCCGCTCGTTGCCGCCACCGTAACGGGTGTGTTCGCCGGCCATGCGGAAAAGGTGGCGCTTGTCGTACTGCGCGAAACTGCCGTCCGGTTGCACCCACAGCAGGCGGTTGTAGACGACGTCGTTCTCGCGGATCGCCAGGCTGCCGCAGATCACCGCCCCCACCTCGATCGCCAACGCGCGCAGCCACGTCACACCTTCGCCGTCCATCGTCCCGGCGCTGGCACGCGTATCGTTGCTGAAGCCGGACAGAAACGTCTCCGGCAACACGATCAGGTCACTGCCTTTCGCCTGTCGCACCAGTGCGCCGTAGTAGTCGCGATTGGCCGGCGCGTCGTGCCAGCGAGTGGCGCCCTGCACCAGCGAAACTTTCAGCGCGCGCATGTTCATAGCCGGCACAGCCGCTCCGCTGCTGCTTCCATCGTCGCATCACTTTTGGCAAAACACAGTCGCAACAGGCGCGTACCTGGCGCGCTTTCGTAGAACGGCGTCAGCGGAATTGCCGCCACGCCGCCGTGCTGCACCAGCCAACGACTGAAAGCGAGATCGTCCACGTCGCGGATCGCCGCATAGTCGACCAGCTGGAAATAGCCGCCCGGCACGTCGAGCAGCTTGAAGCGCGACGGCGCCAGCAATGCACGAAAACGATCGCGCTTGGCCTGATAGAACGCCGGCAATTCCAGATAGTGTTCGGGATGGCTGGCCATGAATTCGCCGAACGCCACCTGCGCGGGATGGAAGGTGCAGAACGTGAGGTACTGATGCACCTTGCGGAACTCGGCCGACAGCGCAGCCGGCGCCACCGCGTAGCCGACTTTCCAGCCGGTGCAGTGGTAGGTCTTGCCGAACGAGGAGATCACAATGCTGCGTTCGGCCAGTTCCGGATGACGCAGTACGCTTTCGTGTTGCGCGCCGTCGTATACGATGTGCTCGTACACCTCGTCGGACAGCACCACGATCTTCGTGTCGCGCACGATCGCCGCGAGTTCCTCCAGATCGGCCGACGACAGCACCGCGCCGGACGGATTGTGCGGGCTGTTAATCAGGATCATCCGGGTCTTCGGCGTCACCGCATCGCGCACGCGCTGCCAGTCGATCGCGAACGCCGGCACGGTCAGCGGGACGTGCACTGCGCGCGCTCCCTGCAAATCGATCGCCGGCTCGTAGCAGTCGTAGGCCGGATCGAACACGATTACTTCCTCGCCCGCGCGCACCACCGCAGCGATTGCCGCAAAGATGGCTTCGGTGGCGCCGGAGGTGACCGTGATGTCGGTGTCGACATTGAGCTTGCGACCGTACAGCTGCCCGACCTTCAACACGATCTGCTCACGTAGCGCGGCCGTACCGTGCATCGGCGCGTACTGGTTGCGGCCTTCGTTCATGGCGCGGGTCAGCGCGTCGCGCAGCCCCTGCGGTGGCTCGAAATCGGGAAAACCCTGACCCAGGTTGACTGCCTTGTGCTCCAGCGCCAGCTGGCTCATCACACTGAAGATGGTGGTGCCGACTTTCGGGAGCTTGGTTTCGATCATCATCATTCGGCCGTCTGGATGTCCATAAAGATTCAAGCGTAGCGTATCGACGATGCTGTGTGCATCACGGTGTGGGCAGTTCGTCCAGCGGACGCAGCTTGCATTGCTCATGTTTCAGCAAGGTGGTGGCCGGCAACCGCTCGGCCAGGAAATCGACCAGCGCACGTACGCCCGGCAGCATGCCGCGCCGGCTGGGGTAGACGAAGTGCATGGTGCCCTCGGGCACGCTCCATTCCGGCAGCACCACTTCCAGCTCGCCGCGGGTGATCGCCGGCGCACAGACGAACTCCGGCAGCAGCGCCACGCCCATGCCGCGACGGGCGGATTCCAGCAGCACGGCGAAATCGCCGGTGATCAGGCGCGCCTGCACCTCCACGTTGACCTGCGTGCCGTTCGCATCGATCAGCTCCCACACCTGTGCGCCCTCATGCTCGCGCATCGACAGCGCCGGCAACTTCGCCAGCTGATCCGGCTGGGTCGGGCGCCCTTGCGCATTCAGCAATGCAGGACTGGCCACCAGCTTGGTGCGCGACTGACCGAACGTGCGCACCACCAGGTTCGCATCGGTGTCCAGTTTGCTGCGCACGCGAATCGCCAGATCGTAACCCTCACCGATCACGTCGACCCGGCGATCACCTGACAGTACCCGCACCTGCATCTTCGGATACAGCGCCAGGAACTCGGGCAGCAAATAAGCCAGCACGGTCTGCGCCAGCGACACCGGACAACTCAGGCGCACCACGCCGCGCGGCTCGGCGCGCAACTCGTCCACCGCATCCTGCGCCGCCTGCGCCTCTTCCAGCACGGCTCGGCAATGCGCGTAGAAACGCTCGCCCACTTCGGTAACCACGAAGCGGCGCGTGGTCCGCTGCAGCAGACGCACGCCGAGTCGATCCTCCAACTGCGCCACGCGTTTGCTCAGACGTGATTTCGGCACGCCCAATGCCCGGCCGGCCGCGGAAAAACCGCCGTGCTCGACCACAGCGGCGAAAAAATACAGATCATTGAGATCCTGCAAGGCACCACTCAGTACCGTCATGATTGTTTCCAGTATAGAACGATAAGTCCGATAATACCCATCTTATCGCCACATTGTCTCAAATATATCCTGTTTGCATCGCCGGTCGACCGGCTCGATCAGGAACCTCATCATGAAACTGTTGCATATCGATTCCAGCGCCCTGGGTGGTTACTCGGTGTCGCGCCAGCTGACCGCCGACATCGTAACCGAGCTGCAGCGCGCCACGCCCGACCTCACGATCCAGTACCACGACCTGGCCGCCCAGCCGCTGCCGCACTGGGCGCCGGTGGCCGATGCCAGCGACCCCGCCGTCGTGCTGGGCAGCCAGATGCTGGAAGAATTCCTGGCCGCCGACGTGGTGGTGATAGGCGCGCCGATGTACAACTTCGCCATCTCCAGCCAGCTCAAGGCATGGATCGACCGCATCTTGGTCGCCGGCAAGACTTTCCAATACACCGCGAACGGCCCCGAAGGCCTGGCCGGCAGCAAGCGGGTGATCATCGCCTCCAGCCGCGGCGGCCTCTATGGCAAGGATACGGCGGGCGCCGCGATGGACTTCCAGGAGCCTTACCTGCGTGCCGCATTCGGCTTCATCGGCATTGGCGAACTGGAATTTGTACGTGCCGAAGGACTCAATATCGGCGCAGAACAAAAAGCCGCAGCGTTGAAGTCGGCCCAGGCGACGATTCGTTCGCTTGCCATGCCAGTCGCCCAGGTCGCCTGAACTCACGCGCTCCATGCACACCCACGGCTTAACGCGGCCGTGGGTGTTTGCACGCGCATTCCGGGATCGTCGCGGTGGAAATAATCTGCGCAGGTCGACACACTGCGGCTTCGTTTCGAACCGGGAAGATTCCATCGCATGAACCCCTACTTGCGCTGCTCGGTGTTTGCGTTGCTGCTGACCGCGGGAGCCAGCGTGCAGGCCGCCGATCTGTTGGTGAAGAACGTCAACGGCTACACGCTGGACCGCCTGGGCAAGCTGCAGCAATTCCAGGCCTTGCTGGTCGATCGCGGCAAAGTGGTCGCCACCGGCAACACGGACGATCTGACCAGACGCGCGGGCCATGCCAAGGTCATCGACGCCGATGGCCACACCATGCTGCCGGGCCTGATCGACGCCCATGGACACGTGCTGGATCTGGGTTATACGCGCAACCAAGCCGACCTCACTGGCACCACATCGCTTGATGAAGCACTGGCGAAAATCAAGGCTTACGCCGCAGCACACCCGGATGCGAAGTGGATCACCGGCGGCGGCTGGAATCAGGTGATCTGGAAGCTTGGGCGCTTTCCCACTGCCAGAGAACTGGACGCCGTGGTGTCCGATCGTCCGGTTTGGCTGGGCCGCATCGACGGCCATGCCGCGTGGGCCAACACCGCCGCGATGAAGCTCGCCGGCATCAGCAAGGCCACCAAGGATCCCAGCGGCGGCCGCATCGAACGCGACGCCGACGGCAATCTCACTGGCGTGTTCGTCGATGGCGCCATGGCCCTGATCGATGCCAAGGTGCCCGAGCCCACGACAAAGGAACGGGCTACCGCGCTGGATACCGCACTGGCCGAGATGGCCAGCGTCGGCCTTGTCGGCGATGGTGATCCGGGCATCGACCTGACCACCTACCAGCTATATCGCCAGTACGCCGATGCGCACAAGCTCACCGCGCGCATCTACGCGATGGTTCGCGGCACCGGCAAGGATTTCGACATCATCAGCAAGAATGGGCCGCTGATCGGCTACGGCGATGACTTTCTCACCGTGCGCACGGTCAAACTGTTCGCCGATGGCGCGCTGGGCAGCCGCGGCGCGGCCATGCTGGCGCCCTACTCCGACGATCCGAATAACAGCGGCTTGCTGTTCCAGACACCGGCCGAGCTGACCGCGATGATCGGCAAAGCACTGGGCAAGGGCTATCAGGTGGCCATCCATGCGATCGGCGACCGCGCCAACCGCGAAGTACTCGACAGCTACGAAGCGGCGTACAAGCTGCATGGCGGCCAGAATCTGCGCAACCGCGTCGAGCACGCGCAGATCCTCTCACTGCAAGACATTCCACGCTTTGTGCCGTTGCACCTGATCGCCTCGATGCAGCCCACGCATGCCACCTCCGACATGAATATGGTGGAGGACCGCATCGGACATGACCGCATCAAGGGTGCGTATGCGTGGCAGCGCTTCCTCAAACAAGGCACCGTGGTCGCCGGCGGATCGGATTTCCCGGTGGAATCACCCAATCCGTTCTATGGCCTGTACTCGGCGGTCACCCGCGAGGATCACAACGGCCGGCCACCCGGTGGCTGGCACCCGGACCAGGCCATGACGCTCACCGAAGCGCTACGCGCTTTCACCCTCGACGCGGCCTACGCCGAGCACGCGGAAAAGACCCAGGGCACGCTGGAACCGGGCAAGTGGGCCGACTTCATCCTGATTGACCACGACATCTTCAAGGATGCGCCCGGCAGGATCTGGAACACCAAGGTGCTGCAAACCTGGGTCGGCGGCAAGCAGGTTTACGCCGTGCACGATTGATCGCGCTGCGCCAACCCACCCATAAAAAGGCCGGCTGCGAAGCCGGCCTTTTTATGGGTATCGCCCGCCCGATGATCGGCGCCTTGCCACGATCCAGCAGGGTATAGGCCATCAGTCATGTTGCCAAATGATGCTTTGCCCATTGACGTCCAAAAACTCGGTGTTATAGTTCACTACAACACCACTTAACGACATCACCAAGGAGGCTCGTCATGAAAGCGCACTACAACCTGATCGCCAGCGTCGCTGCCGTCCTGTTTACCGTCGCCAGCCTGAGCGCCGTGAACTACAACGCCGCGAACCACACCATCGGCAGCCAGCCGACAGCAACCGGCAACGTCAGCACCGTCCGTGTCACCGAGCTGGCGCCGGTCAATGTTCGTCCCAGCGCCGCCGAGTTGCGCGCCGCGGCCCTGCAGACCGACATCGGCACCGTCGGCATCGCCACCCTGCCGGGCTTGGGCCACATCGAAGGCGGCGGCACCGAAGAACAGTTCAGCCTGCTCGGGTCGCCATTGGCCATGCCCTACTATTCGTTTGGCAACAAGTTTGGCCACGTCAGCAAGGAATAACACATGACCATTACCTGGAACGACAGCGTCCCGATCTATCGCCAACTGCAGCAACGCGTAGTGGCGATGATCCTGGACGGCGCCTTGAACGAGGGCGACCCGCTGCCGTCGGTACGCCAGGTGGCAGCGGATTATCAAATCAATCCACTGACCGTATCGAAGGCGTATCAGGAACTGGTCGACGAACAACTGGTTGAAAAAAGGAGGGGATTGGGCATGTTCGTCATCGAAGGCGCTCGTGAGGCGCTGCTGAAATCCGAACGCGAGCGGTTTCTGCGCGAAGAATGGCCGGTGCTGTTTGCACGGCTGCAACGGCTGGGGCTGGATCTCAAGACGCTGCTGCGCGAAGCCAGCACCGACAAGGATCAGGCCAACAAGGAGGAGCAATCATGAGCGCGGTGATCACGGCCAGCGGCCTGAGCAAACGCTACAAGTCGTCGCAGGCGCTGGACAACGTCAATTTCCAGATCGCGCCCGGTCGCATCGTCGGCCTGATCGGCCCCAACGGTGCCGGCAAGACCACCGCGCTGAAGGCGATTCTCGGTCTCACCGATTTCACTGGTGATCTCAACGTGCTGGGTTTCGATCCGCGCAAGCAACGCGACAAGCTGATGGGCGAAGTGTGCTTCATTGCCGACGTGGCGGTGCTGCCGCGCTGGATCCGGGTGCACGAAGCGGTCGATTTCGTCGCCAACGTGCATCCGCGCTTCGATCGCAAGAAGTGCGAGGCGTTTCTGGCTCGCACCAAGCTGCAACCCAATCAACGCGTGCGGCAGATGTCCAAGGGCATGATCGTGCAACTGCATCTGGCGCTGGTGATGGCGATCGACGCCAAGCTGCTGATCCTCGACGAGCCCACGTTGGGCCTGGACATCCTCTACCGCAAGCAGTTCTACCAGCACTTGCTGGAAGACTATTTCGACGAGAACAAGACGATCATCGTGACCACGCATCAAGTGGAGGAAGTCGAGCACATCCTCACCGACCTGATGTTCATCCGCGACGGCAAGATCGTGCTGGATGCCGACATGGACGCGGTCGGCGAGCGCTTCATCGAGGTGATGGTCAACGCCGACAAGGCCGACGCCACCCGCCAGCTGAAGCCGCTGGACGAACGCCAAGTCTTCGGCAAGAGCATTTTTCTGTTTGACGGCGCGAACCGCGCGGCACTGGAACAGCTGGGCGAAACCCGCCGGCCGTCCATTAGCGACCTGTTCGTTGCCACCATGAAGGGAACCTACGCATGAAAACCTTCTACTGGCTTGTGAAACGCGAGTTCTGGGAACACCGGGGCGGCCTTTTCTGGGCTCCCGTCATCACCGGTGGCGTATTCCTGCTGCTGAATATCATGGGCATCATCACGGCCGAGGTTCTTGGCGCACGCCACGGCATCAATATTGGAGCCAGCGGCGGTTTACATCGTGTCATCGCCGACATGGACGCCGGTGACATGAGCAAGGTCGGGTTTGCGCTGGATGTCGCGATGTATTCGGCGATGGGATTGCTGTCCGTGGTGCTCGGCTTCGTGGTGTTCTTCTATTGCCTCAGCGCCTTGTACGACGATCGCCGTGACCGCAGCATCCTGTTCTGGAAATCCCTGCCGATTTCCGACGTCAGTACCGTGCTGTCCAAGGTCGTCAGCGCCACTATATTCGCTCCGATCGTGGCGGTGATCGTGGGCATCGTGGTCGGCATGCTGCAACTGTTGATTCTGGCGACAACCCTGTCCTTCCACGGCGTGAACGTGTGGCAGCTGCTGATGTTGGCTCATCCCTTCCGTGTCATGTTCAACCTGATCGGCTACATCCCGCTGTATGTGCTGTGGGCACTACCCTCGGTGGGCTGGCTGCTGCTCTGCTCTGCCTGGGCGCGCAACAAGCCCTTCCTGTGGGCGGTGGCGTTGCCGGTGGCCACCGGCCTGCTGATCAGCTGGTTCGGCATCATGGGCCTGTTCGACCTGCCGACCACCTGGTTCTGGAAGAACATCGTGCAGCGCGGCCTGTTCAGCGTATTTCCCGGCACCGGCAGCGTGTTTGGTACGAACGGTGAATCCATCGCACACAGCATCGCCGGCAATCCAAGCATGGACTTCATGGATCTCACCAACACCTACCAGTTGCTGGCATCACCAAACTTGTGGCTCGGCGTGGTCATCGGCCTGGCGCTACTCGCCGGCGCCGTCTGGTTCCGCCGCTGGCGCGACGACAGCTGACTTCCGGTCGAATTCAAGAAAGGAGAATACAAATGATGAAACCCATCACTTTCAGCATGCTCGCACTGGTCCTGCTGCCACTGGCCGCTTGCGGCCAATCCAAGCAGACCGACTCCCAGCCGGGTGTCGCCGACAACGTGGCACAGGCCATAAAGGACGCCAACGAGAAAACCTCCCCGTCGATGATTTCCGGAGAAATCCAGAAGGCGATCCAGGAGGCCAAGCAGGAGTTGGCCAACAAGAACATCGACGTGGATAGCATTCACATCGGCGATGGCGATAGCCAACACAACGACAAGGATTCGCGCCCCAAGGCCGAGATCACCCCGCAGGGCGAATTGCTGATCGCAGGCAAGAAGGTGGCGGCCACGCCGGCACAGCAGACTCTGCTGCTGGACTACCGCAAGCAGGTCGTCGGTATCGCCGACGCCGGCATGGACATCGGCGCACGAGGCGCCGACCTGGGCGTCAACGCGGCCAAGGAAGCGCTGTGGGGCAAGCTCACCGGCAAAAGCGACAAGGACATCGAAACGGCCATCAAGCCGCAAACCGACAAGATCCAGGCTGCCGCCGCCAAGTTGTGCCAGCGAATGCCCGGCGTGCTGTCCACGCAGCAGAAACTGGCCGCGGCGATGCCTGAGTTCAGGCCCTACGCGACCATGCAGCAGAAGGATGTCGATAATTGCAGCAAGAACATGACGGACAAGGACGGCAAGAAAGGGTTCGCTGTGTTCTCCGATTGATCCAGGCAACCACTGTCCCGGCACACGGCGCAGCGAGGGGTTTTGGGTGCAAAGGCACCACACCCCTCGCTGCACGGCTTCGCAAGGAAGGGAGCGAATTCAACCGCCACCGCCCTCACCGTGAATGCCGCCCTTGGTAAGCGTCAGCGGGTCGAGCAGCTTCTTCAGCTCAGCCTGCGACAACCCAGTAGTTTCCAACGCCACATCAAGGATCGGTCGCTGCTGCTTGTACGCCTGCTTCGCGGTGGCCGCGCCCTTCTCGTAGCCGATCACCGGGTTCAGCGCGGTGACCAGGATCGGGTTCATCGCCAGCGCCTGATTCACCCGCGTCGTATTGACCTTGAAACCGGCGATCGCCTTGTCAGCCAGCAACACGCTGACGTTGCTCAATATCCCGATCGACTGCAGCAGGTTGTGCGCAATCAGTGGCAGCATCACGTTGAGCTGGAAGTTGCCGGACTGGCCGGCAATGGTGATGGAGGCATCGTTACCGATCACCTGCGCGGCCACCATCGCGGTCGCCTCGGGAATCACCGGATTGACCTTGCCCGGCATGATCGACGAACCCGGCTGCAACGCTGGCAATTCGATTTCACCCAGACCCGCCAGCGGGCCGGAATTCATCCAGCGCAGGTCGTTCGCGATCTTCATCAGTGCCACCGCCAGTGTCTTCAGCTGGCCGGACAGTTCCACCGCCGCATCCTGCGAGGCCATGCCCTCGAAATAGTTTTCCGCCGACTCGAACTTCACGCCGGTGAGCTTTTTCAGCTGCAGTGCCACCGCCGGACCGAACTTCGGATCGGCATTGATGCCGGTGCCGACCGCGGTGCCGCCCTGCGGCAACCGACGCATGCGCTTCAGCGCATCCTCGATGCGTTCGATCGCTGAATCGATCTGTGCTGCCCAGCCCGACAACTCCTGCCCGAACGTGATCGGCATGGCGTCCATCAGATGCGTGCGGCCGGTCTTTGGCGTGTTCTTCAGTTCGCGCGCGCGCCTGTCGATGGCTTTTTTCAGGTGCTTCAGCGCCGGCAGCAGCTGCTCGCTGGTAGTGAGCGTGGCGCTGACGTGGATCGCAGTGGGGATCACGTCGTTCGAGCTCTGCCCGTAGTTGACGTGATCGTTCGGGTGCACCCTGGTGCCGCCTTTCACCGCCAGATGCGCGATCACCTCGTTCGCATTCATGTTGGTGCTGGTGCCCGAGCCGGTCTGGAAGATGTCGATCGGGAACTGCGCGTCGTACTGACCGTCCGCTACCGCCAACGCTGCCTTGCGGATCGCCGCGGCCTGGTTCTTCTTCAGATGTCCCATCGACAGATTGACCTCGGCCGCGGCGGCCTTGATCAGGCCCAGCGCGCGGATGAACGGGCGCGGCAAATGCAGGCCGGAGATCGGGAAGTTCTCGATCGCCCGCTGGGTCTGCGCGCCATACAGCGCGTCGGCCGGCACCTGCAATTCACCCATGCTGTCGTGCTCAGTGCGAAAACCGCTCATGACCGGATCCCTGAAGTTGATGAGTTTCCCAACTATAGGCCGCTGCCCGTCCGTGGCGCGACAAACAGGTCAAAACAGAGAAAGGCCTTGCGCATGTAAAATAGCGGTTTCACCTTGCCGGAATGCCCCGATGTCCACTCACGCCCTGACCGCCCTGTCACCACTGGACGGCCGCTACGCCGGCAAGGTCGAAGCACTGCGCCCGATCTTCAGCGAGTTCGGCCTGATGCACCGCCGCGTGCAGGTGGAAATCGAATGGCTGCTCGCGCTGGCTGCGGATTCGCGCATCGCGGAGTTGCCGGCATTCGACGCCAACCACATCGCCACGTTGAAAGCCATCGCGGAAAATTTCAGCGTTGCCGACGGTGAACGTATCAAGGCGATCGAGGCGACCACCAACCACGACGTGAAGGCGGTCGAGTATTTCATCAAGGAAAAGATCGGTGCCGACACCAGCCTGGCGCAGGCGAAGGAATTCGTGCATTTCGCCTGCACCAGTGAAGACATCAACAACCTGTCCTACGCCTTGATGCTGCGCGACGCGCGCGAACAGGTTCTGCTGCCGCAATTCGATGCGGTCATCGCGCAGTTGCGCGCGCTGGCACACGCCAACGCCGCCTTGCCGCTGCTCTCCCGCACGCACGGCCAGACCGCGTCACCCAGCACGCTGGGCAAGGAAATCGCCAACGTGGTGGCGCGTCTGCAACGCCAGCGCAGGCAGCTCGCCGCGGTGGAGATTTCCGGCAAGATCAACGGCGCCGTCGGCAACTACAACGCGCATGCCATCACTTACCCGGAAGTGGATTGGCCGGCGTTCTCGCAGCGTTTCGTGGAAAGCCTCGGCCTCGATTACAACCCGTACACCACCCAGATCGAGCCGCACGACGGCGTTGCCGAATACTGCGACGCGGTGCGCCGCGCCAACATCATCCTGATCGATCTGGCTCGCGACATCTGGGGGTATATCTCGCTGGGCTATTTCAAGCAGACGCTGAAGGCCGGCGAAGTCGGCTCCTCGACCATGCCGCACAAGGTCAACCCGATCGACTTCGAGAATGCCGAGGGCAACTTCGGCCTCGCGAATGCCTTGCTCGGCCATTTCGCCGAGAAGCTGCCGATCAGCCGCTGGCAGCGCGATCTCACCGACTCCACCGTGCTGCGCGCACTCGGTACCGCGTTCGGCCACAGCCTGGTGGCACTGGAATCGTTGAAGAAAGGCCTCGGCAAACTCACCGTCAACCCCGAGCGTATTGCTGCCGATCTAGACGCGAGTTGGGAAGTGCTGGCCGAAGCCGTGCAGACCGTGATGCGCCGCTATGGCTTGCCGGAGCCTTACGAGCAGCTGAAGGCGCTGACCCGCGGTCACGGCATCACCCGTGAATCGATGCGCGAGTTCATCACCAGCCTGGCGCTGCCGACCGAGGCGAAACAGCGGCTGCTCGATCTCACGCCTGGCGGCTACATCGGCCTGGCAGAATCGTTGGCCCGCGATATCTGAAGCACTCAGCACGCAGTCGGCCGGCATCTCTCGATGCCGGCCGACTGACGATTCAAGCGAAGATCAGACCACCGTCTACTTGACCAGCCCCTCGGCTTCCATGGCTGCCTGCACGCTCGGACGCGCGGCGACGCGCTGCTGGAATGCGGCCAGTGCCGTGAACTCCGACAAATCCAGATCGACGTGCTTCGCCCAATTGTTCACGGTGAACAGGTAGGCATCCGCCACCGTGAAGTGTTCGCCCAGCAGCCACGGCTGCTTCGTCAGCACACCTTCCAACAACATATAGCGTTTGCGCAGGTAGTCCTTGCGCTCCTGCCTGACTTCGGCCGGCGTTTCCGGCTTGAACAACGGGCTGTAGGTCTTGTGCAGTTCGGAGTTGATGTAGCCGAGCATCTCCTGCAGGCGGTAGCGCGCCAGCGTGCCGTTGGCAGGCGCGAGGCCGCTCTCGGGCTTGAGGTCGGCCAGGTACTGCACGATCGCCGGGCCTTCGGTCAGCAGCTCACCGTTGTCCAGCACCAGGGCAGGCACGTAGCCTTTCGGGTTGATCTGCCAAAAATCCGCACCGGTCTCGGTGCGCTTGGCCTTGCCGTCAACCTTCTCCAACTGCAGTGCGATACCGGCTTCCAGTGCCACGATGTGCGGCGAGAGCGAACAAGCGCCAGAGGAGTAATAGAGCTTCATGCATTTCTCCGTGAGAGGGATGTGGGGAAGAACCATCGCCGCAGACGGTGGAAGCGACTGGCTACGACGCTGCGATGAGGGCCGCATGATAGCCATACATGGTTACTGATCGATACCATGTAACTTCAAGTTAGTGCAAAATGCGGTATCCCCGTGGTTACCGGAATCGGCAGGACGAATACCGATGGGCTTGCCCGTACGCAAAAGCAAAGTCGCCGCCCCGCCGGCCTGCCCGCTCACCGAGAGCCTCGCGCTGCTGCGCGGCGCCTGGGCGCCTAACGTAATCTGGTACCTGAGCGCCGAGCCGCGCCGCTTCGGCGAACTGCGTCACGACATCCCACGCATCTCCGCCCGCGTACTGAGCGCGCGGTTGCGCGAACTGGAATCGCGTGGACTGGTGACACGGTGCGTGCTGGATACCTCGCCGCCATCAGCTGAATACGCGCTCACCGATCTCGGTCGCGAACTGCTGCCTGCCATCCATGCACTGACCTCGGTAGGCCAGAAACTGATCGCGGAATGGGGAACAACGGCGACGACACCGACGATCAGGCGGACACGCGTAGCGGCAAGGTGACCGCTCGGTCACCTGCACGTGGCCGACCGATCTATCATCCTCAGACTTCGTCCGACCCCTCGTTGACGCCCTCGAACAGGAACGTCGACAGGTAGCGCTCGCCAGTATCAGGCAGCATCGCCAACAGCACCGAGCCTTGCGGTGCATCTGCGGCCACTTGCAACGCAGCGGCCAGCGTGGCGCCGGAGGAGATGCCGGTGAAGATGCCTTCCTGCTGGGCCAGCTGGCGCGAGGTGTCGCGGGCCAGCACGTCGTCGATCAGCACGAGCTGGTCGACGACCTTGCGGTTGAGCACGCCCGGCACGAAGTCCGGCGTCCAGCCCTGGATCTTGTGCGGTTGCCATTCCTTGCCGGACAACAGAGCTGCGCCGGCGGGCTCGCTGGCGATGATCTTCACTTCGGGACGTGCCACCTTGAGCACCTCGCCCACGCCGGTCAACGTGCCGCCAGTACCCCAACCCGTGACGAAGTAGTCCAGCCGGCGACCAGCGAAGTCACGCAGGATTTCCGGCGCGGTGGTTTGCCGGTGATACGCCGGGTTGGCCGGATTTTCGAACTGGTTGGTGAAGAACCAGCCATGCTGCTTGGCCAGCTCCACGGCCTTCGCCACCATGCCGCTGCCGCGCGCGGCGGCTGGCGTGAGTACCACCTTGCCGCCGTAGGCGCGGATCAGCTTGCGCCGCTCGATCGAGAACGTCTCGCTCATCACCGCCACGAACGGGTAGCCGCGCGCCGCGCACACCGCCGCCAGCGCCACGCCGGTGTTGCCGGAGGTGGCTTCGATCACGGTCTGGCCGGGTTTCAACGTGCCGCGCTGCTCGGCGTCGAGGATGATCGCCAAGGCGAGGCGGTCCTTCACCGAACCGGCCGGATTGAACGCCTCCACCTTCACGTACAGCTCGACGTGCTTCGGCGCGACGCGGTGGAGTTTGATGATCGGCGTATTGCCGATGGTGTCGAGAATGCTGTCGTGGATCATGGAGTCGCTCCAGCAGGCAGAGAAAAAGTCGCACCGGCGGGATCATGCGCCGTTACAGGTAATAGTTGTGTCAAGCGCGATGGATCGCCGCCAGCACGTCAGCGTCGTTGACCGCCTCGGCAATGCTCGTGCGCTGCCTCGCGACATTGGCACGGATGTCATGCACCACGGCGCCCAGCGGTGCCTGGCCGAACCACGCCAGCGACGAGGCCAGCGAAGCCACCTCGCCCAGGATCAGCAGCGCCGGCGAGCGCACCTTGTGGAAAGCCGCACGCTCGGCCAGATTCGCCAGCGTCCCGGTGATCACACGCTGCTCCGGGCGCGAGCCGTTCTCGATCAGGGCAAAGGAAGTCGACGGCGATCGGCCGTGTTCGACCAACCGCACCTGCAGCTCGCCCAGTTCGGCCACACCCATGTAGACCGCCAGCGTCTGCCGTTCCTGTGCCAGCGCGGCCCAATCCAGGGTGTCGCGCGAAGACTGGCAGTGCGCGGTGACGAAACGCACCGATTGTGCGTAATCACGATGGGTCAGCGGCACACCGGCATAGGCCGCGCACGCCACGGCTGCGGTGATGCCGGGCACTACCTCATAAGGAATTTGATGGCTGCGCAGGAACTCCAGCTCCTCACCGCCGCGACCGAATACGAACGGATCGCCACCCTTCAGCCGCACCACCCGCCGGCCTGCCTGCGCATGCTGCAAAAGCAGCGCGTGGATGCCGTCCTGTGTGGTGTGGTGATGGCCAGCCTGTTTGCCGACTTCGATACGCTCGGCATCGCGGCGCGCCAGATCGAGCACGTCTGCGCTGACCAATCGGTCGTGCAGGATCACGTCGGCCTCGTTCAGCGCACGCAAGGCACGCAAGGTCAGCAGACCCGGATCGCCGGGGCCGGCACCGACCAGCACGACCAACCCCGCCGACGCGATCGGTGTTGCCGCCAGCGCCTGTTCCGCCGCCTGCCACGCCGCATCCGGCCTGCCCTGGCGCAGCAGTGCTGCGACCGGGCCGACGAACAGGCTCTCGTAGAAATGCCGCCGCGCAGCCATGTCCGGGTACCGCACGCGGATGCGCTTGCGCAAGCGGGCTGCCAGCATGGCCAGCGCGCCCAGCGAATGGTCGAGCAGCGTCTCCAGTCGTTCACGCAGCAGTCGCGCCAGCATCGGCGCTTCGCCACCGCTGGAAATCGCAATGGTCAACGGTGCCCGATCTACTATCGCCGGCACGTGGAAAGTCGACAACGCCGCATCGTCGACCACGTTGACGAAGATCCGTCGCAACTCGGCGAAGGTGGCGATCAGCCGGTTCAACTCCGTGTCGGAGGTAGCCGCCACCACCAGCCACACTCGTTCCAGCCAAGCCTCCTGGAACGCATCGCGACGATGGGCGATGCGCCCCGCCGCCGCCCAACGTTGCAGCTGCGGCGTGAGCGTGGGTGCGTTCACCGTGACCTGCGCCTGCGCGCCGAGCAGGGTGGCGATCTTGCGTTCGGCCACTGCGCCGCCACCCACCACCAGCACGGCGCGACGAGACAGATCGGCGAACAGTGGATAGAGCTTCATTCGGATGGACTCGGCTTCGCATGCAATGGAGACGAAGCCACGCTACGCAGCGCATTCCGTTCCCGCAAATGATTTGCGCCGCCGCGCATATGCCATCACGTTATGACCGGTCACAAGCAACGCTTGTCTTGACTATTAATTCAAATAGCCGTATAGACGTCTGTTAATGATGACATATACCGACTACCTTGGATCTATTCGCAGCCCAACTACGGCTGTCTGCACCCCTGCGCCAGGCAAGATGCCGGTTCGTGTCACGCGATGTACCCGTGTTCCGTTCGCGCCTCAATCCAACGATCCCGACCGCTCACGAGCCCATCGCCATGACGCTTATCCAGTTGCGCTATCTCATTGCCATCGCCGACTCCGGCCTCAACATCACGCTGGCCGCCGAACGCGTCCACGCCACCCAGCCCGGCCTGAGCAAGCAGCTCAGGCAGCTTGAGGACGAACTGGGCTTCCAGCTGTTCGTGCGCAAGGGCAAGAGCCTCGACGCGGTAACCCACGCCGGCCGTCACGTGCTCGAACGCGCCCGCACGATCCTCGCCGAGGCTGCCAACATCCGCTCGATCGCCGCAAACCTGCGCAATGAGGCGCGCGGTGAATTGCGCATCGCCACCACGCATACCCAGGCCCGCTTCGCCCTGCCCGCCGCGATCGGCGCACTCAGCCAGAGCTATCCGCAGGTCAGCGTGCACCTGCAGCCAGGCCGCGACGGCGAAGTGCTGGCGCAGCTGGAAGCCGGCCGCGTCGACCTCGCCGTGATCAGCAGTGCCGGCGCGCCACCGAATATCGGTATCGCATTGCCGGCGTACCGCTGGCATCGGGTGATCGTGGCGCCCAAGGGCCATCCACTGGCCACCAGCGGGCAACCGCCCTCGCTCGATGAGTTGGCCGCGTTGCCGCTGGTCAGCTACGAGTCCTCGCTCAAGGCCGACTCGTCGCTGCGCCGTGCGTTCGACGCTGTCGCCCTGCGCCCGCAGATTGCGATGACCGCCGGCGATGCCGACCTGATCAAGACCTATGTGCGCGCCGGCCTCGGCATCGGCGTACTGGCCGAGATGGCCATGCTCGACAGCGACACCGACCTGCACACACTGCCTGCCGATCATCTTTTCCCGCAGTGCACGACCTGGATCGTGCTGCGCCGGGAAAGCGTGCTGCGCGAATACGTATTGGAATTCATCGCCCAATTTGCACCGCACCTTGATCGCCGCGACGTGGTGCGTGCCCTAGCCGCCGACACCGTGCCGACCGACTGGGCGGCCGTGCCGCACTGGCGGGAGCGGCAGGCGACTCCGCTGCCCAACGTGGCCTGATCGATCAACCTGCGGAACGGCGCCCACCACCAGCGGGCGCCGTCGTGTTGCCTCAGCCCTCGATCAAACCCTTGTTGCGCAACAGTGCCAGCACCTGGCGGGCCAGCACGGCCGGCTCGGCGGCATTGCCATCGATGCGCAGCTCCGGCTGTTCGGGTGCTTCGTACGGATCGCTGATGCCGGTGAACTGGGCGATCTTGCCTGCGCGCGCCTGCGCGTAAAGACCCTTGCGATCGCGTGCCTCGCATACCTCCAGCGTGGTGGCGACGTGGATCTCGACGAAGTCACCATGCGCCTCGACCAGCGCGCGGGATTCCGCGCGGGCGTCGGCATACGGCGCGATCGGCGCGCATACCGCGATGCCGCCGTGGCGCACGATCTCGCTGGCGACGTAGCCGATACGGGTGACGTTGGCGGCGCGATCCTCGCGCGAGAAACCCAGTCCGCGCGACAGATGCTTGCGTACCTCGTCGCCGTCAAGCACGGTTACCGGACGGCTGGTATGTTCGAGCAGCTGCGCGATCACCGCCTGCGCGATGGTCGACTTGCCGGCACCGGACAGGCCGGTGAAGAACAGTGCGAAACCGCGCGGCGCATGCACCGGATGGCGTTCGCGCAGGATTTTCACCACGTCGGGGAAGCTGAACCACGACGGGATTTCGCTACCTTCATGCAGATGCTTGCGCAATTGGGTGCCGGAGATGTCGCGCACTTCGTCGTCGGCGGTGACCTCGGTCGATGGCAGATAACTGTCGCGATTGGCCGCATAGACCATCGCCGGGAACGGCACGATCTGGATGCCCAGCTCGGCCTGATGCTGCTCCAGCAGTGTCTGCGCGTCGAACGGCCCATAGAACGGCTGGCCATTCGAATCCGTGCCGGGACCGGCGTGATCGCGCCCCACTATGAAATGGCTGGCGCCGTAATTCTTGCGGATGATCGCGTGCCACAACGCTTCGCGCGGGCCACCCATGCGCATCGCCAGTGGTAGCAGCGACAGCTTCACGCTGTCCTGCGCGTACTGCGGCAGCAGCGCGCGGATACAGCGCACGCGAGTGTAGTGATCGACGTCGCCCGGCTTGGTGCGACCCACCGACGGCTGGATCAGCAGCTTCGCACCCACCTGCTGCGCGGCACGCTGAGTCAACTCGCGGTGCGCGCGATGCATCGGATTGCGCGTCTGGAACGCCACGATGCGACTCCAGTCGTTCGCCGCGAACCACTCGCGCAAGCTGCGCGGGGTGTCACGCAACTCGCCGAAGTCGTAATGCGCGGGGTGCTGAATGCCGCGCACGCGACCACCCAGCGCCACCGGCTTGGTGCGCTCGAGCAATTCGGCCACGCCCGGATGCAGGCGGTCGGTGCTGCCGAATACCTGCTTCGCTTCGTGCAGGCGATCGGGCCAGTAGATGTCGTGCACTTCCAGCACCGCCAGCGGTACACCCTGGCTGTCGCGCAGCGCGACTTCGCTGCCGGTGCTCAGTTGCGCGGCGAAATCCTCGTCTACGTCCAGGGTGATCGGGATCGGCCACAGCGTACCGTCGGCGAGGCGCAGCTCTTCCACCACGCGGTCGTAGTCGCGGCGGCCCAGGAAACCTTCCAGCGGCGAAAACGCGCCGTTCAGCAGCAGCTCCAGATCGCACAGCTGACGCGTGTTGAGATCCACGCCGGGCAACTGCGCGCTGCGCTGCTTCAACACCTCGGCTTCTGCGGCGGGCAGGTAGAGTTCTTTCAGCACGCCACCGTGCGGGGCGATCAGGGTTTCATCGGGAACAAGGTCGTGGCTAGTGGCAAGCGCGGTGTGGCTCATGGTGTTGGATCCGATCGAGGTAAGGGTGATTGAAGGGGGCACGCCATCGCGAGGCGACGACGCGCGGGTCACGCGAAGCTGTGCAGTCCGCATTCGCGCTTGAGTCCGAAGAAGCGGGTGTCCTCGGCGTCCATGCCCGGCTCCCAGCGATGGCTGGTGTGGGTATCGCCGATCGACAGATAGCCCTGTTGCCACAGCGGGTGATACGGCAAGTCATGGCTGGCGAGGTAGTGACCGACGTCGCGATCGCTCCAGTCGGCCAACGGGTGGAATTTCCAGCGGCCGTTTCTGCGTTCGACGAAATCGATCTCGGCGCGAGTGCGCGCCTGGCTCCGACGCAAGCCGGCGAACCAGCCATTGGCGTTGAGCTCGCGCAAGGCGCGCTGCATCGGCTCGACCTTGCGCAGCTGGTTGTAGCGATCCAGACCCTCGATGCCCTGCTCCCACAGCCGACCGTGACGCGCCTCCATCCAGCTGATGCCGATGAGCGGGCGGTAAACCTTGAGGTTCAACTCAAGCCGATCGGTCAGCTCGTCGACGAAGCGGTAAGTCTCCGGAAACAGATAGCCGGTGTCGATCAGCACCACTGGAATATCCGGCTGCTGCCGCGTCACCAGATGCAGCGACACCGCTGCCTGCGCACCGAAACTGGATGACAGCACGTGCTCGCCGGGAATGTGCTCCAGCGCCCAGGCTACGCGCTGCCCGGCCGTGAGCCGGGCCAGCGCGACATTCAATTCGGCCAGTGCCTGCGGTTCGTGCGAAGCCTGTTCGAGCAGCGCGGCGCTCATGCAACCACCTCGACTGGGATGCGTCGCGATGGGGCTGGCGTGAGGATGCCGGCACGCAACAGGAAATCGCCGAAACCTTCGCCCTCTCCCCGCTCGTCCGCGTAACGCGCGAACAGCGGATCGAGCGCATCGAGGATTGCCGCCTCGTCTACATTTTCGCGATAGACCTGATTCAGTCGCTGGCCTATGAAATCGGCGCCGAGGCGCAGGTCGTAACGACCCGGCCCACGCCCGACCAGTGCGATCTCGCCCAGGTACGGCCGCGAGCAACCGTTGGGGCAACCGGATAGTCGTAGCAGAATCGGCGCATCGGCCAGGCCATGACGCGCCAACAGCGCCTCCAGCTTCGGCAGCAGCGCCGGCAGGTAACGTTCGCTCTCGGCCATCGCCAGGCCGCAGGTCGGCAGCGCGACGCAGGCGATCGCGTGGCGGCGGATGCCGCTCTGTTTCTCATAAGCATCCAGACCATGCGCTTGGACAATGGCGTCGATGCGTGCGCGATCGTCCGCGGCGACGTTCGCCACGATCACGTTCTGGTTGCAGGTCAGTCGGAAGTCGCCGGTATGCACCAGCGCCAACTCGCGCAGGCCGCTGAGCCAGCGTCGCTCGCCCACGTCGGCCAGCCGGCCGGACTCGACATGCAGGGTGAGATGCCAGTGGCCATCATGGCCTTCGACCCAGCCGTAGCGGTCGCCGTTGTGTTCGAAGCGGTAGTCGCGCGCCGGTGCCAGCGCATAGCCGAGGCGTGACTCCAACTCTGCCTTGAACGCATCGAGACCGCGATGATCGAGCGTGTATTTCAATCGCGCATGCTTGCGTTCGACGCGATTGCCCCAGTCGCGCTGCACGCCGATCACCGCCTCGGCCACGCCGAACAACTGCTCCGGCGTGACGAAGCCGATCACGCTGGCCAACCGCGGATAGGTGGTGGCATCGCCATGGCTGGCACCCATGCCGCCGCCGATGGCGATATTGAAACCGCGCAGCACACCTAGCTCGACGATGGCGATCAACCCGAGGTCCTGTGCGAACACGTCGATGTCGTTGAGCGGCGGGATCGCCAGACCAATCTTGAACTTGCGCGGCAGGTAGGTAGCCCCGTACAGCGGCTCGACGTCTTCGCCAACCAGCTGCTTACCGTCGAGCCAGATCTCGTGGTACGCCCGCGTCTTCGGTGCCAGTTCGGCGGACAGCCGTGTGGCCCAGGCATAGGCCTCCGCATGCGCGGACGACTCGATCGGATTGGCCGTGCTGACTACGTTGCGCACCACGTCGCCGCAGGCAGCGATGGTGCTGGCCAGCGCATCGTGGATCGCGGCAATAGTCGGCTTGAGCTTGCGCTTGATGATGCCGTGCCACTGGAACGTCTGTCGCGTGGTGATGCGCAGCGAACCGTTGGCGTAGTCGCGCGCGATGCGATCGAACACCAGCCATTGCGCCGGCGTCACCACGCCACTGGGCAGCCGCGCGCGCAGCATGAAGGCGTAGGCCGGCTCCAGTTTCTGCCGGCGGCGCTCCTCGCGCAGGTCACGGTCGTCCTGCAGGTAGCTGCCGTGGAATTTCAGCAGCTTGTTGTCGTCTTCGCTGATCGCTCCGGTGACCGGATCGGCCAGTCCTTCGATGATGCCGCCACGCAGGAAACGGCTGGTGGCCTTGATCTGTTCCAGATCGGAAAGTTTCGTGGTCATGTCAGTACACGTCGCGGGCGTAGCGGCCCTGTTGCAGGAGTTCGGCGAGCCAGGCTTTCGCTTCGTCGGGCGATTGCTTGCCGTGGGTGACGATCACGTCAATCAGCGCTGCATGGACATCGCGAGCCATGTGGGTGGAATCGCCGCAGACATACAGATGCGCGCCGCCTATCAACCAGGCATGCAGTTCGGCACCCTGTTCGCGCAGGCGCTGCTGGACGTAGGTCTTATGCGAGCCCCTCGCAACACCCCGCACATCCCTGTGCGGACTTTCAGAAAAAGCCGCGTCCCTGGAGAACGCCAGATCAAGCCGGTGCAGCGCGCCGTCCTTCAGCGCCTGCTGCCATTCCACCTGATAGAGAAAGTCGCTGGCGAAATGGCGGTTGCCGAAGAAAAGCCAGTTGCGCCCGCTGGCGCCGCTCTCCCGGCGCTCCTGCACGAACGCGCGGAACGGCGCCACACCGGTGCCCGGGCCGATCATGATGATGTCGCGCGCGCCGTCGGCCGGCAGGCGGAAGCGCTCGTTCGATTCGATGAAGACGGGCAGCTTGCCGTCCTCATCGGTCGCGGCGAGCAACCCGGATGCCGCACCCCAATGCGAGCTGCCGTGTGCTTCGTAATCGACTACCGCAACCGTGAGATGCACTTCCTCGCCCACCGCCTTCGGGCTGGAGGCGATCGAATACAACCGTGGCGCCAATGGCCGCAATGCGGCCACCAGCAGCTCCGGCCGCCACGTCGCCGGATGGCGACGCAGCAGATCGATCGGCTGGTCGCTGGCCAGCAGCGCCGCGAACTCCGTGGCGTGTTCCGGCTGCAGCACGCGCGACAACTCGCCATCGCCACTGGCGGCGGCCAGTGCCGCGATGAAGGGACGATTGAGCCGGGTGATCTCGCGTTCCTGGCTCAGCCATTGCCGCAACGCCAGCGTGCGGTCGTTGTGCGTGATTTCCTGCGCACCATCGAGCCGCAGTGCATCGAGCCACTGTTCGACCAACGCCGGCGGATTGCGCGGCCACACACCCAGCGCGTCGCCGGGTTCGTAATGGAGGCCGGAGCCTTCCAGCGACAGCTCGATATGCCGCACGTCACGTTCGCTGTCTCGCGCCACGATGCGCTGGTTGGCCAACACGGTGGCGGCGAACGGCTGCTCGCGCGAGTGGCTGTTGCGGCTCGGCACGGCATGCAGCGCGGTCACCCGCGCGGGCGCGCCAGTCTGTTTCAGGAGTTCGCGTGCCTGTTCCAGCGCCTGCTCCGCCCACGGCTCGGCAATGGCCTCGACTTCCACGTCCGCTTCGCCCAACGCGGCAAAACGGGAAGCGCCAAGTTCGGCCAACCGCGCATCGAGCTGGCGGCCGATCACGCAGAACTGCGGGTAGCTCGAATCGCCCAGCCCCAGCACGGCGAACCGCAAGGCCGGCAGTTTCGGCGCGCGCTTGCCGGTGATGAACTCGAACAGGCCACGGGCATCGTCCGGTGGCTCGCCATCACCCTGGGTGCTGATCACCACGAGCAGCTGGTGTTCTTGTGCCAGCTCGCGTTGCGGGTAGGCATCGGCACGCAGCAACCGCACCGGCAGGCCGGCGGCCTCGCTACGCCTGGCCAACTGCTCGGCGATGCGCTTCGCGTTGCCGGTCTGGCTGCCGTAGACGATGGTGAGCCGCTCGGCCGCCTTGCCTGCCACGGCGACGACCGCAGGGCCGCCGCGTTGTGCCTGCACGGCCTGCGCGGCGCTCCACGCGGCAACCCAGTACAGTTGCGCCGCGGTCAAACCTTCCAGCACCAGTGCCAGCTGGGCGAGTTTTTCCGCATCCAGGCTGGTTGCGGGAAGGTTCGGCACGACGACAGAATTCACAGTATCACCATTTGGACGTCTAGACTTCTTGACGTCCAAATTATTTTTTAACGAGACACATGGGAAAGGATGTGTCGGCATGTGCTTATGCCGAGGCCTTATTTCCGCGCATGGAACCAGCTGTCGATACTCGGCACACCACCGCACAGCGTACGAATGCCCGCTCCCATGCCGCCGCTCTCCGAATTCCTGACCTTCGCCGCCGTCGGTGCTTTCGCCCAGCTGGTCGACGGCGCGCTGGGCATGGCTTACGGCGTCGCCTCCGCGGCGATGCTGCTGGGGCTGGGCCTGCCGCCAGCGGTGGCGAGCGCCAGCGTGCATTACGCGGAGACCTTTACCTGTGGCGCCTCTGGTCTCAGCCATCTCGCCGCCGGCAACGTGCGACGGCGGCTGTTCTGGGCGCTGGCCATTCCCGGTGTCATCGGCGCGGTGATCGGCGCCTATGTGGTCAGCCATGTTCCAGCGACGTGGATGCGGCTGGCGCTGACGCCCTACCTGCTGGGCATGGGCGTATTCCTGCTGTTTCGCGGAACACGGCGCAACAGCGGCTATGACGACAGCGTGCCGCGCGCCACCCGCCCACTGGGATTGATCGCCGGCTTCGCCGACGCGGTGGCCGGCGGCGGCTGGAGCGCACTGACCGTGACTACCTTGGTCGCGCGTGGCGCGACGCCACGCATGGTGATCGGCACGGTGCACCTGGCCAAGTGCGTGGTCAGCGCCGCCGCCAGCGTCAGCTTCCTGCTGCATGTCGGCGCCACCCACGGCACCGCAGTACTGGGGTTGATCGCCGGTGGTGTCGCCGCCGCCCCGCTCGGTGCGCTGTTCGCCCGGCATATGCCCGCGCGGGCAGCGACGCTGCTGGCGGCGACCGCGGTGCTGGTGCTGGGCCTCAACAATGTGATGAAGGCGTTGCACTGACATCGACCCTGCCTGTCGCCGCTACAATGCGGGGATGACCAAGCCAACCACCTTTCCGATCGAAGTCCGCGGCTCCGCGAAGCAGCCGCTGGGCATGTCGCCCGCCCGATTCCTGCGCGACTACTGGCAGAAACGACCGCTGCTGATCCGCAACGCCTTCACGGATTTTCAGCCGCCGTTGCAGCCCGACGATCTGGCCGGACTCGCTTGCGAAGAAGGCGCCCTGGCCCGGCTGATCGTGTATGACGAGAAGCGCGACCGTTGGCACGTCAATCCCGGCCCGTTGAGCGAAGCCGATTTCGCGAAAACGCCCAGCAGCAACTGGACCCTGCTGGTGCAGGATGTGGACAAGTGGGACGCGGATGTCGCCGAGCTGCTGCAGCACTTCAGTTTCCTGCCGAGCTGGCGCATGGACGACGTGATGGTCTCCTACGCCGAACCGGGTGGCGGCGTCGGTGCCCATGTCGATCAGTACGACGTATTCCTGCTGCAGGGCCTGGGCCAGCGTCACTGGGCGATCAGTGACGATCCGATGGCACCGAAAGCGTTCCGTCACGACGTGGAACTCAAACAGCTCGCTCGTTTCGAGTCGACCCACGAATGGCTGCTGGAGCCGGGCGACATGCTTTATCTGCCACCCGGTGTGCCGCACGACGGCGCAGCCTTCGGGGGCCCGTGCATGACATTCTCGATCGGCATGCGCGCTCCATCGCAGGCCGAACTGACCGGCGACTTGGCCGACCACATCGCCGAACACTTGCCGGAAGAACTGCGCTACGCCGACCTGGACCTGAAGCCGGCCAAGGCCACTGGCGAAATCGACCGCGCCGCGATCGAGCGCCTGAAGATCACGCTGCCGTTTGCCGCCGCCTTGCGCGACGACATGCTGCGCGACTGGTTCGGCTGCTTCATCACTCGCTACCGCAACGCGCAGGTGCCAGTCCCATTGGAAAAGCCGCTGACCGACGTCGCGCTGGCCAAGCAGATCGATGCCGGCGCGCAACTGCTGCGCCATCCGTGGTCACGGCTGGCCTGGAGCCGCGGCAAGTCCGACTGTACCCTGTATGTCAGTGGCCACGCCTATCCGGCCACACCCGCGCTGGCGCAACAGCTGTGCGAGCAGCGTGCGCTCAGCGTCGTCGGCAAGCTCGGTGCGACCGAACGGGCGCTTCTGCTGGCTCTGGTCAATGATGGTCACCTGCTACCGAGAAAATCCCGCCGCCGATGAAGCTGCAGAACTTCCACGTCGAAATCGCCGACTGGTCACGCGAAGATCAACGCGCGGCCCTGCTCGACCTGCGCGATATCGTGTTCATCCAGGAACAGGGCGTACCCGAGCAGCGCGAGCGCGACGGACTCGATGTGGACTGCTCGCATGTGCTGGCGCGTGACGATGCCGGCCAGCCGATCGGCTGCGGCCGACTCACGCCGGAACACAAGATCGGCCGAATGGCGGTGCTGCAGGCATGGCGTGGCCAGGGTGTCGGCATGGCGCTGCTGCGTGAGCTGATCGCTCGCGCCCGCGCACAAGGCTGGGTGGAAGTGGCGCTGGATGCACAAATCGGCGCCATAGGCTTCTACGAACGCGAGGGTTTCATCGCGTATGGCGAGGAATTCGAAGATGCCGGGCTGCCGCACCGGGCCATGCGCATGAGCCTGCCTGTCCCTGCCGATGCAGCGGAACCGTCACGTGACATCGGCGCCCTTCCCGCCGGAAGCCGCAGCGAAACCGCCGCCGCACGCTTGCAACTGTTGGGTGACACGCGCCATCGGCTGGCCATCTACCTGCCGCTGCTCGGCAACGACAGCTACGCCAGCACGGAAGAGCTGGCCGAACTACGGCGCATCGCCATCTCCGGCCGCGGCGCGCAGATCCGCATCCTGCTGCACGATCCGGCTGCAGCCCTGCGCAACGACCATCGTCTGGTCGCACTCGCGCAGCGGCTGTCCAGCGCGATCCAGATCCGCGTGCCGATGGAAGAGGCCGACCTGGCCTATATCTCGACCTACCTGCTCAACGACACCGGCGGCTATCTGTTCCTGCCCGAGGCAGATCGCCCGCAAGGCCGTGCCGCCCTGCACGACCGCGCCAGCCAGGCGCCGCTGCAGCAGCACTTCGATGACGTATGGGAGCGCGCGGAACGCGCCAGCGTCCTGCAGACGCTCGATATCTAGCCGACCTCAAGCCTCGACTGAACAGCAGCTGGCCCGGCGTTTCTCCTGCGGGTCGGTTGCGGTGCCGATAAAGCGCATGAAACCGCTGCCGGCAGCGAGTTTCATCAGACCGTCGTCTCAAAGGCATGCCGTCATGCGGGTTTCGGATGCCTTGTGGGTTGCCGCGTTGCAGCAGCCAAAGGCTATAATTGTCGGGATTCTCCCCAGCCTTCCGTTCATGCGGCCTGTCGGGCTTGAAAACCGACGTAAAACCGCGACTTCATGGTCACACGGATGGCTGCAAGCACCTCTTCCCTGCCGGTGGTGACGTGACTACAAACCTGATCCGCGAGTTCTTCGAATCTTCCCAACTCGCTGGCGGCAACGCCGACTACGTCGAATCGCTCTACGACGCCTGGTTGGCAGACACCTCATCGGTGCCTGCCGAATGGGCCAGCTATTTTGAAACCTTCAAGGGCCGCGAGTCGGGAGATGTCTCCCATACCGCGGCCATTGCACGTATCGAGGCTGCGCAGAAGCAGCGCCACGTGGGCAATGGTGCCGCCGCCGCGCCGATGAGCGACGAGCATGCACGCAAGCAGGCCGGCGTGTTGCGCCTGCTCACCGCCTATCGTTCGCGCGGCCATTTGGCTGCCGATCTCGATCCGCTCGGTCTGACCGAGAAGATGCCGGCGCCGGATCTCGGCCTCGCCTTCCACGGTCTCTCCGATGCCGATCTCGATACCGAATTCGACACCGGCAACTACGCCGGTGGCGGTCAGCGCCTGAAACTGCGCGACCTGTTGAGCCGTTTGCAGAAGACCTATGCCAGCACGATCGGCACGGAATTCATGCACATCAGCAATCACGAACAGCGCAACTGGATCTACAGCCGGCTCGAACAACAAGCCGGCCAGAGCGGCCTCGACAAGTCCGGCAAACAGCGCGTGCTGGATGGCCTGACCGCCGCTGAAGGTCTCGAGCGCTACCTGCACACGAAGTACGTGGGCCAGAAGCGCTTCTCGCTGGAAGGCGGCGACAGCCTGATCCCGATGATCGACGACGTCGTGCGCGCCGCCGGCGACAACGGCATCAAGGAGCTGGTGATCGGCATGGCCCATCGCGGCCGCCTCAACGTGCTGGTCAACATCCTCGGCAAGCCGCCGAAGACCCTGTTCGACGAGTTCGAAGGCAAGTTCGAGCATCCCGACGACCCAGCTCACTCAGGCGACGTGAAGTACCACATGGGCTTCTCCGCCGACGTCAAGACACCCAAGGGTGGCGTGCACGTGGCGCTGGCGTTCAACCCGTCGCATCTGGAAATCGTCAATCCGGTGGTCGCCGGTTCAGTGCACGCACGCCAGACCCGCCGCCGCGACACGCTGCACACGCAGTCGATGGCCGTGCTGATCCATGGCGACGCTGCGTTCGCCGGCCAGGGCGTGAACATGGAACTGCTGAACATGTCGCAGGCCCGCGGTTTCAAGATCGGCGGCAGCCTGCACATCGTGATCAATAACCAGGTCGGCTTCACCACCTCGAATCCGCAGGACGCACGCTCCACCATGTACTGCACCGACCTGGCCAAGATGGTCAATGCGCCGGTGCTGCACGTGAACGGCGACGATCCGGAAGCGGTGATCGCGGTGACCCGCCTCGCCTACGATTTCCGCAAGCAGTTCCGCCGCGACGTGGTGATCGACCTGGTCTGCTACCGCCGCCACGGCCACAACGAGGCCGATGAACCGGCCGCCACGCAGCCGGTGATGTACCAGATCATCCGCAAGCGTCCGACCACGCGCGACCTGTATCAGCAACAGCTGGTCAAGGAAGGCGTGCTGGCCGAGGGCGACGCGCAGAAGCAGTTCGAGGCGTATCGCGACCGGCTCGAAGCCGGTGCACCGATGACCGAGCTCGACCCGTCGCCGACCCGCGACGGCCATGTCGACTGGGCGAAATTCATCGGTGGCAAATTGTCGACGCCGACCGACACCAGCGTGCCGAAGCAGAAGCTGCAGGAACTCTCCAGCAAGATCCTCACCCTGCCCGCCGACATCACGCTGCAGGCACGTGTGGCGAAGATCTACGACGATCGCCGCAAGATGGCCGCAGGCGAATTGCCCGCCGACTGGGGTTTCGCCGAGAACCTCGCCTACGCCACCTTGATCGATGCCGGTCACGACATGCGTCTGGTCGGCCAGGATTCCGGTCGCGGCACGTTCTTCCATCGTCATGCCGTGCTGCACGACCAGAAGGACGGCCACACCTACATGCCGTTGGCCACCATCCGCGCAGGCGCTGATGTCGAGGTGATCGACTCGCTGCTGAGCGAAGAGGCGGTGATGGCATTCGAATACGGCCACTCCACCACCGACCCGGACACGCTCAATATCTGGGAAGGCCAGTTCGGCGATTTCGCAAACGGTGCGCAGGTGGTGATCGACCAGTTCATCAGCTCCGGCGAAGCCAAGTGGAACCGCCTGTGCGGCCTCGCGCTGTTCCTGCCGCACGGCTATGAAGGTCAGGGCCCCGAGCATTCCTCCGCACGCCTCGAGCGCTTCCTGCAGCTGTGCGCGTTCGACAACATGCAGGTCTGCGTACCGACCACGCCGGCGCAGGATTTCCACATGATCCGCCGGCAGATGCTGCGCCCGGTGCGCAAGCCGCTGATCGTGATGACGCCGAAATCGCTGCTGCGCCACAAGCTGGCGGTATCCACCCTGGACGAGCTGGCCAACGGCAGCTTCCAGCTGGTGATCGGCGAACATCGCGAGCTGCCGGTGAAGAAGGTCAAGCGCGTCGTGCTGTGCTCGGGCAAGGTCTATTACGACCTGCTGGAAGATGCCGAAAAACGCGATCAGAAAGACGTGGCGATCGTGCGCGTCGAGCAGCTGTATCCGTTCCCGCGTGCCGAAGTCACCGCCGAACTGGACAAGTATCCTTCCGCCAAGGAAGTGATCTGGTGCCAGGAAGAGCCGATGAACCAGGGCGCCTGGTTCCAGATCCGTCATCACCTGCAGGCCTGCACTGGCAGCAAGCACAGTCTCTCGTATGCGGGACGCGCGCGCTCGCCGGCACCAGCTGCCGGTCACCTCAACACCCACGTTGCCGAACAGGCTGCACTCGTCGAACAGGCACTGGTCGCGCCGGTCGGCACCGATCACGCGGCAGAGTAAAAACCCAAGGATCCTTTATGTCCATTGAAGTCAAAGTCCCCGTTCTGCCCGAGTCCGTCTCCGACGCCACCATCGCCACCTGGCACAAGAAAGCCGGCGACGCGGTGAAGCGCGACGAGAACCTGGTCGATCTCGAAACCGACAAGGTGGTGCTGGAAGTGCCCTCGCCGGTCGACGGCGTGCTGAAGGAAATTCGTCACCAGGTCGGCGACACGGTCAACAGCGAGCAGATCATCGCCGTCATCGAGGAAGGCGCGGCAGCTGCAACGCCCGCGCCCGCAGCGGAAGCTCCGAAGGCCACAGCAGCGGCACCCGCTGCCGCCGCGCCCAAGGCCGCTGCCAAAGGTGCCGGGGATCTGTCCCCGGCCGGCCTGCGCGTCGCTACCGAAGAGAAGATCGACCCGTCCAAGGTCGCCGGCACCGGCCGCGATGGCCGCGTGACCAAGGAAGACCTGGTCAACTACGGCAAGGGTGGTAGCGCCCCGGCCGCCGCCTCGCCGGCCGCGAAGCCGACCCCGGGCTCACGTCCGGAAGAGCGCGTGCCGATGACGCGCATGCGCCTGCGGATCGCCGAACGCCTGATGCAGTCGAAGAACTCGATCGCCATGCTCACCTCGTTCAACGAAGTGAACCTGGCCGAGGTGACTAAGATGCGCAAGTCGCTGGGCGAGGCGTTCCAGAAGGAACACGGCGTCAAGCTCGGCTTCATGAGCTTCTTCGTCAAGGCCGCCGCCGAGGCGTTGAAGCGCTATCCGTTCGTCAACGCGTCGGTCGACGGCAACGATGTGATCTACCACGGCTACCAGGACATCTCGATCGCAGTGTCCACCGACAAGGGCCTGGTCACTCCGGTGCTGCGCGACGTGCAGGACATGAGCTTCGCCGACGTCGAGAAGGGCATCGCCGACTACGCCACCAAGGCGCGCGCCAACAAGCTGTCGCTGGACGACCTGCAGGGCGGCACGTTCACGATCACCAACGGCGGAACGTTCGGATCGCTGCTGTCCACGCCGATCGTCAACCCGCCGCAGAGCGCGATCCTCGGCATGCATACGATCAAGGACCGCGCCATTGTCGAGAACGGCCAGATCATCGCCGCGCCGATGATGTACATCGCGCTCTCCTATGACCATCGCATCATCGACGGCAAGGATGCGGTGCAGTTCCTGGTCGATATCAAGAACCAGCTCGAAAATCCGCAGCGGATGCTGCTTGGCCTTTGATCGCCTTGGCGATCAAAGAAAATAGATAGCGCAGCTCTGGCGGCGAGTCGTGAGATCAAATCCACGCTCGCCGCAACTCCCCCGCTCCACCATGACGATCGCGACAAGCGCGTCACGCAGCAAGGAACCAACCATGAGCGACAAATTCGACGTCATCGTCATCGGCGCCGGCCCGGCCGGCTATGTGGCCGCGATCCGCGCCGCCCAGCTGGGCCTGAAGACCGCCTGCGTGGATGCCTTCGCCGGCAAGGACGGCAAGCAGGCTCTCGGCGGCACCTGCCTCAACGTGGGCTGCATTCCCTCGAAGGCACTGCTGGATTCCTCGCGCCAGTTCCACAATCTCACGCACAACTTCGCGGTGCACGGCATCAGCGCCGACAACGCGAAGATCGACGTGCCCACCTTCGTCGGCCGCAAAGACAAGATCGTCAAGCAGTTCACCGGCGGCGTGGCGCAGCTGTTCAAGGCGAACAAGGTCACACCGTACTTTGGTACCGGCAAGCTGCTCAAGGGAAACAACGTCGAGATCACCGGTGCCGATGGCGCCAAGCAGACGATCAGCGCCACCAATGTGATCCTCGCTTCCGGCTCGGTGCCGATCGAACTGCCGTTCGCGAAGTTCGACGGCAAGTCCATCGTCGACAACGCCGGCGCACTGGACTTCACCGAAGTGCCAAAGCGCCTGGGCGTGATCGGTGCCGGCGTCATCGGCCTGGAGCTGGGCAGCGTGTGGAGCCGACTCGGCGCCGAAGTCACCATCATCGAGGCGCTGCCGGACTTCCTCTCTGTCGCTGATGCCGACGTGGCCAAGGTGGCCGCCAGGGAATTCGCCAAGCAGGGGCTGACCATCAAGCTCAACGCCAAGCTCAACAAGGCCGAGGTGAAGAAGGACGGCGTGTACCTCACCTACACCGACAAGGACGGCGAGCAGAACCTCGTCGTCGACAAGCTGCTGGTCGCTGTCGGTCGTCGCGCCTACACCGCCGGCCTGCTGGCCGACGACACCGGCGTGAAGCTGGACGACCGCGGCCGCATTCTGGTCGACGAGCACTGCCACACCGGCGTCGATGGCGTGTGGGCGATCGGCGACGCCGTGCGCGGCCCGATGCTGGCGCACAAGGGTTCCGAGGAAGGCGTGGCCGTGGCCGAGTGGATCGCCGGCAAGGCCGGTCACGTCAACTACGACACGATTCCGTGGGTGATCTACACCGAACCGGAAATCGCCTGGGCCGGCAAGACCGAGAAGGAACTGAAGGACGCCGGCATCCCGTACAAGGTCGGCAGCTTTCCGTTCGCCGCGATCGGCCGCGCCGTCGCGATGAACGAGGCCATCGGCCAGGTGAAGATGCTCGCCCATGCCGAGACCGATCGCATCCTCGGCGTGCACATGGTCGGCCCGGGCGTCTCCGAGCTGATCGCCGAGTGCGTCGTCGCGATGGAATTCAAGGGCTCGTCCGAGGATCTCGCGCGCATCGTCCACGCGCATCCGACCCTGTCCGAGGCCGTCCACGAAGCCGCGCTGTCGGTCGACAAGCGCGCGATCCACAAGGGCAACTGAGGTCAGCATGACCTCATCCCGGTCAGCGCGTGGATGCGCGTCGACCGGGATGCTCCTCGCATGACACGCGACCCGTCCCCCAAGGACGGGTTTCGCGCTTTTGGAGATATAGATGGCCAAAATCACATCGCTCTGCGTCTACTGCGGCTCCAGCCCCGGCACGCATCCTGACTACATCGAACAGGCCCGCGCATTCGGCACCGAGATGGCCCGTCGCGGTATCGCGCTGGTCTACGGCGGCGGCAAGGTCGGCCTGATGGGCACCGTAGCCGATGCCGTACTCGCAGGCGGCGGCAAGGTCATCGGCGTGATCCCGCGCCAACTGGTCGAGCTCGAAGTGGCCCATCCGGGGTTGAGCGAACTGCAGGTGGTCGAGACCATGCATCAACGCAAGACGCGCATGTACGAACTGTCCGACGCGTTCGTCGCCCTGCCCGGCGGCTTCGGCACCATGGACGAGATGTTCGAGATGCTGACCTGGGCGCAACTCGGCCTGCATCGCTATCCTTGCGCGTTTCTCGATGTGCGCGGCTATTACCGCTCGCTCAGTACGATGATGGATCACATGGTGACCGAGGGCTTCGTGCGGGCCGGCCAGCGCGACAGCGTGTGGTTCGGTGATTCGATGGCTGCGTTGTTCGACTGGATGGACCAGTACGACGGCGGCAACGCCTCCCGCGTGATCGGCCCGGCCAGCGTCAAGGCCTGAAATCCAAGGAAACGACATGAACACGTTCTACGCTTTCCGCATCCACAACGACGACGCCGGTTACCGTGCCGGCATCGAGGCGATCGACACTGCCGCGCTATCGCCCGGCGAAGTGCTGATCAAGGTCGCGTACTCGTCGGTCAACTACAAGGACGCGCTGGCTGGCACCGGCAAGGGCCGGATTCTGCGCACGTATCCGCTCAACGGCGGCATCGACGTAGCCGGCCGCGTGGTCGCCTCGACCGATCCGGCGTTCAAGGAAGGCGACGCGGTGCTGTGCACCGGCAGCGGCCTGTCGGAAACGCGTGATGGCGGCTACTGCGAATATGCGCGACTGGATGCGCGCTGGACGATTCCGCTGCCGCAAGGCCTGAGCCTGCGCGAGAGCATGATCATCGGCACCGCCGGCTTCACCGCTGCGCTGGCGCTGCTGCGCATGCAGGACAACCGGCAGACGCCTGCATTAGGGCCGATCGCCGTCACCGGCGCCAGCGGCGGTGTCGGCATGTTGGCGATCGACATCTTCAGCCGCGCCGGCTACGAGGTGCACGCGATCAGCGGCAAGACCGATCACTTCGATGTCCTGCACAGCCTCGGCGCCAGCGCATGCATCGATCGCCGCCAGCTCGCCTTCAGTGGCAAGCCGATGGATTCCGCCCGCTTCGGCGGCGCGCTGGACAACGTCGGCGGCAGCATGTTGAGCGGCCTGCTGCCGCTGATCAGTCCGTACGGCAACGTGGCGATCTGCGGCAATGCGGGCGGCGGCGCATTCGACAGCACGGTCATGCCGTTCATCATTCGCGGCGCCAGCCTGCTCGGGATTGCTTCGGCCGGCACCGCCCGCGACATCCGCGACAGGATCTGGCTACACCTTGGCGATGACTGGAAACCACAGCACCTGGAACGCATCGCCACGCGTGAAATCACGCTCGGCGAACTGCCCGGGATATTTGCTCATATGCTTGCTGGCGACTCGTTTGGGCGTACCTTGGTAAGGATCGACGACACGGTTTGATGAAACCGCGCTTGGAAGTACGGTCACCACGGCTTAGAATCAACGAAACTCGCAGGGGACTATCACTCTATGGCACGCATCCTGATCGTCGACGACTCCCCGTCACAATTGCTGGGTATCAAGCGGATCGTCGAAAAACTCGGGCATGAAACTCTTTCCGCCGAAGACGGTGCTGCTGGCGTGGAAGTCGCCAAGCTGGAAAAACCCGACCTGATCCTGATGGACGTGGTGATGCCGAACCTCAACGGGTTCCAGGCCACCCGCACGATCAGCAAGAACGCCGAAACCGCACACATCCCGATCATCCTGGTAACCACCAAGGATCAGGAAACCGACAAGGTCTGGGGCATGCGCCAGGGCGCCAAGGCCTATGTGACCAAGCCAATCAAGGAAGAGGAACTGGTCAAGGCATTGCAGGAATTCCTGCCGCGCTGATCCGCGCCACTCCCGTACTCAAGAAAAACGGCGCCCAAAGGCGCCGTTTTTCATTCATGAGCCATGATCCATCGCTCAGCCGCGCGGATCATAGTCCGTGAAGTGCTCGCGCAGCGCCTCGTAGGCCGCGCGCTGCTCGTCACTGTCGGCCGGCGGCACACGGATCGACAGCTCCACCAGCTGATCGCCCGGATGCGTGCCCGGCATGCCGCGCCCCTTCAGGCGCAGCTTGCGCCCCGACTGCGAAGCGGCCGGTATGCGCAGATCGACCGTGCCAGCCAGCGTCGGCACCGGCACGGTGGCGCCCAGCGCCGCCTCCCATGGGGCGATCGGCAGCACGTGCACCACGTTGCGGCCATCCAGGCGGAAGCGCGCGTCGTCGTGAATCCCCACTTCCAGCAGCAGGTCGCCATTCGGCCCACCAGCCATGCCACTCTGACCTTGCCCGGACAGCCGTATCACCTGCCCGGGATGGATACCGGCAGGGATCTTCACCTCGAGCACGCGCTCGCCACCGGCCGGATCATGCAGCGCCAACCGCGTGCGGCCGCCGTCGAAGGCGGTCTGCAGATCAATACGTACCGCGGCCTGCACATCCTGGCCGCGACGCGGGCGCGGCTGACCACGCTGGCCACCAGCCGCACCACGACCGAACAGGCTCTCGAAGAAATCGCTGAAGTCACCGTCACCGCCATCACCGAACCCGTGGCCCTGACCCTGCCAGCCCGGCGGCGGCCGGAACTGCTCGCCCTGCCGATAGCCGCCGGCGCGCAGCTGGTCGTAGGAGCGCCGCTTCTCGGCGTCCTTGAGTACCTCGTTGGCTTCGTTGACCGCCTTGAATTTCTCTTCGGCGCCAGCTTCCTTGTTCTTGTCCGGGTGATATTTGCGCGCCAGCTTGCGATACGCCGCCTTGATCTCGGCCTCGCTTGCATCAGGCTTCACACCCAGGATGTCGTAATAATCTTTGAATTCCACTGCCGCTCCCCGACTCACACAAAACCGCGACGGATCGACTCCGCCGCGGACAAGACCTGCATCTGACTCAATGGCTGGTGCTGATGGTAATGCGTCAGCTGTCTCCCCGGATAAATCGAGGTCAATCACCGCCTGTCACAGAAGTAGGTGCTGCCGCGAACGATTCAAGGCGACAACCCCGCACCGGCCGATTTAGCATGACGGGGTTCCCCCTCTCCAACCCGAGACCCGCATGACCATCCAGCCCGGCGACACGATTCCCGATACCACCATCCAGCTCATCGACGGCGACATGCAGCCATGCCAGACCGGCGCGCTGTTTGCCGGGCGCAACGTGTTGCTGTTCGGCGTACCCGGCGCGTTCACCCCGACCTGCTCGAACAAGCACCTGCCCGACTACTCGAAACACTTCACCGAATTCCAGCAACGGGGCATCAGCGTGATGTGCCTGGCAGTCAACGATGGCTACGTGATGCAGGCATGGGCCACCTCGCAGCAGGTTCCTGCCGGCCTGCTCATGCTTGCCGACGGCAACGCCAGCTTCACCCGCGCGCTCGGGCTGGAACTGGACGGCACGGCCTTCGGCATGGGCCTGCGCGCCCGTCGTTTCGCGCTGCATGCCGAAGACGGCGTGGTGCGTCAGGTGCATGTCGAAGCGCCCGGCGAGCTGCGCGTCTCCACCGCTGAAGCGATGCTGGCAGCGATCGGGCATTGAGGTACGTGTGCCGGTACGTTGATCACCAGCTGTGCGGCATGATTGGTTAAGGTCCGCTATCGACCCCAAGCGAACATGCGCAGAACGCCTTATCAATAGCTCTGTTTCTTCAGTCAATCATGCAGGGATGACCAAGATGCCTCCAACGTCGATCGGAAATCGTTTCACCGCACTATCCCTCTTGGCGCTCTTGTTTTTCTTTGGCGTCACCAGGCCTGCGGCAGCAGATACGGCTTGGGATTTTGGCGGCATGTACGGCTATTACAATGGTGGCACGTACAACAATCCATCCACTAACGCACCATCGTGTCCCAGCGGCTATACGTCGTATTTGATCTACGGCACGCCAAGCGTGGATTGGTCGATGTATTTCTGCGGGAGGCCGCACGCCGTCGGGAGTGACTCGCTATATGACTTTGGTGGAATGGTTGGCCTTGCCGGCAGCACAAGCTACTACGCAGTACCGTGGCGCGGTTACTTCTATTATGTAAACCCATTCACACACACCGATGCGTGCCCGCCTGGCTACACCCGTACACAGGTACTTGGGACTCCATCGGTCGATAATGTGTTGTTCTATTGCTGGAGGCTGCATTCTTCAGACACCTCAACAGCAAGCATGTATTTCGGTGGGATGACGGGGGATGGAAGTACGCCCTATGCAAATCCAGCAACTGGATCCGCTTACACATGCCCAACGGGGTATTCAGCATACGCCGCCCTTGGCACCCCATCAGTCGACTATCGATTCTTCTATTGCGGCATTCCGAAGAATGCTTCGACAGTGCTTGCCGGGGCCGGAAGCCTTGGTGTGGGGGAAACTTTAGTAGAGAACGTTGGCGACCACGGTTGGACCATAAGCCAACAGGTAAACGCCATCAACAGTAACGGAATCAACGCTAGAGTCGTCAGGCTCTGGACGCGTGCAACAGAACTTCTAGCAAGCCCAACAACTGTTCATCCCACAAATATGCCCATCGCACAGAGTGCCGTCTTAGCTTTAGAAGGCTCTGGCATTACCGTACTTGGCATGGACGGAACATACCCGACGTGGATGACTGGCGGCTCGACATGGGGGCTTATCCCTTGCCGAGACTTGTCACCAGGAAGCCACTATCAGGTGTTTCTGGATAATTTCGAAAAGTCATGGATCACTCTGTCTAGCGCTCTGCCTAGCGTCCTGTTATGGGAGCCGGCAAACGAAACAAACGGCATGCTCCTTCCAGATATTGACCAGCAGAAAGATGCGCTGTTTTGCCCTGCGGGTCATCCGGCAACATTTACCCCTCAAGAAGCAGCTGATATCACCACTGATCTCATGTTTCGGGCGCATCGAGCAATACATAGCGAAATACCCAACGCGACGGTATTCATGCCGCCCCCTAGCCCGAATCCACATGGCAACGACTTCGAGCCATCCTTCTCGAACATGGCGACATTCGTATCGCTCATCTACTGCAATATTAAGCACTGCGATATTAAGCGAGAACAGTGGCCTAGCACCAACCCCAGAGACTATTTTGACGGAGGCAGCTGGCATCCCTACATAGCTGGTGATGCAACAGCGTTGAGTTGGGTTCAGCCAAACACAACTGTGTACAACGTCTTCGCAAGCAATGGGGATGGGGCGTTGCCTATGATCTTTTCAGAGACTGGCTACTCTGTTTGCGCGTCCGGTTGCGTGACTTCTTCGCAAACAGTGGCAGCTGCTTGGATGTCTGACGCTATCAGCCTTAGCCAAACCAACTTTCCTTGGCTCACCTATTTCATCTATTTCCGGGCATTCCAAGATCCCTCGGGCTATGGGTTGATGTCCTCACCGTCTCAATCCCCGGGAAGCACCTGGTTCTTCACGGCAACATCGAACCAAACTGCGCCATCATCTGGATTCTGTTATTTCACCGGATGCAATTATCCGGCACCAAAGCCGTGACTCTTTCGAGACTTCGGACTTCTAAGCGTGATCGGGGCGGAGTATGCGGTTGTCGGTCTATAGTGAATGTTCGCTTTCGTCCAAAGCGGACATCACAGATTTAGTTTCTAGGCGTGTTTCTTGGCGCTGCAGCCCCTAACTAAAAGGAAGGCATGGCTTTGAGCGATTTGTAGCCTTGCACGCGATCACAATCTAAAAGGATGCCACTGTGAAAACTATAGGTGCTGGCGCAATTCTCGTACTCGGTATGGCAGCAGTTGGGGGCTGTGTTCACGCACAGACCTTAGTTCCCGAAACTCAACATATGACGATCCGTGTTGGGCGCCCACTGATTACCCTAGGACCAGCGGCAACCCTTCCCGATACGCCGTATAGCTCCATCAGTCTCACGACTGGTGGATATAGGGGCTTTTTATCTGGTGGCGGCGACGTGTATCGCGTCGAGGGGGCTGATCCGTGGTCCGTCGGAGGCGCCCAAACACTGATGCTAACGGGGCAGTCCAGTACTTACGGTTCCTGCGGTCTGTGGATGAATGGCGAGAAGCTAAACGTCGGTAGCAGTTACTTCGGAATTGTTCACGCAGAGACCAGTTGCGATTACGCAAACAATGGACAGACTCACAAATCAATGGCTCTCGCCACTTCAGGCGACCAAGGAGCAACCTGGAGTCTCGTTGGCCAAATCATCACCGGCTCAGAACCACCTACCACAGGTATGCCTACGGGTGAGGGAGACTGTACATGGGTCAACGATACCGACTACCTATACGCGTACTGTCTTAATACAGTCGACTACGGGCTATTCGTAGCGCGTGCGCCCATATCCAGTCCGATCCCAGGGCAATGGCTCAAGTATTTTAGCGGAGCTTGGTCGGAGCCAGGACTTGGTGGGCAATCCAGTACTTTGAAGTATGTGAACGTCGACGGAAGCGTTACCGACCTCCACTTGGGGAGCGGATCAGTTTCTACCTCCGCAAATTTTGGCCTCACGATGCTCCTCAACAATGACTCTGTGCAGGGGAGCAGAAGCGGGATCACCATCGCTTTTTCGAGTGACCATCTCAGCTTTACGAAACTCGCGCAGCCTATCCTCGTAACTGATGGTCAAGAATGGGTTCGCAACAGCTCATCGCATGACCTAGTCGCGTATCCATCAGCCATCTCCTATGGAGGTGGGAATCAATGGCCCGATAGGTTTCTATTGACGTACATGTATGTGGCCCCAGGAGAGCCTTTCACGCGAAGGTATTTGGTATTTCGCGATGTCAGTATCCAGCTAAATAATCAGGCCTATGATGGATCTCAAGCTCAAGTTGGGGTAGAGCTTTCGAGGTGGGTGAATACGGCGAGTTCACCACAAGAAATTTGGACCACGACAGCTCCTGTGCCTGGTAATTACTCAACGTTCTCCTACAAAGGAGGGCTTGGCTATGTCCTAACCGGACCACTCACCGGAGGCAACGCAGCAACCACCGTGGAACTAGAAGAGTGCACGAGTATGTGGCCCGGAAACATTGATCATCTGATTACGCTCGATGGAACCTGCATAACAGCGGGATACAAGAGACTTAGAACCATCGGTTGGATCTACGCGACGAATCTACCTAACTCGGTCCCTCTGTACCGTTGCTGGAGCCAAAACTTGTATCGATCACATTTCATTTCTAACCAAGCGGATTGCGAAGAGCTTGGGACAATGGAATTTCTACTTGGCTACGCCGCCGCAATGTAGATGGCAGCATGTCCACTTGCGATTGGTCGCCAGATAGATAGCAGGGGTTGAGCTCAGCAAATTGATGAATCACTTGCAAATACCCGCCGTTGGCCGAAAGCAGACACTGAGGCACACCTACAGAGCCTCAACGAAAAACCCCGGCAGCGCCGGGGTTTTTCGTTCAAAACAACAAAAACAACATCAGGCTTATTCTTCCGTGGCGGTCGGCTCAATCGTGTCTGAGCCTTCGCCATCGACCGGTGCCGGGACATCGACGACGACACTATCCTCGCCGTTGTCCTCGTCCGCATCCAGCCGCATCACGCTCACCAGCGTTTCGTCGGCGGGCAGGCGGATCAGGGTGACGCCCTGGGTGTTGCGGCCGAGCTGCGAGACTTCCGCCACGCGGGTACGCACCAGCGTGCCCTGGTTGGAGATCAGCATCAGCTCGTGCGCCTCGGTGACCTGCACGGCGCCGACCAGCGCCCCGTTGCGCTCTGAGCACTGGATGCCGATCACGCCCTGCGTACCGCGACCCTTCTTGGTGAACTCGACCAGCTGCGTGCGCTTGCCGTAACCGCGTTCCGTCGCGGTGAGGATGTCGCCTTCCGCCGCCACGATCAGCGAAACCACGTGCGCATCCTCGGCCAGTCGCATGCCGCGCACGCCGGTGGCGGTGCGGCCCATCGAGCGCACGGTGTTTTCGTCGAAACGATTCACCTTGCCGTTGGAAGCGAACAGCAGCACGTCGCTGTTGCCGTCGGTGAGCTCGACATTGACCAGCGCATCGCCCTCGTCGAGCTTGATCGCGATCTTGCCCTTCTGCAGCTGGAACGCGAATTCGGTCAGCGGCGTCTTCTTGACGGTACCCTGCCTCGTCGCGAAGAACACGAAGCGGTCGTCGGTGTATTCGCGCACCGGCAACACTGCCTGCACCTTCTCGCCCTCGCCCAGCGGCAGCAGGTTGATGATCGGTTTGCCGCGCGCACCCGGACCCGCTTCCGGCATCTGGTAGACCTTGAGCCAGTAGACGCGACCGGTGCTGGTGAAGGTGAGCAGGGTGTCGTGCGTGTTGACCACCCACAGCTGCTCGACGACATCCTCGTCCTTCAGTGCCGACGCGGAACGGCCTTTGCCGCCACGTTTCTGCGCGCGGTACGTGCTGGCCGGCTGACGCTTGATGTAGCCGGTGTGCGACAGCGTGACCACCACGTCTTCCGGCGCGATCAGGTCGAGGACGTTGAGGTCTTCCTGCGAATGCTGGATCTCGGTGCGACGGGCATCGCCGAACTCGGCCTTGACCGCATCGAGCTCGCCACGGATCACTTCGAGCAGGCGCTCCGGATTTTCCAGGATCTCGATCAGGCCACGGATGGTTTCCAGGATCTGCTTGTATTCGTCGGAAAGCTTTTCCTGCTCCAGGCCGGTGAGGCGATGCAGCCGCATCGCCAGAATTTCCAGCGCCTGCGCCTCGGACAACTGGTAGCCGTCTTCTTTGAGGCCATCGCGCGGATCCATCTCTTCCGGCCGCGACGCATGCGCGCCGGTGGCCGAAAGCAACGCGCGCACCATGCCTGCTTCCCAGCGCCTGGCGACGATGCGCTCGCGCGCCTCAGCCGGCGACGACGAGGTCTTGATCAGCTCGATCATCTCGTCGATGTTGGCCAGTGCGACGGTCAGGCCTTCGAGGATATGTGCACGGGCACGTGCCTTGCGCAGCTCGAAAATCGTGCGGCGGGTGACCACCTCGCGGCGGTGACGGATGAACGCCTCGAGGATGTCCTTGAGGTTCAGCAGCTTCGGCTGGCCATCGAGCAGCGCCACCATGTTGATGCCGAACGTGACCTGCATCTGGGTCTGCTGGAACAGATTGTTCAGCACCACGTCGCCCATCGCATCACGACGGATCTCGATGACGATGCGCATGCCGTCCTTGTCGGACTCGTCGCGCAGTTCGCTGATGCCTTCGAGTTTCTTTTCCTTCACCAGCTCGGCGATCTTCTCGATCAATCGCGCCTTGTTCACCTGGTACGGCAGTTCGTGGACGATGATCGTCTCGCGGCCGTTCGCCTCGGTTTCCACTTCAGCACGGGAACGCACCAGGATGCGGCCGCGACCGGTGCGGTACGCCTCGATGATGCCGGACGAACCGTTGATGATGCCGTAGGTCGGAAAGTCCGGCCCCGGGATGTATTGCATCAGATCATCGATGCCGAGCGACGGATCATCGATCAGCGCCATCGTCGCCGCGATCACCTCGTTGAGGTTGTGCGGCGGAATGTTGGTGGCCATGCCGACCGCGATACCGGCCGAACCGTTGATCAGCAGGTTCGGTACGCGCGCAGGCAGTACCAACGGCTCGTGTTCGCTTTCGTCGTAGTTGGGACCGAAGTCGACGGTGTCCTTGTCGATGTCGGCCAGCAACTCATGCGTGAGGCGCGACATGCGCACTTCGGTGTATCGCATCGCGGCAGCGTTGTCGCCGTCGACCGAGCCGAAGTTGCCTTGGCCATCGACCAGCAGATAGCGCAGCGAGAATGGTTGCGCCATGCGCACGATCGCGTCGTAGACCGACTGATCGCCATGCGGATGGTATTTACCGATCACGTCACCGACCACGCGGGCCGACTTCTTGTACGGCTTGTTCCAGACGTTGCCCAGTTCGTTCATCGCGAACAGTACGCGACGATGCACCGGTTTCAGACCATCGCGGACATCCGGGAGGGCGCGGCCCACGATCACGCTCATGGCGTAATCGAGGTAGCTCTGTCGCATCTCGTCTTCGATGTTGACGCGAATGATTTCTTTGGCGAGTTCTGCCATGAATCGGCTTCCTTAGATAACGAAAAAAGGACGCTGGCACCGCGCCTCCAGCGCATGCGCGAGCGACCCGAAATCAACCTGTGGAGTGTAGCACGAACGTCATCAAAACGACAGGATTTAGTTGTTATGAATCAACAACATATAGCGACGTTTTGGGGCGCTTGAAAAGCACGTCGCGAGCTGTCGAAAAATTGACCAGTACGGCGACCGCCGAGCCGGCCACCGCGGCCAGCGCTGGCCATCAATGCAGGTACAAAAAGCCCACCAACGGCAGCCCGTGGATCAGAAATTCGTCCGCGCCACAGACGCGAACAGCGCGACTCCCGGGACAGCTTTCACCACCCGAACATCGCCTGCATCGCGATGCTGTTCGGCCGTTCGATCACGCCACGTTCGGTGACAATCGCATCGATCAATTCTGCCGGCGCCACGTCGAAGACCGGATTCCACGCCTGCGCACCTTCGATCACGGTGCGTTTCCCGGCGGTGCTCAACAGTTCAGTCGGATCGCGCAGCTCGATCTCGATTTCCTCGCCGGTGCCGGTGGCCATGTCGACCGTCGAGGATGGCGCCACCACCATGAACTTGACGCCGTGGTATTTCGCGGCGATCGCCAGCTGGTAGGTGCCGATCTTGTTCGCGGTATCGCCGTTCGCGGCAATGCGGTCGGCACCCACAATCACCCATTGCACGGCACCGGATTTCATCAGGTGTGCGGCAGCCGAATCGGCAATCAGCTGCGCCGGAATGCCATCACGCACCAGCTCCCACATGGTCAGTCGGGCGCCTTGCTGCCACGGCCGGGTTTCGCCGGCGTAGACCCGCGCGATCCGGCCCGCGGCCACGCCGGCACGGATCACGCCCAGCGCTGTGCCGTAACCGGCGGTGGCCAGCGAACCGGTATTGCAATGAGTCAGCACGCCCGAACCGGGTGTGATCAGCGACGCGCCCAGTTCGCCCATATACCGGTTCGCGGCCAGATCCTCGTCCTGGATCGCTTGCGCCTCGCGCACCAGCGCGTCGGCATCGGCACCCGCCGCGATGCGCTTTTTCATCCGGTCCAGCGCCCACATCAGGTTGACTGCGGTGGGTCGTGCTGCACGCAATGTGGCCAGCACCTCGTCGAGCGGTTCGCCCTGTTTCGCCGCCAGCGCCACGCCCCACGCGGCGGCAATGCCGATCGCCGGTGCGCCGCGCACGGCCAGATCCCTGATCGCCTGCGTGATGTGGTTGGCGTCAGCACAGTCGATCCAGCTTTCCTCGTGCGGCAGCAGGCGCTGATCGAGCAGCCGCAAGTGATCACCCTGCCATTGCACGGCACGGATGCTGTCGTAACGGTCGTAATTCATGGTTTCGTCTTTGTTATTCGGTCAAACAGATGTCACCGGATCCACGCTGGAGCCGCCATGAGGGACTCACGGCGACTCGGGCATGACCAGCCACATGATCAGATAGATGAGCATGCCCGATCCGCCCAGCAGGGTCAGCACGATCCATGCAGCCCGTACCAGGGTCGGGTCCCAGCCGTAATATTCGGCAATCCCTCCACAGACACCGGCGAGTTTTCTGTCGTTGCGTGAACGGTATAAGCGCTTCTCCATGTCGACGACCTCTGCGGGAAAGACGTCAGTCTCGCGCACTCAGCCATTGATGGATAGCAGGCGGCACCTCGCGCTGCGCACGGCCGGAGACGTAGATGCCGATATGGCCGCCCTTGAACGCCAGCTGGGTGTAGTCGGTGGTGCCGACGTGCTTGCCCAACGCACGCGACGCGTCCGGCGGCACCAGATGATCCTGTTCGGCAAAGATGTTCAACACCGGCTGAGTGATCATGCCCAGATCGACCGGCTTGCCGCCGATCTCGAGCGTGCCCTTGACCAGCTTGTTGCCCTGGTAGAAATCCTTGATGAACTGGCGGAACGTCTCGCCAGCCTGATCCGGTGAGTCGAAGATCCAGCGCTCCATGCGCAGGAAGTTCTCCAGCTCGGTCGGATTGTCGAGGATGTCGACCATGCCGATGTACTTCTGCTGATTCAGCCGCACCGGCTTCAACGTGAGGTAGACGTAGTTCATCAGTCCGGCGGGGATGTTGCCCATGGTGTCGACGAACAGGTCCACGTCCATGCTGCGGCACCAGTGCGACAGCATGTTGTCCGGCGTGTGGAAATCCACCGGCGTGACCATGGTGATCAGGTTCTTCACCTTGTCCGGGTGCAGCGCGGTGTAGCACAGCGAAAACGCGCCGCCCTGGCAGATGCCGAGCAGGTTGATCGCATCCAACTCGTGCCGCTTGCGTACCGCATCGACGCAACGATCGAGATAACCGTTGATGTAATCCTCCAAGGTCAGCCAGCGATCAGCGCCGTCGGGATAACCCCAGTCGATCAGGTAGACATCCTCGCCCTGCTCCAACAGATTGCGCACCATCGAGCGGTCGGCCTGCAGGTCGGTCATCCACACCGTGTTGACCAGCGCGTAGACGATCAGCAGCGGCGTCTTCGCAGTCGCCTTGCCGTGACCGGTGAAATGCCACACCTTCAGCTTGTCTTCGCTGTAGACCAGCTCGCGCGGAGTATTCGCGTATTCCGGCTCGCGCATGCCGCGCAGATGGCCCATGCCGGCGGCGAGCTTGCGCTGAAATGTGGCGATGTCACCCAGGGCCTTGGCCGGGTCGATGCGCAATGGCGTGTACATGGCTTGCGTCTCCTTACTTACGCTTGCGCGGGCTGGTGCGGGAGTTGGAAGCAGCGGTGACCCTGGCCTTGCCGGCAGGAGTCTTGCGCGCCGCCTTTGCCGGAGCCTTTGAAATGGACTTCTTTACCGCCAAAGCCGCCGGCTTCGCACGAACAGCCTTCTTCGGTGCCAGCTTCGATGTCGTGCCGCTGGCCAGCTGACGTTTCAGCGCAGCCACTTCGCGTTGCAGTGCCGCGATCTCATCGGCATGAGCTTCGGGCGACGGTGTTTGAGTGGCGCGAAACTCGCGACGCAAGGCTTGCAGCCGCTCGCCCAGACTGGACACTTCGCTGCGCGTCGGCACGCCGAGCTGCTGGCACAGCTGTTCGGTTTGCTGCTGCTGCATCTGACGCACACGCATCTGTGTATTGATCATCTCAGCGTAGGCTTCACGGAACTCGTCCGACAACGCGATCTCGGCATAGGCCTCTTCGGCCGCATCCACCCACAGGTCGTACAACGCCTTCAGTGAATCAATCTGGCGACCCGGTTCGGCATGCTGAGCCAGCTTGTCCTGCAGGCGTTGCATGCCCTGCTGGTTGGCGCGCTGGATCAATGTCTGATAGCGCGCGGAAGCCTGTAGCGATTCCAGCACAGCCGCACCCATGGCCTGCTGCTGCATCTGCTGCTCGCGGTTCAGTCCGAACGCTGGAGTCGGCCCCTGCGCGCCCGGCAGATCGCCGAAGCCGCTGTGCTGTGCCGCCTGGAACCAGGATTGCCATTGCCGCGCAAAACCTTCCGCGCCGGCGCTGTCGATGCCGCCGAACGCCTGCGCAAACGGCTGGCTGCCGCCGAACATTTGCTGCAGTTGCTGGCGCCAATCATTCGGCTGGGCCGCAGCACCACCGGCAGCGGCGTTCTGCATCCAGTCGAAATAGCCCTTCAAACCGGACAAGGTGCGTTCCAGCGTGTCGTTGCCGGAAACCGGCGCGGCCGGCGGTGTGAAAAACGGATTGGCGGCCGGTGGCTGCTGCTGTTGCAACTGGCGCGTCCAGGCATCCCACGACTGTTGCGCCAGCGTCTGATAATCCCTGATGAAATCGTTTGCCGGATCGGCCATCGGTGCATCCTCGTGCCAAGGGTTCACTGCATCCTAGCAAAAGCGTGTTGCACAAAAACCATTGACGCCATAACGCACAAGGCCCGGCATGAGCCGGGCCTTGTGGAATCGCCTTACACTGAAACTCAGGCGGTGGCGTCGCTGGCACGCTCGTCTTCGGTCACTGCCTTCATCGACAAGCGGATGCGACCCTGCTTGTCCACTTCGAGCACTTTGACCTTGACGATGTCGCCTTCCTTGAGCTTGTCGGAAACCTTCTCGACGCGCTCGTCGGAGATCTGCGACACGTGCACCAGACCATCCTTGCCCGGCATGATCGTGACGAATGCACCGAAGTCCATCAGCTTGGCGACCTTGCCCTCGTAGATGCGGCCCGGCTCGACGTCGGAGACGATCTGCTCGATGCGCTTGCGCGCGGCTTCGCCGGCTTCGCGGTTGACCGAACCGACGATGATGGTGCCGTCGTCGCTGATGTCGATCGTGGTACCGGTCTCTTCGGTGATCGAACGGATGGTCGCGCCGCCCTTGCCGATCACTTCGCGGATCTTGTCCGGGTGGATCTTGATGGTGATCAGACGCGGGGCGTATTCGCTCATTTCCGAGCGAGCCGTGGTGAGCGCCTTGGCCATTTCACCGAGGATGTGCAGGCGACCACGCTTGGCCTGCTCCAGCGCCACCTTCATGATCTCTTCGGTGATGCCGTCGATCTTGATGTCCATCTGCAGCGCGGAGATGCCATCGGCGCTTCCGGCCACCTTGAAATCCATGTCGCCGAGGTGATCTTCGTCGCCCAGGATGTCGGACAGCACCACGAAGTCGCCGCCTTCCTTGACCAGACCCATCGCGATACCGGCCACCGGAGCCTTCAGCGGCACACCGGCATCCATCATCGCCAACGAGGAGCCGCAGACCGAAGCCATCGACGAGGAACCGTTGGACTCGGTGATTTCCGAGACCACGCGCACCACGTACGGGAATTCCACGATGGTCGGCTTGACTGCCTGCACGCCACGCTTGGCGAGACGGCCGTGACCGATCTCACGACGCTTCGGCGCACCGAAGCGGCCGGCCTCGCCCACCGAGAACGGAGGGAAGTTGTAGTGGAACAGGAACGGATCCTTCGACTCGCCTTCCGGCGCATCGATGATCTGCGCGTCGCGCGTGGTGCCCAGCGTGACGACGACCAGTGCCTGCGTCTCGCCGCGGGTGAACAGCGCCGAACCGTGGGTGCGCGGCAGCACGCCGACGCGCACCGTGATCGCACGCACGTCGTCGAGCTGACGACCGTCGATGCGCACCTTGGTCCTCAGCACGCTGTCGCGCATGGTGTGGTATTCGAGCTCGCCGAATTCCTTCGACAGCTCGCCAGACGCCCAGCCGCTCGCCTCGGCCTGCGCCTTCAGCTCACCCAGCACGTCGGCCTTGATCGCGGAAATAGCGTCACGGCGCTGCAGCTTGTCGCGCACCTGGAAGGCTTCCTCCAGCTTGCTGCCGACGGCGCCCTTGATGGCGGCGACCAGCGACTCGTTACGGGCCGGCGCCTGCCAGTCCCACGACGGCTTGGCGGCTTCGGCAGCCAGCTCGGCGATGGCGCGGATCGCGGTCTGCATCTGCTGGTGACCGAACATGACGGCGCCGAGCATCACGTCCTCGGACAGCAGCTTGGCTTCGGATTCCACCATCAGCACCGCACCGGCGGTACCGGCAACGACCAGGTCCAGCTCGGAAGTCTTCAGTTCGGTGTGCGACGGGTTCAGCAGGTACTGGCCGTTGGCATAACCGACGCGGGCAGCGCCGATCGGCCCCTTGAACGGGATGCCAGCCAGGCTCAGCGCCGCGGAGGCGCCCAGCAAGGCAACGATGTCGCCATCAACTTCCGGATTCAGCGAGACGACCTGCGCGATGACCTGCACTTCGTTCTTGAAATCTTCCGGGAACAACGGACGCACCGGACGATCGATCAGACGCGAGGTCAGCGTCTCCTTCTCGGTCGGACGGCCTTCGCGCTTGAAGAAGCCGCCCGGGATGCGGCCGGCGGAGTAGAACTTTTCCACATAGTCGACGGTGAGCGGGAAGAAATCCTGCCCTTCCTTCTGCTTGGTCGCGGCCACCGCGGTGACCAGCACCACGGTGCCGCCCATGCTGGCCATGACCGCACCGGACGCCTGGCGGGCAATTTCGCCCGTCTCCAGCGTGACTTCGTGACTACCGTACTGGAATGACTTGGTTACTTTTGCCACTTTGTTCTACTCCTCGTCCGGTGGATTAACGGCGCAGGCCGAGGCGTTCGATCAGGGTCTGGTAGCGCGCAAGATCGCGATCTTTCAGATAGCTGAGCAGGCGCTTGCGCTGGTTGACCAGCTTCAGCAGACCACGGCGGGAATGATGATCCTGCTTGTGTTCCTTGAAGTGGCCGGTGAGGTGGTCGATGCGGGCGGACAGCAGGGCCACCTGGACTTCGGTTGAACCGGTGTCGTTCGGCACGCGGCCGAAATCAGCAATGATCTTGCCGGTCTGTTCTGCGTTAAGAGACATGGGTATACGTTTCCTTGAAAGGCGATGCGAAGCTTGCGCTTGCATCATCGCGATGACGCAAGCGCAAGCTTCGCCTAGATGAATGAAAGCGTTGAAATAACTTGTCTATTCTACTGATGGGAGTGGTGTTACAACAAGTGCGCAGCGGGTTTTCCGCACAATTTCTTCAGTCGGGCGGCAGGTTGAAGCCGCGCAGGATGCGCGTACGTCCCTCGACGTCGATTTCGAGCAACGCCAGCAGCGCGCCATCAGTGGCAAAGGCCGCGCAGCGGCCCGCCGGAGGTGACGGGTTCAGCTGGATCGGCTGACCACGCGAAATGGCCATGCTCTGCGATTCATCGAGTTGCACGGTGGGCAGCTCGGACAGCCCCGCTGCCACTGGCAGCAGCCACGCCAGCAAGGCCTCGTCGCCCTGTTCCGCTGCCTGCTGTAACTCTTCCAGCGTCACCATGCGCGGCTCACGGAACGGTTCGACCCAGATTCGGCGCAGCGCGGTCAGATGCGCACCGCAGCCCAAATCCTCGCCCAGATCCACCGCCAGTGAGCGCACATAGGTGCCGGAGCCGCACTCCACCAGCAACTGCAACGTGTCGCCATCACGTGCCAGCAGATCGAGCCGATACACGTCCACCTCGCGCGGCGGCACCTCGACGGTTTCGCCGCGACGCGCCTTTGCATACAGCCGTTCGCCGTCCTGCTTGAGTGCCGAGTACATCGGCGGCACCTGCAGGATATGGCCGCGCAGCTTGGCCAGCGCCGCTTCGATGGTGGCCTCATCCAGTTCCGGCACCGCACGTTGCTGCACGATTTCGCCTTCGCTGTCGGCGGTGTCGGTGGTGATGCCGAGCCGGCACTCGGCGAGATACGCCTTGCGTGCGCCTAGCAGGCTGCCGGCGAGCTTGGTCGCCTCACCGAAGCAAAGCGGCAGCAGACCGGTGGCCAGCGGATCGAGCGCGCCGGTATGGCCGCCCTTGGCCGCACGCAGCAACCGGCGCACGGCTTGCAACGCCTGGTTGGAGCTCAGGCCCAGCGGCTTGTCGAGCAGCACGATGCCGTGCAGCTGACGGTGCTGGATACGCGGCAGGCGGCGGCTCATCGATTCAGCAGCACCCAATGTTGCGGTTCAATCCTGCTTGTCGCCGGCGGACGGCGTCAGGTTGCGGGCCTGTTCGCGCAACAGCGATTCGATGCGCTCGCCCTTGTCAACCGAATCGTCGTACTTGAACTTCAGCTCCGGCACCCGGCGCATGCGCATGCCGCTGTGCGCCAGCGAATGGCGGATTTCATGGCCGATCTCGTTCAACGCCTTCACCGTGGGCAAGCCCTGCTCGGGCATCAGCGCGGTGACCCACACCGTGGCCCAATCCAGATCGCGGGTAATTTCCACATCCGACACGCTGACCGACGGCAAGCCGTGGTCGCGCACGGCCGCATGCACCAGCAAGCCCAGCTCGCGGCGCAGTTCGGCACCGATGCGGTCGGTACGTTTGAAATCACGGGATGGCATAAGAAACTCCGAACACTAAATTCCTGCTCCCGTCGGGAGCAGATGCCCCGACCTGCAAACGCCTGGAGCGTTTGCGGAACGGTGAAGCCGGCCCCCGACAGGGGGTTAGCGCCAAGGTCGGCGCAAATTAAAAGGCGGACAAGGGCTCAGGAACTTGCATGAACTCATGCAGGCCGTGAACCCTCACCACCAGTCCCTCTTCCAGTGGAAGAGAGACTCAAGGTCAAAGAGTGCGCGCCACTTCGGTGCGTTCGAAGCACTCGATCTGGTCGCCTGGCTTGACGTCGTTGTACTGCTTGACCGCGATGCCGCACTCCATGCCGTTGCGCACTTCGTCGACCAGCTCCTTGAAGCGACGCAGCGATTCCAGCTCGCCCTCGAAGATCACCACGTTGTCGCGCAGCACGCGGATCGGCTTGCTGCGCTTGACGGTGCCTTCGATGACCATGCAGCCGGCCACGGCGCCAAACTTGGAACTGCGGAACACGTCGCGAACCTGGGCGGTGCCGATGATGTCCTCGCGCACTTCCATGCCGAGCAGACCGGTGGCTGCCTGGGTCACCTGATCGATCACGTCATAGATGATCGAGAAGTAGCGCACGTCCAGTCCGGCCGTCTCGATCACCTTGCGCGCCGACGCATCCGCGCGCACGTTGAAGCCGATGATCAGTGCCTTCGAGGCCGCCGCCAGGGTAGCGTCGGATTCGTTGATGCCGCCGACGCCGGACGAGACCACGTTGACCCTGACCCGCTCGTTGCCGATCTGGGTCAGCGACTCGCGCAATGCTTCGACCGAACCCTGCACATCGCCCTTGACCAGGATGTTGAGCGTCTGCTGCTCCACGCCCTGACCCATCTTCGCGATGATGTCCTCCAAGCGGTTGCTCTTGCTGACCATGCGCGTTTCGCGACGCTTGAGCTCACGCTCCTGCGCCACCTCGCGGGCCAGCCGCTCATCCTCGACGCAGACGAAGTCGTCGCCGGTTTCCGGCACGCCGGAGAGGCCGAGCACCTGCACCGGAATCGACGGACCGGCTTCCAGCACCTGCTTGCCGGTTTCGTCGATCAGCGCGCGCATACGGCCGTATTCGATGCCGCAGACGATGAAATCGCCCTTCTTCAGAGTGCCTTGCTGCACCAGCACAGTGGCCACCGGACCGCGACCGCGATCCAGGCTGGATTCGATGACCACACCGGAGGCGCGGCCATCGGCCACGGCCTTGAGCTCCATCATTTCGGCCTGCACCGAGATCGCATCGAGCAGATCCTCGACGCCGGCGCCGGTCTTGGCCGATACCGGCACGAACTGCACGTCGCCGCCCCAGTCTTCCGGCACTACTTCGTACTGCACCAGACCCTGCTTCACGTTGTCCGGGTTGGCGCCGTCCTTGTCCATCTTGTTGACTGCGACGATCAGCGGCACCTTGGCAGCGCGCGCGTGCTTCACCGCTTCCACGGTCTGCGGCATCACGCCGTCGTCGGCCGCCACCACCAGGATCACGATGTCGGTCGACTGCGCGCCACGGGCGCGCATCGAGGTAAACGCGGCATGGCCGGGGGTATCCAGGAACGTGATCACGCCCTTGGACGTTTCCACGTGATACGCGCCGATATGCTGGGTGATGCCACCGGCTTCACCGAAAGCCACCTTGGTGCGACGGATGTAGTCGAGCAGCGAGGTCTTGCCGTGATCGACGTGACCCATGATCGTCACCACTGCCGGGCGCGTGATCTTCTCGCCTTCCAGTTCGACGTTCTGGGTGTGCGCCGCCAGCGTTTCCTCGGCGTTGTTCTGGCTGTCGGCAACCGGCGTGTGGCCCAGTTCCTCGACCACCAGCACCGCAGTGTCGTGATCGATGGTCTGGTTGATGGTCGCCATCACGCCCATCTTGAACAGCGCCTTGACCACCTCGGAACCCTTGACCGCCATCTTCTGCGCCAGCTCGGCGACGACGTTGGTATCACCAACGACCACCTCGCGCACGACCGGTGCGGTGGGACGCGAGAAACCATGCGGGCCACTCGACGGGTTGTTGCCGCGCGACAGCATCTCGCGACCGCTGCTGCGACCCGGCTTGCCACGCTTGTTGCTGGAGGAGGAGCGGCGAGCCCGATCGGCCTCGCTCAGATGCATCTGGCCGCCGGCAAAACGCTTGCCGGCACTTTCACGGCTGTCCTTGCCGCTGTCCTTGCCACCAGCGCTGCCCGTGCTGTCATTGCGTTCACGCGCATGCTTGGGCTTGTTGCGGTTGGCATCGCCAGCAGCAGCCGGCGCAGCCGTACCGTCGGTCACCGGCGCACGCGCTGCCGGCTTCGCCGCAGCGACCACCGGAGCAGGTGCAGGTGCGGGTGCCGCGACGGGCACGGGCTTGACCAGTTTTTCACGTTTGCGCGGCTCATGGATGCGCGGCAGGATCATGCCCAGATCGCGCTGATCCATACGCTGCACGGACCCCGTGGCGTCATCGCCGGCGTCCGGCGTAGCCGTCTCGGCGACCGGCTCCGGCGCAGCCGCGACATGGCTGTCGGCAACCGGCTCGGCGGTGCTGACGACCTCGGCCTGGCGCTGTTCTTTTTCGTTCTGCCGCTGCTGCTCGTCAAGGGCGCGCTGCTGCGCTTCCTCGTGACGACGCTGCTCGGCATCGAGGCGATCCTGTTCTTCCTGTTCGCGCTGCTGCTGCGATTCCTGCAGTTTGCGCACGGCATCTTCGCGCTCTGGCTCGGCGCTGGCTTCTTCGGCAATCACGCTGCGCTTGACGTAGGTGCGCTTGGCCCGGACCTCGACGTTGACCGTCTTGGCCGTGCCCACAGCACCGCGACCGCCGGGCGTGGCTACCTTCAGCTCACCGACCGTGCGTCGTTTGAGGGTGATCTGGCGCGGTGCGCTGTCGTCAACTTCGGCAGCGGTTTCCGTCTTGCCGTGCGTGCGACGCAGAAAGCCCAGCAGTTTCACCTTTTCGGTGCTGCTGATGACCTGCTCCTGATCGGAGAATTTCATGCCCGCCTCGCCCAGCTGCGTTAGCAGCCGGTCGACCGGCATGCCCAGTACCTGGGCGAGTTGTTTGATCGTGACGTCCGACATCGTGTTCTTTGCTCCGCCGTTCCCGCGCTTTATCGTCAGTGCGACATTATCCATGCCGCCACCTCCGTCCATGGTGAAAGGCTTCGAGAAGCCTTTCTCGGCACACCCATCCAGGGTGCCGCCGTCCGCGGTTAGCCGCCTTTCTCCAGCCGCGCGATCATCGGCGCCCGTGCGGCCATGATCAGTGCTGCAGCGCGCTCTTCGTCCATGCCTTCAATATCGATCAGGTCATCCACCGCCAGATCCGCCAGATCGTCGACCGTGCTTATCTCACGAGCGGCCAGTGCATAGGCCGTCGGTTCATCCATGCCGTCCAGTGCCAGCAATTCGTCAGAAGGCTGATGTTCGTCGACACCCTCCTCCACCGCCAGTGCCTCGGTCAGCAGCGCATCGCGGGCGCGGGCGCGCAGTTCCTCGACGATGTCCTCGTCGAAGCCCTCCACCGCCAGCAGCTCGGCGCTGGGCACGTAGGCGATTTCCTCGACGCTGGAGAAGCCTTCCTGCACGAGGATGACCGCAATCTCCTGGTCCACTTCCAGCTTGTCCATGAACAGCTGGCGCGCAGCCTCCTGCTCGGACTCGCTCTTGGCAGTGACCTGATCCTGGGTCATCACGTTGAGCTGCCAGCCGGTCAGCTTGCTGGCCAGGCGCACGTTCTGGCCGCCGCGGCCGATCGCCTGGGACAGCTTGTCCTCGGCCACCGCGATATCCATCGAGTGCTTTTCCTCGTCCATGATGATGGACTGCACTTCCGCCGGCGCCATCGCATTGATGACGAACTGCGCCTGATTCTCGTGCCACAGGATGATGTCGACGCGCTCGCCGTTGAGGTCGTTCGACACTGCCTGAACGCGCGAACCGCGCATGCCGATGCAGGCACCGATCGGATCGGTGCGGCTGTCGTGGGCCAACACGGCGATTTTTGCACGATCACCCGGATCGCGGGCGCAGCCCTTGATCTCGACCAGACCCTGGCCGACTTCCGGCACTTCCAGCTTAAACAGCTCGATCATGAATTCCGGCGCCGCGCGCGACACGAACAGCTGCGGCCCACGCGCTTCGGAGCGCACTTCATACAGGTAACCGCGCACGCGGTCGCCGACGCGGGCAGACTCGCGCGGAATCGTCTTGTCGCGCGGAATGAACGCCTCGGCATTGCTGCCCAGGTCGAGATAGATGTTGCCGCGCTCGACCCGCTTGACGATACCGGTGACCAGCTCGCCCACGCGATCGGCAAACGCATCGACCACCTGCTGGCGCTCGGCTTCGCGCACGCGCTGCACGATCACCTGCTTGGCGGCCTGCGCGGCGATGCGGCCGAATTCGGCGTTCTCGACCTGCTGTTCGATGTACTCGCCCACTTCGGCGTCGGCGCGTTCGTCCAGCGCGTCCATCAGACGCAGCTGGTAGGACGGCGATTCCATCTCGCCATCGTCGGCAATGACTTCCCAGCGACGGAACGTCTGGTATTCGCCAGTACTCTGATCGATCGAAACGCGGATGTCGGGTTCCTCTTCCGGATAGCGCTTCTTGGCGGCCGAGGCCAGCGCAGCCTCCATCGCCTCGAAAATCACATCCAGCGGCACGCCTTTTTCATTGGCAACCGCTTCGACGACCAGCAAAAGTTCTTTGCTCATTGCAGCAACTCCATAGGCGCCCATCGGCGGCCAATCGATCTTGATGAATTATTCGTACTGATTACTTCGGAGCCTTGAGGGCCGCTGTCTTGCCACCGCGCTTGGGTTGCGGCGCATAACCAAGCGCCTCCCAATCCGGCACCACACGCGCACTTTCCACCAGCGCGTGATCGAATTCGAATGTCTTGCCTTCAGCTTCCAGCACGATGTGCTCGCCTTCCACCGAAACCAGCTTGCCGCGCAGGCGACGACGCCCTTCCAGCGGCGCCTTCAGCAGCAACTTCACTTCCTGCCCGCTGACCTTCGCAAACTGTGCGGCAGTGAACAGCGGTCGATCGATGCCCGGCGAAGAAACCTCCAGCACATAGTTGCCGGGGATGGGATCCTCGACATCCAGCAGCGCGGACAACTCGCGGCTGGCCGTCTCGCAATCCTCGATACCGACCTCGCGGCGTTCGCCGTCAGGCCCGTTCTTGTCCAGCAAGTCCAGATAGATGCGCAGGGTACTCTGCCCTTGCGACGGGTTGAACTCCACGCCAAGGCATTCCAGGCCCAGATCGGCCAATACCCCGGTGAAGCGTTGTGCCAGTGCCTGTGTATCCATGGATCGTCTTCCCGGATCGCATTCTCAGAACAGCAGAAACAAAAAAAGGGCTCCGACGGCCCATTTCCTTATCTCGCCGATGTACCTCTCCGCACAGATCCATCCGCCACCAGAGCCAACCTGCACCCTGGCATGACGCATCCTTGCGCCCAACAAAAAAGCCTCACGAGGAGGCTTTCTTGCATCAAGAAAGATCTGGTAGCGGGGGCAGGATTCGAACCTGCGACCTTCGGGTTATGAGCCCGACGAGCTGCCAGACTGCTCCACCCCGCATCAGAGTCCGAAGAGTTTAGCGGGGTGGCCGGTTTCTTGCAAGCCTCATCAACAACAATTCGCTACAAAGTTGGCCTGTGCTGTCGTCACGACGATCACATCGCATACCAACATCAGAGTCCGAACGCATGCCGGCACCAGTTCAGCAGCGGCCCCCAGTACAGGCCAAGCACCAGCAGCGACAATGCATTCAACGACAACACCACGCGCAACGGCTTGTCCTGCTGCGCCTGCAACAACAGACTGCCCTCGACCGGCTTGTCGAAATACATCACCTTGATCACGTACAGGTAGTAATACAGGCCGATGATCGCGAACACGATGCCGACGATCGCCAGCCACAGCATGTTCGCGTGGATTGCCGCTTCCAGCACTAGTACCTTGGCCCAGAAACCGAACAGCGGCGGCACGCCGGCCAGCGAGAACATCGCCAGCAGCATCAGGAACGCCATCCACGGTGACTTCTGGTTGAGTCCCTTCAGGTCGGCGATTTCCTCGCACTCGAAACCGGCACGGCTCAGCGCCAGCATCACACCGAACGCGGCCACGCCCATCAGCGCATAGCAGATCGCATAGAACATCGCCGCCGCATAGCCTTCCGGCCCGGCGGCAGCCAGACCCAGCAGCAGGTAACCCATGTGCGAAATGGTCGAATACGCCAGCATGCGTTTGAGGTTGGTCTGCACAATCGCGACCAGGTTGCCGATCGCCAGCGACAGCACCGCCAGCACAGCCAGCATCAGCTGCCAATGCTGCGACAGGTCGCCCATACCCGCATCGAGTAGCCGATAAGCCATGCCGAATGCGGCCAGCTTGGATCCCGAGGCAATGAACGTGGTGACCGGCGTTGGCGCGCCCTGGTAGACGTCGGGTATCCACATGTGGAACGGCGCGGCTCCGAGCTTGAAGCCGATGCCGACGAGCATGAAGATCAGCCCGAACAGCAGCAGCTTCGGCGCGGTGGTATAGGCCATCACACCGTGCAATTGCGCCAGATCCAGGCTCGGCGTGCCGCCCATGCCGGAGGCGCCGTAGACCATCGACATGCCGTACAGCAGCATGCCGGAAGCCAATGCACCCAGCACGAAGTACTTGATCGCCGCCTCGGATGGAAGCTGCGCGTCACGGTTCAAGGCAACCAGTGCGTACGACGACAGCGACAGCAGTTCCAGCCCCAGGTACACAGTGACCAGGTTGCCGGCCGACACCAGCAGCATGATGCCGATCACCGCGAAGATCATCAGCGTGTAGAACTCGCCGATCAGCAGCTTGCGGTCGATCAGGTACGGCCGCGCATAAATCATCACGAGCACAGTGGTGAGCAACGCGAAGACCTTGAGGATCTCCGATGTCTCGTCACGCACGAACATGCCGCCAAACGCGATCACCGTCTGCGGCGGCTGGCCCATGACCAGCAGAAAGATCGCCACCAGCAGCACGGCGATCGACAGCCAGTGCAGCAGCGGGCGCTGGTCCGGCTTCATGAAGGCGTCCAGCAGTAGCAGCAAGCACGCCGCCGCCACCAGGTAAAACTCCGGCAGCATGATCAGGATGTCATTCAAAGTTGGCATGTTCGGTCCCGATCAAATCTTGTGAATGGCGAGCTGCTGCACCAGCTGCGACACCGAGCTGTTCATCAGGTGAACCAGCGGCTGCGGCCAGACGCCCAGCGCCAGCACCGCGGCAGCAAAGGCGACCAGCACGAACGTCTCGCGGCCGTTGATTTCCTTCATCTCGGCCACGTGCGGATTGGTGATTTCGCCCCACAGCACGCGCTTGACCAGCCACAGCGTGTACGCCGCACCGATGATCAGGGTAAACGCGGCGAACAATGCGATCCACGGATTCGCGGCGAAGCTGGCCAGAATCACCATGAACTCGCCGACGAAACCACTCGTACCCGGCAAGCCGCAGTTCGCCATCGCAAACAGCACGTAGAAGAAACCGAACCACGGCATCACGTTGATGACGCCGCCGTAATCCTTGATCTGGCGCGTATGCAGGCGGTCGTACATCACGCCGATGCAGGTAAACATCGCACCGGAGATGAAACCGTGCGAGACCATCTGCACCATCGCACCCTGCATGCCGAGCAGCGCCATGTCGGTGTTGCCCGACTCGCGCACCAGCATGAACGCGATGAAGATGCCCAGCGTGACGAAGCCCATATGGGCCACCGACGAATACGCCACCAGCTTCTTCATGTCCTCCTGCACCAGCGCGACATAGCCGATGTAGACGATCGCGATCAGGCTCAGCAAGATGATCAGCCAGGCGAAATGTGCACCCGCGTCGGGCACGATCGGCAGAATGAAGCGCAGCATTCCGTAGGTGCCGACCTTCAGCATCACCGCCGCCAGCACCACCGAGCCACCGGTCGGCGCCTCGACGTGGGCATCCGGAAGCCAGGTGTGCACCGGCACCATCGGCACCTTGATCGCGAACGCGATCAGGAATGCGAAGAAGATCCAGGTCTGCTCCTTCATCGTCAGCGGCAATGCCGCCAGCGTGGCGATATCGAACGTGTGCGCCTGCTGGTACAGGTACAGCAGCGCGATCAACATGAAGACCGAGCCGAAGAACGTGTAGATGAAGAACTTCAGCGTCGCGTATACACGTCGCGGCCCACCCCAGATGCCGATCAGGATGAACATCGGGATCAGGATCGCCTCGAACAGCGCGTAGAACAGCAACGCGTCGGTAGCGCAGAACACGCCGATCAGCAGGCCTTCCAACATCAACATCGCGGCCATGTACTGGTGCGGCTTGTCCTGGATGACTTCCCAGGCACCGGCAATCACCAGGATGCCGACGAAGGTGGTCATCAGGATCAGCGCCACCGAGATGCCGTCGACTGCGAGGCTGTAATGGACGCCCCACGAGGCGATCCACAGGTGGCTTTCGGCCAGTTGCATGCCACCCGCGTCAGGGTGGTATTGCACCAACAGGAACAGGCTGACCGCAAAGGTCAGCACCGCCACCAGCAGCGACAACCAGCGCGCCAGATTGGGGCGCGTGGAGCCGGCAAGCAGCACTGGAATCGCGCCGGCGACGGGGAGCCAGATCAGCAGGCTGAGCAAGTGATTGAACATGTGTGCTTGCTTCCCTTATTGCCCGACCAGTCCGGCACCAATGAACCAATACCCGCCAAGCAGCAGGATCAGGCCGAGAATCATCGCGAAGGCGTAGTGATAGAGGTAACCCGACTGCAGGCGACGCATCGTGGCGGCGATACGGTGAATCATGTTCACCGAGCCGTTGACCATGGTGTCGTCAATCACTGCCGTGTCACCCGCCTTCCAGAACAGGCGGCCAAGCTTGACGCCACCGCGGGCAAACACCACGTAATAGACCGCATCGATCCAGTACTTGTGGTGGAGCATGCTGTAGAACGGCTTCAGCGCGTTCTTGATCTTGTCGGCCACCGCCGGATTGAACAGATAAATGTAAGTAGTGATCGCGAAGGCAGTCAGCACTAGGACGAATGGCAACTGGGTGAACCCGTGCAGCGCCATCGCCAGCGAGCCATGGAACTCCTGACCCAGCTCGGCCAGCACGTTGTTCGCCTCGTCCACATGGATCGCGCTGCCGAACCAGTTGCCGAACAGCACTGGGCCGACCGTGAAGAAACCGACCAGCAACGACGGGATCGCCAGCAGCACCAACGGCAGCGTCACCACCCACGGCGATTCCTTCGGCAGCTCGTGCATGATGCCCTGCTCGTGATGGCCGTGATCGTCGAGATGCGCGACGTGATGGCCGTGCCCGTGATCGGCCACCACGGTGAAGCGTTCCTTGCCGTGGAACGTCAGATACATCTGGCGGAACGTGTACAAACCCGTCACCAAGGCACCGGCCATGACGCAGAAATACGCGTAGTGCGCCCCCCAGCGGTGTGACTCGCCGACGGCCTCGATGATCGCGTCCTTCGAATAGAAGCCCGAGGTGAACGGCACCGCCACCAGCGCCAGCGAGCCGATCCACATGGTGCCGCAAGTCCACGGCATGTATTTGCGCAGGCCGCCCATGTAGCGCATGTCCTGCTCGTGATGCATCGCGATGATCACCGAGCCAGCGCCGAGGAACAGCAGCGCCTTGAAGAACGCGTGCGTCATCAGATGGAACACCGCGCCGCTGTACATCGACACGCCCAGCGCCACCGTCATGTAGCCGAGCTGCGACAGTGTCGAGTACGCGATCACGCGCTTGATGTCGTTCTGCACGATGCCGATCAAGCCGGTGAACAACGCGGTGGTCGCACCGATCACCAGCACGAAGCTGAGCGCGGTCGACGACAGCTCGAACAGCGGCGACATGCGCGCCACCATGAAGATGCCGGCGGTCACCATCGTCGCCGCATGGATCAACGCGGAAATCGGGGTCGGGCCTTCCATCGAGTCGGGCAGCCACACGTGCAGCGGCACCTGCGCCGACTTGCCCATCGCGCCGATGAACAGGCAGATGCAGATCACCGTGGCGGCATCCCACTGCGTGCCCGCGGTGATCTGCAGGGTCTTGCCGATCAGCGAGGGCGCCGAACCAAACGCGGTGGCGTAATCCAGCGTGCCGAGGAAATACAGCACCGCCGCGATACCGAGCAGGAAGCCGAAATCACCCACGCGGTTGACCAGAAACGCCTTCAGGTTCGCGAAGATCGCGGTCGGCCGCTTGTACCAGAAGCCGATCAGAAGGTACGACACCAGGCCCACCGCTTCCCAGCCGAAGAACAGCTGCATGAAGTTGTTGCTCATCACCAGCATGAACATCGAGAAGGTGAACAGCGAGATGTAGCTGAAGAAACGCTTGTAGCCGTCGTCGTCAGCCATGTAGCCAATGGTGTAGACGTGTACCAGCAGCGACACGAAGCTCACCACCACCAGCATCATCGCGGTGAGTCGGTCGACCAGGAAGCCGACACTGGCGTTGAAATGGCCGATCTGGAACCAAGTGTAGAGGTTCTGGTTGTACGTCTCCGCGCCACCCAGGGTGAGCTGGTAAAGCACATAGAACGACAGCGCGCAGGACACTGCTACGCCGAGGATGGTGACGCTGTGCGAACCCGCGCGGCCCAGGAACTTGCCCAGGAAGCCGGCCAGCACACAGCCGACCAGCGGTGCCAGTGCGATCGTCAGCAGGATGGAAGTCGAAAGCTGCATCGGGTCAACCCTTCATGCTGTCGATGTCGGCGATATTGATCGTGCTGCGATTGCGGAACAGCAGCACCAGGATCGCCAGGCCGATGGCGGCTTCCGCCGCGGCCACGGTAAGGATGAAGAACACGAACACCTGCCCCGACACGTCGCCGAGAAAACGCGAGAACGCCACAAAATTCATGTTCACGGCGAGCAGCATCAACTCGATCGACATCAGCAGCACGATCACGTTCTTGCGGTTGATGAACAGGCCGGCGACGGCGATGCAGAACAGCACTGCACCGAGCACGATGTAATGCGCGAGCGTGATCATGATTTGGACTCCTGCGGCGGGGTCGGCGATTCGTCGACGGGGCGTTCGGCCGCCATTTTCACGATACGGACACGGTCGCGCGGATTGACCTTGACCTGCTGGCTGGCCGACTCGTAGCGCGCGTCGCCGCGATGGCGCAGGGTCAACGCCACCGCTGCCACCACGCCCACGGTCAGGATCAGTGCGGCAATCTCGAACGGCAGCAGGAATTTTGTGTACAACGCCTGGCCCAGCCACGCCGTATTGGACATGCCGACAATGGTGGCAGGATTGGCGCCCATGATCTGCACATGCATGGCACGCACGCCGATCAAGCCGAGCATTTCCGCCAGCATCGCCACGGCCACGATCAGGCCGACGGGCAGGAATTTCACGAAGCCCTCGCGCATCTTTTCTTGGTCGATGTCGAGCATCATCACCACGAACAGGAACAGCACCATCACCGCGCCGACGTAGACCACGATCAGCGCCAGCGCCAGGAACTCGGCATCCAGCAGCATCCACAGGCAGGCGGCGCTGAAGAAAGTAAGCACCAGCGCAAGCACGGCATGCACCGTGTTCTTCAGCGTTATTACCGACAGCGCAGCGGCCACGGTGACGAAGCCGAAGCCATAGAAACAGATGAGTTGAAACAGTTGGGGATTCATCGTTGGCCTCAGCGGTACGCCGCATCTTGCGCGCGGTCAGCGGCGATCTGCTGCTCGAAACGATCGCCGATGGCAAGCAGCTGCTGCTTGTTCACCACGTTCTCGCCACGGTGTTCGAAGTGGTATTCGTGGATCGAGGTCTCGACGATCGAATCGACCGGGCAGCTCTCCTCGCAGAAACCGCAGAAGATGCACTTGAACAAGTCGATGTCGTAACGCGTGGTACGCCGCTGGCCGTCGCTCGCGCGCGGCGCCGAGTCGATCGTGATCGCCAGCGCCGGACACACCGCCTCGCACAGCTTGCACGCGATGCAGCGCTCCTCGCCGTTCGCATAGCGACGCAACGCATGCAGGCCGCGGAAACGATTCGACTTCGGGATGTGCTCCATCGGATAGCGCACGGTGTACTTCGGCTTGAACATGTAGCGCATGGTCAGGCCCATGCCCTGGAACAGTTCGATCAGCAGCAGGCTCTTGAAATAGCCGGTAATGCGATTCATTGGTTATGCCCCCACGCCGATGCTGACCCAGCCGAAATATTTCATGCAGCCGGCGACCATCACCCACACGATGGCGATCGGGATAAGCACCTTCCAGCCCAACCGCATGATCTGGTCATAGCGGTAACGCGGGAACGTGGCACGGAACCACAGGAACATGAAGGCGAACAGGAAGGCCTTGATGAAAAGCCAGATGAAGCCGCCGGTCCAGATCCAGTTGATCCAGCCCGGTGCGTCGGCGTGAATCCAGCCCTGCAGCGGGCTGAGCCAGCCACCCATGAACAGGATCGAGGCCAGGAAGCTGACCAGGATCATGTTGGCGTACTCGGCCAGGAAGAAGATCGCGAACGCCGAGCCGGAATATTCCACGTGGAAACCGGCAACGATTTCCGATTCGCCTTCGGCCACGTCGAACGGTGCGCGGTTGGTCTCGGCCACGCCGGAGATGAAATAGATCACGAACACCGGCAATAGCGGCAGCCAGAACCAGTCGAACAGCCCCTTGTTGCCGGCCTGCGCGTTGACGATATCGGTGAGATTGAGACTGCCCGCCAAGACCAGCACGCAGACCAGGCACAGACCCATCGCCAGTTCATAGGAAATCACCTGCGCCGCCGAACGCATCGCACCAAGCAGCGCGTAACGCGAGTTGGAAGCCCAGCCGGCGAGGATGATGCCGTATACACCCAACGACGTCATCGCCAGCAGATACAGCACGCCCGCGTTCGCGTTCGACAGCACCATCTTGCTGCTGAACGGAATCACCGCCCACGCCGCCAGTGCCGGAATCAGTGCAAGCAACGGTGCCAGGTAATACAGGAAGCGGTTCGCCTTGGTCGGCAGGATCACTTCCTTGATCAGCAGCTTGACCACGTCGGCGAACGCCTGCAGCAGGCCTAACGGACCGATCTTGCTCGGTCCCAGGCGCACGTGCATCCAGCCGATGACCTTGCGTTCCCAGTACACGAACATCGCCACCGCGATGATCAGCGGCACCACAATCGCCAGGATGTAGAGGACCGGAATCAGGAGCTGATGGATAAGTTGATCAGCCATGATGCTTATGCCTTGCTCAAGGTGATGGCCGCGCCATACGGCGGCAGCGTGACGGTGAGATCCTGGGCAGCCTCGATCCATGCCGTACCGTCCGGCACGGCCATATCGAGCACCAGCGGCAGCAGCACGTCGCCGATGCGCACCTGCGCACCAGCGGCAACACCGAGCCGCTGTGCTTCAGCCGCATTCAGACGCACCGCCGGGGCACGATTGAGCGGATGCGCATTCAGCGCGGTGGCACGGCGCAGCACCGCATCGCTGCGATAGATCGGCCAGGTGGCGAGACGGGTCAGGCCGTTGGTCGCTGGGCGCGTGGCCAAGCCGTTGCGTGTCGTCACCGCGCGTTCGCTGATACCCGCACGCAAATCGGCCATATCGTCAAACTCGAAGCCGGCCAGCTGCAAGCCACCGCCCAGCGCACGCAACACTTTCCAGCCCGGACGAACCTGACCGGGCGCCTTCGCACCGGCAGCCACGCCCTGCGCCAGACCGTCAACGTTGACCAGGGTGGCGTCGATCTCCGGCAGCAACGCGATCGGCAGGATCACGTCGGCGACCTCGCGCAACGCGGCACTGGCGTAGGCGCTGAACGCCACCACCTGCTCCGCGCCACGCAACGCCTTCAATGTTGCCGCGCCATCGGCGAAATCGTGCGGCGGCTCGACGCCATACAGCACGTAGCTCTTGCGCGGCTGCGCCAGCATCGCCTGCGCGTCCAGTCCGCCATTGCCCGGCAGCACGCCGAGCTTGGCCAGACCGACGGCGTTGGCGCCGACCGGCAATTCGTTGTAACCGGCACCAGTGGCCTCGGCGATGAAGCGTGCAATGGCGCGTAGCCACGAGGCTTGCGGATGGGTCACTGCGGCCTCGCCGAGAATCACCACCGCCCTGCCCGACTTCAACGCAGCGATCGCATCGCTATCGCCTTGGTCGCTAGGCGCGGCGTTGATCGCATCCGCCAATGCAGTCGGTGCACTTGCGCCGACAGCCACGGCAGCCTTGGCCAGTGCCAGCAACGCATCGACCAGCGCCTGCGGCGCGACAATCGATTCGCCGGCAAGGCTGTAATTGAAATCGAAACTGGCCGGATTGACCGCATAGACCTTGGCGCCCTTCTTCACCGCCTGATGCAGGCGGTGATTGAGCAACGGCATCTCGTGCCGCAGATCGGAGCCGACCAGCAACGCGGCCTTGACCTGAGCCACGTCGGCTACCGGCAGCGCGAAACTGCTGGCCACGGCATTGTCGGAAAAATCGAGCTGACGCAGGCGATGATCGACGTGCGCGCTGCCCAGACCACGGGCCAGCCGCATCAGCAGGTCGCCCTCCTCGTTCGAGGTTGCCGGATGCACCAGAATGCCCAGCTCGCTACCCGGCGCCTTCTTCAGCGCTTCACCGGCAAACTGCAGCGCATCTTCCCAGGTGGTCGCCTGCCACTGACCGTTGCGCTTCACTTCCGGCGCGCTGATGCGGTCGGCTGCGTACAGGCCCTGATAGCTATAGCGGTCGCGATCGGACAGCCAGCATTCGTTGATCGTTTCGTTGTCGCGCGGCACCGTGCGCAGCACCTCACCGCGGCGCGTGTGCAGCCATAGGTTGGAGCCGAGCGCGTCGTGATAACCGATCGAAGGCTTGGCGATCAGCTCCCAGGCACGCGCCTGGAACTGGAACGGCTTGTTGGTGAGCGCGCCGACCGGGCAGACGTCGATGATGTTGCCGGACAGTTCGGTCTCGATCGTCTTGCCGATATACGTGCCGATCTGCAGGTTCTCACCACGATTCATGCCGCCCAACTCGTAGGTGCCGGCAATCTCGCTGGTGAAGCGCACGCAACGCGTGCACTGGATGCAGCGGGTCATCTCGGTGGCAACCAGCGGCCCGATGTTCTCGTCGGCGATAGTGCGCTTGCGCTCGGTATAACGCGAGACGCTACGGCCGTAACCCAGCGCCACGTCCTGCAGTTCGCACTCGCCGCCCTGATCGCAGATCGGGCAGTCGAGCGGATGGTTGATCAGCAGGAACTCCATCACGTCTTTCTGGAATTTCAGTGCTTTGTCCGAGCGCGTCATCACCTTCATGCCTTCAGCCACCGGCGTTGCGCAGGCCGGCTGCGGCTTGGGCATCAGCTTGCCACCCATCTCCACATCGACCAGGCACATGCGGCAGTTGGCGGCGATCGGCAGCTTGCGGTGATAGCAGAAGCGCGGGATCGCGACACCGATCGCGTCAGCGGCCTCGATGATCATCGCGCCCTTGCGGATCTGCGTGGGCTTGCCGTCGACCTCGATGTTGATCAGGTCGAGCGCGGCATTGTTGGCTGGCTGCGCACTCATGCAGCGACTCCCCGGTTGGCTTCGGCCAGCTGGTCATCGACCATCGAGCGGCCATGCTGCACGAAATATTCGAATTCGTTCCAGAAACGCGCGAGGAAGCCCTGCACCGGCCACGCCGCGGCCTCGCCGAACGCGCAGATGGTATGACCTTCGATCTGGCCGGCAATCGCCTTCAGGCGGTACAAATCGTCCTGCGTGCCCTTGCCCTCGACGATGCGCGAGAGCACGCGGTACATCCAGCCGGTACCTTCGCGGCACGGCGTGCACTGACCGCAGGACTCGGCCATGTAGAAACGCGAGATGCGATGGCAGACCTTGACCATGCAGGTGGTCTCGTCCATCACGATCACCGCACCGGAACCGAGGCCCGAACCGGCCTTCTGCAGGCAGTCGTAGTCCATCGTGCTTTCCAGCATCACGTCGGCCGGCAGCACCTTCATCGAGGAGCCGCCCGGGATCACCGCCTTCAACTGATTGCCGTTACGCACGCCACCAGCCATCTCAAGCAGATCCTTGAATGACGTACCGAGACGGATCTCGAAATTACCCGGGTTGTTGACGTGACCGGATACCGAGAAGATCTTCGGGCCGCCATTGTTCGGCTTGCCCAGGCTCAGGAACCAGTCGGCGCCGTTGCGCAGGATCGCCGGCACCGAAGCATAGGTCTCGGTGTTGTTGATCGTGGTCGGCTTGCCGTACAGGCCGAAGTTGGCCGGAAACGGCGGCTTGAAGCGCGGCTGGCCCTTCTTGCCTTCCAGCGACTCCATCAACGCGGTTTCCTCACCGCAGATGTAGGCACCGGCGCCGAGCGCACCATAGATATCCACGTCCAAACCGATGCCCTGGATGTTCTTGCCGAGCAGACCGGCGGCGTACGCTTCCTTCAGCGCCGCTTCGAAATGCTCGTACGGCTCGTGATGGAACTCGCCGCGCAGGTAGTTGTAGGCCACCGTCGAACCGGTGCAGTAGCAAGCGATCGCCAGACCCTCGATCACCGCATGCGGGTTGTAGCGCAGGATGTCGCGATCCTTCGCCGTGCCCGGCTCGGATTCGTCCGAGTTGCACAGGATGTATTTCTGCATCGTGCCTTTCGGCATGAACGACCATTTCAGCCCGGTCGGGAAACCTGCGCCGCCGCGACCACGCAGGCTGCTCTTCTTGATTTCCTCGATCAACGCGGCCGGATCGGGCTTCTCGGCGAGGATCTTCTTCCACGCCTTGTAGCCATCGACCTGGAGGTAGCTGTCCATCGACCACGGCGTGTCGAAATGCAGCGTCGTATAGACGACCTGGTGTTCTTGCGGGGCGGGTCCGACGGCCATTATTTCAACCCATCCAGAATTTCGTCGAGCTTCTCGGTGGTGAGACGCTCGTGGTAATGCCCATTCACCGTCATCGCCGGCGCGTACACGCAAGCCGCGATGCATTCCTCTTCCTGCTTCAGATAAACGCGGCCGTCCGGCGTGCTTTCACCGGTCTTGATGCCGAGCTTCTTCTCGCAATGGCGCACCAGGCCTTCCGCACCATTGAGCCAGCACGAGATGTTGGTGCAGATCGCCACGTTGTTGCGCCCGACCGGCTTGGTTTCCAGCATCGAGTAGAAGCTGGCTACCTCGTACGCCCACACCGTCGGCAGGTCGAGGTACTTGGCTACCGCAGCAATCAGCTCGTCGGTGAGGAAGCCCTGGTTCTGTTCCTGCGCAGCGAACAGCGCCTGGATCAGCGCCGAGCGCTTGCGATCCGGCGGGAACTTGGCGACCCATTCATCGATGTGATGACGGGTGTGATCGGTAAGTACGGCGAGCGGATCGACGTTCCTGACCTGCTCGAAATGTCCGGTGGCTTTCATGCGTTTCTCCGTCGTGCCGGCTCAGCGATCCACTTCGCCGAACACGAGGTCATAGGTACCGATCATGGCAACCACGTCGGCGAGCATGTGGCCGCGCACGATGGTGTCCATGGATGACAGGTGGGCAAAACCCGGTGCGCGCAGGTGCACGCGGAATGGCTTGTTGGCGCCGTCGGACACCAGATAGCAGCCGAACTCGCCTTTCGGCGCCTCGACCGCGGCATAGGTCTCGCCGGCGGGCACGCAATAGCCTTCGGTGAACAGCTTGAAGTGATGGATCATGGCTTCCATGTCCTCCTTCATCTCGACCCGCGACGGCGGAGCCACCTTGAAGTTCTGCACCATCACCGGGCCGGGGTTCGCTCGCAGCCACTTAACGCACTGCTGGATGATCCGGTTCGACTGGCGCATCTCTTCCACGCGGCACAGGTAACGGTCGTAGCAGTCACCGCCGACGCCGACCGGGATGTCGAAATCCATCTCGGCGTACTTCGCGTACGGCTGCTTCTTGCGCAGATCCCAGGCGACGCCCGAGCCGCGCAGCATCACGCCGGTCATGCCCCACTGCTGGGCCAGCTCCGGGCTGATCACGCCGATGCCGACGGTGCGCTGCTTCCAGATGCGGTTGTTCGTCAACAGGTCTTCGTACTCGTCTACCTTCGACGGGAAGTCGGCGGTGAACGCGTCGAGATAATCCAGCATCGAACCTTCGCGCCAGCTGTTGATGCGCTTCAGGTCCTTGCCCTTGTGCCACGGCGATTCGCGGTACTGCGACATCTGCGCCGGCAGGTCGCGGTAGACGCCGCCGGGACGGTAGTAGGTCGCGTGCATGCGCGCGCCCGACACCGCCTCGTACACGTCCATCAGTTCCTCGCGTTCGCGAAACGCGTACAGGAACACCGCCATCGCGCCGAGATCGAGCGCGTTCGAGCCGATCCACATCAGGTGATTCAGGATGCGGGTGATCTCGTCGAACATGGTGCGGATGTACTGCGCACGTTCCGGCGCCTCGATCCCCAGCAGGTTCTCGATCGCCTTCACGTAGGCGTGCTCGTTGCACATCATCGAGACGTAGTCGAGCCGGTCCATGTAACCGATCGACTGGTTGAACGGCTTGGACTCGGCCAGCTTCTCGGTGCCACGGTGTAGCAGGCCGACGTGTGGATCGGCGCGGACGATGGTCTCGCCGTCCATCTCCATCACCAGGCGCAGCACGCCGTGTGCGGCCGGATGCTGCGGGCCGAAGTTCATCGTGTAATTGCGGATTTCCTGCATGCTCAATTCTCCCGCCAGTGGTCGGCGGCTTCGGCCTTGGCCTGCATCAGATCGGCGTCGTTGCGGATGGTGCGCGGTACCAGCACACGCGGTTCGATCGACACCGGCTCGTAGATCACCCGCTTCTGCTCGGGGTCGTAGCGCACCTCGACATTGCCGATCAGCGGGAAGTCCTTGCGGAACGGATGGCCGACGAAACCGTAGTCGGTAAGGATGCGACGCAGGTCCGGGTGACCATCGAAGATGATGCCGTACAGATCGAATGCTTCACGCTCGAACCAGTTCACGCCCGGCCAGACCAGGGTCAGCGACGGTACCACCGGCATGCTGTCGTCCGCGCAGAACACGCGCAGACGCAGACGGCGATTGTGTTCGATCGACAACAGATGGATCACCGCGGCGAAGCGGCGCGGCTCATTGCCGTCACGTGGGCGCCCGGCCCAGTCGAAACGCCCCATCGCCTGGCCTTCCACGCCACGCGAGAAACTCTCGCCGTCGGCGGTATCGGTATCCCACTCGGTCTGGCCATAGCTGAGGTAGTCGACGCCGCACAGGTCGATCAGCTCGCTGAAACGGAAACCCGGCTCGTCGCGCAGCGCGGTGGCCACCGCGATCAGGTCGGTAGCGGCCAGCTCGGCGGTGATTTCATTGCGCTGCGTGCTGATGGTCAGCGTGTCGCCGAATCGCGCAGCAAGGCGTTCGGCCAGCGAGGTCGCAGGTGTGTCGGACATATCGTGGCCTCTACGAACGCGCGATGGTGCTGGTGCGGCGGATCTTCTTCTGCAACTGCAGAATGCCGTGGATCAGCGCTTCGGCCGTGGGCGGGCAGCCCGGCACGTAGATGTCCACCGGCACGATGCGATCGCAACCGCGCACCACCGAATAGGAATAGTGGTAGTAACCACCGCCGTTCGCGCAGCTGCCCATCGAGATCACCCACTTCGGCTCGGGCATCTGGTCGTAGACCTTGCGCAGCGCCGGGGCCATCTTGTTGACCAGGGTACCGGCCACGATCATCACGTCGGACTGGCGCGGGCTCGGGCGGAAGATCACGCCATAGCGATCCAGGTCCAGTCGAGCCGCGCCGGCGTGCATCATCTCGACCGCACAGCAGGCCAGACCAAACGTCATCGGCCACATCGAGCCGGTGCGCGCCCAGTTCATCAGCGCATCGACGCTGGTGGTGGCAAAGCCGCGCTGCACCACCGGATTGTCGCCGGCCGGCCGCAAAATATCGTCGACAAGGTTCAGTGGCTGCGGGTTATGCATCACCTTGTCGATGGAGGAGATCACTCCCATTCCAGTGCTCCCTTCTTCCACACGTAGGCAAAACCGATGACCAGCAGCAACAGGAACAGCGCCATCTCGATCAGCGCGATCAGGCCGATCTGCTGGAACACCACCGCCCACGGAAACAGGAAGGCGATTTCCAGATCGAAAATGATGAACAGGATGGCAAGCAGGTAGTAGCGCACGTCGAAGCGCATGCGAGCATCTTCAAACGCCTCGAAGCCACACTCGTACGGCGCAAGTTTTCCCGCCTCGGGACGACGCGGACCGGCCAGCAGGCCGACCGCCAGCAGCACCAGGCCGAGGCCGGTGGCGACGCCGATGAACAACAGAACGGGCCAGTATTCGGCAAGCACGATGCAACTTACCTCCGCGCCATCAGGCGCATCAGTGACCGCGGGGATTAATCCAGTAACTCACGGTCCGGCGACTTCGATTCGGCAGGCCGACACGGCCATGGGCTGCTCAGCCACGCCTGCAGGTCTGAAACCTGCAAGCACCCGATGTTTCGCGAGATGAGTTCGCGAATCTCGCCATTGTATCAGTGCATATGGGTACAACAAGCCTTGACGGCCGACAGCATGCGAATTAACGCCATGTGTCTCACATGGTGTGGGTGGCACGCTCGGAGGTCAGCGTACCGGCGAGGATATTCTCGATCCGGCTGCGGGCGGCTTCGGCATCGCCCGATTCGTTGAAGTGGATACCGATGCCGGCAGTGCGGTTGCCCTGCGCACCGACCGGACTGATCCAGACCACCTTGCCGACCACCGACAACCGCTCGGTTTCCTCGGCCAGGGTCACCAACAGCACCACCTCGTCGCCCAGCGAGTAGGACTGTGCGGTCGCCGCAAACAATCCGCCATGCTTGAGGAACGGCATGTACGCGTTGTACAGCGAAGCCGCATCCTTGATTTTCAGTGAAATGATGCCCTGACGGGCGGCGATGGGTTTCATGCTGGACTCCTGCCGGGCGCTCGAACCGCCCGATCGATAGCACCGATCTTAGATGTTGTGCTGCACCTGCACCACTGTAACGGCACTCCGCACCCCGCATCTGTGCTTCGCAGCAACAATCTCAGCCGCCGTCAGGCTGGCCGGCCAGCAGTGACTGACGCTCGTTGACCATATTTCCCCATGATGGGGGAGGCACCCAGCCGGCGACCCAGTCCGGCACCGCCCCGGCCGGCATCGGCCGCGAAATCGAAAATCCCTGCAGTTGATGACAACCCAGCGAAGCCAGCAGATCGCCTTGCGCCGACGTCTCGACGCCTTCGGCGATCACCGTCTTCGCCAACATGCGGGCAGTGGTGATGACGCCTGCCGCGATCGCCATGTTGCGCTCGTCGCTGAGGATGTCGCGCACGAAGCTCTGGTCGAGCTTGATGTGTTCGATGTCGAGTTGCTGGATGTGACTCAGCGAGGCGCTGCCTGTGCCGAAATCGTCCAGTCCGACGCGGATGCCGCGCCGACGGCATTCCTCGATGACGACTTTCGCGCGCGCATGATCCATCGTGGGGCCGGTTTCGGTCACCTCGATGCCGAAGCCCACATCCATCACGTCCGGGTAAGTTTCGAGCGCGGCGTCGATGTCGGCGAAGAACGCGGGATGCAGCAGATGGCGAGTGCTGATGTTGATCGAGACCGGAATCGAGACACCTGCCCGCATCCATGACTGGCAGCATTTCAGCCCCTCGTCCAACACGTAGCGGCCGATCGGCCGTGCCAACTGCGGGTCGTCCAGCACATGCATGAACTCGGCGGGCTCGATCAGTTCCTGCCCGGTGTCATCCAGACGTAGCAGCGCCTCCATGCCAGCCACGCCATGCAGGCCGGGCAAGCCGTCAATGTAGACGATCGGCTGGAACAGCAGCTGCAGGCGCGACTGCTGCAGCGCCTGGGCGATCCGCTCACGCATCGCCTGCAGCCGCAACTGTTCCAGCTCCATCGCCGGCTCGTACAACGAGCTACGATCCTTGCCCTCTTCCTTCGCCGCATACATCGCCAGATCGGCGTGGCGAATCAGACCCTCGGCGTCGGACTCGTCCAGCGGAAACAGGGTCCAGCCGATGCTGGCGGACAGGTACATCTGCTCGCCCAACAGGTTGAACGGCGCCCGCAACGCCTGCAGGATGCAGCGGCTGATCACATCGAGCTGTTCGCGGCTGTCGAGGCCCGAGATCACCAGCGCGAATTCGTCGCCACCGAAGCGAGCCAGCACGTCGGCTTCGCGCAGCATGTCGAGGATCCGCGTCGAGGCTTCCGCCAGCACGTGATCGCCGCCACCGTGTCCGATCGTGTCGTTGACGCGCTTGAAGCGGTCCAGATCGAGCACCCCGACGGCCAGCAACGAGTGCTGCCGCATGGCCCGCGTCCGCGCCTGCTCCAGCAACTCGAACAGCAGCCGCCGATTCGGCAGACCGGTCACCACGTCGTAAAAGGCCAGCCGCTCGACCCGCGCCTCATGCAATTTCTGCTCGGTGATGTCGCGCTGGTGCCACAACCGCCCCTGCGGCTTGCCATCGATGGTGATCGGGATGAAATCGCGCAGCAAGGTACGACCGCCCTTGATGGCGACCTCGTCGCCCTTGACTGCCTCGTTTCTGGCCAGGATGTCCTGGATCCTCTGCCACTCCCGGTCGGGATCCTCAAGCACCTGCTTCAGGCGCTCATAGATCGTGACCGAGACCATGTTTTCCAGTTCGGAAGGCGCTTCGGACAACCCGAAGAGCGTGCAGAACGCTTCGTTGACGAACTTCACGCGGTTGTCTTCGGACATCACCAGCACACCGGAGTACTGGTTCGACAGCACCGTCTGGAAATGCTGCAGGTTGAATCGCAGATCCTGCTCGGCGATCACGCGCGCGGCACGGGCGCGCTGCATCTGGATGCCCAGGCCCAGCTCGACCGCCATTTCCGAAAAGACCTGAACCTCGATCGGCGTGAATGCATCCGACTCCATCGCACCGATGACGAAAGCGCCGATGATCGCCCCATCCACCCGCATGGGCAGCGCCAGCAACGTGCGCGCGCCTGACATCGTGATACCGGTCGGCCAATCCGATGACCCTGGTTGGCCAACGTGTGGCTGCCCCGACAACAGCGCTGTCGCGACAACGGCATCGACATGTGCGGCATCGGTCAGGCTCCATCGGGAATCCACTTCGATGTCGTCGGCCATGCCATCGTGCGTGCACAGGCGAAGGCTGGTCGCGGCGCCCTCTTCCAGCAGGCCGATCCCGCTGACTCGATAGCCGCCGATACGCCTCGCCACGCGGCAGGCATCGGCCAGCAAGCCCGATTCGTCCACACTATGCGTGACGACCTTGATCATCTCGCTGAGCAGTCGCAGCGCGCATCGCTGGCGCGCCTCATCCTGTACCGACTGCAGCAGCCGCGTGCGTTGTTCGTGTGCCTCCAGCCCCAGCCCGATGCTGGCTGCAGCCTGTTGCAGCAACTCGACCATCCGCGCAGAAAAATAGCTGGCGTGGGAGGCCCGTATCACCAGCGCCGCACACACCTCGCCGAACTTCAGTACCGGCACCGCGATCGAAGCCATGACCCCATGCCGGATATAGGCCGGCCGCAATGCCTCCAGGCCCGCGGTGCGGCGGATATCCGCCTCCACCTGCGGCTCGCCCTGCCAGAACGCCGGTCGCGCCATCGAGAACGGAATGCGCTCCGGGTAGATGTCGGTCATGCCGGGGGCTGTCTTCGCCGGCGCGACACGGCGCAGGTAACTGGTGCCTCGATCCAGATCACCCACGATCACGAGTCGGGCACCGATCCGCCGTTCGAGAACCTCGATCACCGCCTCGTAGAGCACCGGCGGATCGAGCGAGCGAACCAGCAGCTGGCCAATCTCGGACAACGCGGCATAGAAGCTCTCGCTAGAAGCGGCTTCCTGCGCTGGGTTGACATCTAACGAGTTCAGATCCGGACTATGCATTCAATTGACTGACCGGGTGGATGGTATCGGCGACTTGCGTCGATATCGCGAGACTGGATCGGCAACCGGTTTCGATGATGTCGCGGAATGGCGCGGCCTGACAGCTGCGCCCGCATCATCGTTCCCCCGCGTCAGAAGCTAGCCCTGTCAATCCGTCTGCGCAAGACCGGCGTCAGCGGCGGCGCCCGATCCGAGTGCGCACCATCCCCAGTGATCGAATATCCACAGCGAAGGCATATCCAGCGTCAGTCTGGCGAAGCGCGGCAGGTCTGCCATGTCGTGCGGCGAGGTCAGCTGATAGGCACCATGACTGTCGCGCCGCAGCGGTGCGTCCCGCCAACGCCAGCTCTGCGTTCCCGCCGCACTGGTCACGCTCAGCCGCAGCCATGGCGATAACCATGCCGGTGGCTGCCACGGCAATACGGAAACGGACGTGGTCGGCGCGGCCGATACGTCGACATATCTTTCGGGTCGGTCGGCCAGGCGGTGCATACGCTTGCCGCTCAAGACCATCTGGCTGCGATGTGCCGCAAGTGCCTTGCTCTTGTTCGCCGATTGCGCGGCCGAGCCATGGATTTCGATGAAGCCGGCCGCCTGCGCGCGGCCATGCACCAGGTAGGCAAGCAGTCGTGGCGGTGCAGCCTGCCCGGCCAGGGCCAGTCGCATCAGCACATGTGCCGAACCGTGATCGGGATGGCGATCCTCCAGTGCAGGCAGCGCGATCAGGCTGGGATGGAATCGCTCGATCACCGCGACCAACGCGGACACTGCTGAATCTCCCCCGTGCAGCAGGCCATCGGTAACACCCATGTCCGGCCAACCCAATGCCTGCAGCGCCTGCACCGGCACCTCGAGGCATTGCAGCGCCCGCTGTATTTCCGCATGCCGGCGGCGACCCCAGCGTTGCCGGTCCGCAGCGCTGATCCGCACACGCCGTTCCAGCCAGCGTTGCGGCCACGGATTGTTGTCGCCAGCGGTCAGCAACAGGATGCACACCTCCCCGCCGGCTGCCCGCACCTGCTGGATCAGCAGACCGGTCGCGATGGTTTCGTCATCCGGATGCGGCGCCACTACCAGCAAGCGGGTCTGCGCGGAAAACGGCGGCAAGGCACTCGCCGGAACCGTCGACAACGTATTGGCGGCGACTTCGCTCAACGCCACTGCGCCAGCAGTTCCAGCAGCAACAGGTCGCCGCGCAGCGGGCCGCGCAGGCTCTCGCGGGTGCGATTGACCGCGCTGTACCAGTGACCCAGCGCCTCGACGTCCATCGCGCTGGCCAGCGGTCCGGTGAGTTCGGTCGAGCGCGCCTTGATCTCATCGGCGGTGGCCTGGGCGGCAAACCACAGCCGCTGCGCCGGCTCGTTGTCCAGCCAGCGCTTGACCACGTCCAGCGGCTGGCCGCGACCGGCAGCGAGCGCGGCCAGATCCTTGCGCACTTCCAACCGCCGATCGAGCGCGCCTTCCTGTGCCCACGCGCGTGCCAGGCCGGGATTGCCGCCGGCGGCGGCGAGTGCGGCCGCGGCATCGCGCACGCCTTCGGTCTGCAACCAGGCCAACGCGTCGGCGGTGGCCGGCAAGTGGAATTCGATCCGCTGGCAGCGGCTGCGGATGGTCTGCGGCATGCGCCACGGCGCATCGGCCAGCAGGATCAACATGGTCTGCGCGGCCGGCTCCTCCAGCGTTTTCAGCAACGCATTGGCGGCGGCCGGATTCATCGCATCGGCCGGATCGATCATGGCCACCTGCCAGCCGCCGAACTGGCTGCTCATGGCCAGTCGCGCCGACAGCTCGCGAATCTGGTCGACCACGATCTCGCTGCGCAGCACGCCGTCCTTGCGCAGCCCGAAGCTCAGTGAAATCACATCCGGATGCGTACCCGCGGCCAGCAACAGACAGCTGCGGCAATGCCCACAGGCATCACCACTGGCCGGTTCCGCGCATAACAATCCGTGCACGAAACGCTGGGCGAACGCGCGCTTGCCCAGGCCCGTCGCACCACACAACAGCAAGGCGTGCGGCAGTGCATCGCGCTGCCGTCGCGCCTGCAACCGCGCCCAGTGTTCGGCGTGCCAGGGCAAACCGTTCATCGCTGCGCTTCCCTGACCAGCACAGCCAGCGCGCGCGTGGCCGCCTGCAGTACCGCCGCCGGCGACTGGCTGGCGTCGATCACCCGGAAACGCTCCGGCTCGGCCGCGGCGCGTTCGCGATAGTTCGCACGCACGCGCTCGAAGAACGCATCCGCCTCGACCTCGATGCGATCGGCGTTACCGCGACCGGCAGCGCGGGCACGGCCGGTCGCCACCGGCAGGTCGAGCAACAAGGTCAGGTCGGGTTTCACGCCAGCACATGCCCAGCGTTCCAGCTCGGCGATGCGCTCGACCGGCTGGCCGCGGCCACCGCCCTGATAGGCATAGCTGGCATCGGCGTAGCGATCACACAGCACCCATTGCCCAGCGCTCAAAGCCGGTTCGATCAGTTCGCGCACCAGTTGCGCACGCGAGGCGAACATCAGCAGCAGTTCGGTCTCCGCAGCCAGCCCGTGCCGGGCCGGATCGAGCACGATCGCTCGTACGGCTTCGCCCACTTCGGTACCGCCGGGCTCACGTGTCAGCACTAGCGCAATGCCGCTTTGCTCGACGTACTCGCGGAGACCGGCCAGCAAGGTACTCTTGCCGGCGCCTTCGCCGCCTTCGAGGCTGATGAATTTTCCGCGCGCGGCGCTCATTGGCAATGTTTACGCTGGTAGCAGTCGACGTTGCGATTGTGTTCCTCCAGCGTGCTGGAAAACACATGGGCGCCGCCGCCACGAGCGACGAAATAGAGCTCCGTACCGGCCACCGGATGCAGCGCCGCCACCAGCGCCGGCTTGCCCGGCAGCGCGATCGGCGTCGGTGGCAGACCGGGACGGGTATAGGTGTTGTATGGCGTATCGGTGGTGAGGTCGCTCTTGTGGATATTGCCGGCGTAGCTCGCGCCCATGCCGTAGATCACGCTGGGGTCGGTCTGCAGCAGCATGTGGTTCTGCAGGCGCCGCACGAACACGCCGGCGATCCGCGCGCGCTCGTCGGCGCGGCCGGTCTCCTTCTCCACGATCGAGGCCAGGATAAGCGCATCGTACGGCGTGGCCAGCGGCAGATCCTTGTCGCGCGCCGGCCACAGCGCATCGAGCGTCTTGACCATGGCGATGTGCGCACGCTTGAAGATGTCCAGGTCGCTGTCGCCTTTCACGTAGGCGTAAGTCTCCGGCAGGAAGCGCCCTTCCGGCGCCTCGCCGGGTGCGCCGATCTTCTGCATGATCGCCGCATCGTCCAGAGCGGCACTGTCGTGGTTCAGCTTCTCGGCTTTGGCCAGTGACTGGCGCAGCTCGGCGAAGGTCCAGCCGTCGACGATGGTGAAGTTGCGCTGCAACACCTTGCCGACGGCCATGTTGGCAAGCAACTGGCGCGGCGTGATGCCGGCCTCCAGCGCGTATTCGCCGGCGTGCAGCCGGCCGGCCACGCGCATCTGCTCGGCCAGCAGCCGCCAGTACCACAGGTTGGCCGTGCTCAGGTTGCGCTGGTGCAACTCGCCGACGATGTTCCGGAAACTGCTGCCGCGTCCGACGTCGATGCTTTCGCCCTGTGCCGCCACGTTCAGCGGCGCGCGGCTGAAGCGGTTGAAATCGTTCCAGCCATAGGCCAGCACACCGACCAGCGCCAGCAACACGATCAGCAGCAGCGCCCGTGGCAACGCTCGACCACGCATCGGTTTATCACTCATCCGCCCTGCTCCATCAAAAACCCCAGATTGCGCCAATGCCGTTGCATCTGACGGGCTATGTCACCCACCGCATAATCCATATCGCCCAAGAAACATACCGGCAGGATGCCGCGCACGCTCGAACTGAGAAAAACCTCGCTGGCATACCACAGGTCGGTCAGCGTCAGCTCGCCGACCTGCGTTTGCGGACATGCCGCCAGCACTTCGGCACGAGCGACTCCGGCCACGCCGCAGCGATCCAGCGCCGGCGTCCGCAACACACCGTTGACGACGGCAAACAGGTTGGCCATGGTCGCCGAAATCACCCGGTCGTGGCTATCGCACAGCACGCCTTCGGCAATCGCCGGATCGTTCCACTCGGCGCGTGCTAGTACCTGCTCCAGCCGATTCAGATGTTTCATGCCAGCCAGCAGCGGCTGTTCGGCCAGACGGGTACCGCACACACGCATGCGCACGCCTTGTGCGTACATTTGAGTCGGTGTCTGCGGCGGCGTGAACGCTGCCACCACGCGCGTCGGTTGCGGCACCGCGGGCGGCGCGTAACCGCGCTCGCCGACGCCACGGGTCAGCGTGATGCGCACCACCGACTGCGGCATCTCGCGGCTGGCCTGCAACGCTTCGTGCCACAGCTGTTCCGTGTCTGGCACCGGCATCCGCAGGCGTTCGCAGCTGTGCATGAGCCGCTGCATGTGGCGAGACCATAACGGTGCCACGGCACCGACCAGACGGATGCTTTCGAACAAGCCGTCGCCATAGGCCAGCCCGCGATCCAGCACCGACACCTGCTCAGTCGCCACGCCGTTGACCAGGATGCGCGCGTTCATCAGCCCGGCACTCCCAACGCGCGCAGCAGGCCACGGGCCTTGGCGCGGGTTTCATCCAGCTCACTCGCGGCCACCGAATCGGCGACGATGCCCGCACCCGCGCGCAGGCTGACTTCATTGCCAGTCACGGTGAGAGTGCGGATCAGGATGTTCAAGTCAAGGTCACCGTTGCGATCGAGATAACCCAGCGCGCCGGTATAGGCGCCACGCGGCGCGTCTTCCAGTGCGGCAATGATTTCCATGCAACGTACCTTGGGACACCCAGTGATGGTGCCGCCGGGGAACGTGGCAGCGATGACTTCGCCGGGTGTCACGTCGGCACGCAGATGGCCCCGTACATTGGACACAATGTGGTGAACGTGGGCGTAACTCTCCACTGCCATCAACTCGTCGACTTCGACCGTCCCCGGCACGCAGACGCGACCGAGGTCGTTGCGTTCCAGATCGATCAGCATCACATGCTCGGCACGTTCTTTCGGGTGCGCGCTCAATTCGCGAATGCGTGCCAGCTCATCGTCGCCGGGCAGCCGCGGCCGGGTGCCGGCGATGGGCCGGGTCTGCGCAACGCCACGACGCACTTCGACCAGCCGCTCCGGCGAAGAGCTCACCACCGCCCATCCAGGTTGCTGCAACAGGCCGGCAAACGGCGCCGGGTTGGCCAGGCGCAGCGCGTCATACAACGTTGCCGGCGCGGGTGCCTGCACATAGTGTGCACGCCAGGCGCGCGACAGGTTCACCTGGAAAATGTCACCGGCGTAAAGATGTTCGTGAATGCGTATCACGCCATCGAGAAAACTCCGCGGTGCATCTTCCTCCCATGCCATCGGTGCAACCAACTGCGGAATCAACGGAGTTGCCGCGAGATCGAACTCCAGCGCATCGAGCATATCCTCATGACCCGCCTCGGCAACCAGGATCGTGCAATCGCGTGCATGATCGACGATCGCCGCCGCCGGGCAGCGCACGGCGAGTGCTACCGGCAACGCCACAGGCGGTCGCAGGTTCAGTTTCGGCTCGATCTCAGCGGCCAGTTCGTACGCCAGCAGCAACACCCAACCACCATGGAACGGCAGCTCATCGTCGGCCGGCGGCAATCGCTCCGCCTGCCAGGCGGCGTCCAGCGCATCGAGAAAGCGCCCAGTCCGCGGCGTTCCCGCGTCATCGCACAAGCGGCCGTCGGCATGCAGGGTCAGGTGCTCGCGCGGAAACGCGAACAAGATGTCGTAACGCGATTGCGCGGTGCCATGCACCACGCTTTCCAGCAGGCACGGATAGCGCTCGGGAAACGAAGCGGCCGGCGCGAGCAAGTCGCGCCGGCCGGCCAGAATACGACGATGGCAGGTCACACTCAGACGCGACGGAATGCCAGCGTGCCGTTGGTGCCGCCGAAGCCGAACGAATTGGAGATGGCCACGTCGAGCTTGGCCGCGCGCGCGGTGTGCGGCACGAAGTCCAGATCGCAACCTTCGCTCGGCTCGTCCAGGTTGATCGTCGGCGGCAGCACCTGGTCGCGCAACGCCAGGATGGTGAAGATCGCCTCGACACCACCAGCCGCACCCAGCAGATGGCCGGTCGTCGACTTGGTCGAGCTCATCGCTAGCTTGTAGGCGTGATCGCCGAAGATCTTCTTCGCCGCCATCACCTCGCCCAGATCGCCGAGCGGCGTGGAGGTGCCATGCGCGTTGACATATTGCACCTCGGTCGGCGCAAGGTGGGCATCGTTCAGTGCGCTCTGCATGCAGCGCGCAGCACCCTCGCCACCCTCGCTCGGTGCGGTCATGTGGAACGCGTCGCCGCTCATGCCGAAGCCCGCCAGTTCGGCATAGATCCGGGCGCCGCGCGCCTTGGCATGTTCGTATTCTTCCAGCATCAGCACGCCGGCACCGTCGGACAGCACGAAGCCGTCGCGATCCTTGTCCCACGGACGGCTGGCCTTGGTCGGATCGTCGTTGCGGGTGGACATCGCCTTGGCCGAGCAGAACCCGGCCATCGCGGTGCCGGTGGTGGCGAACTCGGTGCCGCCGGCGATCATCGCGTCGGCATCGCCGTACTGGATCATCCGCGCGGCCAGCCCGATGTTGTGAGTGGCGGTGGTGCAGGCCGTCACACACGCGATATTCGGCCCTTTCAGCCCGAACATGATCGACAGCTGGCCCGAGACCATGTTGATGATCGAGCTGGGCACGTAGAACGGCGAGACCCGGCGCGGTCCCTTGGCAGCCAGTTCGAGCGTGGTCGCTTCGATCGTGTACAGGCCGCCGATGCCGGCGCCGACCGCCACGCCGATACGCGGTGCGTTCTCTTCGGTTACTTCCAGCCCGGAATCACGCAGCGCCTGAGTACCCGCCGCCACACCGTAGTGGATGAACGGATCCATCTTCTTGACATCTTTCAGCGGCATCCACTGCGCCGGATCGAAGCCACTCACCTGACCGGAGATGCGCGTGGAATAAGCGGAGGTATCGAAATGGGTGACCGGGCCGATTCCGCTGACGCCCTTGAGGACTCGCTCCCAGGCGGTGGCGATATCGTTGCCGACCGGCGAGATGATACCCATGCCAGTCACTACTACTCGACGCTTGCTCATGCTGTCTTCCTTCGTGATTCCGCAAAACCACCGGCGGCGGGTACTTCGCGATACGAATCGCAGATACGTCAGCCACCGCAGCAGGGACGCATCCCGCGCACCATACGGGGTCGGACGTTACAAAATGCAGAAACGAAAACTGCGCCAAGAAGGCGCAGCGTTCGGTATCGCCGCATGGGCGGACTGGCGAGCGAGATGCGAGCCAGACCGGCTGACGGCAATCAATGTCGTACCAATCAATCCTTGGAGTGGGCCTTGATGTAATCGACGGCCTGCTGCACGGTGGTGATCTTCTCGGCGTCTTCGTCGGGAATCTCGGTCTCGAACTCTTCTTCGAGCGCCATGACCAGTTCCACCGTGTCCAGCGAATCTGCGCCCAGATCGTCCACGAACGAAGCGTTCGCCGTGACTTCATCTTCCTTCACGCCCAACTGCTCGATGACGATTTTCTTGACGCGCTCTTCGATGGTGCTCATGTTGCCCATACCTCTCAAGGAGTAAATGTTTGTCTATGCCGGCGTGATGCCTGCAAAAGGCCGGCGGCATTGTAGTGGCTAAACCCCGAGGGCGCCACGATCCGCCGGTGATACCAGGACGCTGCCCAAACGGGCCGACGCGAAAGCGCAATTGTCGCCTAAAACGAGCCCGCTGGCGACAACTCCGTGCACAGGCCTTACGGCATGTACATGCCGCCGTTGACGTGCAGGGTTTCGCCGGTGATGTAAGCCGCCGCCGGCGAGGCCAGGAAGCCTACTGCCTTGGCAATGTCCGCTACGTTGCCCAGCCGTCCCAGCGCGATCTGGCCAAGCAGCGCCTGTTTCGAGTCTTCCGGCAAGGCACGGGTCATGTCGGTGTCGATGAAGCCCGGCGCCACCACGTTGACGGTGATGCCGCGCGTGCCGATCTCGCGCGCCAGCGACTTGGAGAACGCGATGATGCCGGCCTTCGCCGCCGCGTAGTTCGCCTGGCCCGGATTGCCGGTAAGCCCGATTACCGAGGCGATCGAGATGATGCGACCCTTGCGCGCCTTCATCATGCCGCGCATCACCGCCTTGGAGGTGCGATAGACCGAGCTGAGGTTGGTGTCGAGGATGATGTTCCAGTCCTCTTCGCGCATGCGCATCAGCAGCTGATCGCGGGTGATGCCGGCGTTGTTGACCAGGATCGACACCGCGCCGAATTCCTTGCCGACGCCGTCGATCAACGCCTCGACCGCAGCGCCGTCGGTGACATTCAGCACGCGGCCATGGCCGCCATGTTCAGCCAGCCGTTCGCCGATCGCGCTGGCACCGCTCTCGCTGGTCGCCGTACCGATCACGGTGGCGCCCATCGCCGCCAGTTCGTCGGCAATCGCCGCGCCGATACCGCGGCTGGCGCCGGTGACCAGTGCGATTTCACCTTGCAGTGGGTTGCTCATCTTTAGAGGTTCCTGACATTCAATGGAAGAAATCATGCGTCCCGCGAAAAGGTCATACCCACTCGGCGCGCGCGGCATCCAGTTCGGCCGGCGCACCGATCGCACGCGCATCGATCGTCTTGTCGATGCGTTTGATCAAACCGCTCAACACCTTGCCCGGGCCGCATTCGGCGATGCGCGTGGCCCCGCCGGCCGCCAGCGCCTGCACACATTCGGTCCAGCGCACCGGCAGGTACAGCTGGCGCTGCAATGCGCCGCGGATTTCATCCACCGTAGCGTAGCTGCGTGCTTCAGCGTTCTGCACCACCGGAATGGATGGTAACTGCCAGCTGATCGCCGCCATGCGTTCACCCAGCTTGTCGGCGGCCTCACGCATCAATGCGCAGTGCGACGGCACCGACACGGCCAGCTTGATGGCCTTCTTCACGCCAAGCTCTGCCAATCGTGCCAACGCGCGATCCACCGCCTCGGCGTTGCCGGCGATCACCAGCTGACCGGGTGAATTGAAGTTGGCCGGCGCCACCACCTGCCCCTGTGCCACCTCTTCGCATACCGCGGCGATCTGTGCATCGTCGCCACCGAGAATTGCCGCCATCGCACCGACGCCGGCCGGTACTGCCTCCTGCATAAGCCGGCCGCGCGCAGCCACCAGCGCTGCCGCATCATGCAGCGACAGCGCACCGGCGCAAACCAGCGCGCTGTACTCGCCGAGGCTGTGACCGGACAACTGCGCCGGTTGCGCACCGCCCAGCTTCTGCCACACCCGCCATACCGCCACGCTGGCGGCCAGCAATGCCGGCTGGGTATTCTCGGTGCGGTTGAGCTGGTCTTCCGGCCCCTGCGTACTCAAGTTCCACAGATCGATGCCGGCACCTTGCGAGGCTTCCACAAACGTCGCCTGCACTTCGGCATGCGCGACGGCCAGCTCGGCCAGCATGCCGACCGACTGCGAACCCTGGCCGGGGAAAACGAAAGCGAGCGAAGCGGATGTTGAACTCATGGATGCGCGGGTTCCGTCAACGAAAACCGCCATGGTGCCAGCATCGCCGCCCATACGCAGCTGTATCCGGTTTCGCCTGGCGGAAAACAAGATGCCGCCCGAAGGCGGCATCTTGGAGAAACTTGAACTACCGTGACTCAGTAGCGCAGCAACGCCGACGCCCACGTGAAGCCGCCACCGAATGCTTCCAGCAGCAGGTTCTGCCCGCGCTGTACCTTGCCCGAGCGCACCGCGTAGTCGAGCGCCAGCGGCACCGAGCCGGACGACGTGTTGGCATGCTTGTCGACCGTCACGATGACCCGCTCCATCGACATGCTGAGGCGCTTGGCGGTGGCTTCGATGATGCGCAGGTTGGCCTGATGCGGAATCAGCCAGTCGATCTGCGACTCATTCATGCCAGCAGCCTGCAGGGTTTCTTCCACCAGCGAGTCGAGTGTCTTCACCGCCACCTTGAAAACTTCGCGACCGGACATGTTGATGCGTACGCCGTGGTTGGGCTCGTCCTTGAAACCCACGGAGACGCCGACCGGGTTGTACAGCAGATGCTTGAAGCCGCCGTCGGCATGCAGGCAGGTGGCATAGATGCCCGGCTCGCTGGAAGCTTCCAGCACCACCGCGCCAGCGCCGTCGCCGAACAGCACGCAGCTTTCGCGCTCGGTCCAGTCGACCATGCGGGTCAGCGTCTCGGCGCCGATCACCAGCACTTTCTTCGACTGCCCGCTCTTGATGAACTTGTCGGCAATGCCCAGCGCGTAGACGAAGCCCGAACACGCCGCATTGACATCGAACGCCGCGCAGCCGTTCGCGCCGAGGCGATGCTGCACCAGGCAGGCGGTGGAAGGAAAGATGATGTCCGGCGTGGTCGTGCCGAGAATGATCAGATCGAGCTCGGACGCCTTGACGCCGGCTGCCTCCAGCGCATTCTGTGCCGCCTGGAAAGCCAGATCGCCGGTGGTCTCGCCGTCGGCAGCGATATGCCGCTGGCGGATGCCGGTGCGGGTGTAGATCCACTCGTCACTGGTGTCGACGATCTTTTCCAGATCGGCGTTGGTTACCACACGCTCGGGCAGCGCGCTGCCGGTGGCGATGATGCGGGAGTAGATCTGTGCCATTCAGCTATCCATCAACATGACTAGAAGATCGGACGCCACCAGCGGTGTCTGCACAACATCGCCACGTTACGTTCCGGCGCCCCTGAACGCAAAACGGCGCGTCACCGCGCCGTCTCGCATGATCGTCGTCGGAACCCATCAGGATTCCGTGGAACCGATCAATCCTCGACCGACACCGCACCCTTGGTCTCGATCACTTTCTTGCCGCGGTAGTAGCCGTCCTTGGTGACGTGATGGCGCAGATGCACCTCGCCACTGGTCGGATCGGTGGACAGCTGCACGGTCTTCAGCGCGTCGTGCGAACGACGCATGCCGCGGGTGGACGGGGTACGGCGGCTCTTGGCAACTGCCATGGTAATTCTCCAACTGAAACTAGATGATCTGTTGCGACATGACCCGGATCGGATGATCGGGTCGGTGGTTACTTCTTCAGTTCGCGCAATACCGCGAACGGATTTTCGGAGCGCTCGTCACCGGCAGAAACGTCTTCCGGGTCGTAGCCTGTCACTTCGTCGGGCAGGCTGCTGTCCGGATTGACCGGAACCAGCGGCAGCGCCAACAGCAATTCGTCTTCAATCACATCCACCGGATTCAATCGGCCATCCTCGGCCACCAGCAGCGGTTCGCAATCAGGCGGCAAGCCAGCCTCATCGCGCTCCAGTTTGATCAGTCCGAGCCGGGTGTCCACCGCGACCGGCAGTACAAACGGCTCCAGCGTACGCTGACAAAGCAGCGTCAGCGAAGCCTGCACGCGAACATCGACGTAGCTGATGCCAAGGCTGTCGCGCCCGAAATCCAGCTCGAACTGCACCTCGCCATCGGCGCTCGCCAACACCTCGCACAGGCGTGACATGGTCGCGGTGGATAGCGTTCCCTCGAACGAACGCCGCGCCGAGACCATGCGCCAAGCGTCCACGGACTCTGGCAGTGTCACGGACATAATCGCGAAATGTTAGGTTCGAAGCGGTCCGAAGTCAACTGGCACGACACGTGAACGGCATCAACCCGCTTCCATGGCCACTTATTTTGCCTGATCCGGCCCCAATGCGGCAGACTGAATCTCCCTGTCGCCTGAGCCGCAGCCCTTGAACTCCTATTTGACGCTCGGCACCACCGTACTGCTGATGCTGTTGCTCGCCCTGGTGGGCGCGGCATGGCTGTTGCGCCGACGCCAGGCACAACGTAGCGCCAGCCTGCAAAGCCTGCTTGACCTGGCCGACCGGCTGGAGGCGGACCTCAAAACCTGCCGTTCCGGCCTGCAGCAGGCGCACGCCGTGATGTCGCTCAATCCCGACCTGCCCGCCGCCAGCGAACAGGACGCGCAACATGCGATCGACGCCGGCCTGCGTGCGCTGTTACAGCAGCGCCTGTGGATCCGCGACCGCTCGCCACGCGCCACTCAGCAGGAACTGGATGAGGCCGCCGCTTCGATGCGCAGCACCCGCGACCGCCTGCAGCCGCTGTTGCAGGCGCTCAGCAAGGCCCAAAACGACCTGAACAGCGCCATGCGCGAACACATCCGGCGCGAATCGGACACATGACCTCGACCCGCGTACTGCTGCCTCGGATCGTGCTGGGCTCAACCTCGCGCTACCGTGCCGAACTGTTGCGCCGGCTGCTGACGGATTTCGAGCAATGCGCGCCGGGTACCGATGAAACCCCGCTGCCGAATGAAGCACCTGCGGAACGCGCCCTGCGGCTGGCCATCGCGAAGGCCGAAGCGGCGGCGCACGGTTGGCACGACGCACTGGTGATCGGCTCCGACCAGGTCGCCGAGCTCGACGGGCTGATCCTCGACAAGCCCGGTACCGCCGAACGCGCCTGTGCCCAGCTTGCCGCCAGCTCCGGCCGCGAGGTGCACTTCCATACCGCGCTGTGCCTGCTCGATACCCGCGACGGTCATCGGCACACCCACGTCGATCGCACCCGCGTGCGTTTTCGCGAACTAGGCACGGCGGAAATCGCCCGTTATGTCGAACGCGAACAACCACTCGACTGCGCCGGCAGTTTCAAGTGCGAAGGCCTCGGCATCAGCCTGTTCGAGTCGATCGACAATCGCGACCCCAGCGCGTTGATCGGCTTGCCGCTGATCGCGCTCGCACGGCTGCTGCGCGAGACAGGTATCACGCTTCCGTAGGCTTCGCCTTGCGGCACAATCGCTACACTGCACCGTCATGTACGCGTTGCCCTGCGTTCCCGATCCAGCCCACGACAGAGAACCATGTCCGCGATCACCCAGCCACACGAAAAGCCTCTGCAGCAGCACTTGGAAGCCGCGATGGCCCAGGTCAATCGCGTGCTGCTGGGCAAACCGCGCCAGGTGAAACTCGCGTTCACCTGTCTGATCGCCGGCGGTCACCTGCTGCTGGAAGACGTGCCGGGCGTGGGCAAGACCACGCTGGCGCATGCGCTGGCGGCCACCTTCGCACTGGAGTTCCAGCGCGTGCAGTTCACCAGTGATCTGCTGCCGTCGGACATCATCGGGGTGAGCGTGTACGAGCGCGAGACCGGCCAGTTCCGCTTCCATCCCGGCCCGATCTTCACCGGCCTGCTGCTAGCCGACGAAATCAATCGCGCCAGTCCGAAGACGCAGAGCGCGCTACTGGAAGCGATGGCCGAGGATCAGGTCACCGTGGACGGCCAGACGCACGCGCTGGCGCAACCGTTCTTCGTCGTCGCCACGCAGAATCCGCTCGATCTCAACGGCACTTTCCCGCTGCCCGATTCGCAACTCGACCGTTTCATGCTGCGGTTGTCGCTGGACTATCCGGACGCCGCCGCCGAGCGCGACCTGCTCACCGGCAGCGACCGCCGCGACCTGCTGGCGCAGCTCGTTCCACAGCTCGATGGCAGCGCTTTGATCGCACTGCACCGGCAGGCGCAGGCGATCACCGCGAGTGCCGCTCTGCTCGACTATCTGCAGGCCTTACTCGCCGCCAGTCGCCGCCATGCCGACATCCGCGTGGGCCTGTCACCGCGTGCCGGCCTCGCCCTGCTCGGCGCGGCGCGCGCATGGGCGCTGCTCAGCGGTCGCAGCCATGTGCTGCCGGAAGACATCCAGGCGCTGTTCGTGCCGTTGGCGGCGCATCGCCTGCTGCCGACGCGCGGCGCCAACGGCGACATGCTGGCGCGACAGCTGCTGGCCGAGGTCGCGGTGGATTGATGCGCAGCCCGCTGCAGCGCATCCAGCGATGGGCCGAACGCCGGTTGCCTGCGCTCACCCGCTACCGTCGCCCCGAGAGCCTGCCGATCGAACTGCATCGGCGACGTATCTATATCGTGCCGAGCGGCTTCGGCCTCGGCTTCTCGGTGCTGCTGCTGGTGATGCTGGTCGGCGCGCTGAACTACGCCAACAACGCCGCGCTGCTGCTCACCTGTCTGCTCGGCGCAGCCAGCGCAGCCAGCATGCTGGTGGCGTTTCGCAGTCTGGATGGCTTGCGTCTGAGCCACATCCGCGCCGGTCATGCCGTCGCCGGTCAGGCGATCGAACTCACGCTGGCGTTTGATTCCAACCGTCCGCGCAATGCCATCCGCCTCGACCTGGGCAGCACCACCGTCGCCTTCGCGATCGATGCCGCCGCCACTACCCAAGTGAAGCTGGCACTGTCCACCGCGCAGCGCGGCTGGCAACCGCTGCCGCGTTTGCGGCTGTGGAGCAGCTGGCCGCTAGGTTTGTTCCGCGCATGGAGCTGGCTGCATCCCGATCAATCGGTACTGGTGTGGCCGCGAGCGGAAGTCACCGGGCCGGCGCCGCTTGCGCCGGCGGATGACGCCCGCCACATGCGCCTGCATCGCGGCGACGAATTGGCCGCGCTGCGCGACTACCGCGCCGGTGATCCTCAGCGGCACATCGCCTGGAAAGCCAGCGCCCACCACGACAACTTGCTGGTGAAGGATTTCGAACAGCCGCAAAGCCGCCCGCAATGGCAGCTGGACTGGCGCCGACTGGGCGGACTGGACGACGAGGCGCGCATCGCCCGGCTCGCGCGCTGGTTGGACGAAGCGCAAGCCCGACGCTGCAGCTACAGCCTGTGGCTGCCCGGCAACGAGATCGCCAGCGGCAGCGGCCCGTTGCACTACGCGCGTTGCATGAACGCGCTGGCGTGCATGCCATGACACCAGCGCCAGGCAGGAACCTGGTCGAGCCGCCGATCGACGCCCGTGCATTCGATCTGCTGAGCCTGACCATGGCACTGGTGCTGGGCCTGCATTCGCCGCATCTGCCATCGTGGCTCAGTATTGCGCTGATGTTGACGCTCGGCTGGCGCTGGTGGCAGCGGCACCGGCAAGCCGGCCGCGTACCGCGTTTGCTCAAGCTGCCGCTGCTGGTCATGCTGATGCTGGCGGTGGTCGTTCAGTACGGCGGCATCTTCGGCCGTGAACCGGGTGCCGCGTTGGCGGTCGGCCTGCTGATCCTGAAACTGCTGGAAACCGAAACCATCCGCGATGCCCGTGTCGGCGTCAGCTTCGCCTGTTTCGCGTTGATGGCTGCGTTGCTGTTCGATCAGGGGCTGATCGCCACCGTGGTGGTCGCGCTCGGTCTGTTGCCGGCGCTGGCCACTTTGCGCGCACTGGAACCCGCTCAAATCCCGAGCAGTCTGCCGCACGCCTTGCTGCCGGGCCTGGCCTTGTCGGCGGCGGCGTTGCCACTGGCGCTGCTGGCATTCCTGCTGGTGCCGCGATTGAGTTCACCGCTGTGGGGCGCACCCTCGCCGAATCAGGCACGCACCGGTCTGAGCGACAGCATGTCGCCGGGCAATTTCACCGACCTGCTCACCGACGACCACCCCGCGATGCGGGTGAATTTCGACGGTGCGCCACCACCGACGAACCTGCGCTATTTCCGCGCCTACGTGATGTGGAATTACGACGGTCGCAGCTGGCGTTACGTTGATCCCAGATACATGAGCGCGCGGGAGCCGGCACCGATCGAAGTCGACAGCTCGATCCACTACCAGATCAGTCTGCAACCAACCCGGCAACGCGTATTACCTACGCTGGATGTGCCGCTGCAGGCACCGGCGCAAGCCTCCCTGCAGCCGGATCGTGAAGTGCTGGCCGACAAGCCGGTGAACGATCAGCTCAATTATTCCATGCGCTCAGCCCTGCATTACCGGCTGCAACCCACGCTGGACGAACGATCGCATCGCCTTGGCTTGCGCCTGCCGGTCGGGTTCAATCCGCGCACGCACGCGCTGGCCGCACAATGGCGGCAGCGCTACGGCAACGACGATGCCGCGATCGTGCAAGCCGCGCTGAGCCTGTTTCACGACGGCGGCTTCCGCTACACATTGGCACCAGCGCCGCTGGGCCGTGACTCGGTGGATGATTTCCTGTTCGAGACCCATGAAGGTTTCTGCGAGCACTACTCGTCGGCGTTCACCGTGCTGATGCGCGCCGCCGGCATCCCGGCACGGGTGGTCACCGGCTACCAGGGCGGCTACTGGAACAAGCTCGGCGAGTATCTGCTGGTGCGTTATTCCGATGCACATGCGTGGAGCGAAGTGTGGCTGGCCGGACGCGGCTGGGTTCGGGTCGATCCCACCGGTGCGGTACGACCGGAGCGGGTCTCCCTGGGCGCGACGGCAGCCGCGGGCGATCAGTTGGCCTGGTATCGCAATGACTGGCTGCAAGCCCTGCGCAATCACTGGGACATCGTCAACCGCTGGTGGGACCAAGGCGTTATCGGTTTTGACGCCTTGCGTCAGCGAGGTCTGCTGACGCCGTTCGGCATCCGCGATACCGACACCGCCACACTGGGCGTGCTGCTGGCGATCAGCAGCGTGCTGTTCATTGCGATCGGGCTGGCGTGGGCCTTGTTGCGGCGGCAACGACGTGATCCGCTGCGTGTCGCGTTGCGCGAGCTGGAACGAAAACTGGCGCGTCGAGGCATCGTGCGCCGGCCCGCCGAAGGCCCGCAGCATTATCTGAGCCGCGCAGCACGTGCACTGCCAGCGCAACGCGACGAAGTTGCGCGGTTGATGAAGAGTTACTTGGAACTGCGTTATGTCCATGACGAACCACCGCCTGAATCATTGCGTGTATTTCAACGCGCCGTGCGGGATTTTCGGGCTGGCAACGTGGTCAAATGAGAGCCGACGCGATGGCGCATGCCGTCGCCCATGATGGAGATATCCCCATGTCCCTGTACCGCCCACTTACTCTCGTCGCCGCCATCGCCTTGCTGGGCGGTTGCGCGACGATACCCAAACCGCTGGAAGGCATCTACACCGACGTATCCACCACCAGCGCCCAGCAAGGCGGAGCCGGTGGCACCCGTGTACGTTGGGGCGGCGAGATCATCAAGACCGAACCGGGCCCGCAGCAGACCTGCTTCTACCTGCTGTCGCGGCCACTGGACAGTCAGGCACGCCCGGAGGCAGGCAGCGCCGGTGAAAACCAGGGGCGTTTCGTCGCCTGCCGCGCGGGTTTCTACGACCCGGAAGTTTTCGTCCGCGGACGCGAGCTGACCGTCACCGGCACGCTGCACGGCACGGTGTCGCAGAAGGTCGGCGAATACGACTATGCCTATCCACGCGTGGAAGCCGACGTCGTCTATCTGTGGCCGAAACGGCCGATCATGGTGAATTATCCGCCCGGCTTCTATGACCCGTTCTGGGGTCCGGGTTTCGGCCCGTACTGGGGGGGTTACGGCTGGGGCGGGCCCGGTTATTGGGGCGGTCCGCGCCGGGTGATCATCGTGCGGTCACCGCCGCCGGCGCCGACAAAATAACCAGCTACGAAAACGCCGGCTTCACGCCGGCGTTTTCGTGTGCGGATGCTGCGTTGTCCCGCTCAGCCGGGTGGCCAGTGCAGCCGACGCCCGGCCAGCAGATGCACGTGCAGGTGAAACACGGTCTGCCCACCATCCTCGTTGCAGTTGATCACCGTGCGATAACCTTGTTCGGCAAAACCTTGCTGCTTCGCATACTCGGCCGTCGCCAGCAGCAACTTGCCCAGCAGCGGCGCATCCGCCTCGCCAGCATCGTTGAGCGTCGCCAATGGACGCTTCGGAATGAACAGCACGTGCACCGGCGCCTGCGGATTCAGATCACGGAACGCCAGCACCTCGTCATTCTCGTAGACGATATCGGCCGGAATCTCGCGGCGGACGATCTTGCTGAAGAGGGTATCGCTCATCGCCAATCCTCGGTGGTGAATCAATCAAGCAACTGGCGGCTGCCGAACGCATGCGCCAAGGTACTGCGGTCGACGTACTCCAGTTCGCCGCCGAGCGGTACACCGTGCGCCAACCGGGTGGGTCGCACACCGCCGGCACGGGCCAACTGGGCCAGGTAATGCGCGGTCGCCTCGCCTTCCACGGTGGGGTTGGTGGCGATGATCAACTCCTCGATCTCGCCTTCGCCCAGACGCTGGGTCAGCTGAGCCAGCCCCAGCTCTTCCGGCCCCAGCCCGTCCAGCGGCGACAGCCGCCCCATCAGCACGAAGTACTGGCCGCGATAGCCGGTGGCCTGTTCGATCGCCGCCAGATCGGTCGGCGATTCGACCACGCACAACACCTGCCGATCACGGCTGCTGCTGGCGCACAACAAGCACAACGGCTCTTCGCTGAAGTTGCGGCAGCGCTCGCAATGGCCGATGCGTTGCATCGCCTGCTCCAGCGCAGCGGCCAGCTTAAGGCCGCGTTCGCGCTCACGTTCCAGCAGATGGAAAGCCATCCGCTGCGCACTCTTGCCACCCACGCCGGGCAGGCAGCGCAGCGCCTCAATCAATTCGCTCAGCAGCTTACTCATACTTTCGAGTACCGGACTACAGGGCGGCTGTTATTGAAGAGTCCGGCCATGGATGGCCGGGGTTTTGCCGACGGGCCGGCATTTCAAAACGGCATCTTGAAACCAGCCGGAAGATTCATCCCGGCAGCGACACCGCCGAGCCTGTCCTTGCTGACCTCGGCCACCTTGTTCACCGCGTCGTTGATCGCAGCGGCGACCAGATCCTCGGCCATCTCCGGGTCGTCGGCAAACGTCTGCCGGTCGATCTGCACGCGACGCACTTCATGGGCACCGGTCATCACCACGCTGACCAGGCCACCACCGGCGCTGCCGATGACTTCCAGCTTGGCGATCTCTTCCTGCGCGCGCTTCATGTCTTCCTGCATGCGCTGGGCCTGTTGCATCAGCTGACCGATCTGTCCTCTCATCACATTGCTCCGGATTCATTGTCAAAAGGTTTGATGGACTGCGGCACGACGCGCGCACCGAACTCGCGCTTCATCGACTGCACCAGCGGATCGCCTTCGATCGACTGCTCGGCAGCGACTTGCGCCGCATCGCGTGCCTGCGCCGCACGCGCCGCCGGAGTTTCCGCCACGGCACCATGGCTGTGTCCGACGAAACGCAAACGGATGCGCTCGCCGAGTGCCTGCCCGATGCGTTCCTCCATCTGGCTGACCATCGGCTCCACCGCCAGACTCATGTGCGCCGGCTGCAATGCGAGCACCAGGGTCTGGCCGTCGCGCTCACGCAACACTGCATTCTGTGCCAACAGGCCGAACGGGCCGCGCAAGCCGGCGCGCTCGATCAGGCTTTCCCAGTTCGGCAAACCGTTGGCATCCCGCGCCACCGGGGCCTGGGCAGGAACGACGACTGGTGCCGGTACCGATTCCGCACGCGTGGGCGGCGGGTAATCCTTCGGATGTTCCGCCACCGCGACGGGACGCGTCGGTGCAGCAGCGCCGGGCTGTCGCGGTGGCGACACCACCGGCGCCGGACTGCTCACGGCCACACGCGCGGCCGGTGCGCCATCACCCGGACGGAACGCCAGCATGCGCAGCAGTGTCATCTCGAAACCCGTCCGCGCATCCGGCGCCAGCGCCAGATCGCGCCGGCCCGAGGTGGCGATCTGGTAATACAGCTGCACGTCTTCCGGCGTCATTCGTGCGGCCAGCGCGATCAACGCATGGTCGTCGTCACTGCCTTCCTCTGGCTGGTAGCCGGGAATCAACTGGATCAGCTGCAACCGATGCAGCACGCTGGCGATATCGTCCAGCACGCCGCCAAAGTCCGGCGAATACGAAGCAATCTGCGTGCACTCGATCAGCAACCGTTCGCCATCGCCGGCAGCCAGCGCGTCGAGCACGCCCAGCACCTGCCCGCGCGCCACGCTGCCGAGCATGGTGCGCACGTCGTCGGCATGCAGCGCACCACCACCGTAGGCAATCGCCTGATCGAGCAGCGACAGACCGTCGCGCAACGAGCCGTCGGCAGCGCGAGCCAGCTCGCCGATCGCGCTGTCCTCGTAGGCAATGTTCTCCGCGCCAAGGATGTGCCGCATCTGGCCGGCGATCTGTTCCGGCAGCAGTCGCTTCAGATTGAACTTCAGGCAGCGCGACAGCACGGTCACCGGCAGCTTCTGCGGGTCGGTGGTGGCAAGCAGGAACTTCACGTGCGGCGGCGGCTCTTCCAGCGTCTTCAGTAACGCGTTGAACGCGTTCTTCGACAGCATGTGCACCTCGTCGACCAGGTACACCTTGAAGCGCCCGCGCGACGGTGCGTACTGCGCGTTCTCGATCACCTCGCGCACATCGTCCACACCGGTATTGCTGGCCGCATCGATTTCGAGCAGGTCGACAAAGCGGCCTTCATCCACCGCCGTGCATACCGAACATTCACCGCAAGGATCCGCCGACTGACCGCGCTCGCAATTCAGCGACTTGGCAAAAATGCGCGCAATGGTGGTCTTGCCGACGCCGCGAGTGCCGGTGAACAGGTAGGCGTGATGCATGCGCCCGGTATCCAGCGCGTTGGTGAGCGCGCGCACCACATGCTCCTGCCCGACCAGCTCGGCGAACTTGCGCGGGCGCCATTTGCGGGCGAGTACCTGATAAGACATGCCTGACTACCTTGGGGCGAACAGTGATTGTGCCAAGTCGGGCGGGGTAAGTCAGTAAACAGGGATGGGGGGATCAGTCACCCCTGAAAGGCGGCGGCCCCGCCAGCCACACCCCGGCACCCGAATCATTCGCTACCGTTGCTTCCTTCCGGACCTGGCGGAGTTTGCGAACTATCGTCGCGGGGGGACCGACGGGGCCACCATAGACGTGGGCTGCTGGGCCCTGAAACTGATTTGAAACTGGAAGTTGGCGGAGAGAGCGGGATTCGAACCCGCGATACGTTTTACCGTATACACACTTTCCAGGCGTGCTCCTTCAACCACTCGGACACCTCTCCGCACGAAACTCTCTTTGTCGGGCATCCGGCCCAGCAAAGAAGCGGAAGGATAGCGGCAGGCCCGGATACAGGCAAGCGAACGTGTTTCCGGTTCAGCCGGCGTCAGCCCGCGGCTCGGATGGTTCATTGACGGCAATCCGCTCGCCGGTGGCTGCGATACGGTAGCCACGCGCGACCAGCGCAGCACCATCGGCCGCGCTGCCGTAGTGGTACAGCAGCAGTCTCGAACGCAGCGCGTCGGGGTATTCACGCTCGATATCGTCGATGCCGGTGTGCGACGGGTTGCCGATCAGACTGCAATCGTGCGCGATCACACCACTGTCGCCGGCCTGGCGCGCAAGCACTTCGGGAATCGGCCGGGTGTCGCCGGTATAGACGAAGCTGCCGTCCAGCGCGAGACCGTACGACGTGCCCGGGACATGATGGCGCGTGGCGAACACGTCGAACCACAACCCGTCCAACCAGAAACCGCGCGTGCATGGCAACAGCCGGAACGCTTCCCAGTAATTGACGCCACCTTCGGCCAGGGCACCGGGGTAATCGGCCACCCTCGCCTGCAACCACGGGATCAAACCGGCGTGTACGAACACTTTGGTATTGCCACGCAGGCGCTGGTCGAACCACAACTTGATGAACAGCTGCTCCAGACCAGCCACATGATCCATGTGGGTATGCGTGATGAATACCGCGCGCGGCAACGTGCCGTAGGCAGCCAGATAGCGGTCGAGCGTGTCGGGCCCGCAGTCGATCAGCAGCAGGGGCTCACCGCCACGCTCCAGCACCACGGAAGAAGAGCCGAGCTCCACCGCGTGCGCAGCGCCGACGCCGAGAAAATGCAGATGCCAGTTCATGCGTCCAATGTACGCTGGTAGCGGTAAAGCAGGGGTTGCCAGATGGCGTCCTCGAACGCCGCTTCACCCTGGCCGGCGGCGCCGAGCTTGAGCAGCGAACGGCGCAGGCGCTGCAAGTTGGCCTGCTGCCATGCGGTGGCTGGTGTGCGCAATCGGCCACGGTCGAAGTCGATCAGATACAACTCACCTGACGTCACCATCACATTGTGCGCATTCAGATCGGCATGCCAGATGCCGGCACGATGAAAACGCGCGACCAGCGCGCCGACTTCCTCGGCCAGTTCGCCATCCAGCCGCCCCGCCGCCAGACACTCGGCCAGTGTCGACGCGTCGGCGATGCGGCGAGTGATCAGGTCGGCGCTGTAGAACGGACCACGCCGGCAGTAACGCGCAGCCACCGCAGCCGGCCCCGGCAGACCGAGCCGGGCGACCTCGGCCAGCAGGCGAAATTCCGCGAAAGGGCGCGTGCGATCCGCACCGATCCACAAGTAGCGATCGCCCATCAGCGCGGCCACCAGACCACCGCGGCGATAATGCCGCAGCACGCATTCGCCAATGGGTACGGTAATGATCGCCACGCCGCCACGGCCACCAGCCTGCGTGCGCAGCGCATCCTGGCTACGCCAGTAATCCGGCACAAACCAGTCATGCCCGACTTGTGGCGACACCGCCGCGTCGAACAGAATCGCGCCTTCGGCATCCTTGTAGGTTCGTTCCTGCATCATCATGCTCAGTGATTGCCCGCGATTCTAACCCAGGCCCCATGACAACCCCTGCCTCGATCTGCCTGCTGCGCACCTCCGCCATCGGCGACGTCACCCACGTGGTGCCGCTGATACGCACGCTGCAACAGGCATGGCCGGACACCGCACTGACCTGGGTCGTCGGCAAGCTCGAACGCAGGCTGGTCGGCGATCTGCCCGGCGTGGAGTTCGTCACGTTCGACAAGGCGGCAGGCTGGGCTGGCATGCGTGCGGTGCATGCGGCACTGCGCGGACGCCGTTTCGATGCACTGCTGCAGATGCAGGTGGCGCTGCGTTCCAACCTGCTGAGTCTGGGCATCAAGGCCGATCAGCGCATCGGTTACGACCATGCGCGCGCGAAAGACCTGCACGGCCTGGTCATCAACCAACGCATTCCCGCGCGCAACGGCGAACACGTGCTGGACGCGATCGGCAGTTTCTGCGAGCCACTTGGACTGAAGCAGACGACGGTACGCTGGGACATTCCGATTCCCGACGAGGCGCATGTGTGGGCCGCCGAACAACTGCCCGGCGACACGCCGACCCTGCTGGTCAGCCCCACTTCCAGCCATGCACTGCGCAACTGGCGGCCGGAACGCTATGCCGCTGTGATGGATCACGCCGCTGCACGCGGCTGGCGCGCGGTGCTGATCGGCGGCCCTTCCGCCGGCGAACGCGTGATGGCCGATGCGGTGCTGGCGGCCTGCCGACACAAGCCGCTCGACCTCACCGGCAAGGACACGCTGAAGAAACTGCTGGCGATGTTCGTCCGCGCGCAACTATTGCTGACGCCCGACTCCGGCCCGATGCACATGGCCAACGCGGTCGGCACCAGGGTGCTTGGCCTGCATGCGGCGAGCAACCCGGACCGCTCCGGCCCCTACTCCGATCGCCGCTGGTGCGTGAACAAGTACGACGAGGCGGCACGCAAGTATCTGGGCAAGCCGGCCAGCGAGATTCCGTGGGGCAGCAAGATCGAGAAGCCCGGCGTGATGGACCTGATCGGCGTTGACGAGGTGATTGAGCGCTACGAAGCCGCAGCGCGCGATCTCGGCCTGTTGTACTGAAACCGTCGGTTAGACGGCTCGGTAATCCTGGTACGACTTTTCCTCGACTAGCTGCGAGCCGAGCTTGAGGTTGATCTCGCGCTTGAACGCGGCGCGCTCGTCGTTGCGGAAATACACCGCTCGCGCGAGTTCGATGAACTCCTGATCGAACGCCTGCGCGCGCTCCTTCAGGCGGATCTTGTCTTCGATATCCCACAGCAGTTCGTTGACTGCCAGTAGACGCGCGCGCTCGTCGGCGATGTCGGTGTGCGAGGCCGCGTCGCTGGCCCAGGTCGCGTTGAGTAGGTTCAGTTCGTTGCGAACGTTGACCAGCTTGGCGGCGTCGCCGATCCGTCGCGACTTGATTTCAAGAATGGTGATCTTGTCGATCAATTCACCGTACGACACCGGGGTTTGAATCAGGCTCATGGACTTGCTTCCATTAAAAATGATGATTCATGCCGCCGGGCGAAACGCGCCCTGCTGCACCAGTGCGCAGACCGTACGCACATCGCCATCCATCGCACGGTCGCGATGCATGAAGCTGATGTGTCGGCGCAGGATCGCATGCGCATCGCGCACGCTGACGCCGGCGTGGAAATCACCGGCACCGGCGAGCGCTGCCGTGAGCTGCTGCACCTCGGCGACGAACTGCGCGTAGTGCGGATGATCCTCGCGCGGCGCGTTGACAATCTTGGCAGACAGCGCCTGCCAGCCGCCGCGGCTGGCCAGCCGCCGCGCCGCGTTCAACATCGCCTGGCGATAATCCAGCGCCTGCGCCGCGGTGTACAGCTCCAGCGCCAGCACATGGCTGAGATCCTCGGTCATCTCCAGCACGTGACGCGCCTCGTTCGCACCCATCGACACGTGATCTTCTGCATTCGCGCTTGTCGGCACCGAATACACACTGGCCGGATGCGCACGCGTGGCCAGGTCGTTGACCAGGGCGGCAGCGGTGTACTGCACGATCATGAAGCCGGAGTCGGTGCCGTCCTCGTTGCCGGTGAGGAACGCCGGCAAGCCATCGTTCGTCGCCGAATCGACCAGCTTGTTGAGACGGCGTTCGGAGATCGAGGCCAATACAGGGATCGCCGCCTTCACGTAGCTCATCGCCAGCGCCAGCGGCATGCCGTGGAAGTGACCGGCCGAGATCACCTGCTCCTCGATGAACTGCGCGTCCTCGTTGTCCGGGAAGATCAGCGGGTTGTCGGTGACCGAGTTCAGTTCGATATCGAACACCCGGCACGCCTGCGCCCAGGCATCGCGCACCGCGCCATGCACCTGCGGCATGCAGCGCAGGCTGTAGGCATCCTGCGGCTGATGCTTCTTGCCACCTTTGAACGGCAGGAAGCGGCTGTAGAACGCCTCGCGTCCATGCCGCTGATTGGCCGGGACCCAGTCCCAACCGATGTCGAAACTGAGCGCCTGATCGTCCGGCTCGCTCCATGCCTCGGCGCTCCATGACTTGAAGCGCGGCACCAAGTGATAGGGAATGTCGAGCAAGGTGGAGCCAGCCAGCAGTCCGCGCACGTGCGCGGCGGTTTCGACCTGCCCCGGATGCGGACGCAGCGCATGCACCTCCGGACGCAAGGCGCCGCTGCGGCCAGCGAACGCGTCCAGCGTCATCGACGCCGCCAGGTCGGCGGTATCCAGCAATTGTTCCAGCGTATCCAGCGCCAGCACACCGGTCGCCAGCATCTGCGCAGTGCCGTTGTTGAGCGCCAGGCCTTCCTTGAACGACAGCCGGATCGGCGAGAGGCCGGCGCGTTTCAGCGCTTCCGCACCCGATACACGCTCGCCCCGATAAAACGCCTCGCCGCCGCCGAGCAGCACGATCGCCAGATGCGACAACGGTGCGAGATCGCCGCTGGCACCCACCGAGCCCTTCTCCGGCACCACCGGCACTACGCCGGCGTTGAGCATGGCTGTCAGCGCTTCGAGCGTGCTCACGCGGATACCGGAATGACCGCGCATCAGCGTATTGATTCGGATCAGCAGCATCGCCCGCACCACGTCTTCGCCGAACGGTTTGCCCACGCAGACAGCATGCGTGGTGATCAGGTTGTGCTGCAGTTCTTCCAGCAGCGTGCCTTCGGGCGCATGCGACCCATCCTTGATCCGGGCGGCACCCGGTAATTCATCGCGCAGACGATGCGCGCCCAGCAGCTTGTCGGCATTGCTGCCGAAACCGGTAGTGACGCCGTAGGTGGGTTCGCCGCAACTGACCTTCTCGGCCAGGAAATCAGCAGCGCGCTGCACACGCTTGAGCTGCGCCTGATCCAGCGCCACCGACGCACCCAGTCGCGCTACTGCTACCAGCTGCGCGCGGGTCAGGTTGCTGCCGTTGAGAAGAATGGTTTCGCTCACTTGAAGAATGCTCCAGACGTGTCTTCACGCTACAAATCGCCGTCACTCCCGCACATGTGGGAATGACGGCATTAAAAGAGCCGCAGCCATCGCGGCTTCACCCCATCGCCGCGGCCTGCTCCAGCTCCACCCGCAACGTCTTGATCAATTCGACTCGCGCGACCTCAAACTGATCCTCGCGACGCAGATCCTTCACCGTCACCACGCCCTTGGCGATCTCGTCCTCGCCCAGCACGATCACGAAGCGGATGCCGGCGCGGTCGGCGTACTTGAACTGCTTGCCGAGCTTGCCGCCCTCCAACACCACCTCGGTGGCGATACCGGCGCCACGCAGCTCACCGGCCAGCGCCAGATAAGCGGGCAAATGCGCCGCATCCATCTGGGTCGCCAGCACGTCGACCGTGCTGGTCGCCGTGTTGATCAGGCCGGCATCACGCAACTGCCAGTACAGGCGGGTGAGGCCGATCGAGATGCCGACGCCGGGCAGCTGCGACTTGGTGTATTGGCTAGCCAGGTTTTCGTAGCGTCCGCCCGAGCAGATCGAGCCGATCTGCGGATGATCGTTCAGAGTGGTTTCGTAGACAGTGCCGGTGTAGTAGTCGAGGCCGCGTGCAATCGACAGGTTCAGCGCGTAATGCGTTTCCGGTACGCCGAACGCGTGGATCAGTCCCAGTACTTCCTTCAGTTCGGCACGACCCTGTTCCATCGCTTCGGGGCCGTTGCCCAGCGCGTCGAGTTGGTTGTACGCGTCCTGCAGCGAGGTCGAGCGCACCTGCACGAAAGCGAGAATTTTCTGTGCCACTTCGGCACTCAGACCGAACGTCTCGCCAGTCAGCATGTCGCGCACATAGTCGGCGCCGCGCTTGTCCAGCTTGTCCACTTCACGCAGCACCAGCATCTGCTGCTCGCCGTCGACGATGCCGAGGCTCTCGAAATAACCGCGCATCAGTTTGCGATTGTTGAGTTGGATGGTGAACGGGCCGATCGCCAGCTCACGGAACACGCTGTAGATCACTGCCGGAATCTCGGCGTCATAGCGCACTGACAGTGCGTCCTTGCCGATCACGTCGATGTCGCACTGGTAGAACTCGCGGAAGCGTCCACGCTGTGCGCGCTCGCCGCGATACACCTTCTGCATCTGGTAACGGCGGAACGGGAAGCTCAAGTCGCGTTCGTGCTCGGCAACGTAACGCGCCAGCGGCACGGTGAGATCGAAGCGCAGTGCCAGTTCGGGCATGCCCTCGTCGGCCTTGTCGGCATTCAACGCGCCGGTCGACTGCACGAAATACACTTGCCGTTCGGTCTCGCCGCCGGTCTTGGTCAGCAACACGTCGGAGTATTCGATCACCGGCGTCTCGATCGGCAGGAAGCCGAAACGCTCGTAGTTGCGACGGATCACGTCGAGCATGCGCTGGAACGCGATCTGATCGAGCGGCAACAGCTCGAGCACGCCGGGCATGGTGCGGGCCGGGGTAAGCGCCATGGAATCCTCTACTGACATGGGGAACATTCCGTCTGACGGCGGAGCGCGCGACGGCAGCCGTCAAGATTAGCAGAACGGCACGGGCCTTCCGCGGTCGCGTCATCAACCCGATGCATCGAACCTGTTGCCAAGCCCCCGCTCGACGATTAAGATACGCGGCTTCCCACGGGGTGTAGCTCAGCCTGGTAGAGCGCTACGTTCGGGACGTAGAAGTCGCAGGTTCGAATCCTGTCTCCCCGACCAAAATTCGATGAAGAAGCCGGCCCTGCGCCGGCTTTTTTGTGTTCGCGAATACGCTCCTACAAGGCAGCGTGACTCTCCAGCGCCAAGGCGGCGAGCCGATCAAGCTCGGCTTCGACGAAACCCGCCTCGATCCGCGCTGGTCGATTGAACGGCCCGCGCAGGCTGACGCCCATGTACTCGCGCAACAGCGCGAAGAACGTGTCGACCGGTTCGACTCCGTCGCGCTCACAGCAGTATCGATACCAGCGGGTGCCAGCGGCGACGTGGGCCACCTCCTCGCGCAGGATCACTTCCAGGATCGCTACCGTGCCGGCATCGCCGAGATGGCGCAGCCGGTCGATCATGCCGGGGGTGACATCCAGCCCGCGGGCTTCAAGCACACGCGGCACCAGCGCCATGCGGGCGGTATCGCGATGTGCAGTTTTCTCGGCCATCGCCCACAGGCCGTCGTGCGCGTCGAAGTCGCCGTAGACGTGGCCGAGTTCGGCCAGTCGCCCGGACAGCATCGCGAAGTGGCGCGCCTCATCGTTGGCGCAACTGGCCCAGTCACGGTAGTACGCAGCTGGCTTGCCGCGATAACGATAGACCGCGTCCCACGCGAGGTTGATCGCGTTGAATTCGATGTGCGCGACCGCGTGCACCAGCGCGGCACGACCTTCGGCACTGCCGAGTCCGCGTTGTGGCACCTGACGGGCATTGACCAGCTGCGGCTTCGCCGGGCGGCCGGGCGCGCCGATCGCATCGGGTGGCGGCGATGTGGGATCGTCGTATAGCTCGCCAGCCAGCAAGGACTGCCAGGTTTCGTGGGTAAGACGCAGCTTCTCGACCGGATCGGTGGCGTCGAGACAGCGTTTGGCGGCAGCGTGGAGATCGGTCATGTGGTTTTTCGCGAGCACCCGCCCCTCACCCCAGTCCTCTCACCCGCAAGAGGACTCCCTAATGGGCGCCCGGTGGGGAGAGGGGTAGTCGCGCTGGGTCACACGACCCGGCGCGCAGCCTTGGCGTCATCCGAGCGCAGCATCTGGATCTGTTCCAGATAGCGCTGGTCGAGCCCGGTAACGTATTCGCCGGAGAAGCATGACGTGTCGAACTGCTTCAGGTTTTCGTTGCCGTCCTGGACCGCCCAGATCAGATCCTTGAGATCCTGATAGATCAGCCAGTCGGCGCCGAGCACCTTCTCCACTTCCTGCTCGGTATGACCAGCGGCGACCAGTTCCGAGGTGGATGGCATGTCGATGCCGTAGACATTCGGATAACGCACCGGCGGCGCAGCGGAGGCGAAGTAGACGTTCTTCGCACCGGCGTCGCGGGCCATCTGGATGATCTGCTTCGAGGTGGTACCGCGAACGATCGAGTCGTCGACCAGCAGCACGTTCTTCTTGCGGAACTCCAGCTCGACCGGATTGAGCTTGCGGCGCACCGATTTCACCCGCTCACCCTGTCCCGGCATGATGAAGGTGCGACCGATGTAGCGGTTCTTGACGAAGCCCTCGCGAAACGGCACGCCCAGCGCCTCGGCCAGCGCGCTCGCGGCGGTACGCGCGGTGTCGGGGATCGGGATCACCGCGTCGATGCCATGGTCGGGCCGCTCGCGCAGGATCTTTTCGGCCAGCTTCTGGCCCATGCGCAGGCGCGCCTTGTAGACCGAGACGTTCTCCATCATCGAGTCAGGTCGCGCCAGATAGACATATTCGAAAATGCACGGTGTATGGGACGCACCCTCCGCGCAACGACGGCTGTACAACTGGCCCTGATCGGTAATGATCACAGCCTCACCCGGCATGATGTCGCGGATGCGCTTGAAGCCGAGCACATCGAACGCGACCGATTCCGAAGCCACCGCATATTCGCGACCTTCCGCAGTGACACGTTCGCCCAATACCAGCGGCCGAATGCCGTGCGGGTCGCGGAACGCCACCAGGCCATAGCCCAGCACCAGCGCCACGCAGGCATAGCCGCCGCTGGCGCGCGCATGCACGCCGGCCACCGCCTTGAAGATGTGATCCGGGGTCAGCTCCATCCGGTCCTGGATCTGCAGCTCGTGTGCGAGCACGTTCAGCAGCACCTCGGAATCGGACTCGGTGTTGATGTGGCGACGGTCGCCCTCGAACATCTCGCGACGCAACACGTCGGTGTTCACCAGGTTGCCGTTGTGCGCGAACGCGATGCCGTACGGCGAGTTCACGTAGAACGGCTGCGCCTCGGCTGAGCCTTCCGAGCCGGCCGTCGGGTAACGGCAATGGCCGATGCCGATGCGTCCGCGCAGGCCGCTCATCGCCGTCTGGTTGAACACGTCGCGGACCAGTCCGTTGCCCTTGTGCAGGCGCAGCCGCGAGCCGTCCACCGTGGCGATGCCGGCCGCGTCCTGGCCGCGATGCTGCAGCACCGTCAGTCCGTCATAAAGCGCCGATGCCACTTCGGTGGTACCGACGATGCCGATGATTCCGCACATGATTGCAGCCTGCTTCAGTAATTCGTGGGATGGGCGGCTGTGCTAGTCGCAGCCGCCGGTAACACAGTGCGTGATGCCGCCGGTGCGGACGTCGCGCCAGATATTGGGGCGTGCGGGGGCACCGACAAGTCACGCAGATGATCGAGCACGCCGGACGACTGGACCTTCTCGATCACGGCCGACGGCTTCAGATGTTCGCGCACATTGGCCGTCACGCCAGCCGGCACGTTCTGCCCCAGCCATGCCGCGGCGCCCTGAAACTGCGGCAGCAACTCCGACCGCTGCCACCAGGACTCGCGCGTGAGCCCGGTAAGGCCCACCAGAAAAACCAGCAGCGTCACGATCAACACACCGCGCACGAAACCGAACAGCATGCCAAACAACCGATCGATGCCGGACAGGCCGGTACTCCAGATCAGCCGCCTCACCGCGAAACGCACCAGCGCCCCGAGGATCAGCACGGCGACAAAACAGACGCCGTAACCGACGCAGTAGCGCAAAGAGGGCAGCGAGATCGTGTGATCCAGCTGCGCCGCTACCATCGGGCCGAACGTCCACGCCACCCAGAACGCGGCGATCCAGATGACCAGCGACAGCACTTCGGAAATCAGTCCGCGGAAAAGCCCGATCAGGGTCGACAGGACCAGTACGCCGAGAATGATGCCATCGGTCCAATTCATCGGTTCACCCGTCCGACCTGCATGCTGATATCGGCATGATCAGGGCACCGGAACGACGTTGCCGTCGATGCCGAGCTTGGCCTTGATCTGATCGTGCACGCGCAATGCATCGGCACGTTGTGTCTGCGGACCTGCGCGCACGCGCCACAGCTGCTTGCCGCCGGACTGCACCGAATCGACGAAACCGTCGAAGCCGCCCGCGCGCAATTTGTCACGCAGCGCGGTGGCATCGGCCTGATTGCTCATCGCGGCCAGCTGCACCGCCCAGCCACCAGCCCTGGCAGCCGCTGCATGAGCGACGGGAGCGGTCGCAGCCGAGGTGGCGTCTTCATGGCTGGCGTCCTGCTCCAGCCGCGCCGGCGCACCGGGGATGGATTGGGTGATCTTCAAACGCGCCGCTTCGGCGGCGGCGCGCGTCTCGAACGGGCCGGCGATGACCAGCGTGCGCGGCTGACCCGCCTGGGTTATCGAATGGCCTGTCACTGGATAGCCCAGCGCGCGCACGCGGCGCTCCAGATTCGCGGCACCGGCCGCGCTGGCGTAGGCGCTGAGGTTGATCGTGTAATTGCCGTGTCCGGTAGCAGCAGGCGTGCTCACCGGCGGTGCCGCCGGTGGCGTGGCGGTGGGCGTGGTCGCCTTCGAGGCGACTATCACCGGCGCTGGCTTGGTCGCTGGCGCGCTGGCGCCAGGCGTGCCGGGCGTGCTGTGCATCGGGATCACTGGTTGGCTCGGCGTCGCGCCCGTACCCGTCGTCACCGTCGTCGGCACCGGTTTTGTGCTCGCTGCCGAATCGGTTTCCACGTCGCGCGGACGGTTCGAACCGATGTTCACCGTGGCCAGCTGGTTACCCGACGCCGGCGTGGTCGTCGTGACCTGTGACGCCGCCGCAGCGGCGGAGCCCGCCACCGCAGGTGCGCCCACCGGCGCATCCGGATTCAGGCTCATTGTCTTGGTCTGCAGGTCGCGATCGGGTGCCGGCGGTATCGCCAGGCTCACTGCCTGATCACCACCGGGAGCCGGCGGCGTACTGGAAAAGAACATCGGCACAAACAGGATCGCCAAGGCAATCAGGACGGCAGCACCCAGCAGGCGTGTATTCAAGATCTCACTCCAAGGCGGCAAACGCAGCACGCAACGGCGTGATTATACCTGCCTGCGCCGGATGCCATGACTCACGCGGCCATGCGGCTCAACTACGGTGTTCAGCGACGATCGCGCTGGCCACGAAAAACGAGCCGAACGCCAGGATGCGCTCACCTGGCCGCGCCGTTGTCCGGGCGGCGGCCAGCGCTGCGGCCACGTCGGCGTGCGCATCGAACGTCGCCTGCGGCAGGACCTGCTTCAGGATCGCAGCCAGCGCCGTCACCGCCAGGCCGCGCGGCGTGGCGTGATCCAGTCCGGCCAGATGCCAGTGGTCGATGCGCAGGCCAAGCGCGCCGATCACTCCGGCCACGTCCTTGTCCGCCAGCGCGCCGTACACCGCATGCACGCGTGCGGCCGGTTGCGTATCCAGCCATTCGGCCAGCGCACGCGCGGCCTGCGGGTTGTGACCCACGTCCACGATCAGCGCCGGATCGCCACCCAGCGACTGCAATCGCGCCGGCACCCGCACTTCATGCAGGCCGGCGCTGACCGCGGCAAAGACATCCTTCAGCGCAAACGACGCATCGTTCTTCCACAGCGCATGCAGCGCGGCGATCGCCGCTGCCGCGTTGGCGAACTGCACCGGCGCCGCCAGCGCCGGATCGGGCAGCTCCATCGCACTGCCGTCGCGGTGCTGCCAGCGCCAGCCGTCGGCGTGACGCTCCACGTGAAAATCGAGCCCTGCGCGCTCGACCTGTGCACCGCACGTCGCCAGCGCATCGAGCAGTCCCCTCGGCGGATCCGACTCGCCTACGATCACCGGCCGCCCTGCCCGTGCGATGCCGGCCTTCTCGCGGCCGATGCTGTCGCGATCCGGACCCAGCCAGTCCATGTGGTCGAGATCCACGGTGGTGACGATCGCCACGTCGGCGTCGATGATGTTGACCGCGTCCAGCCGCCCGCCCAGCCCCACTTCGAGCACGGCCACATCAAGCTCAGCACGCGCAAAAAGATCCAGCGCCGCCAGCGTGCCGAATTCGAAATAGGTCAATGGCACCTTTTCACGCGCCGCCTCGATCCGCTCGAATGAAGCGACCAGCGCGGCATCATCGGCATTCGTGCCATCTATGCGTACACGCTCGTTGTAGTCGAGCAGATGCGGTGAAGTGAACGTGCCGACGCGCAAGCCGGCGGCCGTCAGCATCGCTTCAAGCAGGGCCACGGTGGAACCCTTGCCGTTGGTGCCGCCCACCGTGATCACTCGATGCGCCGGCACCGGCGCGCCCATCCGTTGCCATACCTCACGCACACGGTCGAGTCCCAGCTCGATGCTGCGTACGTTTACGCGTTCCTGGTATGTCAGCCATTCGGCGAGATTGCGGGTCATGCGATGACTTTGTGCGAGTGAATCGAACGATGTCCACGCAGCAGCGCGAACAGGCAGGCACAAAGTTTAAAGCATTGCTTCAGCCAAACAGATGGATGCCGCTGTAGTGGAGCGCCATGTACATCCCGAATACGGTCCACAATGTTTTCTTCAGTGCCTTGCCGGCCAGAAAGACCACCAGCAGACCAAGCAGCAACGGCATGTGCTTTTCCAGCGTGCTGCGGGTGTCATTGACGACGTTCATGAGAGTTCTCCGGCACCACAACGGTGCGGGAGAATGATCATCCTACGGCGCAGTCAGACACAGAAGCGGCTGTCAATCATCGCTGGTGACAGTCGTCACAGCGGTGCATGCCGCAGCCGCAACGCATTGCTCACCACCGACACCGACGACAGGCTCATCGCCAGTGCGGCGATCATCGGCGACAGCGTGATGCCGAACCACGGATACAGCACGCCCGCTGCCAGCGGCACGCCGACGGCGTTGTAGACGAACGCGAAGAACAGGTTCTGGCGGATGTTGCGCACAGTCGCCCGTGACAGCGATCGTGCGCGCACGATCGCACCCAGCTCGCCCTTCACCAGGGTCACCTGCGCACTCTCCATCGCCACGTCGGTGCCGCTGCCCATCGCGATGCCGATGTCGGCGGCGGCCAGTGCCGGCGCGTCGTTGATGCCATCACCGGCCATCGCCACGCGGCGACCTATAGCGCGCAAGACATTTATCACCGCAGCCTTGTCCGCTGGCGGCACATCTGCATGCACTTCGTCGATGCCCAGCTCGCGCGCCACAGCCTGCGCCGTGGTGGCGTTGTCGCCGGTCAGCATCACGATATGCAGGCCGGCTGCACGCAGCGCCTTGAGCGCTGCCGGCGTGCCCGGCTTGATCCGGTCGGCTACCGCCAGCAGCGCGGCCAGCGCGCCGTCGATGGCCAGGAACATCACCGTGGCACCCTGCCCACGCAACTGCTCGGCGCGTACGTTGGCTTCGACGCCGATCGCAGTATGCAGCTCCGCCATCAACTTCGTATTGCCCAGCGCCACTCCGCGGCCATTCACGGTCGCGCTGATACCGCGACCGGTCAGCGAGCGGAAATCCGTGGCTGCCAGCATCGGCGCGCGCTCCGTTTTCGCCGCGGTTGCGATCGCCCGCGCCAGCGGATGCTCGCTCGATTGCTCCAGTGCGGCGGCTAGTGCCAGCAAGTGTTCGCGCGGTTGTCCACCGAGGCTCACCAACTCGGTCAGCACCGGCTTGCCCTCGGTCAGGGTACCGGTCTTGTCCAGCACCAGCGTATCGATGTCGTGCAGCGTCTCGATCGCACGGGCGTCCTTGAACAGCACGCCATGCTGCGCGCCGCGACCGCTAGCGACCATGATCGAGATCGGCGTGGCCAACCCTAGCGCGCACGGACAGGCGATAATCAGCACCGACACCGCCGCGATCAGCGCATGCGTCAGTCGCGGCGCCGGCCCCATCAGCGCCCACGCCGCAAACGCCAGCAGCGCGATCGCCACCACCGTCGGCACGAACCACGCCGCCACCCGATCGGCCACGCGCTGCAGCGGTGCCTTGCTGCGTTGCGCCTGCGCCACCAGCGCCACGATCTGCGCCAGCATGGTCGCGCTGCCAACTTTCTGCGCACGCATGGTCAGCCCACCATCCTGGTTCACCGTGCCACCGGTGAGCAGATCGTCCTTCGTCTTGACCACCGGCATCGGCTCGCCAGTGAGCATCGACTCGTCGACGTGGCTCTCGCCGTCCAGCACCACGCCATCGACCGGCACCTTCTCGCCGGGACGCACGCGCAGCACGTCGCCGGCGTGCACCACATCCAGCGGCACATCGGTCTCGCTGCCGTCGGCGGCGATCCGCCGCGCGGTTTTCGGCGCCAAACCGAGCAACGCCTTCAGCGCCGCACCGGTGCGTCGGCGTGCACGCAGTTCCAGGAAATCGCCCAGCGTGACCAGGGTGACGATCACCGCCGCCGATTCGAAATACACCGCGACGTTGCCATGCATATCGCGGAAGCCGGGCGGAAAAATCCCCGGCAGCAGGAACGCCACCGCGCTGTACAGCCACGCCACGCCGGTACCCAGCGCGATCAGCGTGTACATGTTCGGATGCCACGGTTTCAACGAACGCCAACCGCGCGCGAAGAACGGCGCGCCGCCCCACAGCACCACGACAGTTGCCAGCACCGCCTCGACCCAACCGCTCACACGATCCCATGGCGCCGGCAGATGCCCACCAAACAGATGCGGCCCCATTGCCAGCACGAACACCGGCACGGTCAAGGCCAGTAACGCCCAGAAACGCTGCGTCATCGACGACAGCTCGCCGCCATCGTCCTCGTCCAGGCTCGGCATCATCGGCTCCAGCGCCATGCCGCACTTGGGGCAATCACCGGGACCGACCTGCTGCACTTCCGGATGCATCGGGCAGGTGTAGATCGCACCCGGCACCACCGCTGGCGGGGCCATGCGACCGTCGAGATAAGCGGATGGATTGGCTACGAACTTCTCGTGACAACGTGCGGAGCAAAAATAATGCGTGTGGCCATCGTGCTCGGCGCGATACTTCGCGGTATGCGGATCCACCGTCATCCCGCAGACCGGATCTTTCACCGTGTGCGCGTGGTCGTGATGATCATATTGCTCATGGCCATGAGCAGCATGATCATGCTGCGAGTGATCATGCGCCGGCGCCGTCTTCGTCGCGCAGCATGATGCTGGAGCATCTTTCGTCTCGCTGACGCCCAGATACTTTGCCGGTGCCGACTCGAACTTCGTCTTGCAGCCCACACAGCAAAAATAAAACGTCTGTCCGCCGTGAATGGCCTGATGTTTCGCCGCAGCCGGATCCATCTGCATGCCGCATACCGGATCGATGGCCATCGCGTGCGCAGGTTGGTCGCTGCCTTGGCAGCAGGAAGCACGCTCGTTCATCATGACTTCGCCTCGTCGGCCAACGCGCGCAGAATCGGACACTGCTCCGGCTTGCCATGTCCCGGACACGACTCCACCAGCTGCGCCAGCCCATCGCGCACGCGCTGCAACTCGGTGATGCGCTGCTCGATTGCCGCCAGCCGCTGCTGTGCCCGCTGCTTGACCGCCTTCACTCCGCGCTGCCGATCCGCTGACAACGCCAGCAGCTCGCGAATTTCATCAAGCGTGAAACCCAGATCCTTGGCCCGCCGAATAAAGCGCAACTGCGCAACCGTGCTCTCGCCATAACTGCGATAACCCGAGGCGCGCCGCAGCGGCTCGGGCAGCAGACCCTCGCGTTCGTAATAACGGATCGTGTCGATCGCCACACCGACGCGCTTGGCGACGGCACCGATGGTGAGTGAGCTGATTTGTATGTTCATGGCACAAGTCTAGACCCTTGATCTAGGTCTAGAGTCAAGCACCGCATCGTTCTGAACTCGGTGTCGGGATCACTTAACCCTGTTTAGAGGGTCAGTTTTGGATGCACGTTTGCACACAAGAGGCGAAGGGCGGTGCTCACTGTTTCAATCTCGTCAAGTTGGCGGTAAACGACCGTACCCATGTCGTCCCACCATCATTCGAATACGTCTCCTCGTATTGATGCGAATCCGGCTTGATGTTGGACCACACGGCCCTCACCAGTATCGTCTTGTCATTCACGGTGTTGTCCTGACCCACCAGCACGACTCGGCCATCCTTGAATTCACCGATATTCGACGTCAGTGTCCCGACCTTGCTGTTCGCGAACGATTGACTCCACTGGTGCGCGCTCGGGTTGTACAGGAAGAGCGTGAGACCTTCCCAGTGGCCTTTCGGCCCATCCGCTTCGATCTCCTCCAGTTCCGCCTTGCCATCCCACACCTTGCGCACGGTCACGGTCCCATTCAGTTCAACGGATTTCGAACTGCTCGCAAATGGATCAAGAATTCGCTTGATGTGGGTGTGCCACACGCCAATATTGAAATCAAAGTCGTGTTGCCCGTCATGCACCACGGGTGTTGGCGTGGGTGTCTGCGAAAGGCCGACGCAGGAATAAGAGACACAAACGATTGTGGCCAATACCATGCCGATCGCTTTCTGCACCAAATGATTCAAGTTCATCTCCTAGTGATTGGTAATGAGTAACGCACGCCGTTCGTGCTGCTTACTAACCCCATACCGGGGTGAGTAAGCAGCATGGCGCGAAGTTCAGGCCTTAGCCCTTCGGTTTTCGGAACTTGAAGATGAACTGATCGGTATGGCCGCGTATCGACTTGTCGAACACGGTGGCGGTGTGCGGGTCGGCGGGGTTGGCCAGGGCCGTGCTCTCGCCCTCGAACTTGAAACCTGCCGCCTCGACTTCCTTGCGCACCACCGAAGGCTCAATGCGATGCAAGGTGTCGGTCACGTCCGCTGGCGAGTTCTTGGCGGCGACGTGGTCGAGTACAATGTAGACCCCACCCGGCTTGAGCGCCGCATAGACCGCCTTGTTGAACGCGGCCATGTCGACCGGACCCATGAAGCTGTCGTGCAAGTCGTGGTAGTTCTGGGATATCCAGAACAGGTCGAGCTGTTCCGGGAACCTCACCGTCTCCAGCGCGGAGGCGAAGGTCACAGTTACGTTTTGATGCGCGACGGCGTAGGTCTGGATCTCGGCGATCCCCTTGACGATATTCGGGTACACGAACAGGGAATTGGGTACGGCCGCGTAGACGTGACCCTGAGGCCCGACCACGTCGGCGAACAGACGGGTGAAATAGCCGGCACCAGCGGCATAATCTGCGACCTTGTCGCCCGGCTTGACGCCGGCGAAAGCCAAGGTCTCGGTTGGTTTGCGGTCGGCGTCCCGCGTGCTGTCGGTAGCGGGCCGTGAGGAGTCGGCCACCGCTGCGGAAACCGCCTTGGAAACGTCCGGCGAGTCGGACGCGAACGCTTGACCCATGGTCAAACTCGATGCAACGAGCATCGAGATCGTACGGACGAGAACAAATTTGCGCATGTCGCAACCTCCTCGGATTGGCCGGCCAAGCGGCGCGGCGTGTGAAACAAAAAGTAGTTGGGCGCCAGATGACTCGGAGCTGCAGCAGGCTCTAAAGCTCCAATGCCAGAAACTTCGTTCCCAGAATTGGATTGAAAATGTAGGATTCAGTCGGTCTGAATCCTGTTCGGCATGCGCGCTACAGTTCAGCCCACATGGCTGGCCTCGGCCTTGATTCGCGTGTCTGTCGCGATCCAGTTCACCTCCCAGGTCTTGCCTCCATCCGCGGAGAATGCCTGCTCGAATCGGTACACATCCGCCGTGATCTGCGAGATGACAAACCGAACCAGAATGTCACGGCCGTCCAGTGTCTCCTTGTCGTAAAACTCGCCGCGCCCACTCTTGAATCCGCCGACTGCGGGCACGCCCAATCCACCTCCCCTACTACTGGCAACGTTGAGGCTCCACTGCCGGGATTGAGGGTCGTACAGGCGCAGGGACAACAGTTCCATGTGACCCGCCGAACCATCGACCTCGAGCTCGATCAGGTTGGCGCGGCCATTCCAGATCTTGCGGATTACGCTGGTACCGTCGTAATCGAGCCAGACCGCCGAGCCGGTCAAGGGGTGCTGGAGGCGCGCGACATGGGTTTTCCAGTTGCCGATCTCGAAATCGAAATCATGTTGCCCATCCCGTTGCGCTGACGCCTGGCTGGCCGCCGACGCAGCGACGTGCTGACCGGCGAACCCGTGCAGCGGCAGCGCGCCTGCGATCAGGACGGATGCCAGCAAACCGACGCGAATGGATTTGCATGCGTTCATCATCGTTTCCTCAGAAGACCATGTTGAGTGCCACGGCCGGGGTGACCGAGGTATCCGTGTGACGTCCCCCGGGGATCACGCGAGTCCCAAGAAGCACGCCGATGTTGGGGTTCCAGTTGTATTCGATCGCTGGCGTGAAACCGAACGCCGTGACGGAGCTGGAATCCAGACGGATGTCGTGCAAAGTCGACAGGCCGTCGGCATCCGGCATGCTGCCGATCACGCGGGTACGGCGGCTATGGCTGTAGGTGAGATCGAGCGCCAGCACCCAACTTCGCGTCAGGCTGTACTCCCAGGACAGGTCGGCGAAAAAGGAGCTGCCTGGTTTGGCCTTGCCGCGAAACCCCGGCCCAGTGCCGTAGACACTGACGTCCTCGACATTCGCGTCGCTGGAAAACGCCTGCGATACATCGAAGCGCATGCGCAGGATTCGACCATTCGGCACCCAGAAGTAGGTCTGGGTGTTGAGCTGCAAGGTTGTCGTATGAACGCCGCTGCCGAAGCCGTCGGCTGGCCGGTCGCCCAGTCGATCGTATTTTCCGGTCGGCAATGTTTCCTGTACCTCGACGGCAATCGTCGGCAGCCAGTCGCCCTCGTGAAACTGCGTGAGCTGGTATTGGGCGAGCACGGTGAAATCGCCGATGCCGACGTGCGAGCTGTGTGCACCGCCGCTCATCGTGTTGTAGCCCAACACGGGGATCACACCGACCGTCAATCGGTTGGCGAGTCCGTAGAGGATGTACGTGCGCGAACCATAGCTGTCCGAATGCGCACTGGAAATGTCATACAAATAGGGCTCGACCAGAAAATGCCCAGGCGTCAGCGTCCCCGCCGAATTCGCCAGCATGGGGCCGGTCCACCAGGCATCGTCCAACGACTGGTGGGCAGATGCAGCGGGGACGGTCTGTGGAAATGCCAGTACGGGATGCAGCAAACAGCCGAGCACGCATGCCAGCAGAATGCTGCGCATACGGCGAAGCAGGATCATCTTACGGAGTAACGGCATCGCTCATTCGTCCTGCACATCAAGTCATGGCGGAAGAAACTAAGCTACATAGTGGTTTGCTTAAATAACCACTTTGATGCGATATGCTATATCCACTTTGACGGGTACCAGCATGCAACGCATCTCGGCTAGCTTCCTGCCACCCATTGCACTGAACGCCGGAAACGGGACACCGATGCACCGCCAGTTGTCCGACTGGTTTCGGCGGGCGATCCTCGACGGCCAGTTGCGGCCGGGGCAGCGGGTACCGTCAAGCCGCAGCCTTGCCGGCGAACTGAAGATCTCCCGCATCCCGGTGCTGAGCGCGTATGAGCAACTGTACGCCGAAGGCTATCTGGAGACGTTCCTCGGCGCCGGTACGTGTGTCGCCAGATCGATACCGGAAGCGACCCCGCAACCGGTGAACACAAGCTCACGCAACGCGCTGTTGCAGATTCCCGGGAATCAGGCTCCACGCCGGATCTCCCAGCGCTCAGCGCTGATGCGCGAGCCGGCGCGGACCTGGCTGGACAGCCAGGGTGCGTTTCGCATCGGCCTGCCGGCGCTCGACCATTTCCCGGGCGGCGTGTGGTCGAAACTGGTGAACCGGCATGCGCGAAAGCCGTCGATCGACGCGATGGTCTATGGCGATCCGATGGGATATCTGCCACTGCGCGAAGCGATCGCGGAATACCTGAATACGGTTCGTGCCGTACGCTGCGATGCGTCGCAGATCCTGATGACGACCGGCTCGCAGCAAGGCCTGCAGATTTGCGCCCACGTTCTGCTGGACGCCAAAGAACGTGTCTGGGTGGAGGAGCCCGGCTATCCCGGTGCGCGCCAGGCACTGATGACGGTCGGCGCCCGACTCGTTCCGGTGCCGGTCGATCAGGAGGGTCTGAACGTGGCGGAGGGCATCCGTCGTGGCCGCAACGCACACGCCATCTACATCACGCCGTCGCATCAGTTTCCGCTGGGTGTGACGATGAGTGCCACGCGGCGCATGCAGTTGCTGAACTGGGCGATGCGCAGTGGCGCCTGGATCATCGAGGACGACTACGACAGCGAGTACAGGTTCGGCGGCCGACCGATCGCGTCGTTGCAGGGTCTGGATACGGATGATCGCGTCATCTATGTCGGCACCTTCAGCAAGGTCGTGTTTCCCGCCCTGCGCCTGGGTTACGTGGTGGTTCCGAAGGATCTGCTGCCGGCCTTTTACGACGTGCGCAATGCCACCGACACGTTTTCCTCCACGCTGTATCAACTTGTCATGACCGATTTCATCCGCGAGGGCCATTTCGCGCGGCACATCCGCCGCATGCGGACGCTCTATCTGGAGCGACGAACGGCGCTGCTCGAGGCAATCGGCAAATACATGGACAACCAGCTCGAGGTCATCGGCGCCGAAGCGGGAATGCAGCTGGTGGCATTGCTGTCGCCCGGCGTCGACGATGTAGCGGTGTCGAAAAAGGCGGCACGGCACGGTGTTTCAGTCAGGCCGTTGTCGCTCTGCTATGCAAAACCGCCGGCCAGGGGCGGCCTGATCCTCGGCTACGGCGGCGCCAGCGTACGCGAGATCCAGGACGGCATACGCAAGCTCAGGCTGTGCATCTGAGCAGCCGGCGACACTGTGTGACGCCTACAGCAACTTGCGATACACGACGAATCCGGACTTCTCGGCGACCTTGTCGTAGAGCTGCATGGCTGCCGCATTCGTCTCATGGGTTTGCCAATAGACCCGCGGTGAACCCGCCTGCCCCGCACGCTCGTAAACGGCGTTGATCAGTGCACGGCCGACGCCGTTGCCGCGGGCCGCCTCGACCGTGAATAGATCCTGCATATAACAACTCGGGCCGAGCTGGATGGTGCTGCGGTGATAGAGAAAGTGCGCCAGGCCAAGCAGCTCGCCGGCACGCTCGGCGACGATGGCGTGCACCGGCTCGTCGGCGTCGAAGAAACGCGACCAGGTCGTCTGCGTGATGTCCTCCGGCAACGCGGTCGTGCCGCTTCGGCTGTAAAAGGCGTTGTAGCCATCCCAGAGCTGTTTCCATGCGGGAAAATCTTCCCTCTGCACGGGCCGTATCACGACTTTATGGTTCATGCGGATGCTCTGGATTTCTCGATGATGGTAGGAGAACGATGCTCATGGATATTGACGCCGCGAAAAACCGAAAGCATCGCGACTGAAGTCGTTCCCACAGGAAATGCTCTGGCGCTGGTCATGGTCAGCCTGAATCACAGCATCAGACCAGCGCATCCTCCGCCGCCACAAACCCGCCGGTCTGCCGCTTCCACAGCCGCGCATACAGCTCTCCATGCGCGATCAGCTCAGCATGCGTGCCGGTTTCCACGACCTTCCCCTTGTCCAGCACCACCAGCCGATCCATTCGCGCAATGGTGGACAGGCGATGCGCAATCGCGATCACCGTCTTGCCCTGCATCAGGATGTCGAGGCTGTCCTGGATTGCCGCTTCGGCTTCGGAATCGAGTGCCGACGTAGCTTCGTCGAGCACCAGGATCGGCGCGTCCTTCAGCAGCACGCGGGCGATCGCGATGCGCTGGCGCTGGCCGCCGCTGAGTTTCACGCCACGCTCGCCGACCAATGCCTCGTAACCGCTGCGGCCTTCACCATCGACCAGTTGCGGGATGAATTCGTCGGCGCGCGCCTTGCGCACCGCATCGGCGATCTGCGCCTCGCCAGCATCCGGACGTCCATACAGCAGGTTGTCGCGGATCGAGCGATGCAGCAGCGAAGTGTCCTGGGTCACTACGCCGATCTGCGAGCGCAGGCTTTCCTGCGTGACGTGGGCGATGTCCTGGCCGTCAATCAGGATGCGGCCACCTTCCAGGTCGTACAGCCGCAGCAGCACGTTCACGAGGGTGGATTTGCCGGCGCCGGACGGCCCGACCAAGCCGATCTTCTCGCCCGCGCGCACAGCCAGGTCGAGCCCGGCGATCACACCACCCTGTTTGCCGTAGTGAAAATGGATGTGTTCGAAGCGCACCGCACCGTTGGTCACCTCGAGCGGCATCGCATCGTCGCGGTCCTGCACCGCGCGCGGTTGCGAGATCGTGGTGATGCCGTCCTGCACGGTACCCACATTTTCGAAGATGCCGTTGACCACCCACATGATCCAGCCGGACATGTTGTTGATGCGGATCACCAGTCCAGTGCACAGCGCGATCGCGCCCACCGTCACGCGACCCTGGCTCCACAGCCACAGCGCCAGCGCCGAAGTGCCGACGATCAGGAAGCCGTTGAGCGTGGTGATGCTGGCGTCCATCAACGTGGTGAGTCGGGTCATTCGGCGCAGTTTGCCGGTCTGCTCGGCCATCGCCTCGGCCACGTAGGCTTCCTCGCGGCGGGTATGTGCAAACAGTTTCAGCGTGAGCACGTTGCTGTAGCCGTCGACGATGCGACCCATCAACTTGGAGCGCGCTTCCGACGCCAGCCACGAACGCTGCTTGACGCGCGGAATGAAAAAGCCGAGCAGCCCCACGTACGCGAATATCCATACCACCAGCGGGGCAGCCAGCCAGAAATCCGCATGCGCGAACATCACGATCGCACTGCCGGTGTAGATGCTGACGTACCAGATCGCGTCGACAATCTGCACCGCCGATTCGCGCAGCGAGCCGCCGGTCTGCATGATGCGGTTGGCGATGCGGCCGGCGTAGTCGTTCTGGAAGAAACCCAGACTCTGGCGGATCACGTAGCGATGGTTCTGCCAGCGGATGCGGTTGGTCAGGCTGGGCACGATCGCCTGGTTCACCAGCAGGTCGTGCAAGCCGATCGCCAGCGGCCGCGCAAACAGCACCACCACGCCCATCCACAGCAGAGCGCGGCCGTGCTCGTGGAAAAACGCCATGCCCGGCGCGCCTCGGGCCATGTCCACAATGCTGCCGATGAAACCGAACAGCGCCACCTCGATGATCGCCACCACGAAACCGACCACGATCGCCGCCGCGAACACCGGCCAGACCTGACGCAGATAGAACGCGTAGAAGCGCCACACCGGCTGCGGCGGCATGCCATCGAGCGGTTCCTTGAACGCGTCGATGAGGGATTCGAACCAGCGGAAGATCATGATGTGTTCCGGGCTTGCGTATGCCGTTATTGTGCTTGAAGCACGAACGATGCGGGGTCATGAAAGTACTATCGATCGGCGCGGCCACACGCAGGAAACACCGCACCCCTTCACCTTGAGCCTGGCACAGCGGAGTCGAAAGGCAGCTCTTCGACTGCGAATTTTCACTCAAGGCAAAGGAACAGGGAAAACCGTCCCAGCCGCTGCGGCAGCAAGCCTTGCGTCGGCACCGAATCTGAATGCCAACTACGGAGACTGCCTCCAATCCGGCCAACATGATTGACCGTCCGCATCCGCGCTCCGATCATGCCCGGATGCCTACCCTGCTCCGTTATCTCCTGCTTCTGCTGCTGACCATCGGCAGCACCACGCTGTTCGCCCAGAACAGCAACCCGCCACCTGCCGCCGCCACGGCGCCCGCAGCGACACCAGCGCAGACGGTGGATCAGCTGGGCAGCCAGCTCGATACGGTGAAGGCAGCACTGAAGGACAACAACTCCGACGTGCCGCTGGCCGACCTGCGCAACACCGCCTTGAGTGTGCAGGATCAGGCACGCCAGCTGGCCGACAGTCTGGCGCCGCAGATGAGTGCGCTGAAGGCGCAGCTCACCGTGCTGGGGCCGCCACCGGCCAAGGGCGCGCCCACGGAAGCGCCGGAAGTCGCCACCCAGCGCCGACAGCTGGACAAGGCCCAGGCCAATCTGGATGCGCAGATCAAGCAGGAGCAACTGCTCAGCCAGAACGCGCTGCAACTGGCCGCGCAACTCACCGGCCTGCGTAACGACCAGTTCCAGGCGCGACTCGCATCGCGCACCGCGACACCGTTCAGTCGCATGTTCTGGGCGGATACGGTGCGCAGCTTCCCGGACGACATGCTGCGACTTAAGCGGCTCGGCGGACGTTGGTTCGACGCCTGGAGCGAGGCATGGCAGCCGCCGAATCGCCTGCCGCTGCTGCTGTGCCTGATCGCTGCCGCGCTGCTGCTGGGCGGCGGCCGCTGGCTGCTGGAACGGCTGTTGCTGCTGCTGGCCACGCGCCACGTGCCGGACGGCCATCTGCGCCGCAGTGCGATGGCTGCTGCGGTGGCGTTGACCGCCGTCATCACCACCGGGCTGGCCGCGCAACTGGTGTACCTGGGATTGAACTGGAACGACATCCTGGACGTCGACCTGGACGCGCTGGCTGCCACGGCCGTGCGACTGGTGTGTTTTGCGGCGTACGTGACCGGGTTGGGGCGGGCGCTGCTGTCGGTGCGCCGACCGTCATGGCGTCTGCCTGCGCTGTCGGATCTGGCGGCGCAACGACTGCGCCCGTACCCGTGGCTGCTGGGTGCCGCAGCGCTGCTGCTCGGTCTGTTCGAGCGTACCAGCCGCACGGTGGGCACCAGTCTGTCGGCCACGGTGGCCACGCGCGGCCTGGTGGCGCTGATTGTCAGCGGGCTGATCGGCATGGCCTTGCTGCGCCTGCGGCAGACCCAACGGGAACTGGCCGACAGCGCGGCCGAACCGCAGCACCGCCCGGTATGGGCCGGCCTGCTGACCACGGCGGCCACGCTGGGCGTGGTGATCAGCTGGCTGGGCGTGATCACCGGCTTCATCGCACTGGCGTTTTTTGTAGCCGTACAGATGTTGTGGGTCGGCGTGATCGTGGCCACCGTGTATCTGCTGATCCATCTGCTGACCGACTTGATCAACGCCCTGCTCTCGCCGCGTGGACGTGGCGGTCAGCGGCTGCAGGCCACGTTCGAGCTGGCACCACACACCTTGGAACAAGCCGCCACCGTGTTTTCCGGCGTGAGCCGGGTGATGCTGATCCTGCTGGCGCTGGCGACCGTGCTGACGCCGTTCGGTGCCGGCCCGAAGGATCTGCTGACCAGCGCCGAACAGACCTTCAGCAGCCTCAAGCTCGGCGATCTCGCGATCGATCCGGGCAGCATCTTCACCGCCGTGCTGGTGCTGGTGGCCGGCATGTTCGTGCTGCGCATGCTCAAGCGCTGGTTGCGCGAGCAGTTGCTGCCGCATTCCACGATGGAAGCGGGTATGCAGGACTCCATCGTCACCCTGCTCGGCTACCTCGGCGGCATGCTGGTATTCGTGCTGACGCTGGCCGCGCTGCACGTGGATCTGAAGAGCATCACCTGGATCGTCAGCGCGCTGTCACTGGGCATCGGTTTCGGCCTGCAGGCGATCGTGCAGAATTTCATCTCCGGCCTGATCCTGCTGGTCGAACGGCCGGTGAAGGTGGGCGACTGGGTCAGCCTCAACGGCGTCGAGGGCGACATCCGCCGCATCAACGTGCGCGCCACCGAAATCCAGATGAGCGACCGCTCCACCATGATCGTGCCGAACTCGCAGCTGATCACCGAGAAGGTGCGCAACGTGACCCTGGCGAACGCACAGGGCCGCGTACTGATCAAGCTGCCGATGCCGCTGGACACCAACGCGGGCAAGGCGCGCGAACTTATTCTGGAAGTGCTGCATGCGCATACCGGCACGCTCGCCACGCCGGCGCCGTATGTCCAGCTGGAAAATCTCGACGGCGGCACGATGAGCTTCAACTGCATCGCCTACGTCAACAGCCCGCGCGAGGTCGCTGCGGTGAAGAGCGACCTGCTGTTCGAGATCCTCGAACGGCTGCGCGTCGCCAAGCTGCCGATGACGAGCCCGCAAAGCATGCTCGTGCGCACATTGCCACCGCTGATCGAGAGCATCGACGAGCAGGATTGATCGGGGTGCGGAGAGGCCATCGCCACGACCCTGAGGGCCATCCCCGGTACTTCGGCAGTTACGATCCGTGGCAGCCCGGGTAAGCCAAAACAAGAGGCCGGCTTGCGCCGGCCTCTCATCAAACGTGCAACTGAAAGCCTTTACGGCGTGCAGGCCTTGCCATGCTCGGCATGGGCACCCTTCGCCTTGGCGTCGGCTTCGCTCATGTACTCGCCGTGCTTGGTCTTGCCGTACCACTTGTCGCTGGGGCAGTGGTAGACCTTGCTGCTGTCGTTGACCCAGACCATGCCCGGGCCACCGCCCGCTGCGGCGTTGGCGGCAGGTGCCGGCATCATCTTGTGCGGCTTCATCGGCGTGCTCGGCGCCGGGGCAGCCGCCGGTGCCGCAGCTGCAGGAGCTGCAGCGACAGGTGCGGCAGCAGCAGCCGGGGCAGCCTTTGTGGCTGAAGCGTCAGCAGCGGCGTACCACTCCTTCACGCCCTTGTGACCCTTGCAGGCACCTTTCTTGGTGGCCTGACTGGAGTAGCTGCCGTCCTTGCACTGGCCAGTGGAACCGGCGGGCGCAGACGCTTGTTGTGCATAAACGGCCGGAACGGCCAACAGACAAGCCAGTGCAATGGCGATCAAACTTGACGATTTCATCCAGATTCCCTCCAACGTGAATTCATGACGGACATGCCCAAGCACACGCAACGACTGTGCTTGCAGCGCGACTATGCCGCAAAACCATGACTGCAAGACACCCCGTCAACGTGACATTTATCCAGTAGTCGGCTGTTTCGGATGAATTTGCGAATCGATCATCGCGGCAGCGGCCCGGCTTTTCCGCCATTGCCGCTGCTGCGTGATCACGGCGCGGCGGCCGCAGGCTTCAGTTTGGAGCCCGGACGCGCCACCGCATACATCTCCCAGCTGAATTGATTGAGCAGACCCTGACGATCCTTGCCCTCGACGTACAGGTCGAAGTGAGTGCGATCGGGCCGGAAACGGATGTCGGCCTTGGCGTGCAGGCTGTCCAGCACCGCCTTCAACCTGTGCGCGGCGCCGTCCAAATAAAACGTGTCAGCGGTGCCTACAACCACATGAATTTTGCCGTCAAGATCGGGTTTCAATTGCGGCCAGTTCGCCTGCAGCAAATGCGCGATGTCGTAGTGGTCACGCCAGTAGGCGGCCACCGCCGGATCGACCATGCCGGTATCGCGATCGAACATCGGCACCGGCCGACCGTCCGCGCCACGCGGTGAAAAGACCCATTCGAATGAAGCCAGCTGACCACCGTATTCGCCCAGCACGCGTTCAAGCCTAGCGAACGTCTCGAAGCTGGCAATCACCTTGCCCTTGTCGCGCACTAGCGGATAGGCCGAGCCATCCGGCCGGTGGTAGACGTTCGCGTTGGGTGCATACAGGTCCACGCCGGTGAAATCATGGAAGTCGCTGGGATCGGGCGAGGTCGACCAGGTGCCGCCGAAAATTTTCGGATAGTGCGTCTGCAGCCACAGCGTGGCCCAGCCGCCGGAGGAATGGCCGTTGAGGAATCGACCATTCGGCCTGCCGTCCATGTGGTAGGTGGCTTCCAGCTGCGGAATCAACTCCGTGGTGAGCGCCTGTCCCCATGGACCGTTGTTGATCGAGTCGACAAACTCGTGCGTGCCGGTGGGGCTCGACTCATCAAGCAGTACCCAGATCATCGGCGGCATCGCCTTGGTCGCCATCTTTCCGTAAACCATCGCAGCCACGGCGGTCAGCGAGGTGGCACTGCCGCCGTAGCCGTGCGTGTAATACACCGTCGGATAGGTGGTGCTGGCCTTTTCCTCGTAACCGGGCGGCGTCACGACCCAACCACGCATCGCGATCGGTCGGCCCCAGAACGCGGTGAGTGCCGGACTGGTGAAGTCGATCGACTGCGTGTGGGCCTTGGCCTCGTCGAGATATTTCATCGAAGCAGCGCTCATCGCGCGCGACGGAAAGGTCCACGGTGCGCGCGCCGGCAGCTGCTTCACCAGGGTCAGCGCAGGCACGTCCGTGGCTGGCAGATGTACCTTGACCACGTCGCTGACCAGGTCGCCAGCACCACGACCGGAGTAGTTGTAGCTGTGATCGACATCGAGCACGGCCTGTACCAGGTAATCACCCGGCGGCAGTTGCGAGTAGCCAGCAGGAAACACCAGCGTATCCGCATCGATATCCACGCCCTGCCCCGGTGCCAGGCGACTCACTTCACGTGCAGCCACCGAGGTCTGTTCGGGACTGAACGGACTGGTGTCCACCTCGTCGACCTTGCCATCCTTCGCCGCAGCGATCGCTGCCTTGGCGTCAGTGGCGAAGAGCAGTAGCCGGCCCGAAACAGGCTGTGCGCTGGCGGCACCAAGTTGAATATGGAAGAAGCTCTGCGTGGGAGCGGCAGGTGCATTCTGGCGTGCATGGGCAACGCCGGACAGCAAGCCCAGGCACAGCAAGCTGGCGACAATATGACGGCAACGGTGCATCACGAATCCCCTTTGTGATCGAATATTCAAGCGTGCACGACCCGGTTCAGGGGCATGCACCGTTTTTCCCGTGACTCAGCTCGCCCGTTTCAGCATCAACGCATCGTTACCGTCGCGTCGGCTGATGATCCCGACGACCTTGCCGCCGGCATCGCGCTGTACCAGCCGCCGCAGCCGCGGCTGGCCGGGCGTGAACAGCACATCCTTGAGCTCTGCCTTGATCGCGTACGGCTTGCCGCCGTTCACGGCGCCGGTGAGCTCATCGCCATGACGAGCGATCACGAAGGTCATGTCTGCACCGGCTCGGTAGATGCCTGCATATTCGTCCAGCACATTGACCGGCAGCGTCACGGCTGACGGATCCTGCGGCACGGCGGTGGTCTGGCTCGAAATCATGCGCCAGCCACTCGCCCCCTTCTGCCATACCTCGGTCGAACGATAAGTGGCATGTGACATCTGCCCATAAGCCTGCACGGTGGACTGATCCGTAAAACTGGTGACCGCCACCGGCCCGTATACCTGGACGTGGAAGTCGGCCTGCACGAGATGGTTCGAGATGCCCTTGGGCGAAGGACCCGCGCCGGCGAGAATGTCCTGCTTCGTGACCACGCTGCCGTTCTCGATCATGAAGGTCACCCGATCATCGAGATAGCGATCGAGCACAGCAGCGTTGCCGCTGGCGGAAGCATCGGAAAACTCCTGCGACTGCCGCTTGATCAGCGCGGCGACATCCTCGCTGGCGGCAAACGCAGGCAGGCACGCGGTCAGCAGTACCCCCAGCACGACTTTCGGAACCGTTCGACGACATAACATGGACAATCTCCCAGCCATTGATAGTGAATTCATCACACCGAACCACGAGCAAGCTTGCCGATCACCGGATCACGAGCGGCCATCCGCCATCGTCACTCTTCCCCGGCAGCGGACTTGAGCGGAGCAAGCCGCAAGTCTTGAAAATCAAAGCTGAAGTCGGTCAGTGGCGAGATCGGCTCCATGCGTGCCTCGGTGATATGGCCGTCCATGTCCATGGTGAAGGTCACGAACGCGTCTGCATTGAGCGAGCGGTCGTCCCAGCGCACGGTGAAGGTGTCGTTCTGCCACGGCGTCATCGTGCCGACCAGTTGCGCAGTCTTGGAGAAACGCAGGCGCAGCTTGCCGTTCTCGTGGCTGACGATGACATCGCCGTACCACGGATCGCGGTAGGTACCGGCGTATTTCGCCAGCGGCAATGAAGGCTTGCTGTTCTTGTCGCGCGCGGCCGAGTGCTTGGCATAGCTGTCGTCGGATTTCGCCTCGGCTTTCTTCACCGCTTTGTCGTAGACCGCAACCCAGTCGGTCTTCTGCGCCGGGTTGAGATAGGCGTCCAGCACACGATAGGTCACCGCATTGAACGCGGCGCCGGATTCGGCGTTGGTCAGCACCACCACGCCCAGGTGCAATTCCGGCACCAGGGTCACCCGCGAGACCATCCCCGGCCAGCCGCCGGTATGCCAGACCAGCTTCCTGCCGAGGTAGTCGGACAGGAACCAGCTCTCGCCGTAGCCGGAAAAATTCGGCACCAGCGGCGCCAATTCGGGAACCGGCGGCTTGCCGACCTTGATCGGGGTCAGCACGCTCCACATCTCGCGCTGACTGTCCTCGGAAAACAGCCGCGCCGGCTTGCCGTCCGCGCCGTTCGTCGGCAAGGCGCCACCGGCCAGTTGCACATTCATCCACTTGGCCAGGTCATGCACGCTGGCGTAGATACCACCGGCGCCTGGGTCGTTGAGCCAGGCCATCGGCGGCACCGGCTTGAGATCCTTGAAATCGGATTTGGCATGGCCTGTCGCCACGTCCATGCCAGCCTTGAGATAAGTCTTGTCGATCAGCGATTCGTCCATGCCGACTGGCTTGAAGATGTGATCGCGCACGTAGTCGGCATAACTCTGGCCGGATGCCTGCTCGATGACCAGCGTGGCCACCGCGAACAGGATGTTGTCGTAGGCATAGCCGCTGCGGAAGCCGTTCTTGATCGGTACATCGCGCAGCCGTTCGACCACTTCTTTCGTGCTGTATGAGGTCGGCGGCCAGTACAGCAGGTCGCCCGCGCCCAATGAGAGGCCGCTGCGATGCGCCAGCAGGTCGCGGATTCGCATCTCGTGCGTCACGTAGGGATCGGACATGCGGAACCACGGCAGGTGGTCGATCACCCGGTCGTCCATCTTCAGCTTGCCCTGTTCGGCCAGCTGCTGCAGCGCTGCGGCGGTGAAGGCCTTGGTGTTGGACGCGATCGCGAACAGCGTGCGCGCGTCGACCTGATCCGGCTTGCCGATCTCGCGCAGGCCGAAGCCCTGCTCCATCACCACCTTGCCGTCCTTGACGATCGCCACCGCGATGCCCGGCACGTCGAAGGTCTTCCGCGCACTGTCGACGTAGGCGCCGAAATCCTGCAGTTGCTCCGGCGGCATCGGCTGCACGATGTCGTGCGTAGACACCGGCGGCGGCACAGCCGGTGTCTGCGCCCAGGCAGCGGTGGCGAATACGAAAAGCGCACAGCAACCCGCCAGACGCGGGGAAAGGAATCGCTGGGACATCGAAGTCTCCGCGGGTGGCAATTCATCAACTATCGCGGCAAACCAGGCGCAAGGCCAGCGCTGGAAGTCATGGGCCATCGATTGCCTGCGCCATCGCACGGTGGGCCGGGTTTCAGTAACGGCACGCGGCGCGGCTAACATGAGTTGATGCTCGAACGATGGCAACGCCAATGACCCCAGCAACCTCAGACCTGTTTGCCCATGCCTCCCCAGCCGACCCGCACATCCGCGTCGGTATTGGCGGCTGGAACTACGCGCCGTGGCGCAACAACTTCTATCCGGCCGGACTGGTGCAGAGGCGCGAGCTGGAATACGCCAGCCGTCAGTTGCGTGCGATCGAGATCAACGGCACCTACTACGGCGCGCAGAAAGCGGCCACCTATGCAAAGTGGGCGGCGGAAACCCCGGCGAGTTTCGTGTTCTCGCTGAAGGCGCCGCGCTACATCACCGAAGGTAAGCGACTGGCCGAGGTCGGCAAAGGCATCCACGGCTTCGTGCAGGGCGGGTTGGCCGAGATGGGCGACCGGCTGGGACCGATCCTGTGGCAGCTGCCGCCGTCGCGACCGTTCGATGCCGATGATCTGGCCACGTTTCTGGATGCCTTGCCGCGTGAACTCAACGGCCAGCCGCTGCGCCATGTGCTGGAAGTGCGCCACCCCGGCTTCCAGTGCGAGCGCTACGTGACGCTGGCGCGCGCGCACGCCGTGCCGACCGTATTCACCGACTCGCCCGACTATCCGTCGCTGGCCGATCTCACCGGTGATTTCAGCTATGCGCGCTTGATGCGCAGCGCCGACGAAAACCCCGCCGGCTATGCGCCCGCGGCATTGGATCGCTGGGCCTTGCATGCACGCAGCTGGGCGGCGGGCAACGACCCCGGGGAACTGCCGCATGTCGCTGCCTTGCAGCCGACCGGCCAGCCGCGCGACGTGTTCGTATTCTTCATCAGCAGCGCCAAGCACCGCAATCCGGCGGCGGCAATGGCGCTGCAATCGCGGGTCGATGGCAGCCGCTGACCCGCGCCAGCGGTGAGCGCGTCAACCAGTGCAGAACACATTGAGTTTGTGCCCTTTCATGTCGCGAAAATAACCGGCGTGAAAACCGCCGCCGGTTTATCGGCAGCCCCGACCGCACTAAGCTCACCCTCGCCCTCATCTGCAGCGAATCCACATGCGCCGACTCAATCCCCTGATCCTGCTCACTGTGCTGATCTTCGCCATGCTGCTGTGGCAACGGCATACACCTGCGCCGACTGTCGCCGGCAATCCCACTGGAGTGACTCCCACTAGCCAGGGCAGAACTCCCGCCAGCCAGGACGCAACGCCCACCATGCCGGGATTCCTTCCTGCCGAAGCGCAGGTCACCTTGAACCGAATCCTCAGCGGCGGCCCGTTCGAACACAGCCAGGACGGCGTGGTATTCGGCAACTACGAAGGCCGGCTACCGCAGCAGCCGCGCGGCTACTACCACGAGTACACGGTGGAAACGCCCGGTGCGCAAACCCGCGGTGCGCGGCGCATCATCACTGGTGGCACGCCGCCGGTGAGCTGGTACTACACCGACGATCACTACCGCAGCTTCCGCCGCTTCGAGATGAACCGATGAGCGCACACGGTTTCGATCTGGATCTGACCAAACCGACGCAAAACGGCGTGTACTTCGTCGGCGTCAACGATCTCGACCGCCTTGCCAGGGCCGCCGCGCGCGACGAGTTGCACGTGTGCCGTACCGATCTGGCCGGCTGCCACGATAAGGACGAACTGCTGCAACGTCTCGCCGTGACGCTGCAACTACCTGTCACGTTCGGCCACAACTGGGATGCACTGGCCGACTGCCTGCGTGATCTCGGCTGGATCCCCGCCTGGGGCTACGTGCTGCTGTTCGAGCACACCGACGACCTGCGCCACGCCGCCGAAGCGGACTTCAATATCCTGCTCGGCATCCTCGATGACGCAACTACATTCGGCAACGATAACGACATGCCATGGTTCGCGTTTCTTTCGCTCCCCGACAGCGCCTTCGACGACGGCCGCCTGCCCGCCTGAAAAGCGTGTCACCCTTGTCGACCCCTTTATCCCGGATTCCCATGCAAACCATCGATTTTGAACTGGAAGGCAGCTACGTCGAGCTCAACATGCTGTTGAAACTGACTGGCCTGTGCGACAGCGGCGGCGCCGGCAAGGCCATCGTCGCAACCGGCGCGGTGAAGGTCGATGGCACCATCGAGCTGCGCAAGACCTGCAAGATCCACGCGGGCCAGCTGGTCACCATCGACGACGTGGAAATCCACGTGCTGGCCGATCCGGAAGCCTAAGCCGGAAGGCTGTCCAGCCGCTGATCGAGACCCGCCAACCCGGGCAAGCGCAACAGAAACTCCTGCTCCAGCACGCGACGGATTTCGGCACTGCCGTGCAGCGTGTGCCGCTCGGGTTCATGGCCCAGCCGGCGTATCGTGAATTCACGGTTGAGTAGGGTCAGGCGTCGGTCGGCGGTAGTGCGCGCCGCGATCAAGTTGCACAAGAAACGTGATGCCGGATGCGTGGACACGTAGTGATTGGACACCACGTAGTCGACCGGCTGGCTAGGTCGCAGATCGAAGCGGTACAACGACAGCCACTGTCCATGCATCAGTGTCTGCATGCGCCAGTCGCCGTCCACCACGACCAGCCGGAATGGCTCATGTCCGGTGGACTGCTCGATGTCCGCCTGCAAACGCAGCGCTCCGGTGAGCACCTGACTACCGAACCCGACATCGACCAGCCAGCTTTCACCGTCCAGCTCGACACGCAGCAGCATGTGGGTCTGTGCGGTGATCGCATCCTCCGGCTGACGCCACAGCACGCGCGCAATCAGCCCCGATACCTCGAAGCCGATCGTCCGCAGCACGTCGGCGAACAGCAGGTTCTGCTCGAAACAGTAGCCGCCGCGACCATCGCGCAGCAGTTTCTGCTCCAGCACGGCAAGATCAAGATCTACCGGGAGGCCGAGCAGCGGATTGAGATTCTCGAACGGAATCGTGGCCGCGTGCGCTGCAACAAGCGCGCGCAGGGTCGCCAGATCGGCAACAGCATCGCCATGCCAGCCGACGCGCCGAAGGTAGGTGTCCAGATCGATGTGGTGTTGCATCGCATGTTCCGTGGCAATCGCAGCCGATAATAGTAACCGGCCGGCCATCGATGCCTAGGGGTGCTCTCGCGCTTTCTCACCCCCATGAAAGCGCGAATTCCATAGGTAACCGGAACTACCCCATCGGCGAAAGACAGTTACGAGTCCGTTGTACGAACGATTCTTGCCAGCGAGGTTTCCCATGATCCGTCGCATCGTCTTCCCTCTTGTTCCGCTTGCCGCCCTGCTGTTGATGGCGATGAGTGCCTGCCAACCGGTGTCCGCCGCCAGCGATGCCATGGCACTGCCATCCCCTACCGTGGATGCGGCAAAAGCTGCCGGCCATGGCGAGCAGATTGCCGTGCTGTCGGGCGGCTGCTTCTGGGGGATCGAGGCGGTGTTCGAGCACGTAAAGGGCGTGCACAAGGCGGTAGCCGGCTATTCCGGCGGAAACGCCGCAACCGCGAGCTACGAGCAGGTCAGTGAGGGGAATACCGGCCACGCCGAATCGGTGCAGATACAGTTCGATCCGAAACAGATCAGCTACGGCACCTTGCTGCAGGTATTTTTCTCGGTCGCGCTGGATCCGACCGAACTCAACCGGCAGGGTCCGGACAGCGGCACGCAATACCGCTCGGTGGTTTTCTACGGCAACGACGAGCAGAAGCAGATCGCCACCGCTTACATCGCACAGCTGACCGCAGCGAAATCCTTCCCGGCACCGATCGTGACCCAGGTGGTGCCGCTGAAGGCGTTCTATCCGGCCGAGGCATACCACCAGCATTACTTCAGCGAGCATCCGTACAATCCCTACATCGTCATCAACGATGCACCCAAGGTGGCGCATCTCAAGCAGCTGTTCCCGGCGCTATACCTGCCGGATCGGCAAGTCGTCGGGGTACAGCTGCATTGAGTCGGGTCGCTGGTCGACTTGCGTGGAGCGGCACCACCCCCATCTCGGGATTTCCGCGCCGGTCGCGCGTTTGCCCTGACGATCTCCTCACGTGCCGCCCCACGCCTCTTCAACGCCCGCCGAATCGACCGAACTCAGCCGCAGCTTCCTGGGCGTATTCCGTTACAGCGGACGCGCGCTGGAGCTGGTGTGGAGCACCAGTCGCGCACTGACGATCGCACTGGCGCTGCTGACGCTCACCGCCGGCCTGCTACCGGCCGGGGTGGCCTACGTCGGTGCGCATATCGTCGATGCGGTGGTAAATGCCAGCCGCCTGTGGACATCAGGCAGTCATCCATCGCTGCGGCCTGTATTCGAATGGGTGGCGCTGGAAGGCCTGCTGGTAGCAGCGTTGGCCGGTGCGCAACGCGGCCTGTCGCTGTGCCAGTCGCTGCTGCGCGCGCAGCTGGGTCAGCGCGTGAACGTGATGATCCTGGAGAAGGCGCTGACCCTGGAGCTGGCGCACTTCGAGGATTCGGAGTTCTACGACAAGCTCACCCGTGCCCGACGGGAGGCGTCGAGCCGGCCGCTGTCGCTGGTCACCCGCACGTTCGGGCTGGGCCAGAACGCGATCTCGCTGATCAGCTACGGCACCTTGCTGTTCCAGTTCTCGCCGTGGGCGGTAGCCGTACTGTTGTTGGCCGGGTTGCCTTCATTCCTTGCCGAAACGAAATTTTCCGGCGATGCATTCCGGCTGTTCCGCTGGCGTTCGCCGGAAACGCGCATGCAGCTCTATCTGGAAACCGTGCTGGCGCGCGAGGACCACGCCAAGGAAGTGAAGCTCTACGGCCTCGGGCCGCTGCTGCTGGATCGCTACCGCGGCATCTTCGACAAGCTCTACAGCGACGACCGCGACCTTACCGTTCGCCGCGAAAGCTGGGGCTTCGGGCTGGGCCTGCTGGGCACGATCACGTTGTACGGCGCCTATGCCTGGATCGCCGCGACGACGGTGGTCGGCCGCATCACGCTGGGCCAGATGACGATGTACCTGATGCTGTTCCGCCAGGGCCAGTCGGCGGTGTCGGCGATGCTGTCGGCGATCGGTGGTATGTACGAGGACAACCTGTATCTGTCGACCCTGTACGAGTATCTCGAAACGCCGGTGCCGCCGTCGCTAGGTACTTCCCAGCGCGGCGCGAAGCCGGACGACGGCATCCGTTTCGAACAGGTCAGCTTCACCTATCCCGGCGCCTCGGAACCGGCGCTGCACGACATCAACCTGCATATCCGCCCCGGCGAATCGCTGGCCTTGGTCGGTCAGAACGGCTCCGGCAAGACCACCATGATCAAGCTGCTGACCCGGCTGTACTCGCCGGACAGCGGCCGCATCCTGCTCGACGGTACCGACCTGCGCGACTGGGAAGAAAGCACCCTGCTGCAGCGTATCGGCGTGATCTTCCAGGATTTCGCGCGTTACCAGATGCGCGTGGGCGAGAACGTCGGTGCCGGCGACGTCACCCATTTCGAAGACGCGCAACGCTGGCGCGAAGCCAGCGACAAGGGCATGGCCAGTGAATTCATCGACAGCCTGCCGGCCGGCTTCGATACCCAGCTCGGCAAATGGTTCCGCGATGGGCGCGAACTGTCCGGTGGCCAGTGGCAGAAGATCGCGTTGGCCCGTGCCTTCATGCGTTCGCGCGCGGACATCCTGGTGCTGGACGAACCCACCGCGGCGATGGATGCCGCCGCCGAGGCGACCATCTTCGAGCATTTCCGCGACTTGGCCGGCAACCGCATCGCCATCCTGATCTCGCACCGCTTCTCCACTGTACGCATGGCCGACCAGATCATCGTGATCCAGGACGGCCGCATCATTGAACGCGGCAGCCACGAACAACTGATGGCACAGGGCGGCCACTATGCGCATCTGTTCTCGCTGCAGGCACAGGGTTACCGCTGATCGGCTTGACCCTGCCCGCCCGCGCGCCCCATGCTTCGCCGTCTTGAACCATCCGAAACACACGCATGAGCAGTCGCTACAACGCCGCCGATATTGAAGTCCTCTCCGGCCTGGATCCGGTCAAACGCCGCCCTGGCATGTATACCGACACCACCCGCCCGAACCATCTGGTGCAGGAGGTGGTGGACAACTCGGTGGACGAGGCGCTGGCCGGCCACGCAAGTTCCATCGAGGTGGTGCTGCACGACGACGGTTCAGTGGAAGTGAGTGATGACGGCCGCGGCATGCCGGTGGATATCCACCCGGAAGAAGGTGTGTCCGGCGTCGAACTGATCATGACCCGGCTGCATGCGGGCGGCAAATTCAGCGGCAAGAACTACAACTTCTCAGGTGGCTTGCACGGCGTCGGTGTTTCCGTGGTCAACGCATTGTCCGATCGGGTGGAAGTGACGATCCGTCGCGACGGCTCCGAATACCAGATGGTATTCGCGCACGGCGACAAGATCAGTCCGCTGGAAGTCATCGGCAGCGTACCGAAGAAGCGCAGTGGCACCACCTTGCGCTTCTGGCCGGAAGCGAAGTATTTCGATTCGCCGAAGATCTCGCTGTCGAAGCTCAAGCATCTGCTGCGCGCCAAAGCGGTGCTGTGTGCCGGCCTCAACGTGAAGCTCACCGATGTCGCCAGCGGCGAAGTCGTCGAATGGCATTACGAGGATGGCCTGCGCGATTACCTGCGCGGCGAACTCGACGGCACCGAGGCCTTGCCGAACGACTTGTTCGTGCACCACATGGCGCGCGATGTCGAAGGTCTGGAAGTAGCGCTGGCCTGGTTGCCGGAAGGCGAGCTGGTGCAGGAAAGCTACGTCAACCTGATCCCCACCGCGCAGGGCGGTACCCACGTCAACGGACTACGCACCGGCCTGACCACCGCAATCCGCGAATTCTGCGAGATCCGCAACCTGCTGCCGCGCGGCGTCAAACTGGCACCGGAAGATGTGTGGGAACGGCTTGCCTTCGTGCTGTCGGCCAAGTTGCAGGACCCGCAGTTCGCCGGCCAGACCAAGGAGCGGCTGTCCTCGCGACAGACCGCCGGCTTGGTCGAGAACGTCATCCACGATGCTTTCAGCCTGTGGCTCAACCAGAACGTGGACATGGGCGAGCGGATTGCCCAACTGGCGATCGAGCGCGCCAGCGCACGCCTGAAAGCGGCCAAGCAGATCGTCCGCAAGAAGATCACCCAGGGCCCGCAGCTGCCCGGCAAACTGGCCGACTGCACCGCCACCGACCTCACCCGCACCGAACTGTTCCTGGTCGAAGGCGACTCCGCCGGCGGCAGCGCCAAGCAAGCGCGCGACAAGGAGTTCCAGGCGATCCTGCCGCTGCGCGGCAAGATCCTCAACACCTGGGAAGTCGAATCGACTTCGGTGCTGGCGTCGGAAGAAGTGCACAACCTCGCCGTGGCGATCGGCTGCGATCCGGGCAAGGACGATCTGTCCAGCCTGCGCTACGGCAAGGTCATCATCCTCGCCGACGCCGACTCGGACGGCCTGCACATCGCCACCTTGCTGGCAGCGCTATTCCTCCGGCATTTCCCCAAGCTGGTCAGCGAAGGCCATGTCTTCGTGGCGATGCCGCCGCTGTTCCGCGTCGACGTGGGCAAGCAGGTGTTCTACTGCCTCGACGAAAGCGAGAAGCAGGCGATGCTGCAGCGGATCGAGCGCGAGAAGATGAAGGGCGCCGTCAGCACCACCCGCTTCAAGGGCCTGGGCGAAATGAATCCGCCGCAGCTACGCGAATCGACCATCCATCCGGACACGCGCCGGTTGGTGCAGCTGACCATCGGCGATGACGACGGCACCGCAAAGCTCATGGACATGCTGCTGGCGAAGAAGCGTGCGGGTGACCGCAAGGCGTGGCTGGAAGAGAAAGGCGATCTCGCCACGCTGGAAGTCTGAGCTGCCACGGCTTTTTTTGCGGTGGCGGCAGCGCTATGGTGTTCGCTACTTTTCCAGGGACTGCCGCCATGGCCTTGCTGCCACCGATTGATCTGCAGCGCTGGATCGACGAACACCGCCACCTGCTGAAGCCGCCGGTCGGCAACAAGTGCATCGTCGACGGCGACTTCATCATCATGATCGTCGGCGGCCCGAATGCACGCACCGACTACCACCACGACGAAGGCCCCGAATTCTTCTACCAGATCGAGGGCGAGATGGTTTTGAAGGTGCAGGACGACGGGCAGGCGCGCGACATTCCGATTCGTGCCGGCGAGATGTTCTATCTGCCGCCGCGGGTGCCGCACTCGCCACAGCGCATGCCCGCGTCGATCGGACTGGTGATCGAACGCCGCCGCATCGCTGGCGAGAAGGATGGTCTGCTGTGGTTCTGCGAACGCTGCAACCACAAGTTGTTCGAGGAATATTTCGTGCTCGACAGCATCGAACATGATTTCCCGCCGGTGTTCGATCGCTTCTACGGTTCGCACGAGGCGCGCACCTGTGACGCCTGTGGCCATCTGAATCCGGCGCCGGCGAAATACGGCTAGATACTAACGTTGTTCTGTACCAGCCACTTGCGCGCCATCCGCCGCAGCGAGGCGTCGAAGCTGCCGTCAGCAGCCACGTCGGTCACTGACCGCCATGCCAGCGCCTGAGACTCTTCGTTGATCACGAAACGATCGTCCACCCCGGCACGCACGACGTAACGCACGTCGTAGTGCCAATGCTCCGGTTCGTTCGCACGCGCCGGAATGCGATGCCGGTCGATATCGAAGATGCCGCCTTCGATGCGCAGATCGATCACGCCGGTTTCCTCCTGCGCCTCGCGCCACGCCACTCGCGCCAGATCGATATCGCCGTCGGCGTGACCACCCGGCTGCAACCATCGGTCCAGCTTGCGGTGGTGCATCAACAACACCCGCGCGCCATCCACACTGACCAGCCACGCCGAGCCTGTGAAATGCCCCGGTGGATGTGCGCGTTCGAACACCGACGGATGGGAGTTGAGGAAATCAGTGAACACTGAGGCGGCATCGGCCTCTTCCGGATACCTGGACATATAGTCCCGAAAGCCGGCCACCACTCGCGAAACATCTGGCTGCATGACTTGTGGCATGGTGCTGTTGGAAAAGCCCATCATAGCTGCGTCGCAGCTTGTTCCCCTTCCCCTGCTCCGTTATGGTTGCGCGTCACGTCGGCTCGTCGCGTCATACTCGTCGCGGTCTCGGACGAGCGTGGTATTTGTTTTTACGGGGAGTCACCACAATGCTTTTCAAGCGCGTCAAGTCGCTCGACCAGATTCTCGCCACCGCAGAGAAGAAAGGCCTTACACGCCAGCTCGGTCCATTTCAGCTCACCATGCTCGGCATCGGCGCCATCATCGGCACCGGTATTTTCGTGCTGACCGCCGAGGCAGGCCAGAAGGCAGGTCCCGGCATGATGATCGCCTTCGTGATCGCGGCCGTGGTCTGCGCACTCGCCGCGCTGGCCTATGCCGAGCTGGCCTCGATGATTCCGGTGGCCGGATCGGCCTATACGTATACCTACGGCGTGCTCGGCGAAGGGATTGCCTGGATAGTCGGCTGGGCACTGGTGTTGGAGTACACCATCGCCGCCAGTACGGTGTGCGCCGGCTGGGCGGGCTACGTCAACGGCTTGCTGACACATGCCGGGTTCGGCTTGCCGCATTTCCTGCAGGCAGGCCCGATGGACGGTGGCAGCTTCAACCTGCTCGCCTGCCTGATCGGCCTGGCGATTACCCTTCTGCTGGTGTTGGGTACCTCGAAATCGGCCAAGGTCAACACCGTGCTGGTGCTGGTCAAGATTGCCGCCCTCATCGCCTTCATCTTCGTCGCACTACCGGCGGTGAAGGATCAGAACTTCACACCTTTCGTACCCAACGGCTGGGGTAGCCCCATGGGCGGCATCGGCGTACTGGGTGCGGCGGCCTCCATCGTGTTCGCCTACATCGGCTTCGACGCCATCTCCACAGCCGCCGAGGAAACCAAGAACCCGAACCGCAACATCCCGATCGCCCTGATCGCCTCGCTGAGCGTATGTACCGTCTTCTACCTTCTGGTGAGCTACAGCGCAGTGGGTTCGGTGGGTGCACAGCCCATGCTGGGCCCGGACGGGCTGGCTCTTGAGCCGGGTACACCAGCATTTGCCGCGGCCTGCCAGGGCTCGCAGGCACTGGTGTGCAGCAAGGAGGCGTTGGCCCATGTGGTTCGCCTGCTCGATCACAACAACATTGGCTCCTTCATCGCCTTCGCCGCCGGCATCGCGCTACCGTCGGTGATCCTGACGATGACCTACGGCCAGACCCGCATCTTCTTCACCATGTCGCGCGATGGCCTGCTACCCAGCAAGCTGGCCAAGATCCATCCGCGCTTCCACACGCCGCACGTCATCACCCTGATCACTGGCACCTTTGTCGCACTGTTCGGCGCGCTGTTCCCGGTGGGCATCCTCGCCGACATCACCAATTCGGGCACGCTGTTCGCATTCATCATGGTGGCGATCGGCGTCCTGATCCTGCGCCGTACCCAGCCCGATCGCCCGCGTCCATTCCGCACCCCGCTGCCGTGGCTGATCTGTCCGCTGGCGGTGATCGGCTGCCTGCTGCTGTTCCTCAACCTGTCGAAGGAAGCCAAGATCACCTTCTTCGTGTGGGGCGCGATCGGCTTGGTCGTGTACTACCTTTACGGTTACCGCAAGAGCCATCTGGCCAATGGCACTGAGCCGAGCTGAAACGATTGCTTTTTGCCTGACCTATCAGCCGGCACGGTAATACCGTGCCGGTGTCATATCCGGAATGCCCATGCTCAAGCAGTTGCTCGCCCGCAAGACCGATTTTTCGAATGCCGACAACGCTGACGGCCCCAGCCTGAAACGAACGCTGGGTCCCTGGGGCCTGACCGCGCTGGGCATCGGTGCGGTGATCGGCGGCGGCATCTTCGTGATCACGGGTCAGGCCGCTGCCGAGCATGCGGGCCCGGCGATCATCCTCGCCTTCGTGATCGCGGCGATCTGCTGCAGTTTCACCGCCTTGTGCTACGCCGAATTCGCCACCCTGATCCCGATGTCGGGCAGCTCGTATTCCTATGCCTACGCCACGCTGGGCGAACTGATGGCCTGGTTCATCGGCTGGAACATGGTGCTCGAATACGGTGTGTCGGCATCGGCGGTTGCGGTCAGCTGGACCGGCTATTTCGTCAGCCTGCTCGATCACGTCGGCATCCATCTGCCGACGGTGCTGACCAACGCACCGCTCGCCTACACCGACGGCCACCTCGTCACCACTGGCGCACTGTTCAACCTGCCCGCGGTCGGCATCGTGCTGGCGCTGACCTGGCTGTGCTACGTCGGCATCAGGGAGTCCAGCGGCGCGAATCTCGCGATGGTGATCCTCAAGGTCGGCCTGATCGTGATCGTGATCGTCGCCGGCTGGCACTACGTGAACCCAAGTTACTGGCACCCGTTCATTCCGACGAACCAGGGACCGGAGAAGTACGGTTGGTCAGGCATCATGCGCGCGGCCACGCTGGTGTTCTTCGCCTATATCGGATTCGAGGCGACATCGACCGCCGCGCAGGAAGCCAAGAATCCCCAGCGTGACCTGCCGATCGCCACGCTGGCCTCGCTGGCCATTTGCACCGTGTTGTACATCGGCATCGCCGCGGTCATCACCGGGCTGCTGCCTTTCGATCAGCTGGGCACGAGCGAGCCGGTCGTGACCGCGGTCAGGGCGCATCCTGAGCTCGGTTGGCTGCGCTGGGTGGTCGAAGTCGGTGCGCTGATCGGATTGTCGTCGGTGGTCCTGGTCATGGTCATCGCACAACCGCGCATCTTCATGATCATGGGGCGCGACGGTTTGTTGCCGCCGGTGTTCGCCAAAATCCATCCGCGCTATCACACGCCGCACATCAACACCGTCATCACGGGCATCGGCATCGCGGCGTTGGCGGCAGTGTTCCCGCTCGACGTACTCGGCGATCTCGTCTCGATGGGCACCCTGATCGCCTTCGTTGCCGTCTGCGCAGGCGTGCTGATCCTGCGCAAGACGCGTCCCGAGCTGCCGCGTACGTTCCGGGTTCCATGGGCACCGGTCACCTGCGTACTCGGCGTGCTCTGCTGCCTGGCGCTGCTGTATTGGGAGAACTGGTACCAGTGGCTGCTGCTCGGCGTCTGGACGGTGATCGGCATGGCCATTTATTTCGGCTACGGGCGCCGACATAGTCGCTTGCGCCTTCAGAGCGAACCAGGCGCCACCTCCTAAAATTCAGGCATCTTCGCCGAACTTCATCGAATACAGGAAAAAATCCTGTATTTATGCGCAAATCGCATGATTGTTCGGAAAATGGCCGATATGTGCCGCACTCCTCAAAAATCTCATAAATTCAATAGCAACTATTTGATAATATTGAATTTAACGAGTTTTTTGCGAGAGAAAATTGCCCCGCCGTCATCCATTCGCCGATCGCGGGAGTATCATCCTCAGTCCGCGGGTTGATCACTTGGCAGTGGGCCCCGGATCGTGGCCCGGCGCGTCAGGTGGGTAAGCTCCTCAGCCTGTCGCGCCGGGCCGCACTTTTCTCGCAGCGCACTGCCCGCCCCACGCTTTCCTTCCCTGCACACGCACCCGTCGCGCAGCACTCGGCGCGTTGATCGCGCGCCGACGAAAAAGGCCGGCATTGAGCCGGCCCTTGGGAGCACGTGCGTGGATTAATAGCGAGGGATCAGCTCTTCTTTGGCGTGTGCGACACGCACCAGCCTTTCGCGTTCACCGACTTGCCCGGGAACAACTGGCACGGACCGCGACCGGTGGCGCCGCCGGTATAGAACTGGCAATTGGCGCAATCGTCGCCTGCCTTGTGCTTCGCATCGGTCGTCTTGCCGGCATCCTCGACATAACCCAATGCCTTCGCGGTCGGATCCGCCTCGGTCAGCGCTGGCAGATCAGCAGCACGCGCAAAACGCGGCAGACCGCCCATGACGACAGCAGCCACTGTGGTGCCAGCGGCCACCTTGAGGAATCGGCGACGCGATTCGGTATCTTGTTCGTTCGACATGGGCAGGTCTCCGTCGTAGCTGTCCCGCGCACTCTGCGCTGGAATCCTGATTGATGGTACGCCTGCCACCGCAATTTTCCCTGACTTGCGAGAATGGCTCTCATTCCGGGCAGATGGCCGTCAGGCACATGATATAGTTGATGCTCATTTGGACGTCCAAACACCATGAGTCAAACCCTGCCAAGCACGATCCCGGCCAGCCTGTTCGAGGCATGCGCCGACAGCATCGCGAACACCGCGCGTGAATTGGCGGCGCTCGGCTGGACACCGGCCACCAGCAGCAATTTCTCGATGCGAGTCGATGCGGAGCATGCGGCGATCACTGTCTCCGGCCGACACAAGGGCCGGCTCGGCCGCGACGACATCATGCTGATCGACATGCACGGCGACGCCGTCGGCACCGACGCCCGGCCCAGCGCCGAAACCGCGCTGCACACGCAGATCTATCGGCGCTGGCCGGAGATGTGCGCCGTGCTGCACACCCATTCGCGCACGCAAAGCGTGGCCTCGCGCCTGTTCGCCCACGATGGCGTGATCCGTCTCGAAGGCTGGGAACTGCAGAAGGCAATCACCGGCTACCACACGCACGAGAGCGTGCTGGAGATTCCGGTATTCCCGAATACCCAGCATATGCCCGAACTGGTCGCCCAGGTCGACGCATGGCTGGACGCGGGCAAGCCTTTGCATGCATATCTGATCGACGGCCACGGCATCTACACCTGGGGCCGCGACATGGCTGAGACCCAGCGCCACCTGGAAGCGCTGGAATTCCTGCTCGGCTGCGAACTGGATCTGAAAAAGTTGAGGGCATCATGAGCCGCCTGCGCATCTTCGACGAAACCCAGCCGCAATCGCCGCTGACCGTGCATCACGAGCACACCGCGATCGCCCGTGAACTGGGCAAGGTCGGTGTCCGCTTCGAACAGTGGGAAGCAAGCCAGCCGATCGCACCGGGTGCCAGCCAGGACGCGGTGATCGCCGCCTATCGCAGCGACATCGATCGATTGATGGAGGAGAAAGGCTATCAGGCGGTCGACGTGATCAGCCTCACGCCGGATCACCCCGACCGCGCAACGCTGCGCCAGAAATTCCTCAGCGAACATACCCACAGCGAGGACGAAGTGCGCTTCTTCGTCGCCGGCTCCGGCCAGTTCACCTTGCACATCGCCGGCAAGGTCTACGACATCCTGTGCGAACAGGGTGACCTGATCGGCGTACCGGACGGCACCCGCCACTGGTTCGACATGAGCGAGGCGCCCTACTTCGTGGCGATCCGACTGTTCACCAACAAGGAAGGCTGGGTCGCGCAATTCACCGGCGACGACATCGCCCAGCACTTTCCGCGGATGCAACCGCGCCAGATGGCAACGTCATGATCGAAATCCGCGCCATCGTCACCGACATCGAGGGCACCACCAGCTCGATCAGCTTCGTCCGCGACGTGCTGTTTCCGTATGCGCGCAAGCGGCTGCCGGCCTTCATCGAAACCCACGGCAACACACCCGAAGTGCAGCACTGGCTGCATGAAGCCGCCAGGGAAGCTGGTCTGGTCGAAGCCAGCCGCCAGGACATCATCGAACTGCTGCTGCAGTGGATCGACGAGGATCGCAAGTCCACTGCGCTGAAGGCACTGCAGGGGATGATCTGGAAAGACGGCTACGCCGCCGGCGACTACCGCGCCCACCTGTATCCCGAGGTCGCCGCGCGATTGCGCGACTGGCGCGCCGATGGTTTGCGCCTATATGTCTACTCCTCCGGCTCAGTGCCGGCGCAGCAACTGTTTTTCCGCTACAGCGAGGCCGGCGACCTGACCCCGTTGCTTGCCGGCTACTTCGACACCGAAACCGGCCCGAAGCGCGAAGCCGAATCCTACCGGCGCATCGCCGCGGCGATCGACGAGCAATCACGGCACATCCTGTTCCTGTCCGACATCGTGGAAGAACTCGACGCGGCGCAGGCCGCCGGTTTCCATACCGGCTGGCTGATCCGCGAGCCGCAGGCATGGCCCGACACGCCGCGCCATCGGGCCTATCGCGATTTCGACGCCATCACGCCTTCCACCTGAGCCGCGAATCCAGCCATGCGTAGCATCCTGACCGTCCTGCTCGCGTTCGCCGTCGGTGTGTTGCTGATGCTGTGGTGGCCCAGCCATAGGGTAAAGCCGTCCCTCGCCGATCATCCCGTGTCGGCAGCCTCCATCGCAGCAGCCTCTACCACTGCGCAAGAGATTGCATCGTCGATCGATGGCGATGCCGAAAGCGGCGATAGCTGGCCTGCGCAAGACCCGACGCCGGAACAGGTGCTCTACGCACAGCCGCGGATGTTGCGCGACGCACTGGCGAAACTTACCCCGCGTGTCGCCGGCAAACCGAACCTGTACGTGCTGACCTTTGCCGGCGACGGCGGCGAAGACGTCTTCCGCAACGAAGCCGAGTACACGGCACCCTTGTTCGCGAAGCGTTTCGGTGCCACTACGCATACCCTGATACTGGAAAACAATCCAGCCAGCCTGACCACCCATCCACTGGCCAGCTGGAGCAACCTTGACGCCGCGCTCGATGGCCTGAACAAGGTGATGCAGCCGGATCAGGACATCCTGCTGCTGTATGTCACCAGCCACGGCGGCGAGGATCACACCCTGCTGGTCGACATGGATCCGCTGCCGCTGGATCAGCTCGGCGCCGACGACCTCGCCGGCATCCTGGCCATGCACAAGTTCAAGTGGAAAGTGCTGGTGATCAACGCCTGCTACTCCGGCGGCTTCGTGCCGCCGCTGCGTGGCCCAGGCACGTTGGTGCTCACCGCCGCCCGCACCGATCGCAGCTCATTCGGCTGCGGCAGCGATTCCGACATCACCTACTTCGGCAAGGCCTGGCTGGTCGATGCGCTGAACCACACCGACAACTTCATCGACGCGTTCAAGCAGGCCAGCGGCGAGATCAGCCAGTGGGAGCAGAAGGGCAAGCTCACACCGTCTGAACCGCAGATCGATATAGGCAGCGGCGTCGAGGAGCAGCTCGCTTTGTGGCGCAAGGGCTTCACGCCTGGGCCGGCAGTGACATTCAAGCCGGGCGTCTCGGCATCAGTCAGTGCGATGACAAAAACAAAATAGCGTTTGCCGAGCGTCACGGACACCACAGAAGTGCGTACGCGGTGATTGATCACAGGTATCTGCTATCGGCCAGAAGCGGACGATGGGTTCTAGCACCTGAATTTAGCAGCGCGCGCAGCGCGTCCGCAGGAATGAGTTGTTAGGCCTCGGGTTCGTGGCAAACCACTTCGATGTTGTGCCCGTCCGGACCAATGACGAAAGCTGCATAGTATTTCCCGCTGTAGTTCGGACGCAGACCAGGCGCACCATTGTCTTTGCCACCCGCCTTCAGAGCCGCGCGATAGAAAGCTCCGACTTGCTGGCGATTCTCGGCCACGAACGCCAAGTGAAGATGCGCCGGCTTTTCCTCGGTTTGGAACATGCACAATGAAACCTTGCCATCTGAGCTAAGCTCGATACCGAGCGGTCCCTCCGAGACTATGGTCATACCGATCGGTTCGAGTGCCTTGAGGAAGAATGATTTGCTCGCTGTATAGTCGCTGACTCCGAATACCACGTGGTCAAACATAAGTTTCCCTGAAGTGTGCGGAATTGCGTGAGCCTAACGCTAAGTAGACCCCATTTGTGGGGTGATGCACGGAATATGCGGACATCAGCCGAGGCCGCACAAGACAAACTTCCTAACCAAGTTCAAGCTCTTGCGTCGCCGCCTGGCCCGGGGAAGCTGATGAGCTGCGGGTGCTATCCGACACTTTTGAGGGAGTATGAGTTACGCAGGCAAAAGTGAGGGGTAACGGGAGCAAAAATGTCGGCGTTACTGAATCAGTTACGTGTATGGCTGGATGCAGCCTAGAGGCTCTGCCATGCCGGAACAGACACTTTCTCGAAAAGGCCCGCAGCAGGAGAGTCGCGCCGAACGGCTGAAATGGGTCGGCTGCGGACATTCGATTGATCCTTCCCGCCATCATTGTTTGCTGCGTTGGGTATGTCGCTCGGCCAACAATGCAGCGACATCAGTCAGCGATAGCCCCCGTGCACGCAACACCACGGTGAGATGGAAGATCAGGTCAGCTGCCTCTCCGAGTAGCTCGGCATCACCCTGCACCACGGCAGCCAGCGCCGTCTCGACACCTTCTTCGCCGACTTTCTGCGCCATGCGGCGAATGCCAGCTTCAAACAGCTTGGTGGTGTAACTGCCGTCTGGACGTTCGGCATGGCGCTGCGCGACCAGTGCGTCGAGTTCAGCGAGGAAGCCGAGTAGTGGCTGCACGGCTTCGCCGAAGCAGCTGGACGTACCCAGATGGCAGGTTGGGCCGTGTGATTCGGCTTGCACCAGCAAGGTATCGGCATCGCAATCGATGCGGATCGACTTCAGCGCCAGCACGTGGCCGGAGCTTTCGCCCTTGGTCCACAGGCGTTGCTTGCTGCGGCTGTAGAACGTGACATGGCCGCTGGCCTGCGTCTGCGCCAGCGCTTCGGCATTCATGTAGCCGAGCATCAGCACTTCGCCGCTCAGCCAATGTTGCACGATCGCCGGCAGCAGGCCGTCACCCTTGGCCCAGTCGAGGCGACTGAAGTCGGTAGTGGAATCGCTCATTGCTGATTGTCCTTGGATGCTCACAGGCGGACCGCCACGCCCTGCCCGTGCAGATAGTGTTTGAGTTCGGGTATCGCGATCACGCCCGAATGAAACACGCTGGCGGCCAGTGCACCATCCACATCGGCGTCGATGAAGGCATCGCGAAAATGTTCCGGCGCGCCGGCACCACCGGAGGCAATCAACGGCACGTGGCAGACCGCGCGCGCTGCTGACAGTTGTTCCAGGTCGTAACCGCTGCGCACGCCATCGCTGCCCATGCAGTTGAGCACGATTTCGCCGGCGCCGCGCTGCTGTGCCTCGATCATCCAGTCCAGCGTCTTGCGCGGCAGTGCCTGTGTTTTGGTGGGATCGCCGGTGTACTGACGCACTCGCCATTCACCGTCCGCATCGCGCAGCGAGTCGATGCCGACCACCACGCATTGCACGCCGAACGCGGCAGCCAATTCGTCGATCAGTGCGGGCCGTTCCAGTGCTGGCGAGTTCACCGAGATCTTGTCCGCGCCGGCATGCAGCACCGCGCGCGCCTCGTCCACCGAACGGATACCGCCGGCGACGCAGAACGGGATATCGATCACCCGTGCCACCCGCTCGACCCAGCCGCGATCCACGCTGCGTCCTTCCGGGCTGGCGGTGATGTCGTAGAACACCAGCTCGTCGGCGCCTTCGTCGCGATAGCGCAGCGCGAGATCGACGATCTCGCCCATCACCACGTGATCGCGGAAGCGCACGCCCTTGACCACCTTGCCGTCGCGCACGTCCAGACAGGGAATGATGCGGCGACTCAGCATGCCAGCGCTTCCTCTACCGTGAAACGCCCTTCCAGCAATGCACGCCCAAGGATCACGCCCCGCGCCCCGGCCTCGCGTGCCGCACGGATATCCTCCAGCGAACGCACGCCGCCGGAGGCCTGTACCGCCACCTGCGGCACGCGATCGGCGAGATGGCGATACAGCTCCAGATTGAAACCGGCCAGCACGCCGTCGCGGTCGATGTCGGTGCACAGCAGATGACGCGCACCGCGGGCGGCATACCACGGCGCCAGTTCGTCCAGCGTGCGCGCCTCGATTTCGGTCCAGCCGGCACTGGGCAACGCCCAGCGACCATCGATGCGGCGCGTGTCGAGCGCGATGGTCAGCCGCTCGGCACCGTACTTTTCCAGCCAGCGAGCGACCAGCTCGGGATCGCGGATCGCCACGCTGCCGAGCACCACCCGATTCACACCGGCATCGAACAAGCGCAGAAGATCAGCTTCTTCGCGCACGCCACCACCGGCCTGAATCTGCATACCGTCTGCGGCGATCGAGCCGATCACCGCCAGATTGTCGAGGTTGCCCGAACGTGCGCCATCCAGATCGACCAGATGCAACCAGCGAGCGCCGGCGTCGGCATAACGCTGCGCCAGTTCGCGCGGGTCGGCCGCGTAGATAGTCTGCTGCGCATAGTCGCCCTGCTTCAGCCGCACCACCTGGCCGCTTCTCAGGTCGATCGCGGGAATCACTTCACAGTTCATAGCTTGAGAAAATTCTGCAGGAGCTTTGCGCCGACCGCGGCGGAACGCTCGGGGTGGAATTGCATGCCGTGGAAATTGTCGCGGGCGATCATCGCCGAGAACGCACCGGCGTAATCGGTGGTGGCAAGGCTGTAATCGCCGGGCGGCACCGCGTAGCTGTGCACGAAATAAGCCTGCTCGTCATCGCCCAGCCCGGCCAGCAACGGATGCGGCCGTTGCGCGACCAGCCGGTTCCAGCCCATATGCGGCACACGCAATCCGGGAGCGTCCTTGAACCGCTGCACCGGCGCGGGAATCAGGCCTAGGCATTCGGTATCGCCCTCCTCTGAATGCGTGCACAACAACTGCATGCCAAGGCACACACCGAGCACCGGCTGGGTCAACGAACGCATCAGCTCGACCAAGCCCAGCTCGCGCAGCCGCGCCATGCCAGGGCCGGCCGCGCCGACACCAGGCAGGATCACCTTGTCGGCAGCACGGATAGTTGCCGCATCGGCGGTCAGTGCCGCATCCACGCCGAGCCGCTGCAGCGCATAACGCACCGAACCGATATTGGTGCCACCGGCATCGACCAGCACGACGCTCATTACAGCGTGCCCTTGGTGCTGGGCAACTCACTGCCCTCGCGACGGATCGCCTGACGCAACGCGCGCGCGACTACCTTGAAGCAGGCCTCGACCATGTGGTGCGCATTGTCGCCCTGCACGCTCAGATGCAGATTCGCGCCCAGCGTCTCGCACAGCGAGTGGAAGAAGTGCGGTACCAGTTCGGTCGGCACCTCACCCACGCGCTCGCGCGGAAAGCTGCCTTCGAACAGGAAGTATGGGCGTCCGGACAGATCCAGCGCCGCACTGGCTTGCGCTTCGTCCATCGGCAGAGTGAAGCCGTAGCGGCCGATGCCACGCTTGTCGCCCAGCGCCTGTTTCAGCGCCTGGCCCAACGCCAGCGCGCAGTCCTCGATGGTGTGGTGTTCGTCGATGTGGGTGTCGCCGTCGCAGCGAAGCTCCAGCGCGAAACCGCCGTGCTTGCCGATCTGCTCCAGCATGTGATCGAAGAAGCCCAGCCCGGTACGCGCCTTCGGCTCGGCAACCTTGTCCAGATCCACGCTGACCGTGATGCGGGTTTCCTTGGTATTGCGCACCACCGTCGCGGTGCGCGGCGCATCCAGCAACTGGTGCGCCAGCTCGTCCCAGCTCACGCCGAGCGGACCGACGCGACAGCCGCGCACGCCGATGTTCGCGGCAAACTGCAGATCCGTTTCGCGATCGCCCACCATCGCCGAGGCTGCACGGCTCCAGCCGTCGTCGGCAAGGTAGTGCCGCAGCATGCCGACGCCGGGCTTGCGCGTGTCCTTGCCCTCATGCGGATAGCTGCGATCGATCAGCACTTCGCGGAAGCGCACGCCCTGCGAAGCGAGGATGCGCATCAACAGCTCATGCGGCCCGTTGAAGTGCGGCTCAGGGAAACTGGCGGTGCCGAGGCCATCCTGATTGGTCACCATCACCAGCTCGTAGCCAGCGCCGACGAAGCGTTGCAGCGCGGCGATCACGCCGGGCAGCAGGGCCAGCTTCTCGTAGCTGTCGATCTGCTCGTCGGCCGGCTCCTCGATCAGGCAACCGTCGCGATCGACGAAAAGAATCTTGCGGCTCATGCGTATTCACCTGATACCGATCCGTCGGCAAAACCCCGGCTATCCGTGGCCGGACTCTTCAGTACGGCAAGTACACGGTCGTTCTCATCGGGCGTGCCGATGGTGATACGCAACGCATCGCCGAGGTTCGGATAGCGGCGCACGTCGCGCACCACGATGCCGGCGGCGAGCAACTTCTGATACACCGCGCCGGCATTGTCGAAGCGTACCGCAAGGAAGTTCGCCTGCGAAGGCAGCACTTCGCGCACACCGGGTAACCGACGCAACGCCTCCGGCATCCGCAAGCGTTGCTCGCGCACGATGGCGACGTGCTCGCGCGCGTTCACCTGCCCCCAGCCGGACAATCCGATCAGCGCTGCATCCACGCACGGCAGCGGCAACGGATACGGCGGCATGATCCGCTTGAGCAGCGCGATCACCTCGGCGTTCGCCAACAGGCTGCCGATGCGTACGCCGGCCAGCGCCCAGGCCTTCGACAGGGTACGCAGTACGGCGAGGTTGTCGTAACGGTCGATCAGGTCGGCCACGCTGGCGTTGCCGGCAAACTCGACATAGGCCTCATCCACCACCAGCAACGCGCGGCCAGCCAGCGCCTGCGCCAGCCGCTCGACACTCGCGCGCGGCACCAGCTGACCGGTGGGATTGTTCGGCGTGCAGATGAAGACCAGCTTCACCGCCGGTGTCACGGCGGCGAGTATCGCGTCAGCGTCCAGCGTGAAATCAGCCTCCAGCGCCACCTCGATCACACCGGCGTTTTGGATCCGCGCGCATACCGCGTACATGCCGAAAGTTGGCGGCTGGATCAGGATCGCATCTTCGCCGGCGCGACAGAATGCGCGCACCAGCAGGTCGATCGCCTCGTCGCTGCCGCGACCCACGAGCAGTTGTTCGCGTCGCACACCATAAAGCGCGGCCAGCGCCCCGATCAGTGCCGCTGGCTGCGGTTCGGGATAGCGGTTGCAGCCAAGGCCGTCGTCCCCGACCGGCGCCCACGCCGATTCATTCGCGTTGAGGAACACCTGGCCACCGCTGGCCTCCATGCGCGCCGAGGAGTAAGGCTGCATCGCGCGGATTTCCGCTCGTGCGAGATCGAGCACGCTCATGACCGTGCCTCCAGTGCGGCCAGCCGTAGGGTCACCGCGCGGCGGTGTGCTTCCAGTTGCTCGGCCGCCGCCAGCGTCGCGGTGCACGGACCGATGTTGCGCAAGCCTTCTTCACTCACTTCCTGCACCGTAATCTGTTTCTGGTAACTCGCCACGGATACGCCGCTGTAGCTGCGTGCATAGCCATAAGTCGGCAGCACATGGTTGCTGCCGCTGCAGTAATCGCCCACCGATTCGGGCGTCCATTGCCCGAGAAAGATCGAACCGGCGCTGTCGATGCTGTCCAGCAGTGCGCGTGGCTCGGCTACCTGCAGAATCAGGTGTTCGGGCGCATAACGGTTACTCACCTGCACTGCCTGCGCCAGCGAATCGACGGCGATCAACCGGCTCTGTACCAGTGCCTTCTCCGCGATCGCACCACGCGGTAATTCAGCACACTGTCGATCGACCTCGAACGCCACTTTGTCCAACAGATCCGCGGACGGACTGAGCAGGATCACCTGCGAATCCGGCCCGTGCTCGGCCTGCGACAGCAGATCAGCGGCGACGAACACCAGATTGGCCGCGGCATCGGCGATCACCAGCACCTCGGACGGCCCGGCCGGCATGTCGATCGCCGCGCCATCAGGATCGGCGGATACCTGCAGCTTCGCCTCGGTGACCCAGGCGTTGCCGGGACCAAACAGCTTGTCGCACTTGGGTACGCTCGCAGTGCCATAAGCCATCGCCGCAATCGCCTGCGCACCGCCAAGCTTGAATACCTTGTGCACGCCGGTGATGCGCGCGGCATACAGCACGGCCTCGTCGCAACGACCATCCGCACGCGCGGGCGAGCACAGCACCACCTCGCGGCAACCGGCTATGTGCGCCGGCACCCCCAGCATCAACGCGGTCGATGGCAGCGGCGCACTGCCCGCTGGCACATACAGGCCGACCCGGCTGATCGGGCGCAATATCCGCTCTACCCGCACACCAGGGGCGGTATCCACGCTCACCTCTTGCGGTGCAGCAGCGCGGTGGAACAGTTCGATGCGTGCAGCCGCCTCGTGGATCGCCGCCTTCAGCACAGGATCGAGCGACGCTTCGGCGGCGGCGAATTCGGCCTCGCCCACTTCGATCGCGTCCAGGGTACAGCGGTCGTACTTCGCGCTGAGTTCCCGCAGCGCGGCATCACCACGCGCGCGCACTGCAGCAATGATCTGCTCGACGCCGAGGCGCAACTCATCCGCGCGCGCTTGTGCGGGGCGTGCCAATGCCTCGCGTCGCGCGGTCTCGTTCAATGCATTCCAGTCGATACGGTTCATGCCAACCTGCTCTTCATGCCAACCTGCTTCATGCCAACATTTTCTCCACCGGCAGCACGAACATCTCGCGCGCACCGGCCTTCTTGATCTCTTCCAGCTGCCGCCAGCTCACCTCACCGGCGCACAGTGCCTGCAGCATCAGCTGATCCGGCTGACCGGCGACCGGCAGCAAGGTCGGCTGCGGCCCGCCCGGCAGCAGGCGGATGACCGCCTCCAGCGTGTGGCGTGAAGTCAGCAGCAGCAGCAGGCGCGACTCGCGCACCTGGATCACGCCATCCAGTCGCTTCAGCAGCAGCTCCAGCATGTCGCCGCGTTCATCCACCGGCAGTACCAGCGGGCCAGCCAGCACAGCCTCGCTTTCCAGCAGCACTTCGGCCTCACGCAACTGGTTCGCGACGAGGGTGCCGCCGCTCTGCACCAGATCGCAGATCGCGTCGGCGGTGCCCAGCTTCGGCGCAATCTCGACCGAGCCGGCCAGTGTCACCACGCCGGCAGTCACGCCATGCATGCGCAGCCATTCGCCGAGCAGGCCCGGATACGAGGTGGCGATGCGCCGGCCTTGCATTTGCTGCGGCTGCTGGTAATCGAACTCCTGCGGCACTGCGATCGACAACCGGCAGCGGCCGAAGCCGAGCGGGCGCAGTTCGCTGAGCGGCTCGGCTTCGCGTCCCGTGGTGAGCTGGAACTCGCTCAGCACATTGCGCCCGACGATGCCGAGATCGCACACGCCCTGCGCGATCAGGCCGGGAATGTCGTCATCGCGCACGAGCAGCAGATCGACCGGCTCGCCCTCGCCAAAGCAGAACAGCTTGTCGCGACTCTGCCGGAAGGTGAGCCCGCAACGGGTGAGCAGTTCCAGCGCCGGCTCGGTGAGTCGCCCGGATTTCTGCATCGCGATACGCAAACGGTCACGCGTCTTCATGCCTTCGCCTTCTTCGCCGCCAGCGATTGCCGCCGCGCCGCCCGTGCCGCCGCAGCCAGATAGCCGCCGTTGCCCTGGTTGAGATAACGCGCCACCCGCCCGATCGTGGTGATGCTCACGGCGGTGCGCTCGTGGATCTCCCGGTACGACACGCCTTCCAGCAGATACGGTACCACTCGCCAGCGATCCACCAGCACCTCGAGTTCCGATGGCGTGCACAGATCGCACAGGAAGGCGCTCATCTCGTCAGCGTTCTTCAACGACAGCAGTGCCTCGCAAAGGCTCCGCTCGACTGACTCGGCCGAGGTCTCAGGATCAAGTGATCGACGCTTCATAATGTACTAACGCATTAATACGATGGATCGAATCATACACAGCATGCGGCGCGACAGCAAACAGCCCGATGTGCATGCGTCGGGCCGACATTCAGGCTTTCCCCACGACATCGCGTGGCCGTGATCACGCCTGCCGATCCCCAGCAACCGTCCGACGTTTCGGGCCGGGGCAACCACGGACACTGGAGCCAGCCAGGGAACCTCGTCACATCGCACGTCGTCCCATCCCGCAGCCGCCAGCGCGCCGGCGTTATCGCGACATCGCACCGCAGTCAGCCATGCCGTCGCCGGTGGGATAATGGCGAAACACAGAACGTGCCCCGAAGGGATTGCAAATGAAACGTCCAGATCTGCGCCAATCATCTACCGGACAGCTCAAGCGGCACGCACGCCACCAACGCATGGTCGCTGCAGGGTTGCTCGCCATCACGCTGACACCCGCGCTGGCCAGTGCCTGCTCGACCTGTGGCTGCTCGCTCAACTCGGACTGGTCCAGCCAAGGCTATGCCACCAGTACGGGTCTGCACCTCAGCGTGCGCGAGGACTACTTCGATCAATCGCAATTGGTGCACGGCACCGACACTGTCAGCGCGTCGTCGTTCCAATATCCCACCGACGACGAAGTACAGCGCAAGACAATCAACCACACCACCCTGCTTGGCGCGGACTACAACTTCTCGCGCTACTGGGGCATCTCGGCACAGTTGCCGTATACCGACCGCCATCACCAGACCATTGCCGCGGGCGACACCGATATCTCCACCTCCGATGCGCGCGGCGTCGGCGATCTGCGCGTACTCGCGCGCTATCAGGGATTCAGCGACGACGCCGGCCTCGGCCTGCAATTCGGCGTGAAGTTGCCCACCGGCCGCTTCACACAGAACTTCGCATCAGGCCCACAGGCCGGTCAGCTACTCGATCGCGGTCTGCAGCTGGGCACCGGCACCACCGATGCGCTGATTGGCGTCTACAAGTTCGGCCACCTCAGCGACTCCGTGGCCTACTTCAGCCAGGCCATGGCGCAGATCGCGCTGGATGCGCGGAATGGTTTCCGTCCCGGCAATGCGCTCAACGTCGATCTCGGCATACGCTATCTGGATGCTGGTCGCTTCACGCCACAGCTGCAGCTCAATATCCACAGCGAGCAACGCGAAAGCGGCCGGCAATCCGACCGCCCCAACAGCGGCGCGACGCTCGCCTATCTGAGTCCGGGCATCAGCGTGAAGCTCACCTCGCGACTGAATGCATTCGCGTTCGTCCAGCTTCCGGTCTGGCAACGCGTCAATGGCCTGCAGCTGGAGCCGCGCCGGCTGTGGTCGCTGGGTGCGCAGTATCGGTTCTAATCTTTCGGCCCGTGGCGTCAAGAGCCACGGGTATCGCCGCTGACCATTCACCACACACAAAAAAACCCGCCTAGGCGGGTTTTTTTGATACACGTGAACCGGCTCAGGCCGATTTTTTCTTCGGCGCGGCCTTCTTGGCGGCAGCCGGCTTGGTCACGGTCGGCTTGGCGCCCACGACAGCCGGCGACACGGTGTGCGCACGGGTATTGCCGTAGCTGCCGCGATAGGTCTTGCCGCGACGGGTCTTGCGATCGCCCTTGCCCATGGTAATTCCTTGATTCGTTGAATGAATGGCCTGCCATTGTAGCAGGTCAGCCAGGCGCGCCATAGTCAGGAATGGTTATGCCCGGCACAGCCCCGCGGCTGATCAAGGCACTCGCCCGGGTCGATCTGCACGGTCACATGCTGGATCTGGAAGCGCTCCAGCAACATCCGCTTGATCGCCTGCAAGGCCTGCGCACTATCGGCCGACTCATGCAGTTCGGCATGCAGGGTGGCCATGCGCGAGCCCGACGCCAACTGCCATACGTGCAGATGATGAATATCGCGGATCGAAGGGTCCGCGTCGCGCAACGACGCTTCCACCAGCGCACTGTCCATGCCGTCGGGCACGCCTTCCAGCAGGATGTGCGCGGATTGCCGCAATAATCGCCACGCGCTGTTTAGGATCAGCAGCGACACCAGCAGCGACAGCACCGGATCGGCCCACAGCCAGCCAAACCAGCGGATCGCCAGCGCCGCCAGTATGGCCGCCACTGAACCAAGCAGATCGCCCAGCACATGCAGGCTCGCGCCCGCCAGATTGACGTCATCGTGCGCGTGCCCATGCAGCATGCGCAGCACCAGCATATTCACCAGCAGACCGACGATCGCCACCACCAGCATCACACCGGACAGGATGGCACCGGGATGCAGCAAGCGGGTGACTGCTTCGTAGACGATCCAGCCGACCAGCACAAACTGGCTCAACGCATTGACGAAACCGACCAGTACTTCCATCCGGCCATAGCCGTAGCTACGTCGCGCATCGGCCGGCCTGGTCGCCATCCATGCGCCAACAAACGCCAGCAGGAGCGCCAGTGCATCGACCATCATGTGGCCGGCATCGGCCAGCAGCGCCAGCGAACCGGACCACGCGCCACCGATCACCTCGGCCACCATCATCAAGGTGGTCAGCACAAACGCGAACAGCAGCTTGCGACTGCGTCCGCCATTCACACCGGCAGGCTCGTGCACATGCGGATGATCGTCGTGGGCGTGGGTATGCGTCATGTTCATGCACGCATGCTAGAAACGGGCGCAGCCGTTACACAATCACCCGCCCGGGCATGTCGCCCGACGATTCTTGTCAATGTGCGCATTGCGGGCCGTGAACGTGATCATTGCTGTGGCGGCTGTCCCGGCGCAGGTTCACGAAATGTGCGCTGGCCAGCAGCAGGCCGCCGCATGTCACCAGCACGCTGTGCAGGATGATCGAATAGCCTTCGGCATAGGTGACACCGAGCAGCAGCAAGGCCAGTCCGGGGGCAGCCAGCAGCAGCGGCAGCGGCCGCTGGTGGCGACGAAAGCCGCGGATCAGCGCCACCAGCGCCAGCGCGCAGGCAAACAGCACGAAGCCACGCTCGAAACGATGATCGGCCAGGAATTCCAGACCGACGAACGGCAACAGCGCCAGCACGAACGGCAGCAGCGCACAGTGGATCGCGCACAAGAACGAAGCCGTCGCACCGATGCGATCAGCCACTTTCCACCAGCGGAATTTGTTCGCCTGTTCGGAATCCATCAGCCTGCCCCGGCGTCGTCAATGGTGGCGACTCTGTGCCCGGTTCTCGTTATGTTACTTTGTAACACTATCCGACGCCATACCCGAAGGACCGGGAGACTCAGGCCTTGCGGCAGTGCTTGCAGGTACCGTGCACTTCCAGCGTCTGCGCCTGCGGACGAAAGCCGAGCGCCCTGGCCTGCGCCTCGATCAGCTCGGCCACCCGCTCGTCGCAGACCTCCTGCGCACTGGAACAAGTGTCGCAGATCAGGAACGGCACCTGATGCGCCTCCGCCGGATGGTGGCAGGAGACGAATGCGTTGATCGATTCCAACTTGTGGATGAAGCCGTTCTCCAGCAGGAAATCGAGCGCGCGATACACCGTGGGCGGCGCCGCGTTGCCGTGTTTCTCGCGCAAAAGATCGAGCAGGTCATAGGCCTTGATCGGCTTGTGCGCGACGGCGATCAGCTCAAGCACTTCCTTGCGCAACGGAGTCAGGCGCAGGCCGCGTTCTTCGCTGGCATGTTCCACCGCGCGCACGAAACCCTTCGCATCGTGATGATGCGGATGGTGCGGATGCGCGTCGTGGGCAGCGTCGTGGCTCAAGGGTTTCACCTCTGGATCGATCATACACTGCCATCTGCGGCGCGCCTTGGCGGAGAAACTCATCGCCTCAGCGGTGGCGGCATTGCAGGTGGCCTGGATCGGGGCTTGGCGAGTATCACGATCCAGCCGAAGGGCCCCAGCACGAACGCCCAGACGATGCCTTCCGCCGTCCGGCCGCGCCACCAGCCAAGCAGCGCACCGACCGCAATGAACAGCAGGTTCCACCAGAATATGGCGGCCCACGGCAGCATATTCAACAGATTGACAAAGATCTGCCAGAACGCATCCGGCGCGTCGGGATCGACGCCCTGGGAGGCCCTGGCGATCAGTTCGTCCATGTCGAGCTCAGTGCGTCATCGACATGGTAAGAGTCAGCCCTGCGCCATGGCGATGGCGGTGTCGATACGCTTGAGCGTCTCGCCGCGGCCGGCCAGATAGATCGTGTGATCGATCGATGGTGACACCTGCGTGCCGGTCATCGCCACACGCAGCGGTTGGGCGATCTTGCCCATGCCCAGTTCAAGCTTGGCGGCAACCTGCTCGATCACCTGATGGATCGGCTCCGGCTTCCACTCGCATTCGGCCAGCAACGATTTCGCCGCGCCGAGCACAGCCACCGCGCTGTCGTTCTTCAGATGCTTGGCGACCGCCTTGTCGTCCCATTCGGCAATCGGCGCATACCAGATCTTCGCCTTCTCGACCATTTCCTTGAACGTGTGCACACGATCGCGCAGCGCCACGATCACGTCCGCCGGCGCCGGGCCGTTCGATATGTCGATGCCCGCACGCGCCAGGTGCCACGTGAACTCCGGCGCCAGCAACTGCGGCTCGTCGGTCTTCAGGTAATGCTGGTTGAGCCAGGCGAGCTTCTCGGTATCGAAGCGCGAGGCCGCCTTGTTGACGTCGGCGATATCGAACAACGCGATCATCTGCTCGCGCGAGAAGATCTCCTGATCGCCATGCGACCAGCCCAGCCGCACCAGATAGTTGAGCAGCGCATGCGGCAGGAAGCCGTCGTCGCGATATTCCATCACGCTGACCGCGCTGGTGCGCTTGGACAGCTTCTTGCCTTCTTTGTCGAGGATCATCGGCAGATGCGCGAACTCCGGCACCTTGGCGCCCAGCGCGTGATAGATGTTGATCTGTCGCGGCGTGTTGTTGACGTGGTCGTCGCCGCGAATCACTTCGGTAATGCCCATGTCGATGTCGTCGACCACCACTGCGAAGTTGTAGGTCGGCCAGCCATCGGAACGAAAGATCACCAGATCGTCCAGCTCGCTGTTGGCCCACTCGATCCGGCCCTTCACCTTGTCGTCGAACACCACCGAACCTTCGCTCGGGTTGCGAAAACGGATCACGCGATTTGGATCTTCACGGAAAGGTTCGTTGCGGTCGCGGTAGTAGCCGTTGTAGCGCGGCTTCTCGCCGTTCGCCATCGCGGCTTCGCGCATCGCCTCGATCTCGGTCTTGCTCTCGTAGGCGTAATACGCCTTGCCGGCGGCAACCAGCTCATCGGCGACCTGCCTGTACCGCTCCAGCCGCTGAGTCTGGTAGAACGGACCTTCGTCGGCGTCGAGGCCGAGCCAGTGCATCGCGTCGATGATGGCTTTCACCGCCGCGTCGGTCGAACGCTCGCGATCGGTATCCTCGATGCGCAGGATGAACTCGCCGCCGCGACGACGCGATTCCAGCCAGCAGTACAGTGCAGTGCGCGCACCGCCGATGTGCAGGAAACCGGTGGGACTGGGGGCGAAGCGGGTGCGGACGGTCATGGGAACTCAAAAATATGGAGCGAAGTAATGGATTTTAGCCGATACCGGCAGGCAAACCGCGGCAACTACCCGCATGCTCGGCGAAGCATGCGTAGCGCGGCACTCGCCGCGCTCATGCTGAGCTTCACCGCACCGGTGCTGGCCGACAACCCCGGTTATGACCGCCCCGGCTATGGCTTCACGCCGGTCGTGCTTGGCGCCGGAGACATCACCATCGAGCAAGGCCTGCCGGATTGGAGCCGCAGTCGGCAGGACGGCATCACCAGTTCACAGTACAGCGCCGACAGCCTGCTGCGCATCGGTATCGGCGGCCCGCTGGAATTGCAGTTGGGCAGCTCGCCGTGGAACTCGCTGCGGCAAAGCGGCGGCGGCATCGACATCACCCAGCATGGCCATGGCGACTCCGTGCTTGGGCTGAAGCTGGCGCTGCCCTCCTCGAACCAGGCCTTCAGCTGGGGTCTGCTGGGCAGCGTGGAATTCACCGATGGCGCGAAGGCGTTTCGCAGCGACCATCGTCAGTATCTGCTCGGCGCGCAGTTCAACCTGCAGGCGAACGAACGCAACTCGCTGGGCCTGTATCTGCAGGGCGTGCGCAGCAGCGGCGCGAATAGCGCCCTCGTGGCGTTCAGCGACAACTACGCGCTGAGCAAGACGCTGACGCTATATGCCGAAACCGCCTGGCTGCACACCCCGGATCAGGGCAACGGCACCGTCGCTGGCGCCGGACTGGCATGGCTGGTCACTCCGCGCCTGCAGCTCGACCTCGGTTTCGATCGGCGACTGGGCGGCACCGCAGCCCAGTGGCAGGGCAATCTTGGTGTCGCGTACTACTTCGGACATTGAACGCTGCGTGCTCTCGCGGTCACCATACGATGCAGTTGAATCCCCAGTATTGCCTGCAACCATCGTCATTCGGGTTATCGTGGGCGCCTCCACGCAGCAGGATGGAACTCTTGGTGAAGCCACTCGGGGGAATGATTCCCCGCTGGCTACTATCGAGATCAATGTCCATCGCATCAGGCAAGGCTGGTGGCGGTGACCGGAGCACAAACTGCAGCTTGATCAGCGGCTGGCGGGGAGTGACCGGCATCGGAACGACGGCAGCGCTGGCTGCCGGTGTACTTTCCGTCGCCTGCGGCGCGGTCGTGGCCATCGCGGCCCCGCTGACGCCAAGCAGGGCCAGTGCCAGCACGATGCGTTTCATGAGCCTCTCCTGCCGTGATCCGGCCTGTGATGTGCCCGAGTTTTCATGATCGGAACGATGATCCGCCGCGGCTGTTGGCGGGGCGCTCCTACTTCACGTGAACTGTGATCTTCTTCGACACGACTGCCGGATCGAACGGAATGTGGTTCGCGTCGCCCAGTTCCAGTTGCAAGGTATGCGTACCAGGCTTCAGCTTCAGCGTGGTTTCGGTCTGACCACCGCCGAAGTGGATGTGGTTGTCGTCTTTCGGAATCGGCTGACCGGCAATCGGCAGCTCCTTCACGTCGACCAGCAGGTGGTGGTGGCCGGTGTGTTCCTTGGCGACGCCAGCCGGCGCCACGCCCATGCCCTTGAGGCCAAAACGCACGGTAACGTCCTGGCCCACGGTGGCACCGTCGCTGGGCGAGATGATGTAGACCGCGACGCCACTGGGGGCTTTGGTGATTGGCAGGGCTTGAGCATCGGCAGCCATCGCGGCGCCGGTGAGTCCGGTCAGGGCAAGCGCGAGCAGGATGCGTTTCATCGGCGATCTCCACGAAAGCATGAGGTGATCCAGTGTAAGCGCAGCGGCGGCCAGTGGGGTGATCGTCACCACGTCGTCATGTGCCGGCCATGCCGCCGCAACGCGAGTCCGCGATGCTGCATCAAGCCAGCACGGATATTCTCATGCGCATCGGCATCGTCAGCGAAACCTACCCACCGGAAATCAACGGCGTCGCGCTGACCGTGCATAGCCTCGCCGCCGGTCTCGCCGCACGCGGCCACAGCATCGACCTGATCCGCCCACGCCAGCCGCAGCCATGCCAGGACGAACCGGGTATTGACGTGCTCAGCCTGCGCGGTGGTGCGCTGCCCCGTTATCCCGGGCTGCGCTTCGGCCTGCCAGCTGGTCGCACGCTGCGTCAGCACTGGCAGCAGCAGCGCCCCGATGCGGTCTACGTCGCCACCGAAGGTCCGCTGGGCTGGTCGGCGATGCGTGCCGCCAAAAAGTTGGGCATCCCGCTCAGCAGTGGCTTCCATACCCGCTTCGACAGTTATGCCGATCATTACGGCGTGGGCCTGCTGACGCCGCTGGTACGCGGCTATCTGCGCCGTTTTCATCGGCGCGCCAACGCCACGCTGGTGCCGACCGACGCACTCGCACAGGAGTTGCATGCCATGGGTATCTCGAACGCACGTCTGCTGCGTCGTGCCGTCGACACGCAACTGTTCCACCCATGCCAGCGCGATGATGACTTGCGCGCGACATGGGGTGTCGATGCCGTCACGCCGGTGGTGATGTATGTGGGCCGCATCGCGCCGGAAAAAAATCTCGAACTGGCGGTGCAGGCTTTTCGTGCGATCCAGCAACGCGTTCCGCAGGCGCGTTACGTATGGGTAGGCGACGGTCCCGCACGCGCGGCGTTGGAAGCGGCACATCCGGATTTCATCTTCGCAGGCGTGCAGCGCGGCGAAGCATTGGCACGGTATTACGCCAGCGCCGACCTGTTCCCGTTCCCCAGCCTCAGCGAAACCTTCGGCAACGTGATTCTCGAAGCCCTGGCCGCCGGCCTGCCGGTGGTGGCGTATGCCGAGGGTGCCGCACGCGAGCATCTGGTCGACGGCGTCAACGGCTACTGCATCGCGTCGGGCGATTCATCCGCCTTTGTCGATGCGGCGGCCCGGCTCGCCAGCAACCCGGCCCTGATCAGGCACATGGGTCGTGCCGCGCACGCCGGAGTGGCCGGACTGTCGCCGGATGCGGTGATACGCGATTTCGAAACCTTGCTGCGCGAGATGGCCGAGGAGAATCTGCATGAGCACGCGATCGCCGTTGCCCACGCCTGAACTTTCGCCAGGGCCGCGTTTTGCCCTGGATCGTCGCGTCTGCGTGATGGCCAACCGCTGGGGCGCCCGGCGTCTGGTTGGCCTGTTCTTCGGTACGATCAGCCGGCTTGGCAATGGTGTGTTCTGGTACGCGTTGATGGCGGTGCTGGTGCTGGTCGGCGGTCACCGCGGGCTGGCGGCGGCCGCGCAGATGGCAGCCACCGGACTCACTGCCCTGCTGCTGTATCGCTTGCTGAAGGGCTGGACTCGCCGCCCGCGTCCGTACCGGGTATGCGTCGGCGTGATCGCACATGTGCCGCCGCTGGATGAGTTCAGTTTTCCGTCGGGACACACCTTGCAGGCGGTGAGTTTCACCGTCGTCGCGCTGGCCTGGTATCCGCAACTGGCGCCGTTGCTGCTGACCTTCACTGCGCTGATCGCGGCCTCGCGAGTGATCCTCGGGCTGCACTACCCAAGCGATGTGCTCGCAGCCATCGCCATCGGCAGTTGCCTTGGCACCGTGTCGCTGTGGTTGATGCCGCCGCTGATCTGAGCATATCGATTTGAGTCGGTCGATTTGAACCCGAATTGCGCAGCATTTGCGCACGCCGTCACAAGCGCCTTTGCGGTCAGGTAGATAGCCTACTTGTCCACAGGCTTTACCGGTCACGCTCCACAATCGCTGTGGAAAACTGCGGCATTGATCGCCACGGAATCAGTCGGCGTACGCCACCGAGCGTCATGCGTTGCTGCGCATTTCCTGCTCAGCGCGTAGCAAGTGCTTGATGGACAAGCGACGAACGCGGCTTGTCCACAGGCTTTACCGGCACGCTTCCACAGCAGCTGTGGAAAACCTCGCGGCGAAAACGACGATGCCGCCTGACGGCGGCATCGCTTCGCTGCAGCAGCTGCGTCCGGTCAGGCGGCGCGCGATGCTTTCATCAGAATGCCGAGCAGGTCGGCCAGCTTGTCGCGCATCTCGCGGCGATCGACGATCAGGTCGATCGCGCCGTGCTCGACCAGGAACTCCGAACGCTGGAAACCTTCCGGCAGCGTCTCGCGCACGGTCTGTTCGATCACGCGCGGACCGGCGAAGCCGATCAGCGCCTTCGGCTCGCCGATATTGATGTCGCCGAGCATCGCCAGGCTGGCGGATACGCCGCCGGTGGTCGGGTTGGTCAGCACGCTGATGTATGGCACGCCCGCGTCGCGCAAACGCGCCAGTGCGGCCGAGGTCTTGGCCATCTGCATCAGCGAGAACAGCGCCTCCTGCATGCGCGCACCGCCAGTGGCGGAGAAGCACACCAGCGCACTCTTGTCGGCCAGTGCGCGTTCGGCGGCGCGGGCGAATTTCTCGCCCACCACCGAACCCATCGAGCCGCCCATGTAGGCAAACTCGAACGCCACCGCCATCAGCGAGCGCCCTTTGAGCTTGCCGCTCATCGCCACCATCGCGTCCTTCTCGCCGATCTTTTTCTGAGTGGCGACGATGCGATCGCGATACTTCTTGGAGTCGCGGAATTTCAGCGGATCGGTGGGCTCCAGGCTGGCCCACAGTTCTTGCGCGGAGCCTTCATCGAGCAGCGCATCCAGCCGCATGCGCGCGCTGATGTAGTGATGATGGCCGCACTTGGGACAGACCATCAGGTTGCGCTCTAGCTCCGGCCGGTATAGCACCGTGCCGCAACCACCGCACTTCTCCCACACGCCCTCGGGCACCGAACCCTTGCCGCCGTTCGGACTCTGCGGGCGGGTGCGCGGGTTCATGATTTTCTGCAGCCAATTCATCGCATCACCCTACAATTTGTGAGCGCACCGCCCGCAGGCGGCACGTATCCTCAATGCGCATCGAGCGCGGCGCGGATCGGCGCGAGAAACGCGTGGACCCGCACGGTTATTTCTTCGGCATCCGTGGCCCCGGCCAGCCGCTCGACCAGCGCACTGCCGATCACCACGGCATCGGCAAAGCCGGCGATCGCCTTGGCACTTGCCGCATCGCGAATACCGAAGCCCACTGCCACCGGCGCCTTCGCGCGGGTGCGGATATCCGCCACGCGCGCGGCGATATCGCCGGTACTCAAGTGTGCCGCACCGGTGATGCCGGCAAACGAGACATAGTACAGGAAACCCTCCGCCGCCCCGCACAACTGCGCCATACGCGCGGGTGCGGTAGTCGGTGCGGCGAGCAGGATCTGCTGCAGTCCGGCGTCGCGCAGCGGCTGCAAAACCGCGGACTCTTCCAGCGGGCAATCGACCAGCAGCACGCCATCGACACCGGCCTGCACGGCTTCCTGCGCGAAACGCGCATAGCCGTGGATCTCGACGGGATTCAGGTAACCCATCAGCACGATGGGTGTTTCCGCATCACGCTGGCGGAACGCGGCGACCCAGCCCAGCACTTCGTTGAGCCCGACGCCTTTCGCGATCGCCCGCTCGCTGGCGTGCTGGATCACCGGACCGTCAGCCATCGGGTCGGAGAACGGCACGCCCAGCTCGATCAGGTCGGCGCCGGCATCGACCAGCGCATGCATCAACGCCACCATGTATTGCGGCGACGGATCGCCGGCGGTGACGAACGGAATAAGGCCAGTGCGATTGGCGGCCTTGAGCGCAGCGAAACGTCGATCGATGCGGCTCATACCTGCACTCCTTCGCGCGCGGCGATCGTATGCACGTCCTTGTCGCCACGGCCGGAGAGATTGCACAGCACGATGCCGTCCTTCGGCATGTCGCGCGCAAGTTTGATCGCCTGCGCCACCGCATGGCTGGATTCCAGCGCGGCCAGAATGCCTTCGGTACGCGCCAGCAGATGAAACGCCTCCATCGCCTCATCGTCGGTCACGCCGACGTAGTCGGCGCGGCCGGCATCCTTGAGGAACGCATGCTCGGGGCCGACGCCGGGATAATCGAGTCCGGCCGAGATCGAATGCGTCTCGGTGATCTGGCCGTTGTCGTCGCACAGCACATAGGTGCGGTTGCCATGCAGCACGCCCGGCCGGCCGGCGGCCAGCGACGCGGCGTGATGACCTGTCGCAATGCCCTCGCCCGCCGCCTCGGCACCGACGATGCGCACATCCGCATCGTTGAGGAACGCGTGGAACAGGCCGATCGCGTTGGAACCGCCGCCAACGCAGGCGGTGAGCACATCCGGCAAGCGGCCGTACTGTTCCAGCATCTGCGCGCGCGCTTCGCGGCCTACGATCGCGTTGAAATCGCGCACCATCAGCGGATACGGATGCGGACCGGCCACGGTACCGATGATGTAGAACGTGTCGGCGACATTGGTGACCCAGTCGCGCATCGCCTCGTTCAGCGCATCCTTCAGCGTCTTCGAACCTGAAGTCACCGGCACGACTTCCGCACCGAGCAGCTTCATGCGGTAGACGTTGATTTTCTGCCGCTCGATGTCGACCGCGCCCATGTAGACCACGCACTTCAGGCCCAGCCGCGCGGCGACCGTGGCACTGGCCACGCCGTGCTGGCCGGCGCCGGTCTCGGCGATGATGCGAGGCTTGCCCATGCGTTTGGCGACCAGCGCCTGGCCCACGGTGTTGTTGATCTTGTGCGCGCCGGTATGGTTCAGATCCTCGCGCTTGAACAGGATGCGCGCACCGCCGACGTGTTGCGACAGCCGCTCGGCGTGATAGATCGGGCTGGGCCGGCCGACGTAGTGCTTCAGGTCACGGTCGAGTTCGGCGATGAATTCCGGATCATCGCGCAGGCGTAGATATGCCTCGGTCAATTCGGCCAGCGGTGCCATCAGCGTTTCGGCGACATAGCTGCCACCGTAGTTGCCGAAGCGGCCCTGCGCGTCGGGGTAAGCGTTGAAATCCACGATCTTGCTCATCTTGTCATTCGATCCGGAAGGCAGGAACAGCGGGGGTGCGCTCCCGCGAATTCGTATGCCGCACTGCGGCAAGCGATCATCTTAGCGGCATCCCTGGTTCCGGGCGAATCGCGGTCCCACTAGCCACGTCCACGACATGGACTTACAGGTACCGGCGGATGCTCTCTTTCAGTTTCGTGACCAGCTCGGGCGTGAGCGTGCCGAGTATGCCGCGACGCGCGGCAGGGATATGGGCAACCGGATCCTCGTCGTCGAACACATAGTGATTCAGCAATCCCTTCCATGCGGCCTGTTCCACGGCTGGGAGCGACTTGAAGGTGAGGATGCAGTGCATCAGACAACCCAATGCCGTTTCCGGCACATAACCATTGGCTGGGGTGTGCTTCCACCAGTAGTTCACCAGCGCATTGATCCGCTCCAGCGACTCGACGTGATGCCACCACATCGGCGGGATGTAGATCGCATCGCCGGGCCGCAGCTCAGCCACCTGCGCCTCGGCCAGAGCCTGCTTCAAGCGCGGGAAACGCGGGTCATCCGGGCGATCGAGCCTGGCGATGCTGATCGCCGCGCCGGTCGGTGCAAAATCCAGCGGCCCGACATACAGGTTACGCACTTGTTCCGGTGCGAACAGCGTGAAACGCCGACCACCACTCACGACACAAGCCATGTTGTGGTATTCGTCGAAGTGGGCCGGCGTGGTGACCTTGTTGCCGATCCAGATACGCGGCTGGATGCCGCGATCGAGAAAAGGCAGCGAATGATCGTCCAGTAATCCCGGCAGGCACGCAGCAATCAGCGCGCTCTGCATCGCCAGACCCGGCGCATTTTCCTGGCGGCTGTAGTGCGCCAACCGTTGCAGGCCCTGGGTGATCGAGACGCGGTGATGCTCGTAGTTGAAGCCGTCGAAATTCGCGTTGTAGCCGATGATGCCGTCCGCGTCGGGTGGCAGCAGCAGTGCATCGACCTCGCTGCCGTTGTCCAGCGCCGCCAATCCCTGCGCGAACGCCGTGTCCGACTGACCCGCCAGTTTCACCAGCGGCCAGTTCCGGCACAGGCCACGAATGACCAGCGGCCGCTCGCGACCGACGATGTCGTCGAGCCCGATCGGTTGGCCGGTATCGCGATACTCCTCGATGACAGCGGGCATGCTTTTCATTCCGCGTCGGCGGCGCGCACCGCACGGATGAAAGCGGCCAGCCTGTCCGGATCCTTGATGCCCGACGATGACTCGACACCACTAGCCACATCTACCGCCCATGGCCGGGCCAGACGCACGGCCTCACCCACATTGGCGGGATGCAGACCGCCGGCCAGGATCAGCGGCTGAGTCAGTTCGCCCGGCAGCAGCGACCAGTCGAATGCCTTGCCGCTGCCGCCGGCTTCACCGACGCCATGACCATCCAGCAACAAGCCGGCAGCGTGCGGATAATCGCGCAATCGCGGCAAGGCGGCGACGCCCTCGCCCATCGCAATGGCTTTCAGGAATGGACGGCCGAACTGCATGCACCACACGTCGGTTTCGCCGCCATGGAACTGCAGCAACGCAGGTTGCACGTCCTCGATCACCTGCCGTACCAGACTTGCATCGTCATCCATGAACAACGCGACGGTGGCGACGAAGGGGGGCAGCGCTGCGACGATCTCCCGCGCCCGAGCCAGCGTCACCTGCCGTTTGCTGCACGCGGTGAATACCAGCCCGATCGCATCCGCGCCGAGGCGCGCGGCGAGCAGCGCGTCCTCGACCCGGGTCATGCCGCAGCACTTGATGCGGGTCATGGGCCGGCTCCGGTCAGGCATACGTCTTCCGGCAAACCCCAATGCGTTTCGTAGCGCGGGCCGATGAAGGTCAGGCCCGAGGCTGCTGCCGTCGGCCCTGCCACCTGGCGATCGGCGCCAGCCAGCAATTCGGCCATCCATTCGATGGGCTGCTCATGGCGGCCGATCATCAGCAGGGAGCCCACGATATTGCGCACCATGTGATGCAGGAAGGCATTCGCCTCGATGTCGACAAAGAGCTGTTCGCCTTCGCGCCGCACGCTCACCGCCAGCACCGTCCGGCGAGGATGCGCAGCCTGGCAGGACAGTGCGCGAAACGCGCTGAAATCATGCTCACCCAGCAACGCCTGCGCGGCGGCGTGCATGCGCGGCGCGTCCAGCGGCAGGCGTTCCCAGGTGACATAACGCGCATCCAGTGCCGCACGCACCGGCCGGTTGAGGATGTGATAGCGGTAGCGCCGGCTGCGTGCCGCATAGCGCGCGTGAAAACTTTCCAGCACCGGCTGCGCCCACAGCACAGCCACGCTGGTGGGCAGATTGGAACAGGTACCGAGAATCCAGCCACGCATGTCGCGCTGTGCCTCGGTGTCGAAATGCACGACCTGGCAACGGCCATGCACGCCGGCATCGGTGCGACCCGCGCAGCTGACCTCGACCGGATGCGCAGCGACCCGCGACAGTGCCTGCTCCAGCTTCGCCTGCACGCTGGGGCCATCCTTCAGCCGCTGCCAGCCGAAGAAGTCGGTGCCGTCGTATTCGATGCCGAGAGCAATGCGCATGACGTCGTGCAAAAGTTCGATGAAAGACACTGAAGATTAGCAGCCCGCAACGCAATCGGGCCGGCAAAAGCCGGCCCGACGGATCATGCAGGCGTTGTTACGTCGGAATCAGTGCAGGCCTTCGAGCAGGCGTTTGGCGGTGTCACGCTGCATCTGGCTGCCTTCCTTCATCACTTCGCCCAGCATGGCGCGGGCGCCATCGGCGTCGCCCATGTCCAGATAAGCACGGGCCAGGTCGAGCTTGGTGTCGACCGGATCGTCGTTGAACTCGCCCATATCATGGCCGTGGTCGCTGGCCTGATGCGCGTTGTCCGACTCGCCGAAGCGCCAGCTCGAAGCCGCTTCCGCAACCGGCGCATGCGTATCCGCCGCCGGTGGTGCAGCCTCCATGGCGGCGTCCGCTACCGACGAGTGATCCGTCGCCGATTCGGCGACGGTCGGCCGGGTCAGGTCGAAGTTGAAGTTGTATTCACTGACCTTCTTCGGCGCGCCTGACGGCAACGGCGGCATCGACGACGGTACGACGGTGGATGCCGTGCTTCCGTGCGCATAGTCGTCGATATCGAATTCGCGACGGGCTTCCGTCTCCTCGTGCATCGGCAACTCGGGGTGATGGTCGAACAACGGATGACCCGGCACCAGATCCTCGCCCATGTGCATCACGTCCTGCCACTCGTCCTGCTGCGGATCGGTGATATGGGCATGCATGGCCTCGGCCGCCGCCTCGAAGTGGTCGACGTCGCGCCGCGAGTAGTACAGGGTAACCAGCTCCAGATGCAGGCCGATGTCGTCCGGGTGTTCGGCCAGCTGGTCGAGCAGCTCTTCCTGATCGACATCGCCACCGAGGGTGTCGTCACCAGCCGGCGCGTTCGAACCAAAACGGTCGGCCAGCGACGATGCCGACTTGGACAACGGCGCAACAGCCGATTTGCGGCCACGGCCGAACAGACCCAGCAATAGCAACAACACCACCGCACCGGCACCGGCCGCCCAGGCCCATGTCTGCATGTACCAGGGCTCCTCGACCACGGGTGCCGGACCTGGCTTGATGACGGGCTTGGCCACCGGTTTGACCGGTGTCGGCGTGACGGCAGCACTGGTCGCTGATGCACTCGTCGACGTACTGGCCGCAGCCACCAGCGGCATGGTGGTCACGGCGCTGGAACCCGCCGCGGCAGGTGTCGAACTCGCCTTCGCCACGGTGCTGGCGGTTTCCAGATGTTCCTGCGGCGCCGTCGTCACGGCGGTTTTCGCCACGCTGGCGGCCGGTGCTGGCACTGCAGCAGTCGCCTGTGCAGCGGCCGGCAAGCCGGCGGACTTGCGCGCAGCAGCCAGCTTGGCCTGCAGCTCGGCGATCTCGTTGTCCTTCAGCGACAGGAGGCGCTCGTTCTTGCTGTTGATATCCGCCAGATCCTTGAGGCGGGTCTTCAGGTCAGTACTCTGCTGTTGCAGGCTGACCAGACTTTCCTGACTGCGCAGCAGGTCCTGGCGGATGCCGGCAGCGGACTTGTCGTCCTTGCCGGTACCTTGGACTCCCGCTCGGTTGCCTTCCTTCGCCGGCACCAGGGCAAGACGGTCGCCCGTATCGCTGGACGTCTTGAGTGCACTGGAGGTGGATGCGCGGGTCGCCGCATCGGCCACGACCGCTGGCTTGCCGGGTGTTCCGGCGCGCCAGTCGCTGTTCTGCCGGCGCACTTCGGCCACCGCTGCCGCGATCGTCATGGCCTGCGCCTCGGCGGAGGTCGGTACGCGAAGCACCGCACCGCTCTTCAGTGCATTGATGTTGTCACGGTAGAACGCGTCGGGATTGGCCTGCTTCAACGCCAACATCATCTGCTGGGCATCGGTACCTGCCGGCGCAGTGGCTCGGGCGATCGACGACAGCGTCTGACCGCGTTCGACCGGGCCGTACTGGCCATTGCCGGCTGCGGCCGGCGCAGCCTTGGGCGCCGCTGCAGCAACGTGTGCCTGGGCTGGGGCTGCTGCTGATGCCGCCTTGGCACGCGCAGGCCGGCTCGGGGCCGCCGTCTGCTCCGGTGCGGCGGCAACCGCTGCCGGGGCCGCCGCCGGTGCACTGGCTGGATCGAGCAAGATGGCAAATTCGCGCACGCTCTTGCCCGCGCTGCTGCTCACTTCAAGCAACAGGTCGAGATAGGGGTCGTCTACCGACTGGCTGCTGGTAATGCGGATGACCTTGCCGCCAGCACCGTTGGCCACGCTGAAATGCAGCGGAATCGCGGTGCGGCCACCGACAATGCCGGCGCGGGCAAATTCCTCGCTGGAGGCCAGCTGGACGGTGAGATTCTGCAACTCCGCCGGACTGGCAGGATGTACGGGAATTTCCGCCAGCAAAGGCTGTCCCAACGCCGATTTGACCTGGATCTGGCCGAGGTCCAGCGCGATGGCCTGGTTGGTGCCCAGTGCCAGTGCCATCAGCATCGACAACTTCAACGAACGATTCATGCGTGTTCCCCCGAACGATCCTTGGCGCAACTCTTGTGGTGTCGCCGCGGTGGCGGCCACTACGGCAAACGAGGTGCCACTTTAGTTATATGCAGACCAATCAACAATAGCTGCGGCGAATACTTGCAGTGCATTGCTGCAGTGTGTTCTCACCGCAGCGGCACTTTCAATGATGGTCACTCGACGATTTGGCCTGCAGCTCCCGCAATTGTTTCTGCAGCTCGGCAATGGCCTGATCCTGCTGCTGCAGACGCTTGCTGGCCTGCTGGCTCTCAGATTCCTGTTTGGCGACATCCTTTTCCAACCGCTTCACCTCGGCCTGGTGCCGGGTCAGACGCTGGCCGGTCCTGGGTAGAGCTGCCGCCTGTCCGGCCGGCTGCGACCGGGCTTGATCGCTGCCGGCCCAGGAAGCCGTCGACGCCAGCATGATGCCCATGACGCCCATCAATTGCGCACAACGCATCTTAGAGATAGTCCTCGATCAGCAGTTCGGCGATCTGCACGGCATTCAGCGCCGCGCCCTTGCGGATATTGTCCGAGACGATCCACAGGTCCAGTCCGCGCTCATGCGAGATGTCCTCGCGGATGCGCCCGACATACACCGCATCGTTGCCGGCGGCCTCGCCCACCGGGGTCGGGTAGCCGCCCGGCTTGCGCTCATCCACGAGCACCACGCCCGGCGCCTGCCGCAGCAGCTCGCGGGCCTGTTCGGCGGTGATCTTGTCGCTGGTCTCGATATGAACCGCCTCGGAGTGGCCATAGAACACCGGCACGCGTACCGCGGTCGGGTTCACCTGGATCGACTCGTCCTCAAGGATCTTGCGGGTTTCCCACACCAGCTTCATCTCTTCTTTGGTATAGCCATTCGGCTGGAAATCGTCGATTTGTGGAATCACATTGAACGCGATCTGCGCGGGGAATTTCTTGCCCGGCTCCACGCTTTGGAAGTTCAGCAGCGCCGCGGTCTGCCGGCCCAGCTCCTCCATGCCGGTGCGGCCGGCGCCGGATACCGACTGATAGGTGGCCACGTTGATCCGCTCGATCTGCACCGCGCGGTGGATCGGTGCCAGCGCCACGAGCATCTGCATGGTCGAGCAGTTCGGGTTGGCGATGATGCCGCGGGCGGTGTATTGCGCGATCGCGTGCGGGTTGACCTCGCTGATCACCAGCGGGATGTCGTCCTGGTAGCGGAATTCCGAGGTGTTGTCGATCACCACCGCACCAGCCGCCGCCGCGCGCGGCGCATGCTCGCGGCTGACCGAACCGCCGGCCGAGAAGAACGCGATGTCGACGCCCGCGAAATCGTAGGTATCCAGCAGCTGCACCGTGACATCCTGACCGGCGAACTTGACCTTACCACCGGCCGAACGCTCGCTGGCCAGCGGCACCAGCTCGCTGATCGGGAAATCGCGCTCGGCGAGGATCGCCAGCAAGGTCTCGCCGACCGCACCGGTGGCGCCGACCATGGCGACTTTGTAACTGCTCTTCTGACTCATGTTATGGATTCTTTAGTTCAGGGATGGATGGATGGCCGATCACCGCGCCAGCACGTTCGGGTTGAGGATGGTCGGTGGCCGCCCGGCATGCGGGCCATGGCCGAACAGCGCCAGTACATTGTCCACCGCCAGTGCGGTCATTGCGCGGCGCGTTTCGTGGCTGGCGCTGGCTATATGCGGGCTGAGCACGACGTTGTCCAGTGCGAGCAGACCCGGATGCACCGCCGGCTCGCCCTCGAAAACGTCCAGTCCGGCGCCGGCCAGGCGCCGCTCGCGCAGAGCCGCGGCCAGCGCCGCGTCTTCCACGATACCGCCGCGGGCCACGTTCAGCAGTATCGCGGTCGGTTTCATCAACGCCAGTTCGGGCGCACCGATCGCGTGCCGGGTCTGCGGCGTCAACGGCAGCACCAGCATCAGAAAATCGGACTCGCGCAGCAATTGCTGCTTGTCGACGTAGCGCGCGTTGCAGGCACGCTCGTCCGCCTCCGCCAGCGGCGAACGGTTGTGATATAGCACCGGCATGCCGAAGCCGACGGCGCGGCGTGCGATCGCCTGGCCGATGCGGCCCATGCCGAGAATGCCCAGCGTGCGACCGCGCACGTCCATGCCCAGCCACGCCTTGAATTCGGTGGCGTGCCAATGCCCGGCACGCAGCCAGCGCTCGGCGGCGTTCATTCGCCGCGCGACGCAGAGCATCAGTGCCCAGGCGTAGTCGGCCACGCTCTCGTTGAGCACATCGGCGGTGTTCGAGATGGCGATGCCGGCCGCGCTCAGCGCATACAGATCAAGATTGTCGTAGCCGACACCCAGATTGGCGACGATGCGCAGTCGCGGCGCACCAGCAATTTCGGCCGCACCGATGTGCTCTTTCAGGCCCACGATCGCGGCGTCCTGCCCGGCCAGCTTGGCCGCCAGCTCGCCGCGGCTGAACCTCACTTCCTCCGGCTCGGCCGTCACCACGAAATGCGGTTCGAGCCGGGCAACGATGTCCGGAAAGGTGGGGCGCGAAATCCACACGCGCGGCTTGTCGTTCATTGGCATGGTTTCGGTTACAGCATTCGGCCCGTCACGGAATGCGCGGTGCCACCGCGCCTACATCGCCACATTGCGCACGATGGCGCAGCGCGTGATCGATCAGCACCAGTGCCATCATCGCCTCGGCGATCGGGGTGGCGCGGATGCCGACGCAGGGATCGTGCCGGCCCTTGGTCACCACCTCGGCCGGCTCGCCGGCAAGATTCACGCTGTGCCCGGGAATCAGGATGCTGGACGTGGGCTTCAGCACGATCGAGGCCGTCACCGGCTGGCCGCTGCTGATCCCGCCAAGAATGCCACCCGCATGATTGGACGTAAAGCCGTCCATATACATTTCGTCGCGATGCTGGCTGCCACGCTGGGTGACCGCGGCAAAACCGTCGCCAATCTCCACACCCTTGACCGCGTTGATCGACATCAGCGCACTGGCCAGATCGCCGTCGAGCTTGCCGTAGATCGGCTCGCCCCAGCCCGGCGGCACGCCGTCAGCGACCACGTTCACGCGTGCACCGACCGAGTCACCGGATTTGCGCAGCGCGTTGACATAGCTTTCCAGCGCCGGCACCTGTGCCGTATCGGGCCAGAAAAACGGGTTATGTTCCACCGCCTCCCAGTCGAACGCGTCCGGCGTGACCTCGCCGATCTGCGCCAGATAGCCGCGCACGCGCACGCCGTAACGCTCGGCCAGCCATTTTTTGGCGATCACCGCAGCGGCGACGCGCATGGTGGTTTCGCGCGCTGAGGAACGCCCGCCGCCGCGCGGATCACGGATGCCGTACTTCTGCCAGTAGGTGTAATCGGCGTGACCGGGGCGGAAGGTCGACACGATGTCGCCGTAATCCTTGCTGCGCTGATCGGTGTTGCGGATCAGCAGCGCGATCGGCGTGCCGGTGGTCTTGCCTTCGTACACGCCGGAGAGGATTTCCACCTCGTCCGCCTCATGCCGCTGCGAGGTGTAGCGGCTCCTGCCGGTGGCACGACGATCGAGATCGTGCCGAAACTCCTCCGCACCGATCGGCAGTCCCGGCGGGCAGCCGTCGATCACGCAGCCGATCGCCGGGCCGTGACTCTCGCCAAAGGTGGTGACTGTAAACAATTTGCCGAAGGAATTGCTGGACACGAGGTTTGGACGTCCGAAGGAAACCGCCACAGCTTAGCGCGACGGCGTCCCGTTCGGGTCAGTGGGCCGACTGCGCGGCACGCCACTCGCTGGCCAGCAGCGCGAACACCACGTCATCGACCCACTCGCCGTGCAGCCACAGGCTTTCGCGGTGATGCGCCTCCTGACGCATGCCCAGCGCACGCAGCATGGCCATGCTGGCAAGATTGCGCGGATCGACCGAAGCATGGATGCGATGCCTGTCGAGCTGGCCGAATACCAGCCCGAACACGGCCCGTACGGCCTCGCTGGCGTATCCGCTGCCCTGATAAGCCGGCGCGATACTGACCCCGAATTCGACCGAGTCTTTGGCGTCCGCTGGCATGTGAATGCCCAGGTCGCCGATCAATTCCTCACCATCGCGCAGGCGTATCGCGCGCTGAAACCAGCTGTCAGGGGTATCCAGTGACGCTTCGGCCTGGCGGTCGATGAAGTCCGCGGCCTCGACCACGCTGGTCGGACGCCAGCCCTGGAAACGGGATACCTCCGGATCGGCGCGATAGCCGAACAACACCGCGGCGTCAGTCGATTGCAAGGCATCGAGCAACAAACGCGGTGTGTTCAGCTCCATGCAACTGATTCCGTCAGGCGATGCGGCGCGCAGCGGCGGCGGCACGGATGGAGGCGGCGTGCTCGATCAGATCACGCCGTTCCAGCGCGAACACGCCCATCTGGCCGACCTTGAATTCGATCCAGATGAACGGAACCTCGGGCAACAGCGCGGCCAGCGCATGCTCGCTCTCGCCCACTTCGACGATCAGCAGGCCGTCATCGGTGAGATGGTCAGCTGCCTCGTCCAGCATGCGCAGGCACAGGTCCAGGCCATCGGCACCGGAGGTGAGGCCCAGCTTTGGCTCGTGCGCGTATTCGCCCGGCAACGCGGCGTATTCGTCATCGGTGACGTACGGCGGGTTGGAGACGATCAGGTCGTAGCGGCGACCCTTCACGCCGGCAAACAAGTCCGACTGGATCGCCTCGACCCGGCCCTCGACGTGCTGGAACACGATGTTCTCGCGCGCCAGCGACAGCGCCTCGTCGCTGATGTCGACGATATCGACCCGCCACTCCGGGTTGTATTCAGCCATCGCGATGCCGATGCAGCCCGAACCGGTGCACAGGTCCAGCGCACGTTCGATATGGCGCTCGTCCAGCCACGGCGCGAAGCCCGACTCGATCAGCTCGGCGATCGGCGAGCGCGGCACCAGCGCGCGGCGGTCGCTCTTGAACTTCAGCCCAGCGAACCAGGTCTCGCCGACCAGGTAGGCCACCGGCAGGCGTTCGTTGACGCGACGCTCGATCAAGGCCAGTACGTTCTCGCGCTCGACGGCGGTAAGCCGACCCGCACCGTACGCCGGCGGGATGTCCGGCGGCAGGTGCAGACTGGCCAGGATCAGATGCGTGGCCTCGTCGATCGGGTTGTCGTGGCTGTGCCCGAAGGTGAGCCCGGCGGCCGAGAAGCGACTGGCGCCATAACGGATGAAGTCGATGATGGAGGCGAGTTCGGAAGTCACGGTAATCCCGGTCGGACAAGGCAGAAGGCCGGCCATTATAGGGCCAGCAGCCTGATCGACCCCGTATACTGGGCGGATGACTTTCAACGTATTCCTGCAATACATCCTGCCGCACCGCGCGCTGTCGCGGGTGGTCTACTGGGCCACGCGCTGGACCTTCGCGCCGTGGAAGAACTGGCTGATCTCCACCATCGTGCGCAATTACAACGTGAACATGGCCGAGGCGGCGCAACCTGATGCGCTGGCCTACCAGCACTTCAATGCGTTCTTCACGCGCAAGCTGCGCCCCGACGCACGCCGTGCAGACGCCGATCCGGCCGCCCTGCTCTCGCCTGCCGACGGCCGCATCAGCCAGTCCGGCGCGATCGTCGATGGGCGCATCTTCCAGGCCAAGGGGCAGGACTACACCGCCGCCGAACTGCTCGGTGGCGACGAGGCCGCCGCGACGCCGTACCGCAATGGCCGCTTCGTCACCGTCTACCTGTCGCCACGCGACTACCATCGCGTGCACATGCCGCTGAAAGGCACGCTGAAGGAAACCGTGCACGTGCCCGGGCGCATCTTCAGCGTGGCGCCGTTCGCGGTGGAAGCGATCCCGCGGCTGTTCGCGCGCAACGAACGACTGGTCTGCCACTTCGAGGGCGAACATGGCCCGTTCGTGGTGGTGATGGTCGGCGCCATTCTGGTCTCATCGGTCGCCACGGTGTGGGACGGCCTGGTGATTCCGCCGTATGCCTCGTCGATCCGACGCAAGTCGTTCGTCGGCCAGCAGATCACGTTGGAACGTTTCGCTGAGATGGCCCGTTTCAACATGGGCTCCACGGTGATCCTGCTACTGCCCGAAGGCACCGCCACGCTGGACAACCTGCAAGAGCAACAGGCGGTGCTGGTGGGTCAACGGCTCGGCCACGGCTGAGCCGCCCTCGCTCCCGGCGCACCGAAAACTGACGTCTCGCGTCATTTTGTGACGCTCTAGGCGCTATTTCGGCGATCCCTTCGCTACGCTGGCATCTTCGCCGCGCGTTTTGCGTGCCGCCGAATTCAAGCGTCGAGGGGACTCATGCGACTACTCACTCCATTCTTCGTGATGATGCGCGCGCGCCAGCTTGGCCGCCAATTCCGCGATATCGAACGCAGCATCCGCGCACTCCCCAAGCGCAGCCGGGAACGGCTGAGTACGCTGACCCTGCGCGAAATCGGCCAGGCTTCGCGTAGCGATTTTCCGCATCTGTACGGCACCGCGCCGGAAATACGTTACTTGCCCTGGGGCCAGGGTACCGACGCCGGCTATGAGCGCGCCTGCTCGACCAACGGCGAAGTGGCGCTGCGCGGTATCGCGCTATGGCTGGCGGTGGCCTACCACGAGACCAAGAACTCTCCGCACACCAGCCTGCAGCCGCAGCATCGGCAGCTGATGCAGCTGTTGCGCGAGCTGAAGGAAGTCCACCACCGTAACGGCGGCAACACTGTGGGCAGCAGCTGGGTGCAGGAAAGCGCGGTCGCCTGACCCCAGGCGACCGGCAACACGCTCAGCGACAGACCGGCAGCTTCAACGTCTGCCCGATAGCAATATGCTGGCGCTTGAGGCCGTTCATCTCGGCTACTTCCTGCACGCTTGAGCAATGCAGTTTGCGCACAACGCTGATCAGAGTATCGCCACGGCGCACCTTGTAGCGGCTGGTTTCACTGATCGCCGGTGCACTCGCCACCGGTGCAGGCGCGACCACCGGCACCACGGCACGATGCAGATCGCCGGCGAGGATCGGCCACGGGCCATCGACACAACGTGCTGCGTACGCCTGCTCCAATGGCTTGGGCAACTGCACCGAAGTACCCACCGGCTGGGTTACCTGCGGATCCAGCCGTGGATTGAGATTGCGCAGGGTGCGGAACCAGCCGTCATTCATGCCGCCGGCCGAGCCCAGACATACGGTCAATTCGGACAGCGACGCCGGACGTTTCAGCGTGACCGAGCCAGGCGCGCCGTCGATCTTCGGGAAGCGCAAGTTGTAGCTCTCCGGATGCAGGAACAGCCACGCCGCCGCCAGCACCGACGGCACGTAGTCGCGGGTTTCCTGCGACAGCTGACTGTAGATGCGTGGATCGTAGAAGCTCACCGAGGTGTCGTCGCCGACCGCGCGACGCATGCGCCCTTCGCCGCCGTTGTAGGCGCCGATGGTGAGTTCGAGGTTGTTGTTGAAGATCCCCAGCTGCTCGTTGAGGTATTCCGCATTCGCACGCGCCGATGCTGCGGGATCGAAGCGCGTATCGAAACCGTTGTCCATGCCGAGCCCGAAACGCACGCCGGTGGCATACATGAACTGCAGCGGCCCGGCCGCGCCCGAACGCGACACCGCGTGCACCTTGCCGCCGGACTCCTTCGCCATGATGCCGAACAGCAGTGCTTCGGGCAGATCCGCTTTTTCGTACTGCGGCCACATCTGGTAACGCAGGTATTGATAGTTGATCCAGGCGTCCGTCAATTGCGAACGCCACTGGGTCAGCCACATTTCCAGCGCCGCCTTCACCGGCCCGTTCATCGCGATCAGTTCGGACAGTTTCTGCCCATGCAGCAAGGTCACGCTGCGCTGCGCCTGCGGCAAACTGGCCGCGCCGCCGGTTCTGCCGGCCGCGAGTGCCGCCTGCGCCGGAGCGACATCGCTGTCCAGATCCTGGTCGCCGCCGAAATCGCCGTCCTTCAACCGCAGCAGATGGTCGAAGGTCGAGAAGAATCGCTGCGGATCGCAGCCAGCCGTGTTGCCGCAGCGCGTCGACGCTTCCTTCAGCCGATCCAGCGACTGGGTCAAGGTCAGCTGCGAAGCTTCCAGCTTGCCTTCGCGCGACTGCTGCAAGGCGGTCTCGTAGCCCTTGCTGGCCAGATCGAGCTGGCTGTAGAGCGTATTGACCGGGGCCGAAGGTTTGCCAGCGCCGGCACTTGCACAGGCACCGAGCAGACTGAGTGCCGCAGCAAGCGGCGCCAGGCGCATGGAACGAATCACGGAACGCAGCGACATCAGGAACTTCACCCGCGGAAAACGCCCACCATAGCTTGCACCGCGCCTCGACTCAACGCGACCCGCAGCCACACGACAGCGCCAGCGTCTTGGCTACAATCGACTGACCATCCGCAGACGGAACGCCATGACTGACATCCTGATCGGCCGCAACGACAGCACCAGCGTCAGCCTCGATCCGCATTATGGCAACCGCCACGGCATGATCGAAACCTTCGGCAAGCAGATTCGGACGGCAGATCCTGCGCGGTGTGCTCGGTGGCATTTTCAGTGGCAAGCGTTGAGCGCGCGATAGCATGCCGCGCATCGAAACAGTTGCTGCCGATACCCCGTTCGGGGAGCGCCTGCAGGCAGGCTTCAGCTATCCGCTGCGTGGCGCGGCGCTGCCCACCTGCGTGGTCATGGCACTGCTGCATTACGTCGGTCTGCTACCGTCATTCATCGGCGCGCTGGCCAGTGCACTGGTGTGGGCTGCCACTTGGCGTTACGCCGCCGACTGCCTGCTGCACACCGCCAACGGCTACGCCGACCCGCCCGATGTCGGCAGCGACGGCAATGATGCCAGTGGCTGGGGACTCACGGCGATCCACCTGCTGGTGGTCGCACTGTGCGTACTTGGCATCGTGTTCTTTCCACGCATGCTGTGGCCACTGCTGATCGTGTCCGCGCTGGCGCTGCCGGCGATCGACATGTCGCTGGCATTCGACGGCAACCTGGCGCTGGCGATCAACCCGTTGAACTGGGGTCGCGTCATCGGCAGCTTCGGCACGGCCTATCTGATACCCGTGGCGATCAATCTGCTGCTTGGCATCCTGATCATGCTTGCCTCGGTCAGCACGGCGCTGCTGCCGCGGCTGCTGGCGCTGCCGCTGTTCGCGTTCGCCTATACCTACCTGATCGTGCTCGCCTTCCATCTGATGGGCGCGATGATCCACCAGCGCCACGAGCGCTTCGGGCTGGAACCGGAAGCACCGAAATTGGCCAAGGCCGGCGGACAGGATGCCGACGAAGAACTGTTGACCGAAGTCGATGCACTGGGACAAAGCGATCCAGCCACCGCTACTGCGCTGCTCGTTGCAAGGCTGCAGGATCGGTTCGCGCCGGCATCGCTTCATCTGGCTTATCGTCGATTGCTGCAGCGACAGAATCTGCGCGACGGCCTGCTGGTACACGGTCAGATCTGGATCGCCGCGCTGATCGCACAAGGCGAATCACGCCGCGCGATCGGTGTCCTGCAGGAATGCCACAGCCTTGATGCCGGGTTCATCCCGGACGACCCGCGCACCTGTGGCGAACTGGCCGACCTGGCCGCACGACTGGGCATGAGCCGGATTGCGCTTCACTTGTGCAAAGGCTTTCTCACGCACTGGCCACGCGATCCGCAGGTGCCGCACTACGGCCTGGTCGCTGCCAGCCTGCTAGGCGAACACCCCGATCAACATGCCGAGGCGGTACATTTGCTGGATCAGTTGGCCACCGCGTGGCCCGATCATCCGCTGCGTGCCGAGATCGACGATCAACGACAGCGACTGGCCAACGTCGCATGAGCCGCTGGCGTCCGCCATCCCCCAGCTCCACCGCGATCATCACCCGCGAAGGTTTCGAGCGACTCAAGGCTGAGCTCGACCATCTGTGGCACGTGCTGCGCCCGGACGTGGTGAAGGCACTCGCTGCCGCAGCGGCCGAAGGCGACCGCTCGGAAAACGCCGAATACATCTATCGCAAGAAACAGCTCGGCGAGATTGATCGCCGTGCACGCTACCTCAGCAAGCGAATCCCCTCGCTCAAGGTGGCCGAGGGCGCACCCGGTGATCGCGGCATGGTGTTCTTCGGCGCCCGCATCGAACTGGAGAACGTCGATACCGGCGAGATCCTCCACTACCGCATCGTCGGTCCGGACGAAACCGACGCCAAGCTCGGTTGGATCAGCATCGACTCGCCACTGGCCCGGGCCGTATTGAAGAAGCGCGTCGACGACGAGTTCCTCGCCGAACTGCCGGGCGGCCCGGCGGAGTTTGCAGTGTTGACGGTGGATTACGACTAATACGGCCAATCCCAGAACCCGATCACTTGACATGGCTTCGGGGCGAGCATGCCTAATGCGGCAACAGCGACTGCGAAGCGCGCTGATGGTCCTTTTCGATCTGCGCCAACCGCGCCTGCCGCGCCTGCTGGCTGACCCACTCGCCGTGCTCCGCCTGTTGTCGCAACAGCGTGTATTGCATGTCGACGAACGGTTGCAGCACGTGATTGTTCTCGGGCACGAATCCGCCGAGATCGGGAATACGCGCTAGTCTGGCCCGCTCACGCACGCCGGCTTCGCCATTACCCTTGCCGTAAGCGAGCAGGAAGTCGGTCAACTGCTGACGCAGCAAGGCGGACATGCCGTCGCGCAGCACCAGCACGCCGGAGGGAATCAACGGCGAACGCCAGATCACCTTGAGCTGTGCCGCCTCCTGTGGAAAATTGTGCCGGAACAGATCCATGTCCGGGTTATTGCTGCTGGCCACATCCGCTTCGCGATTGACCACGGCCAGCAGATTGCTCTGATGATCGCCGACCCGCGCGCTGGCAAAAAACGTGTCGGAGTTGAGGCCATGCGGCGCAAACACATAGGCTTCGGGTGCCGTGTAGCCAGAGACCGACAGATGCTCGCTGCGGGCGTAACGCCAATGCCCAGGCATGGCCAGCAGGCCGTCAAGGCTGTGGATGGCACTGTCGCCGCGCACCACCAGCATCGCGACATTGCCCCGCGCGCCGTCGTTGCGCGAGAACTGGGCAAACACCTGCATGTGCTGATGTGTCACCGCCTCGACCGCCAGCTTGCCGGAGAGGAATGCGACATCCACCCGCTGCGCACCGATCGCGTCGGAAAGGCCGGCGTAGCTGCTCACCGACACCGTCGTCACCGGACGACCCAGCCGCCTTTGCAGATCATCCAGCAGCGGCCGCCACTGTTCCAGCGATTCCGCGGCACTGCCGATAGGCAGGATGCCGAAGCGGATTGGCGACGTCGACGCATCACTTCTGCCCACTGCCGTCGCACTGCCCGCGCACAGCAGCAGGCCCGCTACCAGCAGCACCGGAGCGATACGTTTCAGGCAGCGTTTGCCGAACCCGGAGCACCACCACGATCTTGCGATGTTCAATGCCCTTGCTCCCCTGACCCGCGCCCTGTGCCGTGTATATAGTCGCGATCGCCGATCGGGGCAAGCCACGCCGGGAAACGTTTCAGCAAGATGGTGAACAGGCTGGCGGATATTCGCGACCGGCGCGGCGTGGCTGGTAGCAGATCGTGCTGCGATGAAACGCTTCGTCGGCGTTGTCGGCACGCCAGCCGGCAATCCCCGACAGCGGCAGCGGCCGCAGTTCCAGCGGATCGCGCAACAGTCGGCCCGACGCAATCGCTTCCGCGCAATCGGCCTGCAGCTGCCCCGCATCGACAGCACCGGACGACTCGAATACCAGCGCCTTGCCGACCAGCAACTTGTCCGGGTTCAACGCGTGTTCCAGCAGGGCATGCCCGAACAATTCCAGCCGTATCGAACCGTCCAGCCACGCATGCCGATTGCGCCAGAACAGGCCGTGCCAGTCGTGTGCATCCCACAATGCCAGCAGCGCGGGATCGCGCAGAGCGACGATGACGCCGCCCTCGTCAAAATGAGTCATGGCGTATTGCGCGCGCGAGCGCAGCTTTGGCCCCATGCGGGCGATCTCGGCCATCTGGCGCCGATTCAGTACCTGCTTCAGCGCCGGATAGCGCAACCAGACCAAGGCATTGAGCAGGTCATGCCAGTTGCCTTCGCGTGTGGCGATCTCGCCGCGCTCGGCGATGCGCTGTTCGTAGTGCAGACCATCGGCGAGCAAGTCCGGCGTCTGTGCCACGAAGCGATGCGCCATGCCTGCAGGTATGCCACGGTTGAGTGCCTCGATGGACGGCCATTCGGCACCCTCGAGCAGCGCGGCATATTCATGCCAGGCCGCCAGCGGCAGCCGACCGAATACCGCTGGATCGACCGCATCACGCGACGGCGCGTGGTAGCGCATGCGCTCAGCCGGCGAGACGCGCGTGCAGGTCGTGTTCGCCGGCGCCCTCGACCACAACGTCGACGAACTGACCGGGCTTCAATTTCTGACCGTCGGCGATCAATACGGTGCCGTCGATCTCCGGCGCGTCGGCGGCCGAGCGCGCAACCGCGCCGTCGGCACCCGCCTCGTCGACCAGTACCTTGATGGTGCGGCCGATCTTGCGCTGCAGTTTCGCGGCGGAAATTTCCGCCTGCACCGCCATGAACTGTTCCAGGCGGTCTTCCTTCAATTCCTCCGGCACCGGATCCGGTAGCTCGTTCGCCTTCGCACCGTCGACGGGCGAATACGCGAATGCACCGACGCGATCGAGTTCGGCCTCGCGCAGGAAATCCAGCAACTCCTCGAACTCGGCCTCGGTTTCGCCGGGAAAACCGACGATGAAGGTGCTGCGGATGGTCAGATCCGGCACCACCTTGCGCCAGTTCTGAATACGCTCCAGCGTCTTGTCGATATTGCCGGGCCGCTTCATCAGTTTCAGGATGCGCGGGCTGGCGTGCTGGAACGGGATATCGAGGTACGGCAGCAGCTTGCCGGCAGCCATCAGCGACATCACTTCATCCACGTGCGGATACGGGTAGACGTAGTGCAGCCGCGTCCACACGCCTAGTTCGGACAGGCCTTCGCACAGCTCGGTCATGCGCGTGCGATAGCTTTTGTCGCGCCACTGGCGCTCGGCGTACTTCAGGTCCACGCCGTACGCGCTGGTGTCCTGCGAGATCACCAGCAACTCCTTGACGCCACCCTTGACCAGCCGTTCGGCCTCCAGCAACACCTCGTCCACCGGCCGCGAGACCAGGTTGCCGCGCATCGACGGAATGATGCAGAAGCTGCAGCGATGATTGCAGCCTTCGGAAATCTTCAGATACGCGTAATGCTTCGGCGTCAGCTTTACCCCGGTGTCCGGCACGATATCGAGGAAGCGGTTGCGCTGCGGCGGCAGCGCCGTATGCACCGCATTCATCACGCTGACGTAGTCCTGCGGGCCGCTGATCGACAGCACGTCCGGGTAGGCTTCGCGGATCAGCGCCTCTCGTTTGCCGAGGCAGCCGGTGACGATCACCTTGCCGTTCTCGTGCAAGGCCGTGCCGATCGAATCCAGCGATTCCTGCACCGCCGCGTCGATGAAGCCGCAGGTATTCACCACCACCGCATCCGCCTCGCCATAGCTGGGCACGATCTGGTAACCCTCGACCTTGAGCTGGGTGAGGATACGCTCGGAATCGACCAGCGCCTTGGGGCAGCCGAGGCTGACGAAACCGATCTTGTGTGCAGCCTGGGACATGAGCGTGATTACCGTGAAAACATGCGGGGAAACAGACGATTATACGTCAGCCTCAGCTTAGCCGCCGGACGGCTAAGCTTGGCCTTTCCAATCGGGCAGGAAATCCACATGGGCCAGCAGATCAATCTACCCACCTCGCGCACCCAGTGCATCGGCGCGTACCTGGCCCAGCCAGAGGGCAAGCCGAAAGGCGGCATCGTGGTGATCCAGGAAATCTTCGGCGTCACCGCGCACATGCGCAACGTCGCCGATCGCTTCGCCGGGCACGGATATACCGCGATCGCACCGGCGTTCTTCGATCATCTGGAAACCGGCGTGGAATTGAGCTCTGACGAGGCCGGCTATGCCAAAGGCAAGCAGCTGGTCACCGAACTCGGGCTGGATCGCGCACTGGAAGATGTCGCCAGCGCGGCCGAGGCGATCGCGTCGGCGGGAAAGATCGGTACGGTCGGCTATTGCTGGGGCGGCACCGTGGCGCTTCTGTCCGCGCTGCGGCTCGGCCTGCCGTCGGTAAGCTATTACGGTGCACGCAACCTGCCGTTCCTGCATGAGCAGCCGAAGGCGCCGGTGATGTTCCACTTCGGCGAGAAGGACACCAGCATCCCGCCAGAGATGGTCGCGAAGCATCGCGAACTGCTGCCGCAGATGGAAACCTTCACCTATCCGGCCGGCCACGCATTCAATCGCGACGGCAGCGCGTCCTACGACGAGGCTAGTGCGAAACTCGCGTTGCAGCGCACGCTGGCCTTCTTCGACCAGCATCTGGCCAGCGCATGAGCGGCACCGGTTTTACGCTCGATCCGCGACTCGCCGCGGATACCTGTCCGGTCACTTCGTTGTCGCTGTGCGACGTGCTGCTGATGAACGATGCGCGCTATCCGTGGCTGATTCTGGTGCCGCGGCGCACCGGTCTGGTCGAGGTCGCCGATCTGGACACCGACGCGCAAGCCACGCTGTGGCAAGAAATGAATCGCGCCAGCGCCGCACTGCGCGCCGTTGCGCCATGCGACAAGCTCAACCTCGGCGCGCTCGGCAACATCGTGCGCCAGCTGCATGTGCACGTGGTTGCGCGTTGCGAAGGCGATGCCGCATGGCCCGGTCCGGTGTGGGGCAACGGCAAGGCCGAGCCATACGAGCCCATCGTACGCGTAGCTCTGATTGAAAAACTACGCAAAATACTAACGCAATAAAACAGGCTCCATTGACGAAAACGACAACGCCCGCGTAGCGCTACGCGGGCGTTGTCGTTTGAGCGTGGATGCCTGTCAGTATTGATGCTGTTGCTGCTGCTGTTCCATCCGGTTGCTGCCGGCAGCATCCTTGCCCTTCATTTCGTCAGGCATCGCGGCCGGTGCATGATAGTCCTCGAGACGACGTGCCTTGGTATCCAGCGGGTTGATCTTCTTGAGTGAACCGCCATCGTCGTAATAGACGGTGAAACCGTAATCAAGTTGCATGCGCGCCATGTATTCCAGGTGTTGCTTGCGGATCTTCGAGTCGTCGCTGCGTTCGAGCAGCACCGTCTTCGGCAGCTTGCCCTGATCTTTCAGGTAGGCGAAATGGCTGCCGGTATCCAGCGCCGACAGCACCGCGCCATCGACCAGGAACTGACCACTCTTGTAAGCCTGAATGGTGGTATCGAACTGCCCCTGCGCTGAGGCAGTGCTGATCTCACCCTTGGTGCTGCCGCGATGGCAGCCGGCGAGCACGAGCAGACTGCCCAGCATGAGCGCAGCCGCGGCGCGTGTCAGCAGTGTGGAAAAACGGATCATGCGGGTCTCCTGGCAATCATTCAGTTGAATCGGGTGGAGTGTAACGCCGGGCCGCGGCAATAGCCGGGCCGTGAAAATGCGCCGTTCAGCCACGCGCTCAGGTACGCGGCAAGGTCACGCCCTGCTGGCCCTGATACTTGCCGCCGCGATCCTTGTAGCTGGTTTCGCACTCCTCGTCGGATTCGAGGAACAGCATCTGCGCCACGCCTTCGTTGGCGTAGATTTTTGCGGGCAGCGGCGTGGTGTTGGAGAACTCCAGCGTCACATGACCTTCCCACTCAGGCTCCAGCGGCGTCACGTTGACGATGATGCCGCAGCGCGCATAGGTGCTCTTGCCGAGACAGATCGTCAGTACCTTGCGCGGAATGCGGAAGTACTCGACCGTGCGCGCCAGCGCGAACGAGTTCGGCGGAATGATGCACACATCCGCCTCGACATCGACGAAGCTGGACGGGTCGAACGCCTTCGGATCGACGATGGTCGAGTTGATATTGGTGAAGATCTTGAACTCGCGTGCGCAGCGCACGTCGTAGCCGTAGCTGGAAGTGCCGTAGGACACCAGTTTCTGGCCGTCGCGCAGCTTGACCTGGCCGGCTTCGAACGGCTCGATCATGCCGTGGCTCTCGGCCATGCGGCGGATCCACTTGTCGGATTTGATGCTCACGCTGACTCCGTTCGGTAGCGATGCCCCGGTCGATCCGGGCGCAAAACCGCAAAAGTACATGGTCGGGCCGCCACCACGCCAGCCGGCAGGTTCATGCGGCGGGCAAAGCCTCGACGAGAATGGCCAGTGCTACACGCAATTCCGCACAGCGCTCCGCGCTGGCCAGTACCTGCGACGTCGTGCAGCCAGCACCCGGCAGCGACACGACGCATGGCTGCGTCGTCAGCAATTGCGCGGACATGGTGCGCAGGATCTCGTCCAGCGCTTCCTGCGCGTGGTACGAGCCGCGTGCGGCCGTGTTCAGCAGCAACACCGGCTTGCCCGGAAACTCAAGGCTGCCGACCAGCCAGTCGAGCAGATTCTTGAACGCGCCAGGCACGCCGTGTGCGTATTCGGGACAGGCGATCAGCAACGCATCGGCACGACCGACCGCCTCACGCAAGGCCAGCACCGACGCCGGCAACGGCTCAACGTCATCATCCGGGTTGAACAGAGGCAGCGCGCCAAGTCCGGCGTAACCCACCAGCTCCAGCGTTGCCGGCGCAAGCCGCTGCGCGGCTTCCAGCGCGGCGGTATTCGACGACACGCGGCGCAGGCTGCCGGACAGGCACAGCACACGGCGCGTCATCGCTGTCATGCGGAAGGCGTGCCCTGCACCACGATCTTGCCCAGCCCCAGCGACTTGTTGCGCGGCTGCCGCGACAACCGGCCGGCCGCGTTGCGGGCGATCTCGCGATAACGCGCGGTGAGCTCGGAATCGGGCATCGCCGCCACGGTGGGATTGCCGCTGTCGGCCTGCTCGCGGATGCGGATGTCCAGCGGCAGCGAACCAAGGCACGGTACACCGTACTGCGTCGCCATCCGCTCGCCGCCGCCTTCGCCGAAGATGTGTTCCTCGTGGCCGCAGTTCGAACAGATATGCGTGGCCATGTTTTCCACGATGCCGAGCACCGGCACCTCGACCTTCTCGAACATCTTCAGCGCTTTGCGCGCGTCCAGCAGGGCGATGTCCTGCGGCGTGGTGACGATCACCGCACCGGCCACCGGCACTTTCTGCGACAGCGTCAGCTGGATGTCGCCGGTGCCCGGCGGCAGGTCGACGATCAGGTAGTCGAGTTGTTCCCAGAGGGTGTCGGCGAGCAGCTGCATCATCGCTTGGGTCACCATCGGGCCACGCCAGATCATCGGCGTGTCCTCTTCCACCAGGAAGCCGATCGACATCACCGGCATGCCATGCGCCTGCATCGGAATGATTTTCTTGCCGTCCGGCGACGCCGGCTTGCCGTGCACGCCCAGCATGGTCGGCTGGCTGGGACCGTAGATGTCCGCGTCCATCACGCCGACCTTCGCGCCCTCGGCCTGCAGCGCCAGCGCCAGATTCGCCGATACCGTGGACTTGCCCACGCCGCCCTTGCCGGACGCCACCACGATGATGTTCTTCACGTTCGGCAACGGCCCCAGCGTACCCTGCACCTTGTGCACATGGACGCGGCTGGTGATCGAAACGGCCGCCGCTTCGATCGCCGGATCGGCCTCCAGCGCCTGCCGCACACGGGCAGTCATGCTGTCGATTGCACCGGCGGCCGGATAGCCCAGTTGCAGGTCCACCGACACTTTCGCACCGTCCACACCAACCGCGCGCACGGCCTCGGCCAGCGGCGCGCCGGTATGGGTATCGATCAGCTCGCCGAGGATGCGGCGCACCAGGGCTTCGTTCGCCTGTGTCATGAGGGCTCGAATGATGGGGTGACTGCACATTATGCCAGCCACGTCGCGACGCCATCTGATCCAGCTCGGTCCGATCGCCGGATGGACATGGCGCAATGCAGCTTGACGCTCCCGACCAGCCCCGGCAGGCTCCATCCATACGCTTTCGTACGGGAGGACACCATGAAGCCACTGTTCCGATTCGCCATCGCCGCAGGCTTGCTGCTGGGCGCCGGCACCGCCTTCGCCGCCAACGACACCCCGGTCGGTACCTGGAAACAGATCGACGATGTCTCTGGCAACGCCAAGTCGATCATCGAGATCACCGATTCCCATGGCCAATTGCAGGCCAAGGTCGTCAAGGTAATGAACCTGAGTCCGGAGGAGATCGCCAGGGACGGAGAACACCCGATCTGCCGCAAGTGCGACGGCGACCGCAAAGACAAGCCGATCGAAGGCATGACCATCATGTGGGGCGTCAGCAAGGACAACGACATCTGGGACGGCGGCAAGATCCTCGATCCGAAAAACGGCAAGGTCTACAAGGTGAAGCTCACTCTCAACGACGGTGGACAGAAACTCGACGTGCACGGCTACATCGGCTTCGCCCTGCTCGGCCGCAGCCAGACCTGGGAACGTCAGCCGTAACCGCCGCAGCCATCCGGACATCGAAAAGCGCGCCTGAGGCGCGCTTTTTTCTTTTTGCGGCGTGGCATGGAACTGGTGATCCGGCGCCGACGCCGAATCCGCTGCATTTAAGCACTTCGTAAGCCGCGTGGCGGATAATTCATCGACACGCGCAGCCGTGGTTCACCCTGCCTGCGATGGAGACGCGGCCGAAGGAGTTATGCGTGCATATTGTTCTGATCGAAGACGATGTCCAGCTCGGTGCCGCGATTCAGCGCGCGCTGGAGCGTCTCGCCTATACGGTCAGCTGGCTTCGTGATGGTCGGGAAGCGCTGAACGCGATGCGCGACCAGACGGCCGATCTGGTACTGCTCGACCTTGGCCTGCCCGGCATGGATGGCCTGGACGTGCTGGTCGAAGCGCGGCGCAGCCACGTGAAAACCCCAGTCATCGTGATGACCGCCAGAGACGCGCTGGAGGCCCGCATCCGCGGGCTGGATGCCGGTGCCGACGACTATCTGATCAAGCCGTTCCATCTGGACGAGCTCGGCGCGCGGATCCGTTCGCTGACCCGGCGCGCGCAGGGGCTAGCCGCGAACCGCATCGAGGCCGGCGCGCTGAGTCTCGATCTCGGCACGTCCGACGTGACCTTTCGCGGCGAGCGCATCGAGTTGACCCGGCGCGAGTTCTCCCTGCTGCAGATACTCATGGAGCGCGCCGGACGGTTGGTACGCCGCGAGAGCCTGGAGAACTCCCTGTACGGTATCGACAACATTGTCGGCAGCAGCGCGCTGGAGGTGTTGGTGCACACGCTGCGTCGCAAATTGAGCTTCGACACGATCCAGACCGTGCGCGGTTTCGGCTACATGATTCCACGGGAGCCGAAGTGAAACTGGCTAGCCTGCACGCCAGGCTTCGCTGGCTGATCATCGTGGTGCTGGCGGCGGTATTGCTGCCGCTTGGCGTGCTCAGCTTCCATCGCACCATCACTGAAGTCGACGAGCTGTCCGACGGGCGGCTGGCGCAGTCGGCTCGGACGCTGCAGGTACTGGTCGAGCATGCCGGCCTGAATGCACTGCGCGGCCACGATGCCAAAGGGGTGCAGGTACCGATCGAGGTCAGCCCGACCAGTCCGTTGAAAATGCATGGCGACACGTTCGAATCCGAAGTGGGCTTCCAGATCATCGACCGCACCGGCCACGTGACGTTGGCGACCACCAATCTGGCCGCGCTGCCGCCGCCCAAAGCGAGCGACACGGATTTCCAGAATGTTCGGCAAGGAGCCTATCACTGGCGCGTATTCACCCTGCCCGACGCGCCCGACGGCGTGGTGATCCGCACCGGTGAACGCTACGACAGCCGCCACGACATCAAGCAGGCGGTATGGCTGGAACACAGCCTGCCGCTGCTGGTCGGATTGCCGCTGCTGGCCGTGCTGGTGGGCTGGGCGGTGCGGCGTGGCCTGCGCCCGCTCGAATCGCTGACACAAGCCCTGTCATCGCGCGAACCGGGCAGCCACGAACCGGTCGTGCTGCAGGAAGCTCCACTGGAGTTGCTACCGGTGCTGGCGGCACTGAATGGACAGCTCGCGCGGCTGGAGGACGCGCTTGAGCGCGAACGCCGCTTCAGCGCTGACGTTGCGCATGAACTGCGCACGCCGCTGGCGTCGGTCATGATCAATCTCGAAAGCGCGATGCTGGTGCACGATCCTGCCGAGATGGAGGCCGCCCTGGCGAACGCCCAGCAGGGCATTGCCAGGCTGGCTCGCCGGATCGAGCAATTGCTGGCACTGGCCCGCCTCGAATCCGGCGCGGCGCCGAACCTGCGTACCTCGATCGACCTTGTCGCGATCACCATGGGTGTGGTCGAGGAACTGGCCCCGGTGATTGCCGAGAGCGGCGTGGAGCTAAGTCTGGCGCACATGGCACCGCAGGTAGTCGTGCGTGGTTACGAGGCAGCGCTCGCGGCGCTGCTGCGCAACCTGATCGAAAACGCCTTGCGCCACGTGCCGGCCGGCGGCCAGGTGCAGCTGTCCATCGAGCAAGCCGGCCGTGAGGCCATCGTGGACGTCATCGACGATGGCCCTGGCATTCCGGCGGAACGTCGGGCCAGCGTGTTTGCGCGCTTTCACCGCGAGGTCGACAGCCGCGGCGACGGCTTCGGGCTGGGCCTGTCGATCGTGCACCGCGCAGCCCAGCTGCACGGTGCCACGATCGAGCTGCTGGACTCGCCCCACGGCAGCGGCTTACGCGTACGCGTGGCGATTCCGATGTCCGCGTGAGTCAGCCGCTCGCGTCTGCCACCGGCTTGCTCAGGGCCGCCCTACAACCAGGATGCTGAAGCTGTCCGGTTGGACGGCTGGACGTCCATTCGGCTGGCTGGCAGAACCCAGACGCGCGGCGGACAGATACAACCGATGCTGCTGCGGATCGAGCGCAAGCGTGCGCGCGCTGGTCTGCGTGGGAATGGTCGCGGTCACCGTGAAATGATCCGGGTCGTCCTCGTGCACGGCGGTGATGTTGCCGCTCTCGCCATTGGAGCTGTAGACCATCGCCTCGGCGGCATCGAACACCACCGCGTCCGGGCCCTCGCCGACCGGCACGGTCGCCACATGGTGCCCGTCGCCGGCATCGGTAACGACCATCGTGCGGTTGTCGCATACGGAAAACAGCCGGTGCGCGCGGCTGTCGATGGCCAGTCCGCTGGGTGATTCGCACGGCGCCAGTGGCCACGTCTGTAACACTTTGTTGTTGCGCGCGTCGATCTGGACCAACTCGGACTTGTCCTCGATGTTCACATACACATGTCCGGCATCGTCGGATGCCGCAAATTCCGGCTTGCCCGGCAACGCTATGGTGGCGATCACCTTGTTGGCGACCGGGTCGATCACACTGGCCGAACGGCTCTTGCCGTTGAAGGTCAGCACATGCTGCGAGGCGCTGTCGTAGAGGATCGCGTCGGGCTTCTCGCCGGTGCCTTGCACGGTCGCAACGGTCTTCAGGGAGTCCAGGTCGAACACCGTCACTGAGGCGCTCTTGCCGTTGCTGGTGAAACCGCGGTGCAGGTTCGGAGCGATCGCAATGCCATGCACGCCCTCGGTGCCGGCGATGGTGCCAATCTGTTTGCGTGTGGCGACGTCGATCACCAGCACGCGGTCGCCACGGCTGACGAAAAGATGATGTCGCGCTGCGTCGAAAGCCAGATAGTCCCAGCCGCCCGTGCCGCCCAGAGGCAGGCTCGAAAGCAGTTGCATATGCGATGGTGCAGTCGCCGCCGCGGCTGCCTGCGGCAGCAGGGCCAGCACCAGCAGCGCAGCAGGCAGAAGATTGCGGATGAGTCGTTGCATGACAGGTACCCTGGGTGGAAGGAAGAAGACCAGCGCCGCGGCGCTGGCAGCACGTACAGACTTGTTCAGTGCGCTTCGACGGCGCCTGCTGCGGGTTGATCGCGACGCCGCAACAGCGAATACAGCACCGGCATCACCAACAGCACCAGCGGCACCTGCACCAGCAGACCGGCGATGATCGCCACCGCCAGTGGCTGCTGCATCTGCGAACCCTGACCGAGGGCGAGCGCCAGCGGCAACAAGGTGAGCATCGCCGCGAGGGTGGACATCAGGATCGGACGCGTGCGGTGCTTGCCCGCTTCATGCAGCGCCTCGTGCAACGGCGCTTCGGCAGCCGCCTCCTCCAGTTCGGAAAAATAGAAAATCGCCACTTCGGTGACGATGCCGACGATCATCGTCATGCCCATCATCGCCGAGATGTTGAGCTCGATGCCGGTCAGCCACAGCCCGGTGAACACCGCCGGGATCGCCAGCAGTGGCATCGCCAGGATCACCAGCGCCACGCGGAAGCTCTCGTACAGGAACAGCAGCAGGGTGAACACCAGCGCGATCGCCGCCAGCATCACGATGGTGAGGCCGCGGAACGCCTGCTGCTGCTGCTGGTACAGGCCTCCGAGCTGGACGAACATGCCTTTCGGCAGCAAGCCCGGCTGGGCCAATACCTTCTTGACGTCGGTGATGGTTGAACCGAGGCTGCGCCCGCTGATGAGGCCGATTACCGCGACCATGCGCTTGAGATTGTCGCGGGTGATTTCCGGCTGGCCCTGCACTTGCCGCAGCGTGGCCACCCGCGACAGCGGCAGCAGGTGACCGTCGCCCGCGCGTATCGGCAACGCGGCGACCTGCTCCAGCCGCTGATGTGAATTCTCCGGCAGACGTACGCGCACACCGACCACCTTGCTGCCTTCCGGCAACTGGGCAGCCACCGTGCCATCGATCGCCGCTGTTACCTGATCGGTGACGCTGGTCGGGTCCAGCCCTTCCAGCGCAGCCTTGGTCGGATCGACCTGCACGGTCAGCGCATCGCCGGCGGGATTGACGCCGTTACGCACGCCGACCACGCCGGTGATCTTGCTGATCGCGGCGGCGACCTTGCTGGCAGCGGCGTTCAGCTCCACCGGATCATCGCTGTACAACTGTATCTCGATCGGCTGCGGCACCGCCACCAGATCGCCGATCAGATCCTCCATCAACTGCGACAATTCGATGTCCAGCCCGGGCACTTTCTGCTCGACTTCAGTGCGCACCTGTGTCATCACCTCTTCAGTCGAGGGGCGTGAGCCATTTTTCAGGCGTACGAAGAAGTCGCCCTGATTCGCCTCGGTCAGGCCGCCACCCAGCTGCAATCCGGTACGTCGTGAATAGGTGTCGACATTGGGGTTTGCACGAATGATCGTCTCGACCTGCCGCAGCAAGCGGTCTGTTTCCTCCAGTGAGGTGCCGGGCTTGGAGAGGTAATCGAGAATGAAGCCACCCTCATCCATTTTCGGCATGAAACCGGTGCCAACCCGCGTGTACGCCACGCCGCCCAGCAGCAGCAACGGCACGACCAGCAGCAACACCAGCAACGGCCGTTTCAGCCAGCGCTGCAGCACGCTCTGATAGCGCTCCATCATGCCTTTGGTAAAACGACCTGGCGGATGTTCGACCAGATGACGCTTGTCCAGGAAGCGTTCGGCCAGCAGCGGCACCGCGATCCAGGTCAGCAGATAGGAAATGATCAGCGCGCTGGCCATGGTCAGCGACAGCGCCTTGAAGAACGCACCGGTGACGCCGGTCAGGAACGCCAGCGGCAGGAAGATCACCACGGTGGCGGCGCTGGAACCGGTCAACGGCCGGGTGAACTCCCACGCTGCACCGGCGATGCGTTCGTGCACTTCGCCTTCGCCCTGATTGAGCCGGCGCATGATGTGTTCGAGCATCACGATCACATCGTCGATGATCAGTCCGACCGCCGCGGCCATGCCACCGAGCGTCATCATGTTGAAGCTCATGCCCAGCACGGACAGCAGCAACACGGTGATCGCCAGTACCGCCGGCACCACGATCATCGCGACCAGGATCACCCGCATATTGCGCAGGAACACGAACAGCACCAGCCCGGCCAGCACGATGCCGATCAGGATCGCGTCGCGCACGCTGGCAGCTGCACCGGTCACCAGCTGGGTCTGGTCGTACCAGTTGGCGATCTGTACGCCAGCCGGCATCTGCGGCGCGTAGTCGGCCAGCCGCTGCTTCACATCGTTGGCGATCTGCACGCTGTTGCCGTCGGGCTGCTGATAGATCTGCAGCAGCACGGCGTTCTGACCATCCGCGTTGACACGGATCCACTGCGGCACATGGTCGAGACTGACCACCGCCACATCAGCCAGTCGCACCACCCCGGCTGGGCCGGCACGAACCACGACGTCGCGCAGCGCCGCGACGGTGGTCGGCTGGTTGTTCGCCAGCAGCAGATACAGCTTGTAGTGGTCGGAAACGCGACCCATCGCCTGGATCGTCGCCGCATGGCTGACCGCGCCGGTGACGTCGCTCAGGCTCAGGTTCAACGCGCGCAGCTTGCCGGGATCGACATCGGCATGGAACTCGGCCACCTCACCGCCCTGGACCTGGACCCTGGCGACACCGCTGATGCCGCTCAGCAGCGGACGCAGCTGGTACTCCGCCAGGTCGTGCATGGCGCTCGGCGACTGCGTGTGCGAGCGCAGGCTGTAGGCCAGCACGGGGAACGTGGTCGGATCCATCCGCCGGGTGGACAACTGGGTGCCGGCAGGCAGCTGCGGCAGGATCTGCCCCGCCGCTGCGTTGACCTCCTGCAGTGCCCCGGCCATGTCCGCGCCCCAGTCGAACGTCACCGCGATATCAGCACTGCCGCGGCTGGTGGTGGAACGCACGTCGCGCACGCCACGCACGCGACGAATCGCTTCTTCAACCGGGGTGGTCACCTCGATGGCCATCTGGTCGGCCAGGCGATCGCCGGCATCCAGGGTGACCTGCACGCGCGGGAACGCCACATTCGGAAACAGCGCCACCGGCATCCACAGCGCGCTGGCGATACCGCCGATCGTCAACATCAAGGCGAGAAACAGCAGCGAGCGACGATGTCGTTGCATCCATGCGGTGATGCTCACTTGGCAGACTCCCGCACCGCGTCGCCATCGCCGAGCTCGTAGGCACCCAGCACGATCACCTTGGCCTGCGCATCGAGAGCGCCTTGCACGCCGACGGTATCGCCGTCGGGGTTGCGCAGCGTCACACCGACGCGTTTGGCGTGACCGTGTTCGACCCGGTACACATAATCTCCGTGCTCGTCATGCAGCACCGCGGCACGCGGAACAGCCCACGCGCTGAAATCGGCCGTGCGGATCTGCGCGTCGACGGCAGTGCCGGCCACCAGCATCTCACTGGCCTCGGCGGGAAGCTCGACCTGGGCACTCAGCAGATGGCTCTGCGGATCCACCGACTGCCCGATCATGCGCAGCGTGCCGGCAAACCCGGTCGCGCTATACACATTACGCAGTTGCACCGGCATGCCCGCATGCAGCTTCGCGGCGTCCTCCGGCTGCACGCCGAGCTGGGCGACCAGCGCATGCGCGGGCGTGAAGCCGAGCAGCGGCGCATTCGCCGAAAAGCGATCGCCCAGCCCCACGCTGAGCGTCGTGACCACGCCATCGGCAGGCGCCGTGACGGCTTCCTCGGCCGTACCGCCGCCGAGCGCGTGCTGCGCGTCGAGGGCTGTCTGTGCATCGACCAGCGCCTTGCGGGCGGCAGCGAGTTGCGACTGCGTGGCCAGCCGTTGCGCGGCCAGTTGTTCGGTGCGCTTGAGCTCGCCACTGGCCAGGGTCAGCGCACTCTGCGCCTGCTGGTAGGTGTTGCGCGCCGCCGGATCGGGAGTGACCATCAGCAGTGGCTGGCCGCGTTTGACGGTCTGCCCGGCCGCCACGCTCACCGCAATCACCTGGCCGCCATGCGCGAGACTGATCGAGCGTGCGTGTTGCGGATCGCCCGTCGCGCTGCCCCAAGCCTCGACGATGTCGTGGAAGGTTTGCTGCACCGGCGTCGCCGTGGTCACCGCGACCTGGCCAGCCGGAGCGGCGGCCTCATCGTCATCCGCAGCTCCATGGCCGCAGCCGGCCAGCAGCCCGACCAGCAACAGCACGCACAGATTAGGCAAAAGGACTGAACGGTTCATGGCGTGGCTGCTTTGACGGGGACAGGGTGGGCAGTGGCGAGATCGGTGTTGCCGAGCAGGGCTTCCAGCGCAATCGCCTGGGTGGCCAGCTGCTGTTGCAGGTCGAGCAGATCGAGGTCAGCAGCTAGTGCATTGCTGCGGATGGCCAGGTACGTCGGCCAGTCCAGCAGGCGTTGCTGCCAGGCCGTTTCGGCGGCGCGGCGGGCCGCGTCCAGCTGCTGCGCATGGGCGGTCAGGGCTACGCGCCGCTGCGTCAGCGTGGCGAGATCGGCGACCAGCCGCTGCATGTCGCTGCGGGTATCCAGCATGCGCGCCGCGTAGTCGTCTTTCAGCTGCTGCCGGGTGGCCTTCTCGATCGCGATATTGCCGCGGTTGCGGTCGAACAGCGGTAGGGTAATGCCGATGCTGAAGCCGTGAGTGGTTACGTTGCTGGTGTCACGCGCCGTATTGAAACCGATGCTCAACGCCGGAAACTGGGCGAGCACGGCCGCGCGCAGCTTCGCCTCCTGCGACTGGTAGCCAGCCTGTAGCGCGAGCAGGTCGGGCCGCCGCCGCGGCAGGTCGGCCAGCGCCTGCTGCACCTGCTCCGGCGTCGGGCTGGCCTGATACGGCGCGCCGACCAGATCGAGCGTTGCCCCCGGCGCCAGTCCGAGCAGGACATGCAAATCCGTTTCCGCCTGATGCAACGCGATCGCCGAGTCGGCCAGCCGCTTGCGCACATCCGCACCGACATTGAAGCCGACGCTGGCACTGTCGTAAGTGAGATTGCCGGCACGCAGGGCCGCGCTGATGGAGGGTTCGAGCGGAGCCAGCGCGGCCTGCTCGTCGGTGAGCCGCACCTGCTGCGCTCGCAGGGTCTGCACCTGGTCGAACAGCAAACGTGCCTGCGCTACGCTCTGCCATTCCGCCCACAGCAGGTCGAGATTCACCTGCTCGGCCTGACTGCGCGCCGCTGCACGGCGTGACGAAAGTGTCAACAGCGCGGTGATGTCCTCGCTGATGCCCAGGTTATACGCGCTGCTCACGCCGGCACCGGTGTGGCCGGGAAAGTCCGCGTTGTAACTCAGCTGCGGATCGGGCAGCAGGCCGGCGGCGAACGCCTGTGCGCGGGCGATGCCGAGCTCGTCGCGCTTGACCTTCAGGGCTGGACTGTTGACCACCGCCAGCATCGCCACTTCGGTTACGTCGAGCCCGTCGGACGGATCGAAGCGATGGGTCGACATCACCGGTATGGGCATATCCTTCGACGGGGCAACAAGGTCGGCCACGCTGGACGCGCCATGACCATCGCCAAGCGGCGCCGGCGCATAGGTGGCGCAACCGGACAGCAGCAATACGGCGATCACACTCAGCCGCACTGCTGGCGCGCTCTCGAATAATGCCCTGCCACATGCCTTGCGTGCCCATCCGCAGAACTTCTGCCGGGGTAATACGTGATTGCGCGCGAGACTGACCAGGCAACACCTCACTTGAAATGGTGGATAAAACCGACTCGGAAGCCGCCAGGCAACCAGCCGATGATCAGGGGCGAGTTGCGATGCGTCGCCCATATGCCGACGCCGGTACCGATCGCTGCGCCCACCAGCACGTCGCTTTGCCAGTGAGCACGCGTCTTCATTCTGGCCACCGCATCGTATACAGGCAGCAAGGCGAGTGCGTACACGGCGGGATGATCCTGACCGTAATTCAGCATGAAGGGCGTGACGGCGGCGGATATCGCGGCGACTTCACCACTGGGGAAACTCTGTGCATGACTTCCCGCAAAGAAACGGTTGGGATCATTGGTCTGCGACGGCCGTTCGCGCTGGAAGACGTATTTCAACCCGGTCGTGCCGACGCTGGTGATGGCCAGCGCATCGACCGAGCGCCAGAACGTGTCGCCCAGCTTGCTCTGGTCACCCAGGGCAAACGCCCCGCCAATGACCGTGACCACGGTGCCATACATCAGTACGTTCTGATTGGTGCGCTTCCAGATGCCGCTGTTGTCGTAATGCAGGCGATGATCGATCCCCAACGGGCCACCGGAAGCCAGGGCACTGCCCGACGCCATAAGAGCCAGCAAGAACAGCCATGAACGTGATACGGCCATAACGGCAACCTCCCGGGAGTGAAGAATTTCCGCCTTGCCCCCGAGAAACTACAGCGATCAGCTTTGTGTTCGCTTACATTTTCCGTGGCAATGCCGTTACAGCCGGTTGCCGAGGGATGATTTGGACGGCCATGCCATAATGCGCAGTCATCCGGATTGATTGCCTGCCATGAGTCGTCGCCTGCTCGTCACCAACGCCCTGCCCTATGCCAATGGCCCGCTGCACATGGGTCATCTACTGGGCTATATCCAGGCCGACATCTGGGTGCGCGCGCAACGGATGGCCAGCAACAAGGTGGTGTATGTCTGCGCCGACGACGCCCATGGCACGCCGATCATGCTGGCCGCGGAAAAGGCCGGCATGACGCCGGAAGCCTTCATCGACGGTATCCGTCAGGGACATGAAGCCGACTTCGCCGCGTTCGGCGTTGCATTCGACCACTATCACACCACGCATTCGGACGAGAACCGCGAACTGGCGACGCTGATCTACACGCGCCTGCGCGACAGTGGCTACATCGCCAAACGCAGCATCCAGCAGCTGTTCGATCCCGAAAAGCAGATGTTCCTGCCGGATCGCTACATCAAGGGCGTCTGCCCGAACTGCGGCACACCCGACCAGTACGGCGACAACTGCGAGCACTGCGGCGCCACCTACGCGCCGACCGACCTGATCAACCCGGTCTCGGTGATGTCCGGCGCCACGCCAGTGTTGCGCGATTCGGAGCACTACTTCTTCGAGCTGGGCAAGTTCGAGGCACTGCTGCACGACTGGTTCGCCGGCAAGTTCACGCACGGCGCGCCGGTGGCGAACAGCGGCGTGGTGGCCAAGCTGAAGGAATGGCTGGACGGCGGCCTGAAGGATTGGGACATCTCGCGTGATGCGCCCTATTTCGGCTTTCCGATCCCCGACGCGCCGGGCAAGTTCTTCTACGTGTGGCTGGACGCGCCGGTCGGCTATCTCGCCAGCTTCAAGGCGCTGTGCGACAAAACCCATCTGAAGTTCGACGATTTCCTCGCGGAAAACAGCGGCGCCGAGATGCACCACTTCATCGGCAAGGACATCATCAACTTCCACGGTCTGTTCTGGCCGGCGATGCTGCACGGTGCCGGCTTCCGCACGCCGACCGCGCTGCACGTCAACGGCTACCTGACGGTGAACGGCGCGAAGATGTCCAAGTCGCGCGGCACCTTCATCCAGGCGCGCACCTATCTGGACGCCGGCATCCATCCGGAATTCCTGCGCTACTACTTCGCCACCATGCTCAGCGATGCGCCGGTCGACGTGGATCTCGACCTCAAGGCGTTCGAGGAACGCGTCAACTCGCACCTGGTCGGCAAGTGGGTGAACATCGCCAGCCGCACCGCCGGCTTCGTGCACAAGTTCTTCGGCGGTCGCCTGGCGCCGCAGTTCGGCGCACAGGAAACCGCGCTGTGGAATACCTTGCTGGAACATTACGACGGCATCGCCGCGCTGTACGACAGCGGCGACTTCGCCGAAGTCACCCGCCGCTTCGTGCTGATGGCGGATCTGGTCAACGGCCACATCGCCGCCAAGGCGCCGTGGGCCATGGCCAAGGACGAAGCCCTGCGCGATGAACTGCATCAGGTGTGCTCGTTCGCGCTGACCGCGTTCCGCCTGCTGGCCGGCATGCTCAAGCCGATCCTTCCGGCCACCGTGGCCGCCGCCGAACAGTTCCTGGCCGCGCCGATCGCCGACTTCGACGACGCCCGCGCCGCGCTGCGCAACCATGCCATCCACGCCTTCGAGCCGCTGCTGGGCCGCATCGACCCAAAACTCATCGAAACGATGGTCGAAGCCTCGAAGGATTCGCTCGGTGCTCCCAGCGAACCCGTTGTCGCGCCCATCAGAAACAAGAAACCGAAGGAATCCGGCAAGCCCGTGAGCGAGAACATCCCTGCCCCCGAAACCAGCGCAGCGCCGGCAACGATCGCCATCGACGACTTCATCAGGCTCGACCTGCGCATCGGCAAGGTCAGCGCTTGCGAGTTCGTCGACGGCTCCGACAAGCTGCTGCGCTTCGAACTCGACGCCGGCCCGCTGGGTAAGCGACAGATCTTCTCCGGCATCCGCGCCGCCTACGGCGAGCCGGAAAAACTGATCGGCCGCAACGTGGTCTTCATCGCCAACCTCGCCCCGCGCAAGATGCGCTTCGGCCTGTCCGAAGGCATGATCCTCTCAGCCGGCGACGGCGGCAGCGACCTGTTCCTGCTCGACGCCGACCAGGGTGCCAAACCGGGTGCCACAGTCCGCTGATGTCATGAACGGCGTCGACCCCGTGCTTGTCCTCATGCCCGGGCTCGACGGCAGTGGCCGGATGTTTGAACGGTTTGAAGCGCTTCTTCCGCAAAATCTCGTTCGCCAACGCATCACCTACTCAGCGAACCTTCCAGCCACGCTTGATGCATATGCCGAACACGCATATGCGCAGCTACCAGCCGCCGGCGACGTGATACTGCTCGCCGAATCGTTTTCGGGATCGTCGGCCGTCTTTCTCGCACATCGCCTCGGCAATCGGCTGAAAGCCCTGATTCTATGTGCCTCTTTCGTGACACCACCGCACCCGTTCATTTTTCTTGCCCGAGGCCTTCCCGTCCGCGCGTTTGAATTGAAGAACGAACGCAGGTTGCTGAAGCATTATTGCGTCGGTTGGGATGCCCCTGATGCGATAGTGGGAGCTCTGTCCAAAATCATGCATAAACTTGGCAACCGTACCGTCCAGCAACGGCTCAGATTGCTTGCATCGATAGACCTAACTGTTCTTTTGCGTGAATTGACTGTGCCAATCCTCTTGCTGCAGGCGACGCGGGACAAGCTGGTCAGTCGGCGTGCACAGCTCTTTTTGGAGCGCGCAGTACCCCAGGCACAGATCACGCACATTGCAGGGCCGCATTTTTTGCTGCAGACGAATCCTGATGATTGCTGGAACCGCATTCGTGAATGGATGAAACAGCATGCACTCATTCCGATTACTGGAAGCAGCACGTACTCCGAAACCAATGTCTGAATTTCCCTCATCGCTCGCCGACCGCATCGACGCACTGCTGCCGCAGACCCAGTGCGAGCAATGCGGCTATCACGGCTGCCGGCCGTATGCGGAAGCGATCGCTCGTGGTGAGGCGGAAATCAACCAGTGCCCGCCCGGTGGCGCGGACGGCATCGTGAAACTGGCGACGCTGCTCGACCTGCCGGTGCTGCCGCTGAATCCCGAACACGGCATCCAGAAGCCGCGCACGCTGGCGCGTATCGTCGAGGCTGACTGCATCGGTTGCACCAAGTGCATCCAGGCTTGTCCGGTCGATGCGATCGTGGGCGCGGCGAAACTGATGCACACGGTGATCGCCGACGACTGCACCGGCTGCGAGCTGTGCGTACCGGCCTGCCCGGTCGACTGCATCGTGCTGCTGCCGATGCCGCCTGAGCAGATCGACGCGATACACGCCGACGCGGCGCGCGAACATTTCCAACGCCGCGAGACACGCCTGCAACACGAGCGTGCGGAGCGCGAAGCCGAACTGGCGGCGCGCAAGGCGGCGGTCGATGTCGCTGTCGGGCCAGTCAACCCCGTGCTGGCGGCCCTCGCCCGTGCCAGGGCGAAACAACAGGAGCCGAAGCCATGAAGCGCGCCGACGTGATCGAGCTGTTCTCGCGCCTGCGCGAGCTCAATCCGCATCCGACCACCGAGCTCGTCTACAGCACGCCGTTCGAATTGCTGGTCGCGGTGGTGCTGTCCGCGCAGGCCACCGACGTGGGCGTCAACAAGGCGACGAAGAAACTCTATCCGGTGGCGAACACGCCGCAGGCGATTCTCGACCTCGGCGAGGAAGGCCTGAAGCGCTACATCAGCACGATCGGCCTGTTCAATGCAAAGGCGAAGAACGTGATCGCGCTGTGCCGCCTGCTGATCGAACAGCACGACAGCGAGGTCCCGCATAGCCGCGAAGCGCTGGAAGCGCTGCCCGGCGTCGGCCGCAAGACTGCCAACGTGGTACTCAACACGGCGTTCGGCGAGCCAACCGTCGCCGTGGACACGCATATCTTCCGCGTCGCCAACCGCACCGGGCTGGCACCGGGCAAGGACGTGCGCGCAGTGGAGGACAAGCTGGAGAAGGTGATCCCGGCCGAGTTCAAGCAGGACGCGCATCACTGGCTGATCCTGCACGGCCGTTACGTATGCAAGGCGCGCAAGCCGGATTGCCCGCACTGCGCCATCCGCGACCTGTGCCGCTACAGGGACAAGACCGTCACCCACTGATTCGCAAACCCCAGATGCATATAGACGCATAAAGACGTGTGCCGGCAATCCGTGAATGGCATTGACAGCGCTGCGGGCCGCGACTAAAGTCCGCCCGCCTTCAGGCTCGCCTGCCGGCTCCCTCAGCCAATTTCATCGAGAAATGGACAGTAACCCTAGTCACGACGCCGCTATTCGCAAGTCTTTGCGATTGTTGGCGTCGCACAATTCAACGCACGCCCGCGACTGCATCCGGGTGGCCTGCGCTTTCCTCGACTAGGAATCTGCGGCCACCTCGTGCGCCGCTGGCGCCATACGAGGTGGGCCATGGAGCTCAATCGGTTTTTCACGCGGATGCAGAAGCATCCACTTTTTGCTGTGTCTGCCTCGGACACGGCACGCTATCGCCTGGCACCTGAGTGCACCCGTATGCCTGGGATTGCCGCAAAGACCGGTGCCGGTCATCCACTGCCGTTGCGCCTGCGGCGAGCCGGTCATGTCATCCGTGATTACCGGGCAAGTGCACGCGTAACTGCCGATGACGATCCTGTCATCTGTCCCCGTCAGCATTGAGACGAGCCATGCCCAACGATACGCAACCTCCGTCTACATTGGCACCTGATCAGGTGCCACCGGCGAATACCATCACCATTGCTTCCACCAGGCTGTGCTGCCCGGCGTGATTCGAGACTAAATGTCCCGGCTTGCGTTTGCTGCGGCCCAGCACGTACCGGACTTGAGTCATGAACACGAACACCCACAAAAAACTGCGCAGCGCAGCCATCTTGCTTGCGCTTGCATGGCTGCTGGCCGGCTGCTCGCATGGCGAACAAGCGACGGAGTCGGCACCGGCATTTATCCGTGACAATAAGCTGCTGCGAGTACCGGCGGATTCGCCGCTGCGCAAGCGCCTGATCATCCAGACCGTCGAGCTGCGGCAGGTGCCACATCAACTCACCGTGCCGGCCACCGTCGAGGCGGACCCGACGCATGTGGCCAACGTGCTGTCGCCGCTGACCGGCAAACTGGTTGAACTGCATGTCGGCTTGGGTGATCACGTCAGTCGTGGTCAGTTGCTGGCCGTGATCGAATCTGGTGATCTTGCGCAAGCGTATGCCGACGTGGACAAGGCGCGCGAGGCGCTTGAGCTGGCGCGCAAGACGCTGGAGCGCTCGCGCGGAGTCGCACAGGCCGGCGGTGCGGCGGTAAAGGATCTGGAAGCCGCACAAAACGGCCAGGCGCAGGCGCAGGCCGAGTTCAATCGCGCGCAGACACGCCTCGCCGCCGTCGGCGGTAATCAGCAGGCAAGAACTGGCGCCCGTCAGATGCGCGTAATCGCACCCATCAGCGGCACCGTAACCGCGCTGTCGGTGGCACAGGGCGTGTTCGTCAACGATCCAGCTTCCGCGCTTATGACGATCGCGAATCTGGAATCGGTATGGATCAGTGCGAACGTGCCGGAAAACGAGCTTGGCCCCATCGCCAGAGGACAGCCGATGGATGCAAGTCTGCCAGCCTACCCGGGTCAGATATTCCACGGCACGGTGAGCTTTGTCAGCGCGATGCTGGATCCCGATACACGCCGCGACAAGGTCCGTACCACGATGGCAAACCCCGACGGCAAGCTCAAGCCAAACATGTTTGCCAACGCGACATTCGACATTCCGCAGCCGGCGCAGGTGTTCGTACCCGAGTCGGCGCTCTTGATGAACAACGACGACACCACCGTGTTTGTCGAAATGTCACCGTGGACGTTCGAGCGCCGCACAGTCGAGCTCAGCTATGACGAAACGGCAGGTGCCCGTGTGCTGAAAGGCCTGACGGCCGGCGATCGCGTGATCGTGAAGGGCGGAGTATTGCTCAATGATTAACACGATCTTCCAATTCTGTTTCCAGCGGCGCGTGCTGTTCCTCGTCGTGACCGTTCTGGTCGCGTGCTTCGGTTATTACTCCTGGACCCAGTTGGCGGTCGAGGCGTATCCGGAGCTGAGCGACGTCACTGCCCAGGTCACCACCCAGGTACCGGGCTTGGCCGCCGAAGAGATCGAGCAGCAGATCACCACCCCGCTGGAACGCGGCCTCGCCGGCACTCCGGGGCTGGTGAGCATGCGATCGAGCAGCACGTTTGGCCTCTCGCTGATCACGATGGTATTCAAGGATGGCGCGGAGGATTATTGGGAGCGCCAGCGCGTCATCCAGCGGATCGGTCAGGTCACGCTGCCGCCCGGGGTTACCCCGAGCCTCGATCCAGTTTCCGGGCCGGCCGGTGAAATCTATCGCTACACGCTGGAGTCCTCCAGCAAGAACCTGATGCAGCTGTCGGAGTTGCAGAGCTGGGTGATCGTGCCCGCGCTGGAGCAGGTTCCCGGCGTCGCCAACGTCGACATCTTCGGCGGCTTCACCAAGGAGTTCCAGCTGGAGTTGGATCCGACCCAGCTGCTGCACTACGGCGTCAGCGCCAGCCAGGTCACCAGCGCGATCTCCGCCAATACCGCCAACGCCGGTGGTGGTCGCATCACCCGCGGCGAGCAGTCCTACATCGTGCGCGGCATCGGCATGGTGCACACGCTGAAGGATCTGGGTGACATTGTGGTCACCCAGATCCACGGCGTCCCGGTGCTGGTACGCGACCTGGGCAAGCTGCAATACGGCCATCAGGTGCGCCAAGGCATCATGGGCAAGAACAACAATCCCGACACGATCGAGGGCATCGTCGATCTGCTCAAGTACGAAAATCCGTCACGCGTGCTGGATGGCATCCACGCCAAGGTCGCCGAACTCAACCGGCGGTTCGCGGCAGAAGACGTACGCATCGTGCCGTATATCGACCGCGACGACCTGGTCAACGCGACCAAGGAAAAAGTCTTCCACACCGTGATGGAAGGTGTCGGCCTGGTCTGCATCGTGCTCATCCTGTTCCTGGGCAGCCCACGTTCGGCGCTGGTGGCCGCGGTGGCGATCCCGATGTCGCTGGTTACCGTATTCATCCTGATGCAGTTCACCAGGATGCCGGCGAATCTGTTTTCGCTCGGTGCGATCGACTTCGGCGTGATCGTCGACGGCACCATCGTGGTGATGGAGGCGATCCTGCGCCGGCGCGAGGAGAAGCCTGACGAGGTGCTCACCGAAAATGACGTGATGACGGTGACGAAGCACGTTGGCCGTTCGATCTTCTTCGCCACCCTGATCATCGTGACTGCCTATCTGCCGCTGTTCGCGTTCGAGCACGCCGAAGGCAAGCTGTTCCGGCCCATGGCCTTCACTGTGGGCTACGCGTTGCTGGCTGCGTTGCTGTGCACGGTGACGCTGACGCCGGGACTGGCCTATATCGCGCTGCGCAAGCCACGCAAGCTGTTCCACAACAAGCCACTGGCGAAACTGCAGGCGGCCTACAGCGCCAGCCTGGGGCGGTTGCTGCACAAGCTGCCGGTGGTCTATGTGATCGCGGGCGTGGCGCTGCTCAGTGTGCTGGTGCTTGGCGTGACGATCGGGCGGGAGTTCCTGCCCGATCTGGATGAAGGTTCGCTGTGGGTGCAGGTGCAGCTGCCGACCGGCCTGTCGCTGGACAAGGCCAGTGAAATGGCCAGCGAATACCGCCGCGTGGTGGGTGCGTTCCCCGAGGTGTCCTATGTGGTCACTCAGCTCGGTCGCAACGACACCGGCAGCGATCCCTGGACGCCATCGCATATCGAATCCGGTGTCGGTCTGAAACCATACGGCAGCTGGCCGGCAGGCGAGGACAAGGCTGCATTCGTGCGCAAGCTCAATACGCGGCTGCAGCAGATTCCGGGCATCAATGCCGGCATCAGCCAACCCATCGTCGACGGCGAGAACGACATGATCGGCGGTGCGCACAGCCCGCTTGTGTTGCGCATCTACGGCGACGATTTCAAGGAGCTGCGCCGCATCGGCGGCGGGATCGTGGGCGTGCTAAGGGGCGTGCGCGGCACCGCCGATGCGTCGATCTTCCAAGAGCCGCCGATTCCGCAGCTGTCGATCGAGGCCGATCGCGACGCGGCGGCACGCTATGGCATCAACATCGCCGATATCAGCAACCTGATCCAGACCGCTATCGGCGGTGCGCCAGTCACCCAGGTCTATGTGGACGATCGCGTCTACAACGTGACCACGCGCGTGTCGAATGCGGTGGCCAGCAATATCGAGGCAATCGGCGAGTTGCCGCTGACGTCTACCGGCGGCGCGCAGATTTCGCTCAAACAGGTGGCACGTATCAGCCTGAAAACCGGCGAGAGCACGATCGCGCACGAACAGAGCCATCGCCAGCTGACGATCCGCATCGACAACCGCGATCGTGCGCTGTCGGAGTACCTTGCCGATGCCCAGCAGCAGATCGACGCCAAGGTGCACTTCGACAAACAGAGCTATCGACTGCAATGGGCCGGCACGTTCGAGAACCAGCAGCGTGCACAGGCGCGCCTGATCGTGGTGCTCGGCATGGTACTTGCGATCATGGCGGTGCTGCTGTTCGCCGAGTTCGGTAAGCTGCATCAGGCGATCTTGGTGCTGGCAGTGGTGCCGCTGGCCGCCGTGGGCGGGCTGGTCTCGCTGCATCTGCGCGGCGAGACGCTGAACATCGCCACCGCCGTCGGCTTCATCGCCCTGTTCGGTGTGGCGGTGCAGAACGGCATCATCATGGTCTCGAACATCAACCGGGTCCGGAAGGAGGGGTTGTCTCTCGCCGATGCGGTGATCGCCGGTGCCACCGAACGCTTCCGGCCAGTGCTGATGACTGCGACCGTGGCCAGCGTGGGCATGCTCCCGGCGGCACTCGCCACCGGCATCGGCACGGACGTGCAGCGCGGCCTGGCCACCGTGGTCGTCGGCGGCTTGCCGATTGCCACCTTGCTCACGCTGTATATCCTGCCCGGCTTCTATTTCGCGACGGAGCGATTCATCGAGAAGCACAAGCGTCACGCACTGCCGGCGAAGGAGGTCTGACCATGCTCACTCTGCGCAACATCACCATCTGGCGCGGCAGCCGCACGCTGCTTGCCCTTGGCTTCGGCCTGACGCTCAGCGCATGCGCGGTCGGGCCGGATTACCAGCGTCCGACGGCGCCTACCTCTCGCGACTACGCGCCCACGGCAACGCCGCAGGCAACGGTTTCGGCATCAGGCTCGGGCGGCAACGCGCAGCGGCTCGTGCAGGACATGGACATTCCGGGACAGTGGTGGACGCTGTTCCATTCGGCGCCTCTGAATGCGCTGATTGACGATGCACTCCGGCACAACGCCGATGCCGAAGCAGCGCAAGCGGCACTGCAGGCGGCGTGGGAAAACGTGCGCGCGCAGCGCGGTGCGTTCTTCCCCGAGGTCGAGGCCAGCGTCGATCCGACCCGGCAGAAGATCGCGCATGTACTGGCGAGTCCGGCCGCATCCGGCGCCACGTTCTACAACCTCACCACCGCGCAGGTCAGCGTGTCGTACGCGCCTGACGTGTGGGGCGGCAACCGCCGTCAGATGGAGTCGCTGGTGGCGCTGGCGAACGCGCAACGTTTCCAGTTGGAGGCGACTTACCTCACGCTGACCAGCAACCTGGTCAACGCGGCGATCCAGGAAGCCTCGCTGCGCGCACAGATCGACGCTACCCGTAGCATCATCGCGGATCAGGAAAGGATCATGACGACGCTGCAACGGCAGCAAGCACTGGGCGATGCCTCCGAGGCTGCCATTGCCGCGCAGCAGGCAGCACTCGAACAAAGCCGCGCCACGCTGCCGCCACTCGAAAAGCAGCTGGCCCAGCAACGTGACCTGCTCGCCGCACTCAGCGGACGCATGCCGAGCGATGCCATCGATGCGCGCTTCACACTGGATGCACTGCAACTGCCGGCCGAACTGCCACTAAGCCTGCCGGCACGCCTGGTCGAGCAGCGTCCCGACGTGCGCATGGCCGACGAACAGCTGCATGCGGCCAGTGCGCAGATCGGCGTAGCGATCGCCAACCGTCTGCCGAACGTGCAGATCACGGCAGCCATCGGCAGTGCGACGACGCAGGCGAGCTCGTTACTGAGTACCGGCACCGGCTTCTGGAACCTCGGTGCTGCGATCACCGCGCCACTGTTCAATGGTGGTGCGTTGAAGCACAAACAGCGTGCTGCCGAAGCGACTTACCGGCAAAGCGCGGCGCAATACCGTAGTACGGTAATCAGCGCCGTTCAGAACGTCGCCGATGTGCTGCATGCAGTGCAATCCGATGCTGCTGCGCTGGCTTCCGCCGAACTGGCCGATCGTGCGGCCGCACGCAGCCTGGCGATTGCGCAAAAGCAGCTCGCGCTTGGCGATATCAGCGAAGTGGCTATGCTCAGTGCCGAGCAGACTTGGCGGCAAACCGAGATCGCCCTCGCGCAGGTACGTGCAAACCGCTATGCCGATACGGCAGCGTTATTCCAGGCACTGGGCGGCGGCTGGTGGAACCGTGACGACCTGCATCCGGAACACATGACCGGGGCACCGGTGACCACAGCCACGAGCGATCATCACCGATGATGCGATGCGTGCCGGCCCAGTACGCTGGGTCGGCACGCGATGCGTCACAACGAAAATCACTGTGCCAGCTGCGCCCGCTCCAGCGCCGCGATATGACGTTCCAGCCGCGGCCCGAGATAGCAGTGCGAGCCGCACGGCAACAAGCCGACCTGGCCGAATTCGCGCAGATACCAGGCCGGCGCGCGCGACACGAAACCGTGGTGGTCGCCGGCTACGTCGTCGCGGTTGGTGAACACTTCGAGAAACGCCACGCCCTCGAGCATCTCGCCGATGCCTTGCAGACCCGCGCGGATTTCCGCCGGCTTCAGGTAATGCAGCACGTCGGTGCACACGATCAGGTCGAAGCGGGTGTCGAAGCGCAGCTGTTCGAGCTGGCCGAAGCGCGCCAGGCCGATGTTGCGGCTGCGTCCGTAGCGCGTCACCACGTATTCGCTGGCATCCAGTCCGCGATAGGCGATGTCCGGCCGCAGCGCGCGCAACGGCGCGCGCCAGGTCGCCTCGCCGCAGCCGACGTCGAGCACGTTGTAGATCGGTCGACCGAGGTAATACTCAGCCTGTGCCACCACCATCGCCACCTTGCGCCGGAGCTCGGCCGGAGAGGCCACCGCGTGCTGCGGATCGCGGTACCACTTGTCGAAATAGTCGCGGTCGTAGGTCTTGGGCATGACAGGCTCCGATGGGTGCCGAATGGTAACCGCCGCGGCGCGCAATGAGCACTTCGGCTGAATCACTCTGAAATATCTGCTATCCGTCACTGTGCGACAGTCAGCCAAACGGAATCCTGTGCGTTAAACCCTCTCGACATCCATCTCCGGAGTACGAACGCATGCCTGCCGCCACCCCGCTTCGCTGCCGCACGCTGGTTCTCGGCATGCTGCTGACGTTCGCTCCCGCACTGGTTTTTGCCGGCGACGCGAATCCGCCGGATCGGCTGCCGACCACCAAGGTCACCGCGAAGATGGATGGACTGCGGCTGGGCGACATCGCCTGGCTGCGTCGCGACAGCTTCGGTCTCGACAGCGCCACGCTGGCGCGCTACCGCGAACTGGGCCGCACGCGCTTCCTCGATGAACAGCTTGCCGGCGGCGACGACAGCCTGCCGCCGCAGGTCGCCGCGCAGATCAACAGCCTGGCCGTCATCAGCACGCCGCTGGCGCAGCAGTTGGCCGATTACCAGGAGCGCGCGCAGCAATTCAAGCAGATATCGGCAGGGCCGGCCAAGGACGAGGCGAAGAAGGCCTTCCAGCAGTACCGCCGCGACATCAACCAACAGGCTGCGCAGGCCGAGATGCTGCACGCGATCTATGGCGCCGACCAGCTGAAGGAGCAACTGGTGTGGTTCTGGCTGAACCACTTCAGCGTATATGCGGACAAGGGGCCAGTACGCCTGTTCGCCGCCGACTACGAGGAACACGTGATCCGTCCGCACGCTCTGGGCAAGTTCAAGGATCTGGTCATGGCCACGCTGCAGAGCCCGGCCATGCTGGTGTTTCTCGACAACGTGCACAACGTCAAGGACAAGACCAATGAGAACTACGCGCGAGAGCTGATGGAACTGCACACGCTGGGCGTGAATTCCGGCTACACCCAGCAGGACGTGCAGCAACTGATGCGCATCCTCACCGGTGCCGGCCTGCTGCCGGCGAAGCCGGCCGCGCGCCGGAATCTGTTCGTCCACGCACGTCCCGGCCTGGTGCATGACGGTTTGTTCGTGTTCAATCCGAACCAGCACGATTTCGGCGACAAGAGCTTCCTCGGCCAGACCATCAAGGGCCGCGGCTATGACGAGATCGCCCAGGCCGTGGATCTGATCGTGCGCCAGCCCGTCTGCGCACACTTCATCTCGCAGAAGCTTGCCGCCTACTTCATCACCGACCAGCCGCCGACGGCGCTGGTCGATGCGATGGCAGCCACGTTCCAGCGCACCGACGGCGATATCGCCGCGGTACTGCGCACGATGTTCCTCTCGCCGCAAGCTGCCGCCATCGACGGACACAAGTTCAAGGACCCTATGCGTTTCCTGGTCTCGTCGATGCGGCTCACCTACGACGGCCAGCCGATTCCGAACGCCGTGCCACTGGTGAACTGGCTGCAGCAGATGGGCGAGCCGCTGTACGGCCGCATCACGCCCGACGGCTGGCCGTTGGATTCGGCCAGTTGGACCGGCTCGGGCCAGATGAGCAAACGTTTCGACTTCGCCCACGTGATCGGCAGCGGACGCAACAGGCTGTTCGTCGACAACAATGATCCTGCGCAGCCGGGCACTCCCCCTGAGCTGCCGCGAAATGCTCCCGCATTGCGCGACTCGGCGCTGTACCGCGACGCAGTCGCGCAAGCGCTGTCCGTCGCCACCAGCAACGCGCTGAACCAAGCCCAGTCCTCAGCGGAATGGAATACCTTCCTGCTGTCGTCGCCCGACTTCAATTACCGCTGACGTTCTCGCCCTGCCTGCATGGACGAGTTGCCGACCATCACCGAGGTGCTCCATGAATCGCCGCGAATTCCTGTTTGCCGCCGCCAGCGCCGCTGCCGCGCTGCCGGCCCTGTCGTTCTCCGGAAAATTGTTCGCCACGCCAACCAGCGCACCGCGCTTCCTGTTCGTGTTCCTGCGCGGTGGCTACGACTGCAACAACCTGCTGGTGCCGCACAGCAGCGACTTCTATTACGAATCGCGGCCGACGCTGGCGATCGCCCGGCCTGATGCCGGCAACCCGAACAGTGCGATCGCACTGGACGCGAACTGGGGTCTCAACCCGGTGCTGCGCGACTCGATCTATCCACTCTGGCAACGCAAGCAGATCGCGTTCGTGCCGTTCGCCGGCACCGACGATCTGTCGCGCAGTCATTTCGAGACGCAGGACAATATCGAATCGGGCGAGCCCACCGCGCAGCGCGGCAACTTCCGTTCGGGCTTTCTGTCGCGGCTGTCCGGCGTGCTGCCCAACGTACCGCCGATCGCGTTCACCAATTCACTGCCGCTGAGTTTCCAGGGCGCCGGCCGGGACATTCCCAACATCTCGCTGAAGGGCGACACCAAGCCGCATTTCGACGCTCGCCAGTCGGCGATCCTCACGCAGATGTATCAGGGCACCTCACTGGCCGCCGCTGCCGCGGATGGCCTGGCGCTCCCGAACACCGTCTCGCAGGATCTGCGCGACGAGATGGTTCACGCCAGTCGCGGCGCACCCAGCGCGAAAGGCTTTGCCAGCGAGACCCAGCGTATCGCCACGCTTATGCGCGACCGCTACCGGCTCGGCTTCATCGACGTCGGTGGCTGGGATACCCATGTGAATCAGGGCAGCGTCACCGGCGGCCTCGCCAACAATCTGCGCAATCTCGGTGAAGGACTGGCCGCCTACGCCGACGCACTCGGCGACGAATGGAACAACACCGTGGTCGTGGTGGTTTCCGAGTTCGGCCGCACGTTCCGCGAGAACGGCGACAAGGGTACCGACCACGGCCACGGCACTGTGCACTGGGTGCTCGGCGGCAAGGTCAACGGCGGCCGCATTGCCGGCGAGCAGGTTGCCGTCAGCCAGCAGACCCTGCTGCAGAACCGCGACTATCCCGTGCTCAACAATTACCGCGACACCCTGGGCGGCCTGATGGGTCGCGTGTGGGGCCTGCGCGACAGTCAGCTGCAGACGGTATTCCCGCAGGCCAAGCCGAAGGATCTGCATCTGGTGTGAGCCGCGCCTTGCAGCGACACTGCACGGATCGTCATCCCTGCCTATGGAATATCTTGCATGCGCCCCAAGTCTGTTGCCGCCCACTCGATGACGACAGCACGTCGCCGGCGCATGGCCGCAGGGTTGCTCCTGCTCGTGCCGCTGCTGGCCAGTGCGCGCGGCGGCACCTTGTTCGGCGCCAATGACATCACCTGGCTGCGCCGCGACGGCTTCGGTCTCGACAGCGATAGCGTGGCGCGTTATCGCGCGCTGGGCCGCGCGCATCTGCTCGATGCGCAGCTGGCCGATCGCGTGGACGGCCAGCTGCCGCCCGAAGTCGGCACGCTGATCGACGGCTTCGAGGCAACCCACACACCGCCAGCGCAGCTGCTCGCTGCGCTGCAGACCGAGCAGCAGCGCATCAAGCCGATGCCCGACGGCCCGGACAAGGCCGCCGCGCTCAAGGCCGTGCAGGCCCACGCCAACCTGCTCGCACAACAGGCGCAACAGACCGCCGTGTTGCAGGCGGTGTACGGCCCGAACCAGTTGAAGGAACAGCTGGTGTGGTTCTGGCTCAATCATTTCAGCGTGTACGCGCCGAAGGGCCGTGTGCGCTGGGAGCTGACCGACTACACCCAGCATACGATCCGCCCGCACGCGCTGGGCAAGTTCCGCGACTTGGTGATGGCCACGCTGGAAAGTCCGGCGATGCTGGAATTTCTCGACAACGCACAAAACGCCAAGGACCACGTCAACGAGAACTACGCGCGCGAGCTGATGGAGTTGCACACGCTGGGCGTGGGTTCGGGCTACACCCAGCAGGATGTGCAGCAGCTGGCGCTGATCCTCACCGGCGTCGGCATCGCGCCGGTCGACGACAAGCCGCAGCACTTCAATCCGAAGATGGCGCCGCTGGTGGTGCGCGAGGGCCTGTTCGAGTTCAACCCGAACCGGCACGATTTCCGCGACAAGGTGCTTCTCGGCCACACGATCAAGGGCAGCGGCTTCGATGAGGTGCGCCAGGCGGTGGATCTCATCGTGCGCCAGCCCGCCTGCGCGCAGTTCATCTCGCGCCGGCTGGCCGAATACTTCGTGAGCGACAGCCCATCGACTGCGCTGGTGGCGAAGATGGCGCACACGTTCCAGCGCAGCGACGGCGATCTCGCCAAGGTGATGCGCACGATGTTCGACTCGCGCGAACTGTCGGACAGCAGCAGCCGCAAGTTCGAGGATCCGATGCGGTTCGTGGTGTCTTCGGTGCGCCTCGCCTACGACGGCAAGCCGCTGGCCAACGCGCTGCCACTGGTGTACTGGCTCGACCAGCTGGACGAACCGCTGTTCGGCCGCATCACGCCCGACGGCTGGCCGCTGGACGGAGCCGCCTGGTCAAGTTCGGGCCAGATGGCCAAACGCTTCGATATCGCCCAGGCGGTCGGCACCGGCAACAACCTGCTGTTCACGGCACCAGGAACCACCGCCCGCCAGGCCGGTTTCCCGATGCTGACCACGCGGCTGTACTACGACGCGATCGAGCCGCACCTGTCCACCGCCGCACGCAATGCGCTGGGCAAGGCGAATTCGCAGCAGGAGTGGAACACCTTCCTGCTGGCCTCGCCCGACCTCAACTATCGCTGATCCGCGCCGCGCACCAGCAGGTGCTTGGCGATCTGTCCGTGCAGCCGGCCTATGCCGCGCACCAGATGCAGGGTGGCGAACAACATCACGACACCGAGGACGCACAGAGTGAAGGCGCCGCCCCAGCTGTTCAGCCACTCGACACCGGCACAGACCCAATCAGGCGCTCCGCTACAGGTATCGGACTGCCAGTGGAACAGATTGGACATCGACCTCAGGATCGGCGCTGCCACAAAGCTGAGCGACACGCTCAGCAAGGTCACCGTGATCGTGAAATAGATGATGCCCAGCGGCAGCATCAGCAGCATGTAGAGCAGCGTGCCCCAGGTGCGGCCATCGGTGAACATCGCACCGATCCGCTTCATCAATGGCAACCCCTGCTGCGACGGATACGGTGGCCGACGCGGCATGCGCACGCCGAGCATGGTCTCCACAATGCGTCCTTCCAGCAGCGATAACCCGCGCACGCTGCCCACGAACAGCACCATGAATGGAATGCCGATGATCAGCACGGCCAGACCGGCCGACAGCGACACACCTGTCACCACCCAGGTGAAATAGAAGATGCCGGTGGCCATCGCCAGCAACATGTAAAACAGCGCGCCGTAGGTGTGCGGATCGGCTGCCACGCCAAAGAACCGACCGGCCAGCGAACGGCGCTGTGGCGCTGGCGGCGGGCGGATCGCGCGCTGAATCTTTATTTCCTGATCGCGGTAAATCTCCGCCACTTCTTCCGGCGCGCCATAGCTGCCGACGACATGATCGAGCATGCTCGCCTCGTCACGACCGGGCTGGTCGGCCAGTTCGGCGCGCAGGTGTTCCTCGGCGTCGTACAGCGCGTCCTGGATCAGGGCCGGGTCGGCGCCACGCAGTGCGCTACGCAGTTGTTCCAGATATTCGTTGATAGTGCGTGGCGCGTTCATTACACCCCTCCTTGCAAGACGTTATCGACGGAATCGCGGGTGGCATTCCAGGCCGCGACCCACTCGCGCAGCACCTCGCGCCCCGGCTTGGTGATGCGGTAATAGCGGCGCGGCGGGCCGCTGACGGATGGTTCGACCTCACTGCCGAGCAGGCCGGCGCCTTCCAGGTTGCGCAGCACCGGATACAGCGCGCTCTGCTTGCCGGCAAGCACGCCCTCGCCCACCTCCTCCAGCCGCTTGGCGATCTGATAGCCGTACATCGGCTGGCGCGACTGGCCGAGCACCGCCAGCAGCACCAGCGATACGGTGCCGCTGGAAAGCTCCTTCTGGAACTTCTTCAACTGGCTGGCACTATCTTCCACTTCGCTCACCTGCACTGCCGCTTGGAGTTGAGTGAACTATAGTGTGAACTTGACACTAGTACATGGGCCTGAAGTCATGCTTCGGCCAACTAGCGCATTTGGGCATGACACCAATGTATGTACACGTTGTACAAACATTGGTGTCAGAGGGTGTGTACAAACATTGGTGTCAGCTGGCTCAGGCTTTTTGTGCCACTGAGATAGCGATGCAGGCCTGAGGGGCATTTGCCTTCAGCGATCAGCTTGCCTTGTGGGCAGGCATTTCAGCTGGAACGACCGCGGCGATCCAAAGCGCTGGGATGAAGCCAACCTGTATTGGCCTCTTTCATCATCCACCGCGAATCGCGGCGACATGTACGAACGGGTTGCAGACTTAGGGATGCTCTGAACAAATCACTTTTCAAAGATCCACATGTTTGTTTGAACGAGCGCCGACACAAGATGACGACGACACACCACTGATGATGACACTTCGCGCCCCAGCGGCGGTGTTCATGCCATCGCCAACAAGCGTCGACGTGCCATCCACACGTTCGACAACGCAAACAGCGTCAACACCTGTCCGGTGTTCTTCGCCAAGCCCCGATAGCGTGCCTTCGTATAACCGAACTGCCGCTTGATCACCCGGAACGGATGTTCCACCTTCGCTCGTACCGCCGCCTTCAGGTACTCCACGTAGCGCATGGTGTCTTTCCATTCGCCTTTGGGCATGGCCTTGAGCTTGCCTGGCTTGGTAGCGATATGCCACTTCAATCGGCGTCCGGCCAAACCTTCACGCTTGTTCGCACCGGTATAACCAGCATCACCCCACACACTCTTTTCCTTGCCATGCAGCAGGCGCTCGGCCTGCGTCACGTCCGCCGTGTTGGCCGGCGTAGTCGTGACCGTGTGCACCAAACCCGAGGCCGCGTCCACGACAATGTGTGCCTTCATGCCGGAAAAATATTGGTTTCCCTTCTTCGTTAGGCGCATGTCCGGATCGCGCTTGCCGTCCTTGCTCTTGGTCGAGGACGGCGCATGGACTCGATCTCGTACAATCCATCTTCCATGCCCGGATCACTCAGGGCGTACCACTGCTGCATGAAGTGGATGCGCAGCATCGTGCCCAGCGGCATCGGCGGGCGACCGGCCTTCGGATAGTGAGGCTCGATGATCGCTTCAAGCATCGGCCACAGCATCACCTGATCCATCTCCTCCAGAAACACTTCACGGCGCGTGCGCTTCTTCTTGGCGTCGAAGGTCAATGAGGCGAAGGTAGTTTGTTTCATGGGCGCGCCGTTCGATGGGATGGCGTTAGGATGCACGATGTTAGGAATAAATCAGAGTGTCCTTAGGAAAAGCCCTACACAATAGAAAGCCAAAGACCTACGCCCATCACGTCTCGGCGTCACAGAATCATCACTAATGTGAATGCAGCATGTGCAAAGGCAGGGGTTGCATGCATATCCATTATTGGATGCCCATCTTCGGCACCCGAAAACGCCCTAAATCGTTTTCAGTTTTGGGGATTAACCACGGCCAGGCGTGAGTAAGCGAACCTGTCGAACAACTCAGCAGGCTACGAAATCCTAGGCCGTAGCGATGCATGTTGCCTATGAAGGCAGCGGTTTGCTCCATTCGCTTTTGTCATTATTTGTATGTACTCGAGCAAAGGGGATCTTTATGACTACAGCCAGGAAAAAGCGTTTGCCCGCGCTACTTGGCCTCGCGTTATCAGTACTCTGGCTTTTATCTGCTTCGCGCGTGAGGGCGGAAGATGTCGTAAATGGCAGCTTTGAAATTCCGGCATTGGGAAGCAACTATAAATATAATCCCACGGGTACTGGTGTTGGCTGGACATTTGTCGGTGCCAGTGGCATTCAAGGTAACGGTAGCGCGTGGAACGGGGCCAACGCACCAAATGGTGTGCAAACCGCTGTCATACAGAATCTCGGTACGTTCTCGCAAACGATTAATTTCAATGCCGGTAGCCACACACTTTCCGTGCAAGCTGCAAGGCGACTCCAAAGCATCCCTGCCGGTAGTGTGCAACCCATCAAAGTCAGCATCGATGGGCAACAGATTGGAAGTTTGATTTCGCCAGCAAGCACGAGTTTTAGCCTGTTCACCATCCCGTTCTCAATTGCCACCAGTGGTGTACATACGCTCAGTTTCGCTGGCACACTCGGTACCACTGGCGATGACGTGTCAACTTTCATCGACGAGGTCGTCGTTACGGGACCACCTCATATCACGTTCGGGCCGACGGATATTTCCCCGAATAGTTTTTTCTATGTACTTGGAACGGACTTCGGGGATCAGGCGGGCACCATCAGCATCCACTTTCCGAAAGGCCCGTCAACCACTGATTTGAGCGTACCGATAGGTCAACCCAGCTCCCAGTGGTGGTATCCCGGCCTCACCGGCGGTACGGTGAATAGCGCGTTAGCCGGTGTCGTCGAGCAGACCGTGGACATTACCATCACAACGAAAGACGGTAAGAAATCCAACGCGTGGCAGGCCACATTTCACCCGCGGATGGTGGCAGCGCACTTGCCGCAAAGTCGCGTAATGGTTGCGGCGTGTAGCGATGGCGCTCACATGAATTCGTGCAACCACATAGGGGATGAATCTGGGGAATGCCCCTTTGGATTCGCTACTGAGGGCATACCCCCACCTGCAAGCAACAGTTTCGGCGGCCATCACCACGGCTGTTTCGGCATCTCCAGTGACAATGGGACCGATGTTTTCTCGGCAAGCCTTAAGAATGGCTGGACGTTCGAGTCTTTAGAAAATTTTGGCTCTACAACCCTAAATTCTAGTAACGGTGTCGCCTCAACGCCGCAAACAGTTCCGACGTTGGCTGGCGTGAGCTCCATCAAAATGTCCGTCAATTGGCACATTGGTGCGACGGGTGGATATGTGGGATATCAAGGGGATTTGACCATCACCGGTCCAAAGGGCGTGTCCTTCTAAGCGCAGTCAGTACGCGGGAGAAAAATCATGTTGAAAAGACTAGCGTTGGGCATGGCTGCCTTAGGTGTCGCGAGCATGGCTCTAGCTGCACAGACCATAGTGGCTGATAAATTGAGCCAGCCACAACTCATGGCGTCGGTAAAGAATGCATCCGACGATACGGTGATCGAGTTTCAGGGAGTAAAGAAGACAAAGGGCCAATGGCGGGCCGAGGAGGTGGCGAGGTCAAAACCAACGGATCCGGCCAAGGTGAAGGAACTTGAGCGCAAGCGCAATGCCCAGCTCGAAGCCCGGAACATTCAATTGGATAAGGAACAGGATTCCCGTATTGAGGCAGAGAACAACGCGGCAACGGCAAAATTCAAGGAGCTGGCGCGGCATCAGCGGGAAACGGGGAGCCAGATTAGGGACTCGCGCCCATAACAAGGCGTAGCGATCCAGTTGTCCGTGAGCGACGAAGCCTATCGCCGCAAGGACGTTCACGCATTCGAGCATAACGTCCGGAAGTACGATATGCGGGCGATGGCCGCCGTGGAGGGGCAATTTCACGCAAAGGCACCTGTTCTTCTGCACCCCATGCGGTGACATGATCTTTCTGGCACACACTTTGGTTGTCAAAGGGTGCACTTTGACGAAAATGGCTCGATCGTAACTACCTGCTTTACATAGATGTACACATACTTTGCCATCCGACGACAAGCAAAGTACGTACATTACGCAGCCCTACGGCACACACTTTGGTTTCCAAAAGTGCACAGACTTTGGTGCCATGCCCACATGGGCATGACACCAAAGTCTGTGCACTGACCTTATCCCCGTATTTGTAGCGGCCTAATGTGGAGAAATCGGCCTCAGTGGCCCCGGGTGCGCGTGTCTGGATTGATCGAATACCAAATTCAGTAAGACAGCGACAACGAACTCATCCACGTCAAAGCTTCCGGTTGCTTCGGCGCCGGAATGGGGTTGACGGTATAGCTCAGTTGGTTGGAGAGATAAACGCCGCGCGTCACACGGTAGACATAAGACAGCGCATAGTTGCGACTGTAGTCCACAGCGGCGATCCCGCTTGCCTGTTGCATGCGCTGGTAGGAACGGCTCAATCGATTGAAGGTATAGCCCAGCGCGAGCGCATCATCGGGCTGTCCGAAAGGACCCAGTACGTACAACGTAGCGCCGACATCTCCGGTATAGACGTTACGATCGGGTGGCGCATAGTCGGCTTTTACATTGACGTAAAATCCTCGATACGGCTTTGCCGCATCGGTCTGGAACAACTGATAGTCGCCGACCAGGTAATAGGCATAGTTGCCATCCGCATAGCCTCCATGGAAGCTTGAAATACGGCTTTCGTTGTACATCACGCCCTGTCGAAGCCATATCATCCGTTGGCTGGGAGCGGCTTCGACCTGGTAGCCCAACTCATTGATGAGGAGTGCCTTGGCGCCGGGGATATGCCACTTCAGCCCCAGGAAATTATTGTGGTCCCAATCCGCTTGCGCTCCCTCGGGATCCACACTGCGGGTCACGCCGACCCGCTCATAGAAATGCTTGTTGGCCGAAGCCAGGCGCAGATTGATCTCGGGTGCCGTCTTGTTGAAGATGAAGCCGACTTCGTAGGGGATGGAACTTCCGACACCGGCCGGCGACGTCGTCGAACTGGTACCGAGTGCAAAACCATAGAACTGGTTGCCTAGCTCCTCAAAGCCATATTGCAACTGCACGCGCCCGTCGTTGAAGCGCTGACTGACATAGAGGCTGTTGATGGCGAAACCGGTTGGATTTTCCCCGGCGTACGAGAACCGTTGCACGTTCGCATTGAACACCAGTTGCGAAGCGCCGGCAAAACCCACCCGGGATAGATCGTAGGTAGCGGTTACATACCCGTTGGCCCGGTAAGTGGGATTTTGCCCGATGTAAAGCTGGGGATGCGCACCATGATCCAGCAGGTCGAAGGTTCCGCCCAGAGTGATGCCACCTTGAATCAGCCAACCGTGCTCGGCCGACTTTTCGCGAAACTTGCCCAAATCCGGCAACATGGTTTCACAGGTGCTGATGGCCGGATTGGTGGTGCCTTGCGGCTGCAAGCCGTCATACCGATGGCAAGGGAGGATATCGGTAGCCATGTTGGCATCGGCGGAATCCGTCGCGACTGCACGTTTAGCGTGCGCGTCATTGCAAACGGCCCATGAGGCCAGCAACAGGCCTCCAGCTAACACGGGCACAAAGTGGCGGAGATTTTTGGACATAGCGGTTTCTCGCACCCGTGCGTGATGGGTGCAAAAGCAATAAGGATTGTGTGGGGGAAAAGCCTGGGGGCGTTCAGCATAGTAGCCGCGCTAACCCTCCACATATATACAGTGCCAGAGCCAACTATCGGCACTTGCCTGACTGGCCTGCATTGACTGGTCCAGATGCCCAGTTAGTTTGCGCGGCGAGCCGCAGGCCGCAGGTTGAGGTCTGTGGATCAGGACCACTTCCAGTGCGGGCGGCCGATAGCTCAGCGCGCTGTGCGGTCGGATGGCGGTAATGATGGCGCCATTGCTCAATGACGACCTGGGCTACGCGCAGGGTGTAGAAGATCTCGCCGTTGAGGGAGGCAAGACGCCTCCACTGCACACACTTTGGTCTCCAAAAGTGCACACACTTTGGTGTCATGCCCACTGGGCATGACACCGACGACGTGGAAGAGCCAGTGCAGCAAGAACGACTGCAGTGACGCCGCGATGATCACCACCGCGGTGCGCCAAGGCAACATGGATCGCGTCAGTGCGGTCAAGCCACTTGCTCGGAATTGCTTGAATTGACAATGGCGCGTAACAAAAGCCGACGTCCTTCCCGCAGCGCGGCCATCATCAATCAGTCTGCAGTGCTCGGCACAATCGAGCGCCTTCGGTTTGTTATCGATCGTTCGCAGATGGATGGAAAATCACCTGAGCCTGGGGCTCGAAAGGCCGAGCCCACCGTCCATTGGAAATAACTCGCCACCCGTCGGGGCTGCCTCAATGGACTTGGGTATGTCGGCTCAACCAGTTTCCGAGGATAAAGAAGTAAGCCGGCGATTCCGGGTGCTGGCTGAGCATCCAGGCCTTGTCGAACGACATGGTTTCGTGCGGATTGATGGCCATGGTGTGATCGACGCCAGCAACAACATGAACTTCGATGTCGTGGCGGCTCTGCATCAGTGAGTGCAAGCTCCGCACAGACTCCTCTACCGGAACCCAGGGATCCGCTCCGCCATAAATGAACAGAAGCGGCACATGCGCACTCTTGACCGCCTGCATCGGATCGAGATCCATTTCCTTACGCCAGCTCGAGGTTTTCGGGTCAGTAGTGAGATCCTCTGCCGTCGACATGAATGTGTCGCCAAACCACGGTTGGTGTTCTGCACCAGCCAACGCCTTGATTGCGCCATCACGGGAATTGGTGCCCCGCAGATAAGCCTGCCAGCGATGACGTGTGTCTGTCGCCTGGTCAATGGCGGCCGCGCCGTAACCATGAAGTGCGAGCAAGTTGCTGACGGCAAATTCCATCTGACGCCCCGCCGTTACCGTTGGTGCGGACACGGAGACCGCGAATGCCGCATCGTGGGTTCGTGATGCGGCAAGAACAGAAAGCCAGCCACCCTGACTCAAGCCCCAGAAGCCGATGTGGTGTGAGTCAATCCGTGAGTTCTTGGCAATGGCGTGCAGGCCCGCGATACCGTCGTCCGCAAGTTGTTCGTAGTCTGTCCCGTCGAGTGTGCCCGTTGAAGCGCCGCTACCACGCCGATCAAACACGAGTACCGCGAATCCAAGCGCGGGCAAATCATGGGATAGATGCCGATACAGGGCGTAATCGCGAGTCGGCACTTCCGCGCCATGCAGTACGACGATCGCTGGTAAATGGTCGCCATGCGCTGGGGCATAGAGCGTGCCTTCAAAGGTCGCACCGGCATTCTCGAAATGCACGGTCTGCTCGACCACTGCGGGCTCGCCCTTAACTTGCCACTGCGGCGGCGCCGCCATTGTCACACCCGTGACGAAGAATGCAGTCAAGCCCCACGTCCAGATTGTGACGCTATTTATCACTCGGTTTACTTTCATGCATCGGTTCCTCATGGCATTCGCGCCGCGGAAGCGCGTCCGAATTCCGTGGTGTTGGGAGATGGCGTTGCCGCCGTCGAGTGTCGCAGTGACGGACACAGCAAGAGTCTTGCCAGCCGTGACTCCCTCGCAAAGCTCGTGTCCGTGCAAGGGCGCGCGCGATGTTGTAGGCGAGGCCAGTGTCCGCGGACAAGTTTCTCGGACACCGTGGACAGTGATTTCGCCCTGCGGTAAACCCACTCGCCAACAGTCGCGGGTCTTCGGGCCAGCGCGTAGGATTTAATCCGACCCACCCACTGAGGGTTGGCCATGCACAGACATCGCTATCCGGCGGTCAGCAAAGTGCGCACCTGATGCCTATCGGTTGCACACACTTTAGTTTCCAAACCTGTACATACAATCGCGCCGTCTGTTGCATCAGGAATACTAAACGGACGATTACTTCGATGACCGAGCGACCTAGACCTGCCCACTTTGCGTGGGCAAGCCCGTTCATTGGTTGCGGCGACTCATTTGTATGCGGGGTGCAGATGAATCCCCCTGCTCTCTCAATCGCGACGGGCGGCGCGCGCCAAAGCTTCCATGGCGAGCAGGTAGGGATAGGGCCCGTGGCTGATTCTCTTGACGCCAGCACCCGTCAGGTCGGAAACAGCCAACTCCTCATTCGACCGCATGATGTTGAGAGGAAGCGGCATGGCCGACGAAATCTCACGGATCAATTCCAGGTTCGTCAGGCCGGGCACAAACAAACCGTTGGCACCCGCCTCCGCATATAACTTCGCGCGCTCAATGACTTCGCTGACCATCGCGGCGGCGTTCCCGATATTCCGCAAGAACACGTCCGTTCGGGCGTTGATGAAATAACTGGGGCAGGACGCGTCTGCTGCGCGCCTTGCGGCCATCAAACGCTGCGCTGCATCGGCAGGGCTGCGCAGATTGCCACTCGATGGCTCACTGTCCTCCAGATTGCACCCAACGCTCCCCGCCTCGATGCTCAACCGGATCGTTTCCCCCACGACGGCTGCATCGTCACCGTAGCCACTTTCAAGATCGACCGTCACTGGCAACGTCGTCGACTCGACAATCTGACGCACCACGTTCAGAACTGTGGCAAGCGGCAGTTTCTCGCCGTCTTTGACACCGTGTGCAGCGGCGATCGCCCAGCTGCTCGTGGCGATAGCGGTCGCTCCTGCCCTGACTACCGCTTGTGTGCTTCCGACATCCCACGTGTTGAACAGGAAGAGCGGCGTTGCGCCCCCATGAAGTGATCGAAAGGTTTCCGCTTTTACGTGTTGCGACATGTTGTGGCCTCGTTTTTCCTGGTTGTCATCGTCAAAGAGATTCGCTGTAGCTGACTTCGAAGTCCGCCACGCCCAGCCCGTCCAGAAAGGATTTCGCATCGAACATCGCACCGGGTGCATATGCACCGCTCGAGTGTTTTGTCTCCCCCGAGAGCAAGCGCAATGCCGCCTCGACCGCGAGCGGCGCGGTCAGGTGGTAGATGTCGCGCCCTTGGGCACGGGCTGTGCGCCTCGCCTCGCCTGAACGGACGACGACATCCATGGCGAAGCGCTGGCTGGACCTGCCGCTCTGATCCTCCAGTTCGGGTGGCGGCGTGGATGTGTCGCGCAGATCCTGAAGTGGCTCGACGTTGATCCACGGCGAGATCGTGTCAACGTTCAAATGGCTCGCTATCGTGATGACCTCCGAGAACGGCTGCCCCACGATCTCTCGCCTGCCGATGGGTTCGGGAAAATCCCAGTGGCCTTTGCGCGGAGAGTTCGGGACGAGTTCCAGACGGCCACCGCGCTGAATTACCCGCGGCACATTATTCCGTTGCCCCGTCAGTCGGGTCCCTTGGGTCGGGTGCCAACTGTCCAGGCCGATGACCACGTCAATCTCGTCGACGGCTTCGGTGTCCTCGACCAGCGCGCTGGCAAGAAGGTCAGCGAGCCCCCCATAAAAGGCCATGGCGGGCACGACGGCCATACCGGCATCCTGCGCCGCCTGATGTCGGGTGTCGAAGATGGTCCTGACGATGGCCTGCTCGGCAGCGACATCAACATAGGGAATCCCTGCTCGCAGGGCCGCATCGAGCACCGGAAGAGCCGTGTCCAGGAACGGGCCTGCACAGTTGATCACCACTGATGCACCCTTCAGCGCGGCGTCGAGCGAGTCGGCATTCTCGACGTTTGCCACGCGGATCTCGTCGTCCCACGCGGGGTCGGAATGGATCTCCAGCGTTTGCAGATCGCGCCCAATCCGGATCGCGCGCAATTCGCGGCGATGAATCTCCCTGACCACAAATTTCCCGGTGTGCCCGGACGCTCCAAACACTGCAACTGCTGTCGTGCGCTGAATCATGGCTTTCCCCTTGAACGATACAGACCTGTCTGTTTCCAACAATGATACAGATCTGTATCGCTGTCAACGGTCTTGAGCTAAAATCATCGCCACCAGCGAAGATTCCGCGCAGGAGGATCCATCGATGAGCCATCATCCCCAGCAAGCCGTTGATGTCCGCGAACGCATCCTGCGGACCGCAAGCGAACTGTTTTACCGCGAGGGCACGCGAGCGGTCGGCGTGGATCTGGTGGTTGCCCAGTCAGGCGTCGCCAAGACCAGCCTTTACCGACATTTCCCCACTAAGGACGACCTCATTCGCGAATTTCTGTTGCGAGAGGACGAGGATTTTTGGCGCAAGTGGGACGAGGTTTCGGCCGCGCACCCACGCTCGGCTGAGCAGGAGCTTTTCGCCCAGCTTCAATGGCTCGGTGATCGCATCGCCCGCCCGGGTTATCGAGGGTGTCCGCAGATCAACATTGCCGCAGAGTATTCGGACAACAACCATCCCGCTCGCAAGGTCGCGGTCACACACAAGGCTGAGATGCGAGCGCGCTTGAAGCGACTTGCAAAGTCGATGGACCTCAAAGACCCCGAGCACTTCGCCCTGGCGATGGGGGTCATCATCGATGGTGCGCTCAGCAGTGGCACCGCACTCCACCAGAAAGGTCCCGCCCGCTTCTTACAGTCGCTTGCGCGCACGCTCATTTCGGCGCAACGGGGCGCATGACGTCCAGTTGCGGACGTCAAAGCTCTCCCCGAAATGATCGATACGAGCCGAGTTTTCAGCGGCCGCTGAGGCAGACCAATCTCAACTGTTACGCTACGCAACTACTCCGAAATGGCTTTGAAGTAGCGGTCGAAAGATTGGTTTACCGCTTCGCGCGCCCCGCCGATGATGTTCCTCTTCGCGCTGAAGCCGAACAGATCGGCGAACTCGTAGCCTTGCATGCGTGACTGGATGTGCCTGACATCCGCTGGCCGCATCGGGATGTAGTTGGGATAGCTGTACATCAAGGTGACGTGGCGGCGGTCCATCGCCACCTGCAAGGCGTCACCCGGAAACAGCGCCCCACCCTCGCGCGGCCCATGCTTCCAATGAAGCGCCGTGCTGCCGTCGAAATGACCGCCACAACAAATCAACGTGACCGTTTCCGAAAGCCTGTGCTCATCGCCACTCCAAAACCGGATGTGCGGCGATGACCTAAGCACCCACGCCTTGTCGGCCTCATGCAGCAGGATCGGCACACCGCCAAAGGCCTCGCTCCACTCCACCATCGAGGCATAGAAATGCGGGTGCGAGATCACGATGTAATCCAGCCCGCCGTGCGCCTTGATGGCCGCAACGGCTTCGGGTGTCACGAGGCTCAGGCATTCCCACAGGATGTTGCCCGCATCCGTCGGCAGAAGAAGTACGCGCTGATTGATGGCGAAGGCGGGCTCGAGGCCCATGGTCAGCAATCCTTCTTCTTCGTCGAGGCGGAGCTTGTAACTGACACCCAACTCCTCGTGGGTTGTCCAGATCTGGCCGGACCAGCCGACATACTGCCGCTCGTCCTCACAGACCGGGCAAGCCGTCGGCGGGCTGACGGATTCGGCGAACTGCGTTCCACAGGTTGCGCAAATGGGAAAGGACACGTTCATCCGCATCAAATCTCGAACGCGACCGGAACGCCTCGTTCCAGACTCGTCAGCCGGCTTGCGAGACCTACCGTGGCGAAAGATCGGGCGAGTTCGCTCTGACTCTCAATGAAATGTTCCCAGCCTTCGTTGTGGATGGCGACGATCTTGGCTTGCGGGAACGCGTGCGCGAACTCGATGGCATCGTTGCTGCCCATGGTCATGTGGAACGTGCCGCGCGGTTGCGCCGCGCCTGTGAAGAGAATCGCCAGCCGGATGTCGAACTTGTCCTTGATCGCTGCGACACCCTCGTACCAAACGGTGTCGCCCGCCACATAGATGCTGCCGCTGGAATTCTCGGGAGTCACGACAAAGCCCACGACATCGCCGCTGATGGGTTCTATACCCACGGGGCCATGCCGCGCAGGGGTCGCCGTCACACGCACGCCATTCTTTTCAGGCCCCTGAACTTCGACGCTTTCCCACGTCTTCATCCCCTCGACACTGCCGCCAAGCCGGGATGCGCCAGCGGGGGTGGTCAGTACGCGCGGTGCATGCGCGAGAAAGGCTCGCCCCGAGCGATCGAGATTGTCCCAATGGTGGTCATGGCTGAGCAGCACGGCATCAATGGGAAGCAGCGACGCCGGATCCACTGCCGGCCCTGTCTGTTTGACCAGGGTGATGGTGCCCGCATCATAGGCTTGCGGTTCGTCGAAGGTCGGATCGGTAAGGAGTCTCGTGCCAGCAACTTCGATCAGAGCGGTCGGGCCGCCAATAAGGGTAAGAACAACTTTCATGGGGTGTGAAGTCCTTTACGGGGAATGTTGCAAGCTACAAATATTTGCAAGAAAGGACCGTGCCCTGGTCCTGATAACCGACTAGCGCCGATCGCCCAGGCGGTCGACAAAGTCCGCAATCAACGGAGCGATCGTCGGCAGGCACTCCTCAAGCGCGAAATGTCCGGTATCCAGCAGATGCAGTTCGGCATCCGGTACGTCGTCCAGATAAGCCTGCGCACCCGCCTCCACAAAGAATGGGTCGTGACGGCCCCAGAAAATCAGCGTCGGTGGCTGATGTTCGCGCAGCCATGCCTGCCATTGCGGATACAGGGCAACGTTGGAGTGGTAGTTCAATGCGAGATCGATCTGGATCTGCGCCCGGCCAGGCAAGTCGAGAAAGTGCTGATCCATGGTCCAGCCATCGGGTGCGATCAGCTCCGGATGCGATGCACCGGTGAGGTACTGGCTGCGCGTCATCTCCAGCGTCAGCAGACCAAGCACGCCTTCCTCGGCGCCTTTCACACCCGGCTTCATCGCCGTGAACTCCTGCGCGATCGGGCTGAGACCCGCCGTGTAAGCGTTGCCGTTCTGGATCACCAGACCCTCGATCCACTCCGGATGCCGAGCGGCCAGGCGAAAACCCACCGGCGCACCGAAGTCGAACATATAGACCACGAAGCGATCCAGCCCGAGTGCGCGGCAGAAACCCTCCATCACGTCCGCCAGGCCATCGAAGCTATAAGCGAACGGCCCGCCCAGCGTCGCGGGCACGGGGGCGTCGCTGTGACCAAAGCCGGGGTAGTCCGGCGCAATCAGGTGATAACGATCACCCAGCGCATCCATCAAGCGCCGGTACTGGTGCGATGAAGACGGGAAGCCATGCAGCAACAGCAAGGTGGGCGCGTCTTTGAGGCCGGCTTCCCGATAGAAGACTTTGAGGCCATCGACGTCAACGTAGTGATGAGTGATCTGCGGGATGTTCATGGTCACGAGCTCTTTCGCATCAAGGTGTGCCTATGATGGAGAGAAGGCCCGGCATCCATAAGCACCCTGTGATGAATACATAATTCATCGCGAGCGAACGATGACAAGTGGATGAAGGGTCTCTTGCATGACATCGCGCAATCCATGGCGTCGCGTCACACATTTCGCGACCTTCGTCGCGTACGTTCTCTCTTCCATCGCACCCCACCTCTTGTCCCCAACGACGCGATGAGAAAGACGCCCCACGGATTTGCCGGGGGCATGGGCTCGCATACCTCTAACGCGAGTCGCACGCGACAACCTATCCATTCAACCCGCCACACAATTACAAGGAGCTGTAATGTGAAGAAGACCTATGTCGCAAAGAGCATGTCCGCGTTGCGCAACGTGGCCCCCTTCGTACTGCTGACGATGTCCACCGTCACGCACGCCCAGCATCGCATCGACCCACATCTCACCAAGCCAACCTTCAATGGCGTGGCCTGGCCCAATGCCACCAATACCGGTGTGCCGTCAGGCATTTCACTGATCAACCAGTCCGCGCCGGTCGATACGGGCCTGGTGATCACTGCCGACAACACCGTCATCGACGGCATCAACCTCAGTGGCTGGATCAACGTGCAGGCCAACAACGTCACCATCCAGAACAGTGTCATCACCTCGAACAACTGGTGGGGCATCCAATATGCCGACGGCGTGACCGGCCTGAAGGTGCTGCACAACGTGATCAAGAGTGTGCCCGGCCAGGGGCCGGACAACGGCGGCTACGACTACGGCATCGCCCAGCTCGGTAACGGCAGCATGGAAGTGGCTTACAACAATATTTCCGGGTTCAAGGACGGCGTGGACGTGGCCACCGGCTACGTACATGACAATTACATTCATGACCTTTCGCAGTTCGACGGCGCCCATACGCAGAACGTGTACGTCTGGTGCGGCGGCAACGGCGTCACCCTGCAGCACAACACCTTGATCAACCAGACCGGACAGGACTACGCCACGGCGGCTTTGTACATCGCGCCCGACTGCGGCGTGCAGAACAACGTCACCGTGGACACCAACTGGCTGGCCGGCGGTTCACTGGTGTTCTATGGCGGCGGAGACACGGCCACCAACATCCACGTGCAGAACAACTCGTTCTCCACGGCCATCTGGTCGCCCGACGGCGGTTTCAACGGCACTGTGGGCTACTGGTCCGACAACACCGGCAATGTGTGGAGCGGCAACCTCTGGGCCGACGGGCCGGACGCCGGCACCGCCGTCAGCCCTTATTGAGTTCATCTGAGCGCGGCAAGTGTCTGTTCCATAGTCAGCGCACGCACAGTGCGCTGACTATGCCGATGGCCGTCAAACGCCGACTCTTACGACATTCTTGAGGAGCATCCATTCGCATCCAGGTGAAGACATGCGGGCAAGCATGCCCATTGCCCGTAAGATGCCCACCGCCCAAGACCCTTTCACCCCGAGCGAACGACCCCATGAGCGAAGTCAGCGGTATCAACCTCAACCGGCTGGCAGTGTTTGTCGCGGTGGTCGAAGCGGGGACCCTGGCCGGCGCCGCGCGACGGCTCGACGTCGCCAAGGCGCTGGTCACCACGCATATCCAGAAGCTCGAGGCCGAACTGCGCGCCACCTTGTTGGTGCGCACCACCCGCAGCCTGAGCCTGACCGAAGCCGGCCGAGCCTTCTACGAGGCAAGCCGCGCGATTGTCGAGCAAGCCGAAGCGGCGATTGAATCCGCGCGCAGCCATAGCGGCGAAGTCACCGGTACCCTGCGAGTCACCGCCCCGATGGACTATGCCGCCACGGTGGTCGCACCCGTCGCCGCTGCACTGACCCAGCTGCACCCCTCCCTACGCATCGAACTCATCACCGCAGACCGCGTGCTGGATCTGGTCACCGAGCGTGTCGACGTAGGCATCCGGCTTGGCTGGCTGGCCGACTCCAGCCATCAGGCGGTGAAGCTGAGCAGCTTCTCCCTGCAACTGGTCGCCAGCCCCAGTCTGTTGCGTGCAGGTGGCCTGCCGAAGTCCCCGCAAGACCTGTCGGGGCGACCGATGGCGGCGTTCTCGGTACTCAATAAACCCGTCCACTGGACGTTCGCCGGACCACAAGGCGAAGCCGAGGAAGTCTTCTTCGACCCGGTGTTCACCGCCGACTCGGTGGTAGCGCTGAAACAAGTCGTGCTGGCCGGCGCCGGCTTTGGCGTGCTGACCGATTTCACCGTAAGCCAGGACATCGAAGCCGGCCGGCTGATTCGTGTACTGCCGCAATGGAGGCTGCCCGAAGGCGGTATCTATGCGGTCTTCCCTGCTTCGACGCAGCGGGCGCTCAAGGTCAAGGTTTTTGTGGATGCGTTGCGAGCGCACGTGGAGGAGGCGAAGCACTGAGGTGCGGGATGGCCTGGCCGCCGACCATATTTCCGTTTTGGTAGTGGCCTGAATGACCGCCTCCCCGCCGCAACCACCATTCGATGCCAGCGGGCTCCTCTACCTCGCCGCAAGTTGACCTCGATCAAGATCGGGCCATGGCCATAGGCGCAGTCTCTGCACCTGGGGATGTTTATGAGGAGATACAAATGCATCATGGCCTGGCATTTGCGTATCGCGGTGGGTTGATCGCGTGTTTCAGCTTGTTCGCCTGGCTCGGCCTCATCGGCGTCTCACACGCCTTGCCGGCTTACGCAAGGCAGACCGGGCAGGCATGTGTTGCGTGCCATGTGAGCTTTCCCGAGCTGACCCCCTACGGTCGCCTGTTCAAGCTCAGCGGCTACACCGTCGGCAAGCGGCAGGACCTGCCACTGGCCCTGATGGCGCAGTTCGGCGTCACCCACGTGAGCAATAACAGGGACGACCAGGGTCAGAAGATTGTGCCCAAGACCAACCAGCCCGTACTCTCCGCCGCCAGCGTATTCGCGGCAGGCAAGATCACCGACAACATCGGTGCATGGATCCAGTGGACCTACAACAACCTTGCGACGGACAGCGCAGGCGGTACGGTAGGTCATAGCGGCATCGACAACACTGATCTGCGCATCGTCGGCCGCTCGGAAAACACCGATCAGACCGATATGCGCTGGCTCTACGGCATCACCGTGAACAACAACCCTACCGTGCAGGATGTGTGGAACAGCACGCCGGCATTCGGCTTTCCGTTCACGCTGCCGCCGAATGGCATTGGTGCTGCCGCGGCTACCGTGATCGATGGTGGCTTGGCGCAACAGGTGGCCGGTGTTGGTGGCTATGTCTACTGGAACCGCAGCGTGTATGTGGAGCTGAGCGGCTACCAGACAGCAGACGGCTTTTTCTCCCCCTTGCGTGCCGGACAGGACATCCATACCCCTGGCGGTGTGCATCGACTCGACGGCGTGAACCCGTACTGGCGCGTGGCCTACAATCATGAGTGGGGCTTCAACTCGCTGATGCTAGGCGCGTATGGCGGGCGGTTCCGGATGTATCCCGACAACACCATGCCGTTCACGCCGACCGACCGTTTCACCGATGTCGCGATCGATGCGCAGTTTCAGCACATCAGCGATCCGCACACCTATACGTTCCAGTTCACACGAATCCACGAGAACCAGGATTACCGTGCAAGCTATCCGGCCACATTGGCCGGGGCACCAATCGGTGTTGGACCTGCGCCAGTGAATCCGCATGACACGTTGATCACCGACAAATTCAAGGCCACGTACTATTTCCAGCGCAAATACGGTGCAACCCTGGCGCTGTTCCGAACGCACGGCACCACCGACGCGGGCCTGTACGGGCCGGGCTCGGTAGGCGGCAGCGCCAACGGCAGCCCAAATACACAGGGCTATATCGCCGAACTGGACTATCTGCCGCGGCAGAACCTGCGCCTGATGCTGCAGTACTACGGCTACGGCAAGTTCAACGGCTCACGCAGCAACTACGATGGCTCGGGACGCCGGGCAAGCGACAACAACACGTTGTTCGCGAATGTGTGGCTGGTGTACTGACATGCATGCCAGCTCAGGAGCGGAGTTCAACCGAGGGCACGTCATGGCTCGTATCAAAACGCGTTACCTGTGGATATACGTCGTGCTGTCATGCGTCGTTGCGACATCGGCTGGCGCACAGTCGACTGCGGCCAGTGATGATGCGGCCACCAAACTGGCCAGCCAGGTTTGCTCGAGCTGCCACGGCCCCGGCGGCAACAGCACTTCGCCCACCTTCCCCAAGCTGGCCGCACAGCAGCAGGCCTACCTTGTCGCACAGATACAGGCGTTCAAGAGTGGTGGGCGCGGCGAACAGGAGGCACACGACTACATGCTCGGCATGACCACCTTGATCGACGACGCCACGGCAGCAGCGCTCGCGCGCTACTTCGCAAAACAGCCCCCACCGCGTGGGGTCAGCACAGATCCAACGCTGATGGCCGCCGGGCAGAAGCTGTTCACACAGGGCATTGCCGATCATGTGGTGGCCTGCGCCAGCTGTCACGGCGACCATGCCCAAGGCAACAGCATCTTTCCCCGTCTGGCGGGGCAACATGCACCCTATATCGTGCGCCAGCTCAAGGTGATCCAGGGGAACCTGCGCAACTCACCCGTGATGCACGGCATCATCAAAGATCTTACGCCGGAAGAAATGAATGAGGTCGCGGCCTATCTGCAGTCGTTGTAGATGCTCCTCCGCACCCGGCCTGGAGGGACTCAAACGCGGCCTGGGGTGATACCGCCAATACAGGTCGTCATTGGCCGGCGCTACCCCATATTGCGCAACGCACTACCAGCCGCTTTCAATCAATGCGCAAGGAACAGTGGCTGCAAGGCGTGATCCAGGAGCCAGCGAGTGGCACCACCCAGTACCAGTTCGCTCATCCGGGAACGCCCCCAAGCGCCCATCACCAGCAGATCCGCCTGCATGGCGGTCGCTTCGGCTTGCAAGATCCGACCTGCATCATGCCCGCCGTCAAAGGGATGCCAGTGCGCCTGTATGCCGTGGCGCCTCAACCATGCCCGAATGGGTGGAGATGGCGGGCTGATGCCCGGAAGACCGTCGAGCTCACCGTCGAGTACATGCACTTCGGCTGCATGCATCAACAAGGGAAGTGCGGCCTTGATCGCACGGGCCGCTTCGCCACTGCCATTCCACGCAATCATCACGCGCCGCGTTTGCAACGGTTTCTGCCAGGCATCCGGCACCAACAGCATGGGCGCTCCATCGGCGAAGAGCACGCGAGTCAGTTCACCGACTCCGGCGATGACGGCATGTGCCTCAGTCGACAACGTGCTGATGACGAAGTCTGCCAATTGGGAGCGCTTGGCCAGAGACGCAACGTATAGCCCACGGATAACTTCCCATTCACCGGCAGTGCCTGCCTTCGAACACAGATCGAGCCACCATGGGCGGCGTGCAAGCGCATCCTGCTCTTCGGCGTCGAGCAACATGCTGGCATCCGGCACACCCAAAAGGGACGGGTAGATCGCAACAATCTGCAGGCCAGTGAGAAATGCGTGTTCGCGCCTGGCCAGCTCCATGGCGCTACGAAGCAGGAACGAATCGTCATTGGCACCATCAATGTTCAGGATGATATCCAGCATGGCCGCTCTCCCGATCTGCGAAGCAGATTTATCTTGAGCTCTTCACAGGGTCGGCCAATTGATCGACGTCAAACAGAATCAAAACTGCATACCGATGACCACCATGGCATGGCCGCCGTGGCCAGCCAGCCGAGCCAACGCAAGTAGTCACCCACATGATGCCCGCCATCGATGGCGCAGAGATCACGCTGCCTACACAGCTGCTCCTGTGCCCTGCCCGAGAAGAAGTGCTCAGTGGAGCGTAGCGCGGTGCTATTGTTTGGGTAGCCCATCACATCAGCAGGCGGGCTCCCTCCTTTGGTACAGCGCGGTGACCCTGATGGACAGCGGTGCTGTCGTCCTTGACCTCAATCAGCTACGGCGCAGCTGTGGTTCGTGCGCCTTGCATGAGCTGTGCTTGCCCGCAGGCATCGACAGCGACGACCTGAAACGGCTGGATGCGGCCGTGCGCGACAAGCGCAAGCTTGGTCGCGGTGACACCTTGTTCCGCCAGGGAGATACATTCCATGCGCTCTACGTGGTGCGCTCCGGATCGCTCAAGACCTTTGTGGAGAGTCCTGGCGGCGACTTGCAAATACTGGGATTCCATCTTCCCGGAGAAATCGTGGGCGTAGATGCGCTTGCCAACGATCACCATCTTTGCAGTGCCGAAGCCCTGGAGCACACCAGCATCTGCGAGCTGCCCTATGTGCAGCTTCAAGAGGTGGTACACGAAGTACCCTCTCTGTATCGACAACTGATGCGCGTGATCAGTCGCGAAGTAGTTGCCGAACAGCGCCATCTCGTCATGATGGGCAAGCAGCAGGCGCAGGAGCGACTGGCCATCTTTCTTCGCAGCCTTGCCGATCGCTATGGACGGCTGTCCCGCGATACCACCACCTTGACCTTGTCAATGTCACGCTATGAGATAGCCAGCTATCTCGGCCTGGTCGTGGAGACCGTCAGCCGCCTGTTCGGTCGAATGGAGGACGCCGGCATCCTCGCCGTGAACCGTAAAACGATCCACATCCTGCGTCCGGACCTGCTCGAGGACCTCTGCGACCAGGGTCTTGGCCGCCTGCCTCATGGCGCCGAAGTGGTCTGACCACCGACCTCGCTACTTGTTGATCTCGGTCAAGTCGCGCCACTGGGCACGGCGTACAACAGCAGTCACTGGCTTCGTTGGCACAAGCCGACTACGCCGTATTTCGTGACTACCGGAGATCACATCATGACCACCTCCTCCACCCTGCACACCGCCCCGGAAGCCACTGTTCCCCCGCTGGTCGGCGAGCACTGGATCGAAACGCTGAACGATGGAAGCCACGTGTTGGTGAGGCCAATTCGGCCTGAAGATCGCGAACGCGAGAGCGAGTTCATCGAACGACTATCGCCAGAATCCAGACATTTCCGCTTCCTCGGCGAAATGCGCGGAGCCAGTCCCGCACTGCTCGATCAGTTGGTCAACGTGGATAACCAGAAAGACATGGCGTTTGTGGCGCTGGTGCACGACAACAGCGTACTGCGTGAGGTCGGGGTAAGCCGCTACAGCACATCGGGCGACGACACGCACTGCGAGTGCGCCGTGACCGTCGCTGACGACTGGCAGCACCGCGGTCTCGGTGTGGTGCTGATGCGCCATTTGATTGACGTGGCACGCCGCCATGGATTCCGCCAGATGTTCTCGATGGATGCTGCGTCCAACGAACCCATGCGCGACCTGGCCAACTACCTGGGATTCGACCGGAAGCGCGATCCGCAGGATGCCACGCAAGTCATCCATACCCTTGACCTACTTAAAGGTAACAACAACGAATAACATTATTTACGGATGATTACTTGGTCAGAGTAACTCGGAGCTCTATTGCAAGAGAGCCCGCTGAAGGCTGCATCAGCGGGCTCAGTTTGTATGATTATTGTCAGCCCTGTTGATTTATTGAACCATGATGGTGAAGTTCGGTGCACCTGGCGTACTGTTGTCAACTTTGCGGTTGTTGCCGGCGGAACCCACAGAGCCACCGCCTGATCCGATGCCGACAGTATTATTGAAAAAATCCACGTTGGAGACAACGACCTGTGCTGCTGTCTGCGCTTGAACAGCGGTACCATTGAAGGAAAAGATGCTGTCCTCAAGGTTGATTGTACCGACTGAGGCCAAAGCACCGTAAGCGGCGTTGTTCTGGAAAATCGAATGTGTAACGTCGATGTGACCACGCAGTGTTTGAAGTGCGGTCCCGGTGCCTTGAATGGTGACATTTTTCAGGAGGGCAGTAACCGGTCCCGGGCCTGAAGTACCATCGATAACAACCCCCTTTGCACCGCCAGTAATCGTCGAATCCTGCATTACCACGTAGGTGGGCGAGGTCACATTTAGTTCAACGTCATTATTCGCAAATCCCTCGAAAGTGCTGTGATCGATAATCACAGTGCCGGCACTTTGTATCAGGACGCCGTCGACTCCGGTTCCAATACCGTTGAATTCCAAATTACGCAAAATCACAGTATCGGTTGGACCAGCTGCAATAACGATAGCATTAGTGCCGGAAACGAGCACGCTTGCCAGTTCTCCGCCACCGTTGATAGTGATAGCCTTGGTGATAGTTAATGCGCCAAACCCACCAGGATCAAGCACCGATATCTCTCCATTTGCTGCTGTCTTGGAGATAGCTCCTGCAAAGGTCTTGCAGGGAGCAGTTCTACTGCATGGATTGGCATCGTCGCCGACTCCCGAAACCCAGGTTCGTGAAGCTTGTGCATGTGCCGTAGCTGTGAATGCAAAAGCTAATACGGTGGCAACCAAGAATAATTTCAATGAACGTTTCATAGTACATCCCCTTGTAGTCAAGAAACGCAGAAGCCCCCTGATGCGAACTTGGAAGGTTGCAGTGAATTCGATCAGAGAATCCGGTGAGTGCAACATCGAGTCAGCCAGTAAGAATTAATGGCTAACGTGCCGATAATAGGGTATGTCGATACCATACATTGCGAACGCTCGAGTTTGTTAATTAATATCTAACAAGTTGCTGAGAATGCCCTTTTGGCGCTGGTGGCACAGCTTCACCCCTACAAATCACAGACATGGAGGCAGCCGCCATGATCATTTTCCCTCATAACAGGCGCACGTCCCCGTCATCGCTCAGGTCGGCGACGACTCCCGCCACCTGACCAATGCCGCCGAGCCGAATCAGGTTGTACGCCGCGAACGTCCACGTCACCCCGCCACGTACTTTGGACATCGCCACCCACAGCAGTTTGCACAACCTGGCGATGGTCTTGATCCAGCCGAAGCCCTGCTCGATGCGTTTGCAGATTTGAATGCTCATCGCATAACCCTTGCCTCGTGCAGCACGTCCATCGATGGTGCTGCGCCGTCCCTTCGTGTGGCGGGTGATATGGAGTTGGATGCCGCGCTGTTTCAGCGCTATGACGAAGTCCTGATCTACACCGAGCGTGGCACTCTCCCGTTCGCCAGTGCCGCTGGCGTGGCGCACGTCCAGTGCCACCAGCAAGGCGTTGCGATTCTCCATCAGGGCATTGGCCAGATAGCTCAGCTTCGCTCATACCCAGGCAACACTCTGCTAAGTTGCATCCCTTGCCAATCCGTTGCTCAAGGGGAACCCCCATGCTTCGCCGCCATCTCATCGCCGCACTTGCGCTGACCAGCACCCTGCTTGCGCTTCCAGCCATCGCCGCCGAGCAGAGCAAGCCCACGCCGACCGCGAAGGAGTTGCTGGCCAAGTCCACGCCTGCCGAGTGGCGCAAGCCCGATCCGCAAAACCTGATCTTCATGCAGCTGCTGCAGGGTCGTGTGGTGATCGAGCTGGCACCGGATTTCACGCCGCTGCACGCGGCGAATATCCGTACCCTGGTGCGCGGACACTATTTCGACGGACTGACGATCGTGCGGGTGCAGGACAATTTCGTCACCCAGTGGGGCGACCCCAACGACGACGACAACGGCGACAAGAGCAAGATCCGCCCGCTCGGCAAGGCCAGCAAGACACTGCCGCCGGAATACACCCGTTCGATCGACCCGAAACTGCCGTGGACGGCGCTGCCGGATGGCGACGTATACGCGCCTGAAGTCGGCTTCTCCGAAGGCTTCCCGGCGGCACGCGACCCGGCCAACGGACAGGAGTGGCTGACCCATTGCTACGGCGCCGTCGGCGTGGCGCGCAACGTCGATCCGCAGACCGGCAGCGGCAGCTCGCTGTACGCGGTGATCGGCCAGGCACCACGCCGGCTGGATCGCAATCTCGCCATCGCCGGCCGCGTGATCGAAGGCATGCCGCTACTGTCCGGCCTGCCGCGCGGCGCCGAGCCGATGGGTTTCTACACCAAGCCGGCGCAGCGCATCGCCATCGAGTCGGTACGCCTAGCCGCCGACATGCCGGCCAAGGATCGTCCGACGATTGAAGTGCTGCGCACCGACAGCCCCACCTTCGCTGCCCTGATCGACGCCAAACGCAACGGCCGCAACGCGTTCTATGCCTTGCCGGCCGGCAAGGTCGACCTGTGCAGCATCGACGTGCCGGTGCGCGAGCCGCAGCTGACGGCTGCGGCGACGCACTGATTTTTTGTGAACACGAACCACAAACATTTTGTTCAGTCGAATCGGTTACCTTGAGACCTTGCCGATCGATTGCGGAAACCGCTACATGCCATTGAACGATACTCTGGCCTTTTTGCGTGCATGGCTGCGCGACCCGCGCGGGATCGGCGCGGTGACGCCATCCGGCGCTGCACTCGCGCGTCTGATGACGGCCCATGTCAGCCAGCTGGACGGCCCGGTGATCGAACTTGGTCCCGGTACCGGCGCGCTGACCCGGGCGCTGCTGGCCCGCGGCGTGCCGCCGCACCGGCTGGCGCTGATCGAAGCCGATCCGCATTTCGCCGACGCACTGGCCAAGCGCTATCCGAAAACCACGATCCTGCGCATGGACGCGGCGCAGCTCGGGCATACCGAGTCGCTATTCGGCGAAGAGCGCGCCTGCGCCGTGGTCAGCGGATTGCCGCTGCTGTCGATGCCTGCGAGCCAGGTCGCCGCCATCGTGCAAGGCGTGTTCGAACGCCAGTTGCGCAACGGCGGCATGTTCTACCAGTTCACCTACGGCCCGCGCTGCCCGCTGCCGCCGGCCCTGCTCGAACGGCTGAACCTGCAGGCGCAGCGGGTCGGCAGCGCATTGCTCAACCTGCCGCCGGCGTCGGTCTACCGGATCAGCCGACGAACGGATGTCCAGGTCGCTGCCTGACGCGGTTCAACCCTATCTCAGCGATACCCCCGCCGCCTGCAATTTGAGCAGCTCCGCGTTATGACCGCCGCATGCGAGCAACTCAGTATGGCTGCCAAACGACGCGGTACGTCAGTTCATGCATACCAATAGAAACGGCCGCCAGTCGCCCGGCAGCCGCCTCAAGTCAAATCATCAATGGTCTTATTTGATGCCGTCGACGTACCAGTAAGTGCGCCGACGTTTGCCGAGATTCGGCGGAGTGATCTTCTGAGCACCCAATGAAGACGTGTTGTTGCCGCCGACAGGAGCGGTCTGGTTGCCGCCACCGATCAGAACCGGTGTAACCACACTGACCCCGCTCGCGTTGGTGATCGCCACCAGACCGAACACGGGCGAAGGCGGCAAGCCCCCACCCGCGAACACGATGAAGCCATTGCTATTCAGGCCTACGCCGGTGAGGAAGTTGAGCGCATAACCTCGCGCAATACCCAGATTGGGGTAGCACTTGTTCGGGTCGGCACCCACAACGTCCGGCGTATTGGTTCCGAAATAGGTGTAGCCCGCTATCGTGAGTGGTGCATTCACCGCTTTCTCGCCGATGTGAGCCAGCGTCACGTAAAAGCCTGAACTGGGGGCACCGGTCGACGTGGTGCTGGTCGCCGAATAGGGCGCGGTGGTACCGGCGGCAGCACCGGTTTCATCGGTGAGATTGGTCTCGGTGATCACCGTCCAGCCGGCAGGCACGTTGTTGCCGGTGTTGGGGTCCTTCACCATGTAAAAACGGTTGACCACGTTGTAGGCGGTACCGGGAGTGGTCGACGCCGAATACAACGGATGCTCGCGATCACCACTGGCGGCCAGCACCGCGTCGTAATTGCGAGTTGGGGACACGTCAGGCGGATAGAAGAACTTGCGTGCATTGTTGCCAGTGCCACCGAGACTGGCCAGTTCGGTCACCGCCCAGCTCGATGGGGCGCTGCTACCGCCCGGCTCAAGATCGACACGCCAGATATTGCCACCGAGATCGGCGGTATACAGGCGGTCGATATAGCCGTCGGCATTGCGGTCAAGCAAGGTGATGTCGGCTGGGATCGCGCGGGTCATGGCGCTGACTACGCTACAGGAGCCAACCGTTATGCCCGAGCACGATGGCGCGGCCATCCACACCTGCGTACCAGTTATAGCGTCCAGTACCACGATCGCCCTACCCTGGCTGTCGGATCCCGGGGCCGGATCGCTGTCCTCGGCGGGATCGTAGCCACCGCCCATAATCAGTACAGGGTTGGCATGACCCTTCACCAAGGCAATCTTGGGCTGTGACCAAGTTTGCCCCAGCTCGGCGATATCGCTGTTCGACTTCGTCCACAGGAACTTCGGCGTGGTCGGGTCGGTGACATCCAGTACGTAAATGAATCGTCCACCACGTCGCGCGGTGAGGTAGATGTAAACCTTCTTGTTCAACGGATCGCGCAGGTCCTGATAGACCGTGGTGGTGCCGTCGAAGAAGTAGTCCTTCGGTGTCGCGCTGGGGTCGGTGGAGCCGAACAGCTTCACCTTGGGATTGTTGTTATACAGACGCTGGAACTTGCTGAAAAACTGCGGCGCGACGAACGACCATAGCTCGCCGCCGGGGCGCACATTGTTGATGCCGGCGGTCTGATTGCCGTTGATGGCGTGGAACATGCCGTCGTTGGAACCGTAGTACACCACCACGTTGGTGGTGGGATCGCCACCGCTGGCGAGCGTGCCGTAATTCACCACGGCCGGGCGTGAATGCAACACGTCGCCATGGATGGAGGGGCGCACGGGTACCGGCACAGTCGCGGTAGCACCCGGGCCGATCTCGGTCTCATTGTTGGGGCTAGTGTTGTCGTCGCCCCGGACCCAGCTGACCAGGTTGGAGACCGTGGGCGTACTGGTGCCGGTGCCTAGCGCGGTACCGCTCAGTGAGGCGTTGGAGTTGGCAAACAACGGCATCGTACTGGTGCAGGCGCCGGTGCTGTTGCAGGTATAGACCGTGCGCCCGGCGCGCGAAGTGAAATAGTCGATCCGCATGGACTCGCCGACACCGCCCTTTTCCACCAACTCGCCGTCAGGCGCGTCGTAGGCACCACCGGCACCGGCTGGCGCATTGACCCAGAAGCCGCCTGTCGGCCAGTTCGGTACAGCGTTGGTGGTAATGGAGTTGCCGGAGTACAGGTAGGGGCCATCAGCCGCCGCCGAAGTGTCGCTGGTCCAGAAACTGGTGGCGTTGGGCGAAATGAAACCGGTGCCGGCACTGTTGATGGCCAGGTTGCCTTTGCTGTCTTCCAGCTGGACGTTGTTACTGGCATCGAAACCAAGCTGGTATTGCTTGAGGTTGCCGGCCCAGCGCGGCAAGCCGTTGGCGTCCGGGCGGAACATGCCGACATAGATCTGGTTGAGGTAGTTGCCTTGGCCGTTCACGCTCACCGGCAGGCTCACCGAGGCGAACACGCTGTTGACTGCCTGCACCTCATTGAAAATCTGGTTCAGTGCATCAACCAGCTCATTCAATGCATTGGGGTCGTTGATGTTCACCACAAACGACTTGCCGCCACCATTGGTGGCCATGCTCTGCACGAACTGCACGTAGTCCGGGTTGCTGCCATCGGTGACGGCGATGGTGTAGGTAATGATGTTCTGCTTGTTGATGTTGGTACCGTTCGACAGATCCGTCTGGTACATGAAACGCGCCCACTCATCGCCCCAGTTCGCCTGGTACTTGTTGTACGGCGACGGGATCACGATCGGCTGAAGCTGGGCGGTCGTTGCCACACTTTGCAGCGCGGAATAGGCACTGGGAGCGTTGGAGGCGTCCTGGGGCTTGCCGTTCTTCACCGCATTGGCAATGTAGAGGACGAAGGCCTTCTGGCATGGCACTAGCGGCGAGGTGTACTTGGTACCGGACAGGCCGGTGCTGCTGGCGTAGTAGGCCCACATCTCCTGCATGCTGCCGCCCACCGCCGAGTTGTTCGAGTTGTCGGCTTGGCGATCGATACTCTTGATGACGGTCTGGAAGGCAGGGATGCCGGTGCTGTCCATCAACGGCAGAGCATACGGCTGGGCAATCGGATACTTGAACTTGGCGCCATTGCTGCTGGGGTCGAACAGCATCAAGCCCATGTTGATCTTGCCGTTTAGCAACGGACTGGAGGCGATGCTGCTCAGGGCTGCATAGAGGGCACACTGCTCGAAACCGACATCCTTGTTTGCATTGTTGGCCGATACCACGCCTGCAGTAGGACATGTGAAAGTGACCTTGCCATCCCAGGCACTGGCGTTGTCCAGCGCAATCAGCAGGTCTGGCTTGCCACCATTGACCGGCGCGCCGGTGTACAGGTCGATGTCATCGCTGAAGGCGAAACTCGGCAATGCCAGCATGAGCGCACCGAAGACGAAGGTGCACAGCGGGCGACTCTTCAACAGCGGGCGCGAGGGGGACATGGCGGCATCTCCGAGGATGCGGTGTGCAAAGGGGCTGGATCATGATGGACAGGAGGTGCCGTGCAGTACGCGAGCGGAGACGCCCTGGTGAATGGTGATCGCGGTGGCTGTCTTGTTGGGGTCGGTCACGGTTGATTTGATTTCCCACTGCGTCGCCTGGCACGGCGGCGCGGGTACCGCACCACCGCCTGGCAGCAGAACTCCTGTGTTCTGGCCGGAGGCACTGAACATGCAGCCTTGGTCGTTCGGATTGGTAGGATCCAGATCCTGGTTGAGCACCGGCTTGGAGCCGATGCAGACCGGTGCTGCCACCTGCGCCGTGAAATCGGCTATGCCATCACCGTTGACGTCCACCGGCACGCTGGTGGCCGAAACAGGTACTTGCGTGAACGGCTGATTGAGTATCTGTTCGATGCCTTGCTGTGCCACCGTCTTGGCCTCCAGCTGGTATTGCTGGTTGGCGGCGACCTTGGTGTTGATCATGCTTGAACTGACCATCGAGATCGCGAAGATCATGAAGATCACCATGAAGATCAACGTCATCACCAAGGTGAACGCGCGTTGCGAACGACGCGAAAGGTTCGGTTTCATCATGGGCTCTCCCGCAAGCCACCAATGTTCCATATGCGCGCCAGCGCACCATAGACGTGACGTTTATAACCATCGTTGTACGGACTGCCCTGTGCAGCGCGGCCGTTGAGGCTGTAACTGCGGGTGTCACTCCAGCCTGTGGTGACCGTCAGGTTGCGCGACAACAAGGTCACGCGCACTGCGGTGACGTTGGACCAATTGGTGGTCGCATTGGTCCAGGCATAGCCGGCACTCGTCGTGCACGACGCCGAATTGTCGACAGCCGGATTGTCCACATAGCAATCCGGTGAGCCGTTGCCGTCGGTGTCCACGCCGTAGCTGTAGTGCACGTCCTGAACACCATTGACCAGCGATGAAACCTGAATGCTGCCGTTGATAAATTCCGCCACCTTCAGCGTCGGTGTCGTGTCGGCATTTGTACCGCAGCTGTCGCACGACGCGAGGTAATAGCTGCGCACGACGTACTTGCGCAATTCCGCTTTGGTGCCGTCGCAGGGCTTGGTCTGCAGCACGAATTTCGCGGCCGTCGTGTCGTAAACCAGTGGTGTGGTGTCGGTGGCACAGGTGGATAGCTGCACGTAGTACTCACCGCTCGCAATGCTGGCGGCAGTGGTCGGCACGCTCGATGCGTAGCGCACCGTCAGGACCTCCGAATTCGGCACCATGTTTGTCAAGCAGGTCGGTGCCGCTGCACCGACCGGCAAACCGGACACCGCCACTGGCACAGGAGTACCCGCAGTAGTGCTGCTAAACGCGGGCTGCCCGATCGCGCAAGGATCAGGCACGTTGTAAGTCGCCCCGGAACCAAGGCCCGGGCGGCCATAAAATCCTGCCATCTCGACGTCGCGCACAATCGACTCAAGCGCATAGCGACCGTTCTCGACCTGTTCACCGGTCTTGTTGAATTCGGAGCGCGCCTTGGACGTCGATACATAGAGCGAACCGAGTGCCCCCAGCAGGGCCAGACCGATCGCCATACCAATCATCAGCTCGATCAACGACATGCCCTTTTGGCCATGCCTGGGGCGCCGCCGGGATAGAGAACATGCAAGGTTCGTGATCATGAGGAAAGGCTGGCGATCCGGATATCGACGCTGACCGCGCGCCGCAGATTCTCGTTGCCGAACTTGTTCTGGCCGCATAGCAACTTCGAAGTAACCGTCGGCATCAGACCCTGCCACACCACGGTGACCCGGTAGATGTTGTTGGTGGGGTCGAGCTGATCGATGCAACCGATCGCGCCAATCATGGCGCCGACCTTGTTTCCGCCAGACACCTCGCCGGCACCGAGCAACGCGTTGTTCCATGCGGTGAGATCGGCGCCGACCGTTGCTATCTGTGCCGCCGTACCGGTCGTGCAAGCTGGAGCCGCCGAGGCACCCGTACCCGCTATCACGCCGGTGGCGCCGGCCGAATAGCAGGTCGCAACCTGCCTGTTCGCGTTGATGCGCGAAACCATGTCCTGCAACAGTGTCAGTGCCTGTACCCGCTGATAGGACTCCATTTCGCCGCGCGTGGATTTCGCCATCAAGCTGACCGTGCCCAACAGCGCGATCGCGGCAATCAGCAGCGAGACCAGCACCTCGATCAGCAGCATGCCACCCTGACGTTTCATAAGCAGGCTCCGTTCGTGGTCTGCACCCGACCAGTGGCACCTACCGTGATGCAATCCGGTTGCTGCCCCGTGGCGGCGATGGTGGACCGGATCGTGAATGCCATGCCGGTGCCTTGCAGGCGACCGTCACCACCGAAACTGAAATTGGCATTGCTCTTCTCGATAACGCTGATGCCGTCCATTGCGGCCTGACTGCGAATGGCATCCGTACCGGCTGTTACCGCCCATCCCTTGCTCCAATCGGAGTTCGCCGTTGTAGAGGTTACCGTCACGACCGTATTGCGCTTGATCGCCTCGCTACGCGCGAGCACCACCGTTGCGGCTATGTCCATCGTCGCGCCTTTGACCCGCTGCCGCTGCAGGAACGGCCCCAGCGAGGGAATCGCAACGACGAGCAAGATCACGAAGACAGCTACCGAGACCATCAGTTCGACCAGCGTAAAGCCTTTGCTGTGGCGTATGCGCATGATCTATTTCCAACAATTGGTGCTCGCGCCACTTGCCGATTTGGTGCCGTCGCTGGCAAGCGTCAGTACGTTGCAAGCTGTGTCGTTGGCTTGGTTGCTCCCACTAATCGGGGTGGCGGTGATGATGAAACTGGGTGGTGGCCCAACGCTTGTGGTTACCGCTATCCCGTAATTCGGCGCAACTGTTTCAGGCAAGTTGGCATAGCCAAGGTCCGCATTCGAGGTGGCGTACTGGCGGCTGTCGACCATGAAACGCTCTTGCGCACCTGCCATGCTCATCATTACGTCTTCCGCAGCCGAGCGGTTCGCGCGCAGCACGTAGCGGTAGTAACTCGGAATGGCAATGGCAGCGAGGATCGCGATGATGGCGACCACGATCATCAATTCGATCAAAGTGAACCCGGATCCGATCGTTCGTAAACGAATCGATCGCGCAGGCACAAACCTTGGCAAAGTCGTCCGCGCGCACGACACGCCATGCTTGCCTGTATGTGGCATCCCTCCCCCTTCAATCTCGATAGCGCATTTATCTTGACTGATCCGGATACCGGAAGATCCGACTAAATCGCAATACCGTGATGGAGTAGGCATAAATCTTATTGTCAAGTACTGTCAAATTAATTGTGAATGTGGTAATCGCCTTACAAAAGTAAGGCTCAAGAACCCTTGGGTGGGGTAAGAGGGGTGATAACGACTGCGCCGTGAGCACTGACTCCTGCGCACCCTCGAAGCCCGCGTCGATCCACGGCTTCGTTGCTGTTCGATACGCTGAGGAATGCCTTGGTTTATTCAACGCAGGCATCACCAGCCCTGTCCGCCTAGCGTGTTGAAACAAATGAGGGGTGATGCTCAGAAGGTCGACAGGCCATGGCGCGCGGCTTGCCAGAGGCAGCCTTGCTGCTCCACGCAACACCGCCCGCGAGCCTTCCATGCATCATGCCGCCTGCACGGAATAGACCGGGGCATCCCCAGCATGGGTAGCGCGTGCAGAACAGGGCCTTCGTCAACCGCATGAACCCTGCCCGATCCAACGATTGTTTCCATACATAACTTTGTCGTTAATTGAGTTATGCATGAAAACAACTACGTAGCTCATGGAAAATCGATGAAACGCAGCCGAAAAGTACTCAGCTGGATCGTGGGTGTGCTGCTCGCACTGATCGCGGTACTGCTGATCGTGGTCGCCACGTTCGACTGGAACCGCCTGAAGCCGTTCATCAGCGACAAGGTTAGCCAGGCGATCGGACGACCGTTCGCGATCAACGGCGACCTCAACGTGGACTGGGAGCGCGACCGTACCGGAAGCTGGCGTGGCTCGCTGGTGCCGTGGCCGGAGTTCACCGCGCACGACATCACCATCGCCAATCCGGCATGGGCAAAGCAGCCGCAGTTCGCCAGACTCGATGCGCTACGCTTCCGCCTGTCGCCGCTGGCGCTGCTGGCGCACCGCATCGAGGTGCCGTCGCTGCAACTGGTGCACCCCACCGTTGATCTGGAACGCGACAAGCAGGCGCACGCCACCTGGGACTTCGTCTTTCCGCAGGACAGCGCGCCGTCCGTGTGGAAGCTGGATCTTGGCGCAATCGGTTTCGACAGCGGCAACATCACACTGGACGATGCGGCCAGCGCGATCAAATTGCAGGTGACCATAGAACCGCTGCAAGGTGCGATTCCCTACGACCAGATCGTGGCACAGCAATCCGCCGATGCGCGCGATCAGGCCGGCAAGACCGTCGGCGCCGCCGCAAAGAAAGCCATGGCAGGCAATGCCGCCAAACCGGATCGAAGCGAACCGATCGGCCAGGCAAATGCATCGACGGTTTACCAGTTTGGCTGGCACACCGAAGGCAGCTATCACGGCAGCCCGTTTAAGGGCGACGGCAAAACCGGTGCCGTGCTGGCACTGCAGAACACCACCGATCCGTTTCCGCTGCAGGCCGACGTGCATATCGGCGACAGCCATGTCGCGCTGGTCGGTACGCTCACCGATCCGGTGCATCTGGGCACGCTCGACGTACGCTTGTGGTTCTCCGGCTCCAGCATGGCCAAGCTGTATCCGATCACCGGCCTCACCCTGCCCGACACGCCGCCGTACGCGACGGAAGGCCATCTGAAAGCCGAGCTGCATCGCCATGGCAGCCGTTTCAGCTATCAGGATTTCCGCGGCCGCGTCGGCAGCAGTGATCTCGCCGGCAACCTGCTGTTCGTCACCGGCGGCGCACGCCCCAAGCTCAGCGGTGACCTGCAATCGGAGCTGCTGCAATTTGCCGATCTGGCACCGCTGATCGGCGCCGATTCCAACACCGCGAAACAGCAGCGTGGCGACAGCACGCTGCAACCGGCCGACAAGCTGCTGCCGGTTGAACCCTTCCGTACCGATCGCTGGCAGGCGATGGATGCGGACGTGAACTTCACCGGCGCGCGCATCCTGCACGGCGAAGCACTGCCGATCGATTCACTCAGCACCCATCTGGTCATGAACAACGGCGCGCTCTACCTCGATCCGTTGCGCTTCGGGCTGGCAGGCGGCTCGGTCAGCAGCCACCTCACCCTCGATGGCAGCCAGACGCCGATGCATGGCCTGATGAAACTCGATGCGCGGCATCTCAAGCTCAAACAGCTGTTTCCGACCTTCGCGCCGATGCAGACCAGCTTCGGTGAGATCAACGGCGACGTGACGCTCGATGCGCGCGGCAACTCGGTAGCCGCCCTGCTGGGCAGTGCGAACGGCGAACTGAAGCTGCTGATGAACGACGGCGCGATCAGCAAGACCCTGCTGGAAACCGCCGGACTCAACGTGGGCAACATCGTCATCGGCAAGCTGTTCGGCGACAAGACAGTGAAGATCAACTGCGCCGCCAGCGACATGACCGCCAGCAACGGCCTGTTCGACATGCGGCTGTTCGTGTTCGACACCGACGACGCGGTGATCAACGTGGACGGCACCGTGAACTTCACCAACGAGAAGCTCGCTCTCGACGTGAAGCCGCACACCAAGGGCTTCCGTGTGTTCTCGCTGCGCTCGCCACTGTACGTCGAAGGCACGCTGAAGAATCCCGATGTCGGCGTGCAGAAAGCTCCTCTGCTGATCCGCGGCGCTGGCATGATCACGCTCGGCGTGGTGGCCGCACCGGCCGCCGCCCTGCTCGCGCTGGTGTCGCCCAGCCACGACGGCGACGGCGACAACACCTGCCGGACCGTACTGCAGCAACTGCGCAGCTCCGGCAAGATGATGCCGACGGGCAAGCCAGCACCGAAGAAGTGAGCACGCGCGGCACGTTGAACATGGGTGCCGGCGTTAGAATGCCGGCACTCCTCGCTATGTGACCTCCCCATGCAACCCGTCAACCAGGCCCGCCTGCAGATTCATTTCTGCGTGTTGCTGTGGGGCTTCACCGCGATTCTCGGCAAGCTGATCACGCTGCCTGCGTTGCCGCTGGTGTGGTGGCGCATGTTGCTGGTGACGGTGGCGTTGCTGCTGATGCCGAAGGTCTGGCGCGGATTGCACACGATGCCGGTGCGGTTGCGCTGGGCGTATGCAGGCATTGGCGTGCTGGTGTCGCTGCACTGGCTGAGCTTCTACGCCTCGATCAAGTTGTCGAATGCTTCCGTCGGAGCTACGTGCATCGCGCTGGGGCCGGTGTTCCTGGCCTTCATCGAGCCGTGGATTGCGAAGCGCAAGTTCGATCCGCGTGAACTGATGATCGGCGCGGCAGTGGTGCCCGGTGTGATGATGGTGGTCGGTGGCGTGCCGCACGACATGCGCCTGGGCATCGCGGTGGGTGTGCTGTCGGCGTTGTTCGTGGCGCTGTTCGGCTCGCTCAACAAGCGGCTGGTCGAGCACGGCGATCCGTTGACCGTGACCTGCATCGAACTGGGCACCGGCACCCTCTTTCTCACCGCGCTGGCACCGCTGCTGCCGCATGCGGGCCCAGCCTTCGCGCTACCAAACCTGCACGATGCGCTGCTGCTGCTGGCGCTGTCGTTCGGCTGCACCCTGCTGCCGTTCACGCTGGCGCTGGTGGCATTGCGCCACATGAGCGCATTCGGCACGCAGATGGTGACCAACCTGGAACCGGTCTACGCGATCGTGCTGGCGATCCTGCTGCTGGGCGAACAGCACCAGCTTGATCGCTGGTTCTACGCGGGCGTGGTGGTGATCCTCGCCGCCGTGTTCGTGCACCCTCTGCTCAATCGACGGCAGCGCGGCACGAAGCAACCGGAGCTGCTCGGCACCAGCGAAAGCCACAGCATCGTCGACTGATCAGGCACGCGCAAGCTGCTCGCGCAGATGGTCGATGAAACGGCGCACCTTGGCCGGTGGCTGCTTGCCGGGATAGACCGCATGGATGCCACCCTCGGGCAATCGATGTTGCGCCAACAAGGCCACCAACCGCCCGCTGTGAATATCTTCCTCGGCCAGATAGTCCGGCAACACCGCCACGCCGGCGCCGGCCAGCACCAACGCACGTACAGCCGAGGCATTGTTGGCCTGCGCCACCTGCCGCATACGCACGCTGCGCCGCTTGCCGTCACTGCCGACGAAGGTCCAGCGCAGCGGTGTGGCCAGCACCGACATCGCGATCCAGTCGTGCGTAGCCAAATCCTCCGGCCGCCGCGGCTTGCCATGCGCTGACAGGTACGCCGGCGCAGCGACGACCAGTTGACGGAAACTACCGAGCCGCGCGGCATACATGCTGGAATCGCGCAGCCAGCCCACACGGATTGCCAGGTCGAAACGTTCGGCGATCAGGTCGTTAATCCGGTCGCCGATCACCAGATCGACCTGCACCTGCGGATGCAGCTGACAAAAACTCGCCAGCGCCGGCGCCACTACCGCCATGCCGTAGTCGGTCGAAGTAGTGATGCGCAGCGTGCCACTGGGCGTATCGCGATTGCCGCCCACGCGTTCGATCGCCGCCTCGGCATCGGCCAGCAGACGCACGCAATCGGAGTGGAAACGGGTGCCGGCCTCGGTCAACGACATGCGCCGGGTACTCCGCAACAGCAGTGTGGCGCCCAGCTCCCGCTCAAGCTTCGCCAGATGCTGGCTGACCATCGCCTTGGTCAGTCCCAACTGCTCGGCCGCCGCGGTGAACGAGCCGGCGCGCACCAGCGCCACGAACACCGCCAGCCGGTTGAGATTGACTTCGCTCGCCATGGGCATCTCACTGTCAACTTTCGATTTACAGTGAATTATGCCCCGGGTGATTTATCAAACCAATGACAGAGTGCATGATTTCCCCCGTCAGCCGCCGACAATCCGTCGCGCGGCACACCTCGACCCGGAGCCATCCATGAAAATCGCACTGTTCGGCGCCACCGGCCATATCGGCCAGGGCATCCTCGAAGAAGCACTCGCTCGCGATTATGACGTGACCGCGATCGTGCGCGATCCGGCGCGGCTCACTCAGCGCAACGACAAGCTGAAAGTCGTCACCGGCGACGTCGCACAGCCGGCTAGCTGGCTCGACGCCGTGCGCGGCGCAGATGCCGTGGTCGCCAGCCTGTCCGCACGCCGCGACGGCAACATCGACAGCGTGCCCGCCAATGCCGGCGTGCTGCTGGACAACCTGCCGAAGGCAGGTGTGAAGCGCCTGCTCTGGGTCGGCGGCGCCGGCTCGCTGGAAGTTGCGCCCGGCGTCAAGGTAATCGACGACCCGCATTTCCCCGAAGTCTGGAAACCGGAAGCGAATGCACAGGCCAAGGCGCTGGATGTGTTCCGCGCCAGCAAGACGGATGTGGATTGGACGTATATCAGCCCGGCCGCTCTGATCGAGGACGGCGAGCGCAGCGGCAAGTACCGCGTCGGCGGCGACCAGTTGCTGGCCGATGCCAATGGCGTCAGCCGCATCACCATTTCCGACTACGCAGTCGCCCTGCTCGATCGCATCGTGCAGCACGACGCGCTGCGCCAGCGCATCACGGTCGCCTACTGAGCCGTGCCCGGCATTGCCATGCTGGCCGATCCGGCCGGCATCGGCATGTCGGGTTGCCGGGCCGCCGCGGGATGGTCATGGTCGGCATCCATGTCCATGTCTTCGTCCGGCGGAGCCCTGGCCACGATGTCCTTGTACTGCGCCGGCGTCATGCCGGGCAGTTTCTGCAGAAACGCCACCATGCTCCAGATGGTGGCGTCGTCGTGACTGCCACCCCATGCCGGCATCGCGCTCATCTTGATGCCGTGCTTTATCACCCAGAACGCCTCGCGCGGATCGGGCCGGAACTTCGACAACTCGGGCGGCTGCGGATACAGCCCCGGCCGGATTTCCGAATCGGCCATACCGGGCGCCAGATGGCAACCCGTGCACATCGCCGCGTACTGACCGGCGCCCTTGAGGATCAATTGCGGATCATCGAGATTCGGCACGGCCAGGTTCTTCGCGTGCTGCTCGATCGAGCGCTCGCGCAGCGTCTGCATCAACGCATACACGGGTTTCGTATGGTGGTCGTCGGCGCCGATGTTGTAGATGCCGGAGCAGACGAACGCGCCGGCCGCGAGGATGGCGACAACAAGCATTGTGACGACGGTAGCGATGATGGTGGTGGATGGTTTCATGCAATTCTCCAGGAAATCAGGGCGACTGGTGCTGACTTGGCGGATTCAAAACCAGAAGCGCACGCCGGCAACGAACTGCCGATCGAGAACGGGTTGATGATTCTGCCGCGCGTAGTCGGCCGTCGCGCCGTAACGTTGCGTCCAGACTACGCCGATGTAAGGCGCGAGTTGTCGACGGATTTCGTAACGCAGGCGCAGGCCCAGTTGCGTATCGGAGATGCCACGGCCGATGCGGCGGACGGGATCGTTTCTGCCATAGAGATTGACCTCGAACTCGGGTTGCAGGATCAGCCGCTGGGTGAAGAGCCATTCGTAGTCAGCCCGCAAGCGGACAGCGGTACGGCCGGAAGCACCAACATAGCCGGTCGCTTCTATTTCGAACCAGTACGGCGCCAGGCCCTGCACGCCGAACGCGGCCCAGTCGCGCGACGGGCCACTGCCAAAATCGTGACGAACACCCAGCTGGGTGTTCCAGTAGGCGGCCACGCTGTGGCTCCACAACACTTCGACATCGCCGTCGTCAAGCTTGCCGCGGTTGCGTGTACCTTCGGTACGCACCCACAGCTTGTTCTCGTCGTTGCCGTACCAGCCTTGCGCCTCCCAACGCTGGCCGTTCACACCGCGGCTGTGGAGCGCCTCCAGCTGATCGATCAACAGCATGGCCAGCGGCGTGTTGTCGAGCATGTCCATGCCCTTCATGGGACCGTAGCCGATGCCATCGGAATAATCCGGGCTGCGTGCATGAGGCTGCGCGCTGCCGCCTTGCATCGGACCCATTGTCATGCCGGACATCGAACCCATGCCGGACATGCCAGCATGCGCATCGTGTTGCGCCGCTGCGCGCGCTCTGCTTTGCACGCCGTCGGATGTGTTGCCTTGTACCGGCGGTGTCCGCGCCGGCGGCAGTCCGGACATCGTGCCGTGATCCATCTCCGGCATGGCGTCGTGGTGCATGTCGTGCATGCCGTCATGGGAAGTGATCGGCTTGGCTACAACGTGTTTCTTGCTGTTTTTTTTCACGACTGGCTTAGCGACCGGCACACGCGTGCTGGACGATGCCGCCGGCATCGCCATACCGGGCATGGAGCCCATGTCCATCGGGGTGGGGTTGCCCGACGACGCCGGAACGTTTTGTGCCGCAACCGCCAGCGGCAACAGCAGTGCCGTCAACAGGATCGGACGACGCAAGCCAGGTGAAATCGCGCGAGAGCACATGCTCATGACACCACCACCTCGCGGAACATGCCCGCCTCCATGTGATATTGCATATGGCAGTGGTAAGCCCAACGACCGAGGTTGTCGGCGCTCACGGCGTAGCTCACGCGCTGCGCGGGCTGCACGTTGATGGTGTGTTTGCGCACCTGGAATTGACCATCCGGATTCTCCAGCTCGCTCCACATGCCGTGCAGGTGGATCGGGTGGTTCATCATGGTGTCGTTGACCAGCACGATGCGCACTCGTTCGCCGCTGCGGAAATGCACCGGCGTGGCGTCGGAGAACTTCACGCCGTCGAACGACCACATGAAACGCTCCATGTTGCCGGTGAGATGCAGCTCGATCTCGCGGCTGGGTTTGCGCGGGTCGAGCGAACCACCGATCGTATGCAGGTCGGCGTAGGTGAGCACGCGGCGACCGTTGTCACGCAGACCGATGCCTGGGTCGTCGAGATTCGTGCGCGGCATGTCCACGTGCATGTCGACGCCTGGGTTGTGATATTCGGTGAGAGCGTGACGCACTGCGGGCGCATCACCTTGCGCCATCTCGCCCATGTCCATGTCGGCCATGTCCATGTCGGCCATTCCCGACATCTCTTGCCTGCTGCCGTGTCCTGCGCCGCCCGCTGCCATCGCACCCATCATGTCCAGCATGCTCACCGGCATGCGCGGATCCATCGCCGGCACCGCTGCCGGCATGCCGGAACGCGGTGCCAGCGTGCCGCGCGCGTAGCCGGTGCGATCGATCGACTGCGCGAACAGCGTGTAGGCACGATCCTCCGTCGGCTCGACGATCACGTCGTAGGTTTCAGCCACCGAGATGCGGAATTCGTCGACCGACACCGGCTCGATGTCCTGGCCGTCGGCGGAAATGACCGTCATTTTCAGGCCCGGAATGCGCACATCGAAGATGCTCATCGACGAGCCGTTGATGAAGCGCAGGCGGATCTTCTCGCCAGGCTTGAAGAGGCAGGTCCAGTTGCCGGCCGGGGCCGTGCCGTTCATCAAGTAGGTGTAGGTGTAACCGGAGACGTCGCTGAGATCGCTTGGATTCATGCGCATCTGGTTCCACATCTTGCGCATGGCCAGCGCCTGACCCAGGCCCTTCGCGCGCACGTCGCGGAAGAAATCGGGCACGGTCGGCTGGGCGAAGTTGTAGTAACTGTTCTGTTTCTTGAGCCTGGCGAAGATGCTTTCCGGATCTTCGTCGGTCCAGTCGTTGAGCATCACCACGTAGTCGCGATCGGTGCGATATCGATCCGGATCGGCCGGCTCGATCACCAGCGGACCGTACAGCCCGGTCTGTTCCTGGAAACCCGAGTGCGAGTGATACCAGTAGGTGCCGCTCTGGTGCACCGGAAAGCGATAGGTGAAGGTTTCGCCCGGCGCAATGCCGGGAAAACTGATGCCAGGCACGCCATCCATCTGGAACGGCAGGATGATGCCGTGCCAGTGGATCGAGGTGGGCACACGCAAGCGGTTGGTGACGCGCAGCGTGACCGTGCTGCCCTGCTTCCAGCGCAGCAGCGGACCGGGCACGCTGCCGTTGACGGTGGTCGTCAGGCGTGGCGCACCGGTGACGTTGAGCAGGGTTTCGCCGATCTCCAGTGCGAAATCGGTGCCGCTCAACTCATGAGGCTGACCGGGGCTGTTCAACGCCCAGACGTTCGAGGGGCGCAGCAGGCCGAGGCCGGCGGCCACACCACCCACGGCGAGACCCTGCACGAAACGACGGCGGGGAAGACTCGGCATCGCTTGCGCCGAGGGATCAACAGATTTCATGGTGCAGTTCCAGACAGTTTGCTCCGATGTGAGCGGAGTCAGTCATTGCCGTCGTCGCGCGACAACCGGCCATGGCCGGAGCACGCGACGGATTACGTCAGGCTGGATGTCTGGATGAGTGGAGGTCGCAGCGGTGGCGACGGGATGATGCCGGGCGCGACTGCGCCATGCCGCGGGACATGCATGGCATCGAGTGCAACTGGTGCGAATTCCGCGATGGCCAGCGCCGGCAGCACACTTGCGCATGTCACCGCGCAATGGCAAACGGTCATCGCACCGTGGTCGGCGTGGACCTGATCCGCACAGCAGTCGCTGACCATCATCGGCATGACGTGCCGGATGTGATCGACCATATGCGACAACGGGGTTGCGTAACGTGCGCCATCCATCATTCCGCTGGGCATGCCATACGCCGGCGCAACGGCAAGCATCAGCCACGCCAGCCACGCCATCACCCGAAGGTGTGGCACGCGTGCTAGATGGCGTAGCGAGCGGTTCATCGGTGCAGCTTAAGTGCTGCGCCGGCCGGCCTCAACTCTGGACTTGCCTCCATCTGCCTTGCGCCGGATACCTTCAACCGCTCGCTCACCGAACCTCGCGGCCGCGTACCCTCACCGTTCGCGCTGCGGGAAACGGCAAACGGCGTGGAAAATCCCACCCCCTCGCCATGCTGCCTTCGTCAATGCTTGCTGTAACCCATATGCAAGGTGATCTTGTCGCCGGCCTTGAGATCGGCCACCGATCCCGGCGGAAAATGCACGCGCAGCGACATCCCCTCGCTGGTCACTTCGACGATGCCGGTGGTGGAATCGACCGAGGTCACGGTGGCGGGCATCTTGTGCATGCTGCCATTCATGTTGAGAGGCATCTTGCGCTGCATCGACCCACCGCCCATGTGCCCCATGCTGCTGCCGGCCGGCGCTGGCGCCATGCTTCCGGCATCCTGGGCGCTGGCCGCCGTGACGGCTAGACAAAGGCCGAATGCGGCCGTTGCAATGATGATTTTCGGCGAGAACGTCATGATGATCCTCCGCGCTGACGGGCAGTCAGGCTGGTATGTCTGACCGGTTGCAAATGCGCAACAGGCAAAGCCTGCGCCGGCCCGTGTGCAGGAAAGGTTACGCGGCACATTCCCGCGTCAAGAGGAGTACAGCGTCCGCGCCTCTATACTTGACCACCCCGCCCGCCGTGACCGCCATGAATTACCGACACGCCTATCACGCCGGCAATTTCGCCGATGTCCTGAAACACACCGTACTGCTTGCACTGATCGAAGCGATGCAGGCCAAGCCGACGCCGTTCTGCTACATCGACACCCACGCCGGCAGTGGCAGTTACCTGCTCGACGGTTTCGAGGCTAAAAAGACCAGCGAGCACAAGGACGGCATCACCCGGCTGCACCCGGCCGAAAAGGTGCCACCGCTGCTGCAGCGCTGGCGCGCCAGCATTCTCGGTGGCGAAGGCAACGAGCAGGGCCTGAAGCGCTACCCCGGCTCACCGCTGCAAGTCGCCCGCGTGCTGCGCCCGGACGACAGTGCGCAGTTGTGCGAGCTGCACACAGAGGAAGCTTCCAAGCTGCGCGACCTGTTCCGCGGCAATCCGCAGGTGCACGTGCATCAACGCGACGGCTACGAGGCACTGAAGGCGCTGCTGCCGCCGAAGGAAAAACGCGGTCTGGTGCTGATCGATCCGCCGTACGAGGCACAGGAAGCCGAATACAAGCAGATCGAGAAAGCTCTGAAGGAAGCGCTGCTGCGCTGGCCGACCGGCGTCTACGCCGTGTGGTATCCGATCAAGCTGCGCAGCCAGGTGCAGCCGTTCCTGCGCGGTCTGCAGCGCAGCGGTGCGAAACGCGTGCTGCGCGCCGAGCTGCTGGTACATCCGGACGATTCACCGCTGCGCCTCAACGGCTCGGGCATGGTGATCCTCAACGCACCGTGGAATCTCGACGACGTGCTGCGCGAGCCGCTGCGTGCGCTGGCCAGTCTGCTTTCGCAGGATCGTCCGGCCGAATGGAAGCTGGACTGGCTGCTGCAGGAAGGCGCCGAACCCGCCGCGCCGAGTCCGTTGCCACCGTCGCGCCTGCTGCGCCCCGGCACTCCGCCGCCGCGCCGGCGCTGATGCCGCCGGCACACGCAGTGCAGACACGGCTTGTTGTAGCGTAGCGATCATTGACCGCATTCCATATCGTGCCGCCACTGGAGTCTGCCATGCGTACTTCCGCCCACTCCCTGCTCTGCCTGCCCGCCTTGCTGGTTCTGCTGTCCATGGTTGGCTGCGCTCCGGCACCCATCTACAAGGCGACCGCACAGGCGACGGTTGCCACGCCGTTTCAGGTCGCGCAATCGCCCGAACGCTACGCCGGCGGCGAGGTGATCTGGGGCGGCCGCATCGTGCAGGTGAGCAACTTCAGCGACCACAGCGAAGTCGAGTTGCTGGCCTATCCGCTGGATGCCTCGCAGCGACCGAAGGCGAGCGACAGCGGCAACGGCCGCTTCATCGCCGTGCTGCCCGGCTACGCGGAGCCGCTCGGTTATCCCGCCGGCGCACTGATGACGATCAGCGGCAAACTCAACGGCAGCCGTGCTGGCAAGGTCGGCGAAGCCAGCTACGTGTTCCCGCTGGTCGCTACGGCGCAGTCGCACGTCTGGACGGCCGACGAAATGAACAAGGGCCGCAACAACATCCACTTCGGCGTGGGTTTGGGTGTCGGCATCCACTGATCGCGCTGCGAAAAATTCTGCGCCACCGCTAGACTGGACGGCCTCATTTCCAAGGATTGAAGCCGCATGTCGTCCGGCCACGCCAACCCCATCAAGGCGATCCTGCTCGCGCTGGGCGCGAACTTCGCCATCTTCGTCGCCAAGCTGTTCGCCGCCGTCGTCACCGGCTCCGGCGCGATGATGGCAGAGGCTGTGCACTCGCTCGCCGACTGTGGCAACCAAGGTCTGCTGCTGCTAGGCATCCGCCAGGCCAAACGGCCACCGTCCGACGAATTCCCGCTCGGCTGGGGCCGCGCGCTGTACTTCTGGTCCTTCCTCGTCGCCATCCTGCTGTTCAGCGTGGGTGGCATGTTCTCGATCTACGAAGGCATCCACAAGCTCACGAATCCGGAGTCGCTGAAGTGGCCGTGGCTGGCACTGGGCGTGTTGGTGTTCGGCATCGTCGCCGAAAGCTTCTCGATGCGCGGCTGCATGCAGGAAGTGAACAAGGCACGCGGTACGCAAGGCCTGTGGACGTGGTTTCGCGAAACCCGCTCCAGCGAATTGCTGGTGATCTTCGGCGAAGACTTGGCTGCACTGGTCGGTCTGTGCGTTGCCGCCCTGGCGATCGGCGCCACCATGCTCACCGGCAACCTGATGTTCGATGCCGCCGGCACCATCGCTATCGGCATCCTGCTGATCGTCGTGGCCGTGCTGGTGGCGATCGAGGTCAAGGCGCTGCTGATCGGTCAGGGCATCGAACCGCGTCGCCGCGACGAGCTGATGGCTTTTCTCAACAGCCGCCCGGAAATCGCCGAGGTACTCAACCTGATCACCCTGCAGATGGGTGCCGACGTGATGGTGGCGGTGAAGGCGCGTATGCAGCCCAGCGTCGATAACCAGACACTGATCGAGAGAATCAACACCGTCGAGGCCGCGATGAAGGCGGAGTTCGGCGATGTACGGTGGAGCTTCTTCGAGCCGGATTTTGCAGATTGAGCAAATCCGCTTTGACCATTCAACGCAACAGGACTTCCTATGCAGCTTTCCGACATGCCATTCAGCACCACCGACTGGTCGAGCATCGAGCGCACCGAACATCCCGGTGAAACCGGATTGGCCTATTGGCAGACCCGGCATTTCGGGAACATGCGAGTTCGGATGGTCGAGTACACCCCCGACTATCTGGCGGACCATTGGTGCGTCAAAGGCCATATCCTGCTGTGCATCGAGGGTGAGCTGCATACCGAGCTGGAGGACGGCCGGAAATTCACGCTCCGACCCGGCATGAGCTATCAGGTCGCCGATCATGCCGAACCCCATCGATCGTCCACGGATACCGGCGCCAGGCTTTTCATCGTCGACTGAGTCGACTGAACTGTCTGTCACAGCGATACACTTTCCCTCCCGCGACCCAGCCTGTGACGTTCCGACATGCGCAACCCCCTGCAAGAACAACTGCTCAAGGCCGGTCTGGTCAACAAGACCAAGGCGGCGCAAGTGGTGCGCGAGCAGGCGAAGCAACGCAAGGGCAAGGCACCGGCGCCGCCGAGCGCCGAACAGGTAGAGGTGCAGCGGTTGCAGGCCGAGAAGGCCGAGCGCGATCGCGCATTGGCGGCGGAGCGCAATGCACAGGTGCGCGTCAGCGAACAGCACGCGCAGGTGCGGCAGATCGTCGACGCGCACAAGGTGAAGCGCGAGGGCGAGATTGTCTATCGCTTTACCGACGGCGACGCGATCAAGGACGTGCTGATCAACGAATCGCTGCGCGCGCAACTGGCCAGCGGCACGTTGGTGATCGTGCGCCACGATCAGGGCTACGAGCTGCTGCCGCGCGTCGCTGCCGACAAGGTGTATGCGCGCGATGCGGCGATGATCGTGCTCGATCACGGCCGCGCCGAGGCCGGCAGCGGCAACAGCGAGGACGACGAGTACTACAAACAGTTCCAGGTGCCGGACGATCTGATCTGGTAGCGCGTCAGCGCTTCAATTCCAGCAAGTCCCAGCCATTCCCGTAAAGATCCTCGAATACCGCGACCGTGCCGTAAGCCTCGCGTCGAGGTTCTTCGCGGAAGTGCACGCCTTCGGCGCGCATGCGTCGCCAGTCGCGCTGGAAGTCGTCGGTGTTGAGCAGCAGGAATACGCGGCCGCCGGTCTGGTTGCCGATGCGCGAAATCTGTTCGTCGCCTTTCGCCTGCGCCAGCAGCAGACGGGTTTCGCTGGAGCCGGGCGGCGCCAGCAGCACCCAGCGCTTGCCGCCGCCCATGTTGGTGTCTTCGATTAGCTCGAAACCGAGTGCACGCGTATACCAGGCAATCGCCTCGTCGTAATCGGCGACCAGCAGCGCCAGCGCGCCGAGATGCTGTGTCATTTTTTGTCCGCCTTGAGTGCCGGTAACGGGCCCAGCTCCGCCTGCAATTTCTTTGTCAATTTCGCGCGCACCAGCACGTAGGCATCAAGGATGAACGCCGCCAGTTCGGCCGTGGCGAAACGCTGCGGCTCGGTGATCGAGATCCAGTGCGCCCGCGCCAGATACGGCGCTGGAATGATGCCGGGCTGGTCGGTGAGTTCGAGGAAGCGGTCGTCCGCCACCTTGAACGAGATTCGCCCGCCCTCGCTGCCGTCCGACGGCATCACCGCGAACATCTTGCCGCCGACGCTGAGCACCATGTCGATACCCCACTTGGTGTCGCGCGTGACGCCGGGCCAGTGGCGGCATAGCGCGTCCAACTGGGTGGCGGTGAGGCCGTTGGCCTGTTTGCGGGTCATGCCGTGCTCCGTGAAATCCAGAGCGCATTGTGCGGTGTGCCGCCATGGCTGTCTGTCGGCTCGGCAACGTCCCGTGCCGCAGCATGATCTGCACCGGCATTGGCCTCATACCTTCAGTAATAGCAAGGATCGTTATTGCAAGTTCATGTTGCGTTGCACACAATACGCAAAAGTATGGAACTGCCATGATCCCTGCCCTCGACCTCTCCGCTCCATCCCGATTCGCTCCGCTGCCTCCGCGCAGCAGCGAGCGTTTCGCCCGTCCCCGCGTGGCACCGTCGACCGATGGCGAACAGGTGCGTACGCAAGATAGTCGGGAACTGGTGCTGCGCCCGATCGAGCCCGGTGACGTGGCCACGATGCAGCGCTGCTTCATCCGGCTGTCGCCGGAGGACATCCGCCGCCGCTTCCTGCATGCGATGTCCGAGCTGCCTGCGCCGATGGCGCAGCGGCTGTGCCGCATCGACCCGGCGTTCGAGACGGCCTATGTGCTGATGGACGAGTCGGTGCACCCGGCGGAAATGCGCGGCGTGGGCCGGATCTATGTCGATGAAGCCACCGACAGCGCCGAGTTCTCGGTACTGGTGGAGCAGGACTGGTGCCGCCTCGGCCTCGGCGCACTGCTGATGCAGCGCCTGGTCGACGACAGCCGTCGCCGCAAGCTCGCCGAGCTGTGGGGCTACGTGCTGCAGGAGAATCGGCCGATGCTGCAGCTGTGCCGTGAACTGGGCTTCACCCAGCGCCTGATCCCTGGCGAGCCGGGTACGGCGCTGATCACGCTGAAGCTCTGATCGCCCGCCCTCACGCGCAAACAGCCCCGGCTTGCCGGAGCTGTCGCGTTACACTTGCCCGCTTTCCCCGGCGCGGCTTGATGGCGGCGCCTTGAACACGCGTCCCCTATGTCCAGCCTGATCAAGCACCCGCCTCTGCCGACCACCCCCAAGCAACGCCGCTACTGGACGCCACCCCACGGCTCCGCGCGGGCACTGCTGATTGCCGAAGCGGCACGCACGCACGATGGCCTGCTGGTGACGGTGACGCGCGACACTCAGCGCGCGCATGCACTGGAAGCCGAACTGAAGATCTTCGCCGGCGGCCTGCCTGTGCTGCATTTCCCGGACTGGGAAACGCTGCCGTACGACGTGTTCAGCCCGCACCCCGAGATCGTCTCGCAGCGCATCGCCACGCTGTATCAGCTGCCGAACGTGAAGCGCGGCGTGCTGGTAGTGCCCGTAGCCACCCTGATGCAGCGGATCGCACCGCGTGCGCATATCACCGGTTCCGGGCTGGTGCTGGCCAAGCGTCAGAAACTCGATCTGGTCGCCGAACAACGCCGACTCGAAGCCTCTGGTTACCGCAACGTGCCGCAGGTGGCCGAACCGGGCGACTTCGCGGTGCGCGGTGCACTGCTCGACATCTTTCCGATGGGCACGGCCGAGCCGTACCGCATCGAGCTGTTCGACGACGAAGTGGAATCGATCCGCAGCTTCGATCCGGAAACCCAGCGCTCGCAGCAGCAGGTAGAGAAAATCGAGCTGCTGCCCGCGCGCGAGTTCCCGCTCACCGAGGAAGCCGCGAAGGAGTTCCGCGGCAACCTGCGCGAACGCTTCCCGATCGACGTACGTCGCTGCCCGCTGTACCAGGACATGAAGGAAGGCGTCACACCCGGCGGCATCGAGTATTACCTGCCGCTGTTCTTCCGGCAGACCGCCACGCTGTTCGACTACCTCGCCGACGATGCGCTGTTCGTGCTCGGGGAAGGCGCCGGCGAAGCGGCCGACCAGTTCTGGACGCAGACCGCCGAACGCTACGACCAGCGCGCGCACGACATCGAACGCCCGGTGCTGCCGCCGGCCGAGCTGTACCTGCCACCCGAACAACTGCGCGAGCAGCTCAACAAACGGCTGCGCGTGGAAGTGGTCGACGCCGGCCACGAGCATGCCGTCGCCGTCGGCACACAGCCGGCACCGGAGTTGCCGCTCAACCGCAAGGGCGAGGAGCCGGGTACGTCGCTGCGGCACTTCCTGTCCAGCTACCCGGGGCGGGTGCTGATCACCGCCGATTCGGCGGGCCGACGCGAGGCGCTGATCGAGACGCTGGCCGGCGGCGGGATGAAACCGGACAACGTGGACGGCTGGGCGGCTTTCCTCGCCGACACTGCGCAACGCTTCGCCATCACCATCGCCGGACTGGAGCAGGGTTTCGCACTCACCACCCCAGCGATCACCGTGCTTACCGAGCGCGAGCTGTACGGCGAACGCGTACGCAGCGAGCGCGACCGCAAGCGCCGCCGCGGCACGGCGCGGGATCCGGAAAGTATCATCCGCGATCTCACCGAACTCACCCTCGGTGCGCCGATCGTGCATGTCGATCATGGCGTAGGCCGCTACCAGGGCCTGGTCTCGATGGACGTCGGCGGCATGGATGGCGAGTTCCTCACCATCGAGTACGCCAAGGGCGACAAGCTTTACGTCCCGGTGTCGCAACTCGGCCTGGTCAGCCGCTACTCAGGCACCGCGCCGGAACTGGCACCGCTGCACTCGCTCGGTGGCGATGCTTGGGAACGCGCGCGCAAGAAGGCTGCCGAGAAAGTGCGTGACGTCGCCGCCGAACTGCTGGCGATCTACGCGCAGCGCGAAGCGCGCGGTGGCGAGTCGATGCCGATCGACCGCCAGCTGGTGGAAGAATTCGGCAGCACGTTCCCGTTCGAGGAAACCCCCGACCAGGAAAGCGCGATCGAGGCCGTGCTCGGCGACCTCGCCGCCCCACGCGCGATGGACCGGGTGATCTGCGGCGACGTCGGCTTCGGCAAGACCGAGGTTGCGCTGCGCGCCGCGTTCGCCACCGCCACTGCCGGCAAGCAGGTCGCCGTGCTGGTACCGACCACCCTGCTCGCGCAGCAGCATTACCGCAATTTCGCCGATCGCTTCGCCGACTGGCCGGTGCGTGTCGACGTGCTGTCGCGTTTCAAATCCACGAAGGAAGTGAACGAAGCGCTGAAGCGCCTCGCCGACGGCCAGATCGACGTGATCGTGGGCACGCACAAACTGCTGCAGCCGGACATCAAGTTCAAGAACCTCGGCCTCGTGATCGTCGACGAGGAACAGCGTTTCGGCGTGCGCCAGAAGGAGCAGCTGAAGAAGCTTCGCGCCGAAGTCGACCTGCTGACGATGACCGCCACGCCGATCCCGCGCACGCTGAACATGGCGATGGCCGGCCTGCGCGACCTTTCGCTGATCGCCACGCCACCGGCGCATCGCTCGGCCGTGCGCACGTTCATTTCGGCATGGGACCCGGCCACGATCCGCGAGGCGCTGCAACGCGAGCTGTCGCGCGGCGGCCAGGTGTACTTCCTGCACAACGAGGTGCAGAGCATCGAGCGCACCGTGCGCGAACTGGAGGAACTCGTGCCCGAGGCACGCATCCGCATCGCCCACGGCCAGATGCCCGAGCGCGAACTGGAAGGCGTGATGGCGGATTTCCACCGCCAGCGTTTCAACGTGCTGGTATGCACCACGATCATTGAAACCGGCATCGACATTCCGACCGCGAACACCATCATCATCGACCGCGCCGACCGTTTCGGCCTCGCTCAGTTGCATCAGCTGCGCGGTCGCGTCGGCCGTTCGCATCACCGCGCCTATGCGTACCTCGTCGTGCCCGATCGCAAGTCGATCACCGCCGATGCGCAGAAGCGGCTGGAAGCGCTCGCCTCGCTGGAGGAACTCGGCGCCGGCTTCACGCTTGCCACGCACGATCTGGAAATCCGCGGCGCGGGCGAGCTGCTTGGCGACGAACAATCCGGCCAGATCCAGGAGATCGGTTTCGGCCTGTATACCGAACTGCTGGATCGCGCTGTACGCGCGTTGAAGTCGGGCAAGATTCCGGATTTCGATCTCAGCAGCGAACACGAAACCGAAGTCGAGCTGCACCTGCCGGCGCTGATCCCCGATGATTATCTCGGTGACGTGCACGCGCGCCTGACCCTGTATAAGCGCATCGCCAGCGCGCGCAGCGAGGATGACCTGCGCGACCTTCAGGTGGAGATGATCGATCGGTTTGGCCTGCTGCCGGACAGCACCAAACAGCTGTTCGCCGTGGCCAGCCTGAAACTGATGGCCACCCCGCTCGGCATCCGCAAGCTCGACTTCGGCGCCAACGGCGGCCGCATCGTGTTCCGCGAAAAGCCTGAAGTCGATCCGATGACCATCATCAAGCTGATCCAGCAGCTGCCGCGTGTGTACAAGCTGGACGGCCAGGACAAGTTGAAGATCACGCTGGACCTGCCCGGCGCCACCGAGCGCATCCGCAGCGCGCAGGAAGTGCTGATCCTGCTGGGCGCGCGCCGGCCGGGCTGAAGCCGTAACCTCTTCCGCATAGTACTTCTGGCCTGCATTGTCTTCCCCGGGAGATCGGCCTAGCATCGTTGCTGTGCGATGGGGCCACGCACGCATCCGCTTCAGTTACATCGATCACACCGACGGCCAGCCGTTCGGGCGGGGGGATGGTGCCGATGAACGCGACTCGTGAATTTCAACGCGTGCGTGCCACGCCGCGCCTGTATCGATGGATCGCCATCGGCGCGGTGCTGATCGTCTTCGCCGGCTTCGCGCCAACCTATTACCTGAAATCGGTGTTCCACGCGCCGATCTTGCCCACCCTCGTGCACGTGCACGGCTTCGTGATGAGTGCATGGATCGTACTGTTCGCAACGCAGACGTGGCTGATCGCGGAGCATCGCGTCGACATCCATCGACGCGTTGGCATCCTCGGCGCGATCCTGGTCGTATTGATACCGATTCTCGGCGTCGCTACCGCAATTGAAGGCGCTCGTCGCCACGCCGGGCCGCCGGGTATTCCGCCGCTGATGTTTCTGGTCATACCGGTCTTCGACATCATCGTGTTTGCCGCCCTCGCCGGCACAGGTCTGCTGATGCGTCAGCGTAGCGACTTCCATCGACGGCTGATGCTGCTGGCTACGCTCGGCATCCTGCCAGCCGCGATCGCCAGGTTGCCGCTGGATTTCATCCGGCATGGCGGCCCGATCGCCTTCTTCGGCCTCGCTGACCTGATCATCCTCACTTGCATTGCAGTCGACACGACCAAGCACCGGCGCCTGCATCCGGCATTCGGCTGGGGTGGTGCATTGATCATCACATCGCATCCCGTGCGCCTGTGGCTGACGGGTACGCCGGCATGGATGCACTTCGCCGCATGGCTGGTAGGTTGAGCAGACTTGCGGCGCGCGAGCAGCAGCACCTGCATTCAGACTGACGAAGGTGACCCTCCGCGTCCGGATTGAACCACGGCCGGCCGAGCCACCAGCTACCTGCCAGAGTCGCCGGCATCAGCTGCATGGCGCCGATGAGCAAAGCCGAGCCCTGCATCGCGTGCATCGTCACTGGCACGGCCCATGCTTGACTTGAAGCGACGGAAGATGCGGGTTCAGGTACTGCCCACTCAGCCTGTATTCGCGACGACAGCGAACGGTGGAGACACGTGAGTGGCGGAGGCAGGTCAGCGGGATAAATGCATACCGTTGATTCGACGCATGTAGACATCGCTCATTTGCAGTCTCGATCGAGGCTGACAAAACAGAGGGAGAGGCAAATGGAGAGGCTGCTCACAACACCGGTACCGGGTCGCCTGTGGCGATCACGGTGCGGTTTTGTGCTCGGCTTGCTGTGGCTGGGGCTGGGCCTCGCGCATGCGGCCACTCCGTTGAATGGTGCCTGGCGCGAAGCCCGCGCCGATGACACGGCGCAGACCGTGCTGGCCGAATACCGTGCTGGCCGGCTGAAGAGTTTCGATCCGTCCCTGTTGCAGCGGTTCCCGCGCAGCACCAGCGGCAGTTGGGTGGTCATCGTGGCACAGCCGCCCTGGGACAATAGCGAGCGGGTGCTGACGATCTATCCGCCACCGATGAGCACAGTCACTGTGCATGGAACGAGTGAGGTGCAGCCGCTGGCGCTGGACGACTTCAGCGCTTCGCCTCATGGTCACGGCCGACTGGCTTGGCGGGTGCCTGCCGCGTTGCCGGGGTCCGCGCCGATCGTGCTCCGCTTCGAGCCGTCACCGACGCTGAGTGCCCCGGTGCGATTCCAGCTTCAGCCGTGGAACGAGTATCTGCAGCAGGATGCACAGTGGCTGGTGTTCGCCGGCGCCTGTTTTGCGGTGATGCTGGCGATGGTGCTGATGGCGCTGTGTTCCGCGCTGATGCTGCGCGACGTCACCTACGCGTGGTACGCCGGTTACATCTTCTGCTACATGCTGATTCAAGGCATCCAGACCGGTTTCATGTTCCACCCGCTGGAATGGAGTTGGCTGTCCGGCATGGCGCCGCTGGCCGGGCCGGCTGCCGTGGCATTGTCGGTGGCGTTCGCCTCGCTGTTCATGATGAGGTTCTGCGAACTGCACCGTTACGCACCGCTGTTGCGGGTGCCGATCATGGCGCTGGCGGTCGGCATGATCCAGCTGGTACTGATGCGCAGCAGCCAGATCGCGCTGCTGGTCGAGGTGGCGCAGATCCTGCTCAATCCGCTGCTGATGATCGGAGCTGCGCTGCTGCTGGCCGCCGCTATCGTCGCTGCAGCGCGCGGCTCGCGACAGGCATGGTTCTTTCTGGTCGGCTGGACACCGCTGCTGCTGCTCACCGCGATGACCAGCGCCCAGGTCAACGGCGCACTGCCCGAGTTGGACTGGCTCAACGACGCCAGCCTGGCCGGCGGTGCGTTCGAGGCGATCGTGCTGTCGCTGGGCCTGGCCGATCGTGCACTCAACTTGCGCCACGACCGCGACAGCGTGCGCGCACTGGCCGATCACGACGCGCTCACCCATATCCTCAACCGCCGCGCCTGGACCGAGCGCGCCCATGCCATGTTGACTGAGGGGCCGCCGCGGCCGATCGCGCTGCTGTTTCTCGATCTCGATCATTTCAAGCTGCTGAACGATCGCCAGGGCCACAGCACCGGCGATCGTGCGCTGGTCGCCGTGGCCGATGCACTGGCCACCGAATTGCGGCCGTCCGATCTGCTAGGCCGCTATGGCGGCGAGGAGTTCGTCGCCCTGCTCGACAGCACCATGCCGCAGCAGGCCATGCATGTGGCGACCCGCTTGTGCCGGCGCGTGCACCGGCTGGAAATTCCGGCCAACGACGAGTCGCTGCTGCTCAGCATCAGCATCGGTGTCGCCATTCGCCAGGATGGCGACACCGTGGAGTCACTGGTCGAACGCGCCGACCATGCCATGTACGACGCCAAGCTCAACGGGCGCAACCGCGCCTGCCTGCAGGCCGGCACGATGGCGCCGGACAAACCGCGCAGTCCGCGACTGCATGTGGTGGAAACGCGCGAACGCGACCACTGAGCCCGTCGCAGGACTCAGCGCTTCGCCAGCTCTCGTGCCGCCGCCACCACCTCGGCTTCACCCGGCAATACCAGCAAGGCCGCACCGGCCAGCGGAGTGAACGTATCGGCGCCGACTACCCGCTGCAGCGGCGTGGCGCCGTAACCGCCCTCGACGATCGCGGTGATCATGCCCTCACCCACACCGGCACTCTTGCGCCCTTCGTCCAGCACCAGGATGCGTTTGGCAGTCTTCGCCTGCGCCGCGATGAACGCATCGTTGAGCGGCGCCAGCCAGCGCAGGTCGATCACGCGCACCTGCCAGCCGAGCTCTTTCTCGATCTGCTTCGCCGCACGCAGCGCCATCGGCACGCCGTTGCCGAACGTGAAGATCACCAGATCATTCGCCGCCTCGTGGTAGATGCGGCCCTCGCCCAGCGTCATCGCCTGATCCAGCGCCGGATAGTCGAACTGCCATTGGCCGTCGCCGGCTTCGTACAGATCCTTGGTCATGTACAGCGCGATCGGTTCGAGGAAGGCGCACACGCGACCGTCCACCTTTGCCAGCGCCATCATCGTGCGCAGCATCGTCGCCGCGTCGTCACCGCGGCTGGCGCAGCCGACGACCAGACCGGGAATATCGCGCAGCGCGGTGATCGAGTTGTCGTTGTGGAAGTGGCCGCCGAAGCCCTTCTGGTAACCCAGCGAGGCAACGCGCATCACCATCGGGTTGCGGTACTGGTCGTTGGAGAAGAATTGCAGCGACGCCGCTTCGCCGCGGATCTGGTCGCAGGCGTTGTGAAAATACGCCAGATACTGGATCTCCGGCAGCGGCAGCATGCCCATGTTGGCGTAGCCCTGGGCCAGGCCGAGGATCATCGTCTCGTCCAGCAGCGTGTTGAACACACGACTGCCCTTGAAGGTCTTGTTGAGGCCCTTGGTGACGGTGTACACGCCACCCTTCTGTGCCACATCTTCGCCGAACAGCAGCGCCTGCGGGTACTTCGCCAGCAGGTCGTGCAGAGCCTGACCGATCTGGATGGCCAGATGCCGCGGTGGCAGGTTCTCCGGCAACTTGTCCTCACTACCGAATACGGCGAGGCGCTTGTCGGCATAGTCGGCACGCGTAGCCTCAGCCTTCACCGCCGCCGGCGTGTACGGCGCCAGCGGCTTCATCACATCGGCGAGCGAGGTCAGCCGATGCCGCGAGTCTGCATCTTCGGCGGCAGCGAAGCAGCGCTTGCGGGTAGCCTCGTAGAGGCTCAGCAGTTCGTCCTTCGAGTACAGGCCGGACTCCAGCGCGATGCCGGCTGAGCGCAGCAGTGGATCGGTCGCCTCCACCGCGAACAGCTCCTCGATACTGCGCCACTCGATCTCGAAATCGGTACCGGCATGCCCCATCACGCGGGTGGTCTTCAGATGCAAGAAAGTCGGTCGGCGCGTCGTGCGGCAATGCTCTACCGCGCACTGCACCTGCGCGTAGCCCTCGGCCAGATCAAGCCCGTCGGCGAAGAAGTAATCGAAGTTGGCGCGATGCTGGTAGTTGTTCGCGATCCAGCCGCTGGGCGTCTTCACCGAGATGCCGATGCCGTTGTCCTCGCATACGAACAACACCGGCGCGGGCAGCTTCTGATACGCCGTCCATGCGGCCGTATTGAATGCGGTCTGTGCGGTAGCGTGGTTGCTGGAGGCATCGCCGAACGAGCAGATCGTGATGCTGTCATCGGGAATCGGCAGCTGGTGGCCAATGCGCCGCGCCTGCTCGATCGCCACCGCGGTGCCGAGCGCCTTGGGCAGGTGTGAGGCGATCGTGGAAGTCTGCGGCAGCACCCACAACGGCTTGCTGCCCCATACTTTATGGCGGCCACCGGAGGCCGGATCGTCCTTGCTGGCGGCGAAACTCAACGCCGAATCAACCACCGGATCCATTCCCGGCAACTTGCGAAAGCGCTCGGCCATGAAACCGCCGCTGCGGTAATGCAGGAACGCCGGATCGGTATGCCGGGTCAGCCGCGCCACCATCGCGTTGCCTTCATGACCGGACGATCCGATCGTGTAGAACACCTTGTTCTGCACGCGCAGCACACGCGCCATCAGATCGAGGTGACGCGAGATCAGCTGCGACTCGAGCAGTTCGCGAAAACCGCGCGCATCCAGCGCGCTGCCCGGCAGCACCGCCTCGCTGTCACGCGGCGCGTCACGCACGTCGCCGCGCCACAACTGCACGAACTCGATGAAGTTCTGATCGACGATCTCGGCACGGTTGAAGCCCTTGTGACGGGCGCTGATGGCAAACGGAATGGACATGTTGGTTATCGTTTGGATGAATGAGGGATATGACGTTTTCTGTGGGAGCGACTTCGGTCGCGATGGCTATTGCTTCAGCGTCAAGTTCAGCCCCCGATCGCGGCTGAAGCCGCTCCCACTGGTTTGCTCAGCGCCGTCGTGCACGCCATTGCTCGCGCGTCTGTGCCCAGGTTTCGGAGGGTGAATCCTCGTACGGCGCGGGCAGCTGGCCGGGGCCACGGAAGGTCGAGCCGAGCCGTTGCGCCAATGCCTTCGAGGCGTGATTGTCCGGGTGGATCGAGTGGATCATCTCGCTCCAGCCCAGCTGATCGAAGGTCCAGTCGATTGCCGCAACGCAACCTTCCAGCGCATAGCCCTTGCCCCAGGCACTGCGCGCCAACCCCCAGCCCACCTCGGTGCCGGGCCAGTCGGCCGGATGCCACGGTCCAAGCCGGCCGATCCATTGCCCGCTGCTTTTCTCGATCACCGAGAACATCGCGAAACCCTGGATCGACCAGGCACCGGCCATGGTCAGGAAACCGCGCCATGCGGCGGCGCGCGACTGCTGGCCACCGATGAACTGCGCCGCCTCGACATCGGCCATGTTGGCCGCATAGGCATCGAAATCCTCCGCCCGAGGCGGGCGCAGGATCAGTCGATCGGTTTCGATGCGGATGTGTTCCCAGCTCATGCGACGATTCCGGGCGCGTCGGCTTGAAGCCTTCTCCCCCAGCGTGCCGCTGGGGGAGAAGGAGTTAGAACGCGTTGATGCCAGTCAGCTCGCGGCCAACCACCAATTCATGCACGGTCTCGGTGCCTTCATAAGTGATCACCGACTCCAGGTTCAGCGCATGACGGATCGCGCCGTGCTCGGTGGTGATGCCGGCGCCACCGAGGATATCGCGGCACTGGCGTGCGATGTCGATCGCCATGCGGCAGTTGTTCCACTTCGCCAGCGAGACCTGGGTCGGCTGCATCTTGCCGGCGTCTTTCAGGCGACCGAGCTGCAACGACAGCAGTTGCGCAGTGGTGATTCGGCGAGCCATGTCGGCCAGCTTCAACTGCACCGCCTGGTTGGACGCGAGCGGACGATTGAACAGGATGCGCTCCTTCGTGTAGTCGAGCACTTCCTTCAGGCACGCCTGCGCGGCACCGATCGGGCCCCAGGTGATGCCGTAGCGCGCCTGCGTGAGGCAGCCCAGCGGACCCTTCAGGCCTTTCACGTTCGGCAGCCGCGCGCTGTCCGGCACGCGGACGTTGTCGAAGAACAGCGCCGAGGTGACCGAGGCGCGCAGGCTCATCTTCTTGTGGATTTCCTGGGCCTTGAAGCCGGCCGTGTCGGTCGGCACGACGAAACCCTGGATGCCGTCCTCGGTCTGCGCCCATACGATGGCGATGTGCGCAAGGTTGCCGTTGGTGATCCACATCTTGGCGCCGTTGATGACCCAGTCGCCGCCATCCTTCTTTGCGTGCGTCTTCATGTTCGCCGGATCGGAACCGCCATGCGGTTCGGTCAGTCCGAAGCAGCCGATCACCTCGCCAGCCGACATCTGCGGCAGATAGTGTTTCTTCTGTTCCTCGCTGCCGTAGGCGTAGATCGGATACATGCACAGCGAGCTCTGCACCGAGGCGAAGCTGCGCAGGCCGGAATCGCCGCGCTCCAGCTCCTGGCAGATCAGGCCGTAGCTGACTCCGTTCATGCCGGCACCGCCGTACTCCTCGGGAATCGTCGCGCCGAGCAGGCCGAGGGCGGCAATCTCCGGAATCAGCTCCTTCGGGAAGCGGCCCTGATCGAAACAGTCGCCGATGATCGGCAGCACGCGCTCGTCGACGAAGCGGCCGACGGTGTCCTGCACCATGCGCTCCTCGTCGGTGAGCAGCGAGCGGACATCGTACAGATCGAGAGGATTCAGACTGACAGCCATGGAAGCTCCGGAAGCGGGCGCGTAAAAACCGTTATTGTAGCGCGGCCTTGGCGCCGCGTAGGCTGGGGTTCGCTGCGCTCGCCCCGACCCGACTATTTCTGGTTGCCGCCCCGCTCCCTTCAACGGAAACCCATGTTCAAAGGTGTATTGCTCGGCTTCATGGCATTCGCGGCCTACGCACTCAGCGACGCGTTCGTGAAGTCGCTGCGCGGCTCGCTGCCGGCGTATGAAGCGGTATTCTTCGGCGCCGCGCTGGGCCTGACGGCACTGCCCTTCATCAAGGCCCGCAGCGATCGCTGGCGCGAAGTGCTGATCGCGCAGCGCCAGGGACTGTGGCTCGTGCGCGCTGTCGCCAGCGCGGTCGGCAGTACCGCGGCGGTGATCGCATTCACCGCCCTGCCGATGGCCGAGGCGTTTGCGCTGATCTTCCTGCTGCCGATCTTCGTCACCATCCTTTCGGTGCTGGTGCTCAAGGAGCATGTCGGCTGGCGCCGCTGGTCGGCGGTGGTAGCAGGCTTCGTCGGCGTGCTGGTAGTACTTCGGCCGGGCTTTCGCGTACTCGGCATCGGCCATCTTGCCGCCATCATCTGCGGCCTCTCCGGCGCCATCTCGATGATCGCGCTGCGCCTGGCCGGCCCGCACGAAAAACGCGTCACCCTGTACGGCGCCGGCATGGTGGGCTCGATGCTGCTCACCGGCGTGTTGATGCTGGCCGATTTCCGCTGGCCCACCCTTGCGCAGATCGGCCTGCTGCTCGGCTACGGCCTGCTCGCGGCGCTCGCCGCCGTGCTGCTGATGCTGGCCACGCAGAAGGCGCCTGCCAACCACGTCGCGCCGACCCAGTACAGCCAAATGTTATGGGCGGTGCTGCTCGGCTATGTACTGTTCCACGACCAGCTGGACTGGCCGATGGCGGTCGGCATCGCGATCATTCTAGGCGCCGGCCTGTTCACCTTCGTACGCGAGGACAAGGTCACGCGCTGGTGGAAGCGCATGCGGATGGTGTGACAGCGACCCGCTCAGTCGACCGTTTTCGCCAATGCGTGCAGATGCGCCGCGCAATGCGCCAGCTCGACACGAAGTTCTGCCGGGATGCGTATTCCGAAATCAAATGGCAGCCCGGCGAGCTGACGTGCGAACCATGCAAGATCATCGGCGCTGGTGCGCAGAAGCACACCGCCCTGCACCGGCTCCAGCAAGCCGAACGCAAGCGAAAACGCACGGCGCGCCGCCTGCAGATCCGTGTGCAGGAACACCTCGATCGCGTGTGCATGCGGCATCGTCGCAATACTGTGCACCAGCTGGTCCAGCGCGTCGAAGCCGGCGGGCCTGGAGAACGATTGATCGAGCAGACTCACCTTGCCGATGCGATCCAGCCGGAATGAGCGAAGGCCATGACGCAGATGGCACATCCCCACCGCGTACCAGGCACCGGCACGATACGCGAGCCCGTACGGATCGAACTCGCGCTCGGTACGCGCGCCCTCGGCCGACGTGTAACTCATGCTCACGCGCTGCTGTGCCTGGGCCGCGCCGGTCAACGCGATCAACGCAGCATTACTGTCGGGCGTGCTGGTGGCAGGCTGCAGGTCGACCTTGACCGTGTCGGCGATCGCACGTACGCGCCGCTTCAAACTGTCCGGCATCACGCGTGCGAGCTTGGCTTGCACGCTTTCCACCGCCGGCGCGGCCTCGGCCAGGCCCAGACCGCGCGCAGCCACCATGCCCACCGACAGCGCCACTGCCTCATCGTTGGTGAACATCATCGGGGGCAGCTTGAATCCGGCGACCAGCATGTAGGCGCCGTGGCGGCCACGTTCGGTAGTCAGCGGAATGCCGAGATCTTCCAGCATCACGATGTAGCGCCGCAGCGTGCGCACATCGACGCCGACCCGGCGCGCCAGCTCGGGACCGCTCATCCGGCCGTGGCTTTGCAGCAGCTCAAGTACAGCCAGTACGCGTGTGGTGGGCTGGGCCATGCCCACGATTGTATCGGGCAATCAGGGCGAAATTTGACCTGTATGACCTTTACCGTGCCCAGCAAGCCATCCGACAGACCCGAGGGTTCCCTCATGAAGCATTTCGACCGACTGTTGCGCGGCATCGTTTTACTCGGCGTATTTGGCGCGGCGACTTCAGCACACGGCAAACCAACCAACGGAACCATCACCATGGAAAGCGTGCAACACCTGCAGGGCTACCAGGCCATCGAGTTTCGCCGCTACGTCACCAAAGACGGCGAGCGGGCGCACTTCGTCAAATATTTCGATACGTATTTTCCCGAAGCCCTAGAGCAGCTGGGTGCGATGGTGTTCGGGCAATTCACGGAGCGTGACAATCCCGATCGATTCACCTGGCTGCGCGGCTTCCGAGACATCAATGCCCGCCCTATCGTCAACGCGGCTTTCTATTACGGGCCGTTGTGGAAGGAGCATCGAATCAAGGTGAACGCGATCCTGCCGGACAGCGACAATGTGATGCTGCTGCGTCCGTTGCATGCTGACCAGGGCATCACGGTGCTGCCGGCTGTCGATCCCGTGACCGAAGAGCACGGTGCGCAGGGCATCGTGGTGGCACAGATATTCGCGGTGAAGAAAGGCAGTGAGGATGCGTTTGCGAAACAGGCGGAGGCTGCATTTTCTGCTTACCACATCGAAGGCGTGCATCCGGCCGGCGTGCTGGTGACGCTGGACGTGCCGAACAACTTTCCGCAGCTGCCGATCCGCACGGACGGCCCGTTCCTGGTCTGGCTGGGCGTGGTCAGGGACAACGCCATACTAGGCAGTCAACTCGCGCCGCTTCTGACAACCGCCGAGCATTCGCTCGTCGCAACCGATCTGCTGCGCGGTGCACCCGAACGCGTGGTGATGGACCCGACACCGCGCTCACGTCTGCGCTGGCTACCCAACGCCATTATCGGAGCATCCCCATGATCCACTACGAACAGCTGTGGCTGTTCTTCGTACTGGTCTTCGGCGTGGTGCTGCTGCCAGGCCTGGACATGGCCTATGTGCTGGGCAGTGCCCTGACCGGTGGCCGCAGCAAGGGACTTGCCGCCGTAGCCGGCATCATCGCGGGCGGTGTGTGCCATGTGGTGATGACGGCGCTTGGCATCAGCATGCTGCTGAAGCTGATCCCCGGCGCGTTCAATGCGCTGCTGATCGCCGGCGCGCTTTATATTGCGTGGATTGGCTTCTCGCTGATGCGCAGCGAATCCTCCTTCGGCATGAATCCGGACACGCACCCGCGTTCGAAAACAGCGACCTTTCGCCAGGGCATGCTCACCTGCCTGCTCAACCCCAAGGCCTACCTGTTCATGCTGGCGATCTTTCCGCAGTTCCTGCGCCCGGACTACGGCCTGATCTGGGTGCAGGCGGTGGTGCTGTGGCTGATCATCGCGATCAACCAGCTCTGCGTGTACGGCGGCCTGGCGTTGATGGCGGATCGGGCGCGCCGTTGGCTGCAAGGCAAGCCGGCTGCCGGCGTGATGGCCGCCCGTTGTGTCGGCGTGATGCTGATAGCCGCGGCGATTTTTACCGGGTACGAGGGGTGGCACCAGGTATAGAACCGGCTTGGCAGGCGATCAATCGCCGGTGGATATCTTCTGCCCGATCATCAGACGATGACCATCCGGCGTCCTGATCCCGAACTCGCGCATGCCCCACGGCTTGTCTTCGACCTTGCCCAGGCAATCGGCATCACGCGCCCTGCATTGCGCATACCAGGCATCGGGATCGTCGACCCACAGGTAGGCGAAATAACTGTGGCAGCCGAGCTCCGCCGGTGGCAGATCGTCAGGGCATTCGCCCAGCATGATCGTGCAGTTGTCCCTGCTCACAAAGATCCAGCCTGGTGGTTCGGCAACGATGCGGAAGTCCAGCACGTCAACGTAGAAGGCTGCCGAAACGCGCACGTTGTGAACGGCCAGTACGTAGTGGTTACGCAAAATCTCGGTCACTTCGGCAGCCTCGAATCAGTCCGGCGGGCGATTCATGTGCATCGGATCCACCCATCTACTCACCGGTTGCTCACCCCATGCGGCACATGCCCGGTCGCCACATGCTTGCGCGCAGACTCCACGTTGGCCGGCGAATCGTCGAAGAAAATGTCGGCGCCGAACGCGTCGAGGAACGGCCCCTTGTCGCGACCGCCGAGGAACAGCGCCTCGTCGATGCGTACACCCCACTTGCGCAAGGTGAGGATCACGCGCTTGTGCGCGGGCGCGGAGCGGGCAGTGACCAGCGCGGTGCGGATCGGCGAGTCTTCGGCGGGAAACGCGATCTGCAGACGATGCAGCGCGGTGAGGAAACCGCGGAACGGGCCGACCGACAGCGGCTCGGCGGCGTGTTCGGTTTCGCTGCGATGGAACGCCTCCAGACCTTCCTCGCGCGATACGCGCTCGCCCTCGTCGCCGAAGATCACCGCGTCGCCGTCGAACGCGATGCGCAGCTGCTCGCTGGCCCGCGGTGGCGCGGTGCTGGGCAGGATGGTCGCGGACGCCACGCCGGCGGCCAGCGCGCGTCCGACATCTTCCGCGTTGGCCGAGAGGAACAGATCGGCCTTGAACGGCGCAATGTAATCGGAGGTCGGTGCGCCACTGGTGAACGCGGCGCGGCTGATCTCCAGCCCGTAATGCTGGATCGCGTTGAAGATGCGCAAGCCGGTGTCGCCAGAATTGCGCGACAGCAGGATCACCTCGACCGGCGGCACGTCGCCGGCGAGCTTGTTCAGGCCGAGCAGCTTCTGCACCAGCGGAAACGCTACACCGGGCTTCAGTATCTCGTTCTCGTGTTCGATCTGGAACGAGCGATAAGCATCCAACCCGTCGCGTTCGAACAACGCATGACTGTCGCCGAGGTCGAACAGCGCACGCGAGGAAATCGCGACGACCAGCCGCTGGTCGCCGGCGGCGGGATGATGGGCGTCGATAGACGGGGGCAGCTTGTTCACGGGTGGTGGCACATGCGGATCGATGGTGGATCGTTGTCGATCAATCTAGCACGCAGCCTACGTCATTCCGCGGCGAACTGTTCATCGAGAATGCGCTGTTCGAGGTTGTGTTCCGGATCGAACAACAGCCGTACACCCTGCCCGCCGGACTGCCTGATCGCCACCGTGCGCACGTCGCGCACTTCGTGGAAATCGGCGGTAGCGCTGACCGGCCGCTTGCCCGGGTCGAGCACACGCAGGATCACCTCGGTGCGGTGCGGCAGGATCGCACCGCGCCAGCGGCGCGGGCGGAACGGGCTGATCGGGGTCAGCGCCAGTACGTTCGCGTCCAGTGGCAGAATCGGTCCGTGCGCGGACAGGTTGTAGGCGGTGGAACCGGCGGGTGTGGCGACCATGATGCCGTCGCAGACCAGATTCGCCAGTTTCACCGTGTCGTTGAGCTGCACTTCCAGATGCGCGGCCTGATTGCTCTGGCGCAGCAGCGAGACTTCGTTGAACGCCAGCGCGGTGTGTTCGTTGCCGGCGGCGTCGACTACCCGCATCTGCAGCGGAAACAGCGACGCTGTGTGCGCGCGCACGACCCGTTCGGGCAAATCGTCGAGCTTGTGCTTGTTCATCAGGAAACCGACACGCCCCAGCTTCATGCCGTACACCGGCACTTCCAGCACGCGATACGCGTGCAAGGTACGCAGCATGAAACCGTCGCCACCCAGCGCCACGATCAACTCGGCCTGCTCGGGCGGCACATCGCCATAGCGATCGACCAGCTTGCGCCGCGCCTGTTGGGCGATGCTGGTGTCGCTGGCGACGAAAGCAAAACGCATGCGCGGAGTCCGTTGCAGAGGTCAGCCGAGATTACACAGCATGAAGGCGCAAGACCATGACTGATCCTGCGCCTTCATCGTCACTCGCTCAACCCGGGCTGGCCGAGCTCCGCGCCCTCAACTCACTGGCACCTGCGCCAGCTGGGCGAGACGACGAACCGCGACCGAGGCGATCGGGTAATCCGCGTTCTGGGTGAGGATTTCGGCGAGCATGCTGCGGGTGTACTGCAGTGTGGCGTCGTCGCGCTGCAGCCACGCCTGCACCGGCGAAATGTCCTTGCGCTCGGTGGTCATCGTCAGTACCTGCAGCACCAGCGCACGATGCTGGTGGTTGAGTTCGTCCAGCAGCGAGCCGCGTGCCTGCGCATGCCAATGACCCTCGACCGGCAGTGCCTCGATCTGGTCGCGCAACCATTCCAGGTCGAGCGCCTCACCCAGTTCGAAGAACACGCTAGCCACCTTCTCCATCGGCTGACCGCTCTGCTGCGCCACCTCGGCCATGTCCAGCGCGGCACGCAGCTCCGGCATGCGAGCCAGTCGCAACGCCAGTTCGGCGGGCAGGCCGAGGCCCTCCCACTTCTCCTGGGTGCAGGAAAAATCGCCCTTGCCAGTCGGCGTCAGCACGTTCGGCAGCGCCTTGCGCAGGGCCGACACGCTGGCCTGGTAACGCTCGACGTTGGCGGCGATGTCCAGCGAGCCGCCCGGACGATTGAGCAGCCAGCGGGTCATGTGACGCAGCAGCGACCAGATCTGCTTGATCGCGTCGATCTGGGTGTCCTCGGCCACCTTGCTGTCGAGCGCCTCGATCTCCGACCACAGCTCGCGCGCATCAATGATCTCGCGCGCTGCCGTGTATGCCTTGGCGATCGCCGCCGGGCGCTGGCCGGTGTCTTCCTGCATGCGCATCATGAAGGTGGCGCCCATGCGGTTGATCGTCGAGTTGGTCACCGCGGTGGCGATGATCTCGCGCTTCAGCCGATGGCGCTGCATGTGCTCGGCGTACTTTTCGTGCAGTGGCGCCGGGAAGTAGCGCACCAGTTCCTTCGATAGGTACGGATCTTCCGGCACGTCCGAATCCAGCAGCTGCTGGAACAGGCGGATCTTGTCGTACGACAGCAGCACCGAAAGCTCCGGCCGGGTCAAGCCCAGGCCGCGGGTCTTGCGCTCGGTGAGCTCGGCCTCGGACGGCAGGTTCTCGACCTGGCGATCCAGCGTGCCCTCGGCTTCCAGGGTGCGGATGAAATGCGCCATCGAACCGATGCGGCTCACCGACTGATGCTCCATCAGGGTGATTGCCTGGTTCTGCCGGTAGTTGTCCCACAACACCAGCTGGCCGACCTCGTCGGTCATCGCAGCGAGCTGCGTGTTGCGCGCCTGCTCGGTCAGTTCGCCGCGCTGCACGGCATCGTTGAGCAGGATCTTGATGTTCACCTCGTGATCGGAGGTGTCCACGCCGGCGGAATTGTCGATGAAGTCGGTATTTAGTAGCACGCCGTGCTGCGCGGCTTCGATGCGGCCCTTCTGGGTCATGCCCAGGTTGCCGCCCTCGCCCACGATCTTGCAGTGCAGCTCGGCGCCGTTGACGCGCAAAGCATTGTTCGCGCGGTCGCCGACATCGGCATGCGTCTCGGTGGACGACTTCACGTAGGTGCCGATGCCACCGTTCCACAGCAGGTCGACCGGTGCCTTCAGGATCGCGCTGAGCAGGTCGCTTGGCGCCAGCTGCGTCACGTCAGGCTTGAGCCCCAGCACGGCACGCACTTCCGGCGACACCGGGATCGATTTGGCACTGCGCGGATAGATGCCGCCACCGGCGGAGATCAGCGACTTGTCGTAGTCGTCCCAGCTCGAACGCGGCAGCTTGAACATACGCTGGCGCTCGGCGAACGAACGCGCTGTATCCGGGTTCGGGTCAAGGAACACATGGCGATGGTCGAACGCCGCCAGCAGGCGGGTGTGCTCGGACAGCAGCATGCCGTTGCCGAACACGTCACCGGACATGTCGCCGATGCCGACGCAGGTGAAATCCTGCGTCTGGCAATCGCGATTGAGCGAGCGGAAGTGGCGCTTGACCGACTCCCACGCACCCTTGGCCGTGATGCCCATGCCCTTGTGGTCGTAGCCGTTGGAACCGCCGGAAGCGAACGCATCGCCCAGCCAGTAGCCGTGTTCGATCGAGATCGCATTGGCGATATCGGAGAACGTAGCTGTGCCCTTGTCGGCCGCGACGACCAGGTACGGGTCGTCTGCGTCGTGGCGCACCACGTCGTGCGGGTTCACCACGTTGCCCTCGATCAGGTTGTCGGTGATGTCGAGCAGGCCGTTGATGAACATCTTGTAGCAGGCGATGCCCTCGGCCAGCTGTGCATCGCGATCACCGCCGACCGGCGCTTTCTTGACGAAGAAGCCGCCCTTCGAACCGACCGGCACAATCACCGTGTTCTTCACCATCTGCGCCTTGACCAGACCCAGCACCTCGGTGCGGAAATCTTCGCGGCGGTCGGACCAGCGCAAGCCGCCACGCGCCACCGCGCCGAAGCGCAGGTGGATGCCCTCGACCCGCGGAGCGCATACCCAGATCTCGCGGTACGGCACCGGCTTGGGCAGCTCGGGCACCTTGTGCGAGTCGAGCTTGTAGCTGATGTAGCCGCGATGCGCGCCGTCCCACAGCTGGAAGAAGCTGGTGCGCAAGGTGCCGCGGATCAGCGCCACGAAGCTGCGCAGGATGCGATCCTCATCCAGGCTGGCGACGTTCTCCAGCAGCACGCCGATCGCATTCTCGACGGTCTGGATCTGTTCGTCGCGCGGCTTCGACAACGCTGCGCTCAAGCCGTCGATCAACGCCGGATGCGCGGCCTGCACGTTGGCCGGAATCAGCGCCTGCATCTCGGCGGCGAGGGTGGCGCCGGCAGCCTTCAGCTCGTCGGCGGAAAGTGCCTCGCGACGCGGATCGAACTTGGCCAGGAACAACTCCACCAGCAGGCCGGCGATCGCCGGATAGCGGTTGAGGGTTTCTTCCATATACGCCTGCGAGAACGTCGCACCGGTCTGCAGCAGGTACTTGCAGTAACCGCGCAACATCGCCACCTGGCGCCAGTTGAGCTTGGCGCCAAGCACCAGCCGGTTGAAACCGTCGTTCTCGGCGTTGCCGCGCCAGATCTGCTCGAACGCATCCTCGAACAGCGCACCAACCTGCTCGACGCTGAAGGTGAGCTTGCCGACCGGCTGCACTTCGAAATCCTGGATCGAGCGCGGCGCGTCGCCGGGAATCTCGTAGACGTGCTCGGTGAGCACGCGCAGACCGAGGTTCTCCAACTGCGGCAACACTTCGGACAGCGCGATGTCGCCGCCCGAGCGGTACACCTTGAAACGCAACGTCTCCGGCGCCTTCGGCGGGTGATAGAACGACATCCGCAACGCATTGTCGCCATCCAGCAGCGACAGCTGATGCACGTCCTCGGCGGCCACTACCGGGCTCACATCCTCGACGTAACCGGCCGGCAACGACTTGGCAAAGCGATTCGCCAGCACCACGCCTTCATGGTCGCCGCGCTGCCGCACCAATGCATCGCGCACTTCGTCGTGCCAGTTGCGCACGATGCTGGCGACGCCCTGCTCCAGTTCCGTCAGGTCGTACGTTGGCTGGTCGCCGATCTTCGGACGCAACACGATGGTCAGCCGCGCCAGCGCCGCCTCGCCCATCTGCACCGACGAATCGCTCTGCTCGGCGTGCAGCGCCGTGCCCAGCAGATTCTCGATGCGCTCGCGCACCGAGGTGTTGAAGCGGTCGCGCGGCACGAACACCATGCAGGTGAAGAAGCGGCCGTAGCGGTCGCGCCGCATGAACAGGCGCGTGCGGGCACGCTGACGCAGTTCGAGGATGCCCATCGCGGTCGCGAACAGCTCGTCTTCGGTACTCTGCAGCAGCTCCTCGCGCGGCAGCGTTTCCAGGATATGGCGCAGCGACTTGCCGGAATAGGAATCGCGCTTGAGCCCCGAACGGGCCAGCACCGCCTCCACCTTGTGGCGCACCAGCGGCACGTCCTGCGGCCGCGCCATGTAGGCGTTGGAGGAGAACAGGCCGAGGAAGCGCTGCTCCGCTACCGCCCGGCCATCGGCGCCGAACTTCAGCACACCGATGTAATCCATGTAACCGGTGCGGTGCACGTGCGAGCGCGCGTTGGTCTTGGTCAGGATGATCGCGTCGGTGGCGCCGGACTGCGGCAACTCGCTGGCAGCCAGAGTGCGCAACGAGCGTGGCGCCATCGTGCGATCGTTATTGCGCAGGATGCCCAGGCCGGAGGAGTCGATCGCACGCAGCACGCGATCGCCGTCGGCATCCGCCACTTCGTATTCGCGATAGCCGAGGAAGGTGAAATTGTCGTCGGCGATCCAGCGCAGGAACTCGCTGGCCTCCTGCACCGATGCAGCATCCAGCGGCAGTTGACGCTGCGGCAGTTCGTTGGCGATCGCCAGCGCCTTGTCGCGGATCGCCGCCCAGTCGTTCACGGCCAGCCGCACGTCTTCCAGCGCGGCCTCGACCTGCGCCTTCAGCTGCGCCTGTTCGGCGGCATCGGCGACCCGGTCGATCTCGAAATGCATGATGGACTCAGGCGCACCCGCCTCGTCGCCGAGGCCTTGCAGCTTGCCGGCAGCATCGCGCGTCGCCTTCAGTACTGGATGGATCACCGCGTGGATCTGCAGCCGTGCCGACACGATCATGCTGACCGTATCGACCAGGAACGGCATGTCGTCGGTGACGATCTGCAACAGGCTGCGGCCGGCATGCACATCCGCCGGGCTGAGCACGCGCACCGCGGCGCGCCCGGTCGGGCGCTGCTGCATGAACTCCAGCAGGCCGCCGACCAGAGCCGCCCATTGCGTCGACGTGTGCAGGCTCACGTCGCTGCCGCCGATGCGCGCGAAGAAAGCCTGGCTGAAGACCTGCGCCTCATTCAGACGCTGGGGCGACAAACCGCCCTGTTTCAGTTCTGTCAGCACTACAGACGGAAGGGAGGAATCGGTCACCGCATGGGTCGCATTCATGGCATCTACTGGTCGGTGGAAACGGGGATTGAGAATGGGGATAAAAAGCCTTGAAAGGATACGCCGCGAGGCAAGGCGAATCCACCCGCGCAGCCCGGCTTGCACCATGCCCCCACGCATGGATCGAATGAATCGTGATGCCTTCCGCGGATCGCACGGCAGGTCATCGACGAGGCCATGCGGACACGCTGCGTGATGCCTTCGACTCGTCAGACCATCGCGATGACACCGACGCGTTTCGAGGCTCGCGCCTGTGCGATATCCCCCGACACAACATCAGGAAAACGCTCTGACTCGTTTGCCCACAGCTTCGGCGTGCGTGTCAATGACTGGATTCCTGCCACCGATAAAATATAAACTGATCGGTATAGTCTGATGATCGGACGCCTGACAGCGTGCTTTACGTGACCGCACCGACATCGAGTCCGGCGGGTCTGCCGCGGCCCGACCAACCTATGACACAAGACAGAACGGTCGCGTTGCGGTATCTGGTCTCCTGAATTGCCCTGCCGCGCTCTGCCACTCCCCAATCCCCCCCGATCAAGCAAGTTCTGGAGCTCCCATGAAGTCCTCGTTACTGAGTACACCCTTGTTGTGCCTGAGCGTGCTGGCGCTCGCCGCCTGCGGCAAAGGCAAGGATCAGGGACCGCCCCAGATGCCGCCGCCGGCCGTGGGCGTGATCACCGCCCAGCCGCAAAATTCGCCGCTGACCCGCGACCTGGTCGGTCGGCTGTCGCCCTATCGCAGCGCCGACGTGCGTGCCCGCGTGCCGGGCGTGCTGCTCAAGCGCAGCTACGACGAAGGCACCAATGTCAGCAAGGGCCAGTTGCTGTTCCAGATCGATCCGGCTCCGCTGAAGGCCGCACTGGCCGCCAGTTCGGCGGCGCTGGCGCAGGCCCAGGCCACCTATACCAACGCCAAGGTCGCCGCGCAGCGCGTGCGTGAACTGGCGCCCAAGGGCTACGTCTCGAAGTCGGATCTGGACAATGCCCTGGCCGCCGAGCGCAACTCGGCCGCAGCGGTGCAAGCGGCGCAGGCCAACGTGCAGACCGCGCGCATCAATCTGGGCTACGCCAGCGTGACCTCGCCGATCGATGGCCGCGCTGGCCAGCAGCAGGTCACCGAAGGCGCGCTGGTCGGCAACGGCGAAGCCACCTTGCTCACCACCGTTGACCAGATCGATCCGCTGTACGTGAACTTCACCATGAGCGTGGCCGCGATGGAGCAGATGCGCAGCGCGCAGAGCAACGGCAACGTCACCCTCGCCGATCCGGACAAGGCCAGCGTGCAGGTCACCCTGCCCGACGGCAGTGCGTACGGCGAACCGGGCGTGCTGGATTTCTCCGACAGCACGGTCAACCCGGCCACCGGCTCGGTCAACCTGCGTGCGACGATTCCGAACCCGAAGCACAGCCTGCTGCCGGGCATGTACGTGACGCTGAAGGCGAACCTCGGCCAGCAGCACAAGGTGTTTCTGGTGCCGCAGCCGGCGTTGCTGCGTGACACGGTAGGCGCCTACGTGATGACCGTCGGCGCCGACGGCAAAGTCGTTCGCAAGGACGTCACCACAACCGACATGGCCAGCGGCAACTGGGTGGTTACCGACGGCCTCAATGCCGGCGACCAGATCGTGGTGTCGGGCATCCAGAACGTGAAAGCCGGGGCGCCTGCCAAGGCCAGTCCATGGCAGGCCGCTCCCGCTGGTACAGCGTCCGCAGCGAACGCTCCGGGCTCTGCCCCGAGCAGCAAGTAACGGAGCGCTGACCATGCCGAGTTTTTTCATCGACCGCCCGATCTTCGCCTGGGTGGTCGCCATCCTGATTTCCCTGGGTGGCGTACTGGCCATCCTCAACCTGGGCGTGGAGTCGTATCCGACGATCGCCCCGCCGTCGGTGACGGTGTCCGCCAGCTATCCCGGCGCCAGCGCCGACACCACCGAAAAAACCGTCACCCAGGTGATCGAGCAGCAGCTCACCGGCATCGATCACCTGCTGTACTTCAACTCGTCGTCCAGCGCCAATGGCCGCTCCAGCATCACGCTGACCTTCGAAACCGGCACCAACCCGGACATCGCCCAGGTGCAGGTGCAGAACAAGGTCGCGCTGGCCACCCCGCGGCTACCGTCCGACGTGACCAAGCAGGGTGTGGTGGTGGCCAAGGCCAATGCCGGCTTCCTGATGGTGGTGGCGCTGAAATCGGACACTCCGAACATCGACCGCGATCGCCTCAACGACATCGTCGGCTCGCAGGTGCTGGATCAGATTTCCCGCGTGCCGGGCGTCGGCAGCACCCAGCAGTTCGGCTCCGAGTACGCCATGCGGATCTGGCTGAACCCGGACAAGCTGCAAGGTTACGGTCTCTCGGCCAGCCAGGTGCTGGCCGCGATCCAGGCGCAGAACGTGCAGTTTGCGGCCGGCTCGCTCGGTGCCGATCCGGCGCTGCCCGGTCACGGATTCAGCGCCACCGTCTCGACCGAGGGCCGCTTCACCACGCCCGAGCAGTTCGCCGCCATCATCCTGCGCGCCAACGCCGACGGCACCACGGTCACTCTCGGCGATGTGGGACGGATCAGCTTCGGCCCGAACGGCTACGGCTTTGACACCCAGTGGGACGGCAAGCCGATCGGCGCGTTCGCGATCCAGCTGCTGCCTGGCGCCAATGCGCTGGACGTGGCCACCGCCGTGCGCGCCAAGATGGACGAACTGGCACCCAGCTTCCCGCTGGGCGTGAGCTGGTTCAGCCCGTATGACAGCACCAGCTTCGTCACCATCTCGATCAACGAGGTAGTACACACGCTGATCGAGGCGATCATCCTGGTGTTCCTGGTGATGCTGCTGTTCCTGCAGAACATCCGCGCCACCATCATCCCCACCCTGGTGATTCCGGTCGCCTTGCTCGGCACCTTCCTCGGCATGTTGGTGCTCGGTTTCACGATCAACCAGCTGACCCTGTTCGGCATGGTGCTGGCGATCGGCATCGTGGTGGACGACGCGATCGTGGTGATCGAGAACGTCGAACGCATCATGACCGAGGAAAACCTGTCGCCGAAGGACGCCACCCGCAAGGCGATGGGCCAGATCACCGGCGCCATCGTGGCGATCACCGTGGTGCTGGCGGCGGTGTTCGTGCCGTCGGCGCTGCAGCCCGGTGCCACCGGCGTGATCTACAAACAGTTCGCACTGACCATCGCGGTTTCGATGGGCTTCTCCGCGGTCCTCGCGCTGTCGTTCACCCCGGCGCTGTGTGCCAGCTTCCTGAAGCCGGAGCACGACAAGAAAAAGAACATCGTCTACCGCAAGTTCAACGAGCTCTTCAGCTGGGTCACGCACACCTACACCGGCCACGTCGGCGGCGCCGTGCGGCATGCGCCGCGCTGGATGCTGGCCTTCGTGCTGGTCGCGGTGCTCGGCGGCTTCCTGTACACACGCCTGCCCGGAAGCTTCCTGCCGGAAGAGGACCAGGGCTATGCGCTGGCGGTGATCCAGCTACCGCCCGGCGCCACCAAGCAGCGCACCAGCGCCGTGATGAAACAGATGCGCGACGTGCTGAACAAGGACAGCGCGGTGGAAGGCGTGCTTCAGGTCACCGGCTTCAGCTTCATCGGCTCCGGCGAGAATGCCGGCATGGCCTTCATCAAGCTCAAGGACTGGGCCAAGCGCGACGTGACGGCCGCGCAGTTCATCCAGCGCGCGAACGGCGAGATGCAGCAGGTGCACGACGCGCGCATCTTCGTGGCCAACATTCCCACGGTGCAGGGCCTGGGCCAGTTCGGCGGCTTCGACATGTATCTGCAGGATCGTGGCGGCGCCGGTCGCGACGCACTCACCCAGGCACGCAACACCCTGCTCGGCAAGGCCAGCCAGGACAAGCTGCTGACCGGCGTGCGCCCGAACTCGCTGGAAGATGCGCCGCAGCTGCACCTGGATGTGGATCGCGTGCAGGCGCAGTCGATGGGGCTGTCGGTGGGCGACATCTACAACGCGATCAGCCTGATGCTGGCGCCGGTCTACGTCAACGACTTCACCTACGGCGGTCGCGTCAAGCGCGTCATCATGCAGGCCGATGCGCCTTACCGTATGGGCCCGGAAGCGCTGCAACACATCTTCACGCCCGGTCCATCCGCCACCGGCAGCAACACCCCGCAGATGATCCCGCTGTCGAATGTGGTGCACACCCGCTGGGACGTCTCTTCACCGTCGCTGACCCGCTACAACGGCTACTCGGCGGTCGAGATCGTCGGCTCGCCGGCACCGGGGCACGCCTCGGGTGAGGCGATGAGCGAGATGGAGAAGATCGTCAACAACGATTTGCCGAAGGGTTTCGGTTTTGACTGGACCGGCCAGTCGTATCAGGAAATCCTCTCCGGCAATGCGGCCACGCTGCTGATGGTGCTGTCGATCGTGATCGTGTTCCTGGCGCTGGCCGCACTGTACGAAAGCTGGTCGATCCCGGTCGCGGTCTTGCTGGTGGTGCCGCTGGGCCTGCTTGGCACAGTAGTGTTCACCCTGCTGCGCGGCCTGCCCGACGACATCTACTTCAAGATCGGCCTGATCACGGTGATCGGCTTGGCCGCGAAGAACGCGATCCTGATCGTCGAGTTCGCGGTGGAACAGCAGCTGGCCGGCAAGACCTTGCGTGACGCGGTGGTCACTGCGGCCCGGTTGCGACTGCGGCCGATCCTGATGACCTCGCTGGCGTTCATCCTCGGCGTGTTCCCGCTGTTCATCTCCAGCGGCGCCGGCGCCAACGCGCGTCATGCGATCGGCACCGGCGTGATCGGCGGCATGCTGTTCGCCACCTTCCTCGGCGTACTGCTGATTCCGGTGTTCTACGTGGTGGTACGCCGCCTGCTCGGCGACAAGCTGGATGGTGATGTGCCGCCGGCCACGCAAACCCATAACGGCATGCAGTCGTTCGATTCGGATCCGCACCGCGGGACTTGATCCTGAAATAGCAAAACAAAAAAGCCCCGGCATGTCCGGGGCTTTTCATGTCAGCTATCGCTTAACGGAAAATCCTCCTCAGCGCAGCCCAGTCTCCGCACGCGCAATCACCATGCGCTGGATCTCGCTGGTGCCTTCGTAGATTTCGGTGATCTTGGCGTCGCGGAAATAGCGCTCCAGCGGCATTTCCTTCGAGTAACCCATGCCGCCGTGAATCTGCACGGCCTGATGGCTGATCCACATCGCCGCTTCCGACGCGGTGAGCTTGGCGACCGCCGCTTCGGTGCCGAAACGGCCACCGTGCTTTTCGGTTTCGCCCTTGGTCCACGCCGCACGCAGGGTCAGCAGAGTTGCTGCGTCCAGCTTGCACTTCATGTCGGCGATCTTCGACTGGGTCATCTGGAACGTGCCGATCGGCGCGCCGAACGCCTTGCGGTCACGCGACCACTGCAAGGTCGCCTCGTACGCGGCGCGGGCAATACCGACTGCCTGAGAAGCAATACCGATGCGGCCGGCATCGAGCACTCCCATCGCGATCGAGAAGCCCTTGCCCTCGTCGCCCAGCAGGTTTTCCTTCGGCAGGACGTAATCGGTGAACTCGATTTCGCAGGTGGCCGAGGCGCGGATGCCGAGCTTCGGCTCGCTCTTGCCTGCGTGGAAGCCCGGCAACTGGGTATCGACGATGAAGGCCGACACGCCCTTGGCGCCGATGCCTGGCGTGGAGATCGCGAACAGAACGATGTAGCGCGCCACCGGGCCGGAGGTGATCCAGCTCTTCTTGCCGTTGATCACCCAGTCGCCGTTCGCGTTCTTGCTGGCGCGGGTATGCATCGCCGAGGCGTCGGAACCGGACTGCGGCTCGGTCAGCGCATACGCGCCGATCGCATCGCCGGTGGCGATCGCGCGCACGTATTTCTGCTTCTGCTCCTCGTTGCCGTGCTTGAGGATGCCGTTGCAGAACAGCGAGTTGTTCACCGACATGATGGTGGCGGTGGCCGCATCGGCCGAAGCGATCTCGATCATCGCCAGTACGTAGGCGATCGGATCCATGCCGGCGCCGCCGTACTCGTGCGGCACCTCGATGCCCATCAGGCCGAGCTGACCCATCTCTCGAATGTTGTCCAGCGGAAACTCGCCCTTGGCGTCCAACTCGGCGGCCACGGGCACGATGCGCTTCTGCGCGAAATCGCGGGCGATCGACTGGATCGACAACTGGTCTTCGGTAAATCGGAAATCCATGCACTACTCCCGGCGCCGCCTGCGGGCAGCTGATCAAGACGGACTTTTTCAAGCAAGCCGCCCATTCTAGCGACTCGCTCCGATGGGAGCGACTTCAGTCGCGACAGCCCGTTCGACGAACGTGTTTCGGCTGACCGCATGAACCTTAGCTTCCGCCGATTTTTCGATTCCTTGGTAGAACCGGTTCAGTCTGCGCTTGACGGCTCCCCAAGCTAAGCCTAGCCTTGTCATCTCTTTATCGCGATAAAAGGATGCCCGATGGACTTGGCGACCGCCTCCAGCGTGCTCCGGCTGCTGGCCGACCCCACCCGTGTGCGCCTGCTGGCGCTGCTCGAGCACGAGGAACTCACCGTAGCCGAGTTGGCTGCCGTGCTGCATCTGGCGCAACCGCGCGTGTCCACCCATCTGGCCAAGCTGAAGGAGGCCGGCCTGGTGCGCGATCGCCGTGCCGGCGTGTCCGCCTATTACCGCGCCAACAACGAGGGCGACGAAGCCCAGCACAGCCTGCTCGGTTCGCTGCGCGAAAGCATCGACGACGCGTTGCTGCGCGAAGACAGCGCACGCCTGCCCGGCGTGCTGGCAAATCGCGCACGCGAGGAAGGCTGGGCCGACACCGTCGCCGGCGACATGGAGCGCCACTACTCGCCCGGCCGCACCTGGGAAACATTGGCGCGTTCGCTGCTGCAATTGCTAGGCACCGGCGACGTGCTGGACATCGCCTCCGGCGACGGCATCACCGCCGAACTGCTGGCACCGCATGCGCATTCGATCGTCTGCGTCGACAGCAGCGAACGCGTGGTCGAGGCCGCCGCCAAGCGCCTGAAATCCTTCGCGAACGTGCAGGTACGCCAGGGCGACATGCATGCGCTGGATCTCGGCGAGCAGCGTTTCGACCTGGTGCTGATGCTGCATGCGCTGACCTATGCCGAACATCCGGCCAAAGCCGTGGCCGAAGCCGCGCGGCTGTTGCGCCCCGGCGGCCGCCTGCTCGCCGTGACGCTGGGCCAGCACGATCATCGCACCGCGGTGGAGCCGTTCGACCATCGCAATCTCGGTTTCAGCAGTGAGCAACTCGATGGCTACGCGCGTGCTGCCGGCCTCGACGTGATGAGCTGCACCCGACTCAGCCGCGAGCGCAAGGCGCCGCACTTCGAAGTGATTAGCCTGCTGGCGCGCAAGCCAGCATGAACCGATCTGCCCACCGCACACCACGTTTCATGAAAGGAAGTTCGATGAGTGCCCTGCCCTGGATCCACCCCGATCGCGTCGCTCTGCTGGAGCAGGCGCTGCGCCAGCGCATCCTGATCCTCGACGGCGGCATGGGCACCATGCTGCAGGCGCATGAGCTGGACGAGGATGGCTTTCGCGGCGAACGTTTCGAGCATGGTCATGACGGCCACGCGCATGTCCACGATAACCATGCCCACCCCGGCGGCTGCGACCTCAAGGGCAACAACGATCTGTTGACGCTGACCAAGCCGGCAATCATCCGCGGCGTGCACGACGCCTATCTGGAAGCCGGCGCCGATCTGGTCGAGACCAACACCTTCAACTCCACCCGCATCAGCCAGGCCGACTACAAGCTGCAGCATCTGGCCTACGAATTGAACCTCGAAGGCGCGAAGCTCGCGCGTGCCGCCTGCGACGCGATGAGCGCGAAAACGCCGGGGCGGCCGCGCTTCGTGATCGGCGTACTCGGCCCGACCAGCCGCACCGCGTCGCTGTCGCCGGACGTCAACGACCCCGGCTTCCGTAACGTCACGTTCGAGGAGCTGGCGGAGAACTACACCGAATCCACGAATGGTCTGATCGACGGCGGCGCCGACGTGATCATGGTGGAGACGATCTTCGACACGCTGAATGCCAAAGCTGCGCTGTTCGCATTGAGCGAACTGTTTCACCAGCGTGGTGCACGGATGCCGGTGATGATCTCCGGCACTATCACTGATCGTTCCGGCCGCACTCTGTCGGGCCAGACCGCCGAGGCGTTCTACTACTCGGTACGCCACGCGCGGCCGTTGTCGGTGGGCTTCAACTGCGCGCTCGGCGCGGACGATCTGCGGCCGCATATCCAGACGCTGGCGAACCTCGCGGAAAGCTACGTCAGCACGCACCCGAACGCCGGCCTGCCAAATGCGTTCGGCGAATACGACGAGACACCCGAACACATGGCCGACGTGATCGGCGGCTTCGCCCGCGACGGTTTGCTGAACCTGGTCGGCGGCTGTTGCGGCACCACGCCGGCGCATATCAAGGCGATCGCCGAAGCGGTACGCAAGTATGCGCCGCGTGCGCTGCCTGTGCCGGCGGCTGAAGCCGCATGAGCGTCATCTACCTCGAAAGCCCTCTTCCCCGGATTTGCCGAGGAGAGGACACACATTGCATGGAATTCCGTAGTCGATGAGCACCACCCGTCACACCCGCCTGTCCGGTCTCGAACCGCTGGTCATCACGCCCGACCTGCTGTTCATCAACGTGGGCGAGCGTACCAACGTCACCGGTTCGGCGCAGTTCAAGAAACTGATCAAGGAAGACCGCTACGACGAGGCCGTCGAAGTCGCCCGCCAGCAAGTCGAGAACGGCGCGCAGGTAATCGATATCAACATGGACGAGGGCCTGATCGACTCGGAAGCGGCGATGACCCGCTTCGTCAACCTGATCTCGTCCGAACCGGACATCGCCCGCGTGCCGTTCATGATCGACTCGTCCAAGTGGACGGTGATCGAGGCCGGCCTGCGCTGCCTGCAGGGCAAGGGCATCGTCAACTCGATCTCGATGAAGGAAGGCGAAGCCGCGTTCCTCGAACAGGCGCGCAAGGTGCAGCAGTACGGCGCCGCCGCGGTGGTGATGGCATTCGACGAGCAAGGCCAGGCCGACACTTGCGCGCGCAAGATCGAGATCTGCTCGCGCGCGTACGAACTGCTGACGAAGGAACTCGACTTCCTGCCCGAAGACATCATCTTCGATCCCAACATCTTCGCGATCGCCACCGGCATCGAGGAACACAACAACTACGCGGTGGATTTCATCGAGGCCACCCGCGAGCTGAAGCAGCGTTTCCCGGATTGCCACATCTCCGGCGGCGTCTCCAACGTGTCGTTCTCGTTCCGCGGCAACAACATCGTGCGCGAGGCGATCCACTCGGTATTCCTGTACCACGCGATCCGCGCCGGCATGGACATGGGTATCGTCAACGCCGGTGCGCTGACGATCATGGACGACATCGATCCGCCATTGCGCGAACGCGTCGAGGACGTGGTGCTGAATCGCCGCGACGACGCCACCGAACGCCTGCTGGAGATCGCCGACAACTACAAGGGCAAGCGCGGCGAAGCGGTGATCGAGACACTGGCCTGGCGCGAGAAACCCGTGCGCGAGCGGCTCAGCCATGCACTGGTGCACGGCATAGACCAGTACGTGGTCGAGGACACCGAGGAAGCACGCCAGTTGTCGACGCGTCCGCTCGACGTGATCGAAGGCCCGCTGATGGACGGCATGAACGTGGTCGGCGACCTGTTCGGCGCCGGCAAGATGTTCCTGCCGCAGGTGGTGAAATCCGCCCGCGTGATGAAGAAAGCGGTGGCCTATCTACTGCCGTATATCGAGGCGGAAAAGCTGCGCACCGGCGACATGGGCAAGAACAACGGCAAGATCATCATGGCCACGGTCAAGGGCGACGTGCACGACATCGGCAAGAACATCGTCGGCGTAGTGCTCCGCTGCAACAACTTCGAGGTGATCGACCTCGGCGTGATGGTGCCGGCGCAGAAGATCCTGGAAACCGCGATCGCCGAGAAGGCCGACATGATCGGCCTGTCCGGCCTGATCACGCCGTCGCTGGAGGAGATGTCACAGGTCGCGCGCGAGATGCAGCGACAGGACTTCCACATCCCGCTGCTGATCGGCGGCGCCACCACCTCGCGCGCGCACACCGCGCTGAAGATCGAGCCGCACTACAAGGCCGGCACGGTGTGGGTGAAGGACGCCTCGCGCGCGGTCGGCGTGGCGCAGTCGCTGGTCAGCAAGGATCTGGTCGAGGACTTCCTCGCCAAGGTGCGTGCCGACTACGCCGACGTGCGCGAACGCCATCGCAACCGCGGCCCCGGCAAGCAGCTGGTGCCATTGGCCAAGGCGCGCGCGCAGCGCTTCAATTGCGACTGGGCCGCCTACGAACCGCCGCAACCGAATACACCCGGCGTCACCGTATTCGACAACTACGACCTTGCCACGATCCGTCCATACATCGACTGGACGCCGTTCTTCCAGGCCTGGGAACTGGCCGGCCACTACCCGGCCATCCTCACCGACGAAGTCGTCGGCGCCCAGGCCAGCGAACTGTTCCGCGATGCGCAGGCGATGCTGGACAAGATCATCGCCGAGAAGTGGCTGGCCGCCCGAGCGGTCATCGGTCTGTGGCCCGCCGCGAACATCGGCGACGACGTGGAGGTGTATACCGACACCACTCGCTCCGAGCGACTTGCCACCCTGCTCAGCCTGCGCCAGCAGGCCGACAAGCCGATCGAACGGCCGAACCTTTGCCTCGCCGATTTCATTGCGCCGAAGGAATTCGGAAAATCGGATTGGCTCGGCGGCTTCGCGGTCACCGCCGGCATCGGCATCGAAGAACATCTGGCGCGCTTCCAGGCCGACTACGACGACTACTCCTCGATCATCCTCAAGGCGCTGGCCGACCGTCTCGCCGAGGCGTTCGCCGAACACATGCACGAGCGCGTGCGCCGCGAGTTCTGGGGTTATGCACCAGAAGAATCGCTCGACAACGACGATCTCGTCGCCGAGAAATACCGCGGCATCCGCCCCGCCCCGGGTTATCCGGCCTGTCCCGATCACACCGAGAAGACCGCTCTGTTCGCGCTGCTCGATGTCACCAGAAACACCGGCATCGAACTCACCGAAGGCTTCTCGATGTATCCGGCCGCAGCCGTCTCCGGCTGGTACTACTCGCACCCGGACAGCCAGTACTTCGTGGTCGGCCGACTCGGCAAGGAACAGGTCGAGGACTACGCCAAACGCAAGGGCTGGACCATGGCCGAGGCCGAACGCTGGCTCGCCTCCAACCTCGACTACGATCCCGAATAGTTTCTAGCGCGATCCCGAGCGGGCTTTAACGCCCGCTCGGCCTGGTCACGCAATCGTGTCGCCAGTGACGCTGTTCTTGTGATGGCGCAAATGCACGATCAGGTTGTAGACCGAGACGAAGGCTGGGAAGAAATTCGAGATGATGCCCACCGAATCGTTCTTGCCGACAGTGAAATAAGCCAGCAACAGTGCACTGCCCACCACCGACAACCACCAGAACGACAGCGGCATCACTACCCGCTTGTGCTTGCGCGTGTAGTACAGCTGCACGAACCAGCGGCTGGTGAACATCACCGAGCCGAGCAGGCCGATGATCTTCCACGGCGTCAGCTGGAAATTCTGCAATGCTTGCAGGATGTGGGCGAATTCGGTGCTGAGAAAGTCCATGATCAAGTGCTTTGGTATTTGAAGAATGGCGAGTTTACAGCGCCTCCCCGCGCACCGCGGCCCAGCTCGCCAGCAGCCGGCCAGCGCGCTTTCAACCGAGACAGCCATTGACCCGCCTCGCGACTCCCCCTAAAATGCCGCGTTCTCGGCGGGCGATTAGCTCAGCGGTAGAGCACTGCCTTCACACGGCAGGTGTCGCAAGTTCGATCCTTGCATCGCCCACCATTGGATTCAACGAATCAGGCCGTCCCGCAAGGATGGCCTTTTTTGTCGGGGTCGTTCGACCTGCACCAGCAAGCAACCACCCCAAGCAACCACCCCGCATTCGTCACTGCGGCGGCGTAACCCCGGAGCCCTCTGTGCACGCCTGCGCGCGCTCAAGCAGCAGCTCGCGTTCGCGTACGTTCTGGGTCATTGCGGCGGCCCGCTCGAATTCCACGCGAGCCTCGTCGAAGCGGCCGAGTCTGGCCAGCAGATCGCCGCGCACTGTCGGCAACAGATGGTAGTTCGCCAGCGATGGCTCGGCGGTCAGCGTGTCGACGAGCTCCAGGCCGGCAGCGGGGCCAGACGCCATCGACAGCGCCACTGCACGGTTCAACTCCACCACCGGTGACGGCGCCAGCTGGGCCAGCGTTGCATAGAGTGTCGCGATGCGCGCCCAATCGGTCGCCTCCGCCGTCAACGCACGCGCGTGACAGGCGGCAATCGCCGCCTGCAGCGCATAGGCGCCGCGCGCACCGCCCAGCTTCTCGGCGCACTCCAGCGCAGCGAGACCGCGACCAATCAGCAGACGATCCCATTGCGCCCGGTTCTGCTCGAGCAGCAGCACCGGTGCTCCCGTGGGGCCGACCCGCGCACGGCTGCGTGATGCCTGGATCTCCATCAAGGCGACCAGCCCGTGCACTTCAGGCTCCAGCGGCATCAGTCCGACCAGCACCCGGCCGAGCCGCAAGGCTTCTTCGCACAGCGCCGGCCGCATCCAGTCGTCGCCGGCGGTGGCCGCATAGCCTTCATTGAAGACGAGGTAGATGACTCCGAGCACCGATGACAATCGCGCCGTCAGCTCCTCACTACGGGGCACCTCGAACGGTACCTGCGCCTTGGCCAGGCTGCGCTTGGCGCGGACGATGCGCTGGGCGATCGTCGACTCCGGCACCAGATATGCCCGCGCGATCTCCTCGGTGGTGAGGCCGCCGAGCAGACGCAGTGTCAGCGCCACGCGCGCCTCGACCGACAATACCGGATGGCAGGCGGTGAACATCAGCCGCAGCAGGTCGTCGCCGATCGGATCATCGAGCGCCGCCTCGACCGCCGACACTTGCTGATCCTGTTCCGCTTCCAGCTCGTGCATCAGCTGGGCGTGCTTGCGTTCGAGCAGCTTGCTGCGGCGCAGCCGGTCGATCGCGCGATGCTTCGCGGTGGTCATCAGCCAGGCACCGGGATTCTCCGGCACGCCGGTCTGCGGCCACTGCTCCAGCGCGATCACCAGCGCATCCTGCGCCAGCTCTTCAGCCAACCCGACATCGCGCAGCATGCGGGCAAGGCCGGCAATTAGCCGGGCCGACTCGATCCGCCAGACGGCATCGATGGTGCGGTGGGTGTCAGTCATGCTCATGACCACCGATCACACCATCTGCACCGCGTCGACGCAAGACCGGCTGTGGTGCTTGTGTCTATGTTTCAGCGGCTGACTTCACGTGGACGAGTAGCGCGTGGTCAGTGATCCTTCTCGCAGTTGATCATCCAGGGCACGCCGAACTGATCGACCACCATGCCGAACCGCTCGGCCCAGAAGGTCTTTTCATACGGCATCTGCACCGTACCGCCTTCCTTCAGCGCGTTGAAGATGCGCTCGCCTTCCGCCATCGAATCGACCGCGATCGACACCGAGCAGCCCTTGATGCCGTCATACGGGCGATCCGGCGGGCAGTCGGATCCCATCAGCACCTGATCGCCGACTTCGAGCCGCACGTGGATGATCCAGTCGCGGGTCTCTGCCGGCATCTGCTCGCAGCCGGGCGCTTCACCGAAACGCATCATCATCGCGATCTTGCCGCGCAGGCACTGCGCATAGAAGGTGAATGCCGCTTCGGCGTTACCGTTGAACATGAGGTAATTGTTGATTTTCATGGAATGCTCCATCGGGTTTGCCAATGAAGCCGGGCGCATTGCCCGACTCAGGAATTTCTGTTCACCTGCGCACGCAGCCGTTCTTCCTGCGCGCGCAGCTCCGGCGTCAATTCGGCGCCGAAATCGTCCGCCTCGAACACCTGACGCAACTCGATCTCGGTGCCGCCGTCGAACGGCGCGCGCTTGAGCCACTCAATCGCCTCCTCGCGCGACTTCACCTGCCACAGCCAGAAGCCGGCGATCAGCTCCTTCGTTTCGGCGAACGGGCCGTCGGTCACCGTACGTTGACGGCCGGAAAACTTCACCCGCACGCCCTTCGCGCTGGGATGCAGGCCCTCGCCTGCCAACATGATGCCGGCCTTCACCAGTTCCTCGTTGAACTTGCTCATCTCGGTCAGCACCTGCTCGCTCGGCATCACGCCGGCTTCGGTATCCTCGTTCGCCTTGACTATCACCATGAATCGCATTGTCGTTTCTCCCGTGTCATGTCGGTGTGGAGCCATGGCATGCAAACCCTTGGCTCTTGTCCAGATGACGAACGGGGCATGACCTGATCGACATGCCGTTCGTCAATTTCCGGAAATATTCTCAGATCATGCGACGACGATTGCGTAGGCTGCGTCATGGCGGGTTCGCCATATCCTGCAGCGACAATCGCTGCGCACTCGGAGACAATCACCGCATGAGCGCATTCGAGTACCGTCATTCGTGATCGCATCGCCGCTGCCATCCCGCATTGCCCCGATCGAACCCGGCCTGATGGTGCTGCACGGCAACCGGCTGGAAGACCTGCGCGACCTGCTCACCGCGTGGCTGGCCCGCGCGCCACTGCAGCCGCTGGAAAACGAGTTGATGCTGGTGCAGAGCAACGGCATTGCGCAGTGGTTGAAACTGGCGCTGGCCCGCGCACCCGCCAGTGGCGGGCTGGGCATCAGCGCGGCGATCGAGGTGCAACTGCCGGGACGTTTCCTGTGGACGGCTTATCGCGCCGTACTCGGTCGCGACGCAGTGCCGGCGACTTCGCCGTTCGACAAGTCGCGGCTTGCCTGGCGATTGCTGCGGCTGATTCCGCAACATCTGCATGACGATGGTTTCGCGCCGCTGCGCGACTTCCTCGGTGACGATCCGGACTGGCAGAAGCGCCATCAACTCGCCGCCCGCGTCGCCGACCTGTTCGACCAATACCAGGTTTATCGCGCCGATTGGCTGGACGACTGGGAGCACGGCCGCGACGACCTGCACGATGCCCTGCGCGATCGCCGCACACCGCTGGCAGCCGATCAGCGCTGGCAGCCGCAGCTGTGGCGCCTGCTGCTGGACGACGTCGGCGCCGCCCAGCGTCACGGCCACCGCGCCGCCGTGCATAAGGCGTTTGTCGAACGCGTGCAGTCGCTCGCAGCACGACCAGCCGCACTGCCACGACGCATCGTGGTGTTCGGCATGTCCTCACTGCCGCAGCAGACGCTGGAAGCGCTCACCGCACTGGCGCGGTTCTGCCAGGTGCTGCTGGTGGTGGCGAATCCGTGCCGGCACTATTGGGCCGACATCATCGAGGAGCGTGAACTGCTCAAGGCCAGCCAGCGCCGGCAGGCCGACAAGCCTGGCGTGTCCGCGCAACCGCGCTACGAGGATTTACATCTGCACGCCCATCCGCTGCTTGCCGCGTGGGGCAAACAGGGCCGCGACTACATCCGCCTGCTGGACGCCTGTGATCAGCCGGATCGCTATCGCCGGCAATTCGCTGCCATCGATCGCAGCATCGACCTGTTCCAGGACGTGGACGGCAGCGGCCTGCTCCAACAGGTGCAGCAGGCGATTCTCGACCTCGAACCGCTGCCGGCCGACCCGGCACAAACCAAGTCGTGGCATGAAGGCGATGCCTCGCTGCGCTTCCACGTCGCGCACAATCCGCAGCGCGAGGTGGAGATCCTGCACGACCAGCTGCTGGCGATGTTCGAGCGCGCCGCGCGTGAGGGCAAGCCGCTGGCGCCGCGCGACGTGATCGTGATGACGCCGGACATCCAGACCTACGCGCCGCATGTGCAGGCGGTGTTCGGACGGTTGCCCGCCAGCGATCCGCGCCATCTGCCGTACAGCGTCGCCGATCAATCCGCGCGCGGCAGCGTGCCGCTGATCGTGGCACTGGAGCACCTGCTAGCGCTGCCCGAATCTCGCTTCACGGTCAGCGAGATACTCGACCTGCTCGACGTGCCTGCACTGCGCGCGCGCTTCGGCTTCGACGAAGCCGGCCTGCCCACGTTGCGCCGCTGGATCGAGGGCGCCGGCATACGCTGGGGTCTCGACGGTGCGCAGAAACGCAGCCTGCAACTGCCTGCGCTGGAACAGAACAGCTGGCGCTTCGGCCTGCGCCGCATGCTGCTCGGCTACGCCGTCGGCGACGGCGACTCGCTGGACGGCATCGCACCCTACGCTGAAGTCGGCGGCCTCGACGCCACCTTGCTCGGCCCGTTGAGCCTGCTGCTGGATCGGCTGGAACACCACTGGCAACGCCTCCGCACACCTGCCACACCGACCGAGTGGTCCACGCATCTGCGTGCGCTGCTGACGGATTTCTTCGACCGCAGCGACGAACAGGACGCGCTGCGCCTGAGCCGCCTCGACGACGCGCTGGACGACTGGCAGCAAGCCTGCAACGAAGCCGGCTTTGCCGACGCGATTCCGCTCACCATCGTGCGCGAGCACTGGCTGCAGGCGATCGACGAAAGTCGGCTATCGCAGCGATTCATGGGCGGCGCAGTGAGCTTCGGCACTTTGATGCCGATGCGCGCGATTCCGTTCCGCGTGGTCTGCCTGCTGGGCATGAACGACGGCGCCTACCCGCGCCAGCAAACGCCGATCGATTTCGACCTGATGGCGCAGCTTGGCCACAGTCGCCCCGGCGACCGCTCGCGTCGCGAGGACGATCGCTATCTCTTTCTCGAAGCGCTGCTGTCCGCCCGCGACGCGCTGCATGTGAGCTGGATCGGCCGCAGCGCACGCGACAACAGCGTGCTTCCGCCGTCGGTGCTGGTCGGCCAGTTGCGCGATTACCTCGCCGCCGGCTGGCATCGCGCCGGCGATGCGCCGGATGACGGGAAGGCAGCTGCACACCTGCTCGCCGCGCTCACCACGACCTACCCGCTGCAACCGTTCAGCCGCCGCTATTTCAGCGCAGATGGCGATCCGCACGTATTCACCTATGCCTGTGAATGGCAGCAGGTCCACCGCACTGCATCCACATCATCCGCGATGACCGCGCTCGAACCGTGGCAGCCGGACACTGCGCTGGGCATCGGCCAATTGCAACGCTTTCTCAGCAAGCCGGTGGCGACCTTCTTCAACCAGCGGCTGAAGGTGTATTTCAGCGAAACCGACGACGACACCATCGACGACGAGCCGTTCGCGCTCGACGGCCTGCAGCGTTACAGCGCCACCCAGTCGGTACTGCATGCGGCGATCGATCCGGACGCGATCGATCTCGACCGCACCATCACCGACGCCGCCCAGCGTCTGCACGACGAAGGCCGGCTGCCACCTGCCGGTTTCGGCGCGGAATTGCAGGCGCAAATCGCCGAACAGATCCAGGCACTCGCCGCGAACTGGCGTGAGGCCTGCCTACGCTGGCCGTTGACCGACGCCAAGCATGAGCTGCACTACGCCGGCACCGGCCTGCTGATCGAGGACTGGCTGACCGACCTGCGCCACGACGACAGCGGCCGGCATCGCCGACTCGAACTGCTCAATGGCGCGCTGCTGAGCAGTGATGGATCGCTGCGCTACGACAAACTGATACCGACGTGGATCATCCACTTGGTGGCCAACGCGAACGGGCTAACCATGCAGACCCGCGTGATCAGCACCGATGCGCGACCGACCCTGCGCGAACTGTCGCGCGAAGAAGCCGCCGAACGACTCGACCAGCTGCTGGCCGCACTCCACGCCGGCATGCAGTCGCCGCTGCCGATCGCGCGCAAGAGTGCATACGCATGGTTGCGCTCCGAAAAAGATCCGATGGCTGCTGCCAGGAACTGCTACGAGGGCAACACCTTCGCGCATAGTCCCGGTGAACTCGGTGAGGATCCCTGCCTCGCCCGTGCGTGGCCCAGCTTCGATGCGCTGCACGCTGGCGGTTTCGAACACTGGCTGCATCTGTATCAGGCACTGGCCGACGCCGTGCTGCCGATGGAGGGCGACGCATGAATCGCATCGCTCCGCTCGACCCGTTGCAGCTGCCCTTGCGCGGCATCCAGTTGATCGAAGCCAGCGCCGGCACCGGCAAGACCTGGACCATCGCCGCGCTGTACCTGCGCCTGGTGCTGGGTCACGACAACGCCACGCCGTTGCTGCCGCCGCAGATCCTCGTGGTCACGTTCACCAAGGCCGCCACCGCCGAACTGCGTGAGCGCATTCGCACGCGATTGGGCGAAGCTGCCGAGGCATTTCGCGGGCGCGGCGCAGCGGACGATTTCCTCGCCGCGCTGGTCGCCGAATATAGCGATACCGACGCGCGCGCCCGTGCCGCACGCCAGCTGGAACTGGCTGCGCAATGGATGGACGAGGCCGCCGTGTATACCATCCACGGCTGGTGCCAGCGCATGCTCAGCCAGCATGCGTTCGACAGCGGCCACGCCTTCGTGCAGACCGCCAGCAGCGACGAAAGTGAACTGCTGGCCGAAGCCGTGCGCGACTACTGGCGCCAGCAATTCTTCGCGCTCGATCGCGCGGATGCCGCACACATCTCCGCGCTGTGGAAAACCCCACAGGATCTGCAAGTCTCGCTGCACCCGTTATTGCGCCAACCCGCGGAGAACCTGCGCCTGGACGGCAATCCGCTACCCGTCATCGCGGATCTTCCTGCCGCGATGACGACGATGCTGTCACCACTTCGGGAAGCGGAACAGCACGCGCGCTCACTGTGGCTCGCCGATACCGCAGCGATCGAGGCGTTGCTCATGCAGGCAATGCAGTCGAAGGTACTCAGCGGCGCCACCTACAAGTCCGCGCAGTTCGCCGGTGACATGACCGAGCTGCAGCGCTGGGCCGAAGGCGACGTGCTGGGCGACGACAAATCGTTGTCACGTTATGCGCAACGCAAGCTCACCGCATCGACCAACAAGAACAAGGAAACGCCGAAGCACCCTGCGTTCGCCGCGATCGACGCCCTGCTCGACGCGCAGCACGCGAGCCAGTCGCTGAAATCGTTGATCCTCGCCCACGCTGTGCCGTGGGTCGCCGCGCGCCTGGACGCCAGCAAACAACGGCTGGCCCAACTCGGCTACGACGACATGCTCACGCGGCTGGACAGCGCCCTGCATGGCAGTAGCGGCGAACGACTGGCGCAGACCATCGCCACGCAATACCCGGTGGCGCTGATCGATGAATTCCAGGACACCGATCCGCTGCAATGGCGCATCTTCCGGCGCATCTACGCCACGCGGATCGACACCGCCCTGCTGCTGATCGGCGATCCCAAGCAGGCGATCTACGGCTTTCGCGGTGCGGACATCCATACCTATCTGCACGCGCGCAGCAGCGCCGCCAAGCCGACCTGGACGCTGGCTACCAACTACCGATCCACCGGGCCGATGGTGAGCGCGGTCAATCGCGTATTCGAGTTTGCCGAGCAGCATCCGCAAGGCGCGTTTCTGTTCGGCAAGGGCGAGCACGGCCTGCCGTTCCTGCCGGTACAGGCGCAAGGCCGCAAGGAACGCCTGCTCCTGCACGGCGAACCGTTGCCCGCGCTGCAGCTCGTTGTGGCAGCTGCAGCCGCGCCGATCAGCAAGAACGCCTATCAAACGATGATGGCAACACACGCCGCGGCGACGTTGGTGCATTGGCTCGACGCGGCGCGTCACGGCAACTGCGACTTCGTCGACAACGATGGCAAGTTCACCGCACTGGTACCCGGTGACATCGCGATCCTGGTGCGCAAGGGCAGCGAAGCCACCGAGATGCGCGACGCGCTGCAGGCACGCGGGCTGGCCAGTGTCTATCTGTCCGACCGCGATTCGGTATATGACTCGCCCGAAGCGCACGACCTGCTGCTGTGGCTGCATGCTTGCGCCGAACCCGGCTCCGATCGCGCGATGCGTGCAGCACTGGCCAGCTATACGCTGGGCCAGAGCTATGCCGAACTCGATCGGCTCAATCTGGACGAGCAGCACTGGGAACGCTACGGCGAGCGCTTCCGACAACTGCACGACAGCTGGCTGCGCCACGGCGTGCTGGCCATGCTGCACGACCTGCTTCATCTGTTCGACCTGCCCGCACAGTTGCTCGCCCGCAGCGACGGCGAACGCGCGTTGACCAACCTGCTGCATCTGGCCGAACTGCTGCAGCAGGCCGCCGCGACGCTGGATGGCGAGCATGCACTGATCCGCCACCTCGCCAGCCAGATCGCCCAGGCCGGCGATCATCAGGCCGACACCGCCGACGAGCAAATCGTGCGACTGGAAAGCGAAGCGGCGCTGATCAAGGTGATCACCATCCACAAATCCAAGGGGCTGGAATACCCGCTGGTGCTGTTGCCGTTCGTCTGTGGACTGCGTGAGACCAAACTCACCGACAGCTTTGTCTGGCATGGCCCTGACGGTCAACCGACGCTGGATCTGCAACCCACCCATCACGCGCTGGAACAAGCCGAGCGTGAGCGCCTGCAGGAAGACCTGCGCCTGCTATACGTAGCGCTGACCCGCGCCCGCCACGCCTGCTGGCTGGGCATCGCTGACCTGAAGGACGGCCAGAAGAAAGCCTCCGGCTTGCACAAATCCGCGTTTGGTTATGTGCTGTCCGGCGGTCAACCGATCGAAGAAGCGGCACTTCTAACGCGACTGGAAGAACTACGGAACGGCCATCCGGACGTCCATATCGAAAACCTGACTGATACTGCCGACACCCGGCGTTATCAGCCAGTCGCCGAAACCAGGCCAGATCAGCCGGCGCGCGAATACCGCGGCCAGCCGGTCGAGCCCTGGTGGATCGCCAGCTACAGCGCACTGAAAGTCGCCGCTGCCGAATATGCACCACGCCAGGCTGCACCGGAGACCGCGCAACAGGATGTACATGCCGAAGCCGGTGCCGAACGGATCGAGCCATACGTGTCGGTCAAGCCGGACGGCACGCCGAGCATTCACACCTTTCCGCGCGGCGCCGAGCCAGGCACCTTCCTGCACGGTCTGCTGGAATGGGCCGCCGATGAAGGTTTCGCCGCCAGCGCCATGGCACCGGCTGCACTGATGGAGGTGATCGCTCATCGCTGCCAACGTCGCGGCTGGCAGGACTGGAGCAACGCGCTGAGCACGTGGTTACCCGCCTTCCTCAATACACCGCTTTCGCTGCCCGCGGGTGGCGCGGCCGCGCTCGCCGACGCCCATACTTATCGCCCCGAATTGGAATTCTGGTTCGAGGCGAATCGCGTGGACACGCAGGCACTGGATCGGCTGGTCACCGTGCACACGCTCGATGCGTGTACACGACCGCCACTGCTGCCCGACCACCTCAACGGCATGCTCAAGGGCTTCATCGATCTCGTGCTCGAACACGACGGTCGTTATTACATCGTCGACTACAAATCCAACTGGCTAGGCGGCGACGCATCGGCCTATGGCGTGGAAGCCATGCGCGACTCCGTGCTGCACAGCCGCTACGACCTGCAGTACGCGATCTACACGCTGGCCCTGCACCGCCAGCTGCGCGCGCGCCTGCCCGATTACGACTATGCACGGCACGTTGGCGGCGTGCTGTATCTGTACCTGCGCGGCGTCGATGGCGAAGGACATGGTGTACATCGCGAGCACCTGCCGTTCGCACTCATCGATGCGATGGACCAGCTGTTCGCACAGGAAGGTTTGCACGATGCCGCATGATGCCTTGTTCGACCTGCTTGACCGCGACCTCGGGCAGCACCGGTTGCGTCCGCTGGATGTCGCACTGGCGCGCTTCCTTGCCGAGCGCGACGCTGCGGCATCGGCGCCGTTGCTGTGGCTGGCCGCCCTGCTCAGCCGCCAGCTCGCCGACGGTCACCTGTGCCTTGACCTCGACGCGCTCGCCGAGCTTGCCGACGAGCAGGATTGGCCGTTCGGCTGGCACCACCTGCTGCGCAGTTTCAACGAGCAGCGCGCCACGCTGCTGGCCTCGCCACTGGTCGCTGATGGCCGTGACGGCAACCCAACCACCGCACCGCTGGTACTCGACGGCACGCGGCTGTACCTCCGCCGCTACTGGAATCACGAGCGCCAGGTGGCGGCCGCCATTCGCGAGCGCTTGAGCCGGACGCAGGAAGTGCCAACGCAGCTCGCAGACGAACTTGCGAGGCTGTTCCCCGATCCCGCTGGGAGTGACTTCATTCGCGATGCTCTCGCCACCAACCCATCGAAAAACATCGCAACTGAAGCCGCTTCCACAGCCACACCCATATTGCCCAACTGGCCCAAGGTCGCCTGCGCACTGGCGGCGCGCGGCGCGTTCACGGTAATCACCGGCGGCCCCGGCACCGGCAAGACCACTACCGTGGTGCGCCTGCTCGGTCTGCTGCAAACCTTGCAACTGCGCAAGCAGGCACGACCGCTGCGCATCCGTCTGGCCGCACCTACCGGCAAGGCCGCCGCGCGGTTGAATGCTTCGATCGCCGCACAACTTGCTCAACTCGACGTGGATGACGCCGCCCGCGCCGCGATCCCCGCCGAGGTCGACACCTTGCATCGCCTGCTCGGCGCCCGACCGGACACGCGCCGTTTCCGCCACGACCGCGCCAACCCGCTGCACCTGGACGTACTGGTGATCGACGAAGCTTCGATGATCGATCTGGAAATGATGTCTGCCGTGCTCGCCGCGCTGCCCGCGACGGCGCAGCTGATCCTGCTCGGCGACAAGGATCAGCTCTCCTCGGTGGAGGCCGGCGCCGTACTCGGCGACCTGTGCCGTCGCGCCGAAGCCGGCCACTACAGTACCGCCAGCGCCGACTGGTTGCGGGCGACCATCGGCGAGGATATCCACGCGCTCATCCGCGACGATGCACAGCCGCTGGACCAGCAGGTCGCCATGCTGCGGCACAGCCACCGCTTCGGCGACAGCAGCGGCATTGGCAGGCTGGCGCGCGCCGTCAACGCAGGCGACATCGACGCGGTACGCACGCTGCTAGTCACACCTGCACGCGACCTGGCATGGACATCGACGGCCACCCACGCACAACTGGCCGACATGGCGATCGATGGCAACCACGAACACTTCGCCATCCGCGACAACGCCGAGGTACCGCACGGCTATCGGCACTATCTGGAACTGCTGCAACGCGAGCGCCCCACCGGCATCGATGCCGAAGCACACGAGCACTGGGCGCGCGCCGTGCTGCAGGCGTTCAACCGTTTCCAGCTACTGTGCGCACTGCGCCAAGGCCCGTATGGGGTGGAAGGGCTCAACTCGCTGATCGCCGATGCGCTGCACGCGCGCGGGCTGATCGACAGCAGCCTCGGCTGGTACGAAGGCCGTCCGGTCATGGTCACCCGCAACGACTACGGCCTCGGTCTCGCCAACGGCGACGTCGGCATCTGCCTGCGCATGCCCGACGACAGCGGCAAGCCGCGCCTGGTCGTGGCGTTTCTCGCGCATGCCGCGCCGGGCTCGGGAGCCGGCACGCGCATCCGCCATGTGCTGCCCACGCGCCTCGGCGAGGTCGCTACGGTCTACGCGATGACCGTGCACAAATCGCAAGGCTCGGAATTCGAACACACCGCATTGGTGTTACCCGCCGAAGCGAGCAACGTGCTCACCCGCGAACTGCTCTACACCGGCATCACCCGCGCCCGCCGCTGGTTCAGCCTGCTCGGCAACCAGGCCATCGTCGACGGCGCCGTCGATCGACGCACCCGGCGGTATTCGGGGCTGGCTGAATATCTGAGCCGCGGATGATCAGGCAGCGGACGTGGCTATCTTGCTAAACGTCAACGAGATGTTCACCAAATGCCACACATTCTGCACAACACTTCCAACGGAAATGCGGAGTACGTGTGCTGGAAAGAAATGATCAAGATTCTGGAGTGTGATGATCACCGCATTGCTGGAATTGCATCGGCACTCCGATGGCGGCCACGAACAGCACCAAGCGAGATGCATTGAATCAGTGCTTGCCACTTTACGGCGAGTGCCCCTCGGTGAGGGCGACATTGCGTCCTGATACCACCCCAGCAACTCAGTGATTACCGCGCGCCAGAACTCCTAATGCACTCCAGCGCACTCTGCTGCACACAGACACCTCGCGCTCGCTCCGGCTAAGCCCTTACCAGCATTTGGCCACGGTACCGGTTCCGGTCGCGCCTCGTGTGCCGGCCTGGTCCAGGCTGAGTGTGCCGCACTGGGTGTCACGCGTTGCCTGGGCGTTGATGGGTGTGGCCGTGACACTGTAGCTCGACGCGCTCAACGACGAAGACGGCAGGCCATAGCTGTAGTTGGCGCCGGTCTGCGCGGTGGTCGCACAGTCCAGGCCAGCCAGCGCCAGCGTATTGGCCGTGCCGCTGGGATCCTGTTTGTAGTTCAAATTGGTCGTGTAGTACCGCTCCATATAGTTGGCGTACTCCGACAGGCACCCTTTCGCCGCCGCGCGACGGGTCTTGGTGATGTAGTTGGTATACGTGGGAAGAGCAATCGCGGCAAGCACGGCGATGATCGCCACCACGATCATCAACTCGACCAAGGTGAAGCCGGCAGCGCACCGCTTGCGATGCGCCGCCGACGAACCGGTTTCATCATCCAATGAGCTGCCACCTTCCATCGACAAGACCTGTTTCATCGTTTCGTCCTTTACTGGGTAACCAGCTCTCGCCAGGACACCCGCTGAGTACCGCTGGTCGAGTTCGACGTCTGGATGCTGCTGGTCGAACCATTGTCGAAGCTGGTCAACATGGTGCTGCCCACGAAGATCGGGTTATTGGGCAACGAAGTGAAACCAATGCCTGCAGCAGGCTTCCCGTTGACCGAATCGGATGAGTCGACCTTGCCGTCGCCATTGAGGTCGAAGAAGTTTGCCGAAGGGTTGGTACCGGTGAACGGATCAAGCGCCATGATCCAGCCGCGGCCGGACGGGTTGCAAGAGTCGCTGGCCAAGGGAATCCGTGTGGTACCCAGCAGCAGATTGCCCTGGAACTGGTTCGGCGTGACCATGCGCTCGCCCTGCTGCACGGCAGCGCCGCCCGTGCCGGTCGGCGACAGCAGATCGATGTACCAACCGGACTTGCCGGTGATCGACGTACCGGCCGCTGCCGCCGCCGCCAGAGTAGTCACGGCGCGCCCGTTGCCAACCTCATCCGTGATGGAACGCTTCACCAGGTTGGCGGTACGCGTCGAAGCCACAGTCACCGCCAGCCCGCTGGTACCGGACTGGACGATCAGGCCATACCAGCTCTGGGTGTTCAGGTTGGCAAGATCCGTGGAGGTCAGATACCGGCCGGTGCCGAAGAACACCCAGATATTGCCGGTATTCGGATCCTTGCCGGCCAGCATGCCCGCCGTGATCGGCTGCACTGTGCCGCTGGCGTCCTTGGCGATGAACAACTGCACTCCGGAACTGCTTGGGGTGGCTGTCGCGGAGGTGCCCGCGCTGGTATTGAGTGCGAACGACCACACGTCGCCGTTGGCATCACCGGCGTAGGCCATCGTGCTGACGCCGTTGCCCGACGGATCCATCCACACCGCCGGTGCGGCCAGACCGGTGGTGTCGGTGGTCGCATGCACGTTGAGGGTGCCGTCGACGAGATTGAACTGCAGCAGCGCCGACTTTCCAGCCGCACTGTTGTAGCCATTGCCCATCAGCACCGACCAGGTACCGCTCGCGGTCTGTGCGATCACCGGCTTGCCGGTCATCTGGCCGATGTAATTGCTGTTAGTCAGGCCGTCGGCGGCGGAGCGCTCCCACAGGAACTTCACGTTGGCCGGATCAGTGATATCGAGTGCGTAGACCGTCTCGGCCACGCCGCGACCGGTGGTACCCACCAGCACGGTCTTCCACGTCGCCGTGCTACCGATATAGGCATCCGCCACGGTCAGCTCGCCGTCGTCGAAGAAGCTGTGTGCCACCGTGCCGCCGTAGTTCGGGTCCGACAGCGCACTCACTCCCGCCTTGATCACCGCACCAGGGAGATAGGCAAACTTCTCTGCACCAGTGCCGGCATCGAACGCATGCAGCATGCCGTCATTCGCGGCGACATAGACCGTGCCGGCTCGATTGGCGTTGTCGCTCGCGTATTGGGCGAAGGCCGACGACCCCGTGAACGATTCGGTCGTGAACTGGTTCGGATTCGGCGCCCCCGCATAGACCGGCTGCGAGTTGACGATGTCGCCGATCGACGTGTCGCGATTGCGGTAGCTGCCACCGTTGCTCATTTCCTTAGAAGCATCGCCACGCAGATAGTTGATCATGTTCGTCTGGGCGCTGCTGCTGCTGCCCAGCGCAGTGAGCTGCGCGCTGGAGATCGCCGGTAATGTGCCAGTTGCACCGACCTTGAACGCCACGAACTGGCTGCCCGCCGCCGCCGTCGGGTTGTAGGTCATGACGTTGCGGCTGGCGGGCGTCGGCAAACTGCCCGAAGCCGTCCAACTGGCCGCAGTGGCGATCGCACCCGTAGTGGAATTCACCGCCAGCGCCTTCAGATCACCCTTCCACTTGGCCGTCCAGTAATTGGCCTGGTACGCGACCGTACCGGTCTGCAATTGGGTGGAGTTCGCTGCCAGGCTGGCACCGGTACCCACGCGCTCGGAGGCACGCTTCAGCGCATCCTTCAGACCGTTGGAGAATGCCTGCGGGCTGGTAGCAGAATAGAAGCCGCCATGGCCGTCGACCGCGGCATGCGCCAGATCCGCGATATTGTTGATCGAGTCGGCGCTTGGTTGCGGCCAAGTGAAACCGCTGATGGCCTTGCTATTGTCACCATCGGCCCAGGCAAAGACCTGATCCATCGGAATCGGCGTTCCATCCGCGTACTGAGGTGTGAAGCCCAGACCCAGGGTAAAGGTGGTCATGTGCTGCCAAAAGGCCGGATCCTCGGCATTGGTCGGCACTTCATTGGCCACGCTGGGTTGCAAGTCCGTTTCCCAATATTTCATGGCGACATCGGCAAGAGTATTGCTGTAGCTGACCGTAGAAGTAGTGGTCTGCGTATAGTTGTAACTGCATTGACTTGGTCTTGCATGCCTGCCAGTCGTAGCCGCTGTCCAGCTATAATTCGAAGCGCCTTGTGCGCTGTTATATGAAGCCGTGCATTGAGCCGAAGTCAGACCGGTTTGCGAAAAACTGTTCGTCGTGGTGGTCGTGGTTGAACCACCGTCCTGGTAAGGCAATGCAGGTTTGTAGGTATAACTCTGTCCATTGGAACCTGTCACTGTCGTGCCACTGGTTCCATCCACATCACCAGGAGTCGGGGGATTACTTTCATTCCAGAATCCGTCGGTGGTCAGGATGGTGTATGACTGTCGGCAGGCAAGCTCAGTGTTACCGGCTGCAGTGGTGTAATCGGGATCACTAGACATTCCCACCCACGGCTGCGACGACGAATAATACTGACCAACAGCATCCAGGGCGACGCGAAGTGGAGTGCTGTTATTGGGATTGATACCTATCACCCAATTCCAGAAATTGCTTTTCTGCGAACCGGAGGTCCCATCCCCGAAAGGGGCTACCTGTGCGATATTCGTGTTGTTGTAAGTCGAAATAGCCGAAGGCAGCCCTGAATCGTTCGTTCCATTGATCGAGCCGAAACCCACCCGGAACGTGGAATCAAGGGTCGAAAACGAATTCATCAGACCGCTTTTCGCCATCAGGATGCGGAAACGATAGTACGAGAACCAATTCGCAACATTCTGTTGTGCCGCCGCGCTATCGGTGCAAACCGCCTGGTTTGTTGTTGACAGGTGAGCACAATCACCGGTCGATCCAACATAGTTACGCACATAAGACCCAGTCGGACCGGTGACGTACGTAAAGAAGTTTTTTGAACTTATGACGCACTGACTCCTATCGGTGCTCAGAGTTCCCGATGAACATGTTGGAGTTTGATTGCTTCTACCGCTCTTTACGCATTGATAGCTGCTACCGACTTTAGTCAGGGCATAACCTGAACTGCAACTCGACGGACTGGTAATATTGCTCGCCAGCGACAGAGTCTCGTAATAAGGGAAATTTTGGGTGGGTGATTGGTAGCTCGTAATATCAACCAAGCTCGAATCCAGAAAGCCATCATTGTAAGCACCGGTCAGACCCGGTGAATTGGGATACAAGGTCCCATCCGCCTTGGGTGGCAACGAATAGGTCACGCTCGGGTTGTAGTAGGTGCCGTTGATGCTTGCGTCGCGCGGGCCATCATTGGTGGTGGTATCACTCAGATACCCCCAGTCCGGCATGTAATCCCACGCCATCGAGCCCGAGTCATCCAGCATCAGTGTGACATTCGGCGGCAGCGATTTCTGGATGATCAGCGGCGCCTGGTCGACGGTGACGGTCGCGGCCAGTGCCGGCGTGTAGACAACGCCCAGCATCCAGACGGACAGGCTGCTGTAAAGCAACTTGCCCAGCAGACCGCCGAACATGCTGCTTGGACGGGATGATGTGTTCATGACAATGCGCTCTCGAATGATGCGTCATGGAAAGGCCCATGCGCCCTGTCAATGTGCAACGGTTGATCAGCCCTGCTTGACCATCGCCTGCAGCACCACCACGGCACGGTCACCCACAGTGGCAGGGTCGCCGCTGCGGGCGGTCACGCGGTAATACACGGCGGTGGTCGAGGTGCCCTGGGCGCCGTAGTTGTGGGCGTTGGCGCTCTGGCCGTAACCGGTGCTGGTGCTGGGGTTGTACCAGTTGCCCATGTTCTCCACGACGTACTGCGGTTGGCTGGTGGCCAGCTTGCTGGCCGAGAACTGGCCCGCTGAAGTGCCCGAGGTCACCGTGATGATCTTGCCGGCGGGAAGGTTCGGGTCGTTGAAGGGATTGCCCTGGCAGAACACACCGCCAGCCTGACAATTGCGGGCGATGTCGCCCGGGTTGGTGCCGATACGCGCCTGTGCGGCACGCATCGCCGCCTCGGCACTCTGAAAGGCGATCTGCCGATCGAACAGGTTTGACGCCATCTTCTGCTGCATGATCGTGCCGCGTACGGCGGCAAGTCCGACCAGGGTGATCACCACCAGTAGCAGCAACGCCACCACCAGGGCTACACCGCGCTGGCCGGCGCGGGACAATGACTGCCGCCCGTTGTGCGGGCGGCACCGGCGGCCTGAGAGGCCAGAGAAATTGGATGTGGAGACGTGGTGGCTCATTTCAAATCACCCGATTGCGCACAGTGGTGGTAGCAGTAAAGCTGCGTTTGATTGGCTTGACGTTGGTGCCGGCCCGCTTGTCGACGCTTTCCAGTGACAGGTTCACCTGCACGGCATCGACCAGTGCCCAGTTGGTGACGGAACCTGCCGCCAGAAACGTGGTGTTGCCCGACTGGTGATAGGCAATGCTCATTCCGGTGACATCGCGCACCATTTCCTGGGCAGTTGGCGTGGGCACGGCAGTGGTAGTGACCAGGTCTGTTCGGTACAGCGAGCGACCACCGATCGGGTTGATGCCGATGTACCAGTCGATCGCCCCCAGCTTGGTGATCTGCGCGTTGGTGGCAAAGACGTAACTGCTGCTGCTGCTGCAAACCGTGGGGTAGTTCAGGTCGGTGGTGCAGTTGCCCGGCGTTCCACTGGCGGCATGGGTGACGGTGCCTCCGGTGTAGTTGGTAATCTGCACGAGCGTGGCGTGGTCGGGGTCGCACACAATGATCACGTCACCCGTCTGCAAGGTGGAACTTGCTTCGTTGAGAGTGAAGGTGGCTGCCGGCTCGGTGTTGACCTTGACGCTCACACCGGGACCCTCGCCCCCCATCAACATGAGCGAGTCCGTTCCGCTCACCCGCTGCGTTGCTGCTGTGCCAAAGGCAGTACCAGTTGCCGGATCTCCCGTGGCGCCATCGTAGCCATTCACGACGTTGTTCCAGTTGGCCCACCACTTCGCTGTGGCAGTTCCGCCTGGCGCATTGTTAAGCACGTTGGCGACGCGACCGCCGTTGCTGCAGCCCGTGAGCCCCGCATCACGGATATCGCGCGCCATCATTTCGAAGGCAATGCGCGAACTGTCCTGCACATCACTCAGTGCCTGGTTGGTGCGGTAGGAGCGCTGGTTGGCCAGAAATACGCTGACCACGCCGCCAATGACGATCAGGCCGAGCAGCATGGCAACCATCAGTTCGATCAGGGTAAAGCCGGCCACTGACTTGGACCGCCGAAACGCGCGCAAGACTGTACCGCCGCGAGTAATCATGCGCTTGCTCATAGGATGGCCTTGGTGATGACTTGCTGGCTGCTGCCGCCGCCCACCCCTGCACGACTGTCATCAAACTGGATGGTGACAGTGCAATTGCCAGTGTTATCGCAGTTCACAGTACCGGTGGTGTGGGTTGTTGCACCGAGGTCGGTACTAAGCTGACCGCACCACTGACTGAGCTGGACCGCGGCCAAAGAGGTCGTGCCCGCCGCCGGGCAAGCAGCAGGGTTAGCGGGGACGGCAGCCGTGGCACCGCTGGCAGGGACGGCACTGGTAGCGGCAGTGACAGTTCCGTTGTAGTTGCCCGCTTTAGCATTGGCTATATCCGCCCGCATCGCATCCAGGATCGAATAACTGTCAATCGTAGCCATGCTGCGCGCCATCGCGCTGTTGTTGGTGGACAACGACATGGCCTGCAACGCAGCAATACCGAGGAAGGCGATGGAAAGCACCAGCACGGCCACCAGCACCTCGATGAGGCCGACGCCGGACTGTACGACTTGTAAATGACCGTTGCTGCGGTGTGTCCGTGACGCACCGTACGCACGCGCAGCAAGCCGGAGTGCATTGGTATTCGGAATATTCATGACGAAGGACAGGCCCCGCTGGTAGTGGTGGTCGCGAGGATCGAGCCGGCAGTCATCGTGATCACGCGATGGTTATTGGTGCTCATCTGACTGGTGCAGATGTCCACAACTGTGTTGCTGTATGGGGTCGAGGTACCTGCTTGTTGCCCCAGTCCTTGCGACGTGAAACGCAGTGCCGTCATGTCGCCATTCAATTGAAGGGGTGTCGTGATACCCGGCGTGCCGGCCAGCACCTGCGTAGGCTGTGGCGTGGTCAGTACATAGACCGCTCCGGTTTCTACCACTCCGCTTGAATCGGTGCATGCACCGCCGAGCGTGTCGCTTGTGTTGGCGCTGGACGAGTTGCTGCAGACCTGGGTACTGGTGTTGCGCTTGACGGCTTCCATCCGCGCGGAATTGATCGCGCCAACGAGATCGTTGGCCGTGGTGGTCAGTTTGTTGGAGAGCGTAATCGTCTTGAAGCTCGGCACGGCAATCATGATCAGCACCACCGCAATGGCGACGGTGATCATCAGTTCGACCAGGGTGAAGCCACGGGCGCGCTGCCGCACTGTTGCCTGCGCCATCCGGCTGCGCCGTGATTGGCCGGCAGCAACAGATGCGCACTCGAACGAACGACCGCTGGCGTTTGCCGGCTCTCGCATTCCGATCAACGAGACGCCTCGCTGACACGACAAGACTTGCATGGAATTCTCCCTGATACCCCTGCATGCACTGTACTCACCTGCCCTGCCCCGACCAGTCCTCAGCCGACAGGCGGTAGCAATTGCCCGACAAGCGGCCAGAAGCGGCACAGGAAAGGTGATCGAGATCACGCGCGGTCGGCCATAGCGGAAAGCTGTTGCTATACCGCGGATTGTTGGCAGTGGGACGTAGAGCGACCTAGAGCCCGGAAAAACAAAGGCCCGCTTGCGCGGGCCTCTGAAGTTCTGGTGCCGGAAATAGGAATCGAACCTACGACCTACGCATTACGAATGCGCCGCTCTACCAACTGAGCTATTCCGGCAAAGAGCCGCGGATTTTACGTTGTGGCGCGCTATGGCGCAAGCGCGAACGCGGCGAAATCAAAGGCTAGCTGCGGTGTTTCCGCCGACCACCCGCAACTCCTTGGGGAGAGCGAACGTGATGTTCTCCGGCTCGCCATCCAGCTCGCGCACGTCGCCGGCGCCCCACGACTGCAGACGGGCGATCACATCGCGCACGAGCTTTTCCGGAGCCGAAGCGCCGGCGGTGAGACCGATATGCCTGACACCATCGAGCCAGCTGCGCTCGATGTGTTCGGCGCCGTCGATCAGGAACGAACGAACGCCCTGCTTCTCGGCCAGCTCACGCAGACGGTTGGAATTGGAGCTATTGACCGAGCCGACCACCAGCATCAGGTCGACCGCGTCGGCGAGCCGGCGCACGGCGTCCTGACGGTTCTGCGTGGCGTAGCAGATGTCGTCCTTGCGCGGGCCTTCGATATCGGAAAACTTGTTGCGCAGCGCTTCGATGATCGCCTTGGTGTCGTCCACCGACAGCGTGGTCTGGGTGACGTAGGACAGCAGGTGCGGAAACTTCGGCGTGAGTCGATCGACGGACTCCAGCGATTCGACCAGCAGGATCTCGCCGGTGTTGTCCGGATTCCACTGACCCATGGTGCCTTCGACTTCCGGATGACCGGCGTGGCCGATCAGTACCACGCTGCGACCGATGCGGCCCAGCCGCGCCACTTCCATGTGCACCTTGGTGACCAGCGGACAAGTAGCGTCGAACACCTTGAGGTGGCGTTGCTCGGCTTCCTCGCGCACGGCCTGCGACACGCCATGCGCGCTGAAGATCACGGTGGCGCCATCGGGCACTTCATGCAGCTCCTCGACGAACACGGCGCCATCGGCACGCAGCTTGTCGACCACGTAGCGGTTGTGCACCACCTCGTGCCGCACATAGATCGGCGCACCCCACGATTCCAGCGCGCGCTCGACGATGGCGATGGCGCGATCGACACCAGCGCAGAAACCACGGGGATTGGCAAGCAGGATGTCCATGATGTCTCGGTGCGTTGAATCCTGTGGGAGCAGGATCGAATTATCGCACGCTGTCCGCAGACTTGCCGGCGAACAGGCCGAACGCGATCAGCAATACCGCACCGACGGTGATACCGCAGTCGGCGAGGTTGAACACCGGGTAGCTCCACTGGTGGAAGTACACCTGGATAAAGTCAATGACTTGCGCGGCGTGCAGGCGGTCGATCAGGTTGCCGATGGCACCGCCGACAATCATGGCCAGCGGCAGGCCGGTGCGCCAGTCACGCCGCGGCGTGCGCGCCAGCCACGCCACCAGCACGCTGCTGATGCCCAGCGCCAGCAGTACGAAAAACCAGCGCTGCCAGCCCGCACTGTCGGCCAGAAAACTGAAAGCGGCACCGCGATTGAACGCCAGCGTCCAGTTCAGAAAACCGGGAATCACCGCGTGCGGTACGCCTGCCGGCTGCAACGCCTGCAACACCCACCACTTGCTGAGCTGGTCGAGCACGATGACCACAGCAGACAGCCATAGCCAGATGAGTGCGTTGGGTTTGGTGGTCATGAGGCGTGGAGACTCGTTGATGAATGAATAGCTGGCAGCTTCAGAACCAGCGGCGGTCTTCGCCCGTGCCTTCGATATTGCTGATGCAGCGACCGCACAGCTCCGGATGTTCGACATGCCTGCCGACATCATCGCGGCGATGCCAGCAGCGCACACATTTCGCGGCCTCGCTGACGCTGGCCGACACCCACACTTCGGCACCTTCCAGCTCCACTTTCACTGCACCATCCGGACGCGGCGTCAACGGCGCGAGGTCGAGATCGGAAGTGATGAAGAAGAAGCGCAGCTCCTCCGCAGCAACGGTATAGCGCGACTGCGTGGCAGTGTCGGCATGGATCACCAGCTTCGCCTCCAGCGCCGCGCCGATCTGCTCGGCCTTGCGCATGCCTTCGAGCACGCGCGAAGCACTGTCGCGGATCGCCAGCAGTTCGGCCCAGTAGCGCCGCTGTTCCGGCGAGCCTTGCGTAGCTGCCAAGCCGTCGTACCAAGTTTCGAACAACACGCTGTCACTGCGCGAGCCCGGCTCACTCGTATCAGGCATGGCCTGCCAGATTTCCTCGGCGGTGAAGCTCAGCACCGGCGCCAGCCAGCGCACCAGCGCCTCGACAATGCGATACATCGCGCTCTGCGCGCTGCGCCGGCCGCGACTGTCGGTCGGCATGGTGTAGAGCCGGTCCTTGGTGATATCGAGATACAACGCGCCGAGTTCGTTGGTGCAGAAATTCTGGATACGCGCCACGACTTCCGGGAAGTCGTAACGCTCGTACGCAGCCAGCACCGCCTGCTGCACGTCGTACGCCTGCTGCACTGCCCACTGATCCAGCAGCAGGCTGTCTTCAACCGAAATTAGATGCTGGCCCGGATCGAAACCGTCCAGATTGCCGAGCAGGAACTTCGCGGTATTGCGGATGCGCCGGTACGTGTCGGACACGCGCTTCAAGATCTCGTCGGAGACGGTCATCTCGTTGCGGTAGTCGGCCGAGGCCACCCACAGGCGCAGCACATCGGCGCCGAGCGACTCCATCACCTTCTGCGGTGCGACCACGTTTCCAAGCGACTTGGACATCTTGCGGCCGTTCGCATCGACCGCGAAACCGTGCGTGAGCACGTCGTCGTACGGCGCACGACCGTGGATCGCCGACGAGGTCAGCAGCGACGACTGGAACCAGCCGCGATGCTGGTCGGAGCCTTCCAGGTACATCACCTTGTAGTGAGAAGCCGTGCCTTGCTGCAGCTCCGAGCGCTGACCGATCACCGCGTAGTGGGTAACGCCCGAATCGAACCAGACGTCCAGCACGTCGGTGACTTTCTCGTAATCGTTTGCCTGGTCGCCGAGCAGCTCGGCCGCATCCAGCGCGAACCACGCATCGACACCGCCCTGCTCCACTTTTTTCGCGACCTGCTCCAGCAGCGCGACGGAATCCGGGTGCGGTTCCTGCGTGGCCTTGTGCACGAACAGCGCGATCGGCACGCCCCAGGTGCGTTGGCGCGAGATGCACCAGTCCGGGCGTCCAGCCACCATGCCGGCGATGCGTTCCTCGCCCCAGCCCGGCACCCAGCGCACGCTCTTGATCGAGGTGAGCGCGGTCTCGCGCAGCGTCGCCTGCTCCATCGAGATGAACCACTGCGGCGTGGTGCGATAGATCACCGGCGTCTTGTGGCGCCAGCAGTTCGGGTAGCTGTGTTCGATCTTCGCGAACGCGAGCAGCACGCCGCGCTGGCGCAGCACGTCGACGATCGCGTCATTGGCCTTCCAGATATGCATGCCGCCCAGCTCGACGCCGCCAGCGGCCGGCGTGTCGGCGCGATAGGTACCGCGTGGCTCGATGTAGTTGAGCAGGCCGATGCCGTAGTCGCGAGCCACCACGAAATCCTCGACGCCGTGATCGGGAGAGGTGTGCACGGCACCAGTGCCGTCTTCGGCGCTGACGTGCTCGCCGAGGATCACCGGCACCTCGCGCGGATAGAACGGGTGATGCAGCTTCAGGCCTTCCATCGCCTTGCCTGACGCATGACCGAGCACAATCGCCTGCTCCAGGCCATAACGCTGCGCTGCCTTGTCGACCAACGCGCTGGCGATCACCAGCAGCACGCGCTTGCCGTCGCGCGACGGGCCTTCGATCAGTGCGTATTCCAGCTCGGCACCAAGCGACACTGCCTGACTTTCCGGCAGCGTCCACGGCGTAGTAGTCCAGATCGGGATGGCGACGATCGCATCGCCTGCGTCCACTTTGAACTTCGCCGCCAACGCCTTCGCATCCACCGCGTCGTAGGCCACGTCGACCGCGGGCGAGACCTTGTCGCCGTACTCGATCTCCGCCTCGGCCAGCGCGGAGGCACAGTCGAAGCACCAGTACACCGGCTTGGCGCCGCGCACCACGTGGCCGTTGGAAACGATGCGTGCCAGCGCGCGCAGCATGTCCGCCTCGTACTTGAAGTCCATCGTGCGGTACGGATGCTGCCAGTCGCCGAGCACGCCGAGCCGCTTGAAATCGTTGCGCTGCGCATCGACCTGCTCGGCAGCGTACTCGCGGCATTTCTGGCGGAACGCGGCGGCATCGAGCTTGTCGCCAGGCTTGCCGAATTTCTTCTCCACCGCGATCTCGATCGGCAGGCCGTGGCAATCCCAGCCCGGCACGTACGGCGCGCGGTAACCGGCCAGCAGCTTCGACTTGACCGTGATGTCCTTGAGGATCTTGTTGACCGCATGGCCGATGTGGATCGAGCCGTTCGCATACGGCGGGCCGTCATGCAGCACGAACACGCTGTCGCGACCGGCCGTCTTCTGCTGGATCTGCGCATAGCGGTCGATCCGCTCCCACTCGGCCAGCCAGCCCGGCTCGCGCTTCGGCAAATCGCCGCGCATCGGAAATGCCGTCTGCGGCAGGTTGATCGTGTTCTTGTAGTCGTGGGTCATTGCGTGGATGCCGTCACTGAAGTGTTGCCGTCCGCCAGCTGGCGAACAAAGAGTTCAAAGTTAAACGATACGTGCGCGTGCCGGAAGCCGGTTCACGCATCGACCAATCGCGGATTCATGCCCAACAGCTCGCGCGCCAAGCGGGAATCCAGCGCCATCTGCGCCTTCAGTGGCTCCAGTCCGTCGAACTTCTGCTCGTCGCGCAGCTTGGCGACGAACTCCACCGCCATGCGCTGGCCGTACAGGTCGCCGTCGAAGTCGAACAAGTGCACTTCCAGCAGCGGCTCGCTGACCTGGTTCACGGTCGGGCGCACGCCGAGGCTGGCCACGCCCGGCCAGCTGCATTCGCCCTCGCCCAGCCCGACGCGCACCGCGAAGATGCCGTGCACCGGGCTGACCCTCTGCTGCAAATGGATGTTGGCGGTGGGATAACCCAGGGTGCGGCCGAGCTGGTTGCCGTACTCGACTTTGCCATCGATCACGAACGGCCGACCCAGCAGCGGCTCGGCGCCGGCAAACTCGCCGGCGGCCAGCAAGGCACGCACCCGGCTGGCCGAAATGCGGGCGCCATCGAGCTGCACCGCCGGCATGGTGCAGGCAACAAAGCCGAGCTGCGCTCCCATCCGCTCCAGCAATGCAACGTCGCCGCCGCGCTTGTGGCCGAAACGGAAATCGCCACCCACCCATACTTCGCGCGCAGCCAGCCGCTCGACCAGCACGCGCCGCACGAAATCCTCGGCCGACATCGCGGTCAACGTCTGGTTGAAGCGCAGCAGCAAGGTGTGCTCCATGCCGGCGGCAGCAAAGCCGCGCAATTTTTCGCGCACGCTGGACAAGCGTGGCAACGGCTCGGCGGAAAAGAACGCACGCGGCAGCGGCTCGAAGCTCACCACGGCCGGGCCGCAATCGAGCGCCTGCGCACGCTCGCGCACCTGCGTCAGCAACGCCTGATGTCCGCGATGCAGGCCATCGAACGCGCCGACCGCGATCACGCTGCCGCGCGGCGTCAGGCAAGAGCCCGCGACATCCCTGGAAAGTCTCATCATCGTGTGAGTATAACGGGCGCGCGGGCGGCGACTCAGGCGGCCCGCAGATCACGCAGCCGGAAGCCGCCGGCGAACAGCATGCCGACATACGCCGCGCCACCGGCCGTCACCAGCACCAGCAAATGCCACACTCGGGTCAGCCAGCGCACGTTGGACCAGTCCGACCACAGCCATCGCCCCAGCAGCAGCACCGCAACCATCACCGTGCACGCCAGCACCAGTCGCCACAGATGCCGCGACCAACCCGGCTGACGCTGGTACACACCGGACTTTTTCAGCCAGTGCCACAGCAGGTACAAGTTGACGTAGGAAGCCACCGCACTGGCCAGGCCCAGCGCCATGTGCAGGCCGGGCAGCCGCGCCAGACCGTCCAGCCAGGGCTGCTGCTTCAGCGCAGTCGGTGCCCACAGCTCGAACAGCAGCACTAGAAACAGGACATTCAGCAGCATGTTGGCGATCAATGAAGCCACCCCCGCGCGCACCGGGGTACGTGTGTCCTGCCGTGCATAGAACGCCGGCAGCAGCACCTTCACCAGTGCAAACGCCGGCAGCCCGAAACTCAGTGCGGTGATCGACAGTGTTGCCATATCGGTATCGTGCGCGGTCCAGTGGCCGTGCTGGAAAATCGTCGCCACCAACGGCTCGGCCAGCAACATCAACCCGAACATCGCCGGCACCGCGATCAGCAGGGTCACTCGCAGCCCCCAATCCAGCGCACGCGAGAATCCGGCCATGTCGGTGGAAACATGATGACGCGACAGCGACGGCAGGATCACCGTGCCCAGCGCCGCCCCAAACACGCCCAGCGGCAATTCCAGAAAGCGGTCCGCCTGCGACAACCAGGTTTGCGAGCCAATGATCAGGTACGAGGCGATCACCGTGTCGAACAGCAGATTGATCTGCGCCACCGAGGAGCCGAACAGGGTCGGCACCATCAGCCGCATGATCTTCCGCACGTCCGGATGACTCCAGCCCCAACGCGGCAAGGTCAGCAAATCCAGCCCACGCAATGCCGGCAACTGGAACAGCAGTTGCAGGAAGCCGGCAACCAGGACCGCCCAGCCCATCGCCAGGATCGGCGTCTGCAATCGCTTCGACAGCCACAGCGCGCCGGCGATCATGCACAGGTTGAGAATCACCGGCGTCAATGCCGGCAAGCCGAAGCGATGAAAACTGTTCAGCGCGCCGCCGGACAAAGCGGTCAGCGACACGAACAGCAGAAACGGGAAGGTCAGCCGCAGCAGCTCGACAGTGAGCTCGAACTTGCGCGGCTCGTCGATCGCGCCGGGCGAAAACAGCGTGGTCACCTGCGGCGCAAAGATGATGCCCAGCGCGGTGATCACCAGCAGCACGCCGCCGAGCGTGCCCGACACTCGCGACATCAGATTCTTCAGATCCGCATGTGTACCCTTTTCCTTCACCTCGGTGAACACCGGCACGAACGCGGTGGAAAACGAGCCCTCGGCAAACAGCCGGCGCATGAAATTGGGAATGCGGAACGCCACCCAGAACGCGTCGGTGGCCCCGTTGGCGCCGAATGCGGCGTTGATCGACATGTCGCGCACGAGGCCGAGCACCCGCGAGATCATCGTCATGCTGCTGAACGAGAGCAGTCCGCGGAACATGCTGGGGGACTTCATGTGGCTGTCGTTACCTTCGGCGTGGATCGTGCAGGGCGCGTAGTTTGACAGCCGCCGCGGGCAAGATGACAGCCCGCGCTGTGGCAGAATGCAGACGCCGCGACGGCTCCTATGAAGCACCGCCCGCCCGCGAACTGCCCGGCCGTCTTCTAAATGATTGACGCAACGGCGAATCGACCGCATAATTGGCGTCTTTTTCCAACCCCAACACTGCATTCCGGAGTTCTACCTTGGCCAACATCAAGTCCGCGAAGAAGCGCGCGCGCCAGTCCGAACAGCGCCGCCTGCGCAACATCAGCGCCCGCTCCATGGTCCGCACCGCCCTGAAGAAGGTCGTCAAGGCCATCGAGGCCAAGGACAAGGCCGGCGCCATCGCCGCGTTCACGATCGCCCAGCCGGTGATGGATCGCTACGCCGCCCGCGGCCTGATCCACAAGAACAAGGCTGCCCGCCACAAGAGCCGCCTCAACGCGAAGATCCGCGAACTGGCGTAAGCCGGGGCGCGATTCGAGTTGCATGAAGAAGCCGGCGCGAGCCGGCTTTTTCATGCTTGGCTTCATAGGGTGGATATTGCCCGCCCTGCGCAACGCCATGTGGCGTTATTGCCGCGAGCGAAATTCCAGCGGCATCGGCTCGGCCCGCGCCGCGGCCGGCGGCTTGGTTCCGCAGGCGCCGCAGGTACTGCAGCCGTCGCTGCAATTACCCGTCGCCTGCCTGGGCTGCAGGCGTTGCCCGAAGGCACGCACCCATGCGGCACGGCCGGGCTGGCTATACCGGATCGATGCCGCTGCCAGCCAGCGATTGGTCAGCTTGGGCGCCAGCTTGCGGAACACGATCAACGCGCTGGCCAGCACGACCAGGCCGATCACCGCGTACTGCGCCAGCAGGCTCGTGCTCATGTCAGCATCCTCGTCACCTGGTAGACGACGAACGACGCGGCGTAGGCCATCACGAACATGTAGCCGAACGAGATCGCCACGTTGCGCCAGGAATTGGTCTCGCGACGGATCACCGCTAGCGTGGACATGCACTGCGGCGCGTACGCGAACCACACCAGCAGCGACAGCGCACTGGCCAGCGAAATCTGCCCGGCCAGTGCATGACCCAGCCCGCCGGTCGCCTCGCCACCGACCAGATAGACGGTGGCCAGCGCGGCCACGGCCGTCTCGCGCGCAGCGAATGCTGGAATCAGCGCCAGGCTGATCTGCCAGTTGAAGCCGATCGGCGCGAAGATGTATTGCAGGCCACGCCCGATGTAGCCGGCGAAGCTGTAGTTGATGGCCGGCCCGGTTGCGCCTGCCGGCGGCGACGGGAAGGTGGAGATGAACCACATTAGCACGGTCAGCCCCAGGATCACGCCGGTCAGGCGCTTCAGGAAAATCCCGCCGCGCTCGTACAGGCCGATCGCCACATCACGCACTTTCGGCATCCGGTACGACGGCAGTTCCATCAGCAGCGCATGTTCGCTCTTGTCGCGGCGGATGTGTTTCATCACCCAGCCCACCGCCATCGCGCCGAGAATGCCAGCCAGATACAGCGCGAACAGCACGATGCCCTGCAGGTTGAACACGCCGAACACGTAGCGGATGGGAATGAACGCGCCGATCAGCAGCGCGTACACCGGCAGGCGCGCCGAACAGGTCATCAGCGGCGCGATCAGGATCGTCGCGAGACGGTCGCGCGGGTCCTGGATGCTGCGCGTGCCCATGATGCCCGGGATCGCGCAGGCGAAACTCGACAGCAGCGGGATGAACGAGCGCCCGGTCAGCCCCACCGTCAGCATCAGGCGATCGAGCAGGAACGCCGCACGCGGCAGATAACCGGATTCCTCCAACGTGAGGATGAACAGGAACAGCACCAGGATCACCGGCAGGAAGCCGAGCACGGTGCCGAGGCCGCCGAACAGGCCGTTGGTGACCAGACTCTGCAGCGGCCCGGCCGGCAGCAGCGTGGCGACATGCCCACCCATCCAACCGAAGCCGCTGCCGATCAGGTCACTCATCGGCTTGCCTGCGGCATACACCGCCTGGAACACCAGGAACATCACCACCGCGAGAATCGCCAGCCCGAATACCGGATGCAGCGCCCACCGATCGAGCGCATCGTCGAGTGCCGCCGTGGTGCGCGGCATCGTCACCGTTGCGGTCAGTATCTCGCGCACCTGCGCATGCAGGTCGGCACGACTGGCCGCGTCATCCGGCTGTGCCGGCGCGGCCGTCGGCATCTCGCCATCGACCCGTTCGATCAGGGCCTTGGCGCCGCCACGCTTCACCGCGACGGTTTCCACCACCGGCACACCCAGGCGGCGCTGCAATTCCGGCACGTCGATCTCGATGCCGCGACGGCGCGCGGTATCCATCATGTTCAACGCCAGCACGATCGGCCGGCCCAGGCGCTTGACCTCCAGCACGAAACGCAGGTGCAGGCGCAGGTTGGTGGCGTCGGCCACGCAGATGATCAGATCCGGCACCGCCTCGCCCGGGTAGTTGCCGGCGCAAACGTCGCGGGTGATCTGCTCGTCCGGGCTGTTCGCCTCGAAACTGTAGGTGCCGGGCAAGTCGAGGATCTGCAGCACCCGGCCGGACGGCGCAGTGAAACGACCTTCCTTGCGCTCGACGGTGACACCGGCGTAGTTCGCCACCTTCTGCCGGCCACCGGTAAGCAGGTTGAACAGCGCCGTCTTGCCGCAATTCGGATTGCCGACCAGGGCGATCCGCAGGGTCGAGGCACTCATGCCGCCACCTCGCTGCGCACACTGATACGGGCCGCCTCGGCGCGGCGCAGGGCAAAGCGCGTGTAGCCGATCTGGATCAGCACCGGATCGCCGCCCATCGGCCCTATCGCCACCACCTTCACCGGTTCACCATCGACAAAACCCAGGTCGCGCAGGCGCTGCGCGATCGGATCCGCCGCATGCGCATCGTGCACACGATCCACCACGGCGGGAGCACCTTTGGGCAACTCGGACAGACGCACGGCTGATTCTCAAATAAGAATTGTTCGCATTGTAACCCTTTGTTCGTTCCGCTGCACCAGCTCGCCTCCCCGCGATGGGCAGCGTTTATCATGGGCAAATTTGCGGGGACGACCGATGACCGATTCCATCCTGAGCGAGCGCCGCGGCACGGTGGCATGGCTCACCCTGAACCGCCCGCAGATCCACAACGCGTTCGACGATGCGCTGATTGCCGCGCTCACCGACGCGCTGGCGCAGGCCGACGCCGACCCCGCCGTGCGCTCGGTGGTGTTGAGCGGCAACGGCAGCTGCTTCTCCGCCGGCGCCGACCTCAACTGGATGCGCGACATGGCCGGCGCCAGCGAGCAGGCAAACCGCGAAGACTCGCTGCGCCTGGCCCGGCTGATGCGAAACCTGCAATTCCTGTCCAAGCCGACCATCGCACGCGTCAACGGTGCCGCCTACGGCGGCGGCGTGGGTCTGGTCGCCTGCTGCGATATCGCGGTCGGCGTCGACACCGCCAAGTTCGCGCTATCGGAAGTAAAGCTGGGTCTGGTGCCGGCAGTGATCTCACCATATGTGATCGCCGCGATCGGCCTGCGCGAAGCGCGCCGACTGTTCATCACCGGCGAAGTGTTCGACGCCGACACCGCGGCGCGGATCGGCCTGCTGCATGCGGCCGTTCCCGCCACCGATCTGGATGAAACAATCGAGCGCCAGCTGTATCTGCTGGCCAAGGCTGGCCCGCTGGCCCAGCGCGAAGCGAAGCAGCTGGCCCTGCGTATCGGCGGCACCGATCTCGTGCAGGCCGAGCGCATCGATACGGCCAATGCCGCACTGATCGCACGCCTGCGCGTGTCCGAGGAAGGCCAGCACGGCCTCAGCGCGTTCCTCGACAAGCGCGCGCCGGCGTGGGTCGGCGCGACGTAATATCCAGGGCTCCGCCAGTTGCGACGCTATCCCCACACCCTATCTCGATACGGACGGCCACAACATTGAGGCGGTATGTCACGCTCCGGCAGCCTGAATCCCTTCCCCTGCGCGCGGTGAAACACATGCCCCATCCGATCATCAACTTGGCTGACGTCGAGCTGCAGCCGCTGCCGCCAGGTTTCGCACCCGGTGGTACGGCCGCGGAACGTTTCGATCCACGCATCGGCCGCGTATCCGGCCCGCTCGGTGCGCAGAAGCTCGGCTACAACGTCACGGTGCTGGCGCCGGGGAAGCGGGCGTTTCCGTTCCACAACCATCGCGTCAACGAGGAAATGTTCCTCGTGCTCGATGGCACGGGCGAAGTGCGCATCGGCGACGCGCGCCATCCGATCCGCAACGGCGACATCATCGCGTGCCCGTCCGGTGGTCCGGAAAGCGCGCACCAGATCATCAATACCGGCACTGCCGAACTTCGCTACCTCGCCGTCAGCACCCAACAGTTGCCGGAGGTCTGCGAATACCCCGACTCCGCCAAGCATGCCGTGATGGCCGACTTCGGCCCGGATATCGGGGGCAAACCGCAGATATTCCGCAGCGTAGGCCGCAGCGGCACGTCGCTGGACTACTGGGAAGGCGAATAAGGAGTCATTGCATGTCCGGACCGATACTCAATATCGCCGATGTCGAAGTATGCGTGGCTCCATCCGGCCCGGCGCCCACGAGCCCGACGGCCGAGCCTTACGATCTGCGCTGGGGCGAGATCGCCAGCCGCATCGGTGCGCGCAAGCTCGGCTACAACCTCACCGTGGTGGCGCCCGGCAAACGCGCCTGTCCGTTCCACAGCCATCGCAATGACGAGGAAATGTTTTTCATCCTCGAGGGCAGCGGTGAGCTGCGCTACGGCGACGCACGCTATCCGCTGAGGCACGGTGACGTCATCGCCTGCCCGACCGGCGGCCCGGACACCGCGCACCAGATCATCAATACCGGCACCACCGAGATGCGCTATCTGGCCGTGAGCACGATGGAACCGCTGGAAGTCTGCGAATACCCGGACTCGGGCAAGTTCGGCGTGTTTGCCGACGGCTCGTCGGATCCGGACGGCACACCGAAGCGCTTCCGTCATATTGGCCGCGAACAAGACGCGCACGACTACTGGGAAGGCGAATAGACCGCCGCATGCGCGCCGCGCCCTCGGTTGCCACGCACGATCTGCTAAATTGGTTCGGTTTGCATCGACACCAACGGCCATCAACGAATGACCCGGGATTGCACATGTTCGAACGCGTACTGATTGCCAACCGCGGCGAGATCGCCTGCCGCGTCATCCGCACCTGTCGTCGCCTCGGCATTCACACCATTGCGGTGTATTCCGAAGCGGATCGCGATGCGCAGCATGTGCGCCTTGCCGACGAGGCGTGGCCGATCGGCGGCCCGCGTCCGGCTGATTCCTACCTGCGCGGCGACGTCATCCTCGACGTGGCGAAAAAGACCGGTGCGCAGGCGATTCATCCCGGTTACGGTTTTCTCTCGGAGAACACTGGCTTCGCCCGTGCCTGCACCGAGGCAGGCATCGCCTTCATCGGTCCGCGGCCGGAAAGCATCGACGCGATGGGTTCCAAGGCTGCCGCCAAGGCGCTGATGGAAAAACATGCCGTGCCGCTGGTGCCCGGCTATCACGGCGAGAACCAGGACGCCGCCTTTCTCGCTGAGCAGGCCGCCAAGACCGGCTTTCCGCTGATGATCAAGGCCGCCTCCGGCGGCGGCGGCAAGGGCATGCGCATCGTGCGCAGCGTGGCGGAATTTGCCGATGCGCTCGCCTCCGCGCAGCGCGAGGCAGCCAGTTCGTTCGGCGATACGCGAGTGATCCTGGAACGCTACGTCGAGCATCCGCGGCATATCGAATTCCAGGTGTTCGGCGACACGCTGGGCAACGTGATCCACCTCAACGAGCGCGAATGCTCCGCACAGCGCCGTTACCAGAAGGTGCTGGAGGAAACGCCGTCGCCATTCCTCGACGAGGCTCGTCGCGCCGCGATGGGCGCAGCCGCGGTTGCCGCGGCAAAAGCGGTGGATTACGTCGGCGCGGGCACCGTGGAATTCATCGTCGCGCAGAGCGGCGAGTTCTTCTTCATGGAGATGAACACGCGGCTGCAGGTCGAGCATCCGGTCACCGAGTTGACCCTCGGGCTGGATCTGGTCGAGTGGCAGCTGCGCGTGGCCGCGGGCCAGCCGCTGCCGCTGCGGCAGGATCAGGTGCACGCGCACGGCCATGCAATCGAGGTGCGCCTGTACGCGGAAGACCCCGACCAGAACTTCCTGCCCGGCTCGGGCAAATTGTTGACCCTGCGCCTGCCCGCACCGTCGGCGCATGTGCGCCTCGACGGCGGCGTGATCGAAGGCGACACCGTGACGATCTTCTACGATCCGATGATCGCCAAGCTGATCGTGTTCGACGCCACCCGCACCCAGGCGCTGCAGCGCTTGCGTGAAGCGCTGGCGACGAGCGAGATCGTCGGCCCGAAATCCAACATCGGTTTCCTCGAACGGCTGGCCCGGCATCCGGCCGTGATCGAAGGCCGCATCGACACCGGTTATCTGGATCGTCACCTGGAAGAGTTCCTGGTCGGCGACGTCGCGCCGACCGCCGACGTGCTGTTTGCCGCTGCCACCGCCGCCCTGCTCCACGATGAGTCGCATGTCGCCAGCTCAGCGGCCGATCCGCATTCCCCTTGGGCGCGCGCCGACGCATGGCGCATCGGCCACGCCGGCAAGCGGATCATCGCGCTGACCCTGCGCGAACAGCGCCACGACATCGAAGCGCATGGCCACGACGGCGACTATCAGCTACGCCACGGCGAAGCGACCTGTGAGGTGCGCGGCGCGCGTCTTCTCGACGACAGCCTGAGCGCCCGCTTCGACAGCGAATCACGCCGCGTGCCGCTGCGCACCGACGTCGCGCATGTGCTGCTGCACGACGCGAGCGGCCAGCGCTACAGCTTCGCCCGCGCCGCCGCGTTCGCATGGGAATCGAAGGATGCCGCCGGCGGCAACCAGATCATCGCGCCGATGCCCGGCCGCATCGTGCTGGTCAAGGCCAGGCCCGGCGATGCTGTCGAACAAGGCCAGGAGCTGCTGGTGATGGAGGCGATGAAGATGGAGCTGGCATTGAAAGCCCCGCGCGCCGGCACCATCGAAAGCATCAGCGCCACGCAAGGCGAATTTGTCGAAGCGGATGCCGTGCTGGTGCGCTTCAGCGCCTGACGTTTCAGCTCGTTATTCCGACAAAGGCCGGGATGACGGATCAACAAGAATTCCGGAGCCAGACATGACCTCCTCCAACCACGTCCGCATCGTCGAAGTCGGCGCCCGCGACGGCCTGCAGAACGAGAAGACGCTGCTGCCGGCCGAGGTGAAGATCGCGCTGATCGATCGGCTGTCTTCTACCGGCCTGCAGACCATCGAGGCGACCAGCTTCGTCAGCCCGAAATGGGTGCCGCAACTGGCCGACGCGGCCGAGGTATTCCGCGGCATCCGCAAGGTGCCGGGGGTGAGTTATCCGGTGCTAGTGCCGAACCTGCAGGGCTATGCGCGTGCCCGCGAAGTGGGCGCGACCGAGATTGCGATCTTCACCGCCGCTTCCGAGGCGTTCAATCGCAAGAACATCAACGCCTCGATCGACGAGTCGATCGAGCGCTTCATCCCGGTGATCGAACAGGCCCAGGCCGACGGGGTGAAGGTGCGCGGCTACGTCTCCACCGTGCTCGGCTGCCCGTACCAGGGTGACGTGCCGGTCAGCGACGTGGTACGCGTGGCGCGCCGGATGTACGAGCTGGGCTGCTACGAGATCTCGCTGGGCGACACCATCGGCGTCGGCACGCCGGCGAAGGCGCGGGCGATGCTGCATGCGGTGGCGCAGGAAGTGCCGATGGCGGCGCTGGCCGTGCATTTCCACGACACTTACGGCCAGGCGCTGGCTAACATCCTGGCCTGTCTGGAAGAAGGTGTGCGCGTACTCGACAGCTCGGTCTCCGGCACCGGCGGCTGCCCGTATGCGAAGGGCGCCACCGGCAATGTGGCCAGCGAAGATGTGGTCTACATGCTGCACGGCCTGGGTATGAGCACCGGCGTCGACCTCGACCTGCTGGTCGCCACCGGCGCGTGGCTCGCCGCGCAATTGCACAAGGACACCGCCAGCCGGGTCACCCGCGCACGTACTGCGGTAGCCTGAGCGTCTCGCGGAAACCTGTATCCGGTGGCTATCATCGGGTTTCGATTGACAGGGTAAAGCGATGCGCACAAGCCTGATGACGTGGTGGCGGAATGCAACGGCGCTTCTCCTGTTGCTGTGTGCGCTGCCTGCTCAGGCCGCGACGCCGAAAGGCGACTGGCTGCTGCTTCCTGAGAGAGTGTGGACCGGCGATGGCGACACCACGCACACCGGCTGGGCCGTACTGGTGCACGATGCTGCGATCGCCGCAGTGGGTCCGGTCGCATCGATCAGTGCGCCGCCCGGGACGCAACGCGTCCAACTGCCAGGGACCACGCTCACACCCGGCCTGATCGACCTTCACTCGCACCTGTTCCTGCATCCGTATAACGAGACACTGTGGAACGATCAGGTGCTGACCGAACCGCAGGACTACCGCACGCTGGAGGCTGCCGCGCATGCGAAGGCCACCCTGCTGGCTGGCTTCACCACGCTGCGCGACCTGGGCACCGAAGGCGCCGGCTATGCCGACGTGTCGGTGAAGCGCGCCATCGAGGAAGGGTTGATTCCGGGACCACGACTGTTCGTGGCGACCCGCGCAATCGTCGCCACCGCCAGTTACGGCCCGGGCCCGCGCGGCTTTCGTCCGGATCTCGAACTGCCCGGCGGCGCGCAAGAGGTCAGCGGCGTCGACGCCGCCATGGCGGCAGTGCGTGAACAGGCCGCACACGGTGCCGACTGGATCAAGATCTACGGCGACTATCGTGTCGGCCCCGATGGCACCACCGCGCCCACGTTCACGCCCGCGGAACTGAAAGCGCTGGTCGACACCGCGCACCAGATCGGCCGTCCGGTTGCTGTACATGCCGCCAGCGACGCCGGCGTGCGCATGGCGGTGGAAGCAGGTGTGGACAGCGTGGAGCACGGCTACGGCGCCAGCGAAGCGACTTTCAAGCTGCTGAAGCAGCACGGTACCGCCTACGAACCAACGCTTACCGCGGTCGAGTCCACCGCCGAATATTTCGAACATTACGTGCCGGGCAAGAGCGAGCCGACGGCACGCATGCGCGACGCAGAGCGGGCGTTCCGAACCGCGCTGAAGCTCGGCGTGACGATCGGCAACGGCAGCGACGTCGGCGTGTTTGCGCACGGCGACAACTGGCGTGAGCCCGCCGCGATGGTCGCCGACGGCATGACCCCGGCGCAGGCGCTGCATGCGGCCACCAATGTCGCAGCGAAGATCCTGCGCCAGTCGCAGCATTTCGGCCGCATCGCGCCCGGTCTGGACGCCGATCTCGCCGCGTTCACTGGCGACCCCAGCACGCAGATCAATGCCCTGCAGCACCCGGTCTTCGTGATGAAGAATGGCGTCCCCTATCGCACTCCCGAAACAAATCCATGAATGACACATTCCTGATCCGCCCGATCGAGCCGCGCGACAACACGGCAATGGCAGCAATCATCCGCACCGTGATGCCCGAGTTCGGTGCTGACGGCCCTGGCTTCGCGATCCACGATACGGAGGTGGACACGATGTACGAGGCCTACGCGCAGCCACAATCCAGTTACTTCGTGGTCGAGCGCGACGGTGTGGTCGTGGGCGGTGGTGGCGTCGCACCGCTGGAGAACGCCGAGCCGGATGTGTGCGAACTGCGCAAGATGTATTTCCTGCCGCAGGCGCGCGGCATCGGTGCCGGCACAGCGATGATGCAGTGTTGCCTCGACGCAGCGCGCACGCTCGGCTTCGCCCGCTGCTATCTGGAAACGCTGACTGGCATGGATGCGGCGCAGGCGCTGTACAAGCGCAGCGGCTTCACGCCGTTGTGCGCGCCGATGGGCGGCACCGGCCACTTCAGCTGCGACCGGTTCTTCATACTCGAACTTTGAACGGAGCGGTCATGGCCAAGCACGATCCGTGCATCGATGTCTGTATCGAGAAGACCGCCGCATTCGCCGGGCAATATCGCCACCACGCTGGAATGACTGGCCGAAGGCAAGTCGCGCAACTGGAAATACCTGAAGTGCTGAGGACCGAAGTTCGATGATCCGCATCGCCCGCGACGAAGACGCCGCCGCCATCCACGCGATCTACGCCCCTTCGGTCACCGATGGCGTGGCCACGTTCGAGACCGAACTGCCCGGTATCGAAACGATGCGCGAGCGCCTGCACGCCCGCCTGCAGCATTACCCGTGGCTGGTGTGGGAAGAGGCTGGCGACGTGCTGGCCTATGCCTACGCCGGACGCTTCCGCGAGCGTGCCGCCTACGACTGGATTGCCGAGACCTCGATCTACGTGCGTGCCGACGCGCACCGCCGCGGCATCGCGCGCCAACTCTACGGCGTGCTGTTGGACACGATGCGGTTGCAGGGCATCAACCAGGCCGTCGGCGTGATCACCCTGCCCGGCACCGTCAGCGTGGCGATGCACGAAGCCATGGGTTTCAGCGCCGCCGGCGTGTGGCGCCAATGCGGCTACAAGCTGAGGCAATGGTGGGACGTGGGTGTGTGGCAGAAGGAGTTGCAGCATGCGGCGTCTCCGCCGCGCCCGGTGATGCCTTTCCCGGAAATGGTCGGGTCAGCCGCGCTGCAGCGCTTGCTGACTGCTCCGGCTGACTGATCTCTCGAAAAGGACAGAGCCGCCCTAGGCGGCCCTGTCGTCGTTACTCATCGTGCTGGCAAGCTCACACGTTCATGCCTCAATGATTCGCAAGGATGCTCGCGATGATGCCGGTAGTGACCGCAACCAGCAGGAAGTCACCGTTGTCGCTGCGCACATAGCGATAGCCGCGCGGCGGCTGGCGCAGGTGCTGGCTGCGCCAGTCGCTCACCTCGTAGGAACCGCCACGGTACTCGGTCGGCATATGGCCGCCCCGCTTGTACCAGCCTTCGTGACGGCCGCGGTCGTACATGCCGCTATAGTTCTGATCATGGCCGTGGTTACCCCGATTCCGGCCGTGATTACCTTGGTCCTGATACTGATCGTGATTACCCCGATCCTGGCCCTGGTCCTGACGCTGCTGCTGATCGCGGTTACCCCGATCCTGACCCTGGTCCTGACGCTGCTGCTGATCGCGATAATCCTGGCCTAGCGGTTGTGCCACCGCGGCAGCGGAAAACATCACCAATGCACCACAGACCACCCACATACTCCGCTGCTTGTTCATGACTCTGCACCTCTTGGAATGACAAGAACCGGGGAGCGGTTCTTGCCGCGACGCGTTCGGAGAATTCCGAGGGGCTGGCGATCCCGAAAGATCGCCAGCCCTGTCAGCACTATCGGCGCTGGGAACCTCTGCTCGCGTGAATATTCCCGTGAAGTGATTTCACATAGGAGTTTCGGCGTCAGTGCGAAAGCAGGATGTCGGCGATGACACCGCTGGCGATCGCCACCAGCAGGAACTCGCCGTCGTCACCACGCACGTAGCGATAGCCATACGGCGGCTGGCGCAGGTGATAGGTCTGCCAATCCTCGACCACATAGCGGCGGTCACGGTATTCGACCGGAATGTACCCGCCACGCTTGTACCAGCCCTCGTGCCGGCCGCGATCGTGCCGCACGTAATAGCCGCGGTCGTCGTCACGGTCGTAGCGAACCTGGCGATCCCGGTCGTGGCCACGGTCGTCACGATCGTTCCAGCCGCGGTCATGACCCTTGTCGCCGCGGTCATGTTTGTCCTCGTCGCCGTGCTTGCCGTTGCCGTGGTTGCCATGCCAGTCCTGGTCGTTCTGCTGGCCGTGATCGTCATGCTGCGGCGACGGACTGGCCGCCGCCGCGGTCGCGACACACAGCAGGCTGCCGGCAAGAAGAATCAGGTACTTTTTCATGACACATCTCCTTGGAAAAGTTGGAACAAGTAGGAGCACGGATCGTGCTGCGTATCAATCATGGCTCCCGTTGCTGAAGCCTAGCAAGCCTTCCTGAACGGCGCCGGTCAAACGATCCGCCAGGCTGAACGCCGCCCTACGACTGCAGATTAGCGGCCCGGATCACAGCGGGTGGGCGGCTCCGCTACTATGTGCGTTTTTCGGCATCCGGATACCTTCATGCAGTTGAATCAGGTCAAGGCGATCATCACCGGCGGCGCCTCCGGTCTCGGCCACGCGGTGGCGCAGCACCTCGTCGCGCACGGCGGCAAGGTCGCGCTGTTCGACGTCAATGAAGACAAGGGCCACGCCGCCGCCAAGGAACTGGGCGACGACGCGCGCTTCTTCCGCACCGACGTCACCTCGGAGGACGGCGTGAGCGCGAACGTGGCCGCCGCGCATGAAGCGATGACTGGTCTCAACGTGCTGATCAACTGCGCCGGCATCCTCGGCGCCGGCCGCGTGCTGGGCAAGGAAGGCCCGATGCCGCTGGCGAACTTCGCCAGCACCGTGATGGTGAACCTGGTCGGCAGCTTCAACGTGGCCAAGGCCGCGGCGGCCCTGATGCAGGGCAACGAGGCGGGCGAGGACGGCGAGCGCGGTGTGATCATCAACACCGCATCAGTCGCCGCCTACGAAGGCCAGATCGGCCAGGCTGCGTATTCCGCGTCCAAGGGCGGCGTGGTCGGCATGACCCTGCCGATGGCGCGCGAGCTGGCCCGTTTCGGCATCCGTGTGGCGACCATCGCGCCGGGCATCTTCTGGACGCCGATGGTCGATGGCATGTCGGAAGCCGTGCAGCAGTCGCTCAGCGCCTCGATTCCCTTCCCGGCGCGCCTCGGCCAGCCCAGCGAATACGCCAGCACGGTCGCCTTCATCCTCGGCAATCGCTACATCAACGGCGAGACGATCCGACTCGACGGCGCGGTACGGTTGCAGCCGAAGTAATCTTCCCGTTTCCAATCCACTCCATACGAATCCATCGCATGAAAGCTTCCGACGTCAAGAAAGGCAATGTGGTCGAACACGACGGCACCGTCTACCAGGTGCGCGACATCGAGCGCAGCTCGCCGAGTGCGCGTGGCGGCAACGTCACGTTCCGCTTCACCCTGTACTCGATCCCCGGAGGACGCAAGTTTGACCTCAGCCTGCGCGCCGAGGACGAGTTGCGCGAGATGGATCTGATACGCCGCGCCGCGAACTTTTCGTACATGGACGACGGCGCGTTCGTGTTCATGGACGCCGAGGATTACACCCAGTACATGCTCTCGCCCGAACTGGTCGGCGACAACGCCGGCTACATCGTCGAAGGCATTGAAGGCTATTACGTGCAGGTGATCGATGATGCGCCGGTTGGCCTGCAGGTGCCGAGCAGCGTGATCCTCACCGTGGTCGACACCGCGCCGGAAATGAAGGGCTCCAGCGCCACCAAGCGCAACAAGCCGGCCAAGCTCAACACCGGCATCGAGGTGCAGGTGCCCGAGTACATCAGCAACGACGAGAAGGTGTGGGTGAACACGCTCACCGGCGAGTTCGCGGGTCGAGCCTGAGAGCAGGAGCGAGTGCGCAGGAGTGAGCAACGAATAGTTTTGTCATACTCGATTCTCACTCCTGCCAGCCCACTTCCCGCCCCATGTCCTCCAGCGGCTATTCGCTACGCGCCCATGCGATCGAAAGCCTGACCGCCATCAAGCGGCCGGACGTGCCGTTGCAGGTGGTCTTGCGCAATACCGCGGCGGTGGTGCTGCCGCTGGGCATCGGGCTGGCGCTGGGGCATCCGGGAATCGGGCTGGCGGTGGGCGCCGGCGCACTGGATACGATGTTCTCCGATCAACCGGGGCCGTATCGCCAGCGCCTGCGCCAATTGCTGCTGGCCTCGCTGGCAGCCGGCCTCGCCGCGCTGGTGGGGTTTCTGATCGGCGGCCAGCTGCTGCCGATCCTGATCGCCACGGCCGCGTGCGGATTTTTCGGCGGTCTGCTGGTGGTGTTCGGCGTGGATACCGCGCGGGTCGGCATGACCAGCATGATCCTGCTGGTGATCACCGCGTCGACACCCACGTCGCCTGGCGCCGCGCTCGGCGGTGCCGCGCTGATCTTCGCCGGTGGCTTGCTGCTCACCGTGTTCTCGCTGGCGGCGTGGCCGTTGCAGCGCTACGGGCCCGAGCGCCAGGCGCTGGCCAACGTCTACGCCGGGCTGGCGGTGCTGGCCAGGCAACAGGCGCGCAACGATACCGAGATGCCGGCACTGACCGAGGCGATGACCATGCTGCAGCAGACCTTGCTGGGCCGACATCGCGCCCACGGCCGCGCTATGGAAGCGTTCGGCGTGCTGCTGGAACTGGCCGAACGGATCCGGCTGGAGCTCACCGCGATGACCGAGCTGCACGCCGATCCGACCACCCACGCGATGTTCCGCGATGACGCCGCACGCGTGCTGGCAGCCATCGCCAACGCGCTGGAGCAAGGCGAATCGCCCGAACAGGCCAGCCGCGCGCTGCAGACCCTGCACGCCAGCGAGCAGGCCTTGTTCGATCAAGGCGGCAGCGCCGGCGGCCTGGCCGCGCATATCCATGCCTTGTCCGGCCAGCTGGCCGCCGCCGTGCGCAATGCCGACTGGGCCGGCAGCCGCGGCGAACTGCGCGCCAGCGCGGCGGAAACCCACCTGCCCAAGACGCTGCGCAGCAGCTCCCCCTGGGCCACTTTGCGTGCCAGCCTCACGCCGCGCTCGGTCGCGTTCCGTCACGCCGTGCGCATGGCGGCCTGCCTCAGCGCTGCGCTGTGGATCTCGCGCATGTTGCAGCTTCCGCACGGCTACTGGCTGCCGATGACGGCGGCGATCGTGCTGCGGCCGGACTTTGCCGCCACCTTCAACTTCGGTCTGCTGCGTGTACTCGGCACCGTGCTCGGGCTGGTACTCACTACAGTGCTGCTGTACATCACGCCGAACCTGCCATGGGCGCATCTGCTGCTGATGGCGCTGCTGTGCATGGCCTTCCGCTACATGGCCGTCGCACATTACGGCATCGCGGTGGCGGCGCTGACCGGCACCGTGGTCATCCTGCTGTCGTTCGAAGGCGTCGATTCCGGCGTCGCGGTGATGGATCGGGTGATCAACACCGCGCTCGGCTGTGGCATGGCACTACTCGCCTACGTGGCATGGCCGACCTGGGAACGCGGCCGTGCGCGCGCCGCGCTGGCGGTGATGTTGGACGCATATGCCAGCTATCTGCGTGCGCTGTCACAGCCCGGTCAGCGCAACGCCCATCGCGAAACGCGCACCGCGGCGCGCACCGCGCGCATCAATGCGCAAGCCTCGATCGACCGCATGCGTACCGAGCCGGCCACGCCGCCGGAACTGCTGGCGTTGGCGCGCGCGCTGTTCGCCAACGGCAATCGCCTGGCACGCACCGCGATGACACTGGAAGCGTTGATCGACGATATCTCGACCTTGCCCGCGCAAGCCGACATCCGGGATTTTGTCGAGCTCACTGCGAACGCCTTGCAAATGGTTGCCACCGCGCTGCGCGAACAACATGCGCTGGATGCATTGCCGGATCTGCGCGCGCGGCAACGCGCGCTGGTGGTGCTGATGCGCGGGGGCGAAGACCCTGCCGCTGCCGAACTGCTGGCACGCATCAGCGACCGGCTGGTCGACAACGTGGACACGCTGGCCCACGTGGCCGGACGCAGCCAGGCGCAACCTGCCCCGGCTTTCGCGACGCAGGGGTAATCGGAACCGGCAAGCTGGCGAAGAACGCCGCCGTGGATGTCAGCTACCTCGGCCAGTTCGGCAACGATATTCAGGACCAGGCCGCACGCATGAGCATCACCATTACGTTCTGATCAAAGGGGAGTCGCATCAGGGAAGTGCCCACGGCGGCCACGGCAGGACGTTCTGTCGCGGCCGCCGTCTTTTTTGACGAGGACGAGGGTGCGGCGGAGTGCCATGCAGCTTCCCTGTCCACCCGCAACGCGACGCCGGCGCGCAGAGGTTTTACACTGCACGGATGCTCAAGATCGATTCCCACGCGCACATCCTGCCTCGCGACTGGCCTAATCTGGCGGCCAAGTACGGCGACGATCGCTTTCCGGTGATGACGCATACCGATGGGCGCCACCGCATCTACAAGGACAGCCGCTTCTTCCGCGAAGTATGGGACTCGGCCTTCGACCCGCAGACGCGCATCGACGACTACGCGCGTTTTGGCGTCGACGTGCAGGTGATTTCCACCGTGCCGGTGCTGTTCTCGTACTGGGCACCTGGCCATCAGGCGCTGGAGCTGCACCGCCATCTGAACAACCACATGGCCGGCCTGTGCCGCGATTATCCTCGCCATTACGCCGGCATCGGCACAGTACCGCTGCAGGCGCCGGAGCTGGCGATCCGCGAACTGGAACGCTGCATCGACGAGCTCGGTCTGCAGGGCGTGCAGATCGGCTCGCATTGCGGCGACTGGAACCTGGATGCGCCGGAACTGTTTCCGTTCTTCGAGGCGGCCGCCGATCTCGGCGCTGCGGTGCTGGTGCATCCGTGGGACATGATGGGAGCGTCGAGCATGCCCAAGTACTGGATGCCGTGGCTGGTCGGCATGCCGGCCGAGCAGGCACGCGCGGCTTGCTGTCTCGCGTTCGGCGGCGTGCTGGAGAGGCTGCCGAAACTGCGCGTGATGCTGGCCCACGGCGGCGGCAGTTTTCCGTCCACGATCGGCCGCATCGAGCACGGCTTCAAGATGCGCCCGGATCTGGTCGCCACCGACAACCCACGCAATCCGCGCGAATACCTCAAGCGCTTCTATTTCGACTCCTGCGTGCATGACGATCAGGCGTTGCGTTACCTGCTGGATGTGACGGGCGTCGAGCAGGTGATGCTCGGCACCGACTATCCTTTCCCGCTGGGCGAACAGGAACCCGGCAGCGGCATCGAGGCACTGGGCCTGGGCGATATCGAGCGTGCCCGGCTGTTCCACGGCACCGCGCTGGAATGGCTTGGTCTGCCCCGCCATCGCTTCGCCCCCGACCCCATCCCCAAGGAATCAGCATGAGTTTTCTGCGCAACAGCACCACGATCGCGATCGCCCTGACCACTGCCCTGCTGCTGGCCGGCAGCGTCCACGCCACCGACGTCAGCATGGCCGACGGCAGCGTCCACTTCAGTACGCCGGACAACTGGCTCGGCATCATGGAAACCCAGGGCGACCCCGAAGCGAAGGTGTTCCAGGTGCCCGACCCCTCGCCCACCGGCAAGAACAGCCTCGCTCGTGTCACCGTGACGGTGAAACTGGTGAACGACGTCAGCAGCTTCAATCAATACAGGAGCGAAGCTATCGCGAAAGCCATGGCGCTGCCCGGCTACAAGGCGAGCGCCGTGCCACCGGGACCGAACAGCAACGTCTACACCGCGCAGGAAAACGCCACCGAATTCAGCTACACCGAGCACTACTGGTTCAAGAACGGCCATGCCGTCCAGCTGCGCTGCGTGCGTCCCAGCCAGACTCAGGCCGGCGCTGCGTGGAAAGCCGAATTCGACAAGGGTTGCGAGGCGATCGCGGCGCAATTGAAATAAGCCCGGCTTCCCTCGAAGAGATCACCTGATGTCCCCACGCTTTGAAGCCAACCTCGACTGGGCCCGCGCCCAGGACGCAGCCGATCCGCTGCGCGCATTCCGCGACGAGTTCCTGATCCCGCCGCACGAAGGCCACGACAGTGTGTACTTCTGCGGCAACTCGCTGGGCCTGCAGCCGCGTGCCGTGCGCGAAGCGGTCAACGCGGAACTGGACTACTGGGGCGAGCTGGGCGTCGAAGGCCACTTCAAGGGCCGCCTGCCGTGGATGGACTACCACGAGTTCGTACGCGACGATCTCGCCGCCGTAGTCGGTGCGCAACCCACCGAAGTGGTGGCGATGAACACCCTGGGCGTGAACCTGCACCTGATGATGGTGAGCTTCTACCGCCCGACGAAAGAGCGCCCGGCGATCCTGATCGAGGCCGGCGCATTCCCCACCGATCGCTACGCCGTGGAATCGCAGATCCGCTTCCACGGTTTCGATCCGGCCAGCGCGCTGATCGAGCTGCAGCCTGACGAACCGAACGGCACCACCTCGCTCGCTACGATCGAGCGCGCGCTGGCCGAGCATGGCTCGCGTATCGCCTTGGTGATGCTGCCCGGCGTGCAGTACCGCACCGGCCAGGCATTCGACCTCAAGGCGATCACTGCACTCGGACACGAACACGGCTGTGTGGTCGGCTTCGACCTCGCCCACGCCGTCGGCAACCTGCCGCTGCAACTGCACGACAGCGGCGCGGATTTCGCGATCTGGTGCAGCTACAAATACCTCAACAGCGGCCCCGGCGCCGTCGGCGGAGCGTTCGTGCACGAGCGCCACGCGAAAACCGTGCTGCCTCGTTTCGCCGGCTGGTGGGGCCATGACAAGACCACCCGCTTCCGGATGGGCCCCGAGTTCGTGCCGACCGCAGGCGCCGACGGCTGGCAATTGTCCAATCCGCCGATCCTGGCGCTGGCACCGCTGCGCGTGTCGCTGCAGATCTTCCGCCGCGCTGGCATGAGTACGCTGCGCGAGAAATCCCTGCAGCTCACCGGCTATCTGGAATGGCTGGTGCAGACCCAGCTGGCGGAGGTGCTGCAGGTGGTGACACCGACCGACCCGGATCGTCGCGGCGCGCAACTGTCGATCCGCGTGATCGGCGGTCGCGAACGCGGTCGCGCGCTGTTCGAGTACCTGATGGAAAACGGCATCATCGGCGATTGGCGCGAACCCGACGTGATCCGCATCTCGCCGGCGCCGCTGTACAACCGATTTGCGGATTGCCTGGCGTTTGCGGAGGCGGTACGCACATGGAACCAGTCCGGCTGACGAAGACGCCGGGTATCGACACTTCGCTCCAGCGTCGCCTTGTTAGTGGCGCTCAGTTCGCCAGCGGTTCGGTCAATGTGGGACGACTCACGCTCAACGCGGTACCGGCCGCCGCCACGATGATCGCCACGATGGCCAGCCACTGCAGCAGGCTGAGCCGTTCGCCCAGCAACGCCACCCCGGCCACCGCCGCGACAGCCGGCTCCAGGCTCAACAAGGTGCTGAACGTGCGCGCCGGCAGCCGGGTCAGCGCAATCATCTCCAGCGAATACGGCAGGGCCGAGCTGAGCACCGCCACACCCAGCGCATACGGCAACAACGTCGGCGACAACAGTGCGGCGCCGGCATGCGCGACACCGAACGGGATCGCCAGCAAGGCACCGATCGAAGTGCCCAGTGTCACCGCATCCGCACCGTGGGTCGCGCCCGCCTTCCTCCCCAGCACGATGTACAGCGCCCAGCCCACGCCAGCGGCCAGCGCGTACATCACGCCCACCGGATCGAGCGTCTGAATCTGTCCGCGCAATGGCAGCAACAGGGCCAACCCGGCCACCACCAACGCGATCCAGACGAAGTCGAGCAACCGGCACGAACCGAACAGCGCCAGCGCCAGCGGCCCGGTGAATTCCAACGCGACCGCGATGCCCAACGGGATCGTGCGCAGCGACATATAGAACACCAGATTCATCGCACCCATCGAGAGGCCATAGCCCCACAGCGCGCGCCAGTCGCGGGGACTACCCGACCGGCGCCACGGCCGCCGCCACAGCAGCAGGATCAGTGCGCTGAGTCCCAGCCGATAGGCGGTAGCGCCCTGCGCGCCGACCTGCGGGAACAGGTGCTTGGCCAGCGACGCGCCACATTGGTACGAGACCATGCTGATCAGCAGCATGCCAACCGCGAACGCGACCGGAGCGACGGTAGAACGTGATGTCATAAGCGTAGCCGCGGTGGGAGAACAGTCCGCCCATGATGCCCGCAGACCCAGACGAAACCCACTGCGCAAACGACCTCGTCGCTGCCATTGCTGACAGCGGGTGTCAGCAATGGCAACTGCACGTTTCGCGAGATGATGTACAGATGCCTAGACTTAGCAAGCTCGTTATGTCCGCTCTCGAAAGAAGACATTCAAGGCTCTATGCCCGGCTCTGCGGATGTCTTACTTGCCCTTCCCCGCGTACCACGAAGCGCTCCACCGTAAGCGCCTCGGCGCCCATCGGGCCGTAGGCGTGCAGGCGGGTGGTGGAGATGCCGATCTCGGCGCCGAGGCCCAGTTCGCCGCCATCGGAAAAACGCGAGGAGGCGTTGACCATCACCACCGCGGAGCGGATCGCCTGCACGAAACGCTGCGCGGCAGCTTCATCGCGGGTGGCGATCACTTCGGTGTGATCGGAGCCATAGCGGTGGATGTGCGCGATCGCAGCGTCGAGATCGTCGACCACGCGCACAGAGAGAATCAGATCCAGGAATTCGGCGGCGTAGTCGTCATCGGTAGCGACCTGCATGTCGGGCACCCGCGCGCGGCTGCGTTCGTCGCCGCGCAATTCGACGCCGCACTCACGTAGCGCCTGTGCCGCCAACGGCAGAAACGCATCGGCGATATCCCGATGCACTAGCAGCGTCTCCAGTGCATTGCACACGCCGGGACGCGAAGTCTTGCCGTCGATCAGCAGGTTCAGCGCGAGCGCGAGGTCGGCGGCGCGATCCACATAGAGATGACAGACGCCCTTGTAGTGCTTGATCACCGGCACGCGCGCGTGTTCGGCGACGAAGCGGATCAGGCCTTCGCCGCCGCGCGGAATAGCGAGATCGACGATGTCGCTGAGCTGCAGCAGTTCGATCATCGTCTCGCGGCGGAGATCCTCGATCAGGGTCAGCGCGGCAGCCGGCACGCCATGTGCCTCCAGTGCCGACTTCAACGCCGCAGCAATCGCCGTATTGGAGTGGATCGCTTCCGAACCACCGCGCAGGATCACGCCATTGCCCGCCATCAGGCACAGTGCCGCAGCGTCCGCGGTGACGTTGGGGCGCGCCTCGTAGATCATCACGATCACGCCGAGCGGAATCCGCACGCGTTCGATCGACAAACCATTCGGTCGCGTCTCGCGGCGCGTCACCACGCCGACCGGATCTGGCAGTTCGGAGACTTCGCGCAAGGCATTGGCGATGCCGGTCACGCGTGTTTCGTCCAGTCGCAGGCGGTCGAGCATGGCGCCCTGCACGCCTTTCGCTGCGGCCTGCTGCATGTCACGCGCGTTTGCATCCAGCACCGCAGCGTAGTGCGTTTCCAGCGCTGCCGCCATGTCGCGCAACAGTGCGCGCTTGGCCGTGCTGTCGAGCGCGGCGACGACCTGCGCGGCTTCACGGCAGGCCAGCGCCTGTGCGCGGATCGTGCTCATGCGGTGATCTCCTTGTCGGGCATGACGAGCTCGCCCACGGTAGCCAGGTCGTCGCGATGCACCACTTCGGCGCCATAGCTGTAGCCGAGCACACCGTCGATCTCACGGCTGTGGCGTCCGGCCAACCGACGCACTTCGGCGACAGCGTACTGGCTGAGACCGCGCGCGACAGCTTGTCCACCGATATCGACGATCTCGACCAGATCGCCACGATGAAACTCGCCATCCGCACCAAGCACGCCACCCGGCAACAGCGAGACGCGGCCACCGGCCAGCGCACGTGCCGCACCCGCGTCGATGCGGATGTGCCCCGGCGCGGCCGGTGCGTGCCGCAGCCAGTACTTGCGCGCCTGCATGCGGCTGGATGCGGCGGCGATCAAGGTTCCACGCAGGCGACCGTGCCGCAGCGCCTGCACGGTCGCCGCGTCGCGACCGCTGAACAATGCGGTGGGAATGCCTGCCGCGGCGGCCTTGCCCGCGGCTTCCAATTTGGTGCGCATGCCACCGGTGCCTGCTGCACTGCCGCTGCCGCCGGCCATCGCGATGATCTCGGGTGTCAACGCGGCAACGTGGCCCATCGGCATAGCCGCCGAGTCACGGCGAGGATCGGCGCTGTACAGCGCGTCGACATCGGAGGCGATCAGCAGCAGATCGGCATCGACCAGCGCGGCGACGATCGCGGCGAGATTGTCGTTGTCGCCCAGCTTGAGTTCGTCCACCGCCACGGTGTCATTCTCGTTCACCACCGGCAGCACATCGAGCTGAAGAAGCTCGCGCAAGGTGGCGCGCGCATTGAGATAGCGCCGACGGTTGCGCAAGTCGTCGTGGGTGAGCAGCACCTGCGCCACCGGCCGCGCGGTCAGCGATTGCCATAGCGCGATCATCGGCGCCTGGCCCAGCGCGGCCAGCGCCTGTCGCGCGGCAAGACCGCCGCTGTCCGCTGCATGCTCGCGCAGCAACGCACGTCCCGCCGCCACCGCGCCGGAGGACACCAACACCACCTGACGACCATCGGCATGACTGGCGGTGATGAACGCGGCCAGCGCCTCGGCGTAACACGGTGTGAGGCCACCACCATCGGCGGCGAGCAGATTGCTGCCGACCTTCAGCACGGCACGACGCCACTGCGGCAACACTTGTTCCAGCAAGCCCACATGCGTGTTCATGCCAGCCCCCTTCAACCGCCCAGTTGATCCAGTCGCGCGCGCAGTTCGTCCAGCCGCAGATCGTGGCCCGCGCCAGGCGACACGCGTGCAGCGAGACTGCTCTCCGGCGTGCGGCCCTGCCCGGCCGATGCCGCGGTATCCGCCGCCGCGCGATAGGCATCGCGGAACGGCACGCCGGCGGCGGCCTGTTCGATCGCCACATCAGTGGCATACATCGCCGGCTCGATCGCAGCGCGCATCGCATCCTCGTTCCACTGCAGCCGCGCCAGCAGATCCGGCACCAGCTCCAGTGCGCCCAGGCCATGACGACAGCCGTGGAACAGCGAGCCCTTGGAGAACTGCAGATCGCGCTGATAGCCCGATGGCAACGACAGCAATTGTTCGATCTCGGTACGCGCGGCGGCCACGCTGGCGTAACTGGCGCGCAGCAGTTCCACCACATCGGGGTTGCGCTTGTTCGGCATGATCGAGCTGCCGGTGGTGTACTCGGACGGCAGTTTCACGAAGTTGAATTCGGCGGTGGTGAACAGCGACAGATCCCACGCCAGTCGGCGTAGGTCGAGCAGCGCGCTGGCGATCGATTCCAGCACGGCCATCTCGAACTTGCCACGCGATAGCTGCGCGTAGATCGGCGAGATCTGCATGCGCTCGAAACCGAGCGCCTGGGTGGTGTGTTCGCGGTCGAGCTTGAGATTGACGCCGTAGCCGGCAGCGGTGCCGAGCGGATTGGCATCGATCCATGTGGATGTCTGCTGCGCGCGCAATGCGTTGTCGATGAAGCCCTCGGCGAAACCGGCAAACCACATCGCGGTGGACGACACCACCGCGCGTTGCAGATGGGTGTAGCCAGGCAATGGCAACGCGGGTTGTGCGGCACGTTCCAGGCAGACCTGGGCGATAGCGCGGCAATGCGCCTGCAACGTGGCCAGTTGTTCCTTCAGCCACAGCCGGGTGGCGACCAGGATCTGGTCGTTGCGGCTGCGCCCGGTGTGCACGCGACGGCCGGCATCACCGAGCCGCTCGGTGAGGCGCGCCTCGATCGCCGAATGGCCGTCCTCGTAGCGATCGTCCAGCACGAATGCGCCGCTGCGGAAATCGGCAGCCAGTGCATCCAGCTCGCGCTTCAGCGCAGCGGATTCATCGGCACCGACCACGCCGATGTTCGCCAGCCCTTCCACATGCGCCTTGCTGGCGATGATGTCGTGCAGGAAGAACTCGCGATCCAGCAGCACGTCGTCGCCGGCGAGAAACTGCATGATCTTGGCATCGATCTGTACGCCGGCTTTTTGCCATAGCGGCTGAGTCATGGTGTGTCCTCGGCTTGGCCTAGAGGGATGGCGGTGTATTCGTCCACGCCGATCGCGCGGTTGATGTTCTGCATGGCCTGCGTGGCCGCGCCTTTCAGCAGGTTGTCCAGCGTCGACACGACCACCACGCGTTTGCCGTCGGCAGACAGGGCGAAGCCACCGATCTCGGCATGATGGCAATGGGCGATGCGGCTGACCCACGGTGCCTCATCGGTCACGTTCACTAGCTTCTCGTCGTCGTATGCGGCGTGGAAACGCTGCAACACGTCCTCGCGCTTCAGCGGGCGGCTGAGATACAGATTGGTGGTGACCGTGAGCCCGCGGAAATGCGGCGCCACGTGCGGCATGAACTCCACCGGTACGCCGAGCCGGAACGAAGCTTCCTTCTCGTGCATGTGGCCGGTGAGCGTGTACGGCATCAGGTTGTCGCGCAGCTTGTCCGGATCGTTCTTGTCCGACGGTGTGGTGCCGGCACCGGAATAGCCGGAGACACCGAAGCACACCGGCGGCGCGGCGAGCAGATCTTTCAACGGCGCGATCGACAGCTGCATCGCGGTGGCATAGCAGCCGGGGTTGCTGATCCTCTTCTCGCCACGCCACTTGTCGCGGGTCAACTCGGGCAAGCCGTAATACCAGCTCTGGTCAAAACGATAATCGGCGGAAAGATCCACGATTAGCGGATCAAGGCCGGCCGCATCAAACGCCGCTACGCAGACCGCGGCCTTGCCGTTGGGCAGTGCCAGGATCACCACGTCGGCGCCGAGCTTCGGCAGATCCTCATGCGCCGGCGAGCTGTAACGCAGCTCACCGCGGTACTCGGATACGTGCGCATCGACGCGCTGGCCGTCCAGCTCGCGCGAGGAGACAAAGGCCAGTTCCAGCGCTGGATGCACTGCAATCATGCGAATCAGTTCCGCGCCGGTATGCCCGCGCGCGCCGACGATGCCGATGCTCTTCTTGTTCGTGCTCATTGCTTCAATCCGTCAGGGTCGGTTGCCGCTGTGCGCAATGCGCCACGCAACGGGCGATGGTGTCGAAGTCGTGGATGCCGTACCAGAACACCTTCCAGCGCGGCTGCTTGAGGCAGCCGTCCGATTCGGCGTAGTAGAACGGATTGACCGGATTGCCATGGCGCGAGCGCCAGAACAGCTGCGGATTCTCTTCGCGCATCACATGCCATACCGCACGACCCAGACCTTCACCCTGTGCATCATCCAGCACGGCGAACTTGTCCAGGTACGGCAGACCGTCCTCCTCGGTGAGGATCATCGCGGCGCGATAGTTCTCGCTCACGTAGATGCGCAGCGGTGTGGTGCGTTCGAAATAATCCGCCACCAGCGTGCGACCGAAACTGGACTCGATCAACGTGCGCATGCGTGACTGATCGATACCCTTCCATGAGTCGAACGCCAGCACCCTCTCGCCACGCCGTACCAGCGTGCCCGAACCCTTGTGCGTGAACAGCTCCTTGGCCAGCTCCGCCGGCCGCGTGATCGACACCGACGAAGTCAGCGGCAGATCGGCCAGCAGGTCCGCGATCTGCTCCAGCTTCAGGCGCATGCCGCCGTTGATCCACGGCTGTGCCATCAGGTGCTCGTATTCGGTGGACAGGTTGATCGAGTCGATCAGTTTGCCCTGTTCGTCGAGCAGGCCGCCGGTGCCGGTGAGGAACACGATCTTGTACGGCTGCAGCACGCGCACCAGCTCGTTGGCAGCGAAGTCCGCATTGATGTTGAGGATCTGCCCTTCGTCGGTCTCGCCGAGGCTGGCGATCACCGGGATGGAGTTGGCGCGCAGGCTGGCTTCGATCGGCGCCAGGTTGATGCTGTCGACCTTGCCGACCATGCCGTAGATATCGCGATCCAGATAGCTGGCCATGAAGACGCCCGTCGCCACCGAGGTGGCACGCGTATCCATCGACTGCAGCGCCTCGACCAGCTTCAGGTTCTGCTGCTGGAAAACGCGCCGCACGATACCTAGCGCCTTGGGCGAGGTGACGCGCAGGCCACCCACGGTGTGTTTCTCGATGCCGGCCGCTGATAGTTCCTCGTCCAGCTGCGGGCCGGCACCGTGCAGCACGATCGGGGTAAGCCCGACCTGCTGCAGGAAGGTCAGCGACGAGGCGAGATCGGCCAGCTCGTCGCGCAGCACGGCGCCGCCCACCTTCACCACGGCGAAGCGCTTGGCGTCGACTTCGGAGAAGCGCTTGAGGTATTGCTGGATTTCCTTCGCGCTGCCCATGCTCGAGAGCAGGCGCACGATGGTCTTGCGGGTGTGCTTATGCGTTTCCACTGCTTACGATCCGATTGATGGTTTCTGCGTACTGCTGCAATTGATCCAGTGCGACCCACTCGTCAGCGCTGTGCGCCTGCGCGATGTCGCCGGGGCCGTAGACGAAGGCGGTATAGCCGGCGGCGGAAAACAGCGCCGCCTCCGTCCAGAAGTCCACCGCGTTGCCGATCGGCAGCTCCAGTTCGTCGGCGATGTCGCGGGCAGCCAACCTGCGCTCCTCGGCACGTGCGGTATCGCCGGCCGGCAGCGAGACACCGCGGAAGGTCTCGGTGAACTCCACCGGTTGCGGCTCCACCAGCGTGCGGAAACGCGTCAGCAGCTGATCCGGATCCATCGTCGGCAATGCACGAAATCCGAAGCGCACTTCCGCTGTCGGCGCGATCATGTTCGCCTTGATGCCGCCCTCGATACGGCCGATGTTGAAGCGCAGGCCGGTGAGTCCGCCGAAGCGTTCATGCGACTGCGCCGTCACGAAGTCCAACGCCGAACCACCCCAGCGCACCGCCTGATGCAGCGCGCTGTCGCTCGGCTTCTGTTCGCCCGACGCGTGCCCGGCCTGGCCGGCAAAGCGCAGCAGCACCGACTGGATGCCGCGATGCGCCAGCACCGCCTCGCCCTTGGTCGGCTCGGCCACGATCACTGCCTGGTAGCCGTGCGGCTTGCCGAGGAAGCCGGCGATGCAGCGTGCATCGTTGGCCTCCTCGTCCGTGGATAGCAGCAGCGCCAGCGGGCCGTCGGTGGCATTGGCCACCGCCAGCAGTGCCGCCGCCGCGCCTTTGATATCGCAAGCACCGAGGCCGGTCGCACGATCGTCAGTCACGCGCAACACATGCGGATCAGCCGTCCAGTTCGGCGAATCCGGCACCGTGTCCATATGCACGTTGAACAGGTACTTCGGCTGGCCGCGCACGGCATGTAGGGTCACCGCGCCGGCACCGTAATCGGTCACCTTGACCTCGAAACCGGGCAACTGTGCGCGCAGGTAGTCGAACATGCCACCGGTGTCGATCGCACGCGGAGGATTGCGCGTGTCAAACGCGACCAGCGCCTCGAGATGCCTCAGCGTCGCATCGAGCAGCGCGCTCATCCGCGGTTGACCTCGGCCCACAGCGTGCTGCTCATGCCGAACAGCTTGATGAAGCCCTCGGCCTCGGCTACGCCCCAGTCGGCCGCCTGCGCGTACGTCGCGCCCTTGGCGTTGAGGACGTGCTTCGATTCGACCGCCACCGCGCCGACGCTGCCGCCGTGGGTTTCCAGTACCACGTCGCCGTTGACGCAACGCTGGCTCGATGCGAGGAACGCTTCAAGATCGGTCTTCAGTGGATCGTGGAAGAAACCCTCGTAGACCAGCTCCACCCACTTGCGCGCCACCTCGGGCTTGAAGCGATTCTGCAGCTTGCTGAGCACGGCCTCTTCCAGTGCGCGGTGCGCGGCGAGCAGCGCGGTCAGGCCCGGCGCCTCGAAGATGATGCGCCCCTTCAATCCGATCGTGGTGTCGCCGGTGTAGAGGCCGCGGCCCACGCCGTATTGCGCGAACAGCGCGTTGAGCTTCGCCAGCATCAGATGTCCGGCGATCTTCTCGCCGTCCAGCGCCACCGCCTCGCCGTTGACGAAGCTGATCCTCACCTGCAACGGCTTGGTCGGCCATTCGGCGCGCGGCTTGCACCAGCCCACCGCGCCTTCGCCCGGCGCCTGCCAGCGATCGATCTCGCCGCCGGACATGGTCAGGCCGAGCAGGTTCTCGTTGATGGTGTAGGCCTGCTGCTTGGCGCGCACGCCGAAACCGCGCTCTTCCAGATATTTCTGCTCATAGGCGCGCACCGCGGTGTGCTCCTTCTGGATCTCGCGGATCGGCGCCACGATCTCGTAATCGCCCAGCGCCTTCACCGCCAGATCGAAACGCACCTGGTCGTTGCCCATGCCGGTGCAGCCGTGCGCGATCACCTTGGTACCCAGCTCGGCAGCGCGCTTGAGTGCGGCCTCGACGATCAGGTAGCGATCGGACACCAGCAACGGATACTGCCCCTGATAGCCCTCGCCCGCCCACACGAACGGCTTGACGAAACCCTGCCAGATCGCCGGGCCGCCATCGACGGTAACGTGCGAAGCCACGCCCAGCTCGGCCGCGCGTTGTTCGATGAAGGCGCGCTCATCGGCATCCACACCGCCAGTGTCGGCGAACACGGTGTGCACGGCCCAGCCGCGTTCCTGCAGGTAAGGCACACAGAAGCTGGTGTCGAGGCCACCGGAAAATGCGAGGACGATATCTTTGCTCATGGCTTGCAGATCCTGAAAAGAGAAAGTGTCAAACGGATGCGATGACGATGCGCGGCTCGCAGCGCACCGGGAAATTCACGGAGTTGGCGATGAAGCAGGCATGGTGCGCGTCGTCATGCGCAGCTGCCGCCCTGACGGGATCGCTCGCGGCGCTGATGGTCACCGTGGGATGCAGCACCACTTCGACGAAACGGCCGCCGTTACCTTCGGTTTCCATCGTGCCTTCGGCGGCATCGGTGTAAGCAGTCACCACTACACCGGCCACCGTGGCCATGTGCAGGTACGACAGCATGTGGCAGGTGGAGAGCGCTGTCAGCAGCATGTCTTCGGGGTTGTGTTTCGTGGCGTCGCCGCGAAACGTGGGATCGGACGAACCGTCCAGGGTCGGCTTGCCGGCGATGCGGATCTCGTGGTCGCGGCCGTAGTTGCGATAGCCATCCGTGCCACTGCCGAGATTGCCGGTCCAGTCCACGTCCACGCGGTAGTGATGTTGGTGTCCGCTGCTCACGATTTGGAATCCTCTTGTTGCGCCATAAGGTCAGCCAGCTCCGTGTCGCCATCGCCGTCGCGTTGGCGCAGGCCGGCGATCACCCCGGCACGATTGCGCGCGGGATGGTTCTGGCTCAGCTTGAACTTGCCCTCGATCCGGTCGATCACGATTTCCAGGCCGACAATCGCCCGCAGCGATTTTTCGACATGGTCTTCCGGCGCATCGGTGACCTTCCACGGCTGCGGCTGGCCGACCTCATGATGATCGGTGAGTGTTTCCAGCAGGCGACGCAGCCATGCCGCGTCGTCGACTACCCGCAGCCGGCCATGCACATGCACCACTGCGTAATTCCACGTCGGCACCTCGCGACCTGTCTCGTGCTTGCTCGGATACCAGTTCGGGCTGATATAGCCGTGCGGGCCGCAAAAGATCAGCAACACCTCGGCACCGTCCTGTTGCGCCAGCTCGTTGCCGCGGGCCACATGGCCGTGCAGCGCTTCGCCGACCCACTCGAACGGCAGATGGTTGGCCGTCATCCCGTTGGCGGCATGGGTCACCAACGTGGCAAACGGATACGCGCGGATCAGCCCGTGCAGGGCTTCGACGCGGATTTCCTCGAAATGTTTCGGCGTATACATGGCGGCGCTCAGCGCTGCCCGATCAGCGATGCCATCACCGCCTTCTGCACATGCAGGCGGTTCTCGGCTTCGTCGATGGCGATGCAGGCGGGCGAATCCATCACCGCGTCGGTGGCCTTGATGTTCCGACGCAACGGCAGGCAGTGACTGAACAGGCCGTGGCTGGTCAGCGCCATCTTCGCCTCGTCGACGATGAAGTGCTTGCTCGCTTCGCGCATGGGCTTTTCCTGTTCCCAACGACCGAAATACGGCAGCGCGCCCCAGCTCTTGGCGTAAACCACGTCGGCGCCTGTATATGCTTCCTCGATGTCGTGACTGACCTTCAGCGAGCCGCCGTTCTGCGCGGCATTCAGACGTCCGAATGCCATGTAGCGCTCGTCCAGCACATAGTCCGGCGTCGGGCATAGCAAGGTCACATCCATGCCCATTTTCGTCGCGATCAACAAGGCCGAGTTCGCCACCGCGGTGTTCAACGGCTTCGGGTGGTAAGTCCAGGTCAGCACGTATTTCTTGTTCTGCAGCTCGCCCAGATGCTCCTTCATGGCCAGCGCATGAGCCAGCTCCTGACAGGGGTGGGTGATCGTTTCCATGTTGATCACCGGCACCGTGGCGTACTGGGCGAATGCCTTGATCACCTTGTCCTGGCGATCCACCGCCCAGTCCTGGAACTTCGGAAACGCGCGCACCGCGATCAAGTCGACGTAGCGCGACAACACTCGCGCCACCTCGGCGATGTGCTCCTCGGTGTCGCCATCCATCACGCTGCCCACCTCGAACTCGATCGGCCACGCATCCTTGCCGGGCGAGAGCACGATCGCGTGTGCTCCCAGGTGAAATGCACCCAGCTCGAAGCTGGTGCGCGTACGCATCGACGGATTGAAGAACAGCAGCGCGATGGATTTTCCTGCGAGCTGTTGACCGCGCGGCGAACGCTTGAACGCGGCAGCCTGCTCCAGCAACGCGTCGATCTCGGCGCGGCTGTAATCCTGGGTCGTGATGAAGTGGCGAAGGGTCATGACTGCTCCAATTCCAGAATCCAAAAACAAAAAACCCGGCATGCGGGCCGGGTTTTATCGTCGATGCACATGAAACGCGTGCGACTGCCTACCCGGCCGAATATCCATCCAGCGGTCGATGCGCACGCGACGTCATGCCAGCAGCCGCGCGGGCGCTGGTGAGTACGGTGGCGGTATAGACGGCTGCGGACATGCAGATTCCAAGTGGCGAGTGCGCATGATGGCGATATTTTCGCTGCCCTGCAACAAGAAAATCAGCGGCAGAAACGACATCGCCGCCCGTGGGCGGCGATGTCTTCAATGGAGCCGGGATAGCTCAGTCGGCCGGTTCCACCTGCACGCGTACGCGCAGACGCTCGCCCGGATCGTAGTTCAGGCGTGAGGTATAGACCTCGCCGCGATAACGATATTCCACATCGTAACCCACGATCCGGCGCTGCTCGCTCATCGAGCTGACCTGACGACACTGGGTCTGGGTACCTTCGTAGTCGCTGCCGTGGTCCGACACGCGATTGCCGACCGCACCACCCGCCACCGCGCCGACGACGGTAGCCGCCTTGCGCCCGTCACCCTTGCCAACAGTATTGCCGAGCACGCCGCCAATCACGGCACCGAGCACCGTGCCGACCGCGCTGTTGCCACCTTCATGGCGCACCACCGGCTGGTCGTAGCATTCCTGCCGCGGCACTTCGGTGCGGGTGATGCCCTGTACCGGGTCCGCCCGCAACACGTCGGCCCAGCCGTAGTGGGCGTTGTCGTCATTGTTCGGAGCGCGCATGTCCTGCGCGCTGACACCGGAGGCCATCAAGGCGAGCACCAGCGCGGAAAGCCATATTTTGGTCATTACGACCTCCCATCGAGAAACATCTGACGCGCCTGCGCGCGTAACTGACTGTATTTCAGCAAAATGACGCTGAATACACGCTTAGAATCGACCTGATGCCACCGTGCCGCTTACACCTTGTTAAGATGCCGGGCTGGTCGCGCCCTGCTTTCGCGCGGCCCCACGCTGCGGATTTCACCGATGCCGATTTCGCTCTACAACAGCCTGACCCGCCGCACCGAGCCGTTCGCTCCGCTCGATCCCGAGCGCGTGACTATGTATCTGTGTGGCCCCACCGTCTACAACTACGTGCACATCGGCAACGCGCGCGGCCCGGTGGTGTTCGACGTGCTGGCGCGGCTGCTGCGCCGGCATTTCCCGCAGCTGGTGTATGCCCGCAACATCACCGACGTCGACGACAAGATCAACGCCGCCGCGCAGCAGCAGGGCGTGCCGATCGGCACGATCACCGAGCGTTTCGCGCAAGCGTATCGCGACGACATGACCGGACTCGGCGTGGCATCACCGGACATCGAGCCGCACGCCACCACGCATATCGGCCCGATCATCGCGATGATCGAGAAGCTGCTCGCCAGTGGCCATGCCTACGCCGCCGAAGGACACGTGCTGTTCGACGTCGGTTCGTTTTCCGCCTACGGCGAGCTGTCCGGCCGCGATACCGACGAGTTGATCGCCGGCTCGCGCGTGGAAGTGGCGCCGTACAAGCGTAGCCCCGGCGATTTCGTGCTGTGGAAGCCGTCCACACCGGAGCTGCCTGGCTGGGACAGCCCTTGGAGCCACGGCCGTCCGGGCTGGCACATCGAATGCTCGGCGATGAGCGCCGCACATCTGGGTGACACCATCGACATCCACGCCGGCGGCGTCGACCTGCTGTTTCCGCATCACGAAAACGAGATCGCCCAATCCACCTGTGCGCATGGCGGCAAGACGTTCGCACGCTGGTGGATGCACAACGGCATGCTGACCTTCGACGGCCGCAAGATGTCCAAGTCGCTGGGCAATGTGCTGCTGCTGCACGAACTGCTGAAACTGCACCCCGCCGAAGCGCTGCGGCTGCGGCTGCTGAGCGGCCATTACCGGCAACCGCTGGACTGGTCCGACGGCGCCATCCAGCAGGCCGTAAGCACGCTGGATGGCTGGTATCGCGTTCTGCGCGACCTGGCCGATGTCGAACTGCCCGCCGGCGAATTGCCGGTCCCCGCACGCGTCGAAGCGGCCTTGTGCGACGACCTCAACACGCCACAGGCGCTGGCCGAATTGTCCGTGCTGGCTGACGCCGCGCGTCAGTCCGGCAGTACCGAGGCGAAAGCTGCCCTGCTCGGTGGCGGCGCCCTGCTCGGCCTGCTGCAGCAGGATGCGGAGGCGTGGTTCAAACGCGGCGAACAAGCCGTGGATGCCGCGCATATCGATGCACTGCTGGAAGAACGCCGCGCCGCCCGCGCCGCCCGCGACTTCAAGCGCGCCGACGCGATTCGCGATGAATTGGCTGCCATGAACATCGCGATCGAGGATGGCGCACAGGGCACCCGCTGGAGTGTGCAGAAGAGCTGAACGTCGCCTGCTCGCATGAATTCAGCTCGTCCGCGCAATAATGCCCGCATGAACAGCATTGCCACCATCAGCGCCGAGCAGGCGCAACAGGACATCGCCGAGGAGTTCGCGTTCTTCGGCGACTGGACCGAGCGCTACCAGTATCTGATCGATCTGGGCAAGCAGTTGCCACCGTTTCCCGAGGCGTGCAAGACCGAAGAACACCGCGTGCACGGTTGCCAGTCGATGGTGTGGCTGGTACCTGGCGGTGATGCGGCGAAGATGCATTTCGAGGCGATCAGCGATTCGGCAATCGTCTCCGGCCTGATCGCGCTGGTGCTGCGGGTGTACTCGGATCGCTCCGCGCAGGAGATCGTCGCCACCGAGCCGCAGTTCATCGCCACGATCGGGCTGGCCAAGCATCTCTCGCCCACCCGCTCCAACGGACTGGCCGCGATGCTGGCAAAACTGAAAGGCTACGCGGCGCAGGCGCTGGTCTGAACCGAACCGGCTACCGGCGAACCCCGACCTGAAAAAACGAAGCCCCGCACGAGGCGGGGCTTCGGTAGTCCACGAAACAACCGGCTGAAGCTCAGTCGCCCATCTGCTTCTGCAGATGCTCGCGGCGCTCCTGCGCATCCAGCGACAGCGTGGCGATCGGACGCGCATCGAGACGATCGACGCCGATCTCCTCGTCGGTCTCTTCGCAGAAGCCGTAGCTGCCATCCTCGATCCGGCGCAACGCCTTGTCGATCTTGGAGATCAGCTTGCGGTAGCGGTCACGGGTGCGCAATTCCAGCGAGTTCTCGGTTTCGCGAGTGGCGCGCTCTGCTTCGTCACCGACGTCACGCACCTCCTCGCGCAGGTTGTCCATGGTCTGGCGTGATTCTTCCACGAGCTGATCGCGCCAGTCGCGCAGCTTGTTGCGGAAGTAAGCCAGGTGAAGCGGGTTCATGTACTCCTCGTTGCTGGAGGGGTGGTAACCCTTGGGCAACGTGATGTTGCTGGTGGAAGGCAGCGCGTACCGCCCGTCTTCACGGGTGATGCCGTTATCGAGTTTTTTTGTAGCAAGTTTATTCATTGAGGACGACGAGTTTTTCTGATTTTTGTGAGAGGAGGCATGACTCGCGGCAGCCGAAACTGCGCGCGGCGTCACCATGGCGGTTGCACTCGCCACCTTGCCATTGAAGAGCGTACTGGCGGGTGACGGGGATACGCTTTTGACGACCGGAGCCGGGGCCGGAACGGCCTTGGCTACCGGTTTTGCGACTGGCTTTGCAGCGACCTTGACCGGCTTGGCTGTCGGTTTTGCGACAGGCTTCGCGGTCGATTTGACCGGTGCAGCCACCTTCCTGGGTACCGGCTTGGCGACGGGCTTCGTCGCTTTCTTGATGGCGCCACTCTTGACCTTGCTGTTCTTGACGGCGCTGTTCTTGACGGCAGCTGTCTTCGGCGCCGGTTTCTTGACGGCAGGTTTCTTGACAGCAATCTTTTTCATGACGACTTTTTTCACCACCGCTTTCTTGACAGCGGCTTTTTTGGCCGGACTGGCCTTTTTGGGTTGCGGCTTGGCGACGACCTTCTTGGCCACCGGCTTGGGTTTGGCAACCGACTTTCTGGCAGCGACCGGCTTGGCTACCGGCTTTTTCGCCGTTGTCTTGCTGACTGGCTTGCTCACGGTTTTCTTTGCGGGTGTCTTGACGCTCTTCACGGTCCGCCCCTTTGTGGCAGCTGCTTTCGGCTTGCCGGCCTTGGCGACTTGCGTCCTGGCCGGAGTCTTCCCTTTCTGCGCCTTGGCGGCGGTCGAATTACGTGTCGTTTTCGCCATATCCCTTCACCGTTTTTGGCCGTGGCGGCCGGGTGTTATAGCTCATGTGTTCTACACCAGCAAGCTCGCTTCTGGAATACTTGTACCACTACATGCCGCAAGCCGTTCCGGTAACGTGAACATCCCAACCCGTTTGATACTGTGGTTGCTGCGTTTGTACAAGCGCTGGCTCAGTCCAGTGCTTGGCAAACGCTGCCGTTTCTACCCCAGTTGCTCTGATTATGCACGGATTGCGGTCACGCGCTTCGGCCCGTGGCGTGGCAGCCTGTTGACCAGCTGGCGGCTCCTGCGTTGCCAGCCACTGTGCACCGGCGGCGAAGACCCGGTACCCGAACACTTTCACTTTCCCCGCTGCCGCCTTCACGGAGATTCAAACCATGTCAACTGACTGGCTATTCAAGAACGCCGAACTCGTCAACGAAGGGCGCCGCTTTCACGCCGACCTTCGCGTGAAAGATGGCCGCATCGAGACGATTGCCGGCGATCTCGACGGCCGCCCCGGCGAGCAGGTGATCGACGCCAGCGGCCTGTGGCTGCTGCCGGGCATGATCGACGACCAGGTACATTTCCGCGAACCCGGCCTTACCCACAAGGCCGACACCTGGCACGAGTCGCGCGCCTGCGCCGCCGGCGGCATCACCAGCTTCATGGAAATGCCGAACACCAAGCCGCCAGCGCTCGACCGCGACACGCTGGAGGCGAAGTACGCCCGCGCCGCGGAAACCTCGGCAGTGAACTACGCCTACTACATGGGCGCCAGCAACGACAATCTGGAAGCCATCCGCGCGCTCGATCCGCTGGCCGCACCGGGCGTGAAGGTGTTCATGGGCGCCTCCACCGGCAACATGCTGGTCGATAACCCGGAAACCCTAGACGGCATCTTCCGCGACTGCCCCACCCCGATCATCACCCATTGCGAAGACACCCCGATGATCGACGCGCTGCATGCGGTCGCGCGCGAAAAATACGGCGATGACATTCCGGCCTGGGAACATCCACTGATCCGCTCGCGCGAAGCCTGCATCAAGTCGACCCGGCTGGCGATCTCGCTGGCGCAGAAGCACGGCACCCGGCTGCACGTGCTGCACATCTCTACCGCCGACGAGCTGGCGCTGTTCCAGCCTGGCCCGGTCAAGGGCAAGCAGATCACCGCCGAGACCTGCGTGCACTTCCTGCATTTCGACGATCGCGACTACGAACGGCTCGGCTTCCTGATCAAGTGCAACCCGGCAATCAAGACCGCCGCCGACCGCGAGGCGATCACCCAGGCGCTGGCCGAAGGCCGCATCGACGTGCTCGCCACCGACCACGCGCCGCACCTGCTGGACGAGAAGGCGCAGAAGTACGACAAGGCACCGTCCGGCCTGCCGCTGGTGCAGTTCGCGCTGCAGGCCGCGCTGCAGCGTGTGTTCGAGGGCAAGCTGACGCTGGAGCGCGTGGTCGAGGCCGTTACCCACGCGCCGGCCACCTTGTTCAACGTGAAGAATCGCGGCTATCTGCGCGAAGGCTACGCGGCCGATCTGGTACTGGTCGATCCGCGCAAGCCACACACCGTGACTCGCGCCGAAGTGTTGTCGAAGTGCGGCTGGTCGCCGTTCGAGGGCGAGACGTTCGCAAGCTCGATCATCAGCACCTTCGTGAACGGCCAGCGCGTGTGGGACGGCGCGAAGATCGATGAGAGCGTGCGCGGGCAGCGGCTGGCGTTCGATCGCTAAACAACGTCGTTTCGCAGGGCGAATACTGCTCACCCTGCGAGACAACTACATCACGGCGTCGAGCCGTAGCCGCCTTCCACGCCTTTGCTCGCATAAGCCACCGCGTCATGCGGATGCAGACTTTCCTGATGTTCGACGCGGACATGGAAGTCGCTGAGCGCAGCATCGGCGTCAAGCGCCTTCTGGATGCGCCGGGCGGCGTCCTCGCAGAACATCAGGTTGCCGCCGTTGGCCAGCGCGAAGGCCTGTTCGTCCTCGCGCTTCACCGCCGTCTGCACCGGTGTGCCGAGCGCATGCTCGACGCGGTCGACCAAATTGATCAGGTGGAAGCCGGCCCCAGCCACGGGGCGAATGCGCAGGCGTGCCACGCTGCGTTGAGCGTGGGGAGTGGCGACGATGCCGTGCTCGCTGCCGAGCCAGGCCAGCACGGCTGCGTGATCAACTGGCTTGCTGGCGTCGAAGTCGCTGGCGAACTGATCCTGGATCAGCTGGCGCGACAGCGCAGCCGAGGCTGGACAGGTGGAGGAATAAACCACCTCGGTGCCGAATTCGAGCAGGAACTCGTCCCCCGTCAAGCTGGCTTCGATGCACACTGGATACGCGCGCCAGCCGCTGTTGGCACTGCGCAGGGCCGGGCGACGCACCAGCTGCTCGAAATGGATGCTGAGGCAGGCGCGGTCGGACAGATCCTTGTGCGAATCGAGGAAGCCGCGCAGCAGCGCATGCAGTGAATCAGCGGTGAGTGTCTGCGTGCTCAATGCCTGCTCGACCTGCAGGTACAGTCGCGACATATGGATGCCGCGCTTGTCCGGCCGGTTCAGATTGACGAACGCGCCGACCCGCGCGCTGGCGCGCTGCACCTCGCCGTCACCCGCATTGAACAGCACCGGCACCTGGATATCGGCCATGCCGACCCAGTCCAGCGCGCCAGCAAGATGCGGCTGCGCGTGCACGGCAACGTCGGGGAGCAGGCGGGCGGTATTTTCCTGGTTGGGCATCGTTGGATCCTGACATCGGCGAGCACGTCGCCGCGAAGCAGACAATTTTGGGGCTAGCAGGCCATCGCGCAATAGTGGCGTAGCGGAAACGCTGCGTCTTGAGTCGTTTTACGCCACGTGCCGGCGCCATGCACGGGCGGCCTGCCACGCCTGCAGTGTAGTCGCCAGCCCGCTGCGTGGCTGGCCGGCCTGCAATGCAGCCAGCGCATCGTCGGCACGTGCGGCGCGATGCGCCAGTTTGCTGGCGTGACGCGATTCCAGCGCGCGAAACACGCTGAGCGGGCCGGCCAATGTGGCTGATTCGCGCCAGCTGGCAAGCAGGTCATCCAGTTGCGCCTTGACCGCCTGTTGCCGCGCCACACTGGAAGCGCGTAGCTGCGCGCGGCTCAGCCCATGCCGTGCCAGCTGCGCCATCGGCAGCGGCAGGCGATCGCGCTCGGCGTCCTGTTCCAGCCGCAACAGTGCATACAACAGATGATTGAGCGTAGCCACGCGCGCAGCCCGCGCGGGCGAGGCATCGGCGCTGTACCACCACGCGGTTTCCAGCGCAGCCAGCGCGCCGTGCAGCGGCGTGGCGGCATCAAGCTGTGCCCGGAAGTCCGCGGCGGTGCCCTGCTCCAGTTGGGCCATCGCGGCCAGCACCGGTGCCAGCCAGAGGTCGCTGGCGATGGCATGCGCACGCTCGTCGTCGAACAGCACCTGGGTCAGCGGATGACGCCCGCCGCTGGCCGCTGCGCCAGCCAGCTCCTCGGCCCACCAGTTGAGTTTGGCCACCGCCACCTGCGGCTCGCGGATGCCGTAGGCGGCGCCGAGCAGCTCCTGCTCCAGCGCGGCCAGTGCGACGTGGCCGGGATACCGCTGCCCATCGACGAATACCAGCGCGACGCGCTGCTGCGGCTGCACCGCCAGCCACTTGTCGATGAAGCCTTGCAATACCGCGCTTTGTTCGACCAGCTCGATCATGCGGCGACCGGTTGCAGTTGCAGCAGCTCGGCCAGTTCGGTCGGATGAGCCAGCACCACGTCGGCGCCCCAGGTGTGCGGGTCTCCGCCATCGAGATAACCCCAGCTCACCGCCACCGTGTACAGGCCAGCGGCAGCACCTGCCTGTATGTCGCGGCGATCGTCGCCGACGAACAGGCAATGCGCCGGTTCCACACCGGCACGTTCGCAGGCCAGCAGCACCGGCGCCGGATCGGGCTTCTTCACCGGTAGCGTATCGCCGGACACCACCGCGCTGGCGCGATGAGCCCAGCCGACGCGGCTGATCAGTTCATCGGTGAGAAACGCCGCCTTGTTGGTGACGATGCCCCAGCGCAAGCCGTGTGCCTCAATCCGCGCCAGCAGGTCGTCGACACCATCGAACGACTGCGTCTGCTGCGCCATCACGTTCTGGTACAGCTGCAGGTAACGCGGTGTCAGTGCTTCCAACGCAGATTCGCCACGCTCGGCAAACGCGCAGCGCAGAATCGAACGCGCACCGCGCGAAACCACGTCGCGCACCGGCGCATACTGCGGTGGCGCAACACCCTCTTCCGCACACTGCGCGAGCAGCGCGGCATACAGATCGGGGGCGCTGTCGAGCAAGGTGCCGTCCAGATCGAACAGCACGCCCCGGATGTTTTCGGGTAGCGATTTCATGCAGGTTTGCGCGCGCTGAGTACGTAATTGACCGCCGTGATCCTGCTCAGCCAAGCCTTGCGATTGAGCGGGTTGTAGGCGAGCCCGGAGACGTCCTCCAGCTCCAGCCCGGCATGACGAAGCAGGCGGCTCAGCTCGGACGGCTTCAGGAACTGCGCGTAGTGATGGGTGCCGCGCGGCAACATGCGCATCACGTATTCCGCGCCCACGATCGCCGCGCCGAACGCGGCCGGCGTGCGGTTGATGGTGGACATGAACAGGCAGCCGCCCGGCTTCAGCATCGCGGCCAGATCGTTCACCAGTGCCGCCGGATCGGGTACATGCTCGATCAGCTCCATGCAACACACTGCGTCGAAACTGGCCGGTTCCGCAGCCGCCAGATCCGCCGAGGATTGCACGCGGTAATCGACCGTGAGGTTCGACTCGTGCAGATGCAGTTTGGCGATCTCGATCACCTTTCCGCCAAGATCGATGCCGGTGACGTGCGCACCCGCGCGGGCCAGCGACTCGCTCAGCAGGCCGCCGCCGCAACCGACGTCGGCCACGCGAGCATTACGCAGATCGACGCGCGCCGCGATGTACGCGGCACGCACCGGATTGAGATCGTGCAGCGGGCGCGATTCGCCGTCCGGATCCCACCAGCGCGCCGCCAGACTGTCGAAGCGGGCAATTTCTTCAGGGCTTACGTTTTTTGGGGAGTCCGCACCTGGATGCGCGGGGTTTTGCGAGGGACTCGCATTCGTGGTCTGCATCGTCGAATCCTCAAGGACCGGCATGGAGTTTAGTGCGCCTGCCATTCGTACACCGTAATATCCCAGCCACCGCTGACATACGCGGGATCGCTGTGCACGATCGCGGTCGCCTCGGTCATATCGGCCGCGTGCAGCAGATACGCACCGCCGGACTTGTCGCTGAACCCACCGGACAGTTCGACCCGACCCTGCTCGCGCAAGCCGTCCAGAAAAGCCCGATGCAGCGGCACCACGGTAGGGTCGAGATCAGGCCGGCGCATGAGCAGGATCAAGTAACGGTTCATCGAGGACTCCGACTCAGGACTCAGCGATGCGTTCGCGCCAGGCGCGTGTCTTGTCGAGGATCGCCGCGGTGTCGACACCGATCAGCTCGCGTGCGGCAAGCTTGCGCTTGCCGGCAATCCACACGTCGCTGACCTGATGACGGCCGGTCGCGTAGACCAGCTGCGAAATGACATGGAACATCGGCTGGGTTTCCAGATCGCTCAGCCGCACGGCGGCGAAGTCGGCCTGCTTGCCGACTTCGATCGAACCGATCTTCGCTTCCAGTCCGATCGCCCTGGCGCCGTTGAGCGTCGCGGCACGCAACGCGAACGCCGCATCGAACGCCGCCGCGTCACCGGCGACCGCTTTCGCCAGCAGCGCGGCAGTACGCATCTCGCCGAACATGTCCAGATCGTTGTTCGACGCGCAGCCGTCGGTGCCGAGCGCCACGTTGACGCCGGCCAGACGCAGCTTTTCCGCCGGGCAGAAACCGGAAGCGAGCTTCAGATTGGATTCCGGGCAATGCACCACCGACACGCCGGCGGCGGCGCAGGCGGCGATCTCGCCGTCGGTCAGCTGGGTCATGTGCACGGCGATCAGGCGGTCGTTGACGATGCCCAGTTTCTGCAGGCGCTGGAACGGACGCAGACCGCTCTTGGCCTTCTCGTCCTCGACCTCGTGTGCGGTCTCGTGCGTATGCAGGTGCACCGGGATGTCGAGTTGATCGGACAGCACGCGGATGCGCTCGAAGCTGTCGTCCGACACCGTATACGGCGCATGCGGCGCGAATGCGGTGCTGATGAGGTTGTCGCCCAGAAAACTGTCATGTACCTCGCCAGCGCGCTCGAAATATTCGTCCTGGGTCTTGGCCCATGCAGTCGGGAACTCGATCACCGGCAAACCGACCACCGCGCGGAAACCCATGCGCCGGTAGGTCGCGCCGATCACGTCGGGGAAAAAATAATTCTCGTTGGCGCAGGTGGTGCCGCCACGCAGCATCTCGGCCACCGCCAGCTCGACGCCGTCGCGCACGAACTCCGGCCCGATCACCTTGGCCTCGGCCGGCCAGATGTGCTGCTGCAGCCACACCATCAGCGGCAGGTCGTCGGCGAGGCCGCGCAGCAAGGTCATCGGGTTGTGCGTATGGCTGTTGATCAGGCCGGGGATCAGCGCATGCTCGGTCAGCTCGACGCGTTCGCGCGGGGCGTAGGCGAGACGGGCCTCGGCGATCGGCAGCAGCGCGACGATGTGATCGTCCTGCACCACCACGGCGTGGTCTTCCAGCACCACCGCATGCGGCTCCACCGGGACGACCCAGCGCGCTTCAATGATCAGGTCGACGGACTGGGGGGAGGGCTGACTCATCCTGGACTCATCTTTGGAATGTGGGATACGACATGGGGCGGCTCACCTTGCGGCGCCCGCCCCACTATGGATCGTCATGCCTCAACACGTCATTCCGGCTTTCGCCAGTTCGTCACTTGACTCGGCTGTCGTACTCGCCAGTGCGGGTATCGACCTTGATAATTTCATCCTGATTGACGAACAGCGGCACGCGCACCACGGCACCGGTCTCCAGCGTAGCCGGCTTGCCGCCACCACCCGAGGTATCGCCACGCACGCCCGGATCGGTCTCGGTGATCTTCAGCTCAACGAACTTCGGTGCCTGCACGGCGATGATGCCGCCGTTGAACAGGGTGACGACGCACTCTTCTTCACCCTTGAGCCACTTCCACGCATCGCCCATCGCAGCGAGGGAAGCGGGTGTCATCTCGAAGGTCTCCATGTTCATGAAGTGCCACACGCGATCCTTGCCGATGCCGTCGATAAACGAAAGCTGCATGTCTGTATCGGTGGCATCTGCTTCTTCGTAGGAGTCGCTGGACTTCAGCGTCTGCTCGGTGGTGCGGCCGTCCTTCAGGTTGCGGATGCGGATGCGGGTGAACGCCTGGCCCTTGCCCGGCTTGACGAAGTCCGCTTCGGTGATGAGCCACGGATCGCCGTTATGAAGGATCTTCTTACCCGTTTTGACGTCATTGAGGCCAAGGGTCGCCATGCGCTATCTGCTCCGGAGTCAATTTCGCCCAACGGGCGGCTAAAATGGATATCTGTCACGGGCTTCTATGCCCGCTCCAAGGCCCATCATGATAACCGCAAGCCCCCATCCCCGCCTATCGTCGCCTACTTCCGGCTGGCGCGAGCTATGGCGGGATGCCATCACCGATGCCGGGGAGCTGCTGCAGGCCGTGGGCCTCGGTGACCGTACCGATCTGTTGCCGATCGACGATGCCGGCTTCGCCTTGCGGGTTCCACGTGGATTTGTCGCGAGGATGCGCCGCAACGACCCGACCGACCCGCTGCTGCTGCAGGTGCTTCCGCAACGGGCCGAGCACGATCAGGTCGAGGGTTTCACGCTGGACGCCGTCGGTGACATGGCGTCCAAAGCCGGGCACGGTCTGCTGCACAAGTACCACGGTCGCGCGCTGCTGATCGCCAGCGGAAGCTGTGCGATCAACTGCCGCTACTGCTTCCGCCGGCATTTCCCGTACGGTGAGGAGATCGCCGCCGCGTCGCAGTGGCGCGATGCTCTGGCCCATGTGAAGGCCGACCCGTCGATCCGCGAACTGATCCTGTCCGGCGGCGATCCACTGGCGCTGTCCACGCACAAACTCGAGGAGTTGAGCCAGGGCTTGGCCGAGCTGCCGCACGTCATCCGCCTGCGTATCCATACCCGTCTGCCCGTGGTACTCCCCGAGCGGATCGACGATGCCTTCGTCGCATGGCTGGCCGCACTGCCGCTGCAGAAGGTCATCGTGCTGCACGCCAATCACGCCAACGAGCTGGACGCCAGCGTCGATGCCGCCTGCGCGCGCCTGCGCGATGCCGGTGCCAGCCTGCTCAACCAGTCGGTGCTGCTGCGCGGCGTCAATGACAATGCTGACATGCTGGCCGCACTGTCCGAGCGGCTGTTCGCCGCCGGCGTGCTGCCGTATTACCTTCATCAGCTCGATCGCGTGCAGGGTACCGCGCATTTCGAGGTCAGCGACACCCGTGCGCTGGCGTTGATGGATGCACTGCGCGCACGACTGCCGGGCTACCTGGTGCCCCGGCTGGTGCGCGAAGTGGGCGGCGACGCCTCCAAGCGGCCACTGTGAATCGGGCTACAGTCACCGTTATGCGGTTTTTTGCTGGCGGCTGCTGACGGAATCCGTTACAAACATCGGTGACAGACGATCACGCCAATCGACTCGCGCAGCCCACGGCGATCAACGGACAGTTCAACGCCCTATGAAAAAAGATTACGTCATCAAGATCCTCTTCATCGAGAACTCGCTCGAGGAGGCGGAGCAGATCATCAGCCTGCTGCGCAATACCGGTATCGCCGTGCGACCGGCCCGCGCCACCAACGTCGAACAGGTGCAGGCGGCGGTGAACGAGCTGGATCCGGACGTGGTGATGTTCGATCCGTCGGTTACTACCATCGGCATGGACGAAGCGGTGAATGTGCTCAATGCGCACGGCCGCGATTATTCGCTGTTGGGCCTGGTCAGTACCTTGGACAGCCAGGTCATTGCCGACCTGTTCGCACATGGCGCCCATGGCATCACCTTGCGTAGCCAGCCGAAGCAGTTGATTACGGTGCTGCAGCGCGAATTCGACTCGCTGCAGACGCGCCGCCACGTACGCCGGCTGGAAACCGCGCTACGTGAGTCGGAACGTCGTTGCGACGCGCTGCTCGACTCCTCCACCGATGCGATTGCCTATGTCCATGAAGGCATGCACGTGCGCGCCAACCAAGCCTACCTCGACACGTTCGGCTACGACAGTTTCGACGACCTGCTCGGGTTGCCGGTGCTGGACATGATCGACTCGGCCAATGCGGACGAGTTCAAGACCCTGCTGCGCGGTCATGCACGTCAGGAAAAGATGCCGTCCCAGCTCGCCCTGCATGCGCGGCGCGCCGACGGCAGCCATTTCGATGCCACCGTGGAATTCGCCCCAGCCACGTTCGAGGGCGAACCCTGCCTGCAGATCGTCTTCCGCAGGCAACTGGTCGACCCCGCCGTGCTGGCACAGCTGCAACGCGATCCGGTTACCGGATTGTTCAACCGAGCCCGCATGCTCGAATGCGTCGACGATGCGGTCACCGCGGCGGCCAAGGGCAAGAAAGGCCAGTCGCTGCTGCTGGTCGAGCCCGACAACTGGGCGTCGCTGGTCGGTGGCATCGGCATCGGCAAGGCCGACGAATTGCTGGCCGGCTTCGCCGACCGCATCCGCATGCTGCTGGGCGCAGATGATATCGCCGGCATGCTCGCCGAGCACACGCTGGGCGTGGTGCTCGACACGCGTTCGGACGAGGCGATCAGGGAGTGGATCGCCAAACTGCAGCACAGCGTCAGCAACGAGATCTTCGACGCCGGCGTCCGCTCGATCACGGTCACCGCCAGCATCGGCGGCAGCCTGCTGGGCGAGAAGAACGCGAACACCGAACTGCTGCTCAACCAGGCCAGCCAGGCCTTGCGCACCGCGCAAAGCCTCGGCGGCAGCCAGGTCGAACTGCACGACCCGGCGGCGCGCGAAAAAGCCGACGAAGAGCGCGATCGTTACTGGCTGGAGCTGTTGCAGCAGGCACTGGCGAACAATGGCCTGGTGCTCTATCACCAGCAGACCATCAGCCTGCAGGATGCCGAAGGCGACTATTCGGAAATGCTGCTGCGCATGAACGGCCCGCAAGGCGAAGTGTTGCCAGGCTTCTTCATGCCGATCGCCGAAAAACACAACCTCACTGGTGCGATCGACCGCTGGGTTCTCGATCGGGCCATCCATGCCCTGCAGGCCCGCGAGACGCAGGGGCAGCAGACCACGTTCTTCATCAAGCTCACCGCCGCCTCGCTGCAGGACGACACACTGTTGCCGTGGCTGGGCGCGCGGCTGAAACAGGCAGCACTGAAGCGCGGCCATCTCGTGCTGGAAATGACCGAGAGCAAGGTGATGACGCTGTTGCGCCCGGCGCAGGAATTCGTCAACGGCTGGAAGAAACTGGGTGGCCGTTTCGCGCTGGAACAATTCGGTTCGGGCCTGAATTCATTCCAGTTGCTCAACCATGTCGACGCGGATTATCTGAAGATCGACCGCAGCTATATGGCCGAGCTACCGCGGCAGCCGGACAGCCAGAAAAAGATCGCCGAGATCTGCCATCAGGCACGCGAGCTGAAACGCCAGACCATCGCCGAATGGGTCGAGGACGCCACCAGCACGTCGCTGCTGTTTGCCTGCGGCGTCGACTTTGTGCAGGGCAATTTCCTGCAACCGCCGCAACGGCTGGAGGATTGAGGCCAGCCCCATCAAACCCATCACAGGCATGTATTTCGGCAACAAAAAACCCGCGGATCGCTCCGCGGGTTTTTTCGTGCAGCAACAACCTGAGGAGTGGATTACTCGGCGGCAGCGGCAGCGGCGGCAGCAGCTTTGGCGTTGACCTTGGCAGCAGCGGCGGCGGCGATATCTTCCTTGATGCGGGCGGCCTTGCCTTCCAGACCACGCAGGTAATACAGCTTGGCGCCGCGCACCTTGCCCTTACGCTTCACGGTCAGCGAGTCGATGGCCGGGCTGTGCGCCTGGAACACGCGCTCCACGCCGGTGCCGTGCGAAATCTTGCGCACCGTGAAGGCCGAATGCAGGCCGCGGCTGCGCTTGGCGATGACGATACCCTCGAACGCCTGCACGCGCTCGCGATTACCTTCCTTCACCTTGACGTTGACCACCACGGTGTCGCCGGGGCTGAATTCCGGCAGCTGGCGGGTGATCTGCTCGGATTCGAACTGTTCAATGATCTTGTTCATGGCGCACCTGTCGGTTCACTTTAGCGATGTCAATCAAGGCTGCGGTCGTCACTCGACCGCATCGTCTTGCCGCAACCGCTCCTGTTGAGCATGTTCACGGCGGAATTCTTCCAGCAAGGCCCGGGATGCCGCATCCAGTCCGCGCTGTGTCAATAAGTCGGGTCGGCGCAACCAGGTTCGTCCCAGCGATTGCTTGAGGCGCCAGCGGGCAATCGCCGCATGGTCACCGGACAGCAACACCTCCGGTACATCACCCAGCGCATCGTGCACCGGTTTTCCATAGTGCGGGCAATCCAGCAGGCCATCCGAAAATGAATCCTGCTCGGCCGACTGCGCGTCGTTCAACGCACCGTCCTGCAAGCGCCCCACCGCGTCGATGATCACCGCAGCGGCCAGTTCACCACCGGACAGCACATAGTCGCCGATCGAAAGCTCCTCGTCGACCTCGTGCGCCAGCAGACGCTCGTCCACACCTTCGTAACGTCCGCAAAGCAGTGCGATGCGCGGCAATTTCGCCAACGCTTCCACCCTGCTCTGCGTCAGCCGCGCTCCCTGCGGACTGAGATAAATCAGATGCACCGGTTCCGGTGCCGCATCGCGCATGGCCGCCAGGGTCGTGCGCAACGGTTCAATCATCATCACCATGCCGGGACCGCCGCCATACGAGCTGCTGTCCACGGTGCGGTGCCGATCGGTGCTGTAGTCGCGCGGGTTCCAGGTTTTCACCTGCAGCAACTCGCGTTGCTGCGCGCGTCCCACCACACCTACGGCGGCACACTGACGCACGAAGTCGGGAAACAGGCTGACGACATCGATGCGCATGATCCTTGTCCTTATGTCCCGCAACCCGGCGACGTCAGAATTCAGGATCCCAGTCCACCACCATGCACCCCGCGGACAAGTCCACTGAACGCACATACGAACCCTGGATGAAGGGAATCAGCCGCTCGCGCTCGCCATCCCTTACTACCACGACATCGTTGGCACCGGTGGCGAACAGGTGACTGACCCGCCCCAGCTTCACGTCTTCCGTGGTGACAACCTCGATGCCTTCGAGATCGACCCAGTAATATTCATCCTTCGCGGGAGGCGGCAACTGATCACGGGTGACATAGATGTCATGGCCGATCAGCGCAGTTGCCTGTTCCCGGTCATCCACGCCGGGCAGCTGGGCCACCATGCCCTTGCCCTGCGTACGACCTTTCACTCCCGAGATCTGCGTCTCCACACCCGGCGCTGCGGTGAGCAGCCACGGCTGGTAGTCGAAGATCCGCATGCGCGGCTCAGCCCAGGATTCGATCTTGAGCCAGCCCTGCACGCCGTACAGCCCGACGATGCGTCCGATCAGGACGCGCCGACTGGCTGTTGTCATAACTCAGGCAGCCTGCTGCTTGCCGGCTTCCTTGACCAGCGCGGCGACCTTGTCGGTCAGCTGTGCGCCCTTGCCAACCCATTCCTTGACGCGCTCGACGTTCAGCTCAAGGCGCTTGTCCTTGCCCGACGCGACCGGGTTGTAGTAGCCGATGTTCTCGATGTTGCGGCCGTCGCGCTTGCTGCGCTGATCGGTCACGACAACGTGGTAGAACGGACGGCCCTTGGCGCCACCGCGCGAAAGACGAATCTTGACCATGGTAAAACTCCAGAATTGCCGAATGAGCGGCAGGCACACGAGAGACGTGCGCGGTAAACGGGGCATTTTAGCGGTTTTTCGGGAAAAGGGAAGACTTTGAGCGCGTAGACCGGGGCAACCGCTGCCCCGATCCCGCTCTGCGTCAACGCATGGGTGGCATGCCACCCATACCGCCCATGCCCTTCATGGCGCCACGCATCTGTCGCATCAGGCCCTTGGTACCGCCCTTGGACAGCTTGGACATCATCTTTTCCATCTGCATGTACTGCTTGAGCAGGCGGTTGACGTCGGCCGGCTGGGTGCCTGAACCGCGCGCCACGCGGGCGCGGCGCGAGCCGTTCAGCAGATCCGGATGACGGCGTTCTTTCTTGGTCATCGAGTTGATGATCGCGACCATCCGGTTCATCTCGCCGTCGTTGACCTTCGATTTGACGCTGTCCGGCAAGCTGGATACGCCCGGCAGCTTGTCCATCAAGCCGGCCAGACCGCCCATGTTGCCCATCTGCTCCAGCTGATCCTTCATGTCGTTCAGATCGAAACGCTTGCCCTTCATCACCTTCTGGGCCAGCTTCTGCGCTTTTTCCTGATCGACCTTGCGCTCGACTTCCTCGACCAGCGACAGCACGTCGCCCATGCCGAGGATGCGCTGGGCCAGACGATCCGGGTGGAAGGGTTCCAGCGCGTCGGTCTTCTCGCCGGCACCGAGGAATTTGATCGGCCTGCCGGTGACATAGCGCACCGATAGTGCGGCACCACCGCGGGCATCACCATCGGTCTTGGTCAGAATCACGCCGGTCAGCGGCAAGGCTTCACTAAACGCCTTGGCGGTATTGGCAGCGTCCTGACCGGTCATCGAATCGACCACGAACAGGGTTTCGATCGGCGTGACCGCGGCGTGCAGCGCCTTGATCTCGGCCATCATCGCCTCGTCCACGTGCAAGCGACCGGCGGTATCGACGATCAGCACGTCGATCACTTCGCGACGAGCCGCGGCAACCGCCGCCTTGGCGATGGCGACCGGGTCCTGGCCCGCCTCGGACGGGAAGAACTTCACGCCGACCTGTTCGGCCAGCGTGCGCAACTGCTCGATCGCGGCCGGACGATAGACGTCGCAACTGACCACCATCACCTTTTTCTTCTTGCGCTCGGTCAGCAGCCGGGCCAGCTTGGCCACCGTGGTGGTCTTGCCGGCACCCTGCAGACCCGCCATCAGCACGACCGCAGGCGGCTGCTGTGCCAGGTTTAACTCGGTGTTGGCGATGCCCATCACCGTGGTCAGTTCGTCGCTGACCACCTTGATCAACGCCTGGCCCGGCGACAGGCTCTTCAGCACATCCTGGCCGACTGCACGGACCTTGATCCGCTGGATCAGCGCCTGCACCACCGGCAGCGCGACGTCCGCTTCGAGCAGCGCAATGCGTACCTCACGCAACGATTCGCGGATGTTTTCCTCGGTCAGTCGACCGCGGCCGCGCAGACGATTGACGGTGGTGGAAAGGCGTTGACTGAGCGACTCGAACATGACGGAACCGGCAAACGGAAAGTGTTCGATTATAGCGGACGCCGTGACCAGCTTCGCATGCACGCCGGCAAAGGCCTGTGCGACACTGCGCGGCTATGGCCATCCACGTCTTTGCCCTGCTCGCCATCGCGCTCTATCTCGCCGCTGCCGGCGGGCTGGCGCGCCCATTGCTGAGCGGTGGCCAGCCGCTGAACCGGCTGGCGCTCGGCCTGGCCGGCAGCGCTGTGCTGATCCATGCCGGCATCCTGCTCGGAATGCACCGCGGCGCGCTGGACCTGCACTTTTTCGCAGCGCTGTCACTGGTCGCCTTCGTGGTTTCGGCGCTGACCTTGCTGGTGAACGCCTCGCGTCCGGTCGCCGCGCTCGGCGTCATCGTGTTTCCGCTGACCGCTCTACTGGTGGCAGTGGACAGCTTCCTGACGCCGCCGACCCTGCCACAACCGATGGACTGGCACATCAAACTGCATGTCACGGTGGCGCTGATCGCGTTCAGCGTGCTGTCGATCGCGACCGTGCTGGCGATTCTGCTGGCGTTGCAGGAGCGTGCATTGCGCCATCACCAGTTCGGCCCGTGGTTGCGCGCTCTGCCGCCGCTGACGCTGACTGAAACCCTGCTGTTCCGTCTGATCGGTGCGGGCTTCGTACTGTTGACGCTGACCTTGCTCACCGGCGCGCTGTTCGTCGACAACCTGTTCGGCCAGCATCTGGCGCACAAGACGATCCTGTCGATCGTGGCATGGCTGGTGTTCGGCGTACTGCTGTATGGCCGCTGGCGACATGGCTGGCGCGGCCAGCGCGCGGTCAACCTCACGCTGATCGGCATGGTCGCCCTGGTGCTGGCCTTCTTCGGCTCGAAGTTCGTGCTGGAGCTGATCCTGCATCGCCCGGTAGGCTGATCGCCTTCGAAGCACTCAGCGACAGGCGTCAATCGCTTCCGCCAGCCGCTCCACGCCGATCACCTCCATCTCACCGACCTTGCCCTTCTTCGGCGCATTCGCCTTCGGCACGATCGCACGGCGGAAGCCATGATGCGCGGCTTCCTTCAGGCGCTCCTCGCCGTTCGGCACCGGCCGGATCTCGCCGGACAGACCGACCTCGCCGAACGTGATGGTGTGCTCCGGCAGCGGCCGGTCGCGCAAGGATGACAACACCGCCAGCAGCACCGGCAAATCCGCTGCCGTCTCCTGCACGCGGATGCCACCGACCACGTTGACGAACACGTCCTGATCGTAGGCCGCCACGCCGCCATGTCGATGCAGCACCGCCAGCAGCATGGCCAGACGATTCTGTTCCAGCCCCAGCGTGACCCGGCGCGGATTGCCCAGCGAGGATTGATCGACGAGTGCCTGCACTTCGACCAGCAGCGGCCGGCTACCCTCGCGCGTCACCATCACCGCACTGCCGGAAGTCGGCCCCGAGTGCGATGACAAAAAGATCGCCGACGGGTTCGGCACTTCACGCAGGCCCTTGTCCGACATCGCGAACACACCCAGCTCGTTGACCGCACCGAAGCGATTCTTGAACGCGCGCAGCACGCGGAAACGCGAACCCGACTCGCCCTCGAAATACAGCACGGCATCGACCATGTGCTCGAGCACACGCGGACCGGCGATGCCGCCCTCTTTCGTGACGTGACCAACCAGGAACACCGAAGTGCCGGTCTCCTTGGCAAAGCGCGTGAGCTTGGCCGCCGACTCGCGCACCTGCGATACCGAACCAGGTGCCGCCGGCAGCAGCTCGGTCCAGATCGTCTGGATGGAATCGATCACCAGCACCCGCGGCCGCGTCGCCACCGCCTGTTCGAGGATGCGCTCGATGCAGGTTTCTGCCAGCGCCTGCAGCGGCTCCAGCGGCAGGCCGAGACGCTGCGCGCGCGACGCCACCTGCGACAGCGACTCCTCGCCGGTGACGTACACGCTGGGCAGATGCGCGCCCAGCGTGCCCAGCATCTGCAATAGCAAGGTCGACTTGCCGATGCCCGGATCGCCGCCGATCAATACCACCGAGCCTTGCACCAACCCGCCACCCAGCACCCGATCCAGCTCGCCGATGCCGGTCAGCGTGCGCGCCTCGGTGGTCAACGCCACCTCGGTAAGCGGCGTAATGCGTGCCGAACCGGCCGCGTTGCCGGCATAGTTCGAACGCTGCGCACCCACCGACGAACCGCCCGCCGAAGCAGGCGTCAACACGATCGCGCTGAGCGTGTTCCACGCCCCGCACTCGACACACTGGCCCTGCCATTTGTTGTGTTCGGCGCCGCACTCGGTGCAGACATAGGCAGTCTTGGCTTTGGCCATGCGGGTTCCCGGCTGGATACGATGATGACGCTGAGCTTAGCCTGCGCTCATCGCATACGGCGAGACGCATCGACGCAAGACGCTGTCAGTTTTCGTCCTCGACGAACAGCACGCGACGGGTCATGCCGCAGGTGAGGTCGTAGGAGATCGTGCCGGATTGCGCAGCGATCAGCTCGACCGGCAATTCCGGCCCCCACAACAGCACGCGATCACCGATTTTCGCGGCCGGCGCATCGCGCAGGTCCAGCGTGATCAGATCCATCGAGACACGGCCGATCAGCGGCACGCGCTGCTCGCCGACCAGCACCGGCGTACCGGCTGCGGCACTGCGCGGATAGCCGTCGCCGTAGCCGACTGCAGCCACACCGACCGGCATGTCTTCGGGGCAGGTCCAGGTGCCGTTGTAGCCGATGCGCTCGCCGCGCTTGATCGGGTTGATCGCAATCAAGCGCGTGCTCAAGGTCATCGCCGCACGAAAGCCAAAGTCGGCACCGGCCTGGCCGTCGACCACCGACAACCCGTACAGCAGACCGCCAGTGCGCACCCAGTCGCCACGCGCGTCGGGCCAGCCGAGCACGGCGGCGGAATTGGACAGCGAGCGCGGGCCGCTGAACATCCGCGTCGTATCGACGAAGCGTTTGATCTGCGCCGGCGTCTGCTCGCCCTCGAACACTTCGGAATCCGAGAAATGCGTGAGCAGGCCGATTTCGGGATCGATGCCCGGCATCGCAGCGAGTTGCGCATGCACCTCGGCCACGCGCTCAGGCGCAAAGCCGAGCCGATGCATGCCGCTGTCGATCTTCAGCCACACGCGCAAACGTCCGCGCGTCGGTTCGGCCTGCGCCAGCCATTGCAGCTGCGCCTCGTGATGGATCGCCGGATCCAGCTGCAGTCGCTGCATCTCGGCGATGTCACGAACGTTGTCGGGGCCGGACAACACCACGATGCGTTGCTGGTGTCCCGCCGCGCGCAGGCGCAGGCCGTCGCCGAGCGCGGCCACCGCGAACGCCTCGGCTTCACCGTTCAGCGCACGGGCAACCCGCTCCAGCCCGTGACCGTAGGCATCTGCCTTGACCACCGCCATCACTTTCGCCGGTGCGGCCAGCGCCTTCAGCCGCGCCAGATTGTGGCGCAGCGCGCCGAGATGGATGGTGGCGACAGTGGTGCGGCTCATGGCGAACAGGAGTCCGGGATCAGTCGAACGACCCGACGAACGAGTCCGGCGCGTAGTTCACAAATTTGGTGTAGTGACCGAGGAAGGTCAGCTTGCAGGTATCGGTGGGACCGTTGCGCTGCTTGCCGATGATGATTTCGGCGATGCCCTTGTCCGCCGATTCCTTGTTGTAGTACTCGTCGCGGTAGATGAACATGATCACGTCGGCATCCTGCTCGATCGCGCCGGACTCGCGCAGGTCGGACATCATCGGACGCTTGTCGGCGCGCTGTTCCAGCGAGCGGTTCAACTGCGAGAGTGCGATCACCGGCACGTTCAACTCCTTGGCGAGGCCCTTGAGTGAACGCGAAATTTCTGAAATTTCGGTGGCGCGATTCTCCTTGTTGCCGGGCACCTGCATCAGCTGCAGGTAATCGATCACGATCAGGCCCAGCCCGCCGTGCTCGCGATGCAGGCGACGCGCGCGCGAACGCAGCTCCACCGGCGACAGGCTGGGCGTGTCATCGATGAATATCTTGGCGTCGGACAGCAGCGAGATGGCGTTGGAAACGCGCGGCCAGTCTTCCTCCTCCAGCGTGCCGTTGCGCAGGTGCTGCTGGTGAATGCGGCCGACCGAGGAGATCAGGCGGAACGCCAGCTGCGAGGAAGACATTTCCATCGAAAACACCACCACCGCCTTCTTGCCACCCAACGCAGCGGTCTCGGCGATGTTCAGCGCAAACGCGGTCTTGCCCATCGACGGGCGCGCCGCCACGATGATCAGATCCGACGGCTGCAGGCCGGAGGTGAGACCGTCCAGGTCGTTGAAGCCGGTGCTCACGCCGGTGAGCTGGCCGCGATTCTCGTAACGCTCGGTGAGCAGGCGGAACGCATCCTTCACCGCCTCGCGCATCGAGACGGAATCCTTCTTGCCACGCGCTCCGGACTCGGCGATGTGGAACACGCGCTGCTCGGCGTTTTCCAGCACTTCCTGCACGCTCTTGCCTTCGGGCCGATAGCCGTCCTCGGTGATCGAGGTACCCGCATCGATCAGCTGACGCATCACCGACTTCTCGCGCACGATTTCGGCATACGCCGCAATGTTGGCTGCGCTTGGCGTGCTGTTGGCCAGCTCGATCAGATAGCCGGCACCGCCGACCATCTCGGCCAGACCGTTGCTGTCGAACCAGTCGCCCAGGGTCACCGCGTCGCACGGCATGCCCTTGTTCGCCAGCTCGTTGATCGCGCGCCAGATCAGCCGGTGGTCCTTGCGGTAGAAGTCCTGCTCGGCCAGCCGATCAGCCACCTTGTCCAGCGCATCCGGTGCCAGCATCAGGCCGCCCAGCACCGCCTGTTCGCCATCGATCGAATGCGGCGGTATGCGCAGCGCCTCGATGGCAGGCGATGAGGATTTGCGTTCGGGCACGAAGGACATCGACTTACCTCACGGAGGGATTACCTCACGAAAAACCGGCAGCGCTCGGGCATGGCGCCGGCGGCTGCGCTGATAGTCATCATACGCGGCGTGATCTCAACCACCGAGACAATAACTCTGTGGATAAGCTGTGCGTTGCTGGGGATAACACCAGCTCCCGTACCGGCGCCCGGGGCCGAAAAACAAACGGGCGCCACATGGCGCCCGTCTGCATCCATCAAGAGATGGAGGTGTCGGCTTACTTGTCGCCGACCACGATCACCTTGACCGTGGTCTGCACGTCGGCGTGCAGGCTCACCACCACGTCGTACTCGCCGGTGTTGCGAAGCGGGCCTTCACCCAGGATCACTTCACCCTTGTTGACGTTGTGACCGACAGCGGCCAGCGCCTCGGCGATATCGCGCGGACCGACCGAGCCGAACAGCTTGCCTTCCGCACTGGCATGCGCGGAGATGGTGACCGACACGTCGGCCAGCTTGGCCTTGCGCGCTTCGGCGTCGGTCAGCATGGTGCCGGCCTTCGCTTCGTACTCGGCGCGCTGCTGCTCGAACGCAGCCAGGTTGGCAGCGTTGGCACGCACGGCCTTGCCCTGCGGCAGGAGGAAATTGCGGCCGTAACCCGGCTTCACGTTGACCTTGTCGCCAAGCGTGCCAAGGTTGCGGACTTTCTGCAGAAGAATGAGTTCCATGATGCTTCCTTTTCGTTAGCGCCGGTGTGGCCCGACGCAGCCAGAGGACGGTTGTCCGAAGGGTGCCTGAGGTAACACCCGGCCGTGGCCGGGCGAAGCCACTGGCCGCAACACGAGGTTGCGGCCAGCCACGATCAGACGTCGTGGTTGTCGGTGTACGGCAGCAGCGAGAGGAAGCGTGCGCGCTTGATCGCGGTGGCCAGCTGACGCTGGTAACGCGCCTTGGTACCGGTGATACGGCTCGGCACGATCTTGCCGTTCTCGGTGACGTACTGACGCAGGGTGTTGAGATCCTTGTAGTCGATCTCCTTCACGTCTTCGGCAGTGAAGCGGCAGAACTTGCGGCGGCGGAAAAACTTGGACATGGTCTGGATTCCTATCAGTCGTCGCTGTCGCGATCGTTGTCGCGGTCATCGCGGTCACGGCCGCGGCCTTCGCCATCACCCTCGTCGTCGCGGCGACGGGTGGACTTGGCGTCATCCTTTTCCTTCGACTTCAGGATGAAGGACGGTTCGGTGTCGGCTTCGTCACGACGCACGACCAGATGGCGCAGCACGGCATCGTTGAAGCGGAAACCCGACTCCAGCTCGTTCAGCGCGTTCTGGCTCACTTCAATGTTGAGCAGCACGTAATGTGCCTTGGCCAGGTTCACGATCGGATAGGCCAGCTGACGACGGCCCCAGTCTTCCAGACGGTGGATCTTGCCGCCGTCGGTCTCGATCAGCGCCTTGTAGCGCTCGAGCATCGCCGGGACCTGCTCGCTCTGGTCAGGGTGGACCATGAACACAACTTCGTAATGACGCAGGGTCATTGTGGGTTGACTCCTTGTGGATGCGGCCTTGCGGCCTTGCAGCCTCCCGCGGGTGCGGTGAGGCAAGTGTCCTGCTGGCGCTCGAACGGGCGCGAACAGAAGCGGGATTGTACGATGCTGGCAAATGATCGCGCAAGTCATTGAAAATCATGACCAGCACGGCGCAACTCGGGTCAGCCGACGGTAAAACTCTCGCCACAACCGCATTCGCCGGTGGCATTCGGGTTGTGGAACACGAAACTGGCGTTGAGACCCTGGCGCTGGAAGTCGATCACGGTGCCCTCGACCATCGCCAAGCTCTTGTCGTTGACGATCAACGGCAACCCGTCCACGTCGACCAGCTGGTCGCCCTCACCGATCGACTCGGCCAGATCCACCACATAGGCGAATCCGGAACAGCCGGTGCGCTTGACGCCGAAACGCACACCGGCCGCCGCTGGCGTGCCCGCCAGGAAGTGGCGCATGCGTTCGTTGGCGGCGGGAGTGATGGTGATGGTCATGGAGCGAATCCAACCTCAATAAACTGCACAGCGGTGGCCCGGAAAGTCGCAGCGCGGGCAATGGCTACATTATCATGCCGGTTTGGCCTTGCGCGCCGCTGCGCGCGCGCCGTTCATCCGTAAGCGTCGATATGCGGCGCATCAGCAGGAGTTTCAACGATGGTTGTGGTCAGCCCGACGGTATGCAGCGTGAAGCAGGCTCTCTCCGGCAAGCTTGACGCCGGCAGCACGGTGACCGTGCGCGGCTGGGTACGCACGCGCCGCGATTCCAAGGCTGGCCTGTCCTTCGTCAACGTGACCGACGGCTCCTGCTTCGACCCGATCCAGGCGGTGGTACCGGCCACACTGGCCAACTACGACAGCGAAGTGAAACATCTCACCGCCGGCGCGGGCGTGATCGTCAGCGGCACCCTGGTGCCGTCGCAGGGCAAAGGCCAGAGTTTCGAGCTGCAGGCGAACGCGGTGATCGTCACCGGCCTGGTCGACGACCCCGAAACCTACCCGATCCAGCCTAAGCAGCACTCGATGGAGTTCCTGCGCGAGGTCGCCCACCTGCGCCCGCGCACCAATCTGTTCGGCGCGATCACCCGCGTGCGCCACACGATGATGACGGCGATCCATCGCCACCTCACCGAACAGGGCTTCTTCTGGATCAACACGCCGATCATTACTACCTCCGACGCCGAGGGCGCCGGCGACATGTTCCGCCTGTCCACGCTGGATCTGGCCAACCTTCCGCGTGACGAGAACGGCAAGATCGACTTCCGCAAGGATTTCTTCGGTCGCGAGGCATTCCTCACCGTGTCCGGCCAGCTCAACGTCGAGGCGTATTGCCTGGCGATGAGCAAGGTCTACACCTTCGGCCCCACCTTCCGCGCCGAGAACTCCAACACCGCGCGCCACCTGGCCGAGTTCTGGATGGTCGAGCCGGAGATCGCGTTCGCCGACCTCACCGCCAACGCCGATTGCGCCGAAGCGTTTCTCAAGGCGATCTTCAAGGCGGTGCTGGATGAACGCGCGGACGACATGGCTTTCTTCGCCGAACGCGTGCAGCCGGATGCGATCAGCCGGATGGAGGCGTTCATCGCCAAGCCGTTCGAGCGCATCGACTACACCGACGCGATCACCATCCTGCAGAAGTCCGGGCAGAAGTTCGAGTATCCGGTCGCCTGGGGCATCGACCTGCAGACCGAACACGAACGCTACCTGGCCGAGAAACATATCGGCCGTCCCGTGGTCGTAATGAACTACCCCGAGGCGATCAAGGCGTTCTACATGCGCTTGAACGATGATGAGAAGACGGTCGCCGCGATGGACGTGCTGGCGCCGGGCATCGGCGAGATCATCGGCGGTGCGCAGCGTGAGGAACGACTGGACTACCTCGACCGTCGCATGGCCCAGTTCAGTCTCGATCCCGTGACCTATGGCTGGTACCGCGACCTGCGCCGTTATGGCACGGTACCGCATGCCGGTTTCGGTCTCGGCTTCGAACGCCTGCTGGTCTACATCTGCGGCCTGGCCAACATCCGTGACGCCATCCCCTATCCGCGCGCGGCCGGGACGGCCGAATTCTGAGTATCTTGCCTGCCATGTCTTATCGCTTCCCTGTCACCGTCGCCGCACTGGCTCTCGCCATTCTGCTGGCCGGTTGCCATAGTGCCAAGGTGCTGATTCCGCCCAATCTGCGGCCACCGGCGGAAGACAACGGCAAAGTACTGAAGCTGGCCCAGCAGCAATTGCTGCAAGCTACACCGTGCTGCAGCAGCTACGCGGACTTCTCCTACAGCAGCACGCTGCCGTGGCAGCCGCAGAAGTTCACGCTGGGCAGCGGCAGCATGGTGGCCAATCTCAACGGCACGCACAGCTACTTTCTCGCCTTCCGCCTGCCGGCCGACGTGAAGCTGCCGTACCGGGTGGCCATGAAATCGGAATTGAACGGCCGCTGGCTGCACGCCAGTTACCTGTTCGCACCCACGGTCGTGCTGTTGGACGAAGGTTTTCAACCGATCCATTCCGAAGACATCGGGCTGTGCGAACACATGGGCTGGAGCGATGAAACCACCGGCGCTTTCGGCAGCGTCAAGATCAACGAGCCACAGGCCCGTTATCTGCTGGTCTACAGCTCCGCTGATCAGCAATCGGGCAAGACGTATTGGGAACAATCGCCGGCCTCGTTCTCCACCACCAGCACGGCGACGCTGCAGATGAACTCCACCGGCAGCTTCAGCATTCCGCATGGCCCGGATGGTTCGCTGTGGGTCGGCATGATGAACAAGACCTACGAAAAAACCATCGGCAACGCGATCTGCAAGAAGGCGACGGCAGGCGACGGCGTACTCAATACCCTGCGTACCGCACTGCCGCTGCCATGGAGCAAGGACAGCGGCAACAACGGCAGCGCTGGCAAGACCAACCGCAGCAGCCAGCCATGATCGTCCTGTATCTCTCCCTGCTGGTCGGCGGTGTCGGTCTGTTCGTGTTGTCGTACATTGCCCAGTTCAGGCTTGCTGCCGTGCTGCGCAAACGCTATCCGCAACACTGGCAGATCATCGCCGAGCCCGAGCACGGCAAGACCTCGGCGTTCCGCACCTGGGTCCGCATGCAGCACGTGCTGCGTTCGCCGGCACTGCCGGCGCTGGGCGACGCCACCATCAACCGCTGGCGCCAGATTTGGCGTTACAGCCCGTGGCTGGGCTGGCTGTGCTGGCTGGCGGCACTGACGATGCGCCTGCTGCTGCACTGAAGAAACCAACGGAGAACCGCATGCAACTGGATCTGAGTGGACGGCATGCGCTGGTCTGCGGCGCGTCGCAAGGCATCGGCCGCGCCAGCGCGATCGAGCTGGCCGAACTGGGCGCCAGCGTCACTCTGCTGGCACGCTCGGCCGACGCGCTCAAGACCGTTGCCGAAAGCCTGCCGCGGACGCATGCGGGGCAGCGGCACGACTGGCGCAGCGTCGACATGCTGGACACCGCAAGCCTGCAGGCCGCCGCCACCGACATAGCCGCCAGAGCACCAGTGCACATCCTGATCAATAACACTGGCGGGCCGCCAGGTGGCCCGGCAAACACGGCCACTCCGACCGCCTTCGAAAACGCGTTCCGGCAACACCTGCTGGGTGGTCAGGCGCTGCTGCAGGCGCTGCTGCCCGGCATGCGCGCCAGCGGCTATGGCCGCATCGTCAACGTGATCTCCACTTCGGTGAAGGAGCCGATCGTCGGGCTGGGCGTCTCCAACACCGTGCGCGCCGCCGTCGCCGGCTGGGCCAAGACGCTATCCGGCGAACTGGCCGCCGATGGCATCACAGTCAACAACGTGCTGCCCGGCTATACCCGCACCAGCCGCCTCGACGGTCTGCTTGCCGCGAAAGCGGCTGCCAGCAGTCAAAGCGAGGACGCGATCGCGCAAGAGTTGATCGCCACGATTCCGGCCCGCCGTTTCGGCGAAGCCGGTGAAGTAGCCGCGGTGATCGCTTTCCTGTGCACCCCGGCCGCCGCCTACGTCAACGGCGTCAGCATTGCGGTGGACGGCGGCCGCACCCGTGCGCTCAGTTGAACGGACAGTCGCGACAAGCTGTTCAAGAGGTCTCGCGACTGACGTCGCTCCCACAAGCCGGTGCATTTGTGGCACGCTGGTTTTAAGCTTGTGCCGATGTCTACCATGCGCCTAGCCAATCTGATCGATGGTCGCCTGCAGGCGCCCCACCACGATGCTTGGCTGGATGTGCACGAACCGGCCACCGCCGAGGTATTCGCGCATTGCCCGGATTCCAGTTCGATGGACGTAGAGGCCGCGGTCGACGCTGCCAGCCGCGCCGCCGCCGCATGGGCGAACACTCCGGTTGAACAGCGCGCGTATCTGCTGCAACGACTAGCCGATCTGATCGAGGCGCGACTGGAGGAATTTGCCGCGTTGGAATCGCGCGACAGCGGCAAGCCATTGAGCCTCGCACGCCGGCTCGATATCCCGCGCGCGATCAGCAACCTGCGTTACTTCGCCGCCGCGATCATGAGTCTGGGGAGCGAATCGCACGCGATGGAAACCGGCGCGGCCGGTGCCGGTGCGATCAACTACACCTTGCGCCAGCCGCTCGGCGTGGTCGGCTGCATCAGCCCGTGGAACCTGCCGCTGTATCTGTTTACTTGGAAGATCGCGCCGGCGCTGGCCGCCGGCAACACGGTGGTGGCCAAGCCCTCGGAAGTCACTCCGTGCACCGCCGCGCTGCTGGGTGAGCTGAGCATCGAGGCCGGCTTCCCGTCCGGCGTGCTGAACATTGTGCAGGGCCGCGGGCCGAGCGTGGGTCAGGCGATCGTGGAGCATCCGGCGGTGAAAGCAATTTCCTTCACCGGCAGCACCGCCACCGGTGCACAGATCGCCCGTACCGCCGCGCCACAGTTCAAGAAAATCTCACTGGAAATGGGCGGCAAGAACCCGGCGATCGTATTTGCCGACGCCGACCTGTCCGACGCGAACCTGGATACCATCGTGCGCTCGGGCTTCGCCAACCAGGGCGAGATCTGCCTGTGCGGCTCGCGCCTGCTGGTGCAGCGTTCGATTCACGAGGCCTTCCGCGAACGCTACCTGGCGCGCGTGCAGGCCCTGCGCGTGGGCGATCCGAACGACGCCAACAGCGACCTCGGCGCGATGGTTTCCGCTGCGCATCACGGCAAGGTACTCGGCTGCATCGAACAGGCGCACGCCGAGGGTGGCCGCGTGCTGTGCGGCGGCGAGGCGGTCCGCTTGCCCGGTCGCTGTACCGACGGCTGGTTTATTGCACCGACCGTGATCGAAGGCTTGCCTTCTACGGCGCAAACCAACCAGCAGGAAATCTTCGGCCCAGTGGTCAGCCTGATTCCGTTCGAGGATGAAGCCGAAGCGCTGGCCATCGCCAACGACAGCCGCTACGGCCTTGCCGCCTCGCTGTGGACGCAGGATCTCTCCCGCGCCCATCGGCTCGCCGGGCAGCTCGAGTTCGGCATCGTGTGGATCAATTGCTGGCTGTTGCGCGACCTGCGCACGCCGTTCGGCGGTGCCAAGCAATCCGGGCTCGGCCGTGAGGGCGGCAGCGACGCACTGCACTTCTTTACCGAGCCGAAAAACATCTGCATCCGCTACTGATTACTGACGGGAATCACGATATTGAACAGCCCCCTGCAAGCTCTGATCGACGGCAACCGCCGCTGGTCGGCTTCCGTATATGCGGACGACCCCCACTTCTTCGAACGGCTAGCCCAGCAACAGTCGCCGAAGTACCTGTGGATCGGCTGCTCCGACTCGCGCGTGCCGGCTACCCAGATCGTCGATCTGCCGCCGGGCGAGATTTTCGTGCAGCGCAACGTCGCCAATGTGATCTCGCACAGCGACCTCAACTGCCTGAGCACGATCCAGTTCGCGGTGGACATTCTCAAGGTCGAGCACATCATCGTCGTCGGCCACTACGGCTGCGGCGGCGTTCAGGCCGTGCTGGACGAACGCCGGCTCGGCCTTGTCGACAACTGGCTGCGGCATGTCGGCGACGTCGCACAGAAGCATTCCGCGACGCTCGCTGCGCTGGATCTGATGTCATTGCGCAATATCCGCTTGTGCGAACTCAATGCGATCGAACAAGCGGTCAACGTCTGCCATACCACCATGGTGATGGATGCGTGGGAGCGCGGCCAGAAGCTCTCGGTACACGCGTGGTGCTACAGCCTCGACAACGGCCACGTGAACGATCTGGACATGCATGTCGACTCGCGCGCCGCGCTGCGCCCGGTCTATGAGAACGCTCTACAGAAGCTTACCCAACTGCCGGCATGGCACCCGTGAGCGGAATCATCCGCACCGATACCGCTCCTGCTCCGGTCGGTGCCTACCCGCACGCGCGCCGCGTCGGCAACCTGCTGTTCCTGTCCGGGGTCGGCCCGCGCCAGCCCGGCAGCAACGCGATACCCGGCAACGTGCACGCCGCGGATGGACAACTGCTCGGCTATGACATCGAGGCGCAATGCCGGCAGGTGTTCGCCAACGTGCGTGCCGTGCTGGAAGCCAGCGGCGCCGCATGGAGCGATCTGGTCGATGTCACCGTATTCCTGACCGACATGCAGAACGACTTTGCGACCTACAACCGGCTTTACGCTGAATACTTCGCCGGCGTCGATGCCTGCCGAACCACGCTTGGCATCAGTGCGCTACCGACGCCGATCGCGATCGAACTGAAATGCGTCGCGGCACTCCCGATGGAGCCACGCTGACCTTTCTGCTCTGGGCGGGACGCGCACGGATCGAACAGCGCACATGAAAAACCCCGCCGGTCTGCGCCGACGGGGTTTCGATTCACAGCAATAACCAGTCGGCTATCAGCCAGCCGTGCTGGCAGCAGCCGGAGCGGCAGCAGCCTTGTGATGCTTGTGGTGCTTCTTGTGGGGAGTCTTCGCTGCCGGAGCAGCATCAGCTGCCGGAGCAGCCATCGGCGCAGCAGCCGGAGCAGTTGCGGGAGCAGCCTGTGCCGCCGGGGCAGCCGTCTGCGGAGCAGCCGCCTGAGCCAACACGGAACCGGAAAGCGCAACGCCAGCCACGAGCAGGGAAGCGATCAGAAGTTTACGCATCATAGGTTGAGCCTCGGAAAATAAGGTATCGCGAACCCGGCCGGAACCCGGCAACTCGGGTGGCGCGACGTGCCGACAATAGCAGCGGAAACGAGATACCACGACTGAATGAGCACGCGGAATTTTCTACGTTTCACTCGAGCAGGATCTTGACTTTCATTCAGTACGATGCTGAACGCAATAACTTACGTTTAATTCAGACAGATCTGCAGCATCCGGCCGATCAACTCCTGCACCGCCGGCGCCTTCTCTTCGTCGTACTCGAAACTTGCTTCGTCCATGTAATTGAGCTGCGCCAGCTCCAGTTGCACGGCCTGCACGCCGGTGTCGGAGTTGCCATAGTGCCTGGTGATGTAACCGCCCTTGAAGCGTCCATTGACGGCAAAACTGAAGTGCGACTGCGACTCCAGACAAGCCTGCAACTGCGCTTGCAGCGCCATGCCGCAACTCGCCCCGGTCGCCGTGCCGAGATTGAAGTCCGGCAACCGCCCCTCGAACAGCATCGGCACCTGGCTACGGATGGAGTGCCCTTCCCACAACACCGCCCGGCCGTGTTCGGCGCACAACTTCGCAAGTTCTTGCGCAAGAGCCTGATGATAAGGCTGCCAGAATTCGTTTATCCGCCGTTGAACTTCGTCGCGGTCCGGCGTGTCGCCATCGAGATACAGCGGTTCACCATCAAAACCGATCGTCGACACCAGACCAGTCTCGCGCTGCCCCGGATACAGCGCATGCCCGTCGGCAGGCCGGTTGAGATCGATCACATAGCGCGATGCTACGGGCTTCAGCACGCTGGCGCCCAGCGCCTGTGCCAGCGGCTCGTACAGCCGTGCCACATGCCAGTCGGTATCCGGCGAGCGCCGCGCCGCCGGGCGCATGCGCGCGGCGATCTCATCGGGAATGAAGCTGCCGTCGTGCGGCAAGCTGATCAACAGCGGTACACGACCGCGCTGCAAGGTGAAGTTGGCCATGTGCGCCATTGTACTCAGCCCATCAACACCAGTTCTTCCGCCGACGTCGGATGGATCGCCACCGTTGCATCCAGGTCGCGCTTGCGCACGCCGAGTTTCAGCGCGACGGCAAAGCCCTGCAGCATTTCGTCGGCGCCCGGTCCCAGCACATGAATACCGAGCACACGTTCGTCATTGCCCACGCAGACCAGTTTCATCAGGCTCCGGCCATGCCCGCCGGCCAATGCCCACTGCATCGGCGTGAAGCGGCTGCGATAGACGGTGACCGCATCGCCATGCTGTTTGCGGGCCTCTTCCTCGGTCATGCCGACCATGCCCAGCGGCGGTTTGGAGAACACCACGCTGGGGATGTTTTCGTAATCAAACCGAGCCTCCGGTTGGCCGCCGAACAACCGATCCGCCAGTTGTCGGCCGGCCGCAACGGCCACCGGCGTCAACGCCTTGCGCGTAGTAACGTCACCGATCGCATGGATACCGGCCACGTTGGTATTCTGCCGTGCATCGGTCAGCACGTGGCCACGCTCATCGGTATCCACGCCGATCGAAGCAAGCCCCAGTGCTTCGGTGTTGGGCACCCGCCCCACCGCCCACAGCAACGCATCGAAGGGGCCGTGCGAACCAGTCACAGCATCGTCGAGCAGGATGCCATCCGTGCCGCGATGCACCGCCTGCACTGCGCTTTGCCGACTGACCCGAATGCCCTGCGCTTCCATCAACTCCTGCAATGCCTGCACCAGTTCCGCATCGAAACCTCCCAGCAGACGCTCGTGCGCCAGTACCTCCACGTCACTGCCGAGCGCCTGCAGCAAACCGGCAAATTCCACCGCCACATAGCCACCGCCCACGATCGCCACGCGACGCGGCAGCGCCTGCAGCGCGAAGACGTCGTCGGAGACCATGCCCAGCCGGAAGCCCGGCAAGGCCAGCGTACGCGGGCGCGCACCGGTGGCGATCACGATCTGCGCCGCCTGCAGCTGGCTGCCGTCGGTCAGTTCGACCGTGTCGGCCGAGACAAAACGGCCGGCCTGACGGATCAACTGCACACCGGCTTCCTGCAGGCGTTGCGCATAGCGCTGGTCGATCGCGTCGATATAGCGCGCCCGCACTTCACGGAAGCGCTCCCAGTCCAGCGGCCCAGGCGTCGAGGCAAAGCCCACTTCGACCGCAAACTGTTGCGCCTGCGCCCATTGCGCAGCAAACCACAACGCCTTCTTCGGCACGCAGCCGCGATGCACACAGGTGCCGCCCAGCGCGCCCGGATCGAGCAAGGCCACCCGGGCGCCATGCTGTGCGGCGCGGAAAGCGGTAGCCAGGCCGCCGGAACCGGCGCCGAGCACGATCAGATCATGACTTGCCGTCATCGCAGCATCCTCGGTGATTCGTACGAATCTACCTCATGCGATTCGGGAACCGGCGCAGACTTCTGCGAACAGAGTCAGCCACATCACTGCATGTGACCTTCATCACGTGCACGGCGATCATCCATGACACTGGCTCTTGTACGGCATCTCATGCAAATCTAGCCTTACGCCAAATGAAGGCATGGGGGTACAGGTCATGCAGCAGCGTCTCATTGCCACTACGTGGATCATGCTGGCGCTAGCGGCCGCCTGCGCCAAGGCCCACGCCGCGCAAGAGCAGCAGCAGGATTTATTCGGCGAACTGCAATCGCGAACCAATGAACTGTCTCGATACTGGTACTTGACCACGGCAATTCCGGGGCTGCCGAAAGCAGACCAGTCAGTGGCCAATCAGCTGCTGGCATCCAGCGAGAACGAATTGGGCCTCTACAGCGAGGCGGTTCGAGATTTTCCGCTGCGCAGCCGGCCACCCGAGAAATTGATTCTGCCCCAGGCAACAACCTGGCAGGCGATGGATGCGGTCGACACCATCACTGCGCTGGCCCGCGATCGCCGCATCGTGATGGTGAATGAAGCACACCATGATGCACACACGCGCTTGCTGACTCTGGCGCTATTGCCACGCCTGCGCGCCATGGGGTTTACCCACTTCGCGGCTGAAGCCCTCGATGAACGCGATGCTTCCTTGATGAAGCGAGGTTATCCGGTCACCACCAGCGGCAGTGAATATCTCCTCGAACCTCTCTATGGCGACATCGTTCGTGAAGCCATCAAGCTGGGCTTTGTCATCGTGCCGTACGACTTCGCCGGGAAAACACCACAGGACCGCGAAGACGGGCAAGCGAAAAACCTGTACGAGCAGGCTCTTGCCAAGGATCCCAAAGCCAGGCTGTTTGTCCACGCGGGCTATGCGCACATCGACAAGCAGCGCGGCAGACTCGGCCCGGTGAAACCCATGGCGATGAAGCTGCAAGAGATCAGCGGGATCACCCCGCTATCCATCGACCAGACGGAAATCCGGGAAGAAAACCCCAAGAGCGAGGTGGAGGCTTATCACGAGTTCAAGCACGCCATGCGGAAGTATGAAACGACCTGGCAACCGATGCTGCAGCCGTTGGACTCGAAGGGTATTGGTCCTGGCGATATGCCGGAAAGGCCGGTCATGGACATCTATGCCCAGATCGTTGCCGCTTTCGGTCCTGTGCATCCCATCGTGCTCCTCCAGTCCACCACCCACGTTCCCTGGAGTGCCAGACCAGACCTGTATGACGTCAATGTGATTCTGCCTCCGTCCAATTCCGTGCCTTCCAGTTACAGGCAAGGCCCGATCCAGTTGACCGTCGATGGCAAGACCTATCCGGTGTTGCCGCCAGCCAATGATGGACATCGGCCCGGCTGGCTCACGCTTGATGGACAACGAGTCGCTGCCCGTATCGATACCGAATCCTGTGCACGGAAGTTCCCATGCATGGTCGAGGCGCATTACGCGGATGAGTCTGACGACTCCACTGCTGCGGATCGTTATCTCTTCCTGCAGCCGAGTGCGGAAAACGTACTGTATCTGCGCCCTGGCAAATATCGCCTGCGTACTGCAGATGCCGACAACACCACTCTGAATGAACATGTCATCCAGATAGCTCAACCCTGATCTGATCAACATTCAGATTGCAGAAGATGGAATATCAGTGTGGTGATCACAAAGCACTTTCAGCAGTGAGTGCACAGAAGGATGGCCGACGCTATCCGCTGCTATTGCGTGAGCAGTGGCGGCAGCAGGAAAACCGCACCCTGGCGCTCCGTCTTCAACAGGTACATGAAGACACCCGCACAGGCCAGTTGGGAGGCTTGTCTGACAGCCGGTTCACGCGCACGCTTCATCCGAATCATCCACCCTGGCGCTCTAGATGCCGATCAGAATAATTTTCATCGTGCTCTGTCTGGCTATATTCCCCTCGCTGACCGCGATCGCGCAATCGTTCACGCCGGCCGCAATCGCCATGTTCCACGGACTGCGACAACAGTCCAATGACCTGGCCCGGTACGTCTACCTGATCAATCTGTTGCCAAGATTGCCGGTATCCGATCGAACCATCGCCATGCAGATGCTCTCCTCGATCGAGGACGAACTGGGCCTCTACAACGAAGCCATCCGCAACTTCCCGCTCAAGAGCCACGTATATAGAGACATGGTGCTTCCGCTCCCCGGCGAATGGAAATCTGCCGACGCGGCTGACGTCATCGTGAAACTGGCTGCTGACCGTCACATCGTGCTGCTCAATGAGGCACACCACGACGCTCACACCCGTCAACTTACAGTGGCCTTGCTACCTCGCCTGCGTAAGCTGGGATTCAATTATTTTGCCGCCGAGGCTCTGGTCGACAAGGATGTCGAGCTGATGCAGCGCGGCTATCCAACCAAGGCAAGCGGTACCGAATACTTGTATGAGCCCTCATACGGCGACATCGTGCGCGAGGCAATCAAACTGGGCTTCAAGATCGTGCCATACGATGTAGACAACGGTACGACACAGGAGCGCGAAACCGGACAGGCCAGCAATCTGTACAAAAAGGTGTTCGCCAAGGATCCCGACGCCCGCATTTTCATCCACGCCGGCTATGCGCATATCGACAAGGCCAAGGGACGTCTGGGTAATACCCAGCCGATGGCTATGCGGTTGCAGCAACTGACTGGTATCGAACCGTTGTCGATCGATCAGACCGAGTTCCGCGAGCAGATTCCAAGCGAACCGGACGCCTATCAGCAGTTGGCCAAGGACTTTGCGCCCAACGGCCCCATCGTGCTGGTCAATCGCACCACCGGCAAGCCTTGGAGCGCGCATCCAGACCTGTACGACGTCAATGTAATTCTGCCCCCCACTGGTCAAGGTGCAGTCGAGAGCGGGTACACCCAACCCTCGGCGATCATTCACGACATGGTGCGCGCGCAGCCCATGCTGGCGCATTTCGTCAATACACAGCGTCCCGAGTGGCTCACGCTGCATGGAGAGCGTTTCCCGTTCACGATCAGCACGTCACTTTGCAAGGTCACCGTGCCTTGTGTCGTCGACGCGCATTACGTCGATGAATCGAATGACGCCATCGCCGCCGATCGCTACGCATTCATGCAGAGCGATACCGTGAGCAAGCTGTATCTGCGCCCAGGACGCTATCGCCTGCGCGCCTGGGATGTTCGCGGCAGAACCTTGTCCGAACAGGTTATCGAGGTAGACAAGCGATAGAGCTCCCCCGTACTCACAGGCAAAGTAGACATCGCTTTCGCAAGGCGCTTGCACTCGTTTAATTACACGCGTAATCTTTATTGGACTACGCATGTAATCTAAACCCGGAGTGCCCATGCCGAACAAGCCAATTGCCATCAGCGATGCCGAAAGCCGGGTGATGGAGGTGCTGTGGCAGCAGGCGCCGCAGGCCTCGGAGGACATCGTCGCTGCCTTGCTGGCACCTACCGGCTGGCACGAGAAAACCGTCCGAACGCTGCTCAACCGCTTGCTCGGCAAGGGCGCGGTGAGTGCGCAGAAGGACGGCCGGCGCTACCTGTACTCGCCGCTGCTGCAGCGTGAGCAGTGGCAGCAGCAGGAAAGTCGCAGCCTGCTCGACCGCGTATTCGGCGGCAAGGTCGCGCCACTGCTGGCGCATTTCAGCCAGCACGAAAAACTCTCGACAAAAGACGTCGCCGAGCTGCGCAAGCTGATCGATGCGATCGAGCAGAAGAGGCGCTGACCATGTCCGGCATGCTGCTTTATCTCACCCTGGGGCTGGCACTGGTGCTGGCATGGCGCAAGCTGGCGCGGCGCCTGTTCGGTGCCGGGCCAGCATTCACGCTGTGGTTGCTGCCGCTCCTGCTGGCGGCGTTGCCGTGGCTGCCGGCACTGCCATCGGCATGGTCGATCGCACCCACACTGCTGGTACTGCCTACCACGCAGACCTTTGCCGCGCAGGCCGGGCCGACCACTTCGACACTGCATTGGCTGCTGCTGTTGTGGCTGCTCGGCGCATTGGCCGGTCTGTTGCGCCTGCTTGTGCATTACATCCGCTTGCTGAGGCAAAGCCGTTGCCTTCCCGACGGCATGCTGCGCTTGCTGCACGTTGAGCTGGGCGGCTTGAATCCACACCGCCTGCGGCTGCATCCGGCCGGCCCGGCAGTGCTGTGGGCGCCGCGCAGCCTGCTGTTGCTGCCGGCGGATTTTCTCGAACGCTTCGATGCCGACGAACGGCGCCTGGTACTGCAGCACGAGCGCATGCATCTGCACCGCGGCGACGCGCTGTGGAGCTTGTTGGCCGAATTCGCAGCCGCGTTGCTGTGGTTCCACCCCCTCGCCTGGCTGGCACTGCCGCGGCTGCGACTGGATCAGGAGCTGGCCTGTGATGAGCGCGTCCTGCGTCAGCTGCCGCAGGACGAGACGAAATACGCGCACGCCTTGCTGCACAGCACCGGCATGGATACCGCACCGGCGCTGATCCTCTGGCTCACCGAGCCACAACTGAAGGAGCGACTGAACATGATCCAGCGTCCTCGTCCCGGCACCTTACGTCGCCGCATCGGCTTCATCGGACTGGCTGCCTTGATGGCTAGCGGTGCGTTTGCGACGCAGGCCGTCGTGCATGCAAAACCCGACCAGCCGGCCTCGGCAGATCTCAGCTACAACTCGCAGATCTACCCGCATTACCCGGCAGACGCCATCCAGAACAAACAGCAGGGCATAGTCATTCTCGATGTGCTGGTGGGTACCGACGGCAAGCCTCGCTCCGTCAAGGTGGAGCCCTCGACGCAGGCGGCTCCGAGCCTGATCAAGGCTGCCAGCGATACCGCCATGCAATGGCATTTCAGTCCCACGATGAAAGATGGCAAGCCAGTGGAAGGCTATGCGCGAGTACCGGTGCAGTTCAGCCTGACTCCGCTGCCACCAGCTCCGCCGGTGCCGCCCTCACCACCGGCTGAACCACCGCCGCCTGCCCCACCGGCGGCGCCGCCGCCACCGCATATTTCGTCTAGTTCCTGAGAACTTCCATCCAAGTTATTGATTTGATAACCTAGACTTGACTCAAGCCGAGGTTGTCGCATGCGCCTGGACCCAGCATTCCGATTCACCTCCAGGCCATCGCCAGCGCGTAGCGCAAGACTGCTGATGTTGGGTGCGCTGATTCTGCTGCTGGCCGCTTGCGCCAGCAGCCCGCGGCGCCAGCCTACCTTCAAGATCTCGCACTCCAGCTTGGCGGATTTACCGCCACGCGCGCCCTCGGCCGCCAGCGCCGGTGAAGCGAATGACATCCTGTTTCGCGCAATCGGGCTGGTCGGCACCCCGTATCGTTGGGGCGGCAATACGCCAGCGGGCGGTTTCGACTGCAGCGGCCTGGTCGATTACATCTATCGCACCGCCGTCCGCATCACGCTGCCACGTACCTCGCATGACATGGCTGCGATGGACAGCCGCAAGGTGCGCCAGATGAACCAACTGGCCAGTGGTGATCTGGTGTTCTTCGACATCGACGGCGCGATCAGCCATGTCGGCGTGTACGTGGGCAAGGGCCGCTTCGTGCATGCACCGAACAGCGGCGGCACGGTGCGGCTGGACGATATCGACGGGCCGTACTGGGGCGAGCATTTTGCCTACGGCAAGCGGGTGCTGGATTGAGGCGGAAGTTGGCTTCGGATTGGACGTGAAGTTAACTAGTGGATTCGAGGTGACGTGAAGTCCCTCATCCCAACCTTCTCACCCACAAGGGGACTACCAGGGGTCGCCAGAGTGAGAAGGCACAAACGAACAACGGCGCCGTGGGCGCCGTTGTGGTTTTACTTCATTGAAGCGGGCTTTCAGTGCGCTTCAGCGCCTGGCGCATGCGCGTGGCCGTGCTGGATTTCTTCCTCGGTGGCATCGCGCACTTCGCCGATGGCCACGTCGAAATGCAGGCTCTTGCCGGCCATCGGATGGTTCAGATCCACATCGATCGTGCTCATGCCGACCTTGTGCACGGTCACCGCGCGCTGGCCGCCATCCTTCAACTTCAGTACGGTGACCATGCCGGACTTGAGCCGATTGGCCTGCGGAAAATATTTCTTCGACATGCGCTGAATCTGGTCTTCCTGGCGCTCGCCGTAACCGTCGGCCGCGGCCACGTCCACCGACAGCGTGTCGCCGGCCTCATGGCCTTCGAGCGCCGTTTCCAGCCCCGGAATCAGCTGGCCGTGGCCGAGCAGGATCCACAGCTGCTCGTCGTGGTCGTGCGAGCTCTCAACCTTTTCGCCATCCACCGTCAGCGTGTAGTGGATCGCGATGACCTTATCCTTGCCAGCCTTCATTGCCTGTCTCGTCGATGGGATCAAACGGCGGATTCTAGCAGCAGGCGACAAGCCTAAGATTCGGTACGGCCGAAGCCCACCCCGCGCGCCTCCGGCCCCAGCCATACCAGCAAGGCCAGCAACAAGGCCACCAGTACCATCCACAGCGACATCGCGAACGCGAAATCGCCGCCATGCCGTTGGGCCAGCCAGGTCTGTGCAGTAGCTGTGACCGCCGCCAGCAGGTTGCCCATCTGATACGCAAACCCCGGCAAGGTGCCGCGCACCGCTGTTGGCGACAGCTCGTTCAGATGAGTCGGCACCACGCCCCAGGCGCCCTGCACCATCACCTGGATCAGGAACGCGCCCAGCCCGAGCAGGATCAGCGAGCCGCCATACATCCACAGCGGAATCACCGGGATCGCCAGCAGCGCAGCGATCATCATCGCCTTGCGCCTGCCGATCCGCTCCGACAGCGCGCCGAAATACAGGCCGCCGACCAGCGCGCCGAGATTCAGCAGCGCTACCAGCACGAAGGCCGCCGTCGAACCCGTGGGGAGGTGCAGATTGGTCTCTTCGAAGGTGTGGTACATGTCCTGCGAGCCGTGGCTGAACATGTTGAACGCCATCATCAGCAGCATCAGATAGATCGCCAGCTTCCAATGCCCGCGCATGGCGTCCAGCAGGCCGGACCGTTTCGATGCCTGCTGCCCCTCTTGCCATATCGCCGACTCCGGCACCTTGCGCCGGATGTACAACACCAACAACGCCGGCATCGCGCCGACGACGAACAGCCCGCGCCAACCGATGTGGTCGACCAGCAGCCAGTTCGCCAACGCGGCGAGGAAGAAGCCGCACGGATAGCCGCTCTGCAGCAAACCGGAAACCGCGCCGCGCGCCTTCGCCGGTATCGACTCCATCGCCAGCGACGCACCGATGCCCCATTCGCCGCCCATCGCCACGCCGAACAGGAAGCGCAGCACCAGCAACATCGTGAGCGAGGTCGAGAACGCGGTGGCCAGTTCGAACATCGAAAACAGGATCACATCGAGCATAAGGATCGGCCGCCGCCCGAAGCGGTCGGCCAGCCGCCCGAACAGCAGTGCGCCCAGCGGCCGCGCGGCGAGGGTCAGGAACAGCGCGTAGGTGATCTGTGCCGTGCCCACCTCGAACTCCTTCGCCACCGTGACGATGACGAAGGTCAGCAGAAAGTAGTCGAATGCATCCAGCGTCCAGCCGAGGAAACTTGCCAGCACCGTGTGCCGCTGGGTGGAATCGAGTTCACGCAGGGGCGCAAGCAGCGACATCAGTCTTTCCTCGGATCGGCAGGTAGTGGTTATCGTAGGCCCTGGATGGTCAGAAGCGCGACAGCGACGCATGACACACCCACGCTCGATGACCTAGGCTGCAGCAACCGCCGAAAACCCGGGACACGGATGGATCGCCGCACCCGTCATCGCATCGCCAGCCTGTATGACAACCATCTGCAGCGCAGTTACGTCAGAAGCAAATTGGCCAGCGATCCGGTCTATGCGGCCACCGCGGCACTGATTGCCGGCAGCTCGCTGCCCTTGCTCGATATCGGCTGTGGCATCGGCCTGCTTGGGCAATACCTGCACGCGCAAGGTCATCAACAGCCATACCTCGGGCTCGACCACGACCAGCGCAAGATCGCCGCCGGGCAGATTGCCGTGCAGCACGCCGGACTCGATGCCGCGATGAACCTGCAATGTGCCGACGCCACCGAACTGCCGCCGATGCAAGGTCACGTTGCCCTGCTCGACGTGCTGCACTACCTTCCTGCCGACCGTCAAATCGTTCTGCTGCAGGCAGCCATGCGGCACCTGGCACCGCATGGCTGCCTGATCATCCGCAACGTGCTGCGCGAGCAGAACTGGCGTTTCCACGCTACCCGGATCGAGGAATTTTTCCTGCGTGCGTCCGGCTGGATTCCCGGTGGAGTGCAACACTATCCGACTGCCGATGAACTACGCGCGCCATTGGAAAACGCCGGGCTCGACGTGCGCATCGAACCGTTACGTGGACGCACCCCGTTCAACAGTTATCTGATCGTGGCACGACCGCATTACTGAGGCGGTTTCGTGGTTCCATTCAGTTTGGCAGTCATAGTGCAAGCACCGCACCGATGGATCGGCTATACTTGTCTGCGCAGTCGCTCTGACTGCTGCGGCTCACCGCCGCCCTCTTCCCCAAGTCTGCAACACGGTATGAACACTCCGGGTTGCTCAGGAGTGTCACATGTCTTTTGATTCGCTGGGCCTTGCGCCCGCGTTGTTGCGTGCGCTTGCCGATTACGGCTACACACAACCCACCCCGATCCAGTCCGCCGCGATTCCGCTCGCGCTGGCAGGTCACGACCTGCTCGCTGCCGCTCAGACCGGCACCGGCAAGACCGCTGCGTTTGCGCTGCCGTTGCTGCAGAAACTGTCAACCAGCGGTCAGACCATGACGCGCCGCCCGCGCGCACTGGTGCTCACCCCGACTCGCGAGCTGGCCGCCCAGGTGCATGAAAACCTGCGCGACTACGGCAAGCAGATGCAGGTCAGCGCCACCACCATCTTCGGCGGCGTCAGCATGGGCCCGCAGATCAACGCGCTGCGCCGCGGCGTGGACATCGTCATCGCCACTCCCGGCCGACTGATGGATCACATGCAGCAGCGCACGCTGGACCTGTCCGGCGTGGAAACGCTGATCCTCGACGAAGCCGACCGCATGCTCGACATGGGCTTCCTGCCCGCGTTGAAGCGCATCCTCGTGGCGCTGCCGAAGAAGCGCCAGACCCTGCTGTTCTCTGCCACCTTCGCACCGGCGATCAAGACGCTGGCGATGGAGTTCATGCACAACCCGCGTGAGGTCTCGGTCTCGGCGCCAAACGCGGTCGCCACCCTGGTCAGCCATCAGGTACATCCGGTCGATGCCTCGCGCAAGCGTGACCTGCTGCTGCACTTGCTGTCGGTCGACAGCCGTCGGCAGTCGCTGGTGTTCAGCCGCACCAAGCACGGCGCCGACAAGCTAGTAACGTTCCTCAACGCTTCCGGCTTGCGCACCGCCGCGATCCACGGCAACAAGAGCCAGAATGCCCGCACCCGTGCACTGAGCGACTTCAAGAGCGGCCGCGTCACCGTGCTGGTCGCCACCGACATCGCTGCCCGCGGCATCGACATCGAGCAGCTGCCGATCGTGATCAACTTCGACCTGCCGTCCGTCGCCGAAGACTATGTGCATCGCATCGGCCGTACCGGCCGCGCCGGCATGGAAGGCCTAGCCGTATCGCTGGTCAGCCACGACGAATCCGGTCTGTTGCACGACATCCGCAAACTGCTCAAGCAGGACATTGCAATCACGCCGATCGCCAGCTACGAGCCATCTGCACCATTGCGGCTGGATGCCGGTGCGCCGCGCCCGAAACAAGGTGGCGGTGGTAGCGGCGGTGGCGGGCAACGTCAATCGCGCGCGCCGCGCCAGGGCAAGCCCGCCGGTTCGGCCCGCCCGAATGGCTACGCGCCGCAAGGCCGCAGCGATCACGCCGCCGGCAACCAGCGCCGCCGCTCGAATTCGCGTCCGGCCGCCAAGGCCTAAGCCTAGTCGCTGGGTTGCCTTGTGGGAGCGGCTGAAACCGCTCCCACATCGTTTCTGGGTTACCTCTACAGCAAGCCCAGTGCGCCCGCGTGATGGCGCAGGTGGTCGTCGATGAAGCTGGCGATGAACCAGTAGCTATGGTCATAGCCGGCATGCCGACGCAACAGCAGCAGTTGCCCCGCTTCGGCGCAGGCCTGGTCGAACAGCTCGGGTTTCAGCTGGGCTTCGAGGAATTGATCGGCCTCGCCCTGGTCGATCAGGATCGTGCCGGGAAACGTCTGCCGCCGCACCAGTTCACAGGCGTCGTAGTCGGCCCACGCATTCGGATCGTCACCGAGATAGCGCGGTAGCGCCTTGCGTCCCCACGGCACCTGACTGGGCGCCACGATGGGCGCGAAAGCCGACACCGAACGGTAACGCGCCGGATACTTCAAGGCGACGGTCAACGCACCATGACCGCCCATCGAGTGACCGCAGATGCCGCTGTAAGAGGCGTCCACCGGAAACTGCGCGGCGATCAGCGCCGGCAACTCGTCTGCTACGTAGCTGTGCATGCGGAAGCGTGACGACCACGGCGCCGCGGTGGCATCGACGTAGAAACCGGCACCTTCGCCAAACTCCCAGTCACCGGTGGCACCGTCGATGCCGGTCGCGCGCGGGCTGGTATCCGGCATCACCAGCACCAGACCCAGCTCGGCAGCCAGCTGTTGCGCACCCGCCTTTATCGTGGCGGTTTCCTCGCTGCAGGTCAGCCCGGCCAGGAAATACAGTACCGGACACAGCTGCCGCGCGGCCTGCGGCGGCTGGTATACGGCAAAACGCATCGGTCCGGCACAGACTTCCGAATGATGTCGATAGAAGCCCTGCACACCGCCGTGCAGGCGCTGTTCGGAGATCGTTTCGAGCATGCCCATCGTCGTCCTCGGTCGCCACGCAAAACAGCGCAGAGCATAACCGCGCGTAGGCCTATGCATCACGTTCAGCAAGAACCGCCACGCGCAGGCACGGAGACTGATAGAATGCACGGCTTGCGCGCCGCATTCCCGGCCCCGCTTTCTGTTTTGAGGTACCCCCATGTCATCCCCCGTTTCCGACAACGCCCCGGTCCCGTCCGGTTTTGGCGCACTCGCGCTGCACCCCGACGTTCTGCGCGTACTCGCCGATGTCGGCTATGAATCACCCTCGCCGATCCAGGCCGCGACCATCCCGCCACTGCTGGAAGGCCGCGACGTGCTTGGCCAGGCACAAACCGGCACCGGCAAGACCGCCGCGTTCGCCCTGCCCATCCTGTCGCGCATCAGCCCGCGCGCCGGCAAGCCGCAGGCGCTGGTGCTGGCGCCCACGCGCGAACTGGCCATCCAGGTGGCCGAGGCGTTCCAGCGCTACGCCGCACACATCCCCGGTTTCCAGGTGCTGCCGATCTACGGTGGCCAGAGTTACGGCCCGCAGCTGCACTCGCTCAAGCGCGGTGTGCACGTGGTGGTCGGCACGCCCGGTCGCGTGATCGATCACATGGACAAGGGCACGCTGGATCTGTCCGAGCTGAAGTACCTGGTGCTCGACGAAGCCGACGAAATGCTGCGCATGGGCTTCATCGACGACGTCGAGAAGGTACTGCAGGCGACGCCGCCGGAACGCCAGGTCGCGCTGTTCTCGGCGACCATGCCGAGCGTGATCCGCAAGATCGCCCAGCGCCATCTGAAGGATCCGGTCGAAGTCACCATCAAGACCTCCACCAGCACCGCGCCGAACATCCGCCAGCGCTACTGGTTCGTCAGCGGCATGCACAAGCTCGATGCGATGACGCGCATCCTGGAAGCCGAGCCGTTCGACGCGATGATCATCTTCGCGCGCACCAAGCAGGCCACCGAGGAACTGGCCGGCAAGCTGCAGGCGCGCGGCCTGGCCGCCGCCGCGATCAACGGCGACATCGCCCAGCCGCAACGCGAGCGGGTGATCCAGCAGCTGAAAGACGGCAAGCTGGATATCCTGGTCGCCACCGACGTGGCCGCGCGTGGCCTCGACGTGGAGCGCATCAGCCACGTGCTGAACTACGACATTCCGTACGACACTGAGAGCTACGTACACCGAATCGGCCGCACCGGTCGCGCCGGCCGCGCCGGCGATGCCATCCTGTTCGTCAGTCCGCGCGAACGCGGCATGCTGAACGCGATCGAGCGCGCCACCCGGCAGCCGATCGAGCAGATGCAGCTGCCGTCGGTCGACGTGGTCAACGACGTGCGCATCGGCAAGTTCAAGCAGCGCATCAGCGACATGCTGGCTCAGGGTGATCTGGGCCAGTTCCAGCAGCTGATCGAGCAGTACGAGCAGGAGCACAACGTGCCGGCGATCGAGATTGCCGCTGCACTCGCGCGCATCGCACAAGGCGACCAGCCGCTGCTGCTGGCGCCGCCGAAGCGTGAAAAATACGAACCCGCCTCGCGTGAGCGCGTCGACCGCGCGGCACCACGCGAACGCACGAGCAGCGAGCGACGTCCGCCGAGCGGGCGTGAAGCAACCGCTGCCAGCCACCCGCCGCGCGAGGCCAGGCCGCAGGAGCATCGGCCACGCGAGCACGCCGCACACGAGAACGCACCGCCGCGCGACTTCGGCCACCGTCCGGTGCGCGCGCACGCCACCGAGGAAGGCAAGCGCACTTATCGCATCGAGGTCGGCCACGAGCATGGCGTGAAGCCTGGCAACATCGTCGGCGCGATCGCCAACGAGGCCGGACTGGAAAGCCAGTTCATCGGCCGCCTCAGTATCCGCGACCACTACAGCCTGATCGATCTGCCCGACGGCATGCCGGCAGAAGTGTTCGAGCACCTGAAAAAAGTGTGGGTAGTACAGCAGCAGTTGCGCATCCACGAGTGGGACGGCACCGACACCGGCACTAGTGCGCCGCCAACGCACAAGCCGGGCGGCTTCAAGAAGCCCGGCAGTTTCAAGCCGCGGGCCAGCGGCGGCAAGCCGCCGCGCCGCAAGTAAGCGCTTCGGATCGCACCGCTCGCCTTCGAGGTCAGCGGTGCGACAGGCCGCGGTGCGGCAACGCATCGTTTCCGCTGACGGCCTCTGCAAATCCCCGCCGTGCCCCCATCATGGTGGTGTCGATTTCAGCGGAGCAATGCGCATGACCACCCTGCCCAGCCTGTACATCTCGCACGGTTCACCGATGACCGCGCTGCAACCCGGCCTCACCGGCGAGCGGCTGACCGAATTGGCTGCCATGCTGCCGCGACCGAAAGCGATCGTGATGGCCAGCGCGCACTGGCTGTCGCGGCGGCCGCAGGTCGGTAGCGCAACCACACCCGAGACCATCCACGATTTCGGTGGCTTCCCCGCAGCGTTGTATCAGCTGCGCTATCCGGCGCCGGGCGATCCAGCCTTGGCCGATCGCGTCATGCAACTACTGGATCAGGCCGGCCTGACACCGGTGATCAATCCCGAACGCGGACTCGATCACGGTGCCTGGGTGCCGCTGCGCCTGCTGTATCCGGCGGCCGATATTCCGGTGGTGCCGATCTCCATCCAGCCCGAGCTCGGCCCCGTGCATCAATACGCACTGGGCCAGGCACTGGCGCCACTGCGCAGTGAAGGCGTGCTGGTGATTGGCTCGGGCAGCATTACCCACAACCTGCACGACCTCGGTGCCAGCTACAGCGACCAGCGACAGGCACCCTACGTGAAGCCATTCATCGACTGGATCGAGCAGAAGCTCGCCGCCGGCGATATCGACGCGCTGCTCGATTATCGCCGGCAGGCACCGTTCGCCGAACGCGCGCATCCCACCGACGAGCATCTGCTGCCGCTGTTCCTTGCGCTGGGCGCGGCGGGCGCACACGCGCAGGCACAACGGATCGATGCGGGCATCGACATGGGTCTGCTGGCGATGGATATCTACCGCTTCGACGGCTCGATCGCCCCGCTCACTGCACGATGATCGTGCCGACCATCATCGGATGGATCGAACAGTAGTAGGCATAGGTTCCCGGCTTGGAAAACGTCACGGCGTAGGAGTCACTGGTATCCAGTCCCTTCGAAGGGGCGAACAACGAACCGGCGCTGGTGACGACATGCGGCTCCTCGTCGCGATTGATCCACACCACGCGTGTCCCCGCCGGTATCGTCAGCGTCTTGGGGGCGAAAGCGAAGTTGCGTATCTCGATCTGCGACGTCACTGCCGCCTTTGCCGTAGATGCACTCGCTGCCATGACAGCCGGCGCAACACCGATCGCACAGCACAGTGCCATCGGCCACAGCAGTGTGACGCGATGCCAGAGCATCGCTGACGGTCGTACGGGTCCATGAGTCATTGCGTTCACGACAGCACCCCCTCGGTTACGGCGAGTGCCTGCTTGCCCTGAACGTGGCGCACATCCCGAATGCCCAGGTAGCGATGCAGTGCGCCTGGTGCCACGTCCTTCATCGGTCCGGGTCCTGGCCCGACGCCCGGTGCCGGCTGCGGATACGCGGTCGAGCGCGCCGTGTAGAACGTGATGTTGCCTTCCACTTTCTGCTGGATCTGGTGGACATGGCCATTGAGCACACTGACCGAACCGAAGCGGCGCAGGTAGCTCATCGCCTCGGCACTGTCGTCCGTGCCCCAGCCCCACGGCGGGTACAGCGGCCACAAAGGCATGTGCGCGAACACCAACAGCGGCGTTTCGGCGGACAGCGACGCGAGATCCTGCTTCAGCCAGGCCAGCTGCTCCGCGCCCAGCGAACCCAGCCCACCCGCTTTCAGATTGAGCACGTTGATCAGGCCAACGAAGTGCACGCCGCGATGGTTGAAGCTGTACCAGCCACCGGCGTGCTGGCGTTCACCGAAGCGGCGGAAGAACTCGGCGCCGCTGTCGCCGATCACATCATGCTCGCCCGGCACGTAGAACACCTTGTGGGCGTGCGATTCCTGCATCACGCCGGCCAGCGTGTCGAACTCCTCGGGCTTCGACAGATGCGTGAGATCGCCAGTGTGCAGTAGAAAATCCGGGCGCGCGGCCTGCGCATTGACCAGCGCCACCGAGGCACGTAGCGTGCCCACCACGTCCATGTTCGGCTCCTTGTGGAAACCGATGTGGGAATCGCTGATCTGCGCAAAGCTGAAGCTGGCGTCCGCCATGGATGCCGTCGCGCCATCACCCAGCGGCTGTGCGTGCAGCACGCCGCCCTTCATCAGCCAGAGCGTACCGGCACCGGCCCAGGCCATGCATTTGAGGAACTGGCGTCGGCCGCCGGCTTCGTTGTCGTGGTTGTTTTGCATGATGAGTCACTCCGCAGAGACGAGCGGTCGAACGACCACTCCGTAAATCGGGTGGCCGTCTATGACAGGCCACCCTTCACCATGCATTACCGATCGTTTGGATCGCCTATTCCCGCTTTTGCGTGTTGGGAATAAAGTCGGGTCAGCCGCGGTAACCTCTCTTATGCCAATCGATTCGCACGCCATCTCGCCAGGCTCGGACCACGTCCGCAGCGCACGCTTCGAGGCGCTGGTGCTGCCGTGCCTCGACGCGGCGTACAACCTTGCGCGCTGGCTCGCCCGCAACGACGCGGATGCGCAGGACGTGGTGCAGGAAGCGATGCTTCGCGCCCTGCGTTATTTCGACAGCTTCCACGGCAGCAATGCGCGCGTCTGGCTGCTCGCCATCGTACGCAACACGTACTACACGCTGCGCATGAAAATTCCACCCGACCACCTGCGCGAATCGCTGGACGAAGACGCCCACCCGCTGGTCGATGAGGGTCTCTCACCGGAAGCCCTGACCTTGCTGGCGGTGGACGTCGGCACACTGCAGCACGCGCTGGAACGCCTGCCGCCCCCGCTACGCGAAGTGATCGTGCTGCGCGAGCTTGAAGAGTGTTCCTACAAGGAAATCGCCACGATCACCGAACAGAAAATCGGAACGGTCATGTCCCGGCTCGCTCGCGCACGCGAACGCTTGAAGACCGAACTGACCTGCCGTCCCAAGGAGGTACGTCGCCATGACGTGCGATGACACCAAACTGCTGATGCACGCTTATCTCGACGATGAGCTGGACGCCGCGCAGAGCGCGGCCATGGCCCGACATCTGCAGGATTGCACCACGTGCACGGCCAGCTACGGCGTCTACGGCCGGCTGCGCAAGGCGCTGGCGCAACCCGAGCTGTACCGCCGTGCGCCGGACGAGTTGCGCGCACGCTGGAGCCCATCCGTATCCACGATAGAGTCCGCCCGGCCGTCCCTGCGCGCGCGCCGCGCCCCACTCGCATATGCGATGGCGGCAGGCTTTGCCGGCGCTCTGCTGCTCACCAGCCCAGCCTGGATCACCGCCTTGCGGCAGCCCGGCGCGGACAGCAATCCGATCGTGGCCGAGGCCATCTCCAGCCACATCCGCTCGCTGCAGGCGCAACACCTGATGGATGTGGTGTCGACCGATCAGCACACGGTGAAACCATGGTTCGAAGGCAAGCTCGATTTCTCGCCGCGCGTGAAGGATCTGGCCAGTGAAGGGTTCCCCTTGATAGGTGGTCGTCTCGATGCGATCGAAGGGCGCAGCGTCGCCGCCCTGATCTACAAACGGCACCTGCATGTGATCAACCTCTACCAGTGGCCGGCGGACGCTTCGACGATGGTGCAAGACGTGGTGCAACGCCACGGTTACACCGTCATTCGCTGGACCGCCGAAGGGATGCGCTACGTCGCCATCTCCGACGTCAGCGGGGGTGATCTGAAGCAGTTCGTACTCGCCTTCCAGAACGACGCCGGCACGCCGACCGCGCACTAGGGATGCTCTGATCCATTCTACGTAGGCGGCATAGCGCTCAGACGATCTGCGGCAGCGGCCCGCCAGCATCGAACGGCTCAAGCCAGTCCTCGGACGTCAGCAGCGGCAATCCATGCGCGAGTCGTGCCTTGTCGCATTGTGGACTGATCGCACCGAACTCCCACGACGGCTGCACTTCGCGGCATACCGACGGGCGTTGCGCGTAAATGCCGCAATGCGCCGCCTCGCCCACCGTGCCCTGCAATGCCACGCAGCGGGGCTGCGCCGCGTTGGTGCCGCGCATCGCCAGGCGATGTGGATCGAGCTTTTCGGTCAGTTCCGGTGGCACGCATCCACCCACAGAAGCTTCGGCCTCCGACCAGTGAAACGCCACGCGAAAGAAAGCGCAGCAGGCTCCGCAGCGCAAGCAGGGATGTTGCATCGAATCGACCAGGGCGCACCCCGAGGCACGCAGCCCACGGATTCTAGAGCGCGAAAGGCCCGCCGTGCGGCGGGCCTTTCATAACAACGGAGAAAACCCCGCTCAGGGTTCGCCGGCAAACGTATTGCACTGATCCATGTCGCCGCCGCTGAAGCCGGTCTTGAACCATTTCACCCGCTGCGCCGAAGTGCCGTGGGTGAACGTATCCGGCCGCACGCGACCCTGCGCCTGCTGCTGCAAGGTGTCGTCGCCGATATGGCTGGCGGCGTTGAGCGCCGACTCGATGTCACCCGGCTGCAGCCAGTCGAGATCCTTCTGGCTGTGGTTGGCCCACACGCCGGCATAGCAATCCGCCTGCAGTTCCTGCCGCACCGACAGACCATCGGCACCGTCCATCGGCGTGCCGCGACGGCGTGCCTCATCGACTTTGTCGAATACGCCGGTCAACTTCTGCACGTGATGCCCCACCTCGTGTGCGATCACGTAGGCGCGCGCGAAATCGCCGGACGAATGCAGCTCGTCCTGCAACTGCTGGAAGAACGCCACGTCCAGATACACCTTCTGGTCGCCGGGACAATAGAACGGCCCCACCGCCGTCGTGGCACCGCCGCAGGCCGTGTTCACGCCACCGCTGAACAGGTGCAACTTGGGATCGACATAGGTGGCGCCCTTGGCCTGGAAAATTTCACCCCAGGTCTGTTCCGTCGAATGCAAGATCGCACTCACGAAAGCCTTCTGCTGCGGATCCACTTGCGCCGGCACGCTCTGCACCGGCGCGCTCGACTGGGTGCCGCCCTGGTCCAGCAACGCCAGCGGATTCTTGAAGAAGACCCAACCAAGGAGCGCCAGCACGATCAGGCCGCCAATCCCCATGCGACCGCCACCGAAGCCTGGGCCACCACCACCGCCGCCGCCACCGCTGCCACTATCGACCTCGACGTTGTCGCTGCTGCCGCCTTTCTGCCAATCCATACGCGCCTCGCTCACTGATGCACCGCACTCGGTGCCGCACGCCGACGATAGCGCCTTGATCGGGATCACGCCAAGCCCGCTCTGCGGCTACAGTAGGCCACCCTTTCGCGAGAATCCGCCATGACCCATCTGCCAGCCCTGGTTACCCTGCTCACCGTGCTGTTGCTGCTCGGTACCATGTGGGTCGTCGGCCGTGCCCGCGACAAGTACAGCATCAAGGCACCGGCAATCAGCGGCGATCCGGCCTTCGAGCGCGCCTACCGGGTGCAGATGAACACGCTGGAAAGCACCGTGATGTTCCTGCCCACGCTGTGGCTGGCGGCCAACTACGGCTTCAGCGGCTGGGCCGGCGTGGCCGGATTGGTCTGGATCGTCGGCCGGGTGTGGTATGCCCTCGCCTACCTGAAGGAGGCCGGCAGCCGTGGCCCCGGTTTCACGGTCGGCATGATTGGCTGGGTCGCGACGTTGGTGATGGCCTGCATCGGTGTCGGCCGCGTCATGCTGCTCGGCTGACGCTAGCCTTCAGTAAACAAGCCGGGCGCAACGGCACTCAACACCCATACGCGGTGTGGCACGGCCATCGGCTCGTCGACGGCATCACTCCGATGCCGTGGCGGGCACTAGCCGCATAGCTCCACATTTTGGCAGCTGCTAAAAATGGAGGGATTACCGCAGCATTCGCTGCGCCCGTTCCAGCAACCCGTTCTCCGCTTGTCAGGCATGCTTGTCGCATGGAAATCATCTGCACCGAAGCACCCCCGCTGTCGCCTTCGACCGTATCGATTACGCCGATGCCGCACGCCAGCGTACGTGCGCCGAGCCTGTGGGCCACGTTGGGGTTGATCGCCACGTATTTCCTGATGCAAGCCCTGGTCGGCACCTTGTTCGTGCTGGTGGCCAGTGTGACGATGGCTTTCAGCCATGCCGGGCAAGGCCTCGATCGTGCGACTCCGGTGATGCTAGCACAGCCCTCCATGCAGGCGTTGCTGGCGATGCTCTCGTTCGGTCTCGCCGCATCGCTGACCCTGTGGCTGGCCCGCTGGAAATGGCCGCAACTGTGGCCGCTGGCAACTCCACCAGGCTTCGGCTTCACGTCGCCAGCGCGCCCGTGGTTTCTGGCGCTCGCGGTTGCAGCCGGACTGACTGCTCCCTTGCTGGGTGGATTGCTGACTCAACTACTGGCACACGATCACACGGTGACCCAGGACATCCAGCAGCTCGGCGGCAACACACCGATGGGGCTGCGCATTCCGCTGGCGCTGGTCGTGGTGAGCCTGGGACCGCTGGTGGAAGAGATGCTGTTCCGCGGGGTGCTGTTGTCCGCACTGCTGCAGCGCTGGCATGTCGGCTGGGCCGTGGCGATCAGCTCGCTGGCGTTTGCTTTGATCCATCTGCCGGGCCTGCAGTTCCAGTGGTACGCGCTGCCGGATCTGGCCTTGCTGGCACTCGCGCTGGCCTGGTTGCGGCTGCGATCGGACTCGATCTGGCCGGCCGTAGTAGCGCACGCCGTCAACAACCTGCTCGCGGTGACGGGCTGGTTCGTTGCGCTCAACCTGCCCGGCTGAGCACGCTCACTTCGGAACGATAGCGAAGTGGCGCAGCAGTCGCGCCGTCTCGAACAGCGGCAAGCCCATCACCCCGGAATAGCTGCCTTGCAGATGCTCGACCAGCATCGCGCCGCGGCCCTGGATCGCATACGCACCGGCCTTGCCGAACGGCTCGCCGGTGGCGACGTAGGCGGCGATGGTCGGCTCGTCCAGTGTTGCAAAACGTACCTGCGACACACACACCGCGCACTGCTCGCGTGCCGCGCTGACCAGCCATACCACCGAGATCACCGCATGCGTACGTCCCGACAGGCGGCGCAGCATCGCGGCGGCATCGTCGGCATCCTGCGGCTTTCCGAACACCTCGTCGTCCAGCACCACTTCGGTATCCGCGCCGAGCACCACTGCCTGCACGGCATTACCCAGTTGGGCCAGCCCGGCCTGCGCCTTGTCGCGCGCCACGCGGCTCACGTAATCCTGTGGCGCTTCAGCCGGCGCGCGCTGCTCCGCCACCTCGACATCGAGCACAGCGAAATTCACCCCGAGCTGTTCCAGCAACTGGCGACGTCGCGGCGATTGCGAGGCGAGATGAAGCATGGGCATTCCGATCGACGATGAAGTCGCCAGCGTAGCGGCTCACAGGCTGAGGCTGTACTCGCAGAATTGCCGGTCGCGCTGCCAGCCCATCGATTCGTACAGCGCCTGTGCCGGTGCGTTGTCCAATGCAGTCGACAGCGACAGGCTGGCCGCGCCCAGCGCCCGCGCCTGCTCCGCCGCCGCGCCGAGCAACCCCGCCGCGACGCCCTGCCGGCGTGCCGATGCCACGACAAACAAGTCGTTGAGGAGCCAGGTGCGCACCGTGCGCACCGAGGAAAACAGCGGATAAAGCTGGGTAAAACCCAGTCCCTCGCCATGCTCGTTGCGCGCCAGCAGGATCAGCGACTCATGCTGATGGACGCGCTCGGCCAGAAAATCATGCGCCCGCGCCAGATCTGCCGGCTGGCCGTAGAACTGGCGATAACCATCGAACAACGGCGACAGCGTGTCGAGGTCGAGGATGGTGGCTTGCCGGATCTGAAAAGACATTGATGTGAACTCCGTGGACAGGGCTGACGCTCAGGCGCGGTGGTAGGGGTGCCCGGCCATGATCGTGGTAGCGCGATATAACTGCTCGGCCAGCACCAGCCGCACAAGCATGTGCGGCAAGGTCAGCGGGCCGAGCGACCAGCGCTGGTCGGCGCGCGCCAGCACCTCGGGTGAGTGACCGTCCGGGCCACCGATCAGGAACGCCAGATCACGCCCGGCCATGCGCCACTTCGCCAGCTGTTCGGCCAGCTCCTCGCTGGACCACGTCCTGCCGCGGCCATCGAGCGCGACCACATGGATGTCATGCGGCAAGGCAGCGAGTATCGCGGCGCCTTCGTCCTGGATCGCCCGTGCATCGTCGCGGCCCTTGCCGCGAATCCCGGGTTTCAATTCGATCAGTTCCAGCGGCAGCTCATGCGAGAGCCGTTTGCGGTATTCGGCGAACCCCTCCGCCACCCAGCCGGGCATGCGCTCACCGACGGCAATCAGGCGCGCGCGCATGTCGAGCTTTCATTCAATGAAACGCACGCCGCGCAGCGGTTGCCTCCCCTCCCGTGCCGGGAGAGGATTGCGCTGAGGGGCCAATCTTGCGGCGCACCCCACACGAAAATCAGCCTAATTGCGCAGCGTCGACTTCGTGGCCGTGGTCGCCCACCGTCCACAACCGCTCCAGGCCGTAGAATTCGCGGATGCGCGGCAGCATCACGTGGACGATCACGTCGCCCAGATCGACCAGCACCCATTCGCCTTCCTGTTCGCCTTCCACACCCAGCGGCATCACGCCCGCCTTCTTGGCGAACTTGCTGACTTCGTCGGCGATGGATTTGACATGCCGCGCGGAGGTACCCGAAGCAATCACCAGCAGGTCGGCGATGGAGGTCTTGCCGCGCACGTCGATCTCGCGCACGTCCTTGGCCTTCAGTTCTTCGAGCGCGTCGATGACCGACTTGCGCAGTGTGGCCGTGGTGACGGCCTTGTTGGTACGGGCAGTGCTCAAGAGGATGGGCCTCAATGCGGGATCGCAGCGCAAAATGGCGCGGACGCAGTATAACCGCCCTGCCGCAACGGCACGTCAATTCGTCCGCGGCCGGCCCGAAGCCGCCGGATCAGGCGTCAATGCGCCAGCGACCGTCTTGCCAGTCGGTATTCGTGCATCAGGCGCGCCACCAGCTCGGCGGCGGGCTGCGGACGTACCAGACCAGCGGCCTGCCCGCACCATTCGGACAGCAGATCGCCGCGCCCGGCCGCCGCCGCGGCATGGCGCAACGGCGCGGTGAGCGCGTTCAGCACTGGATACGGCAAGCCCTGCGCCGCCTGCGGCATCGCTTCGACAAAGCGGTTGCGCAAGCCGCGGGCCGCGCGCCCGGAAAAACCACGGATGGTGGTGACTTGATGTTCCTCGACGCCCGGCAGATCCCGCTTCCACGCCTCGGCTGCGGAAGATTCCGGGCAGGTGAGGAAGGCGGTGCCGAGCTGGCTGGCCGCCGCACCGAGGATTTCCGCTGCCAGCATGCCGCGACCGTCCATGATCCCGCCGGCGGCGATCACCGGGATATCTCCGCACTCCGCCATCGCGCGCACCGTCAGCGGCAGCAAGGCGAACAGCCCGATCATCGCGTCTTCGGTCTCGTGCAGGAAGGTGCAGCGATGGCCCCCGGCCTCGGCGCCCTGCACGCAGACGGCATCGGCGCCTGCGTCGGCCCAGGCGCGCGCCTCGGCGACTGTGGTTGCCGTACCGATCACGCAGATGTCGCGCTGGCGCAGCTCGCGCCGTTGCGCCGCGTTGATCGTGCCGAAAGCGAAACTCGCCACCGCCGGACGCGCCTCGCACAGCGCGGCGAACTGATCGGAGAAACGTGGTGCCCAGCGCGCCGGCAGGCTGGTGCGTACGTCGAGGCCTTCGCGTGCCATCAGCGCGTCAAGCTGCTCGCGCGCCCTCGCTACCGCCGCCATGTCGGCTTCGAATTCGTCCGGCAGCACAAACAGACCGATCGCATACGGCTGGTCACTGAGCGCGCGGATCTGTGTCGCCTGCTCCAGCATCGCCTGCGGCTCCAGATAACCGGCGCCAAGCGACCCCAGCCCGCCCGCATTTGACACCGCCGCCACCAGCGCCGGCGGTGACGAGCTGGCCATCGGTGCCTGGATCAGCGGATGCTCGATACCGAGTCGGCTGGCAAATGGCGTGGTCATGCCGGACGGCCTGTGAGGGGGATCAGCCAAGTATCCGCCGCTGCTGCAGGCAACAGAAGCCGCTGACGGAACATCGCCGTAGCGACACTCCCGTCAGCGGCCGCCGATCAGCCGCCCGAGCTCATGGCGTCGTGCTTCATCGCATCCTTCTTCATGGCACCTTTCTTCATCGAATCGTGCTTCATGCCGTCCATTTTCATCGAGTCATGCTTCATCGAATCGGCCTTCATGGCATCGTGCTTCATCGAGGTTTTCTGCATCGCGTCATGCGACATCGCGGTGCTGGAGCTGGCGGCCATCGCATCCTGCGCGAACACCGACGTGGTGGCAAAGCCGCAGCTCATGGCAGCGACGAGAAGTATGGTGAGACGTGCGTTCATCGGGAGAGTCCTGGAAAGAAAGGGATGAAGGCAGTCGTGCCGCCTCCATCGTTTCATTCGCCTGCGACCGACTCGCGGTTACACCGTTCGTGCAAGACCGGCCTAACCGCCCTGCCCGGCCACGATGTTCACTGTGATCGCGATGATGAACACGTTGAAGAAAAACGAGATCACGCTGTGCAACAAGGCCACGCGTCGCAGATAACGACTGGTGATCTGCACGTCAGAGACCTGAAAGGTCATGCCGATCACGATCGCGAAATAGGCGAAGTCCCAGTAGTCCGGTTCGGGCGTATCGGGAAACTCCAGTCCTGCGTGTTTCTCGCCAAGATCACCGTAGAAACCATGCGCATAATGGATCGCGAACATGGTGTTGAGGAATAGCCAGCTCAGCACCACGCTGAGCGTCCCCACACCCAGTGCTAGCAGGCCCCCTCCCTTGGCCGCATGTAGCTCGCTGCTGAGCGCCACCAGTACCACCGTCGACAGCACGATGCCGCTCCACAGGATGCCCCAGCGCCCCGTGTCCTGCGCCCGTGCCTGGCTGCGCATGTGCGCCGTTGAGCAACGGTTGAACATGCGCGCAAGGATGCCCAGGAACACCACGGCGGCCAGATCGAAGGCCAGCAGGATTGCGGTGGCCACGCGCAGCTTCATTTCCACCAGCACGACACTGGCCACCAGGAAAATGAGCAGCGACACGATCATCCGTGGCCGCGCCTTCACATAGTGGAACGGCCGCCAGCGACGCTTTTTCCGTGGGATCGTCACGCCTGTTTCGTCGCTACTCACGCAAGCCTCCATGGCGCAACCATCGGCGCCGGCAGGCAGCAATCATAACGGGAGTTTCAGGCGCACAGAGCACGATACTCAGGATGCCGACCGATCCACACGGCTGCATACGAGCACGCCGGCACGACTTTCCAGCCTTCGCTGCGTGCTGCTTCGAACGCAGCCTGCACCAGTGCTGACGCAATGCCGCGCCCACCAACTTCGGGCGGCACTCCGGTGTGGGTGATAGTCATCACGGCGCCAGCCAAGGTGTAGTCGAGTTCGCATTCGGCGCCATCTACCTGTGTCTCGAAACGACGGGCGGCGCGATCGTGCTGAATGGCAAACGGCATGTGGATTCCGCGCTGAAAGACAAACTGCAAGCATACGGCGTGCACGGAGCAACCGCATGTGAAGCCCGAACCCATATCCGTTCGCGCCAGCTGCATGAACTGTCCGACACAGTGCGCGCTTGCCTACCATCCCCCAACAGGAGCATTCCATGAAGAAATCCGCATCCGCCCACTGGTCTGGCGGCATCAAGGACGGCCAGGGCACGATCTCGACGGACACCAAAGTGCTGCGCGAAGCACCCTACGGTTTCAAGTCACGCTTCGAAGACGGCCCCGGCACCAATCCGGAGGAACTGATCGCCGCGGCGCATGCTGCCTGTTATTCGATGGCGTTGTCGCTGGGACTGGGCAACGCCGGGCTCACCGCAGACAGCATCGACACCCAGGCGACAGTAACCCTGGAGAAGGATGGCGACGGCTTCTCGATCACCGCGGTGCACCTCAGCTGCAAGGCCAAGGTACCGGGCGCCGATGCGGCCACGTTCGAGAAGATAGCGCAGGCCACCAAACTCGGCTGTCCGGTTTCCAAGGTACTCAAGGCCACCATCACGCTGGATGCGACGCTGGACACGTGAAAAACCTTTATCGGCGGCGAGGACGTGGCAGCACGCTAGACTTGTTGCATGCCATCGCCGCCGAATTTCCTCACCCGTATCGCCCGCGAACCGATCCGTCCGATTCGCGCCGCGATCCGGCACTGGGTGCTCAGCGCTTTCCCGCGCGCCGACACCGGCAGCATCGATTACGACCATCCGCACGGCGATCCGGGCCTGTTCGGGCCGGATAGCGCGACTTGGCGCGTGCATTCGGATTTCCCCGGCATGCTGGCCGGTGGCCTGGCCGCACTGACCCTGCAGACGTTGCATCCGCTGGCGCTGGCCGGCGTGTGGGATCACTCCAATTTTCGCGGCGACCTGCTCGGCCGGCTGCGTCGCACCACCGCGTTTGTCGGCGGCACCACCTACGCGCCGCGCGCACAGACCACCGCGTTGATCGAACATGTGCGGCAGATCCACGGCCACATCACCGGCTACGGTGAAGATGGACGTCCATACGCCGCGAACGATCCTGCACTGCTGACCTGGGTGCATGTCACCGAGGCTTACTGCTTCCTGCAGGGTTACCGCCGCTACAGCCATGTGACGATGCCGGCCGATGCGGCCGACCGCTACTACGACGAGGTGCGGCGGATCGCCGAGGCGCTCGGCGCACGCGATGTACCCGCGTCCGAACGCGAGGTTACCGGCTACTTCCAACGCATCCAGCCCGAACTGGCCTTCACCGAACGATCGCGCGTGGTACTCGGCCTGCTGTCGCAGGTGCGCCTGCCGGTACCCGCTGCCGGCATGTCGCGCGATCTGTTTCTGCACGCCGGCGCCGCCCTGCTGCCGGACTGGGCGACTGAACTGCTGGGCCGCACACCGCGGCAGCAACGCCAGGCACGACTGGCAGCACACGCGCTGTGGTCGATCGCGCCGGTGTTCCGCGCCGCACTGAAGGACGGCATCGCCAGCCGCGCGTGCCGGCGCATGGACGTGCCAGCGGAGCAGTTGCAGCACTGGGCGTAGATCCGCCGCAACAGGCTTGGCATTGACAGCCCAGCGCTATCGGCTAACGTCGAGCAGACACGTCAGTCAGGGGCGCCTGTGGCAACACTCATTCCGACCCGCAACAGCTGCCTGCCACGCATGACCGGTGGCGAGAAACGCGTTTCCGAACGGCTGGAGCAGAAGCTCGAGGACGACTACCTGCTGTGGTACGACGTGCCGGTCGGGCTCAAGCAACGCCATCCGGATTTCGTGGTGTTCCACCCGCGCCGCGGCCTGCTGGTGCTGGAAGTGAAGGACTGGAAGGCCGACACCATCCGCCATGCGGACAGCACCCAGTTCACCCTGGTCACCGATCGCGGCCTGGTCAAAGAGAACAATCCGCTACTGCAGGCACGCGCGTATGCGCTGGAAATCGGCGTGGTGCTGGAGCGCGATCCTGCGTTGCGCCATCCGGCAAGCTCCCGCCATGCCGGCAAGCTGATCATGCCGTGGGCGTGGGGCGTGGTGCTGGCCAACATCACCCGCAAGCAATTCGACGAGGGTGCGCTGGGCGAAGTCCTGCCCGAGCATCTGGTGATCTGCCGCGACGAGCTGTACGAGACGGTCGATGCCGAAGCGTTCCAGGAACGCCTGTGGGCAATGTTCCCGCAGGTATTCCCTGTGACGCTCACCCTGCCGCAGATCGACCGCGTGCGCTGGCACCTGTTTCCCGAGCTGCGGGTGGAGGCTGGCAGCGGTCAGTTCGGCCTGTTCGGTCCCGCCGATGCAGCGGTACGTCCGCTGGAGATACCCGACCTGGTCAAGGTGATGGACTCGCAGCAGGAGCAGCTGGCCCGTTCGCTCGGCGACGAGCACCGGGTCATCCACGGCGTGGCCGGCTCCGGCAAGACCATGATCCTCGGCTTCCGCGCGATGCAGCTGGCACGCGAGCTGGGCAAGCCCATCCTGGTGCTCTGCTACAACAAAACGCTGGCCGCGCGGCTCGAACAGCTGATCGGCGAACGCGGCCTCGGCGAGAAGGTGCAGGTCTACAACTTCCACAAGTGGTGCCGCAAAATGCTGGTGGCCTACCACGCGCCTCTGCCGCCAGGCAGCGGCAAGGCCTTCGTCGATGCATTGCCACCGGCCGTGATCGCCGGTGTGGACCGTGGCCAGATCCCACGCTTCCAGTACGGCGCCGTGCTGATCGACGAAGGCCACGACTTCGAGCCGGACTGGTACAAGCTGATCGTGCAGATGATCGATCCGGCCACCAATTCACTGCTGGTGCTGTACGACGACGCGCAGAACATCTACGGCAATACCGATCGCCGCAAGATCAGCTGGAAGAGCCTTGGTGTGCAGGCGCAGGGCCGTACCACCATCCTCAAACTCAACTACCGCAACACGCTGGAAATCCTCGCTGTGGCGCGTGGCTTCGCCCACGAACTGCTCGAATCGCGCGGCGATGATGACGACGGCGTGCCGCTGATCGCGCCGCAAAGTGCCGGCCGCCGCGGCGCCCTGCCCGAGCTGGTGCGCACCGATACCGCACGCGCCCAGCTCGACGTGCTGATCGCGCGACTGCGCGACGAGCACGCCAGCGGTCGCCCGTATTCCGATATGGCGGTGCTATTCCGCAACCAGTGGGAAGGCGAGAAGCTGCATGAGGCATTGCAGCGCATCGGCATTCCGAGCCGGCTCGCCGACAGCACCGGCAAGCACACCTTGTTCGTGGTCGAGGACAGCGTGAAGCTAGTCACCATGCACTCCAGCAAGGGCCTGGAATTTCCGTTCGTGATCATCCCCGGCCTCGGCTCGCTGCCCAAACCCGGCCAGAGCGAGGCCGACGAAGCACGTCTGCTCTACGTCGCGATGACCCGCGCTACCGAACATCTGCTGCTGATCCACCATGACGATTCGGTATTCAGCAAACGCATCCGCGATTCGATCAACGAGGTGCAGGGGCAACTGGAACGTGGCGCGTGAAATCGCAGCCTCCCTTCGTCGCCTTGCCTGTGAAAAGGGTCCGACATTTCGCGCTGGCGGCTTGTGCCGCGACTGAGCGATCTGACGTGAGATGATTTAGCCTGCTCCAGGAGCAGGCTAAATCATGCCATCCCTATCGACCGATGTCCGTGACACGCAGGTACTGATCGCGGGAGCCGGTCCCACCGGACTGGTACTGGCACTGTGGCTGACCCGGCTCGGTATCAGCGTACGCATCATCGACAAGACCGCCGAAGCGGGAACCACCTCGCGTGCGCTGGCCGTGCAATCGCGCACGCTCGAATTTTATCGGCAGATCGGTGTAGCTGATGCAGTCGTCGACGCCGGCGTCACGATTGCCGGCATCAACCTGTGGGTCAGGGGCAGCAAGGCCGCGCGGGTTCCTTTCCGGCAGATCGGCGAGGACCTCAGCCCGTTTCCGTCTGCGCTGGTGTTTCCGCAGGATGCCCACGAACAGTTGCTGATCGAATGGCTGCAGGCGGTGGGTGTGACGGTGGAACGCCAGACCGAACTGCTCCATTTCGAGCAAGCACGGGATGGTGTGAGCGCCATGCTGCGGCAACCCGATGGCACCGAAGTGAGCTGTCGCGCGAACTACCTTGCCGGCTGCGACGGTGCGCGCTCGGTCGTGCGGGAAGTCTTGGGCTTCACCTTTCCCGGTGGAACCTATACGCAGCGGTTCTACGTCGCCGACGTGGATGCCGAAGGCCCGGTCACGGATCATGAACTGCATATCGATCTCGACGATGCCGATTTTCTCGCGGTCTTTCCGCTCAAGGGAAAAGGCCGTGTACGCCTGGTCGGCACCGTGCGCGAACCCGCTGATGAAAGCAGCGAGTTGACGTTCGACGATGTGAGTCCACGCGCGATCGCACAACTCAGGCTCGGCATCGCGAAGGTAAACTGGTTCTCGACCTATCGCGTGCACCATCGGGTCGCACCATTCTTCCGGCGGGAGCGCGCGTTCCTGCTGGGCGACGCCGCGCATATCCACAGCCCGGCCGGCGGCCAGGGCATGAACACCGGCATCGGCGATGCGGTGAATCTGGCGTGGAAGCTCGCCGCCGTGCTGAATCACCAGGCCGCCGACAGCCTGCTCGACACCTATGAGGTCGAACGCATCCGCTTTGCGCGCCGGCTGGTCGCCACCACCGATCGTGGATTTACCCTGGCCACCAGCACGGGTGCGTTCGCCCGACAGGTACGCACCCGGTTGATTCCGCTGATCGCACCGCTGCTGTTTCGATGGCCGCCGCTGCGCCGATTCCTGTTCCGCACGATGTCGCAGATCGGCATCAACTACCGGCACAGCGCGCTGAGTGCAGGCAGGGCCGGCGCCCTGCACGGCGGCGATCGCCTGCCGTGGATCCGCATGGCCTCTGGGCACGACAATTTCGACGTACTCGAATCGCTGGCGTGGCAAGTGCACGTCTACGGCGAAGCACGTGTGGAGCTGACGGCGACCTGTGTCGAACACGAGCTTCCGCTGCATGTCTTCGCATGGAACGCCGTCATGTCGCGCGCCGGCCTCAAGCGCAATGCGTTCTATCTGATTCGGCCCGATGGTTACATCGCACTTGCCGCAGCTGACAGTGATCCACAGCGACTGCGCGAGTATCTACTGATGGGATACTGCGCGAACAGCCTGGCAACATCGAACAATCCCGCTGGCAACAGGAGTTCAATATGAGTGTTTTCGATCTCACCCCGCCAACCGACGAACAGCGCCGCAACATCACCACCGGCCTCGACCGCGACGAGAAGCGCGTGCTGCTGGAACACGGCACCGAGGCGGCGTTCTGCGGAGCCTTCCTCGACAACCATAAAGACGGCGTCTACACATGCCGCTTCTGCGGGTTGCCGCTGTTCCGCTCGAACGCGAAGTTCGACTCCGGCACCGGCTGGCCCAGCTTCTTCCAGCCGTACGACACGTCGCACATCCGGACGATCCGCGATACCAGCCACGGCATGATCCGCGTCGAGGAAGTCTGCGCGCGCTGCGGCAGCCATCTCGGCCATGTGTTTCCCGACGGCCCGCCGCCGACCGGCGATCGCCACTGCTTGAATTCCGTATCGCTGGGCTTCACCGAAAACGGCGACGCGCTACCGGATGTGCTTGGGCGAGGTGCACCGGAAGGTGCAACGGATTCCGCTCGGTGAATCCTGCGCCACCATCGCCGCAAAGCGGCGCTCAGCGACGATACGGTGCCAGCAGCTGCGTATCGTCGAACAGACCGGCAGGCAGCAGATAGCGCGGATCCCGCCCGACGGCAAGCAGCTCGCGGATACGCGTGGCGGAGATTTCCAGCGGGGTGACCGCCAGCTCGATCAGCTTGCCGGCAGGCACGTCACGCAAGGCTGCTGCATCGTCGACGTGACGGCCAGCCATCATCTGCAGCAGTTCATCCGGCAGCACCGCTTCCACGCCCGGCCGGCTCAGTACGCCGATATGCGTCACCTCGAACAGCTCGCGCCAGCGGTGCCAGCTGGGCAGGCCGGCGAACGCATCGGCACCAATCAGCAGCACCAGCGGACGCTCGCCCTGCTCTGCGCGCAACTCGATCAGGGTATCGATCGTGTACGACGGCCCACTGCGCTCCAGCTCGCGGGTATCCAGGGTCAACCGCGACTGACCCTGCAACGCGGCATGCAACATGGCCACACGTTGTTGTGCGGTAGCGCTCGGCGGCGGGCGGTGCGGCGGTACGCTGGCCGGCAGCAGGCGCACTTCGGCGTCGAGCAGTTCGGAGGCTTCCCACGCCACGCTGAGGTGGCCCAGGTGTACCGGATCGAAGGTGCCACCAAAGATGGCGAGTGGCTTCATGCCAGTGCGCTGGCAGCGCGCGGTTCGGCGATCGCGGCGATCAGCCGCTCGGCCTCCTGCCACGGGTTGCCGCTCTCGCGACCCTTGACCATGCGGTCGATGCGCGAGGCGCGGGCGAGACATTGCAGCCAGTGCTCACGCGGGGCGCGGCGCAGCGCCTTGCGGAAAAGTTGTTCGCGCGCCTGCCACAGGTGTTCGGTGCGGATCTGCGCGGCGAGGTCGTTGGCATTGGCCAGACGCAGCGCCAGCTGCAGTTGATTGACCAGCCAGCCCATCAGCGCCAGCAGTTCGTCGCCTTCGGAACGCAGCCCGGCGAGAATGCGCAACGCACGCGCACCATCGCCGACGAACGCGGCATCGGTGAGCTTGAACACGTCGTAGCGGGCGCTGTCGGCGACCAGGGTTTCCATCTCGGTGGCGTCGATGCGGCCCTGTCCGTGCAGCACGACGAGCTTGTCGATTTCCTGCGCGGCGGCAAGCAGGTTGCCCTCGACACGGTCGGCCAGCAACGCAGCGGCATCGGGCGTGGCGGACAGGCCGCGCGTGGCTAGCCGCGCCGTGATCCATGCGCCCCACTGATCCGGACGCGGCGAGTTGAACACCACCATCGCACCGCTGGCGTCGAGCTTCTTGCTCCACGCGCCGTCGTGCTTGTTGCTCCATTCCATCGCGGTGATCAGCAGAGTGACATCCGGAGGCGGATCGGCACAGAACGCGTTGATCGCCTTGGCGCCCTCGATGCCGGGGCGGCCGGTGGGCAGGCGCAGGTCAATCAGTCGCCGGGTGGCGAACAGCGACATGCTGGCGCCAGCACGGGCCAGATCGTTCCAGTCGAAAGACTGGCCGACGTCGAGCACCTCGCGTTCGCTGTAACCCAGCTTCTTCGCCTGCGCACGCAGCGCGTCGGCCGCTTCCAGCACCAGCAGCTGCTCGCCGGCGAGCAGGTATGCTGGCTGCAGGCTGTCCGCCGCCAGCACCTTCTGCCATTGGCCGGGACTGAGCGGCATCAGTGCGTGCTGGAGGCCGTCGCCGGTGCGGCCAGCTGATGCTTGCTGGCAGCTTGCAGACGGAACAGGATCGCCTGCACCATGTCGTCGTTGAGGCTGCGCTCGATCTCCTGCACCTGCGACGCGTTGCCGACGGTGTTGGTGGCGTCGTAGCTGTATTCGCGCTGCATATCGATGCGCTGTTGGGGCACGAGCAAGGTGCCGTTCGCATCGGACACCTCGAACTGCACCTGGTAGTGCAACGCAAACTCGGTGATGCGCACATAACCGCCAGCACTCAACGTATCGGTGCTGAACGCCGCCACCGGCACGCGCAACTCGGCGATGCCGGCGCCGCCGTTGTCCTCGACGGTGACGCCGGAAGTCTCCAGCGCACGTGCCAGATGACGCTGAAACTCGCCACCACCGCTGACGGTGAGATGGATACGCTGCATCGACGGCGGCAACGTCGCGTTCTCGCGCAGATGAAAACCGCAGGCGCCCAACGCGAACGCGGCGACCAGCAGCAATGAGGCTTGGAACAGGCGACCTGCTTTCATGAAGCTCATGGATTTCATCCTGCGACGATGTTGACGATCTTGCCGGGAACCACGATGACCTTGCGTACGGTCATGTCTTGCAGGAAGTGCAGCACCTGCGGCTGTGCACGGGCCAGTGCCTCAGCCTCTTCCTTCGAGGCATTAGCAGCCAGCTCGATGGTAGCGCGCAGCTTGCCATTGATCTGCACTGCCAGGGTAACGCTGTCGCGCAGCAGCGCGGCCGGGTCGGCCTGCGGCCACGGCTGATCCTCCAGCACGGTTTGCGGGTGGCCGAGCACCTGCCACAACGCATGACTGATGTGCGGCACCACCGGATTGAGCAGCAGGACCATCGCTTCCAGCGCCTCGTGACGCACCGCACGGCCCTGCTCGCTCTGGTCGCTGAACTTGCCCAGCGCGTTGAGGAACTCCATCAGCGCGGCGATCGCAGTGTTGAACGCATGGCGCCGACCGAAATCGTCGCCCACCTTCTGGATCGTCTCATGCAGCTGGCGGCGCAAGGTCTTCTGGCCCGCATTCAGCGCCGACGGATCGGTAACCGGATGATCGGGATTCGCCGCGTGTGCGGCCACTTCGCGCCACAACCGCTTGAGGAAGCGCGCCATGCCTTCGACGCCGGCCTCGCTCCATTCCAGCGACTGCTCCGGCGGCGCGGCGAACATCGAGAACAGACGCACCGTATCGGCGCCGTACTTGTTCACCATGGTCTGCGGATCGATGCCGTTATTCTTCGACTTGGACATCTTCTCGGTGCCGCCGATCTGCACGCTCTGGCCGTCCGCCTTGAGCGTCGCGCCGATCACGCGTGCCTTGTCGTCACGCTGGATCTCGACCGCGGCGGGATTGATCCAGTCCTTCGAGCCGTCGGCGTTGTCGCGATAGAACGTCTCGGCGATCACCATGCCCTGGCACAGCAGGTTTTGCGCCGGCTCGTCCGAATGCACCATGCCCGCGTCGCGCAGCAGCTTGTGATAGAAGCGGAAATACAGCAGATGCATGATCGCGTGTTCGATGCCGCCGACGTACTGGTCGACCGGCAGCCAGTAGTTCGCGCGCTCGTCGATCTGCGCGTTCGCGCCGGGACTGGTGTAGCGCGCGTAGTACCAGCTCGACTCCATGAAGGTGTCGAAGGTATCGGTCTCGCGCTCGGCCGGGCCGCCGCACTGCGGGCAGGTGGTCTTGCGCCATTCCGGATCGGCCTTGATCGGCGACTGCACGCCGCTGAATGCCACGTCCTCGGGCAGCACTACCGGCAGTTGGTCTTCCGGCACCGGCACCGCTTCGCACTTCGGACAGTAAATCACCGGAATCGGGCAGCCCCAGTAACGCTGGCGGCTGACGCCCCAGTCGCGCAGGCGCCAGTTGACCCGACGAGAACCGCTGCCGTCGCGCTCGAAGCGCGTCGCCAGTGCGTCGAGCGCCTGGCTGAAATCCATGCCGTCGTATTCACCGGAATTGACCAGCACGCCACGCGGCGTCCACGCGGCGTCCTCGAGGATGCGCCGCTCGAATGCCTCGACCACACGCAGCGGCGCCGAGATGTCCTGCGCGTTGCTGTCGCGCCCACGCAGGGCGGCGCGCATCGGATCGATGCCGACACCTTGCGACAAGTCATGCTCGATCTCGTTCAATGCGTCGATCACCGACGGATCGACGATCACCATCTTGATCGGCAGGCTGTATTTCTGCGCGAACTCCCAGTCGCGCTGGTCGTGCGCCGGCACTGCCATCACCGCACCGGTGCCGTAGCCCATCAGCACGAAGTTGGCGACCCATACCGGGATCGGCTCGCCGCTGACCGGATGGATCGCGCGCAGGCCGGTGTCCATGCCGCGCTTGTCCTGGGTTTCAAGCTCCGCTTCGGAGACGCCGCCGTGCTTCAGTTCGGCAATGAAGGCCGCGAGTTTTTCGTTGCCCTGCGCGGCCTGCAGCGCCAGCGGATGCTCGGCGGCAATCGACAGGAAGGTGACGCCCATCAGCGTATCGGGCCGGGTAGTGAACACGCTCAGCGACTCGCTCTCACCCGCTACCGCGAACTGGATTTCCAGCCCTTCGCTGCGACCGAGCCAGTTGCGCTGCATGGTTTTCACCGCATCGGGCCAGCCCGGCAGCGTATCCAGGCCGTCCAGCAGTTCCTGCGCGTAGTCAGTGATCTTCAGGAACCACTGCGGGATCTCGCGCTTCTCCACGATGGCGCCGGAGCGCCAGCCGCGGCCATCGACGACCTGCTCGTTGGCCAGCACGGTCTGGTCGATCGGATCCCAGTTCACCACCGCGTTCTTGCGGTACGCCATGCCCTTCTTCAGCAGGCGGGTGAACATCAGCTGTTCCCAGCGGTAATAGTCCGGGCGGCAGGTGGCGAACTCGCGTGTCCAGTCGTAGGCAAAACCCATGCGCTGCAGCTGACCGCGCATGTGCTCGATGTTGGCGTAGGTCCACTTCGCCGGCGCGGTCTGGTTCTTGATCGCGGCATTTTCGGCGGGCAGGCCGAACGCGTCCCAGCCCATCGGCTGCAGCACATTCTTGCCCTGCATGCGCTGGAAACGGCTGATCACGTCGCCAATGGTGTAGTTGCGCACGTGCCCCATGTGCAGCGCGCCAGACGGATACGGCAGCATCGACAGGCAATAGAACTTCGGCCGCGAGTTGTCTTCCTTCACCTCGTACGCATGCTGCGCATTCCAGTACTGCTGCGCGGCGGCCTCCACGGCCTGCGGGGCATAGCCCTGTTCGAGGCTGCCCTGATCGAGGGAGTTCGGGTCTTGAATGTCCTGCATGATTCCGGTGCCGTGATGCGGTTGGCGCACGCCGACGGAAGCCGGCTGCGGTGAACTGGTCAGACTAGCCCAGCGCGAGCCGGGCGCCAAGCCTGAAAGCCTCAGCCGGCCGGGCAGACCGGGGGCTGGCCATGACCGAGCGACCGCGCCACCATGGCGATCTGCGCCGCCAGCGCGCCGAGCGCACGTTGATGCCCTTGCACCAGCGCGTCGTAGCCCGACCCTACCGCTTCATTGATACGACTGGTACAGGCCAGTGCAACGGGCTGAGTGCCGCGCAGCAGGCGCACGCTCCACGCCGCTTCGATCAGTGCGTAACTGCCGGGCTGCGAATCGAACCGGCGCAGATCCAGCTTGATCCGCAGCAACGGCTTGTCGCTGCCGGGCAAGCCACTGACATCCTGGCTATGCAGCTCGCGCGCCAGATCCGCCGACAGCGCACTGCGCACCTCGTCGCTGAGCGGCGCGATCCAGCGCTCGCTGCCGAGCAAGGCCACGCCCTGGCCGCCTTCGCGCACTACCAGCTGTGGCTGGTCGACCTGCGCCGGAATGCTGACCGGCAGCAGCTCGAACGGCAGCGACGGTATGGCCGACTGCGCAACCAGCCCACCGGCTGACTCGTCAGCCGGTGCTACCAACGTGTAGTAGTGCAATGGGGCCGAAGCACAGGCGGCTAGCGCCAGCGCGGCTCCCACGCCAAGCAGGCGCATTCCGGTACGAATCATGGCTGGCTCCCTTGCGACGGTTTGGCAGCCGCTGCCGGCGGCGTGGTGGTTGCAGCTGGCTTGGCATCGGCACCGCGACCGCGAATCAGCGCCTCCGGATGGTCGCCCAGATAATCGGTGAGCACGCGCAGCGAGCGCGCCATCCGCTGCACTTGCTCCAGCGTGGTACCTAGATTCTGCTGCAGCGGCGAATCGCCGGACAGCGCATCATTGGCCGTGCCCATGGTTTTCTGTACGCCCTTCATGGTGTCGTTAAACGCCGGCAAGGTCTGGCCATTGACCTGTTTCAGCGTGGCATTGAGCCCGGCCAGAGTCTGGTCCAGATTTCTGCCGATGCTGTCGAACGGGATCTTGTCGAGCTTGTCGACGATGCTGGCCATCTGCTCCTGCAGCTTGTCGAAGCTGCCCGGCACGGTCGGTATCGTCAGCGGTTTGGCGTTGGGATCGAACACCACCGCCGGCGTATGCGGCACGAAATCCAGTGCCACGTAAAGCTGGCCGGTAAGCAGATTGCCGGTGCGCGCCTGTGCACGCAGGCCGTGATCGACGAGACGCCCCATCAACTGCGACAGATCGGGGTTCTCGCCGCGCGCCTTGGCCAGCGCCTCCAGCTTGTCGTAGGCCTTGCCTAGGCGCTGCGGGTAGACCACCGCACCCACGATCACCGGGAAGCGCTGGGTCTTCTCGTCGTAATCGAGATTGACCGACACCACCTTGCCGAGGTTGATGCCGAGGAACTCCACCGGCGCATCCACCGCCAGCCCGCGCACGGATTGCTCGAAGCGCATGCGGAAGTAATGCGGCTCGCCATCGGGTGGCGCCATCGCCGTAGTCTGGTCGGCAAACAGCTGGTACGAAGTCAGCTCGGATGCCGGCGTGCTGTCATGCGGGCCGCGTGGATCGAGAAAGGCAATGCCGCCCGCCAGCACCGAAGCCAATGACTGGGTGTTGACCTTGAGACCACCAGCGCCGAGCGACAGATCGACACCGCTGGCGTTCCAGAAGCGGGTGGATGTGGTGACGAACCTATCGTTGGGACCATCCACGAAAATACCTATCGAGATGCCCTTGCCGTCCTTGTCCAGCTCGTAGGACACCACCCGACCGACCTGGATGCGTCGGTAGTAGATCGGCGAACCGATATCCAGCGAACCGAGGTCGTCGGTATGCAGCACGTAGCTGCGGCCCGGCGCGCCGTGGTTCACCGACGGCGGTATCTCCAGCCCCTTGAAGTCATCCTGCGGCGTCGAGGAATCGCCCACGTCGGCGCCGATGAAGGAGCCGGACAACAAGGTGTCGATGCCGGATACGCCACCCAGGCCGATACGCGGACGCACCACCCAGTAGCGCGTGCCTTCGGTAGCGAAACTCTCGGCACTCTTCTCGAGCGCCACGGTGACCAGCACACGCTTGTGATCGGCGCTGAGCCGGATCTTGTTGACCCGGCCGATCACCACGTTCTTGTATTTCACCGGTGTTTTGCCGGCATCCAGGCCTTCCGCGCTCTGGAAACTGATGCTGATCTGCGGGCCGGCCTGCAACCGACTGTTGACCACCAGCGAGAGACCCACCAGCGCTGCCAGCGCCGGTACCAGCCAGATCAGTGAAGCATGGAAGCGGCGCCGCTTCACTACCGGTCGCGGCAGCTCGGCGTCGTCCGGACGATCCTGTTCAGTGCGACTGTCGTCAGTCATCAGTATCCCTGCCATCCCAGATCAACCGGGGGTCAAAACTCATCGAGGCCAGCATGGTCAACACCACGGTCAGGCCGAAAAAGATCACGCCGGGCAGCGGTTCGACCAGACTCAACAGGCCGAAGCGCACCAGTGCTGTCAGCAACGCCACCACAAACACATCCAGCATCGACCAGTAGCCGATGAACTCGACCAGCCGGTAGAGCTTGGCGCGCTGCGGCCGCGCCCAGCCACTGCCGAGCTGGCTGCTCAGCAGCAGCATGCCCATCGAAAGGAATTTCAGCATCGGTACCACGATGCTCGCAGTGAACACGATGACCGCCAGATCCGGCGAGCCCTTGACCCACAATTCGACCACCCCACTGATGATGGTGTTGTCGTCGATGTCGTTCAAGCTGGCAGTGCGCATGATCGGCAGCACATTGGCCGGGATGTATAGCAGGAACCCGGCGATCAGCAGCGCCCACGTTCGCACAAAGCTGTTCGGTTTGCGCCGGTGCAGCGCCGAGCCGCAACGCGGGCAAACCATCTGCTCGCTCTCAAGGCACTCATCGTCGGGCCCGCTGCGGCAGGTCAGCCCGCACACGTGGCAGCCGATCAGACCGAGCTCGGCGGCGCGCGGCAACGCGCTCATGCGGGTTGCTCCGGCGTGAGTTTCCACAGCTGACGCAGATCGACGCCGGCGAAGACGGTGATCAGCAATGTCAGCGCTGCATAGGCATAGATACCCGGATCCGCCACCACGTCGAAATAGTTGTGCGCCTTGACGATCGCCACCAGCGCACCGAGCACGAACACCTCGCTCATCGTCCACGGCCCGAGGTGATGCAGCGTCACCATCAGCCGCACGAAACCCGGCGCACGCCGGCCGCGCCGGGCGAACCACAGCAGCCAGCCGAGCGACAGCATCTTGGCCAGCGGGAAAAAGAACAGCGTGATCGCGGCCAGCACCGACACCACCTGCGCCTGCTGCTGCCACATCGTGATGATCATGCCCCATAGCGTGGTGCCGCTGTATTGCCCGTTCAGTCCCAGCGTGACGATCGGCCACATGTTCGCCTGCACGAACACGATCATCGCGGTCAGTACCAGCGCCAGCAGCGCGTTCACGCTCAGCAGCTGGTGCCGTTCCAGCTCCGCCAGACAACGTGCGCAGCGCGCCACTTCACCACGCTCAAGCGTGCGGCGACGGTAAACCGTGTCGCAGTGCTCGCAGATCAACAGCGTTTCTGGTGAGGTGGTGCTCATGCACTCGATGCCTTGCTCTGGCGTGACGATCCGTGGATTCTCGCAAATCTGAGGTGAAAGCGCTGAACCTCAAGCGACGCTTGATATGCTGGGCGACGCCCCGATCTGAACCGACATCCGCCCAGCTGGAGTTTCCCGTGACTGATGCCATCCCCGCCGCCCATGTTTTCGACGTGGAACAGCAGACCTTCGAGGCCGAGGTGCTGCAGGCCTCGTTGACCACACCGGTGCTGGTGGATTTCTGGGCAACCTGGTGCGAGCCGTGCAAGACACTCGGCCCGATGCTGGAAAAACTCGCCGCCGAATATAACGGTGGGTTCCGGCTGGGCAAGGTCGATGTGGACAAGCAACAGGAACTGGTCGGCATGTTCGGCATCCGCAGCGTGCCCACCGTGGTACTGGTGAAGGACGGTCAGGTACTAGACGGGTTTTCCGGTGCACTGCCGGAAGGTCAGTTGCGCGAATTCCTGTCGCGTCATGTGCAACCACTGGAAGCCGCGCCTGCCGACGAGACGGCCGATGTCGCCACGCCGCAGGAAACCCCCGAACAAGCCATCGACCGCTTGCAGCAGGCGATCGCGGCCGAACCGGACAAGTCCGAACTGAAACTCGATCTGGCCTTGGCACTGATGCGCACCGGCCAGACCGACGCGGCCGAAGCGGCACTGAAGGCGCTGCCTGCCAACCTCGCCATCGATGCGCGCGCCGTGCGCCTGCGCAGCGAACTGGATCTGGCGCATGCATTGAAAGACGCACCCACGCTGACCGAATTGCAGCAGCGCGTGCAGACCGACGCCGGCGACTGGACCGCACGCGACCAGCTCGGCGTGCGCCTGCTGCTGGAAGGTGACGCCGAAACCGGTCTCGACCAGTTCCTCGTCATCCTGCAAAAAGCCCGCGACTGGAACGACGGCCAAGCGAAGAAGCGCCTGCTCGCCGCGTTCGCCACGCTCGACGACGCCGAACTGGTCGGCCGTTACCGGCGCAAGATGGCTTCGCTGCTGTTCTGATGAAAGTGAATTGATGAAAGCCTCCACCTTCCGCCGCGTGCTCAACCTGTGGCCGCCGTTCCTGTTCAACGCGATCCGTGTGCAGTCCGTCAGCGACGACTGGAGCGAGGCGAAGGTGGTGCTGCGGCTGCGTCCGTGGAACCGCAACTACGTGCGCAGCCAGTTCGGCGGCAACCTGTTCGCGATGACCGATCCGTTCTGGATGCTGCTGGTGATGCACCAGCTCGGCAACGACTACTACGTGTGGGACAAGGCCGGTGCGATCGACTTCGTCGCACCCGGCCGCGAGGACGTCTACGCTCACTTCAAGCTGGAAAGCAGCGTCGTCGATGAATTGCGCGCGGCCGCCGCCGGCGGCGAGAAGGTGCTGCGCTGGTTCGAGACCCAGGTGATCACCGCAAGTGGCGAAGTGATAGCCCGCGTGCGCAAGCAGATTTACGTGCGGCTGAAGCCGAAGGCACGCTGAGCGTCGACCCGGCGCGCCACGGCTGTTGCCTGTCCCTATTCCTGCTCGAAGCGGGCGATCTCGTCCAGCGCCGCCTGCGCACGACGGATGCTGCCGCCGGCCGTGCTGTCATCGATCCTGCGCGCCAGCTCCCCACGCTCCGGGCGCCGCGACCAGCGGTAGAAGAACCACCACGTCGCGAACAGGCCGACCGCGCCGATCGCCAGCTGGATCCCGATCGCCGACGGCGCGTTGACCATGATCGCTCCGCGCGTGAGCACCACCAGCAGTGGCGCGGTGAGGAACCACCACGGCCAGCCCACCACGATCGCACCCCACACCGCATACGTGCGGCGAAGCTTCAGCAGTTGCCGCTGGATCGCCAGTACCGGCATACCGTAGTCGATGCGTGCCACCTGCCCCTGCACCACCGCGCCAACGATGATCATGCCCACGCAGTAGGCGTGCACCACCACGCCGGCGATCAATACGGCGGGATCGCGCCAATGAGTGATCCAGATCGGCGCCAGCACCAGCAGACCGAGCACACCGATCAGCATCTGGATCGCCTGCCCCCATACCAGCGGCCGCAACCCTCGCTGCAGCTCGTCCAGCCGGCCATCGCGAAACAGCTGCAGGTTCAGCGAGTACTGTTGTTCCAGCCGGCGATCCAGCCCTTGCCAGGCCAGTTTCATCTCATCCAGTTCCATGCTCATGCCCTCGCTGGGTTGGTTCCGGCGGCGGTCATCTGCCCGCGGAGTTTCTGTTTGATGCGGCTGATCTTGGTCGCCACATTGGTTTCGCTGATGCCGAGGATTTCGGCGATCTCGGTATAACTGCGGTCTTCCAGGTACAGAAGGATCAGCGCGCGATTGAGCGGATCGAGCTGGCCGATGAACGCGTAAAGCGCGGTCAACCGCTCATCCTGTTCGGCAATCGCCTCGCCGCCGCCAATGGTTTCCAGATGATAAGTTTCCAGTGGCTCGAAGCGGTCAGCCTCGGACCAGCGCTCGCGCCTCGCCTGCGAGATCGCCACGTTCAGCGCGATGCGGTACATCCAGGTGGAGAACTTCGCCCTTGCTTCGTCGTAGCTGCCGAACGAGCGCCACAGCTGCGTGTTGATCTCCTGCACCAGATCGTCGCGATCGGCCGCACTGCGGCTGTACAAGCCAGCCACCTTGAAGACGATTCTGCGATGTTCGTGCAGCAGCGACTCGAAGCGTTGCTGATGTTGTCTGGAAGTCATGGACGTCGGTATTCCCCGCGATTCAATCCATGATTCGCACAGCGGCGGAAAAAATCACAGTGGCTTGCCACGACGCGACGGATGATTCGACTGGCCTCGTCATGATCGCCAGCCATGCCGACCAGCGACGATGCCGCCACGCCATCGCAGTCCTCTGGCTAGAATGAACGACTCTCCCGTTTCCGGCTGAATCCTTCCATGCCACCGCTGCGCCTCAAACGCTATCTGCTGACTGGCCTGCTCACCTTCATTCCGTTGTGGGTGACCTGGCTGGTGTTCAAATTCGTGCTCGGCATGTTGGCCGGCATCGGTGCGCCGCTGGTCAACGCGCTGCTCGGAGTGCTGGCGCTGGTGGCGCCGCACGCCGCCGAGACGCTCAACACGCAATGGCTGACCTCCATCATCGCCTTGGTGATCACGCTGGCAGCGCTGTACCTGCTCGGCTTTGTGGCGAACCGGGTGATCGGCCAGCGTTTCCTCAACGCGTTCGATGGCCTGCTGGCGCGCATCCCGCTGGTACAGACCATCTACGGCGGCACCAAGAAGCTGATGGCGGTGCTGCAGAACAAGCCGTCTGGCGTGCAGCGGGTGGTGCTGGTGGAGTTTCCGCGCCGCGGCATGAAGGTAGTCGGCTTCGTCACCCGGGTGATGATCGAAGAAGGCACCGGCCGCGAGATGGCGGCGGTATTCATCCCGACTACGCCAAACCCCACGGGCGGTTATCTGGAAGTGCTGCCGCTGGATGAGCTGACGCCGACCGACTGGACGATGGATCAGGCGATGGCCTTCATCATCTCCGGCGGCGCGGTGGCGCCCGACACCCTGCCCGCTTCGCCCGCTTTCCTGCGCCGCGACGAAGCAGAGGATCATGCATGAGTCTGCGTCACGTCCTGTTGTCTGCTTTGCTTGGAGTTGCTGCCATGACCGCACACGCCGGCGATTCAAACACTACCGACTGGACCACACCGGCCGAAGCCGCCCACTTCCGCACCACGCCCAGCTACGCCGACACGCTGGCGTATCTGGAACGCCTGCAACAGGTGGCGCCGGGCGTGATCCATCTACAAACCTTCGGCACCACGCCGGAAGGCCGGCCGATGACGGTGGTGATTGCCAGCGGCGACGGCACATTCGATCCCGCAGCTACACGCAAGGCCGGCAAGCCGGTGGTGCTGCTGCAGGCCGGCATCCATCCCGGCGAGATCGAGGGCAAGGACGCCGGCCTGATGCTGCTGCGCGATATCGCGATCACCGGCAAATACCCGCACCTGCTCGATCATCTGGTGCTGGTGTATATCCCGGTGTTCAGCGTGGATGGCCACGAAAACTCGTCGCCTTACCACCGGATCAACCAGAACGGCCCCGAAAGCATGGGCTTCCGTGGCCAGTCGCAGTACCTCAATCTCAACCGCGACTACGTGAAAGCCGATGCGCCGGAGATGCTGGCGTGGCTGAAGCTGTGGCAGCACTGGCTGCCGGATTTCCTGATCGACGTGCACACCACCGACGGCGCCGACTATCAATACGACCTGACGTGGTACACCGAGGATCCGCACAAGCTCGATCCAGCCGTGAGCGCGTGGCAGCACGACGCGATCGTCAACCACGCGATGCCAGCGTACGAGAAGCGCGGCCATCTCGCTTCGATCTATCTGGAGTTCAAGGACGGCCGCGATCCGCGCAAGGGCATCGAGAATTTCGGCTCCGGCCCGCGCTTCTCCACCGGCTACGCGGCACTGCAGAATCGTCCCGCGCTGCTGATCGAAACGCATATGCTGAAGCCGTACGCGAACCGCGTGCATGCCACCTACGACCTGGTCGAACTGATGCTGGAACAGATCAACCAGCATCCGGTGGCGCTGCTGGCCACCACCGCCCGGGCCGATGCCGACACCGTCGCCCGTGCTCACCATGCCCACGCGCTGGTGCCGCTGACGTTCAAACCGGACCCGCAATCGACACCGTTCGAGCTGAAGGGCTACGCATTCACGATCAACCACAGCGATATCTCCGACAGCGACTGGATCCAGTACAACCCTAGCCAGCCGAAGACCTACACCATCGACAACCGCAACGGCCTGCTGCCGGATCTGTCGATCAACCCGCCAGCTGCCTATGCGGTGCCCGCGCAGTGGACCGCGATCATCGACAAGCTCGACGCGCACGGCGTCCACTATCAGCGCATCGGGCAGCCGCTGACGATCCACGCGGTGGGTTACCAGATTGACGATCCGGCGTGGGCCGGAAAACCGTTCGAAGGCCACCTGATGCTGCGCGGGTTCACCCTGCATGCGATGCCGCGCGATGTGATGTTGCCGGCCGGCTCGGTGATCGTGCCGCTGGATCAACGCGCCGCCAACGTGGCGATCAATCTGCTCGAACCGCAGGCGCCCGATTCGCTGCTGCACTGGGGCTTTCTCAATACGATCTTCGAGGCCAAGGAATACGGCGAGCCGCGCGTGGTGGAGCAGCTGGCGCGCGAGATGCTGGCACAGGACCCTGCACTGCAGGCCGCATTCCAGCGCAAGCTGCACGAGGACCCGGCCTTCGCCGCCAGCAGCAACGCCCGCCTGCAATACTTCTTCGAACACTCGCCTTGGTATGCCGCCCAGCACGTTGGCGCCTACCCCGTGTTGCAGCTGGATGTCGGGCAACTGCATCATTTGTCGGCGAATCACGCCCTGGCTGGCAGCGACCGCACCCCCTGACCTTTGACACTGTCTGACCCATGACGTTTGACCTAGCGTGAACAGGTATGGCCGCGATTCGGGGGAAGCGCGGCCCGTCCACCACCGTAACCGCCCTACGGGCACCACCACTCATAAAGGGATATCCATGACCAAGCAGTATCTGAAGCCCCTGGCGTTGGCACTGGCCGTAAGCCTGGGCCTGTCGCTCACCGCCTGCGGCAAGCAGGAGCCGGCCGCCAACGCGCCAGCCAGCAGTGCCAGCGCCGCTCCGACCGCCGCCAGCACCACCGCGACCGCCGCTGCGGATGCCGGCAAGAGCATCTTCGACGTCAGCGAGCTCGACCCGAAGATCAACGCCTGTCAGGACTTCAACGGCTTCGTCAACGCCAAGTGGGTTGCCGCCAATCCGATTCCGGAAGACCAGACCAGCTGGGGCGCCTTCAACATGCTCAACGAGAGCAGCCTGAAGACCCAGCACGACATCGTCGACGATGCCAGCAAGGGCGCCGACAGCGCCAAGGCCGGCTCGATCGAGCAGAAGATCGGCTGGCTGTATCGCTCCGGCATGGACGAGGCGACCATCGAGAAGAACGGCTTTGATCCGCTCAAGCCCAAGCTCGAAGCGATAGCTGGCCTGAAGACTAATGCCGATATCGCCGACTTCATCACCAAACGTTATGTCGAAGGCGATGGCCAGGTGTTCGGGTTCGGTGCCGGCGCCGACTACCAGCACGCCGACATGCAGATCGCCTACGCCAACGAAGCCGGTCTGGGCCTGCCGACCAAGGACTACTACACCGACGCGAAGTACAAGGACAAGCGCGACGCCTACGTGGCCTATATCGCGAAGTCGCTGGAGCTGACCGGCGTATCCGAAGCCGATGCGAAGAAGCAGGCTGACGACGTGCTCAAGTTCGAGACCCAGCTTGCCGCCGCCTCGCTGTCACCGGTCGAGGAACGCGACACGAAGAATCAGTACCATTTCGTCAGCGTCAAAGACGCCGACAAGGTCACCCCGCATTTCAGCTGGGAAAAATTCTTCGCCGCGCAGGGCGTGACCGTGGACAAGGGGTTTTCGCTGACGCAGCCGAAGTTCTTCGCCGAGTTCGACAAGATGCTGGCGAGCGCGCCGGTCAGTGACTGGCAGGCTTATCTGCGCTTCCACGCCATCGACGATGCCTCGCCGTACCTGAGCAAGAATTTCCAGGACAACAAGTTTGCGTTCTACGGCACCACCCTGGCCGGCCAGCCGCAGCAGAAGCCGCGCTGGAAGCGTGTGCTGGGCTCCGTCGATAGCTCGATGGGCCAGGCGCTGGGCCAGCTGTACGTGGCCAAGATGTTCACCCCGGAAGCGAAGCAGCGTGCCGTGGAACTCGTCGACAACGTACGCAACGCCCTGAAGGCGCGTATCGAGAACCTCGACTGGATGAGCGCCGAGACCAAGACCAAGGCGATCGACAAGTGGAACACCTTCCTGCCCAAGATCGGTTACCCCGACAAGTGGCGCGAGTGGTCCGGCCTGGAGATCAAGCCGGACAACTACTACGCCAACATCGAAGCGGCCGCCAAGTTCAACTACGACTACGACATCGCCAAGATCGGCAAGCCGACCGACCGCAAGGAATGGGGCATGACCCCGCAGACGGTCAACGCCTATTACAACCCGACCGACAACACGATCAACTTCCCGGCCGCGATCCTGCAGCCGCCGTTCTTCGATGCCAAGGCCGACGACGCGATCAACTACGGCGGCATCGGCGCGGTGATCGGCCACGAGGCCAGCCATGGCTTCGACGACGAAGGCAGCCAGTTCGACGGTGCCGGCAACAACGTCGACTGGTGGAGTAAGGACGACAAGACCAAGTTCCAGGCCCGTACGCAGAAGCTGGTCGATCAGTTCAACGAATACGCGCCGATCAAGGACAAGCCCGACCTGCACGTCAACGGCAAGCTGACCCTGGGCGAGAACATCGCCGACCTGGGCGGCCTCAACGTGGCCTATGACGCGCTGCAGACCGCGCTGAAGAAGGATTCGGCCGCAACTGGCAAGCCGATCGACGGCTATACCGAAGATCAGCGCTTCTTCCTCAACTGGGCGCGCGTGTGGCGTGGAAGCACACGCGAGAAGCAGATGGAGCTCCGGCTCAACACCGACCCGCATGCGCCGATATCGATCCGCGCGATGGCTGCGCCGTCGAACATGGAAGCCTTCGCCACCGCGTTCCAGTGCAAGCCCGGCGACGCGATGGTGCGTCTGGCCGACAAGCAAGTGAAGATCTGGTAAGCCGTCGTCCCCTGCGTGCCGCGGATCATCGCGGCACCCAGCAAGCCCCGCATGCGAATGCGGGGCTTTTTTTATGCGGATGGGTCACTGAATCCACGGTTTTTGCGTGCGCGATCCGTGTCGGCAGCATTTTGGTATTGCAAATCATTCTCATTAAAAATATCGTATGCATCTGCAACGGCTGGTCCGCGCAGCGGATACATGCCGATGAGTTCACCAACTACCGAGCTTTGACCTTCGCCGGTCGGCACGACGCCCGCGGCTGGATGAGTGCGCGCTTCGAACCGGCCACACAACCTGCCTTCAGCCGTCGCGAAACAGTTGCACCCGCCAGACCCGTTGGCCCTGGCGACACGCAAAACCGCACTCATCACTGGAATCTCCATGGCATTCATCAAGTCGCGCAAATATCCCGTCAACCAGCGCACGTCGCCGTCGACCATATTGACGACCGCCACCCTGTTCACCGGTCTGGCGCTGGCGCTTCCCGCCATCGCCACGGACATGCCAGTACCGACCTCTTCGTCCGATCCCCAGGTCGCCAACGCGAAGAACCTGCCGGGTGTGAAAGTGGAAGCCACCAGCAACGACTATCGTGTCGATCACCTGTCGTCGCCGAAATTCACCCAGCCACTGCTCGACACCACGCAGACGATCAGCGTGATCACCCGGGAATTGCTGCAGCAGCAAGGCGCCACGACGCTGACCGAGGCACTGCGCAACAGCCCGGGCGTGGGCACCTTCTATGTCGGCGAGAACGGCGCCACCACCACCGGCGACGGCATCTATATGCGCGGCTTCGATACGTCGGGCAGCATCTTCGTCGATGGCGTGCGCGATCTCGGCTCGATCTCGCGCGACGTCTTCAATATCGAGCAGGTCGAAGTCAGCAAAGGTCCAGCCGGCACCGACAACGGCCGCACCGCGCCCACCGGCTCAGTGAACCTGGTCAGCAAGCAGCCGCAGCTGGGCAATGACCTCTCCGGCGCGGTCGCATGGGGCAGCGCCCAGCACCAGCGCGCCACCGCCGACTGGAACCAGACGCTCGGCGAACACGCCGCCTTCCGCCTCAACGTGATGGGCCAGGACAGCGGCGTACCGGGACGCGACAAGGTCGAGAACAATCGCTGGGGCATCGCACCTTCCCTGGCGTTCGGCCTGAAGACGCCAACGCGCGTCTACCTCGACTTCCTGCATGTGAAGCAGAACAACCTGCCCGATGGCGGCGTGCCGACCATCGGCCTGCCCGGCTACAGCAGCCCCGATCCAACCCGCCCATTCATCACCCACGCTGCCAGGGTCGATCCGAACAACTTCTACGGCACCGACAGCGATCACGACGATGTGCAGGCGGACATGTTCACCGCGATCGTCGAGCATGACTTCTCGCCAGACGTGGCCTTGCACAACACCACGCGCTGGGGCCGCACGCGACAGAACTACCTGCTGACCTCGTTCATGGGCAACGCCGCCAACCTGCAGACGCCGAATCCTGCCGATCCGTCGAGCTGGACGATTGCGCGCAGCAACCCGACCTTCAAGCAGCAGGTCAACCGCATCCTGACCAACCAGACCAATGTCACGGCAACGGTCGAATCCGGCAACATCACGCACAGCCTCAGCACCGGTATCGAGCTGAGCCAGGAGAAGGCAGACACGGTCGGCCTGGCCGCGCGCAACGGCAGCGCCTGGCCGGCCGCCAACCTGTACGACCCGAACGCCGATGTCACCGGCCTGATCTATGGCCGAAACGGTACCGGCAGCCAGGGCAAGACGAACACCATGGCGGCCTACCTGTTCGATACGCTGAAGTTCAACGAGCAATGGCAGGTCAATGCCGGCGTGCGTCTGGATCACTACAACACCGACTTCAACAGCCTGGTGGTTTGCGGCGCCCGCAACGGCCCGGCCTGCGGCACGTTGCCGGCAGGTAGCGTGGTGACCGGCGTGGACAGCCGCAAATCCGGCAACCTGCCCAACTACAAACTCGGCGTGCTGTACAAGCCGGCCGTCAACGGCAGCATTTATGCGAACTTCGCGGTGTCGCAGGAACCGCCGGGCGGCAACACACTCACGCTGAGCACATCGGCCAACAGCGCCGACAACCCGAACTTCGATCCGCAGAAGGCGCGCACGATCGAGTTCGGCACCAAGTGGGATCTGCTCGGTGAAAAGTTGCTGCTGACCGGCGCGCTGTATCGCACCACCGTCAGCAACGAACTGGTTCAGGATCCAGTCGACCTGCAGTACTACCAGGTCGGCAAGAAGCGCGTGCAAGGCATCGAGCTGAGCGCGGTCGGCAAGCTCACCGACAACTGGGCGGTCAGCGCCGGTTACACCACGATGGATGCCAAGGTGATCAACGGCAGCCACGTTGCCAATGACGGATCGAACGACCTGGCCTATACGCCGAAGAGCGCGTTCACGGCCTGGACCACCTATCACCTGCCGTTCAACCTCACCATCGGCGGTGGCGGCCGCTATGCCGGCGAGATGAAGCGCGGCACCGATGGTGCGATCGGCACGCCGGCCTACACCGAGGCGTACTGGGTGTTCGATGCGATGGCCAGCTACCCGCTCAATAAACACCTCGACCTGCAGTTGAACCTGTACAACCTGTTCGACAAGGGCTACGTCGCGGCAATCAACAAGAGCGGCTACCGTTACACCCCTGGTGCACCGCGTTCGGCGATGCTCACCGCCAATTTTCGCTTCTGACGTTTGCGCTGCAGCCCTTCTCCTGCGCGGGAGAAGGGCCACTCAGGAACCCACCATGCTGCTGCACATCCCCTACGTCCTCAGCCGCGAACAGATCATCCCGATGCGTGCCGCGCTCGACGGCGCCGACTGGACCGACGGCCGCGAAACCGTCGGCGCACAGGGCGCCAGGGTGAAACGCAATCAGCAGTTGCCTGATGCGTCGCCGTTGCGCCAGCAGCTGGGCCAGATCGTGCTGTCGGCACTGGCGAAACATCCGCTCTATCACGCGGCGACGCTGCCGCTGCGCACCCTGCCGCCACGATTCAACCGTTACGAGGGCGGCGACCATTACGGCTTCCATGTCGACGGCGCGGTGATGGCGCTTCCCGCCGACGCTGGCCAGCTGCGCAGCGACATCTCGTGCACGTTGTTCCTCAGCGAGCCGGACAACTACGACGGCGGCGAGCTGATCGTCGGCGACACCTACGGCGAGCACGAAGTGAAGCTGCCGGCTGGCGACTTGATCGTCTACCCTTCCAGCAGCCTGCACCGGGTGCAGCCGGTGACGCGAGGCGCACGGCTGGCCGCATTTTTCTGGGTGCAAAGCCTGATCCGCGACGACAGCCGGCGCCGCCTGCTGTTCGAACTGGACACCTCGATCCAGACCCTGACCCAATCCGGCGCCGATGCTGCCGCGCTGCTGCAGCTGACCGGCGTCTACCACAACCTGCTGCGCCAGTGGGCCGAAACCTGAGCGCGCACGGCGGCGATCGTGTCCGCCGCGACTGATCCGGCTGCCAGCTGTTCCCACCACGCGCTGCGGGGCGGATAATCGTCGGCCCTTGATACAACGCGGCTGAATAATGTTCGTACCTGGTCAACGCTGGATCTCCTCTGCCGAACCCGAGCTCGGCCTCGGCACCGTATTGCGCGTCGAAGGACGCGGCGTGCAGGTGCTGTTCGCCAAGGCCGGGGTGCTGCGCCCGTACGCAATGGATTCGGCACCACTGCTGCGCGCCGAGTTCCGCGCCGGCCAGCGCGTGGCCGGCAAGGGCATCGCGTTCCTTGTGGAGCGCGTCGAGATCCGCGACGAGCTACTGATCTACCGCGGCGAAGGCCGCGAACTGGAAGAAGGCCAGCTCGACGACGAACAAAGCGTGAGTCAGGCCGACGACCGCCTGATCGGCGGTCGCACCGATGCGGTCGCGCAGTTCGAACTGCGCCTGGAGGGTCTCAAGCGGCGTGCCGAAGCACGCCGTTCGCCGATGTGGGGCCTCGGTGCCGCGCGGATCGGGCTGGTGCCGCACCAGTTGCGCGTAGCCGGCATCGCCTCCGCGCGCCGACCACCACGGGTGCTGCTGGCGGATGAGGTCGGCCTCGGCAAGACCATCGAAGCCGGCATGATCATCGCGCGCCAGCTCGCCACCGGCCGTGCCTCGCGCGTGCTGCTGCTGTTGCCCGACACGCTGGTGTACCAGTGGTTCGTCGAGTTGCTGCGCCGCTTCAATCTCAGCTTCGCGATCTACGACGAGGAGCGTTGCGAGGCGCTGGAGCAAGCCGGCGACGACAGCAATCCGTTCGAGGACGAGCAGCTGGTGATCGCCGATTTCGGATTTCTCGAAAGCTCGCCGAAGCACGCGCAGCAATTGCTCGATGCGCCGTGGGATCTGCTGGTAGTCGATGAGGCGCATCATCTGGCGTGGTCGCCGGAAGTCGCCAGCCCGCGCTACACGATGGTGGAGCGGCTGGCCGCCGCGATCCCCGGCGTGATCCTGCTCACGGCCACGCCGGAGCAGCTCGGCCGCAGCGGCCACTTCGCCCGCCTGCGCCTGCTCGATCCGCAGCGTTACCACGATCTGGACGGCTATCTGGCCGAGGCCGATACCTATCAGGCGTTGTCGAAGATTGCCGACAGGCTGCTCGACGGTGCTGCGCTCGACGACGCCCAGCGCGCCACCCTGGCCGAGGCCTTCCACGGCGACGAAACACTCACCGCGCAACTGGCCGAATCGACCAAACCGGCGAATGCGCGCGAACTGCTCGCCGCGCTGATCGACCGCCACGGCACCGGCCGCGCGATGTTCCGCAACAACCGCGCCGGCGTCGGCGGCTTTCCCAAGCGTCTGCCCGAGTGGCATCTGCTGGATGCCGACGCGCTGGAAGAAAGCACCCGCCAATCGCTGCTGGCCGAATTCCACGCCGACATCCAGCAACCGCCGGCACTGATTGAGGTCGACTACAGCGTCGATCCGCGCATCGACACCTTGATCGCCCTGCTCGATCAGCACCCGCAGGACAAATTCCTGCTGATCTGCCGCAGCCAGGCCAAGGTGCTGGCGCTGGAAGACGTGCTGCGCACACGCAGCGGCGTCGGCGTAGCGCGCTTCCACGAAGGCCTCGGCATCGTGCAGCGCGACCGCAATGCGGCGTATTTCGCCCAACCCGACGGCGCGCGTCTGCTGCTGTGCTCGGAGATCGGTTCGGAGGGACGCAACTTCCAGTTTGCGCACCGGTTGATCCTGTGGGATCTGCCGCTGGATCCGGATCTGCTCGAACAGCGCATCGGCCGGCTCGATCGGATCGGCCAGAAGCGCGACATCAACATCCACATCCTGGCCGTTGCCGACAGCGCGCAGCATGTGCTGGCACGCTGGTACGACGAAGGCGTCAATGCGTTCCGCATGAGTCCGGCCGACGGCCGCGAGCTGCTGCGCCGTTACGGCGAACCGCTGACCCGGCTCGCCGACGAGCATGCGCGCGGGACGGACAATCGCGACCAGGAGTTGGACGCGCTGCTCACCGACACCCACGCCAGCCACGAGCAGTTGGCCGAACTGATCCGTGGCGGGCGCGACCATCTGCTTGAACTGGCGGCCAGCCGTGACCTGCACGCGGACGAACTGCAGCAGGCGTTTGCCCGCGAGGATTTCGATCCGGGCCGCGATGCGTTCGTGCAGCGCCTGCTGGAGGCCTTCGGCATCCACGCCGAGGAACTCGGCGGCCAGGTGCTGCTGCTCGATCCGCAATACCTGTCCACCGATGCCCTGCCCGGCTTTGCCGAAGGCCCGCAGTCGGTGACGTTCGCGCGTGAGGTGGCGCTGGCGCGCGAAGAGCTGCCATTGCTGCGGCTGGATCATCCGCTGGTCGCCGGCGCGATGGATCTGGCGCTGTCCGGCGAACAGGGCAACGCCGCCTTCATGGTCGACGACGTGCTGCCGCCGCGCACCGCCTTGCTGCAGGCGATCTATGTGCTCGAATGCGTAGCCAATCGCCGGCTCGACGCCGAACGCTTCCTGCCGACCCTGCCGATCGTCGTCACCGTCGATACCCGACTGGCCGAGCGCGCCGATTTCGCGCCCAGCGACATCGCCTTGCGCAAGGCCGCCGACCGCAATATCGAAGTGGTGCGCTACCGGAAGTTCCTCGGCAAGCTGGTGCCGCCGATGCTGGCCCGCGCCGAGACACTTGCCGGCACACGCGGCCAGGCCAGCATCGATGAAGCGCTGGGCCTCGCCACCGAGACGCTGGATGCCGAACTTTCGCGCCTGCTTGCGCTACGCGCGGTGAACCCGTCGATCAGTGAAACGGAAATCACTGCCGTGGCTGACGAACGCACCCAGCTGCTGGCTGCGTTGCCGCAATCCCGCCTGCGGCTGGATGCGGTGCGCTTCGTGGTCAGCGCAGACTTCCTCGCGCTGCGCTGATTCACGATCCGTCTTGGTACTGGCGGGAAAAGCGCCATCCACGCATTGAACTGCCGCCATGGTGTCGCCACCACGGCGGCAGCAATTACAGCGTGGCTGTGACCGGCTCAGCCGCAAGCATGTTGCGACCGATGCCGAAAACCTTGTACGCCACCGTCAGCAGCGCGATCCACGCCACGCCCACGTACAACGCTACGCGGGTGTCGGGGCTGTAGCCGAGCATCACCAGCACGAAGGCGAGGAAGGCCAGACACACCACGCTGCTCAGTGGAAACCAGCGCAGCCGGAACGGCAACGGCGCCGGCAGCTGTCGGCGGAAGCGCCAGTGCGCCACCAGCACAGTGCCCCAGGTCCATACCGTATTGAACGCGAGGATCGACATCATCATGCCGAAGATGCGCCCCGGCACCAGATAGTTCAGCAGCACGCCCAGCATCAGAAACACCAGCGTCACCAGCACACCGCGCACCGGCACGCCCTGCCGACTCAGGCGCTGCATCGCCAGCGGCGCCTGCCCCTTGATCGACAGGCTGTGCAGCATACGGCTGCCGCTGAACGTGGTGGAGTTGAAGCTGGACAGCGCGGCGGTGATCACCACGAAGTTGATCAGCCCCGCCGCTTTGGGAATGCCCAACTTGGCGAACGTGCTGACGAACGGGCTGCCCTGCGTGCCCAGTTCGTTCCACGGATAGATCGCCATAATCACGAACAGCGCGCCGATGTAGAAGATCAGGATGCGCCAGATCACCGAGTTCACCGCGCGCGGAATCGTCCGCTCGGGCTGCGCCGCCTCCGCCGCGGCCATACCAATCGTCTCGATGCCGCCGAACGAGAACACCAGCACCGGCAGCGCCAACACCATGCCGGTTACACCATTCGGAAACCAGCCGCCGTGCGACCACAGGTTCGACAAGCCCAGTGGACGGCCGCCATTGCCCCAGCCCAGCCAGATGATCGCGGCACCGCCGGCGATCATCAGCACCACCGTCAGCACCTTGATCAGCGCGAACCAGAATTCCATCTCGCCGTAGACCTTCACCGCCAGCAGGTTCAGGCCACCGATCATCGCTACGCTGCCGAACGCCCATATCCACTGCGGCCAGTCGGGAAACCACGCCTTCATGTAGATGCCCACTGCCGTGCTCTCGGCGATGCCCACGCCCATCATCAGGATCCAGTAGTTCCAGCCGGTGAGATAACCGGCGAACGGGCCGAGGTAGCGATGCGCATAGGTACTGAACGAACCGGCCACCGGGTCGTGCACGGCCATCTCGCCCAGCGCGCGCATGATGATGAAGATCATCGCGCCGCCGAACAGATAGGCAAACAGCACTGACGGGCCGGCCAACTTGATCGTGCTCGCCGAACCGAGAAACAGGCCGGCGCCGATGCACATGCCCAGCGCCATGAAAGTGATGTGGCGCGGGTTGAGGTTGCGCTGCAGCTGTTGGGTCATACGGGATACCGGTGGAGGAAAGAGTCAGCGCAGCAATCGGCGCTTCGGCTTGACTGGCAGCCGGCCGCGCCAATACTCGATCATGACATAGCCGCCAACCATCCCACCGAGGTGGGCGAAGTGGGCCACACCCGCTTGCGTGCCGGTAACTCCCTGCACCAGTTCGACCACGGCGTAACCGGTCACGAAAAGCCATGCCGGCATCGGCACCGGCAGAAAGATCAGCATCATCTTTTCCTGCGGATAGAGCATGCCGAACGCAAGCAGTATGCCGAACAGCGCACCCGACGCACCGACCGTGGGGTAGAAGCCGGGGATGAACCATTGCACCACGATCAGCTGGGCAATCGCCGCCACGATCGCGCAGACAAAATAGTAGATGAGGAAATGGCGCGCACCGAAGGTACGCTCAATCGTCCCGCCGAACATGTACAGGCCGAACATGTTGAACAGGATATGCGTGAAGCTGCCATGCATGAAGGCGTAGGTCACCAGCTGCCAGATGCGGAAACCTGCAGTGACGATGTTGCCGTCGGGCGCTGCGTCGGTGACATCTGGGCCCAGCGGCCATAGCGCGAAGTGCTGGGTCAGCGCCAGACTCGTCTCATCGTGCAGCAGCAGTTGCAGCAGGAACACGACGACATTCGCGATCAGTAGGTTGCGCGTGACAGGTGGCAAATCAAAAGGCATCAGATGGTTTCCGGAAGATCAGCGGCAAGCGTAGCGATGACGGCACGCTGCCGCCAGCAGTGGCATCTCAGTGCTGGCTCCGCGCGGCCGGAATCGTTCGTGCGGAATCGACGCGCAGCGACACCATAAACGCGAAAGCCGCCTGACGGCGGCTTTCGATGAGCGCAGAATGAAGTCCGCGATTCAACCCTTGTCCACCGCCGCCAGCGCCATCGCTTCCGGCCGCTTGGCGCCAGCAAAACGCTTGGCCCAATAGACCTCGTCGAGGCTGGAGATCTCCACCGACTTGCCGCTGGCGGGCGAATGGATGAAGCGACCTTCCGAGATGTAGATACCGACGTGCGAAATGCGCTGCTTGCCGTGGGTACGGAAAAACACCAGATCACCCGGCTTCATGTCGGACCGCTTGACCTTGAGGCCAGCCAGGAACTGTGAGGCGGAGTTGTTCGGCAGCTGCAGGCCGATCGCATGGGCAAACACGTAGCGGACGAAGCCGCTGCAATCGAAGCCGGTGGACGGATCATGGCCGCCGCGCACATAGCGGATATCGCGCATCTTCATCGCCATCGCGATCAGCGACTTGCGCAGGTCCGTGGCACTTTCGTTACCGTCAGCAACAGCTGCCGGCTCGTCACCCTCAACCTTGGCATCGACGGTACGGTTGGCCGCAGCAGGGCGCGCGGCAACGTCACGGCCGGCCAGCAGAGCCTGACCATCGGCGGGAACAATGGACTGGGCCAGCATCGGCGCCGGATTGAAGATCGGCGGCTGGGTCAGCAGCTGCGGCGTGACGTCGGCGATGGCCTGGAAGCCGCCTACGGCGAAGGATTTGCCTTGAAGCGAACCGGAACCCGACAGCTCCGATCCCATCACGGCATCCGCCATGTCCGGTGTATCAGCATCCACGGCGCTGGCGTTGGATGCGGCCGAGTTGGAATGCGTGGTCTTGTGCTTCGCGGCGGCGAGCTTGCCGTGCTGTGCGTGCGCCGGCTGGTGCCGTGCCGATTTGACGTGCGCCGACTTCGGATGCTGCTGCGCGTGTTTCGGATGGAGTGACTTGGCTTGGGTCTTGCTGGTCGTTGCCTGTACCGGTGCGATCACGAGCAGGGCCGCTGAGAGCACGAAAAAGGCGGTCAATCGCTTGATTGGCATGCGGGGGGAAATCCCTTGTGATTCACAGGATTGGCCGCCTGCAGAAGCTGACGACGTAACGATGTAGTGAACTTAACAAGAAGATGCCGTGTGCATGTTGGATTGAGGTTAACTGAACTCTGTCGTTTCAAAAAACGATGACGGAACGCACATTTCCATATAAATCATTGATTTTCATAAGCTAAGCCAATGAATTTCGATCTGTGTCGGCTATTTCAAGACTTGATTGTCGCCTCAGGTCAGTAATGAAAGTCTGCATAAGGCCGATTACCGAAGATAGCGCTACCAATCCGTACCTCGGTGGCTCCCTCAGCAATGGCAAGCGCGAAGTCGCCGCTCATGCCCATGGAAAGCCTTGGCAAATCATGACCTTGTAGCGTCGCCTGGTCGCGCAGTTCACGCAGCAGAGAGAAACAGCGACGTACTTCGACCGGCTCGCTGGAATGGGTCGCCAGGGTCATCAGGCCGCGCACCCGAAGGCTGTCATGACCGCGCAAAGTATCGAGGAAGGCCGGCAGCTGCTCGGGTGGCAACCCGTACTTGCTGAGCTCGGGCGAGGTCTTGACCTGCACCAGCACGTCGATGCGGCGCCCCTCTTGCTGCAGTCGCCGGTTCAGTGCCTCGGCCAGCTCCAGCCGATCCAGCGACTGCACCTCGCTGGCCAATCGGGCCACTTCCCTGGCCTTGTTGGTCTGCAGGTGGCCGATCATCACCCAGTCGATGCCGCAGTCCGCCAGCGGCGCCGATTTGTCACGAATTTCCTGCACCTTGTTCTCGCCGAAGCGATGCAGCCCCAACGCGACCGCCGCCCGTATCAGCTCTGGACCAAAGGTCTTGCTGACCGGCAGGATGTCTACCGACGCCGGATCGCGGCCAGCCTCACGGCAGGCGTCATCGACACGCTGGCGGATCTGCGCCCAGTTGGTAACCAGATAAGCGGTATCCATGCTCATGCATCGACCGTCGAACTCAGGCCTTGCCGCTCTGCTCGTGATGTCGCGCCACCACCTCGGCCACCACCATGCTGACCTTCTTGCCGGTGGGAATGTGCAGGAACTCGTTCGGGCCATGCGCGTTGGAATGCGGGCCGAGCACGCCGGTGATGAGAAACTGCGCCTTCGGGAATTTCTCGCCCAGCATGCCCATGAACGGGATGCTGCCGCCCTCACCCATGTAGGTGGCTGGCGCACCGAAGTAATGCTGCGAGGCATCGGTGACAGCCTGTTCCAGCCACGGCGACAACTGCGGCGCGTTCCAGCCGCTGCCGTCCTTCTCTAGCGCGAAAGTGACCTTGGCGCTGTACGGCGGATCCTTTTCCAACAGCTGCTTGAGGAACTCGCCGGCCTTGGCGCCATTGAGCGTCGGTGGCACGCGCAGGCTGAGCTTCACCGAGGTCTGCGTCCGCAAGACATTGCCGGCACTGTCCAGCGGCGGCATGCCGCCGATGCCGGTCACCGCCAGTTGTGGGCGCCAGGTGCGGTTGAGTACGAGTTCCACCAGATCATGGGTGACCGGCTGCATGCCCTCGACCCACGGGAACTTGTCGTAGATGTCGTCGCCAAGCACCTCGGCCGTGAGCTTGGCCTGCTCGATCCGCTGCTCTGGAATCTCGACGTACAGTTCCTTCGGCTTGATCTGTCCAGTGGCCGGATCCTCCAGCCGCGACAACAGTTCGCGCAGGATGCGGAAGCTTGACGGCACCACACCGGAAGCGTCGCCCGAATGCACACCCTCTTCCAGCACCTGCACGGTGAGGTTGCCGCCAGTCATGCCGCGCAGCGAGGTGGTGAGCCACAACTGGTCGTAATTGCCGCAGCCGGAATCCAGACACACCACCAGTGACGGACTGCCGATGCGCGCGGCCAGATGATCGACATAGAACGGCAGGTCGTAGCTGCCCGATTCCTCGCAGGCCTCGATCATCACCACGCAGCGCGCGTGCGGAATGCCCTGCTCACGCAGCGCCAGCAGCGCGGCGAGCGAGCCGAAGATCGCGTAACCATCGTCGGCGCCGCCGCGTCCGTACAGCCTGTCGCCCTTGATCACCGGCGTCCACGGGCCGAGCCCTTCGGCCCAGCCGGTCATCTCCGGCTGCTTGTCCAGATGGCCGTACAGCATCACGGTGTCGTCGCCCTGGCCGGGCACTTCGATATAGATGAGCGGTGTGCGCCCTTCCAGTCGCACTACTTCGAGCGTCGCGCCCGGCAACGCGGACAACTTGGAGCGCGCCCAGTTTTCCATCAGCTTGACCGCGGCATCCATGTGGCCATGCTCGACCCACTTCGCATCGAACATCGGCGACATGTTGGGAATACGGATGTATTCGACCAGCTGCGGCACGATTTCGTCGTCCCACAAGCCGCTGACGAAACGGGAAAGGCGGGCGGTATCCATGGTCAAACTCCGGGCGATCAGACCGGCATTGTAACAGCGGCACCCAGCCACACCGGCGTCACCGCCGACACGCCATCAGGCGATACCCACGGCTGACCGCAACGCTTGCGCACAGCCCCGTCATGGCGTTGCCGACTGCGTGCCTGCCTCGCTGCCCGGCACAGTGTCGCCGCGGCACCCGGATGCCGCCCTCAACCGCCCACCCGCCACTACACCCAGGGAGAAAGACCATGTTCCACAAACTTGCCGCATTTGCCCTTGCACTGACGCTCGCGCTGCCCGGCCTGTCGTTCGCCGCGACGCCGGTCAACGTCAACAAGGCCGACGCCACCACGATCGCCAGTTCACTGGATGGCATCGGCCAGTCCAAGGCAGAAGCGATCGTCGCCTGGCGCGATGCCCATGGACCGTTCAAGAACGCCGACGACCTAGCTCAGGTCAAGGGCATCGGCCCGGCGACGCTGGAACGCAATCGCGCAGCCATCCTGCTCACCGACACAACGGCCGATGCCACCGCCACGCCCCCCAAGGCGGACAAACCGGTCAGGAGCCGGCACCGGAGCAAGAAGGCAGCTCTCGAGGACGCTGCGGTTTCCGAATAACCCTTGAGAACCCCCCACGGATAGGAGCCTGGCGGCGCGATCCATGGCGGGTCGCACCGCTTGCGCTAAACTCGCGCGCCCTCCCTGCCGCAGCACGCGCCATGATCCTGCCGCGTTATCACATTGCCGCCTCTGCCATTCATGGCGCCGGCAACGGCTTGTTCCTCGACGAAACCGTGGCGGCAGGACGCATCATCACCGCGCCGGACGGCATCGCGCAGACCTTCCGGTATGCCGACATCGCCGCCTCGCCCGAACTCAGCGCGCAGTTTCACGCCAGCGCGCGCTGGTTCGAGGATCGCTACACACTGTCACCCGACTGGCCGGACGAGTGCTACATCAACCACAGTTTCACGCCGAACGGGCTGTGGCATCTGGGCTTCGTGTTTGCGCTGACTGACCTGCCCGTCGGCAGCGAGATCACCGTGGACTACCGGCACCTGCTGCCACCCGGCCAGGCCGAGGATTTTGTCGATTCGGTCACAGGTGAGACAATCACCGGCTTGTCCTGGCAAGAAAGTCTCGCCAGCAGTACCCAGGCACTGGCCGAATTGCTGGGCGCCACCCACCGCTGATCGTGATGTTTGATATTCCTACTCTTGAAACGGCGCGCCTGCGCCTCACCGCGCTGACCGAACAGCACTTCAACGACTACGCCGCGATGCTGGCCGACCCGGAGAGCACGCGCTGGATCGGCGACGGCCAGCCGCTGGACCGCACCAATGCCTGGCGTTCGCTGGCGATGCTGCTGGGTCACTGGCAGTTGCGTGGCTGCGGCATGTGGGCGCTGGAACTGAAATCCACTGGCGAGTTCATCGGCCGCGCCGGCCTGATGTACCCCGACGGCTGGCCCGATCTGGAAATGGGCTGGATGCTCAAACCGGAACATCGCCACCATGGCTACGCCACCGAGGCGGGCAACGCCGTGCTTGAATTTGCCTGGCATCACATGCACGCACAGCGCGTGATCAGCCTGGTGCGGATCGGCAACGAAGCCTCCGACCGGGTAGCCGAGCGGCTCGGCGGCGAGCACATCGAAGACATGGATTTCTACGGCAGCCACAGCCACGTATTCGCCTACTACCCGCCGCATCGCGAGCACCGCCGCGCCTACGGTTAGTCAGGAAGGCATCTGTCGGTACCTGCCGACAGATGCCCTGTGTACTTACAGTGCCGCCGGCAAGCCGCTGCCGCTTCGCGACGACGACAGCGAACGCGCCACTTCGGCCAGCGCAAACAGCCGGGCCACACGTATCCAGCCGAGCACCAGCACCACCAGCTGCGCCAGCAGCACGGCCAGCACCACGCCGCCCGCGCCAATTGCCGTGGTATGCATGCGGCCCACGCCGAGTGCCAGCGCGATCGCATAACCGACCAGGCTGATCAGCAGATAGCAGAACAAGGTGCTGAACGGTCGACGCAGCAGCTGCATGAAGCCGCGACCGAAGGCGCGTGTGGCCGAACGCAAACCGCCATCGGCGATGAACGCGGCGCGCCCCGATTCCACGATCGCCTGCGCCAGCACAAACAGCAGCACGGCCAGCCCGGTGGCCATATGCGACGCGCTACTCACCTGCGATTCCAGCACCGCCTTGGCATCGATCCCATCCACCGCATGGAACGCGACGCCGATCAATGCCGCCATTACCCCGTACGGCAGGATCGACCACAGCATCAGGCGGAACATGCGGCCATATTCGACGATGCCGCACTGAAGCAGGTGGCTGAAGCCCAGTACGCGACTGGCGCGTCCGCTGCCGATCACCATACCGTTGAGAAACGGCGACAGCAGCAGAGTCAGCAGCAGGCCGAGCAGCGCCACGCCATTGAACCAGCCGGTGCTGTCACTCAGCGCCGATACGGTGTCGCCAAACATCAACGGGCTGAACTGTGCGGCCCACGCCTGCGCATGCACCGAGTGGTCGAGCAAGCCGCTCAGCGCGCGCCACAGCGGTAGGCTGACCACAGCCGTCGGCAGCAGCAGAAACAGCACCCACAGCAGCAGCAGTCGCCACTGCATGGCAACCAGCGGCGCGCGCATGGCCGCACCAAGATTCACTCGACGGGAAGCATGTTTACTGATCATCACAGCGACCCCACCAAGGCATAAAAGGCCTGCAACAAAGAGGCGACATCCGTACTCCAGCGACGCGATGCAGCACCGTCGGCCTTGGTGGTCAGACTGTCGTTGAGCTTGTTCGCATCTAGATAGATCTTCTGTTCCGGATCGAGGGTGGCCGAGACCACCTTGGACGGCCGGGTGAAGTCGAAGCGGGCCCAGCGCCGGTCGTCATTCCACTTCACGTCCTCGCTGCTGCCGTCGGCAAATTTCACTCGCAGCAGCTGCGGCACCTGAGCGCCGTCGCGCGACACGGTTACCGTGCTGCTCCACGGGAAAGGTCCACTGCCGGGCTTCGCTTTCGGATGGGCCTTGGCCCAATCCTCGCGCTGCTTGTCGATCTGCTTGTCGAGTTCGCTGCTGTCGAGCTCGGCGCGCTTGCCGTCCTTCCGCACGCTGCCGGTCTGCGGCAGCACTTCGGTGGTGTCGATGCTGGCGACGCGGTCATCGATGCGTGCGGTGCCATACACATACTGGTCGAAGATCTCGTTGACCGCCTTCGCGTTGCCCGAGACATCGATCAAGGTGGCGCGCAGATCGGCCGCGGACGGATGACGGAAGCGCCATCGTTTGTAGTACTCGTGGTAGGCGCGCTCGGTAACCTCTTTACCCAAGCGCTCTTCCAGATCGTGCATCGCAGTGGCAGTGCGCGAATACACGGTGCCGTAGCTGCTGCTTGAAAAGCGATCCCATGAATTCTCGCCGAGCGGATCAGACGGCTGCTTCAGGCCCGAAGCTATACGCTCTATCGCGAAGCCGGGGAACGATGGCGCAAAACCCAGCCGGCGCAGCATCGATGTGGTGAGATCGAGGTTCTGCCCGCGCTCGCGCAGCATGCGCTGATCCCAGTATTCATTGAGGCCTTCATCGAGCATCGGCTCCTCGAATTCGTTCGAGGCGAGAATGCCGTAGAAGTAGCCGTGGCCAAATTCATGGATGGTGACGAAGTCGGAGCTGTACTGGCTGCCCGTGCCCGGTTCCACCTTGGTAAAGCCATCGGTGGTGTAGAACGTCGGGTATTCCATGCCGCCCGCCTCGCTGGCGTTGTACGGCGGCACCACCACGGTGAGCGTGCGATACGGATACGCGCCAAGCGTCTTCGAGAAGTAGTCCAGCGAATCGGTGCTGGCCTTCAGCTGGGTCTGCGCGCTACCGACGTACTCAGGCGGATACAGCACCTTCAATGCCACGTTCGGGCTGCCCGGCCCCTGCCAGCTGCCTTCCAGCGTCTTGTAGCCCTTCGCCGCGACCCAGGCGAAATCGTGCACGTCGCCCTGCACGAAGTGATACGTGGTCTTGCCATTCACCACCTGCGGCTGCCCCTGCAACTGGCCGACCGCACCGACGGTGTAGTCGCTGGGCACGGTCAGGTTCACGTCATACAGGCCGAAGTCGGCAAAGAACTCGCTGTTGAAATGGAACTCGTGCACGTTCCAGCGCGGCGCGGTGGCGCCGCGCTCGCCGGCCAGTTCCAGTACACCGATTTTCGGAAACCACTGGCCGACCAGGTTGAAGTCGCCGAACCAGCCGGTTCGCTCGACCACCCGCGGCAATTGACTGAGAAAGTCGATGTCCAGCGCCAAGGTGGCACCAGCCGCCACCGGCTCGGCCAGATCGATGCGCACCACGGTCTGGTCGGTGGCCGGACCGCCATCAGGCTGCACGAACTGCCACTTCAGCGCGGCGTCGCCCTGCTTGACCTGCTGCAGATCGATCCAGCCCCACTCGCCTTTCTTCAATGCCGCCGCGCCGCGCGAACGACCATGTGCGGTCAGCACCTTGCGTTCGGTGAACCAGGTGCTGCCTTCGTTCTGGAATCCGTTGAGGTACAGATGAAAATAGACATGGCTGACCGGGCGATCGCTGCGGTTGCGCCAGGTCATGCGCTCCTTGCCGGCCACCGCATGTTTTGCGGCATCCAGCTCAGCATCGATCTGGTAACTCACCACGCGATCGGACAAGGTCGCTTCATTGCCCGTGCGCTCGCCACCCCACGCATTCGCGGCGCTGGGTACCAGCGGTGCGGCGGCGCTGGCGGCGGCAAACGGAATCTCGGGGAGTATCGTGGTACTCGAACCGGCGGGTACCGATGCCGCACCAGGCGATGCGCTGGCGGTGCCGGGCGAGACGGCCAACTGCGCCATCGCAACCCACGGACAAAGCGCAACCGACAAGGTCACGCCACACAGATATCCCCACTTGCGTACAGTTGGCCGCATGCTTGCTACTCCCCCGGGTATTCCACTCAGAGTGCACGCAACCGCCGCTGGCGGCATCGGCCAGAGGTCATGCCAGGCCATGGATCATGAGGATCAGGCGCAGTTACTGACTCGATGACATCGGAACTGATGCAGATGTGGATTGTCTGCAGTTACGCTGCTCCATCAAGCTTGTCGATCCATCTTTCAGATTTGCCGCGATTCGTGCTGCGGCAAACCCTCGCCCTGGAGCCATCATGCGTATTCTGCTTGCCGAGGACGACCTCTCGATCGCCGAGGGCATCTGCGCGTCACTGCGCCATGGCGGCCACGCCGTGGATCATGTGGCCAGCGGCAACCTCGCCGATGCGGCTCTGCATGATCATCCGTACGACCTGTTGGTCCTGGATCTCGGCCTGCCCACGCTTGACGGCAGTGAAGTATTGCGCCGCCTGCGCAGCCGCGGCACCGGCCTGCCGGTGCTGGTGGTGACCGCGCGCGACGGCTTGCCGGAACGCATCCGTGTCCTCGACCTGGGCGCCGACGACTATCTGGTGAAGCCCTTTGCGCTGGCCGAGTTCGAGGCGCGCGTGCGTGCGCTGCTGCGTCGTGCCAGCAGCCAGGGCAAGCCGGAGTTGCTACTGGGTCGGCTGCGGCTGGATCTGCCCGGACACCGCGCCTGGATTGACCAGGCACCGCTCGAACTGACCGCCCGCGAGTTCGGCCTGCTGGAGGCACTGGCCTTGCGGGCCGACCGCGTCACCAGCCGCGCGCAGCTGATCGAGGCGCTGTGCGACTGGGATCAGGAACTGACCGACAACGGACTGGACATCGCGATCCATCGTTTGCGCCGCAAGCTGCAGGGCAGCGGCACCGGAGTGCGCACGATCCGCGGCTTGGGCTATCTGCTAGAAGAAGCTGAAGAATCCGGGAGCGATCCGGCATGAACGTGCCGCACCCGCGCCGTCGGCGTCCCAGCCTCCGTCGGCGCCTGTTGGTTTTCCTGCTGATCCCGATGGCCGCGCTGCTGCTGCTGGACGCAATGCTGACCTACGGCGTGGCTCTGGGCTATGCCAACCAGGTGCATGACCGCGATCTCAGCGACGACGCGTTGACCTTGGCGAAGATGCTCGGCAACGACCAGCTCGGCAGCACGCTGACGCCGCAGGCGCGGTTCCTGCTCGAATACGACCCGGCTGGCCGCAGCTATTTCAGCGTCATCAGCGCCAGACATGGCCTGTTGGCTGGCAACGGGCGACTGCCGCAGCTGTCACAGGCCCCAACGCTGGGGGCCGTGCCGACGCTGTACAACACGAAGCTGGACGCACATGCGCTGCGCGCTGCCAGCGTGCATACGAACGCCAGCCATGACCCCAACGACAGTCTGATCATCACCGTCGCCGAAACTCTGCGTGACCGGCATGCACAGGCGCGGGAAATCCTACTGCTGGCAACCCTGATGCAGACCTTGCTGCTCGTCAGTGTCCTGTCGCTGGTCTGGTTTGGAGTCAGTCGCGGCCTGCGCGTACTCGACCCGCTGACAGCCCGGCTGGCCGCACGCACGCACGAGCTGACACCGATCAACGGCCCCGATGTGCCGCAGGAAATCCAGCCACTGACACGCACCATCGACGCGTTGTTCGGTCGCGTGCGCGGCATGCTGGCCCTGCACGACCGCTTCATCGCCGATGCGGCGCATCAGTTGCGCACACCACTGGCCGGATTGAGTCTGCACGTCGACCGCGCGCTCGCCGACCCGCGGCCGGAAACCGTGACCGATGCGCTCATGCATATCCGGCGACTGACTCAGCGCGCTGCGCGGACAACCTCGCAATTGCTGTCGCTGGCCCGCGCCCAAGCCTCGCCGCCGGACAGCGAGGAATGCAAACGGCTCGATCTGGGCCGCCTGATCCCCGAAGCCGTGTCGCTGCGCGTGCATGACGCGCTGGTTGCCGGCGTGGATCTGGGCTACCAGGGGCCTGCTACCAAGCAAGCACTATGCATCCTCGGCGATGCTGCCAGCGTGCAGGATCTGCTGGACAACCTGATCGACAACAGCGTGCGTTATGGCGGTCGCGGCAGTACCGTCACCGTCGCCTTGCAGGCGCGGGCCGATGGTGGCGCCAGCCTCAGCGTCGAGGACGACGGCCCCGGCGTACCGCCCGAACTGCTGCCGCGCCTGAGCGAGCGCTTTTTCCGCGCCGCCGGCAACGGCGAGGAAGGCAGCGGTCTGGGTCTGGCGATTGTCCAGCGCATTGCCGAACGGCATCACGCCGAAGTGACCTACCGTTCAGGTGAGGAGTGCGGCCTGTGCGTCGAAGTGCACTTTCCGCCAATGACGTGACATGCGCCCGGCAGCCATATTTACGGCACCCTGTCTCTACGCTTAACCAGCCCCCTATTGCGATCCTGCGCTTCGCCTTCACAATAGGCTGTGATGCCACCGTGGCAACGATCAATGATGACCACCACGGATACCGACTGGACGCAGCAGCGTCGAGTCATCGCCATGGAACCATGTATACCGTGCCATCCCGACTCTTGAGCAAGGCAACCACCGGCACCCTGCTGCGCGGCTGCCTGATCGGCGCCCTACTCGGCGGCCTCGCTGGCTGCGCTGCGCCGCTGCCCAGGCTGACGACGCCGCTGCCCGCGCAATGGCAGCATGCGATCGCCTCGGATCCGGCCAGGCCAAGCGATCTGCACGGCTGGTGGCATGCCTTCGACGATTCCGGACTCGATGCACTGGTCGATCGTGCTCTGGCCAACAATCTAGATGTGGCGCAGGCAGTCGAACGACTGCGTGCCGCGCGCGCACTGCACGATCATGCCCAGGCACGCTACCTGCCAGCGCTGCACGCCAGCACCCACGATGTGGTCGAACCGAGCGCAAATGCCTCCTATCAGCTGGCCGGCTTTGATGCCAGCTGGGAACTGGGACTGTTCGGCCGAGCCGAAGGCACCCGCCGCGAAGCACGCGGCGCGCTGGACGCGGGTGTTGCCGATCTGCGCACCGCGCAGGTCACGCTGGTCGCCGAAGTCGTGCGCGAATGGATCGAGTTGCGCACCGCGCAGCAACAGGAACAACTGCTGTTGCAAATCAACCAGGCCCGCGAACACGAATCGCAGCTGCAACAGGTGCGCCAACATCTGCATCTGGCGGCATCCAGTACGGTGGATCAGGCCCAGGCCACACTCGCGCAATCCACGGCCGCTCTGGCGGCGCCCCGGCAGGCCATCACTGCCAGTGCTCAGCGTCTGGCCATGCTGCTCGGCCAGAACCAGCCCGACGCCGCGTGGCTGCAAGCGGGTGCGCCGCCCGAACTGGGCGCATGGCAACTCGACAGCACGCCGGCCGACTTGGTGCGCACGCGCCCGGAGATTGCCCGTGCCGAAGCGGACGTGCTGCAGACCGCCGGCGCACTGGCGCTGGCCCATGCCGATCTGTTTCCCAGCATCGGCATCGGCGGCTCGATCGACTGGTCGACCGACATCGACAACAACCACAAATTTGCCAACACCCCCAATTCGATTGTCTCGTTTGGGCCGGAACTCAATATTCCCTTGTTCGACTGGGGTATCCGGCTGGCTGCCAAGCACGCCAAGGATCACGAGTTGAAAGCCAGCGTGCTGGCTTACCGGCAAGCGGTGCTGCAAGGCGTAACCGAGGTGGAAACGGCGCTGGGCAGCCTGCAGCAGCAACAGCAGCGCGAACACCACAGCACGCTCGCATGGCAGGCGCTGCAACGCGTCGACCAGGCCATGCAAACCCGGGTGAGACTGCAACTAGGCAGCCCGCTCGATCTCGCCGAGAGCCAGATCGCCGCCGATCAGGCCGCGATCGAACTGGCCGATTCACGCGCCGGCCGCAGCCTCGCATATGTCGCGCTGTTCAAGGCACTCGGCGGCGCGCCGCTGCCGTCGGCCGCCGAGACGGATACGCAACCGGATGCATTCACCCCCGACGAGGCACGGCACTAATGGTGGCCCTCGCGCGCAAGACGCTGATCTACGAATGGCGGCGTTTTCTGCCAGCCATGCTTGCGGTGGGTTTTGCCGGCCTGCTGCAGCTTCTGCAGATCGCGCTGGTGCTGGGCATCTTCGGCAGCACCAGCCTGTACATCACCGGCTCGTCGGCCGATGTGTGGATCGGCTATCCCGGCACCCAGAGCGTGGGCTCGGGCCGCACGATCGATGCCGACGTGGAATCGCATGTGCTGATGGATCCGGCGGTGCAGCAGGTCGAGCCGTATATCTGGGTCGACGGTGACTGGCGCGGCCCTGCCGAAACTGGTGGCGTCTCGGTCTTCGTTTCCGGTATCGACCCCAGCGCCGATGGCCTGATGTTCTCCAAGGCACTGCCAGCTGACCTGCGCGCACGGCTGGCGGAACCGGACGCGGTCGTCGTCGATCGTTCCGTGCTGGATCAGCTCGGTGTCGACATCGGCCAGACTGCCACCATCAATGGCCATCCGGTGCGCGTGGTCGGCATCAGCAGCGGCCTGCGTGCGCTGGGCGGTGTCAACGTACTGTGCTCACTGGATACCGCGCGACGGCTGAATGACGATCCGACCGACAGCGGTCCGACCTACCTGGTAGCCAAGCTGCGCGACCCTGCCCAAGCGGATGCAGTCGCCACACGCCTGCGCGGCAGTACCGCGTTCGGTCCCTACACGACTTGGAGCGCCAAGGATTTTGCCAAGATTTCGGTGCGCTACTGGCTGTTCGATACCGGCGCCGGCGCCGGCGTGCTGTTCCTGGCCGGCATCGTCTTCCTGGTCGGCGCGGTGATCACCAGCCAGACCCTGATTGCCGCAGTCAATGGCTCGGTGCGCGAGTACGCCACCCTCAATGCGCTCGGCGTCGGCGTCGGTGCATTGCGCAAGGTGGTGCTGGAGCAGGCGTTCTGGGTCGGTGCACTGGGCCTGCTCGGCGCCGGCCTGCTCGGCATCGTGCTGATGTTGCTGGCGCGCAGCCAGGATGTGCCGGTGGTACTGAATGTGCCGGCAGCCCTGGCCTGCATCATCCTGGTGATGGGCCTGGCCGCGGTTTCCGGGCTGGCCGCGATGCGCAGCCTGCGCCGCGCCGATCCAGCCACGCTCCTGAGGTAGTCGCGATGCATCCTGCCACCGCCATCGAACCGACGCATACACACGCCCTGCTGGCCGAGAGCGTCAGCAAGGCCTTCGAATCCGGTCACCAGCGCACGCAGGTGCTGGATGGCCTCACGCTGAGCATCGATGCCGGCGAACTGACCCTGATCTCCGGCCCGTCCGGCTGCGGCAAGAGCACCCTGCTGGCTATCCTCAGTGGCCTGCAGAAGGTCGACAGCGGTCGCGTACACGCGCTTGGCAGCGAGCTTGGCCAGCTCGACCTGCGCGCGCTGGAACGCTTTCGTCTGCAGCACACCGGTTTCGTGTTCCAAGGCTTCAACCTGTTCCCCGCGCTAAGTGCCTTCGAGCAGGTCGAGTTACCGCTGAATCACATGGGCCTGTCACGCACCGAGGCTCGGCACCGCGCGCAGCAGTCGCTGGAGGAAGTCGGCTTGGCGCACCGCATGCGCTTGCGGCCGTCCGAGCTGTCCGGTGGCGAGAAGCAGCGTGTGGCGATCGCCCGTGCGCTGGCCAAGGAGCCGGAGCTGCTGTTCGCCGACGAACCAACCAGCGCGCTGGACGCAGCCAACGGCCAGATGATCATCGACATCCTGCACCGGATCGCCCGCACCCATGGCACCACGGTGCTGTGCGTCAGCCACGATCCGCGCCTGGTCGTCCACGCCGACCGCGTCCTGGCGATGGAAGACGGCCGCATACTCAGCGACCTGCGCCCACACACGCCGGCCGCGTCAGACCAGGGGACCCCATCATGAAGTTGCCCATACCTTTCCCGCCACGGCGGCTACCCGTCTTGTGGCTGATCCGTCTCGGCTGTCTGGCCGTGGCGATGCCATACCTGCTGGCTGCCTGCTCGAAACCCGCCAATGCACCCACCAGCGCCACCGCCAAGCCCGCTGCCGCGTATGCCGCGGTGGCCCGCGGCCGGATCGATATCGAAGGAGGCCTGCTGAATCTGTCGACATCTCGCGACGGCACTCTCGCCACGGTCGCCGTGCATGAAGGCGACCACGTCAAGCAGGGACAATTGCTGGCCGCACTGGACACCCAGCCGGCCAAACTGGCAGTGGATGCGGCGCAGACGCAACTGGAACAGGCGCAGGCGCAACTGAAACTGCTAGCCATCAAGCAGGCAGCCGCCGAGCAGCGCGCCAAGCGGCTTGCTGCTGCCGTCGCTGCTGGCGCCGGCGATGGCCAGAGCGCCGACGACGCACGCGAAGCCGCCGCACAGCTCGATGCCGAACAGCAGGCCGACCGTGCGGCACAGGACATGGCCAGCCAGAAACTGGACGAAGCCCGCTACGAGCTGAAGCAGCGCAGCCTGCTCGCCCCATTCGACGCCGAGGTGGTGCGTGTGCTGGCCCAGCCCGGTGCCAGCGTATCGCCGTCATCCGGTCCGCTGTTCACCCTGCTGCCGCAGAAACCGCGGATCGTGCGCGCCGAACTCAATGAGAGCTTCGTCGGTGTGATCCAGCCGGGCATGCATGCCGAAGTCGTCGCCGACAGCGGTCGCGGCAACGCCCAGTGGAGCGCGCACGTGCTGCGCATCGGCAATGTCTACGGGCCGGCCACGCTGGAAAACGATCCGCAGGTGCGCGCCAACGCGCGCACGGTGGAATGTGTGCTGGCGTTCGACCAGCCACAGGATCTGCGCATCGGCCAGCGCGTGATCGTACGCTTCGGTGCCGCTTCGGCACCGGCTCAGACCACCCCGAAAGACTGAGGAAACCGCAATCTGCGATGCTGTACCGCATCAAGGGCCGCTGTCGATCAACGCGATGGTGGTCTACCAGGTACAGGGCAAGCGTGTGATCCAGCAGACTGATTTTTTCTTCGAGGGCGGGCGCAGCGGCGTGCTGCTGATTCACGGCCTCACCGGTACGCCGATGGAAATGCGGCTGCTCGGCAAGGGCCTGAACCGTGCCGGCTTCACCGTGCACGGCATGCAGCTGGCCGGCCACTGCGGCAACGTCGAGGACCTGCTCGCCACCGGCTGGCGAGACTGGTACGCCAGCGTCGAAAAAGCCGCCGACGAGATGCTCGGCAAGGTCGATCACCTGTTCGTCGGCGGCCTGTCGATGGGCGCGCTGCTGGCACTGAAACTGGCCGCGGATCGACCGGAACAGGTCGCCGGCGTCGGCGTCTACGGCGCCACCTTCCGCTACGACGGCTGGAGCATTCCGTTCATGGCGCGACTGTCGTTCATGCTACCGCTGGCGAAGAAACTCGGCATCGGCCGCAACCGCAGCTTCATGGAACAACCGCCCTACGGCATCCGCGACGAGCGCCTGCGCGCGCAGGTCAGCACGGCCATGCTCAGCGGCGACAGCGCCGCCGCCGGCCTGCCCGGCAATCCGTGGTATTCGCTGGCCGAAATGTACGGCCTGGCCGCCGAAGTGCGCAGCCAGCTGCCGCAGGTGACCGCGCCTTGCCTGGTCGCACACGCCAGCGAAGACGACGTCGCCAGCCTGAAGAATGCCGAGCTGGTGATGCGCGAAGTCAGCGCGCCAGCCGAGCTGCTGCTGCTCAGGGATAGCTACCACATGATCACCATCGACAAGGAACGTCGCACCCTGATCGATCGCTCGGCGGCGTTCTTCGACAACATCGCCGCAGGCAGCGGCACACAGCGCGTCGCGGCCTGATGATATCGGCGGAGGGTTCCATCTCCAGCCTGGTAGCGGGCCTGTGGCTGCTCAATGTCGTGCTCGACACCGGTGGGCAGCTCGCGTTCAAGGCGGCCGCCGGCGATGATGCTGCCGGCGACGGACTGGCGCGCTGGAAATACATGGCTGCGCGGCCTTGGCTGTGGCTCGGCATCGCCAGCTACGTGATCGAATTTCTGGTGTGGATCGCGTTCCTGTCGCTGATCCCGCTATCCGAGGGCGTGCTGCTAGGCTCGATCAATATCGTGGCGATCATGGTCGCCGGGCGCTTCCTGTTCGGCGAAAAACTGACCCGGCTGCGTGTCGTCGGCATCCTGCTGGTGACGCTTGGCGTGGCGATCGTGGGAGTCGGCGGATGAAGCGCTTCTACCTGTTCGGCTTCCTGCTGCTGATGGGTTTCGACACCCTCGCGCAAATCAGCTTCAAGTACGCAGGCACGCAAGCACTGCCGGTGGAAGCCAGCCTGGCGTGGCTGCTGCGCGTGTTCGGCCAGCCGTGGGTCTACGGCGCCGTGATCGGCTACGTCGGCGCGTTCTTCACCTGGATGGCGCTGCTGAAACACGCACCGATCGGCCCCGCTTTCGCTGCATCGCATCTGGAGGTAGTGTCGGTGATGCTGCTGTCGATCTGGCTGTTCGACGAACACCTCAACACTGCCCGCGTGCTGGGCGCGATCGCGATCATCGCCGGCATCGTCTGCCTGGGCATGGCTGAAAGCCGCGAACACGTACCGGAACCTGCCGAAGCCTGAGCACCGGCTAAGCTGCGCAGATGCTGCCCCGCCGCCCTCACGAACTGCCACCCACTGCCGGCCTGCCGTTGCAGCTGGCTGATCTGCGTCCGGGTGCGCCGACACTGGCGGCCGACATCGCCGCGCAACTGGGCACGCCACCGCTGCAGCTGGAATGCTCCGGCACAGCATCGCTGCTGATCGCACTGACAGCCCTGCATGAACTGCAACCGCAACGCCGGCACGTGGTGGTGCCTGCGTTCACCTGCCCGCTGGTCGCCATCGCCGTGCAACAGGCAGGGCTCGAACTGCAGTTGTGCGATCTGCGCGCCGGTCACTACGACATGGATCCGGCCGCCTTGCGTGCGGCCTGCGACGAACGCACGCTGGCAATCATTCCCACCCATCTGGCCGGCCGCGTCGCCGATGTCGACGATGCGCTCGCGGTCGCCCGCAGCGTGGGCGCGTACGTGATCGAGGATGCCGCACAAGCGCTTGGCGCACACCGCAACGGCATCAGCGTGGGACTGACCGGCGACGTGGGATTTTTCAGCCTCGCCGCCGGCAAGGGCTTGTCGATCTACGAAGGCGGCCTGCTGCTGGCGCGCGATCCGCTGCTGCGCGAACGTCTCGCGCACACCGCTGCGCGCCTCGTCCCGCGCAGCCTCGGCATGGAATGGAAACGCAGCATCGAGCTGCTCGGCTACGCCGCGCTGTATCGACCCAGCGGACTGCGGCTGGCCTACGGCAACCCGCTGCGCCGCGCCCTGCGCCGCGGCGATCCGGTCGCCGCGGTGGGCGACGATTTCCCGTTGACGATTCCGTTGCATCGTGTCGGACACTGGCGCCAAGCCGTCGGCGCACATGCCGCCACCCGCCTGCCGGCGTTTCTCGATCAGCTGTCTGCACAAGCGCAACGGCGCCTACCACGACTGCGCCAGATCGACGGCATCGAAGTGCTTGACGATCCCACCAACGCACGGGGCACCTGGCCGTTTTTACTGCTACTGCTGCCCGACCAAAGACGCCGTGATGCCGTACTGACCGAGCTGTGGCAAACCGGCTTCGGCGTCAGCCGCCTGTTCATCCACGCCCTGCCCGATTACGAGTATCTGGCCGGCACGGTGCCCGCCCAGGATGTGCCACATGCGCGCGACTTTGCCGCGCGTAGCCTGAGCATCAGCAACAGCCCGTGGGTGACGGACGCGGATTTCGAAGCGATCTGCAACACGATCGAAGCGATGCCGGCCTGAATCAGGCAGATCGTGCCGCGATCGCTGCCAGCAACTGCAGGTTCAACGCATGCTGCTGTGCTTGCCAGCCGGCCAACTGCGCCGGATCGATTTCGGGCTGCTCGTCCATCGCCGACAACCGACGTTTCCACCAGCTCTTATAGCGATAGTGCGAGACCTCACCGTTGATGTCGCTGCCGACCAGTCCGTGGCGCAAGCTGTCGATCAGCGCCAAAGCGTGGCTGGTCAGCAGTCGGCCCTGGTCCCAGTTGGTGTGTGCCACCTCGGGCGAGAACGCGTCCTTGTCGATCGACAGGTAGCTCGGCGCACGCTGCGTGCGCTGCGATTCGATGAATGCGTCGACCATCGCATCAGGCGTGTCGAAACCGCGGAACGCGTGCGCCAGACCGAGCCGGCGCGACCAGCCGGTATCCACACCGATGCTCCAGTAGCTCAGCTTGCCGCGGCGCAACGGGGTCAGATAATTTTCCCACGCGTGACCGCCGCCGATGTCACTGGAGGTGATGCCGAGTACATGCACATGGCCGACCTGCGGCAGCGCCGCCACCTTGCGCACCCATGAACCGCAATGCACGCCGAACGGAAAGCGCATGTTGTCCGGATGATTGTCCAGCACCACGACCTGGAAGGGCTCGGGCGCGGCCAGCCGCGCGATCAACGGCCAGCTGAGGTGGTGGAAATCGCCGCTACCCATGAACACGGTGCCGTAGCTGGCCGGCAGCAACTCGTCCAGCATGCGGCGGAAGCGCCGCATTGCTGCCAGCGAGCAGCCGAAGCGGATCGACTCCTGCCAATGCTCCAGCGGCAGCACCAGCCGATGAGGCAGCGGCCCGACCGAGCGGTCGATGTCGAGCACCACGGGGCGGTTCGTGAAATCAGGCATCGGTGGTCTCCGTTTCCGCCTGCCAGCTGCGGTCGCTTTCGAAATGATGGCTGAGCCGGCACAGCAGCGCGCGCAGCAGCGGGTTGCGGGCATACACCGCGTGGCGGGTAAAGGTCATGCGTGCGCCGAGAAAGGATTTCACTTCGGGATCGGTCCAGCCAGCCACGTAATGCGTGAGGCCACGCTGGCGCGCATGGTCGAGGTTGTGCATCCAGCTGACGAAGTACAGGTTGTACTCGCGGGCTTGCGGATACGCAAAGCCGACGTATTTGTCGATCAACTTGCCGCCGTGTTCGTAGCAGAGATTCCAGCCGATCATCTGCCCTGCATGACGGTAGACGAATACCACGCCGCCGCTGCCGCCATCCTGCAGCACGCTGCGGAAGAACGCTGCGCTGAGCCGGTCGAAGTGGATCTCGCTTTGCGCGTAAACGTTGTCGAACAGCGCGTAGAACTCGGCCAGCGTGGTCTCGTCGTCGAAACGTGCGTCGCCGGTGCGCACCGCTTCGATCTCCAGATCCGCACGTGAGCGCAGCTTGCGCCGGATGTTTTTCCGTCGGCCGGACGACAAGCGCGCAAGGTACTCGTCGTCGGAGGCGAAATCCATCGGCAGCCACGCCAATGCCTGCCCCTCCAGCAGCACATAACCCTCCGCCTCGCACGCGCGGGCGAATTCGCGCGCATGGGCGTTTTCGGCGTCACTCAGCAAGGGCGAGTCCTGGGCGATGTCCTTGACGATGAGCAACTTGCACTCGCGTCCATAGGCCGCCTTCAGCCCGCACGCCAGCGCCATCGGCGTCACGCCCGACGGCAACGGCGCGTACTCGGACACGGTGGTGCCGGCAAAGCGCGTGCGCCACTGCAGCAGGCGACCCCACCAGCGATAACCTGGCAGGCGCATCAGCCGCCGGCGCAGCGCATCGTCCGCCGTAGTCAGCAGGTTGAACGGCGCCACGAAGCACGGCATGCCCTGCGGCGACAGTTCCACCGTGAAGCCGGCAGGCGGCTGCGTCATGAAGGCCCCGAGCAGGGCATCCGGTTCCAGTTGTGCGATGAAAGGCATGAGTAAGCAATTCTGCCTAGACTGATTGGGGCATACCATTGTCGTATACAACCAGGAACCCGCTCGCCATGAACGATACGACCCAGCAGCAACTTTTCGAGATCATCGCCAAGCAGGCCAAGATCGACGTGACCATCATCAAACCCGAATCCACCTTGAAGGATCTGGGCATCGCCTCGCTGGAGGCGATCGAGCTGATTTTCGATATCGAGGAACACTTCAATATCACCTTCCCCGACCAGCAGGGCGCCAACTTCGACAGCGACACGGCGCAGAGCCTGGTCGATGCGGTGCAGAAGGCGCTGGATGAAAAAGCTGCCGCCGGCGAAGGATCGAAGTGATGCAAAGTGTTCCGATGCGCCGCGTGGTGATCACCGGCATGGGCGCGATCAGCCCACTCGGCGTCGGTGCCGAGGCGCTGTGGCAAGGCTTGCGCGAAGGACGCAGCGCGATCGGTCCGCTGCGCCATCCGGACGCCGAGCGCCTGCGCGTGAAGATCGCAGCGCAGGTGCCGGCGAGTTTCGACCCGACAGCGAATATTGATGAGCGCATCCTGCCGATGCTCGATCGCACCTCGGAATTCGCCCTGCATGCGGCGCGCGAGGCGATCACTCAATCCGGACTGGATTTCCGCCAGAACGAACTCGGCGTACGCACGGCAGTCGTGGTCGGCACCGGCGTCGGCGGCGAAACCACCCAGGACGAACAGAGCAAGCGGCTGTACGGAGAGAATTCCCAACGCGCGCATCCGCTCACCATCGTGCGCCTGATGACGAATGCCTCGGCCAGCCAGATCAGCATCGCCTATGGCTTGCGCGGACCCACCTATGCGGTGGCCAGCGCTTGCGCCTCGGCGAATCACGCGATCATTCAGGCCGCCATGTTGATCCGTTACGGCATGGCCGACGTCGCCATCACCGGCGGCACCGAAGCCTGCATCACGTATGGTGCTTTGCGTGCGTGGGAAGCGATGCGCGTGCTGGCCGACGACACCTGTCGCCCATTCAGCGCGAACCGGCGCGGCCTGGTACTCGGCGAGGGCGCCGGCATCTTCGTGCTGGAATCGCTGGAACACGCACAGGCGCGCGGTGCGACTATCCTCGCCGAACTGGCCGGCAGCGGCATGACTGCCGATGCCACCGACATCGTGATGCCCAGCGCGGACGGAGCGGCCAGCGCGATGCGCCAGGCCCTCGCCGATGCCGGCCTCGCCCCACAGGACGTCGACTACATCAACGCCCATGGCACCGGCACGCTGGCCAACGATGCCACCGAGAGCAAGGCGATCCGCCTTGCGTTCGGCGCACATGCCGATCGTCTTGCAGTGTCCTCGACCAAGTCGATGCATGGCCATGCGCTGGGCGCGTCCGGCGCTCTGGAGCTGGTCGCCGTCGTCGGCGCCTTGCGCGACGGCGTGGTGCCGCCCACTGCGAACCTGGACAAGGTCGACCCGGCCTGCGACCTGGATTACGTGCCGAATGTCGCCCGCGAGATGCCGGTGCGCGCGGCGCTGAGCAACTCGTTCGCGTTCGGTGGGCTCAACGCGGTGCTGGCACTCAAGCGCGCGCCGTAACGACATTTCACCCGGCAACAAACAAAAGAACCCGACGACATGTCGCCGGGTTCTTTTTGCGCGTGGTACACACGCGGCCGACATCAGCCCTTCTTGGCTTTGGTCAGCAGCTGGTCAAGCAGCGAAATCGCCAGATCGATTTCTTCGTGCGTAATATCCAGCGACGGCGCGAACGTGATCACGTTCTTGTACCAGCCGCCCACGTCCAGCACGAGGCCGATCTTCTTGCCGTTGTGCTCGAGGTCGCCGGCCAGGCCGATGTCGACCATCTTGTCGAGCAGCGCCTTGTTCGGCGTGAAGCCGTCGTCGGTGCAGATCTCGGCGCGCAGCGCGAGGCCGAGGCCGTCGACGTCGCCGATTTCCTTGTGGCGCTTCTGCAGGTCGCGCAGGCCTTCGAGGAAATGCGCGCCCTTCTTCGGTACCGTGGTCTCGTAGTCCAGCTCGTAGCCCATCTTGATCACTTCCAGACCCAGCGAGGTGCCGAGCGGGTTGGAGTTGAACGTGGAATGGGTCGAGCCCGGCGGGAAGATCGTCGGATTGATCAGCTCTTCGCGCGCCCACAGGCCGGACAGCGGATTAAGACCGTTGGTCAGCGCCTTGCCGAACACCACGATGTCCGGCGTCACGCCGAAATTCTCGATCGACCACAGCTTGCCGGTGCGCCAGAAACCCATCTGGATTTCGTCGGACACCATCAGGATGCCGTATTTGTCCAAGACCTTCTTCAGGCCTTTGAAGAAATTCATCGGCGGCAACACGTAACCGCCGGTGCCCTGGATCGGCTCGACGTAGAACGCGGCGTATTCGCACTGGCCGGTCTTGGGGTCCCATACGCCGTTGTATTCGGTCTCGAACAGGCGCTCGAACTGGCGCACGCAGCTATCGGAATACTCTTCCGCCGTCATGCCCTTGGGGCGACGGAACGGATACGGGAACGGCAGGAACATCGCGCGCTCGCCGAAATGGCCGAAGCGGCGGCGATAGCGATAGCTCGACGTAATCGACGAGGCACCCAGCGTACGGCCGTGGTAGCCGCCCTCGAACGCGAACATCAGGCTCTTGCCGTTGCAGGCGTTGCGCACGATCTTCAGCGAATCCTCGATCGCCTGCGCGCCGCCCACGTTGAAGTGCACGCGGCCATCCAGGCCGAACTTCTTCTTCGCATCCAGCGCGATCGTCTTGGCCAGCTCGATGCGGGTCTGGTGCAGGTACTGGCTGGCGACCTGCGGCAGGCGGTCGATCTGATCCTTCAGCACGTTGTTGAGGCGCTGGTTGCCGTAACCGAAATTGACCGCCGAATACCACATCTGCAGGTCGAGGAACGGCGTGCCGGCGGTGTCGTACATGTAGCTGCCTTCGCCGTGACGGAAGATCTTCGGCGGGTCCACGTAATGCACGGTATCGCCGAACGAGCTGTACTTCGCCTCGTCGGCGAGCAGCTGCGCGTCGTCGATGAAGCCGGCGGCGGTCTTGTCGATTTTCATGGGGAATGATCCGGAATGATTCGGGGAATTCGGAAAAATGCAGCGTGCGACGCGATCAGGAGAGCGCGTGCGCCGGCTCGTGATGCCAATGGCTGGACAGGCTGCCATCGAGCAGCTTCGGCAGGAACTCCAGCGCATCCTCGAAACCGGTGATCGGCACGTAGTCGATGCCGGTGGCACGGCAATGCTCGATCAGGCGGTGCTTGGCGAACACGAAATCGACGCGGTCGGCGGCGCAGAAATCCGAGGCACCGTCGCCGATCAACAGGGTCTTCGCACCGGTCGTGCGTGCCTGCGCCACGCAGGCGCACTTGCAGGTACCGCTACGGCAACCGTCAGCCTGGAACGGCGACGTCAGCTGCCACTGCTTCGGCGGCGGCGCCGGCGCCAGGTGATTCGCCGCCAGCGGCAGATCGTCCAGGCCGTAACGGCCGAGGATCTGATGGATCGCATAATCGAGACCGTCGCTGACCACGCGGATCGGCACGTTCAGTTCGCGCGCTTTCGCCACGAAACCCGGAAACGCGTGGTCGATCCACAGCTCGCCCAGATGCGCGTCGAGTTCCGCGCGGGTCATCTGCAGCAGATCGACCTGGCCGGACATGCACTCGCGCGAACCGATGCGGCCGGCACGCCAGTCCTGCTCCAGCACTTCCCAGCCAGGCCGACCGAAACGGTCGAGCAGGGAGTCGATCACGTCTTCGACGGAAATGGTGCCGTCAAAATCACACAGGATGGTCCAACCAGACACGGACATCGACAATCTCTCGGCTAACGATGCCACATAAGGTAGAAAAACTGTCTTTCGGTGCCCTTTCCCCTTTCGGAACGAACGCTGAGCGAACGCCCGCGACAACCCACCCAATCACCGCCGCAGGCCGTATGCTGCCGCCCGAATGACCCGCATGACCCGGCCCTCGACCCCACTCCGTCGCCTCCTGCTCGCAGCCTGCCTGTTCTGGGCGCAAAGCTGCATGGCCGATAGCGCCAATCCACCCACGCTGGCCGTCGGCGTCGGTGTGGAGCACCTGCCGAGCTGGCTCGGTGCGAAAACCGCACGCTACCAGCCGATGCCATACCTCGACATCGAGATCCCCGCCGACCACGTCAGCCTGTCCACCCTGGACGGACTGCAGGTCGACCTGATCGGTGGATCCGTGCTTCACGGTGGCATATATGGCAACTACCAGTGGGGCCGCGAAAGTGGCGACCTTGGCGTGCTGCGTAACAAGATCGCGCCACTATCGCCGCGCCTTACCGTCGGTGGTTACCTGGAATGGCAGCTAAGCAAGAATATTGATGTCGGCAGCAGCCTCAGCCATGACACCCACGGCGCCGGCGCCTATCTCGACATCTATGCCGAGTGGGACCTGCCAGCGGCAGGGCTGTTGCAGCACTCCATCGAACTGCACTGGCAGGCGATGAACGGGCACGCCATGAACCGCTTCTTCGGCATCAACCGCAACCAGGCCAGCGTACTCAACGTGCCCGCCTGGCAACCCGGTGCCGGCAGCGAGCTCGCCTCGCTGGAATACGACCTGTTCATGCCGACCAGCAAGCACACCGGTGTCGCGTTGGCGCTGGTGTATGGACGGCTGCTTGGCAATGCCGGCGACAGTCCGCTGGTGACGCGATTCGGTTCGCGCACCCAGCTGTCGGAATCGCTCGCGTTCGTCTATCACCTTTGAGGGTGAGCGCGCTTCGCGCTGCGCCGCCATGACGGTCTGTGTCCGGGGCGATACACTCGTGCTTCGTTCAAGTCCCGTCGGGCAAGGAATCGGTATGGCGAAGTCGCTCAATGCACTGGTCGCTGCCTTGGCGCTCACCTTACTCATGCCTGTTGCCCACGCAGACCAGACGATCGTGTTCCTGCGTCACGGTGAAAAACCGGCGTTGGGGCTGGGCCAGCTCAACTGCCAGGGCCTGAACCGCGCATTGGCGCTGCCGCAGGTGTTGCAGGCGAAATTCGGCACGCCAACGGCGATCTATGCGCCCGACCCCGGGTCCACCGCGAAAGACAAGGGCGTCGACTACGACTACGTGCGCCCGCTGGCCACCATCGAGCCGACCGCCATTCGCCTGGGCCTGCCGGTCAACATGTCATTCGGACTGAGGCAGATTCAGCAACTTGAGCAGGACCTGCTCAAGCCGACCTACAGTTCGGCGACGATCTATGTAGCGTGGGAACACAACCTGGCGCAGCAGGCTGCACAGCATCTGGTTACCGCCGCCGGCGGCAAGACGCAGCAGGTGCCCGCCTGGGCCGCCGATGATTTCGACTCGCTTTACGTCCTTCGTCTGAAATGGCAGGACGGCAAGCCGGTTTCCGTCCGTTTCGAGAAAGAGGCCGAAGGGTTGAATCATCAGTCGACCGAGTGCCCCGGTACGCGTTCCTGAGCAAAGCAAACTGCGGCAACATATTTCGTGGCTAGAAATATTTCTGCCCACTTCCTGAGCCGTCTTTTCGTCGGCAACACACTTGGTTGTTAGATGGCATCAGCACCGATAAGCTTCTAGCTAGTACGGGGGTGCGCAGCGATTTTGAGCGCAGCAAGGGATGCATAACCGGATCCAACGGTCCGCCTATTCGGCAGTTAGATACGCATGACCGATGAGTTCATTGAGCCAACGCCTCAGGGGCGACGCAATCTGATCGTACTCTTGGTGATAGGCGTCCTACTCGCCATCTCGTACCGGTTTTGGCTGCAACCAGCGCTCTTTGGCTATATCCAGTCGCTCCCCCTTTGCGATCAGCTTCCCTGGTGGCGCGGTCTGTTGATCAGCGTCTTAGCGTCGTTCCTTTTCGTCGCGCTTCTTTCCGCATGGAACGCTCTCCAGCTTCTGCGGTACGGCCAGTTACCTTTGCCGGGCACTTGGGTGTTTCAGCGCACCAAGATCCAACGTGGCGTTGGAGTGCGAAGGAGAGCTTACTTTCTTCTCGCTATTTCTGTGCTTGCTGTTCCCATTACCTGGTACTGCTGGCAGAACCTCTCCACCACGCCCATATTTCACCCAAGGGGCAAGTGCGCATTTCATCAGATGCTCCCGTCGACGGAAGCGCCTTCGGCGCGCAGTGACTGAAAGAAAATATCGAGGTCAGGTTGAGTTCCGCCCAACCTCACCGATCATCCCGCGTCCAGATCGCCCCATCTTCTTCGCGCACCGGAAAACTCGCGATCGGCTCGTACGCCGGCGGCTTCGTCACGGCGCCCGTGCGCAGATCGAAGCGCGCGCCATGACGGGGACACTCCACCTCGAAACCATGCACCTCGCCGCCAGCCAGATCGCCACCGTCATGTGTGCAAGTATCCTCGACCGCGTACAGCGCACCGTCGATGTTGTAGACCGCGATCGGCGTGTCGCCGTCCCACACCACTTTGAATTCGCCCGGCAGCAGTTCGCTGCGCGTGCCAACTTTCACCCAGCCGTTCATGCCAACGGCTCGACAAAGTCCTTGACCAATACTTCGAAGCGCAGATCGTCGCGGCGCGGAATGCCGAAGCGCTCATCGCCGTACGGGAACGGCTGGTATTCGCCGGTGCGGCGATAGCCGCGACGGCCGTACCAGGCGATCAACTCCTCACGCTGCACAATCACCGTCATGCGCATCGCGCGGCACTGCCATTGTTCGCGTGCAATGCGCTCGGCTTCAGTTAGCACCGCCTTGCCGAGACCACCGCCCTGTTGCTCTGGATCGACGGCAAACATGCCGAAATAGCCGGACTCGCCCTGCCGCTCCACATGGGCGCTGGCGATCAGCCGCCCATCGCGCTCGGCCAGCAGCACGATGCTGTGGGGGCGTCCGATCAGCGCGCCGACATCGGCCGCATCGGTACGCCGGCCATCGAGCAGACGCGATTCGGTGGTCCAGCCGCGCAGACCGGATTCGCCGCGATAGGCGGATTCGACCAGCGCCACGATGGCAGGGATATCGGCAGCCCCGGCTGCACGGAATACGGGGGAAGTCGGTTCACTCATCGGCCGATGATAATGCCCACGTGGCCTGCGTCACCATGACCTGCAGCAACTCCCGGCGACTGCCACCCGTGACCTTCGACACTGTCTCGCACCATGCCTCACTGCCTACGGTGCAGGAGCTGTCTGCCCGCCACCGGGCAACACATGCGCGATCGTGCGAACCAGGGAGAACCCATGAAACATCGACTCGTGAAACCGCTGGCGTTTGCCGTAGGCATCGCCTTGTGCACCGGCGCCCTCGCTGCGCCCTCCAGCGTGTTCAATGTGCAGGAGATCGACAGCACGATCAGTGCCTGCAGCGACTTCAATGGCTTCGTCAACGCGAAGTGGATCGCGGCTAATCCGATTCCCGCTGACCGCACGCGCTGGGGTTCGTTCGATGCTCTGCGCGAAGCCAGCCTCAACGTGCAGCACAAGATCGCCGAGGACGCCGCCAGCCACGCCGCCAAGGCCGCACCGGGCTCGATCGAACAGAAGGTCGGCTATCTGTATGCCTCCGGCATGGACGAAGCCGCCATCAACAAGGCTGGCTTCGATCCGATCAAGCCGCAGCTGGCGGACATCGACGCGTTGAAGAACGCGGCGGATCTCGTCGGCTATATCCGCGCCAGCTACGCCCGCGGCGAACCGGTGCTGTTCCGCTTCAGCGGTAATGCCGATTTCAAGAATTCCAACAACGAGATCGCCTACGTCGGCCAGGGCGGACTCGGCCTGCCGACCACCGATTACTACAGCAAGCTGGATTTCGAAAAAATCCGTACGGCCTATGTGGCGCACATCGCCAAACTGCTTGAGCTCGCCGGCGTCAACGTCGCCGATGCACAGCAGCAAGCCAAATCCGTGCTGGCGTTCGAGACGCGTCTCGCGGCAGCTTCGCTAGCCCGGGTGGAGATGCGCAAACCCGAGAACCGCTACCACTACGTCAGCATCGCCGACGCGAACAAGGTGACGCCGAGCTTCGACTGGGCCGCGTTCTTCAAGACGCAGGGCGCCGACGTGAAAGACGGCTTCTCGCTGTCGCAGCCGAAGTTCTTCGCCGAGGTGCAGAAGATGTTCGGCGACGTGCCGCTCTCCGAATGGCAGGCCTATTTCCGCTATCACGCGATCGCCAATGCGGCACCATATCTGTCCGCGCCGTTCCAGCAGGAAGACTTCGCGTTCGAGCAGCAGACGCTGAACGGGCAGAAGGAAATGCAGCCGCGCTGGAAACGGGTGCTGGCCACCACCAACGATGGCATCGGCATGGCGCTGGGCCAGCTGTATGTGGCCCACAACTTCCCGGCAGCCTCCAAACAGCGTGCCCAGGAGCTGGTCGACAACCTGCGCGCCGCATACAAGACACGCATCGAGAATCTGCCGTGGATGAGTGATACGACCAAACAGAAGGCGCTGGAGAAATGGGCTACCTTCGTGCCGAAGATCGGCTATCCGGACAAGTGGCGCGACTGGAACGGCCTCGCGCTGACACCCCACAACTATTTCGCCAACGTGCAGGCGGCCGGCAAGTTCAACTACGACTATGAAATTGCCAAGATCGGCAAGCCGGTGGATCGCAGCGAATGGGGCATGACCCCGCAGACGGTGAACGCCTACTACAGCGCGCAACAGAACGAGATCGTGTTTCCCGCTGCGATCCTGCAGCCGCCATTCTTCGACGCCACGGCGGATGACGCGATCAACTACGGCGGCATCGGTGCGGTGATCGGCCACGAAATGGGCCATGGCTATGACGATCAGGGCAGCAAGTTCGACGCCCAAGGCAACAACGTCAACTGGTGGACCGAGGCCGACCGCAAGGCATTCGAGGCGCGTACCGCGAAACTCGGCGCGCAGTTCGACAGCTACGAGCCGCTGCCCGGCAAGCACGTCAACGGCCAGCTCACCATGGGCGAGAACATCGGCGATCTTGGCGGCCTGAATGCCGCCTACACCGCGCTGCAGGTGGCACTGTCAAAAAATCCGGCCGAGGCAAACAAGAAGATCGACGGCTATACCCAGGATCAGCGCTTCTTCCTCAATTGGGCGCGCGTGTGGCGCGGCAGCATCCGTCCTGAGGCGCAGATCACCCTGCTCAATACCGACCCGCACGCACCGGCGCAGTTCCGCGCGATTGGCGCGCCGTCGAACATGCCGGAATTCGCCCAGGCATTCCAGTGCAAGTCCGGCGATGCGATGGTGCGTTCGTCCGAAAAACAGGTAAAAATCTGGTGAGTCACAGCAGCTGAGTTGACCAGAAAAGCCGCGGCCATCGAGCCGCGGCTTTTCTAATGGGTCAGCTGTGTCGGGAGGTACCCGCCGTCAGGCCGATGGTGCGTGCGACCTGCCCGCCTCGTAGATCTTCAGATGTGCGTAGACCACCGCGAGCAGGGAGTGCTCGTCGCGTTGCCGATCGGCGCGAGCCAGCATGTCGCCGATCACATGATCGGCCTCGATCGCGTGGCCGTGCTGGAGGTCACGCAGCATCGAGGCGGTCAGGCTCGAATCAGCTTCGGTCAGTACATGGCGAGCGCGCTGCAAGGTCACTTCGTCCGGTGCATGACCGGAGCGCTCCGCCACCGCCCGGCATTCTTCCAGCAGGGCGAGTGCTGCGGCGCTGCCGCCCGGCGCGGCAGCAATACTGCCGACCGATCCGCGCAGCAGGCAGGTGATCCCGGCCAACGACGCCAAGAACACCCATTTGTCCCACATGTCCTGCAGGATCGTTCGGCTGAGTCGCGCGTCGAAACCCGCATCTACCAGACTCTGCGCGATCCGTTGCGTGCGTTCGGACGCACTACCGTCGCGCTCGCCGAAGCTGAGGCTGTGCGACTGGTTGAGATGCTGCACAGCGCCTTGCGCATCCAGCGTGGCGGCGATCACGCACTGCCCGCCGAGCACGTGTTCCACGCCGAATCGCGCATCCAGCAGATCCAGCTGGCGCATGCCGTTGAGCAGCGGCAGGATCGCCGTATCCGGACCCACCGCCGGCGCGATATCGGTCATCGCCTGTTCAAGACCGTAAGCCTTGCAGCTCAGCAGGATCAGGTCGTATGGCTCGCGCAGCTCAGCGGCCAGTACGGTCGGTGGCGACGGCAGCAGCACATCGCCGGTCGCGCTGCGGATCGCCAGGCCGTGTCGCGCGAGCTGTGCCGCGCGCTGCTCGCGCACCAGGAATGACACGTCGCGTCCATGCTGCAGCAGGCGTCCGCCGAAATAGCCGCCGATGGCGCCTGCGCCAACGATCAGAATGCGCATGGATCAATCTCCTTTCGGTGCGGGATTTGTCGCCATGTGCATGCGAGCCACCTGAACATCCTTTTCGCTCCACAGCGTGTTTACCCACAGCTTGACGCGTCCGCGAAACGCCGCGTCTTCGTCGTAATTTCCGGTCAGCCCGGCCTCGATCGGAAGCTCCCGTACATGTACACGGATATCGTGCACACGCCCGGCAATCAGATCCATCATCGTGCACGGGCCTTCCGGGTAGACGATCGTGACGTCGAGGATCGCATGCAGCGCATCGCCCATCGCGTCGAGCACGAACGCCAATCCACCGGCCTTAGGCCGCAGCAGATACCGATAAGGCGACGACTGCGCATCATGCTTGGCCGGCGTGAAGCGGGTGCCTTCGGCAAAGTTCATTACCGACACCGGCATGTGGCGAAATTTCTCGCAGGCGAGCTTGGTCGCCTCTCTGTCCTTGCCCTGCAGCTCGGGATGTCTGATCAGGGTTTCCCTCGAATAGCGCTTCATAAACGGGAAATCCAGCGCCCACCACGCTGGCCCCAACAAAGGCACCCAGATCAGCTGCTGCTTGAGAAAGAAACGCAGGAATGGAATGCGCCGGTTGAACACTTTCTGCAGTACTGGAATATCCACCCAGCTCTGGTGGTTGCACAGCACCAGATAATTGCCGTCGCGACGCAAGCCATCCAGCCCGTCGACCTGCCAGCGTGTGCGGGTAAAGGCGTCAAACAGTGCGCTATTGACTGCGATCCAGCTCTCCGCAATGACAATCAACATGCGCGAGCATGCGAGCCGGATCGCGCGGATCGGCAATACCACCTTGACCAGCGTAAGCGCGAACAACGGCAGCACGTGCAGCACGATGTTGATCGCGAGCAGCAGCATCGCCAGCGGTATGCGGAGCAGTCGGGGCAGCGTGGCGAGCATGGGATCAGTCGTCGACGGGAAGTGTTGGCAGGATAACGCCGCGTCGGTGACAGCGCAGCCATACGACCTTACGATGCCAATTCACATCAACAGCTTGCGCACCTTGAGCAGCGCTACGATGAACGCGTCGATTTCCTCGCGCGTGTTGTAGAACGCCAGCGAGGCGCGCAGCGTGGCAGGCACGCCGTAGAACTGCATCAACGGGTGCGCGCAGTGATGGCCGGAACGCACGGCGACGCCCTGCAGATCGAGCAAGGTGGCCATGTCGCTCGCCTGGGCGCCTTCGATCAGGAACGAGATCACCGGCTCCTTTTCCTTCGCTTCGCCGACGATGCGCAGGCCGGGAATCTCGCTCAGGCGTTCGGTGGCGTAGGCGAGCAGACTCTGCTCCCACGCGTGGATCGCTTCGAAACCCACCGACTCGTAGTAGTCGATCGCCGCCGCCAGGCCGACGAAGCCAGCGATGTTCGGCGTACCGGCCTCGAACTTGTGCGGCGGAGCGGCGAACGTGGTGCCGCTGAAACGTACCTCGCGGATCATATCGCCGCCGCCGAAGAACGGCGGCATCGACTCCAGATGCTCGCGCTTCGCCCACAGCGCACCGGTGCCAGTCGGGCCGAGCATCTTGTGACCGGTGATCGCATAGAAATCGCAGCCCAGCGCCTGCACGTCCACGGGCCGATGCGGCACCGCCTGCGAGCCGTCGACCAGCAACGCGATGCCGCGCTTCTTGCACTCACGTGCGATCTCGCGCACCGGGTTGACTGTGCCGAGCACATTGGAGACATGAGTGACGCAGGCCAGCTTCACCTCCGGCGTCAGCATCTCGATGTACTTCTCCACGATCAGCTCGCCACGCTCGTCGATCGGCGCGGCCTTGACCGTGGCGCCACTGCGCGCAGCGACCAGCTGCCACGGCACGATGTTCGCGTGGTGCTCCATCACTGTGGTGAGGATCGCGTCGCCAGCCTTCAGGCGCGGCAGCGCGTAGCTGTAGGCAACCAGATTGATCGACTGGGTGGTGCCGGAGGTAAGGATCAGCTCATTGCGCGATGTCGCATTGATGAAACGCGCCAGCTTGTCGCGCGCGCCCTCGTAGGCGGTGGTGGCCTCCTCGCCCAGTTGATGCACCGCACGCGCCACGTTCGCGTTGTGCTCGCGGTAGTGATCGTTCACCGCCTCGATTACCGACGCCGGCTTCTGGCTGGTGTTGGCGTTGTCGAGATACACCAGCGGCTTGCCATGCACGCTGCGCGCGAGCAGCGGAAAATCCGCACGGATGCGCTGGACGTCGAAGACAGTGGGGGTGATGGCCGGTGCATTCATCGTTGACGATTCCGTATGTGGCACCCTCCCCTGCAAGCAGGGAAAGGAGAAAAGATCACGCGGGCAACTGTGCGACCAGCAGCGCCGACAGGTGCTCGCGCAATACCTCGTTCGGCAGATCATCCAGCACCGCGCGGCAGAATGCAGCCGTCAGCAGTGCGCGTGCTTCGGCCAGTGGAATGCCGCGCGAGCGCAGGTAGAACAGCGAGCGTTCATCGAGCTGGCCAACGGTGGCGCCGTGTGCGGCCTTCACCTCGTCGGCATGGATTTCGAGCTCGGGCTTGGTGTCGATCTCGGCACTGGGCGACAGCAGGAGATTCTTGTTGCTGAGGCTGGCATCGCTACCGTCGGCGCCGGGCGCCACCACGATCGCGCCGCGGAACACGCCGCGCGCACGATCATTGGCGACACCGCGCCAGTTCGAAGTGGAGGTGGTGTTCAACGCCTGATGACGGATCGCCAGCTGGGTGTCGATATGCTGACGACCATGCGGCATGAACACGCCGCGGGTATCGAACCGTGCCCCGTCGCCGATCAGCTCGGCCCGCAGGTCGTGGCGCACCAGTGCACCACCCAGCTCCAGCACATGCAGCACCGCGTGGGCACGTGCATGCAGACGCAGGTTGCTGCGGCGAACCAGACTGGTACCGACTGCGACGTTCTGCAGCACGGTGTGGTGCAGTTGTGCGCCTTCGCGCAGTTCGATGTCGCTGACCATGGTGGCCAGCTGCGCCGGTTCGTCGCCGGAAACATGCTGTTCGATCAGGCTCAGCTCGGCGCCGGCGCCCAACTCGATCACGTTACGCAGATGCCAGGCAAGTTCGACGTCGGCAGCCGCACCAACGAACACCAGCTGTACCGGTGCAGCAAGCTTCACGTTGGCGGCGACACGCAACACTACGCCGTCGACAGCACTGGCGGCGTTGATCCTGGCAAACGCATCGCCTGCCTCACGGTAATGTCGCGACAGCACGAAACGCAATGGCTCCGCATCGCCGTGCAACGCCTGCGACAACGGCTGCAGAGTCAGCCCGACCGGCAACGCATCGAGTGCCGACAGATCCGCGCGAAACACGCCGTTGACGAACACAAGCCGCGGCCCATCGACACCGGGCAACGCGAACGTCGACGCATCTACCGCACGCGATGCTGCGATAGTATCGCCATGGGCAAAGCGGCGCTGACCGAGCGCGCGCAGCGTGGTGTATTTCCACGCCTCCACCCGCGTATCAGGCAGCCCGCTGGCAGCAAACGCCTCGCGATTCTCATGCCGTGCCGCATCCAGCCACGCTATACCGCTGGCCGGCAGCGGTGCATCGAGCAGGGACTCGACCAACGGCAGCGGCGCCGGCAGGCTCATGCCGAGGCTCCCTCGACGAGGCCGGCGTAGCCATGTTCTTCCAGTTTCAGCGCCAGCGACTTGTCGCCACTCTCGACGATGCGACCATCGGCCAGCACGTGCACAAAATCCGGCACCACGTAGTCGAGCAGACGCTGATAGTGGGTGATCATCAGGAACGCGCGATCGGGCGAGCGCAGTGCGTTGACGCCATCGGCGACGTGCTTGAGCGCGTCGATATCCAGCCCCGAATCGGTCTCGTCGAGGATCGCCAGCTGCGGCTCCAGCACCGCCATCTGAAATATCTCGTTGCGCTTCTTCTCGCCGCCGGAGAAGCCTTCGTTGACCGCACGATGCAGCAGCTCGTCGGAGATCTGCATCACCTTCAGCTTCTCGCGCACCAGCTTGAGGAACTGCATGGAATCCAGCTCTTTCTCGCCACGCGCCTTGCGCTGCGCATTGAAGGCCGCGCGCAGGAAATAGGTGTTGTTGACGCCGGGAATCTCGACTGGGTACTGGAATGCCAGGAACACACCGGCGGCGGCACGCGTCTCCGGTTCCAGCGCCAGCAGGTCGATGCCGTTGTAGGTTACGCTGCCGGCAGTCACCTCGTAGCCGTCGCGGCCGGACAGCACGTTGCCCAGGGTGGACTTGCCGGCACCATTCGGTCCCATGATTGCGTGCACCTCGCCCGCGTTCACGCTGAGGCTGAGCCCCTTGAGAATTTCCTTGCCCTCGACGCGGGCGTGCAGGTTTTCGATCTTCAGCATAATGGGTACTCGATGGGCTCAGGCACTCGCACCGTCAGCGTGACGGCGCAGTACCACATAGGTGAAGGCTTGCTCGTTGCCTGTTGGCGTGCGATGCACGTCCCGACTGTGCGAAACCATGTCGAAAGCGGGTGCGAACGCCGCCGCCAGCGCGGCGGTGCCGTAGCGCGAAACCGGCAGGCCGCTGCAGCGTTCGGGGCCATCGTCGGCGAAGGTGCCGACTACTACGAACCCGCCCGGCAGTACCGCATGCGCGGCGGCAGCGAGGTAACGAGCCTGCTCGCCCGGCTCGGTGAGAAAATGGAACACAGCGCGGTCATGCCACAGTGTGACATGCGCTTCCGGAAGGGCGATCTCGGTCACGTCGCCGGCGATCCAGTGCACGCCTGCCGCCTGTGCACCAAGCCGCTGCCGAGCCTCGGCCAACGCCGTGGCAGAAAGATCGAGTACGGCCACATCGGTGAACCCACGCGCAAGCAGGTCATCGACCAGGGTGGCGCGACCGCCGCCGACATCCAGCACCGGGGCATCGCGCGGCAACGATAGCGCGTCGATCAGGCGCATCGACTCGTCGAGATGCGGGCGGAACCAGCTGGTCTGCGCCTCACTCTTCTCGCGGTACACGGCCTCCCAATGCTCCTGACGCAGGCCACTCATCCCACTGCACCTTCCAGCGACACTTCCAGCAGCTTCTTCGCTTCCACCGCAAACTCCATCGGCAACTCGCGAAACACCTGCTTGCAGAAGCCGTCGACGATCATCGACACGGCGTCTTCCGCGCTGATGCCACGCGAGCGGCAGTAGAACATCTGGTCGTCGGAGATCTTCGAGGTGGTCGCTTCGTGCTCGACGATCGCGCTGGGGTTCTTCACTTCCATATACGGGAAGGTGTGCGCGCCGCACTGCTTGCCGATCAGCAGCGAATCGCACTGGGTGTAGTTGCGCGCGCCCTCGGCGCCCTTCTCCATCTTCACCAGGCCGCGATAGCTGTTGGAGCTGCGGCCGGCGCTGATGCCCTTGGCGACGATCTTCGACTTAGTGTACTTGCCCAGGTGGATCATCTTGGTGCCAGTGTCGGCCTGCTGGTAGTGATGGGTCAGCGCCACCGAGTAGAACTCGCCCACCGAGCGGTCGCCGCGCAGCACCACGCTGGGGTATTTCCAGGTGATCGCCGAGCCGGTTTCAACTTGTGTCCAGCTGATCTTGGAATCGTCGCCGCGGCAATCGCCACGCTTGGTGACGAAGTTGTAGATGCCGCCGACACCGTTCTCGTCGCCGGGATACCAGTTCTGCACGGTGGAGTACTTGATCTGCGCGCCTTCCAGCGCGACCAGCTCGACCACCGCGGCGTGCAGCTGGTTCTCGTCACGCTTTGGTGCGGTGCAGCCTTCCAGATAGGAAACGTGGCTGCCTTCCTCGGCCACGATCAGGGTGCGTTCGAACTGGCCGGTGTTCTGCGCGTTGATGCGGAAATAGGTCGACAACTCCATCGGGCAGCGCACGCCCTTCGGGATGAACACGAAGCTGCCGTCGGAGAACACCGCCGAGTTCAGCGCGGCGAAGAAATTGTCGCCGGTCGGCACCACGCTGCCGAGATATTTCTGTACTAGTTCGGGGTATTCGCGAATCGCTTCGCTCATCGAGCAGAACAGCACACCGGCTTCGGCCAACTGCTTGCGGAAGGTGGTGCCGACCGAGACCGAGTCGAACACCGCATCCACCGCCACGCCCGCGAGCGCCGCGCGCTCGTGCAGCGGGATGCCCAGCTTTTCATAGGTTTCCAGCAGCGCCGGATCGACTTCGGCCAGTGATTTCAGGCCGGCCTTGGGTGCGGCGTAGTAGCTGATCGCCTGGTAGTCGATCGGCTCGATGTTGAGTTTGGCCCAATCCGGCTTCGGCATGGTCAGCCAATGACGATAGGCTTCGAGCCGCCACTCGGTCATCCACGACGGCTCCTGCTTGATCGCGGACAGCGCGCGGATGGTGCCCTCGTCCAAGCCCGGCGGCAGGCTGGTCATCTCGATCTCGGTGACGAAGCCGGCTGCGTAGCTGCGACCAAGGACTTCGGCCACTTCGGCGTTGTCGCGGAGCGTGGTGCTGGTGCTGCTTTCGTTGATCATGCTGCTGTTCATTCGGTGGTGGCCTCGCCGGTTTTCACGGTGACCGCAATCTTTCGGCCCTGACTCAGTGAGGCGTGGGGCAACGGCTTGAGCATCTCGGCCAGGCTGACCGCGCGCAGGGTGTGGTCCAGCACGCTGTTGATCCGCTGCCAGCTGCCGCGCACGCCGCATTGCGACTCGCGATCGCACTGGCCCTCGGCCACGCTGCATTCGGTCATGCCGATCGGGCCTTCCAGCGCCTCGACGATCTCGGCCAGAGAAATTTCGCTGGCCGGTCGAGCCAACCGGTAACCGCCGTTGACGCCGCGAAACGACTCGACTAGCGCGGCATGACTGAGCGCCTTCAGCAGCTTGCTCACCGTCGGCAATTCCAGATGCGTCTCGTCGGCAATCTGCACCGTGCTGAGCACATCGGCCGGGTGCGCGGCGATGCAGGTCATCACCACGGTGGCGTAATCGGTGAGTCGGCTGACGCGGAGCATGGATACGCTCGGGCCTGGGCGGCTTGAATCGGGACTAAAATGGTACTGATTTGATACGGCACGGTCAATCCAGGTCATGCACCAATACTGGGCAATTCACGCCATCGGTTGCCCGAAAGTCGTGCATGTAAGAGGCGTCGATGCAGCGTACACCGACATAAATCCCGCTGAAGCCTTGCGTCCCGGCGCTGGCACACATCGTGCTGCATCGCAATAAGACTCACGCCGCGGGGAGCACGACATGAAGTGGATCACGGCAATCATCAAGCCGTTCACGCTGGACGACGTGCGCGAGGCGCTGGCCGAAGCCGGCGTACAGGGGATGACCGTGACCGAGGTGAAGGGCTTCGGTCGTCAGCACGGCCATACCGAGCTGTACCGCGGCGCCGAATATGTGGTCGATTTCCTGCCCAAGCTGAAGATCGAGGTAGCGGTGAGCGACGATCGCCTCGACCATGCGATCGAGGCGATCAGCAGCGCGGCGCGCACCGGCAAGATCGGCGACGGCAAGATCTTTGTCGGTGAGCTCGACCAGGTCATCCGCATCCGCACGCAGGAGGTCGATGCCGATGCGCTCTAAGCGAATCCTGATCGCCCTCTGCGCCGGCCTCACCGCACCGCTGTCCGCCTTCGCGCAGGCTCCCACGACTCCCGTGCTGAACAGCGGCGACACCGCCTGGATGATCGTCGCCAGCATGCTGGTACTGATGATGACGATACCAGGCGCGGCGCTGTTCTATGGCGGCATGGTGCGCGCCAAGAACCTGCTGTCGGTGATGATGCAGTGCTTCGCGATCACCGCTCTGGTGACCGTGCTATGGGTGCTGTATGGCTACTCGCTGGCCTTCAGTACAACCGGCATGCACGCCGGCAACGTGAACTGGCATTCCATCGTCGGTGGGCTGGATCATCTGATGCTGGTCGGGCTGAAACCTGACTCGCTCTACCAGACCGTGCCCGAAAGCGTGTTCGTGATGTTCCAGCTGACCTTCGCGATCATCACGCCGGTGCTGATCATCGGCGCGTTTGCCGAACGCATGAAGTTCAGCGCGATGCTGTGGTTCAGCGGACTCTGGCTAACCCTCGTCTATCTGCCGATGGCGCACATGGTGTGGGGCGGCCCCGGCTCGCTGCTCGGCGACCTCGGCGTGATCGACTTCGCCGGCGGCACGGTAGTCCACATCAACGCCGGCATTGCCGGCCTGGTCGCCTGCCTGGTGATCGGCAAGCGCCGCGGTTATCCGCATACGCCGATGCCGCCGCACAATCTCGGCTACACCATGATCGGCACCGGCATGCTGTGGTTGGGCTGGTTTGGCTTCAACGCCGGTTCGGCGCTGGCAGCCAACGGCAGCGCCGGCATGGCGATGCTGGTGACCCAGATTGCCACCGCCGCCGCTGCGATCGGCTGGGTCGCGATCGAATGGATCATGCACCGGCGCGCCAGTGTGCTTGGCATCGCCTCCGGTGCAGTCGCTGGACTGGTCGCGGTGACGCCAGCCGCCGGTACCGCCGGTCCCGGTGGCGCGCTGGTACTTGGCCTGATCGCGGGAGTGGTGTGCTTCTTCAGCGCCACCAAGCTCAAGCGTCGGTTCGGCTACGACGACTCGCTGGACGTGTTCGGCGTGCACGCGATCGCCGGCATCATCGGTGCCCTGCTCACCGGGCCGTTGGCGTCGCCGAAACTCGGCGGGTTCGGCACGGTGACGTCGCTCGGTGGCCAGCTGTGGGTCCAGACCAGGGGCGTGGGTTTCACCATTGCCTGGAGTGCCGTGCTGAGCCTGGTGATCCTGAAGCTGCTTGAACGCACGATGGGCTTGCGTGTGGGCGTGGAACAGGAACAGGTCGGCCTGGACCTGGCTGAGCATGAGGAGAAGGCTTACAACCTGTCTTGAGCCGCCTATCTTGAGCTGCCTGTCGTGAGTCGCCAGCTGTCTCCGGCACCCTGATAAGCTGTTCGTGTTTTGTCAGCGATCGACTTCATGGACAGCATGCAAGACCGTGCCGCCGCCCGCCTCGCCTGGGCCCGCGGCATCCTCGGCGCCCCCGGGCTGACGCTGACATCCGCCTCGGCGGATGCCAGCTTCCGCAGTTACTGGCGCACACAGCAGCAGGACCACAGCTGGATCGTGATGGACTCGCCGCCGGCGCAGGAAGATTCGCGGCCGTGGCTGGAGATCGGCGCGCGACTGTCTGCTGCCGGCCTGCACGTGCCGACGGTGCGGGCACAGGATCTCGAGCAGGGCTTCCTGCTGATCGAGGATCTCGGTTCGCAGCTGTACCTGCCGGCCTTGAACGACGGCACGGTGGACGTGCTGTACGGCGATGCGCTGGATGCACTGCTGCGCATGCAGCGCGACGTCGACGTGACCGGCATGCAACCGTACGACCACGCCTTCCTGCAGCGTGAGCTGGAGATCATGCCGGAGTGGTTTCTCGGCCGGCACCTCGGGCATACACCCGGCTGCGAGGAATGGGACGTGCTGGAATCGGCGTTCACCGTACTGCTGCACAACGCGCTGGCACAGCCTCAATGTTTTGTGCATCGCGATTACCACAGCCGCAACCTGCTGATCGTGGAGCATGACCGTCCACGCAGCATCGCGCAGAGGCTTTCCAGCCACGGCGCAATGATTCCCGGACTCTTGAACCCGGGCATTATCGATTTCCAGGGTGCGCTGGTCGGGCCGATTACCTATGATCTGGCCTCGCTGCTGCGCGACTGCTATATCGCGTGGGAACGCGAGCGCGTGGAAGGCTGGGTGGAGGTCTACCACCGGCGTCTGCAGGCTGCGCAGCTGATCGACGCCGCTGTGGATCGCCAGCACTTCCTGCGCTGGTTCGACCTGATCGGGCTGCAGCGACACATCAAGGTGCTCGGCATCTTTTGCCGGCTGTGCTATCGCGACGGCAAGTCCGGTTACCTCGACGATCTGCCGCGCGTCTACGACTACGTGATCGACGTGGCTGGCCGTTATCCCGAGCTGGCCGATTTTGTGGCGCTGCTGAAGCGTTGTGTTGGTGAGCGCGACCTGCGCCTGCCGGTGGCTGCATGAAGCACGCGCTGATCTTCGCCGCCGGCTTCGGCGAACGCATGCGACCGCTGACCGATCACACCCCCAAGCCACTGCTCCCGGTGGGCGGCAAGCCGCTGATCGCGTGGCACCTGGAAAAACTTGCCTCGGCCGGCGTGCATTACGTGGTGATCAACACCGCGCACCTGGCCGAACAGTTTCCCGACACGCTGGGCGACGGCTCGCGCTGGGGTCTGCGCATCCGCTACGCCTACGAAGGCACGACGCCTCTGGAAACCGGCGGTGGCATGTTGAACGCACTGCCGCTGTTGGGCAGCGAACCGTTCATCGCGGTCAACGGCGATATCTGGTGCGACGCCGATTTCGCCGCCCTGCCCGCCGAACCGAGCGGCCTCGCACACCTGCTGCTGGTCGACAATCCCGTGCAGCATCCGCACGGCGATTTCGCGATGGACGCGCAGGGCATCGTGCATGACGAAGGCGAAGCACGCCTCACCTTCAGCGGCATCGGCGTATATCGCCACGAGCTGTTGCGGAACTGGCGAGCAGTGATCGGCAACGCAGCCGGTGCCGAAGCCCAGCCGCCGCGCTTCCGGCTTACGCCGCTGTTGCGCGCGGCGATGACGAATGGCGCGATCAGTGGCAGCTACCACCGCGGCAAGTGGACCGATGTGGGTACACCGCAGCGGTTGGCACAGCTGGAAGCGGAACTGCGCGGATAACGCGCGCGGATGGACTGAATAAAAAACGGCCCGGTATAAACCGGGCCGTTTCGTTTCGACAGAGCCTGTGCGCTTACGGGCGCCGCGCCAGCTCCGGATTTTCCTTGGTGACTGGCATCAGGTCTTTCTTCGATACACCCAGCCATAGCAGGATCGGGCTGGCCACAAAGATCGACGACAGCGTGCCGACCAGGATACCGATCAGCATGGTGACGGCGAAGCCGTGTACGGCCGGGCCACCAAAGAAAAACAGCGCGCCCATGGTGATCGCCGTGAACAGCGAGGTGATGATAGTTCGCGACAGCGTGTTGTTGATCGAACGGTTGAGGATCTCTTCCGGCTCGGCCTTGCGCGCGAGCCGGAACAGTTCGCGGATACGGTCGAACACCACCACTTTGTCGTTGATCGAGTAGCCGATCACCGCCAGTACCGAGGCCAGCACGGTCATGTCGAACTCGCGCTGCACCAACGCCAGGATGCCCAGCGTCACCAGCACGTCGTGGACTTCGGTGGCCACCGCAGCGATCGCGAAGCGGCGTTCGAAACGGATCCACAGGTAGGCCATGATGCCGAGTATCACGAACACCGCTGCCACGGTGCCGTCGCTGCGCAGTTCCGAGCCTACTTCCGCCGTGACCAGTTCGCGGCTCTTCAGCTTGGCATCCGCACGCGATACGTTCAGTGTCTTGAGAACATCCGAAGCGATGAGATCAAGGTTGACCTTGCCGTTCGCGTCCACTGCCTTCGCGTCGTCCTTCGGCTGCATGCGGATCGACACCTCGCGGGTGCCGCCGAGGCTTTGCACCAGGGCGTGGTCGAAACCGCCCTTTTCCAGCGCGGAACGCACGTCGGTGATTTCCACCGACTGGTCGTAATCCACCACCATCGAAACGCCGCCGGTGAAATCCAGCGCGTAGTTAAGACCCTTGGTGGCGATCAGCCCGATCGACGCGATCATCAGGAACACCGCGATGGCGATGCTGTACTTGCGCATGCCGAGGAACGGAATGTTGCTGTCGTGATTGAAGATTTCCATGATGGTTCCTTAGACCGACAGCGTCTTGAGCTTGCGGTGGCCGTGGATCAGCGCGGTGAACGCGTGAGTCAGCGTCACCGAGGTGAACAGCGAAGTCAGGATGCCGATCATCAGCGTCACGCCGAAGCCCTTGATCGCGCCGGTACCCATCGTGGTCAAGGCCAGTGCAGCGATCAGGTGGGTGACGTTGGCGTCCAGAATGGTCGACCACGCCTTCTCGTAACCGGCGCGGATCGCCGCGTGCGGGGTCGAGCCGTTGCGCAGTTCCTCACGCACGCGTTCGCAGATCAGCACGTTCGCGTCGATTGCCATGCCCAGAGTCAGCACGATACCGGCCACGCCCGGCATGGTCAGGGTCACTCCGATCAGCGACATCACCGCCAGCAGGATCACCAGATTGAAGAACAGCGCGATGTCGGCGACCAGGCCGAACAGCTTGTAATAGATTGCCGCCGCCAGCAGCACCAGAGCCAGTCCCAGCAGCACTGCCTTGAAGCCCTTGTCGATATTGTCCTGGCCAAGACTGGCGCCGATCACGCCCTCCTCGACGATGTCCATCGGTGCAGCCAGTGCGCCGCCCTTGAGCAGCAGTGCCAGATCGGAGGCTTCCTTCGGGCTGCCCAGACCGGTGGTCTGGAACTGCTTGCTGAAGGGGCTGGCGATCGAGGCGTCGTTGATCACCGTCTCGGTGATTTTCGGAACGCGCACTTCCTTGCCGTCGACGATCTTGGTCTCGTAGACCTGTTCGACATACACCACCGCCATCGGCTTGCCGACGTTGGCATTGGTGAAGTCGCCCATCTTCTTGGCGCCGGCCGCATTCAGGGTGACGTCGACCTTCGGTGTGCCGCTCTGCTGGTCGATGCCCGACGAGGCATCCACCAGCTGGTTGCCGGTCACGATGATCTGCTTGCTCACCAGCACCGGCAGGTTGCTGCCGCGCATGCGATAGAGATTGGCGTCCGGCGGAATGCTTCCGGTGCGCGCCGCTTCCTGCGCCTGCGCGTCGCCGGCCTGGCCGATACCGGGGCGGTATTGCAGTGTGGCCACTGCGCCGATCAGCTTCTTCGCCTCGGTCGGATCCTGCACACCGGCCAACTCGACCACGATGCGGCTCTCGCCCTGCTGCTGGATCAGCGGCTCGGACACGCCCAGCGCATTGATGCGGTTGCGCAGCGTGGACAGGTTCTGGGTGATCGCGCTGCGTGACAGATCGCGCAGCTTCTGCGGCTTGATCATCGCATTCAGCACGAAGCGATCGCCGGTGCTGGCGCCGTTGGCCACATTGAGGTCGGTATATTCGTTGGCGATCGCGTCGGATGCCGTGGAACGGTCCGCCGCCGAACGCAGGATCACCGCGATGCCCTGGTCACGTACGGTATTGCGGGTCACCGATTCATAGTGAATGTTCTTCTGCCGAAGCAGACTGCGGATGTCGTCCGCGTAGCTGTTTTCCTGCTTGTCGATCGCATCGTTCTGATCGACCTGCATCAGGAAGTGCACACCGCCCTGCAGATCCAGGCCCAGCGGCATCGAACGCGCACCGATCGCGCGCAACCAGCCGGGCACGTTGGACTGCAGCTTGAACGCCACCGTGTAGCCGTCGCCCAGCGCTGCCTTGATCACATCAGCGCCGCTCTTCTGCACGTCCGAGTTGGCGAAGGTGGCCAGCAGATGGTCGCCCTCCACCACCACGTTGTTGACCGCAATCTGCTTGCCGGCCAGTGCCGCCGCCGCTTTCTGCTGCACGGACTGATCGATCGGCGGCGCGTCGCGGTTAGCGGTGACTTGCACCGCCGGCAACGGGACAAATGCATTCGGCAACGCATAGATGACGCCAAACAGCATCACCAGCGCGACCAGCGCGTATTTCCAGCGGGGAAAATCACTCATGCCCTGAATCCATCAAGGCCGCGGCAACGACCCGCGGCGGTAGCAACAATCGAGGAAAAGTCGCGTGACGGGCAGCCGCCGGGCGGCGCCCCGAAGCCGTCGATCAGACGGACTTCAGCGAGCCCTTGGGCAACACCTGTGAGACCGCACCCTTCTGCACCTTGACCTTCACGTTGGCCGCAATCTCGACCGTGATGAATGTCTCGCCTACTTCTTCCACGCGTCCGGCGATGCCACCGTTGGTGACCACCTCGTCGCCCTTGGCCAGACCCGAGATCAGCGCACGATGCTCTTTCTGGCGCTTCATCTGCGGGCGGATCATCATGAAATACATCAGGCCGAACAGCACCACCATCATGATGATCATGGACATGCCACCACCGGCAGGCTGCGCAGCGGCCGCCTGGGCGATCACGGGAGAGGTCGGAAAACTCATCGGTTTGTCTCGCAAGTTATGGCGGCAGCAGGAAATTCAGCTGAACGCCTGATAAAAGATCATGGATTATGCCATGCACCCCCAAAGCATGCACGGCACCGCGTGGCGCTTCGAACCACGTGCCTGCTTCCTATTGAGGGCAGCCCGCACCCGTTGCAAGCCCACGCACCGTCCGGTGAAACCTTCCGACTGGCGCTTGCCATCAAGAGCGGGCAGTGTCTGCCTGCGAAGCAGCTCTACATCAGGATCTCGAACACGGGATGCATTTCTATGCGACGCCGTTACCCTGGCGCTGCGCATAGAACCCGGCCACGAACGCTTCCAGCGCGCAGCCGGCAATCGCCTCGCGCAGGCCGGTCATCAAGCGCTGGTAGTAGCGCAGGTTGTGGATGGTGGCGAGCTGGCTGCCGAGGATCTCGTTGCAGCGGTCGAGGTGGCGCAGGTAGGCGCGACTGAAACCGTTGCTGCAGGCGTAGCAGTCGCAGCCTTCCTCGATCACCCGCGCATCGGTGGCGAACTTCGCGTTGCGGATGCGCAACGTGCCTTCGGCGGTGAACAGGAAACCGTTACGGGCGTTGCGCGTCGGCATCACGCAGTCGAACATGTCGATGCCGCGGCGCACCGCCTCGACGATGTCCTCCGGTCGCCCCACGCCCATCAGGTAGCGCGGTTTGTCCTGCGGCAGCAACGGCACGGTGAAATCCAGCGCGTGGTTGCGCTCGGCTTCCGGCTCGCCGACCGCGAGGCCTCCGACTGCATAGCCGTCGAAACCGATGCTCACCAGCCCCGCAGCGGAACGCTGGCGCAGGTTCTCGTACACGCTGCCCTGCACGATGCCGAACAGCGCGTTCGGCGGCTTTGAATCGACACGTTGCAGCTCATCGAACGCCCGACGCGAGCGCTCGGCCCAGCGCAGCGAGAGCTCCATCGAATCGCTGGCGACCTTCTCGGTGGCCGGATACGGTGTGCATTCGTCGAAGATCATCGCGATGTCCGAATCCAGCGTCTTCTGGATCTGCATCGATACTTCCGGCGACAGGAACACCTTCGAACCATCGACGGGCGAGGCGAACGTCACGCCCTCCTCGGTGATCTTGCGCTTGTGCGCCAGCGAGAACACCTGGAAGCCGCCCGAGTCGGTGAGGATCGGCTTGTCCCAGCCGATGAACTTGTGCAGCCCGCCGAACTTCTCGACGATCTCCAGCCCCGGCCGAAGGAACAGATGGAACGTGTTGCCGAGGATGATCTCGGCGCCGATCTCGCTGACGTCGCGCGGCGTCATCGCCTTGACCGAACCATAGGTGCCCACCGGCATGAACGCCGGCGTCTCCACCGTGCCGCGGGCAAACGTGAGTCGACCGCGGCGTGCGGCACCGTCGGTGGCGAAGAGATCGAAATTCATGGCAGTCATCCGCCCAGTTTAACTGCTGCCGCGACTCAGCAGCCCTGCGGCAGGATCAGCATCGCATCGCCGTAGGAGAAGAACCGGTAGCGCTGCTCGACGGCATGGCGATACGCATCGAGCATGTACTCGCGTCCGGCCAGCGCCGACACCAGCATCAGCAGGGTCGACTGCGGCAGGTGGAAGTTGGTGAGCAAGCCATCGATGCTGCTGAAGTGATAACCGGGAAAGATGAAGATCTGCGTTTCGCCGGCAAACGGATGCAGCTCACCATTCTTGCTGGCGCTTTCCAGCGCGCGCACCACGGTGGTACCGACCGCGATCACCCGGCCACCGTTGGCACGCGTACGCCGGATCTGCCCGATCAGGTGGGCGCCAACGTTGAGCCACTCACGGTGCATGTGATGGTCCTTCAAATCGTCCGCACGCACCGGCTGGAACGTGCCGGCACCGACATGCAGCGTGACGTAGCCGAACTCGACGCCACGTTCGCGCAGCTTGCCCAGGATCGCCTCGTCGAAATGCAGGCCGGCAGTAGGTGCGGCCACCGCGCCAGGCTCGCGCGCGAACACGGTCTGGTAGCGCTCCATGTCGCTAGCGTCGGCGTGCCGCTCGATGTACGGCGGCAGCGGCATCTCGCCGAGCTTGAGCAGCAGTTTTTCCAGCGGCTCCGACGCCTCAAAACGCAGCCGGAAGAAACCTTCGTCACGCCCAAGCACCACCGCATGGCTGCCGTCGGCCAGTTCGATCCGGCCGCCCTCCTTCGGTTTCTTGCTGACGCCGAGCTGCACGGTCGCCTCGTGCGCGCCGGTGACCCGCTCGATCAGGATCTCCACGGCGCCGCCACTTTCCTTGCGCCCGTACAACCGCGCCGGCAGCACGCGAGTGTCGTTGAACACCAGCAGATCGCCCGGCCGCAGGAAGTCCGGCAGCTCGCGGAACATGCGGTCCTGCCGCGACTGCGCCGGCACATCCAGCAAAAGCATGCGACTGGCCGAACGCTCGGACAGTGGTGCCTGCGCGATCAGCTCGGGCGGCAGTTCAAAATCGAAATCGGATTTCTTCAAGGGGCACTCGGCCGGCAAGCAGGAACGTAGCATTATCCCGCAGCGAGCCCGCCCTTGCGCGCGGGGCTATAACCAGCCTTTCTGCCGCGCCATTCGATACGCCTCGATGCGATTGGCGACGCCGAGCTTGCCGATGGCTTCGGACAGGTAATTGCGCACGGTACCGTGCGACAGATTCAACTGCGTGGCGATATCGCCTGCCGACTGGCCTTCTCCAGCCAGTCGCAGCACCTGACGCTCGCGATCGTTCAGCGGATCGGCTTCGGACCACGCCTCCAGCGCCAACTGCGGATCGATCGCGCGGCCGCCACGATGCACGGTACGCAAGGCCTCAGCCAGATTCTCGGCGGGCGCATCCTTCAGCAGGTAACCGGATACACCGGCGTCCAGCGCGCGACGCAGGAAACCGGGACGTGCAAACGTGGTGACAATGACCACCTTCATCGGCAGCTCCTGGCGCTGGATACGTTGCGCCAGTTCCAGCCCGGTCAATCCCGGCATCTCGATGTCGGTAACCAGCACGTCGGGCTTGAGCCGCTGCAGCTCGCGCCACGCGGCCTCGCCATCGGCGGCCGAACCGAGTACTTCGATGTCGGACTCCAGATTCAGCAGTGCCGACAGTGCGCCGCGCACCATCGCCTGATCTTCGGCCAAAAGAACTCGGATCATGTGCTGGTTTCCTGGTGTCCGCAGCGGAGAAAGGATGGTGTCATGGCTTGTGCGGACATGGGCGCGTAGATGGGCTCACGCGACAGGTTGACCCGGAATCGTATGCGTCAACGGCTCAGCAGGTGTCGGGTCCAGCGATGATCTGGATGTTTCAACCAGACGCATGATCGGCAGCGGAACCACCACCCGCAGACGCGATCCCTGACCACGCGGCGACTCGAAGGTCAGCGTACCGCCGAGCGCGCGCACCCGCTCGCGCATGCCGCATAGGCCATTGCCGTCAATCTCGATGCCGCCGCGACCATTGTCGCTGATCTGCATGCAGACACTGGCCCGCTCGCGCGTCATCTCGATCCGGGCCTGACTGGCATCGGCATGGCGCGCAATATTGGTCACCGCCTCGCGCAATATCAGCGACAGGCCACGCTCGACATCACCGGGCAGATCGGCAGGCAGAACACCGTAACCCAGATGCACACGCGAGGATTCCAGCAACAGTCGCGCCGAAGCCAGTTCGGCAGCGAGATCGGTGGCGCGGATGCCGGTGACTGCGCTGCGCACTTCGGCCAGCGCATGGCGTGCCACCTTTTCCGCCTCCTCGACCTCGCGCCGGGCGGCATCGACATCGCGGTCGAACAGCTTGCGCGAGAGTTCGAGCTTGAGCGTGATCAGCGACAGCGTATGGCCGAGCAAGTCGTGCAGATCGCGGCCGATCCGTTCACGCTCCGCCGTGGCAGCGAGCCGGCGCACTTCGTCGTGTGAAAGACTGAGGGCGACATCCTTTTCCTTGTTGATCTGTTCGACCATGACAATGGTGCAGATGACGAAGATCGTGACCGGCATGATCACCAGCAGCGACGGCGGGTAGCCGATCCGCCAGGCCAGTCCCACGTAGATGGCATTGATCAGCAACACCTGGGCCACATAGCTGCGGAAGTGCCGCCTGTCGCAATGACTCAACATCACGCAGGCGTACACGTAATAGCTGAGACCACTGTAATACCAGGGCAGCAAGCTGAAACACAGTATCGCCATACCCCACGCGTAGAGATACGCAGTCCGCCGCGGAGCCAGTTGCGTCATGGCAAACAGCAGCAGAAACACTGGATACGAACCCAGCGTGCACAGCAGCCATGTCAGGGTGTAGCCATGCAGGCCGCGATCGAACAGCGGCGTGATGAAGATCCACAACGACCACAGCAAGTGCACGCTGTCGGCCCATGGCGATTTGCCGCGGCGAAGGTCGTCGGCCGCCGCGGAATCCGGCGCTGGCGTGAACCATCGGGCAATGAAGGCTGGGGTCATGGCAGGGCTTTCCGCGGGTGGCTCGGACTGGACGACATGCTACTTCAACCGTTCCGCCGCAGGCGTCGCGCCGCCAGCAGCAGAAAGCCGACGGCAAAGCCGAGCAGCACCAGTACATGCGTCAGGATTGCCTCTTTGTTGAGGCCCACTGCCGCCAGCGCCAGCATGTCGAGGTGATAGCTCGGCCAGATTGGCGCGATCTGCTGCAGGAGCTTCGGCAGCATCGGCAAAGGCATCCACAGGCCCGACATGAACGACATCGGCAGATAGATCAGCTGCAGCATGCCGGGCGCGCCCTGCCCCTTGATCAAGGTACCGACGAACATGCCTAGCGCACAGAACGGCAGCACGCCGAGCACGCCCGTAAGCAGCATCGCGCCGGCCTGGGTCAGGCTCAGCGTCACGTGCCCCAGCGTTAACGCCATCACCAACAGCAACAGAATGACCACCGCAGCGGCCGTCATCGCCATCAGCATCTTGCCCAACAGATAAGCACCCGGCGGCATCGGCAGCGCACGCTTGAATGTCAGCAGGCCACCGTCACGCTCCAGCGCCAGCGATACGCCGAAGCCGAACAGACCTGGACTCATCACACCGAACACGCCGTAGCTGGCCAGCAGATAGCGCGCCGCATCGGCACCATTCGACCTCGCCATCAGCACACCGAACAGCAGGTAGAACATTCCGGGGAACAGCATGATCGGCAGCATGAAGCCCGGTGCCCGCATATAGCGCAGGCACTCGCTGCGCGCTTCTTCCAGATAGGCGCCGATGACGCGACGGCGCGGCATCACGAGTGAGTTCGGTTCATTGACAGACATGATGGTTTCCATTTCAGGCGGCCTCGCGCTGGTCGGTGTCCGACGCTTCATCAGCATCGCGGGTGAGTTCGGTGAATGCCTCGGCCAGACCGGCGCGCTGCACTTCCAGCTCGCGCAGTTGCAGGTCGGCCGCGAGCAGACGACGCACCACGACTTCGGCTTCCACCGCGGTGATATGCAGACGCTCGTTTTCCCGACGCACTTCGCTGACCTCGGGCCAGCCGCGCACCGTATCGGTCGACAGCGTGCTCAGGCAGCGGATGCGCTTGAGTGCCACCCGCGCCCGCAGCTCTTCGACCGTGCCTTCGTGGATCATGCGGCCATGTGTCATCACACAAACGCGGTCGGCTAGCGCCTCGGCCTCTTCCAGATAGTGCGTGGTAAGCAATACTGAACAGCCCTCGGCAAGCAGTTGGCGAATCGCCGTCCACAGCTTTTGCCGTGCCTCGATATCCATACCCACGGTGGGCTCGTCCAGGAACAGCAGCTCGGGCCGACCGCACAGCGCCAGTGCGAATTGCACGCGTCGCTGCTGGCCGCCGGAGAGTTTCGCGTAGGGGCGCTTGAGCAGGTCGCCGACGCCGGCCAGTTCGGCGGTTTCCGCCAGGGTGCGTGGTGCCGGGTAGTAACTCGCGGTCAGCCGCAGCAGCTCGCCCACTCGCAACGTCGGCGGCAGCTCGGCGTTCTGCAGCATCACGCCGATGCGCCGACGCGCCTCGATCCGCTGCGGATTCTGCCCGAACAGTTCGACCGTGCCGGCATCGGCGCGGATCAGCCCCAGCAGCAGGCCAATCGCGGTGGTCTTGCCTGCGCCGTTGGGGCCGAGCAGCGCCAGCAGTTCGCCGCGCTGCAAGCGCAGATCGGCACCGTCCAGTGCAGTGAGTTGGCCATAGCGTTTGACGGCGCCGACGAGACGGGCAATCGGATCATGAGAATGTTGCATGGGTAGTCCTCCAGTGCTGCCCATCCTCCATGTGACGGGACCTCGCAGGCAGTCGCCAGCGTCAGCCATCGCAGATGACAGCCGTCATCCGCGGCTCTGCCACGGGGTTACGGTGGCCGGCGCCGCAAGGTATCCTGCGAGGGATAAGGCCGTCCGACCGCCCTGTCTCAGCGGCGTGAAACATCTGAAAACATTGAGGAAATGCCTGCTCGCCGGCGTTCCCCGCCACGCATCACTAATGTCCGCCTCCGGCATGGCAGCCGACCGGCGGAGCTACGGAGGATTCATCATGGGTGTGATCAACCAGCTGCGCGAACTGCGCGAATTCGGCGGCAAGCCGCGGACCACGGGCTTGGACGACGCCAGCATCGAACGCATGGCAGCGCTCGATCCCATGCTGAGCCAGGCAGTTGCCGAAGCCGTGGCGCGCCATCATGAGTTGCGCGCTGACTTGACCGACTTCCTCAAGCTGGACGAAGCCGCGCAACTCGCCCAGGTACAGGCCGGTTTTGTCAATTTCTATCCGGACGACGCGATCAGCCCGTATCTGCCGGCGGCGGCGCGTGGTCCGTGGATCGTCACGCTGAAGGGTGCCGTGGTGCACGACAACGGCGGCTACGGCATGCTCGGTTTCGGCCACAACGATCCGGCGATCCTCGCGGCGCTGAGTCGCCCACAGGTGATGGCGAACGTGATGGCGCCCAGCGTGTCGCAACTACGCTTCTCTGCGGCGCTCGACAAAGAGCTCGGCCGCAACCGCGGCGGCAGCCCGTATGCGCGTTACATGTGCCTCAACTCCGGTTCCGAGTCGGTCTCGCTGGCCTGCCGTATCGCCGACGTCAACGCGAAAGTGATGACCGATGCCGGTGGTCGCTACGCCGGCCGCACGATCAAGCGGCTGGCGGTGAAAGGCGCGTTCCACGGCCGTACCGATAAGCCGGCGCTGTACTCCGATTCCAGCCGCAAGAATTATCAGCAGCATCTGGCCAGCTACCGTCACGAGGACACCCTGCTCACGGTGGCGCCATATGACATCGCACAGCTGGAAGCGGCCTTCGCCGATGCCGACAAGCACGGCTGGTTCATCGAGGCGATGTTCCTGGAGCCTGTGATGGGCGAAGGCGATCCGGGCCGTGCCGTCACGCCGGAGTTCTACAAGGCCGCGCGCGCGCTCACCGAAGCGCATGGCACCCTGCTTCTGATCGACTCGATCCAGGCCGGCCTGCGCGCGCACGGCGTGCTGTCGATCACCGACTATCCGGGCTTCGAGAAGCTGCCGGCACCGGACATGGAAACCTTCTCCAAGGCGCTCAACGCCGGCCAGTACCCACTATCGGTGCTGGCGGTCAGCGCACGCACCGCGGGCCTGTATCGCAAGGGCATCTACGGCAACACCATGACCGCGAACCCGCGCGCGCTGGACGTAGCACTGGCCACGCTCGACCAGCTCAGCGATGAGGTGCGCAACAACATCCGCGAGCGCGGCAAGGAATTCGTCGACAAGCTCAACGCGCTGAAGAACGAGCTGGGCGGCCTGATCACCAAGGTGCAGGGCACCGGCCTGCTGTTCTCCTGCGAGTTGGCTCCGGAGTACAAGTGCTACGGCGCCGACTCGACCGAGGAATACATGCGCGAGCACGGCGTCGGCGTGATCCATGGCGGCACCAATTCGCTGCGTTTCACCCCGCACTTCAACGTCACCAGCGCCGAAATCGACATGGTGGTGGCGCATGTGCGCAAGGCATTGCTGGAAGGTCCGCGCAAGGCCAGCGCCGAAGCAGCCTGAACCTCCCTGCCGTCAGCTTGGGAAACCTGAGCTGATGCTTTGCGCCAGCGCCATCTACGGCAACGCGGTCAGACAGCGTTGTCGTAGATGAATGCTCCTTGCACTAAAATTTTCGTTAGCTCGCACGACACTCCCCGACCGGCTATAGACTGGCACCGCCGGCAACTGCCGGTCACCTTAGGGAGGGTCACTGCATGTCCATCAATCTTCGTATCGTTCTTGCTGCCGCCTTGGCGTTGTCCGGCGCTACCGCCTTCGCCGCCACCCCGGCGGCCAGCAAGACGGCCGACGCCACCACCACGGCTCCGGTCGCTAAGAAGGCACTCACCCCGCAGCAGCAGCGTATGTCCGATTGCAGCAAGCAGTCCGCCGGCAAGAAGGGCGACGAGCGCAAGATGGCCATGAGCAGCTGCCTGAAGGGCGAAAGTGCAGCGGCAGCGCCCGCGCCGACAGCCAAGCAGACGCAGCAGGAAAAGATGAAAGCCTGCAACGCCGACGCCAAGGTCAAGGCACCCAAGGGCGACGCGCACAAGGCCTTCATGAGCAGCTGTCTGAAGGGTGACGCCGCGGCTCCCGCCCCGGCCGCGCATTAAGTAGGTCTGCACCTCTTGAAGGGCGCCGCCACGTTGGCGGCGCCCTTTTCTTTTGCGACTATGCTTGCCGCATGCCCGTCCACAGCGTGCTCGCATACAGGCCGCCCATGAAGATCATCGAAGTCCGCCATCCGCTGATCCAGCACAAGCTGGGCCTGATGCGCCGCGCCGGTATCAGCACCAAGGAATTCCGCGAGCTGGCCTCCGAGGTCGCCGCATTGCTCACCTACGAAGCCACCAAGGATCTGGAAACGGTCGAGGAGCAGATCCACGGCTGGGCCGGCCCGCTGCATGTGCACCGGATCAAGGGCAAGAAGATCACCATCGTGCCGATCCTGCGCGCGGGTCTGGGCATGCTGCCCGGCGTGCTCGACATGATTCCGTCGGCCAAGGTCAGCGTGGTCGGTGTGCAGCGCGACGAACACACCCTGCAACCGGTCGCCTACTACGAAAAACTCAGCGGCCGCATGGACGAACGCATCGCACTCATCGTCGACCCGATGCTGGCCACCGCCGGCACCCTGATCGCCGCCGTCGACATGCTGAAAGCCGCCGGCTGCAAACGCATCAAGGGACTGTTCCTGGTCGCTGCGCCGGAAGGTCTCAAGCGCATCGAGGCGACGCATCCGGATATCGAGATCTACACCGCCTCGATCGACGAACGCCTCAACGAACACGGCTACATCCTGCCCGGCCTCGGCGACGCTGGCGACAAGATCTTCGGGACCAAGCAGTTACCGGCTACCGACTGAAGCCGCCCCCACAAAACCCGAAGGAACCTCAACGACCGAAGCGGTCGGTCGCCTCCAGCAGCTCATGCACGATGCCCGGCTCGAACGCCGAATGCCCCGCATCCTGCACGATATGCAGATTGGCCTCGGGCCAGGCGCGGTGCAGATCCCACGCACTGCGCAGCGGGCAGACCACGTCGTAGCGGCCCTGCACGATCACCGTGGGAATGTTGCGGATACGATCGACGTTGCGCAGCAGCTGGTCGTCGTGTTCGAAAAAGCCGCCGTTGACGAAGTAGTGGCATTCGATGCGCGCGAATGCCAGCGCGAACTCGTCCTCGGCGCTGGATTCGATGTGCGACGGGTCCTGCCACAGAAAGCTGGTGGCGCCTTCCCATACCGACCAGGCGCGCGCGGCAGCGGTGCGTACCTTTGCATCGGTGCTGATCAGGCGGCGGTGATAGGCGCTCATCAGGTCGCCACGCTCGACCTCGGGAATCGCGTTGAGATAAGTTTCCCACGCGTCCGGATACAGGGCATCGCAGCCCTTCTGGTAGAACCACTCCAGCTCCCAGCGACGCAGCATGAAGATGCCGCGCAGCACCAGTTCGGTGACCTTGTCCGGGTGCGTCTGTGCGTATGCCAGCGCCAGCGTGGAGCCCCATGAACCGCCGAACACTTGCCAGCGGTCGATCGCCAGATGCCCGCGCAGGCGCTCGATGTCGGCGACCAGATCCCAGGTGGTGTTGTCGGTCAACTCCGCATGAGGCGTTGACTTGCCGCAGCCGCGCTGGTCGAACAGCACGATGCGATAAACGGCCGGATCGAAGAAGCGGCGGCATTTTGGATTGGTGCCGCCACCCGGGCCGCCGTGCAGAAACACCACCGGCTTGCCGTTCGGGCTGCCGCTCTGCTCGTAGTACAGCGTGTGCAGCGCGGAGACCTTGAGAAAGCCACTGTCAAATGGCTCGATCTCGGGATACAGCGAACGCAGTGGCGGCGACATGACGGCTCCTCGGAACAGGCGAACAAGCCGGAAAGACTAGCATGAGCGCGGCTTGCCGGCCCTTCAGATGCCCGCAAACAGCTTGCCCGGATTGAGGATGCCGTTCGGATCGAACACCTTGCGCACGCCCTGCATCAGCGCGATTTCTGTCGCGCTGCGGGTGCTTTCCAGATACGCCCGCTTGACCAGCCCGATGCCGTGCTCGGCCGAAATGCTGCCGCCGTGACGCTGCAGGGTTACCGCCAGCAGCTTGGTGACGTGTTCGCACTGGGCGATGAACGCCTGCTCGGCCAGATCGTCCGGACGCAGCACGTTGATGTGCAGATTGCCGTCACCAATATGGCCGAACCAGATCACTTCGATCTGTGGGTATTCGTGTGCCAGCAGCGCCTGCATCTCGTGCAGGAACGCCGGCACGGCGCTGATCCGCACCGACACGTCGTTCTTGTACGGCCGTCGCGGCGCCAGGCTTTCGGTGATGCCTTCACGCAGCCGCCATAACGCAGCCGCTTGCGCCTCGCTTTGTGCGATCACGCCGTCGCTGACCCAGCCCTGCTCCAGCGCATGTTCGAATGCCGCCAGCGCAGCTTCCTGTGCCGCTTCATCGGCAGCATCGAACTCTGTCACCACGTAGTACGGATAGTCACCGTCGATGGTGCGCTGCGCGCCATGCACCAAGACGTGATGCAACGCGTGGTCGGTGAAGAACTCGAATGCCTGCAACGTCAGCCGCTCACGGAACAGCGCAAATACCCGCATCAGCGCATCCATGTCCGGCAACGCAAGCAACATCACCTGCGACGGCGGCGGTGGATCGGTGAGCTTCAAGGTCGCTTCCACCACGATGCCCAGCGTGCCTTCCGAGCCGATCAGCAGCTGGCGGAAATCGTAACCGCTGGAATTCTTGATCAGGCCGCGGTTGAGCTCAAGCAGTTCGCCGTTGCCGGCCACCACTTTCAATCCGGCAATCCATTCGCGCGTGTTGCCGTAACGGATCACCCGGATGCCACCGGCATTGGTGGCGATATTGCCGCCGATCGAGCACGAACCGCGCGCGGCGAAATCGACCGGATAGATCAGATCATGGCTACGGGCGGCATCATGCACGGTCTGCAGGATGATGCCCGGCTGCACCGTGAGCGTGCGATCGACCGCGTTGAAATCCAGCACGCGATTCATCCGTTCCAGGCTCAGGACCAGCTCGCCGTGTGCAGCCACCGCGCCGCCGGACAGCCCGGTGCGACCACCGGACGGCACGATCGCCACCTGTTGTTCGTTGGCCCAGCGCACGATGACCTGCACCTCCTCGATGCTCACCGGCAACGCGATCGCCAGCGGCGCCGGTGCCCAGCGGCGCGTCCAGTCGCGGCCGTAATGCTCCAGATCGCCGGGCGCAGTGAGCAGGCGCAGATCGGGCAGCCGACGGGACAGTTCGGCAAGGCGAGGGTCGGACATGCTGGGCTCCAAGGTATTCCCGCAGCCTGCCAGCCGCGTCGCGCTGCGTCCAGTGCTGCAGCGCCGCAAATCGCCTCCGGCTCTGGCATAGTAAGGGCTCTTCCTTGCCCAGGCCGACGCATGCAAACCTCCTTCCCCCGCCAAGACATCAAGGTGTTGCTGCTGGAGGGCGTAAGCGCCAGTGCGGTCGAGAATTTCAAGCGCGCCGGCTACAGCCAGGTCGAAGTGCACGCGAAATCGCTACCGGAAGACGAGCTCAAACAGCGCATCAGTGACGCGCACATCGTCGGCATCCGCTCGCGTACGCAGCTCACGCCAGACGTGCTGGCGCAGGCCAAGCGACTGATCGCGGTAGGCTGCTTCTGCATCGGCACCAACCAGGTGGATCTCGACGCGGCGCGCAAGCTCGGCGTGCCGGTATTCAACGCGCCCTACTCCAACACGCGCAGCGTGGCCGAACTGGTGATCGCCGAGGCGATCATGCTGTTGCGCGGCATCCCGCAGAAGAACGCGCTGTGCCATCGCGGCGGCTGGACCAAGTCCGCCGCCGGCAGTTACGAGACGCGCGACAAGGTGCTGGGCATTGTGGGCTACGGCCACATCGGCACCCAGGTCGGCGTGCTGGCCGAGAGCCTCGGCATGCGGGTGATCTTCCATGACATCGAAACCAAGTTGTCGCTGGGCAATGCGCGCGCGGTTTCCAGCCTGGACGAACTGCTGGAACGCGCCGATGTGGTCACCCTGCACGTTCCGGAAACGCCGGCCACGCAGTTGATGATCCGTCGCGAGCAGCTGGTGAAGATGCGTGCCGGCACCATGCTGATCAACGCCTCACGCGGCAGCGTGGTGGATATCGACGCACTCGCTGCAGCACTGCGTGACGGCCACCTGGCCGGCGCGGCAGTCGATGTCTTCCCGCTCGAACCGAAAGGCAACGACGACGCCTTCGTCTCGCCGCTGGTTGGCATGGAGAACGTGATCCTGACCCCGCACATCGGCGGCAGCACACTGGAGGCGCAGGACAATATCGGCATCGAGGTCGCCAGCAAACTGATCCGCTACAGCGACAACGGCTCCACCCTGTCGGCGGTGAACTTCCCCGAAGTCACCCTGCCCGAACACCCGCACAGCCGCCGCCTGCTGCACATCCATCGCAACGTGCCGGGCATGCTGTCACGCATCAACGAATTGTTCTCGGCCGGCAACATCAACATCGACGCGCAGTTCCTGCAGACCGACAGCGAAGTCGGCTACGTGGTGATCGACGTCAGCGCCGACGCGCAGCAGGCGAACGTGCTTAAGGAGCAGCTGGCGGCGATTCCCGGCACCTTGCGCAGTCGCGTGCTGTACTGATCCGCGTTACGGCGGCCCGCGCAAACATGCGGGCCGCCGTCAGCCATCCACATTCAGATAGCTGATGGGCGGGACTTGCCGCGCCCACTTGCTGCCTTGCTGCCGACCGCCGGCTTCTTCGCCGGTGCCTTCCCCGTCGCACGTGCAGCACCACGCCCTTTGGTCACGGCCGCCTTGCTCTTTGCCGATGCTTTGTCTGATGCATGGCGCTGTTCCATCCGATGCTGCTCGCGGAATGCCGAGGCATAGGTCTTCAATTCATCGCGCAGCTTCGCGCTGGTTCCCGGTACACGATCGATATGCTTTTGCATCTGCTGCAGCAGATCGTAGTCGTGATAGTCGCGGTACGGCTTGAGATCGAGATCCGCCGGCACCTTGGTCAGGCGCTCGTCACCGATCGACTTCACGTACTTCTGCATGAAGCGGTCATAGGCCGCCCAGGTGATGCGCTCCGCATTAACTGCTGCCTCTTCGGCACGGGTGGCTATCTGGTGGGCATGCAGATAATGCAGGCCGAGTTGGTCGATCAGGGTCTTCTCCACCTCCTCATGCAGGATCAGGAAACGATCCACCTCGATGGTGCGCCCTCGGAAGGTGAAGCTCTTCGGCAAATGGCGATCGATATAAATCGTCTTGCCATCCTGGCTGTAACCGGCGAGGTAGGGGATATCGTGCTCGCGATCGAGGTTCTTGAGCCGACGCAGGATCGCGTCCAGCGCACGATCCAGCATCAGCGCCGACACATACCAGTCGGGGGCCTTCAGCTTGGTGTGGGGAGCATCCGGGTGACAGCAGTTCGACGGCATACGCAACCTCCGGGTGGGAATCCGGCGACAGCCTAGCGCGCCGCTGCCTGCGGTGTCGCGTGCGCACAAACGACAACGGCGCCCTTGGGCGCCGTCACGTGATCCTCGCGAATTGGTCGGGGCGGCCGGATTTGAACCGACGACCCTCTGCCCCCCAGGCAGATGCGCTACCAGGCTGCGCTACGCCCCGACTGTTCGGCAAGACGACTAGTCTAACAGCTCACCGGGCCATGCCGGAAGCCATCAAGACAGTGCGGTGTTTCAGCGGCGCAGCAAGGTCAGCACTTCTTCCAGCTCCATCCGCACCTGACGCACGATCTGGTGCGAGATGCTCGCTTCCATCCGTGCCTGCGGGCCTTCCAGCCGTGCACGTGCGCCGGTGATGGTGAAGCCCTCGTCGTACAGCAGCGAACGGATCTGGCGGATCATCAGCACGTCGTGGCGCTGATAGTAACGGCGGTTGCCGCGGCGCTTGACCGGATTGAGCGCGGGGAACTCCTGCTCCCAGTAACGCAGCACATGGGGCTTCACACCGCACAACTCGCCGACCTCACCGATGGTGAAGTAGCGTTTGGCCGGGATGGCAGGCAGCTCGGTGTTATTCCCTTGATCCAGCATAGCCCTCGACTCTTACCTTGAGTTTCTGTCCTGGTCGGAACGTCACCACGCGCCGGGCGGAGATCGGAATCTCCTCACCGGTTTTCGGGTTGCGCCCCGGTCGCTGGTTCTTCAGCCGCAGATCGAAATTGCCGAAGCCGGACAACTTCACCTGTTCGCCGTTTTCCAGTGCTCCGCGAACCACCTCGAAGTAGGCGTCCACGAATTCCTTGGCCTCACGCTTGTTGAGGCCCACATCGAGGAAAAGCCGCTCGGCCATTTCCGCCTTGGTCAGCGCCATCTCATCCTCGCAACTTTGCCTTGCATGTCTGCTCCAACGCAGCTACCGCTTCGCGTACGCAGCGATCCGCGTCGTCGTCAGTAAGGGTGCGTGAAGCGTCCTGTAAAATCAAGCCCATAGCGAGACTTTTTCGGCCTGCTTCGACTCCCTTGCCGCTGTAACGATCGAACAGCCGCAGTTCTTTCAGTCGCTCGCCCAGCGTGCTGCGAACCACCTGCTCGATCTGTGACCAACTGACCGCTTCCGGCAGGTCCACCGCAATATCACGGCGCACCGCGGGGAAGCGCGGCACGGTCAGCGCTTGCGGCAGGCGACGTGCCAGCAGCGGCTCCAGCGCCAGTTCCAGCACATGCACGTCAGCGCCCAGGTCCAGCGCCTTGGCCAGCTGCGGGTGCACGGCGCCCAGATAACCCACGGTTTCGCCATCGCGCGCCACGCGCGCGCCGCGGCCCGGATGCAGCCAACCCGGCAGGCCATCGGCATGCACCGACCAGCGCTGCGGCTCGCCGCCCCAGGCGATCAGAGCATCCAGATCGCCCTTGAGATCATGAAAATCCAGCGTCCGTGACGGTTCGCCCCACTGTTCCTCACGTGCGTTGCCGCAGGCGACGATGGCCAAGCTGGGGGTTTCGATCGGCGGATCGCCCGCCGCAAATACCCGTGCCACCTCGAACAAACGCACGCGCTCTTGCTGGCGCGCACGGTTGTGTCGCAGCGCCTCGATCAAACCAGGCAATAGCGACGGACGCATCACCGCCAGATCGGCCGACAGCGGGTTGGCCAGCGGCACCAGTCGATCGGTGAAGCCCCAGCGACTCAGCAAATCCGCGGCGACGAAGGACAGATTGACTGCCTCGTAATAGCCGCGTGCAGCCAGCTGTTCGCGCAGCGCCAGCTCATTGATGCGCGCTTCCGGCTCGACCGCCAGCGCCAATGCACCGGCAGGCGAATGCGTGGGAATGTTGTCGTAGCCGAAGATCCGCGCCACTTCCTCGATCAGGTCTTCCTCGCGCTCGATGTCGAAGCGGCTGCTTGGCGCGGTGACCTGCCAACCGTCGGCGATCACCTCGACCCGCATGCCCAGCGCGGTGAAGATGCGTGCCACTTCGGCATCGGCCACGTTCACGCCAAGCACGCGCTTGAGGCGCGCACGTCGCAGCGTCACGGTCACCGGCGGCGGCAGCTCGGCGAGGTTCTCCGCCAGCAGCACCGGGCCGGCCTTGCCGCCAGCAATCGCCAGCAGCAGTTCGGTGGCGCGCTCCAGCGCGCGCTGCGGCAACTGCGGATCGACACCACGCTCGAACCGATGCGAGGCATCGGTATGCAGGCCCAGTTTGCGCGCACGCCCCATGATCGCCGCCGGAGCGAAGTGCGCGGCTTCGAGGAAAATGTTGCGTGTGGCGTCGGTGACGCGCGAGTCGAAGCCGCCCATCACCCCGGCCACCGCCAGCGGCTTGTGCTCGTCGGCAATCAGCACGAAACCGTCGTCGAGCTTCGCCTCACTGCCATCAAGCAGTTTCAGCGTTTCACCCGCGCGTGCGTGACGCACCACGATATCGCCCTGCAGCGTGTCGTTGTCGAAGGCATGCAGCGGCTGGCCCAGTTCCAGCATCACGTAATTGGTGACATCGACCACCGCACTGATCGGGCGCAGGCCGGCGCGACGCAGGCGCTCGGCCAGCCACAGCGGCGCGCGTGCGGTCGGGTCGATACCTTCGATGATGCGACCGAGATAACGCGGTGCATCCTTGCCGGCCTGCAGCCGAATGCCACGACGTGCTCCGCCGGTGACTGCTGCTTCAGCCTGCATCGGCACTTTGACCGCACTGCCGAACAGCGCGGCCACGTCATGCGCGAGACCAACCAGACCCAGGCAATCGGGGCGGTTCGGCGTGAGCTTCAGCTCGATGCTGGCATCAGGCAGGTCCAGGTAATCGGCCAGCGACTTGCCCACGGGCGCATCGAGCGGTAGCTCCAGCAGGCCGGAAGCATCGGCGTCGATGCCCAGCTCCTTCGCCGAACACAGCATGCCGAACGATTCCACTCCACGCAGCTTGGCCGCCTTGATGGCCATACCACCTGGCAGGCTCGCACCCACCATCGCCAGCGGCACCTTGATGCCGACGCGCGCATTCGGCGCACCACAGACGATCTGCAGCAGTTCGCCCTGACCCGCATCGACCTTGCAGACCTGCAGGCGATCGGCTTCGGGATGTTTCTCGGCGGCGACGATTTCGGCCACCACCACGCCTGCCAGATCGTCGCCCAGCGGGGTGAGCTCTTCCACTTCCAGCCCGGCCATGGTCAACGCATGAGCCAGTGCGGCGCGATCGGCCTTGATCTCGACCAGCTCGCGCAGCCAGTTCTCGGAAAATTTCATCGTGTCGTTTCCTGCCGGCGATCTATGACGAGGGGTTAGGCGAACTGCTTGAGGAAGCGCAGATCGTTCTCGAAGAACGCGCGCAAATCGGAGACGCCGTAGCGCAGCATCGCAAAGCGCTCCACACCGAGGCCGAAGGCGAAGCCGGTGTAGCGCTCCGGATCGATCCCGCAGTTCGCCAGCACGTTCGGATGCACCATGCCGCAGCCCAATACTTCCAGCCAGCGCGTCGAACCATCCTCTGCATCCCAGCGGATATCCACCTCGGCCGACGGCTCGGTGAAGGGGAAGTAGCTGGGACGGAAACGCATCTCGAAATCGCGTTCGAAGAACGCGCGGATGAACTCGGCCAGCGTGCCCTTCAGGTCGGCAAAGCTGGAAGTCTCGTCGACCAGCAGCCCTTCGATCTGGTGGAACATCGGCGAATGGGTCTGATCCGAATCACTGCGGTAGACCTTGCCCGGCGCGATGATGCGGATCGGCGGCTGGCGACCGATCATCGAACGGATCTGCACGGGCGAGGTATGCGTGCGCAGCAACCGCCCATCGCCAAAATAGAAGGTGTCGTGCATGGCGCGCGCCGGATGATGCGGCGGGAAGTTCAGCGCCTCGAAATTGTGCCAGTCGTCCTCGATTTCCGGGCCGTCGGCGCGCTGGTAACCCAGGCGCGCGAAGATCGACGAAATGCGCTCCAGCGCACGGGTGATCGGGTGGATGCCACCACGCTCGCCGTCGCGGCCAGGCAGGCTGATGTCGAGTTTCTCGGAGGCGAGGCGGCGATCCAGCTCAGCCTGCTCCAGCAGCTGCTTGCGTGCGGCAAGCGCGTCGGCGAGGCGATCCTTGACCTTGTTCACCTCGGCGCCGCGCGCCTTGCGCTCGTCCGGCGCCAGCGCACCGAGCGTCTTCAGCGCGGCGGTGACGATGCCGCTCTTGCCCAGCAGGCTCACGCGCAATGCATCGAGCGCCTCCAGCGTGCCAGCCTTGTCGATATCGGCCAGCGCCTGTGCGGCACGGTTGTCCAGATCGTCCATCGATGCGATTCCGGTTAGCGATTCACAGAAACGAAAACGGGGAGGAGACGTTGGCCTCCTCCCCGCTTGATTCACATCATATCGTCAGCGCCGAGGCGCCAGCCGATCAAGCGGCCAGACTGGCCTTCGCTTTCTCGGCGATCACTTCAAACGCCTTGATGTCATGCACGGCGATATCGGCGAGAACCTTGCGGTCGACCGTGATACCGGCCTTGCTCAGGCCATTGATCAGGCGGCTGTAGGACAGGCCGAACATGCGCGCAGCGGCGTTGATGCGGACGATCCACAGCGCGCGGAACTGGCGCTTGCGCTGCTTGCGGCCGATATAGGCGTACTGACCAGCCTTGATGACGGCCTGGTTGGCAACGCGGAAGACCTTGCGGCGGGCGTTGTAATAGCCCTTGGCACGACCGATAACTTTTTTGTGACGACGACGGGCGGTAACGCCACGCTTTACACGAGCCATGGTTTATCTCCTCGTCTTACAAGTACGGCAACATGCGCGCTACACCCTTGGTGTCGCACGCCTTCAGATGATTCGGTGCACGCAGACCGCGCTTACGCTTGGTCGACTTCTTGGTCAGGATGTGTGACTTGAAGGCGTGGCCGCACTTGATTTTGCCCGACGCGGTCTTGCGAAAACGCTTCGCAGCCGCCCGGTTGGTCTTGATCTTGGGCATGGGAATGCTCCTTTGTCCGGTTTCTGACTGATCTGGCGGTGATCCGAAGATCACGCTTTCCGTCCTGCCACGATCGGTGCACGACCCTTCCTGCGGGTCGAACCGGCGATTATACGGAATAAATCTGCCGGATACCAGCTATGTGGATCCCAACATGAAAACGGCGACCCAAGGGTCGCCGTTTGTCTTACTGCTTCTTCTTGGGACCGATCATCATGACCATCTGGCGGCCTTCAAGCCGCGGGAAGGACTCGATCTGGCCGTTCTCGCCGACGTCTTCCTGGATCTTCTTGGCCAGGTTCTGGCCCAGATCCTGATGCGACATCTCGCGACCACGGAAGCGGATGGTGACCTTGACCTTGTCGCCCTCTTCCAGGAAGCGAAGCATGTTGCGCAGCTTGATCTGGTAGTCGCCCACGTCGGTGACCGGACGGAACTTCACTTCCTTGATCTCGACCTGCTTCTGCTTCTTCTTGGCGGCCTGCGCCTTCTTCTGGGCTTCGAACTTGAACTTGCCGTAATCCATGATGCGGCAGACCGGCGGATCGCCGTTCGGCTGGATCTCGACCAGATCCATGCCAGCTTCCTGTGCCAGCGCGAGTGCCTCGTCACGGGTCAGGATGCCGAGCTGTTCCGCCTCGGCACCAATCACACGAACCCGCGGAACGCGGATTTCCAGGTTACGACGGTTACCCTTGTTGTCGGTGGTAGCGATACCACGATCCTCCAGAAGAAGTGATGAAACTGACCGATCGGCGCTCAGCGCCGGGTTTCGGTCACCAGTCGCTCAACGAAATCGGCCAGCGGCATGCTGCCCAGATCCTCGCCCGAACGGGTACGCACGGAAACCGCACCTGTTTCTTTCTCGCGGTCACCGACCACGAGGAGATAAGGCACTTTCTGCATCGTATGCTCGCGGATTTTATAGCCGACTTTCTCGTTGCGCAAATCCGATTGTACCCGGAAACCTTTGTCGACAAGGGTTTGCGTCACTTGGCTCACATAATCGCCCTGCGCATCGGTGATATTGAGCACCACCGCCTGCACCGGGGCCAGCCAAGGCGGCAGCAGGCCAGCATGGTGCTCGATCAGGATGCCGATGAAACGCTCCATCGAGCCCACGATCGCCCGATGCAGCATCACTGGATGCTGTTTGTGCGAGTGCTCATCTACATACTCGGCATCCAGGCGCTCGGGCATCATGAAATCGACCTGCATGGTGCCGACCTGCCAGGCACGGCCGATCGAATCCTTCAGGTGGTACTCGATCTTGGGCGCGTAGAACGCACCCTCGCCCGGCAACTCCTCCCATTCCACACCGGCGGCGCGCAATGCCCGACGCAACATTTCCTCGGTGCGATCCCAGAATTCGTCGGAGCCAATGCGTTTGTCCGGCCGCAACGCGAGCTTGATCGCCAGGTCGGTAAAGCCGAAGTCGGCATAGACCTTCATCGCCTGCAGATGAAACGCGGTGACTTCCGGCTCGACCTGCTCGGGCGTGCAGAAGATATGGCCATCGTCCTGGGTGAATGCACGAACGCGCATGATGCCGTGCAGCGCACCGGACGGCTCGTTGCGATGGCAGCCGCCGAATTCGCCGTAGCGGATCGGCAACTCGCGATAGCTATGCAGGCCGGTGTTGAATACCTGCACATGACCGGGACAGTTCATCGGCTTCAGCGCAAACGTATGCTTCTCCGACTCGGTGAAGAACATGTTCTCGGCGTAGTTGTCCCAGTGCCCGGACTTCTTCCACAGCGACACGTCTAGCACCATCGGGCAGCGCACTTCTTGATAGCCGCTCTTCTTGTACACGCCGCGCATGTACTGCTCGACCTGTTGCCAGATCGCCCAGCCATTCGGGTGCCAGAACACCATGCCGGGGCTCTCTTCCTGTTGATGGAACAGGTCGAGCTGTTTGCCGATCTTGCGATGGTCGCGCTTCTCGGCCTCTTCCAGCTGATACAGATGTGCCTTCAGATCCTTGTCGTTCAACCACGCGGTGCCGTAGATGCGGGTCAGCATCGCGTTGTTGGAATCGCCGCGCCAGTACGCGCCGGCCACCTTCATCAGCTTGAAGGCACGCAGCTTGCCGGTGTTCGGCACGTGCGGGCCACGGCAGAGATCGGTGAACTCGCCCTGTGAATACAGCGACAGCGGCTCATCGGACGGAATCGACTCGATGATCTCGGCCTTGTAGTTCTCGCCCATGCCGCGGAAGAACGCCACCGCCTCGTCTCGCGACTTCACGCTGCGCGTCACCGGCAATTGTTCGGCGACGATCTTCTCCATCTCCGCCTCGATCTTCGGCAAGTCATCCGGCGTGAACGGGCGCTCGTAGGCGAAGTCGTAGAAGAAGCCGTTGTCGATCACCGGCCCGATCGTGACCTGCGCTCCCGGGTACAGGCGCTGCACCGCCTGCCCCATCAGATGCGCGGTGGAATGACGCAGGATTTCCAGCGCCTCGGGGCTCTTGTCGGTAACGATCTGCAGGCTGGCGTCGTGCTCGATCGGGAAGCTGGCATCCACCAGCTTGCCGTCGACCTTGCCGGCCAGCGTCGCCTTGGCCAGACCGGCGCCGATCGAGGCGGCCACGTCCTGCACGGTAACGGGATGATCGAACGGCCGCTTGCTGCCGTCGGGTAGCGTGATCTCAATCATGGGAACCATTCTCTGAAAAGCAAAAAAGGGCGCAACGCCCTTTTCCGGAAACGAAGGCGTGATGGGTACTAGCGTTGGAAGCGGGTAGTTGCCATGTCGCACACTCGGCCGGCGCAAGCGCGGGCCACCTTCGTGTTGTGGATGATGCCGAAACGCTAGTTTAGCTCAAACCGACTGTCAATCACGGCCATGCCGATAAGCCTTCAGCGATAGAATGCATTCGTCATCCCGAGGATCACCCATGCGTATTCTGGTTACCGGCACCGCCGGCTTCATCGGCGCCGCCCTGGCGCAGCGCCTGCTGGCGCGCGGCGATGTAGTGCATGGCTTCGACAACCACAACGAATACTACGATCCCGCGCTGAAAGAGGCCCGACTGGCGCTCTTCGCCGACCATCCAAACTACACCCATCAGCGCGCCGATCTGGCCGACGCCGATGCGGTGGATCGCGCATTCGCCACGTTCAAGCCGCAGCGCGTGGTGAACCTCGCTGCACAAGCCGGCGTGCGCTATTCGCTGCAGAATCCCCGCACCTATGTGCAGAGCAACCTGGTCGGTTTCGTCAACATTCTCGAAGGCTGTCGGCATGGCGGCGTCGAACATCTGGTCTATGCCTCGTCCAGCTCGGTCTACGGTGCGAACCGCAAGCTGCCGTTCGCGGTCGAAGATGCAGTCGATCACCCGGTCAGCCTGTATGCCGCCAGCAAGAAGGCGAACGAGCTGATGGCGCATACCTACAGCCATCTGTATGGCCTGCCGACCACCGGCCTGCGTTTCTTCACTGTGTATGGACCGTGGGGTCGACCGGACATGGCGCCGATCCTGTTCGCCGACCGGATCAGCCGCGGCGAGCCGATCGACGTATTCAACCACGGTCACCACAGCCGCGACTTCACCTATATCGACGACATCGTCGAAGGCGTGATCCGCGCGCTCGATCATCCGGCGGCGCCCGATCCGCACTACAACGCCGAGGCGCCGAATCCGGGCACGTCGAACGCGCCGTACCGCGTCTACAACCTCGGCAACGACCAACCCGTGCAGCTGCTGCGCTTCATCGAGCTGCTGGAACAGAACTTCGGCCGCAGCGTCGAGAAACGCCTGTTGCCGATGCAACCCGGCGACGTGCCCGATACCTGGGCGGACGTCTCCGCGCTACGTCGCGATGTCGGCTACGCACCAGGCACACCCATCGAGCAGGGGGTGGGAAAATTCGTGGCGTGGTATCGCGACTATTACGGGCGGCATTGAGCAAGCCTCAGAACGGCTTGGCAATCACCAGAAAGATCACCGCAAGCAGCAACAGCACCGGCAGTTCATTGAGCCAACGCAAAGCCCGCGACGACGGCAACGTACCGCCGGCGGCCTTGCGCTTGAGCAGACGGCCACACCCGATGAAATACGCCAGCAGCACGGCGACCAGGGTGAGCTTGGCGTCGATCCAGTGCATGCCCGCCGTCATGTTCGGCAGCGCCTGCGGAAACACCCGCCAGCCCTGCCACAGCGTCAGCCCGAACAGGAACACGAGGCCGAACATGTTGTGGCCGAACTTGTACAGCCGCCGCCCCATCAGCTGCAGCCGCGCCTGCACGGCCGGCTCGTTGGCGGTCTCGGCCAGATTCACCAGGATGCGCGGCAGATAGAACACCGTGGCCATCCAGGCGATGACAAACAGCAGGTGCAGGGACTTGATCAACAGATAGGTCACGACAAGGATCACCGGCAGGCGCTGCAACACGCAGCGGCCACGATGATAACGCGCGTCTGCCGGATCACGCCGACGTTGTGGCGTTCAGTCCCGCGCCGGCCCGATCCGCTCCAGCAACGCCTGCAGCAGACGCTCCTGCTGCGCCGCATCGAGCGGCGCATTGTGGCGATCAGTCAGCTGGAAGAAATCCTCCACACGCTCGCCGAACGTGGCGATACGCGCATCGTGCACGCGCACTTCGGTGTTCAGCATGACCTGTGCCACCGCGGCCAGCAGGCCTGGGCGATCGGTGCCGATCAGCGCCAGCTGGGTGCGATCGCCGGCCGCGTGAAAACTGATCTGCGGGGTCATCTGGAAATGCTTCTGATGGCGTGACATGCCGCGCTTGCTCGGTTGCACCCCGGCGGATTGCGTCAACGCGCGTTGCAGCCTTTGTTGCAGTTCTTCCGCACGCGCGGCACTGACCGGCTGCTGGCTGTCCGCGTCCAGCAGCAAAAACGTATCCAGCGCCATGCCGGTCGGCGAGCTGAGGATGCGCGACTCCATCACCGAGAAACGCAGGCGATCCAGCACCGCCGTGACAGTGGCAAACAGGCCGTCGCGATCGGGCGTGTAAACAAACAGCTCGGTGCTGCCGCGCACCGACAGCGGATGCACTGCGACCAGCGGCAGCACACCATTCGCCCGCAAGATCGCAGCGGTCTGCCAGGCGATCTGTTCGGGCCGGTGGCGCAGGAAGCTGAGTTGCGGGAAGTCCGCCCAGATCCGCACGATGTCGGCCTCGGCGTAACCCCCGTTCATCAGCAGGGCCAGCGCATATTCGGAACATTCGTGCACGCGCACGCCGATGTCGCGCGGCAGCTCCACATCGCTGCGCAGGGCGTAGCGGGTGGATACGCACAGGTCGGACAGCAGCCGATCCTTCCAGCCATTCCACAGCCGCGGGCTGGTGCCGATGATGTCGGCAATAGTCAACAGGTACAGCTGGCCGAGCCGCTCGCGCTCGCCGACCAGTTCCGCAAACGTGTGCACCACGTCGGGGTCGGTGATGTCCTGACGTTGCGCGGTGGTACTCATCAGCAAGTGCCAGCGCACCAACCAGGCGACCCGCTCGACATCACTCGACGACAACCCCAGTCGCGCGCAAAAGGCGCGTGCATCCTGCTCGCCCAGCATCGAATGATCGCCGCCGCGGCCTTTCGCGATGTCGTGGAACAGCGCCGCCAGCAGAAGTACCTCTGGCTTGGGCAGGGTCGGCCAGATGTCGCAGGCCAGTGGGAAGTCGGCGCGCGCGGCCGGATCGGCGAAGCGCGCCACATTGCGCAGTACGCGCAAGGTGTGCTCATCGACCGTGTAGACATGGAACAGGTCGTACTGCATGCGCCCGAACACCTTGCCGAACGCGGGCAGGATCGCCGCCAGCAGGCCGTGCCGGTTCATCCGCCACAACGCCTCTACCGCCGGCGCGCCGCGGCGCAGCAGCTGCAGGAAGGCGGCCAGCACGTCGCGATCATCGGCCAGTGCATCCGCGTGCACCGCCGTGGCCTGGTGGATACGCCGCATGGTGTCGGCGCTGAAACCGAGCACGTCGTGCTGGTCCAGACGCGCGATGAAGATCTCCACCAGCGCCGCCGGTCGTCGCATGAAGAGCTGCGGGTCGCGTGCCGCCAGCCGCACGCCGTAGCGCATGAAATCGTCGCCCACCGGCTGCGCTTCGCCCGGCGGCTCCAGCATCTCCACGAAGCGCTCGGCCACCTGCACGCCGAGCCGCTCGACCTGACTGGCCGCGCGGTAATATCCCTGCATGAACTGCTCGACACCGAGATTTTTCTCGTGCTCGTCCTCGAAGCCCAGCCGTGCGGCTAGCGCGCGCTGGTAGTCGAACAGCAGCCGTTCTTCGGGCCGACCGGCCTCTAGATGCAGCGCGTAGCGATAGCGTCGCAAGGTGGCTTCGGACCGTTCCAGCGCAGCCTGTTCGGCCGGATCGAGCAGACCCTCGGCCACCATGCCGGACAGGTCGTACGCATGCGCCAGCCGTCGCGCCATCCAGCGCAGCGAATCGAGCGTGCGCAGACCGCCTGGACCGTCCTTGAGGTTCGGCTCGAGGTTGTAGGCGGTATCGTCGTAACGGGCATGGCGGGCATTGCGCTCGGCCAGCCGTGCGGCGAGGTATTCCTGTGCCGGCCACAGCGCAGGATCATCGACGATGGCACGCAAGCGGGCGTCGAACGCCGGATCGCCAGCCAGCCGCCGCGCATCCAGCAGGCTGGTGAACACACTGGCATCCTGCGCCGCCAACGCACGGCATTGCGCGGGGTCGCGCACGGCGTGGCCAACCTTCAGGCCGATGTCCCACATGGTGGCGAAGAATTGCTCCAGCGCGCGCAGACGCGCCGGTTCGGACGTCACCACCAGCGCCAGAAGATCTACATCCGAATAAGGAAACAGCAGGCCGCGACCGAAACCGCCGACCGCGAACAGCGTCGTCTCGGCGACCTCGCCGAGACAGGCCATCCACACATGCGCCACCACCCGCTCCACCGACTCGCCGCGCCGCCGCGCCAGCGCGCTAGCATCGGCACCATCCCGAAACGCGGTAGCGAGCGCGCGATCAACGTCACCCAGCAACTGGCGCAAGGCGCGGCGCGCTTCTTCGGAAACACCGGAGCGCGGCACCGCCACCGGCAGACGCGGCAATGGCGGCAGTACAACGGTGTTGGGTGTCGGCGACATGGCTGGACGAAACTCCGTGAGCGCCTGGCAACTTGCAGAAAAGCAGCAGCCGCTGCTACAGCATGCCTTCAGGCATCCGGCCACGCCGTGAGGATCTCGAAACCGTCGTCGGTCACCGCGATGGTGTGCTCCCACTGCGCCGACAGCGAATGATCCTTGGTCACCACGGTCCAGCCGTCGGGCAACTGCTTGGTCTGCGGCTTGCCGGCGTTAATCATCGGCTCGATAGTGAAGGTCATGCCCTTCTTCAATTCGACGCCGGTGCCGGGCTTGCCGTAATGCAGTACCTGCGGCTCGTCGTGATAGACCTTGCCGATGCCGTGCCCGCAATATTCCTTGACCACGCTGAAACCGGCCGCCTCGGCATGCTGTTGGATCGCGTGACCGACATCGCCCAGCGTGGCGCCGGGACGCACCGCCTGGATACCTCGCATCATCGCCTCGAACGTGGTGTCGACCAGCCGCTTGGCCAGCACCGAGGGCGTGCCGGCGATATACATGCGGCTGGTGTCGCCATGCCAGCCATCCTTGATCACGGTAACGTCGAGATTGACGATGTCGCCGTCCTTGAGCACCTTGCCTTCGTTCGGAATGCCATGGCAGATCACATGGTTGACCGAGGTGCACAGGGTCTTCGGGAAGCCGTGGTAGCCGACGTTGGCCGGAATCGCCTTCTGCACGTTGACGATGTGCTCGTAGGCAAGCCGATCGAGTTCCTCGGTGGTAACACCGGGCTTCACGTGTTCCTTCAGCATCGCCAGCACTTCGGCCGCCAACTTGCCGGCAACGCGCATGCCTTCGAGGTCTTCGGGGGATTTCAGGGTAATGGCCATGGATTCCACTTCATATGGCGACAGAAGCCCAGAAAATCCAGCAACTTGCCGCTACGCCGGCGCACCGGCTATAATTTCGGAGTTTTGCTGATCTGACGTTCCCGTCTTGACGGTCGGCCAGTGCAAAGCGAACCGGGATTGTAACCCTCAGCGGTACAACTCCCAAACCAACGCCACACACGCATCGGCACCGCCTTCGGGGTGCTGCGGCTCGCCCACTTATTGAACCGGGCAAGCCGCGGTCGAAGCCGGGGATGCGTGGAGGTCCCAACCCCCAGGCCTTTCAAAGGCCCATGCAAGGAGTTACACCCATGGCACAAGTCACCATGCGTCAGATGCTCGAAGCCGGCGTCCATTTCGGTCACCAGACCCGTTACTGGAACCCGAAGATGGCCCCGTACATCTTCGGTGCGCGCGGCAAGATCCACATCATCAATCTCGAAAAGACCCTGCCGCTGTTCACCGACGCGATGAATTTCCTGTCGGCGCTGGCGCAGAAGCGCGGCACCGTGCTGTTCGTCGGCACCAAGCGCTCGGCCCGCGAGCCGTTGGCTGAAGAGGCTGCGCGCGCCGGCATGCCCTTCGTCACCTCGCGCTGGCTCGGCGGCATGCTGACCAACTTCCGCACCGTCAAGCAGTCCGTGTCGCGCCTGAAGGAGCTGGAAGCGGCCGAGACCGACGGCAGCTTCGAGAAGCTGGTCAAGCACGAAGTTCTGGCCCGTCGCCGTGAGCGCGACAAGCTGCAGGCTTCGCTGGGCGGCATCAAGGACATGAACCGTCTGCCGGACGCCTTGTTCGTGATCGACATCGGCCACGAAGACATCGCCGTGCAGGAAGCCAAGAAGCTCGGCATCCCGGTGATCGCCGTGGTCGATACCAACTACAACCCGGAGCTGGTCGATTACGCCATCCCGGGCAATGACGACGCGATCCGCGCGATCCAGCTGTACGCCCGCGCCGCGGCCGACTCGATCCTCGAAGGCAAGGCTGCCGCACCGGCCGCCGCCCAGGGCGACGCGAACGACTTCGTCGAACTGGACGAGGAAGGCAACCCGGTCGCCAAGATCGATCGCAAGCCGGCCCCGCGCCGTGACGCCGCCCCGCGCAAGAGCGCACCGCGCCGTGACGGCGGCCGTGACGCTGGCCGTGGTCCGCGCAACGACGGCGCGCCTGCCGCCAAGTAAGCGTACCGACGGCGGGTGATTCCGCCGTCGCATCCGCACGCGATAACCGCGCCGTGGCATTCAACTGCCACGGCGCATCCAAGCATTAGAGGACTACCGATGAGCAATATTTCCGCCCAACTGGTCAAGGAACTGCGCGAGCGTTCCGGCGCCGGCATGATGGAATGCAAGAAGGCGCTGGTCGAGAACAACGGCGACATCGACGCCGGGATGGAATGGCTGCGCAAGTCCGGCCTGGCCAAGGCTGACAAGAAAGCCAGCCGTATCGCCGCCGAAGGCCGCATCGTGACCGCCCAGACCGCCGGCAAGGCCGTGCTGGTCGAGATCAACTGCGAGACCGATTTCGTCGGCAAGGACGCCAGCTTCCTGAAGTTCAGCGACACCGTCGCCGACGTCGCGCTGAACTCCGGCGCCGCCGACATCGACGCGCTGAAGGCTGCTGCCTATCCGGGCGCCAGCAACGTCGAGGAAGCCGCCAAGACCCTGATCGCAACCATCGGCGAGAAGATCGACGTGCGCCGCATGGCCGTCGTCAAGACCGACGGCGTGATCGGCAGCTACATCCACGGCGGCCGTATCGGTGTGCTGGTGGCGCTCAAGGGCGGTTCCGAAGAGCTGGCCAAGGGCATCGCGATGCATGTCGCCGCGATGAACCCGGCGCATATCCGCGCCGAGGACGTGCCAGCCGAATTCCTGGCCAAGGAAAAAGAGATCGCGCTGAGCCTGATGTCCGACAAGGAAAAGGCCAAGCCGGCCGATATCCTAGAGAAGATCATCGCCGGCAAGATCCACAAGATCGTGTCCGAAGTCACCCTGCTCGGTCAGCCGTACGTGCTGGATACCAACGTGACCGTGGCCGATGCGCTGAAGAAGGAAGGTGCCGACGTCATCTCGGTGGCCCGCTTGGCCGTCGGCGAAGGCATCGAGAAGGTGGAAGAGGATTTCGCCGCCGAAGTGATGAAGCAGGCCGGTCTGGCGTAAGTCATCCCTGATTGAAGGCCGGCCATCCGTGGTCGGCCTTTCCAAGGAGCCACGCTTCGAGAAGGCCGCGGGAAACCGCGGCTTTTTTGTGGCCGTACGGCGGGGATTCTGCCTGAAATAAATTCGCGTGATGGGTGCGAACGACTCCCTGCCACTTGTGGCAGACAGTACAATGCTCCTGTTTTGCCCCACACAATCCGGAGAACCCATGAGCGACCAGCCAAAGTACCAGCGCATCCTGCTCAAACTCTCTGGTGAAGCATTGATGGGCGAGGCCGACTACGGCATCGACCCGAAGGTGATCGGTCGGCTAGCCGACGAGATCATCGAGGTGCAGCGTGCCGGCGTGCAGATCGGCATCGTGATCGGCGGCGGCAACATCTTCCGCGGCGCTGGCCTTGCCGCTGCCGGGATGGATCGGGTCACCGGCGACCACATGGGCATGCTGGCGACCGTGATGAACGCGCTGGCGATGCAGGATGCGATCGAGAAACGCGGCGGCTTCGCGCGTGTGACCAGTGCGATCCAGATCCACGACGTGGCCGAGGATTACATCCGCCGCCGCGCAATCCGGCATATCGAGAAGGGCCGCATCGTGCTGTTTGCCGCCGGCACCGGCAACCCATTCTTCACAACCGACTCGGCCGCTGCGTTGCGCGCGGTGGAGATCGGCGCCGACCTGCTGCTGAAGGCGACCAAGGTTGACGGCGTGTATACCGCCGACCCGACCAAGGATCGCAACGCCACCCGCTACGACAGGCTCGGCTACGACGACGTGATCGAGCGCAAGCTGGCGGTGATGGACACCGCCGCGATCGCGCTGTGCCGCGACCAGAAAATGCCGCTGCGGATCTACGACATGACCGTCCCCGGCAACCTGATGCGGATCATGCACGGCGAGCCGATCGGCACTCTTGTCGACGGCAACTGACCACCCCGCGCCAAGCCATCGCTCCGCCACTGCTATAATCGAACGTTGTAGATTCACCGGGAAACGCCACATGCTCAATGACATCAAGAACGATGCCCAGACCCGCATGGGCAAGAGCATCGACTCGCTCAAGCACGACCTCACCCGCATTCGCACCGGTCGCGCCAGCACCGCGCTGGTCGATGGCATCAAAGTGCCCTACTACGGCGCCGACATGCCGCTGGCCCAGGTCGCCTCGGTGTCGCTGGCCGATGGCCGCACCATCCTCATCACGCCATGGGAAAAAACCATGGTGGCGCCGATCGAGAAGGCGCTGATGGCCTCCGACCTGGGTATCACGCCGACCACCGCCGGCACCGTGATCCGCCTGAACATGCCCCCGCTCACCGAAGAGCGCCGCCGGGAACTGGCCAAGCATGTCGGCCATGAAGGCGAGAACGCCAAGATCGCGATCCGCAACGTGCGCCGCGACGCCCTGCAGCAGGTCAAGGATCTGCTCAAGGAAAAGCTGATCACGGAGGACGACGAAAGCCGTGTCGACGACGAGATCCAGAAGCTCACCGATCGCGCGGTCAAGGACGTCGATGCCGTGGTGAAGGCCAAGGAAGAGGAGCTGATGGCGCTCTGAGCGCCATCACATCCGCCATGCCCGGCGCCGAGGCCGCCCAGGTTCCGCGCCATATCGCCATCGTGATGGACGGCAACGGCCGTTGGGCCAAGGCACGCCATCGTCCACGCAGCTTTGGTCACAACGCCGGCCGCAAGGCGGTGCGTGCGGCGATCGAATCCTGCATGCGCGAAGGCGTGCAGGCGCTCACCCTGTTCGCGTTCTCCAGCGAAAACTGGCAACGCCCGCAGGACGAGGTCGGCGCGTTGATGGGCCTGTTCGTGCGCGCGCTGGACAAGGAAGTGGACGAACTGCACGGCCACGGCGTGCGGCTGCGCTTCATCGGCGACCTGGGTGCGTTCGACGAACCGTTGCGTGAGCGCATGCAATCCGCGATGAGCCGCACCGCCGGCAACGCCAGGCTGCAGGTGAACATCGCGGTGAGCTACGGCGGTCGCTGGGACATCGTGCAGGCCAGCCGCCAGGCCGCCGCCGCGGTGGCTCGCGGCGAGCTGCATGCCGACGAGATCGATGAAAGCCGCCTGGGCCAATGGATGAGCCTGGCCGAACTGCCGCCGCTGGACCTGTTCATCCGCACCGGCGGCGAATGCCGCATCAGCAACTTCCTGTTGTGGCAAGTCGCGTACGCCGAACTGTACTTTACCGATACCTTGTGGCCCGATTTCGACCAGGCTTGCCTGCGCCAGGCCATCGAAGACTACGCCCGCCGCGAGCGCCGTTACGGCCGCACCGGCGAGCAGGTCGCCACTATTTCCTGAGGGTTCCCATGCTGCTTCAGCGCATTCTCACCGCCATGGTGCTCGCACCACTGGCGATCCTGATCATCCTGCTGCCGTCGACGCCGGTGTTCGCGGCCCTCGTTGCGCTGGCATTCCTGGCTTCCCTGTGGGAATGGGCCCAGTTGAGCGGGCTGAAGAGCCCATCATCGCGCATCGGCCTGCTGCTGCTGGCGACAGGTATATTCGCGTTGCTGTGGTCGGCACGCGCCACCGCACTTACCCCGCTGCTGCTGGCCGTCGGTGTGGCTTGGTGGCTGCTGGCCTGCCTTTGGTTGCGCCATTTCGCGTTCGGTGCGGCGCCCACCCGCGAAAACCTCGCGCTGAAACTGCTGGCCGGTGCGTTCGTGATAATCCCGGCATGGGTCGCGTTGATCAGCATCCATGCCCACCAGCCGCACGGTCACGGGTGGACTCTGCTCGCGCTGGTCATTGTATGGGCATCCGACATCGGTGCGTATTTCAGCGGCCGTACGTTCGGCAAGCGCAAGCTCGCGCCGCAGATCAGCCCCGGCAAGACCTGGGCCGGTGCGTACGGCGCGATGGTGGCGGGTGTACTGGTCTCGCTGATCGGCGGCTGGCTGCTCGATGTGCGTGGCGCAGCGCTGATCGCTCTCGCCTTGCTGGCGGCCGTCACGGTGGCTGTGTCGATCGTCGGCGACCTGATCGAGAGCCTGATGAAGCGACATGCCCAGGTGAAGGATTCGGGCAGTATCTTTCCCGGCCATGGCGGCCTGATGGATCGACTGGACAGCGTGTTTGCCGCGCTGCCGGTGTTCGCCGCCGGCCTGCTGTTGCTGGATATCTGAGATGCATAACGTCGCCGTTCTCGGTGCCACCGGTTCGATCGGCGGAAACACGCTCGACGTCATCGCGCGCCATCCGGATCGTTTTCGCGCCACCGTGCTGACCGCGCATCGCAATGTCGAGGCACTGGTTGCCTTGTGCGTGCAACATCGGCCACAACTGGCCGTGATCGCCGACCCGGCGCTGGAAGCGGAGTTGTCACGCCGGCTCGCTGCCGCCGGCGTGCGTTGCGAAGTGGCCAGCGGCCATGCCGCGCTGACTGCCGCCGCATCCAGCAACCTGTGCGACACCGTGGTGGCGGCGATCGTCGGCGCCGCCGGGCTGGATTCCACACTGGCGGCCGCACATGCGGGCAAGCGCCTGCTGCTGGCCAACAAGGAATCCATCGTGATGGCCGGCCCGCTGCTGCTGGAAGCCGTCGCCCATGGCGGCGGCGCGCTGATCCCGGTCGACTCCGAACACAACGCGATCTTCCAATGCCTGCCCGGCGGCCGACCCGACCTGCGTCAGAGCGGCGTGCGCCGGCTGATCCTGACCGCGTCCGGCGGCCCGTTCCGTGGCCGCACGCGAGCGCAACTAGCCGACATCACGCCAGAGCAGGCGTGCAAGCATCCGAACTGGGTGATGGGCCGCAAGATCTCGGTCGATTCGGCCACACTGATGAACAAGGGCCTGGAAGTGATCGAGGCACACCACCTGTTCGGCGCACCCGCCGACGTCATCGACGTGGTGGTGCACCCGCAGAGCCTGATCCATTCGATGGTCGAGTATCTCGACGGTTCGGTGCTCGCCCAGCTGGGTAATCCGGACATGCGCACCGCGATCGCCCATGCGCTGGCTTGGCCGGAGCGGGTCGAGGCCGGGGTAGCGCCGTTGAACCTGGCCACCTGCGCGCCGCTGCAGTTCGAGCCGCCGGATCTGGCCACCTTCCGCTGCCTGGCGCTGGCGTTCCAGGCACTGCGGGCCGGCGGTGACGCCCCGGCCGTGCTGAATGCCGCCAACGAGGTCGCAGTGGCAGCGTTCCTGGCCGGCACGCTGCCGTTCCTGTCGATCGCCAATGTCGTCGAAACCGTGCTTGCGGAACTGCCGGCGCAAGCCGTGGTCGATGTTCAGACGCTATGTGAACGCGACCGCATCGCCCGTGAGGCGGCTGGTCGCGTTCTGCGCAATGCTTGCTGATATTCTTGCTTCGATGACTTTCCCTTACGGTACTTGATGACTTCCTTTTTCGGCTCGGTGTTCTGGTTGCTGGTCACGCTCGGCGTGCTGGTGACCTTTCATGAATTCGGCCATTACTGGGTCGCGCGCCGCTGCGGCGTCAAGGTGCTGCGTTTCTCGATTGGTTTCGGCAACGCGATCTGGAAGCGCATCGGCCGCGACGGCACCGAATATCAGATCGCCGCGATCCCGCTGGGTGGCTACGTCAAGATGCTCGACGCGCGCGAGGGTGAGGTCGATCCCGCGCTGCGTGCGCAGGAGTTCACCGGCAAGCCGGTATGGCAGCGCATCGCGATCGTGGCCGCCGGGCCCGGCTTCAACCTGATCTTCACGATCGCCGCGTTCTGGCTGATGTTCATGCTGGGCCGGCCGGACGTGGCCCCCATCGTTACTGCCGTCCCGCACAGCCTCGCCGCCGAGGCGGGCATTCAGCCCGGCGATCGCATCCTCAGCATCGATGGCCGCACGGTGGATACCTACACCGATGCGATGGACAGCGTGGTCAATGCGCTGCTCGGACGCACGCCGCTACCACTCACCGTACGTGGCAGCGATGGCCATTCGCGCCAGCTGGTGCTGCCGCTGGAGCAGCTGCCAGCCGGCCAGCCCGTCGATCAATATCTGAAAAAGCTCGGCTTGGATCTGGCGCCCTCACCGGCGATTGCCGCCACCGTGATGCCGGGCAAGCCGGCGTCGCTGGCCGGCATGCAGGGTGGCGACCGCATCGTCGCGGTCAACGGTCAGCCGGTAGCCGACTACTCCGTGTTCCAGAAGCTGGTGCCGGCAGAAGCGGCCAAGTCGCCCCATCTGCAACTGGCCATCGAGCGCGCCGGCAAACCGATGTTGCTGGCCATCGATGCGCAACGGCAGTCCCTGCAAGGCCAGCCCGTCAAGTGGGTGATCGGCGTCAGTGGCCCCGATCCCGAACAGGTCACCCTGCGCTACGGCCCGGTCAGGGCTTTCGCTGCATCCCTTCAATCCACATGGCGCAACACCGCGCAGACCTTCAACCTGATCGGCAAGATGATCAGCGGGCAGGCTTCCACCAACAACCTGTCCGGCGTGATCGGCATCGCCACGGTGGCCAATCAATCGGCCAACATGGGCTTGCCGTGGTTCCTCAATTTCCTGGCGCTGGTGTCGCTGAGCCTGGCGATCCTCAACCTGCTGCCGATCCCGGTCCTGGATGGCGGACACCTGCTGTATTATCTTGTTGAGTTGATCAAAGGCAGCCCAGTCAGCGAACAGGCGATGATCGTCGGTCAATACATCGGCCTGGCGTTGCTGTTCACCCTGATGGGGCTGGCGTTCTACAACGATATCCACCGCATGCTGCTGTCGTGACACCGATGGCCGGTGACCGCAGCATGTGGACGACACGCCAGCCTGCGCCCGCTGCAGTACGGCGCAGCGACGTGTCAAGCGATGCATTCCTCCGGCGGAATGCGGATTCTCTTTCGAGGCAGGGCTCGTCCCTGCCTCATGCGTTGATCGGGGCGGCCGCGCTGGCCGCTCCATCGAAATAACCCAACGGAACCGACGATGAAGCGTATCGCCGCGCTGATCCTGCTTGCCTCCCTCTCCGCCAATGCGTTTGCATTCGACCCGTTCGTGGTGTCGGACATCCGCATCGACGGTCTCAGTCGCATCTCCGCCGGCACCGTGTACAACTACCTGCCGGTGAACAAAGGTGACCGGCTGACCAGCGCCGAGGCCCAGCGTGCGATTCGAGCGCTGTACCAGACCAAGTTCTTCAGCGATGTGGAGTTCGATCGCGACGGCGACATCCTGGTGATCAAGGTGGTCGAGCGGCCGTCGATCGCCAAGCTGACCCTGCGCGGCAACAAAGACATCAAGACCGACGACCTCAAGAAGGGCCTGAAGGAAATCGGCCTCAGCGAGGGCGAGACTTTCGACCGGCTGGCGCTGGACAACGTGCAGCAGGAGCTGATCCGGCAGTACTACAACCGCGGCAAGTACAACGTGTCGGTAGAGCCACACGTGACCGAGCTGGACCGCAACCGCGTTGCCGTCGAGATCGAGGTGCGCGAGGGCAAGGCAGCCAAGATCAAGGAACTGAACATCCTCGGCAACCATGCCTTTACCGACAAGCAGATCCGCGACGGTTTCGAATCCAACACCAGCAACTGGATGTCCTGGTACTCGAAGGACGACCAGTATTCCCGCGAGAAACTCTCCGGCGATCTGGAGAAGTTGCAGTCCTACTACATGGATCGCGGCTACGCCGCTTTCGGCGTCGATTCCACCCAGGTGGCGATCGCGCCGGACAAACGCGCGATGTACATCGACGCCAGCGTCAAGGAAGGCGACATCTACAAGGTTACCAGCGTCAAGCTGCTCGGCGACCTGATCCTGCCCGAGAAGACCATGCGCCAGCTGGTCTTCGTCAAGGAAGGCGAAACCTTCAACCGCGGTGCCATCGAGGAAAGCTCCAAGGCGATCAAGGCGGTGCTGGCCAACATCGGCTACGCCTACGCCAAGGTCACCCCGATCCCGAAACTGGACAAGGACAAGCGCACCGTCGACCTGACCATGTACGTCGAGCCGGGTCAGCGCGTGTATGTGCGCCGTGTGGTGTTCGCGGGCAATACCCGCACCGAGGACACCGTGCTGCGCCGCGAGATGCGTCAGCTCGAAGGCTCCTGGTATTCGCAGGCGGCGCTCGACCGATCCAAGATCCGCCTGCAGAAACTGGGCTACTTCAAGAAGGTCGACATCGACAAAAAGATGGTGCCCGGCACTCAGGATCAGGTGGACGTCAGCGTCAAGGTCGAGGAGCAGTCTGCCGGCAGCGTGCAGTTCGGCGTCGGCTATTCGCAGTACTCCGGCATCATCCTGAATGCTTCGCTGTCGCAGAACAACCTGTTCGGCACCGGTGACAGCTTCTCGATCAGCGGCGAGCGGAGCTCTATTCAGACCAGCCTCGGCCTCAACTACTACAACCCCTATCTGACCGAGAGCGGCATCGGCATCGGCTACAGCGCCAGCTATTCGAAGACCGATTACGGCAATACCGATTTTGCCAACTACAGCACCAGCGCCAAGAGTTTCTCCACCTACCTCGGCATACCGATCACCGAGACCGACGGCGTGCGTGTGGGCCTCGGTATCAGCAGCAACAAGGTCAACTTGCTTCAGGGTTACAGCCCGCAGGTGCTGCTCGATTACCAGAACCAGATCGGCAACAAGACCGTCCACTCGTGGACCGGCACGCTGGGTTGGAATCACGACACCCGCAACGGCTATTGGGCGCCGACCCGCGGCGGCCTGATCTCCGCCACCACCGATGTGGCCTTGCCCGGCTCGACCGTGCAGTACTGGAAGCTGACCACCGAGATCAACCACTACTGGCCGATCGGCAAGGGTTTCGTGCTGTATCTGGATGGTCAGGTCGGCTACGGCAAAACCTATGGCACCAATGGCATCAGCGATGCGAATTTCACAGCACTGCAAGCTGCCAGCCTCGCGCAGAATCCCGCCCACACCATCACCGACATGCGCCAGGACTTTCCGTTCTGGGCGAACTCCTACGCCGGCGGCGTGCGTGACGTGCGCGGCTTCCAGGACAACACGCTGGGCCCGCGCGTCTGCATCGACGGCAGCACCCCCGCCGCGAACGGACAGTGCAGCGGCGGCTATTATTCGCAGCCGATCGGTGGCGCGTTCAAGGTGCTCGGCACAGCGCAGGTCTACCTGCCCTTACCCTTCCTGAAAGACGTCAACACCGCGCGCGTGTCATGGTTCATGGATGTCGGCAACGTCTACAAGAACTACCAGAGCTTCAACGCCGCCGACCTGCGCGCATCCACCGGCCTGTCGCTGCAATGGCAGGCGCCGATCGGTCCGCTGATCATCAGTTTCGCCGTGCCGTTCCGCACGCAAGCGGCGGATCGCCATTACGAGGAACGTATCCAGTTTACCTTCGGCAGCACGTTCTGATCTGAGCCGGCCTGATCTGATCCGGCCATTGTGAAACCCGGAAAGCGCGGCCAGGCCGCGCTTTCTTTTTGCCCGGCCGACGCGCTGCACGGCACGGCGTCACGCCCTACAATGGCCGGCAGGTTCCGGAGCAAGCATGAGCGCAATCAACTACACGGTGGCCGGGTTGGCCGAGCGATTCGGACTGAGCTTCAAGGGTGACGGCACACGCGTCATCGGCGGGGTCGGCACGCTGGCCGGCGCCGACGCCAGCCAGCTGAGTTTCCTCTCCAACAGCAAGTACGCCGCCCAGTTGACCGAGACTCGCGCCGGCGTGGTGGTGCTGCGCGAAGAACACCTCGCCGGCTGCCCGACCGCCGCCCTGGTCGCCGGCGATCCCTATGTCACCTATGCGCGGATCGCTGCGCTGTTCGAACAGCAGCCGTTGTCACCGCCGGGCATCCACCCCAGCGCCGTGGTCGCCGCCGGCGCGCGGGTCAGCAGCAGCGCCAGCATCGGTCCCTGCTGCGTCGTCGAGGATGGTGCGGTGATCGAGGACGGCGCGATCCTCGGCCCGCATTGCATCGTCGGTGAACATTGCACGGTCGGCGCGCAATCGCGGCTGGTGGCGCGGGTCACCCTGGTCACACGGGTCACGCTGGGCAAGCGCGTGCTGGTGCATCCCGGCGCGGTGATCGGTTCCGACGGTTTCGGTCTCGCCTTCGATCGCAGCGCATTCGATCACGGCGGCTGGATCAAGCTGCCGCAGCTCGGTGGCGTGCGCATCGGCGACGACTGCGAGATTGGCGCGAACACCACGATCGACCGCGGCGCGCTGGACGATACCGTGCTGGAGGAAGACGTGCGGCTGGACAACCAGATCCAGATCGCGCACAACGTGCATGTCGGCGCGCACACCGCGATGGCCGGCTGCGCGGCGGTGGCCGGTAGCGCGAAGATCGGCCGCTACTGCATGATCGGCGGCAATGCCGGCGTGCTTGGTCATCTGGAACTGGCCGACCGGGTTACCATTACCGCCAAGAGCCTGGTCACACATTCGATCCGCGAGCCGGGCGAATATTCTTCCGGCGTGCCACTGCAGGACAATCGCCAGTGGCGAAAGAATGCGGCACGCTTCAAACATCTGGACGAGTACGTGCGCCGGTTGTCGGCGCTGGAGAAGGACAGCAACAATGAGTGAGAAAAGCGGCTTCATGGCATTGCCGATCAACGTGGAGCAGATTCAGCAACTGCTTCCGCATCGTTATCCATTCCTGCTTGTGGATCGCGTGATCGAGATCGTGCCCGATGTGAGCGTGGTCGCCCTGAAAAACGCGACCATCAACGAGCCGTTCTTCCAGGGCCATTTCCCCGGCCACCCGGTGATGCCCGGCGTGCTGATCGTCGAGGCGATGGCACAGACTGCCGGCCTGCTGACCCAGCTCAGCCGTCGCCTCAAGGGCGACAAGAGCAGCCCATTGTTCTATCTGGTCAAGATCGACAATGCGCGTTTCAACGCACCGGTGGTCCCCGGTGACCAGCTGCGCCTGGAAGTAACCCAGAAGCGCCTGGTGCGCGGCATGGGCCTGTTCGTCGCCAGAACCCTGGTCGACGGCAAGGAAGTGGCCAGCTGCGAACTGATGTGCGCGGCGAGGGCCGACAAATGATCCACCCCACCGCGCTGGTCGATCCTTCCGCCGTCATCGGCGCCAACGTCAGCATCGGCGCCTACAGCGTGATCGGTGCCGAGGTGGAAATCGGCGACGGCACGGTGATCGGCCCGCACGTGGTGATCGAAGGCCCGACGAAGATCGGTCGCGACAACCGCATCACCCAGTTCGCTTCGCTCGGCGGCGCGCCGCAGGACAAGAAATTCGCCAGCGAGCGTACCGAGCTGGTGATCGGTGACCGCAACCTGATCCGCGAATTCGCCACCATCAACCGCGGCACCGGCGACGGTGGCGGCGTCACCCGCATCGGCGACGACAATTGGGTGCTCGCCTACGTGCATGTGGCGCACGACTGCCAGATCGGCAACCACGTGGTGTTCTCCAATTACGCGGCGTTGGCCGGGCATGTGTCGATCGGCGACTGGACGATCCTGTCCGGTTATTCCGGCGTGCACCAGTTCTGCAAGGTCGGCGCGCACGCGTTCATCGGCATGGGCTGTCTGGTCAGCCATGACGTGCCGCCGTTCGTGATGATGGCGAACGAGCAGCAAGGCCGTCCACGCGGCATCAACAGCGAAGGCCTGAAGCGCCGCGGCTTCGACGCCACGCGCATCGCAGCGATCAAGCGCGCCTACCGTACCCTGTATATGGCCGGCCTGGCACTTCCCGAAGCCCGCGAAAAACTCGCCGAACAGGCACAGCAAAGCGACGACGTGCGGGCCATGCTCGATTTTCTCGATCACAGCGAACGCGCGCTCGCCCGATAAGCGCTGCGATAAGCGCATCGCGCTTATCGCGAAATCAAACACGCGTTCTTGCCCTAACTTTATGTAGGAGACGAAATGCAAAACATTGACGTCTCTGACACAACCCCGCTCATCGCCATCCTCGCCGGCGAAGACTCCGGCGACCAGCTCGGCGCCGACCTGATCATCGCGCTGCGCCAGCGCTATCCGCAGGCCCGTTTCGTCGGCATCGGCGGCGCCCGCATGCAGGCGCAGGGATTCGAATCCTGGTACGACATCCACGAACTCTCGCTGTTCGGCTTCAGCGAAGTGATCAGCCACCTGCCGCGACTGCTGCGCTTGCGCAAGGCATTGGTGGCGCGACTGCTGCATGCGCGGCCCGCCGTGGTGATCGGCATCGATGCACCCGATTTCAACCTCGGCGTGGAGCAGCGGCTGAAACAGGCTGGCCTGCTTACCGTGCACTACGTCAGCCCGTCGGTGTGGGCTTGGCGCGAGAAGCGCGCGGAGAAGATCGGCCGCAGCGCCCATCGCGTGCTCTGCCTGTTTCCGATGGAGCCGCCGATCTATGCGAAACACGGGATCGATGCGCGCTTCGTCGGCCATCCGCTGGCCGATCGTTTCGCGCTGGTGTCCGACCGCGTCGGCGCACGCGACTTCCTGCAACTGCCGCAACAGGCGCCGGTGCTGGCAGTGCTGCCGGGCAGCCGGCCATCCGAAGTGGCGCGGCTCGGACAGATTTTCATCGATGCCGCCAACCGGGTCGCCGCCGCGTTGCCGGGATTGCGCATCGTAATCCCGGCCGCCAACCCGCAAGTGCACGCCAGGCTCAAGGATCTGCTGGGCAACGGACCGCACGATGAAGCGGCACCCTTGCTGCTGGACGGCCATGCGCATGAGGCGATGCTGGCGGCCGACGTGGTCTTGCTGGCCTCCGGCACCGCCACGCTGGAAGCGATGCTGGCTAAGCGGCCGATGGTGGTGGGCTATCGCGTTGCGCCGCTGAGCTACCGCATCGCCCGCGCCATGAAAATGCTGAAGACCGATGTCTACGCGCTGCCGAATATCCTGGCGCGGGCCAGTGGTCTCGGCGAGGGGCTACTGGTGCCCGAACTGATGCAGGAGGACTGCACCGCCGAAAACCTGGCCACCGCCACATTGGCGCTGTTCCGCGACAGCGAACGGCGCGGCCATATCGTTGCGGCGTTCGAGCAGTTGCACCAGACCTTGCGCGGCGGCCTGGATGGTCAAGCGGGGGATCGCGCGGCAGCGGCGATTGCCGAATTGATCGATGAAAAGCACGCCGGTGAATAAATTTTTCGCGAGCACCCGCCCCTCATCTCAATCCCTCCCCATCTGTAACGAGACTCCCTCCGGTCGCCCCCGAGGAGCGGAGACAAACGCAAACAGCATTCTCGTTGCCGGGGTGGACGAGGCTGGTCGCGGTCCGTTGGCCGGCCCGTTGGCGGTGGCCGCTGTAATTCTCGACCCGGATCGGCCGATCGCCGGCCTCAACGACTCCAAGAAACTCAGTGAGGCAAAACGCGAGGCGCTGTACCCGCAGATCATCGAGCGCGCGCTGGCGTATTGCGTGGTGCTGATCGAGCCGGATGAGATCGATCGCCTGAATATTTTCCAGGCCACCATGGCTGGAATGAGCCGCGCCGTGGCTGGCCTAACGCCGGTTGCGCACGAGGCACTGATCGATGGAAACAAGTTGCCGAAGGATCTGCCATGCCACGGCCGCGCCATCGTCGGCGGCGACGCGCTGGAGCCGGCGATCAGCGCCGCCTCGATCCTGGCCAAGGTCAGCCGCGACCGCCTGATGGTTGCACTGGACAGCGTGCATCCCGGTTACGGTTTTGCCGTCCACAAGGGCTATCCGACGCCGGCGCACCTGGCGGCATTGCAGCAACTCGGGCCATGCATGCAGCATCGCCGCAGCTTCGCGCCGGTGCGCTTGCTGCTGGACCAGGCGCGATTGTTCTGAACGGCTGACCGTGGGTTCCTGCCCGCGCAAGCTGTCTGGTCGCGCAGTGGATGAGATTCATCGTATAGCCCATTCGTCTATGCAACTTTTCCCCGCACAGGCGCATCATTCACTACAGGAGTCCCCGTCAGCACGGACGCGCCAGCGACATTGGCCTGTCCTACCAGAACAAGCCGACCAGCTGTCATCTGCGCACTCATCAGCGCACTCACCGACCGCAGGAGTCGTGCCATGATGCTTCCGAACAATCCCTCATCCTCGCCACCGAAACCGGCCACCATACCCGTGCCCGCACCGGTCGTCGCTATGCCTGTCGAAGTCGACGTCCCCAGTCCGATGCACGCCGACTACAACCTCCACCCGCTGGCCGTGCAAAGCCTCGACCACTACGTGATCCACATTGAGGACGACGAGCGCTTCCATGTCCGCTGACCGCGACCGCCATTCCTAGGCAACCCGTCTCCAGTGCTGCTTTCGCCATCCAGCACCTGTTGCTACGCTGGCGACACCAGCCAGGGGATGGATGACATGCGCAGGATCGGAGTTGCATTACTCGGATTGATGCTCTGCTTCGCTGCCAGAGCAGAAATGAAACCCGGCGACACGCCGCCGGGCGCACTGGGTTCGACCCAGGCTGGGCAGGTGGTGAGCGTGCCCTCCCTGCACGGCAAGGTCGTGGTGATCAGCTTCTGGGCCACGTGGTGCGGCTACTGCATGAAAGAGATGCCGGTGCTGGCAAACCTGCAATCACTGGCCACCGAACGAAGCCTTCCTCTGCAAGTGGTATCCATCGACTCTCAGGAATCCCGCGACACGTTCGTGCGTAGCTCACGCGCGCTCAGAACGCGCCTGCCGGGGCTGCTGATCACCTGGGATGGCGATGGTGCGCTGGGCAAGCCCTACGGCGCGGACAAGACCATCCCAGTCATGGTGATGCTGCATCGGGACGGCACCGTGGCACACGTCCATGTCGGCTACGGCGAGGACATGCTGGACAGCCTGGTGGCCGAAATCAATGCCTTGCTCAATGAGCCGGCGCCAGCCCCGGTAGTCGCCGCAGCAAACTGATTGCCAGGGTGAAAGTCTGTCCGGTGAGGCACCGTCACGCTTTGCGCAAACCGTGCGGAAGTCAATCTTGCCGCTGGGCGGAGCGCCGGTTAGCCTGCGTGGACTCACCGCGTAAACCTGCATGACCGTCCGCTACACCCACCTGCACCTGCACAGCGAATATTCGCTGGTCGATTCGACCATCCGCATCAAGGCGCTGGTCGCGGCCTGCGTGCGCGACGGCATCCCGGCGGTGGCGCTGACCGACGACAGCAACATGTTCGCGCTGGTGAAGTTCTACAAAGCGTGCAGCGCGGCCGGCATCAAGCCGATCGGTGGCTGCGACCTGTGGATTTCCGCACCGGACGATCCGCGCCCGTGGCGGCTCACCCTGCTGTGCCAGAACCGCGAGGGCTATCTCAACCTGTCGCGACTGGTGTCACGCGCATGGCAGGAAGGGCAACATGGTGGTCGCGCGCTGGTCGAAGCCGGCTGGCTGAATGCGGACGCCAGCAACGGGCTGATCGCCCTGCTGGGGCGCGACAGCGAGGTCGGCCGCATCGCGGTGAACCAGGGCGTCGATGCGGCACTGGCGAAATTGCGTCCGCTGGCCCGGCTGTTCCCCGAGCGGCTGTATCTGGAGCTGACCCGCTGCGGCCGCGACGGCGAAGAGAACTGGAATGCCGTCGCACTCGCGCTGGCGGCCGAACTCGGCCTGCCGGTGCTGGCCAGCAACGACGTACGCTTCCTGAAGCAAGACGATTTCGGCGCGCACGAGGCACGCGTGTGCATCAATCAGGGCCGCGTGCTGGCCGATCCCAAGCGCCCGCGCGACTACAGCGACCAACAGTACCTGAAGACGCCCGAGGAGATGGCGGCACTGTTCGCCGACCTTCCCGAGGCGCTGGAAAACACCGTCGAGCTGGCCACGCGCTGCAACCTGGAACTGGAGTTCGGCAAGTACTACCTGCCTGACTTCCCGGTGCCCGCCGGCTACGACCTCAACAGCCATATCCGCGAGCTGTCGCGGCAGGGCCTGCGCGAACGTCTCGCCGGCGCACCGCTGGCCACCGGCCAGAGCCTGGCCGATTACGAAGCGCGGCTGGAGCGCGAGCTCGACGTCATCATCGAGATGGGCTTCCCCGGCTACTTCCTGATCGTTGCGGACTTCATCAACTGGGGCAAGCAGAACGGCATTCCGGTCGGCCCCGGCCGCGGTTCCGGCGCCGGCTCGCTGGTCGCATGGGCGCTGAAGATCACCGATCTGGATCCGCTGCAGTTCAACTTGCTGTTCGAACGCTTCCTCAATCCCGAACGCGTGTCGATGCCCGACTTCGACATCGACTTCTGCATGGATCGCCGCGACGAGGTGATCGACTACGTCTCGCGCAAATACGGCCGCGACCGCGTCAGCCAGATCATCACCTACGGGTCGATGGCGGCGAAAGCCGTGCTGCGCGACTCCGGTCGCGTGCTGAGCATGCCGTACGGCCAGGTCGACCGGCTGGCCAAGATGGTGCCGCCGCGTCCGCTCGACCTCACGTTGTCTGACGCACTCGGTCGCTCGGAGAAGTCGAAAAAGGAAACCGACCGCGTCGTCAAGGAATTCTGCGAAGCGTATGAGCAGGATGAAGACGCGCGCGCGCTGATCGATCTCGCGCTCAAGCTGGAGAACCTCACCCGCAATGCAGGCAAGCACGCCGGCGGCGTGGTGATCGCGCCGACCCCGCTGACCGACTTCGCACCGCTGTACTGCGAAGCCGGTGGTGGCGGCGTCGTAACCCAGTACGACAAAGATGACGTCGAAGCAGTCGGCCTGGTCAAGTTCGACTTCCTCGGCCTGCGCACGCTCACCATCATCGACTGGGCGGTGAAGGCGATCAACGCGCGCCGCGCGAAAACCGGCGAAGCACCGCTGGATATTTCGCAGCTACCGCTGGACGATCCGAAGCCGTACGAATTGCTGAAGAAGGCGCAGACCGTCGCCGTATTCCAGCTCGAATCCTCCGGCATGCAGCGCATGTTGAAGGATGCGAAGCCCGATCGCTTCGAGGACATCATCGCGCTGGTGGCGCTGTACCGTCCCGGCCCGATGGATCTGATTCCCAGCTTCATCGCACGCAAGCATGGCCGCGAGGATGTGGAATATCCGGATCCGCGCGTCGTGCCGATCCTGCAGGAGACCTACGGCATCATGGTCTACCAGGAGCAGGTGATGCAGATGGCGCAGATCGTCGGCGGCTACTCGCTCGGCGGCGCCGACCTGCTGCGCCGCGCGATGGGCAAGAAAGACGTCAAGAAGATGGCCGAGGAGCGCGCCAAGTTCCGCGCGGGTGCCGCGAAGGACGGCCTCAGCGGCGACAAGGCCGACACTATCTTCGACCTGATGGAAAAATTCGCGGGCTACGGCTTCAACAAGTCGCACGCCGCCGCGTATGCGCTGGTCTCGTACCAGACCGCCTGGCTGAAGGCGCACTACCCGGCCGAGTTCATGGCCGCGACGATCTCGTCGGACATGGACAATACCGACAAGGCGGTGACCTTCCTCGACGAATCGCGCGCGCTCGGCATCACCGTGCAGCCGCCGGACGTCAACGCGTCCGAATACATGTTCATCGCAGTCGAGCCGAAGGTGATCCAGTACGGACTTGGTGCGATCAAGGGTGTCGGCCAGGGTGCGTGTGAGGCGATCGCCGCCGAACGCAGCCATGGCCGCTACACCGACCTGGCCGACTTCTGCCGCCGGGTCGACCCGACCAAGCTCAACCGCCGCGTGCTCGAAGCACTGATCCTGTCCGGCGCGCTCGATGCGCTGGCGCCGAATCGCGCCAGCCTGATGCTGCAGCTGCCGGATGCGATCAAGGCCGCCGAACAGCACTTGCGCGACAAGCAGTCCGGTCAGAACGACATGTTCGGCGCGGCGACGGGCGCGCTGACACCGGTGGTGCACATCAACCTGCCGACCGTGCCGGAATGGCCGCTGGAACAGAAGCTGCAGGGCGAGCGCGACACGCTCGGACATTACTTGTCCGGCCATCCCACCGACCCGTGGAAGGACGAGCTGGCACAACTGTCCACCTGCCCTCTGGGCGAGATTGGCGACCGCTACCAGCCGCCGAAGCCACGCAAGAACGACAACGACGACGGCAACCGCTTCCGCCGCGGCCCGGACACGCCGTGGACCGTCGCCGGCATGGTCACCGCTGTGCGCAAGCGCGGCGACAGCGACGCCTTCGTGCGACTGGAGGACGGCAGCGGCATCATTGAGGTGAGTTTCTTCGGTGAGCTTTATCAACAAATTGCACCGCTGCTCACCCGTGACCAGATGTTGATCGTCGACGGAGGCCTGCGCATCGACGACTTCTCCGGCGGCGGCTTCCAGTTGCGCGCGCGCAGCGCCATCTCGTTGGCCGATGCCTGCCGCAAGCATGCGCGGCTGCTGCAGCTGAAATTGAACGGCATCGGCCCCGACTTCATCGGCCAGCTGCAACATGCGCTGGCCGGCTATCGTGGCGGCCGCGCCAGCGTGACGCTGCACGGTTACCGCAACCGCAACGCGCAAGCCGACATCGAGTTGGGCGAGGCGTGGCGCGTGGATGCCATCCCCGACCTGCTGCGTGCCGTGCGCGCGCTACCCGGCGTGCAGGCCGCGCGCCTGCGCATCGTCAAGCAGCAGGATTGATTCGATTTACTCTCTACTCCTGCCGTGCAGGGGTAGGAACGACCACGATCACTTCTTGCTCCGCTCCATCATCGCCTTCAGATCGGCGAACGGATTGCCGGTGGCCGCCGGCGCATCCTCGACCTCCATCACACCACCGCGCACATGATCGATATGCCGCGAGTGCTCGTTGTCGTGGCAATACACGCACAACAGCTCCCAGTTGCTGCCGTCGGGCGGATTGAAGTCATGGTCGTGGTTGCGGTGATGCACGGTCAGTTCCTGCAGGTTCGCGCGGGTGAATTCGCGCGCGCAGCGACCGCAGATCCACGGATACATCTTCAGCGCGCGCTCGCGATAGCCCAGTTCGCGCTGTTCGGCGTTGCGCCGCGCCTCGGCCACGATACGGTCGAGCTTGGCGTTGTCGATAGGCGGCTTGATCGGCATGGTCGGACCTAGTTGCTGCAGTGCTGGCTGCAGGGTTGGATGAAGCGGACGATAGCGCAATCGGGCACTACGCGGCAGGCATCTGTCGAACCCGTCACAGCCATACGGCGGCGTTCTCGCGTTTTCCTGCGGGACGGTATACTGAGCCGCTTCTGTGCCATGAAATGCAACGAATGAACCCCAACTTCCTCGATTTCGAACAACCGATTGCCGAACTGGACGCGAAGATCGAAGAGCTTCGCCACGCCAGCAGCGGCCAGGCGTTCAATATCGACGAGGAAGTCGGCCGTCTGCGCGAGAAGCTGAAGATCAAGACCGCCGACATCTTCCGCAACCTCAACTCGTGGCAGACCACCCAGCTGTCGCGCCATCCGGCGCGGCCATACACGCTCGACTACATCGGCGTGATCTGTGAAGAATTCCATGAGCTGGCCGGTGACCGCATGTACGCCGAAGACGCCGCCATCGTCGGCGGCCTCGGCCGCATCAACGGCCGGCCGGTGGTGATCATCGGCCACCAGAAGGGTCGCAACACCAAGGACAAGGTGCGCCGCAACTTCGGCATGCCGCGCCCGGAAGGTTACCGCAAGGCGCTGCGCCTGATGAAGATGGCCGAGCGCTTCGGCCTGCCGCTGCTGACCCTGATCGACACACCCGGAGCCTATCCCGGTGTGGGTGCGGAGGAGCGCGGCCAGAGCGAGGCGATCGCGCGCAACCTGATGGAAATGGCCGAACTGAAAGTGCCGATCATCTGCACCGTGATCGGCGAAGGCGGTTCCGGCGGCGCACTCGCGATCGGCGTCGGCGACCGCACCTTGATGCTGCAGTACTCGACCTATTCGGTGATCTCGCCGGAAGGCTGCGCCTCGATCCTGTGGAAGAGCCCGGACAAGGTGAAAGATGCCGCCGAGGCATTGGGCATGACCGCGCCCCGGTTGCTGGAACTCGGCCTGATCGACAAGCTGGTGCGCGAACCGCTCGGCGGCGCGCACCGCAATCCACGCTCGATGGCGGTGCGCCTGAAAGCCGTGTTGCTGAACCAGCTCGACGAGCTGGAAGCCATGCCGCTGTCCGATCTGCTCGAACAGCGCTATAAGCGTTTGCGCAGCTACGGCGCATATCAGGAATAAACCCGAGGCGGGCTTCGGTATGCACGGCCCCGATCATGAGTGCCGTCCCGCCAGAAGTCTGGAACGCGTGCGTCCAGGGTGAACCCTGGATATCCGAGCGATTCGATAGCACGCTTTTAACGTGAAACACACCGCCACTTACAGCGTCGGGTCTAGACGTATGGAGCCCGTTGTCTGACAACGGTAACCCCCCAAGGGCCATAGCGAACGCGCGAAAGATTCCAGTCAGACATGTTTTGTCGAGCATGTCATCGCACGGGATCGCCAGGGGAGCCTTTAGGGCTTGCTTGTCGCGGTTTGACCCGAGTGGAGGGCTCCCCTATGACGCATTTTTCGCCACGAACAACGATGCCGAAGCGCATGCTGATTGCGCTTGCCATTACCACGGCGATCGGCGGCATTTCCTTCCCTCCCGTTGCGTTCGCTTACGAAGAAGGGCACGGCACTATCCTCATTGCCGATCAATTCAACAATCGCGTTATCGAAATCGATCGCGATACCCATCGTGTGCTGTGGCATTTCGGCAATGGATCCGATCTACCGGGTCCAAGAAGCATCGTGGGTGTGAACGATGCCGAGCGCTTCGGTGCTTTCACGCTGATCTCCGGCACCGGCACCCCACCGGGTCTGCCGGGCTGCAGCGACACCGTCAACGGCTGTCCGGACAATCGCGTGCTGATCGTTGACCAGTCCGACGACATCATCTGGCAATACGGCAAGGCAGGCACCACGGGTTCCGGTCCGAACGAGCTCAATACTCCGGTGCACTCCCTGTTCCTGACCAGCTTTCCGCATCATCCGGGTGCGCATGTGCTGATCACCGACCAGGGCAATCAACGTGTGATTCTGGCCGACCTGGGACACAGGATCGTCTGGCAATACGGTACGACGGGCGTGGCCGGCAACGGCCCGAACCAGCTCAGCAATCCGAACAGCGCGGAAGTGCTGAAAAACGGCCACATTCTGATCGCGGACGAAAACAACAATCGGGTCATCGAGGTCAGGCCCGACCTGCAGATCGTCAAGCAATTCACCGCCATGGGAACCGTGAACGGCGCTGCCTTCGCCAGTCGGCTGGACAACGGCGATACGTTGATCAGCGACTCCAACAACAACCGCATCGTCGAAGTCGACGGTAGCGACAACGTCGTCTGGCAATACCTGACCAATACCGATCCCGGCAGCAACACCGCACCGCTGCCGACGCGGGCATTGCGGTTGCGCAATGGCGATACGCTGATCAGCGATCAATTCAACCAGCGCGTGATCGAGGTCACGCCGAGCGGCAAGATCGTGTTCCAGCAGGGTGCGCTCAACGCGCCAGGCGCTGGTTTCAACCAGCTCAACGGACCTTACGATGCCAAGGCGATCGGCGATTTTACCGGCATCACACCGCCTTTCGGCTTCGACATTCACTGAAGCTCGGCGATCCAGCGACAAGCCCCGGCCTCTAGCCGGGGCTTCGCTTTGGTAGACCCGAATCTGTTATTCGCGAGCGTGCATCGGCAAAGCCGGCAAGGCGCTACCATTCATGCCAGCCCTTGCAACCGGAGCTCGCTATGGCCCACGACACCACCAAACTCGCCGTGTTGATCGACGCCGACAACGCGCGGCCGGCGATCGTCGAGGGCTTGCTCGCGGAGATCGCCAAGTACGGCACCGCGCACGTCAAGCGCATCTACGGCGACTGGACCAAGCCCGACCTCAACGGCTGGAAGGAAGTACTGCTGCGCCACTCGATCCAGCCGATCCAGCAGTTCCGCTACACCGTCGGCAAGAACGCCACCGACTCGGCGATGATCATCGATGCGATGGACCTGCTCTACGCCGAGCGCTTCGACGGTTTCTGCATCGTTTCCAGCGACAGCGATTTCACCCGACTCGCCTCGCGCATCCGCGAGTCCGGCCGCATCGTCTACGGTTTCGGCGAGAAGAAGACACCCGAGCCGTTCCGCACCGCCTGCGACAAGTTCATCTACACCGAAGTACTCGCCGGCGCCACCGCGACCGAAACCGAGACCGCGCCAAAGCAGCGCTCGGCCAAGGAACTGCGCGGCGACACGCATCTGATGAACCTGCTGCGCGGTGCGATCGAGGCCGCCTCCGACGACACCGGTTGGGCGGGCTTGGGTGCGATCGGCAGCATCATCAACAAGCAGTCGCCCGATTTCGACTCGCGCAACTACGGCTATGCCAAGCTCAGCGGACTGATCCGGGGCATCGGCCTGTTCGATACTGAGGAACGCCAGATCGGCAACGGCAAGCACATCTACGTGCAGCCCCGCGCCCAAAAGAAATGAGCGATTCGAAGTGAGCGAGCTGCTCCGCCAGCATTTGATTGACGCGTTGGCGGCCACGCCATCGGCGGCATTGTGTGTCGCGTTCAGCGGCGGCCCCGACTCTACCGCGCTGCTGCATGCGCTGGCACAACTGCCCGAGGCGCGCGCGCGCGGACTGCGCGCGCTGCATGTCGACCACGGCCTGCATGCCGACAGCGCAGTATGGGCCGAGCACTGCCAACGCTTCTGCGCCACGCTGGTGTTGCGGTGCGAGGTGCTTCGCGTGCACGTCGACACGGGCAACGGCGCCGGTCTCGAGGCGGCTGCTCGCGACGCGCGCTACGCCGCGCTGGCCGCGCAACTGCATGACGGCGAATGGCTGCTGCTCGGCCATCATCGAGACGACCAGGCCGAGACGGTGCTGCTGAAACTGTTGCGCGGCGCCGGGCCGGATGGCCTAGGTGGCATGCGTGCACTACGCCCGTTCGGTCGCGGCCAGCTGTGGCGACCGCTGCTGGCACTGCCGCGACGACAGTTGCGTGATTACGCCGAAGCGCACCAGCTGGACTGCATCGACGATCCTTCCAACGCCGACACCCGACTGGCGCGCAACCAGCTACGCCGCGAGATCCTGCCGCGCCTGCTCCAGCACTGGCCGCAGGCGGTGGATTCAATCGTGCACAGCGCCGCGCTCAGCCGTGCCGCCGCCGGTGCGCTGCGGGTGGAATGGCTGGTCGCGTTCGATGCGCTGCACAACCCGGCCAGCGGCAGCCTGCATGCCGCCGGCTGGCTGGCGCTGAACCCCGCGCTGCGCGAACCCCTGCTCGACCACTGGCTGCATTCGCGTGGCCTGCCCGCACCCACCACCGCACAGCGACGGCAGATCGAGCGCCAGTGCAGCGCACGTGCGGGCCAGCTGCCGTGCATCCGCTGGGCCGGCGTCGAGCTGCATATCTGGAAGGGCCAGCTGTGGGCGCTGCCGCCGGAAGTAGTGATCGACACCCACTGGACGACGTCCTGGCATGGCGAACCGCTGCTGCTGCCCGACGGCGGCCGGCTGTCACTGAGCAATGCTGGCACCCGCATCGCAGAACCCTTGTGCGTGCGCCTGCGCCACGGCGGCGAACGCATCAAGCCGGCCGGCGACGCGCATACGCGCGAACTGCGCGACCTGTTTCAGCAGGGACTGGTGCCGCCGTGGCAACGCGCGGCCTGTCCGTTGCTGCATGCCGGCGACGAACTGGTCGCCGTGGCCGATCGCTGGATCAGCGCACGCGGCGCCGCGATTTTCCAGCAAGCCGGTGCCCGGCCACTTTGGCAGCCCGCACGCTGATCCAGCTCACGCAAACAGCCTTCCGAACCTCGTGAAGATTGATTCCGGACGGCCGCTGCGTTAGCGTTGCGGGCCATGGCCAAGACCGTTCCCGCACCTGTCAAAACTCCGCCCAGCGTCGACTTCGAGCATTCCCTTGACGAGCTGGAGCAACTGGTCGCGCGGATGGAAGGCGGCGAGCTGAGCCTGGACGAATCGCTCGCCTCGTTCGAGCGCGGCATCGGCCTGTTCCGTCATTGCCAACAGTCGCTGCAACAAGCCGAACTGCGCGTGCGCCTGCTGCTTGATCCCGATGCCCCCGACAGCGCTGAACCGTTTGAACCCGAACTTTGAGCTGAGCCCTGAACTGCAGTCGCTGATCATCCGTGCCGAACAGGCACTGAGCCGCAGCCTGCCACCGGCCGAGCAATCCCCCGCAAAACTCCATCGCGCGATGCGCTACGCCGTGCTTGGCGGCGGCAAGCGGCTGCGCCCGCTGCTGGTCTACGCCGCCGCGCACGCACTCGGTGAAGATGGTGCGCAGCTCGACGCGGCGGCCTGCGCAGTGGAGCTGATCCACGCTTACTCGCTGGTACACGACGACCTGCCGGCGATGGACGATGACGCACTGCGCCGCGGTCGCCCGACTTGTCACATCGTGTTCGGCGAGGCGATGGCGATCCTCGCTGGCGATGCGCTGCAGGCGCTGGCGTTCGAACTGCTGGCCGATGACACGACGCACCGAATCGACGCGAACACCGGCATGGCGATGCTACGTGCGCTCGGCCGCGCGTGCGGCGCAGAAGGCATGGCCGGCGGACAGGCGCTGGATCTAGCTGCGATCGGCCACACGCTAACGCTGGACGAACTGGAACACATGCACGCGTGCAAGACCGGCGCGCTGATCCGTGCCTCGGTGCACCTGGGCGCGCTCATCGCCGGCGCCGATGCCAGCGCGCTGCAAGCACTGGATCGCTACGCCCACGCCGTGGGTCTGGCATTTCAGGTACGCGATGACATCCTCGACGTGGAAGGCGAATCGGCGGTGATCGGCAAGACCGCCGGCAAGGACGCCGCCGCCGACAAACCCACTTTCCCCTCGATCATCGGCCTCGACGCCTCACGCGCGCGGCTGGCCGAACTGACCGAGTCCGCGCTCGCCGCCATCGCACCCTTCGGCGAACGCGCCTCGCTGCTTGCTGAGCTGGCACGCTACACGGCGTATCGCGTGCATTGAAAAAAAGGGCGGCTTGCGCCGCCCTCGTTCAAACAGGAAATGCAGTCCCGATCAGGCCACGCCTTCCTTCGGGTCGGCGCCGTACTGGTTGGCACCCTGATCGCCAGCGATGGCAAACAACACGATGATCCAGATCCAGCCGATCAAAGGGATCAACGCAACCAGCCACCACCAGCCACTACGGCCAGTGTCATGCAGCCGACGCACGCCGACCGCAATGCCCGGCACCAACACCGCCAGACTGTAGAGCGTGCTGAGCGCATGGAATCCGATCGCCCTGCCGATCAGTCCCACCACGATCGAAATGAGCAGGTTGACGAGAAAGAACATCCAGTACTCGGTACGGCGGGCACGCCCCTCGAAATCCGCGTAATGGTTCTTGATGCACTTCAGATACCAGTCGAAGAAACCCATGATTGACTCCCCTCTCGATAGATTCGCGCTTATCCCTGCGAACAGGACGGTCTTGTCTCGCCGATCCACTCACCCGATGGGAGACTGCGCGAGTCTATTGGAAAAATGCCGCGTGCCGCCATGCGCATCGGCGGCACTAAACCCTCTTCAATTGACCAGTCGCAGCGCAAACGGGTAGCGATACAGCGTCCCTTCGTTGGCTTTGATCGTACCGACGATCACAAACACCAGCCAGAGGACCACCAATACCGGCAACAGCAGGAATCCGATCAGCACGATGCACAGTAGCCCGCACACGACCGCGGCAATGGCTACGGTGATGTTGAAGTTCAGCGCCTCTTTACCCTGATCGTTGACGAACGGCATGGTGTCTTTCTTGATCAGCCAAATCACCAGCGGACCGATGATGCTGCCGAACGGCATGACCAGGCCGGCCAGCGCCGACAAATGCGCAAACATGGCCCACTGACGCTCTTCGGCGGAAGGCACGCCGACCATCGGCGGTTCGCTCGGCGGGGGCGGAATGACAGACTCGGGTGGAACGCTCATGCGTATCTCCTCAACGTCGACAGATCGCCGGCCCAGTGCCGGTAGTACGGATGCTAGCAAGCCCGGACCGGCTTGCCGAGTGGACTTGCGGCATAGTGAGAATCCGCTGCGAACTACTCGCCAGCCACCGTCATCCGTTCCAGCAAGATCGAACCACTGAGGATGTGCGAACGCGGGTCGACATCGGTGCCCACCGCGACGATGCCGGTGAACATCTCGCGCAGGTTGGCCGCGATGGTGATGCCTTCCACCGGATAGGCGATCTGACCGTTCTCGACCCAGAAACCAGCCGCACCTCGCGAGTAATCGCCGGTGATGGTGGACACGCCCTGCCCCATCACCTCGGTCACCAGCAGACCGGTGCCAAGACGCTGCAGCATGCCCGCGAAATCGTCGCGCGAATGATCGGCGCAGCCCGGCTCGACGATCAGATTGTGGATGCCGCCCGCATTGCCGGTCGATTCCAGCCCGAGCTTGCGCGCCGAGTAGCTGCCCAACACGTAACGCGCCAGCACGCCGCTCTCGATCAGCGCGCTGTCGCGGGTCGCCACGCCTTCGGCGTCGAAACTGCCCGAACCTTGCCCGCGCAATAGCTGCGGCCGTTCGTTGATGTTGAGCCACGGCGGCATCACCGACTTGCCCACGTGGTCGAGGAGGAAGCTGGCCTGACGATACAACGCACCGCCACTGACCGCGCCGAGCAGATGGCCGATCAACCCACGCGCCAACTCCGGTACGAACAGCACCGGGCACTGCCGCGTCGACAGACTGCGCGCACCCATCCGCGCCAGCGTGCGTTCGGCGGCCTTGTCGCCGAGTGCCTTCGCACTCATGAAATCACCGGCCGCGCGCACGCTGTCGTACCAGTAGTCGCGCTGCATGCCGTCCTCGTCGCCGGCGATCAGCGCCAGCGACAGCGAATGCCGCGTACCGCGCTCACGGCCGACGAAGCCGTGCGAGTTCGCATACACCGACACGCCCTGCCCAGCCTGCACGCTGGCGCCATCGGAATTGCTGATGCCGGCATGCGCGCGGCCGGCGTCCTCGATCTCGATACCCAGCTCGATCGCGCGGGTGGTGTCGATATCCCACGGATGCCACAGATCGAGGTCGGGAAACGATGTCGCCATGCGCGCCGCATCCGCCAGGCCCGCAGCCGGATCGGCCTCGGTGTAGCGAGCGATCGCGCAGGCCTGATCCAGCGTGGCCTGAATCGAATCCGGATGCAGGTCGGCGGTGCTGGCCGAACCCTTGCGCTGACCGAAATACACGGTGAGGCCAAACCCGCGATCGCGGGTGTGCTCGACCGTCTCCACCTCGCCCAGCCGCACATTGACGCTCAGCCCGGTGTCGATGCTGGCAGCCACCTCGGCCTGGCTGGCGCCGGCAGCGCGAGCGCGGCGGATCACGTCCTCGGCAAGTTCGGCCAGCCTGTCCAATTCATGCAGGCTACGGTCTTGGCTGATGACAACTTCACTCACGTTAGGGCTTTCCTGAAGGTTTGGCGGGTAGAATAAGCGGTTCGCGACCGCTGGACCTCCGAAATGGGGTCGCGGCAACGAAATGAAAAGAGCTGCGGAGAACGCCCATGCAACCCACCGCCGGCATCTATCGTCACTACAAGGGTCAGCGCTACCGCGTGCTGGGCACCGCGCATCACAGCGAAACGCTGGAACCGCTGGTGGTCTATCAGGCGCTCTACGGCGACTTCGGCCTGTGGGTACGTCCCGCGGCGATGTTCAGCGAAACCATCGAACTGGACGGCGAACCGATCGCCCGCTTCGCGCTGGAACAAGCCGATAAAAAACCGGCTGATAATGAGCAGGCCGAGTCGGCCAGCAACGGCGACACGCACAGCTGCTGATCCACATCCCCTATTGGAATTGAAACCGTGAGCCCGAGCCGCAGCCGCAACCAGCACGAACTCGACGAAGAGGATTACGGCCCCAGCCGCACCCAGCAGCGCCGCGAGGCACTCGCCGTGCTGGTATTGGCGCAGCAATTGGTCGATCTGCAACCGAGCCGACTGGCCAAGCTCGCGCTGCCGGACGACGTGCGCCACGAGATCGACGTCACCCGCCGCACCCCTTCCCACGGCGCGAAGAAGCGCCAACTCGCCTTCCTCGCCAAGGTCATGCGTCGCTACGGTGACGATGACTTCGCTGCAGTTCGCGCCGAACTCGGCGAGAACCGCGAGAAGCAGCGTCAGGAAAACGCCGCGATGCATCGCCTCGAAGCAATGCGCGATCGCTTGATCGCCGAGGACGAGGGCGCGCTGTCAGAATTGATCACCGAGCATCCGCAGGTCGATCGTCAGCATCTGCGATCGCTGGTGCGGCAGGCGCGGATCGAGAAGGAAGTCCCGAACAAGCCGCCGAGGGCGTATCGGGAAATTTTTCAGTTGCTGAAGGATCTGGGCAAGGCGGACGATTCAGCCGAGGGCTGAGGCGCCTCCATGCCTGTTCGCCCTGAGCGTAGCGCAGCGAAGTCGAAGGGTGATTGCGAGGCACTGCTTGGGTGCCGCATCCCTAGAGCGAGGAGCTCTCCCTTCCTTCTTCAGGATTGAAGCAAATAGCTGAAGTGCAGAGCTCTTCGTCTGCCTTCGGCCCCCAAGTCCATCAACCAACGCATTTGAGTCGTCACTTTGAGTGACGCGCTGTGCGGGCTTTGGAGAGCACAGCCAGCACCTACTCCAGCGCGGAGCATGCAATTCAAGCTTGCCGGACACGTCTTTCGAGAGCTTTGCACAACGTCTCAGTCTGCTAGTGCTCGAGGGCAACAATTTTGCGAGAACTGCAGCGGACCACCTTCTCTAGATTCTCCGCAAGAGTCGCGGGCCCGAGCGCACGTGGCGTCAGCGGTGGTGAGGCGCTATCAGCCCCTTGCATCAAATAATGAACTATGACTATTATTGAACGATATTCATATTTAAGAGAGTGCGATGGCCTCGCCCGAAACAAGTGGTCGCCGCCATAGAAAGCGCTCACAAACCCTGAATCACCTGGCCGGAACAGCTGCGCGCCTGTTCGAAGCGTATGGCTTTGAGGCGGTAACAATGGAGCGGATTGCGGTTGAAGCCGATGTCGCTAAGGGCACGCTTTACAACCACTTCCCGACCAAAGAAGCGGTACTTGCACACTGGATCCATATGGAGCTGGACAAGGACCTCGGGCACCTGTCCAGCGTTATCGGGCCGCAAACGAGGTTTGCCGATGGGATCACGCACATCCTGGCGGCCTCGGCTGACTGGTGCGAGCGTCATCGGGACTATCTGCCGCCGTACTTACGCTTTCGATTTTTGGAAATCGGGGCGCCAGCGCCCGAACCAGAAAGTAGCAACGCTCGCGACATGACTAGCGCCTTTAGTTGGCTGATTCTCAAAAGCCAGGAAGCAGGTGAGATGCGCACCGACCTGAGTGCGGAGCATCTGGCCCTGATGTTCCACCACCTCTATCTCAGTGCGTTATTGCGCTGGCTGGACATACCCGGCCTGAAGTTGAGCAATGAGTTCGCCGGCGTCGTCCGGTTGTTTATCGAAGGCGCCGCTTCGCCTTCTGCGAAAATCTCTAAGCCAAGGAAGTAAACATGAAGTTGGCTGTCGTGACCTATGGCACGGAGGGCGATACGCGTCCACTTGCCGCGCTGTGTTGTGCACTGATGGACGCTGGGCATGAAACGCGACTGCTGGCCGATATCTCCACGCTTGGCAGCGCCAAGGCGCTTGGTGTGCCATCGGCTGCGCTAGCCGGCGATATCAAGGGAACCCTGCAACCAGATCAATCGATTGCTGGCGTCGTTGCGGAGAGTGACCGGCTTCGCAGCACGGTGAACGCGCTGGCACGCATTGCGAACGTCAATGCGGAATCTTGGCTCAGGCAAATCGTGAGCGTCGCCCAAGGCTGCGATGCCATCATCGTCGGGGGCTTGGCCGCCTTTGCAGGTTTGTCGGCCGCCGAGTACCTAGGCGTGAAAGCCATCGGCTCCGGCATGATTCCCATCACGCCAACCGCCACGTTCCCCTCCCCTTTCTTGCCTCCGGGAATCGCCCCGCGATGGTTGAATCGCGCCAGTCATCAGTTTGTGAATCGCATATTGTGGCGAGCGTTTCGAAAGACCATCAACGCAGCGCGTTCAAAGGCATGCGGAATGCCTGCCCGGACGCGCGCGTGGACGCAGCACCCCATGCTCTATGGCGTGTCACCAAGCCTGTTGCCTCCGCCAAATGATTGGCCGGCGAATGCTTACCTTTGCGGTCAGTGGATGCAGTCGGAGCAGGACTGGGCGCCGCCTACCGCACTCAGCGATTTTCTAGTATCAGGTGAGCCACCGATCTATATCGGATTCGGAAGCATGACAGGCTTCGACAAGCCGAAGTTGCTGAGGGAAATGATCAAAGCCGTTGCCGGCCGTCGGGCGTTGTTCTACTCAGGGTGGAGCGGCGTGGATGCAAGCATGCTGCCAGCCAATTTCTTTGTCATTGACGAGACGCCGCACGACTGGCTATTCCCTAGAACCTCGCTGGTGGTGCATCACGGTGGCTCTGGCACAACACACTCGGCGGCACGAGCAGGCGTTCCCTCTGTTGTGGTGCCGTTCGCCGCTGATCAGTTTTTCTGGGCTGACCGGCTACGTCAGGCAGGCGTCGCTACGGATGCCTTGAGCTGGAGGCATTTAGATGCAGACCAGCTCACCGGCCGCATGGAATTCGCGAAAACGGACGCGGTCGCCGCACGCGTTCGCGCCCTTGGCAAGAAGATGAGGGCTGAGGTGGGTCTACTCAATGCCGTCACCTCCATCGAGAAAATCATGCAAGGCTGATTCGGTTTGCCGCCCGCCATCAAGGCCGCTGACGCCCAATGCTTGCCCTCGCCCAACGCGAACAAATTAGCTTCTGCCAGGGTTTTGTTGTTTTCATCGGCAGCCTGTACCGCTGCTGTAAACAGGTTGATTCAGAGAGGATGACTACATGTCCGCGATTGAGCTGATCAAATTGAAAGCCACTTCCGACCTGTGTCCGCTGGAAACCTTTGTAGCCTGCGCTCATCAGATGTTAGACCCAGCCACTCCCGAGCCAATACTCTGCGTGATGGAGCCCAAATTGCTCGCGCAATTGCCTGCGCTACGGGCGCTTGGCGTGTTTGAACTATTTGAAGTACGCGACCCTTCCTTGCGAGCATGGCTGGACGACGAACTGGCAAAGCTTACGGCACCAACCTGGAGCTTCGGCCCGATTGAAATGCGCGAGCAGGTTCTTTCGTCGGTCGAATATTGAGTGATGTCTCTTCGCAGCCTCTCGCCAGTCTGTCGATGAGCGACGCACCATCAATGGCGATGAATGTCGCAGGGACATTCAAAACAAAGGCCTAGTACTCAATCACCAGATGCGATGAGGTAAAAACTGTTGTTCCAAGCAGTCAAAGCTGGGCCGGTGCTTAGCGCTTTAATCTATCCAGACTCAAGCCGTGTCGAAACATCTGCACGACCGGAAAATCGCACTTTCAAGTTGCACCTAACAAAAAAAGGGCTTGCATGAAGATCGGTATTATTGGTTCGGGCAATATGGGCGGCTGCCTCGGCATGCTCTGGTCGAGAATAGGTCACCAAGTCATGTTCAGCTTCACACAGGACCCCGAGGCACTCGATGAAGCAGCGACTTCGGCCGACGGGCGGGCCGGCACGACGGTTGACGCCGCGCAGTTTGGCGACGTCGTGCTAGTCGCGGTGCCCTGGGCCGCAATCGACATTGCACTCAAGGATGCGGCCCCCGCGCTCGCAGGCAAAGTCGTCATCAGTTGCAACAATCCTTTGAGGCCAGATTTGAGTGGTCTTTTGCTAGGCACCGATACCTCCGGCGCGGAAGAAGTCGCGCGACTCGCGCCGACCGCCAAGGTGGTTGAAGTATTGTTCCCGTTCGCTCAGCAATTGCAGTCCGGCAAATTGCAAATCGGCGGACAGCGGCCCACGCAGTTCTATTGCGGCGACGATGTCGATGCTAAGCGCGTTGTGGCTACGCTCATTGGCGAACTGGGACTCAAGCCCGTCGATGCCGGCCCACTAACCAGCGCGCGCTTTCTGGAGCCCTTGGGCATGCTGATGGTGCAACTCGCCTATCGGCAGGGCATGGGGGTGAATATCGGCACGCAGCTATTGCACCTCTGATCGCAAGCACGCTGCGTGGCGTTGCCGCCACGCAGCGTCTGGACATGGGAGGCGATTCGGAACTCAACCCATTTGCTAGCTAAGCAGTCGTTCGGAACGCTTAACGACCTCGCTTTGCCTAACCTCTTCGATCACGAACTCCACAAATGCCGCCACGCGTGGCGGCAAGTGCTTCCGAGTCGGATAGTAAATGCAGATGTCAGTCCGTCGTTCAAAAAATCCTTTCAGTACGTGCTTAAGCTTGCCTGCGTCAATGAGCGGGAACGCATGGTGAGCGCCCAGCAGCACGATGCCGTACCCCGCAACAGCTAGTTCCGCCAACGCTTCGTTATCGGTCACGATGAGCCGTGAGTGAGGATGCAATGTGACTTCCTCATCTTTCGCCTGAAGTTTCCATGCCTGAATTCTTCCCGAACTCGGCGAACGAAAGGATATGAGTTCATGTCTCTCCAGTTCATCAATGGAAAGCGGCTCACCATGCCGTTCCAGATAGGAAGGTGCCGCACACAACATTTGCAGCGACGGCGATAGATTGCGGGCAACGACATTTGAATCGGTGTCAGGCAAGTTGCCAATGGCACAGTCGTACCCCTCCGAAATCAGATCGACATGACGATTTTCGAAACGAAAATCGAGTGTGACGAGGCCGAATCTTTCCCGGAACTTGCTCAATAGAGGCAGCAATGTGACGCGCGTGAACGCGATCGGTAGCGAGACTTTAACGACACCGCTGGCGCGGGTCTCGCCTGACGATAGCGCTTCAATCGCATCCTCAATCTGCTGTGCGGGGTGGTGGACCAGCGCATACAGTCGGCGCCCTTCCTCGGTGATGGAAAGATTGCGCGTCGTGCGCTGAAAGAGCCGGCAACCCAACAACGACTCGAGCATGCCGATTTGTTTGCTGATCGCACCCGGGGTCAGGCCAAGCTGTCGGCCTGCCGCCGAAAAACTCGCTGATTCGTAGGTAGCAGTGAACATTTTCACCGCTTTGAAAAGATCGATCGAACCGCTGGTGCTGATTTTCATTTATTCCTTCGATTCACAACTGTTTCATTGCTTCACTGCCTAGTTCGGCTTGGTTGCGGTACCTAGAATGACGCGCTCTGCCGGGGTCCATCGTCGCGATGCAACCATGCCTTGGCGGCCCTGGATACTGGGGACACGAGCTTACACGGAATTTTTTCAACGGAGCATTGATGAGCGCAGAACGTATACGACAGAAAGCCTTTGCCATGCCACTGACGAGTCCCGCATTTCCCATGGGGCCGTACAAATTTTACGATCGCGAATTTCTCATCATCACCTACCGCACCGATCCCGATCGTTTGCGCGAGCTTGTTCCGGAACCGCTTGAGATTACCGAGCCTCTCGTCCACTACGAATTCATCCGTATGCCGGATTCCACCGGTTTTGGTGATTACACCGAAAGCGGCCAGGTCATACCGGTAACCTTCAACGGCGAGCCGGGTAGCTATACGCACGCCATGTATCTCGACGATCACCCTCCCATCGCCGGTGGACGGGAACTCTGGGGTTTTCCGAAAAAGCTGGCAAAGCCGACGCTCGAGGTTCATACCGACACGCTGGTAGGCACGCTCGATTACGGCCCGGTGCGCATCGCCACGGCCACGATGGGCTACAAGCACCGCGAGCTGGACATTGCCGAACAGACGCGGCGGCTCGCCGGCCCGAACTATCTGTTGAAGATCGTCCCCCACGTGGATGGCTCGCCGCGCGTGTGCGAGCTCGTGCGCTACCACTTGCATGACATCGTCATGAAAGGTGCGTGGACAGGGCCTGCCTCACTCCAGCTTTCGCCGCATGCGCTCGCGCCGGTTGCCGACCTGCCAGTGCTTGAGATCGTCGAGACACGCCACTTGGTAGCAAATCTCACCTTAGGGCTTGGCGAGGTCGTCCACGACTATCTCGCAGGCAGCCGTTGAACCCATTCTCTTTCTCGGACAACCCAAGCATGACAACACTGATTGGTAAGACCGCCGTTGTTACCGGGGCGGCAAGTGGCATTGGCAAGGAGATTGCGATGACGCTGGCAGCGCAAGGCGCCGCCATCGGCGTTGCTGACTTGAATCTCGAGGGGGCGCAAGCCGTCGCCGATCAAATCGAGAAGCTGGGAGGAAAGGCTATGGCGGTGGCCATGGACGTCACCAGCGAAGAGGCGGTCAATCAGGGTATCGACCGGGTGGCTGCCGAGTTCGGCTCGATCGATATCCTAGTTTCAAATGCCGGCATCCAGATTGTCAGCCCGATCGATGCCTATGCATTCTCCGACTGGAAGAAAATGCAGGCGATCCATGTGGACGGAGCATTCCTGACCACCAAGGCGGCCTTGAAGCATATGTACAAGGACGAACGCGGCGGAGTGGTCATCTATATGGGCTCCGTGCATTCGCACGAGGCATCGCTGCTCAAATGCGCCTACGTCGCCGCGAAGCATGCCTTGCTCGGTCTTGCGCGCGTGCTGGCCAAGGAAGGCGCGCAGAAAAACGTGAGATCGCATGTGGTCTGTCCGGGTTTCGTGCGCACACCGCTGGTTGACCAGCAGATTCCGCAGCAGGCCGCCAAGCTCGGTATCAGCGAAGAGGAGGTGGTGAAGCACGTGATGCTGGGTAGTACCGTGGATGGCACCTTTACCACCGTCGATGACGTTGCGCAGACGGTTCTGTTCCTGTGCGCTTTCCCGACAGCCGCGCTAACCGGTCAGTCGTTCATTGTGAGCCACGGCTGGTACATGCAATGAAGCCTCGCATGAAGGTCCAACGCCAGACTGATGGCGCGACCATCGGCGGACCGAAGCCACCGTCTGGCGAAGACCGGATGGGAATGCCGCCTTACGAAACCGTTGCACTTGTATTGCAGGGCGGCGGTGCGCTGGGCGCTTATCAAGCGGGTGTCTACGAGGGACTGCACGAAGCGGATATATCCCTCGACTGGATTGCTGGCATTTCGATCGGCGCACTGAATGCGGCGGTGATCGCCGGCAATGCGCCTGAGGTGCGCGTCGAGCGATTGCGCCAGTTTTGGAATGCCATCTGCACGCCCGCGATCACGCCCACGCTGTCGCGCGCCTTCGAGCATGCGCTGTTCAACGGCTCCGAGGTCACACGTACGGCGCTTTCGTTTTTCCAGGCCGCTAGCGCTGCTATGCAAGGACAATTCGGCTTCTTTCATCCGCGTTTTCCCATCCCGGTACCCTGGCTCACGGGCGCGCCTGGTGCGAAGAGTTGGTATGACATGTCGCCCCTTAAGTCCACTCTGGAACGCTTGTGCGATTTCGACCGCATCAACGCCGGCGAAACACGGGTGTCGGTGGGGGCGGTGAATGTTGCCACCGGAAACTTCGCGTATTTCGATAGCAGTCGAGCCAGGTTGCGTGCGGAGCACTTCATGGCTTCCGGCGCATTGCCGCCCGCTTTCGCGCCGGTCGAGATTGATGGCGAATTTTTCTGGGACGGCGGCATCGTATCGAACACGCCGCTACAGGAGGTGCTGCGCGCTTCGCCGCGTCGCGACACGCTGGCATTCCAAATCGATCTATGGAGCGCACGCGGGCCGATACCGGACAACCTGGCGAATGTCGCCCAACGCACCAAGGATATTCAGTACTCCAGCCGCACGCGCTTTGTCACCGATGCGCTTCAAAGCGAGCAGCGCTACCGAAGCGTGTTGCGCAAGGTGCTCGAGCGGGTGCCGGAGACGGTGCGCAAGGATGATCCATGGTTCAGTCTCGCCGACGAACTCTCGTGCGGAAAGCGATACAACGTGCAGCATCTGATCTATCAGCCGCAGAAGTTCGAACAAGACTACAAGGACTATCAGTTCGGCTCATCGACGATGAACAGCCACTGGGCAGCGGGACTGAATGATATCCGGCGCACGCTCGCAAACGGATCGTGGCTGGAACTTCCAAACAACGACGCCGGCTTCGTCACACATGACGTTCATCGCGTCAAACCGAAGGCAAAGTCAGATAGTTCTACGTAGCAAAGCAGGTCGATGTTTCGATCTCACCGTGGCGCACTCCATGACCGCCATCGCGGTCAGTGGCAACTTTAAGGATAAGGACCCGTTATGTTGTACGACATAAATGCCCTGTTTGGTATCCATCAAACGAACGTCAAGTTCGGCGTGAGTATCGCTAACCTGTGGCTGGGGAGGCTGGATCGAAACCAGGCGCTCGCCCTGAAAGCGGCTGAAGACTACGCGGCATCGACTCAGAAGGCTGCCGCGGCGCTCGCTGCCAATCGAGATCTGTCAGCGCTGATTCCTCTGCAAGCCGAACTGATGCGCGAGCCCACCGCTCAGCTTACCCATTTCTGGCAGGACGTTATGGCCGAGATGCAAAACAGCGATTCCACGGCCGTCGATGATTGGCGCGTCGCCGCACGAGAGTGGCAGGCTCGTTGTGTCGCTTCGATGAATAGCCACTCCGATCACCCTTGGCTCGCACATCTGTATAAGCAATGGGTCGATGCCGCGAGCCTGACCTGGGAGCCGCTTAGCGCTGCCTCGCGACAGATGTTCGAGTGGCCATTCCGACATGAATTCTCTGCAACGGCTGTGCGTTCTCCGGAGGCCGACAATGCACACGCTTCCGCTCGCCCTCACGCGTAGTGAATTTATTAACAGAGGTAAGAGGCGTGATGACCAAGAGGGTTGCTTTGATCACGGGGGGCATGGGTGGGCTTGGCGAGGCGATCAGCATCAAGCTTCATGATGCGGGTCACACGGTGGCAGTCGCGCATTCGCCGTCCAATGCCGGTGCAAGCGATTGGCTTGAGTCAATGAAAGTTCAGGGCCGGAACTTTGCTGCCTATGGCGTCGATGTGACCGATTACGAAAGCTGCGAGGCATGTATCGCGCGCATTCAGATGGATATGGACTCCATCGATATTCTGGTAAACAACGCCGGAATTACGCGTGATGCAGCATTCTCGAAAATGAGCAAGACGGAATGGGATGCCGTATTGATCACCAATCTAGATTCGGTCTTCCATATGACAAAGCCGGTTTGCGACGGCATGGTCGCGCGCAGATGGGGGCGGATTATCAATATCTCCTCGGTCAACGGCTCGAAGGGCGCGTTCGGACAAGCCAACTACGCCGCCGCCAAAGCCGGCATGCATGGCTTCACGAAAGCACTGGCACTTGAAGTCGCCAGAAAAGGAGTGACGGTTAATACCGTCTCGCCTGGCTATCTGGACACCAAGATGGTCGCGTCGATTCCACATGACTTATTGGTGACGAAGATCCTGCCACAGATTCCGATGGGTCGGCTGGGTAAGCCGGAAGAGGTCGCGGGACTGATCGCTTATTTGTGCCGGAATGAGGCTGCTTTCATCACCGGGGCGAATATCGCGATCAACGGCGGCCAGCATATGCAATGACGCCCGAGTGATGTTCTACACGCTCCTGTCTTTAATTCGGGGAGAGGTATCTCCAGATTAAATACAGGGCTGCGTTGATCGGCGTTGGTTGCCGGTGACGGCATGATGCAGGTTTGGCGCCCATAGTCGCTGCGCGTTGCTGGAATCCATGTAACAGCCAAACGCGACTCGACCGCTGCAGTGCGATCTTCTCGGCGGGATGGTGTCTCGTACGCAGAGTGAACGTTGGCACGAGCCGCGGCATGCCCATCACCTAGTCTCGAAGCATGCCGGCGTAACGAGGCCGGCCCAGCTGTTCGCGTGGGCCATCGCTAGATTGAGCGACGCGATCAAGTCCCCACTATCGGCCGAGTCCATGCAAGGCGCTCTACTTATCGAAAGTCTCCAGCCACCAAGGGAACGGCGCCCTTGGTATTCCGCCGTTGTGTCCACGCAAGCCTAAGAGTCGCCACGATGTTCTACTCTGTTCAACACCTGCCCTACGCCACGCGATTCAGCCGGGGTGCACTGTCGGCGCTCATCATCGCCACGTTAGCGGCTTGCGCCAGTTCGGGTGCCCAACATACCCACGCGAAGCCGATCGACACCGATCGACTGGCGGTCGCCGAAAGCCTGTCCTCCGCCACGCTTTCGGCGGCGAGCTGGCCGAGTGACGCGTGGTGGACGGACTTTGGCGACGACCAACTCAGCCGGCTGATGGGCGAGGCCCTGCGTGGACAACCCAGTCTGCGTATGGCCGAGGCCAGAGTGCGGGAGGCTGAAGCCGTAGCAGGCATCGTCAAGTCGACGCTCTACCCCCAGATCAACGGCAGCCTAAAGAGTACGCAACAGCACTTCAGCGAACACGCGCTAGTGCCCAGGCCCATCGCCGGCACCTGGGATTCGGTCAACGATGCCTCGCTGGGCGTGAACTACGAACTCGACTTCTGGGGCCGGAATCGTGCGGCGGTCGATGCCGCGCTTGACCGGGCCAGCGCTACCGAGATCGACCTTCAGGCAGCGCGCCTGATTCTCACGACCACGCTGGCCAGAACCTACCTCCAGCTGGATCTGGCGTACGCGCAGCTGGATCTCGCGCAAGACACCTTGGCGCAGCGCGAAAAAACGCTGGAGCTGACCCGCCAACGTGTGGCCGCCCAGATCGATTCCCAATTGGAGCTGACGCAGGCCGAGGCTGCCTTGCCTGAGATACGTGAGCGTATTTCGTCGATCCACGAGTCGATTGCCCTGATCAATAACCAGATCGCGTCACTGCAAGGAAAAGGGCCGGACGCTGGATTGACCCTTCAGCGACCGCACCTGGCGCATGTAGGCCCGGTCGCCCTGCGGACCGACTTGCCCGCCGAGCTGATCGGACGCCGGCCGGATGTCATCGCCGAACGCTGGCGGGTGGAAGCAGCCAGGCAGGACATCAAGATCGCCAAGGCACAGTTCTATCCCAATGTCAGCCTCGACGCATTCGTCGGATCTCAGAGCCTGGGGCTCAGTGAGTTCTTGTCCGGCGGCAGTCGAGTCCTGGGCATCGGCCCGGCCATTTCGTTGCCTATTTTCGAGGGCGGCCGCCTGCGCAGCAACTTGGGCGCGCATCAAGCCGAATACGACGCGGCCGTGGAGAAATACAACGCGACCGTCATCACCGCCATCCACGACGTAGTCGATCAGCTGGTATCGCTGCATTGGCTCGAGCAGGAAATCCAGGAACAGGATGAGGCGCTCCGCCTGACCCAGCACGCCTATGACTTAGCCACGAATCGCTATCGCAGCGGGCTCGCGAACTATCTGCAAGTGCTCTCGACCGAAAGCCAGGTGCTCGCGCAGAAGCGGCTGGTGATCGAGTCGCAGACGCGTCAGCGCGAACTGCGACTAAACCTCATACGTGCTCTTGGCGGCGGGTACGCACCATCGAATGCCGGATCCAGGCAGCGTCCACCTACCCTGACATCCGACGGAGCCAAATCATGAATGCTGTAGTAGCCAAAGCACCGACCAGCGAAAGCCCGAGTCCCATTGCCCCCAACTCGATCCGTCGCTTGCGCTGGCAGCCAGCCGCGGGCGCCATCGTGCTAGCACTGAGCGTTATCGGCGCTGCCGGCTACTCGGCAACCACGGGGCAGTATCGGGAATCCACCGAGGATGCCTACGTGGACGGTAACGTGGTCGCGGTGACGTCTCAGGTCAATGGCGTCGTGACGGCCATCGGCGCGGACAACACCGACTTCGTCAATGCCGGGACGATCCTGGTCAAGCTGGATGATGTCGACGCCGAGCTCGCCCTGTCCAGGGCCGAAGCTCAGCTTGCCCGAACCGTGAGACAGGTGCGCGCCCAGTACGCGACGGCGGAGCAAACACGCGCCAACCTGGAGCTGCGCGAGGTAGAGCTTGCCAAGGCCAAGGCCGACCTGATCCGCAGGCAGGAACTCGTGGCCAGCGGCGCCATCTCCGGCGAAGAGGTCAAGCACGCTGAGGAAGCGGTTCGCGCGGCCACCGCCGGACTGAGCGTTGCCAGCCAGCAGTTCGCCGGCAGCCAGGCCTTGATCGACCGGACCTCTATCGCCTCGCATCCCGACGTGCTGGCCACAGCGTCGCAGGTGCGCGACGCCTATGTCGCCGCCTACCGCACGGCGGTCCCTGCGCCGGTCACCGGCGTGTTGACCAAGCGTAGCGTGCAGGTGGGCCAAAAGATCAATTCAGGCATTTCGTTGATGTCGGTGGTGCCACTGGATCATCTGTGGGTCAATGCCAACTTCAAGGAATCCCAGCTGCGGCATATCCGCATCGGCCAGCCCGTCACACTGGTCACCGATGTCTACGGCAGCGACGTCGTCTACCAAGGCACGGTGGTGGGCCAGGATGCCGGCACCGGCAGCGCCTTCTCCCTGCTTCCTGCGCAGAATGCGACGGGTAACTGGATCAAGATCGTGCAACGCGTACCGATCCGCATCGCACTCGATCCACGCCAGATCGCACAGCATCCGTTACAGCTCGGCCTATCGATGAAGGTCAGTGTGGATACCAGGAAGCGCGATGGAAGCCGAATGGTCACCCCTGGCTCACCCGGCCATGGTTATCAGACCGATGTATTCGCCCGTAAGCTGACCAGCGCGGATGCCTTGGTCGACAAGATCATCGCGGCCAACCAGTAGTGATGGCGGATATGATCCAGGGGAACTTCGCCATGATTGGACGCAGCCCAGGCCGTCTGCTCTACGCCACGATTTTTGCGTTCACTTCGATTGAGTACCTGCAATCGGGCATGACCGCCTTCGCTGCCGGCCCGATCATGGGCGAGGTGAGCATCACGCCGGAAGACTTCAGTCTTATCGCTGCGGCCTATGCGAGCGTGGCGATCCTGGTGATCTCCATGCAGCGCTGGTTTGTCGAACGGCTCGGCGCACGCCGCTTCATCCAATGCGCCACGGCGATCTCGGTGATCGGTTCGGTCCTGTGCGCAACTAGTGACGACTTCCGGTCCTTCCTGATCGGCCGCATCGTGATGGCCTTGGGCGGCGGCCCCCTATTCACCTCGGCACGCATGATGATTCAACACCTGCTTGTCGGCCCCAAGCGCTTCGTCGGCATCAAATTTCTGGCGACAAGCCTGGCCTTGAGCACCGCCGCTGCGCCATGGCTGGCTTCGCTGGCGATCTCACACGAAACATGGAGCGCCACTTATTGGCTGCTGGCTGTACTGGGCCTGCTTGCTTTTGCTCTGGGCAGCATCGCCTTGCCGACCGAAACCGTCGTCAGCCCGGAACAGCGATCCGAATCGGATCCATGGCTGCAGCTGCTACTTGTAGGTGGCAGCTTCGTGCTGCTCTACGCGCTGCAGCGCGTGTATTACGACTTCTACAGCAACACCGCCTCACTCGCCGTGGCGATCGGCGCGGCCGTACTGACGCTGCTCATCTATTTCCAACGTCAGCAACTTAGCGCTCACCCCTTGCTGCACGTCCGCGAGATGTTGCATACCCGCTACCTGGCCGGCCTTGCGCTCTTCATGTTTGCCTACGTGATGCTCGGCGCTAACAACTACGTCATTCCGATGATGTTGCAGCGGACGCTGGGTTACTCCTGGGAGACGGCAGGACACTTCCAGGCGCTGGGGCTGGGTTTTGCCGTGGTGACCTGGGCCGTCATGTCGCAAGTCCTGCCTCGATACCCAGCGCCGCGTAAATTCCTGATAACGGGTTTTATCGGGCTGACTGCCTTCGGCGCACTAATGGCCGGACTCACTTCCGCGGCCAATCTGTGGCTCGACGTGCTTCCGGCGCTGGCAATGAACAGCGTCTTCTTGCTGACCGTGATGCCGGTAACCGCGATGCAGACGTTCCGGCAAATGGAAGATGACGAATCGGTATTTTCCAATGCCCAGCAAGTGAAAAACATGCTCGGGCAGGCCGGTATCGCGCTGGGCATTACCCTGGCCACCCTGGGCCAGCAGTGGCGTACCACCGTGCACTACGGCCTGCTCAACGCGCAAGTGAACCCCGACGACCCGATTTACGCCGCGACCATCCAGCGCTTGCAGGATGCTCTGACCAGCACCGTCGGCGCGAGCCAGGCCGCCGCCATGGCGACGGCCCAGGTCGCGCAAATGCTGGCGCAGCAATCGTCGATGCTGGCGAATATCGATCACTTCAGGTTGATCGCCGTGCTGGGGGTCCTAGGCGCGCTAGTCACGCTGGTGCAGAAGATTTTCCGATGACTCACCGGCGTGCCGGTTATGGCACCGCAGAAGCATGTTGGTAACTCTCGCGCACGCTGCCGGTAAGGTTCTTGAGAGCTTTGGCATCCCACCATTGGCCATGAGCCATCGCACCCATAGGTATGCGAAGCGTGGAAAGAGATCAAGCAGCTCTTTGATTGAGGACCTGCATGCGATGGAGATATCCGGAGTTCGACCATGAATGCGAGTGGGCTGCCCCGAGATCGGGCCGAAATCAACTCGACGCGAACGGCAGCTATTGGCGGCGGATTCAGACATAGAAACTCGCACATCAAATCGAAAGACTTGGCTTCACAGGCCCTTTCGTTCTCGCAACCGCGCAGCGGTTGCGCACCGAGTACGGGCCAGGATGGCACGCTGCTCTACCCGAGGCCCCTGTGCGGCGGTGAGTCGGGGACGACAGGCCGCGAAGCGGGAGTCGACAAGGATGTCGACTCCTTTTCGCTCGGACAGGAGTCCGATCGAAAAGCCCGGCACCGGCTCACGGACTTGCCGCCCAGGGATGGGCGGCAAGCGCCAAGCGGGGTGTCGTTTTCTCTTGGGTACTTCTCTTTTGGACAAGCAAAAGAGAAGTACCTCGCCCTCCGAAGGAGGGTGAAAGCTCTTCGGCTCTGATGCAGAGTGCAGAAGCGATTCCGGCCTTCGCCGGAATGACGACTGGGAGGGTCGTAACAAATACCCAGACTTACGACGCCGTCCCGCCCACCGTCATCGAATCAATCTTCAACGTCGGCTGCCCCACGCCGACCGGCACACTCTGCCCATCCTTGCCGCACACACCCACACCCTCATCCAGCGCCAGGTCATTGCCGATCATCGAGACGCGATTGAGCACATCCGGACCCGAGCCAATCAACGTGGCCCCCTTCACCGGCCGCGTGATCCGACCGTCCTCGATCAGGTACGCCTCAGACGCAGAGAACGTGAACTTGCCATTGGTAATGTCGACCTGGCCGCCACCGAAGTTCGGCGCGTACAGACCCTTCTTCACCGAGCGGATGATCTCGGCCGGATCGTGCGAACCGGCCAGCATGTAGGTATTGGTCATGCGCGGCATCGGCAGCGAGGTGAACGATTCGCGGCGACCATTGCCGGTGGGCGCCATGCCCATCAGGCGCGCGTTGAGCTTGTCCTGCATGTAGCCCTTGAGGATGCCGTCCTCGATCAGGGTAGTGCACTCGGTCGGGGTGCCTTCGTCGTCGATGCTGAGCGAGCCGCGGCGACCCGGCAAGGTACCGTCGTCGACGATGGTGACGCCCTTGGCCGCCACGCGCTGACCGATGCGGCCGGAGAATGCGGAGCTGCCCTTGCGGTTGAAGTCGCCTTCGAGGCCGTGACCGATCGCCTCATGCAGCAACACACCAGGCCAGCCGGGGCCGAGCACCACGGTCATCTGTCCGGCCGGTGCATCGACCGAATCGAGATTCACCAGCGCCTGGCGCACCGCCTCGTCGGCGAACGCCAGCGCACGGCCGTTCTCGATCAATTCGCGATAGCCGTAACGGCCACCGCCACCGGAGTTGCCCTGCTCGCGCCGGCCGTTCTGCTCGGCGATCACCTGCACGCTGAGCCGTACCAGCGGACGCACGTCCGCAGCGAGCGTGCCGTCGGAGGCAGCGATCAGGATGGTGTCGATGGTTGCTGCGAGACTGACGATCACCTGCTTCACGCGCGGGTCGCGCGATCGCGCATACGCATCGACCTCGCGCAGCAGCGCGATCTTGTCGGGATTCGGCAGGCTCTCGACCGGGTCGATCGCCGGATACAGCTGGCGCGCACCATTCAGCGCCAGCGGCTTGCCGGCGCCGTTGCCGTCGTGTGCGATCGCGCGCGCGGCTTTCGAGGCCTCCAGCAACTGCGGCAACACGATCTCGTCGGAATAGGCGAAGCCGGTTTTTTCGCCGCTGATCGCGCGCACGCCGACGCCCTGCTCGATCGAGTGGCTGCCGTCCTTGACGATGCCCTCTTCCAGTAGCCACGACTCGCTGCGCGAATGCTGGAAGTACAGGTCGGCGGCATCGATCGACGGACCCATCAACTGGGTGAATACACGGTCGAGGTCGCCGGTGGCGATGCCGCCGGGGGACAACAACTTGCTTTCGGCTAGCGCGATCAGGGAATCCATGGGATGTCGTTTTCTGCGGTCGATCAGGAACTACCTCACATGGGGTTGTCGCGGACCGCTTTAAACCCTCGACGCGGGCGCTGGGCTACCATGCGCGACAACGCCAGCCGGCGTCTGACGTGAAGGATCACCATGAGCGAACACTCGAAACGCGCGGCCGCACGCGAAGCCCTTGGTCGCGCCGTAAAGGCACCGGTCGCGGAAACCCGCGAATTGCTGCACGGCGACGGCGAACTGAAGCCGGGCCGCGGCGTGATCACCAGCATCATCGCACTGTCGCTGGGCTTCCTGTGCCTGCTGGCGGTGCTGGCGTTCCACTTTCCGCAGTACCTGACCACGCCGGATCTGCGCCACAAGTACTCGGTCGACGTGATCCGCCAACTGCTGCTGGTCGGCTTGCTTGCGGCCGGCGGCATCTCGCTGGGTAACCTGATCCTCAATCGCCAGCGCAACCTCAACCTCGTGGCGTTCGTGCTGGTGATCGCGGCGGTGGCGCTGGGCGGCTCGCGCGTGCCGGTGGGTGAATTTCCCGACCACACGCCGTACATCGGGCTGGACTGGTTCATTCTCGACCTTCTCGGCTCGACCCTGATCTTCGTGGTGATCGAGAAGCTGTTTCCGCTGTACAAGGGTCAGGCGATCTTCCGCAGGGAATGGCAGACCGATCTGAAGCATTTCGCAGTGAACCATTTCATCGTCGGGCTGGCGCTGCTGACGGTGAATTTCCTGCTGCACCACCTGTTCGGCTGGCTGGTCAGCAGCCACTTCCAGCAGACCGTGCGCGACATCCCGTTGCTGCCACAACTGCTGCTGTGCGTGCTGGTCGCCGATCTGGCGCAGTACTGGACGCACCGCGCGTATCACGAGGTGCCGTTCTTGTGGCGCTTCCACGCGGTGCACCACAGCGTGAAGACGATGGACTGGCTGGCCGGCTCGCGCCAGCACATGCTGGAGCTGATCTTTACCCGCGTATGCGTGCTGGCGCCGTTGTACATCCTCGGCTTCAGCGAGGCGGCGATGAACGGTTACATCCTGATCGTGGGTTTCCAGGCGGTGTTCAACCACGCCAATGTGCACCTGCCGTGGGGGCCGCTGAAGTACCTGATTGTGACGCCAAATTTCCACCACTGGCACCACGCGTCCGACGATGTGGCAATCGACAAAAACTATGCCGCGCACTACGCGTTTCTCGACTACCTGTTCGGCACCGCGGTGAAGTCGAGCAACAAGTTTCCGGAGCACTACGGCGTGGTTGGCGATTACATGCCCGATGGCTTCATCAGGCAGCAACTGTTCCCATTTCGCGGCAACAAGACGTCGGCCGAACCGCCAGCGTAATCACCCGAATCACGGATGAATCGAGCTGGCCGCGGCCGGTGGTATCAGGCTGCTCGCCGCGGCGGGCAGGCCTGCAGCGGGATTGAGCAACGGCACGACCGGCGGTGTCGTGGTGCCGTGTTTCTCGATCACGGTCATCACCGGCTTGTCCCAGCTGCCGGTGACCTTGTAACGCGCACTGGCCGCCTGGTTCAGGCCCTTGCCGAGCAGGCCCTGCACGGCGAAGCCGGCCGCCGCGCCGATCGGACCGCCCACCACCGCGCCGACCAGCGGCAGGCTGTTGCCGACGTGCGGCACTACCACCATCTGCTGGTCGAAATCTTTGGCGCGCAAGCCGGTGCGCCCGGTGAAGCTGATGTTCGCCGCCGGACCAGCAATCAACAGGTTGTCGGTGGTGGCGTTGCCGTTGGCCAGATGGAAGTCTCCGGCAATCGAGTCGAACGCCAGCCCCTTGCCGAACACGTCGCCGAAATCCAGGGTGAGCCGGCGCGGCAATTCGGCCAGCGCGACCAACCCGAGCAGGCGCCCGACTCCGGGCGATGACGCCTCGGGAATGCGGCCGTCATTGACGTGGATGCTGAGGATGCCGTCGGTCGTGGCCAGCGACAGCGCACTGGGCGCACCGGGCCAGCTGCCGTCGAGCTGGTCGCGCGTCTTGCCGCCATTGACCAACCCGTCAAAACCGAACGCACCCATCATTGCGCCGAGATCCTCGGCCGCAAAATTGATCCGCATGTGAGTGTGGCTGTTGCTGGCACTGCCGTTCCAGTCGCCGCTGGCGTTGATCTGCACGCGGCTGGACAGCGTACGCAGCTGTTCGATGTGCAGACCGGCCGCGGTCGGCCAGGTTTCCAGCCGGGCTTCGCCGAGTTTCGAATCACCCAGACGCAGGTCACCAATCCACAGATGGAACGGCGGCAGTGCGGCCGGGTTGATGCCGGTATTGGCGGGGTCGACCGCCGGCACGGTGACCGTGGCGCCGGTGTCAGCTGCGGCCTTGGCCGCCTGACTGGCCACTGCCGTGGCCGGATCCTTCGGCCAGTACAGCCGCTGCAATCGTGCGGTGACGCCGCGCCTGTCCAGCTCGCGGGTCGGCACGCTGAAATTGCCCGCCATCGAGGCACCATCAACATCCACACTCAGTGCATCGGGTTGCGGCGTGGCGTGCAGCCTCAGCGGCCCCATCGGATGGCTGAACCAGCCGGCCTGATCGGTGCTGACGTCGATGCTCTCCAGACCCGGGCCATTGCCGCTGCTGCCGGCCACGGCATGCTGCACCCAGCCGGTGATGTCGAGCTGGCTGGCATGGCCGCGGATACGCAGATCCCGCGCCGGTAGCGTCTCCGGCATCTGGTTGCCGAACGCCAGCGTGGCCGTCAATGGCCGCTGTGCGCCATCGGACAGCCGCAGATAGCCGCGCATCACATCGCCAAGCGCTACCCGAAGATCGCTGCCGTTGACTGGCAGGCTCATTGTCACGTGCAGTGGCAGGCTGGTTGCCGCCGGCTTGTCCAGCGGCGCAGGCAGGCCCAGCGCGATCCCGCGCAGTGGCGAATCGATACGCAGGGTCTGCGCCAGCGCATCGCTGCCCGGCGCGTGCGCAATCGTGAAGCCGATGTCGAAGTCGCTGCGCCCGTCAGCGAGCTGGCCCAGCCAGTTAAGCGAGGGATAGTCCTGCACCAGCTCGGCCATGCGGTAGTTGCCCTGCAGCTGCGCCGACAGCACGGTGGCCGGATCGCCGTTGGCCGCCGCAATGCTCAGCTGCAGTTTGGACGGCTGTCCGCGAAAACCCGCGTCCAGCGGGCCGGCCTGCATGCCGTGCGCATCGAAGCGCAACGGACCGTTGAGCTTGTCGAGCCGGAGGTTCCAGTCCGGCGCGCTGAGGTCGGCGTCCTTCAGTTGGGCGGTGCCGTCCAGCTGGCCGTCCTCGACCTTCTTCAGCGGCAGGCTCAGATGAAACGCGAACGTGCCGCTACCGCCCAGATTCAGTTTGGCCAGCGTATCGGCCTCACGCATGGCGATCGGGCTCTTGCGCGCGAACTCCATCAGGCTGGCGCCGCTGCCGTTGCCTTGCACGTTGAGATCCAGCACGCCGTCGGCGAAATCCGGGATCAACGCCACCGCCTTGTCCGTCTTCACGCCAAGTGCCTGGCCACCGCTGGCTTCGATCAGCATGCCGTTGTTGACGAAGCTGGCCACCGCGCTGGCACCTTCGGCGCGCGGCCACTCCTTACCATAGTCGAGGGTCAGGTTGCTGATAACCGCGCGCGCCTCGAAGCGCCCTTCGTTGTGGCGGAACGGCCAGTCGGCAAGATCGCCGCGCACCAGCACCTGCGACTGGTCGAGGCTGCCGGCGACCAGCGCCCGATCCAGCCACGCGATCGTGCCGGGCGACATCGAACCGAGCGGCCAGAACAGCTTGGCCGCGGCCACATCGGCGTGATCCAGCGTGGCATACAAGTCCATGAACGGAGCGCCGCCCTGCGCCGGCAGAACCACCTCGCCACGCACCTGGCCGGCGTAACCGGTGCCGGCAAAATCCAGCGTATCGACGCCGATATGCCAGTTGCCGTCCTGCGGCCAGAACGCCAGCGTGCCGGCCATTTTCGACAATACAAAGGGCTGGCGGAACTCGTGCGGAAATTGCAGCGTGGTGGGCTGGGCCGGCAGCTCCAGGGACAGCGCCTCGGCATCGCCACGCAACTCGCCGTGCAGGCCGCTCAGCCCTGGCAATCTGCCGACCGCGTCGATGCCCAAGTCGTTGAACGCCACCTCGATGGCCTGCACTCCATCGGCATGATTCCAGTGCAGCGCGACCCGGCTCAACTCGCCGCGCGGGTGGCCGCCGCCCAACCACTGCGCCAGCGCAGATGACAGATCCGGCTTCAACGCCAGCCATGGCAGCAGCGGCGCCAGTTGCAGCTTGCGTGCGGCAACGCCCGCGCTGGCCTGAACACTGCCGGGCTGATGCAGGCTCAGCGCCAGAGCGCTGCCGTCGTCGCCAGCCCAGCGCACATCGTAACCATCGCCGCTCTGGCGCACACCGGCCAGTCCATGCAGGGCCGCCACGCTGGCGATACCGCCGGTGGGCGCGGTCACCGTCAGCGTATCCAGGTCGAAGCGGATCAGGCTGCTGGTCAGCGTGCCCTTGCGCCAATCCAGCCATGCGCTCAACTGGCCATGGCCTTGATTGACCGTATAGCCGCCCGGATCGATGCCGTTCAGCAACGGCTTCAGATCGACATCATCGACACCGACCCACACCTGGCCAGCGCGACCGTCTTCGCGGAAGCGACCGGCCGTATGCACGGCGGCATTCACGCCACTGCGCTGCAGCACGCCACCGAAGCGGATCTGGCCACCCTGATGACTCAGACGCAATTGCCTGGACAGCAAGGTGTACTGCTTCTGCAGCGTGGCATCGGTGACCACCACGCGCAGATCCTCCAGCCACAGATCCACGGAAATCCGGCCCAGCGACAGCGGCTGCCGATTGCCGCCACCGGCGACGCCGATGCCATTGACGTGCCAGCCGGTGGCATCGTGCAGCAAATCCAGCTGCAGGCCACGCACATACAAGTTGAGCAGGTGCCGCGACGGCAGCAGCCAGCCGCCGAAATCGAGCTTCAGTTCGGACTCGGGCAGCTGCAACGCGGCGCCGGTCTCGCCTGCCGCCGCACCGACGGTCACGCCGCGCATCACGAACAGCGGGCCGGATGGCGTCCAGCGCCCTTCCATCGAGGCAAAGCTGACCGGTCGCTGCAGCCGCTGGCTGAGTTGCGCGGCCACCCACGCCGGATGCCGCGCCAGCAACGGCATCAGCAACTGGGTCAGCGCTACCAGCACGGCCAGCAGGATCACCGTCACCCCGGCCGTCCAGCCCAGCGCGCGGGCACAACGATGCAGCCGCCGTTGCCACAGCACGTTCACGCGCGACGGCTCCACTCGGATTTACAGCAGCCGGATTTACAGCAAGACGACATCAAACTGTTCCTGCGAATAATGCTCTTCGGCCTGAAAGCGTATGCTTTTGGAGATGAACTCTTCCAATTCGGCGACCGCGCTGGATTCCTCTTCCAGAATACGGTTGACCACAGCGGGGTTCGCCATCACCAGCAGCTTCTGTGCGTTGAACTGGCGCACCGCGCGGGTGATCTCGCGGAAGATTTCATAGGTCACCGTTTCCGCCGTCTTCAGCACACCGCGGCCATTGCAGGTGGCGCAGGGCTCGCACAGCTGGCGCGCCAGGCTTTCGGTGGTGCGCTTGCGGGTCATCTCGACCAGCCCCAGCGCCGACATCGGGTACACCGTGGTCTTGGCGTGGTCACGCGCCAGCCCCTTGCTCAACATGCGCAGCACTTGGCGCTTGTGCTCCTCATCGTTCATGTCGATGAAGTCGATGATGATGATCCCGCCCAGGTTGCGCAGCCGCAGCTGGCGCGCGGCCGCCTGCGCCGCCTCCAGGTTGGTTCGGTAGACCGTCTCCTCCAGATTGCGCGAACCGAGATAGGCGCCGGTGTTGACGTCGATCGTGGTCATCGCCTCGGTCTGGTCGACGATCAGGTAACCGCCGGATTTCAGCGGCACTTCCTTTCTCAGCGCGCGCTGCATCTCGTCCTCGACGCCGTAGAGGTCGAAGATCGGCCGTTCGCCGTCGTAGTGCTCGATGCGGTCGTCCAGGCTCGGCATGAACTTGTGCACGAACTTGACCACCTTCTCGAAAGTGGCGTGCGAATCGATCCTCACCTTCTCGATGTCGTCGTTGAGCATGTCGCGCAGGCTGCGCAGCGGCAGCGACAGCTCCTCGTACACCCGTTCGCCCACCTTGGCCTTGGCGATGTTCTCCTGCACCACCCGCCACACCTTGGTGAGGTAGGCCACGTCGAACGCCAGCGACTCGGCGCTCTGGCCCTCGGCATTGGTGCGCACGATGTAGCCCAAGGGGCTGTCGCCGATCAGCGGGGTCAGCACGTCACGCAATCGCTGGCGCTCGATCTCGTCCTCGATGCGCGTGGAAATGCCCAGCGTGCGCGCGTACGGCAACAGCACCAGATAACGCGAGGGGATCGACAGGTGTGCCGACAACCGCGCACCCTTGGTGCTGATCGGATCCTTGACCACCTGCACCACGATCTCCTGGCCTTCGTGCACCAGTTCGCTGATCGAGGGGATGTGACCGTTGCCGTTCGACTCGACGCCATCGACGGACGCCGGCGGTGCCGGACGCACGATGTCCGAGGCGTGCAGGAACGCCGCGCGCTCCAGCCCGATCTCCACGAACACCGCCTGCATGCCCGGCATCACCCGCTGCACCCGGCCCTTGTAGACGTTGCCGACATAGCCACGCCTGGAGGCCCGTTCGACGTGTACCTCCTGCAGCATGCCGTTCTCGACCACGCCCACCCGCGTCTCGCGCGGGGTTACGTTGATCAGGATTTCTTCGCTCACCGCATACTCCCCAAATTGACCATCTTTATAGCGGCTGCAGGCGCAACCTGTCGATGAGCCATTTCATGGTGACTGCATTCCTGCTCCCGATATCGCAAAATGCTGCTGATTGCTGCCTCGGCGTGACCTGCCAGAGCAGGCGTCGCAGATGACATGGCACTGGCTGAGGCTGCGCAGGCCAAATCCGCAATCTCGCCGGCCGGCTGTGTATCGGGCATGCCGGCCCCAGCAGGAGTTTGCAACATGACTACCCAGATTCTGCTGGCATGGAGTGGCGGCAAGGACTGCCTGCTGGCGCTGCAACGTCTGCTCGCCGATCCGCAGTGGCAGGTGGTCGGCCTGCTCACCACGGTCAACCGCAACTATCAGCGCGTCGCGATGCATGGCGTGCAGCGCGAGGTGCTGCTGGCGCAGACCGCCGCGCTGGGCCTGCCGCTGGTCGAGGTGATGCTGGACTGGCCCGGCAGCAACGAGGCGTACGAGCAGGCCCATGCGCTGGCACTGGTCGAGGCGCGCATGCGCTGGCCGGGCATCCGCCACTGCGCGTTCGGCGACCTGTTCCTGGAAGACGTGCGCGACTACCGCGTGCGGCAGCTCGGTCGCGACAACTGGCGCGCGGTATTTCCGTTGTGGGGCGAAGACACCGCTGCGCTGTCGCGACGTTTCGTCAGCGAAGGCCATCGCGCGATGCTGTGCTGCGTCGATACCCAGCAACTCGACGCCAGCTATTGCGGCCGTGCCTACGATGCCGCGCTGCTCGACACGCTGCCGGCCGGCATCGACCCCTGCGGCGAGCGCGGCGAGTTCCACACTTTGAGTTGCGGCGGTCCGCTGTTCCGCCAGCCGCTCAAGCTGCGGCGCGGCGAATCGGTGCTGCGCGATGGGCGTTTCCAGTTCACCGATTTCCTGCTCGACGACGGCAGACACCACGATGCCGCAGCAGACTGATCCGTCCGGCACGATCCTGCCCGACGTGCTGCAAGCAGGTCTCGCGCTAGTGTTCTGCGGCACCGCCGCCGGCAGACGCTCGGCCGCCGAACGCGCCTACTACGCCCATCCCGGCAACCTGTTCTGGCGTGCACTGTTCGAGGCCGGGCTGACTCCGCGCCAACTGGCGCCGGCCGAGTTTCCCCATCTACCCAGCTACGGTATCGGGCTTACCGATCTGGCCAAACGTCACGCCGGCAACGACGACGAACTGCCACGCGACGCGTTCGACGTGCCGGCCCTGGTCGAAAAGATCGAACACCACCAGCCGCGCCTGCTCGCGTTCACCAGCAAGAATGCGGCACGTGCAGCGCTGGGCCATGCGGTCGGCTACGGCTTGCAGAGCGAAACCATCGGCAGCACTCAGTTGTTCGTACTGCCGTCACCGTCGGGCCAGGCACGCGGACATTGGGATCTCGAACCATGGCTGGCGGTGGGAGCGCTGTATCGCGCAGTCAACGCAGACCTGTAGTTCGTGACCGCCGCTCAATCGATCGGCGTGTGCCGGGACTTGCTCACGTCCTCAGGCCGTACCACGGATGCCTGGTTCGTCCACGCGCGCCGGATGTAGCTGGTCACTGCCGACACGTCGCTGTCGCTCAACTGCTGGGCGAACGGCGGCATCGAGTACGGCCGTGGGTTGGCTGCGGTCAGCGGCGCAAAGCCGCCTAGCAGGATCATCCTGGTCGCGTTGATCCCGGTCGGTTCGGTTACCGAGGAGTTGCCGTTGAGTGGCGGATAGATGCCGGCGACGCCGGCGCCATCCTTGCCGTGGCATTCCGCACAGTGCTGCACGTAGACCCTCTCGCCCTGCTGCACGATCGCCTTGGCATTGAACGGTTGTGTCTCCTCCAGCAGCGGCGCACGCGGCGGCAGCGACTGCAGATAGCCGGCGATGGCCTGCAGGTCAGCGTCGCTCATATGCTGCGTGCTGGTCGCGACCACACCGGCCATCGGGCCGAATGCCGCGCCTTTGGCCGACTGACCGGTCTTCAGCAGGTCGACGATGTCCTGCGCACTCCAGCCTTGCAGGCCGCCGTTCTTCTGCGTGCTCAGATCCGGCGCATACCAGTTCTGCACGGGAATCTGGCCGCCGGTCAGATGCTGGTCGCCCGACGTGCCGCCGAACGAATCACGCGCCGCATGACACTCGTTGCAATGACCCAGTCCCTGCACCAGATAGGCGCCGCGATTCCACTGCGGCGACTGCGCCGGGTCGGGCCTGAACACACCGTCCTTGAAGTACAGCGCACGCCACGCAGTCAGGCCGCTACGCGCACTGTACGGGAATGCCAGCGACGGCGCGGCGGTCGACAGGTGTACCGGCGGCAGCGACTGCAGGTAGGCGAAGATCGCCAGCGCATCATCGTGATCTACCTTGGTATATGAGGTGTACGAGAACGCCGGATACAGCAGCTCGCCATGCCGGCCCTTGCCGACGTGCAGCGCCTGCCAGAAATCCTCGAAGCTCCAGTCGCCCAGGCCGGTTTCGCGATCCGGCGTGATGTTGGGCACCGGGATATTGCCGAACGGTGTGGCCAGCGAGCGGCCACCGGCGAAGCGCGTACCGCCTTGTGCGGTATGACAACCGGCGCAGTCGCCGACCGTGGTCAGATATTCGCCCTTGGCGATCAGTGCCGGATCATGCAGCGTGGCGGCCGTCACTTTGCTCGCGGCCGGCGATGTCGGTTGACTGCCGCCATTGCCGAGCAGTAGCCACGCCATCAGCAACACACCCATCAGCACGATCAGCAGCAGCAACCAGCGCAACCCTTTCATGGCTGGTCTCCCGTCGCGCCCAACACGCCGCAGGGCAACGGTGGCGTCACCGAGCCTGCTGCCTGCGCATGCGTGTCGGCCGGCAACTGGCGACTGGCCAGCGATGCGGCCACCGCCGAGATATCCGATTCACTCAGCCGACTGACCACTACTGCCATGCAATCGGGCGCCACCGTGGCACGGGTATGCGTGCGCCACGAGCCCAGCTGCGCGCTGATGTAGTCGTACGGCAAGCCGATCAGTCCCGGCGTGGACGGTTCCACGCCGGTGAGCTGGCTGCCATGGCAGCTGGCGCAGGCGGGAATCTTGCGTGCGGGATCGCCCTTGCTGACCAGCTGTTCGCCACGCTGCAATGCCGACGCGGACATCGGCGGCAACGGCGAGCGGCTATAAGGCACCTGCTGCTCGGCGAAGTAGTCGGCGATCTCCTGCATATACGCCGGGCTCAGCTGGCGCACGGTGTATTCCATCGGCGCGTACTTGCGCAGGCCATTCTGGAAATCCTGCATCTGCCGCGCCAAATAGGCGGCCGGCTTGCCGGCCAGTCGCGGAAAATAGCCGCTGCCCGGCGTACCTTCGCCATGCACGCCGTGACACGTGGTGCAGGCGACGATGCGCTGCTGCAAGGTGTCGGGGATCGGCGGCACATCGGCAGCACGAAGCGGAGCGCCAAACAGCATGGCGACCATAAGCAGGGCCGCAGCACCGAACGGCTGGGCAGGACGCAGGCTGACGTTCTTGTTCATCGCCCGATTGTAGCCGTGCACCACAGCAGCGATCCGGCCGACATGGCGCTAAGCTGGCGCATCGCGACAACATGCCGCATTCGTCGAACCGGGGATTACCATGCGCCGTCCAGCCGTCTGTCTCGCTGCACTCGTCACTGCACTGCTCACGGTTCCGGTGATCGCCGCCGATGCAGCGCCAGCTGCTGTGGACTACGCGTCGATCGCGCAACTGCAGCAGCGTATGGATGCCGGCACGCTCGACAGCCGACAGTTGACGCAGCAGTTGCTTGGACGCATCCAGCAGATCGACCGTATCGGTCCCGCCCTGCACGCGGTGATCGAGACGAATCCCGACGCACTGCAGCTTGCCGGTGCACTCGACGACGCGCGCAACGGCATCAAAGCGCGCAGTCCGCTGTACGGCATTCCGGTCTTGCTCAAGGACAACATCGACACCGGCGACCGCATGCTCACCAGTGCTGGTTCGCTGGCGCTGACCGATGCGCCGGCACCGCATGACGCCGGACTGGTCGAGCGGTTGCGCAAGGCCGGCGCGCTGATCCTCGGCAAGACCAATCTCAGCGAGTGGGCGAACATGCGTTCCAATCACGCCAGCAGCGGCTGGAGCGGACGTGGCGGCCAGACGCGCAACCCGTACGCGCTTGACCGCAATCCGTGCGGATCCAGCGCCGGCTCCGCAGCCGCGGTGGCAGCGGGGCTGGCTACGCTGGCGATCGGCAGCGAGACTGACGGCTCGATCATCTGCCCCGCCTCGATGAACGGTATCGTCGGCATCAAGCCCACGCTGGGCCTGGTCAGCCGCAGCGGCATCGTGCCGATCAGCCACAGCCAGGATACCGCTGGCCCGATGGCACGCAGCGTGGCCGACGCCGCCGCGTTGCTCACGGTGATTGCCGGCAGCGACCCGCGTGACCCGGCCACCGCCGAAGCCGACCGTCACGTCACCGACTACACCCGCTTCCTCGACCCGAATGGGCTGAAAGGCAAGCGCATCGGCGTGGTGCGCCAGCTCGCCGGCGCCGAACCGAATGCCGACCATGCGCTCGACCAGGCGATCGCACTGATGAAGGCGCAGGGCGCGATCATCGTCGATCCGGTCACGCTGCCGCATCTGAATGAACTGGGCGCACCGGAGATGACCGTCCTGCTGTACGACCTCAAGCACGACATCAATGCCTATCTGGCCACCCGCACCGGCCTGAAGGTGAAGACGCTGGCCGACCTGATCGCCTTCGACCAGGCGCATGCCTCCACGGAGATGCCGTGGTTCGGGCAGGAGCTGTTCGAGCAGGCCGAGGCGAAAGGGCCGCTCAGCGACAAGGCATACCTCGATGCACTCGCCAAGGCGAAGCAGCTGTCCGGTCCGCAGGGCATCGATGCCGCGCTGCAGGCCCAGCGTCTGGACGCATTGCTGTCGCCGTCATGGGGGCCCGCCTTCATGACCGATCTGGTGCTCGGCGACCACGTCATCAGCGGCGATCCCACCATCGGCGGCGCCTCGCAACCGGCCGCGGTCGCCGGCTATCCGTCGATCACCGTGCCGGCCGGATTCGCACATGGCCTGCCGGTCGGCATCGTGCTGTTCGGCGCGAAATGGAGCGAGCCGACGCTGATCTCGATCGCCTACGGTTTCGAGCAGCACGCCAGGGCATGGCAGCAGCCGCAGTTTCTCGACACGGTCGGCGGCAAGCCGGTGGCGGCCATGCGGCAGCCGTAACGCATTAGTTAGTGCAGATAGACCGTCGGCCCCAGCACCGCGGCAAACGCCAGTGTCATCAACACGCCGGCAACGACGATGGCGTAGTGGCGGCCTATCGCGAAATCGCGCGCCGGCTGATTGCAGCAGCGGAAATAGGCCACGTTGAACAAGCCTGCGGTGCCGCCGAACGATGAAGCGATCGCCGACATCAGGGTGATCGCGATACCCAGCGGATTGAACAGGCTGACCAGCACGGCGGACACTCCTCCGACCAGATAGATCGTCATGGCGATCTGCCGCTGCGTGCGGCGGGCCTGCTCGCCGCCGCCGAGCATCGCGATCATCATGCGGATGGCCCGACGAACCACCGCGATGTAGACATACAGGCCCACCGCGAACATGACGCCGCGGCATAGCCACGGCCACGGCAGCGGGCCGATGCCGCCGCCCACATCCGGACCCCAGTCGCCGAGATTGGTGACACCGGAAAACATCCAGTAACCGGCGGCCACCATGCCTTTCACGGTGAACACGATCCACCACACCAGCCGCGGCAGCGGTCGTTCCACCTTGCGCCAAGAGAGGTAGGCCACTATCGCCAGCGCCACGTCAACGCCGGTGCCTGCCATTGCAACGATGCGCCGGCTCCAGCCGCCCGTGCCGGGACATTCGACGTAATACGCGCCGAGCTCGCTGGGTCGATGGCCGCTTGCGACACACGTGAGCGCGTGGCCCAGCAGCTCATGCGCCATCGTCAGCAGCGGCAGCAAAAGCAGCACCAGCCCCACCAGCGTCCACGCATCGACGCGCGGTATCGCAAGATTCTTTTCGGTCATCGCTCGATGCTCCCCATCAGAGGAGTCCATCGTCACGCATGTGGGAAATGCACTCCAGTGCACTATGCCGGGCCGTGCGCATGACAGCTGTCATGCGCAGCGCTCAAGTGTCGGCCGACTTGCGCAAAGTCGGTTGTCGCGCAGCGTCGCGCGCACATCGAAAGCTCAGCGTGAACCGCCGACCGATTTGCGCACGATGAGCATCGCCAGCTCCAGCGACTGCTCGTAATTCAGACGTGGGTCGACCATCGACTTGTAGGCCCGATCGAGGTCGGTCTCGGACAAATCACGTGCGCCACCCATGCATTCGGTGACGTCTTCACCAGTCAGCTCCAGATGCACACCGCCCAATCGCGTACCGACGGTGGCGTGGATGTCGAATGCCTGATCGAGCTCGCCGCGGATGTTGTCGAAACGGCGGGTCTTGTAACCGTTCGAGGTGCTTTCGGTATTGCCGTGCATCGGATCGGCAACCCACAGCACGCGACGACCTTCGCGCTTCACCGTCTCCAGCAACGGAGGCAGCGCCTTGGCGATGTTCGCGTTGCCCATGCGATGGATCAGGGTCAACCGACCCGGTTCGTCGTTCGGGTTCAGCGCATCGATCAGCGGCAGCAGCTGCTCCGGCTTCACCGTGGGGCCAACCTTCACCGCGATCGGATTGCGGATACCGCGGAAATATTCCACGTGGGCGCCGTCCAGCGCCGCCGTGCGCATGCCGATCCACGGGAAGTGGGTGGACAGATTGAAGAAGCCGGGATGACGCGGCACCTGGCGGGTCAATGCCTGTTCGTAATGCAGCAGCAACGCCTCATGCGAGGTGAAGAAATCCACTCTGGAGAAACCAGCGATCGGCCCGGCCAGCGTCTCCATGAAGCGCAACGAATCGCCGATGCCGGCGACCATCTGGCGGTACTCGGCGGCCAGCGGCGAATGTTCGACCCAGGCCAGATCCCAGTACTCAGGGTGATGCAGATCGGCGAAGCCGCCGTCGATCAGTGCGCGCACGAAGTTCATGGTCAACGCGGAATGCGCGTGTGCCTGGATCAGCCGTTGTGGATCGGGGCGACGCGCCTCGGCAGTGAACTCCGGGCTGTTGACCACGTCGCCACGAAAACTGGGCAGGGTCACGCCATCGCGCGTCTCGGTGTCTGTCGAACGCGGCTTCGCGTACTGTCCGGCGAAACGGCCCACGCGCAGCACCGGCTTCTTCAGTCCGTGCACCAGCACCAGGCTCATCTGCAGCAGCACCTTCAGCCGGTTGGAAATCACCGGGCTGGTGCAGTCGGCAAAGCTCTCCGCACAATCACCACCCTGCAGCAGGAAACGCCGGCCTTCCTGCGCCTCGGCCAGCGACTGCTTCAGCGCCAGTACTTCCCACGACGTCACCAGCGGTGGCAGCTGGGCAAGTTGCGCGCTGGCCTCGGCCAATTCAATCGCGTCATCGTAGTGCGGCTGCTGCAATGCCTCGTGCTGCTGCCATGAATCGGGAGCCCAGTTGATGGGTACGGAAGCGTTGGACAAACCGGCATTCATCGGTACGGCCTTGATCACGGTGGGAGCATTCATTTCAGTGGAGTCCGGCGCCGCGTCGCCACGATCGCCAGCACGGCCAGTGCGATGAACCACAGCAGGCTCCACGCCGGCATCGGCAGGCCGAGGATCGGCTCGACCTTGGCACACTCGCCGGAGCCGGTGAATACCAGCCGCAGCACCTTGGCGAACGGGAACGCGCTGAACATGTAGTCCAGCGGCGGCCCGCAGGACGGCACCTGGTCGGCCGGCAGCGACTGGATCCACAGATGGCGAGCGGCCACGGCGATGCCAAACAGTGCCCCCAGCAGCGTGCCACCGGTATACACCCAGCGCCCGCTGCCACGCGGTGCGTGCAATGCGCCGAGCAGGAAGAACACCCCCATCACGATGAAACCGATCCGCTGGAAGATGCACAACGGACAGGGAATCAGGTGCCAGTACTTTTCTGCGAAGAGCGCAAAGCCAAGCAGGCCGGCACAGATCAGGAAACCGACGATAAAACCGACACGGTACGACCAGCGGAATGGATTCATGGCATTTGCTGCGTTGCGGAACCAACGACATTACCCGTTCGCCGACGCGCTGTCAGCAGGGTTGCAACATTCTTTGGCAAATTGACGCCCTGCCCGCACACGCAAAACAAAACCCGGCAGGTTGCCCGGCCGGGTTTTGTGTATGGACGTCTGAACGCCTGTCCGATCGGGCCGTTGCCTGGCCGGATTATTCGGCGTCGACAGCCTCGACCTGCGGGCGACCGACGAGCTCGACATACGCCATCGGCGCATTGTCGCCCGGACGGAAACCGCACTTGAGGATGCGCAGGTAGCCACCGGGACGCTCGCTGTAACGCGGGCCCAGCTCGACAAACAGCTTGCCGACCGCTTCCTTGTCACGCAGGCGCGAGAAGGCCAGGCGGCGATTGGCAACGCCGTCGGTCTTGGCGAGCGTGATCAGCGGCTCGGCGACGCGGCGAAGTTCCTTCGCCTTGGGCAGGGTGGTACGGATCAGCTCATGCTTGATCAACGACGACGCCATGTTCTTGAACATGGCTTCGCGGTGCGAGCTGGTGCGGTTGAGTTTGCGTCCGGATTTTTGGTGGCGCATGGCTAGTTCTCTATCTGTTGTTATGAAAAGCCGGCACTCAGGTCCGACTTCCCGCGGTTATCCGCTATTACGAGCCCTCTAAAAACGGGCTCTTATGAGAAGTGCGGCCATGGATGGCCGCTTCTGGCGCTTGGCGAGAGAGCTAAGCCCAAACTCGCCAGTTCGTCGGTACCATTGCGATCAGAGATGATCGCAAAAATAACTCATCAACCCAGCTGCATGCCGTGGGACAAGCCCGGCGGCGGCCAGTTCTCAAGCTTCATGCCGAGTGCGAGACCACGCCCGCCCAGCACATCCTTGATTTCAGTCAGCGACTTCTTGCCCAAGTTCGGCGTCTTCAGCAGCTCGACTTCGGTCTTCTGCACCAGATCGCCGATGTAGTAGATGCTCTCGGCCTTCAGGCAGTTCGCCGAACGCACGGTGAGTTCCAGATCGTCGATCGGACGCAGCAGCAACGGATCGAAACCGCTCTTCTCCGCCTTGTCGGTAGCGCTCTCGCGACGCGAAAAGTCACCGAACACCGACAGCTGGTCGTTGATGATCTCGGCGGCCTTGCGGACCGCGTCTTCAGCACCGATGGTTCCATTGGTCTCGATGTCGAGGACCAACTTATCCAGATTGGTGCGCTGCTCGACACGAGCGGCGTCCACTTCGTAGGCCACGCGCAGCACCGGCGCGAACGACGCGTCGAGCTGCAGGCGACCGATCGGACGCGCTTCGTCATCCGGATGCTGGCGCGTGCTGGCCGGCTGGTAGCCGACGCCACGACGCACCTTCAGACGCATGTTGAGCGCGATATCCTTGGTCAGGTGGCAGATCACGTGCTCGGGGTTGATGATTTCCACCGAGTGGTCGACGACGATGTCGCCGGCCGTGACCACGCCCTTGCCCTTCTTGGACAAGGTCAGAGTAACTTCATCGCCGGTATGCTGACGAATCGCCACGTCCTTGAGGTTGAGCAGGACTTCGATAACGTCCTCCTGCAGGCCTTCCAGGGTGGTGTATTCGTGCAGCACGCCATCGATTTCAACCTCGACGATGGCACTGCCAGGGATCGAGGAGAGCAGTACGCGACGCAGCGCGTTGCCCAGGGTATGGCCGAAGCCACGCTCGAGCGGCTCGACCACCACCTTGGCGCGGTTGGCTCCGAGCTGTTCGACGCTGAGGCCTCGGGGCCGCAGCACACTAGTTGACGAAACTGCCATGCAGAGCTCCGGTGATTACTTCGAGTAAAGCTCGACGATCAGTGCTTCATTGATATCGGACGGCAGATCACCGCGATCCGGCACCGACTTGAACGTACCTTCGAATTTCTTGGCGTCGACTTCGACCCAGATCGGACGCAGATCCATGGTGTCGAACACGGTCGCCGCTTCCTGCACGCGCAACTGGGTGCGTGCCTTTTCGGTCAACGCGATCGCGTCGCCCGGACGAACCTGGTAGGAAGGAATGTTCACCTTCTTGCCGTTCACCAGGATCGCCTTGTGGGCAACCAGCTGACGGGCCTGGGCGCGGGTGACCGCGAAACCCATGCGATAGACGACGTTGTCCAGACGGCTTTCGAGCAGGCGCAACAGGTTCTCACCGGTGTTGCCCTTGGACGTCGCCGCCTTGGAGTAATAGTTTGCAAACTGACGCTCGAGCACACCGTAGATGCGCTTGACCTTCTGCTTCTCGCGCAGCTGCACGGCATAGTCGGACATGCGCATGCGCTTGTTCGCGCCGTGCTGGCCGGGCTTGTTTTCCAGTTTGCACTTGGAGTCCAGCGCACGCGCCGGGCTCTTCAGGCTGAGATCTGCACCCTCACGACGGGCGAGTTTGCAGGTAGCTCCACGATAACGGGCCATGGGTATGCTCCTTAGACTCGACGCTTCTTGGGGGGACGGCAGCCGTTATGCGGAATCGGCGTGACATCGATGATGTTGAGCACCTTGTAGCCCAACGCGTTCAGCGAACGCACTGCCGACTCGCGACCCGGGCCGGGGCCCTTGATGCGCACTTCGACAGTCTTTACGCCGTAGTCGCCTGCAGCGCGGCCAGCCTTTTCGGCGGCAACCTGGGCAGCGAACGGGGTCGACTTGCGCGAGCCACGGAAACCGGCGCCGCCGGCTGTAGCCCACGACAAGGCATTGCCCTGGCGATCGGTGATGGTGACGATGGTGTTGTTGAAGGAGGCCTGCACGTGGGCCACGGCATCCGTGACAACGCGCTTGATCTTCTTCTTGGTCTTGACCGGCTTAGCCATATTCGGAATCCGTTACTTCTTGATCGCGCGACGGGGACCCTTGCGGGTACGTGCGTTGGTACGCGTGCGCTGGCCGCGCACCGGCAGGCCACGACGGTGGCGCAGACCACGGTAGCAACCCAGATCCATCAAACGCTTGATGGCCATACCCACCTCACGGCGCAGATCGCCTTCGACAATGTACTTGCCGATTTCGTGGCGGATTTTCTCCACCTCGCCTTCACTGAGGGACTTGATCGGGGTGGTCGAAACCACACCCGCATCCACGCAGACCTTCTTGGCCCGGCTGCGGCCGATACCGTAAATGCTCTGCAGACCAACCCAGACATGCTTCTGGACCGGCAAATTGACACCCGCGATGCGCGCCATGATGTACTTTCTCCGATGCTTTCGTGCGCGGTAAACGCGCAATTTTAACCTGAATTACCCTGACTGGAAAGCCCTGCGACACCGCGGTGTCGCCACTCCCCGACTATGACCGATCCGTTTGCAGCCTCAGCTGCGGCGCAGATTGGCCTTTTTGAGCAGACTCTCGTACTGGTGACTGACCAGATGCGCCTGCACCTGAGCCGTGAAATCCATCACCACCACCACCACGATCAGCAGCGACGTGCCACCGAAATAGAACGGTACATGCCAGGCCTGCTGCATGAACGATGGCACCAGACACACCAGCACCAGATACAACGCACCGACACCAGTCAGGCGAGTCATCACCGAATCAATGTAGCTGGCCGTGGCACGACCCGGACGAATGCCTGGAATCAGCGCACCCGACCGCTTGAGGTTATCGGCCGTCTCGTCGGCGTTGAACACGATCGCCGTGTAGAAAAACGCGAAACCGATCACCAGCACTGCAAACACGATGTCGTACAGCGGATTTCCCGGGCTCAGCGATTGCGTCAGATCCTGCAACCAACGCGACTGCTGACCCGTGCTGAACCAGCTGATCGCCGTGGCCGGGAACATCAGCAGACTCGAGGCAAAGATCGGCGGGATCACGCCAGCCATGTTGATCTTCAGCGGCAAGCTGGAGCTCTGGTTCATGTAGGCCTTCTGGCCACCCGAACGCCGCGCGTAGTTCACCGTGATACGCCGCTGGGCGCGTTCCATGAACACCACGAAGGCAGTCACCGCCAGCACCAGACCAAACACCATCAGCAACATGATCAGCGACAACTCACCGTTGTTCGCCATGCCCAGCGTATGCACCACTGCGCCCGGCAGACCAGCGACGATACCCGCGAAGATCAGCAGCGAAATACCGTTGCCGATACCGCGCTCGGTCATCTGCTCGCCCAGCCACATCAGGAACAACGTGCCGGCGGTAAGCCCGACCACGGATGACATGATGAAACCGAAACCCGGCGTGTAGACCACGGGCGCGCCACCGGCGGCGACCTGGTTCTGCAACGCCACCGCGATACCGAACGACTGGAACGCTGCCAGGCCCACCGTGGCATAGCGCGTATACATCGTCATCTTGCGCTTGCCGGCCTCGCCTTCCTTGCGCAGGCCCTGCAGACTCGGTATCACCGAGCCCATCATCTGGAACACGATCGACGCCGAAATGTACGGGATCACGCCGAGCGCAAACACCGAGAACCGCGCCAGCGCACCACCCGAAAACATGTTGAACATGTCCATCAGGCCGTTGCCGTTGACTAGGCTGGTCATCGCCTCCGGATTGACGCCAGGTACCGGAATGAACGAACCAAGCCGGAACACCACCAGCGCACCGATCACAAAGAAGATGCGCTGACGAAGCTCCGTCAGCTTGCCGGCCTTGCCTACCGCATTGCCCTTGGCTGCAGCCACCGAATTACTCCACGCTGCCGCCGGCCGCTTCGATGGCTGCCTTGGCGCCGGCGGTAGCCAGCAGACCCGACAACTTCACCGCGCGACCGATTTCACCCTTCAGAACCACCTTGACCTTCTTCGCGCGGCTGCTGATCAGGCCAGCCTGATGCAGCGCGACGACGTCGATCACGTCGATCTTGAGGTTGGCGAGCTGATACAGGAATACTTCCTGGCTCTCGGCCTTTGTCTTCGAACGGAAGCCGACCTTCGGCATCCGACGATTCAGCGGCATTTGACCGCCCTCGAAGCCGAACTTGTGGGTACCACCGGCGCGAGCGTGCTGACCCTTGTGTCCGCGACCCGCAGTCTTGCCCATGCCCGAACCGATACCGCGACCGACGCGCAGACGCGTCTTGTGCGAGCCATCGTTCGGCTTAAGTGTATTCAAACGCATGATGCTTACTCCTCGACCCGGACTAGGTAATAGACCGTGTTGATCAGGCCGCGTACCTGCGGGCTGTCCTTCAGTTCACGGACGTCGTTGATCTTGCCCAGACCCAGCGCCTTGACGCTGAGGCGATGACGCGCCTGTACGCCGCGCAGGCCCTTGACCAGGCGCACGCGCACGGTCTTGTCGGCAGTTTGTTGAGACTTAGCCATTGCCGAGCACCTCTTCCAGGGTCTTGCCACGCTTGGCGGCGATCTTCTTGGGCGAGGCAACCGCCTGCAGACCCTTGATGGTGGCGCGCACCAGGTTGATCGGGTTGCGCGAACCGACTGCCTTGGCCAGCACGTTCTTCACGCCAACCACTTCAAGGACAGCGCGCATGGCGCCACCGGCGATCACGCCGGTACCTTCGGAAGCCGGCTGCATGTAGACGCGGGCTGCGCCGTGGTTGGCCTTGATGGCGTACCACAGAGTGCCGTTGTTCAGTTCGATGTTCACCATCTGGCGGCGGGCACGTTCCATCGCCTTGGAAATGGCAACCGGCACTTCACGTGCCTTGCCATAACCGAAGCCGACCTTGCCCTCGCCATCGCCGACCACGGTCAGCGCGGTGAAGCTCATCTGGCGGCCACCCTTGACGGTCTTGGCCACGCGGTTGACGGCAATCAGCTTTTCGAGCAAGCCGTCCGAATTTTCGCGATCGTTAGAAGACATGTTCTTTTCCATGTGCCCGGCTAGACCGGGACTTTGCTTGCGGCTGAGCCGCTTGGAGTTGTAGGTGACACTGTGGAAATCAAGACAGCCCGAAAGCATGCCTTGATCCGGTAGAGCAAATACTTAGAACTTCAGGCCCGCTTCGCGCGCCGCATCGGCCAAGGCCTTGATGCGACCGTGATAGCGGAAGCCGGAGCGATCAAACGCCACCGACTCGATACCCGCGGCCATCGCACGCTCGGCGACAGCCTTGCCAACCGCCGCAGCGGCCGTCAGGTTCTTGGTGCCCTTGAGGCCTTCGGCGACCGACTTCTGCACTGTGGAGGCCGCAGCCACCACGTTCAGACCGGAAGCGTCGAACACCTGCGCGTACAGGTGCTGACCGGTGCGGTGCACCGACAGACGCGCCACCGCCAGCTTGCGGATATGGCAACGCGTGGACTTGGCGCGACGCAGGCGATTTTCGTTCTTGTTCATCGTGATATCTCCAGAAAGCGGATTGGCTTTTTAAAAGCTCGGTCAGGAATGACCGGACTCCTGCGGACGAATCCGCATTACGCCTTCTTGGCTTCCTTCAGCGTGATCTTCTCACCGGCATAACGCACACCCTTGCCCTTGTAGGGCTCCGGCGGACGGAAGCCGCGAATCTTGGCCGCTACCTGACCCACAACCTGCTTGTCGGTGCCCTTGATCAGGACCTCGGTCTGCGTCGGGGTTTCGATGCTGATGCCTTCCGGCGCCTCGAATACCACCGGGTGCGAAAAGCCCAGGCTCAGGTTCAGCGACTTGCCCTGCATGGCGACGCGGTAACCCACGCCGACCAGCTCAAGCTTGCGCTCGTAACCCGTGGAAACACCGGTGACCATGTTGGCCAGCAGCGCGCGCGCCGTACCACCGAACTTGTCGTCGGTGCCCTCAGCAAGGCTGATGGTGGCAACGCCGTTGTCTACGGCAACAGTGACGCCCGGCAGGTGATGCACGGACAACGTGCCCTTCGGGCCCTTCACGGAGATCGCATCGGCAGCGACGGTCAGCTCCACGCCCTTCGGCAGGGAAATCGGTTTCTTGGCTACACGTGACATTGAATGACTCCTTATGCCACTTGGCCGATGACTTCGCCGCCCAGACCCTTGGCACGGGCCTGCGCATCGGTCAACAGACCAGCGGAAGTCGAGATGATCGAGATACCCAGACCGCCGAGAACCTTCGGCAGCTCGTCCTTGCCGCGATACACACGCAGGCCGGAACGGCTGACACGGGAGATGGTCTCGATGGCCGGCTGGCCCTCGAAATACTTGAGCTTGAGCTCGAGCACCGGCTTGCCTTCCTCGGCGGAAGTCTTGGCGTCGAGGATATAGCCCTCGTTCTTGAGAAGGTTGGCGATTGCCAACTTCAATTTCGACGACGGCATACGCACGGTCGGCTTGCCCATGGCCTGGGCATTGCGGACGCGCGTGAACAGATCGGCGATGGGATCAGTCATGCTCATGAAAACATCCTTCAGAGTGCACCGATATCCGATAAAACCGGAAATCAATCAGATTGTGAGCCGACAAACGTCGGCCTGCCTTGCGCAGACCGCCGACTATATCAGCATTTTCAGGTTTTAGCGAATGTCGATGCGGTAGTCGCATCAGCGGCTGCTTGTTAAAGCAACCTGGTGAACCGTTCGTAGCGCTTTCGCCCCGCGAACGATTCCGGTTTTTTGTATTACCAGCTGGCCTTGCGCAGACCCGGCACGTCGCCGCGCATGGTCGCTTCACGCAGCTTGTTACGGCCAAGGCCGAACTTGGCGTAAACGGCACGCGGGCGACCGGTCAATGCACAACGGGTGCGCTGACGCACCGGGCTGGCATCGCGCGGCAGCTTCTGCAGCTTGGTCTGCGCTTCCATCTTCTCCTCGTAGGAGGCGGTGGAGCTCAGCACGATCGCCTTCAGTTCACCGCGCTTGGCGGCGTACTTCTTGACGAGTTTGGTCCGCTTGATATCGCGGTTCACCATTGATGTCTTGGCCATGGATCTACGCGCCTATCAGTTGCGGAACGGAAAGCTGAACGCTGCCAGCAGGGCTTTCGCTTCTTCATCGGTCTTGGCGGTGGTGGTGATGGAGATATCCATACCACGCAGCGCATCAACCTGGTCGAAATCGATCTCCGGGAAGATGATCTGTTCCTTGATGCCGAAGTTGTAGTTGCCGCGACCGTCGAACGCTTTTGCCGACACACCACGGAAGTCGCGCACGCGCGGCAGCGAGATGTTGATCAGACGATCGAGAAACTCGAACATCTGCGCACGGCGCAAGGTAACCTTGCAGCCGATCGGCCAGCCGTCGCGGATCTTGAACGAGGCAACGGAAACGCGCGCCTTGGTCGTGATCGGCTTCTGGCCCGCGATCTTGGCCATATCGGCCACGGCGTTCTCGAGCACTTTCTTGTTGCCCGCAGCTTCGCCCACGCCCATGTTCAGCGTGATCTTGGTGATGCGGGGAACCTGCATCACGTTCTGGTAGCCGAACTGCTCGGTGAGCTTGGCAACTACCTGCTCTTTGTAGAAATTTTCAAGGCGCGTCATGATCGTGTTCCTTACGCGTCCACGACCTCGCCAGTCGAACGGAACACGCGGACCTTGCGCCCATCTTCGAGCGTTTTGGTGCCGACGCGTTCACCCTTGTTCGTGGCGGGGTTGAACAGCTGCACATTGGAGAGATGGATCGAGGCTTCACGCTCGACGATACCGCCAGCCTGGTTGGCCTGCGGATTCGGCTTGGTGTGACGCTTGATTAGATTCACGTTGGAGACGAATACACGGTCGTCTGCAACACGCAGCACATCGCCGCGTTGACCCTTGTTCTTGCCGGTGATCACGAGGACCTGATCACCTTTGCGGATACGGTTCATTTCTTGACTCCGCTCAGAGCACTTCGGGAGCGAGCGAGACGATCTTCATGAACTTCTCGCTGCGCAGCTCGCGGGTAACCGGCCCGAAAATACGGGTACCGATCGGCTCGAGCTTGTTGTTGAGGAGGACCGCTGCATTGCCGTCGAAACGGATCAGCGAACCATCGGGACGGCGCACACCCTTGGCGGTACGAACCACCACGGCATTATACACTTCGCCCTTCTTTACCTTGCCGCGGGGAATCGCATCCTTCACGGTGACCTTGATCACGTCACCGATCGCGGCGTAACGACGCTTGGAGCCGCCGAGCACCTTGATGCACATCAATTCCTTCGCGCCGCTGTTGTCCGCTGCGGAAAGCGTGCTTTGCATCTGGATCATGGCTGCACCCTCCCTTAGACGTTGGCACGCGTGATGATTTCAACCACGCGATGATGTTTGGTCTTGGACAACGGACGGCACTCCGCGATACGCACGAGGTCACCCTCGTTCGCGCCGAGATCGTCCTGCGCATGCAACTTGGTCGAACGGCGGATGATCTTGCCGAGCAGCCAATGCTGCACCTGACGCTCGACCAGCACGGTAACCGTCTTGTCCATCTTGTTGCTGGTGACGCGACCCTCGAGGGTACGCGCCTGCTTCTTTTCTGCTTGAACCTGGATGTCGCTCATATCGGCCGTCCCTTACTTCTTGCCGCCGAGCACGAACTTCGTGCGGGCGATGTCACGCCGAACGCGGCGAAGCTGGTGCGGCTGGGTGAGTTGGCCGGAGCCCTTCTGCATGCGCAGATTGAACTGCTCCTTGCGCAGATCCAGAAGATGCTGCTTCAACTCGTCGGCCGACTGGTTATTGATATCTTTGCTGGCCATCACATCACCGCCCTGGTCACGAACTGGGTCTGCACCGACAGCTTCGCTGCCGCCAGACGGAACGCCTCACGTGCCGTGACCTCGTCGAGGCCCTCGATCTCGTAAAGCATGCGGCCGGGCTGGATCTGGGCAACCCAGAACTCAACACTGCCCTTGCCGGCGCCCATGCGGACTTCGATCGGCTTCTTGGTGATCGGCTTGTCCGGGAACACGCGGATCCACAACTTGCCGCCGCGTTTGACATAGCGGGTGATGCAACGACGGGCCGCTTCGATTTGACGCGCTGTGAGCGCGCCATGCGTGATGGCCTTCAGTCCAAACTCGCCAAAGCTGACGAGATTGGAGCATTGGGCCAAGCCGTCGTTACGGCCTTTGAACTGCTTGCGGTATTTGGTTCGCTTCGGTTGCAACATGGCAACTCTCCTTACTTCGCAGACCGCTCGCGGCGGCCGTCACCGGCCTCGCGACGCGAATCATTACGACGACCTTCGCCACCTTCGCGGCGCGGCTGCGAGGACGGTTCGTCCTTCGACTCCTGGGATGCCGCTGCCAGATCGAAGACTTCGCCCTTGTAGATCCACACCTTGATGCCGATGATGCCGTAGGTGGTGTTCGCCTCGGCGAAGCCGTAGTCGATGTCGGCACGCAGCGTATGCAGCGGCACACGACCCTCGCGGCTCCACTCGGAGCGGGCGATCTCGGCACCGTTCAAACGACCGGAGACGTTGATCTTGATACCCAGTGCGCCCAGGCGCATCGCGTTGCCGACCGAGCGCTTCATCGCGCGGCGGAACATGATGCGGCGCTCCAGCTGCTGCGCGATCGACTCGGCAACCAGCTGTGCGTCCAGTTCGGGCTTGCGCACTTCATTGACGTTGATGTGCGTCGGAACGCCCATCATGTCGCTGACTTCCTTGCGCAGCTTCTCGATATCCTCGCCCTTCTTGCCGATCACCACGCCCGGACGGGCGGTGTGGATCGTCACGCGTGCGGTCTTGGCCGGACGCTCGATCTGGATGCGAGAGATACCGGCAGCCGCCAGCTTCTTCTTCAGCATGTCGCGGACTTTGATATCGGCCACGAGATACGTGGCGTAATCACGCTTGTTGGCGTACCACTTCGAGTTCCAGTCCTTGGCAATGCCGAGGCGGATACCGGTGGGATGAACTTTATGACCCATCGTCTATATCCTCGGTCAGTTACCAACAACCACAGTGATGTGGCTGGTGCGCTTGAGAATGCGCGAACCGCGGCCTTTGGCGCGGGCGTGCATGCGTTTCATCGCCGGACCTTCATCAACGAAGATGCTGGCCACTTTCAGCTCATCGACGTCGGCGCCGAGATTGTTCTCGGCGTTGGCGACGGCCGACAGCAGCACCTTGCGGACAAGGATCGCAGCCTTCTTGTTGGTGTAGGTGAGCACGTCGCTGGCCCGGCCCACGGGAAGCCCGCGGACCAGGTCAGCCACCAGGCGTGCCTTTTGCGCCGAGATGCGGGCGCCACGCAGGATCGCTTTGGCTTCAGTGCTCATCACTTACCCTTCTTGTCGCCGACATGGCCCTTGAACGTACGGGTCACCGCGAACTCGCCGAGCTTGTGCCCGACCATGTTCTCGTTGATCAGGACGGGCACGTGCTGACGGCCGTTGTGGATGGCGATGGTCAAGCCGACCATTTCCGGCAGGATCATCGAACGACGCGACCAGGTCTTGATCGGACGCTTGTTGTTGGCGGAAACCGCAGCTTCCACCTTCTTTACGAGGTGAAGGTCGACGAACGGACCTTTCTTCAGAGAACGCGGCATGTCGGCTTCCTGTTACTTGGTACGACGACGCACGATGAACTGCTGCGTGCGCTTGTTGTTACGGGTCTTGTAGCCCTTGGCCGGCGTGCCCCACGGGCTGACCGGATGACGACCACCAGAAGTCTTGCCTTCACCACCGCCGTGCGGATGGTCGACCGGGTTCATCACCACACCGCGAACGGTCGGACGAATACCCAGCCAGCGCTTGGCACCGGCCTTGCCCAGCTTCTTCAAGCTGTGCTCGCCGTTGCCGACTTCGCCGATGGTGGCGCGGCAATCGACCGAGACGCGACGCATCTCGCCGGAGCGCAGACGCAGCGTGGCGTAACCGGATTCACGCGCCACCAACTGCACCGAGGCACCGGCACTACGGGCGATCTGTGCACCCTTGCCCGGACGCAGCTCGATGCAATGGATCGTGCTGCCCATCGGGATGTTGCGCAGCTGCAGGCAATTGCCAGCCTTGATCGGCGCATCGCGGCCGGACACCAGGCGATCGTCCACCTGCACGCCCTTCGGCGCGATGATGTAACGACGCTCGCCGTCGGCGTAGCACAGCAACGCGATGTGCGCGGTGCGGTTCGGATCGTATTCGATGCGCTCGACGCGGGCGGCGATGCCTTCCTTGTCGCGCTTGAAGTCGATGATGCGGTAATGCTGCTTGTGGCCGCCACCGCGATGACGCACGGTGATGCGACCATGATGATTGCGACCACCGGTGCGGGACTGCGACTCGGTCAACGCCGCGTACGGCGCGCCCTTGTACAGACCTTCCGTCTTGACGCTGACTGCGTCACGACGACCCGGCGAGGTCGGCTTGTGATTGATTAGTGCCATCTCAAAGAACTCCTGGCTCAGGCCTTGGCGGACACGTCGATGGTCTGACCATCGGCAAGACGCACATAGGCCTTACGCTTGCCCTGGCGGCTGCCAGCACGAAAACGGAAGGACTTGACCTTGCCCTTGGTGTTGACGAGGTTCACCTGTTCGACCTTGACGTCGAACAGCTTCTCCACGGCAGCGCGGACATCGGCCTTGGTTGCCGCAGGGGCGACCACGAATACGTACTGATTGTGCTCGGCCAGACGCGCCGATTTCTCGGAGATGTGCGGCGCGCGCAGCGTATCGAGAATGCGTTCGTTGTTCATGCCAGCCACTCCTCGATCTTCTTCACGGCATCAACCGTGATCACCACATGGTCGGAACCGACCAGGCTGACCGGGTTCAAGCCCATCACATCCAGTACATGGATATAGGGAATGTTGCGAGCGGCCAAAAACACCGACTCGGATGCATCTTCCGACACCAGCAGCACGCGGCCGGAAACTTCCAGCTCGGCCAGCTTGGCCACCATCGCGGAGGTCTTCGGCGTCTCGACGCCAAAGCTCTCGACGACCTTCAGGCGACCCTGACGAACCAGCTCGGAGAAAATCGAACGGATCGCGACACGGTAGGCCTTGCGATTGACCTTCTGCTCGTAGCTGCGCGGCTTGGCAGCGAAGGTGCGGCCACCACCGACAAAGATCGGTGCACGGTAATCACCGTGACGGGCGCCGCCGCCCTTCTGTTTCTTG